>Ga0209514_10000010_pt1 | contig 863115 bp, 836 predicted proteins | sample Subgrocontami58m_FD_187452 | JGI IMG/M metagenome (GOLD analysis project Ga0209514, IMG submission 187452) | Subsurface groundwater microbial communities from S. Glens Falls, New York, USA - GMW37 contaminated, 5.8 m (SPAdes) (version 3) | ecosystem: Environmental > Aquatic > Deep subsurface...
CTGTACTCTAAAAACAGACTCAACCGGTTTAGTTACTTGTAGTACGGATAACACAGGGAGCAGCACTTCTCCTTTTGAGCAAATTGCAGGCGGGGTAATTGTTCCCAACAACTCAACCGTTGATTTCCTCTTAGGAGGACAGTCAACCTCATCTGCCAAGTTCAGCGTTTTGGGTTTAGCAGCCGGCACCAACCCGACTGCTTCGGTCTCGGCCACAACAGGCAACGGCATTGTCATATCAGGCGACGGTTCTATTCAATCTCTAAGAAACAACGCTCTTACCTTGGGCGGAGCAACCACCGGCAACATTGTTATTTCTCCTCTAAACGGGGGAGCAGGTTCACTCCTTACAGTTAACGCTTTAACCACTAACTTTAATGGCGCCATAACCGGAGTTACTACTCTTGCTGCTTCAGGGGCAATAGCCGCTAACGGAGGAATAACTTTTGACGCTGCCACCGACACTCTTTCCGCTTTTACGCTGTCCGGAACCTTAAACGCCAATGCCAACCTTATTACTAACATCGGTAATGCCGGCACTGACTTTTCAGGAACAGGCGGATTAACTTTAGCTGATAATTTAACAGTAACTTCAGGGGGAGTAACTATTACATCCGGCGCTCTGGCTGTTAATTCAGACTCAATCACTTCAGACGGCACCCTTATTATCAACGCAACAGCAACCGACATCCAGGATCCTTTAACAGCCGACTCCCTGACTCTTGATACTTCAAGCCTTACCTTTTCAGGTGTTGCAACCGACATCACAACCGCAGCAAATGAAGTTTTAACCATAACGCCTAACGGCACAGGCAACGTTTTAATTAATCCCAACGCCGGAGGACAGGCTGCTTTAATTGTTAACAAAACCGGAAACAATGATATCTTTACGGCCAGTGCATCGGGAGTCAACAGGTTTAGCATTCAAACTGACGGAAAACTGCTGGCTTCTTTCTATTCAACCTGTACTCTAAAAACAGACTCAACCGGTTTAGTTACTTGTAGTACGGATAACACAGGGAGCAGCACTTCTCCTTTTGAGCAAATTGCAGGCGGGGTAATTGTTCCCAACAACTCAACCGTTGATTTCTTAATCGGAGGACAATCAACTGCTGCTGCCAAGTTTGCTTTGACTAACATAGTTGGGACAAGAGGAACACAAACTGCATCGCTTTCCGGAAGCTTGAGTTTAGACTCATCAACCGCAACCATACAAACAACCAATAACCAGCTCCTTACTTTAGGCGGAGATAAAACCGGCAACATTACTATTTCTCCTTTAAACGGGGGAGCAGGTTCTTTATTAACAGTCAACGCTCTGACGACCAACTTTGCAGGAACAACAACCCTTACAGCATCTTCTCTTGCTACCCTTACAACATCCGCAACTCTTGCTCTCAATGGGGCGTCAACAATAAATACAAATCAAGCAACGCTTTCGCTTTTCGACTCAACAGCAACAGCTTTTACCTTTGCAAATGCCGCGACAACCCTTACTCTTGGAGCAACAACGGGCACCCTTAACCTTAGAAATCCGGCAATAAATGTAGGCGGAGGTTCAGCAACAACAATAGCAACTGTATCAGATGATGACTTAACGCTCACTTCGCAAGGGATAGGGGAACTAACTCTTAGCTCTGACTTTGATACGGGAGTAAACATCGGTTTATCTACTAATACTCCTGCTCCTCTTTCAGTTTCTGGAGGAATTGGTTCAAATGCCTCGCTTATCGTTAACAACTTAAACAGCGGAGATATATTTACAGCTTCTGCAGCGGGAACAACTAAATTCCGAGTTGCCAACAATGGAGACTTAGTACTTTCAGCAGCAATAAATCTTAGCGGTACTAACGGAACATCTAGCGATTGTCTAAAAGGAGGAGCAACAGCAGCTTGGGGAAGCTGCGGAAGCGGAACCGGTGTCAACTGGTGGAATCAGTTGGCAGGAGCGCTTTCTCCTGTTAGTATTAATGATGATTTCTTAGTAGGCGGGACCGCTACTTCAACTGCTAAGTTTTCATATACAGGAATTCAGTCGGGAAATACAATTGCCAGTGTTTCAGGAAATCTTATTTTAATGCCCAATAATGGCTGGGGAGGACAGCTTGGAATTGGCACTACTGCACCAGCTGCGGGGTACGCGCTAGATGTTAGAGGTAGAGGAATTTTTGGAAATCAACAAGCAACTGACCCTACGTCGGGTGCTTATAAGTTGCTTTATACGAGTGAGCAAACAACAATTACTAATGCAGATGTTTTTGCCACTGTTGGTGCTTTAAATGTTGCGCCGACCGGTAATTCATCAGGTCTTTATTATGGAGGATACTTTAATACACAAACTGCGTCAGGAAATGCAAACAATATTACAGGAAGACTGGTTGGATTCCAGGGCCAGGTAAACCATCCTGGAACAGGAACTGTAACTCAAGCAAGAGGTTTTGCAGGATTTGTTAGCAACTCCGCAGGGGGAACAATTACAGATTCATTTGCCGGAAGATTTGGAGTTAATAATTCAGGTGCCGGACAAATTACAAATGCATACGGAGTCTATATTGTCGGAGGAGCAAATACAGGGGGCGGAACATACTTAAATAATTATGGTTTGTATCTTGAAGATCAATCTTTGGCAGGTTCAACCAGTAATTATAATATTTACTCAGCAGGTGGAGGTTCGCATAATTATTTAGCTGGAAATTTGGGAGTTGGAACAACAGCTGTAGGAAATGGACAGTTAGTTGTAAACCAGACAAATTTTGCGGGATCATCAGGAGATATTTTTAGCGCATCAACATCGGGAGCAACAAAATTTGTAATAACTAATGCCGGAAATGTCGCACTAACAGGAGTACTTTCAGATACAGACTCAAACTTGGTTCTAGATGACATAGTTGATATTGGCTCCGCAACAACAGGATTAAGAGTGGACACCTCCGGTAATGTTATTGATATAGACGGGAATATCGTTTTTAACGATGTGATAGACCTTGGCTCTGCAACTACCGGTATTAATGTTACCGCTGCAGGTCTGATTACCGATACCGACGGCAACGTTGTGATAGGAGATATTGTGGATTTGGGCTCCGCCACAACAGGTATCAATATTTCAGCTGCAGGTTTAATAACTGATTCCGACGGAAATGTAATAATAGGGGATGCAGTAGATTTGGGTTCCGCAACAACGGGTGTAAACGTTACAACCGCAGGGGTTCTGTCGGATTCTGACGCAAACCTTGTATTAAATGATCAGACCGACATAGGCAGCGCTACAACAGGAATTAGAATAACAACCGCAGGTTCAATCTCCGATATTGATGGTATACTCCAGTTAAATGATGCGATTGATATAACAGGAGATATAACATTTAGCGCAACTACTCCGACAATAACGATTAATGCGGCGGAAACTTTCCAGATAACTAACGGCACTGTGGCAGATAATCTTACATACAATACGAGCACTAATGACTTAACAATAGGGGATGCGACAAACTTCTTTACCTGGGATTTGGACATAGGACCGAACTACGGCGGTACTGCAAGGCCGACGAAAAAGATTACTCTTAATGCAGAATATCCTGGAGCTGTGTTAACAGCATCCGGCTCTGGTACAATCACTGGCTCCATGACATCAGATGCTTCAGCATCCGCAGGATTATCAAACTTTATTAACTATTATGAATGGAGTTCGTCTACAGCATCTCCGCTTCAAGACTACACAATTGCTGTTAGAGTTAAGCTTCCTGAAGACTTTAGCGCTTGGGCAACGGCAACTTCAGCCGCCCAAATCAAATTTAACACGGAATTATCGTCTGTTAATAATAGCAAGATGGATGTCATAATTTATAATGCCGATAAAACTTTGAGCGCGGCAGACCAGGCAACGCCGGTTGTGTATCGTCAGGCGCAAACGTCTAACATTAACAATACTTGGAACAATATAGACATTGCTTCAACTCTGCTTGATTCGGGAGCTGCGCGTGATCTTGATGCCGCAGGAGACGATATGATTATATATCTCAAACTGTATTCAATGAACAACACTCATGTGCAGGTAGGAGATATAGTACTAAGCTATTTGTCTAAATTCTAAAATGAAAAAATTTATTGTTTATTTATTAGTATTATTAATCCAAATAACCAGCTTTCCGGCTGTTTCTTTTGCACAAGGCTCAACTCCGTCTGCCCAAACAGAGCCTTCTCCTTCGATAGAAAATGTTCAAGTTGATTCTTTAACCAATGTCTTAGAAAAAACATCAGGAATTAACAGTCTTGAGACGGCTGTTAATTCTATTCCCTCCGCCAGCTTACAAAAGTTAGTAAAAATACAAATTCTTAAAAAAAGAACATTCAGAGCAGATGAAAAAATTACAATAATTATTGAAAATGCCCTGTCTCAAAATGTATCGGTAAAGCTCTTTGATCATGACGGAAACAATGTAGATGTAAAAATAGAAGAAACAAGTGAAAGCAACCCCGCAATTATAAAAATAAACCCCCCGGATAATTTCAGCCCGGGCAGGTACAGGATTGTTATAACCGATTCTTCAGGTGTTTCATCCACGCAGGATTTTACCTGGGGAGTTTTGGCAATAAATACAAATAAATCAATTTATTTACCCAACGAAACGGCAAAAATAGCAATTGCGGTTTTAGATGAAACAGGACTTATGGTTTGCGATGCCCTCCTTCGCCTTGAAATTAAGGCTCCGGATGGGCAAGCAACTGTTTTATCAACAGAAAACGGCACTATAAAAGTAAATCCAGAATGTCTTGTTAAGGGTTTTACGCTAAATCCTGATTATGAAACATCCTATTTAACAACCCAAGCTGGAAGTTACACGATGAACCTTTGGGCAGAAACAGAAAATGGTATTTATTCAATAACAGATACATTTGAGACAAGAGATCAAGTTGCATTTGACGTAGAAAGAATTTCTGCAACCAGAATTTATCCTCCGGAAAGTTATCCGGTGACATTAAATATAACCGCAAATGAGGATTTTGAAGGAATAATTACAGAAACAGTGCCTGAAGTTTTTTCTATATTTCCGCTTGGGGAGAGTCTTTATTATGACAATTTAGCCACTATTTCAGCAAGCGTAATAGAAGAAAAAAGAGAAGAAGCGTTAATACCCAGTCTTGGATTGCCTTTTAACGGTGAACAAAATTTAACTCAAGGGTTTGGGTCTTTACATAAAGACCCTCTTCTTAAACAGAAATATCAACAGTTTGGTGTTCTGGGACACGATGGAGTAGACTTTGATTTAATTGAGGGAACGGAAGTTATTGCAGTTGACAGCGGAGAAGTGGTAAGAGCAACGGAAAACGGCGATTACGGAACAACTATTGTTATACAGCACACTTTTGGTAAAAGTTATTATGGTCATTTAAGCGAAATTAGAATAAAAGAAGGAGATAAGGTTCAAAAAGGAGATGTTATCGCATTGTCCGGAAGTACCGGTTTGTCATCCGGTCCGCATTTGCATTTTGGTGTTAAGCCAAACAGAAATGATAACGATAATGGTTACTTTGGAAAAATAAACCCATTGCCGTTTTTAGGATTGGATAAAGAAAATGAAGATAATCCTGTATCTATAATAAAAAAAGATACAAAATCAACTTATAAAGTTGTAGCTTGGAAAGTTTCATTGAAAAAAGGTCAGTCGATAAAGCTAGGTTATAAATACCTTGCTCCCCTGGAAAGCCCCCAGTTTTATTTACTAGGGCCTTTAGAATTTAGAAACATAGAAAATGGACCGATAATTTTCCAGGAAACAAGAAAATGGCAGATTGCGGTGGATGCCACAACGAATGTTTTACCAGATGCCCAAGCAGGAGATACTACCGGAGACACCTTAAGCGATGTAACCGCGGATGATGCCACGTGCAATCCTGATACGCTTTCGGTAGTTACTGCAAGTGACACCTGCTATACCGTTGACAAAAACCTTGTGATGCTCTTGAGCAGTTTTGACACCTCGGGCATACCGGGAGGATCTACGATTACCGCGGCGGTACTTCATTTTCAATTTGGAGCGGAGGATGGCTATGCCGGCACTAATCCTGTCCGCTACAACAACGGCGGGGGTCTGACCACGACCGGTATTACGCCTACCGACATCACTGGCTGGAGCGCGGATCAAACCTTTGATCTGTTTGGCGCCGGCGTGGATACCATCTCCGAGCTTACGGCAGTAGATATAGAGTTTACCAGCAATGACGCCGGGGGAGCCGATGCCATTCATTTTGATTATGTTTGGATTACGGTAACCTATACCGCTCCTACAGGGCCTACTCTTGAACAAACAATGCGGCACGGTGCGTGGTTTAATGCAGGAGCAGAACAGCCGTTTACGTTCTAGAAAAATAAACTAAACTAATGCTGGCTCGCTTCGCTCGCCAGCCTCGCAAGGGGACGCCTTGCAAAGCTAAAAATAAAGTGGTATTATAGGAGTATGCCTGCTAAAAATTCAATAAAATCATATTATGAGGGTGGTTACTACCATCTTTACAACAGGGGGGTAGAAAAGAGAACCATATTTTTAGATAAACAAGATTACTTTGTTTTCCTTTCATATCTAAAAGAATATTTAATGCCAAAAGACGAAGATGGTTTGTCACAGAAATTAGTTGACCCCGCCACTTCTTCCGCAGAGAAAAATAAAATCTTAAAACTTCTTCGTATGAATAATTTTGCCGACGAGATTACTCTATTAGCATATTGCTTAATGCCTAATCACTTTCACTTTTTTCTTAAGCAAAAAAGCGCGGGATCCATAGATAAATTTATGAACTCATTGGGGACAAGATACTCAATGTATTTTAACAAAAAACATGATAGAGTAGGATCTTTATATCAAGACGTTTACAAAGCAGTATCTGTAGTTAACGAATCCCAATTTGTATATCTTAGTAAATATATCCATAAACAAGCATTAGCCTTACAAGGGGACGCCTTGCAAGAACAGCCATCTTCTTTTAGGGAATATCTTGGTGATAGACAGACGGAGTGGGTTAATCCTACGGAAGTCTTATCGTATTTTTCCAAAATCAACCCCGACTTTTCTTACGAGAGATTTGTTATGGAAAGTCCGGATGATGAACAATCTTTGATAGTCAATGATGTAGGAATTGAAGACTAGTCCGTTAGTCTTGTAAGGGGACGCCTTGTGAGGCGGAGTCTCGTAAACTCATGCGACATAGGAAATTTCTTCAAAATGGAATAGAGCAGTCGTTCACGTTCTAGATAAGCAAATAAGCAAATGAATAATAAATCATGAAAAACGGAATATTTGAAATTAGAAGTTTGATTTTCTTGAACTCGAGTTCTAGATTTCTAGAATTCTTGATATCAAAGAGTCAAGGTCAAAAATATCAAAGATATCCAACATCAAGAATTCTACTCTCCAGCATCTAATGTCGAACATCAAATTATCTAACGATCCGGTATCGTTATCGTTAGGTTATCGTTGGGTGAATCTATTAACCTGCTCTTTCTACAGCTCCTTACAAGTTTTTAGCTTTGTTTTTACAAGTTTTTACAAGTTTTTACAAGCAAAATAGACAACATTACGGCCGAATTTACCCCGTTAGAACTCTGATTTTAAACTCAAAGGTGATATTTAAGAAGAACAAAAGTTCTAACGGGGTTGACAAAAGCCTATCCGATATTTTATAGTATTTACTATGTCCCGCATATTGCAATTATTTAAAAAACCACTTTATCTTGTTTTAATTCTTTTGATATTATCTTTAGGCGTCTTAGGGGTGGTTTACAGCCAATACCAAAAAACACAAAACGAACTTGCTAACGCTAAGAAAGATCCCCAAGCAGTAAGAGTAGAGGAGGCAAAAAAATTGGTAGAGCAGGTTTCAAAAGTAATGATTTTACCAAGCAGTGAAACCCCAACCATAGCAACAATAACCGATATAAGCAAAATAAAAAATCAGGCCTTTTTTGCCAAGGCGCAAAACGGCGATAAACTTTTAATATATACAAATGCAAGAAGGGCAATCCTTTTTAGGCCTTCAACCAATAAAGTAATAGACGTTGCGCCGGTTAATATTGGCACAGCTACGCCGTCGGCTAGTCCGGCAGTTAGTCCAGCCGCTGTCCCAATCCAAACTCCGTAATGAATTTTAAATTAGTATTAAAACAACAAAAGAAACTTCTTCTCGGACTTTTTATTTTAGTTTTACTAGGGACAGGGGCTTATTATTATCAGAATCAAAAAAACAAAACATCTAATCAAGGCCCAACCGAGGCGGCAATTATAGAATCACAAAATTTAGTTGAAAAATTAGGAAAGTTTATTGAGCTTCCAAATGAGCAGCCCCAAATCGCAACGGTTTCAGATGTTTCCAAATTATCCAATCAGCAATTCTTCTTAAAAGCGCAAAACGGAGATAAAGTGTTGATTTATAATATTGCCAAGAAAGCAATTCTTTACAGGCCAAGTACAAACAAAATTATCGATGTGGCGGCGCTTGTTGTTCCAGAGGCTATAACTGAACCGGATGGGGCAGCAACAGCTTCTGCGACAATAACACCAACACCGTAATTAACCTTCAGCCATTAGCATCTAGCCTTCAGTTTCAATAAAAAAGCTCTCTTGAGAGAGCTAAAAACTAGTTGCTAGTAGGCTAATTGCTGTAGGCTTTATTCTTCTTTTGCCTGGATGCCCAGTAACCAGAGGACTGCTTCTTTTTTGTATCTTCTGTCGCCCCTTGAATTAATTCTTATTGCAGGAAGTTTGCCTCTTTTGCCCCAGCGTTTGATTGTAAGAGGGGAGACGCGCAAAACTTGTGCGACTTCTCTGACCGTTAATAGATCGGGTAGGTTATTGATTGATATGTTTTGATTAATCATAGCCTTAAGAGTAGATGATTGACAATCAATGTGATTGTTAACTATGTATAAAGTAACAAAATAGAACAAACTTGTCAAGTAGTAGTTTCGATTTTTGAGAAACTACTGCGAAGACCCCTCAACAAACGCTCTTTGAGCCGTATTCGAATAGAATTGACCTGCCCGCAATGCTTCGCATAGCGAGGCGGGCGGGAAAGGCGAAAAGTAAGTTGTGTGGGGTCAAGAGCCAAATAAAAAGAGCATAGTACTATGCTCTTTTTAGATTTAAGATTTAGGATTAAAGATTAAAGAGATTTATAATTCTTAAATCATAAATCGTTAATCATTAATCTTACTTCAATTCAACAGTAGCGTCCCTAAAGGGACTTGCCTTGAGCTTACTTAAGCTCAACGGTGGCGCCTGCTGCGGTTAATTTTTCCTTGGCTTCTTCTGCTGTTTTCTTGTTGACAGCCGTCATTACTTCTTTTGGTGCGGCGTCTACCAAGTCTTTTGCCTCTTTGAGTCCCAAGGTTGGAACCAATTCTCTTAAAGCCTTGATTACGCTTATTTTATTTGCACCAGAGCTTGCAATAACTACGTTAAATACTGTTTGTTCTTCTTTTGGCTCTTCGTCGGCTCCTGCGGCTGGCTGCGAAGCCACGTTCGACGTGGCGACCATAGATTGAGCAGAAACTCCAAACTTTTCTTCCAAAGCTTTTACGAGCTCGGAAAGCTCAAGAACGGACATGTCTTCAACTGCTTTTATTAATTCGTCTTTGTTTAATTTACTCATTGATTTTCACCCCCTTGGTTAGAATTTTTGAAGTGGGAGGTTAGATTTTTTTGAACTTGAATTTTTGATTTCTAGAATTCTAGATTATCAAGATTTCAATGTATCAAGATCAAGAACTTCCAACTTCTAACTTCAAGAATTCTTTTTCGTTTCTATTGCTTTTAATGTTAAGACTAATTTCTGAATGTTCCAATTTAAAGCTCTGTGCAAGGCGTAAAGCGGGGACTTCATTCCGCCGACAAATTGCGCAATAAGCGTTTCGCGAGAGGGAAGTGTAGCTAATTTTAGCACTTGTTCGCTTGTAAGCGCTTGATTATCAAGAATGCCAAATTTTACAGTCGGGAGATTAAATTCCTTGATTATTTTGGCTAGTTTTTTTAAAGGCTCGACAATGTCTCCATATAGAAACATTGTACCTGTTGGATTTTGAAATACTTCGTCAAGATTTGCGTTCTGCCCGCCCCGCAGAGCTTGGCGAGGCTGGGGAATTTTGACATTTGACTTTTCAAGCGCAAGCTTGAGTAATGTATTCTTGGCAACAACGTAATCGCTTTCCAGAGGTTTAATGGCTTTTTTAAACCCTTCCAGCTGTTTGTGGGTTAGCCCTTGATAGTTTGTAAAAACCAAAGCCTTGGCCCTTGAAGCTTTTTCAACAATTTCTTCAACTATTGCTTCCTTCCTTTGCCTGTTTATATTTACTTTTGTATCCATAAGTTTAATTTTCAATTTCTAATTTACAATTTTCAATGAATGATTCAATTTTCAAACATAAAAAAGCTCTCCTAAGAGAGCTGAAAAACTAGTTGCCAGTAGCTAATTGCTAGTTGCTGAAATAGTTCCTCGGCAAGAATTATTGATTGAAGTATCTTTCGACAAGTTCAAGATTTCACTTCGTTCAACTCGCTGTCTTAGGTTTTACAAGTTTAGCAGATAAGTGGTTTTACGTCAAGGCTTATTTATAAGCTCCGCGGTTTTGTTCGGGTAAAAGTTGCGCAATTCTTTGCATTGCCAAATCTGTAATTGTAACGCCCGGATTAGTTTCTTGCTCGGCTTTAATTTCTTCATAAGTAAAAGATTCAGGAATAAAGATTTGAGTTCTTGTGACAATGGGTCTAATTCTTGTATGTACTACTGCGATGGGTTGAGCGAGTGCAGTTTCCCGGCTTCTTCTTAATAATAATTCAAATCCTCTTTCCGCAGGTAAAAGTCCTCCCGTTGTACTTCTTGTTCCTTCCGGAGCAACGCATAAAACGCTTCCAGGTTGCTGTAATATTTCCATAGCTTTATTGATTGAATCTCTGTTAATTTCCTTAGCATTTGGGTAAATTTCTGTTTCCGATTCTTTAGTCTGAACAATAGGAAGAGCGGTAATACCGAATGATTCTTCCCAGGAGTGAATAATGCTGCTTTTAATTTTACTTCCCCTACCTCTATTGGGGTCAAGATATTTCATAGCAAACATTGCAGAAACATGATCAAGCGAAGTTAGATGTTCTCTGATTGTTTTTCCTAAAACGAGCAGATCATAAGTATCAATATGATTAAAATATAAAAGAACAGAACCTGTTTTTAAATGCTCCTTTGCTCTTTTGAAATTTTGAGTATGAATTACTTCTGTAGGAAACGACGCTAATCCAATTTCTCCACTTATTTTTCCGATTACACTTCCTTTTCTTTCATTCATAAATTTAGGGGCAGGTTAGATTTTTAGTTTTATTCCCGGAGACATGGTAGATTTTAAAGTTGCGTTTGCGATATTGGATTTTTTAACTGCCTTAAGCATTGTTTCTATATTTTCGCTTAATTTCTTAGCTCCAAAAGACATCTTTCCAACTGTTAAATGCATAATGGGGGATTTGCTTTCGGTTTTAAATGAAATTTGTCCACCTTCGTATTTTTTAATAACTTCTTCCGGATTTTGAGTAATTGTTCCGTTTTTAGGATTTGGCATTAAGCCTTTGGGCCCTAAGATTTTTGCCACTTTTGCTAATTTTCCCATAATTTCCGGTTGCGCAACTAAAATATCAAAATTGATAATACCTTTTTCAATCTCCGCGATTAATTTGTCATCCGCAATTGCTACTCTTGTTTTTTTGCCTGTGCCGTGGGGAAGGGTTACGTTTCCGAAAATTCCGCTTGAAACGGTATTTATATGAAGCTCAACCGTTTCGTCAAACCCGCCTTGACTCGCGTTTTGGCGAGGCAGGTTTTTTCTCTGGAGTTTTTCTAAAAGCTCTAATGCTTCGGAAAGAGAATAGGTTTTATTCCTATCGACTTGCTTTACAAGAGTAAAATATTGGGTTGAATGAAAAGCTTTCTGCTTCTTTTGAAATTTCTCCTTCTTTTTTGGCTTATCCTGTTTAACTTCTTTAGCTTCAGATTTTACCTCATCTGCAACAGGAGCAGCTTCAACAGCTTTTTCTTCGGCCTCTTTGTCTATTTTTTTAGCCTCTTTTTTTCTATCAAGTTTCTTTTTCTGTTTTTTCTCTTCTTCTTCGTCTCCGAATGTTTTAACTCTTATTTTTCCCATAAATCTCCCTTTAGCCTCTAGCCATTAGCCTCTAGCCTTCAGTTAACTAATTGCTAGTTGCTAGCGGCTAGTTGCTATTCTATTGTTACTCCCATTGACCTGGCTATTCCTGTGACAATCCTTACAGCGGGTTCAAGTTCGGTTGTATTTAAATCTTCCATTTTAGCTCTTGCAATCTCTTCGGCTTGTGCTCTGGAAAGCTTTCCCGCAGGTTCTTTGCCCGGTTTTTGTGAGCCCTTATCTTTGCCTAAGGCTTTTTTAATCATTTCCGCAACCGGAGGCTTCTTAATAATAAATGAAAATGTTCTGTCCTCGTAAACGGTAATAACTGCCGGAATAACAGTGCCTTTTTGATCGGCGGTTTTATCGTTAAATGCTTTTACAAACTCCATAATCGGAAGCCCATGCTGTCCTAAAGCAGGGCCTACGGGCGGAGCAGGGGTAGCCGCACCTGCAGGAATAGTCAGTTTTATAATTGTCTTAATTTTTTTAGCCATAAATTTTTTAGCCTTCAGCCACTAGCCTCTAGCCTTAAGTTAACTAATTGCTAGTTGCTAGCGGCTAGTTGCTTAGAGTTTAGCTACCTGGAGAAAATCAAGTTCAACAGGTGTTTCTCTGCCAAATATCGAAACAAGCACCTTCAGCTTGCCTTTTGCCTCGTCAATATCGTCAATTGCCCCCAAGAAATCGCTAAACGGCCCGTCAATAATCTTAACTGCTTCGCCTTTAACAAAAGCGGTTTTATAAAGCGGTTCGTCTGTTTTTATAAATTTCTGGATTGCTTCGACTTCCTTGTCTGAAATTGGACTTGGTTTGTTGCCTGCCCCGATAAAAGCCGTAACTCCCTGGGTTGTTCTAACAAGAAGCCAGGACTCGTCATCCAGAATCATTTTAACCAAAACATAACCGGGGAATATTTTTTCTTTTACCGTTTCTTTTTTCCCCTGCGAAACTCTGATTGTATTTCTTGTCGGAACAATTATATCGAAAATACGGGTTTCAAAACCCATTGACTCAACCCTCTGTTTTAAAGATTTCGCAACTTTATTTTCGTGTCCGGAATAGGTATGTATGATATACCATTTTGCCAAGTCAGACTTGGCTGCGGCCGCGTCAGCACTAGCCACGTTTGACGTGGACGCGGCTGTTGCATTATCGGATGGGGAAGATGATACAGGTTGTTCTTCCGAAACAGCAGTAGATCCCGTATCTTCAACGGGTTCTGCGATATCTTTCTCCGTAGCCGCGTTTGACGCGGTTTGTTCTTCTGCTAATGGTTGTATTTTTGTATCATCCATATTTTATTATTTACTATTTATCATAGACCATTTACCATTTTTAAAATCGTCAATAGTAAATAGTCAATCGTAAATTTTCATCTTCTACTTAACTACCAATGCCAATATTTTTGTAAGGACGTAGTCAATTCCGCCTAAATAAACTCCAACGACTAAGCTTACCAGTATTACTACGGCAGTAAGTCTTATTACCTCGTTTCTTGTCGGCCAAACAACCTTTTTAAGTTCGTCTCTTACCTCTTTTAAAAAAATAACCGGCGTCGTTGCCATAATCTAGCCACTAGTTATTTAGTAATTAGCGTTTAGTAAACAAAAAATAAACTCTAATCTCTAGAGGCTTCTAAGATTTTAGCAAAAATAAAGCTTTGTGTAAAGAAGATTATTGGTTCCGCTGGGCGGGGTTGACCCCGTTAGAACCTTGTTAGGCTTATTGTTTTAAAACCAACCGACTATTTTCAGTTTCATATCAAGGGCAAGTTAAAAATCAGAGTTCTAACGGGGTTGACATATCTTGGCAACTGGCATTACAATTTAGGGACCATATGAAGAAGATTAGGCCCCACTTCACTAAAGTTTCGAGGGGCAAGAAAGTTTAATATGAAAAAAATTCGCAAGGTGGTAATTCCTGCTGCGGGCTTTGGAACTCGGTTTTTACCCCAAACAAAAGCAATGCCTAAGGAAATGCTTCCAATTGTAGATAAACCGGTTATTCAATACGTTGTTGAGGAAGCGGTTGATTCGGGAATTGAGGATATTATTATTGTTACAGGGTCGGCCAAGCGGGCGATAGAGGATCATTTTGACACCCCGAATGCAGAGCTCCTTAAAAACTTGGAGGCGGGAGGAAAAACAGAGTTAATGGAAAGCATAAAAAGGATTTCGGAGATGGCAAACTTTATTTACATTAGGCAAAAAGGGGCTTACGGAAATGCAACGCCTGTTCTTTCGGCAGAACCGGCAATTGAAGATGAACCGTTTGCCGTACTTTGGGGAGATGAATTTATTTATTCAAAACCCCCAAGGCTTTCGCAAATGATGGAAGTTCACGAAAAATATGGAGGAATTGTCATATCCGGAGTCAGGATTGAAAAGAAAGAAGATTTAGGTCGTTATGGAATTGGAGATATAGTTCCGGTTGAGGGAAATGTTTATAAAATTAACGCAATTGTAGAAAAACCGGAGCCTGATCAGGCGCCGTCAAACCTGGCAACTCACGGAGGCTACATTTTTCCTCCCGAAATTTTTTCAGCTCTAAAACGCATAAAGCCGGGTAAAGGCGGGGAATTGTGGTTAATTGATGCCATTAATCTTTTGAGAGATGAAGGAGTGCCTGTTTACGCAGTTGAAATAGAAAATGCAAAGTACTACGATACAGGAAATAAGCTTGAGTATATGAAAACAGTTGTGGAATTGGGATTGCAGCATCCGGATATTAACGGAGATTTCAAAAATTTTCTTAAGGAGTTAATCCTCAAAGATTAATGACAAAAGTAAAAGCCTCTCCTTTTTTATTCGGCCTAATTATTTTTTGTCTGTTTGTTTTGTTTTCTTATTTAGTCCACAAAGACTTTTTTACTGCTCTCGATTTTGATACGACCGTTAAGATTCAGGATTATTTTTCCAGACGCTTTGATACGTGGTTTTCATCGCTTAGTCTTCTTGGCAGCTTTGAAGTTGCAAGTATACTTATACTTATTTCGATAGCGTTAATGAGAAAATTGAGGTTATTTTTTATTCTTATATCATACGGGCTTATTCATTTCATAGAATTGTTCGGAAAGATCTTTATAACTCATCCAGGACCCCCATATTTATTTTTTAGATATGATATTCCATTTTCATTTCCAAGTTCTTATGTTGCGCCCGGTTTCTCTTACCCTTCGGGTCACTCCGCGAGAACCGCTTTTATTTCAACAATATTATTATTAATGGTTTATAGATCAAAAAAGCTTTCCGGTTTTCAAAAAGCAATTATTTTTTCTCTGGTTTTACTGTTTGACGCAGCAATGTTTGTTTCCAGAATCTATTTGGGGGAACATTGGTTAACGGATGTGGTTGGGGGAAGTATTTTAGGATTAGCATTTGGCGTTATGTCTGCTGCCTTGATCTACCAGAAGCGACTATTAAAAGGTTAAACGTATCTTCTGGTCTCAATTCTAACGGAATCACAAGTTTTCCCAAAACCGATAATGTTGGCTGTCTTCCTTTTTCGATCCTGGAGATAGTTGAACGGTCAACACCTGCCCTAAAAGCTAAATCCGCTTGAGTTATTCCTCTTTGCTTCCTTCTATTGCTTATCTGTTCTGCAATAGTTAGCTCGGGAGTAGCCTGGCTATTATATGAAGATTCTTCGGACATCAGAACTCTTCTTACGGAAGCTATTTCTGGTTGTGCTGTTAGGTCAGGGGCAAGTTGGCGATTTCCCCTAGGCCTCCCAGACATCAGAGTCCTTCTTAGAGTAGCAATTCTCTCTTTATCTGGCTCTTCTTGGTCTAGTTCTATGGCCAAATCTCTTAAGGCCTGTTCAAATTCTGGTTTCATAGAAAACGAATTATATCACTTGAAGTCAAAACAGGCAAAAGCTTTGGGAAAATCTTGTATTATAAACCCTCTTGCAAAGCCGGCCCCGTTAGAACTTTGTTTTTTAAATATCAATCTCGAGCTTAAAATAGAGTTCTAACGGGGTTGACAAAGCTTTTCTATTTGCTATACTTTAATTGTTCTTTGGTATTAGAGGTGATTGCCAGATTTTCCTCTACAATTTCACTGGATTTTAGGTAACCTCAAGATTTGAGGCGACAGGGTGAATTACCAATGTTCCCGTGCGGAGCAGGTTTAGCCCGCCTAGTTAAAGTTCGGGGAAACGCCAATTGCACTCGATATCAAAGACGAACTTATTTTATTATTTATATCCTCTAACAGAGCTTAGCCTCTTTATATATTCCGGTTAATTTGCTAAAATCGTGTTGTGCCGACTTAGCTCAGTGGTAGAGCAGCTGTTTTGTAAACAGCAGGTCGTCGGTTCGAATCCGACAGTCGGCTCAGGATAGCTATTAGCTTTTAGTCTCTGGTCGTTAGACTGACAGCGAGCGACTAAAGACCAACGACTAATTTGCTGAGGTGGCGGAGTAGTCAATCGCTTGTGACTGTAGATCACACGGCCGAAAGGCCTACGGGGGTGCAAATCCCTCCCTCAGCACCAATTAGCTATCAGCTTTTAGTCACTGGCTATTAGCTAAAGACGAAAGACTAATAGCTAGATGCCGGCTTGGCTCAGTTCCGCCAGAGGCGGATAAAGTCCGAGCAAGTTGTATTGCCTGTCCGCCATAGCGCCGAGATGGCTCAGTGGTAGAGCAAGTCATTGGTAATGACTAGGTCGCGGGTTCGATTCCCGCTCTCGGCTCAAATATTAGGGCTTCAATTTTGGAATAAATTCTGCTAGAATATCGCATATGGCAAAAAAGGGAGACCACAGGGTTAAATTGGGTTTAGTTTGTGTTGTTTGCAAAAACAGAAATTACGTTACGACCCGAAATAAGATAAACACGGAAGAAAAGTTATTGTTAAAAAAGTTCTGTAAACATTGCAGAAAAGTAACCGAACATAAAGAAAACGAAAAGCTTAAATAATTCCTCAAGTTTTGCGTAATTGATTGAAACAATATTTCCAAGTATAATAAGGCGTATAGGGACGTGGTGAAATGGTTATCACAGCAGTCTCCAAAACTGCTTTTCTCAGTTCGAATCTGAGCGTCCCTGCCAGGCACCATTCGGAGCCTGGCTTCGCAAGAACTAAATCCCCAGCAGTTTTTCGGAGAAGGAGAGAAGGTTGAAGATTAAGCTTCCTAGTGAAAATCCGCCGATTGGAAACATCAAAAGAAAAATGATTATAAAAAATCCTATTGAGCTTAGGGAAAGATACATATTTGCTTCTTTTTCCGGTAAAATCAAAGCAAAAATCTTTGAGCCGTCAAGTGGAGGAATCGGAACAAAATTGAAGAATGCCAAGAGAAGATTCACATATACGATTGTACCCAATACAAAGCCTACAAAACTACTATTTCTTATTATATCTAAGGGTAAGTTGGGAAATAAAGAACGACAAATCAAAACAAAAATGAGCGCAATTAATACATTTGTCAAAGGCCCCGCTAATGAAACAATTGCTATATCTTTTCGTCCCTCTCTTAGGTTAAATGGATCGACGGGCACAGGCTTTGCACCTCCTAATATAATTCCGCCACCGCTTGAAAAAAAAGTTATTAAGGGCATTAATATTGTCATAAAAAGATCAATATGAGGTTTTGGATTAAGAGTAAGTCTTCCTGATAGTCTTGCGGTTGGGTCACCAAGCCGGTCTGCTACAAGACCATGAGCAACCTCATGCAAAATTGCTGAAAAAATAAGGATAACCAACATAACAGAGCCACTAATTATTATTTCCATATTGTTCAAAGTCCGTTAATATGATATCATATTAACTTGATGCTGGACAGTAGAAACTGGAAGCTAGAACTTGAGATTAGAAGATAGAATCTAGCATCAAAATTTAATATGGCGATGAAATGTTTTAATTGCGGAAAGGGAGTAATGTACGGGCACAATGTGTCTCATGCAAAAAACCGAACCAGAAAAATATTTAAACCAAACCTTCATAATGCGAGGATTAAAATGGGCGGAATCACTAAGACAATGAAACTTTGCACAAAGTGTTTAAGGATTTGGAAAAATGCAGTAAAACCTCAAGCAGTTGAAAAAGTAGAAACCCCTGCAGCCACAATATAGACTTTTTGATGTTGGAAGTTAGATTTTCTTGATTTTGATTTTTTGATTTCTAGATTTCAAGAACTTCAAGAATTCAAGTTATCAAGATCAAAAACGTCAAAAACATCTAACGTCAAGGATTCATCTTAGCAGAGCTAAGAGCCGCTTATCTAAATTCGGATAGCCGTTGATAAAATCTTTATAGCTAACAGGCCTTTTTCCTTCTACTTGTAGTTTTTTCTGCGGAAGAAATTTCAAAATTTGCCATTTACCATTCTTGTCCTGAGCTTGTCGAATGGATGCCATTTGCCATTTCGTCCAGACGCCTGGCCAGGGGAAGTAAGCTCTTATCATTAAATCCAGTTTTTCTTGAGATGGGGGATTGTCTAGGTCAAAAAATCCGTCGTTTCTTGTCAGAATTTTGGTAAAAGTAGCTTTTTTATGGTCTTGTTCGGTTAATTTTAACTCTCTTTTGATATATTGCTTGATATTCTGATATGTTAAATCACTGCCTATTTGAAATAACCGTTCATACAAAGATTGTGCAGTATCATCAATTCTAATTTCTTCCTTAGCTTGAACAAGAATTGGGCCGTGGTCTACCTCGTTGTCTAATTTAATAATACTGACTCCCGTCTCTTTCTCATTATTCAAAATTGCCGTTTGGACAGGCGTTGGACCTCTGTATTTTGGCAAAAGGGAAGGATGAATGTTTAGTATTCCAAGTTCAAATGAGTTCAGGATATCGTTTGGCAGAATAAGTCCAAAATCTGCGAGAACAGCGATGTCAGATTTAAGATTTAAGATATATGATTTAAGTTCATTATCAAAAGAAGAAACTGACAAATGGGGGAGTTGGTTTTTTTTGCAATAAGCAATAACCGGCTCTTCAAGTTTTTTTTCTGTAGTCACAACCAGTTCGATTTCAAAATCTTTTTTTAGTTTCTCAATAACAGGAATTACGTAACCGGAAGAGCCGAAAAAAACAATTTTCATAATTTAAATTTTTAATTCTTCAAAAACGTCTTCGCCTTTTTCGCCTTTTTCACTCTTGTATAAAGTTCCTTTTTGCTCCAGTACTCTTTTGGGGAAAAGAATCCCGTCAAGATGGTCAATTTCGTGCTGAAGAATTGTTGCTAAAAATCCGCTGAATTTTCTGTGGTGTTTTTTTCCTGTTTCGTCTAGATAGGAGACCCAAATACTGTCAAAACGCTCAACTCCCCCCCAAATATTTAAAAGGGAAAGACAGCCTTCCAATTTCTTATGCTCTTTTTTGTCCTTCTGTGACGTATAAGGGCGGGTCTTTTTCTCTTTCTTTACAATCTTTGGGTTTATGAAAACCAAAGCTTTTGATTTTTGACTTGGTTTGGCAATAAATAGCTGCAAGCTTTTTCCAACCTGGGGAGCGGCTAACCCAACCCCTACGGGGTCTGTTGCTGATTCCATAGATTCTATCATTTCTGCAATGAGCCTTGAAATTGCTTTATCGACTTTGACAATCCGTTTTGCCTTTTGTGAAAGGACAGGGTTGGGGGCTTTAATAATTTGTAGCATGATTATTTGTCTGCGCCCCAGGATTTTAACGCGTCAATTGGCCTTGAATCTCCCGGAGCAACATTTTTAAGCATGAACTTCATTGTGTTAATTGCTTCCTGCCGATATTGTTCATTTACAATCTCTCCTTTGGCGTTTATGGCCAACTGATTATAAAAAATGCCAAGCGCATAATAGGCATTTGCAAAATCTTGTTTTAATTTTACTGTGTTTTTTAAAGTTTCCACTGCCTTTTTTGCATCGCCGGTCTGGCCATACAAAACTCCCAAATTGTAGGAAATATCCGCATCGGTTGGCGCTAATTCTGCGGTTTTTTTAATAGCTGTTAGGGCTGACGCAAGATAGCGTTCGTCAGCTTGCGCCAATGTATAAAAAATCCTAACTCTTGTTTTCCAGAAAACTATATTGTTCGGATTTTCTGAAGTAATCTTGTCGCTTGTTATTACCGCTTCTTGGGCAAGTTTCTGCGCAAGATCCGTAGTTTGTTTCTGCTGTTTTTCGTCCGCGGGTTTCTGTCCCAAGATTGAAATTGCCAAAACAGCATCGTTAATAGCCAGCTCGTCCTTAAATACCGGTTCATCCGGCCTTTGTTTTACGGCGTTTTGAAGAAAGGGATACGCGGTTTGATACTGGCTAACCCTGTCATAATTATATCCTTTGGCATAGTCTTTATCGGCATTCCAGAAGTTAATCAGCGTAAATACCAGATAGCCGTTTATAACACTTGTAACTGCGATAAGTGCCCAAATAGGTTTTGTAACTTTGTATTCCTCGGCTTGTAATTTTTTATTTTCTACTTTTTTAGAAGCAAAAGAAAAGCTTAAGCTTTTGTCATAATTGATTAAATTTGCCAAAATTAGTACTAAAGCGGGAATTAAAAACATGAAAAGGTTGACTATTACAACCGAAAATCCGAAGAAATTGCTAATAAGAATGCTTATGTATCCGGAAACAAGAGCAAGCACTAAAACTTTTCTGTTATTCGTATCTTCATTTTTATTTTTCCAAATGTATTTTAAGCTTAGGAATAGAAAAAGACCAATCATTGAAAGATAAGTTAACAGTCCGAAAGCGCCGGTTGTAGTTAAGTAATTTAAATACTCGTTGTGAGCTTTATTATAGAGATAACGCCATTCGGAAGTAAGATTGTGCGCTTCGGGTCTGTATTTATAGTATGCAAATGCAAAGGTTTCAACACCTGTGCCAAAGATTGGATTATGAATCCATGCTTTTATTGCGCCTTCCCAAACCAAAAGCCTGATCGTTCCCGAATCCGTTCCGCCCAATTCTCCGGAAACCAGAGCCGGCGGTTTTGCCGCTGCGGGTTCTGCAACGGTTTTGGTTACAGCAGGACTTGTTATAAAACGAACTCGTAAACCGTCAAAAGTGAATTTGCTATCAATTCTGGCAAAAGAAGTGCCTATAAAAAAAGTAACGGTAACTATAGAGATTAGGGTTAAGGCAAGCAGCTTGAAATCCAAAGAAAGATTTTTGATTTTGTAATTACGATTTCTTAACTCAAGGAAAACATAGCTCGCTGTAAAAAAGGCTATTGAAAACCAAGTTGCCAAAAAACCCGACTTGGTTCTTGTATAGGCAATGTCTACGTAAAAAAGAAGAAACATCAAGAAAGAAAAAACGGCAAAAGCGGCAAGTTTTTTTGAAAATTGGGGTTTTTTATTAACAACGGTTTTTAAAAATGTCGATTTTATAAAAAATGCGATCGTAATCGGTAATAAAATTGAAAGATAGGCAGACAGCCAACCCGGCTGTCCCAGAGTTGAAAAGATGCGGACCATAGGCTGGAAATCGGATGTCCAGCAGGCGACATCGAAACTTCCCCTAAAAACAAGACACGTCGGATCGTAGCCAAAATGCGAAGGGAGTCCCCATAAAGAAACTATGACAGCTGAAGAAAGAGCCACGAAAATTAATCTTCTGATAATTATTTTTGCATTCTCCTGAAAATTAGAAAGAAAAGCATAGTAAAGAAAAATGTAAGCAATAATAGAAAGAAGCCCGCCGTTAAAGCGGGAATAATATCCCCATAAAGAAATATGCCGGTCAAGGCTGAAAATAGTTGAGATTGTCATGGAAAGTAAGAACAAAACAATTGGAACGTCAAGAGGTGTCCGCTGTATTTTAAATTGCTTTTTAATAAGCATTTTGGAAATCCACGCGGTTAAAATTACAAGGGATAGGATATAGGTAAGCCACATTTTGTTGAATTCAAAAAGTTCCGAGGTTTCGGGATGAAGAACAAGGGGGACAAGGAAAAATATTGCGTAGAAGCTATATTCGACGATTTTGTTACAAATATTTAATAATTTCATTAGATTTTAAGCTTAAAACTAATGCTAGCATATTGGAAAAATTACTGCAAGATGTTATTATAATTAGCAACAAGCCATTAGCAATCAGCAATTAGTTCAAATAAAAAAGTAACTAGACGCTAGTTGCTAGACGCTAGTTGCTGATTTTATGTTTGATAAATTGTTTAGCTTATTTTCCCACGATGTCGGAATTGATCTTGGCACTGCCAACACCTTAGTTTGGGTAAGAAATAAAGGAATTATAATAAGGGAACCTTCGGTTGTTGCAATGCACAAAAAAACCAAAAAAGTAATAGCAATTGGCACCGAAGCCAAAAGAATGGTTGGGAAAACCCCTTCAACAATTGAAACAATAAGGCCTTTACACGGCGGAGTAATTGCGGATTTTGATGCAACTGCGGCAATGATTTCCCACTATATTCAGGCTGTTCACGAAATTGGACACATTATGCCGGTTGCCTGGTCAAGGCCAAAGGTCGTTATCGGAATTCCCTCATCCGTTACCGAAGTTGAAAGACGCGCCGTTTGGGAAGCGGCTTTGTCTGCGGGAGCAAGGGAAGCGTTTTTAATAGAGGAGCCGATGGCCGCGGCAATTGGCGAGGACATTTCGGTTTTTTCCCCAACAGGAGTTATGGTGGTCGATGTGGGCGGAGGAACAACCGAGATTGCGGTAATTTCTTTGGGAGGTATCGTTGTCAGTAAGTCTTTAAAAATTGCAGGAGACGAGATGGATAGCGCAATTACTCATTATATAAGATTAAGACACGGGCTTATTTTAGGAGAAAAAACAGCAGAGGATTTAAAAATAAAAATAGGTAGCGCATACCAACAAAAATCATCCCGATTCAATCGGGACAAAAATCACCTGTCCGCAGTGCAAGCACAAGCGTTGCAGGCGGGAAAATCAAAAGAAGAAGAGGCTAATGTTTCAGGATTTGCAGTTCATGATTCAGAAGTTAAGCAAGAGCGGATGGCTGTTGTAAGAGGAAGAGACATAGAAACGGGTCTTCCTAAAAGTTTGAGGGTTACGGAAGTTGAAGTAAGAGAGGCCTTGTCTCCTGTTTTATCAAAAATTATCGATGCAATCGCGGGCGTTTTGGAAGAATCACCGCCGGAATTGACAAGCGATATCCTAGAGCACGGGGTTTTGTTAACAGGCGGAGCTTCTCTTCTTGCAGGCTTTGACAGCCTAATAGTTGAAAGAATTCATATTCCGGTTTTGCGAAGCGAAGATCCCTTAACGAGTGTTGTTAGGGGAACGGGCAAGGTTTTACAGGACGACTCTCTCTTGCAGCGGGTCAAGGTCATCGGCGGATTAAAATAAGCTCCAAAGCTTGTAAGGACGTGCTAAAAAGGCTACAATGTTTCAATGAAAAGAAAAGAGAATTTTCTGTTGGTTTTTTTTGTTTTTTTAACGTTCTCTCTTTTAATTTTCGGCTTGTCAAAAGTTGGAATTTTAAATCCTGTAGGCTCGGTTTTGCAAAAAATAATCGCTCCTTTTCAAAGCGCAACCTACACTGTTTTTAACTCTGTAAGTCTTTTAGGAGAAAATGCAAAGCTAAAGAAGCTTCAGGCAGAAAATTTAACCTTAACGTCTATGCTTTCGGACCAAAAAAAATTAGAAAGGGAAAATAGCGCTTTGTCGGATCAGTTTCAAGCATCATTTCCGCCCAGCAATGTTTTACTTGCCGCAAATATTGTTGGGGCGCCAAGTTTTATTCCCGGAGTTTCTATTTCGGAGACATTTATCATTGATAAAGGCATAAAAGACGGCGTAAAGGTTGGCAAGGCGGTTGTCTATAGGAACAATCTGGTTGGTAGAATATCCAAAGCTAGTGATTTTTTGTCCGAAGTTACTTTAGTAACAAATTCATCTGTATCTTTTATCGCAAGGACTTCGTCTTCACAGGCTCCGGGAGTAATAAAGGGACAGGGCGGAGGAAAAATGATTTTAGACAATGTTTTACTTTCGGATAATTTAAAGCCTGCGGATTTGGTTTTGACAAACGGCGACACAAATTTAAACGGAACAGGATATCCGCCGGATTTGGTTGTCGGCAAGATCGTATCGGTTGAGAAAAAAGCAAGCTCTTTATTCCAACGGGCGGAAGTTTCAAGTTTTATTGATTTTTTAAAAATCACAACTGTTTTCGTTCTTATAAAATGAAGCTTGCCGCAACCATCATTTTTTTACTCTCGTTTCTTTTGGAAAGCTCCGTTACAACTATTCCTTTAGTTTTTGTAACCTTGCTTTGCTTGGCAGTGTTGACCCGTAAGGAATGGGTTTTTGCCATTATTTTTATTGCGGGAATAGTTTTGGATGCTCTTTTTTTTAGAGCCTTGGGTCAATCCAGCTTATATTTTCTTATTTATATTTTCTTAGTTTTTCTCTACGAGAAAAAGTTTGAAATAGCCACAAAAAACTTTATTTTTGTAGCTTCATTTTTGGGGAGCTTTGGGTATCTGCTGCTTTTTTCCTATGGAAACATGATAATCTTGCAGTCAATTTCAAGTGCTATAATTGGGACATTAATATTCTTATTCCTCAAAAGAATTGAAGGAAAAAGTAAATTTTCAATTTTCAATTCTTAATTTTCAATGAATGATTTAATGTTTCAATTTTAAAATTAGAAATTAGAAATTTTTAGCTTATGCAAAAAGTTGGCGTAGCTTTTCCGGATTTTATATCAAGCGGAAAAATAAAAAGAAAACAAAGAGATTTTGATTCAAGCAGTAGCCCGATGCGTGATTTGTTTATTCCCGCAGTTCTTATTATTGCGGTTGTTCTTCTTTTTTTAAGAGTTTTTTACCTGCAAATTCTTCAAGGGTCACGTTTTAGGTATCTTTCCAATAACAACAGAATAAGAACGGTTATTATTCACGCGCCAAGAGGAGTTATCCTTGACAGATTTGGCGCTCCTTTAGTTTTTAATATTCCCGGATTTAGGGAAACTGTCAACGGGAAAACAGTTCAGATAGAAGAAAAAGAAGCATTGTCGCTTATCGCTAAAGGCAAAAAAGATTTGGAAATAGACTCTTTACGTAAGTATCCGTATAAAGATGCATTGGCGCATGTTTTGGGATATTTAGGGCAAATTTCCAAAGACGAACTTTCAACGGCGCAGTATTCGTCTTATAATTCCGGAGAATTAATTGGTAAATCAGGCATAGAGCAAGAATATGAAAGTAAATTAAAAGGCATTGACGGAAAACAACTGGTTGAGATTGACGCCCGGGGAAATTCTGTCAGAAAGCTGGGGGAGTCGGATCCTGTTCCGGGGCAGGATATAGCCTTAACAATTGATGCCCCGTTGCAAAAAGCTGTTTTTGAAGCTACAAAAAGCGTTAAAAAGGGAGCAGTAATAGTTTCCAGTCCGAAAGGAGAAATTCTGGCAATGGTTTCCAAGCCCTCGTTTGACTCTAATCTTTTTACAATGGGACCGAGTTACCTTACGGCTTCCGACAGTGCGTATTTGTCTCTTTCGGATGTTCTTTTAGATTCTCAAAATCAGCCTCTTTTAGACAGAAGCATTTCCGGAACTTATCCTCCGGGCTCAACATTTAAGCTTGTTGTTGCCGCGGCCGGTTTGGAAAATAAGGTTATTGATTCAGCCTACGAGGTTGAAGACACAGGTGTATTGAAAGTTGGAACATTTTCTTTTTCCAATTGGTATTACACGGGCTATGGCGGTAAGGACGGGTTTGTTAATGTTGTTAAGGGAATAAAAAGGTCAAATGACATTTTTTTCTATAAACTGGCCGAAAAAGTCGGCGTTGATAAGATTTCGGAAATGGCGCAAAGATTTGGTTTGGGAAAAGCACTTGGCATAGATTTGCAAGGCGAAGCAGTGGGTCTTGTTCCAACGCCGGAATGGAAGCAAAAAACAATAGGGGAGCAATGGTATTTGGGAGATACTTACAATTACGGAATAGGACAGGGATTTCTTTTAACAACTCCTCTTCAGGTAAACGGCTGGACGCAGGCGATTGCAAATGGAGGCGATATGTACGTGCCCCATCTTTTGAAAAATTCGAAATTCGAAATTCGAAATTCGAAATTCTTATCGGAGAAAACATCTTCCTTGATACGGCAGGGGATGATAGAAAGCTGTGCTCCCGGAGGAGTCGCCTGGCCATTATATAACTTAAAAATAAAAAATGAAAAATTAAAAATCGACAATAAGAATTTTCTTCCGGTTGCAACAGGATCGGCAGACATGCGTCAAGTGGTTATTGCCTGTAAAACCGGAACGGCCGAACACGGAGGACCTGATGCAAAACCCCATGCCTGGATTACGCTTTTTGCTCCTGCATATAATCCACAAATTATCGTAACTGTTCTTTCCGAAGAATCAGGCGAGGGAAGTAACGTTGCCGCTCCAATCGCAAAAAAGATTTTAGAAAGTTGGTTCACAAAATAAATGGAAGAAAGAGATTATTATTTAGCTTTCTCTCTTGTTAATGGTATTGGCCCAAAAACTTTTAAATTGCTACTGGAATGCTTTAAGACCGCGGAAAAAGCATGGTTTGCTTCAGAAGCTGATTTAAAACAGGCAGGTTTGAGTGAAAGAATAACTTCAAAGCTTGAAAAGACAAGAGGCGAATTAAGCATTAAAGACTATCTTGAAAAATTAAAGCAGAAAAAAGCTTCATTCATTGCGCTTTGCGACAAAGAATATCCCAAGCTTCTTATAGACATAGGAAATCCGCCGATTGTCTTGTTTGTGAAGGGAAATATCAAGACCGTAGATTTTGCAAAAACAATCGGAATTGTCGGTACGCGAAAAATTACAAATTATGGTAGGGAGGTGACAAAGTTATTTTCTTTTGATTTAGCGTCGAGCGGCTTCACTATAGTATCGGGCCTTGCAATGGGCGTTGATGCAGTCGCTTCTGCAAGCGCAATTGAGGCAAACGGCAAAACAATCGCAGTAATGGGTAATGGGGTTGATCTCTGTTTTCCAAGTTCAAATGAACAGCTTTACGATAAAATTTTGAATGGCAACGGAGTTATAGTTTCCGAATTCCCTTTGGGACAGGGTCCGACCCTAGGCTCGTTTCCTTCAAGAAACCGCATTATTGCCGGTCTTTCTCTAGGGGTTTTGGTAACAGAAGGGGCAAAAGACAGCGGCAGCTTAATTACGGCAGATTATGCTTTTAAGTTCAAAAGAGCTGTTTTTGCTGTTCCCGGACCAATTACCTCAAGCTTGTCTGTTGCGCCTCTTAGATTGATTGAGAAAGGAGCAAGGCTGGTAACAAGCGCTGATGATATCAGCTCAATTTTCAATTCTCAATTTTCAATTTCCAATAAATTATCAAATGTCAAAATTACCAAAGAAAACCAAAGGAAACTTCAAAATCTTTCAAAAGAGGAGCAAAAAATCCTTGAATTTTTGGAAAACGAGGCTTTAGGTTTTGATGAAATTGCTAGAAAAATAAAAGTGGATTCAGCAAAAGTTGGCAGTTTGCTTTCGGTTATGGAAATAAAAGGGTTAATTAGAGGGAGCAGCGGAGGGATTTTCCAAAAGGTATAAATTTACCAGTCGTTTTCGGCGCGTTTTCGGATAATTATCTGCTTTTTGTTTTTGTCAGGTTCAATCCAAACCCAAGTAGCTCCATCCATATTAAGACTTCTTAACATTTTCTTGTCAAGAGTTACTCCGACAGAATTTCCAATTCTCATTAATTTTCTTATCATATTTCGTTATTACACATTATAACGTGTTAGTACGAAATAAGTCAAGCGTTTTTATTTTGGTTATTGACAAGTAGTGTACAATCTAAAATACTGATTAAATAAATATGACCCTACTAATCTTCCCGTTCGAACAAGTCTGACTTGTCTCACGGAGCCGATTTTAGCAGGGCAGGAAAATTTAGTATGAAGAGTTTAGCCCCGCATGATACTTACTTGCTTCCGAGGTTTACATCCTCGCGTCGCAAGAGCGTACAAACGGGGTAAATAATAGTTATGAAGAATTTAGTTATTGTTGAAAGTCCAACCAAAGCTAAAACAATCGGGCGTTTCTTGGGGAGTGATTTTGAAATCATTGCCTCAATGGGGCATATTATGGATTTGCCAAAATCAACGCTTGGCGTTGATTTAGAGCATAACTTCTTGCCCGATTATCAGCCTATGCCCGATAAGAAGAAAATCATTTCCCAGCTAAAAGCAGCCGGAAAAACCGCAGAAAACATATTTCTCGCAACTGACCCGGATAGAGAAGGGGAAGCCATCGCTTCGCATGTCAAAGAAGTTCTCAAAGGACAAAGAACAAAGAACAAAGAGCAAAAGTTTCAAAGGGTTGTTTTCCACGAAATTACAAAAGAAGCAATTGAAGGAGCTTTTAAAAATCCACGGGAAATAGATGCTAACTTAGTTGACGCGCAAACCGCAAGGAGGATATTAGATAGGCTGGTTGGTTACAAACTCTCTCCGATTTTATGGCAAAAAGTAAGACGCGGACTTTCCGCCGGAAGAGTCCAATCGGTTGCGCTGCGCCTGATAGTTGAGCGTGAAAGAGAAATTGAAAAGTTTAAAAAAGAGCCGTACTACACCATCAGTGCGCTGCTGGTGAATTCAAAATTCAAAATTCAAAATTCAAAATCGGAGAACGAAGAAACGGAATTTGAGCTTATTGAAATAAACGGAGATAAGATTGAGATAAACAACACCCTTAAACTTTACGACGGAAAATACGGTTTTGCAAAAACGATAATTGACACAGAGAAAAAGGCAAAAGAAATAGAAAACGATTTGAAAGATAAGGAATTCGTTGTTTCTAACGTTTCCAAAAAAGAAATGCGGAGAACTCCTCCTCCTCCATACACAACTTCAACTCTGCAGCAGGATGGCGCAAGACGAATGGGGCTTTCGGGAAGACGCACTATGAGTTTGGCTCAAAAACTGTACGAAGAAGGGTTTATCACATATCATAGAACCGATTCGGTTGCGGTTTCCGAAAGCGCAAGAAAGCAAATGAATGATTATATAAAAAGTCAGTTCGGCGATAAGTATTTGCCCCTCAAACCGCGCTACTATAAAACAACCCAAAAAAACGCGCAAGAAGCCCACGAAGCAATAAGGCCGACAAACATCAGTAATCAGCCATCAGCCATCAGCAATCAGTTGGGAGCACAGTACGGAAAACTTTACGACATTATTTGGGCAAGGGCGCTGTCTTCCCAAATGGCAGACGCGATAACCGAATCAACCGTTGTGATTGTTGGAGTTTCAAGAGGAGCATATACTCTTAAAGCCAATGGTTCGGTTTTGGTTTTTGACGGGTTTTTAAAAATTAACCCGCTTGCGTTAAACGATAATAAGCTGCCTGATTTTGAGGCTAATGAAAAACTCAATTTTGTTTCGGTTTCAAGCGAATTCCACGAAACCTTACCTCCCTCAAGATATAACGACGCGTCAATTATTAAAACTTTGGAAGAAAAGGGGATAGGCAGGCCGTCAACATACGCCACGATTATTTCAACTATCGAGGCCAGGCAATATATAGAGAAAAATGAGGGAAGGTTTAGCCCGACTTCGGTAGGCATTGCCGTCAACGATTTTCTGGTGGAAAATTTTTCAGCCATTGACGACATACCTTTTACCGCGGAAATGGAAGACGGGTTGGATCAAATCGCAAACGGAGAGAAAAAATGGGTTCCCGTTATTAAAGCTTTTTATACCCCTTTTGAAAAAACCTTAGGTCAGGTTAAAACTGCAGAAAGAGTAAAAATAGAAGTTGAAACAACAGATGAGATTTGTCCGCAAGACAATGGAAAATTAATTATAAGGATTGGAAGATTCGGAAAATTCATGGCTTGTGAGAATTTTCCAAAATGTAAATTTACTAAGCCGCTTATCCAGGAAACTAGTTTTCTGTGTCCTAGGGATGGAGCAAAAATTGTATTCAAAAAGACTAAAAAAGGCCGTAGATTCTATGGTTGTTCAAACTACCCAAAATGCGACTTTGCAAGCTGGACAAAGCCAACTCAAGGGCATGCTGAGCGAAGCGAAATCCCCGGAGGGGAGAAGCTGGAAGATATCAAGAAAACAATTTAAAAGAATTTCCCTAGGGCGATTATAAAAATAACAGCGGCGACTTGATTAATAATGCCCCAAGGAACACCTAGTGGATTATCAAAAGCTTTTTGGAGCCTGTAGCTCCAGGAAAACGGAGGAAACTTCATATCAAAAAACAAATAGGGAGCCGTTAGCCAATCGGGCAACTGGGCGATTATGATTATAAAAAAAGCATATAAGAGATCGGTTGAGGGGAAAAGCAGGCTTATTAAAATATAAGAAGCAACAAAACCTAACGCAACATCAACAGAGCTTTGGATAAGAAATTTCTTTTTTCCGTTTTCTTTTCTATGCAGTCCCGTATCCCAGTGGGGAATAACGTCGGCTGCGAAATGTGAAGCTAAAGCGATAGGAGCTGCAAGAGCAGGGTTTCCGATTTTTGCCGCAATAACTGTTCCAATAAGCGCGTGTCCGGTAGCTGTCATAGTTCGATTTTACTCACTATGACCCTGAGTGTTAATCGAATGGGTCATAGCTCCCTTTTAATTATAGTTCAACAGTTCTAATCTTTGTCAAGCCTTACTCCAATTCCTCTCGTTTTATGGACAAAAATAAAAACCATTGTTCAAAAAAACCAACCAATCCCTTAAATGGAGCCTCAATAATAAGATCTATAACCACCAGGATAAAGTTTACTTGGACTATGCCTTCGGTTAATCTTCGTCCCACGCTTACAACCGGAACAAAAAAGAAGTCAACAAGCGGAGCGAAAAGTCCTTGCTTTGTAGCAACGGAATAAATATTTGCTGTTTGATAAATCCTGTAGGTTAAAAAAGAAATAATGGCAATAAAGAAAAGAAATATTCCCTGACTAAGCACGTTAAAATTAAGCTTTGTAAGTATGAATATAATAATACCGAAGCTAAAAAGAGACGTGCTTAGCCACAAAAAGGAAAAGATATAGTCCCGTATAGTTAGGCTGCCTTTTCCTGTTTTAATTGAAATTTTTTGCGCGATTTGGGGATTGTCTAAAAACAAAATCCTTTGAATATCTAAAAATATTTTCTGTGAATTGCTTCTATCGGGAGTTTTAATTGCAAGGCCGGTAATAATCATAAGCAAAGGCGGTACGACTGTGTTTATTGCTATGGATGTCCATTGAATGCTTCCTAAAAATATTCTTTCAAATACGCCTTCAATAAACAATGCTATAAATGCTTTTGTGAAAAGAATAAAAATAAAACTTCTTATTATGGCTGTTTTCACCCTATTTCTTATACTTGTATATCTTCTTTCGCAAACATAAAAAGTTTTATTCCTGAATTCTTCTTCATTTTTTATCAATGTTTTTATATTATTTTTTTCTTGGATAAGTACGTCGTAGAGGATTAAAAAAGGAGGAGTTTTCTTTTTGATATGGTTTAAAATCTTATTCTTTTTTGGATATAAAAGCTGATGCTCTATTTCTTTATAGCCATCTGTAAAAGACAGTACTGTTTTTTCAAGATTTTGCTCGGACAATTTCCCAAAGATTTGTTTAAAAAGCTCGTATCTTAAAGACCCGATATCGTCTTTTGCAAAATTTTTCCTTACAGCAATAAATACCTGCGCATCTCTTGTTTGATTGGAGTCGTCTTCAATTTCAACAGACTCTTTTAATATTTGGAACATAAAATTTATCATGACTTCTTTTTCTTTCCTGGGTATGAGGATTGTGTCTATTTCACGGGATAAAATTTGAGTAATAAACTCGTTTAATCTATTTTCCGGCAGAACTTTCCCTTTTGATAATTTTGCCCTAAGCTTTAAATGAAGGTCAATAGAGAGTGTTATTATATTAATAATTGATTCGGGTACGGACGCGTCGGGGAAATACCTGGCCCATATCAATTCCCTTACCAAGCCTTGGGCCATGCCTTGAGGGTTGGTATCCAGAAAAAGCCTACGCTTTAAAATTCTTTCTATTGCTTTTCTGAAGATTGTTTCCTCGTCTCCGTAGTCCATTGAGGTTCTTAATTTTTCATACCACGAAGCTATTTTTGAGAGAAGCTGGTTGACCGTGATTTTCTTATCGGTGTTTACTATTTTTTCTTCTGCAAAGACATTTACCAAAGCAGTAGCCATCTGGGAAAGAGCAAGATTTGAAGATGAAGCCATAGTTAATAAAGCGTATTATAACAAGCGCAAGGAGCTTGTCAATGCCAGAGCATTTGAAGTTGATATTAGACAATAGATGCTATGCTAGAATCCTTGAAGTTCGAAGTTTGACTTCCTTGATTTTGAACCCTTGATATTTTGATAGTCTAGAATTCTAGAAATCAAATGTTCAAAAAATCAAATTCAAGAACATCCCACTTCCAACATCAAATAATCAAGTTAAGCTACAGCTATTTTCTAATTTCAAGATCCAGCTTCTAGTCTCAAGTTTCAAGCATCAAGAAGTATAATTTTGTATAATACTAAAGATGATAAAGCTTAAAGCGGCACAGTTGAGAAATACAAAGCCCTCAAAAGGGGATTTGCGAAAAATTAAAAGAAGGGATATATATTTTATACTGGATAGTGTTTTAGATACATATAATGTTGGGGGAATTTTCCGCCTTGCCGATGCACTCGGAGTTAAAAAAGTTTATCTTTGCGGAGAAACGGAAACTCCGCCTAATCCGCGCATCAAAAAGGCCTCAATTAATACAACCGAGTGGGTAGAATGGCAGTATTTTGCTGATGCAAGGTCTGCCATTGACGATTTACGATTAACAATTGACGATTTGACTGTCGTTGCTGTTGAGCAAGACAGCGTAAGCGTTCCGTATTCGGAAATTGACTATAAATTGCCGATTGCTTTTGTTGTGGGAAACGAAACAACAGGAATTTCAAAAGAAGTATTAGGGCTTTGTGATTATGTTGCAGAAATTCCGATGTGGGGAGTAAACAAAAGCCTGAATGTCATAGTATCTTTGGGAATTGTTTCTTACGAAGCTACGAAAATTTTTGTATAATACAAACATAAATGAAAGTTTCCGCAGTAGTTATTGCTTATAACGAAGAAAAATATATAGAAGAATGCTTAATAAGTTTGTTAAACCAAACAGAAAAGGCGGATGAAATTATACTTGTAGATAATAACTCTACAGATAAAACCGTTGAAATCGCCAGCAAGTTTAAGGAAGTAAGAATTGTTAAAGAGGAAAAACAGGGCATGATTTATGCTAGAAACAAGGGCTTTGACAGTGCAAAATACGAAATAATAGCCCGTTTAGACTCTGATACAAGAGTTCCGAAGGATTGGATTAAAAAAATAAAGTGGAATTATAAGAATAAAAAAATAGATGCGTTAGGCGGTCCGGTTAAATTTTATGATCTTCTAAAACCCTTTGTTACAAAGTTTTTTTCGGATGCCTATACTTATGGAACAAGTAAAATATATAGTCAGAAAATCTTGATAGGACCGAATTTAAGCTTGAGAAAGGATATGTGGGAAAAAGTAAGGGATAAGGTTTGTCTTAAAGACAGTCACGTTCATGAAGATGTTGATTTATCGATTCATATTATTGAAGCAGGCGGAATAATAGATTTCGACAAAAGTCTGGTAGTTAATTCTTCTGCCAGAAGAATTAAAAATAACCCATTGTCGTTTTTTTTGGAATATCCATGGAAACAGGTTAAAACACGCTACGCACATAGATAAATGCAAAAAACCGATAATTTTAAAAAACACACCAGCAAAAATCCTATTCAAAGGCTTTTGCTTTGGAATTTTTTCAGGAACCTTATTAATTTGATAGCTTCAAAAAGTGTCGATTCTATTCTGGATGTTGGTTGCGGGGAAGGATTTACTCTAAACCGGTTAAAAGGGAAGGGGATTGGTAAGCGCTTGGAAGGCATTGAGCACTCAATCGACGCTATAGAACTTGGCAAAAAAATATATCCGGATATTAAGATTACGCAAGGGTCTATTTACGATTTACCATATCAAGATAATTCTTTTGATTTAGTTTTATGCACGGAAGTCCTGGAGCATTTGGAAGATCCCAAGAAAGGACTAGAAGAGCTTATTAGGGTTTCAAAAAAATATTTGGTTATATCTGTTCCCAATGAGCCGTTTTTTATGTTCGCTCAATTTGTAAGGGGTAAAAATTGGTCAAGGTTTGGGAACGACATAGAGCATATCCAGCATTGGACAATGTTTGGTTTTCCAAAATTCATCAAACAAAACTCAAGCGCCAAAATTCTGGCAAAAAGATTTCCCTTCGCCTGGACAATGCTCCTTTTGGAAAAGTAGTTCTGCTATACTCAACCTGTAATCATGAAAAGTGCCGCTTATTGGTTAATAGACTCTTTGTATCTTTTTAACGGAAGAGTAAAAATGTTTTTCCATCGAAACCCTCCTAAGCATTATTTAGGTTATGTTGTTAAAGGTAAAAATCCGGTCATTTTACTTCCCGGGATAACAAACAAATGGGGATTTATTAAAAATCTGGGAGATAAAATATCTTTAGTCGGACATCCTGTTTATATTGTTCCAAAACTAGGCTACAACTTACACGATATTCCAAAATCGGCAAAAATTGTCGCAGAACTTATCGAAGAAAAAAATTTAAAAAACGTAATTATTGTGGGGCACAGTAAGGGAGGAGTAATAGGGAGGTATTTAATGATTTACAATAATAAAGGAGGCGGGGTAAAGGGTGTTGTCGCAATAGCATCTCCGTTTTCAGGCAGCAGATTGCTTAATTTATTTCCTCATAAGGCTTTTTCCGAGCTTCACGAAGATAGTAGCTTAATGAAAAAACTAATGACACATAAAGAAGTAAATGGAAATATAATTTCAATTTTTCCGGTATTTGATAATCTTATTTTGTCTTCGCAGGGGAGCTATCTGGAAGGAGCAGAAAACATTGAGATTAAAGAGACTAAAGGTCATCACAAAATTATATTTGATAAAAAAGTAATGGAGTTGGTCTTGACCTCTATAGAGAAACTGTCTAAGAAGTAAACTTGCCTGGACAATGCTCCTTTTGGAGAAACCTTGACAAGCAAATTTACTATATGATATAAGAGGAAGGTTAAATTTATGATGATACCTGTAAGATCAAAAGAAGGGGAAGTTCAACAAATAAACAGCCACGCCTCTATAAGACAGACGGACAGGAGACCATCTTCACGATCTACTGTTTTAGGAGATAGCGTGGAAGGAATAATAGTTGATGATGCAAAAGGTCTGTCTTCTAGTTTGAAAGAGTGGGGGTATTCAGAAACAAAACTGCGTCGAGGCTTAAGCAGGCGAGACGAAAGGGAAGATTCCCTTGCGCCTGCCGCAGTCGAAATGCCTAGCGACCTAATAGACGTTGTATCACCTCTTACAAAAGAAGTTCTAGCTCGTATTCTTGAAAGAGGAAAAGCAGCAGGCTTGAGAAGAGCAGAAGCTCTATCTGCGCGAAGAGCTGCTAGTAAAGAAACAATAAAAGCTAAAAAAAGGGAAAGGAGACCTTTGGTTGAAGTAACGGCTTTTGTAGGTGTTTCTACTATTAAAATAGAAAAACCGAAAGTAGTTATTCCTAGGTTTGAAACAGCGTTCATTGTAGCACCCAATCGAAGAAGACATATTGGAAAAGGAAAACCCGCAATTGAAGCAAGAGCTGTTGTCGAGACAGAGATAGAAATCGATCATGATTTAGATACATATCCAGAGGATGAAGCTGCTTCTTTACCTTTCGAAGCAACAGGCGCTACTCCGGTTTGTGTATTTAATTGCGAGGTAGGAGATGCTGTGTCTTCTGAAGTTGCACAAAGATTGGCTGATTCAGGTTTATTAGGCGCAAGCTTAGTTGATGTTGATCCTTAAAGTAGATCGAATGTAATAACTTCTCTTACTCCTTATTGACAAAAGCTGAAAAATATCTATAATGATTACTGGTATGTAAAAAGATTTCGCCAATAAGCACTTTGGGAATTTAACCCGCTTTTGGCGGGCTTTTTAATGCACAAAGTAGCATCTAGCCTCTAGCCCACAGCATCTAGTTAACTAATTGCTAGACGCTAATTGCTAGTTGCTTAAAAGTCGCTCTTTAACATTCGAATCGTATCAGGATTTTAATCAAACTGCGTGAGGCGTGTTTGATTTTTACTTCAAATTTAGGAGCAGGATTCGATCAGCCCGCTTAACCTTACTTCAAAGCTTTACAGTACTATTCGTACACGCTCTGAAGAGCGGTTTTTAGCGGACTTCTTTCGGAACTTTGTTCCTCAATCAGGAAGTGGTAGGATTTTTCGGGTTTTCCTTAACCCCGCTAAGCGGGGTAAAAAGAAATCCGAATTCAATTTTTTTTGAGAGTTTGATCCTGGCTCAGGATGAACGCTGGCGGCGTGCTTTAGGCATGCAAGTCGAACGCTTGTGCGAAGCACAAGATTTTTCATTGTCCATTGTCCATTCTTCATTTATTTTTCAGTTCGGAATTTAAATGATGAATGTTAAATGGGAAATGGAACTTCTCGTGCTTTGCACGAGAGTGGCAGACGGGTGAGTAACGCGTAGAAATCTACCCCTAGGTGGACCATAGCTCATCGAAAGATGGGGTAATAGTCCATGGTCTCGTAAGAGTAAAGCAATTAACTTTGCGCCAAGGGAGGAGTCTGCGTCCTATCAGCTTGTTGGTGGGGTAATGGCCTACCAAGGCAATGACGGGTAGCTGGACTGAGAGGTCGATCAGCCACAACTGCACTTAGACACGGGCAGTACACCTACGGGTGGCAGCAACCAGGAATATTGGGCAATGGGCGCAAGCCTGACCCAGCGACGCCGCGTGGAGGATGACAGCCCTCGGGTTGTAAACTCCTTTTAATAGTCCTTTCACGGACTATAGAATAAGCCCCTACTAACTACGTGCCAGAAGTCTCGGTAATACGTAGGGGGCAAGCGTTATCCGGATTTATTGGGCGTAAAGTGTGCGTAGGCGCCTCGACAAGTCGTATCTTAAAGACCAAGGCTTAACCTTGGGAGTGGATACGATACTGACGAGGTTGAGGATTGTTAGGGATGTCGGAACAGCTAGTGTAGCAGTGAAATGCGTTGATATTAGCTGGAACACCAAAGGCGAAGGCAGACATCTGGAATTTTCCTGACGCTGAGGCACGAAAGCTAGGGTAGCGAAACAGATTAGATACCTGTGTAGTCCTAGCCGTAAACGATGTCCGCTAGCTCTGTGTATTTATATACGGGGTGTAAGCTAACGCGTTAAGCGGACCGCCTGGGGAGTACGGCCGCAAGGCTAAAACTCAAAGGAATTGACGGGGACCCGCACAACCGGTGGAGCGTGTGGTTCAATTCGAGACAAAACGAAAAACCTCACCAGGGCTTGACATGATACCGTTTATGCTTTAAGAAACTAGAGCAAATCCGCAAGGATGGTACCACAGGTGCTGCATGGCTGTCGTCAGCTCGTGCCGTGAGGTGTTCCCTTAAGTGGGGAAACGAGCGCAACCCCCGTCCAATGTTGAATATTCATTGGAGACGGTCCCGGTTTTACCGGGAAGGAAGGAGGGGAAGACGTCAAGTCAGCACGGCCCTTATGCCCTGGGCTACACACACACTACAATGGCGAAAAACAACGGGCTGCAAGCCGGTAACGGCAAGCTAATCCCTTAAATTTCGCCTCAGTTCAGATTGAGGTCTGCAACTTGACCTCATGAAGTCGGAATCGGTAGTAATCGCAGATCAGCATGCTGCGGTGAATACGTTCTCGGGTCTTGTACACACCGCCCGTCAAGGCAGCAAAGTCGGTGGTAGATGAACTTCGCTTTTGCGTGGGAGTCTAAAATCGGCGATGAAGCTTAAGTCGTATAAATGTTGCGACCTATATTAGTAATAGTATAGAAAACCTCAACTATATCGGTGAACTCCTACTTGAATTATGTTTTATATAAAATTAAACTTAATTCAAGGGACAATACCGAGGGAAGTCTCCCAATATTGGGATGACCCCGTAGAGACTACACGTTGACGCCTTAAGAAATGACAAAACCTTACTTACTTGGTGCATTACATGATGGCACTGCAAGGAAATTAACTTACCGTATCGTTCAGAAAGATCGAGAGTATATAGAATTTCTTTTAAAAGGAATTCTAAGTCTTGGTCAAAAAGCCTGGATGTATAAAGAAGGAAAAGATAGACATCTTTACGTTGTCGAATTTTCTAAATCTTTTCTAAAAGATGTATTAATTACATCGAGTCAAGATAAGATTGACTATATCAGGGGATATTTCGATGCGGAAGGAGGAATTTCCAGAAGTCCTAAAGTTCGTTATTATATATATTTTGCTCAGAAAAATCTAAATGATTTATCGGAAGTAAAAAGATATTTAGAAGAATTTGGAATTATTTGCGGGAAAATCCATAATCCAAGTAAACAAGCAGATCCAAATTATTGGCGATTTTTTATAAGCATTAAATCTTATAAGATTTTTGCTACAATTATTGGATCTTGGCATCCTATTAAAAGTCATTTTCTTAAAGGATGAAGATATAGTCCATGCCACCAGTAATGAGTGGAATAACATGAACAAGGTATCCCTAGCCGAAGCTGGGGATGGATCACCTCCTTTCTAAAAACTTTTCATTTATTTGAAAAGGGGAAAGAGAGAAGGTACGGCAACCTAGCTGATAGCTAATGGCTTATGGCTAATAGCTAAAACAGTAGGGAAAAGTACAATACACCCAGGTACGGATAGTACCTGATTCGCCTTTTTGGCGGAAAAAATCTATCCATGTGTCCTACCACTTCCTGGTTCGCAAAGCCGCCTTAGGCGGCTGAAGTCCGCCGACCAATTGAAGCATGAACCGTGTATGAATAATACTGAAAAGGTGAATGCTGAAATTAGGCGGAATAATCCTGATATCTAAAAACCACCTAATGGGTGGTTTTTTGGTGGTCAAAATAGGATATAATTAATTAATGAGTTATTTACCGTTTGCAATTTTGGCTTATTTTTTCAATGGAATTGCGGTTCTAATAGACAAATTTTTATTAACCGCCAAAATTAAAGACCCTCTTGTTTATATTTTTTACATCAGTCTTTTTAGTTTTGGAATCCTTTTATTATTGCCCTTAACCCATGTTCCAAGTCTTTTTGTATTTGTTTTAGCTTCGGTTTCTACGGTTATCTGGACTTCCGGCTTATATTTTATGTATAAAGCCTTGCAAGTTGGCCTAGTAAGTAGGGTTATTCCAATTATCGGTGTTTTAATTCCTATATTTTTAGTGGTTGAGGCAATTTTTAGCAAAAGCGTTTCTCAAGCCGAACTTACAGCCATATTTATTTTGGTATTAGGTTTGATTTTTCTGACCATTTTTGAATGGAGGGGGCATTTAAAACGCAACGAATTACTGTTTGAATTTATTTCTGCCATTCTTTTTGCAGTTTCTTACATTATTTTGCGCAGGGCTTTTTTAATGGATGATTTTGTGACTGTTCTTGTTTGGTCAAGAATGGTTTTTATGCCTTTGGCAATTGTTCTTTTTTTAATTCCAATCACAAGAAAGATGATTTTGATTAAAGACGAAGGGTCAAAATTCTCGTTAAAATCAAAAACAGGACTTTTATTTCTATTCGGGCAGGCGGCGGGAGGTTCGTCGGAGCTTTTAATTACCTTTTCGGTATCTTTGGCAACACCTGCTCTTGTTAACTCTTTGCAGGGAAGCCAGTATTTGTTTCTATTTATCGCCAGTCTTTTTTTGGGCAAGAAGTTTCCGGAGATATTTAAAGAAACACACACGCATTTAAAAACAGCTTTTAAAGTGTTAGGAATTATCTGTATTGCTGTGGGGCTTTATATTCTGGCATTCTACAAGTAATGTGGGTCGTGATAGAATCGAACTATCTGCCTCTTCTTTATCAGAGAAGCGTTCTACCAGTGAACTAACGACCCTTTTGAGGCGCGAACCGGACTCGAACCGGTGCATGACTGTTTTGCAAACAGTTGTGTTAACCGCTTCACCACCGCGCCATCACGCTCAAGTATATCAAATGAGGCAAGAATATGAAAGGTTCTTGAAGTAAATAGGAAAGATTAAGGCAAATTATGCAGCAGCAGGTAAAGCTCTAATTTCGCTTAATACGCCATTATCAATTCGTCCGGTAATTAGGGTGCGCCTTGGGTCCTGGGCGGCCCATCTTTCAAACTTATCCTTCTGCTTAAGACGGGTAAGAACTCTCTCCGATTGTGCTGACTCTTCGGTTAATATAATTATCGTTTTCAGCTTAGAGAAATTGTCAAAAGGGAAATCCGTTTGTTTTATAACACAAGTTAGATCCTTTTCGGCAATCTCAATCCCGCCTGTTTTTGAATTTCTGGTTCTTGCGAGGGTCTCCACAAAAATTCTGCCGGGTTTTTCCGCAAGGTTAGGAAGCCATATTTCAGCAGGCATTGTTTCCGTGGTTAATAAAAGAATTCCGGGATTTTGCGTTAATTGAGACGTTCTGTCGAATAGTCCAAACTTATGTAAGGAAGGAAACCTTTTTGAATAATAGTCATTTAAATAATCTTCAAATACAGAACCCTTAAGCTGTCCTGATGTTAAATGTGGAATACCGTCTTGATAAACTACTGCGGGATCGTATTCCTGCATGTTAATAGCGGGCGGTGTTAGCGGCTCTTTTAGAAAAGCCATAACAGGATAAACGGTTTGGTCCAGATGGTCTCTTGCAACCAGAAGTAAATCTTTGCCGGTCTGCCTTGAAACTTGTCCTGACTTTTCAAATAAATCTAAAACAAGATCGGAGTGAGCAAGGTGTTCGTGTACCCATTGTTCAGTATCGCTTTGCGGCCTATGGCCATTTAATAATTTATTCTTTACACCTCTTGCTCCGCATCCTTCGGGTGATTCGCCTTCAATCTCCTGTTTCCCTGCAAAATGTCCTTCGGCTACGACACCCGAGTAAATTGGGTCAAGTAAAGCAGGGGAGAATGAACCAAAATCCGGTGCTCCGCCAACACTTCTAATAACCGCTTCTCTTTCAGGTTCTATTGGTATATTTCTTGAGTCGGAACACCTGGAAACAAGAATTAATCTTCCGGCTGCTTTGTTTGCCGCATGTTTAGCTCTTCCTTCCACAGCTCTTGGTGAGCTATTATCTTCCAGAAGAGATCCTGGAGATACCCCTTCTCCTATAGATTGATGCTCTCTGCCGACACCTCTTATCATCTCATTGCTTGCCATAGGCCTATATTATACAGAAAAAAGTTCCAATTTACAATCTACAATTTACAATTTATAATGTATTGTGTGTCACAACAAGACGAAACATTCTTTACAAGCGTTGGTTGCATGGATGGGAGAGTTCAGGATCCTATTGCAAAGTATGGCCGCGATAAATTCCGTGTTTTATTTGCGGACACAATAACAGAAGCGGGTTTTGTTGGGTTTCTTTCCAACAATCCTTCAAATGAACTTTTGCAATCAATAAAAAAGAAAGTTCTGATATCCGTAGAAAAACATCATTCAAAAGGAATAATTGTGCACGGGCATCAGGAGTGTGCCGGAAATCCGGTTGAAGACGGCATTCACAAGCAAGATGTTCTAAAAGCGGTAGAAATAATCCGCTCAATGGCGCCGGGTTTGGAAGTAAAACCGGTTTTTGTTGTTAAGGAAAACGGAAATTGGGAAGTAGAAGAATTATAGCTCCGCAATTAAGGACAGAATCTTTGAAGTGAGAAGTGGGAAATTCTTGATCTTGAATATTTGAAATCTTGATCATCTTGAATTCTAGATATCAATGACGTCAAGGCCAAGAAAGTCAAAGAGCTCTAACATCAAGGATATCTATTCTTTTAAATTACTTATTCACCAACCGGTGCTAAAGCGGCCGCAGGCGTTGGGGATTCTATTTGGTTTACGAAAAATAAGCTTCCCGTACTGGATTTAAGCACAGATTGAGCAATTCCCTCTGCTGTTACTGCAGTTTTAGGAAGAAAATCTAAAATTGTACTGCCTGTTGCCGTTGAGACTTCATTAAAAGTGATTGTAGCGATAGTTCCTGTGCCTGTTAGGCCGTTTTGCCCAAGCGGAATTCCTATTGCTAAGGAAATTCTGCCGTTTGTTTGGTCGACTTTTTTAAGAAGAACAACAGGATTTTTAATAAAAGTGCCGGGTTTTATATCGACACTTGTTAAAACTTTTGGATCGTAGGAAAGCTCCAGCTGCGCCGCCGTAACTTTATCACCGTTTGTTGCAATAGTAACGTCTGTAGAATAAGTATTAGGCAAAGAAGGTGTATTTTTAGGAGGCGTTAATCTTAACGTAGTACGAGCATAGGACGGGGAAGTTGGTTGTTCTGTAACCGGCGTTGGAACGCCTACTCTTTGTGTGTAAACAGCCAATCCCAAGAGAACGACAGTTACGGCTATCAGAAATGTAACAAACGCCACAGTTTGTCTGGGCATGCCTTTTTTAATTTGGACAGTTTTTTCTTCCATAGTTTCAGTATATCACTTAATATTTTTTGATGCTAGACACTGGAAACTGGAAGCTGGACTTTGAAGCTAGAAAATAGAAGTTAAAAATCTATCTTCTAACCTCTAATATCAAATTCCAACATCTAGCATCCAATGTCTATCATCAAATTCTCTAGTCTCCGTTTTGCACAGCGTATTCTCTTAAGAATAAATTGTAATCGAATTCGTTAACAACACCATTATCTTCAAGATCGGATAGTTTTACATAATTAGCATTGCTGTTGCACAATGCTTTATTGTCGATATTTGCAATAAACGGAGAAGTTACACAGCTAAGTAAAATGTTGTAATCTTTTATGTTCAATGCATTGTTTGAATCAATGTCTCCGGCAACCAAGTTAACTCCCGGCAGCTGAATCGGTTGGGTTAAGCCGGATGAAAGATTTTGAATTCCGGGAATAATCCTTCTTAGGTGTCCGTCTGATTTAACTTTAACAATATAGTTTCCGCTTGCAAAATTGGCTCCAAGATCAATTGTGCCCAGGAATACTCCCGAAGTGGAGTTGTAGTTGATTGAGCCAACTTGGGCAAACACCTGACTGTTGTTGCTATTGAATATCTGGACAGCCAAGTTTCTGGTTTTGTTTTGAGGATTTTGGTTAGACGAACTTGGATTTGGATTAACATTGTCTCCGGCGCTTCCTATTGCGTCCATGCCAACTCTTAAAGCGATATATGTGTGTCCCGGTATTAGGCCGCAGGTTCCGTTGGTGCAGACTAAGCCTCCTGTGCAAGCATTACCGTCTATCCAGGTGCCGTTAGTGCAGGTTTGCGGAACGCCGGTTGCTGAACATTGAGTGGCTCCGTTTGTGCAAGTTGGGGTTACGCAGGTTCCGTTTGTGCAAACCAGTCCTCCTGTACAAGCGGTTCCATTTACCCAGGTGCCGTTAGTGCAGGTTTGCGGAACGCCTGTTGCCGAACATTGTGTAGCTCCGTTGGTGCAGGTAGTACACGTACCCGTACTGGTATTGCAAACCAGTCCTCCTGTACAAGCGGTGCCATTTACCCAGGTGCCGTTAGTGCAGGTTTGCGGAATGCCTGTTGACGAACATTGTGTAGCTCCGTTAGTGCAAGTAGATGGTGTAGGTGTAGGTGTTGGCGTAGTTTGCGCAACACAGTTTCCGTTTGTACAAACATTCCCAACATTGCAGTTATTTACTGTGCAGGATAGGTTTATGTTCACGGGATTGCATACAGTGCTGCCGTTATAAGTTGTGTATTTCCAGCTTTGAATACCGTTGTTTACAGAACAGGTGTCTGAAGTTTGCGCTACGCAAGTGCCTACGGCTGTAATATTTCCATTGCAGTCGGATGTTGGGGCCGGAGTTGGCGTTGGGGTTGGGCTCCCAAAGTTATTGCATGTGTCAAGGCTTACAAAAAGTGTGCCTGCTGGAGGGGGAGTCAGGTTGTAATATGTTATATAATCGCCAGCTGCAATTGCTTCTTGCTGTGCAGTTTTCCTTGTGTTGTATAGCGAAATAATCTGTTGAATATTTGAGTTTACAACATCTAAATTTCTTTGCATATCGGTTTGAGTCCAGACATAGCCGTTGCTTTGTACATATGGCGGGGCTATGCCTGCAATCATATCTTGTATGTATTTTTTCCAAGCTAACAGACTATAACTATTATTAATTGTTGAATCGCACGCTCTCCAGCTGTCACTTTCTCCGGTAGCCATTCTTGGGGCTGGGCCAAATTTAACACCCAAATATCTTGCGTACATAAGCCCATAATAAGTTAATGGCTGGCTTCCGGGAAGATAAGCAGGACTTATATCATATGTTGGATAAGGATTAGAAAAATAAGTCTGCCACCAGCTAACCATTGCATTGCAAGTCCATTGGGTGGTAGTTCCCTGAACTTTGTCTGTTCCATCAGGCCCATTTGTGCAAGTGCCTGGAGACGTACAATATCCGCCAATACCGCCTGCTTGAGTATCTGTTCCGCATGCTCCTGTATTGTCATATGTAATCTGAAAATTTTTACAAACATTGAAACCCTTTTTTTGTCCGGCCGGGCATACGCCGGCAGTTCCTGTCGGAGTAGGAGTAGGTGAGGAAGTGGCGGTTGCTGAACAGGTTTTGGCCGTAAAGCTGCCTGTAAAAGTTTGTTTTATTGCGGAACAGTTAGTTCCGGTACATTGTTTCATTGTCCAGTTTACAGTTGATCCATTGACAGCTCCGCAGGCAAATCCTGTGCCTGATTGGTTAGCGTTAGGACATTGGACGTAAGTAATATTAGTTCCGTCCGGCCTGGGAAAAGTGCTGCCGGCCGGCTTTGGAGCATAAAATGAATTTGATGTGCCAACTAGATAAATATCAGAACCCGTATATGTTAGCACCATATAATCGGATGCTGAAGGTCTTGTCCAGGAGAAAAAAAAGCTTGAAACATTAGCATTATTTACGCTTCCGGGAGGAGGAACTGTTATTCCTGGAGGCGCACCGCTAGCTGCTGTGTTTGGAATTCCGCAGTAAGGAGTAACAGTTAAGCCAATGGACCCAACGGGAGTAGCTGTTGGGGTTGGCGAAGGGTTTCCTGTTGGGGTTGGTGCAGGACTTGTAGTTGGTGATGTGCTGGGGTTGGTAGAAGGTGACGGTGATGTTGTTATGGCTCTTACTGTCACTTGCGTGCATTGGTTATAACCAGCATTGCTTCCAGAGCAGTCTGATGACGCGTAATAAATGTAGGTACAAGGTTGTATTCGAACTGTACTGCCAACGTCAGCTGCCGTAGTTGTGCAGGTTGGACTGTGATAAAAACCAGTATAGGTGCCTCTTGTACAGACTCCAGTTGAAGTATTCTTGTATGAACCGGCCGTAACACCTCCGTAACCGGATGCGCAATAATATGAGCTTGGGTAATAAGTAGTAGTTGTTACTGTTTGCGCCTGTTGCCTTGTTTCCTGTTGTTGTTGGGCGACCAAAACCGTAAAGGGGATTGCGGCGGCGATGATTAAAATTACCACTGCGGAAATGGTTCTTGAATGACTTGGAGCTAAAATAAATTCACGAAACCTTGCCAAAGGATTATCCATTACCATAAGAATAGTAAAATGTTAAGCGTTTTGTCAATAAGGGAAATAATGGTTGCGGAATATTTGAAGTGGGAAGTGGAATGCTTTTGATATTGGACACTGGAAACTGGAAGCTGGATGTTGAAGCTAGAAAATAGAAGTTCGAACTTCTACCATCCAACTTCAAGCTCTAATTTCTAGCATCTAGCGTCTAACGTCAAGGTTTAGCGTCTAGTATCAAATTTTCAGTCTCCGTTTTGAACCTCATACTCCGCCAGGAATAAATTATAATCGAATTCGTTAACTAAGCCATTATCGTCTAAATCCGATAATATCTGGTAGGTGGAATTGCATAAAACCCTTCTCTCCATACAGCTCATTAAAATGTTGTAATCTTTTATATCCAAAGCATTATCAGAGCTTATGTCTCCTGCTGTTAAATTAACTCTTGAAAGCAGGGGACTCGTCTGACCGGCAACTATATTTTGTATTCCGGGGATGGAAGCTCTTAGATATCCGTCGGTTTTTACTTTCACGATATAATATCCGCTTGCAAAGCTACTGCCTAAATTAACAATTCCGGCGAAATATCCTTTATTCTTATCATAGCTTAAAGTCCCGGGGTTGCTTTTTACAATATTATTACCGCCGGTTATTTCAATAGCAAAAACTCTTGCCTTACGAATGGGATTTCTTGTTGAAGAGCTTCCGTTAGGATTTTTATGGGTTCCGCTGTTCCAAATTCCATCCAAACCTATCCCTAAAGCGAGCAACGTGTCGCCGGGCTTTGGTGTGGGGGTACTCGTTTGCGCAGGAGTCGGCGCGGGCGTTTGGCTCGGTGTTGGAGTACGTGTTGGGTTTGGAGTCGGCGAGACGGAAGACGTTGGAGTAGCTCCGGGTTCACATTTGCCATTATTTGAATTTAAATTAAACGGAACACAAATTAATCCTGCGCAGCAATTATTTCCGCTTTCATTTATCAGGCATTCTGCATTTACACGTTTGCACTGAAATTGCGTGGACGTTGGAGTAGTTTCCGCGGCGTATTGCCTAACTTTCTGTTGTTGTTGTGCAACTAATACGGTAAGGGGGATTGCGGCAATCAGGATAAGAGTGGATATTATTACAAAAACCCTGAATTTATTTCTCATCAAGACTACAGTAGTTTATACAATATAGGTTGTCAAGATTGGTAAAAATGCCAGTAACAAAAGTGCTTATTTTTCATTTGACATCTTACATTCTTCATTTAATTCAACATTTCTAATTTTTCATTGATTTCTAATTAAATAATTGATACAGTTAGTTTAATTATGCCCAATACCTCTAAGATGACCCCGGAAATACTTTATGAAAGGCTTCTCGAATTTGCAAAAAGATGTCAGCAATTCGTGAATAAGCTTCCAAAGCGCATATACAATATTGAATACTCAAGCCAGCTTATTCGTTCATCGTCTTCTCCCGGAGCTAACTATATAGAAGCAATAGAAGCGATAAGCTTTAAAGATTTTATTCATAGATTAAGAATTTGCAGAAAAGAATCAAGAGAATCAACTCATTGGCTAACTCTCGTTATGAATGCTAATCCAGATTCAATAGGAGTCCAAAACGAAGGCAACGAATTAATAAAAGAAGCCATGGAGTTTGTTAGGATTTTTAGTTCTTCAATTACAACTTCCGAAAGAAATCAAGCAATAAAGAAATAAATGGTGAATGAAAATTGATAAATGATAAATAGCGGATTATCTGTTATAATCCGCTCATGGTTCTTTCCGATAAAGATTTAAAAATTGCTTTGAAATCAGGCAAAATAAAAATAAAACCGGCGCTTGATTTAAAAACACAGCTTGGTTCCTGTTCAATAGATTTAAAATTAGGCAGCAGTTTTCGTGTTTTTGAACACAGCCGTCATGCCTACATAGACCCTTTTAAAAAAGACATCTCCGATGACATTACCAGGGAAATAAAAATTAAAGAAGGGGAGCCTTTTATTATTCAGCCCGGAGATTTTGTTTTGGCAACTACAGTTGAATATATTGAAGTTCCCGACGATTTAACGGGGAGGCTTGAAGGCAGGTCTAGTATCGGAAGGCTGGGGGTTGTGATTCATTCTACCGCGGCTAATATAGAATGCGGGTTTAGGGGACATATAACGCTTGAGCTTGCTAATATGGGAAAAATGCCCGTAGCGCTTTATGTTGGAATGAGAATCTGTTCTATCTCTTTTGAACAACTTTCGTCTCCGGCAGATGTACCTTATTATAAAAAAGAAACGGCAAAATATGTAGGGCAAAAAGGCCCGGGAGAAAGCAAGATTAGGGAAGAACTCTAAGAATTTAGAATATTTGAAGTTGGAAGTGGGAATTTTTTGAAATTGAATCTTTGATTTATTGAATTCTAGAAATCAAGACGTCAAGACAGTCAAGCTCAAGGACGTCAAAGATATCTAACTTCAAGGATTCTAAATATTTATGAACTATCACGTAAAATTTGATCTTGATTTTAAAAGAAACCCGTACCCGGGGAAATTTATAGTTTTCGAAGGAATAGAGGCATCGGGCAAAACCACACAAACAAAAAAAGTTGCAGAACTGCTTTCTAAAACCGAAAAAATTTTTGCCACAAAAAATCCTACAGACGGAGAAATAGGAGCTTTTATAAGAAAGGAAATCCTAACAGGCAATAAAAAACATATCCCGCCTGTTTCATACCAGTATCTTTTTGCCGCAGACAGAGTTATTCAGCAGTATCAGATTATAGAAAAACTTAAGCAAGGAATAACCGTTGTCTGCGACAGATATTTCTGGTCGGCTGTCGCGTATGGCATAGCAGACAGGGAAGGAACGGACTATGAAAATTGGGAAGAAGTTTCGGTCGTTGCTTTGAGTCTTTTATCGATGTATCATCAGTTTTTACTTCCTGACTTAAGTATTTATCTTGACGTTTCGCTCGAAGAATCGGCAAGAAGAATTTCAAATTCGGCAAAACATACCGAAATTTATGACAATCATTTAATGAATATTAAAATAAAAAAAGGTTACGATTGGCTTTTTGAAAAATTTCCAAATGAGATAAAAATTCTAGACGCAGCTAAGCCGGAAGACGAAATAACAGAAGAAATACTAAAATTAATAGAGAAAATTTGAGGTTGGAAGTGGGAAGTTGGAATTTGACGTCTAGAATTCTTGAAATCAAGAGGTCAAGAAAATCAAGATCAAAGACGTCAAGACAATCTAACATCAATAATTCTAAATATGATAATCGGTCCTAAAGATTTATTAAAACTAGTCAAAACAAAAAAACTCGTCGAGGGGCTGTCCGAGAGAGAGCTGACGAATCCCGAAGGAGCGGGTTTTGATTTGCGTTTGGGGGAAGTTTACAAAATAAAAGGAGATGCTTTTTTGGGCGAAACCCACAGGAAAACCGCGGATATAGAATTAGTCGCGCAATACGGAAAGCAGAAGAGTATAAAAATAAAACCGGGGGATTTTTTTCTGGTTAAAACAATGGAAAAAATAAATCTTCCCGTAAATTTATCGGCAGTAATTTTGCCAAGAACTACAACTTTCCGCTCGGGACTTTTTATCAGAACAGGGCCAATTCAGCCCGGATACCAGGGTGAGCTTACTTTCGGCCTTAAAAACGAGGGCCCGATTACTGTTGAAATAGAAATGGGAGCAAGGTTTGTCCACGTTTTGTTTCATGAAATAAAAGGAGTAGGGAGTAAGTATCGCGGACAATGGCAAGGAGGAAGAGTAACGGCATCAAAAAAAGAAAAACAGGTATGATCAAAAACCAAAAACACGAGGAATATCAATATTTAGATCTTGCCAGGGATATTCTCAAAACAGGGATTAAGCAAGTCGATCGAGGCACAGGCGTTGGAGATTTCAGCGTTTTCGGCAGACAATCAACATATAGCTTATCAAAAGGTTTCCCGCTTTTAACTACAAAAAGAGTCTACTGGAACGGAGTTGTCCAGGAATTATATTGGTTTTTTTCAGGTCAAACAAACATTAAGTATTTGGTAGATCATAATGTTCACATCTGGGATGACTATCCTTACAAAATTTATAAAAGCAAAAATCTAAAAGCAAAATTGACAAAAGACGAGTTTATTCAAAATATAAAAGAGAGCAATGTTTTTGCAAAAAGATGGGGAGAATTACCAAGAATTTACGGAGAAATGTGGAGAAAATGGCCAACACGAAAAAAAGGCAAGACAATAGATCAATTAAAATGGGCAATAGATGAACTAAAAGCAGATCCTTATGCTCATAACGCAGTTGTAACGTCTTGGAATCCGGAATATCTGTACACGATGGCAGAGAGCGAGGATGCATCGCGTTTTCCGATTTGCCACAATATGTATCAAATTTCAAACCGCAACGGAAAACTCTCCTTACAGCTTTATCAAAGAAGCTGCGATTTGTTTCTGGGAGTCCCGTTTAACATTGCGTCTTACTCACTCTTGGCTGTAGTTTTGGCAAAAATTTTAAAACTTGAACCCGGAGAGTTTGTACATACGTATGGAGATGTGCATATTTACGAAAATCACATAGACCAATTTAAGGAACAGCTAAAAAGAAAACCAAGGCCTTTTCCAAAGGTTAGAATTGTCGGTAAACTAAATTCCATAGAAGATTTCACGCCTGACAAGGTTGTGCTGGAAGATTATAATCCCTACCCTCCGATAAAAGCAGAATTAACGGTTGCAGGCGGCTTCTATGAGAAAAAATAAAACTACCTTCCGCCCTTAATCCACTTAACCGATTTTAATATTGAGGAAAACACATCATCGCCAATAGAAATTTTTAGACCCTCCAACTCTTTTTTTGCCGGATTTCGCTTTTGAAACTGGACAAAATTTACATCTTCGATAATTGCTAAGGGTTTTTGCTCGTTTCCTTCCCCCATTTCAATTACTGCAGCAGTTGCCAGCGAATCCGCAACATTACTTTTTTCCGCCTGCATAAGCCGCCCGAAAATATCAGGTGTGCCAATATAGTTTTTCAATGCCGCAAATCCGGAGTGAGCAATTGCCACACCTGTTACGCCCCAGCGCAAAGGAGTTAATTTACTATCGGTAATAATTACTCCGACTTTGTTCAGCTTATGTTTTTTAACAAGATATTTACGGATCTCATTTGCGCTTTTCTGCGGATTCTCCGGCCATAATACATAATATCCGTTGCCGTTTGACGCATCAATTCCGGCTGAAGCTACCATAATATTTTGATTAATGGTAATCATAAATCCATACTGGTTATATTCGCGGGGAAGATAAGCTTGGGCCTCTTTTTTTGCCAGAATATCTCTTTGTTCTTCCGATTCAATTTTTGCAACCCTGTCTTCGCAGATGGCAATAATTTTGGAAGATACGGCAATTACGCTTTTATCATTAATTTTTTTTGGCAAATACTCATCGAGGATTTTGTATAAATCATCTCCGACGATTACTTTTTTTGTTTTATAAGCTGTAACTTTCATATTGTTATTACTAAGTGCTCGAGACCATATGTTACTAGAAAATAAGTATGTTGACCATAGGGATTTTCAACGATTGGTCTTTTAATTCCGGCATTTACTGCATGGCGCGGATCTTCCATAGCCTCTTCAAGTTTTTCTTTTCGGGCAAAGCCCACATGTCTTGCATTATGATTAAGATACAGTTCCCCCTCTTCGTCAAAGGATAACACTCCAACATGAAACAACCTTGGATCCGTTTGTCCATCTCTAGTTAGGAAAATTATATCACCGGTTCTGGCTTCTTCAATGCCCGGAATAAATTCCGTGTAGTCCGTATCTATGAATAATTCTGCGGAGCGCAGAGCGGGTAGTTCGTAGCCCATTGCTCGGGCAAGTGCAAGAACCAAAAGCTGACAGTTTGTCCCAGCTTCCGGATTCTCCAAAGCTTTGGCAACGGGAACTGTTCCGGGGTGTCTTAATCGGTCGTATGGAATGATGCGTCTTTCGTTATTGAATTTATGTTACTCCTTGAGGTAAGATAATACTACTTTACTAAAAAAATTGCAATGAAAATTTCAATGATTGCGGCAATGGATAGCAAGAGAGGAATTGGTAAAAACGGCCAGCTCCCGTGGAATATTCCCGAAGATCTGCAAAGAGTAAGGGCGTTAACAAAGGGTCATACTATAATAATGGGAAGAAAAACTTTTGAGTCCATTGGTCATCCGCTGCCTGATAGGAAAAATATTATCTTAACCCGTAATCTATCTTATAACTCAATGGGCTGCCAAATTGCAACCTCGCTCCACGGGGCAATTGAACTTGCTAAAGCAGCAGGAGAGACAGAATGTTTTATTTTCGGCGGGGGAGACATATTCGCCCAAGGCATAGGCTTGGCGGACGAACTATACTTAACAATTGTGGAGGGGGATTTTAATGCCGACACTTTTTTCCCGGATTATTCCGAATTTACGCGCAAAATTTCCGAAGAAGAACACGAGTCGGGGAGCTACAAATTCAAATACCTTACGCTTGGGAAGTAAAGACTTAAACATTAAACAGCATTCGAAGGCGTTCCCCCAAGACATCTTGCAGCAGTTTGTTTAAGATAAGGCCATGTAGCTATGCGCCTGTCAATATCGGGCTGAACTTTTCTTAATAAGTCCGGGGAAAATCCAACGCCTGTGTGATACATAGCAAGTTCTACTTTTTGACGGAATGAAAGGTTGTCAGGATCCTTTTTATGATCATTTTTATGATATATTTCCAATACAGCGTTGTTAGCAACCAAAGCCGGAAAAGATAATCCTGCCGCAATATCGGTAACATCAATATCTCCTCCATCTGGCGGAGTATCGTATCTTTGCACGTCTTTTCTATAAGCTGCGAACCCTTCGGGCGTAGCCAGGCCTTCAATTATTTCCCGGTCTAGCGATATTGCAATCGTATCTTGGGTCATAATTGGTTTAGCATTGCCTATTTTTATTCCTGAACCGATCTCGATATTGTAATAGGGATAAGCGCTTTCCGACATCCATGCTAACATTCTCATTGCTTCTTCGGGTGTTTCTGGCCTGCTTCTGCTTATCCTGCTGGTTCCGATTCTGGTTTTTATGTCTGCGCCAATTACAACAAGCGATTCATTGGAGCCAAAGAGGCCTTCACTAAGTACCCCGGCATAAACAGAAAGTATCTTCTGCCTCATTATTGCTACTACGCCATGGCTTTCATTTTCGTCTCCGCCCGGACGATTTGTTACGGCAAAATTAGGTTCTGAAAACGCCCATTTAACAAAATCCAATCTTCTTTTGCTTTCTCCCGCGTAAACAACTACTGTTTGAGGTTTTGGCTCTCGTTCTCTTGGAGGTCTTTCTGCTCTAACCATTTATTCTCCTATTTTATTTTAAAACTGCTACTTGTCAACAGGCATTTTTCGTCCTAGAATGGAAAAAATGCTAAAAACAAAAGATCCTGTTGTTTTTAAACTCATAAAAGAAGAGGAAAAAAGACAAAAAGAAGTCCTTGAGATGATCCCTTCGGAAAATTACACTTCCTCGGAAGTTTTAGAAGCACTTGGCACGGTTTTAAATAATAAGTATTCGGAAGGCTATCCTAAAAAAAGATATTATCAGGGAAACGCGGTTGCGGATAAAGTAGAAATTTTAGCACAGGAAAGGGCAAAAAAACTGTTTAATGTGCCGTATGTAAATGTTCAGGCGCTTTCGGGTTCTGTTATGAATCTGGCTGTTTACTTTGCACTTTTGGAGCCCTTAAAGGGTAAAATAATGGGTCTTTCTTTGGCTTTCGGAGGCCATCTTACCCACGGACAGCCTCAATCGGCAAGCGGAAAATTCTTTAAATCCGCACTTTTCACGCTTGGAAAAGACGGCAAGCTCGATTTCGCGGCAATAGAAAAACAGGCTTTAAAAGAAAAACCCGATATTATAGTTTGCGGATTTACGGCTTATCCAAGGGAAATAGATTTTAAAAAATTCGGTGAGATTGCCGATGAGGTAGGCGCTTATTTACTCGCCGATATTTCTCATATTGCGGGCCTTGTTGTAGGAGGGGCGCATCCGTCTCCTGTGCCTTATGTTCATATTGTTACAACAACAACTCACAAAACCCTTCGCGGTCCAAGAGGGGCTTTAATTATGGTAACCGATAAAGGGTTTAAAAAAGACCCGGATTTGGGCAAAAAAATTGATACGGCGATAATTCCGGGCTTGCAGGGAGGACCGCACGACAACCAAACCGCGGCAATTGCGGTTTGTCTTTTGGAAGCGTCAAAACCCGCTTTTGCAACATACGCAAAGCAAATAGTTAAAAATAGCCAAGCTTTGGCAAAAGAGCTTCTTAAATATGACTTCAATCTAGTCTCGGGAGGAAGCGACAATCACTTAATTCTTATCGACTTAAAAAATAAAGGAGTAAACGGAAGCATTGCGGCTTTGGCGCTGGAAGTTGCGGGGATTGTGGTTAACAAAAACGGCGTGCCATATGACACAATGCCACCATTTTATCCATCGGGAATTAGGTTGGGGACTCCGGCTATTACAACGCGCGGAATGAAGGAAAAAGAAATGGTTAAAATTGCCAAATGGATGAACGATGCTATAAATGAGGTTAAGAATTATCAATTGCCAAGCGATAAGGAACAAAGAAAACTTTTCTGGATTAATTTTAAAAAGGAAATTGTCAAAAACAAAAAGCTTCTCCAAATTGCAAGAGAGGTTAAAGCCTTAACTTCAAAATTTCTCCTGCCATAGCTTTTGATTTCAGTTTATATTATAATCCAGCCCTAATATGAATAGAGAAAGAATTGGGTACTTGACAGTTTCTTATTTTGAAGCAGTTGTTCATAAAAGATTTAGAAAAGTTACTTTAATGTCGGAGCTTAACGATTGTTTTGACTATTTCAATAAACATTCTTCAAAAGCCCTAGGTAATCATCCCATTATTTTAATTCATGGAAATGGAATTGAAATAAAAAAAGTTGCGAAAGGAAAAGGATATTCTATAGAAATAGATGGAGTTGTCAAAACGCTTGGCGTGGATACCATCCCAAAATCCGAGCAAGCAGAAATAGTTAGAAAAATAAGAAATATTACTTTTCCTTACGCGGAATATAAAAGATCAAAGCCAAAGAAGGCTTGATTTACATTTTAGATTTTGTTATAACAAAAATATGTCGTTGGAAAGAAGACCACATCGTCCCGGCGGTTTTTTCCGTTCAGTCAGAAGGCATAGTGAAAATCAGGAAGGGGCAAGACGAGCAGAGGAGGAATTAAGAGATTTTCAAAAGGGTGTTGGGGAACCGTCTGCAGCATTTTATCCTAAAAATACAGACAATGAGGGAACTGTCATTTATTTAGCCGATAAAATAAAAGAACGTAAAGCAAAACGAAGAAAAGAAAGGCAAAGCGTTGCAACTCCCCGGGATTTAGCAAATAGACATAGGCAACAGCTGGAAAGATACATTGAGCTTGAGCATTATGCCGGACATCCGGCAAAAGTCCCGCTTGAGTGGAGAAGACTTGGGGTAAAATATTGGGATGAAATTCAAGCTCTTAAGGGGAATTCAATTACTATTTCTTCCGCCGAAGCGTCTTTGTCTTCCTGAATATTCTCTTAAAGCCGAAATAATGTCTCTGTCGGTAAGTTCCGGCAGGTTTTTCTTAACCGAAACAAACTCTGCCAGTTCTGCCAGCGGTCCGAATCCCGACAGCCTTAACTCGCCGCTTGTTCTTAAGACCATATCGAATAAAGGCAAGTCATTATTAATCTTAGATAAAAGTTCGTAGGTCGTAGAATAATTGTCTTTACTTCTTGCTTTGGCAAACTCTTCAAGCTGAAAACGCTCTCCGTAATCAACAAAAAGCACCAGTTTTTTGCCGGTATTTTGCGCTGTTTTGGCGCTTGCGTTTTGGATGGCTTCATAAAGACCGGGATAGTCTTTTTCCAAGCGTCCGCTTTTACCCAAAACAAAAAACTTAACGTTTTCTTCCAAAAGTTTCTGCAAATTCATCTCGATGGTTACCTCAATAACCTCCATAATTTCGTCAATTTCTTGCTTTTCTCTTTTCCAGTTATCTTCGGAAAAACCCCAAATCCCCAAAACGTCAATATTTAGCTTTATAAAATGTTCAAGAATTTTCACCATGCTTTTTCCGCCCATTTTGTGGCCCTCGGAGATATTTAGATGCATTTGTTTTGCCCACCTGCCGTTGCCGTCGGGTATTATTAATAGTGATTTAGGGAGATTGAGCTGATTGACGCTTTCAATCGCAAAATCTTCCGCGTGTTTATTCAATCTTCTTTTTATTTTTCTATGCAAACTCATGAGGGATATTATACCAAATTCAGAATTTAAAGTTGGAATTCTTGACGTTGGAAGTGGGACTTCCTTGAACTTGATTTCTTGAAGTGAGAAGTTAGAAGTTGGAACTTGAATTTTTGATGTCTAGAATTCAAGACTGTCAAGATTTCAAATTTTCAAGATCAAAAACGTCAAGAATATCTAACTTCAAGAAGATCTAAGTTGTAATTTCAAGAGTTCCAGTTTCCAGTGTCTAGCGTCAAAGTTTAGTGCTATACTTAATCAGATGGATAAATTCTTAGGGGCCTTTTCAGAGAAAACAACAGCGCAGAAAATGATAATTATTATTTTGGTAACTGCTGTCTTTTTAATTCTGCTTGCCGCTTTATATTTTCTGACAATCCCAAGTTCGCTTAAAACCTCAACTCAAACCGAAAGCTCCCAAATGCCCCAAGTTACCCCAATTCCAATTAAGACCGGCAATACTTTTCCGTCAAATAAGTGGAAAACAGAGACTAATCCATCCTACAAAATAGATTATCCGCCGACTTGGAAAAGGCAAGAACTGCAGGTTATTAGCGGGGGAACGTTAATAAGTTTAACTATGCCTTACAACACCGCAGCAGAGGCATTTCCAAGAATTGATATTCAAGTTACTCCTGCGGGTACAAATATTACCAATCTACAAAGGGTAGAAAATTTGTCTCCGTTAAAGTTGGCTAGCAGCGAGGCAACTTTTAAAGGGCAAAAAGCGATAAAACTTACGGGAATTTTACCTTTTGATTTTATCGTAGGAAATGTTGCTAAGAAAGTAAATAAAACATTCTTATTCTTTAGCGCAAACGGTAAGGATTATGTAATAGATTATGCTTATTACGAGGACAATTCGGCCGGTCAGTCTATCCAAGAGATAAATAAAGCTTTAAATACTTTAGTGCTTCAGTAATCCAAAATTCCGCCCCATTCTACGGCAGTAAAACCATTTCTTGGAGGAACGGGTGGGTAGGTTGGAGAATTTGCCTCCTGATTTTTATCGAGTCCTTTAAAGTACATAATAAACTCAATAAAATTATCAGGTTTCGGAGTAATATCAACTCTATCAACAGAGCTTTTTATCAAGGGATCAAAAAAGGAAACAAAAACATAGGGTTTATTCAGTGAGTTAAGCCTTGGCAGCCAGTAAGAAAGAAATTCATTCTGTTCTTTATTATTCAATCCTAAAGCCGAAGTAATCTCTGTTAACCTATTCTTCAAATTGCTTGCCTTAACAACCCAGCCATCTTTGGGCGGTTCTGTTTTTGCTTGTATTGTTTCATAAAAAAGTTCGGAATATCTTTTGCCTTGATACATTAAAGTTCCGTCCGGGTAAGCCAAAACATTTTGCCAACCTTCATTTTCTTCATATTTCGGAATGCTAACCGTAATTTTGCCGGGTATGGTTATTTTTACGGAAACATTAGTAGGTTTAGTTGGATAAAGATAGATTACGGGTTTTGCGTTGCAATAATAAGGGAGATTATGCACTCCAACCCAATTACCTGGAAATTGGGCTACTCCCGGACAGCATGGATTGGCAGCCGAAGGAAATCCGTCTTGAACACAGTTTCCCGGTCCGCATGCATTTCCTCCGGAGAATGGAACAGTCGCTATGCCGCAGGTGGTAGGAGGTTGCGTGCGATCAGGATTTCCTAAAGGAGCGGGTGCAGCTGGCGGAGCGGTTGGAGCCGGAGTTGCCGGCGAGTCACAAAGTTTTGTAGAAATTTGTTGCAGGAGGCTTGTTATTTGGTCTGCGTTTTGCGCTTCGTAATAGTTTTCGGGTTTTGAGGCAATGCTTTTAAGAAGATCCGAAAATGTCGAGTTCCTCGCCTGTCCGGAATCATAAACAGCCAGGGTAAAGACATTTACTCCCAGAGCTTTAATTTGGTCTGCCGGGTTTGGGGTAAAAAGACGGGGATCTTGACTTGATGGATTAGGTTCTCCGTCCGAAATAAGTATAAAGTTAAATTTTCTATTGCTAAATTGAGGAAGTGCGCTCTGCAACACCCCATAAGAATATGCAAGAGCATCATGGGTGGGGGTTTGTCCACCGGCCTGTAAAGCATTGACTTTAGCTGGAATTAGGCTTTTTACATCTTTATAGTAAGAAATGGGAACATCATTTGTTATGTTTCCGGTACTAAAGCTTTGAATACCAACTACAGAAGTATCGTCCAGTTTGCCGGTTAGCTGAAGAACAGCTTGTTTAAGTCTTTCTATTTTTTTTACCCCGGTGGGCGTAACACTATTCATGGAGCCTGTTCTATCAAGAAGAAAATCTACTGTTATGGTTTGCGCGCAGTTTTGCGGTGTGGGAATAGGGGTTTTAAAGTTAAATGTTTTAAGCTGAAGAGTAGCGTTACTTTGGTTAATTTCTCCCGGGGCAGGCGTTATCGGGATATATTCCTGTCCTTGATTGGGAGGAATGGATTTATTAAATTTGAACGAATCGCCCGCAAACATTACACCTGCCAAAGCTACGAATATTAAAACCCACAATACAATTCCTCCGCGCTCACGATTCATACATTTATTGTATACAGAATTTTACTGACAGACAAGGGAAATATCTTTGATACTAGACGCTAGGTATTCGAATTTTTGAAGTTTGAGATTGGATATTCTTGACCTTGACTCTTTGAAGCTTTGATTACTTGAATTATTTGAAATTTTGCCAGTTATTTTTAAGGTTCATTAATTTCTTGCCCAATTTATTATACCTATCAATTAATTCGTCCGAAAAACCGGGTTTCTTAATATAACCTTTGTGTTTTGATAAGAGTAGGTGATTTATCATCTCGTTAGATTCACCAATACAGTCTCTAATATATCTTTGAAAGTCTTTGATAGATTCTCTTCTGGCGTAACCTTCAGCCAGTTGAGCAGGTATAGACCTGGAGGCTCTTCTCATTTGGTCGGCTAAAAGAAATTTCTCCGAAGCAGGATATGTTTTAAGGAGCTCCTCTATTTCAAGAGATAACTGAAACGATTCTTTATAAACCTCAAGATCCAAAAAACTCTTAATCATCTACTTTATTCTAGTCAATTTATTCAATAAGCTCAAGATGTCAAAGCGTCAAATTCAAAGAGGTCTCACTTCTAACTTCAAAAATTCTAATTTCTAGATTCTAAATTCTCCTTAAGTGTTCCACTTAAGGAGCAACTTCCTGCCAAGTATAAGGGGACTTTTTAATAAAATTTGGAGCGTTAAGGATAAAATCAGGCCTTGCAGTTACCGTAAATACCGGACAATAAAGATTATTTTGGCAAAGGTCACGCGAGTTTACAAATGTCCCTCCTAAAAGCGCGGCGTTTGTAATAATGCTTCCCGCAACATTAAGTTTTAAATCCGGTCCTATGGTGCAGTCATTTTGTCCGTTGATGATAAAGTTTTGATCCGCGCTGAAAATTCCTTCAATGTGAGGCGCGGAAGATTGATATCCCAATGCTCCGGTTGCTCCGATTGACGTATCAACAATAATATTACCCGAAGCCGAGAAAAGGGCAGTTGACCCGACAGGAACATGAAGCTCTGTTTGGATTGTCAAATTGCCGTTTACCAAAATTATGTAGCCCTGGTCATTGGGGAATGTGTAGGACGCAGGCGTACCGCTGCCGGTTAAAATTAAATTGCCGTTAGCTATATAAATGCCGTGGGGAAGAGAAGGCGAGAGCCTGCAGTTGGCAAGTCCTCCGAAACTGCAGAATGAGGCGTCGGAAGTAAGGTCAACGGGCGTTATGTCCGCTTGTTTGGCAATAGACTGCAAGTACCCGTAAGAAGTTTTAACCAGTCCGCCTTGAACTACAGGGCCAAAGCTGTCGGGATAATTTGTTCCGCCCACGAGCCAGTTGTTAAGAGAGGCGCTGCCTTGGCCAAAGTAAGCAGTGCCGCCCCCTGTAAAGATTAGCCCCGGAGTTGTTGCCGTACTGCCGGGAACAGAAGCGTATGGTCCGCCGCAGATAGCAAGAGCCGTAGAGGGGATAGGGTCGTTAAAACCGCCGGTGCCCGGAGTTCCTCCGCCGCTTGTTCCGCCCCCTGTTCCTCCGCCGCCTCCTGCCCCTCCGCTTCCGTCGGTGCAGCTTCCGGGTCTTGGGCCTGTTCCGCAGGCGCAGGCTGAACCGGATGTATTACAAGCAAGAGTAATTCCGCAGTCAATATCATAAACACACGGGCTTCCGTTTCCGCCTGTTCCTCCTGTGCCTCCGCCTCCGGCTCCTCCGTCTCCCGTAGTGCAGCTCCCGGGCCTAGTGTCTGTTTGGCAGGCGCAGGTTGAGCCGGACGTATTGCAGGCAAGGGCGCCGGAGCAATCAATATCGTAAGTACAGGTATCTCCGGTGCCTCCTCCGCCTGTTCCTCCGCCGCCTCCGGCACCGCCGTCGCCTGTGGTACAGCTTCCCGGTCTTGGGCCTGTTCCGCAGGCGCAGGTTGAGCCGGATGTATTGCAGGCAAGAGTATTATTGCAGTCAATATCGTAAGTGCAGGGGTTTCCGTCTCCTCCTGTTCCTCCTGTGCCTCCGCCTCCGGCACCGCCGTCTCCAACGGTACAGCTTCCGGGTGTAGCGCCCGCGCTGCAGGTGCAAGTTGAACCCGATGTATTACAGCTTAATCCTCCGGAGCAGTCAATATCGTAAACGCAGGAGTCTCCTCCGCCTGTTCCACCTGTTCCGCCGCCTCCTGTTGTGCCCCCTCCGCCTCCGCCGGTACAGCTAAAGCCTCCGCTGCCACCGGCATCAGAGCCGCCTATAAACTGACACCACTGAATAGAATTTGTTATTCCGTAATTAAGCTTGGTTATATTTCCGTCTGCGTCACAAGAGGCAGAATTTGAGGCTCCCACAGAGCACCCCGCCCCAACTGTAACGCTAAATTGCGGAGGCGTTCCCGGGGGAATGGTCATCTCAAAGCCTGTTGGAAGTGAAGTATAGGATATTGTGTAAGTTCCTGCCTGTAAGCTGCCAACCCGAAACTCTCCGGCCAATGGATACGTTACGCTTCCGCCGCTTGAGGTTATAGTTATCGGAGAGTAATTGCTCTCGCCGGCGTCTTTTAGCTGGTTTTTATTTACGTCAACAAATACGTTTCCTATAACAGTATAGGTTGGATTAACGGTAATTGTTGTTCCGGAGCTGAAACAGCTTCCGCCGCCCGGATTACAGACGGTGACGGTTGGATTATCCGTAATCGGTGTGCTTATAGGTGTTGGCGCCGTATAGGTGGTTGTAGGGCTGTTTACGTTTACTACGCTACCCGCTCCCGGGTCGTTCCAGGTGTAGGTAGGTGATCCCGGAAGTCCGCCTCCAGGAACACAGCCTGTAATATTAAGCGTAGCGGTTTCTCCCATGCCAATTGTAGATGGCGTTATGGTTAGGGAGCCTGTGCAGGTTGGCGGCGGGGGCTGGATAGCAAAATTAACCGTTTTTGAGGGAGGAACAGAAGTATTTCTCGGATTTGAAGGCTGGTTTAGGGAATAAGTATATCCGGACGGAACGGTAAGGGTTACAGTATAGCCTCCTGTGTTAAGACTTGAGAAAGTATAGTTTCCGGAAGTATCGGTTGTTGCTGACGCGCCTGTTGAAAGGGTAACCGTTGCTCCTTGATAGTTTGTGTCCGGAGGGTCGTCCCTTGCTCCGTTTCCATTCCAGTCAACAAAAACATTGCCGGAAATGGAGTAGGTGGGTGGAGGTGGTGGAGGAGGTGCGCCGCCGCATGCCCCTCCGCAGGTAGAATCTGTATATGATCCCTGTCCATAACCTACAAATGTACAGGAAGAGGGAGAACCGCTGCAAGAATATGCTTGCGAACAAGTAGCTGACGTAACACATAGTCCGGTTGCAGTGTTACAGATACAATTCGTCGGACTGCCGGAGCACTGTGAATTATTAGTGCATCCTCCGGGGGGAACGGTTGGGGCGGGAGTGGGGGCAGGAGTGGGGGCAGGAGTTGCGCCGCAGCTTGTAGAAGTACAAGTCGCGCTGTTATTAACACATGTTCCAGCAGAATTACAGGTTTGTCCGCAAATTTTGTTGGTTGCAGTATTGCACCATGTTCCGGTACAGTTGGAGTTACAGAGACTGCTTGCCACGGTACTTCCGACACAAGAACCGCTTACACAAGCGTAAGTTGTTCTGTTGCATCCGCTGCAGCTTGCAGCCGGACATTCAGAGCTGGAAGTACATCCTCCGCCTCCGCTACAGGAGCCGGGAACCACGCCACCCGTTACGCAATTTCCCGAACTGCATACCCCGTAACATGTGCAAGATTGTCCGCCGGATGTACAAGGTCTATTGAAGCAGTTACTGGTGCTGCAAGTTGGGGCAGGGGTCCATGAACAGCCTCCGCTTTCTACACAAAGACAGCTATCGATTCCAGAACAACTGGAAGTTTGGGAGCATTGCGTAGAAGTGGTCGCCCCGCTGCAAGCATTGCAAGTCCACCTAGTTCCTCCGCTACACGTTTCTACGCAAGTACATCCCGCAGTTCCTCTTATACAGATTGCTCCGCTAGCGGTCGTACAAGTTGTTACCACTTGAGTTCTGCACTTTGGAGTAGTTCCGCTGCAGGTTTGAGCGTTAGAATCCTTAGCTAATGCAAAGAAAAACAAAAAAAATGAAAAGGAAAAAATAATTAGTAATATTTTTTTCATTTAACTTCTCCTAAATTAAAAATCTGACCTTTTTGCAGCTGCTGACTTAAAAACTCAGTTAATTTTTCTTGGTTTATTCCTCCTTGGGGCAGGGGTACATGTTTAAGGGTAATGTAGATAGAATTCCAAAAAGCGCTGTCCAGCCATTGTGAGGGGTTTTCTATACTGCCATTTAACAGCGGCTGTCCTATTCCTATATTAACAGTTTGTTCGCCTGTTGCAAGATCAACCTCGGTCTTAATTACAATTATGTCATTTCCATTATTGTCTTTTTGAATTTGATACGCTTCTTGAGTTAGTTTTTCATCCAGTTTTAAAAAACTTAAGGTTAATTTAGTAGCCTTAACTTTAAGTTTATAATTTCTGAAATGGGAAATAGAATTGTCGTTCCAGTAACCAATCTCGAGCAAACTCTTTTCCAAGGAATCTTTATTTGTTCTTACTTCATAACCGGGGATATTCGAAGATATTGTTATTATTGGCTCTTTGTTTGTGCTAAAGGTTGTTGTTCGCGTTGGTAAGGGGGAATTAGAGACTGCTTCATTTTTTTTAGAATTTAAATTTTTATCAAAATTAAAATTTGCTGACAAGACGTATAAAGAAATTATACTAATAAATAGTATTGCTAAAGCCAATAAAAAAATTAAGACTTTATTTTTGTTCATTAAAATATTAAATAAAAGCTATTTAATACTAATTTAGTTTAAAAGTAGATTGAAAGTCAAGCTATTAATTTTGGAAAGTAACTTCTATTTTTGTCGTGCCGGAAATCCTGCAAAAATCATTTGACTCCGAACAGCCTAAAGCTCTATAAACAGGGTCTGAAAGCGGACTGTTTACGGATTTACCCTGACCAATTTGAGCACCAACGGTAAGCATAAAAAAAGCCGATCCTGGTCCGTCAAATGTAACCCTATAATCAACATTTGTTTTATTCCAGCTGTCCGGTGTTCCTGCCAGACTCTCACCTGTGTATCTTTTTTGAGAGCTTAAAATTGCTACCAATGTTCCGTTTTTTTCAAAATGCATTATGCCCATCAACTTAACTAGATCTGGCCAGTCATTAAAGGTAGCATATTTGAGTTTAGAATTTTCTAAATCCGTTTGTATTTGTTCAAGCTCATTTTCGCTGACTATGTAAACATTTATTTTATTTACTTTTCCTTCTATTTTTGGCGTAGTTGCAGGTTCTTTTTGAATAATCTTTCTTCCTGCTAATTCAATGTTAGTTCCTGTTTTTAATCCCGCAACTTTATACATTGTGTTTCTTGTAATACTAAATACATTGTCCAAAGCTTCCTTATCAACAGTTATTTTAGAAACATCAGCTGAATCTAAAACTTTCTGGCTATAGCTATACGAAAGTCGTTCGTTAGAGCTTATAATTTCTCCATTTTGGGTAAATTCGGCGTCATTTAGGACGATTTCTTTAAACGTCATATTTTGGACATTTTCAGTTGGGATAGGCGTTGGCGTTGCTTCAGGTGTTGGGGAGGGTGTTTTGGGAGAGGGGGTTACTTCTATTGTACCCGTGGTTGGGAGAGGTGTTGGGGTTTCGCCAGGAGTAACTATTCCTCCTGGAAGCGGTGTCTGGTCGGGATTTTGGCCTTGTTGGCGTAGAAAGTTGACTCCAACCGCTGCTGCTACTCCTGCTGTGGCTACCACACCAGCGCCTACTACTAATTCTGTCAATCCAACAGTTCTTCTTCTCCGCGGTTGAATATCGGGAGAAGGAACGCCTCTTCGCCCGGGTCGGGGAATAGGCGGCGCGGGCGCTTGTATATTACTAATCTCAATTCCTACTGGCTGATGTCCTAGTTTTTCTGCTGCCATATCTCTCATATAATACTAGTTTTTTGTATAAACTTCAAATTTTATCTTTTCAATATTGTAAAAAAATGATTATTGTTTTTTTCTTTTCTTTCATAAAGATCCATTATAGCTTTAGTTTCTACGTCTTGAGGAATTGGGTTTAATAAGCTTATGTGGTAAATATTTGCAATAACAGCTTTGTCAAAAACGTCTGACCTGTTTTCTGAGGCTAATTCTTTAGGATTAATATATATACTAATATCAAGGGTATCTTGGTTGGAAGAATATTCCGAAGAAAACATAGGGGTTCCATCGGGCTCTTGGATTAGCTGATTTATACGTCCCTCGGTATTTGATAAACGAAATATTATTTTCTTTAGGATAGTTTCATTGGCTTTTTCGTTATAACTTCTTCCCCAAATATTAAAATCGTTTATATAAGAGATAAGAGCATTTTTATCTATTATCGTTAACGTATAGCTTGGAATATCCGAAATTGCGAAGACATTGTTTGTTTGGGCTGGCTCTGGTGTTGGTTCTAAAACCTTGGGAAGCTGTTTGCCTGTAATTTGCTGGTGGGGGAGGAAGCCGAGTTGATTTGGGTAAAGTGTAGAAAGGGAGAGGATGTTAAAGTAGTTAAGAAGACCGAACAGTACTATTATAATAATAAGCACAAAGCTTATTTCAAACAATCCTATCTCAAGAAGAGCAAATTTCTTTTTTCTGTTTTGCTTTTTCAGGATGTCCGCAGAATTAAACTCTTCCATTAATTAATAGTAGAAAAGAAAGCAGGAGATGTCAAGCTCGTCTCATTAATTAAACTCCCTAGCTTCGCAAGGCCAGGCCTTGCGAAGCTAGCCATCTTCCAAAGATATATTTTTAATTATCATGTTGCCTGCATTTTCTTTTACAAACGCTTCGTAGGAAAGGGTAGGGTTTGAGTTAGAAAAATAGGAAAGTATTTCTTCCGGATGAATCCATTGAGTTTTTCTTAAACCAAGATATTCGTTATAAGACGAAGGTTGTCCCGCCCAGCTTCGCAAGGCCAGGCCTTGCGAAGCTAAAGCTTGTTTATGGATATATCGGGAAAGATGAAGAAATTGTTCTTCCGAAGAAACAAGCACGGCCTTATAAACTCCTTGATATAAATACCCGACTCTTTTATATTTTTTATTAAAATACATCGTATACCTTGTGCAAAGAGAATTCATAAACTTATCAATACTATTCGGACTTTTTTGTTTTATAAAAAAATGAAAATGATTGGGCATTAGACAGTAGGCAAGAAGGGTAATCTCGTTAGAAAAATTATTTAGGCGAAGTAGTTTTAAAGCTTTATCTTTTTCTTTTGATGAAGTATTGGAATTTGAAAGTATTTCCTGTAGTGCCTTTTCGTTTTTAGGAATTAGATATTCTTTAAGATAAGAAAGAAAAACAGAGTAGTCTTGCTGGTCTAAAAATATTATTCTTTTCTCAACACCGCGATTGTACAGGTGGTAATACCCGTTTTCCAAATATTGTTTTCTTGCGTTTCTTGCCGGCATAGCATTTTATAGTATAACACTTTTGTATTAGCTTCGCAAGGCCTGGCCTTGCGAAGCTAGGAGATAATTAAACGGTCAAGGCTTCAAGGTGTCAAATTCAGAGAGGTCTTGCTTCTAACTTAAAAAATTCTACCATCAAATCTCAAAACTTATATTCCGGGTAGTAGTCAATGGAAGCGGCAACTTTTAAATCTCCTTCAAGTTGATAGGCGATTTGCAAAAAACCCCCAAAAGGCGTGTCGCTGAAAAAATCAGCGGAGCTTTTATATATGGCAGTAATCCTATTTTCTCCGGTGTTCCCCTGGCTTTTCGAGGTTATTGGCGGGCTTATTTTGCGGAAAACCGGGCTGTCAATTTTAAAGACGGTTATTCCTTGAGAAGTAATTACTTGAATATAATTTTTATTGTACGCAGACAGCGCCCCGCTTACAAAAAACATATCAATAGCTTCTCCATAGTCAGTTACTGGAATATTGTTGTTTTTAAAATAATCGGAATAATTTGCAATAAGGGTTGGGCTAGCCTGCTTATCCCAGATTATTTCGGAAGATGCGGGCGCGGGAGTTGGGACCAAAGCTGCTTTTTCCTGCGCATTTTGCGGCAAAAAACCAAAATATTTTGGAAAACTTTGGGAAAGAGGAATGATTTTAAAATAATTAAGCGCAAAGAGAATAACGAATCCTATAATCAAAAGACCCATAAAATCAACGGTTAGAATAAAGATGTGTTTTATCCGATTCATAACATTATCATATATGGAATTTTGATTACAGACAATAGATGCTGTGCTAGAATTTTTGAAGTTTGAAGTTTGACTTTCTTGATTTTGAACCCTTGATATCTTGATAGTCTAGAATTCTTGATTTCAAAGACTCAAGATCAAATGTATCAAGAATATCCAACATCAAAAATTCTAATTTCTCTCTTGCGTTCAAAAACATATTCTATTATAATATGTCTATTACTCACATCCGGATATTGTTCCTGAAGTTTAATAAACCTCATCTGGATGGCGGTCTTTCGAGTCCCGAGCGGAGTCGAGGGAATAAGGGGCAAGAAATATGAGAGAAATAACCCTAGAAGAGCTTTTAGAAGCAGGATGTCATTTTGGCCATCAGGTAACCCGCAGTAATCCAAAGGCCAGAGATTTTGTATTTGAAGCCCGCGACAACATCCACATTATTGATTTAGCAAAAACAAAACAAGGCTTAGAAGAGGCCGGGGTTTTTGTTAAAGAATTGGCCGAAAAAGGCGGAACATTCCTCATAGTTGCTACAAAAAGACAAGCACAAGGAATTATACAGGAAGAAATAAAAAGAGTAAAAGAAATATTCAATACTTCAGAAAAAGCCGAAAATGACGGACTTTTTTATGTTACAAATAGATGGATTGGCGGCGTCTTAACCAACCTTTCCGAAGTTTCCAAGAATTATAAAAAACTAAGTGATTTAGAGGAAAGAATAGCAAGCGTCGAAGAAAGGGCAAAGTATACAAAAAGAGAAGTGGCGCAATGGGTAAAAGAAAAACAAAGATTGGAAGCTTTATACGGCGGAGTCACAGGGTTAAAAGAAAAACCGGACGCATTGTTTATTGTTGATTCGCATTTGGAAGATATGGCAGTTAGAGAAGCGAAAACCATGAGAGTTGAAACCGTTGCGATTGTTGATACAAATGCGGATCCGCATGTAATTGATTATCCAATTCCGGCAAATGATGATGCTATAGGAAGCATAAAACTTATTTTTACATACATAATGGATGCTTGGATTGAGGGACGAAAGAATTTTGAATCAAAAGCGCAAAAAGAAGCGGCGAAAGAAGCTCAACCAGCAACAGAAAACGTAGAACCTAAAACCGAAAAGGTAGTTAAGCCGGAAACAAAAAGCGCAAAATCTAAAACAAAAAAATAATATGGCTGATGTAAAATTAATAAAAAAACTCCGTGACGAAACGCAAGCTTCTATTGCGGACTGCAGGAAAGCCCTGGAAGAGACAAAAGACGATTACAAAAAGGCTTTGGAATGGCTTAAAAAACACGGGATTGAAAAAGCAGAGAAAAAGGCAGACAGAGCGACCTCGCAAGGATTAATTGAAAGCTATGTGCATCAAAATGGCAAAGTCGGAGTATTGGTTGAAGTTTTGTGCGAAACGGATTTTGTAGCAAGGACAGATGAATTTAAAAATCTTTGTCACGAAATAGCAATGCAGGTTGCCGCAATGAATCCAAAAGACGTTGAAACGCTTTTAAAACAGGAGTATATTAGAGACGGTTCAGTCACAATCGAACAATTGGTAAAGCAAAGCGTTGCAAAGCTAGGCGAGAATATTGTCATAAAAAATTTCTCAAGATTAGAAATATAAGATGGAACAACCATTAAATTCAGCTAGGGAGCAAATGGGGAAAATTCTTGATGTTATAAAAGCCGATCTTTCCACTGTTAGAACGGGCAGAGCGGCACCTTCTTTGGTCGAAAACATAAGCATTAATGCCTACGCGGGAACCGCAAAAATGAGAGTTGTTGAATTGTCCCACGTTAGCGTTTCCGACTCTCAAACCCTCTTGGTTACTCCTTTTGACAGTACAATTATTGGCGAGATTCAAAAAGGAATACAGGAGGCAAATATTGGGCTTACGCCTTCAATTGATGGAACAGTAATAAGAATTTCCATACCGCTTTTGTCTGAAGAAAGAAGACAGGAATTGGTTCATTTGGTAAATCAAAAATTAGAAGGCGGGAAAATTCAGGTTCGCCAGGTAAGACACGAAGCCATGGGCGAAGTTAAAAAGATGCTTGATGATAAAGCTATTTCCGAAGACGACAGCGCGCGTTTAGAAAAAGAAGTACAGAAATTAACAGATGACGCAATTTCCGAAATTGATAATTTGGGTAAGAAAAAAGAAGAAGAACTTCTCGCGATTTAAATCGCTCCAAATCCTAATTCCTAATATCTAATTTCTAATCAAATCCAAAGCTCAAATTTTAAAATTAAAACATTAATACATTCATTAAAAATTTAAAATTTTAAATTAAAAATTGGAATTCATACTTCATAAATCGTAAATCTTCTGTTATACTTTCTAGACTATGTTTATAACCATCATTATTTTTCTCGTTATCCTTTCCGTTTTGGTTTTAATCCACGAAGCGGGACATTTTATCGTTGCAAAACTGCTAAAAATTAAAGTTGAAGAATTCGGTTTTGGGCTTCCTCCGCGGGCTTTCGGGATAAAATATGGCGAAACACTTTACTCAATAAATTGGCTTCCGATTGGCGGTTTTGTAAAGCTTTACGGAGAAGACGAAGCAGGAAGCGGCAGGCCGCAAGTCAAAAGTCAAAATGCAAAAGTCAAAACTGAAGATGCACATCGCGCATTCTACGCAAGACCGATTTGGCAAAGAGCTTTAGTTGTTGTTGCCGGAGTTTTTATGAATTTTGCTCTGGCGGTTGCAATAATTACAATTTTATTTTCGGTAGTTGGGGTTGCCACCGGAGGAGATAAAGTTGTTGTTACAGATGTTGTAAACGGCGCTCCGGCACAAAAAGCAGGCCTAAAAGTTAACGACACAATTGAATATATCAATAATATAAAAATTACAAGTCCTAATCAGCTCATTTCTTATACGAAAGAGCATTTGGGCGAGAAGCTCACGCTCAAAATCCGAAATCCGAAATCCGAAATCCGAAATCTGGAAGTCGTTCCGAGGAAAGAATATCCCGCAAATCAGGGTCCGATGGGTGTCGCAATCTCGCAAAACATCATCACCGTTAAATATCCGTGGTATAAAGCGCCTTTTGTCGGGACATACGAAGCGTTAAAGCAATCTTACGCGATTGCTTCGGGTCTTGGAAGTTTGGTGGTTAATTTGTTTACTAAAGGAGATGTTCCGCAGGGCGTGGCCGGTCCGGTTGGAATTGCCCAGCTAACAGGTATATTTTGCGCGAATATCGCCTCCTGCCTGTCTTTTACCGGATTGCTTTCTTTAAATCTGGCGATTTTAAATATTCTGCCTATTCCGGCCCTTGACGGCGGAAGGTTTTTCTTTATCTTAATAGAAGCTGTAACCCGCAGAAAAGTTAACCGAAAAGTGGAAGGATACGCTCATGCAATTGGCATGGCCGTTCTCTTAGCGTTAATAGCCCTCATAACAATAAATGACTTAATCAGGGTTTTTACAGGCCAGCCGATAATCCCCAAATAGTTGAAAGTTCATAAAGTTATAAAGTAGTTATCTTTAAGTTTTAAGTTTTAGATTTTAGGTTTAGCTCAGGAGTTTTTCAAAGCAACGGATAGGTTTTAAGGTTTTGGCTTAGTGAGAACACTGCTGTCAACAAGCGTTTTATATACAAGGCTAATTGCGCTGGGTCCGTCAGCGCGTCCGTCCGCAACCATATATGTCGCATGTATTTCCGAAGCTTGCAAATTGCTTAAATATATATCCCTGCCATCCTTACCATATTGTGGCTGTGTTAAATCCAGCCTTCCTCTGTCGCCTTTTCTTTCCAATTCCAAGTGTTCAATTGTTTTGCCTGTAAGATCATTTATGACTCTGGTAACCTTTCCGTCTCTGCCTAGGCCAAATGCATCAAAAGCTTGATGAAGGAGTTCGTATACAGTGAGTTTAAAATTCTGATCCGGGGTTTCTGATTCTGCTGGTACAGCATGAGCTAAATGTCCTGCTGTTCCTGCTCTTTCAAGGGCTTTTCTGTTTGAACCTATCTCTACCGCTATCATAATTCTGAAGTAGTATACGGGGAGAATTTTCTCTTGTCAAGATGTGCTTTGCCTATTTGAGGAGTTTTTTGAGGGCGACAAGATAAGAGGCTTCTTTTAAGTTCGTTTTATATTTCTTAGAATTATCCCAAACATTTTGGAAAGCATCAATCATTAATTTTTCAAGTCTTTTTAGAACAACGTCTTTTTTGTAAATTTTATTTTTCATATTTTGCTCCCATTCGATAAAGCTTGCTGCCACGCCGCCTGAATTTGCCAAAATATCAGGAACAATAATAACGCCTTTTTCACTTAAGTAGTGATGCGCCTTTGGAGTAATGGGGCCATTTGCCATCTCGATAATTATTTTCGCTTTTATATTCTGCATGTTATTGTCGTTTATTACGTCTTCTAAAGCTGCAGGAATAAGAATATCAACGGGGAGATTTAGGAGCTCTTCATTTGCAATAAGCTGTCCGCCTCTTGTATCGCAAACCCCTCCCGCGCAGTAGCAGCCGGCTAAACTTCCTTTTTCGTTTTTGCACTCATAAACCAAAGGAATATCAAGCGCCAGAAAACCATCTCCCGATTTTTTAATGATTCCGCCCTTTGAGTCAGACACCGCAATAACTCTGAACCCGGCTTTACTTGCTAAATCGGCAAAATAATAGCCGACGTTACCAAATCCCATAACAGCTATTGTTGTTTTTTTGGGGTTTAAATTAAGTTTTTTAGCCAACTCTTTTAAGACAACTACGCCCCCATATCCGGTTGCTTCTGTTCTTCCTGCCAGTCCGTGCTTGGATTTGCCCGTAAACGTTGCGTATAGCTCGTTTGATTTCTTATCTTTTATATTCAATTTTTTATATAATTTCACGTATTCATCCGTCATCCAGTCGATAATTTTGGGGTTGGTATTTACATCGGGAGCGGGAATATCTTTCGCCGGTCCCAAAATATCAAAAGTTCTTCTTATATATTCACGGGATAACTCTTCAAGTTGTTTTTCTGTTAAGGCTTTTGGGTCAACAGAAATTCCGCCCTTCGCGCCTCCCATTGGAATTCCTACAACTGCGGTTTTTAAACTCATCCACAAAGACAAAGCCATTACCTCGTCTTTATTAACTCTTGGGTGAAACCTTAGTCCTCCCTTATAAGGTCCTAAAACATTGCTGTGCTGACTCCTATAGCCTTTAAAAGTGACAATTTCTGTCCCCAAATTTACAGGGACTTTTATCTCTATAATTCTATCGGGTTCTAAAAATTCTTCCAGGGCATCTATGGAGAGGTTATATTTCTTGCCAATTTCCAGTATCTCTTCTCTTGATTTTTGATAAACATTGGAATTATCCATAAGCAACAAAAAACAGTATACAGGGAAAATTTTTAATTATCAATTTTCAATTTTCATTGAATTACTCATTGATACATTGAGATATTTATTGTAAATTGTTAATTGTAAATTGAAAATTACTGTGGATACGATTACACTAGATGAGTTCAAAAAGGTTGAAATTAGAATCGGAAAAATTATAGCTTGTGAAAAAGTTGCGGAGGCGGATAAACTTTTAAAACTTCAAGTGGATTTTGGTGAATTTGCGCGCCAAATTGTTTCCGGTATTGCCGAAAGTTTTACGCCCGAGGAATTAGTCGGTAAAAAACTTCCGTTTATTGTAAATTTGGAATACAGAAAATTCAAAGGCGAAGAAAGTCAGGGAATGTTAATGGCAATTGATGCTAACGATAAGACCGTTCTCTTAGAGCCCTCGGAAGACGTTTCCGAAGGAACAGAGGTTGTTTAATATGAATTTTGATGCAATAAAAAAAGCAGTTTTGGAAGCAGGGGAAGCGGTTCTCAAAGCAAGACCTACCGATGGGATTATTACAAAAGATGAAGGAAGATTAAATTTTGTAACAGGAGCAGATTTAGAATCAGAAAAAATATTAAAAGAAGCTATTGAAAAAAATTTTCCTGACCACTCAATTTTATCGGAGGAAACGGAATCTAATTTAGGAGATTTATTATCAGTAGACTATTTGTGGGTTATCGACCCCATCGACGGAACGAGTAATTTTAGATACGAAAGAGGTTATTCCGGAATATCTGTGGGTTTGATTGAAAAAGGAGAGCCGCAATTCGGTTTAATTTATGACCCTTTCAGAAACGAGCTTTTTCATGCTCAAAAGGGGAAAGGCGCGTTTCTAAACGGAAATCCAATTCACGCAGGTAATAAGACAGACCTAGCAAAAGCAACTGTTATGACAGATAATTCTTATGATCCAAATGGAACAAGAAGTAATCTGAAAATGCTTTTAAAATTAAACCCTACGCCTTGGGTTTTAATAAGAGGAAGCGCAGTCTTAGCATTTTGTGATATTGCTTCCGGAAGGGCAGATGTATACGCACATCAATATCTAAAACCATGGGATAATGCCGCAGGATTTATTATTGCTAAAGAAGCAGGAGCTGTAATTAAGGGATTAAAAGGCGAAGATGTTAACTTTACTGCTTCAAGTTTGGTGGTTGGAAATCAAACATTAGTAAAGCAATTTATAGAAGCTCTGGCTTAGTTTTATAATTCCAGCACCATATCGTCGATAGCGGCAATTGTGTTGGGAAATATTGCCTTAGCTTTTTCTTCTGCCTCTTTCCGTTTTTCTAAAGAATCATATTTACTTGCGTCAAAGTGAGTTAAGACAAGTTTTTTTGTTCCGGAACCTTTTGCCAGTTTTGCAGCTTGAGTTGGGTCAACATGCCCCCATTTATCATCTTTTGGAGCTTCAACCCACGAGCTTTCATGAATAAGTAAATCTACATTTTTGGCTAGCAAATAACTGTTTGGACAAATTCCGGTATCGCCCGAATATGCGATTGTTTTTCCTTCCAAAGTTACCCGATATCCATGGTCTTGGTATGCATGAAGCATCCTATACGCGTTTGCAGAAAATCCAATTGCGTTTCCTCCTTCATCAAGCTCGTGTGGTCTAATTTCGGTATCAAGTTTTGCAACATTTTCTTTTTCATATTTAAAGCCAATAGTATAGGGTCTATTAACAAAAGTATTAAAATCATTGAACCTCCCTTTGCCAAAATAAATATCAATTCCTTGAGGGAATTTAAATTTAGCAAGAGTATGAAGTCCGGAAATATGATCTATATGAAAGTGGCTTATAAAAAGAGAAATAGGTTTGTTTTCAGTAATGTATTTATCTAATTTATAAACGCCGTTTCCGGCATCAAAAACAACGTAATGCTTTTTGCTGTCAATTAATATGCAAGGGGTGTTTCCCGTCGGAGACGTAAACCAGCCGTTTGTTCCCAAGAATATAACTTTCATTTTAGGCAATAAAATTATAGCACAGAATTTGTAAAAAAATGCTATACTCAAGACAATTATCGTTTATCAATTTTCAATTTTCATTGAATTACTCATTGATACATTGAAACATTTATTGTAAATTGTTAATTGTAAATTGGAAATTTAGCATGAGATATTCAAAAGCTTTTCCTAAAACTCAAAGAGAGGCGCCGAGCGGAGCGGAGTCTGTAAATCATAAGCTTTTGGTAAGAGCGGGGTTTATAGATCAGCTAATGGCCGGTTCCTGGACGCTTTTACCAATGGGCTTTAGAGTTGTCCAAAAAATAAACGATATCATAAGGGAAGAATTAGATAAAACCGGAGCGCAGGAATTGTTAATGCCGCTTTTGCATCCGAAAGAAATCTGGAATGAAACCGGACGTTGGGACTCTGCCAAGGAAATAATGTATCAATTGGAAAAAGACGAAAAAGAGTTTGGCCTTTCCTTTACACACGAAGAAATAGTGGTTGATTTAATCAGAAAACACCAGGTTTCTCCAAAAGATTTTCCAATTAAAGTTTACCATTTTTCTACAAAATTCAGGCACGAATTGCGGGCAAAATCCGGAATTTTAAGAGGCAGGGAATTTTTAATGAAAGATTTATACAGCGCGCATTTAACAGAAGAAGATATGCTTAAATACTATCACGAAGTAATTGACGCATATCTAAAAATTTTCAAAAGACTGGGATTAAGCGTAAAAGTTGTTGAGGCAAGCGGGGGAGTTTTTACGGATAAGCATAGTCATGAGTTTCAGGTTTTGTCGCCCGTTGGAGAAGATACGGTTTATTATTGTGACAAATGTGATTTTGCCCAAAACGAAGAGATTGCAAAAGTAAAAGAAGGGGATAAGTGTCCAAAATGTCCTAAGGGAACTATCAAAACTTTAAAAGCAATTGAAGTCGGTAATATTTTTCCGCTTGGCACAATGTACGCCGAAAAAATGGGCGCTTTTTATACAGACTCAACGGGTGTTAAGAAGCCCTTATGGCTCGCAAGCTACGGAATTGGTCCGACAAGAGCTTTGGGGACTTTAGTTGAAATGTTTCACGATGAAAAAGGAATTGTTTGGCCGGAGTCTGCTGCACCATATCAAGCTTATTTAATTTCTCTGCAAAAAGATAAAGAGGCGGATGAAGCTTATCAAAAGCTGCAGAAAGCGGGAGTGGAAATTTTATATGATGACAGAGATGTTTCCGCAGGACAAAAATTTGCAGACGCAGACCTAATCGGTATTCCCGTAAGACTGGTTATGAGTTCAAAAGTCGAGAAAAAGGTTGAGTGGAAAAAAAGAAAAGAAGACAAAACGGAAATTTTAGATTTTGATGAGGTTTTAAAAAGGCTTAGAAAAGATTAAATACCTTTCCCCACACGAGCGCGTAGATGGCAAAGAAAACAAGTCCCACAAGAAGAAAAATTATCGGAGAAATTTTGGATTTTTTCTTCGTAGAAGCGGCCGGTTGTGTGACTACGGGAATTGTTGACGGGGACATCGCGCTTAAAGGTGGTGTATTAACTAGAATAGGATTAGTTAGGGGAGTCGGGGGTAGCGGGTTTGTCGCAAAGGGTGTAGGTGCGGTTTCTATTTTAGGAATCGGATTAGGCGCTGGGGGTGCTGATGGAGCAAGATTGCCTCCCATAACCCTATCGTATGCTTCTTTAAGCTTAGGATCTAAATCTTGAGGAGTCTTCGGATTCATAGGCAGTAACTTATTATAATCGTTTTTTATGCGCTTTTGTCAAGCGAGAGTTTTACCAGAGTCTGGATAAATTCTGTAAACGGCATTCCTGTTTCTTTTGGCAATAGACTTTCGGCAGTAAGCCCTGGGATAGTATTAATTTCCAAAACATAAACCTGTTTATTTTTATCAATCATAAAGTCGGTTCTCGAATAAGAACCAAGATTGAAAAAACAATGGATTTTTAAGGCTATTTTTTGCATTTCTTTTTTTAGTTTAGGGCTGATATTTTTTGAATCAACTATTTCTTTTGTTTCTCCGGAATATTTATTTTTATAATTAAACCAAGAATTATCAGGCGGAATTATTTCGATAACCGTTAAAGCTCTGTTATTTAAAACTCCAACCGTTGCCTCTTGTCCCTGAATATAATCTTCAACAAATAAATTTTTATGAAGAAAAATTTTTCTTGATTTACTTAAAAGTTCTTTTTTAGATTTTAAAATAAAAACCTCCCGCGAAGAACCACCTGAAGATGTTTTTACCACGCAGGGGAAGCCAAAATTAATTATGTCTTTAGGGTTTTTAACAATTCTCCATTTAGGCGTTGGGAGATTATTTTTGTCGCAGTATTCCTTAAAAGGAATCTTATACCATGCAGCTTGAAATCCTTTATAATTCTTGCTTCCGACAACGGGTTTTTTAAGTTTGGATAAATATTTATGCAGTCTTCCGCCTTCGCCTTCTTCTCCGTGCAAAACAGGGAAGAGTATGTCAAAGTCTTTAGCTAGATTTATGATGTTTGCATGGCCCCTCCTCAAATCATAAATTTTTACACTATGTCCGTTTTCAAGAAGCGCTTTTTTAACTTGCGCTGCCGACAAAAGAGAAATTTTTCGTTCGGAAGAATTGCCGCCTGTTAGAAGTAGTACTTTCATGAGGCTCGACAACTATATCAGAATTTTAAATTTTGTCAAAGCGGGGGTTTATTTTGAAGCTCAAAAAAGGTATACTTATGAGCAAGGATTAATGATTAAGGATTAAAGATTGATGAAATAAACCTCGTAAATCATAAATCATAAATCATAAATCGTAAATCATGAAGATTATTGTTACCCACACATCGCCGGACATGGATGCCATAACGAGCGTCTGGCTTATTAAGAAATTCTTGGGGGGATGGGACGAAGCGGAAGTTAAATTTGTTCCTGCGGGAGAAAGAATTGGTCCTTTGCCAAAAGGCCAAAGCTTTGATTATGTAATAGAACAACAAGGTAAGGATGAATATATCCAAGCCGATACGGGCATGGGGCCCTTGGATCATCATCAGACATCAAGTCAGGATGTCTGCGCCGCTTCGCTTACTTTTGATTTTGTTAAGAAAAATCTTACAGAGAATAAACCGTCGATAAATAAGGAAAAACTTGAAGCGCTTGAAAGGATGATAAGGTTTGTCGTTGAAGAAGATCACTTTAAAGTAGTATTCCGGCCAGATGCAATGGCAGATTACCATGATTTTTCGGTTGTAAATATCCTAGATGGGCTTAAGCTGCAAAAACCCAATCAAGATGAATATTATGTTGAGTTTATCTGCAAATGTCTTGACGCAATTTTTCACGATTTTGAAAATAAAATTTGGGCGGAAAGAGAAATAGACAAAAACGGAATTGAATTTAATACAAAATGGGGCAAAGGATTGGGAATAGAGTCAATTAACGATTCGGTAGTAAAACTTGCGCAAATGATGGGATATATAGTTGTGGCAAGACGCGATCCCAGAAAAGGTTACGTAAGGATAAAAGTGAGGCCGGATGAAGATGAAAATAAAAAAGGAGCTAATTTAACCCTAGCTTACGAAAAATTAAGCAAAATGGATCCTGCTGCAACCTGGTTTTTACACGTTTCCCAAAAAATGCTCTTAAACGGATCTCCTAAAAATCCAAAAATGAAGCCGACAAAATTATCGCTTGGTGATATAATAGAAGTGTTAAAGACCATTTAGAGATTGACGATTTATGATTTACGATTTAAGAGTTCAAGAAATGGTAAATAGTCAATAGTAAATAATAAATATTATGACGGGTTGTGTTTTTTGCAAGATAAGAGACAGGGAGATTCCAAAAGAATTTACTTTTGAAGATGAGGATATAATGGTTTTTCCGGATATACATCCGGTTAAACCTGTTCATCTTTTAGTTGTGTTAAAAAAACACGTTGAAGATTTTTTAGATCTTGAAGTAGAAGATTTGGAAAAAATTTCAAAAATAATAAAAAAAATGATAAAAGAAAAAAAGCTCGAAGATAAAGGTTACCGTTTGGGAATAAATGGCGGAGGAGCACAAATCATAGAACATTTACACGTTCACTTAATGAGTCCGTTTGGAAAACAAGAAAGATAACCCGACTATTCTTACCGTTCGCCTTTAGGTTCTATTCGAACACGGCTCACGGAGCGAATTATGTCGGGCAGGAGGAGGTGTTTTATTATGGTAGTAGTTAAAAAAATGCCGGGAGACAGCGATGATGCTTTGATTAGAAAATTTTCAAGGAAAGTAATGAGCGAGGGCATTTTGCAAGAAGCAAAAAGAAGAGAGTTTTATCTTAAGCCCTCTTTGGCCCGTAAACAAAAAGCAGAAGACGCCCGTAAAATGAAGAAAGTTTGGACAGCGTAATTTATGACCAAGGTTAATGTTTTAATTTTTGTTGAAAGCAGGTATAGAATCAACAGGAAAAGAATAAAACTTACCGTTGATAGGGTAATAGATAAAAATGAAATGGCCTCTCCCGTTGAGGTTTCTATTGCTGTTGTGGGTGACAGAAAAATGCGTGAACTTTCCAAAAAGTATAAAGGGGAAGATAAAACAAGAAATGTTTTATCTTTCTCTCAAATCGAAGGGGAGCCGGCGCAAATGCCAAACGATATTTTAAGATTGGGAGACATAGTCCTTTCTTTCCCGCAAGTAATCAGAGATGCCTCAAGAGACGAAATGCTAGTTGATGATAAAGTGGATGAGTTAATTGAACACGGATTAATGCACTTACTCGGGTTACACCATGAGTAAAAATAAAATTTTAAATTTCAAATTTTAAATTTCAAATCAAATACAAATGTTTTAAATAATTAAAAATTTAAACATTCATTGTAAATTGCAAATTGTAAATTGTAAATTGGAGCAAAGCGACACTATGGTTTTTTATAGAAAATACAGACCCCAAAAAATTGAAGAGCTTGATAGCGCTGCTGTTAGAGAAAGTTTGTATAGCATTTTGTCAAAGGCTTCTTTTTCCCACGCGTTTCTTTTTACAGGGCCAAAAGGCTTAGGAAAAACCTCAACTGCAAGAATCGTTGCTAAAGTTATTAACTGCGAGCGATTAGCAGCTAGTCGTCAGTCGTTAGTCTCTAGCGGAAAAAATAAACTAAAGACTAAAGACCAATCGCTATCTGCTAAAATTGAGCCTTGCAATAAATGCCAGCAGTGTTTATCTATTACCAACGGAACCAATATGGACGTTTTGGAAATAGACGGAGCGTCTAATCGGGGAATAGATGAAATTAGGGATTTACGCGATAAAGTAAAACTTGCGCCTTTTAAAGCCTCAAAAAAAATTTATATCATCGATGAAGTTCACATGTTAACAACGGAGGCTTTTAACGCTCTTTTAAAAACTTTGGAGGAGCCGCCAGCTCATGTTGTTTTTGTTCTTTGTACAACAGAGCCCCATAAAGTGCCTGCGACAATACTTTCACGTTGTTTTAGGGTGGTTTTTAAACCCGCAACGGAGGAAGAATTGGTTAGATCTTTTCAGAGAATTGTCAAAGAAGAAAAATTGTCGGCGGATAAAGACGGATTAAAAACAATCGCCCATCTTTCCGACGGAAGCTTTAGAGATGGAGTTAAGATTTTGGAGGAAATTTCCGTTGTTGCCAATGGAAAAGAAATCACTAAGGAATTGGTTGAGAAAAAATATAAATTAACAAGTGTTGAAAAACAAATTACAAACCTACTTTCCCATTTAAAGGAAAAAGATTCACAAAAAGCCTTTGGCCTTATTTCGGATTTAATGGAAACAGGAGTTGACGTAAGGTATTTTTTAGAACAATTAATAGGCAGGCTTCATTTAATTTTACTGGAAAAAGTTGGAGCAGGGGAAAAAGATAGTGCCAGTCCCGCGTTAGAAATTTACGAAATAAAGATTCTTGTTGATTTATTTTCTAAAGCCTATTTAGATACAAAATATGCGGTTTTGGAACAGCTCCCTTTGGAATTGGCGATTGTAGAGTGGACAGAAGACAGAGTTACCGATTTTACACGTGTTGGGGGAGACGTCCAGCAAGCTTTGGAAGAAAAAAATAAAACTCAAGTTTCGCTAAGTGAAAATCAAACAATGGAGGAAGGAAAGGATAAAACCAGTAGCTCCTTGGAAAATTTTTGGAAAGATTTAATAGATAAAGTTAAACCTCTAAATCATTCGGTTGCGGGGGTTTTAAGAGGGTGTTCTATAAAAAGCTACACCGACGAAAAACTCACTATAGAAACAAGTTATAAATTCCATAAAGAGAGGTTGGAAGAAGAGAAAACGCGAAGAATAATAGAGGGCATGGCGAGCGAGATAGCAGGCAATAAGGTAAGTGTTTATGTATCCCTAAGGGGGTGATTTTATGAATAATCCGCTTTCGCAATTAGGCGATTTAAAAAAAATGCGCGATCAGGCAATGCAAATTCAAAGAGAACTTCAATCCGAAGAAGTAAATATTGAAAAAAACGGCGTAGAAATACTTATAACAGGCGACCAGAGAATAAAAGAAATAAGGGTTAATGGAAAATCGGATAACGATGTTAAAGAGGCCGTTAACGAAGCAATTAAAAAATCTCAAGAGATTGCAGCCAAGAAGCTTTCGCAAATGCAGGGAGGTTTGGGAGGCCTTTTGGGCCGATAAGCTTATTTAACAGGATGAAGATTTTTAGTGGTAGTTCAAACAAACAATTGGCCCAAAATTCGGCGGAGGAAATGGGTGTTAAAATTTCTCCGCTCGAGATTTTTGTTTTTCCGGATGGGGAAAAACGGATAAGGGTAGTGGATAATGTTGTTGACGAAAAAACCGTTGTTTTTCAGTCGACGAGTACTCCTCCGGACCAAAATTACATGGAACTTTTCTTTATTGTAGATGCTTTAAAAAGGAGCGGAGCTTCAACGGTTACTGCAGTTATTCCGTATTTGGGGTATGAAAGACAGGACCACGTATTTAGAGACGGAGAAGCAGTGTCTCTGGATGTTATTGTTAAAACATTGGAAAGGGTTGGTGTTGACAAACTGGTTGCTTTTGATCTGCATTCCATAAAAGTTCCCGAGCTTTTTACAATTCCCGTTTTGCATTTGTCGGCGCTAGATTTATTTGCACAAAAAATTAAGGAAATGGTCAATGGTAAATGGTCAATGGTAAATGGAAACGAGGACGCCGTCCTCGTCTCTCCTGATATGGGCGGAATAAGAAGGATAAAAATGCTGTCGGAAAGTTTAGATAATATGCCCTATGCAACTATTGAAAAAAATAGGGATTTGAAAACAGGCGATATAGGTGATTCTTCCATGGAAGGGGATGTAAGCGGAAAGACGGCAATTATTGTAGACGATATGATTTCAACCGGCAGGACGATTCTGGCGGCAGAAAAAATTTTACTTAAAAACGGAGCAAAAAAAATCTTGGTTTTTGCGACTCACGCTGTTTTTTCGGGGAATGCCCGCGAGCTTTTAAGCAGTTCAAAAGCAGAGAGAATTTACGTTACGGATACAATCTTTGTGCCGGAAGAAAAAATATTCCCCAAATTGGAAGTTCTATCTGTAAGTAAAATCATTGCGGAAGGGCTCAAATCTTGGAATGCTTGAAGTTAGAAGTTAGATATCTTTGACATTGATTTTTTAGATTTCTTGAATTCTTGATATCAAGATGTCAAAAGTTCAAGTTCAAAAATTCCCACTTCCAACGTCAAGAAGTCTAATTGATATATGATAATTCCTAAAGCAATACAAAATTTAATAGAGTCTTTTGAAAGGTTGCCGGGCGTTGGACAGAAAACCGCCCAAAGACTGACCTTTTATCTTTTACACGTTCCGCAAGGTGAATTAGATAAGTTTGCTCTTTCGCTACAAAACTTAAAAAAAGATACAGTTTTATGTTCAAAATGCTTTATGATTGGAGAAGCCGACCCATGCGTTATTTGTGCAAATTTACAAAGAGATAATAGTATTATTTGCGTTGTAGAACAGCCTTTGGATGTTATCGCATTGGAAAAAAATAACAGGTATAAAGGAGTTTATTTTGTCCTCCACGGGCGGATTGATCCATTAAATAATATCGGTCCGGATGAAATATACATAAGCCAATTTATGAAAAGAATCAATAATCAAAAATCAATAATCAAGGAAATAATACTTTCTACTAATCCGACAATGGAAGGGGAAGCAACGGCAATGTATATTGCAAAACAACTCAAAAGTCATCCCAATTTAATCGGGCTGGATATCAAAATTACAAGGATTGGAAGGGGTCTTCCTGTAGGGGCGGATTTAGAGTATGCTGATGAAGTAACTCTGCAAAGGGCAATGGAAGGAAGGAGCAGTTATTAAATTTCTAATCAATTTATGAACCCAAACGACATCTTAGGAGAAGTAATGGAAAAAGGACAAAGCGCCGTTAAAAAAACGGGTAAAGCTGCTGTGGATTCGGCAGCTGCGACGGTAAAAGCCGCAACTAATCAAATTGCAGGAGATTCGGCTGGCAACCTCGGTTCAAATGAGGCCAAAGCCAATGACAAGACTCAAACAGAAGAGCTGGTAAAAGAACTGTATGCTCCGAGCAAGCCTCAAGACAGCCAAAATCTTCCACTGGCAGAGCCACAATCGAAAACAGAAGAACAAACAAGATTGGCAAACGTAAGGCAAAAGCTGCACGATGAAGTTTATTACCAGCCTCTGATTCAGGGTCAGAAAGCAAAGCAGGAGGAAAGGCCCGCGGAAAAAGTCGAAAAAGAAAAAAAACAGGAACTTGTGGATTTACAGAAAAAAGAAGCGAAAAAACCACCGCCAATAGCTGTCCAAAGGGCACAGCAAATAGCGGAAAAATTTAGAGGAGTTTCGGGATAATGTTAAAACTATACAATACTTTAACGCACAAAGTTGAAGAATTTGAGCCTCAAAACCCGCCAAAAGTTACCATGTATACCTGCGGGCCGACGGTTTATGACCATATGCACATAGGAAATTTAAGGACTTTTGTTTTTTCCGATACTTTGCAAAGAGTTTTAAAATACAACGGTTTTGAGGTTAAAACCGTTCAAAATATTACGGATATTGACGATAAAATCATCAAAAGAGCCAAAGAAAAAGAAACCGGAATAGAAATAATCTCAAAAGAGTACACGGATTTGTTTTTACGGGATACGCAAAAATTAAATGTAGAAAAGCCCGATTCAGCCCCCCGCGCGACAGAATACGTAAAAAAAATGATTGAATATGTTCAGGATTTGGTCCGGAAAGGATATGCGTATGCGGAGGAAGACGGCTCGGTTTATTTTGACATTTCCAAATTCAAAGATTACGGAAAACTCTCGGGAATTGAAAAAAAGGAACTGAAAACAGGCACAAGAATTTTATCCGACGAGTACACAAAAGACGATGTCCAGGATTTTGCTTTATGGAAGGCCGTCGGAAAAGAAGAGGTGGGTTTTGATTCGCCCTGGGGAAAAGGGCGTCCGGGCTGGCATATTGAATGCTCGGCTATGTCTCAATCAATTTTGGGGAATAAGCTGGATATTCACGCAGGCGGAATAGATTTAGTTTTTCCTCATCACGAAAACGAGATTGCGCAAAGCGAGGCCAAAACAGGAGAGAAACCGTTTGTAAAATATTGGGTTCACGGAGCGCATATTTTGGTTGACAACAAGAAAATGAGTAAGTCCTTGCACAATTTCTTTACACTTGACGAGGTTGAAAAACAAGAATTTAACCCCTTGGCTTTAAGATATCTTTATCTGCAGACTCATTACAGGCAGGAAATGAATTTTACTTTCGAAGCCTTGGAAGGTGCGCAAAACGCTTTAAAAAAACTCTATGACGAAGTTTCTTCCTGGGATGAGCCAAAAGTCGGTTGCGCAGAATTTGAAAATGATTTTTTTGAGGCTATAAACGATGATTTAAATATGCCAAAAGCGCTGGCTGTTGTCTGGGAATTGGTAAAATCCGATTATCCTACTTCTGCTAAAGCAGCCAGTCTTTTTAAGTTTGATAGCGTTCTGGGGTTAAAATTATCCGAAATTGAAAAAAGACTAAAAAATGAGGATATTCCTCAAGAAGTTCTAGACTTGATAAAAGAAAGAGACGAATTAAGAAAACAAAGACGTTTCCATCTTGCAGATCAGCTTCGCGGCAGAATTAAAAAATTAGGTTACGAAGTTGAAGACAAGAACGGCAAAACCGAGATAAAAAGAATCTAAATTCAATGAGCTTATGAGGTTTGGTGTGGCCGGGTAAGTTCTGCAAATCTTCTTCTTCTATAAAATGCGCCGCTATTGTCAGGTTTACCTCCGCCCTCGACAGTTTTTGTAAGAAGTGCCCTTTCACTTCTTCCGCTTCCGGTTATTCTTCTGAATGTTTTTTCAACAAAAGCAACCACATCTATCAGCGTAAAGCTTAAATATAGTATTTGTCAAGCAGCTTATATAGGGGGTTTATCTATTAAGAGCCACTACTGACGGTTTGAGTAAGCTATCTTTTGGAAAGTTGACAAAACGCCTTATCCACGAGAAACTAGATGATAGATGGAAAATTTAGGATACAACAAATCTTTATACATTCTTCCTTTTGACCACAGGGCAACTTTTGCGCAAAAATTCTTCAATAAAAATTCAATAGCGGATTTAACCAGCGAAGAGCGTCAGTTAATTACGGAATACAAGAAAATTATTTATGAGGGTTTTAAGAAAGCGGTTGAGAACGGTATTCCAAAAGAAAATGCCGCAATTTTAATAGACGAAGAATTTGGAGATGAAATCCTCAAGAATGCAAAAGAAAACGGGTTTGTGATTCTTTTGACAACCGAAAAAAGCGGGCAGGAGGAGTTTGAATTTCAGTATGGTGCAGATTTTAATACTCATATCGAAAAATATAACCCGCAGTTTGTAAAAGTTTTAATAAAGTATAACCCGGAAGATAACCAGGATTTAAAAGCCCGTCAGCTGGAAAGACTTAAAACAGTGAGCGATTTTTGCATTGTAAAAGGCTTTAAATTTTTGCTGGAAGTGTTAATAATTTCAACCAAAAGCCAAGGGGAAATCGTCAATAACTCAAAGGAAGAATTTGACAAAGCTTTGCGCCCTCATCTAACTATTAGAATGATAAAGGAACTTCAAACAGCAGGCGTTGAGCCGGATGTCTGGAAGCTGGAGGGTTTTGATACAGCAGAAGAATATAAACAAATAGTTGAAGCAGCAAGGGCTAATGGACGAAGTAACGTTGGCCTCGTAATTTTGGGAAGGGGAGAAAACGAAGAAAAAGTTAATGAATGGTTAAAGGTAGGCAAATACGTTGTCGGGGTTATTGGTTTTGCAGTAGGTAGAACGGTTTTCTGGCAGGCAATTCTGGACTTTAGAAGTAACGTAAAGACAAGGGAGGAAGCAGTTGATGCAATCAGTCAAAATTTTACCAATTTCTACAAAATTTTTACTTCAAAGTAGCTTTGCTTGAACAAATCCGGCAAGTAGGCTATAATTGCGCCTATTATGGGAGCGTCACAAGAAAGAATATATAGGCGGTCGCACAAGAGAAGTCCGCTGATGACCGGAACAGAAACTGATTCTGCTCAAGCGTCAGGAGAAAGGTTTGCCTTACAACCCACTCACATTCTAGGTGTTTCTTTGCGTACGGAACCCGGTTTTCATCCCAATGTTCCTGAATCCGTTGTCGAAGCACTCTTAGCAGACGCGAGAGTTTTTAAGGAAGCAGATGCAATAGAGAAAGCTGCAGCAAAAGAAAGAAATACTAGGAGGGACAGAATACTTCCTCTAATAGAAGGTTATCCAGGCTTAAGAGGGATCGTTGCGGAAGCAGATGATGTGCAACTGACTGCTACTCCAAGTGTGAAAAAAGTAGAATGGGTTCCCGATTTGGTAAGAGAGTCATTGCCTACAGCGGCAGATTATCATGAGATTGTTATGGAAACGGTAATTGTTGAGTTTCCAAAGCCTGCAGGACGCTCTCTGGAGGTAATAAAAAGCGTAATGGCAGATGCAATACAGGATTTAGGAAAAGGCATTCTTAAAACTGGTAGAGCCTCTGTTACTGTCGTATATGACATAAGCGAAAAGAAACTTGCTTCAAGATTAAAAGCCTTAGGGAGAAGGTTATTGCCCGGAGCAAGAACTCCAACGATAGAATTTTCTCTTAGCGCAGGACCCGTTGTCAAAAATCCTCCCCGTGGACAGGAAAAATTGGAATAAAAACGTATCTGGTATAATATTAAGCTATGTCTAAGTATTACAACCCTCAAAGGAAAAGTAATTTGTTTGACAAAAACTCAAAAGTTTCTTTTCGGTTAAGCCGCTCAAAAATAGATTTATTCCTCAATTGCCCGCGCTGTTTTTATCTGGATAGAAGATTAGGAGTCGCCCAGCCTCCGGGATATCCGTTTTCATTAAATAGCGCGGTAGATAAGCTTTTAAAAAAAGAATTCGATATTTTGCGGGAAAAGGGAGAGACGCACCCTTTAATGAAACAGTTTGGTATTAATGCAATTCCTTTAAAACACGAAAAGCTTAATCAGTGGCGCGATGCGTTAAGTGGCGGAATAACATACCTGGATAAAGACACAAACCTTTTTATAACCGGCGGAGTTGACGATATTTGGGTAAACCCTCAAGGCGAGTTCATAATAGTTGATTACAAAGCAACTTCCAAAGAAGAAGAGGTAAGCCTTGATGCCGATTGGCAAATAGGATACAAAAGGCAAATGGAAATCTATCAATGGCTGTTTAAGAAAAACGGATATAAAGTTTCCGACACGGGTTTTTTTGTGTACTGCAATGGAAAGACGGATATGGATAAGTTTGACGCAAAACTCGAATTCGATATAAAAATACTTCCTTATAAAGGTGATGATTCCTGGGTAGGAAAAGCAGTAAAAGACGTTTACGAATGTTTAAAAAGCGACACTCTTCCTAAGTCGGGCTTAGATTGCGATTACTGTAAGTACCAAGAAGCGGTAAGATCGATAAGCGAATAAAATCTAATTAACCTCAAGTTTGCATTTTCCAAATCGTTTGACCATAATTAGGTTATGAAAACGATTATTCAGGATTATCACGTTAATGCTCCGATTGAAAAAGTTTGGGAAGCTTTGGTTAACCCTCAAGATATTAATAATTGGGGAGGCGGGCCGGCAAAAATGGACGATAAAGAGGGGACAAAATTTTCCCTTTGGGGAGGAGATATTCACGGCACAAACATCGAAGTAGAAGTTTTTAAAAAACTTGTTCAGGAATGGTACGGAGGGAAGTGGGAAGAACCATCAATAGTAACTTTTAAGCTTGAAAAAGACAAAGGCGGGACAAAACTTCAATTGCTGCACGAAAACGTTCCGGACAATGAATACGAAGATATAGATAAAGGGTGGAAAGAGTATTACCTTGGTCCTCTAAAAAAATATCTTGAAAGCGAATAGTTCTATTTGACTATTAATTCAATCGATATTAAACTTAAATTAATGCCGGTAATTAAAAATTTCAAAAGTCTTTCGACTACTCCTAATCGGGAAATTGTCTTAAAAGTAATAGAAGCAGGATTTAGCTCAATACAGCCTCAAAAAATATTAAAATCTGCTTTTATCCTAAACGGGTTTGAACTCCAAATACAAAATGAGCGCTTTGACCTTAAAAAATTTGACAGGGTTTTTTTAATAGGATTTGGCAAAGGTTCGGCAGGGATTTCAAAAATCATTGAAAATACGTTGCAAGATTTTCTGACAACAGGATACGTTATAGATAATGTTTTTCAAAAATTTTCAAAAATAAACTTTACGCTGGGAAGCCATCCGTTGCCGTCCGTGGAAAACATAGAGTTTACGGAAAATGTCCTAAGTAAAATCTCAAATCTAACCGACAAAGACTTGGTTCTTGTCGTTATTTGCGGAGGAGGAAGCGCGATGTTTGAAGCGCCATTCAAAATTGACTTGGACAAACTTGTTCAAATTTCTCATTTGCTTTTAAGATCCGGGGCAACAATAACGGAAATGAATGTAATCCGGAAACATCTGTCAAAAGTTAAGGGCGGTCAGCTTGCCAAGCATTTGTATCCGGCAACGGTTGCAAGTCTTATTTTCTCCGATGTTCCAGGCAACGAGTTGTCAACAATTGCTTCGGGGCCTACGGTTTTGGATTCAACCACGCTTAACGATGCCTTGGAAATAATCAAAAAGTATGATATTAAAATAAACACAGATATTTCGCAAGATTTTTTTACAGAGCTTCCTAAAGATGAGAAATATTTCAAAAACGTTCACAATAATATAATTATCAGTAATAAAACCGCGCTTTCGGCGATGAAAAATAAAGCAAAGCTTTTAGGTTTTGAAACCGATTTATATTCCGACAGGCTCCAGGGAGACGCAAAGCTAATAGGAAAGCAATTGATTCAAGTTGCAAAATCGGGGAGAATGCTTTTGGCAGGCGGGGAAACAACTGTAAGAGTTTTGGGTAAAGGAAAAGGCGGCAGGAATCAGACCTTGGTTTTAGCAGCGCTGCCGTTTGTTGATGAGAAAACAGTTATCGCTTCGTTTGATTCGGACGGAGTTGATTTTTATCATTTTGCAGGAGCAATAGGAGATGAAAGTACTCTTAAAAAAGCGGAGAAACTAAAACTTGACCGGCAAAAATATTTAAGCGATGATAATAGTTATGAGTTCTTTAGGAATTCAGGAGATGGGATTTTTACAGGTAAACTTAAATCCAACGTTTCGGACTTAATGGTTGTTTTTAAAAATAATGTTTGAATTAAACGACGCAAAAATCATAGAGCTTGAAGAAAAGGCAAATAAAATAAGGGAGCTGATTATCTCAAGTCTTCTTGAGGCCGGTTCGGGACATTCGGCCGGACCTTTGGGAATGGCCGATATTTTTGCCGCATTTTATTTTAACATTCTTAGTCACGATCCGAAAAATCCCGAGTGGGAAGATAGAGACAGACTTATTTTATCAAACGGCCATATTTGTCCGGTAAGGTACGCGGCAATGGCACTAGCCGGATACTTTCCCGTTGAAGAGCTAAAAACTTTAAGAAAACTTAATTCCCGGTTACAGGGACATCCGCATAGAACTTCGCTTCCCGGAGTAGAAACAACGTCAGGGCCTTTGGGCGAAGGCGTATCGCAAAGCATAGGAATTGCTTTGGCGGCGCGGCTCGATAAGAAAAAATATCATGTTTATTGCGTGTCTTCGGATGGCGAACATCAGGAGGGCAATACTTGGGAAGCGGCAATGTTTGCCGGAAAACAAAAATTGGATAACTTAACGCTTATAATTGACAGGAATAACATCCAGATAGACGGTTTTACCGAGAATGTTATGCCGCTTGAGCCTCTTAAAGAAAAATACGAAGCGTTTAATTGGCATGTTCTGGAAGTTGACGGAAATAACATCAGAGCCTTTATCGATGCAGTAAATCAGGCAAAATCAATACACGAAAAGCCAACTGTTATTATCGCTCTTACTGTTCCGGGCAAGGGCGTAGATTTTATGGAGAATGATTTTACCTGGCACGGAAAAACTCCCAACAAAGACGAAGCTGCAAAAGCATTGAGCGAGCTAAGAACATTGGAAGGAAAGATTGAAAGTGAATCTCAATAAACTCTTATGTTAAATCCTTATTTACATTTAAATTCAAAACTTTTTGACAAAGATGCCCAGGCACGCCCAACCAGGGACGGTTACGGAGAGGGTTTGGTGTATTTGGGAACAACTAATCCTGACGTTGTTGTTTTAACCGCAGATTTAACAGACAGCACAAGGTGCGAAGAGTTTGCCAAAAGATTTCCCGAACGTTTTTTTGAATGCGGAGTAGCGGAGCAGAATATGGCGGCAATCGCGGCAGGGATGGGAATTAGCGGTAAAATTCCTTTTATCTCCTCTTATGCAACTTTTTCTCCAGGGAAAAATTGGGAAACAATCCGGACAACCATAGTTTATAACCGGGCAAATGTTAAGATTGCGGGGCATCACAGCGGAATTGTTACCGGTCCGGACGGTGCAACGCACCAGGCAACCGAAGACATTGCAATAACACGCGCCTGGCCCGATATTCGGGTAATCGTTCCCTGCGACGGCGTTGAAGCTAAAAAAGCCACTGTTTTAGCCGCCGGATTCAAAGGGCCGGTTTATTTAAGGTTTACCAGGGATAAAACACCCGTTATAACAACGGATAAAACTCCTTTTGACGGAACAAAAATTCAGACTTTTTGGGTGTCGGATAATCCGCAGGCGGCCATTTTTGCAACAGGGCATCTTTTATATTACGCGCTTCTGGCGGCAAAGAATTTAGAAAAAAACGGAATAAATGTGCTGGTTGCAAATGTTTCGTGTATAAAACCACTGGACGGAGAAAGCGCGCTGGAAATGGCTAAAACCGGAGCAGTTGTCAGCGTTGAAGATCATCAGGTTATGGGAGGATTGGGAGGCGCTTTGGCCGAATTTTTTGCCAAAAACAGACCTCTGCCAATGGAATTTATCGGATTGCAGGATACTTTTGCCGAATCGGGCAAGGCTTTGGAATTAATTAAAAAATACGGACTGGATGAAGTTGCAATAGAAAAAGCAGTTGAGAAAGTTATAAAAAGAAAAGGTAGGAATGGATAAGAATCTTCTTGAAGAGTTAAAAAAAACCGTCAAAGGCGATGTTGACGACAGCGAAGAAACTTTAAATACATTTAGCCACGACGCCTCGCTCTTTGAAGTAAAACCGCAAGTTGTTGTCTATCCTAAAGACAATGAGGACGTTCAGAATTTAATTAAATTTGTTACCAAACATAAAAAAGAATATCCAAAGCTTTCTTTAACGGGAAGAAGCGCGGGAACCGATATGGGGGGAGGCGCAATAAATGAATCTATAATCGTCGCTTTTGGAAAGTATTTCAATAACGCTCCTGTTGTTAAAGACGATATAGCAACGACCCAGCCGGGGGTTTTTTACAGGGATTTTGAAAAAGAAACTTTAAAACACAATCTTATTTTTCCTTCCTATCCTGCGTCGCGGGAAATTTGCGCCATGGGAGGAATAGTTAACAATAACTCCGGAGGAGAAAAATCTTTGCAATACGGAAAAACCGAAGCGTACGTAAAAAGGATAAAAGTTGTCCTTCGCGACGGCAATCAATATGAAATAAAACCCTTAACGGAGAAAGAGCTTAAGGAAAAAATGGAATTAAAAACTTTGGAAGGGGAAGTGTATACAAAAATGTATGAACTTATTTCCAAAAATTACGACGAAATTGTTAAAGCAAAGCCTAAAGTCAGTAAAAATTCAGCCGGTTATTTTTTATGGAATGTATACGATAAAAAAACCGGTACTTTCGACCTTACGAAATTGTGGGTAGGCGCGCAAGGGACATTGGGATTACTTATCGAAGCGGATATTCAACTGGTGCCTGTGCATAAACACCGGGAAATGGAAATTATTTTTCTCCGCGACATGAGCCATTTGGGACAAATTATAGAAGCGGTGCTTTCCCTTAAGCCTGAAAGTTTTGAAAGCTATGACGATAACACGCTTAAGTTGGCGCTTAGATACTTTCCGGAATTTGCACGAAAACTGGGAATTGGCGGACTTCTCCAGGCAGGATTTGCATTTTTACCGGCATTTTTGCAGATGTTTACCGGCCGTTTGCCAAAACTTATTCTGCAAATTGATTTTACAGGGGACGATCCCGATGAATTGAGGCAAAAAATCGCCGCTTTAAGAGAAAAGTTAAAACCGTTTCACCCTAAAACCCGCATTGCAATTGAGGACCAGGAAAAAAAGTATTGGCTTGTTCGCCGGGAAAGCTTTAATCTGCTTCGTAATAAAATCCGCGACAAACATACGGCGCCTTTTATCGACGACTTTGTTATTGCTCCTAAAGACATCGCAGAAGTTATCCCTCAAGTAACAGCCATCCTCAAACGTCACCCTGAGTTTATTTTTACCGTTGCAGGACACGTGGGAGATGGGAATTTCCATATAATTCCGCTTGTTGATATTACTAATCCAAAAGTCAGAACCACAATTCCGCAAATTTCCAAAGAAGTATACGGAATTATCAATAAATATCACGGCTCAATAACGGGTGAGCATAATGACGGAATTATCAGGACTCCGTATCTTGAACAAATGTATGGAAAAAAAGTGATAGAGCTTTTTGCGCAAACAAAACATATTTTTGACCCCGACAACATTTTTAATCCCGGTAAAAAGGTGGGCGGAAGTCTTGACTTTGCAATGAGCCACATTAGGCTAAATTGGTAACTTGTTTTATAGAGAAACTATATCTACTTGACAAAGGAAAAGATATTTGATTACATATACCCAATGGAGAGATTTTTTCACAAGCATATTTTTCGCCTCTCACTTGTTATTTTCTTTGCGTCTTTCGTAGTGTTTTCTTCTCAGGTATTGGCTGTTGGCAGCTTGGATGGAACGGAGAGAGCGAATCGTCCGCCTATTGCAACGGAAGGAGCCAGGCAGGGACAATCCCGTATACCTGCATTTGCGCAAAATCGTTTGCAGGCGGCAAAGCTTAAGGCATGCGAAGCCCATTCCAAAAACATTGCCTCGCGTTCAGCTCATATGAACGACCGCGTTCTTAAAATGGAAAAAACATTTGACTCAATAGCGCAAGGAGTACAAAATCATTATTTGACTAAATTAGTTCCGCAGGGCAAGATAGTTTCAAATTATGATGCTTTAGTTGCCGATATTAATACGCAAAAAAGCGCCCTTGCACCTCTTTTGGCGGCAATTCAAACAGATATTGCCAATTTTTCCTGTACCGGTGATAATCCTGCCGCTCAATTAACCCAATATAGAACAGATATGCAGGCGATTATTCAGGGCCTTAAGGCTTACAAAAAAGCAGTGAGAAATTTAATAGTCGCTGTTGCAAGCGTTCAGGGGACGGCCGAAAAGAATGCCAATTCGGCATCGGGAAGCGCGGGAAACCTAAGAGTATTGCCAACAGCGCTTCCTGTGCCGGCAAATAATCAATAAATCTATGGAAGAGCAAAATATACAGCAGACAGCAGTACAGCAAACAGCAGTGCAAGAAACGGTACCGCAAAACCATAAGAAAATTCTTTATGCTGCAGTGGGATTTTCTCTTTTGGCGGTTGTCCTTCTTGCCGTTGTTTTGGTCAAAATCATTCAGCCCGGAAATCCGCCGGCAGTATCGCAAGGAACAGGGCAAAATCAGGAAGCGCAGACAAACGGTACGGACCAAAAGCCTCTTGCCGGTCAGACGGCAACAGCGCCCGTGTCAATTAATAACAGTCAGGATTTAAACAATGCTCTTAAACAAATTGATAGCACAGACCTTTCCGTGGTAGAAACAGATCTTAATCAAAACACATCTGACGCCTCGCAGTTTTCTCAATAAGCTTTGCTGGTCCGGGATTTGCGGTTAATTCTTAGTTTTATATTCCGAGAACAAATTTTCTTAGAGAAGAAAGAATATTTTCAAGCGAGAGAATAAGTCTATTTAGAGTACGTTCTTCTTTTTGTTCGTTATCTTCATCTTCATCCGCTTCAATTGTTGCGCTTGAGGTAGCGGTTGGTGTTGGCGTTGGCGATGGGTTTATGCTTGGGCGAACTTCCTCATCTTCATCCTCATCATCAATATCTCTTTTGTTTCTTTGATCAACAACTATTTTTTCGGCATATAAGTCAGAATCTCTTACAATTCCTTTTGCCATAGCATATGCTCCTATTTCTATTTTTCCTACGATTTTAATTTTTTCGGTAACCGAAGAGTCTATGTTTATTACTTTTCCGCCGATTGTTATAGAGCCGGAAGAGGATGCGCTAATTACGCCTTTTATCATAAATTTCGAATCTTCATCGTCGTGACTGTCTTTAATTCTGAATTGGGTTTTGTTTTTTCCATCTCCAGATATTTCAAATATTCTATTTGGTCTTGCTTCATCTTCATTATTATCTTCATCTGCGTAAGCGAAAACTCCTCCTAAGGAAAGAGCGGCTGTTAATATTAGGAATAAAGTGATTAATGTTTTTGCCATATAAAATTATAACGAAAGTTAAAAAATTTCGTTACATATATTACTATGGTAGAATATGACCGATGCGTTTTTCAAAAGATTTCGAAATCATATACCTAAAATATTCGGACAAAATCTATAGATACGTGTATTTGAATACAAATGATCCGTATTTGTCGGAAGATATTACAAGCGAAACTTTTTTAAGGATTTGGAAAAATCGGAAGAAAATAAAGCCCGATTTTATGCAAGCGTTTTTGTATAAAACAGCAAAAAATATAATAATTGATAATTTCAGAAAACATAAAAACGCAAAAAAAGTATCGCTCGAAGCAATTGTCGAACAGGGCTTAGAACCTTCGTACGATGAAGACTTAATAGAAAAAATAACAAGCAACGATAATATAAAAAAAGTTAATGAGGCAATTAAATTGCTGCCTGAAAATTTAAAAGAAGTTGTAATTTTAAGATTTATAAATGATTTGCCGGCAAAAGAAGCGGCGCAAATTCTAGACACAACAGAGGTAAACATCAGAGTTTTGCAATTCAGGGCTTTACAAAAATTAAAGGAGATTATAAAAAATGAATGATATAGATAAATTAATTAAAGAACTTAAAGATCAAGATATACCGGCAAAAGAAGCGGAAGAATTGGCATTCTTATCTAAAAATCTTTCCAATCTTTATTCTTTTGAAAGAAGTATTGGTTTTAAAACAAGGTTCTTAGAGCAAGATTTAATAGTAAAAAATAAATTCTTTGCGTCAAGGCAAATGTTTGCAACAGCTTTTCTTTCTGTAATCCTCCTCTTGAGTTTTAGCTCTATAGTTGCCGCGCAAAAAAGCTTTCCGGGGCAGCCTTTGTATCCGGTAAAAATAGCATCGGAAAACATAGCGTCTTTCATAAACCCCTCTTTTAAAGGGGAAATTTTAGAAAGAAGAAGCGAAGAGATAAAAGAATTGTCCGGTAAGAAAGACGGTGATAGTTTTCAAAGCTTAGTTAATGAATACGAAAAAGAACTTAGCGAAAACAAAAAAATAAATCGTGAAAAAATAGAAGAAAGCAGAAAAAATTTGGAAGAAGCAAGGAATAATTCTTTGGACGAACACAAGAAAGATTTAGAAAGAGTAATTATTAAAACAGAAGATAGGCAGGAAGAAATAGAAAAAGAAGAGGGAGAATCTTCAAAAGACGATAATAGGGAATCTAACCATGATTCCGAAGACCGCCCCGAATTTTAATTTAAAGTTAACAACAAGCAAAAAGGGGAGTAAGCTTGCCTAAGCAATTTTATTTTTGTTGTTAAAGAATTTCCCCGTAGCCAATATATCTTGTTTCATTTGACTGATAAGCTCTTGCTTTGAGTCAAATTTTTTATTCTCTCGAAGTTTTTTGAACAACCTTACGGTAATCCACTTCCCATATATGTTTTGATTAAAGTCTAAAATATAACTTTCTGCTTTATACTCATCCTCGTTAAAGGTTTTTGCAGAACCAATGAATGTGGCGGCAAGGTAACTTTGCCCGTCAATCGTTAAGCGTGAGGTATATATACCTTCTGGAATCCTTTTGTGGATAGCAATGTTTGCTGTTGGGAAACCGAGAAATTTTCCCCTGCTTTTTCCTTTCTTTACTTTTCCCCGGAATGTAAACAATACTTCCATTGGATTAGTATAGCATTAGAAAATTTGACAACAAACAAAAAGGGGAGTTCGAGGCTCAACCCCAGGGGTTAAAGCACGGTTGAAGCACAAATTGGAGTTGACAACAAGCAAAAAGGAGATTATTTTCGAAAGTTTCAAGCTTATTCCCTTTCTTTTGACGAGTTATGCCAAAGCTCGCGATTTGTAGATTTTCCTTCAGCAATTTCTTTATGGAGCCTAGCCCTAACGTCTTCAATCCCTCCGTTGCTTTTAATAACAATTAATCTTTTCTCATCTGCTAGTTTATGAAGCATAGGACCGATTAGATTTTGGTATGTACTAAACCTTCTTTCGACTACCTCCGGAACATCATCGGCTCGAGGTATTTGTCCGCTTGCTAAAGCTTCTCTATACCTGTTTTCGGCTCTTGCTCTTGAAGTGTTTTCCAAAACGGCAAGAGCAATGAACCTTGTCTTAACGTCATACTTTTGCGAGAGATCGTCTAAATATCTATCTAGATTTCCAAGTTGGGGAATTGTTCTTGGGAATCCTGTAAATATAAAATTTCTTATTCCGTTTTCAAACTCGGTACCAATTATTTCTCCTACAATTGGAAGAATTACTTCATCCGGAATAAGTCCCCCTGATTCCACATGCGTAACCCATGGGGCTATCTGCTCTTTATATTTACCATATTTTCCCTGTCCGTCTCTTGCGTCCCGATAAACGTCTCCCGTTGAAATCTTTATTGTGTTAGGAAGGCCTTCCAAAAGAATATTAGCTTGGGTGTCTTTGCCCGCACCATTCCTGCCGTTTATAAAAACAAAATTTAGCGAAGATTGATTTTGCATTCTCGGAAGACAGTGCGCCGATTATACCACAGCCTTGACAACAGGCAAAGCTTGGAGTAAATTCCTATTTATATAAAGAGGAGGTGATTATAAATGATGGGTTGGTATGGAAATGGAATGTTTTCAGGAGGATTTGGTCTTGCCGGAATATTAATGCTTATATTTTGGGTATTTGCTTTTATAGATGTAGTATTGTTGGCTTTTTGGCTTTGGAAACAATTGCAGAAAAAATAAAGTTGATAATGGGCAAAAAAGGGGAGTTGACAAATTGTACATATTATTGTACATTTATAGCATGAGCAATTTTATATCAATATCAGATGCAAGAGCGACTCTCCCGGATCTTATTAATAAGATAAGTAAAAATATGGATAGAGCCACAATTACTGTTAACGGTAAGCCAAAGGCTGTAGTTTTAAGCGCTGAAGAGCTTGAATCTCTGGAAGAAACTGCGGAAGTTTTAGCAATACCTAATATCAAAAGGGATCTTGAAAAAAGCCGAAAACAGATTAAAGCAGGTAAATTCGTGCTCTTATCAGATTTAAAAGATTTAAGATAATATTTTCTAATGAATGTTGCCTTATCAGAAGATGCTCAAAAACAGTATAACCGTCTTCCCAAAATAACTCAAACAAAAATTCAGAAAAAGCTTGATATTTTAGGTAAAAACCCATATTCCGGTAAAAAACTTGGAGGAGAGTTGGGCGATTTCTGGTCGCTTTGTGTATGGCCATATAGAATTATTTATGAAATAAATAAAAAAGTTAGAAGAATAGAAGTTCATAAAATTGCTCATAGGCAGGGGGTTTATAATTAACCACTAGTCTTGACCCCGATTCAATCGGGGTTGACAACAGGCAAAAGGGGGAGTTATTCAATTGGGGATTGTAGAAATCCGTGTGCAAAAACTAAGCTATCTTTATAATAAATACTTTCTAAACCTATTCTTAGCCCGATTTCCGGAACAGTATCAAGAATTTGATACTCATATTGCCAGTCTCCGTCCGGTTCTGGTAGACATTTTTCCCCAAGTCTTGTTTTTCCGGCAAGTTCTACATTTTTTCTTATCAAGTAACCTACGACATCCTGTTTTGTAATTCCTAATATCTCCAATTGTTCTTGTGGAATTGGTCTTCCGGCATGAACCCTGGTGACTTTTTTCCCGTCTTTTTCCGCAATTTCTTGTCCGCCACCAGAAGTCCATTCATCAATATACAGCTCACCAGCACCTAAAGGAGGCTGAAGTTGCTTAACAGTAAAAGGACCACGTGTAACATCTTGCGGTTTCATTCCTCCGGCATATCCTGCCTTTAATCCTTTGGTTAAAACTTGATCTAATTCGTTCATACTTGGATTATACCACTAGCCTTGGCAAGAGGCAAAAAGGGGAGTAAGTTTCTGCTATAATTCTTCAGTATGAATCAGCAAGTCCCCAGAATTGGAATTGGGGTTTTTGTTTTCAAAAAAGGTAAGTTTATAATGGGTTGTAGAAAAGGAGCCCATGGAGAGGGTTCGTGGTCTGTTCCCGGAGGACATTTGGATTTTGGAGAAACAATTGAAGAAGGAGCAAGAAGAGAAGTTTTAGAAGAAACGGGATTGACAATATCGAATGCAAAAATTGCAGGAGTAACAAACGATATATTTAAAAAGGAAGGTAAACATTATGTAACGATATGGATGACTAGCGATTGGAAAAGCGGAAAACCTAAGATTACAGAACCTGATAAGTTTTTAGACATAGATTGGTATGATTTTAAAACACTCCCTAAAAATCTTTTTTTACCATGGAAGAAATTATTAAAATCTGATTTTTTTCCCCAAATTAAAAACTCTATCTGATATAATCTTCTAATGAATCTAAGCATAGGCATAGTGGGTTTACCGAACGTAGGAAAATCAACTTTATTTAATGCGCTGTTGAAGAAACAACAGGCGTTTGTTGCTAATTATCCTTTTGCAACAATTGAGCCAAATGTCGGCGTTGTTCCTGTTCCAGACTATCGTCTGGAAAGATTAGCGCAGATAGTTCAAGAAACGGATTCTCACGGATCAAAGCCTCCAATTATTCCCGCAACTGTTAGTTTTGTAGATATCGCGGGTTTGGTAAAGGGAGCGGCAGAAGGGGAAGGATTGGGAAATAAGTTTTTGTCACACATCCGCGAAGCGGATGCAATCGCTCAAGTTGTAAGACATTTTACAGATGATAATGTCATACGCTCTGATAGTTCAACCGATGCTAAGAACGATTTTGAAGTAGTTAACGCAGAATTAATTTTGGCAGATCTTGAAACTTTGCAAAAGCAGCAAGAGCCTAAAAAAGCTCCGACTAAAGAAGATTTACTAGGGTGGGAAGTGGTTAAAAAATTAAGAATAGAATTGGATAAGGGAATTTTAGCAAAAGATGTAAATTTACCCGATGAAGAAAAGCAGGTAGTAAAAAGTTTGCAGCTTCTTACAATGAAGCCGATGTTTATTATTGCAAATGTGGATGAAAAAGATTTATCAAAAGATTTTGGGCCCGATGTAATTCCGGTTTGCGCAAAAATAGAAAGTGAACTATCGGAATTATCACAAGACGAGCAAAAAGATTACCTCAAAAGCCTCGGAGTTGAGCAGTCGGGTTTAGAAAGAGTAATTAAAGAGGGATATAAAATTTTAAATTTAATTTCCTTTTTAACAGCCGGGGAAAAAGAAGTCAGGGCGTGGACCGTTCGGCGCGGCTCAACCGCGCTTCTGGCCTCCGGGGAGATACATACGGATTTTATGAAAAAATTTATAAAAGCAGAAGTTGTTTCGTTTGAAGATTTTGTACAACTTAACGGCTGGAAGGGAGCAAGAGAACACGGCAAAGCAAGATTTGAAGGAAGAGATTATGTTATGAAAGATGGAGACATTGTAGAGTTTAAGATTGGGAACTAGCCTGTAATTCGTATTGAGTTAGTGCAATTCTTACTCTTTCGTCAACGCCGGCCAAATATCTTGTTATTTCGTCTCTATCGTTTCTTAATAATTCTTCATTTTCTTCGCTGAACGGCGAATCTTCTTCTCCTTGTGTTACCACAATGCTTACTCTGGTTGCATCATCCATTCCTCTTCTGAAAAGATACCCTCCGCGGTCCTGGTCAAGACGGTCCGTGACTCTCGTAATCGGATTGCCCGGATTATAAGTATGCGTGTTAAGTGCTCCTAAAAGTTTTCGCATTTGCAAGTCCGGGTTATCTTTTAAATCTTCACGCGCTGTCCATATGGAATGAATTCCGTCTGTCGCCAGGTGAAGTTTTAATCCTGAATCCGCAGGGATGTTTATAGAGGAGGTATGTATTAACCCGTTTGTTACAAGCTCATCCTGCCCGTTAAGAATGCCTGTTCCTATTGGGGTATTAATCTTAGTCTTAAAAGACTGTTTTAGCTGATCTCTTACGCGCTCATCTCTCTTTGCCTCAACAGGTTTTACAACTCTTCCTTCAAGCAAAGCTTCTGCCACAATAGAGTCAATTAACACTTGTGTTTCTTCGTCCCAGCGCGCGTTTTTATCGTCTGTCAGAACTCTATATCCGTTATCGAATTCTGCAATCCCAAGCGTATCTGCAGCGTGTGCAATGCTAACTTTTCTTGTACCGTAATCTATAACAGCAATTGTCGCTGCCATTCCCGGGATAGCGAGCCTATCGTTATAATCAACTCCTTCTATTTTCTCTAGCTTTTCACGCAGCCATCTGTTAAGAATTATCATAACATCTTCCGCTGTTGCTTTTGGATTATCCTGAAGCCGGTCAAATGCTTCCGAATTGGGAAATTCGAGGGAAGCTAAATGTGAGATATACCACGAGCCCCGCATACCGTATTTTTCGAGTCCTTCAATAGATTTTTGGCTACTCGCTCCATCAAAGACTACAGCCAAGAGTCTTCCGTAGCCAAGCGGAACAACAAGCGTTGCGTCTTCATTTAATTTTTTAACTCTGTTTGGCTCCTTTTTTATTTCCGAAGCCCATGTGCTGATTTGAACTTGAACAAAACCGTTATCGGCTCCGGGCACATGAAGCATGCGCGGAGAATCGACGTCGTATTGAAGTTTTTCCAGCCTGTCGGTACCTCTCGCCCCGTATAAGGCTTCTATTCTGGAGTCGCTTGAGTATTGAAAAGTTCGCAGAAATTCAAAACCTGGCGTATCTTTCGAAAGCTCATGAAGTCTTGCCACGAAAGAATCAGCTATGGGAAAAACAAGTCGATCAGCTCTGGCTTCCGATATCATATCGTTGAGTTAGGTCACGGTCTAAATAATGTTGAAATTCTATTGCAATATTAACATATTGTCAAATTGTCATTCCTATTGCTTCAGGGGAGCTCATGTGATAATATTGAAAACGAATGAGAAACTATCAATTAGTGCTGGTTTTAAAGGCATCTTTGTCGGAAGTTCAAAGAAAAAAGCTTTTAGAAACAATTAAAAGCTGGTTAAAAGGCGTTAAAGTAGCAACAGAAGAAGAGTGGGGACAAAAGCCTTTAAGCTTTTCTATTAAAAGAGAAACGGCGGGTTTTTATCTTAATTACCAATTGGAAGCAAAAGATTCTTTCCCTTTGGATTTTGAAAAAAAACTCGTAGCTCAAGATGACGTCCTAAGACATCTTCTTCTAAGAAGATGAATTTTCAAGTAACAATTATCAATTTTCATTGAATTAGCAATTGATTCATTGGGGCATTTATTATAAATTGAAAATTAGAAATTAAAAATTTATTGATTATGGCTAAAAGCTTAAATAGGGTTCAATTAATCGGCAATTTAACTAGGGATCCCGAGTTAAGGTATACACCCCAAGGGACAGCGGTTTGTTCTTTTAGTATTGCAACTAATAGAAGTTGGACAACAGATACCGGAGAAAAAAAAGACGAAGTTGAATTTCATAGAATTGTTGCTTGGGCTAAATTAGCCGAAATTTGTAGTCAGTTTTTAACAAAGGGAAGAAAAACTTTTGTTGAAGGAAGGCTTACGACCAGAAGCTGGACAGCTCAAGACGGAACTCAAAAACAAACTACGGAAATTGTCATTTCCGATATGATTTTGCTCGATTCCAAAAGGCCGGATGCGGTTGAGTCAAATGGGGAAACGGCAGAGCCAGCCGAAGAAGAGTTAAAGGAAAAACCTTCTGCAAAACAAAGCTCAAAGTCAAAAAACAAAGAAGCTTCGGAAGAGACAAGAGGGGAATCCGTTCAACCCATTCGAGAGTCTCAGGGCAAAAAAGCTCAGGACGAATCGGAAGAGATTGTGCCCGACGACATCCCGTTCTAACTAGTATCTAGATACTAGTTACTAGTAACTAATCTTATGGCAAAAGCTAAAGCACCAAAAAGAAGAATCCAGAGAAGCAGCGCTCCGAAAACGTGTTATTTTTGCGATGAGAAAAAACAGCCCACGTTTTCCGAAAGTACTGTTTTGCAAAGATTTATTACCGAAAGAGGCAAGATTATTTCAAGAGTAAGAAACGGATTGTGTTCAAGTCATCAGAAAGCCCTGACCGTTGAGATAAAACGCGCAAGACACTTGGCACTTTTACCTTTTATAGTTAGATAATAAGAGGCTGATTAATAGAATGACTTTACTGCCGGTTCTTCTTCCAGAAGGCTTTACTCCGAAAGTTTCTGTTAACGATAAGTTAACGGCAGGCCAAATTATTGCGGAAAAAAAAGAAAAAGGCATCGAAGAAGTTGTCCACGTTTTTCAAATCCTAGATGTTTCTCCTAAAAAAATGGCTAAAACCTTAAGAAAAAATTTAGGAGACAGCGTTTCCAAAGGAGATGTTTTAGCAGTAAAAAAAGGCCGGTTGAGGCTTGGGACAAAGAAAATTATCAGTGAATTTTCAGGGACAATAGTTAAAATTGATGAGGAAAAAGGAGACGTATTAATTTATACGGGTTCGGGAGACAAAAATTTAACTACCATCATTTCCCCTGTTGATGGAATTGTTGATTTCTGTAATAATGTGAAAATCGTCATAAAAACGGAAAAACAGGCCTTGTTCGCTAAGAGGGCGGCGGGAGAAGAAGCAACGGGTGAATTATTCCTAATAGAGAACGAAGACATAGATTTCAGCAATATAACTGCAGAAGTTGCCAAAAAAATAGTATTGGGTAAAAACTTCGCAAAGGGAGTAATTTTTAAAGTATTTGCTCTTGGAGCGTTGGGAGTAGTAGGCGTTGGAATAAGGGAAGGCGATTTTGAAGATTTAGAAGAAAAGGGAATAAAATCGTCGACAGTGCAGATAGAAGAGGCAGATTTTGATAAATTGATTAAGAATAGCAAAAAGCAGATTTATCTTGATCCGAAAAACAAATCATTGGTTGTTTTATGAAAAGCAGGAATTTTAAAATACAAATTAGTTTAGTAATTTTAATCTCTCTTTTGGCCGGTTATTTTTTTGGCATTAATAAAGTAAGCTACGAATGGAAAAATTACAAACCCAAATTCCAAATTATAAGTAAAGAACCGCCAACTGGCGTAGTTGCGATTGACGCTACGCCTTTTTGGACGGTTTGGGAAAAACTTCAAATTAGTTATTACGATAAATCTAAACTGGATTCCCAAAAGATGCTAAACGGCGCTATTGCGGGCATGGTGCAGACTTTGGGCGATCCGTTTACAATATATCTTCCTCCTGTCCAAAATAATAACTTTAAACAGGGCCTGGCAGGACAGTTCTCGGGAATCGGAGCAGAGCTCGGGATGAAAGATAAGCAAATTATTGTTATTGCTCCCTTAACAGGAAGTCCCGCGGAAAAAGCAGGAATAAAAGCGGGAGACGTGATAATAGCCGTTGATGGCCAGTCAATAAGCGGATGGAGCTTAAACCAGGCGGTAGAAAAGATAAGGGGGCCAAAGGGCACCGATGTTTCTTTAACAATTCTGCATAAGGACGAAAGTTCTCCTAAAGAAATAAAAATTACCAGAGACACGATTACGGTTAAAAGTGTTGACGGTTGGGTAAAGCCTGTTGATTGCAGTGATAAATGTAAAACTGTTGATGTGGTAAAAGCCAAAGCTAATTCCAGCGAGGTCGCTTACATAAGGCTTTCGCAATTTGGCGATAACACAAATCAGGAATGGTTAGCTCTTGTTAACAAGTTAAACGTTCAGATTAAAGCAAGTAAAAACGTAAAAGGTTTAATTTTGGATTTGCGGAATAATCCCGGCGGTTATTTAACAGATGCTACTTTTATCGCTTCCGAGTTTATAAACCAAGGATTGCCTGTTGTTTCGCAAGAAAACGCTATCCCCGGAGACAGAAAAACTATTAACGCTTCAAGAAAGGGAGTTTTTACAAATATTCCGATTGTTGTTTTAATAAATAAAGGAAGCGCATCGGCGAGTGAAATAGTTGCAGGAGCTTTGCGAGATAATAATAGGGCAAAATTGGTTGGAGAAACGTCATTTGGAAAAGGAACCATACAGCAGGCGGAAGATTTGGGCGGCGGAGCCGGAATTCATATAACAATTGCGAAATGGCTTACTCCAAGCGGAACCTGGGTTAACGGAAAAGGCTTAACGCCCGACGTTGTCGTTAGCCTAGATCCAAAAGATCCAAGCCAAGACGCCCAGCTTGAAAAAGCAATAGAAGTATTGGTAAAATAAAACCTCCATGATTAGGCAAAATGTTCTTCTTAAAGATTACAGTAATTACAAAATAGGCGGAAATGCTTCTTATTTTCTTGAAATTTCAACAAAAGAAGAATTATTTGAAGGCTTAAGAGAATGGCAGGGGATTTCATCTAAAAAAAACCTGCCTGCCGGCAGGCAGGTTTTTGTTTTAGGAAAAGGAACAAACGTTTTAATTAGTGATAAAGGGTTTGACGGACTTGTAATTCATAATAATATTTTAGGAATAGAAAGAAGGGGGGGAGATTTGGTCATAGGGTCAGGAGTTTTAGTTTCGGATGTTTTAAGCTTTTGTATTGAAAATTCGTTGAGCGGTCTTGAATGGGCGGGCGGACTCCCGGGAACAATTGGAGGAGCGGTAAGAGGAAACGCAGGGGCCTTTAAGGGAGAAATAAAAGACAGCATAAAGGAGGTAGTAAGCTTAAATTTTAATACTCTTGAAGAAAAGAAAAGAACAAATCTTGAATGCTATTTTGATTACCGTTTCAGTTTTTTTAAATCGGAACAGGGTAAAGATGAAATTATTCTATCGGTAGTTCATAATTTGCAAACCGGCGATGAAAAAGTGATAAGCAATTCAATTCAAGAAAAAATTGACTATCGAAAAGCCAAGCACCCGTTGGAATTTTCAAATATCGGCAGCATTTTTAAAAACGTCTCTTTCGAATCAGCCCCTTCGGACTATAAAGAAGAACTTTCCCCGTATATAAAAAACGATCCGTTTCCCGTTGTCCCAACCGCCAAAATAAATTTTCTTGCGGGATTAAAAGGCAAGAGAATAGGAGACGCGCAAATTTCCGAAAAACACACCAATTTTATTGTTAATCTCGGCAACGCGACGTCAAGTGATGTAAAAGCCTTAATCTCTTTTGCCAAAAATGCGGTTAAAGAAAAATTCAATATTGAATTGGAAGAAGAAATAACGTATTTAGGGCCCGCCTAAGCTTGCCGTTCACCTTTCCCGCCCGCCTCGCGTTGCGAAGCATTGCGGGCAGGTCAATTCTATTCGAATACGGTTCACGGAGCGCTTTAGCGGCGGACTGCGGGGTGATTAATAATGGATGATAAGAAAAAACAACAAGAATTGGCAGTAAATGTTAATTTGGATACAACCCCAATTCTATATACGGATAACGTAATGATTACGGTAAATCCCGATGGGGTAGTTTTAGATGTTACGCAGCGTCTGGCTAATACAAATCAAGTTAGGGTTGTTGCAAGAGTCGGAATGAGCAGGGAACAGGCGAAGAAACTTACGGCAGAGCTTGGAAAAATTTTGGCTTTAACCGAAGGACAGGTAAAGACAGGGAATAATAATTAAATTGTTTCGTAGCCGTGAAAATAGTCAAGCTTTATTTTCTTTTTTTCAATTCCTAAATTATTTAAAGTTGCCAATAAATCTTCAACCATATTATTTGGCCCGGAAATATAATATAAAGGCTTTTCCAAATCGGGTACGAGCTTTTTAATGGCATCTTTATCAATGCGGACCGGGTTAATGAAATAATGGATTTTGAACCCGGGATGAGTCTTCATTATTTGTTCCAATTCGCTTTTGAAAGGTATGTCTTCATTTTTGTTAGAGTATAGGAGAGTTATATTGATAGGATTGTTGTTATTGTTCAATTGCTTAATCATTGCTCTAAAAGGGGTGATTCCTATTCCGCCTGCAATAAAAACATATTCCGCAGATACATCGTCCAGGATAAAATTTCCGTCCGGTCCTTTTGCCTGTATTTTCCCGCCCAATTTCATTTGACTCAATGTTTTTTTAAAACTGCTCGGAGCTTTGCCGTCAATCTTAGTTGTAATTGCAATGTGATTTTCAAAGGGCGCCGAGGAAATCGTAAAAAAACGCATTTTTCCTCTGACGTCCGGATTTTCCTGCTCAAGATTGTAAATTAAAAATTGTCCGGGAATCCATAAAATAGGGAGGGATGGTTTGAAAAAAAATGAAACAGCGCCTAGGGCCTCCTGTCTTTTTTCAATAAGGGTTAATTCCATCTGATTAATATAACAACTATTGAATTTTATGTAAAGCTCGTGATTGACGGACAAACAGAATTAATAGTATAAATAATCTAATGGGTAATATTTTTTTAGATTTAACAATTATAATTTGCACTGCCGCATTTTTTTCCTTAATTTTCCGATTTCTTAAACAGCCCGAAATCTTAGCCTACATTTTAACAGGTGTTATTTTAGGTCCTTTAGCAGTCGCAAAGATAAATAATCCCGAAGCTGTAAGATCGCTTTCGGAAATAGGAATCACTCTGCTTTTATTTATGGTTGGACTTGAGTTAAGATTGTCCGACTTGAAAGCGGTAGGGAGAGTAGCGTTTATCACAGGAGTTGGGCAGATTGTATTTACCTCCTTAATTGGATTTATTATATCTTTAGCCTTGGGTTTTAGTGTAATAGCATCTGCTTATATAAGTGTCGCATTAACATTCTCTAGCACAATTATAATTGTAAAACTGCTTTCGGATAAAAAAGACATAAAAAGCCTGTATGGAAAAATTTCAGTAGGATTTCTTTTAGTACAGGATTTTTTTGCAATACTGGCTCTTATATTTCTTTCGGGTTTTAATGCAAACGGCGTATCTGTTAATGCTTTAGATTTTGTGTTTGTGATATTAAAGGGAGTTTTGCTGTTTGGATTGGTAATATATCTAAGCAAAGCAATTCTTCCCAGATTTATAGAGAAAATTCCTCATACATCGGAAAGCTTATTTCTTTTTAGCTTAGCTTTGGCTTTTGCGATGTCATTTTTTGTAAGCTTTCCGCCCATAGGATTTTCCATCGAAATAGGAGGATTTTTAGCAGGTCTGGCTTTAGCAAACTCTGTTGAAAGTTTTCAAATTGTAGCAAGGGTAAGGCCTCTTAGAGATTTTTTCATAACAATTTTTTTTGTAAGCCTTGGGACAGGTCTTATTCTTGAAAACTTTGCAGAAATACTCATCCCAGCCTTAATATTCTCCTTATTTATATTAATAGGTAATCCAATTATAGTAATGATAATAATTGGATTATTTGGGTATAAAAAAAGAATAGGTTTTTTGGCCGGATTAACGGTTGCCCAAATTTCAGAATTCAGTCTTATTCTAGTTTTTCTGGGAAATAGACTAGGGCATCTTTCCAACGAGGTTGTTTCCTTAGTTACACTAGTTGGAATAATAACTTTTACAATCTCTTCTTATATGATTATAAACGGAAATTATTTATATAAAATTCTTAGTCCTTATCTTAATATTTTTGAAAGAAAAAAACTGCGAAAAGAGCATGATATACAATCTGATAAGTTCGATAATTTAAAGAATCATGTAGTGGTAATTGGTGGCGACCATATGGGGCAGAGCATAATAGAGGCTTTAGAAAATAAAGGAGAAACACTTGTTCTGATAGATTTTGACCCCTCTTTAATTGAAAGGTTCAGAGATGAAAATGTTCTATTTCTTTTTGGGGATATTTCAGATTTAGATATTCAGGAAAGAGCCCGAATAGATAATGCAAAACTTGTAATCTCAACGATTCCGGATATCGAAGATAATCTTATTCTGTTAAAAGAATTAAAGCGTGAGAATAGAAATGCAAAGGTAATTATGATGGCATTTGATAAACAGGACGCAAAAGAACTTTATAAAGAAGGAGCAGATTATATTATCCTGCCTCATTTGGCAGGAGGACGTCAGGTTGCAAAGCTTTTATCGGAAGGAAGCTTAGAAAAACTTGAAAGTTTACGGGAAAAAGATAAAAAGTATTTAATCTAATTATTAAATTAATTATTTTCTAAAACCTTCATGTCGGTAGTTACCTGATTAAAGTTTCCTTCTAGAATTGTTTCAAGATTGTGCCACGATTTATTAATTCTATGATCCGTAAGCCTGTCCTGCGGGAAGTTATACGTTCTTATCTTTTCGGCCCGCATGCCGCGGCCCACTTGGGTTGCTTTTAAACTTGAAATTTCTCCATGCTGTTTTTCAACTTCTGCTTCCCAAAGTTTTGCTCTTAACATTTCCATTGCCAGCTCGCGGTTTTGTGCTTGAAATCTTTGAGTTTGGCAGGTAACGATAATGCCTGATGGTTTATGAATAAGCCTTACGGCTGTCGAAACTTTGTTAACATTTTGTCCTCCGTGTCCTCCTGACCTAAAGGCTTCAAAAGTAATGTCGTCCGGGTTGATATGCAAATCAATATCTTCCAGTTCCGGTAAAACAGAAACGGTTGCGGTTGACGTATGAATTCTGCCCCGTTTTTCAGTCTCGGGAGTTCTTTGTACCCTGTGAACTCCCGCCTCGTATTTAAATAATTCAAAAGCCCCCGTTCCATCGACTTTAATTACGTTTTCGTCCAAAGTTTCAACTTTAAAGCCTTTCATTTGCGCAAAGCGGGAATACATTCTTAGCAAGTCTTGTCCCCAGATTTTTGCTTCTTCGCCCCCTGCGGCTCCGGAAACCTCAATAATTACGTTTCTTGTATCCAAAGAATCGTTTGCCTCTTCTTTATTGGTTTGAAAAGTTGCTTCAATTTCGGTCTTTTGTTTTTCTAAATCCGCAATTTCCGCTTTTGCCATTTCAGCCAAAGAAGGATCGGAAAGAAGGCTTTTTGTTTCTTCAATTTTTTTATCGAGTTCACTTAATTGAGTTTCTCTGTAATCCATTGGGGGTATCCGCGTTAGCTACTTTATTGCATCAAGCATTTCGCGGAGAGTCTGCGGCCCGGTAGTATCTTTTTTAGCTTCCTTTTTCTTGGCAACATAAGCAGATGCGGCTTGTTGTTTGGCTTGGAACTTTTGAATTTTTGAACCGGAATCGACAAATCTTTGCTCACCCGTATAAAAGGGATGGCATTTGCTGCAGAGTTCCACGCGGATAATCTCCTGGGTCGAACCGGTTGTAAATTTGTTTCCGCAAGCACAAATAACCTGCGCTTGTTCAAAATATTGTGGGTGAATCGCCTGTTTCATACGTAATATTATACAGGAATCTTGAATCTAATACAAGGGTAATCTCCCAATTTATTCAAAATATTCAATGGGCTTGATTTAGTAAATGCAGGATAATATAATCCGATATATGCCAGAGATGGAGCCGGTTTATCTAAGAAAGACAGCAATATTAGTTACCAAAGATGCTACAGTTATAGATTTTGAAACTCCGGTTGTAGATGCAGAAAGAGCCAAAGTTACGCTCGAACAATTTTCATTAGAATATGACCCTTCGTCGGTTAGCGTTTCCGTCGCGACAAAAGTAAGGTTTATCGAAGGTTTGCCCCGCTGCAGTGCTCAAGTTATGTTATGGAAAGCCATATGGGTACATGAGTCTGAAAAACCTCCATACGATTTCGAAATTTATCAATGCTCCAGAAATTGACCTTAGATTTAAACGTTCATATATTTCTAAAGTATAATACAGGTATACAAGTATACTTGTATTATAAAGTAGTCGGGGATAAAAACTTTTTAGGAACAAAATATAAATTTTCTCCTCCCGCAAATTTCCCCGTGGTATAATATTCAAATGAAGTTAATTACGCTAAACGTTTGGGGAGGAAGAGTCCATAAGCCCTTGTTAAATTTCCTTAAGGAACAAGGCGGGAAAATTGACGTTTTCTGTTTTCAGGAAGTTTTTAAATCCGAAAAGAATTTTTTCAGCCGCGAAATTAAAACCGATATTTTCTCCGACATTAAAGAAGTTTTGAAAGATTATAACGCTTACTATTCTCCCGTTGTTGAAAAAACTAATCTTGTGGAAAAAGTTGATTTTGAAATTTTTTGGGGACAGGCGACTTTTGTAAAAAAGACGATAGAGGTAATGTCTGAAGGAAGTATTTTTATTTTTGGCAAATACAATCATGAGTGGACATTTCTTAATAAAAATCCCAAGAAATATATTGACGCTCCGCGTCTGATTCATTACGTAACCATTAAAGACCCTTCGGTAAATTCAGGACAAGCAAAGGAAGAAGTCTTAATTGCTAATCTGCATGGATATTGGACTCCCGACTCAAAAGAAGATACCCCCGAAAGACTTGAACAATCAGACAAAATAATAGAATTTTTAAATGCCTATAGATCCAAGAAAGTTCTTTGCGGAGATTTCAATCTTAACCCCAATACGCAAAGCATGTTGATGCTTGAAAAAAATATGATCAATCTAATTAAAAAATATAACATCAAAAGTACAAGAAGCAATCTTCATACAAGAAAAGATAAATATGCAGATTACGTATTGGTTTCAAAAGACATAAGAGTTTTAGATTTTAAAGCTTTTCAAGACGACGTTTCCGACCACCTGCCTTTATTTTTAGAATTTAATTAATCGTTTTTTAAAATTCTGAAGTTCTTTTTCTTAGAAGATGGAAAGGATGGTAATTAATTCTTCCTTCTGCAACATAAATTCCCAAAAATACCAGTACTGTTGCAATTACATAAGATTCGGAAATAGTTTCATGCAATAGGGGAATGGCAACTAAGATTGTGGCAATGGGGTCAACATATGTAAATATTCCCGTTTCGGATACTTTTATATGTTTTAAAGCTAAAAAATAGAAATAATGTGCTAAAACCGATGCAAAAATAACCGCATAAATAATTCCTAGAACCGCCTGCATATTTAACGTGAATAAACCGGTTGAATTATACTCAATTAAAACGGCGGGAAAAAGAAAAAGAGAGCCGATAATAAAAGTAAGAAAAACAGTTGCCAGGGGATCGTTTCTTCTCATTATTTTTTTAACAACGAGCGCCTGAATTACACCGCAGATAGTAGCAAAAAAAATAAGCAAATTTCCTAAAACTCCGCTTGAAAATCCGGCTTCTAAGGCGGGTTTAAAAATTAATATTAAAACTCCGAAAAGGCTGATGAGGGTTCCTGTTAATAATTTTTTTGATATTTTTTCTTTAAAAAAAATTATTGAAGCTCCCAAGAGGATTATGGGACCGGCGGAAATTATAATCGGAGCGTTAATGCTCGGTGCTAATTTTAATCCGAATAAAAGAAGCGGTATCTGGAAAGTTATTGAAATTATTGATGCAAAGAAAAGCTTTGGTATGTCTTCTTTTGTAAATTTAAAACTTTTAAAAACAAACGGAATAAGAATAACCGCTCCAAAGAAAAATCTTATAAAAGCAAAAGTGAATGGGGGAACTACTTCCAGCGTCCATTTGTAAATAGGAAGACCGGCGCCCCAAATAATATTTGCAAAAATAAGCGCTAAAATTGCCAGTCTTGTTTTATTTTGCGATATTAGAAAATTTCTAAAGGGCATTTAGGATTTATTTAATCTTTTTAATTATTTCTTCCAATGTTAAAGTTTCCTGTGTTCTTCGAATCATGTCTTTAAGTATTAATTTTTCTTTGTCAAAAATAATTGAGTAGGGAATATCTTTTTTGTCTGCGTATTTTAATTGTTTTTCCAAATCTTTTTCTTCCAAATAAACTTCAGCATTGATGCCATTTTCTCTTAAAGTATTTGCAATTTTTAAACCCCATTTATTCGTATTTGTCACCAAAACTTCTGTGATTGAAAGGCCTGCGGGAAACAAATTTAGCTCATCCATCGCCTCAATAACTCTATCAAATCCAAAAGAGATTCCAACTGCGGGAATCGGCTTTCCCGCAAATATTCCTATTAAATTATCATACCTTCCTCCGCCGGCCAAGGAACCATATGGATAATCGTCACAGACAATCTCAAAAATAGTAGACGTGTAATAATTAAGCCCTCTTGCCAAACTTGCTTTGAAAACAAAATCTTTATTTTTTTCAAGTCCCAATTTTTCCAAATCTTCAAATAAGCTAATAGCACCCGGCACAGGTTTATTATCATCAAATGAATTAATTAACTTTTCAGCGCTTGTCTTATCCATTCCTTTTTCAACAAGTTCTTTGATAACATTTTCTTTACCGATTTTCTCTAATTTATCAATAGCAGATACATATGCGGGTTTAAGCTTATTGAATACCGAGCGGTCGTTTATTAAAACTTTAACATTTTTAAATCCTAATTTTTTTACACATTCCAAAGCGCATACGATTATTTCCGCGTCAGCCCTGAGAGAAGGGGAGCCGACAGTATCGATATCGCATTGGAGAAATTCTCTATATCTGCCTTTTTGCGTGTTTTCCGCCCGCCAGACATTTTGGATTTGGTACCTTTTAAAGGGAAAGGGAAGTTCGTTTTGATATTGCGTAACAACGCGGGCTAAAGGAACGGTTTGGTCGTATCTTAGGGCAACCTTCCTTTCGCCGTTATCTGTAAACTTGTACATTAATTTATCGCCTTCTTCTCCGTATTTTCCCGCTAATATTTCTTCATATTCAAGGCTTGGAGTTTCCAAAGGCTCAAAACCATAGGACTCAAACACTTTTTTTAAAGTGTTTATTACGTACCCACGCTTTTTTGCCTCTTTTGGTAAAAAATCACGAAAACCCTTTAGGGTTTGAGCTTTAATCATAAGATATATGATACCACAATTAATAAGTAATGTAACATTTATCATTTTCCATTCGCCATTGACGATTCATTTTTCAATTATTGAATTTGGAAATAAATGAAAGATGATAATTGATAAATGGTAAATAATCCTATGAGGATTTTGTGGGGTTAATAAAGTAGTGGCCAAGCTCTCTAAAAATTATACCTATGATTCCGAGAACCGGAATTGCAAATATAGCGCCCAAAGGCCCTGCAATTTTTGCGCCTATTATAAACGAAAGAAGAATAATAATAGGGTGAAGCTTAAAGGCTTTTCCCATAATTTTAGGCCCGATTACGTTAAAGGTAATCTGCTGGATAAGAAGTAGAATTACAAAAACAAGAAGAGCTTTTGTCGGGTTGGTTGGATCGGAAACCAAGGCTACCAATACGGCCGGAATTATGCCTAAAAGCGGTCCGATAAGGGGAACTATATTTAATAGTCCTGCAATTAAGGATGTTGAGGCGGCAAAGTTAACTCCAAAAACAGTTAATACAATCCACGTTGATATGCCGGCTAAAAGTCCAAACAATACCTGGACTCTTAAAAATGAAGCAAAAGTATCGTCGATTACTTTTTGTATAAATCTTAAATTCTCATGCCATTTTTTCGGAGCCAGATTATATAACTCTGCGTTAATTCTTTCTTTGTCAACAATAAAATAAAAAGAAAGAATTAAAATCATTAATATCGACACTAAAGATTGGGCAACCGAGGGAATATAATTTATAAAGTTATCAAAAGCGGAGGCAAGGTTATAATTCCAGCTCTGAACTGCTTTTGGGGCATAGGATAAATATACGGGAACAATTGCAGATAAGGTTTGAAGCTGTGCGATAACGGTAGGTATGAAGATGATAGTCGCAATGGTAAAAACAGCCGCAATAAAAACATAAACTACTAAAGCTGACCAAACCATTGAGAGCTTTGCAGCTTGCGAGATTTTAAAAGCTGCGGGTTCCAGGATAAAACTTAGAAGCCATGCGCAGACCATAATTACAATCACATCGTAAAAATTGCCCAATACAAGCCAAGCAATCTGAAAAAGATAAATTCCTACAGCGATAGTTAATAGAATTGCCAGAAGCCTAAATGAGGTAATTTCTTTTTTAAATTCGTCAAGCATAATTTTATTATAGACTAATAATCTCGGAAGTGGAATAAGTAATTTTTTCCAATCTTTTATCGGTTAACAAATACAAATCTTCGATTCTAATCCCTCCGTATCCGTTAAGATATATGCCCGGTTCTATAGAAAATATCATACTACTTCTTAAAATGTTTTTAGATTTGGGAGAAAGACTTGGTTTTTCGTGAACATCTATTCCGATTCCGTGGCCTAAGCTGTGAGGGATGGAAGGAAAACCTCTCTCGATAATATAGTTCCTTGCTGTTTTATCGACATCACGCGCAAGCAATTGACTATTTACCATTGACAATTGACTATTGATGAATTCAATTGCTTTGTTTTGAGCGTCAAGGACTGTTTTATACATTCGTTTGAATTTTGTAGTGGGGGAGCCGAAAAAAACGGTTCTTGTCATATCCGAGCAGTAATTTTCTGCTTTAGCTCCTATATCAATAAGCACAATATTTCCTTTTTTGAGTTTGGTTTTTGAGCTTAAGTGGTGGGGAACTGCGGAATTTTTCCCAAAGGCAATAATCGGATTAAAAGATATATCCGCATGCTTACTTTTTAGAAATATCTCAAGCTTTTTCGCTAGTTCCTGTTCCGTAACGTTTTCTTTAATGTGTTTTAGAATAAAACTAAATCCTAAATCTGAAAGAAGACATGCTTTCCTAATCTTCTCAACTTCTTCTTTAGTTTTTATTTCTCTTAATTTTTCAATCAAATCTTCAAGGGACATGAAATTCTTAAAGATTTTTTTAAATTTCAGATATTCACTATATGTTAAATTGTTTGTTTCAAAACCTGTTGATTCCAGACTGTTTCCGCTGAATATTTTTGTCAGCGCCTTGGACAGAGAATTGGCTGGAGAAATTTCAAGAAGCTTAAAGTCTTTTAAAAAATTAAGTTCGTTTAAATACCGTTTGTCTGTTAATAAATAATTTTTCGTATTAGTAATTAAGATTATTGCTTCCCTTTCGTCTTTGGAAAATCCTCCGTATTTTGTAAGATAAAAAATGTTTTGGAAAGAGGTAATTAAAAAACTGTCTAACTTAAGAATTTTAAGTTCTTTTTTTAATTCTTCAAGCATCTCTCAATTATAGTCAAAAAAGTTTTTTAGACAAGAGGAGATTAATTTATTATCGGAGTAAGTTTCCGGCCCGAACCGGTTGAAGGAACAATAGATGCCCCCGGGTTTAATGCGGGAATATAGTTTATTTTAGGGCTTTTCGGAATATCGGGAAACAAAAGGACTCGCGAGGCGATTATATTGTCAGGGTTTTGTTTATCGGGAAAGCCAATTGCGATAACACTTTCTCCAATTTTTATTTTTGAAAACCCCGCGCTTGCGAGGGTTTCTCCCGCAGTGTAAGAATAGGTTTTTGTTATTGTTTCAACGTCAACAAGGGTTTTTTTGTTATCTTCGGACACAATGTAAAAACTGAAGTTTTTACTGTCGATAGAAAAAACTGCCCCTATTAAAATCTTTGGCATTGTTATGACCCTGACTTGTCTTGCCAAAATTCTTCGGGACTGCTTATTATAGAGTCCCAAAACTCCGAGCTTCATGTCCTTATTTATGTCGGATATGCCAAAAGTTGTGCCCGATGCATTAGGATTTGAGAATTTTGTAAGTTCGTCTACGTCAACGAATCTTATGTTTCCGCTGACATCGGTTAAAGTAATTTGCGAGTTGGTAGCATCGGTTACAGAGCCGATTATGCCCCTTTTCTCAACAAGTTTAAGCTGGGCGACTCTTGAGGCAATGCGGTTTTTCAAATCATCAATCTGCTGGATGTCTCCTTGGGTTGGGGTTGTTGCGGGAGTTGGTGTTGCAGTTTGCGCATAAATATTTTTTGAAACGCCTGTTGTTAAAATTAAAAATAAAACAATGGTAAAAAAACTTTTTCTCATAATTTAGAAATCTTCAGTCGAGTATGTAATTGTTTTTTGAACAATTGTTGATTGTCCGTCGGAACCAAAGGCTATTACGCGAATTAAATTTACCCCATCACTAATTATTATAGTGGTTGAAAAATCTCCAACTCCTGAAGGCGCTATTACCTTCTGGTCGGAATTTGTAATAATCACAATTGTCGCGCCGGGCGTTGTTTTTCCGGAAATGGTAACAGTTTTATTATCGACAATGCTTTCGTTTATAGGACTGTCAACATTCAAGTAAACGGAAGCTGTTATTGGAGTAGGCGTTGGAGACGCGACTGAAATTGACGTCTTTGAACTGGAGACCGATTTTGTTCCTTGGTATATATAGAATACGACACCTGCTACCAAGAGACCGATTATAACCATAATAAAAGAGAGTATTACCCTTTCCTGTTTCATGGAGGCATAATACGAAAAATTAATTATCTTGTCAAGGCAAAAAAGATGTGATACTATGACGCAATGGAAGTAGCAATACTTGATAAAGCCTCTTTAAGAATTAAAAGTAAGCATACAAATTTTATTGTTGATCCTTTTGAAAATTTATCAAAAACTCCAACCGATGCGGTTCTCATTCTTTCCGGCAAAAATGCGGATTTATCAAAAGTTACTGATTATAGAGTAGTTATTAAATCTCCGGGCGAGTATGAAGTCGGAGGAGTTAAAATTTCTGCAATAGACATAGATGGCTCAACGGTTTACGGTTTAACGGTTGATAACATTGACATTCTTTTGGCAAAAACAAGTTCGGTTACAAAAGTTTCCGAAAAACTTAGGGAATATCAAATAGCGATTTTTAACGTTGATTCGGAAATAAATCAGACAGTTGTTACGGCTTTAGAGCCAAGAGTTGTCATTTTATATGGAGAAAAAGCAACAGACGCGGCCAAGGCCTTGGGTAAAGAAGACGCGCAGGTTTTGCAAAAATTCAGTGCATTTGAGGACAAGTTGCCGGAAGAAATGCAAGTTGTGGTATTGAGGTAGTATGGTAAACGTAAAAGTTCCCCCAAATAATGAAGAGGCCGAAAGGTCGGTTTTAGGAGCAATCCTTATTGATAAGGATGCTATTAATTTGGTTTCGGAAACTCTTTCTTCAAAAGATTTTTATAACGACCTCAACGGAATTATCTATGATGCTATGCTTTCTTTGTATGACGAAAGAAAGCCGATAGATTTATTAACTTTAACAGCCAGGCTTAAAAAAAATAAATTAAGCGATAAAGTTGAATCCTCTTATCTTACGGATTTGATAGACGAAGTTCCAACGGCTGCGAATGTTGAAAATTATGCGGAAATGATTAAAGAAGCTTCGACAAAAAGATCCCTTATTCATATCGGAACGCAAATTGCAGAAATGGGATATCAGGAAGAAAAAGAGTCCATTGAGCTTCTTGATAAGGCAGAAAGTTCGATTTTTGCCGTTTCCCAAGGACATAACGTAAAAGGCTTCATCCCTATAAAAGCAGGTTTGGCCGAAAGCTTTGATAGAATTGATGAGCTTCATAAAAAGGGCTCGGGTTTTAGAGGGATACAAACAGGTTTTGTTGACCTTGATAATGTTTTGTCCGGAATGCAGGCTTCCAATCTTTTAATTTTAGCCGCGCGTCCCGGCCAGGGAAAAACAGCAATGGTTGTAAATATTGCGCAAAACGTTGGGGTCGAGCAAAAAAAACCGGTTGGAATATTTTCTGTGGAAATGAGCCAGGAAGAGCTGGTGGATAGGCTTTTGATAGGACAAGCCGACGTTGATGCCTGGAAACTAAAAACAGGAAGATTGGCGGAAAGTGACTTTTCAAAACTTTCTACCGCAATGGGAGAGCTGGCAGATGCCCCAATTTTTATAGATGACACGCCGGGAATTTCAATTGCGGAAATGAGAACTAAAGCAAGAAGGCTTCAATTAGAACAAAAAATAGAACTTCTGATTGTTGATTATTTACAGCTTATTAATCCAGGCAGAAGATATGACAATAGGGTTCAGGAAGTTTCCATTGTTTCCCAAGGGTTAAAGAATTTGGCAAGAGAGTTAAAAATTCCGGTACTTGCGGTTTCCCAGCTGTCCCGTGCCGTGGAGCACAGAGGAGAGAAAAAACCTCAACTAGCAGATTTAAGAGAGTCTGGCGCCATAGAACAGGATGCGGACGTGGTTATGTTTTTGTATAGGCCCGACGCTGAATTATCCAATATTATGCAAACAAAACTTTTAATCGCCAAGCATAGAAACGGCCCGGTCGGAGAAATAGATTTACTTTTCAGAGGAGATAGGATAAGATTTTATAACGTAGACAAAAAACGGGAAGGGGGTGAGTAATTAATGGACGATACACAGAATCAAATGCCAGGAGTACCACAGCAAAACCCAACACAGCCGGGAGGTTATCCTCCGCCTGCTGAACCGGTAGTTCCTGTTGCGCCCGAGCCGCAGGCTCCGGTTACGCCAGTTGTGCCTCCAATGCAGGAGCCAACGGTAGTTCCAAACCAGGAACCTGTCCCGCCAGTTACCCCTCCCGCAGGAGGAACTGATCAAGGTGGTACTCAAGGCGTGGCTTAAGTCAGCTTTGAAATTGAGATTAAACCAACGTTCATTTTTTGGATGTTGGTTTAATTTTGCTTAACTTTTTAAGCATTTCTGGTATAATAGTTAGGCTTTGGGCGAGTGGCGGAACGGTATACGCGATAGTCTCAAAAACTATTGACCGTAAAGGTCTTGAGAGTTCGAATCTCTCCTCGCCCACCTTTATTTTTTGAGGCCCAAATGTTACAATATCCACTATGGAATTTGAGTTTTCGAATAATTCATTGAGTAAAATCTCAGCAGATGCAATCATAGTTTTCGCTTTTCAAAATGAAAAAGGAAAACCGCAAAAATATCAGCCCCTCACGAACCTCTTAATCTTAGACAAAGAGCTTAAGGGTGTTCTTGGTAAATCCGCCGAAGCGGCAAAATTTGAAGGAAAGCGGGGGGAGACACTGAATATTTTTCCGCAAACAGGCGTTCTTGCTTCGTGGATTGTGGTTGTAGGGCTTGGTAAAAAAAGCGAGTTTACAGCAGATGATTTAAGAAGGGCGGCGGGCTCTTTGTCTATGAAAATGAAAAAGAAAGTTGATTCAATAACTTTAGCTTTGCCCACCAAAAGCGAAACGTCCTTTTCCGACCCAATGATAATACAATTAATAGGGGAGGGGTTATATTTGGGAGGTTATGAATTTAATAAATATCATACTAAAACGGAAAAAGGAGAGAAAAAATTATCAACAGTTATAATTTCAAAAGCAAACGCTAAGGGAGTAAAAGAGGGGATTGAAAAAGCAAAACTTTACGCTCAAGCAACCATTTTAGCCCGCGACTTAGTTAATGAACAATCTTCGGTTGCGACACCGACTTTTCTTGCCGATTTGGCATTAAGTATTGCCAAAAAAGATAAAAATATTACCTGCAAAGTTTATAATAAAACCGAAGCTGAAAAATTAGGTATGGGTGCATTTTTGGGGATTGCCAGAGCCTCAGCTACTCCTCCCAAATTTATCCACCTTGAATATAATCCCGAAAAAGCCCATTCGAACCGCTCAGGGCAAGTAAATAAAGAGAAACTGGCAATTGTGGGAAAAGGGATAACATTTGATAGCGGGGGAATCAATGTCAAAACGGGAAGTAATATGCAGGATATGAAAATGGACATGGCAGGGGCGGCAATTGTTCTGGCGGTTTTTTCGGTAATCTCGGCAATTAAACCTGACTTTCCGGTAATAGGGCTTATTGCGGCAACTCCGAATTCAATTTCAGGAACGTCGCTTGTCCCGGGAGATGTAGTTCGCGCAATGAACAGGAAAACAATAGAGATTTTAGATACCGACGCGGAAGGAAGAGTAACAATGGCGGATAGTCTTTCTTACGCTGTGAAGCAAGGGGCAACAAGAATTATTGATTTCGCGACTTTAACAGGAGCAGTTATGGTTGCTTTGGGAAACGATATTACGGGTCTTTTCTCAAACAACCGCGATTTAGCAGAGGAAGTTAAAAAAGCCGCTTTTTCCGCGGGAGAAAAAATGTGGGAATTGCCTTTGGAAAAAGAATATAAAGATATGAATAAAAGTGAAATTGCGGATATTGCCAATATTCCAAACTCACGCTACGGCGGTGCCATAACAGCAGCGCTTTTCTTGCAAGAATTTGTTGACGGAAAGCCTTGGGTACACATGGATATTGCAGGCTCTGCTTTTGCGTCAAAAGCTACCGATTTAGGACCAAAAGGAGGTACGGGACACGGCGTCAGAACCGTTTTAAACTTATTATCATGATTTCAGTAACAGAGCTTAGGGCCGGAACAATCTTCGAAGATCAAGGCAGTATTTATCAAGTCATATCCTACGAGCATGTTAAGATGGGGCGGGGAAGCGCCAATATTAAGTTAAAAGTTAAGAATATCCGCAGCGGTTCTACTACAGACAAAAGCTTTATCAACGGCGCGAAAGTAAATGACTTACAGGTATTTAAAAAAGATCTGCAATACCTTTATAAAGACCAAGAATCCGCGTATTTTATGAATTCTTTGACTTTTGAACAAATAAGCGTTCCTCTCAAACTCATAGATTATGAAAAGGATTATTTAAAAGAAGGAAGTAATTTTACAATTAGTTTCCTAGACGATGAACCGCTTTCACTTACTCTTCCTCCAAAAATGGAATTTGAAGTTGCCGAAGCGCCTGTTGGGGTCAAAGGAAATTCCGCTACAAATGTTTTTAAAGACGCAATTTTAGAAAACGGTTTAAAAACTAAAGTGCCTCTTTTTGTCAACGCCGGACATAGAATCAGAGTAGATACGAGAACCGGAGCCTACAGCGAAAAAGCCTAAAGCTTATGAAGAACAACAAAATCCTACAAGTTCTTGCGGTGCGGCCATTTTTTTACCTTTTGGTATCGGAAGCCTTTTCCCAATTGGCAATGAACATGCTCAATTTCGTTCTTGTAATAGTTGCTTTTACAGTGGTTAACTCGAATACGGCTGTTTCAGGAGTCGTTCTTTCTTTTATACTCCCGTCGTTGCTATTTGGAATAATGGCAGGGGTGATTGTTGATAAAAAGAACAAGAGAAACGTTTTGTTTATGACAAACGTCCTCCGTGCTCTTTGTGTCTTGCCGCTTGTGTTCTTGCACGCAAACATTTTTGTTATATATGTACTTACATTTCTTGTGGCTTTTATTACACAATTTTTTATTCCCGCGGAAACTCCGATAATTCCGCGTCTGGTTAGGAAAGATCAGCTTATGTCTGCCAACGCGCTTTTTGGTATCGGTATTTACGGTTCAATATTTGTTGCCTATGCGCTTTCCGGACCCGTGCTTCTTATTTTTGGCAGAACAAATATTTTCTTTGTTTTTGCGCTTCTTTTTCTAATCGGCGCTTTTTTCGCATCCCTTATTAAAGTAAAAGAACCTAAAAAAAAGAAATTGTCCGCAAAAGACGTTATTGAAAATATCAGTCTTTCAAAAGAAGTAAAACTTGCAATTTCGATAATGGCAAAAACGAAAGCGATATACAGAGCGCTTTTTCTTTTGACTCTGGCGCAGGTAATTATTCTAACCCTGGCAGTTATAGGTCCGGGTTACGCGCAGCAGATCTTGAAAATAAGAGTCGAGGACTTTCCGTTTTTATTTGTAACGCCGGCAATTATCGGCATGGCTTTGGCAGCTGTTTTATTAGGAAGTTTTTTTCATAACGTTTCAAAGGAAAAAATTACAAAAATAGGTTTAGTTTTGCTGGGGTTTTCAATCCTGCTTCTTCCCTATGGTTCAAAGTTTGAATCAAGGGAAATTGTCCAGGCAATAAATATATACCTTCCGTATTTTTTAAAAATAAACACTTTTCATATTATGATTGTTTTGGCTTTTGTAATGGGAATTGCAAATGCTTTAGTTTTTGTTCCGGCCAATACGATTCTGCAGGAAGAAACTTCGGATGAATTTAGGGGTAAAGTTTATGGAGCGTTAAGCACTTTGGTCGGTTTATTTTCGCTTCTGCCAATAATTCTAGTCGGAAGCCTTGCCGATTTAATTGGAATTAAGGGAGTGCTAACGGGAATTGGCGCAATCGTTCTTGCTATTGCGGGATTTCGCATTGTTTTTTCTAAAGGAAAGTAAGATATGCATTTGTTAATATTTGTTCTTATTATTTGTTTTTTTATATTTTTGTTTAGTCTTTATTTTTTGGCAAACGACGATCTGATAATTATCAGAAAAGACATGCCAATGGATAAAGTTTTTAACACGGCATTCTTAACAGCGTTTGCTGCGCTTTTTTTTGCCAGATTCTTTTATGTAATTTTTTATCCCAGGGAAGTTTTTTTTAATCCTTTAGGATTTTTGCTTTTTCCATATTTTCCCGGTCTTTCTTTGCTTGGGGGAGTTTTGGGAGGCTCTCTTTTTTTAACAGTTTATGCTAAGTATCAAAAGCTTCCGGTCGCAAAAATATTTGATTTTTTTGCGATTGCGTTTTTAAGCTGTCTGCCTATAGGATTCTTAGGGTTTTTTATTTTAGCAGGTAAAAATTATCTGCCGAATTTTATTTTTTCTTTTTTAATTTACTCAATCTTTTTTCTTATTTTCATAAAAGTTGCTCTGCCTGCTTCATTTAGGGGAATAATTAAAAGCGGAAGCCTCGGGGCAATTTTTTTGCTTTATTTTTCAGTAGCTACTTTTTTATCCGGAATTATTTCGAATTTCAAAAATTTTAAATTGGTATCTTTAGAAAATTTTATCATACTTATTCTTCTTATTGTTTCATCTGCGCTTATTTTGAAGCAGGAGATAGTAGGGAAAAAGAAAGCTGTAAAATGAACGGAATTAGGATTCTTTTTGAAGACGACGATGTTTTGGTTTTAGATAAGCCTTCAGGAATAACAGTTAATAGGTCTGATACTACAAAAGGGGAGGAAACAGTGCAAGACTTTGTAGAAAGTAAATTTTCAATTTTCCCTTCGACCTCGCTCAGGGCGGGCAATTTTCAATTTTCAAAAGACGGGGAGTCTGATTTTTATAAAAGAGCAGGTATAGTGCACCGTCTGGATAAAGAAACTTCGGGAATTTTACTTGTTGCAAAAACCCTTAATGCTTTTGAAAGCCTGCAAAAACAGTTTAAGGAGAGAACTGTAAAAAAAACCTATCTTGCGCTCTGTCATGGAAAAATTGTGCCCGAAACAGGAGAAATAAACGTTCCTGTTGGAAGACTGCCATGGAACAGAAAAAAGTTTGGGGTTTTGTCAGGCGGTAGGGAAGCGGTTACACGCTATCGCGTAATTTCCAATTTTCAATTACCAATTTCCAATAAAAAAGAAGAAGTCACTTTGTTGGAATTATATCCGGAGACAGGGAGAACGCACCAGATAAGAGTTCATTTAAAGTATTTTAACCATCCTATTTTTGCCGATTTTTTGTATGCCGGAAGAAAAACTTCAAGGGAAGACAGGAAGGTTCTTAACCGCGTTTTTTTGCATGCGCACAAGATTTCGTTTACGCATCCTGTAACCAATAAGCAAATTTTGCTAGAGTCGTCATTGCCCGAAGAATTGGCGAAGATTATCCGCTAAAATAAGCTCAAAAACATTGACATGGAAGCCAAAATGTTATTTAGTATATTAAGGAGGTGATTCTATGGGAAGTTTCGGAGGTTTCTATAAAGGAGAAAAGAAAAAACCTAAAAAAGATAAAACAGGGAAAAATATTACGGTCGGAGGCTCTCCTGTATTTCAAATGCCTGAAATAGTGTCAAAAAAGAAGAAAGACTACTAACACCCTTATGAAACGAAAAAAACAGCAAGGCAAGAACTTAAAATTTGCTATTATTTTTTGCGCCTTGGTATTTTTATTAATTCTAATGTCAATTGCCCTAAAAACCCTGCTTTTAATAAAAAATAGCAGCTTCGACGGTAAAAATAGATATAATATGGGAATATTTCAGGAAACCCAGATTTCGGTTGTTTCTTTTTCACCCGCAACCCGCTCGATTGCGATTATTAATTTAAAAGGAAACCGGCTAGGCAATAATATAAGTCAATATGTAGCTCTTCCCATAGACGCAACGTTTAAAACAAGCAATATGGTAATTGATAAAAAGAATCTTGCATCCGGTATGTCGAGAGTTTTATTTCATTTTGATGACAAAAACACCAGCTTAACAATTATCGACGCTCTAAGGCTCTGGCTTTTTACCAAAGATATTCCAATAGATTTTATTCATCAAAGAGACGTTTCGGCTGGTGACACATTGGCTATTAATTCTTTTGCCTCATCTTTTTTTATAGACCCGGCAATATCAAGTGAAAAAACGACGATAGAAATTATTAATGCCACTCAAACTTTTGGACTGGCAAATAGGCTGGCGGCTCTTATTGCCAACATAGGCGGAGATGTAGTTTTAGTTTCTTCTTCGGATAAGCCCCAGGATAACTCCCAGGTTTTATATTCGGGCGATTTAAGCTATACGGTTAAAAAACTGGCTTCATTTTTGAAAGTAAAGCCGGTTAAATCCTTTAAGAAAGACATTTCCGATGTTACAATAATTCTCGGAAAAGATGTTTTAAGAGATTTAAAATTCTAATATGTTTTTGCAAACTGTTTTGATAATTGCGGTTATTTCAATCCTCCTGGCAGTATGGTCTTTAAGGGGAATAAATTCAAAGCCGGATGTTGATAAGTTTAAAAAGAAGCTCAATAAAAACAGAGTAATTTTTCAAAGTCATCCCGACTCTTCTTCGGGTCCGTAATCCTGTGCGTCTTCGTCCTCTTTTTCCGCCTCAGTCCGTTTTTTTACGCTGTTTTTTATCTTGCCGTTTTTGTCAAAAGTAAGAATCGCATCATTAGCGCTTAGGAATGACGGGTGATCTTTGTAGCGGGAAGATCTTTTTGTTTCCTTTATAAAAATAATAACATGGTGGAGATTGGCAGATTTGACATAAGCATCATATTTATTCCCGCTTTTTAAAAACTTAATAAGCCTTTTTCCTATATCGTCGGGCAAAACACCAATATATTGGTCTTTGTCCACGAGAACAAAAATTCTTGATCTTTTTATAGAGAGGAAAACGAATTGTCCGGTTCTTAGAGTTTGAATAATCTTGGGTTGGGCAGTGTTAATAAGCTCAATCACCTTAGTTTTTCCGGTTTCTTCCAAAAAATTATTACTTATCTGCAAAGAGCCATCAGCTGAAAATGTTTTTTCTTTTAATCTTTTAGCGTTTTTAAGGGCAATTGGATTTAAAGGATCAATATCCAAAACTTTTTGGTAGGCAATTTTTGCGTCTTTTGTCTTTCCGGAGATTGCATAGGCAAGAGCCAAGCGGTTTAGGGTATCGATATCCTGTGGGTTTTCATCAAGAAGTTTTTTGTTCAAACTAATAGCGTTTTTCCAGTCACCGGTTAATGCTGTCTGTATTGCCTGTAATTTTAAGGACGTCATTTAGGAGATAAAATAGATTGGAAAATTTTACTACAAATTGATTGCAAAAGTCAAGGTAGAAAAGGTATAATTAGCATCTAGTCACTGGCATCTAGCCTTCAGTTTTTAACTAGTTGCTAATTGCTATTTGCTAGTTGTTGATATGAGCGGACATTCAAAGTGGTCATCAATTAAAAGGCAAAAAGGCATAAACGATCAAAAACGCGGTAAAACTTTTACTAAATTGTCAAATGCCATAACTATTGCCGTAAAGCAGGGTGGGGGAATAGCCGATCCCGATTCTAACTTCAGATTAAGGCTTTCCATAGACGCCGCAAGGGCCGCAAATATGCCAAAGGATAATATTGAGCGGGCAATAAGTAGAGCCGTCAGTAAAGAGGCTGGAGAGCTCCATGAGGTTACGTATGAAGGTTTTGCTCCCGGAGGAGCTTGTGTAATGGTGGAAGCATTTACGGATAATCCAATGAGAACAACCTCCGAAATAAAAAGTATTTTTCACAAAGCCGGAGCAAGCTTTGGACAGCCCGGTTCTGTTTCGTATCAATTTAAACACGTCGGAGAAATAATTGTCAAAAAAAATAGTAAAACTTATGACGATATTTTTGCGGTTGCAGTTGATAGCGGAGCGGAGGATATTAAAGACGCAGAGAGTGAAGTATTTATTTATACGGATCTGCCGGATCTTGCTAAGGTAAAAGATGCCTTGGTATTAAAGGGTTTAGAAATAGTTGAGGCAAGTTTAGTTAGGCAACCGGTTACCGTGATGAAGATTGTAGATAAAGAAGAATTAGCTAAAATAGAGGCGTTTTTAAATACATTGGAGGAATTAGATGATGTGCAAAAAGTATACTCAAATATAGATATTAATTTATGATTAACGGCAAGAATAGAGTTGCAAATAAAAGATTTTTACGTATTGCCGGCAATAGGTTAAACAAGCTTAAGGTTTTAAGTAAAAGGGAGCGCTTGATAATTTCGGTAATTTTTCTTTCTCTGGGATTTTTTACAACGGAATATTTTTTAGGTAAATCCGCGCTCTATACAATAATTGCACTTTCCATCGTAACCGACGTTTTTTTGTTTTTATCCTTGAAGGATGATTTAAAAGGCAATTTCTGGCCGCAGATTTTTATCTTGCCGTTTTTTTATAGCCTTGCTTTTGGACTTTTCTATTTTCTTGTTCCGGCGCGTTTTTTAACAAAAATTGCCATGACTTCTTTATACGCGTTGGGTCTTTATTCGCTTTTCTTAAGCCAAAATATTTTTACAGTTTCCGCGATTCGCACCATAGCGCTTTTATCTAGCGCCAGAACGGTTGTGTTTACGCTAACTCTTTTGTCTTATTTTTTTCTTGCAAATGTAATTTTCACTTTTCATATAAACGTTATCTTAACGCTTCTTCTTATTTTTGGCTTCAGTTTCCCCCTTGTATTAAATTCTATCTGGATTTATTCACTCGAAAGAAAGTTATTCGCCAATGTGCTATGGGTTTTTTCTTTGGCTTTTTGTCTTTTTGAAGTTGCGATTCTTTTGTGGTTTTGGCCCAGCAGTCCTACGGTCATCGCGCTTTTTCTAACCGGAATTTTCTACAGCATTGTCGGATTGTCCCAGGCTTGGTTTGAAAAAAAGCTTTTCAGAAGCGTTATTGTTGAATACGTATGGGTTGCATTAGTCGTGTTTACAGTGCTTGTATTATTTACCACTTGGGGTTAAGAGTAGGGAAGCCACCCGTCTTATGGCTTATAGCTCATGGTTTATAGTTCATATTGTTTTCTTCCATACGTCATAAACTATACGTAATATGTAAATTCTAGCTTCAATCAGCTTCGGGAATTTTTTAAGGGTAGTAAAGCAGGGAAGAGGAGTATGGTTAATCCGTAAATATTCACGATGTTTAATAAGATGATATAGTTTGATATGGCAACCATTTTAATATTATAGGACTTATTTCTAAAGTAATGTGGATAACTTCTTTATTTTCACGGAGAATATGCTCGACTTTTCACACCGTACCAGGCTTACTTTCTCCCGAGGACTACGCCCTCGCGTCGAAAGAGCGCCGCTACGGTGCGAGCACCGCGCTATTTGATAGAAAAAAATACGAATGCCTCTTATAGCAGCCTCGCTTCCCAAGGAATAGCATGTATATAATTGCTAAACTCATTATTTTTGAAGCTAAAATTGTGCAATTAGCTTATAATGACGGCCTAAATGGAGATTAGTTCATGGTTTGTGAGAGGAGAGAGTTTTGTAAGGCGCTGTATTGCAAAAATTTGAGTCTTAATTTGGAAGAGAGCACTAACTAGTAACTAGTATCTAGTATCTAATAACTAATACCGTACCCCGGCGGGTGTTAGGCAAAATTTATAGTTATAAGCAGCCGGGTGAGGGTAATTGATTATGTCGCACAATAATACTTTTACGACGCCAGCCAGGTTCAATCCCTGGGAGAAGACCTCTTTCTGCGTCCTATTTTTCAGCATATATTTAAAAACATTTCAAAGTTTGGTACGCTATGTTTCGGATTACATCCCCAATTTTATCAGGTTTATATTGTCCCCTACTACAGGACTAATGCTGTTAATTTTTTGAGGCTAATTGAGGCTAAATTTCGTAAATTTTCTACCTCCCCGAAGCAGAATCTATAAAAAACCGCTTCAAATAAAATCAGTTGATACCCTCTAGCCTTGAAAGCGATAATCTATTTTAGAAGAGTATTTCCGGATGCGCTTGCAGGTGGTGTGGGAGTACTTGACTGAATAACATCCGTAGGCGTTATTAAAGGACTTGTTGTTGGAGCGATTTCAGCAAATTCAGCAAAGGAACATGCGTAACATCCGGTTGAAGATGAGCATTTTTGTCCGTCTTTTGCATATATATCTGTTGATGTTTGTATAGTCGGTAAGAAACAAGTGCTTATATTCATATTTCCTGAAGTTGAATTATCCGAAACGTAAAGAGCATTTAACATATTATTCACTTGAGTAGTGTTTGATAAAAATCCTGATTTTAATTGGTCGTCTTTTATTAATAGGTCAACACAGGGTGTAAGAGTAGCAATATTTTCGTTTCCTGTAGGTTTACTTGCGCAAGGAGGATTTGCTGTCCAGGGCAAAGTTTGGTTGTTTTCATAATACCGTTGAATTGCTGAACTAAATTCTTGCGCAGTGTTTCTATAATTTGCATCCTGTGCTTTTCCAAGTTGTTTAGTTGGATCTATTGTGGCAACAAATAAAGCTAAAACGATACCAATAATTGCTATTACAAAAAGGATTGTTGGAAGCGTTACTAAGATTTTTACCCATTTTGGCCATTTAGTCCAAAACCACATTAGTAAAACACCTATTGGATAAGCAAAAAGTAGAACTAAAACTGTAACGATCGTTTTAGTTCCCGTATCATGCTCTTTGTCTGGTAAAGGTATAGGTTGCGTTGGCTGTACTGGGGATGGTTGAGATTCAGGTATTGTTTGAATTGGTTGAGCGGGCTGAACCGGCGGAACTGTAATATCCGGATTATTCTGATTTACTTGATTATCGTTCATTACATATAATCTTCTTAAAGTTTTGGATATCTGTCAAGTGGCATAAGAGGTCTTCTTATATGAAAATGGTTCTCATTGGCATATTTGATTCAGACATTTAAAATGAAACCAGGTTAGTTAGTTGTCTTGGGGTAAATTTCTGCAGTGATAAACAACAACCAGTAATTGTAATTTATTTCGTACTTTCAGTATACCGAATAAAGAATCTCTAAGAGATTTAAACTCTCTAACCCTCATTTTTAAACGTTTTGCCATTTGTTCCGGGCTTAGAGAATCATTAGCGGGGGTTATTATAGCGTCGATAACCTTTCTTTCCTTGCCGGATAATCCTAAATAACCGTAGGTATTAAAATCACCAGCTATATCTTCGGATCTTAGCTTTCCTGCTTCCAATAGTGTTTGTATCGCCCCCGGAATCGTTTTGACTCCCAGTAAATCCATAATATCGCTTCTGGTCTGGCCGATAAGGACGATATCGTATCTATGAGTGCGCGCAGTCGTTCTGTCGTCCACGCCTGTAATTAGTTGAGTAAAAACCAATTTTTCAAATGCATCTAAATCATGGATTTCATCTTGCGAGTCAATCTTACTAAGCCTTTCCCTGTTAGCCGCAATTGTCGCTTTAAGCTTATCAAGCATAAGTGCGGTTTCGCGCGGATATTTTTCTGCGGCCCGTTCAAATATCGGGAAATATAATTGTTCCGTTTCTTCTATTTTTCTTCTGCCATTTTCCGGCGTTCTAAAGTAGAGAGTTCTAAGATTGTCTAACCTGTCAGCCATTTTAATAATGAGCGCTTCATAGCTTGCCTGTCTTAAGCCTTCCAAATACATTTCCTCTGCCTGTTCTTTGGTTTTTACTTCTTTGTTGTCGACAAACGGTTTTGTTAAAGCCAGTACTATTTCCGTGACTTTTTCTCCCCAGCCGATTTTTAGCCTCCAGGCAGCTGTTGCCTTCCACTCGGAGTTTAACATTCCTTTATGAGGTTCCCAAGGACCCAATAAGTTTGTATCTTCACCCGTGTCGTGAAGCAAAGAAGCTATTGTAATATCAGGATCTGTTATCCCCAATTCGTCGAGTAAGATTAACGTGGATCTTCTTGGGTGCTCAAATTGTCTTTCTTTTCCCGATCGAAATTTGCCTTTGTGCGCATCTTTAACAATGTCGTAGATTGTCATTGTTCTCTGAAAATCGCCGTAAGAATAGATAGGCTTTATTCTAGCCATAAAAGTATCTCTATCTTCAACTGGAGGAACGGGACCCGCCTCGCGCCGTTCAGTACTAATCATTTTGGGTATTATACATCTATGCACCTCCAAAAGCAAACTATGGGTTAATCTGAATGGTAAAATAGCCTAAGAGACTTCGAGGATTTTGTAGGTTCTTTTGCCGCTAGGGGTTTTAATTTCAATAGTCTCCCCAACCTTTTTATTAAGCAGAGCCTTGCCTAAAGGCGAAATGTGCGAAATTTTGTTTTCGGATGGATTTGATTCGTAATTACCGACAATATTAAATTCTCTTTTTCCCGTGCCATCATTAATAATAATTTTTGAGCCAATCCCAATAACTCCTTTTTGAGGCGTATTCGTTACTTTTCCTTTGGTAAGAAAAAATTTAACCCTTCGTATATTTCTGTCTATATTGCCAAGTTCAAATTTTGCCGCTTTGTAAAGTCCGTTTTCCGATAAGTCACCCATTTCCCTGGCTCTTTTTAACGTAGAAACGGCGTCTTTTCTTTTTAAAATTAATTCTTCGTAGTCCCTTTTAACCTTTTTAAATCCTTGATTGGTGAAAAAAATATTGTTCATTATGCAGCTAGGGTTTACGCGCTTGGTGGTTTAATTTCTCCTGAGGCTATTTTCCTAAGAATTTCAAGGTTGGAAACGTGATAAGCAATTGTTTCTCCGTGGGATGATGGTACAGATAATTCTTCCATCTGAACGCCTCCCATTTGGGAAGCTTCCGATAGCCTTCTTCTAACTATGCTGTATGCTTGCGGGTGTTTTTCCATAAAGTCGCCCGTTTGCAAAAATGTTGCTCCATAACCCATCTGAACAAGCATGTCTGTTATATCAAAAGGTATTTGTTCCGGGCGAAATCCCCGTCTTTCGTTGCTTGGATGAGAAACATACTTGTTGATAACGTCTGCTGTTTTTTGTAAAGTAATAGCTTCCGGCGGAATTTTTTTATCTATTGCTACAAATGTTTCACGGAGTTGTCCCAAAGCGCCTCTAATTCTGCGTGATAAAGGCTGATGCGCCTGAGTCCTAACCGGCGGTTTTTCGCCTCCTGTATCCAGTCTTGGTTCTTGCGGGTGTGCCATTGGCGTTCTTTCAATTCTCTTGTCAGGAGCCGGCGGCATTCGATGAGCCTGATTTATTCGCGGCCCTTCGTTATTTTGGTCCATATTATCAGATTAACATTACAACAATTTATTGTCAATTAAGCATAATCGATTTATTTCACTCGACGGACATTCTGTCCGGGAAAAATTCTTCTTTGTCCTTCCATAATCCCTTCCCATCTTTCCGCGATTGGATTTCCGGTTATTTGATCAAGATATGTGGTTTGCCAAATTGCTCTCTTTCTACCGTCAATTGGTTTTAACCAATAAACAGTTTCCAGAGTTTCCACTTTTTTTCCAAAATAATCCCTTAATGAAGCCGGCATATCGCGTGTATCCTTATTCATTATAATATCCCGTCTAAAGTTAATTGGCTTTTGATCCGGATCTTCCAAATCTTTTTGAAACATCTCAACAAGTTCCATGCCAAGGTTTCCATACGGAACCACGTAGTCGGCACCCTGATAAGTAAAGACAACAGTGTATTGTCCTTTATCCCTGACTAAATCTGTCTGAAAAAGAATGCTTGATTGCATAAATTCCTGAAAAAATAAATAACCTCTTCTAAACCGATGGTTAAAAAACCATCTCAAAAGATCCTCTTGCTTTCTGGTTAATGTTTCCGGTTTAGGATTTGAACTTGAGCTTCGTTCGACTGACATACAAATTGCGATTATAGCCATAAGGCGGATATGTGTCAATATTGACAAATGTTCTTTTACCCCACATACTAATATTACGTCGCGTCGCACAATATGGAAAATAACACTGCTCTACATGGATTTATAGATGAGTTTTTGGAATATTTGGAGATTGAAAAAAATTGTTCAAAGCTTACAATCCGCGATTACAGACATTATCTTGAGGTTTTTGAAAAATGGTTTACTACTTCCCTACCAAACAAACAAATTAAAGATTTGGATTTGGCAACAGTCAGAAAATACAGGGTTTTTTTGGCAAACAGGGCTGACGCTAAAGGCTTAACTCTAAAAAGAGTAACCCAAAATTATTACGTAATTGCTCTTCGTTCGTTCCTTAGATTTTTAATAAAAAACGACCACGAGACCCTGGAGCCTTCAAAAATAGATTTACCAAGAACCGAAAGCCGGAGCCTTAAATTCCTAGAAAAAGAACAAGTCGACAGGCTGGTTACGAGCGTGGATACCTCTAAGGAGGATGGAATAAGGGACAGAGCGATAATGGAGCTACTCTTTTCCACCGGGCTCCGTGTTTCCGAGCTTGTCGGATTAAACAGGGATAGAATAAATTTGGAAAGGCGCGAATTTGGGGTAATTGGAAAAGGCGGAAAATCAAGGCTGGTTTTTGTTTCCGGCAGGGCGGCGGAATGGATAAAGCGTTACCTTGATAAACGCGAAGACAGTTTTAAGCCTCTCTTTATAAGATATTCGGGAGCTGTGATTGAAGAAAACGGCGGAGAAAAAATGAGGCTAACGGCCCGGAGCGTAGAGCGTCTGGTAAAAAAATACGTGAGGAGCGCCAGGATTCCGGTTGACGCAACAGTTCATACACTGCGCCACTCATTCGCAACGGATTTATTAACAAACGGAGCGGATATTAGAAGTGTTCAAGAGATGCTGGGACACAAAAATATCGCCACCACTCAAATTTATACCCATATTACCAATAAACAGCTTCACGATGTACACAAATCATTTCACTCCGGGAATAAGTAGAGGTTGACCCGCGCAAGTTTTGCTTCGCAAAATTTGTTCGGGTTGACATGACTTGGCATTTTATCCTATAATAGTTGCACTCCCAGTAGACTTATCTCATCAAAAGCGTTTAGCGCACACATAATAGGTATCTAGTAATTGAAATATGGAAAGAAAAAATATATTTCGCATAGACAGAGCGTTGGAAAAAAGAACAGCTAAAGACCTACTTCTGCGTTCCGTCATGGCTTTTGCCTTGATTCATCAACCTACTCAACCAACAGCGGTTCTCGAAAATTCACATCATTCAGATTCCAGTGCCCGAAGAGAAGCAAGCGAAAGGGCGTCGGTTTTTGAAGATAAAGCTTCCAGCGTATCTGAAGTTGTTGTTTTCCCTTTACCCATACCGGAGACAACAGTAATACCGGAAGCCACTAAAAACCCCCAGCCATCCAATGAAGTGCCTGCGTCTGACTGGATATTAGATCCGGAAATTTCTTTTTATGGACCAGGACTTTATGGAAGAAGAACAGCGTGTGGCTTGGAATTAACTAAAGATCTATTAGGCGTTGCTCATAGAACTTTAGATTGCGGAACACCTGTTACATTTGAATGGCAAGGTAAAGAATTGACTGTTCCAGTTGTGGATAGAGGACCATACGTTTCAGGCAGGATATTTGATCTTACAGGTGGGGCTTGTGTTAAATTAAATCATTGCTTTACAGGCCAAATAAATTACAAAATGGGCATTATGGATGCTAATTGGTTTCGTAGAAAAGGGTTACTGTGATAGAAACGGTGCTTTCTCCCGGAGTTATGTTTGTCGGCGGCTGAGCCTGGTCGGCAGTAGCTTTTCCCGCCCCCATGTAGGCCATTGGCCAGGGTCTAATTTGATTTGATTCCACAACATTGATAAGTTTTCCCAAACGGATTCCCGAAAGATTGCTCAAATTTTGTGCTTTTTGTTTTGCTTCTTTTATTGCATCTGCCCTTGCTTTATTTTCCAATTTAGTTTTCATTTCATCGCTAAAACTAAAACTTACCTGCCCCACTAAATTTGCGCCGGCGGCAGTTGCCGCATCGACTACTTTATTTGTTTTATCCATTTGTTTTACGTTAACTTCAAGGTTTTGTGTTACGGTATAGCCTATTATTTGCTGCTCGCTTCCAGTAGGTGAAACAGGATACATTAGAGATTCTGCCCCGTTTGCACTATCTGATTGTAGCGGCAGAGGTCTAATATTAGAGCCATAATTAGGATAAACAGAATAATTTGTAGTTTTTATGTCTTTTTCCGCGATGCCCAAATTTTTAATATTCGCGATAAGTTTATTGGCAATTTCATTAGTTTTGCTTTGGGCAAGAGCTACGGTTGTTGCGGTTTGTGTAACGCCTAAGCTTACTACTCCGCTGTCCGGGACAGCCGTTGCAGTCCCTGTTCCTTCAGCGTTAAAAAGATCTGTTTTGGTTGTGTTAACGCTATTTATATAAAAAGGAATGGGGCCTGCGAGCTTGGTATATAAAAAGAGGCCTGCGAAAAAAAGAAAGATAATAACAAACGGTTTTTGATATTTTTCAAACCAAGAGGTCATAAGTTAATCGTAGACGATTTTGTCTTTTGTGTCAATATTAGGGCTATTTTATACCTAATAACTCTACTTCGAAAACTAAAACCGAATTTGGGGGAATTGTTCCGGCGCTTTGCGCACCGTAGCCAAGTGCGGCAGGAATAATTAATTTTCTTTTTCCGCCGACTTTCATTCCTACTATCCCCTCGTCCCAGCCCTTAATAACTGCCCCTACCCCTATTTGGGTTGTAAAAGGCTGATTTCTGTCGTAAGAACTATCAAATTTTGCTCCGCTCTCAAGAGTCCCGAGATAATTTACCGTTACGGTATCTCCGGGTTTTACTTCTTGACCCGGCCCTATCACAATATCCTGAATTTTTAATCCGTTTAGCATAGTTATCATAGTACCACTTTGAGAACTATTTTGTACGATTGGTTGCGGAGAGTTGGTAATCTGAATAGTCGGAGCCGGTGTTGATGCGGGAGGCGCAGAGCTTATAATGCTATTGTCTTCCAAGGGATTTTTCTGATTCGTTTGCTGCGCTATAAAAAGTGCGCCAAGGCCAAGGACAACAGCGATAAAAATGATGCCGTAGGTAAAGTTTTTTGTCATGGCAACATTCTACTACATATCCGATGATTTTTCATCCCCTATTAATGGTACAATACAGGCATGTTAATTGATGATATTACCATAACAATAAAAGCCGGAGACGGGGGCAATGGTTCTGTTTCTTTTATGAGAAATGCGAGAACCGCAAGAGGCGGTCCCGACGGGGGTAACGGCGGAAACGGCGGGAGTGTTTTTTTTCAAGGCTCAACCGATGTTTTTGATCTTGGTGAATTTAGATACAAGAAAAAAATTTATGCGGAAAATGGAATTCCCGGGAGAAAACAAAACCTATACGGCAGAAACGGAGAAAATATTGTTATAAGAGTGCCTTTGGGAACAAGGATTACCGAAAACTCCGGCAAGATTCACGAAATTACAGACACAACAACGCAAGTTGCCTTAGCTCTTGGGGGCAAGGGCGGCAGAGGCAATAACGAGTTTAAATCCGCAACCAATCAGGCTCCAATGCAGGCTGAAAATGGGACTCGCGGAGAAGAAAAAGTTATTCATTTGGAATTGAGGCTTATTGCGCAAGTTGGTCTTATCGGATTTCCGAATGCGGGTAAAAGCAGCTTGCTTAAGGCGCTGACCAATGCGCATCCTAAAATCGGTAACTATCCGTTTACAACGCTTGAACCAAATTTAGGGGTATTGGATGGAGTTGTCCTTGGCGATATTCCAGGTTTAATGGAAGGGGCGTCAAAAGGCAAGGGGTTAGGGATAAAATTCCTTAAACACGTTGAAAAAACAGAGCTCCTTATTCACTGCATAGACTCATCAATAGAGGATGCTGTTAAAGCATATAAAACGGTTAGACAGGAGTTCAAAGAATACGATAAGGTCTTAACTGCCAAACCGGAAATAATGCTTTTAACAAAAACAGACCTTGTAGATTCCAAGACGTTAGAAAAAAATATAAGCAAATTGAAGAAATTTGAAAAGCCGGTTTTGACAATTTCTATCTACAACGAAAAAAGCATTGCCGATTTTAAAAAGTTTCTTAAAGAAAGATTAATATGAACATTCTTTCGACTCAAGGCTTTGAGGATTACGAACTTATAGATAGCGGTAACGGCCAGAGATTAGAGCACTTTGGAAAATATGTGCTAGTTAGGCCCGATCCGCAAATTATCTGGAAGCCCAAAAAAGATAACAGCTTTTGGGAAAAAGCCGATGCCTTCTACATCCAAAACGGCAGTAAAGGCAGTTGGGATAATAGGGGTAAAGTTCCGCAAAAATGGCTTTTAAAATATAAAAACTTATCATTTTTTTGTAAACTAACTCCTTTCAAGCACACGGGTGTTTTTCCCGAACAATCTTTACAATGGGATTTTATGGAAGAAAAACTGAGAGGTTTTGAGGGGCAAGCTAGCGTTTTAAATTTGTTTGGATATACAGGAGTATCTTCATTAATTTGTGCAGCAAATGGCGCAAAAGTAACACACGTTGACGCTTCAAAACCGTCTATTTCTTGGGCAAGGGAAAATCAGGAAGCGTCCGGCCTTTTACAAAAACCCATCCGCTGGATAATGGATGATGCTATAAAATTTACGCAAAGAGAAGTAAAAAGAAATGTGAAATACGACGCCGTAATTATGGATCCCCCGATTTATGGCCACGGACCGGAGGGTGAAAAATGGGACTTTAATGAGTCTTTCCCGAAACTCATGGAAATTTGTAAAAATACCTTATCCGATAATCCTTTATTTGTTATTGTTAACGCTTATGCAATTTCTTCATCTTCAATAATGCTTGTAAATGTACTGCAGGATTATTTAAGCGGTTTGGGAGGAACTTTTGAATACGGAGAATTGGCTTTGCAGGAAAAAGATTCGGAGAGATTATTGTCCACCGGAATTTTTGCCAGATGGTCTAAATAATTAAATTATCTTCGGCCGATTCGACTAAGTTTTTTAACAACATCGCAACGTTAACAGGTCCTACTCCGCCGGGAACCGGCGTATAAAAAGACGCAATGTTTTTAATTTCTTCTTCGTTATAATCTCCGCATAGTTTTCCGTCTTGTGTGTGCATGCCCACTCCGATAAGAATAACTCCTTTTTTAATGCTAGAAGAGTTAATAACTGTTTTTCCTACGGCGGAAATTATAATATCGGCTTCTTTTGTCAAAGAATCTTTGTTTTGAGTCTTTGAATCTATAATTAGGGGTTCAACCCCTAATTTCATAAAGTAATTTATGATTGGCTGTCCTGCGGTTTCGCCTGTCCCTAAAACAGCCATTTTTTTTGACTTAAGCCAATCGGAAAATAAGCTTTTTACTTGCTGTTTTAGGTATACGTGTTCAAGCATTAAGAGTACGGCTTCCGCAACGGGAACAGGGAAAATAGGATGATTTCCGAATCCGTCAACTTCTTTTTCGGAAGAGATAAAATCTTCAAGTCGGTCAATTTCTATATGTTTTGGCGCGGGGCGCTGGAGTATTATCCCGTGAATTTTTGCGTCGTTATCCAGCTTTCTGATAAGAGCTTCAATCTCGTTATTCTTTACGGATTCAGCAAAGCGGAATATTTCAATTTGTGCGCCTATTTCCATGGCTTTTAATTCTTTTTGCTTTACATACGCAATCGAGGATTTTTCGTCTCCTATTAGGATTACCGCGAGCGTTGGAATTATCCCTTTTTCCTTTAGCTCTTCAACTTCTGCCTTTAGGCTTTCGAGGATTTGAGCTGCGATTTCGCGACCGTCGATTATCATATCAATCCCTTTCAATACAAGTTGCGGAGGCAACGTGATCGTTCGGATTGGAAAAACGCATAAGAATTACTCCCTGTGTGGCTCTGGACAAAGTTGGAATGGAAGAAATGTCTATCTTAACTATCTGGCCTTTTTTGGAAGTAATAATTAATTCCTTACTATTTATAGGAATTATTTGTGCCGCCGCAACTTTTCCTGTTTTTGGAGTAATCTGGGCAACTTTTACTCCCTGTCCTCCCCTGCCCTGCTTTGGAAAATTTTTAACAGCAGATTTTTTACCAAGTCCGTTATCCATTATGGTTAAAAATTCGGACTTATCTCCCTTTATAATAATATCCATTTGTATAACTTGATCTTCAGGCGTAATTTTAATTCCCCTGACTCCCATTGTGTTTCTGCCGGTTGGCCTAACTGCTTTTTCGGAAAATCTTATGGACTTGCCGTTTCTGGTTACGATTAATATATCGTCTTCCCCGCTTGTTAATTTACTCCAAACGAGTTCGTCTTTTTTGTCGAGTTTAATAGCCAAGATTCCGCTCCGCCTGATGTTTTCAAAATCGGAAATTTTGGATTTTTTAACGGTTCCGGTTCTGGTTGTTAAAAAGATGTAAGAGCCTTTTATGTCTTTTCGGTAGTTTATGAATGATTCGACTTTCTCTCCCGCTTCTATATTCAATAAATTAACAATTGCGGTACCTTTACTCGTTCTTTGTGATTCGGAAATTTCATAAGCTTTCAGCTGGTAAACCTTGCCTTTATTGGTAAAGAAAAGAAGATTGTCGTGGGTTTCGGAATAGCGGATATGGGCGATGCTGTCTTCATCTTTAGTGGTCATTCCCCTTATTCCCTTGCCGCCCCTTTGCTGTGTCTTAAAGCTTAACAAGCTTTGACGCTTAACATAACCGGTGTCGGTTAAGGTTATTACGGTTGGTTCATTGGGTATCAAATCCTCATCTGAAAATTCTCCGACTTTGCTCTTGTAAACTTTTGTCCTTCTTTCGTCGCCGTATTTTTCCTTAAGCTTTGTTAATTCCTCTTTTATTACTGTTAATATTTTTGCAGGGTGCGCCAGCAAGTCCTCGAGGTAGGCGATGGCTTCTTTTACCATCTGATATTCATCTTCTATTTTTTGCCTTTCTAAAGCCGCAAGGCGTCTTAACTGCATGTCTAAAATTGCAGTTGCCTGGATTTCGGAAAGTTTAAATTTTGCAATTAAGTTTTTCTTTGCTTCTTCCTGGTCTTTAGATTCTCTGATTGTTTTTATAACAGCGTCTATGTTGTCTACTGCAATTTTTAAGCCTTCCAGAATATGCAATCTTGCTTGAGCTTGACGAAGTTCAAACTCGCTTCTTTTTCTAACCACCAAATATCTGTGTTTAAGAAATTCTTCTAAAATCGTTTTAAGATTAAGCGTTTGCGGTGTACCGTCAACAAGGGCCACAACATTGGCGGAAAAAGTTGTCTGAAGACTGGTATGTTTAAATAAATTATTCAATACTTTTTTGGGAGAACTGTCTCTTTTTAGCTCAACTACAACTCTTATTCCGTGTCTGTCCGACTCGTCCCTTAAGTCGGATATCCCCTCGACTCTCTTTTCTTTTGCCAAGTCAGCAATTCTTGCAACCAAAAGCGCTTTATTTACCTGATACGGAAGCTCGGTTATGATAATTGCCGATTTTCCCTGGCCGATATCTTCAATGTCGGCTTTTCCTCTTATTAATACCCTTCCCTTCCCCGTTGTGTAGACGTTTTTTATTTCGTTAATGTCGTAAATTGCGCCGGCCGTTGGGAAATCCGGCCCTTTTATATATTCCAAAAGCTCATCAACTGTCGCGGTAGAGGTAAGAGAGAAGGGTTCGAGCGTGACTTTGGCTTTTCCTATAATATAAACTGTCGCGTCAATCACTTCGGATAAATTGTGCGGAGGAATTTTTGTAGCCATTCCTACGGCGATTCCCTCACTCCCCATAAGTAAAAGGTTTGGCAAAAGGCTTGGAAGAAAAACAGGTTCTTTTAGAGTGGCGTCGAAATTATCAAGATAATCAACCGTTTCTTTTTCCATATCGAGCATCATCTCGTTAGTTATCGCGGCCATTCTGGCTTCGGTATAACGCATTGCAGCGGGCGGATCCCCGTCCATTGAGCCGAAGTTACCCTGCCCGTCTATTAACGGATAACGCATGGAAAAGTCCTGGGCAAGGCGTACCAGCGAATCATAAATAGGTACGTCTCCATGGGGATGAAATTTTCCCATTACTTCTCCGACAATTTTTGCGCTTTTTGAGTACTTAGCGGAATGTGTGAGGCTCATTTCGTGCATTGCAAAAAGAATACGTCTGTGGACGGGTTTCAGCCCGTCTCTAACGTCGGGAAGCGCGCGGGAAACGATAACCGACATTGCGTAGTCAAGATACGCACGCTTCATTTCCGTGGAGATCTCTGTTTGTAAAAGTTTACCAATGTCTGCCATAAATTATTAGCCTTCAGCCATTAGCGTCTAGCCTTTAGTTTAACTAATTGCTAGATGCTAGTTGCTAGTTGCTATTTCTTAAACAAGGAAGCCTGCGATTAAGAGAGCTACGATATTCAAAACCTTAATCATTGGGTTAATTGCAGGTCCTGCGGTATCTTTGTAGGGGTCTCCGACCGTATCTCCCGTAACTGCCGCCTGGTGGGCAAAACTTCCTTTGCCGCCCAAGTTTCCTTCTTCGATATATTTTTTGGTATTGTCCCAGGCTGCTCCGCCTGTTGTCATGGAAATTCCTAAGAATAGGCCCGTGACAATGCTTCCGACTAACATTCCTCCCAAAGCTTTTGGTCCTAAACCAAACCCCACAACAATGGGGGCTAAAACCGTAATCGCGGTAGGCATTATCATTTCTTTAATTGCGGCTTTTGTAACAATGTCAACTGCTTTTGCGTATTCGGGCTTTGCTTTGCCCTCCATTAAGCCTTTAATTTCTCTAAATTGTCTTCTTACTTCATTAACTACCGCAACACTGGCTTTTCCAACGGCCTCCATTGCCAGGGCGGCAAAAAAGTATGGTAGTGCGCCCCCGATAAATAATCCGATGATTACTTTCGGGTCGGAAAGAGAAAAAGCGGCCATATCCAATGCTTGTCCGCCTTTGGTTAATTCCTGCGTATAGCTTGCAAAAAGAACAAGCGCCGCAAGTCCGGCCGAACCTATGGCATAGGCTTTTGTAACTGCTTTGGTTGTGTTGCCAACCGCGTCTAACGGGTCGGTAATGTCCCTAACTTTTTTATCAAGCCCTGCCATTTCCGCGATTCCGCCGGCGTTATCGGTGATTGGCCCAAATGCGTCAATTGCAACAATAATTCCGGCCAAGGACAACATGCTCATTGCCGCAATTGCGATTCCATAAAGCCCTGCCAAATTGTAAGCAGCTAAAATTGCTCCGGCAATTAAGAGAATCGGCGCCATGGTGGATTTCATGGAAACTGCCAATCCGGCAATTACGTTTGTTCCGTGTCCGGTTGTTGATGCGTTGGCAATTGTCCTAACAGGTGAGAATTTTTTAGAAGTAAAATACTCCGTAATTACAACCATGCCGATTGTGACTATTAAGCCAATCGTGGATGCATAAAAAATATTTAACATTGGGATATTGCCGATTCCGTTTGGAAAAACCGCAGTTGTCAAAATATAAAATCCTGCCAAGGAAACAGCAAGGGACGCGATAAGCCCCTGATACAAGGCATTCATTATTCCGGTTCCGCGAAGCCTTACAAACCAGGTTCCGATAATCGAGGCGACAATGGAAATTGCTCCGATAAGCATCGGGTAAAATAAAACAGACGGATTTCCCGGAAAAGTTAAGCTTCCCAAAATCATTGCGGCGACTGCTGTAATTACGTAAGTTTCAAATAAATCCGCTGCCATTCCGGCATCATCTCCAACGTTATCCCCTACCAAATCGGCAATAACTCCGGGATTTCGCGGGTCGTCTTCGGGAATTCCTTTTTCAATTTTCCCTACCATATCTGTTCCGACATCGGCACTCTTTGTAAATATTCCTCCGCCTAATCTTGCAAAAACAGAAATCAAACTTCCCCCAAAACCTAAGGCAATTAACGGTTGAAGATTCCCTCCGGCGTATTTTTCAAGTATCCAGTAAAATCCGGAAACTGATAAAAGTGCCAAGCCTGCAACCATAAGTCCTGTTACCGCTCCGCCCTGGAAAGCAAGATTAAATGCCGCAGCCAGGCCTTTTTTAGCAGCTTGCGCGGTTCTAATATTGCTTCTTACTGCAATAGACATCCCTACAACTCCCGCGATGGTACTAAAAACAGCGCCGACTGCAAATCCAACAGCGGTAATCAGGTTAAATACAAAAAATAAAATTACAAAAATTATAATTCCGATTACGGCAACAACGGTATATTGTCTTTTCATGTAAGCTCCCGCGCCTTCTTGTATTGCGTCGGAGATGTCGTTCATTTTCTTGTCGCCTCTTTCGTTTGATAAAACTCTGTAGCTTAAGAAAACTGCGTATAAAATGGAGAGAATTCCCGCGGCAACAGAAACAAGCAATTTATTCTGTAATAAAAAAGATAAGTCCATATCAACGTAATCATTATAAGGAAAATTAGCTTACTTTTCAAGCAGTTGTTTGAAGATTAAAGATTCAGGATTAAGGATTAAAGAATAAAAAATCATTAATCGGAAATCATGAATCATTAATCATTTTGGAAGAGGCTCGTTGTCCAAACTCTTCCAAAGGTACCAGCAGGCGTAACTTCTTTTCGGTTTCCAGTTTTCGGAAAGTTTTAAAATGTCGGCGTCCTTCTCAATCTTATATAAATTCTTAATAGCGCGTCGAAGTCCAGCGTCGCCAAGCGAAAAAACATCTTCTCTTTTTAGCGTAAAAATCAATGTCATTTCCGCAGTCCAATTCCCCACTCCTTTTATTTTGGTCAGTTCTTTTTTTACATCTTCATCGTTCATTTTCTTTATTGTCTTGATATCTAAATCCCCATTTTTAAATGCTTGAGCAATATTTTTTATGTAGGATGCTTTTGAATAACTCATTCCGGCGCTTCTTAATTTTTCATCATCTGTTTTCAAAAGCTGTTCAGGAGATGGAAATTTTGTATTAAATAATGCGAGGAATCTTTTAAAGATAGTGTCGGCGGCTTTGCCGCTTAACTGCTGTCCGATAATTGACTCAACCAATTCTTCGTATAGCAATTCAGATCTGTCTTCAAACTCATGCGGTCCATATTTCTTATGGAGCTTATTTAAAACAGGATCAGAAAACATAATAGTATTTTGTATCTCGTATATTGCAAGGGACAAAAGTAGTTCTGCTAAATACTAAATACAAAATACTAGATACTAAACATCAAGATTAGCATTTCTCGCGTTGCTTTGGATAAAGTGTTTGCGGGGTGGAACTTCGTCACCCATCAGCATTGTAAAAGTGGCATCCGCTTCTTCGGCGTCGTCAATATTTACCTTTTTTAAAATCCTGTTGGCAGGGTTCATGGTTGTATCCCACAATTGTTCGGGGTTCATTTCCCCAAGACCTTTGTATCTTTGCAAGTTAATAATATTTCTGGAGTTGGCAGATGCCATGCTTTTCATGATAGTGTCCCTTTCATCATCGGAATACGCATACTGCATGTCTTTTCCGGATGTTAGTTTAAAAAGCGGGGGCTGGGCGATGTAAAGATATCCTTGTCTTATAACTTCCGGTAAATGTCTAAAGAAGAACGTTAGAATTAAAGTTTCGATATGCTCGCCGTCAACGTCGGCATCGGTCATAATTATTATCCTGTGGTATCTTAATTTCTCAAACTTAATTGTTTCCCCTATTCCCATTCCCAAAGCAATAATTAAATTTTTTACTTCTTCGTGTTCGATAATTTTATCAAGCCTTGCTCTTTCGGTATTTAAAATTTTACCTTTCAACGGCAGAATGGCTTGGAATTTTCTATCTCTCCCCTGCTTAGCAGATCCTCCCGCAGAATCTCCCTCAACCAAATATAATTCCGAAACGCTTGGGTCTTTTTCCTGGCAGTCTGCCAATTTCCCGGGAAGCGTTGAGCCTTCTAAAGCACCCTTTCTTAAAATCGCTTCTTTGGCCGCTTTTGCCGCCAAGCGTGCTCTGGCCGCCAAATAAACTTTTTCCAAAATTCTTCGTCCGTCCGCAGGGTTTTCTTCAAAATAAGTACTTAGCCCTTCTTTTACAATACTTTGCACAACCGGCTGGATCTCCGCGTTTCCTAATTTTCCTTTTGTTTGTCCTTCAAACTGGATTTTGTCCTGGGGCATTTTTACATAAACAACAGCAGTCAATCCTTCTCTTGTGTCGTCTCCCGTAATCCCCTCCTCGTCCTCTTTAAAACTGCCGATTTTTTTGCCGTAGTCGTTAATGGCGCGTGTTAATGCCATCCGGAAACCGGTTAAATGCGTTCCGCCGTTTACGGTATTGATAACGTTTACGTAAGACTCGACATTTTCCGAATATCCCCCGTTATATTGCAGTGCTACTTCTACGTCTACTTCTTTATCCATTTTATGAATCGTAATTGCTTTGTGGATTGGGTCTTTGTTTTCGTTAATTTTAGAAACCAATGCCGTAATTCCGCCTTCAAAGTAAAAATTAATTTCTTTTTCCTGGTCTTTTCTTTTATCCATTAAATGGAAATAAAGACTTGGAACTAAATACGCTCTTTCCCGAAGCGCTTTTTTAATTGTTTCAAAATCAAAGTTTGTTTCCTGGAAAATTTGCTTGTCGGGTAAAAAGGAAATTAAAGTTCCCGAATGTCTTCCGTGGATAAAATCATGACTAAGTTTTGAAGTTGTAACTGTTTTTAATTCGGATTTTACTTTTCCTCTTGAATATTCTTGTGTGTAAATTTTTCCATCTCTTGTTATTTCTGCAAAAAGCCATTCGGACAACGCGTTTACAACAGATGCTCCTACTCCATGCAATCCTCCGGAAATTTTATATGCGCTGCCGCCGAATTTTCCTCCTGCGTGGAGTTTTGTCATAACAACTTCTAAAGCGCTCTTTTTAAATTGAGGCATTATGTCAATGGGAATTCCGCGTCCGTCATCTGCAACCGTTGCGCTTCCATCATCATTCAAAACAATCCAGACGTTTTTTGCAAAACCCCCCAAAGCTTCGTCTACAGAATTGTCAATTACTTCCCGCAAGGATTCGTGGAGACCTGTTATATCGGTTGAGCCAATATACATTCCCGGCCTTTTTCTAACCGGCTCCAAACCTTCTAAAACTTGAATATGCTCTGCCGAATAGTCTTGATTTGGAGTTTCTTTTTGTGCTGTTTTCTTCGCCATATGAATCAGTTTAGCAAAATTTAGGGAACTTTTCTAGTGTCTGGTTTGGTAAACTGATGAAATCCTGAGCGAACGGAGAGAGTCGTAGGAACAACTTAGTTTAACAAAAAATTGGAGAGATTTCCAGGGGATATATAGATAATACAGGTATTATGTAATATAATTTATGAATGAACTACTTTTGTATCTTTATTGATGAGTCTGGAATGGCTAATCCTAAAATGCACAATGCCTCGCCTTACTTCTCTTTATGCGGAGTAGTGATAAATGAAGAGTTTAGGAATAAGATTGAGAAAGAATTTCATACGCTAAAAATCAAGCACTTCAAGAAAGATGTCGTTATCCATTATTCAGAATTAAGAAAACTGCTAAATAAAAATGAAAAAGTAATTGCTTTTTCGGAGGATTTAGAAAAACTATTAAATAAATTTCCCTTTTTTCTTCTTTACGTAATTGTTGATAATAAAAAGGCTAATGCTTATTCATGGAATAGCAAGGCGAGCTATAGAAAAGTTTACAGAGAAATTGTCGGAAACTTAATAAAATTTTTACTTGCAAAGAATGCTATGGGAAAAATATTTTCAGAAGCAAGTAATAGCTTGCAGGACATTTCTTTGTATGAAAGTTTTTTCCACTACATAGCAAATGGTATTCCTCAAGTTTCCATATCTCCCTTAGACGTTAAGAAACACCTTACTGCTGTTAGCTTTGTAACGAAAGCCAATAACGATACCGAAGAACAGATAGCAGATTTGTTTGCTGCTATGGGTAGGATAAAAATTGAAGTTGATAAGGGTATTAAGAAGGAAGAGGATTTGGATTCAATTGAGAAAGTGTTGTTCAAAATAGCAAGGAAGAATTTATTTGTTGGACGTAGCGCTAAGAAGGCATCGAAAGTGTTGCTTTATAATTCAATAAACTCTTTCCTAATTATCCCCTAATAGCAAAAAACTGGCTAGCGGCTTTCGCACACTTACCAGCTTTTCTTAATAAAGATTATATCATTTAAAATCCAACTTTTCAAGATGCATTTTAGCTTCAAAACCAAACTTTTGGATTATTTGTTCTTTTTAATTATAGTTGAAGAATTTTCAAAAGCCGCAACTAGACTAAATACTAATTTCATTGGATTCTTATTTCCCTTATCAAATCTGATTTGCTCATCATCAATATCTACAAATAACTGAGAATAGTCTTTTTTATTTTGTTTTCCATGAATTTTTTCACCAAGATATACAATTGCCATCTTCTTACCATCCTTCTGGATTATTTTTGCTTGAAGCCAATAATTTTCATCTTCATTATCTTCTTTTATAATTTTTGTAGGATTTAAGTCAAAGGAGATTATTGGTATGTCTTCATCAAATTTTGCCTCAAGATAGGCAGTTGCTTCCTCTTTGACTATGTCATTGCCCAAGAAATCTAGATAATCTACCTTCTTTTTACAGCTAATACAAGTAGCTATTTTAGAAAATCTGTTTACTGACAGTTTGATTTTACATTCTTTGCACAACGGTCCTTCTACTGAAATTAAATTTCTTCCGTTTCTCATTGTGGAAGATCTTACTCCGTCCCAAAGGAAACCACCGTAGGGGAATCTAAGCCTATTGGGGATTTGTGTATTCATAAATTAAATTATATTACTTTGGGGTTTCAAATCCAAATTTTCCCGGTTTATTTCATTGAATATTCTGGGAGGCGAGAAACTATTGCAATTGTTGCTTTATCAAATTGACCGCGTAAATTTATATGTGCATCCGAGCTCGGATCGGCCATAAGCGATAAAGCTTCATTTTGATTTTGAGGTAAATTTATTAGGAATCTTCTTTTTGGTTCCGTATAGCCAGAGCTATCCATCGTTTGTTCTGCGATATGTATATTATCTTGCTCGTAACCATTTCCTAACGTATAAGCTATTTCAATTTGAGGCCCGAAATGGTCTGGGTCTGGTTGAGTCAATCCTATGTATTGAAAAGTTTTACCACCATAAATCATCTCATATCTTAAATTGGGGTTTGATGATTTTCTTATCATTGCGTAACCCTTGTATTCGATGAGACCTTTTTCTGTCCATCCCCCGTCACCATCTATATTGCCATCATGGTACCTACTCCATTCTTCCGAACTTTCAACATGAATTACTTGCCATGGATTATCTTGCGTAGAATTTCTTGAGTTTAAAAGTTTAGCAAGTTCTTCAAATCCTGGTTTAAAAACTTGTAAGGCAACTTCATCTATTAATTTAAGACTAGTAACTAATTGAAGTCCTTTGTCTTCTTTTCGCATTTTTTCTTTTCTTGCTAATTCTTGAGTAGCAAGTCTTTCTTTTTCCTTTTGAGTAAGGTATGCTATTCTTTGTGCCTCTAATTTTTCTAAATCTTCTTTAAGTCCCATGGCTGAATTATACTACAGGATTAAATAAAGTCAAATTGCGGTTTCAAAACCAAATTTTCCCCTCCAGCTTAATTTTTCACTTACTCGGTTCTTATTGAATTATTAACCTATTTTAGGGGTTGAACCCCTAATGGGTTTGTATTGATGTATCGATACATGGAAACATTTTCGAAGCTCAACCCCAGGGGTCGGTGCGAGCAGAAGCAAATTTTTACCCGCAGGGTACCTTCGGCCCGCTAATTTGCTTTTGATACATTGACAAGTTTTTTGGTTGGTCATATACTTTTAATCTATGTTAACAAAGAATGATTTAAATCAAATTAGAAAAGTTATTCGTCAGGAAGTAAAAGTAGAAGTTAAAGATTCAACCCAAACCTTGGGTAGTCAAATAAGAATATCTAGAATGCAAGTTCAAGCAAATATAGGTGAACTCGATGATAGAATGAAGAATGTTGAAATTAGACTTGATGATGTGGGAAGTCAAGTTAAAAAAACCCAAAAAGATGTTTCGCAAATCAAACGTAATCAAGATGTAATGCTTGACTTACTCGATAAAGAACAAATGCAGCAGCGGAAAAGAATTATCCGCCTTGAAGAACACGCCGGTCTTCCAAATCCTCAATAAAAAGGGTTTCAAAACCATTTTTTTTGGGTTATATTAGCTTTTGTATAAGGTTGATAATCCCTGAAAGAAACTTGTCCTTTCGTGTCTGTCAGCCTCCAGTAGATCTTGGGCGCTTACAGCCAAATGTCCTCCCGGTTTTTTCGCTAATATTACTTCATTTGGTCCAAGAGCAATGTCATAATTTAACTCCCTTAGTCTACGCTGAAAAGGTGTTATTCGAGAAGCTATGCTTGCATTAACACCTTTTTCTTTTTCGGAAAAAAACGTACCTTTTAAAATACCTCCGGGAACAAGAATATCATTGATTCTGTCAATTGTTGCATCGGGCCTTACGGAATAAGTAATTGAATAAACAGCTAATGCTAGGCCTACAGAGTTATCGTCTATTCCGCTAAGGGTTTCTGCGGGAGTAATGTGAGTATTTACTAGTCCAAGGTTTTCTTCAATTGCTGGAGTATATGTTAAAACAGTTGCTCTAAATTCCAATTCTAATCCTTTGCCTTCTGGGCTTTCTGAAATTTCAGAAATTGCTTTAGTTGTGCCCGCGCCAATGTCTAGCACCACCTTACTACTGCCCAGCTGTTTAACATAAAACAAGCTCTGGATATATCCGTCTAGAATTGAATAATATTCTGATGCGTTGCGATCCATAGTATATCTATCTGCTCTTTCATGTACCCTAAGCGTTGCTAGTTGTTTGGCAATTTCTTGTCTTTCTAGAGAACCCTTAATGGCTAAGGGATTGAAGCCTGCTTCGTATTGTTGCATATAATTCTAAATTATATCATACTATGGGTTTCAAATCCAAATTTTCCAGGTGGTTTTTAATCGTCTGTTCCAGATACAGGACGAGAAAAGCGAGAAGTTTTTGTATATCCTCTATGCGTTAATGGATTATTGTAGGCAAAGCCAAGTGCTTTTTCCTGAACTGCCGGATTATTTTGCCAATCATCTATAGATAATTTAATGTAATTTACACTACCGAATCTCCCTTTTCCATATACAAAGACTTCGCCTTCTGGATTTACTTCTACAATTGTATATTTTTCTTTATAATATAGAGTACCTTTAATATTTTGACTATCAAAAATTATATACATTCGGGCATTAGTTTCCGTAGTGGGGGCATGGTTTTCTTCTCCATGTAAATATCCGATATGTATTCTAGGATCTATATCATGTAGTTCATCAGCCATAGTTTTAAAGCTTGTTTGCGCAAGATATTGTTCCGATTGTCTTTTTAAAGCCGCAATTCCCTCACGCTCTTTGTCTTGAGCTCTCTTTTTATCATTACTCTCTCTTGAGATTAATTCTAATCGCTTCTGTTCTGTTCTGACTTCTTTTCCTCTTGCTCTTCTAAGTTCTTCTATGAATCCCATGCCCGAATTATACTACAGGATTGAATAAAGTCAAATCCGCATGGATAACTAATCTTGATTGTCTTATAGTTTGACCTTAGTCTTAAAATTTGATATATTATGTTCTATGTCATTTCCTGAAATTAGAAATTATCCACCTTCACATTATATACAGGAAGATGGTGTAAAAATTGTTGAACCATTTTCATTTCCCGTAAGGGATTTTATTAACGAGAATGGATTTGCTGCCGTAGCTGTAGATGATAAATCTAATGAAAATCAATTAGATTTACCCAAAGACCAGTTGGGTATTGTTTTCTTTGACCCACAAAGACGCTTTTTATATGAATCCCAATATGTCGGATATTTTATAGGTAGAATAGATTTTCAAAATCGTAAAGAGATTCCCGAACTTGAAGATGTAGATTGGATATTATTTGTTCATGGTAGATTGCATTTAGAAAAATTAGGTATTCTTGCTCAAAAAATGCAAGATAAATTCAGTAGAAAAGTGGGTGTATATTTAGAGAATGAGATTGAAAGTGACACAGTACCTCATTTGGATGAAGATGGTTGGAAAAAGATCCTTGTTTCACGCGTCAACCCCAGGGGTTGACGCTGAAGGTCTTTCGTGTTTTACTAGAAACATGGCTACTCCTCCTAGGTATTTTCGAAAGGACTCTTATTATCATGTCTACAATAGAGGTACTAGGAAACAAAATATTTTTCTTCAAAACAAAGATTACAAGAGATTTCTAGAAAGAGTCAGGGAGTATAAAGAAAAATTCGGAGTAACAATTTTAGGATATTGTTTAATGCCAAACCATTTTCACTTTCTTCTTAGTCAGGACACAGACTTACCCATCACGTTTTTTATGCTAAGACTTGGCACTAGCTACGCTAAGTATTTTAATATTAAATACGAGCAGGTGGGAAGTCTTTTTCAGGGACGCTTTAAGGCAAAATTAATAGAGTCAGATGAATACCTGCTACAAGTATCCCGTTATATACATCGAAATCCGATTCCTATTTCAACCCCTGGGGTTGAGCTTGCGTCTTATCCTTGGTCAAGCTACTCAGCATACGTTGATGGAAAGAAGGATGGCCTAGCAGATTCTTCGCACATACTTAATTATTTTGCTGCGAATAATCCGGTAAAAGATTATAAGGAATTTACAGAATATGAAATTTCGGAAAAAGAATCAGCGCAAGTAAAGGATTTAGTTTTCGAAGACTAGCTTTCAACCCCAGGGGTCGGTGCGAACAAAATTATATCAAAACAAGGAGTAAAGCCAAATTTTCCGGGGTTAAATTTCCAGAAAGTCTGTAATTCTTCGTAGAATTGAAGGCCTTACGTATTGATAACGGGTTACTCCCTCTGTTTTAATAAGAGTATCTTTCCCGTCGAATCCTATATGAAAAGCTACTTGTGTTTCTACTTCTGCCCTTGCTCTTTCGTCAAGAACCCTGCCTTCACGGTTTGCTCTTGGAGAACGCGATGAAGCTGGCTGTAAAGTTCTTCTTCGCGGATGCCAGTTAACTGTTGCTTCTCTTCTTAAAACGCTTCCACCGTGTCTTTCCATAAGACGGTGTTATACCAAAATACTTTTCAAATCCAATTTTTTCCCACTGTTATTCTTGTTTCCCGATAGTTTCTTCGGGAATCATTAAGGGGTCGGATAATTCAACAAGCTGTTGGCCGAATTGCTTTGTCGGGGATATTAATCCACTTACTATGGCAAGTTTCGTAAGATTAGCCAGTGTAAGAAGTTCTTGTGTTTGTTCGGGCGTTATGCTTGGATTGGCAAGAGTCCTTTCTACTCGCCTGTCTATTTTCCTGAAGATTCTATAGAGCGAGCTTTGTTCGGGCCCATGTGCTTTATTAGTTTCGGCTGCCGCAGTTGGCGCGTCTGCTCCTCTTTCACCCATAAAGTAGATTATATCATTTTTAGGCTCAAAACAAAATTCTCTACAGAGAGTCTTAAATTAGCATTAGTGGTTTTTATTTCCGTATAAGTTTTTTGCATAAGCCTAATTGTGCCTACTAATTCTTTGCTCGGGGAAGTTTTCAAAATACTTTCGGCCGATAATATCAATCCTTCAACAAACCGCAAAGCAGTTTCTTTGTCCTTTGATTTGTCTTGAGCTAATCTTAATCTATCCCCTACTCCGCTATTTTTCAAAGACAGTAAAATTTTTTCGTATTCGTCCAAATCCTTTTGTCCAACGTTATCTTTATCAAGGAAAATAATCTTACATCTGGAAATAATAGTCGGCAGGATTGATTCGCTTGATTCTACAAGCAGCATTATAATAGTGTTTTTTGGCGGTTCTTCCAAGACTTTTAACAGCGCATTCTGCGATTCGAGCGTTAATCCGTTACCGGCTTCCAAAATTACCGCTTTTTGCTCGCTTTTAAAAGGCTTAAGAAAAATTCTTTTTTGAAAATCCCTAACTTGCCCAATGCCTACGGCTTTTTCGGATTCAATAAAAGCAATATCGATTTTATCTATTTTATTTTTTAGACAAAAATCAAAAGCGTAATTCTTTGCTTTTTCTATTGGTTTGCCGATTATTAAAAAGCTATGCATATGAACAATTTTCAGGTATCAATTTTCAATTTTCAGTGAATTAATTAATGATTCATTGGAACATTTATTGTAAATTGTGAATTGAAAATTAAGAAATTATATTGACTTTATATCATATTTTACCTTACTATAATAGCAATGCCCAGCGATACCCAAGCTCCGACAAAAAATCAAACATTAAGCGATATTTTACTCGCAGAGCACCTCTTGACACAGGAGCAGTATAATGATGTAAAGGTAAAAAGCGCAACTCAAAACGTATCGGATGAGTCAATTATAACCGCCGCTAATTATGTTACGGAGCAAAACATGGCCGAAGCTAAGGCAAAGCTTTTGGGAATTCCGTATATAGATTTGGCAAGCACTTCTTTTTCTCCGCAGGCTCTGGCATTTGTCTCCAGGGCAGTTGCGGAAAGATTCTCCGTAGTACCGTTTATGTACGATGAAAAGATAAAAACCCTTTCCCTTGCGATGAGTAACCCCGTAGATTTAGACGCGTTGTCTTTTGTCCGTCAGAAAACAGGTCTTACGGTAAAATCTTTCGCGGCCGGTACCGCGGACGTAGCCCGCGCGATAAACCAACAATATAGGCAGGAAATAGTCGGGCAGGTCGGAGAAGCAATAAAGGAAACGGAGCAATACGATAAAATTAAAACGGTCGACAGCAAGGATATTGCCCAGATTATAAAATCTGCTCCGGTTGCAAAAATTGTTTCGACAATTCTTGAATATGCGGTAACCAGCAGGGCATCCGATGTTCATATTGAGCCCCAGGAGGACAGGGTTAGGGTGCGCTACAGAATTGACGGAATTTTATACGACAGACTTAGCCTTCCCAAAAGCGTCCAGGAGTCAGTGCTTTCGAGAATAAAAATTTTGTCCGAAATGAAAATAGATGAACATCGTACTCCTCAAGACGGCCGTTTTAATTTTAGAGTTGAGGATAAAGAGGTTGATCTTCGTATTTCGGTTCTGCCTACGGTTTTTGGCGAGAAAATAGTCATGAGGCTTTTGCGAAAAACAGGCGGCGTGCCGTCGCTCCAGGAGCTCGGTTTAACGGGAGCTTCTTTAAAAAATCTTGAAACCGCAATGCTAAAGCCTCACGGAATCATTACGGTTGTAGGACCTACGGGAAGCGGTAAAACCACAACTCTTTACTCGGTTTTGAATAAGCTTAACACAACAAGGGTTAACATTATGACCTTGGAAGATCCGGTTGAGTATCAAATGCCCGGAATTAACCAAGTGCAGATAAATCCTGCCGTAGGCCTTACTTTTGCATCAGGCCTTAGGTCTTTTTTAAGGCAAGATCCAAATATTATTCTTGTCGGAGAAATCCGTGATCAGGAGACTACGGACTTGGCAATTCAGGCTGCTCTTACCGGACATTTGGTATTTTCAACCCTCCATACTTCTAATGCCGCGGGAGCCTTGCCCCGTCTTGTGGACTTAGGAGCGGAAAGATTTTTATTGGCGTCAACTATGACGGCTATTCTGGGACAAAGAATTGTCAGAAAAATTTGCAGCCATTGTAAAGTAAGCTATGCTCCCCTACCCCAAATAGTTGCAGAAATGAAAGCTGTTTTAGGCAACCTTTTTCCGTCTGCAAACGGTGAATTAAAACTTTACAAAGGAAAAGGCTGTGAAGATTGCGGAGATTCCGGCTATTTAGGAAGAGTGGGAATTTTCGAAACGCTTCCCGTTACGGATAAAATAACTGCACTTGTATTGTCAAACCCCGATAGTAGTACAATGGAAAAAGAGGCGATCGCGGAAGGAATGATTACAATGAAGCAGGACGGCTATATTAAAGTATTGCAAGGAGTAACAACGGTTGAAGAAGTTCTAAGAGTGGCACAAGAATAGCTTTATTGACTATTGACCATTTACGATTGACGATTACTGATTAATAGAAAAATGGTAAATGATAGATGGTAAATGGTAAATAGTGAATTTATGGATATTAACGAACTTTTGAATTTAACAATAAAAAACAACGCATCGGACCTGCATATTTTACCGGGTATACCTCCTGTTATTAGGATAGACGGAGGCTTAAGATATATTTCAAACTATGCCGCATTAACCCATGAAATCGTAGAAAACATGATTTATTCTCTGCTTACGCCTGCGCAGAAAGAACTGGTAATAAATAATAAGGAGCTTGATTTTTCTTTTGGGTTTGGCGGAGGCGACTACGGTAATTTAGGCAGATTCCGCGTAAATATCTATTATCAAAGAGGTTTCCTAAGCGCTGCTTTGCGTTTTCTGGTGCCCAATATCAGAACGATAGAAGAGCTTAATCTGCCGAAGATACTTCATTCGTTTGCGGATTTAAAACAAGGATTTATTTTGCTTACCGGACCAACCGGCCACGGAAAATCAACAACACTGGCTGCAATTATCAATGAAATAAACCTTAAAAGGTCTGTTCATATCTTAACCATTGAAGATCCGGTTGAATATATTTATCCCGCTGGAAAAAGTATAATTTCTCAAAGAGAAATGGACATCGACACACATTCGTGGCCGAAAGCTTTAAGGTCGGCTCTTAGAGAAGACCCGGACGTTGTTTTGGTTGGAGAAATGAGAGATCCCGAGACAATTTCCGCAGCAATAACAATTGCGGAAACAGGACACTTGGTATTTTCAACTCTGCACACCAATTCGGCCGCGCAGACAGTAGACAGAGTCATAGATTCTTTTCCTTCGACTCAGCAAAGTCAGATAAAAACCCAGCTTGCCTCAACCCTTAAAGGAATAATATCGCAAAGACTTTTGCCTCAAATAAACGGCGGAAGGATACCGGCGGTCGAGGTTTTGCTTGGAAGTACAGCAATAGCAAGCACCATAAGGGAAGGCAAAACACATCTTATAGATTCGATTATACAAACCTCTCAAGACGCAGGGATGATTACGCTGGAGTCCTCCCTTGCATCGCTGGTTTTATCAGGCAGTATCAGTCTTGAGATGGCAAAAAGCTATTCTTTGCGCCCCGACGACTTATTGCGTCTGGTTGGTTAAATTATGAGACTTCGTTATAAAGCCGCAACAAAGACAGGTAAAACAGAGCAAGGCTTAATTGACGCAAACGACATAAATGCTGCCGCTCAATATTTAAGGAGCAAAGAGCTTATGCCTATTCATATTGTGCCGGAGCAGCAAAATCCGCTGTCCAAGATCTTGCCCATGCTTAGTAAGGTAAAGTCATCCGATTTAATCATTTTTACAAGACAGCTTTCTTCAATGCTTGCTTCCGGCCTTACCCTGATGCGCGCATTAGCAATTTTAAAAGACCAGGTACAAAGCATAGCCATGCAGGAAGTGGTAAACAGCATTATTAACGACGTTGAAGAAGGCAAACCTTTTTCTGCTGCAATATCAAAGTTTCCCACGGTTTTTTCAGGTATCTATATCTCTCTTATTAAAGCGGGAGAAGCATCGGGGCTTTTAGACAAGGTTCTCTTAAGGCTTGCCGATAATCTTGAAAAATCTGCAAAACTAAAAGGTACGATAAAATCCGCCCTTATGTATCCGATTATAGTAATAGTGCTTATGGTCGTAGTCATGCTTGTTATGATGATTTTTGTTATTCCCCAGCTCACGGTTTTATATAAAAATCTCAACGTTCCTCTTCCCTTGCCAACGCAAATCATAATAGGCTTGTCTAATTTTATCCAAACCTTCTGGCCTATTATATTGATACTTCTAGTTATTGGTATAACTTTATTTAGGCGTTGGCACAAAACAACAGAGGGGCAGCTTATAATAGATGGTTTGGTTCTAAAGCTTCCGGTTTTTGGGAAACTTATAGAGCAGACAATTCTGGCCGAATTTTCAAGAACTTTTGGTCTTCTGGTCGGAACAGGAACTTTGGTTGTTGATTCCCTGCTGGAAACCGCCGATACGGCCGGGAACATACATTACAGAAACGCGATTAAGGACGTTTCAAAGCAGGTTGAAAAAGGAGTTACGATTGGAGACGCAATGTCGGTTTATCCTCTTTTTCCGCCAATTCTTATTCAGCTTGTAAAAATCGGAGAACAAACGGGAAAAGTAGATGAATCATTGACAAAAGCCTCGGAATATTTTGAAAGAGACGTTGACCAAACGGTAAAAACCCTAACAACGGCAATGGAGCCTTTTATTATGATAGTTTTAGGTATAGGCGTTGCTTTTTTAATAATTTCGGTTATTACGCCAATTTATAGCTTAATCTCGAGTATTCAGTAAATTTAGCTTCAAATTGGCACTTGACAAGATATTTAAAAATGTCTACATTGAATATAGGCGTGAAAAAATTAATAAATAAATTAAAGAAGTTATTCGCGATATCATCTGGCTTTACCCTCATTGAACTTCTGGTTGTAATCGGAATTCTCGGCGTTTTAGCAGCAGCATTAGTCGCAACAATTGACCCCTTTGAACAGCTTAAAAAAGCAGACGACGCAAAGATAAAAAATATTAGCGTAGAATTTCAAACAGCTTTAGTTAGATATTATACAACCCATGGTTCATTTCCCTGGAATGATGTAGCAAGTACGAATACTAATTGTACGAATTTGGTCACTACCGGAATAACAGGATTAAGGCTCAATACATCAGGATTAATGGCATGTCTTGGCACAGCTGCTCTTACTGGAAGCTTAATTTCCGAAGGCGAGTTAAAAGCTTCATTTACATCAAACACAACTGATCTTGGTAAAGTATCTGTGACCTGGGCTACAGGTTTCCCTACAGATGTTACTGTTTGCTTTAGTCCTACATCAAAATCTCAAAAGGCAGCACCGGATGCAAAATGGAACAGCCAGGGAGTTTTACAAGCTGGTTGTCCAAATGCTGCGGCTGCAGCTGACGTATGCTTCTGGTGCACAAAATAAGCCTCATTCCTTCTTTTGATTTGTTATACTAATAAAGATGCTGTTTTTATTTTCAATAGGACTTTTCGTAGGTTCTTTTCTAAACGTAATTATCGACAGACTGCCCCGTAAAGAAACAATCTTCAAAGGAAGGTCGCATTGCGAGTCTTGTAAAAAAGAGCTAGCTTGGTATGATTTAATTCCCCTGCTCTCGTTTTTAATGTTGAAAGGAAAATGCCGATACTGTAGGGCTAAGCTTTCATTTTTTTATCCAACAATTGAATTCTCCACGGGAATCTTATTTGCTTTAATATACGCTTTTGTCAATTTTCAATTTTCAATTTTCAATTTTCAATCAATTAACCAATTTCTAATTCCCAATTCATCAATCATTAATCAGCAATCATTAATCAGCTTGGCTTATTATCTGTTCATTGTGTCTTCTTTTATCGTTGTTTTCTTCTCAGACCTAAAGTACGGGATCATCCCAGACAAAGTCGTTTTCCCCGCAATTATTTTAAGCTTATCTTATTCTTTAATCATTAATCCTCAATCTTTAATCATTAATCTTATTTCCGGACTTGGAGCATTCGTTTTTTTTCTTATACTGTTCTTGATTACCAGAGGTAAAGGTATGGGCTTTGGAGATGTAAAACTTGCATTTTTACTCGGATTAATATTAGGTTTTCCCAAGATTATTTTGGCTTTGTATTTAGCTTTCTTGACAGGGGCAATCTTGGGTATCATACTAATTCTATGGAAGAAAAAAAAGTCCATAAAAGAGACTATTCCCTTCGGTCCATTTTTAATAATAGGTTCCTTGGCGGCTCTTTTTTGGGGAGAATTAATAATTCCCCAGGCGATACTTTTCTTGGGTTTTTAAGAAAAACAAGAGGATTTACCCTAATAGAGCTGATAGTTGTAACTTTTATTCTTTCAGCTTTGGTTACGATGTCTATAGCAACAATTAATCCGATAAAACAGCTTCAGAAGGCAAGAGACGGGCAAAGGCAGCACGATTTGTCGCAAATAAGAAACTCGCTAGATAACTATTATAACGATCGTAATTGTTATCCCGCTTCTTTACCAATAGGAGTGCCCTTTAGCAGTGGCTCGACAATATATATTCAAAAAGTTCCTCAAGATCCGGACTTTCTAAGCGGCCAGAATATTCCATATTTTTACCAAACAGATAGCAGTGACCAGTGTCCCCAGTGGAATGTTTTGTTTGCTAAATTATCTTCAGCTCAAAACTTGCAAACTTCTTGTTCGCTTACGCAACTGACGGACAGCGCCGGTAAACAGTGTCTGCCGGTAAATTACGATAGCGTAGGTTATAATTATTGCGTGCTATCGGGAGAAGTAGATTGTGATTACATATCTGCAAATTCATTTCCCGTTTCTTTATTGACAACGCCAACACCCACACCTGTGCCGACTCCAACTCCTGTTCCAACACCCACACCTGTGCCGACTCCAACTCCTGTTCCAACACCCACACCTGTGCCTACTCCAACGCCCGTTCCGACCCCAGCTCCTACTCCCTGTTCAACTTACTATGCTTGCACGGGAGCTAATGTTTGCAACGTCTTAGATAGTGCCCAGCAGCAAAATTGTAATATATATTATGGAGGGACACTGCAATGCTCCTGCGATTCTCATTGCACGGGACTTCCCTGCCAATGGTAGCGATTTTATGAGAAAGAACTTTTTAAAGAATAGTTTTGGCTTTACGCTGGTTGAGCTTATTGTAGTAATCGGCATATTGTCTATCTTGGCTGTAGTCGGGCTGGTGGCTATTAATCCGCTTGTACAATTTCAAAAAGCCAATGATTCAAGAAGGAAAGCAGATTTTTCGCAAATACAAAAAGCTTTAGAAACCTATTACCAAGATAAGGGTAGCTATCCCCTGTCCTCCGTAACATCCCCGCTTTACAGAATAACTGTTCCCGGGCAAACAACGCCGACAACTATTAACTGGGGAGAGCAGTGGCAGCCATACATGAATCTTGTGCCAAAAGATCCAATTGCTTCTAAAAATTATGTTTACTATTCTGCTGGACAATCTTATTATCTTTATGCTAGTCTGGATAGAGGAAGTAAGGATCCGCAAAGCTGTCAAAGCTTAAACGTAAACGGGGAATGTCTTAATGTTCCGGCAGCAAATTTGTGCGGAACAGGAGTAAAGTGTAATTTTGGCGTAACCAGCCCTAATGTTTCACCATAGGCGAAGCGATTAAGGATTAACGATTAATGATTAAAAAATTAATTAAAAATTGTAAATTAAAAATTGTAAATTGGAGAAGGGGTTTTACCTTAATAGAGCTTCTTATTGTTATCGCTATTATCGGTGTTTTAGCAACTCTTCTGATGGTTAATTTTGTAGGCGTAAGGCAAAGAGCAAGGGATGCGCAAAGAAAATCCGATCTTAGGCAAATACAATCTGCTTTGGAAATTTATAGGGCAGACAGCAGCAGTTACCCGTTATCCTTAGCGGGTTGCGGTTTACCTTTTTCGGCAAATGGCACTACTTATATGCAAAAGGTTCCATGCGATCCGTTAAGCTCCGGTAATTATGTTTATACTTATGTGCCGGGCAGCGGCAATATGACGTATTCAATATATGCTTGCTTGGAAAACGTAAATGATTCGCAGAAAGATACTGCGAATAGTTCGTATTGTACAGGCGGCAGCACAAACTGGTCATATACAGTAAATAGTCCGTAAAATGAATGGAAAAATATTGTTTAACAGCCGCGGTTTTACCCTGATTGAGCTAATTGTAGTTTTTTCCGTTATTTCAATTTTATCTACAGTTGGTATCGCGTCATTTATTGATTACAGCAGGTCTCAATCACTTCAGACCTCGGCTTCAAATTTTGCGGTAATTTTAGACTTGGCAAAGTCGCGTACAAGCTCACAGGTAAAACCGAGTGAATGCCTGGGGTCTCTTAACGGGTATCAGGTGGATATTCTTTCGGATACAACATATAGCTTAAGCGTTTATTGTCCGGAGGTTCATTTAATTCAAACTACAACCCTACCTGATAGAGGAAATATTAAATTCGACCTTGGTTTAGGACAAACAACTACCACTTCTATTTTCTTTCCAATAATTACAAGCGGCGTTCGGGGCGCGGGAAATGTTGTTCTTACAGGATATAATAAATCAAGATGGGTTTGCATAGACCCGAGAGGGATAATAAAAATCTTATCGTCTGCCTGCCCATAGCCTATGAGTTCTTACTTTATATTTTTTAAAAAACCGGAAAAACAGAATGGCCAAACGCTAATAGAAGCTTTAGTTGCTTTGGGAGCCGCGGTTCTTGTTTTATCCGCTATAACGGTTGCTGTTATTTCGGCTCTTAATAATGTGCAGTATACAAAAAATCAAAATTTAGCAACTCAATATGCTCAGCAAGGAATAGAAATTATGCGTCAGATAAGCCAGTCCAGCTGGGGATCGTTTTCCGCATACAACGCCGGCAGGTATTGCCTTGCTCAAAGAGACACATCTCCCTGCCCGCTTGGTTCTTTAATAGGTTCCTGCAGCGTGAGTTCGGGAACTTCTTGCGGACAAAACTATGGAATTTTTGTACGTGAAGTAGATGTCGCGCAAGGTTCCCAGGTAACTTGTTCCATCGGAAGCATCGGAGTTACCGTGATAGTTTCTTGGTCTGACGGCAGGTGTACCGACTTAAACAACACATATTGCCATAATGTTAAGCTTAATTCGTGTTTGTCTAATCATAATGTCAATGTTACGGCGCCATAGTTTAAATGATTATTGATTTAAGATTTATGATTAAAGAATTAATTAAAAATTTAAAATTTAAAATTAAAAATTTCGACAGAGGATATACGCTGATAGAACTGTTGGCGGTTATAGCAATTGTGGTTGTTGTCGGTGTTATCGTAGCCGGCATTCTTATTTCCTCTTTGCGCGGAGGAAGTAAATCCAATGTTTTGGACAACGTTAGGCAAAACGGTAATCACGCAATAACGCAAATGTCAAAAATGATTATTTACGCTCAAAGCTTTAACGGCGTGAGTACGAATGGCGGTTTTTATAAAACTAATTGTTATCAAGCTATTCCTCCTTCTCCGTCCCCAACGCCCGCGCCTATCGCCTATAAGTATATAAAAATTACTTCATTCGACGGCGGTCAGACAATCTTTTCCTGTAGTGGCTCAACTATTGCCTCAAACGGAGCATCTCTTATAGACATCTCAACCACCTCGCTTGTTTCTTGTTATTTCAGCTGTACGCAAACTAATTTTGGCCAGGCTCCCACAATTGGAATCAACTTTACTTTATCTCAAAATACTTCAAGCAATTTTGCGGAAAAACAAGCAACTATTCCGTTTGAGACCTCGATTACAATAAGAAATAATAATCTCTAGCAAAACAGTTCATATAGGGTTGACAGATGCCTATATGCTTGCTACTCTATATTTATAAGTTTTTTCTATGAAAAAAAGTAGTTTTTTGCGTATAAATAATCAGAGCGGACAGGCCCTCTTAATAGTTGTTTTGGTTATGGTTGTTGCTTTAACGGTGGGTTTATCTATAGCTTCAAAAAGCATAACAAGCTTTCGCAGTTCAACAGATACGGCAAGTTCCCAAAAGGCTCTTTCCGCGGCAGAAGCCGGAATAGAACAGGCGCTTAAATCAAATGCCTCAATTCCCTTAACTTCTATTTCTCAAGATACAAAATATTCTACCGATGTTAGTCCCGTTCAGGGAGCAACGTTTTTACTAAACGGCAGCAATCCTGTTTTGCAAAGCAGCGGAATTGATCTTTGGCTAACCCGTTATTTTAGTGATTCAGCACAGCTTTACAAACCCCCGTATTATCCAAGCTCTGGCAGTTTTACCGTTTATTGGGGTGAATCTGCGGAAGGCTGTAGCAATGCGGCCTTAGAGGTAGTTGTTATATCCGGAACGAAAACGTCCCCTGTAATATCAAGATATGCCTTTGATCCCTGCGCAGCAAGGCGAGGCGGTAATTATTTTGCTTCACCCGGCGGTCAGGCAACGGTTGCCGGCAGGAAGTTTTATTATCAGGCCACGATACCTGTTGGCGATGGCGGTGTAGCGGGCGGCGGCGGGCTTATGGCAAGGGTGGTACCGCTTTACATGAGCGCTATAATGGCAGTAAACGGTACGAATGATTTTCCTCCTCAAGGATCGGTTATTACTGCTGTTGGACAATCCGGAAACACTCAGCGCCGAGTGAACGTTTTTCAGGGCTATCCGGAGTTACCTGCCGAATATTACCTTTACAACCTATTCGTTCCGTAGAGTTTAAGTAGGATGAATAAAAAACCGTTTGGTCTTGATATAGGCGCAACAACCATAAAGCTTGTTTTTCTTGAAGGACAAAAAGGGGGGTATATATATAAAGCTTCTCTTATAGCTCCTTCTTCCGCAAAGGGGATGCTCTCGGAATCACCGCTTGATGAAGAAGAAATGGCTCAAACAATAAGAAAAGCCGTTAACGATGCCAGTATTAATTCAAAATATGTTAATGTTGCGCTGGCCGAAAACCAAGTTTATACAAAAGTATTGGAAATGCCTGTTTTGTCGGATAGGGAGCTCGCTTCAGCCATTTATTGGGAAGCAGAGCAATATATACCGATTCCCTTAGCAAATGTTACCTTAACCTGGAACGTGCTGAAAAGACCAGACAAACCTGCCTCGGCAGACAAAATGCAGGTTTTAATGGTCGGCGCCCCGACAATGCTGGTTAATAAATATCAGAAAATTCTTCTGATGTCAGGCCTTACTATTAATTCTATGGAAACAGAAATACTTTCGACAATCAGATCGCTTGTCTTGGGAGAAAATTTTCCTCCGACCCTGATTATTAGCATCGGAGCAGTTAGCACTTCGTTCGCAATTGTTAGAAATGGGGTAATGGTTTTTACTTACTCTATGTCAATGGGAGGAGCCGCAATTAACCGCGCTATTGCTACGGATTTTGGATTAACTTCGGCTCAAGCCGAGGAGTATAAAAAGGTATATGGAGTTTCCGGAAAAAGTTTGGGAGGAAAAATAGGTCAGGCAACGGAACCGATATTAAACTCCATATTGGCGGAAGCTAAAAAGTCTCTTGCTTTTTATACGCAGAAATATAAGGACGAAACTCCAATAAGACAAATTTTGCTTTCAGGAGGAACGGCAAAGCTCCCCGGTATTGAAATATTTTTTGCCAATAATTCAGGCATAGAAACGGCAATAGCCAATCCATGGAAAGTTCTTTCTTCACAAGCGGTTCCCAAAGAAGTTCTGGATAATGCCTCCGATTATACTATAGCCGTAGGGCTTGCGATGAGGGACTATGAGTAACGATATTAATCTAATTTCAAATAAAGATGTCGCTTCTTTAAAGGCAAAAAAACGATTAAAATTAACGAGAACAATAGCAATAATTAGCCTTACTATTGTTGCGTTGTTATCAATAACAGTTTTTATCATTACGAGCCAATCTTCTCTGGAAGGAATAAGAAAAGATGGGAATTCCGCTCTCCAGAGCATATCATATTTAAATAAAAAAACTGCAAAACTTGCAATTATAAATAATAGATTAAGAGATATTTCCGATATTCTGGAAAAAAGAAAAAATTATACAAGCGCAATCAACACTCTGTTGCAATTAATGCCTCCGGAACTTTCCGCAACCGCTCTGGAGTTGGACAAGAAAGATGTCAGATTGGTTGTCCGCTCAAACTCTTTATTATTAATAGATAAATTTTTAAATAGTATTATTGACCTTTCTGCAAAAAAACAGGTAATAGGAAGTATCACAATAGAAAGTTTGATTACTAACCAGAAAACAGGAAACTATTCCCTGTCTGTAAAAACAAAATTGCTATGAAAAAAAAAGTTAACATAGATTCGGCAACTTTTTGGTTTCTATACAGAAGATATAAAGAGTATCTTTTGCCGGTTGGGGTAATTTTTGCTTGCATTCTGCTTTTTCTTTTGGTAATTATTCCTCAATTCCAAAATTTTTTAGACATCCAGCAGCAGATAAAAGCGGAGTCTAATAAGCTGGTTATCCTAAAAAATAATTTAAACTTGCTTACCAATATGGATGAACCCCAAATGGATGCACAGCTTCAAATTGTGTCAAATACCCTTCCGCCAAATAAAGATTTTGAAGGTATTTTAAACGGTATTGCCGTTGCGGCAAATAAAGCGGGGGTATTTTTAGGAGATTATGAGTTTCAAGTGGGAGACATTACCAAGCCATCTTTGAATATCCAGTCTTTTCCGTCTTTACAACTCTCCCTGACAATTAGCGGAGGCGTAAATGGAGTGACTCGTTTTATGACGGAGCTTTATAAAACGGTTCCCCTGTCCGAAATTACAGGTGTAAAAGTTACCAATACGACTTCCGAAATTATCATTCTTTTTTATTACAAACCTTTCCCGCCGCTTGGATTTAACAGCAGCGCGCCGATAAATCCGGTATCTCAAGAAGGGGCATCTATTGTTTCCAATCTTTCTTCTTGGAATAATGCGGCAAGAGCCGGTCAGACAATTGTCCAACCGCCCCTTGCTTCTTCAAGTGCAGTAAACTCTAACCCGTTTTAATTATCTAATTAGATCCGGACGAAGCTTAGAGGTAATCTTTACAGATTCTTTTTTTCTCCAAGCCTCAATATGCTTGTGATTTCCTGACAGGAGTACTTCCGGTACGGATAAGTCCCCATATTTTTGAGGTTTTGTATAATGGGGGTGTTCAAGATAAGGCGAAAAAGACTCAAGAGCGGCAGAAGAGTCCCTAATGACTCCTTCTATAAGTCTTATGACGCTATCGGTTATTAACATTGCCGGAATTTCTCCGCCGGTAAGGATAAAGTCTCCGATAGAAATTTCTTCGTCTACAAAATACTTAATCCTTTCATCAAATCCTTCATAATGTCCGCAGACAATTATTAAATGTTTTAGTTTTGAAAATTTTCTTGCAGTCTTTTGATTAAATGTTTTTCCCTTAGCCCCAAGAAGTATTATTTTTTGCTCGTCTCCTTTTAGTTTTTTATCCTTTGTCTTTTCAATTGCCCTATGCAAAACGTCAACTCTTAAGACCATTCCGCTTCCTCCGCCATAAGGAGTATCATCAACCAGTTTGTGCTTGCCTATTCCAAAATCTCTTATGTTTATGTATTCAATATCAACCAGCTTTTTTTCTTTCGCCCTTTTAATTATAGATACGTCAAAAGGTCCTTGGAACATTTCAGGGAAAAGTGTAATAATAGAAATTTTCATAGTTAAGTCTAAAATGATTTATTTTAAACTTGTAATTGCGGATTTTCGGAAAGAGAGATATAGATTTTTTTTCCTAGTTTGATGGCGGGAATTTTTACTACGTTTCTTATCGCCTTAATAACTTTTCCGTTCTTGCCAATAATTTTTCCCATATCTTCTTTTGCAACGGTAACGGTAAAATTTACTACCCCCTCTGTTTCTTCTTCGGTTATTTTTACCTGTTTTGGATCGTCAACAATAGCAGAAACGATGTACGATAAAGCTTTTTTCATAATTTTATTCCAATAGTTTTGTAACCGTTATACTTGGCTTGGCGCCAACGGATATCCAATATGCGTATCGCTCTTTGTTAATTTTTTTCTTTCCGTTTACTCCTTTTTCAAAATAACCAAGAGTTTCGATTGCTGCTCCGTCACGCCTGCTTCGTTTCTCCTTAACGACTATGCGAAATTTTCTTTCGCCTCTTTTTCCTGTTCTTGATAATCTAATTACAACTGCCATAATTTTTATCTACTATGTACTATTGACTATGTACCATTCTAGCATTATTCATTGCTCTTCTCAACCCCGCTTAGCGGGGTCAATAGTTTTTCCTAAACTTAAAGTAACCAGCGCAACTTTTGCCGCGTTTTCTTCGGCTTCCTGCTTTGATTTCCCCTCTCCTTTTCCCAGCAAAACTTTAGCTACGTATGCGCCGACGGTAAAAATTTTAGCGTGTGCGGGCCCTTTTTCGCTAATGACTTTATAGACCGGAGAGGTTTGTTTCTGCGACTGTATTTTTTCCTGCAAAAGGCTCTTGGGGTCTTTAAAAGCCTTATTTTTTACATATAAATCTGCTTTAGGCAATAAAACCTGATTTAGGAAATCCGAGACAACTTCTGTCCCTTGATCCAAAAACAGAGCTCCTATAAAAGCTTCAAAACTATCCGCAAGTAAACTTTGATTTTGCCTGCCTCTTGATTCCTCTTCCCCTTTTGACAAAAGCATGTAGTTTCCAAAATTAAGTTCTTTGGCGCAAAGTGCAAGGCTTTTTGTATTAACAAGAAGCGATCTAAGATTAGTTAATATTCCTTCGTCGAAATTTGGATATTTGTTATAGAGGTGTCTGGATACAACAAAGGAAATAACGCTGTCACCTAAAAATTCCAAACGTTCGTTGCTGGATAGTTTTTTCTTTGTTTCGTTAAGATAAGATCTATGCACAAAAGACTGCTCAAAAAGCTGTTTATTTTTAAATTTCGGAAGGTTTATCATAATTTAACAATATTGCCTAAAACGCCGTTTATAAACGACGGGCTAGTGTCTCCCCCATATTCTTTTGCAAGTTCAATCGCCTCATCAATTATTACTTTTGGAGGCTGTTTTTTTTCTATTAATAATTCGTAAACTGCCAGCCTTAATATTGCCAAGTCAGCTCTGTTGATTTTTTCGATTGGAAATTCAGGCGCTGATTTTCCTATAGCCTTATCTATGACTCTCTGTTTAAGAATAATGTTTTTAGTTTCCGGCAGCACCCTTTGCTTATGAAACTCCAGTTTAAAAAGGTCTTCTACTAATTTTTGCCTTTTTTTGTGCCGCGGGTCAAGAGGGTTTTTCATGCCGTATTTTTTTCTTCTGTTTTATCTTTCTTTTCCTCTTTTTTCTTCTTCTTGGTAACGTCAATTACTTCCCTACCCTTGTAATACCCGCATTTCTTACAAATTGTGTGCGGCAAAACAGGGCTTTGGCAATTGAAACAAAGTACGGTATTTCTAATGCCAAGCCTAATGGCAGCTCTTCTTTTTCCTTGTCTTGCCCGTGAATGTCTTTTTTTCGGTTCTTGCGGCATATATTGGCTTTTAGTCGTTGGTCTTTGGTCGCTAGCTTTCTAATGACTAAAGACTAATTGCTAATCGCTAAGCTCTATTTTACTTTATTTTTGAGCTTACTGCAAGACTTTAATTAATCAGGGGAGACGGTTTTATTGTTAATTTCTTTTATTTTATCCAGCAGGACGGGATACTTAGAAATTTCGTTAAATATTTTACCTGCTTCACGTTTCGTTTTTTCTATTAAATTTAAATCGGAAAAATCTGCAATTTTTAGCATATTTCTTCCGTGCTGGGCTGTTCCGTATAAATCCCCTGCTCCTCTTAATTTAAGGTCAAGTTCCGCAAGCTGGGCTCCGATGTAAATAGTTTCCATAGATTTTAATCTTTTTAAAGTTGACTCATTCTTGCTGTCGGTAAAAAGCAAGCAATAAGATTGTTTGTCTCCTCTTCCCACCCTGCCTCTTAATTGATGCAGTTGGGCAAGTCCGAATCTTTCGGAAGCCTCAATCATAATAATTGTCGCATTGGGGAAATCTATTCCGACTTCAACAACGGGGGTTGCGACTAGAATATCCGTTTTTTTATTTTTAAAATTATTAAGAACTTCTTCTTTCTCCTTCGATTTCATTTTTCCGTGCAAGAGACCTAATTTTAATTTCGGAAAAATCCGTTTTAAGTTTTCAAATTCTCTAGCCGCCGCTTTAACCGTAATCATTGATTCGGATTCTTCTATAAAGGGACAAACTATAAACGCCTGACTTTTGTGTTGATTTATTTCTTTTTCAATCCATTCGTAAGCGCCGTTTCTTTTCTCCGGAGGGACAAGCCAAGTCTTTACTTTTTTTCTGCCTATTGGCATTTCGTCAAGAAGTGAAAGATCTAAGTCTCCGTATATAGTTAAGGCCACAGTTCTTGGAATTGGCGTTGCTGTCATTGTTAGAAGATGTGGATTTCTTCCTTTGCTTCTAATGATTGCCCTCTGCTCCACTCCAAATCTTTGCTGTTCGTCAATAACAACCAAACCTAGATTTTTAAAGTTAACATTGTCATAGATTAGAGAATGTGTCCCTATTGCTATATCAAATGATTGATGATTTATGCCCGCCCCGCTTCGCTTGGCGAGGCTGGGGATTGATGATTTATGATTTTTATTCTTTAATCTTAAATCTTTAATCTTTAATCTTTTTGTTTCCGAAGTAAAAAGTTCAACTCTAACTCCGAAAGGTTTTAGAAGCTTAGTAATAGTTTTATAGTGCTGCTGTGCCAGGATTTCGGTTGGGGCCATTAAAACCGATTGAAAACCGTTAAGAAAAGCAAGGTACATCGCGATTGCGGAAACTACTGTTTTTCCGCTTCCTACCTCCCCTTCTAAAAGCCTATTCATTGGTTTTTTAGCTTCTAAATCGGCAAATATTTCTTTTACTGCCTTTTTTTGCGCATTTGTTAATTCAAATGGAAGCTTATCTAAAAAGTTTTGTATGTTTTTATCAAACTTAGTGGTTAAAAATTTATATCCCAAAGAAGTGCTTTCCCATTCTTTTTTTCTTGCAAGAGCAGAAAGCTGTAGGATAAATAATTCTTCAAAAGCTAATCTCTGTTTTGCTTTTTGTGCAGAGTCTAAATCTTGAGGAAAATGAATTTCTTCGATGGCTTTTTGATAGTTCATCAACCCGTTATTATGGATAATCTCGTCGGGTAAATACTCTTTTAAGTTTTCTTTTTCTTCTAAAATTTTATAAACTTGCCGTCTTAGCCATTTAGATGAAATGCCTTTTGTTTCCGGATATACCGGAACTAGTCTTCCCGTATGGATTGTTTGATTATTGAAAATAACTTCGTAATCGGGAGACAGCATTGTAAGTTTATTCCTATCTAAATCTACTTTCCCGGAAAGAGAAATCAAATCGCCTTTTTTCATTGCTCTTGTTAAGAAAGGCTGATTAAACCAAATAACGCTTAACGATCCCGTATCGTCAGAAACAATAGCTCTCTGCAGTGTTTTAAATCTTTTCGTGTATTGATTTTTTATTTCCTCTACGGTTCCTTGAATTGTTATTGTTTCTCCTGCCTGGACTTTTCCGATTTTCGAAACAAGAGAATAGTCGTCGTATCTAAAGGGGATATGAAATAAAAAATCGCCTAATTTTTTTATTCCTAGCTTTTCAAGTCTTGAGGCATACATTTTATAAGCTCTGGAAGCTTCTCTAACAGGTGTTTGCAAATTCATAGCTCATTGAAGAGTTAGGAAAGGAAGAAATGACGTCGCAACTAAGGCAATGGTAGATATAGCAACAATTACGGTCCAAATTCTCCTGTGCTTTCTAAAAGTATCCATATGTTTATTTTACCACACTATTTACCTTTTATTCTTTTTATTTTTCTTTTACCAACTCTCAATATCTTATTGTCTAATGCTCTTGCGTCAAATGGAAAGTTGGGATCCATGATTACCTCATTATCTATTGATGTGCCACCCTGCTTAACAAGCCTTTTCCCCTCAGATATTGTACCAGCGATATCGGAGGCGACCAAGGCGTCAACTATAGTTGGCCCAGATATCGGTGTATGCGGAGTGCGGAATGAAGGAATATTAGTAGCATCAAATACTGGTATATTTCCAGGCTCCTTTCTATTTTGAATAACTCCCTTAAATTCTTCTTGGGCCTCGCTAGCCGACTTTTCATCGTGGAGTTCGCTAACGATTTGATGCGATAATTCTTTTTTAATATTAATCGGATTTTCTGATTTTAATTTTTTCTCATAATCTGAAATTTTATCCAAAGGCAAATTTGTTGCCAAAGTAAAATATTGAATAATTAAATCGTCCGGAATTGCCATTATTTTTGCGTACATGTCGTTTGGATTATCATCGAGCCAAATTGCATTACCGTAAGATTTACTCATTTTCCTTCCGTCCGGTCCTTCAAGAATTAGCGTTGTTAAAACAAAAGACGCCTTATGCCTTAAATCTTTTTGCAAGGTTCTTCCGGCCTGCATATTAAATGTTTGATCGGTTCCGCCAATTTGAATATCGGTATCTAAAAAGTAACTGTCATATCCTTGCATCACAGGATATGAGAATTCGTGAAGCCCTACCCTCTTTCCTTCTGAAAGTCTTTTTTTAATAAGCTCCCTGCTTAATAAATCATTTGCGGAAAAGTGTTGATTAAGCTTTAGAATTTCTTCAAAGGTTAATTTTTTAAGCCATTCGCTGTTGTATCTTACTTTAATTTTTGAGAAATCTAATAATTTTTCCGCCTGTTTTTTGTATGTCTGAAAGTTTTCTTCGATCTCTTTTGAAGTTAAACTTGGTCTTTCGGCATCCTTGTCGGAAGTGTCTCCTATTAGAGCGGTAAAATCCCCTATTAAAAAGGTTACGTTGTGACCTAACTTCGCAAATGCTTGAAGTTTTCTAAGACCTACGGTATGTCCAAGGTGGATTTTTGTGGCTGTTGGGTCGATTCCAAGGTAAATATTTAATTTTTTGCCTGGTTTAAGAAGTTTTTCGAGTTCATTTTTTCCGGGAATGATGTTTGCAACGCCTCTTGTTAATAATTCTTCAATCTTGTCCATAAGGCGAGTATAGCATACCTGGCAGCCGGTAGGCTAGTTTGTGATTAGGCGTAAATTTGCTATACTATTAAGCAGTATGTTGGATTACGGCAGACGTAGAAAAAGCAGAAGACAAAGATACTCTTCAGACACCGCAAAAATGATTCTTATCAGCAAAATTACTAAATACGCTTTTTTTGGACTAATAGGTCTCATTCTTTTAATGACGGTTCTCTTTATTTGGTACGGAAGATCTCTTCCGACCCCCGGAAAATTAGTTGATGCCCAGCGGTCCGATTCCACAAGAATTTATGACAGAAATAACGTTCTTCTCTATTCGGTTTACCAAGATCAAAATAGAATTTACGTTAACCTTCCGAATATTCCAAAGTATTTGCAACAAGGAACAATAGCGATTGAAGATAGAAATTTTTATAATAACCAAGGATTTTCAATTACAGGATACTTAAGGGCAATTAGGAATATAGTTTTATTCAGACAGCTTTCCGGAGGCTCGACTCTTACACAACAGTTGGTTAAAAACGTTCTCCTTACTTCAGAACGGTCAGTGCCGAGAAAAATAAAAGAATTAATGCTTTCAATTCAAGTTGATAATAAATACACTAAGGACCAGATTTTGGAAATGTATTTAAATGATGTGGGTTACGGAGGGACAGCCGTTGGTGTTGAAGCCGCCGCCGAAATTTATTTTAATAAAAGCGTTAAAGACTTAAATCTTGCTCAATCAGCATTGCTTGCGGGTTTGCCTCAAAGTCCCACGACTTATTCTCCTTTCAGCGGAAACAAATATTATATAAATAGGTCCGAGGAGGTATTGGATGCAATGGCCAGAGATAAATACATAACCCGAAAGCAGGCCGATGATGCTTTTAAGGAAATTAAATTTATGCAGTTTTCTCAAACCAACACCGGTATTAAAGCTCCTCATTTTGTTTTTTACGTAAAGGAACAACTGGTTAAGCAATTTGGTGAAGCAATGGTTGAAAGGGGCGGATTGCAGGTTAAAACATCTCTTGACTACAATATAGAAAAAGAAGCGGAAAAAATTGTCAAAGAGGAAATAGGGAAATTAAAAAGTTCGCGCGTTGGAAATGGAGCGGCAGTTGTTAGTAATCCCAAAACCGGAGAAATTCTGGCAATGGTTGGCAGTGAAGATTATTTTAACACCGAAAATGACGGTAATTTTAATGCGGCTACCGGGTGGCGTCAGCCCGGTTCATCCTTGAAGCCGATAACGTATGCGGTTGGTTTCTCAAGAGGCTATACTCCTGCAACTGTCCTTATGGATATGTCAACCAACTTTAAGGCGACAGACAGCGAAAAAGATTATAACGCCGTAAACTACGACGGTAAATTTAGGGGCCCGGCACAGGTAAGATTTGCGCTTGGAAATTCCATTAACATCCCTGCCATCAAAATGCTGGCAATGGTCGGAATAAGAAATGTAATGCAAAAAGCATATGAAATGGGAATTTCCAACTGGGAGCCTACGGACGATAATTTGAAAGATGTCGGTTATTCCTTGGTTTTGGGAGGGAGAGTTGTCCGTTTGGTTGATGAGGTTGAAGCTTACGGAGTTTTTGCCAACGGCGGGAACAGACAGCCGTTAACGTCAGTACTTGAAGTAAAAGATGCAAAGGGAAATTCTTTGTATAAATATAATCCGCCTTCCCCCCAGAGAGTCCTTTCCCAAGAAGTCAGCTTTTTAATTTCCCATATACTTTTGGATAACAACGCAAGGCTTATTGATTTTGGGGCCTATTCCCGGCTTGTCGTTTCCGGGCATCCAAGCGTCTCGGTTAAAACCGGTACGACCAATGATTTTAAAGATAACTGGACCGTTGGATATACGCCTTCGTTTGTCGTGGGTGTTTGGGTTGGTAATAATGACAATAGCTCTATGGGTAAGATTGCCTCCGGAATTACAGGTGCCGCTCCTATTTGGAATAGGATCATGAGCTTTGTTCTAAAGGGAAAACCTGATGAGCCGCCGCAAAAACCGGACAATGTTTTGGCAATGCAAATAGATGCGTTTGCAGGAGGACTGCCGGTTTCCGGACAGCCGACAAGGACAGAATATTTTATACAAGGAACTCAGCCTACCGGTCCGGGATTTATCTTTCAGAAGATTAAGCTATCAAAGTATCAGGACGGAAAAATTGCCAACGATGCCGAAGTCAAAGCAGGAGATTATACAACTAAAGATTATGTAGTGTTTAAAGAAAACGACCCCATATCAACCGATGGAAAAAACCGTTGGCAGGATGGGATTGATGCGTGGTTAAAGCTTACTTATGCTGCCGATCGTCCTGAATATTATCCGCCAAAAGAGACATCCGATTATCAATATCCTTCGGGTTCGCCAACGCCCTCGCCCAGTGCAACCTTAGAGCCTTCCCCTACCCCCATATCAACGCCTTAGTTATTTTATTACGGCTTTGAATGTATTTTTTAAAGAAGCAATAATTTTTCCTCTAATGGGAGCAATGTTTTCATTTGTTAAGTTTTTTTCCGGGTCTTGGTAGACAATATGAAAAGTTCTTGACCCTTTAAACATATCGGCAAGTGTTACATCAGATATAAGCTCGCTTTGTTTCTTTATTTCGGCGATTAAATCTTGCGTTTTTATGTCATCAGCAACAACTACGGAAATGTCTTCTGTTATTGAGGGATATTTATTAAGCGGTTTATATTCTTTTTTTAAATTTGTAAACCTTAGTACCGTTTCAAAATTTATTTCAAAATCAATTAGAGAGTTATCCAAAACCTCTATTTCTCCGAGATATTCTTTTTCTATGTATATCGATGATCCGAGTCCCCCTTTTTGGGAGTTTTTAAATACAAGATTCCTTATTCCTACGTCGATAAGAAGCTGCTCAAGTAATCCCTTAACCTCATAAAAGCTGGCATTTTGTCTCTTAACTACGCCGGCAAGCATTAACTGTTCCGTGGGTAAACCGCTGCTATTTTTCAGATAAACCTTTGCTAATTCAAATATTTTTATTTCGCGGGGTTTTTTATTTTCAAAAACTACTTTTAAGAGACTTGGGACAAGAGTTCTTCGCATGTAAGCAAAATCTTGGGTAAGGGGGTTTTGTAAAGTTAGGGCCTCCTCTTCCGGCCCTTCCAGCAAATCCGAAGAAACCATTGAATAGGTATAACACTCTATAAATCCCCAGTATTTTAAAGCGCTCCTCACTCTTTTTTCCCAGAAGAATTCATCAATAGAATTACTTACTGCTTCAAATTCAATGGAAGGAAGTTTGCTTGGCAGGTTATGGTAGCCGTAAATCCTGGCAATTTCTTCAATAATATCCTCCTCAATTTCCATATCGCTTGCTCTGAATGAGGGAATTTTTACCTCTAGTTTATTGCCTATAATTTTATTTTCAAACCCCAAATCGGAAAGTATTTCTGAAGATTTCTTAATAGGTATGTTAACTCCGACTAGCGAATTTATTTTATTTTCTAAAACTTCAATTTTTTTATCCTTAACTTTGTTTGGATAAATATCAGTAATCTCGGAAACTACTTTGCCGTCGGCGATTTGACTGTAGAGTTTTATCCCGTATAAAAGCGTTTCGTAGGCGAGCTCCGGGTCTAATCCTTTTTCATTTAGAATTGCCGCGTCCGAACGCACGCCTAAAGACATCGAGGTTTTTCTCATACGGAATTTGTCGTTATTGTCTATAAAAAATAAAATACGCTTTGTGTCCTGAGTAACAACGCTATTTTGCAGTCCCATTATTCCCAAAAGGTCAACGATTACGTTTTCATCGTTTACCGCAATTATTTCTCCTCCAAAAAGGATATGCTGTTTATCGTCCAAAGTTTTAATTCTGTTTCCCCTTGCGGCCTCTTTTACGGTTAGGGTTTTTGAGGCCAATCTGTCAAAGTCAAAAACGTGAGCGGGGTGTCCGGTTGTTCTCATCACATAATTCGTAGCGTCAATTAAATTATTCAAACTTCTTATGTCGGTTGTCTCAAGCCTTTCTTTTAAAAATGCAGGTGATTCTTTTATTTTTACATCCATTACAACGGCACAAATTCTATTTACGAGTTTTGGGTCGTTTTTTATTTCGATAAGGCTTGCCAGTCCTTTTGTGTCGGGTTTCGATGGTCTTAAGGGTATAAACTGCGCTTTAATTCCCGAATGGTTAAGCACTGTTGCGGTTTCCCTGGCAATTCCGACAACAGACATTAAATCAGGTCTGTTTGTAGTAACCTCAATGTCAAAAATAAAATCGTCTTTGTACCTCTCCAGTCTTTCTACGGAAACACTTGTCAGAGAAAGTTTTTCGGCAATCTCTTTTGCGCTTGCGGCTGTTTTTACGTAATCTCTCAACCAGCTATCAAGTATTTTTATGTTCATAATTATTTAGTTACTAGTTAACTAGATACTAGTAACTAGCTACTGATTTAGAATTGTTCCAAAAATCCAAGTTTATTTGAATACAAAAGCCTTAAATCGTCTATTTCAATGCCGTCTTTCATCATCAAGACCCTTTCCACTCCCCAGCCAAAAGCAAACCCCGTATATTTTTTAGGATCAATTCCCGTAGCTTTTAAAACATTCGGATGGACCATTCCCGCTCCCCCAAGCTCCAGCCAGCCCGCCTTGCACAGCTTACAGCCTTTACCAAGGCACACTCCACAAGTTACGTCAACTTCAAAAGACGGTTCTGTAAACTGAAAATGATAAGGTCTGATTCTTGATTTTCTTTTTTCACCGAAATAGGATTTTACAAAGTAATCGAGCGTCCCTTTTAAATTAACTATGGAAACATTTTCCGAAATTACGAGCCCTTCGAATTGATGAAACATCGGAGTATGCGAAACGTCGGATTGCCTTCTGTAGCATTTGGCAATATTCAACATCTTTATAGGCGGTTTTTTTCTTTGCATTTCCCTAATCTGTCCGGATGAAGTATGCGGAGTTAAAAGCATTTGCCCTTTTTCGTGATTTGGTTTTTCTTTAATAAAAAAAGTTTCCCAGTCGTCTCTTGCAGGGTGATTTTCCGGAAAATTTAAAGCGGTAAAAGCATACCAGTCCCATTCAACTTCGGGATATCTTACTCTTGAATAACCTATTTTTTCAAAAATTTTACTTATTTCTTCAATGGCTTGGGTTACCAAATGTAAATGTCCAAGGGAAGGCTTAATCCCGGGGTTTGAAACATCTATTTTTTGCCTTAGAATTTTTTCGGTTTTATGTTTTAAGTTTATTTCCTTTTGTTTTATTGCATCCTCAATGGTTTGTTTTACCTCATTAGCTAAAACCCCCACTTCTTTTCTTTTCTCCGGAGGAATTTTTGTGATTTCTTTTATTGTTTGCGTCAGTTTTCCGCTTTTGCCTAAAAATTGTAGCTTTGTTTCTTCCAACGATTTTAAATCTTCAGCCTCCAAAATAAACGAAAGCGCGGTATTTTTAATGCCTATAAGTTCTTCTTCCATTATATTCAAGAATAACATAAACCGAGCTTTTTTTCACTATATAATGAGCGTGGATTATTTATTTAACAGTCTTTACGATTTTTTGGAAGGTTTGGGGATCATTTACGACTAAATCAGCTAATATTTTTCTGTCTAATTCAATTTTTGCTTTTTTAAAATGGTTAATTAATTTGCTGTAAGATATGCCTTCTTTTTTTGCCGCTTCACCAATTCTAATTATCCACAAGGCTCTCATATCTCTTTTGCGCAGTTTTCTGCCGTGATAAGCATAAGCATCCGCATGCAAAGCCGCTTCATGCGCAACTCTAATAAGCTTTGATTTTGTGCCCCGAAAACCTTTAGTTTTGTCTAAAAGCTTATTGTGTTTTCTTCTTGATACAACTCCCCGCTTAACTCTTGCCATAGTTTAGTAACTAGTAACTGGTTTTATGCTTCTCCCAACATCTTCTTTATCTTTTTCGCAAATGTACCCTTAAGTACTCCAATTTCTTTTTGGCGTCTTAATCTTGATTTAGATTTATGGAGTTTTTTATGGCTTCCATATTGATGCGCAAACAAAACCTTACCGGTTTTTGTAACCTCAAATCTCTTAGATACTGATTTCTTTATTTTCTTCTTTGGCATTTTTGTTTTTCCCTTCGGTCCGCTCTGGGCGGTGCCTTTCAGGTGTTACTAAAATTATTAATTTTTTCCCTTCCAAGTGCCTGTCTCTTTCAATCTTAGATACGTTTTCCAAATCTTTTAAAACCTTGTCTAAGATTTGGTGTCCGAATTCCGGGTGGGCAATCTGCCTGCCCGCAAAATTTACTACCAATCTTACTTTATCACCATTTTCCAAAAAATCCCTTGCCCTTTTGCTCATGACCCCAAGGTCATTGGCGCTCATAAAAGGCCCGAGCCTTACTTCTTTTGTTTCCGAAACCCTGGCTTTTCTTTTCTCTTCGCGTTTTTTCTTTTCTTCTTGATATAGGAATTTTTTGAAGTCAATTATTTTTGCAACCGGAGGCACTGCCTTAGGTGCTACTTCGACTAAATCTAATTCCAATTCCCGTGCTTTATTTAGCGCTTCGAATTTACTTAATACTCCTATTTGTTTTCCGCTCGCGTCTAAAACACGAAGCGTCGAAGCAAAAATGCGCTCGTTTGTTCTGTAAAATTTTCTATCGTCCTGTTTTCGTTTATATCTTTTTATCAATTTCTTGTTTTATCTTGTCAAGAAAGGCGGGAGTTTTCATTAATCCCAAGTCCTTTCCGTCGCGTGTTCTTACAGAAATGGTTTTGTCTTCTACTTCCTGTTTGCCTATTATACCTAAAAATGGAACTTTTTGTAAAGTGGCGTCTCTGATTTTGGCTTGAAGGCGTTCATTACGCGAATCAAGCTCTGCGCGGATACCGCTGTCGTTAAGTTCTTTCAGAACTTTTTCTCCATAAGGATTCTGCGCATCGGTTATCGGAAGGAGTGTAACTTGAACAGGAGAAAGCCATAATGGAAAAGCCCCCTGGAAATGTTCGGTTAAAATCCCGATAAATCTTTCAAAACTCCCAAATATGGCCCTATGGATCATTACCGGTTTTTCAAACTCCCCTTTTTCGTTTACGTACTTTAAATCAAAAGCTTGCGGCATATGAAAGTCAAGCTGAACGGTTGCCAGCTGCCATTCTCTTCCCAGCGCGTCTTTAATGTGAAGATCAATCTTCGGCCCGTAGAATGCGCCGTCGCCCTTTTTATCTCCCGCTTTAATTCCCTTTTTCTTTAAAACTTCTTCCAAATCTTTTTCCGCCTTGTCCCAATCTTCATCTTTCCCTGCTCTAGTTTCCGGTCTCGTTGCAAAGCGGAACTCGTACTCAAATCCGAAATTTTTATAAAAAGCTATCATCATATCCAAAATATTTGATACTTCATCAAAAATCTGGTTTTCTCTTGCATAAATATGCGCGTCATCCATTGTTAATTGTCTTACTCTTAAAAGTCCGTTTACCTCTCCGCTTTTTTCACGCCTATGGAGCCTTCCGATTTCAGATAATCTTAATGGCAATTCTTTATAACTTCTATTTCTAAATCTGTATAAAATAGTTGATTCGGGACAGTTCATCGGTTTTAAAGTGTAATCGAGCGCCATAGATTCGGATAATTTCATGCCTTCTGGTTCATCTAAAATTTTGAGATTATACATATTATGCTCTCCGAATTTTGCCCAGTGGCCTGACTCTTTAAAAAGTTGAGATTTAACCATTATCGGAGTTGAAGTTTCCAAATAGCCTGCTTTTTCGGTTAGTTCTCTGATGTATTTTTCCAGCTCTTTAAAAATTATCATTCCCTTTGGAAGCCAGAATGGGGCGCCCGGTGCATAATCATGAGAAAAAAATAATTCCAGTTCCTGTCCTATTTGTTTGTGATCTTTTTGATTTTGTTTGTCCATGAGGTTATTTTAGCAGATTCTTATTTAAATGCATACTTGGCTATCCGTAGTGAAATTCAGGAAGATCCGGGAAGACAGGTACGGGTTCGGGAGTACGTCTTTCCCTTCGGCTTTCGTCATTAGCATGGATAAAAACATCTCCCCCGCTTAATTCGGAAATTCTCTGCATTGGAAATTTTGTTCTTTGTTCGTCTATTATCCTCATCCGTCTTTCTTCTTCCGTGGGTGGTCTAAGCGGGAAATTTATAACCTCGCTTGAGTGAGGTTTCGGAGCATAAGTAATTATTTCAACAGCTAATGCCATTATTTACTTAATAAATTCGGATTCTTTGTTAAGATAAACTCAATAACACCTGCCACAAAATTTCCAACGACAGGTATGATGTTAACGTTTTTTGCGATTATCGTAAGAAGTGTTACTATTAATGCGAGGCCGACGGTTGCTCCGAGCGCCCAAGCTATTCCGCCGATGAAGTTGTCAAAAAATATGGTTTTTCTTTTCTTATTTACTTGTTCGTAACGCTCCATCTGGGCTGCCTATCTTAAGAATAAATAGTTTGCAGGAGGTTGTCAAGAACTAGAGACCAAGCTCGTTGCTTATCAATTGCATTGCTTTTAAAGAAAGCTCAGTAAAATCCCTGATTGGAATCTTCAGCTTGTCTTCGCAGGCTAATATCTGCTGGCGGTTTGCGCCCCTTGCGAATGAAGTTTCGTTAAACCTGTTTATCACAAAGTCTGTTGTTACCCCTGCAAGTTTTTTACCGGGCCCGCCTGCCGGCGAGGCAGGATTTACTAAAGTCGCGGCTATAATAAGGCCGGTTAGCTCATCGGCGCAGTAAATACTCCAGTCCATTACGCTTTTTGGCAAAACCTTGTTGTTGGCGAAATTGTGGGATTTAATTGCGTACATTACGTCTGCGGGAAGCTTGTTGCCTATTTTTTCTTCCAAAATCAGAGTGTGTTTCTCCGGATGATTGCGGCTTAGTTCGTAGTCTGCATCGTGCAAAAGTCCCACGATTCCCCATTTTTCTTCATCCTGCGGATTTTGATTGGCGGAAGGAATTAATTTTCTGTATAAAACTTTCATTACCGCTTCGCAAGCCAAATGATGTTTAATGAGGTTTTGGTTTTTAATTAGCTTAGTTAGCGTTTTGTACGCCTCTTCTCTGTTCATAATATAGCAACTAGCGGCTAGTAATCAGCGTCTAGTTTTGTGGGCCCAAGAGGATTCGAACCTCTGACCTTTGCAATGTCAATGCAACGCTCTAACCAGCTGAGCTATGAGCCCTTAAACGAGCCTTCCCTCAAAGACCCGTTTAATTCTAACAAAATAAATTCAAGTTTACAATTTATTACCTCCTCTGGTATAAAACTCTTTCTAAATCATGTCTTTTACGTAATTGTCTTTTTTGTTTCTCGCTTTTTCCAATTACTAATCTATCCATTCTTTGAGCGGATGATAGGGATCGGCGTTTGGCAATTAAATCATCCCTTTCAGGTGAAGGATTTCGACTTAATTCTCTTAATCTTGTATCGCAGTTGGTAATGTTACCTCTTCTATCATGAATTCTTCCTGCCAATACAACTTCCATGCTTCTCATATGTACTTACCTCCTTTCCATAAAAAAACCGCCCTTGTGGGGCGGGGTCGTTCTTTAATACAAGTCAACTCCCGCCCGTTTAGGCGTTAATAAGGAGATTGATAATAAATAAAGATTTCATATTGATACTAACATTCTATAATAAAACTTTTTTGTTTGTCAACTATCCTGTTTGGGTTGCTACGACCCGCTCGCTTGATAACCCAAAGCTCGTGCCGTGTTTTTTAAATAGACTCCAATACTCTCTTTTCGTTTTTTTACCGGAAAACATACTTGCCCAGTTTTTAGAGTCTTCAACCCGCATCCTGGCGCTTCTAATTGTCATAAGCATCCAGGTGAAGAAATTTAAATGGTATCTGCCCGGCTTTACAGGTTTTTGCTCGACCGTTATTTCTCTAAAGGTTACTTCCAGTTCCTTGGAAGACTTAGCTAATTTTTTAAGTTCAATTATTATTTCCGAAACCTTAGCGTTTAATTCCCTATTTTCCGTTTGGGAAATTCTTTTTTCCGCATGGATAATCTCGCCCGTATAATCCCATCCGGCTTCAATACGTGGTTTTCTTTCTTCTTGGGGTTTTTCCGCTTTTTTTTCTACCTTTTTCTTATTCAGGGAAATTTCCTGCCCTTCTCGGAGGTCTCCCGATGTTTGATGGCCCGCGTCTCCTTTTCCAATTTCCGTACCAAGCATTTGATCCCAAAGATCGGTTACCATTCCTTTTGCAAAATCATTTTTAGCCGATTCCGCAATGGCACCGCCAATGTTTCTAATGGCTTCGATTGGGTTTTCGTCAATATTGATTTGCGGTTTAAATTTTCTTTGTGCCATAATCGCCCTTTTTATATCACAGGTTCTTTAGGAAATCAAGCGTTTTTTGCTGCCTTAGAATGCTCGCAAGAAGATATTTATTCGCTTGCAAGTTCTGCCTTTCGGTTTCGTTTTTTGCCTGCCGTATAGCCTCTTCAACCTCTTTATCTTCAACTTTTATGTTTTCCGCTTGGGCTATTTTTTGTAAAACAAATTCAAGTTTAATATCATTTTCCGCTTTTTGCTCGTACTCTTTTCTTAAATCTTCGGCCTTCCTGCCTGTTGAGCTCAAATACTGATCAAGAGTTATCCCCAGTTTTTTTACCTCATCAAGGGTTTGAGACAGGAGTCTTTCTACTTCTCCCTCAATAATTATTCTTGGTATTTTAACTTCAACCGAGGCTAAAAGTTCTTTGACAATATCGTCAAAGCTAACTTCGACCGGCTCTTTGCCCGGAATGATAATTTTGCTCTTGGCGGTAACTTTTTTAACATTACTTTTATAATCTCCCAATTTAATTTCGGGAGCTTCGCACGTAACAGCTATAAATTGCCAGTCTTTTTCTTCTTCCAGTTTTTCAACATGAACTCTGGGTGCAATAACGGGGTTTATTTTATGTTCGTTAATGGCCTGAAGGTAAAATTGAGGCAGAAGTTTTTTTAATACTTCTTCCTTTACTTTTTCTTCGTCGATTTTATCCTCAACGAGTTTTTTAGGCGCTTTTCCTTTTCTAAAGCCGGGCAGCTGCGTATTTTTGGCGTAGTCACTTAAAACAGTTTCCCTGGTATTTTTAACCTCTGTCCACGGTATAGTAACCGTAAGGGTAATTGTTTGGTCTTCTTGTTTTTGAATTGCTGAAATCATATTTTAATATTTGTGCCCAGGGGGAGACTCGAACTCCCAAGCCCTTGCGGGCAATAGGTCCTAAACCTATCGCGTCTGCCAATTTCGCCACCTGGGCATCAAATCGGCAAAACGATTATACAAGATTTACAAAGAAAGCAAAAGGGTATTCTGCGGATTTTTTAAGGCAAAATCTTGAATATTATTCATAAAATAGCTGACTCTTTGTGCCCATGTTGGAGATGAAGCATAAAATTTTCCTATTTGGTAGACGTCTTGGGCCCCCCATTTATCCATATATTTTTCTCTTAAGCCTTGGGATATTGTCTGAATACCCTCGTCCCAGGATTTAAACCTTATCATATTATCGCCGTATATTCCCCATCCCCATGCATTGTAAGAATTATATGGAATTTGCTGTCCAAACGTAGATTCAAGTCCTGAAATTGCAGCTACAAATTTCCAGTCCAAATTGTACCTGTCTGCATTTTCAACGAAGTTCCCGGCATAAGGAGCTAAGGGAGAGTTATATTTATTAAGATATTCTTCGAGAACTTTAACACGGTAGTCATATACCGGCTCTTTTCCCGCATTTGTAATTGTGGCAGACGAAGCAGACGCTCTTTGCTGTGCATAAGCACTTTGAGCGTCAAACATAAAGATTAATGTTAGAACAAATAAAATGATAATGTTTTTCACTTTCATGTTATATAAGGTATCCTGCCATTAGCGAGGTAAACCATAAAAAAATCCTAACGTATGCATTTGGAACGCATACCTTAGGATCTGCGGAGATTATATCAGACAACTATAGGTTTGTCAAGTAGCAAACTATAGGTTAATTTGGAGCTGGTCCATGAAGAGGCTAACCGAGTCCGCCCAGTCCCCGTTGTTTGAGGGCGTGTATTTGGCCATTATTTGTTCCGGGGTTTCAAGACCTTTTTCCTTATATTGCGTGACCAGGGTTTTTGTAACGGTATCTATGGCTTCGGGATAGCTGTCGAATCTGGTAATATTTTTGCCGTATATTCCATATCCCCAGCAGTTACGCGAGTCCTTAAGCTTATCGGGAAGATTATTGCAGAGGGTAGACTCCTGCATGGCAATCGCGGGAATAAGCCTGTAGTCAAGGCCGTATTTATCAGCCGATGAAACTACGTCTTGAGCAAAAGGAGCAAGATCGGAGTTGTACTTATTAAAAAAATCCGCTACGATTGCCACTCTTGCGTCTTGCACAGCTATGTTTCCTGTTAATACATTTTGGCTTGTGGGTAAAGCGGCATAGGAAACGTTATTGCCCGGAACGAGAAAGGACAAGGGGCCTTTCTTCTCGAAGCTTAAGAAAGAAAAGTAAAGGATGCAAAAGGTAAGCAAAATAGGCGTTAGCGTAAAGAAGATTGCGGGCAGAAAAACCTTTTTCATTAATATACTAGCTTTGCATATTATTGGGTTTCTTGTCAAGTTCCCGAGGCTAATTTAAACCGTAACGGTCATTTGGAAGCTTTGTTTTGCTTGTGGTGGTATTCTATAGCATGAAAAATAAAATAAGCGGCAACAGCAATGACTACGATTATTCCAGCCTGCCATATTGGTATATCATAAAAAGTAGCACAAGCCAGGTTTTTAAAGCCTATGTTATAAAAGAAATCACAAAAACTTTTATATAGAAAACGGTCGGCGTTAAGAAGATCTATGGCTGCGACAAAAAAAAGTGTTATTCCCAAGACTAGGATATATTTGTTTTTAAAACCTCTCATAAAACCCTCCTACTCTTTTTGTATACCCTTTAATAGAGATAGTCAAGGGGGTACTTTGAGCGGGAGACGGGAATCGAACCCGCTACCTTCTCCTTGGCAAGGAGACATTCTACCGATGAACTACTCCCGCAGTTTAGTCTTTAGTCGTTGGTCTTTAGCTTCTAGCTAACGACTAATAGCCAGCGACTAGCTACTAATTGGTGCTGAGGATGTGAGTTCCTTCGATTTCTCTCAGGATAAACTTCTCCTCACATTCCTCACTTCATCAGTCTCAGTTTACACTGAGCCTGTCGAAGTGTGCTGAGGATGTGAGTCGAACACATATAGCCTGTTCTTCAGACAGGTGCCTTGACCACCTTGGCTACCTCAGCGCGCTAAAGCTTGGGACAAACCTCACGGTTTTTCCCAACGATTTCCCTTTATGGTTGCGCGACAACGGTGATTATAAAGCAAGCGTTGTAACCGCGCAACTATATTATGGTGGACCCCAGAGGATTCGAACCTCTGACCTCCTCAGTGTAAATGAGGCGCTCTAACCAGCTGAGCTAGGAGTCCTTGGTGCGGATGAGAGGAGTCGAACCTCCACGCTTTTTAAGGGCACAGCCACCTCAAGGCTGCGTGTATACCGTTTCACCACATCCGCTCTCAATGAGCTTAAAGATTATACCAGAATCCAGCTTCCAGTTTCTAGTTTCCAGATTCTAGTGTGTGCCCGGGGGGAGATTCGAACTCCCACGCTTTTTAAGGGCACAGCGTTCTGAACGCTGCGTGTATACCATTTCACCACCCGGGCGTACAATAATTATACCATCTATGCGTCTATTCCTATAGCTTCGCTAATATGTTTAAAGCCGTCTTTTTTCAAAAGCGCAGCTAATTCAAGATTAATTTGCGCTGCAAGCTGCGGTCCTTCAAAAACGAGTCCTGTTATGAGCTGAACCAAGCTAGCTCCGAGCCTTATTTTTCTATAGGCGTCTTTTCCCGAAAATATTCCTCCGCAGCCTATTATTGTAAGTTTATTGCCGTATTTTTGAAAAGCTAATTTTGTTAATTCGTTTGATCTTTCAAAAGTCGGTTTTCCGCTAAAATTGCCAACCGGATATTTCTTAAGCTCTTCTTGATTAAGTCCGGGCTCTTTTCTATTTCTCTGTAAGTTACCAAAAATAACTCCTTGTACGGAAAACGAGGCTATGATTTTAAGCATATCAAGCACTTCCCCATCAGATTTTTCAATAGGCATTTTAATAAAGAGTGGCTTATTAAGTTTTAAATCGGTTACAGCCCTTAAAAGTTTCCCTAGCTTTTTAGGAGGGTAAAAAGTAACGTTGCCGTATAGGTTGGGGCAGCTGATATTGAGCTCGTAATAAGAAAACTTAATCCTAGACTCTTCTGCTGTTTTAAAAGCTGAAACAATGTCTTCCGCAGCCTCTTCTTGCGTCATCTTCCTATTGGTGTTTCCGATACTTAATCCAACCGGATTCTCGAATTTTTTATTTTTTAATTTTTTAACAACCGCTCTAATGCCATCGTTTTTAAATCCCTTATAAACCATCAAAGCCTGGGATTTTACAAGTCTTCCTAAGCGCGGTTTCGGATTGCCCTGATAAGGCTTGTTTGTTATTGTTCCTACCGTTCCAAAACCAAATCCGGCTGACGGAAGAATATTTACCAGTTTGGCTTGATAATCAAATCCCGCGGCAAGACCTACAGGATTTTTAAAATAGATGCCATGTATTTTCTGCGATAAGCTTTTGCTTTCAAAGTCCAAGAATATTTTAGTTAAGTTTCTCAAAAGTTTAAATTTGCCTAAAAATTCACCAAGCGCTGTAAAAGAATCGTGCATGGTCTCGGAATTAAAAAGAAAAATAATTCTTCGTAGGATGTTTTTATAAAAAAAATGACCAAACGATAGAAAGATGTGCTTCATTGTTTTCCTTGCATTTTACCACCATTTATATACTTATAATAGATGTTTAATAAAAAACTTGGCAGAGAGGTTTAAAAATAGAGCAAATTAAATTCAATAGCCTAAATTTTGATACTGGTTAAGCGGCGAGTTTATTCCGGAAGTTATGCTTGCTATAGTATTCATAAATAGCCAAATAGTAACAATAGTTGAAATAACGGTTAGTATTATTGCAATAATGCCTACAGCTCTTGTTTTTTCATCTTTTTGAAAAACATATTTAATCCCCGGCCAAAGACCCAAAGGCGGTAAAAGAATGCTTAGTGCGTAAATGCCGATTTGTTTTGCTACGGTAATGGGAGGTTCATGTAATTTCTTGCCGCAAGTTGGGCAAAAGAAAAAACTGTCTAAAACAGGAGAATTACAAAAGCGGCAGAGGTTATCCATTAATTAAAGCATCTCACGGCAGAGAGCTTTCGTCAAATAAATTTGGGGATTATTGTTCGATAAAGGTCAAAGCTGTGCCTTTTTTATTGGCTCGGCCGGTTCTTCCGATTCTATGGACATAATCATCGTATGAAGCAGGCATGTCGTAGTTAATAACATGGCTGACATCGGGAATATCTAAGCCCCGGGAGGCAACGTCGGTTGCCAGAAGAATAGAAATCTCATTTCTTTTAAATTGGTCGAGCGCTCTTTGCCTTTGGCCCTGTGTTTTATTTCCGTGAATGGCCGCCGCCCGCAAGCCCCTTCTTACCAGTTCATCTGTTAATTTTTGCACTCCCCACTTTGTTCTTCCAAAAACGAGGACTTTTTCAAATTCGTCTTGTGCCAATAAATCGTGAAGCTTGTCTATTTTTTCACTCCTATTTGTTATTCTGATGACGTCCTGCTCAATATTTTCCGCAGTATCTTGTGTTTTTACGGAAACCGTAACGGGATTTTGTACAAATGCTTTTAAAATCTCATTTACTTTGCCCGAAATTGTTGCGGAAAAAAACAGCGACTGTCTATTTACAGGCAAAAGAGAAATAAAATACTTGATGTCGTTAATAAAACCGATGTCTACCATTCTGTCGGCTTCGTCTAAAACAACGGTGTGAAATTGTGACAGCGACAAGCTTCTTTCACCAATTAAGTCCCTTATTCTGCCCGGTGTGCCGATAACAAAATTATTACTTTGTTTTAGCTCATTTTTTTGTCTCCACAGGCTCATTCCGCCAATACAAAGAACAGTGCGAATTCCCAAACCCTTTGAAAAGTCACGCAGCTCTTCGTGAATTTGTAAAGCCAGTTCACGGGTCGGCGCAACAATAAACACTTTTTCCGATTTGTTTAGAAAAACTTTATTAACTAAAGGAATTAAAAATGCGGCTGTTTTGCCTGTGCCTGTATTGGCAATGCCGATAACGTCCCGTCCTTCAAGTATCGCAGGAATTGCCTTATCCTGGACAGGAGTGGGTATGGAGTATTTTTTAGCTAAAATGTTAGCTTTAAGCTCTTCCGCAAGCGCAAAATCGGAAAATCCGTTTTTAGGTGTAAATATCTCTTCCGGTTGATTGGCTCTTTGACTATTTACTATTTCAACGGCTCGTATTGCCTGTATCAGCTCATGACTAGGAAGCTGTTTTACGGCAAAGCGTCTGTTATTTTTGTATCTTGGTGAAAATCTTTTGTTATACATACATATAAAAAGCGATTGAAACAATAAAGCTGCTTAAATAAAATGTGGATTAGAGGAAAGATACTATTTTTAAAAAATTTGTGTGGTTACTTATCTTTTACTAATCAAAAATATTGAAATTAAGCAGATGTATTGTTACAATCTGCCTTTACTTTTCTTATTATACCAGTAAATATAGGATAAGTCAATAAAATTACAGGCTTTATTATAGTTTTTCCGGGTTTATCCTTAAAATTTTATCGTCACCTGTTTTTGGCAGACCCCTGCCGTCTTTATTGCTTGTTAAAACATAAAACATATTATCAGGACCAAGTACAATGCTTCTTAATCTTCCAAACTCTCCCTTAAAATATTCCTTAAGATTATCGTTTCCTTTTAGTGCATATAGAGCGTTTCCCCTTAGACCTGTAAAATAAAACGTGTCATTGAAAAACACCGCGCCTGTTGGAGCCCAAGTAACATTTCCGCTTTGAATAACCGGGGAAACCATTCCGAGCTTTGTTTTGCTTCCTCTGATTTCCGGCCATCCGTAGTTTTTACCAGGCTCTATAAGGTTTACTTCATCCGTAGCCGTATTTCCGTGCTCTGTTTCCCAAAGCCTGCTACTGCTGTCCCAGGCAAGTCCCTGAGGATTTCTGTGGCCGTAAGAATAAATAAGGGTATTGAATGGATTTCCCGGTGCGGCCCCGCCTTCGTCTGTTACTCTTAATATTTTTCCGGCCAGTGAGTTTTTGTCCTGTGCCAGAGACGGTTTTTGCGCGTCTCCCGTTGTTATGTATAAAAATCCATCTGGACCAAACTTAAGCCTGCCGCCGTTATGAAAAGTTGCTCCCGGAATATTATCAACAATTACCTTTTTATCAGTCAGTTCTCCGTTGCTGAATTTATATCTTACAACCTTATTCAAAGTATTATCGTTTGAACTTGAATAAGTATAGTAAAGAAAAATAAAATTATTGGTTGAAAAGTCAGGATGAGCAGTAATTCCCAAAAGTCCTCCTTCGCCTATTAATTTAATATCTGAAATTTCTAAAACAGGAGTGTCTCTTAGGCTCCCGTTTATATCAATTAGCCTTACTCTGCCGGCACGTTCTGTAAATAAAGCGCTTTTGTCCGGCAGAAATGCTAAGTCCCAGGGAATTTCCAGATTTTGCGCTAAGATTGAAACTCTTGGCAATTCCTTAACATTTTCTGTTTTTGTTATTTCCTGCAAAGACTGGTTGTTTGTTTTATTGGAAGATGACTGTAAATATAAATATGTAACTGTTAAGACAGCGAGAAAAAGTAGCGTTGTCAGCCGCTTATTTTTTAACATCGGATTATTATAACAAATATTCTTTATATCCAAAAGAATTTATTTAGTATAATAGCATTATTCTGCTTTCATTTTTTAAATTATGCATGAAATAATTTACTATACAAAAACACGTAGGAATCCGGCATTAAGAAAAAGAAGAAGAATAAGATTTATTTTAATACTTATTATATTTTTCCCGGTCATTTATCTTCTAATTACTAAATTACCTTCTCCGGTAACAGAAAACGTAACAGGAATAATAAACCCATTAGCGCAAAATGTAATTAACAAAGGACTTGAAGTGCTGCATCCTGATGTAAATAGTAAAAACCTTGAAGAGATTGTTCAAAAAGAGCTTAAGGAAACAAAGGGAACATATGCCATTTTCATTAAGAACTTAAAAACAAGAGAAAGGTATTATTTTAACGAACAAAAAGCTTTTGATGCCGCAAGTATTTATAAACTGTTTGTTATGGGAACTGTTTTTAGTCAGATACAGGAAGGCAAATTCAATGAAAAAGATATTTTAAGTCAGGATGTCGAAGTTTTGAATAAAAAATTTAATATCGCTTCTGAATCTGCTGAGCTAAGTGAGGGTGCTATCACCATTCCTGTTCAAACAGCGTTGGAAAGAATGATAACAATTTCCGATAACTACTCCGCTCTTTTACTAACTGAAAAAGTCAGACTTGCAAGCGTTACTGATTTCTTACGAAAAAATTCTTTTCTAAATTCTAAAATGGGAGGAGCAGATACGGCTCCATTAACTACAGCATATGACATCGGTATATTTTTTGAAAAACTCTATAAAGGTGAGATCGTTGATAGGAATTATTCCGATAAAATGCTTGTTCTTCTCAAGGGTCAGAAAAAAAATGATAAGCTTCCCAAATATCTTCCAAAAGGTTTAGTTTTTGCCCATAAAACAGGAGAGCTTGGGGGGATATCGCATGACGGCGGAATTGCATATGCGAAAAAAGCTGATTACATAATTGTTATTTTTTCTCTCACTTCTTCACAGGTTTTAGCCGATGAAAAAATAGCAAATATTTCAAGGGTAGTTTATAATTACTTTATAAATTAAACAATATTTTTTTGTTTCTGCTTTAATATCAAATATTTGATAAAATAAATCTCTATGGAAATTCTTTTCTTAGTTCTTACAATTTTAGGTTTGTCATTATTTGAGATTATAACAAGCATTGATAATGCAATTATTAATGCCGAGGTGTTATCAAAAATGAGCGAAAAAGCCCGGAAGTGGTTTCTTTTATGGGGATTTTTGTTTGCGGTTGTTGTAGTCAGGGGCGTACTTCCCTTTCTTATAGTTTGGTTAGCAAATCCAAGTATTGGACCAGTAGGAGTTATTACTGCAACTTTTTCCAACGACCCAAGCGTAATTGAAGCAATTGAGAAATCATCTCCCATTCTTCTTTTAGGGGGAGGGGTTTTTCTTATATTCTTATTTTTTAACTGGTTATTCCTGGAGCCCAAGAATTTTGGACTGCGGGGAGAAAAATTTTTTAATGCGCAGGGCGCGTGGTTTTTTGCAATAGTTTCAGTTCTTTTAACTACAATAGTTTGGTTTGCTTTAGAAAAAGATCCTTTGCTTGCTTTTGCCGCGGTTGTCGGTTCAACTGCTTTTTTTATAATTCATGGATTTAGACAATTTGCCGAACAGCAAGAACAAAAAATCATCGGAAGCGGAATGTCCGAAATAAGCATGATTGCCTATCTTGAAGTTTTGGATGCAACGTTTTCAGTAGACGGAGTTATAGGCGCATTTGCTTTTACTTTCTCTGTCCCTTTAATTTTACTTGGAAATGGTCTTGGAGCCTTTGTTCTTCGCAAGCTAACAATAAGTAATATAGAAAGAATTAAAAGATATAAGTATTTAAAAAACGGGGCGATGTATTCAATCTTATTTTTAGGAACGATTATGATTTTAGATGGTTTTGGTTTTCATATTCCTCCTTGGGTCTCACCGGTAATTACGTTTGGCACCGTAGGATACTTCTTTTATAAATCAAAACTGGATTTAAAAACTATCGAAGGAGCACTGGAGCCTGTAAAATAAACCTTTTATATAAGACTGCCGTGTTTTAACATAAATTGCGCCGTTAAATTTGACAGGAAAAGTTTTTTTATTTCTTTGAAAGTAAAAAAATCAAGCAGCTGGTTTTCCGCCCTTTGTATTCTGTTTACATTATCGTCGGTTAGCCTTGCGTGATAGCAAAGTTCCGATACAAATTCAACGTTTTCAATTTTTATACCCGTTTCTTTTTCTACGCGTCTTGTCATCGCGTTTTCAAAAGATTCTTTATCCTCTTTAATTCCGCTAATAAAGCTCCAAGGGTGTTTTTCTTCATCAATTACGCTTTTTTGCTTATGCATAAGAAGCGCTTTGCCTTTGTATGTTAAGAGGATTAAGCTTGGAGAGGTGTTATCCATAAATACATTATAGTCTTATTTGGAGAAGAAATGTTGAGGAGAATATTAATATGAAACGAAGCGGATAATTTTTGCCTTGCCCTGAAGGTTTTTTATGAATTCTTGTGTTTTTGCCTGGAGTTTCTGCTGTTTTAAAGCAACAGTTGCCTGCTCACGGAATTGAGCTTCTGTTATTCCACCCGTCATCTGCCCTTTGTTAGCGACAACAAAGTCGTCAATTTCTTTTTCTGTTGCCGTTGCGTCTCCTACTAATTTATTAATTGTAATTTGAATTTTAACTTCATCATTTAAATCAGACATTGTCATACCTTGCGAAGTCAATACTTGATCAAGCGTTGATCCCTGACTTTGTAAATTTGCTGTAATTTTTTTTATTTCCGAATCAATTTCATTTTGAGTTACCGTTATATTCTTCTTTTTTGCTTCCTGGAGAATTATTTTTTTTGTTATTAAGTTATCGAGCGTTTTTTTACCGTTTTGTTTCTCAAGAGCATTCACAACAGAAAACCTGCTAATGGGCTCTCCGTTTATCATAGCTGCAATAAAAACGTTTTTAAAATAAACTGCTAATAAAATTACTATGGCAATTGCAATTATGATTCCAATTCCTATGCTAATCCTTTTTTTATTTTTTAATATGACTGGAGAATCAAAGCGGTTAGGACGGATGAATGGTGCTTGAATTTTTGGTTCGGAAAATGAAGGTAGTTTTTTTGCCGATCCTCTTGCTGGTTTTGTTTTTATTGCCATTTAAATATTATAACAAGATTTATACTATATTATCAATAACATTTTTATTCTACTACAATCTCTCCTTCAACAATTTTATCTTTATCAAATTCGGATAGATGTGGTTTTCTTAAAGCCTTGTCATTGGAAGATTTTCTTAAGAGATAGAAAAGCACCATGGGCGCAAAGGATAAAAGTATTTTCCTGATTATGACAAGCGGAATCATTAGCGTAGCTTACTCAAGATTTCCCCCAACTTTTTTATTTCCTCTCCGTATCTTCCCCAGTTTCCCTCCCTTTGCGCGTTAATCGCGGATTGATAAGCTTGATTGGCTTGTTCAAGGAGACCTTCTTTGCTGCTATCAACGGGCACTGTCTGGGCAGGTGTATCCACAGATGGCTTGGCTTGACCTTCGGCAGTGCCAAAGATTTTAGCAAGGCCTGCTTCCAATGTTTCCTCCATAGCAATTTTATTTTCGTATGCAACTATAACCCGTTTGAGTTCCGGAATTTTTCCTGTTGCTGCTTTAAGGTAAAGCGGCCGGACGTAGAGCAAAGATTCTTCAACGGGAATCACCAGAAGCGAGCCTTGAATTACTTGAGAACCGCCTTGATCCCAAAGAGAGATTTGTCTACTGATCTCCGCGTCCTGATTAATTCTGCCGATAATCTGTTTGGGTCCGAAAACCAATTTATCTTTGGGGAAACGGTAAGCAACAAGCTTACCATACTGCTCGTTGTCATTTCTTGCAACCATCCAGGCAGAAAGATTGTCTTTGCCGCGGGGAGTGAATGGCAACATCAGGATAAACTCTTCTTGTTTTTCACCGGGGAGTTTCATAATCATGTGCCGTGGATTCATTGTTGGAGTCTCATTTTCTGTTTGTGCTGCGTTTCCTTGGGCAATGGTAGGGATTTCCCACTGGTCTTCTTTGTTGTAGAAAATCTGCGGGTCATCCATATGATAGATAGTGTAAATTGCGGTTTGCAGAGTAAAAATATCTTCCGGATAGCGAAGATGGGGAATCAAACCTTTAGGCATATCCGCAAGTTTTTTGAAAGTTTTGGGGAAAATTTTGGCGTAGGTTTTAATAATAGGGTCATCAGGGTCAGCCTGATAAAGAGTAACCTTTCCGTCATATGTGTCTACTACTGCTTTGACGGAATTTCTAATATAGTTAACATCACCGCCGTTTAGCGGAAGCGGTTGGGAGTAAGGATAACGATTGGTTGACGTATAAGCATCAAGTATCCAATACATTTTACCTTCGGCAATTACCAGGTACGGATCGCGGTCAAAGGTAAGAAACGGAGCAATTGTACTTACTCTCTCTTTTATGTTGCGGTAATAAAGGATGCGGCTCTCTTTTGAAATGTCACTGGATAACAATAGCTTAAGGGAACCAAAACGCACTGAATATAAGAGGCGTTTTAGGGGAGAATTAATTTCAACTCCGCCACTGCCGGCATAGGTACTATAGACATTCTCTTCCCCTTTGGGGTAATCAAATTCTTTTGATTTGGTTTTGACTATAACATACTCGTTAGGAATTTCCCCGTAATAAACTTCCGGTCTTGTGATAGTAAGTTCTTTGACCTCCGACTTTGGAGGTAAGTCTTTGACAAATAATACCGGTAAGCCTTCCGGAGTAACCTGATTTACCGGACCGACAGCAGCACCATAGCCGTGGGTAAAGGTCAACCTTTCGTTAATCCAGGATTTATTCGGTAGACTATCGGAAGCCAATTCTCTGGGAGAAAGCATAATTTGGCGGAGTTCATTGTTAATTGTGTAACGGTCGTTATCAACAGAAGAAAACTCGTAGTACGTTCTGATTTCCTGGATTTGCGAAAAAGTGGACAAGAGCGGCTCCCTCTCCCAGAGTCTCACGTTCTTAATTGTGAGATTGTTGTTTGCAATATCTTCTGCTGTAATGGGTTTATCGGCTGAAATGTTGCGCTCTTCAATTTTATCCAATCCGTATGCCTTGCGGGTAGCCTCAATGTTATTTTTAATAAATGGCGTTTCTTTAACAAGTTCATTAGGCGCAACTATAAATTTTTGAAAGACTGAAGGAACAATCAAAGAAACAAATCCCACCAGCACAGTCAAGGAAATTGTTCCTAAAAGAGGAGCTATTTTTCCGCTAATTCCATAAAATAGCGCTAAAACCGCAGCCAAGCCATAGACAAAAACGGAAGCGTACAGGATGGGTACCATAATATTGGCATCGGTAAAGGCAGCGCCGAATACAGGACCGCTTTGAGTGGTAAGCAGATTATAAAGGGAAAGATATGTGCCTATAGCAATAGTAATCAAAAACAGAGACAAGAGAATGCTAATATGCAGTCTGGCCTTCGAATCGGCCTGCCCTGAGCTTGCCGAATGGGAAATTTGATTTTTTGCCGGTTTTAGAAACAGACCTGTCCTGAGCTTGTCGAATGGGCTATCGGGTTTTCCGGTTACCTTGGAGAGGTCAAATTTACCTAAGATATTTGATAGATTAAGTCTGCCCCGTAGAACGTAGATTGCGCCGCAAGCGATAAGCGATATCAGAATAACAGTTTTTATAAGACCAAGCCCGAATGAGTATACCGGGAGGGAAAACACGTAAAAAGATACGTCCTGACCAAATATCGGGTCTTTTTGACCAAATTGTACGCTCGAGAGAAACTTTAAAACGTCGTGCCAACTGCTTGAGGCGAGAAGACCAATGAAAAGAGCAATTGTAATGCTTATAACCACACCTAACCTTTTGACTATCTGATCATTTATACTTATAGCTTTTCCTATTAACACTTCGGGGATGGCTGCCATCCAGGGTATTTTCGAACGGGTGGCAAAAAATAGGTTGGTAAGAAGAAAGGCTGCCGTAATAAGCCCTGCTAGAGTTCCCACAATGATTTTAGCGCTAAGGGATTTGATAAAGATTTCGGTAAATCCTACTTCTTGGTACCACCACCAATCGGTAATTAAGGAAACAATGCTTGAGAAGAAAATAAATGCGAGAGCTGCTATGCCTAAGAATGTCCAGGAAAAGAATTTAGTAATATTCATAAAACCAACCAATTTGTCTTGGCCGGTTATAATTGATGATGGTTCGCGGCTCTAAAACGCATGTTTTTGACCATTCGTTTTATTGCTCCGCATCACCCAAGGCGTTATTAGACTAAAATCTATTATAACAGGAGATTTTGCTTTTGCAACTCACTCACTGCTGGCTGCGTCTTTAGTTTAGAATATTATTCATGCTAAACTAAATATTGGATTATGGAAATTCTTATTCTCACAGTACTTAGACTTTTGGCGCCGCTATTAATTCTTCGTTGGCCAATTTTCGGAATAATATCTTCCATGTATTTGGACTTTCAGGACTTTAATTATTTTAATATCCAAAACGATAATGATATGAAAAACTATCAGGCTTGGGATAAAATATTAGACACATATTACCTTGCCCTGGCTTTTTATACATCTTTATCCTGGAAAGAAACACTGGCAAAAAAGTTAAGTATCTTTTTCTTCTCTTATCGGGCAATAGGTATTGCCGTTTTCCTGGCAGTTCAATCCCGCTTAATGCTTCTTGCCTTTCCAAATCTTTTTGAACACTTCTTCCTTTTTTACCTTCTTTTTAAAAAGTTTACCAACAACGCAAAATTATTCACAAGCCTTCCAATTAGCATTATTGTAATCATAAGCATTGCTATCCCTAAATTATTTGCCGAATATTATGTACATGTTCTCCATTCTCCACCTCTCTTAAATCTTGATAGAACCGTCATAACTCCACTTTTCCCCGCGACTCAAGAAGGCATTGCCTTATACATTTTGTATATTGGTCCAGCTGTTGCGATTTTAATAGCAAGAATTTTATATGCGAGGAGAGCGGGTTCTTAATTGTCTTCGGCTGAGATGTTTTATTTCTGTATTTGCAAGAAAAACTGCATTTTCTACCGTAAGCGTACTGTCTAAAATTAATCCAATAAGACCCAAAAGTATAAATAATATAGATTTTGGATGAGCATGCCGTTCTAGACACATCATATCATTATAGCGGTGTGCCCCAAGAGTACTTGCTTCTTCAAAGCGGCGTCTCGCTTTGAGAATAAATGAGGTAAATGAGATAAGGTCTGGGAGTAGTATCGTTGACTAGACAACTGATACGTTTACCTCAGGAAATGAGAAGTTTGGTAAATTTTATCAAACTAAATAGGGATTACGGTCACCTTGGGGTGCACGTGCTTGCTGCCAGGAAGCGATTCTCTCCCTAGCTTCACTCTCCGATAGATCCAAGATAACATCAGTTTCGAACATGTTCTTTAGTATAAGAAAATTTGATCTTTAGAGTACTCCCTGATATACTTAGCTTCGTGATTAGCAGATTAAGTAATATGTTTACTTAACTTTGAAAATATTTTTGATTAGATCAAATTTGAATTTACTTCTTGTTTAAGCAGTTTTATTTCTTCAGTATTACTGCATATTTACTAAGAATTAGAATATGAAAATTTCATTTATCGCATCATTTGTACCACGCAAATGTGGTGTTGCCACATACACGAGAGATCTTTCTTTGGAAATACACAAAAAACGTATTCCTATATCTATTGTTGCAATGGAAAACCCCATGATTTCTACTGTATATGCTCCTCCTGTAATGGAGACCATTCAACAAGAAAAAATCGCTGATTACCAAAAAGTTGCAAAACTTCTAAATTCTAGCTCTATTGACATTGTGCATTTGCAGCACGAGTTTGGTCTCTTTGGAGGAAAAGATGGTGAATATATCTTAGAACTTGCGCGAGCGCTTAAAAAACCACTCATAGTCACATTCCATACTGTACTGCTAACACCAACGGATCATCAGAAATACATTATTCAAGAACTGGCACGGTTGGCAAGAAACGTAATTGTTATGTATGAAGTAGCAAAAAGCCGATTAGAACAAGTATACGGACTTAATACTAGTGACAGCGTTTTTATACTGCACGGCGCTCCAATTGTTACTATGAAAAAAGACAATGCAAAAAAAATTATTAGATTTCCTCATGCATTTATTTTACTTGCTAATAATCTGCTCAGTAGGAATAAAGGTATTGAATATGCAATTGAAGCAGTCGCGCAAGCTGTTAAAGAAATACCAAATTTAGTATTTCTTGTATTAGGAGAAACACATCCTCTTGTCAAAAAAACTGAAGGCGAAGCATACAGAGAAGAGCTTATGGAGCTTGTTAAAAAATTAAAACTTGAAAAGCATATTATCTTTATAAACAAATATGTACCACTTGAGCAGTTGCAAATATATCTGGCTGCTGCTGATGTATATGTTACTCCTTACCTTGATCCTCAACAAATTACGTCAGGTACGCTCTCATATGCTATTGGTGCTGGAAAAGCTTGCATCTCAACCGAGTTCATATATGCCAAAGGTATGCTCGCAAAAGGCCGAGGTATGCTGGTACAATTTCGTAATAGTGATGCCATTGCAAAAGCTCTTGTTGAATTGTACAAAGATCCAAAAAAGCTTCGAAAATTAGAAACGAATGCTACTAATCTAAGAAAAGATATGCGCTGGTCGCGCGTTGCCCAAAAACATATCTTACTCTACTCAAAAATTCTGCAGCTGAATGATACACAAACAATAGCTAAAAAAATTTTACGTACTCCTCTTGATATTTCATACCTCTCTCATTTGACTGATGCTGTCGGCGTGATTCAGCATACACATCACATCATTCCAGATAGAAAATTTGGATATAGCACCGACGATAATGCACGGGCACTCATTGTAGTGTCGCAATTATATAAACAACATAAAACAGACGACATTTTAAAACTTATCAAACTTTATGTGACTTTTTTAAAATTTGCTCAGGAGCCAAACGGCAAATTTCATACATTTCTCAATTTCAACCGAAGCTGGGACGACACAGCCGATGTTACCGATCCATATGGAAAAGCCATGTGGGCATTAGGCTTTAATCTATATCTTAACGATAATCCACCTTTTGCACAGTCTATCCACTCTCTTTTTGTCATGAATCTCGAACAGATGGATAATATCCGCGATCTGAGAACCGCAGCTTACACGATGCTTGGGTTGTATTATTATATTCTGACGTATGAAACAAAGACAGATGCTGCAGCACAAGCTAGCGAATATCTGAAAAAATTAGCTGATTTTCTCATTGGCGCGTATGAAAAAAACCACACAACTCGTTGGAATTGGTTTGAAGATACAGTGACATATGATAATTTCCGTCTCCCACAGGCACTTTTTGCAGCTTACATGATTACGGGAAACGTTAAATATAAAAAGGTTGCAAACTTAACTCTGCAATTTATCACAAATTGTAATTATGATAAACAGAAGAGGTACTTTGATTTTATCGGACAAGATGGCTGGTTTCAAAAAGGACAAAAAAAGGCAGAATACGACCAGCAACCGCTTGAAGCTGCAGCGGCAGTTGATGCATATGTATTTGCGGCTCAAGCATTAAGTAAAAGAAATTATCTAAGTCAAGCACTTCTCGCATTCGAGTGGTTTTTTGGCAATAACCGCAACCATAGATATATCTATGATGAAAATACTAAGGGTGTTTTTGATGGGCTTACAAAAAGAGGCGTCAATCAAAATGAAGGCGCAGAATCAGTTGTTTGTTTTCTGATGTCTTGTCTTTCACTCCAACACTCCCTAAAAAAGATTTAGCACTAATTTTTTTTCGACAGTAGCAACTCCAATTACATGATCGGCAGCACCATAGTAAACATAATACAAATCATCTTTTTCTATCACTCCACAGGTAAAAACTACGTTATTAACGTAACCATATTTTTCCCAGTCTTCCACTGGTTCAAAAATTGGTTCAGGTGAGCGGTAGAGTATTTTTCGTGGGTTTTGGCGATCTAAAAACATTATTCCTAATCCATATTTATTGGTGTGGTCAACTCCATGATAAAACAGGAGCCATCCTTTTTCTGTTTCAATCGGCGGAGGGCCGATTCCGGTACGAACTGAATCCCACATACCTGACCGCTGTTCAAAAACCTGATGCGCATTCTGCCAATGGGTCAAGCTTGTAGATTTAGCGAAATATGTTTTTCCTACACCTGCCCTATAGAGGAGCCAATATTCGCCGTTTATTTTCTTAGGAAAAAAACTCGCATTTTTTCCCAATAAATTCGGAATAATAACATCATAATCTACAAATGTTTTAAAATCCTTTGTCGTAGAAAGCGCTATTTGCGGCCTTTTTCCTTTCCAGATAGTTACCTCTACCTCATGATCTTCGGATACAGCAGTATAGGTAATATAATAGGTATCATCAATTTTCACTATTCTTGGGTCTTCAATCCCGAGAGACTCATCAGGGTGACCACCACCGGAGTATAATGGGTCTTTTTTCCTTTCAAAATGAATACCATCACGGCTCGTAGCCAGACCCAATCGCGAATGTGGATCACCTTTACCCATTGCCCGGTAAATCAAATATACCTTATCCTCGACCATGATCGCACCAGGGTTAAAAACAAGCATGTTTTCCCATGATAAATCCGACGGCGTAAGAATGGGATTTTCTTTTGCCCTTACGAGCTTGACCATAAGAATAGTTTATATCATTGGTTATAACGGCACAATACTACTAAGGTGTCCGTGGGGCTTGCCTAGGAAAATAAAAAACTAGAACCCCAGCCTCGTTATCCGAGCTTTAGGGTTATAATCCGTATCTACTGCGGGCATTAGACCACATTAGAACCTTTTTCATGGATGGTTACGCTTCTTTTTAAGCCATTTAGTGCTGGTACTGCTTTACTGCCTTTTTAATTTCAAGCCTATAAAAAACTTGACTTTTTTCACGAAAAGATGTTTATAATATACTTATCATACATATATGATACAAGAAGCACCACTTCCTGCTATTGATGCTTCAAGCGTCAGAGGGCCCGAGTTAAGCTTGGGAACAGAAAATCGACTTTCACCAAAAGATTGGGAAGTTTTCGGTGCACTTCAGAAGCTTGGTCACCCACAGCAAATCTCTCCAGATTGGGCAATTTACAATACAGCCTTTGTTCGTGTACCTCAATTTCGAGGCAAAGTTTTACTATCCCGAGCAGTTGATATGGGAGATGTTAGAAAAGGAGAACCCGATAGGAATTCTCTTCATGTATGTGTTATTGATCCGAGTGGTAATCGCCAAAGATTAAGAGATCTTGAGCTCCCTGTCGATGGCGAGATCGTCAACTGGGAAGACCCTCGAGTTGGAGCAGATGGAACCTTGGGCTTTACCGTTGTTATCCGTGAAGGCGATAAATACAATCCACACCCGGCACTTGTCAAAGTTGAAATCAAAGATGGTAATTTAAAAGTTGCAGGGGCCCCAAAGATTTTTGAAAACATAACAGGCAAAAATGTAATTCCTCTTGAAAACGGAATTATTTATAGACCGGATGGGGTTTCTCATCAACTGCATTATCTTGACTCCAACGGAAAGTTGTTGAAAATTATTGATTTTTCAAATTTCAGAAATATTGAATGGCTTAGTAAAAAAATGGGGGCTGCAGCCAGACCTATCGAGCTTGAAGATGGTCTTAAACTACTACTTATCCATGGAGTTCGAGGAGGAAGGGGAATTGATGGCAGTATTAAAGATGACATTTACGCCATAGGCATTGCAGTACTTGACGAAATGTGGCAGGTTATGGCAGTCGACGAAAAACCGCTTTTAGAAAGAGGAGACTTCCTCGGCAACTTGCAACCGGATAAGGATCTCCGCTTGGAAAAAGAAGTGGTTTATCTATGTGATTTTACAGAAAGAAAAGATGGCCTTATTCTACCTGTCAATGTTGGGGATAGAATAACAGTCTTTACGGATATTCCTAATTCTGCGCTTAGAGCTAGAATCAAGAACTTGCTTTTAGAGCAACAAACTACATTTAGCCCACTGTATCAAGCTAAATAGAGACCACGGTCAGATAGGGGTGCACGTGCTTGCTGGGAGACATGGATTCGAACCATGATAGTAAGATCCAAAGTCTTACGTCCTACCATTAGACGATCTCCCAATGAATAATTCAGGTATATTGAGATTTATGCTAGATAAACCAATGTTCCTGATTTTACTTCCTTGTCAACTTTTACCGCGACTTCGTGTCCTTTTTTTCCTGCTTCGACCTGAACGTGTTCAAGCTGCATCGATTCAACTGTTTGTTCAAACTCATCTTCTCCGTGAACAAACTTAACCTTGTCCCCAACTTTCAAAGATTTTGCAAGCTTTATAACGGCAACTCCAATTTTGTCGTAGTAGTGAATTACCTTCCCAACCAAATCTTTATTCGCCACAAATCTCACCTCCTTTACAAGCTCTAAGCGTAATGATAGCAAATTAACCTCTTTCCTTCAACAAAATAAATCGGTAGAATAAAATCTATGCGTAAAATGAGTAAGATTCTGTTCGTTTTGCTCTTTTTGGGATTTTTAGGCATAAGTCTTTTAATTGTTCTTAGACCTTACTTTATGGTATCCGGGCAAAAACAAACCTTTCTCTCTCCTATTCCAAATTTTTTAGCTCTCTCCGCAAACGGCCAGGTTTCAACACTGTCGTTATGGCTTCCTATTCTAGGTAATTTTATAAAAGGAAATACGGATGTGCCGCAAATATCCGCAAAATCAGCATTGGTTTACGATATAACCGCGAATAAGGTTTTATATGAGAAAAATCCTAAACAAAAACTGCCAATGGCTTCAATCACAAAAATTATGACAGCGGTTGTAGCTCTGGAAAATAAAAAGCCGGATGATAGATATTTTGTTAGCAAAGAGGATTTGGTCGGAGAAAACTCAATGGGGCTTTCGGAAGGAGAATCGTTCTCTTTAAAAGAACTATTGTACGGCCTTATATTGGTGTCCGGTAACGACGCCGCCGAAACACTTGCCACTAATTATAAAGGAGGAAGAACCGCTTTTATAAAAGCTATGAACAATAAAGCCAAAGCTCTCGGACTTTCGGATACGAATTTTACCAATCCAACGGGACTTGAAGGAGATGGGGAGCAGTACTCGACTTCTTATGATTTAATCGTAATAACAGAGTACATTTTAACAAAATTTCCATTATTTAGAGAAGTAGTTTCGACATTTAGCTACACAATTGAGCAAACAGATACACATAAAGCATTTTATCTGGAAAACGAAACTAATTTATTAACAAGCTATCCCGGCGTTAAGGGTGTAAAAACAGGCTATACGCCTGAAGCGGGTTTTTGTCTTGTTACCTATTTGGATTATAAAGGTCATCAGATAATCGGAGTGATTTTAGGAAGCCAAAATAGGCGTGAGGAAATGAAAGAGTTATTGGACTTCGGGCTTAAAGAACAAGGCATAGACCCACCTCCCCACGGTTGATTTAAAAACCCATTTAAAGTAAAATTAAAGCGCGCCGCGGTGGTGGAATGGCAGACACGAAGGCCTTAAGAGCCTTTATCCGCAAGGGTGTGAGAGTTCGACTCTCTCCCGCGGCACCATTTAGTCATTAGTCTTTAGCAACTAGTCGCTAGCTAAAGACCAAAGACCAGTGACTAAAAGCTAAAACCGGGGAATAGCTCAGTTGGTAGAGCGCGCGGTTTGGGACCGTGAGGTCGGAGGTTCGAGCCCTCTTTCCCCGACTAAGCCCTTTTGATATAATTTGAGTGACTGCGGGTGTAGTTCAATGGCAGAACGCAACTTTTCCAAAGTTGTCACGAGAGTTCGATTCTCTTCACCCGCTCATATGTTAGCGGATTAAAAGCGAAAGAAGGATTTTAAAACTTCCTAAAAATCCGTAAAGTCCAATGGCTATAAAAGCTAATCCTCCGCCGATTAAGACAAAAGGATGTCTTATAAAAGCAACGGTTGCTTTGGGTGATGCAAAAAGTCCGATGGTCAAAAGCATGTGTCCTAAAAGTAGCCCTATTGAAAACCCAAAAACATTGAAATAGACGAAAAGAGGAATGTATCCTGAAAAATCATTAAGTCCTAATATAAACGGAATTGTAAAAGAAAAAACGATCAAGTTTGCAAATGAGAGTTTTTTGGTTCTTGTTAAATCCAAGTTAGGGACAAAAAACCTAAGAATTGGCCTGAATAACTTATTTATAAAGTTAAGCTGTTCCTGAAGAAGGGAAACAGGCATTCTTATTTGTATAAAACTTTTTTTCTGCTTTAAAAACTCTTCAAGACTTTCCTCTGCCATTTTAAGAAGAACTACCGATGAAATAAAGATTAAAGCCATCCTAAGAAACGGGAATTCCTTGAAAAGCGTCCATACAATAAGTATTGTAAATGTTCCGGCGGCATTTCCCATTGCTGTTCCCAGTGAGATAGCAACTCTCTTTTTCCAGCCGGGATTTGTTTCCATAAGGTTTCCTATGAATATTGCGAAATCGATTGCAGTTTTAAGATAAACTGCGATTCCCAAAAGTACCTCTCTTCTTCTAAAATCAAGAATAATAGGAAGACTTAAACGAAGAGAATCAAGAATGAGTAAAATTCCGTATAATACGGTTGAGAGTACAAGGAAGGTAAAAACGGTTAAAATTATAGGAACAGCTTGTTGGACAAAAATTTTTTTCATTGGATAAATTCCTTCAAATTATACTATAAAACAAAAACTTTTGTTTTATAGCGGTTTTTTGCTAAAATACAAAGACAAGGCCCGGTAGCTCAACGGATAGAGCGAGTGCGTTCTAAGCACCAGGTTGGGGGTTCGATTCCCTCCCGGGTCACACTTCGGCAAGCTCAGTGCAAGCCGAGTTAAGCCACTAAATTCATGAAATTAGCTATTCTTGGCGGAAGATTTGATCCGCCCCATATCGGCCATTTTTTAATTGCCTGGCAGACACTAGAGCTCTATCCCGAAATAGATAAAGTTATTTTTGTTCCGGCTTTTAAACACGCGTGGAATCCTATTACAGCAAGCGCACAAGACAGAATGTCTATGATTAAGTCGTCGCTTGAAAAAGGAATGGAAGTTTCGGATATTGAAATCAAGAGGCAGAAAACAAGCTACGCCATAGATACGGTAAACACATTAAAGAAAAAGACAAATGCGGAAATTTACTGGATTGTTGGTTCAGACATACTGCCGGAATTTCATAAATGGAAAAATCACGAAGAGCTCGTAAGAATAGCAAGGTTTATTGTCTTTCCAAGAGATCCGCATCTTCTGCCTAAAAAAATTCCACAAGGTTTTGAAATAGTAAGGTCTCCAAAACTTTTAACAACTAATTTTTCCTCATCTTTAATAAGGGAAAGAGTAAAACAAAAAAAATCAATTAAATATCTTGTCCCGGAAGCAGTAGAAGAGTATATTAAAAAACACAATCTATATGCATAATGATTTATTAAAAATTAACGCAAAAGAAGAAGCGGAAAAGATTACCGCTTTTATCAAAACCGCTTTAGCAAAGCAAAAAATCAAAAAGGTTGTCGTTGGCGTTTCGGGCGGAGTTGATTCGGTCACCTGCCTTTACCTGCTTAAGAATTCCGTTCCATTGGAAAATATTAACGTTATACATTTACCTTATTTTGATAATTACCAATCCGACATCAGCAAAATTGCGGAGGATGCTCATCTGTCAAATAAACAGCTTACCACTATTTCTATCAGGCCAATCGTAGATTCAATAATAAAAACATTAAATATTCCGGATGGAGATGTTATTAGAAAAGGAAATGTTATGGCAAGAGTAAGAATGATTGCGCTTTTTGATTCGGCAAAAAAGTTAAATGCCTTAGTTTGCGGAACGGAAAACAGATCCGAATATCACTTGGGATATTTTACCAGGTTCGGAGACGAGGCTTCAGACATTGAGCCGCTGCGGCAATTATATAAAACGCAGATTTACGAACTCGCAAAGTACTTACAAGTTCCCCAAGGCATTATTGAAAAACCGCCATCTGCAAACTTGTGGGAAAATCAAACAGATGAGGATGAGCTTGGATTTTCCTACGTAGAGGCGGATCCTGTTCTTTACTTATATTTTGATAAAAAGGTGTCGGTTGAAGATATCCAAAAACAAGGGTTCAAAGATGCAAAGAAAATCATTGATTTTGCAGAAAAGAATTCTTACAAACACAACGCTCCCTATACGCTTTAGGAACTTTTGATTGAAGGCTTTCTGTGGCTATGGTATACTGTGAATATGGTGGATGTAGCTCAGTGGTAGAGCTCCTGGTTGTGGTCCAGGTGGTCGCGGGTTCGATCCCCGTCATCCACCCATCGACAAGCTCAGGGTTTCTGACCCATTTATAAAGGAATGCTGTGGCATATTTATATTCTTCTCTGCGACCAGAAAACTTACTATGTAGGTTTAACTTCTAATTTATCCCAAAGGCTTGAATCGCATAAATTAAAGAAAAACTTAGCGACAAAAAAGTTTTCTGACTTAAGATTAGTCTATTCAGAAGATTATGAAACAAGAATGCAAGCCGAAGCTAGAGAAATTCAACTCAAGAAATGGTCAGTTGCAAAGAAGAAAGCTCTAGTTGATGGAAATAAAGAATTGTTAATTAAGTTAAGCAAATCCCGGAGCGTGTTGAAGGTCGATCGGGGTCAATGGTGAGCCAAGTCGAACCATCCCCGTCATCCACCCAAAGTTTTAACTTCAAATAATTTTGCGTTTTAGCTTTGAAACAGAGTTTGTAGCCAGTTAGCCTTTTTTGCCTATGAGATTTGAGGAAGTTGCAACTGGTCTTCTATCCTTTTAATTCTTTTCTCATGTATATCATGTCCCGATGTGATTAACTCAGAAATAGTTTCAATTGTTTCTTCCTGCGTTTTATCAATTTTTTCTATTACAATTTCAATCTTTCTATCCAATGACTGAATTCTTTCATTTGCGTGTCCTAACTTATTTTCTACAGTACCAAGCTGTGTCTTAATAGGCTGAAGCTTTGTATCAATTAATTCACCGATTTTTACTAATAATTTTGTGTCGTCCATATTTTTATACTACTCTACTTATTTTTGATTTTCAAGTAGTAAGTCCTGACATCATGTGCCAAACTACCCACTTATTTTTCGTAAAACTTTCTTCCGGCAAGTTTTGTTGGCAGAAACGGTAAATTGCCTTTGGGGCCTACGTATTTATCACTCCATTTGTAGTTTTTCGCATAACCCAGGTTTTTCATTAACTTTGTCGGAGCATTTCTTAAATGTAAAGGAACGGGTTCATTTGGAAACTGATAAACTGCTTCCTTTGCTTTTCCCAAAGCATTTGCAACCGCCCGCGACTTTGGCGCAAGGGATAGGTAAATGACAACATAGGCTAAAATTAGTTGTGCTTCCGGCATACCGACTTTATGAACCGCTTCAAACGCCTCATCCGCCTGAATTAGTGCTCCCCTATCTGCCATGCCAATATCTTCTGCTGCAAAAATAATCATCCTTCTCGCAATAAATTTAGGATCCTCTCCGTTTTCAAGCATTCTTGCCATATAATACAAAGCGGCATCGGTATCGCTACCCCTCATGCTTTTTATAAATGCGGAAATTATATTGTAATGTTCGTCTGCTTTTTTATCGTAAAGTCCCGCAGATTTAGTCTGGAAAATTTCCTGAATTATTTTTTCATCTATCTCTTTTGTTTTATAAGAAATTGCCGCAATTTCTAATGCATTCAGCATTATTCTTGCATCTCCCCCGGAAAGCCTAATCAATAACTCTTTTGCATTCTTGTTGATGCTTTTTTTGAAATTTCCCAAACCCCTTTTTTTATCTTTCAAGGCCCTCTCAAGGATTATTTGCAGTTCTTCCGGTTCTAAACTCTTCAAAACTAATACTTTAGAACGGGACAAAAGCGCGGAAATTACTTCAAAAGAAGGATTTTCTGTTGTGGCTCCAATAAGATTTAATGTTCCGTTTTCAACATATGGTAAAAGTGCGTCTTGCTGGGCTTTATTCCATCTGTGGATCTCGTCAATAAAAAGAATTGTCTTAATTCCATTTTTTAAATTTTCTTTAGCAGCCTCAATTATCTTATTTAAATCGGCCTTTCCCGCTTGTACTGCGGAAATTGAATAAAACTCCGCGTTAAGTTCATTAGCAATAATATTAGCTAGAGTTGTTTTACCAGATCCTGGAGGTCCCCAGAAAATTAACGAAAAAGAGCTTTCGGATTTTATTATTCTTCTGACTATTGCATTTTCTCCGGCCAAATCCTTTTGCCCGACAAATTCTGCAAAATTTTGAGGTCTTAATCTAAAAGCAAGGTTCATACGACGTAATTGTAGCACAAGAAGTCTAATTTTCTAAAATGATATAATCATTGAATGATTAAATATGTTGGGTTTGATAAAGATGGAACTCTTATAGATAGCGCCGAGGCAATAACTAAGGAATGGGGAAAAATAATTAACCATGATTATGGCGTGGATCCAAAAGAGGCGGAGCAAATTTTCAGCGTAACGGCTGCGGGGCAACCTACAGATTTGCAATTAGAACTGACTCTTGAAGGACATGGGTTTTTCTTTTCTAAAGACGAACTATTTAAAAGAGCAAGTGAAATAGCAATTCGTTTGGGCAAAAACGTTAAGGCAGAGCTTTTTCCCGAAGTTATTGGAGTTCTAAAAGAACTCAAGGAAAAAAGATATAATACTTTTCTGTCTTCAAGCCATCAGGAAACCGTAGTTAAAGAGGACTTGGAAAGAACAGGATTATTGGAATATATTGATTATTTTGTTGGAGCAAGGCCGAGCCAGCCGAGTTTTAAAAAAGGGGAACCCCATTTTAGAAATGTTTCGAAGCATTTTAATGTTCCTTTTGACGAATTTATTAAAAAAACAGTTTTTGTAGGAGATACTCCTCCCGATATTAAAGCAGCCAATGATTGCAATATTGTTAGTATTGCAAGGTTGGGTTCTGTTCCAAAAGAAAAATTATTGGAAGCAAGAGCAAGATTTATAATAAACGATCTTGCGGAATTACCTAAGATACTGTCTTTATTAGGCTAATTTTAATTTGTCCTCTCTTGCCTTACTCTTTCAAGCCTGGTGAGGTATTTTTTTCTAAGTCTTAAGCTAAGAGGAGTTACTTCTAAAAGTTCGTCTTCTTCCAAGAAATCCAAACACTGCTCAAGGCTCATTTTAACAGCAGGAGTTAATGTTCCCATATTTACGTCAGAGGTGGAAGCTCGCATATTTGTTTGTTTCTTTTCTTTTGTAACGTTAATTTCTATGTCTTCTTTTCTGGAATTTTCGCCGATTATCATGCCTTCGTAAACTTTAGTTCCTGCCTCGATAAAAGTAATGCCTCTTTGCTGTGCGTTATTAAGTCCGTAGGTTAAGGCGTTTCCGCCCTCCGAAGCGATTAAAACACCATTTCTTGCCTGATTAATTGCAGGAGTTAGAGGTTCATATTTATCAAACATGACATTAACTACAGCAGTACCCTTAGTGCTTGTTAAAAGAGCAGTTCTTATGCCAAGTGTATTTTTAGAAGGAATTTTATATTCTATTTTTGTATTTCCTTTTCCGTCGGCGAACATATTGGTCATTTGTCCTTTCCTTGCTCCGGCTTCTGCAGTAACTACGCCCAAAAACTCGTCTGGGATATCAATCATTAAATCCTCAATAGGCTCCATTTGTACTCCGTTTATTGTTTTTATAATAACCTCCGGTTTTCCTACCTGAAATTCATAGCCTTCCCGCCTTAGGGTTTCTATCAAAATTGATAAGTGAAGCTCTCCTCTTCCCGAAAGAATAAACTTATCGTCTTTTTGTTCAAGCCTTAAGCTTATATTTGTTTCCAGTTCTTTTATAAGTCTTTCATGAATTTGGCGGGAATTTGAGTATTTTCCCTCTTTTCCGGCAAACGGCGAAGAATTTGAAGACATAGTAATCCTTATGGTTGGTTCTTCTACGCTAATTCTCGGAAGAACTTCCGGAGATTTTGCATCGGCAATGGTGTCCCCAATTGTAGCGTTGGAAAATCCTGTTAAATCTACGATATCGCCTGCAGACGCATCATCAACGTAAACTTTTTTTAATCCGTGGGAAAGCCTGATGTTCTCCGCTTTTCCCGGAGTCTTGTTTCCGTTTGCGTCAATCAAAACTAAAGACTGTCCTTTTGCCAAACTTCCTCTTTTAATTCTTCCGATAACGTGCTTCCCTTTATGAGTGTCGTAATCTAGACTTGTAACAACCATTTGGAAATCTCCTTCTTGGACATTAGGCGAGGGAATATATTTAATTATTTCGTTTAAAATTGGTTCAAGATTTTGCGCTGATTGTACTTCTCCTAGGGCTTTTGAAGCTTTTCCTTCCCTGCCTATTGCGTAAAATACGGGAAAGTCCAAATGGTGAGTATGGGTCGCGAGTTCTAAAAATAAATCGTTGGTTTTCTCAACAGTTTTATTTATATCTGCTAACTGCTTATCTATTTTATTGATAACAACAATAATTTTTAATCCTAATTCCAAGGCTTTTCTTAAAACGAATTTTGTTTGCGGCATCGGGCCTTCCTGCGCGTCAATAATAAGCAATGCCCCGTCTGCCATATTAAGGGTTCTTTCTACTTCGCCTGAAAAATCGGCGTGTCCCGGAGTGTCAATGATATTTATTTTGTAATCGTGATAATAAATTGCAGTATTTTTAGCTAAGATTGTAATGCCTCTTTCTCTTTCCAGAGGATTAGAATCAAGAATTGTAGTTTGGGTCATTTCTGCTTCGTTGTCTCTGAAGGTATGGGATTGTTTAAGCATAAAATCAACAAGCGTTGTTTTACCGTGGTCAACGTGAGCGATTACTGCGACGTTTCTGATTTTTTCAGATGTGAATTTATCCATAATAATAGCGCTCTTTGCGCTATGCTGCCATTATAGCACATTTAGCTTCACTAAAGTTTATGTTATTTGACATACCTCTTTTAATTAAACTACATTTATAGTATGGAAGATGAAAAGTTTTTGCCGGAAGAGATAGAATCAAGCGAAAAAAATAATTTCAAGCGTTTTCTTTCAGTTAGAAAATTGGCGATCCTCTTTATTGTTTTTTTATTTTTAAACGTAATTTATATAGATATACTTTTAGTTCAGGGCTCAAATAAACAAACGATTGTGCAAAGGTTTACCAATATAATTAATGAAACCGTTCCCAAAGAAGAAAAGACCGCTGTCACTAACGACATTTGTCCGCAAAGCTGTGTCTCCCAAATCCAACAAGCAATATCTTCGGCTAATCCGGCCTCGACAATTTTACCGACACCGGCCCCTACTGCCAACACCTCTTCTCAAATTTCCAGTCCGTCGCAGACTAAAGAATATTATATTCCCTTTGGTTCGGGTTCGGGCTCTTCAGCCGACTGGCAAGATGTGCCCGGATTGCAGGCAAATGTTGACAGCAATTCTTACGGAAGTATAAAAAGTGTAGTTTTTGAAGCATCGCTCCATATTCCGACGGGTAATCAAACAGCAAGCGTAAGGCTCTACAATGCCACAGATGCCCACCCTGTATGGAATTCGGAAGTTACTTTTAACGGTAATATTTCTTCTGTTTTGCTCACATCTCCTACTGTTTCCCTTGACAGCGGAAATAAGCTCTACAAAGTCCAAATGAAAACCCAGCTTCAGTTTCAGGCAATTCTTGACCAATCCAGGCTCCACATAACCACAAAATAAGCTGATATAGATTGTCGTATTTTTTTCTATTGATTTTCGTATTATTTTCTACTATGTTTAAGTTATGCCCGATAAAGCAACCCGCCTTGACCCGCGTCAGGCGAGGCAGGTTCTCCACATAGACTTTGATTCTTTTTTTGCAAGCTGCGAACAGCAATTTAACTCAAAACTTCGCGGCAAACCCATTGGTGTAACCGCTCAAAACGGCAGGACATGTATCATCGCCGCCTCAAAGGAGGCTAAAAAATTAGGAATTAAATCTCCAAGCAGAACGCAAGATGCGTTAGAAAAAGTTCCCGATATGATCTTCGTACCCGCCCATTTTGAGAAATATTGGGAAATCACACAGCAGTTTTTAAACATTTGTAAAGATTACTCCCCATTCGTTGAATTGTTCTCCCTCGACGAAGTTTTTATTGACGTTACCGCAACGGAAACTTTGTACGGAGGCAAATACCAGCTAATTAATAAAATTAAGGAACGTATTAAAAACGAAATCGGAGAATACGTAACGGTTTCGGTTGGAATTTCCCACAATAGGCTTCTGGCAAAGCTTGCCTCCGGGCTTAATAAGCCAAACGGTATTTTTGAAATAACACCCCAAAACTTAGATGAAGTTTACGAAAAAGCAAAGCTTACCGATATCTGCGGAATCGGAGAAAGAGTTGGTATAAGACTTAATAAAATTGGCATTTATTCTCTTTTGGATCTAAGAAAAGTTAGCGTTTGGATTCTTGAGGAAGAGTTTGGCAAAGTTTATTCTCAAATTCTTAAGAATATTGGAATAGGCAAAGATGAATCCGGCATTACCCCCTACTATCAAGCGCCGGAAGTAAAGTCCGTAGGCAGGAATTACTGTTTACCGCGTAATGAATATGATAAAAGGGCAGTTTTTCAAAATGTTTACGAGCTTTGTGAGGAGGTGGCGATAAAATTAAGAAGGCTTTCTAAAAAAGCAAGAACGGTGTCGTTTTATTTAGGCGGTTCGTCAAGTACCCATGCAAGGAAAACAGTAAGCGGGTATTTTGACAGCGGACAGGACATTTTTAATATTTGTATGAACATTTTAAAACAAAATAATTTTAATTTCGGAAACAGGGATTATGTAAGAAGAATTAGCGTTGGAGCTTCCTCCCTTGAAGATGTCTCCAATATCAGTCTTTCCTTATTTCCTCACGACGTTAAAAAGCATAAGCTTTTTGAAACGGTTGATAAAATCAACGAAAAGTATGGCGATCATACAATCAGAAACGGCTTTTTACTTTATGCGGATAAGCTTACAACGGTACCAAATGGCTTTTTGGCAGATAAATACGAACGGACAAAATTATCTTTATTGGAATTTTGAGCGGCACACCGCTTTTACCTCTTCCAAAACTTCTTTTTTCTTATCTTCGGGTATGTCTATTAAATCCAAAACCGAAGGTTGTTCCATTATTTCCTTGCATAAAACAATATGGTTTTCCAAAAGCTGCTGTTTTTGATTGCCGGACAAAGTTGTAAGAACAGTCATTGGGTGAAGATGAAATTTTTCAATTAAATCTCTTAAGCCTTCCCTTTCCGGATAGCTCCAGCTTAAGACTTTTATATTTGCGCACAAAGCATAAGCTAAGGCGTCGGAAGTTACTTTTGTATTGGTTACAATCCAAGCTTGGGAAAGATTATATTTTTCTTTTATATCATCGAATCTTGCCTTGGTATATAAAGCTACGTGAACGTCGGTTCTTGTACCGGGTTCATTATGAAATTTTGCTTCTATCATTACTCTTTCATTTTGTTTTTGGGCAACAACGTCAATTTCGTGATTAACGCATGTTCCGGACAAAAGAGACCTGGTTTTTGTTGTATAGCCGTCTACTTTAAGAATTTCGGTTACAAAATCTTCAAAGGGATAACCCGTAGGCCCCAAGTCCATGATTGCCTGCTTAAGACTGTACTTTGCCCTTTCGTACGAAGGGGTTTTCTCCAGGAACTCCATTATGTGGCGGTAAACTTCAGACGTTGGAATATTTTCATACAGCTTGCTCTTAACGTGTTCAACGACTTGGGGCTGTAGTTCTTTGGATATACCTGCTCTTTGAATAGAGATTTTTACTTTGTCTTCGTTAAAAGCTTCTTTTTCACCGTTCGCTTTTATGACATTGACCATAGTTTAATGTTAAGGTTAATTTTTTCTTTTTGCAAATGCAATAAAATCCCCATCCTTGTATACCAGCACGTAATCGGCATTTTTTTCAAGGCTTTTTGCCATTTCTTTTTGCGCTTCTAAAGACGGTTGGGCCGACCAATCATTTAAAAGAAATAGAATATAGTCTGCGCTCTCTAGGCCAACGGGAATTATAAATATATCTTTTCTTCTTGATAAATGAGAACCTAAATTATTACTTGCCGCAACTGATTTTTCTTTAGGAATATTTGAGAGAAATCTTTCAATTTCCGAAGCGCTTGATAGCTGCTTTGTAAACATATCGATATTCGGATTTTTAGAAATCGGAAGGGGTCCGATAAAGTAAGCAGAAATTAAAGCGGTAATAATTAAATATATTGAAATTATCCCAATACTAATTTTAGGAAAGAATTTTCTTAAAAAATAAACAGAATAAATTGAAGCAATAAATAAAAAGGGTGTAATGGCCGAGCTATATTGATAGTAAATTTGATGGAGCTGCGGATTACTGCTCAATAAGTTTATTCCTAAATCGGAAGCTGCGTAAATTAAGGCAAATGGAAAAATTAGCGGTAAAAAGCCAAGCGGAGAAAAAAGCTGCGTTAAGTAGCCAATTTGTTCTCTTTGAAACATAATTGAAAGAGTTTTTAAAGGAGACAAGGTTATATTTTTTAGAATATCGGAAGCAGATGCTCCAAATTCAGAGTAATACTCAAGCGCAAAATGATTCCCTCCCCTTGCGTTGGGTATTGCCTGCCAGATAAGGTAATAGAAAAGAGAAATTGAAATAACAAAAACAAACACTCCAATTAGAATATTTCCTAGCTGATTTTTGCTTAAAGTGTTCAGTTTGAATTTATTCTCAACAATTTCTCTTAAAGATATTGTTATTCCTAAAAGCGCAACGGTTGACCAAACCTGCTCTTTTGTAAGCCCTGCTAAAATGCCAAATAGAATAAATATAAAATATTTTCTTTTAAGTAAGAAATAAAAACTTCCCAAAAGAAATGTCGTTCCTAAAGTTACAGGATGAAAGTCGTAGAGATTTGTATATCCTACCGCCGGATTTATAAGAAATATAAATGCAAAAATTAAAGAAATGTTTTTATTTTTTAATAAGTTTTTTGAAATTAAATAAACAAATATTGCTCCCAGTCCCAAGACAACGCTTTGAAGCAGCAGAAGCATTTTAGGGCTTTCCCAAATCAGGTAAAGCGGAGATATCAAAACTAAAATAAAGTCGGCATGAAAAGAAAGCCTTGAGATTATATCAGTGCCGTTTGGGTCGGTCATTTGGAAAAACCTTCCGTTGATTGTGTTCCAAACAGCCTGATCCATGTTTCCAAGATCAAATCGCCCTGTATAAAAATTGTCATATCTTAGAAAACTGGCAAGAGTAAAGTATAAAATATAAATAAATACAAAAATACTAAGTGCGATTTCATACTTATGTTTTAATATAAAATTCCTCATTTTTTCGAAACACCCTTTATTAATTTATCCCAAAGTAAAATTAAAATTAAAAATGTGATTTCAGAAAGCATCAGAATTACTCTTGAAAAAATGCTTAAAAACCCCGCGGTTGATAATCCAATTATCGGCGTGAGTCCAATAGTTACAACCCCCTCCCTTACTCCAAGCCCCATAGGGGTAATAAACGAAAGATAGCCTACCAAAAGAGCAAAAACAAAAAAAGAAGACAATATTAAGCTTAAGTTTAAATTAAAACTTGTAATAGAAAGACAAGCAATAAAAGTTGCGAAACCAAAAACAAAGAAAGTAAATACAGAAACAAGAGTCAGAGTTATTTTTTGACTTAAAGTATGATTCGGTAAATAAATATTGCTTAAAAAAGTTCCTTGCTTAGTCCGCTTTTTATATATATAGCTTACTATAACAGCATAAATTGCCATTCCGATAAACAATCCAAGTAAAAATCCTTTTATTTGTTCTACTTCTGCAGCTAAAATTAAAGGTAAAGCAAAAATAGAAATTATAGTTGAAGAAACTATAATCAATTGAATTTCGTCCAATAACGCAAGACCGACGATTTTTTTATCTATACCCTCACTGGCAAAAAGCGATACCCTGCTTAAAAATGACCATATATTTCCCGGGACATAGCGCTTAAATTCTGAAAATCCCCAAAGGTAGGCCGTTTTTTTAAATGATAATTTGTGACCTTTATAATCAAGAATTGTTTTCCAAAGAAAACATCTTAAGAAAAAATAGGAAATAAAAAGAATTACAGCCAAAAAAAGAATAATTAAATTTACAGATTCTATTTGTTCTTTTACAAAAGAAAATTTTGGAATAGCAAGTTTAATTAGGAAAAATAATGCCGCTATAGATAACGGCCAGCCTATTAAGAATTTTAGAGTTGAAATTGTTTTATTCATATTTCAGAGTGAGGGTTTAAATTTTAATAATTGCTGTTTTAATTTTTGCTTCAAGTATTATTATACAGGAACAATACTCTACCCTACAATCCAAAGCCTAAAAATCAAGAATTATGTATGCGGTTTCCTGCTGTTATTATGGCAAATTTAAGGTGTCTTCGTACCTGATTATCCATACCGGTATCTTTAATTAATTCATCAAGTTTTGGATCATCGTAAAACAACGAACCGATTAAAAGATCCAACCTCTTGCCATAAGCAAAACCTATTATGCCTTCAGGCGTTGATACAGCGTACTCATATCCTTTTCCACCGACCCTATCGTCAAACGCGACTACAAGCTTGCTTTCATGATGTCCTTTTCTTACTAAAACTTTATCTATTTCGTTTGATTTGTTAAACTCAAAAGGATCAATTTTATGAATTGATATATGAATATCAAATTCAGGTAAAGAAATTGTTGTTTTGGGAGCATGTCCTCCATATACTCTTATTTTTCCATTTGCATAAGTTTCCACAGGTCTTCCCTCCGGAGTTTTGTGAATTTCAGGATGATTGGAAGCCTCAGTTCTATTTGGCATGAAGTTTTATTTTATCAATTTCCGAAGCAATAAGCAACTATAGGATTATTTTGCGAGCAGCCTGAATTATTAAGCGCGCCTGAAGGGAATCGAACCCCCAACCCCTTCGTCCGAAGCGAAGTGCTCTATCCGTTGAGCTACAGGCGCAAATTATTGCCTAAGCAATACGTATATAGTATACTATTTTTTAAGGCGGGCCGCTAGCTCAACTGGCAGAGCAATTCCCTCTTAAGGAATAGGTTCTGAGTTCGACTCTCAGGCGGCTCACAGGTATTTTTTAAGCGTTTTCTTATGATGCTTTGTTCGTAGCCTTTGTTCTACAGATGCGCCGCAAGAAGTTGATTAAATCCTAAAAGTTGCATATACTAAATTTTAAGAGTAGCAACAGAAGAATTTTATGAGTCTTACATCTATTCTCTACATTTTCGGAATAATCGGAGCCCTGGACACGCTTTATTTGATATACCACAAAATCCGCGGTACCGACGTTGCTTGCCCATTTTTCCCAAAAGAGTGGTGCCTAAAAGTACAACATAGTCCGCAAAGTAAAACCTTCGGTATACCCAATTCGTTTGCCGGCTTCGGGATGTATACGGCAATTCTTATCCTTACATGGCTTTATGCCGGGGGCGCGGTCGCGTTTTGGCCGATTCAGGCGATTGTGACATTCGGCTTCTTGTTCTCTATGTATTTCACTTATGTTCAGGCGTTTGTTCTCAAAGCATTCTGCACATGGTGTGTAGTGTCGGCGATTAATTTCACCATAATGTTCCTAACGGTATGGTTTTTTAAATAATTCTTTCAGTTAATTCTACTTGTATATTTTCTTATAACTCATCTTTTATCTGCAAGCATTGTTTAGACGCGCTCACCAAGTCAGACTTGGCTCACAGATATTTTTGTAGATTAAACGAAATTCGGTGAATTTTCGATAAGCCAAGTTTTTTAAGCGCTTCTCTATGGAATTTTGTCCCGTAGCCTTTGTTTTTCGAAAAATTATAACCTTTATATTCTCTCCCAAGCTTCCTCATCAGTTCATCTCTGTAAACTTTTGCAATAATCGAGGAAGCCGCAATGGAAATACTTTTTCGGTCGCCTTTGATGATAAACTCCAAACTTCTATTACTTATTTTCCTTTTTCTCCCATCTATTAGGAAAAATATCTTTTTCTTTTTGTATTCCTTGCTAATTCTATTTACTAAGTTCTCAAAGACAAGTTTATTCGCCTCCCCTATTCCAAACTCATTAATTATCTCAATATCAATGATTTCTATAAAACAAAGTCCATGTTTTAATATCAATTTTGAAAGATATTTTCGTTTTTTCTCCGTAAGGAGTTTCGAATCGTTTATCTCTTTAAACCACTGAAACTCTTTAGTAAAACAAACTGCGGAGGCAACAAGCGGGCCGGCAAACGAACCTCTTCCAACCTCGTCCATACCAAAAACTAGATCAATAGTTCCATTTAACAGTTCATTCTCGCGGTTAAAGGAGGGTTTCTTTTGCATGATAGCAATATCAATTTATTATTTCTTCTTTAATTCGTCAAATTTAGCGGCCATAGTGGGGTTTTTACGAGTTAGTCTTTTAATTGTAAGGTCGTCCATTTTATTCTCAGCCGCTAGTAAATGTTTATCTGACAAAATTAGGGCATCCCGAACCCTCTCAAGATCTTTGATAGCTTTATTTATTTGTTCTACTGCCTCACTATGTTTCTGACCGGCATTCTTCATTGAGGTAAGCCAGCTAGTTTTCCAATTGTTTACATCATCTTCGAACGTTGTGATATCTATATTCTGACTCTTTATTATTGTTAATTCATTTTTGACTGCAAGAGATTTCTCAGCTGCATTCTTGAGCAAAGTAATCATGGGTATAAAAAACTGTGGGCGTATTACGTACATCTTTGGATATTTATACGATACATCAACAATACCCTGATTATACAAGTCGCTATCTGCATCCAGCATGGAGACGACTATTGCATATTCACAGTTCTTTTCGTTGCGATCTTTATCAAGTTCTTTTAAGAAATCTTCATTATGTTTTTTGGTGGCTGTTGCGTCGTTTTCATTTTTCATTTCAAACATGATTGACACTAATTCAACTCCCTTTGCAGGATCACGGAATATATAATCACCTTTACTCCCTCCGCTGGCATCATTATCTTTTTCAAAATACGCCTGAGGAAATGCTGTAGTGCGAATTTTGTTGAATTCATCCTCACAATATTGCTCGAGAGATTCACCTAATCCTTTTGTGGAAAGTTTTATTTTATTATCCTTTAGACGTTCGATTTCCTCTTTATAGAAGTTCTCCATCGCAGTTTTTTCTGTTTTGATTTGATCACGTTCTTTTTCAATTGGGTCAACAGCTTTGATGACAGCTAGTTCTTGCGCTTGACTGCTATTTTTAATCTGATCTTCAAGTTTGGTTATCTCTCGATCTTTCTCATTTGTAATATCTTTTACTTTCATTTCCAATCGAAGATCATTTTCACGTCTAATCGATTCAGTTTCTTCTTTAACTTTATTTTGTACTGCTTCGTTAAATACATCTCGCTTAATAGAATTGACAACTGATGTTATGGTGGTTTTATCGATATCAAGCTCGTGAAGTGATTTTAAATCTATCAAGTCTCCTTTGTTGGCATCTTCTTGAAGAACAAGAGTATTCTCGTCTTTTATTGATACTTTTATGATTTTCATAATTTATTAATGATACGCCTGAGAGGAACATATTGCAAGACAAACTTATATCTGCTAGCATTTATTACTACAAACATATGAAATCCCTGTTAAGGAATACCCTTATTAATTCCCTATCACTTTTTATTTTGGCCCAAATTGTGCCCGGATTAACAGTTGAGGGTGGTTTTTTAACTTACGTTGCCGGCGGGCTTGCCTTGTCTTTGCTTTTTTTAATCGTAAAGCCTGTTTTAAACTTAATTTCCCTGCCTCTTAATCTTGTTACCTTAGGATTATTTTCTTTTCTGATTAACGCAATAATCTTCTATTTGCTTACTGTTTTTGTTACCGGTATTACGATTACTTCGTTTAGTTTTCCGGGTTTTTCCTTCTCGGGATTTATAGCTCCAGAGATATTCTTCAATACTTTTTTTGCATTTATTATAGTCGCTCTGCTACAATCCCTTATTGTTAATTTTTTATCATGGTTAATAAAAAAATAGTTTGCCTGGGCGGAGGAGTTGGCACGGCGAATCTTTTGTCCGGAATAAAAAATCACTTTTTCGATATAAATGCTATTGTCTCAATGGCAGATGACGGCGGTTCGGCGGGCAGACTTCGAAGGTACTACAAAATTCCCCCAACGGGAGATATTGTAAACTGCATGATTGCTCTTTCAAACGCGGATAAGGTCATGCTTGATCTTTTAAAATTCAGGTTCCCCGGAGAGAGATACGGGCCCGATAATATTTTACCCGGACAAAAAATAGCAAATCTGATGTTTGCCGCCTTAATTCTAAATAATAAAAACCTGAATGAGGCAATCTTAAAGATGAAGGAGATTTTTCAGGTCAGTGCTAATATATACCCGTGTACCCTAGCAAGCGTCTCTCTAAGAGCCAAAACTTCAACGGGACACATAGTAAAAAGAGAAGAAAATATAGATCTTGGAAATTTTAAGGGGAAAATAAAACAGCTTTACATACACCCCAAAAATCCAAAAGTAGACGGGCGGGCAATAGACGCAATAAGAGAAGCCGACGTAATTGTAGCAGGGCCGGGAGACCTTTATACCACTATACTTCCCGTTCTCATTGTTCCTGTAATTACGCAGGAAATAAAAAAATCAAAGGCAAAGAAAATATTTGTGGTAAACGTTGCCAATAAGTTTTTCGAAACACCGAATTACTCGGTTTCCGATTTTATATCGGCAATAAGAAAGCATTGCGGTTTTCAACCCTTTGACACTTTTCTTATAAACAGTAACACCTCTCTTTCAATACCGGAAGAATTTAAAAATCAATATTCTATAGCGCCATTAAAGCGCGATAAAACAAATAATGTCAATTGCGTTTATGAAGATTTGATTAATGAGGATTTCCCCATATATCATAGCCCCGAAAAGCTTGCAAAAGCCGTGGCAGAAAATATATAATTAGATAATGGTTTTTAACCTTTTAGAAATTATAGTAGCGATTTTATTAATAGTTGTAATTCTTTTGCAAATGCAGGGAAGTGGCTTATCGGGAGCTTTTGGCGGAAGCGGAGAATTTTATAGAAGTAAAAGAAGCATAGAAAAATTACTAATGTGGGCGACCGTTGTTTTAGCTGTTCTCTTTGGACTTCTGTCAATAATACTTCTTATAGTCCACTAAGCTAATATGATTTTACTGGGCAGACGAAGACTAATATTTTGGCTTTTTAGGGCGTATCTGAAAAAATGGAGAAAAACGATTGCCGCATCTTTTATATTTGGCTTGATAATTTTTTCCGCTATATATTTAGGCTGGGGCGTAATAGTTCCTGGGCTTCCCTTTAATCAACGTATAGTTGTTGGAATGGTTGGTACCTACAGTACGGATAGTCTTCCGCTTCAAGTATTACAAAAAGGGTCCCGTGGTTTAACCTATGTGGATGATAATGGCATTCCAAAGCCCGATATAGCTTCCGGCTGGGATATAAAAGATAACGGTAAAACTTATGTTTTTAAGCTTAAGCCGAATGTATACTTTTCAAATGGAAAAAATTTTACGTCTTCCTCGGTTAATTATAATTTTGTGGACGTTATAATAGAAAGGCCGGAAAAATACAAAATTGTATTTAAATTAAAAGATAACTATTCGCCATTCCTCGTAACTGTTTCCAAGCCAATATTTGAAAAGGGATTATTGGGCGTAGGGGAATATAGAATTTCGTCGGTAGATTTAAACGGGAACTTTGTTAATTCAGTAACACTTATTTCCAATAAGGTTAAAAACAAAACTTTAACTTTTCAGTTTTATCCGACTCAAAGTGCATTAAAAAACGCTTTTGTAATCGGAGACGTTGATAAAATTATCGGCTTAGATGACGTAAGCTTTAATGGTACGGATTTTTACGCATTTAAAAATGCAAAAGTTCAGAAATCCATTGACTACGGACGTCTTGTAACCTTGTTTTATAATACCCAGGACAGAGCGTTATCGGATAAAAGATTAAGAGGAGCACTTTCTTATGCCGTTCCCGATTCATTTAGCTCAGGCAAAAGAAACTATGAACCGTTTGACCCAAATATGTGGGCATATCAGCAATCTAGCTATCAAAAAGATTATGTTCATGCAAAATTATTATTGTCTCAATCCCAAAGCGCAACGGAGGGCGCAGGTATGGAAATTTCTTTACAGGTACTTTCTCAATATGAACCGGTAGCCAAAGAAATAGCTAAGTCCTGGTTAAATATAGGAATCAATACAAAAATTAAAGTTGTTGACAGATTGCCTGATAATTTTCAGATATTTCTTGGCGACTTTAAAATGCCAAGGGACCCGGATCAATACACTCTTTGGCATTCGGGACAGGTCAACAATATAACCAATTATGTAAATTTGAGAATCGATAAGCTTTTGGAAGACGGACGGCAAACGGTTGATACTCAAAGCAGAATGAGAATATACGCGGATTTTCAGAAATATCTTCTGGACGATGCGCCTGCGAGCTTTCTATATTTCCCCAACTCCCACACCGTAACCCGGAATTCGGCAGTTCAATTATAGGCAGATTTTGCTCTTAGCTTTTTGTGGTAGCCTATTGCGAATCTATGAGCTTCATCTCTGATTCTCATTACAAGATGCAGCTCTTTAGAATCCTGCGGAAGTATTATTTCTTTAAAATCTGCCGTAATTATTATCTCTTTCTGCTTTGCGAGGCCTATTATCGGAATCTGAATATTTGCTTGAGCCAAAGCCCTTTGCGCCGAAGAAATCTGACCCTTGCCCCCATCAACGATAATAAGGTCCGGAAATATCCATTCAGTGTGTTTTAGCCTTCTGGTAATTACCTCTTCCATCATTGCAAAATCATTTGGCCGGTCATTATATGTATTGTGAATTTTGAATTTTCTATATAATGATGACTCCTTTTCTCCGTTGATAAATACCACCATTGATCCGGTTGCGTCTTTACCTGAAGTATTTGAAATGTCAAAACACTCTATTCGGTTAAGCTTTGTAACGTTAACGTTTTCTTTAATTAAATTTTCCATCAATAAGTTTAATTCCTCATTCCTTATGTCTTCTCTTAGATTTGGATTTTTTTCATACTCGAAAGGTTTATAGAGCTTACTTGTGACAAGTTTTATCGCATCAATTTTGTTTTGCGTAGATAAGGCGTATTCAAATTGCTGCTTTTTACTAAAATAATTTCTTTCTTTTTCTAAATCACGGACTACGCTTTTTGCCTCCCCGTTTAAAAATTTAACAATATGCGTAATTGTCTTTTTGTACTTTTTATCATTTGTGACGCTAGGACACGGACAAAGGCCAAGATGTGAATAAAAGCAAAGTTTATTCGGATGATTTAAAACGGACTGAAAAGGAAAAATTTTTCTGATTGTTTTTAAAACCAGACGCATAGAATTGGCATTTGGAAAGGGGCCAAAGTATAACGAACGCGGGTCATCGGTTTTTCTTGCAATTAAAACTCTTGGGTACGTATCTTTTACCGTAATCTTAATTATGGGATAGGCTTTTCCGTCGGTTAACTTTATATTGTATTTAGGCCGGTACTTTTTTATTAAATTAGCTTCCAAAAGCAATGATTCAATTTCTGATTCAACTCGTATTGTTCGGATTTTCTTTATTTGAGAAACGAGGATATTGGTTTTTTCTCCTAAATTTTTTTTGTTCGCAAAGTAAGAGCGGACTCTTTTCTTGAGGTTAATCGCCTTTCCAACGTAAAGCACCTTCCCTCTCTTGTCTAAGAATAGATATACGCCTGGATCTTGCGATAATGATTGATAAAGTTGAGATTGCAAAAAAGATAACTCCTCCTATAAGTACCCACTTGTTGAGAACTATCGGCAATATTCTAATTTTCTTAGTGTATACGTTATTGCCGAGTGTAATTTTAACCGCGTCCGTTCTATTTGTCAAAAAAGAAGTTTTGCCGAACTCTACGGGAATTTCGGCAAATCCGTACGGAGGAATCTTTTGAAAATATATGGTCTGTTCTTTAGGGCTTAAATAAGCAGTTGTAACCGTAATATTTTTATTTTCGGAAATTGAATTACCCGAATTTTGTACTTTTATGATTAGCTCAATTGGAAATCCACCCATAGCCTCATTTTGCAGATTAATGTCGGGTTTAAGCGCAACGCTTGGATTAAAATCACCGCCTATTTTTACGTTAACGTCTTTTAAGTTTTTATCTTGAGAAAGCTTGTATCCGCCGGCAGGAACGGGGTAACTACTATCTTGCCCTTTAATTACAAAAGCAAAATGATCGAAATCCAAAGTATTAAAATAATCCACGCCTCCTGTTGTGTTTCCCCAAGTCGGATCAATCATTATCCAAGTTTTTTTATTAAAATCATAATATTCCGGCCAGGCATGTAAAATGTCTTTTACCAGGGACAAAGGGCGTTCTTTGGTGTTTTTGGTGTACGCAAAACCATTAATTTCCCGTGCCGGAATTCCTGCCGCGCGGGACAAGGCAATGAATAAATCGGTAAATTCAAGGCAGACAGCAGAAGTTGGAGTATTCAGAGCGTTAACAGCTCCTAATCTGGGTTTGCTTAATTCTACTCTTGAATAATCATAATTTAGATTCCTAACAACGTAATTATATATTGCTTCCGGAGTCTTGAGCTGTTGTGCCAAATCCTTTATTTTACTATTATCACTTTCCCAGAAAGGGGCCGGTTTTAAGTATTCGTGAAGCTGTTCGTTTGTAAGCGGCTCGCCTTTTGGAGTTAGGTTTATTTTTGCTTTGCCCTTAACTTCAACGTCTAAATTTTTTGAGGGTGGCAGATAGTATTGAGCCAGCCAATTCCCGTCGATATCTACGCGTACGTTTAGAGGTTTTGGATTCATGCTGTCTATGGTCACCTCCTGATAATTAGTTGAGGGAGGCAGGGCAATTTCGGTTTTTACCGGGAACAAATTTTTATTGCCCAGATGATAAGCTAAGTTGAATTCGTAGATTTGAAAGGACCCGAAAGTAATTGATATTCCGGAAGTAGCTAATTGGTCTTTAGTAAAAGTAAGCTTATTAGTAGATTCAGCCGGTAAAATATTTGGTTTTATATACGAAGGCTTGCCTAAGGCGCTTGGATAAGAAACAGTTGTATTAAAAGTTGTAAAATCGTTTTCTTTGGCAATCCCGGGAATATTTATTTCCCAAATATTTCCTAAATTTTCCGCTACTTCATCGGTATCAAAAGAAATATTAAGCGTATGTTTATTTCCTAGCCCTACGACTCTTTTATTAAAGGTTATTTGAATATCGGCCCCTTCCGGTTTTTGTGTAGCAGTTGGGGTTAGCGGTCCGTCTTCATCGGACGCGGTCAAATTATTAATGTTTTTAAATCCGACCTGCATGTTATATGTTGGAGTAAAATATTGACTTGAAAGGTTTGTAATAACCACGTTTAAATTAACGCGTGTAGTAGCATTTTCTTTGACCGTATAAGAAACGTTATAGTCGGTTGAAAAGTTAACGGAGGCAAAAGACTTAGGCGGCAATAAGAGTGTTAGCAAAACAGCAAGTGAGACAAATAAAAAGAGTCTTTTTATCATTATTATTTGAGTATACTATATCGTTCTTGAGAAAGTAAAAAGCTACTTGTTCAAAACTTTTTTTAAGAATTGGCCAGTGTATGAATTTTTATTTTCCGTAATTTCGAAAGGTGTACCGACAGCCACAACCTGTCCTCCTTTTTCTCCCCCGTCAGGTCCCAAATCAATAATATGGTCTGCGTTTTTTATTACGTCTAGATTATGTTCTATAACGATAACGGTATTGCCTAAGTCAACCAATTTTCTCAACACACCCAGCAATTTTTCAAGATCTGCAAAATGAAGTCCTGTTGTCGGCTCGTCTAAAAGGTATAAAGAGTTTGACCCTCTTTTAGATAATTCCGTAGCCAATTTTACTCTTTGCGCTTCTCCGCCCGAAAGCGTCGGAGCAGGCTGGCCAAGCTTAATATAGGAAAGTCCAACGTCGTTTAGCGTTTGCAGTTTGTGGGAAAGCCCCGGAACAAATGAGAAAAATGATAAAGCTTCGGACACACTCATCGCCAAAACCTGCGCTATGTTTTTTCCGTTAAATAAAATTTCCAGTGCTTCGGAATTATACTGTAAGCCGTTGCATACCTCACAGGTTATGTAAACATCAGGCAAAAATTGCATTTCAATTTTTATTCTTCCCTCACCCTGGCAAGCTTCGCAACGTCCGCCTTTTACGTTAAAGGAGAATCTGCCGGGTCCGTACCCTTTTAATTTTGCGTCTTTTGTTTTCGCGAAAATGTCCCGTATGTAACCAAAAGCAGCGGTATAAGTTGCGGGATTACTCCTTGGAGTTCTGCCGATTGGTGACTGGTCAATTAAAAATATATTTTTAATATTCTCATATCCTGATATGTTCTTATGCTTGCCGGGTTTTTGTCTATGAAACGGGTTGTTCTTTTGCATCAAGGCGTGATACAAAATATCATTTATCAGAGTTGACTTACCGCTTCCCGAAACTCCGGTTACTACCACGAAATCATTCAGGGGAAAAGAAACGGTAATGTTTTGCAGATTATGCTCCGTGGCACCTGTTATGGTTATTGATTTATCTGATTTACCCTTGTTTTCATTTGGAAGCATTTTTATTTTTCTTTTTCCGGATAAATATTCTCCGGTTAAAGATTTTGGATCTTTTTTTATGTGTTCAACCGAACCTTGGGAAATTATATATCCTCCTTCTTGCCCGGCGCCCGGTCCAAAATCTAAAATGAAATCCGATTCCCGCATTGTCTCTTCATCGTGCTCTACTACTAAAACCGTATTTCCCAAATCACGCAGTTTTTTTAAAGTATCAATAAGTTTTTTATTGTCTTTCTGATGGAGGCCTATTGAAGGCTCATCCAATACGTATAAAACTCCGGTAAGCCCCGAGCCAATTTGCGAAGCGAGTCTTATTCTTTGCGCTTCACCCCCTGCAAGGGTTTGCGCGCCCCGGGATAAAGTAAGATAGTCAAGCCCGACGTCAATTAAAAAAGTCAGCCTCTGCTTTATTTCCTTAATAATTAATTTTCCGATTTCTTTTTCCCTATTACTTGATTTAGCCTCAATGCCTGCTATGAATTCATAAATATTTGATATTGCCATGTCCGAAGCCTGAACAATAGAAGTGTTGTTAATTGTTATTGACAATGCCTCTTTTTTAAGCCTTGCGCCAAAGCATTCGGGACAAACCTCGTAGCGCATAAACTTTTCTATCTGGGCTCGTAAAAATATTGATTCCGTAGATTGATATTTTTGTTTTAAATCGTGAAGAATGCCTTTAAAGGGTTCGTGAATTACGGTTTCTCTCCCCCACCTGTTTTCTCCTTCAACAACGTACTCCTTATTGCCCGTGCCCTGCAAAAGTAAGTCTTTTTGTTCGTCGCTTATTTCGGATAGTCTTTTTGTTAGCGAAACGCCGTTTTCCTGCGCAAACGTCTTAAAAGTTCTGCTAAACCAGCTATCGTGAGAAAGTATAGTCGTATATGGTAAAATTCCGCCTTCGTTTATAGTAAGGTTATTATTAAAAATTAAATCCTTGTCAACGGTTAAAATTGTACCTAGGCCATTGCAGGTAGGACACGCCCCGTGAGGAGTGTTAAAGGAAAAAATTCTTGGTTCTATTTCCGGCAAAGAAATTCCGTCAACAGGACAGGCAAATTTTTCCGAAAAAAGTATATCTTCCATTTTCTTGGGTTTTTCAGGAATTGTAAAGCCCGCGTCTTTTATTACGGAAACTATTAATTCTCCGCTGCCAAGTTTCAATGCTTGTTCAACATCGGTAGCCACCCTTGCTTTATCGGTATTCTTACCAAGTACTATCTGGTCAATAACAGCTTCAACCGTATGTCTGTTTGTTTTTATAAGCACAAACTTTTCATCAAGTGAAAATATTTCGTTATCAACTCTTGCTTTTTTATAGCCTCTTTTTTTAAGATCCGAAAAAAGCTCAATGTACTCGCCTTTCCTGTCTTTTACCACAGGAGAAAGGATTAAAACCTTTAATTTTTGAACTGCATGTTTTTTTGTCAGCTCCATGATTGAATTTACTATCTGTTCTTTAGACATGTGGGATATTTCCCTGTTGCATTTTGGACAATGAGGGTGCCCGATTCTGGCAAAAAGGAGTCTCATGTAATCATAAATTTCCGTAACCGTACCAACGGTTGAGCGGGGATTATGAGAAGTTGATTTTTGATCAATAGAAATAGCCGGAGAAAGGCCTTCAATTAAGTCAATGTCGGGTTTTTTCATTACACCCAAAAACTGCCTTGCATAAGAAGAAAGGCTCTCTACATAGCGCCTTTGTCCTTCGGCATAAATTGTGTCAAAAGCAAGGGAAGATTTACCGCTTCCGGAAAGTCCGGTAAAAACCACCAGTTTATTCTTGGGAATTTCAACGTCTAAGTTTTTTAAGTTATGCTCACGTGCCCCTTTAATAATAATACTATCATTCATATTTTACTTGCCCCGTATATTCGCCCTTTCGAGGCGAGGATGTAAACCTTGCGAGAAAGTAAGAATGTATGGGGTCCATATTTTCATATTTTCGAACTTAAATTATATTCCAAAATTTATCGAATAACAACCGACAGTTGCCATTTTACTATTGACAAGGTAATGAAATTTGATTTATTATTCTAAGGGAAACAAAAACCCCTGCTTAAAAAAGCAGGGTTTATTTTTTCAGGATGTCTAAGATATTTTATAAAGCTCTCGGCAAAAAGGAAAAGTGGCCAAATATAACTGGGGCTATACCTTCATCCTTAACATATGACGATGTACTTCTGGTTCCACAAATATCAAATATAAAGTCAAGAGTTGACGTTAGTACAAAAGTTCAACTGGGGCCTTTTATACTTGCAAAACCCATTATTTCCGCTCCTATGGATACTGTAACGGGCGAGACAATGACTCGTGAGCTTGCAAGGCTTGGAGCAATAGGAACAATTCCAAAGGGAAACCTTGAGGAGGTTTTGAAAATATGCAAAGCTTTTTCAGAAGAAAATATTCCTGCAATATATGCGGTTAGTTTAAAAAGAGGTTTTGATGAAGCAAAGCAAATTAAAAACGCAGGGGGAAAGGCAATTCAAGTTGACGTTGCAAACGGTGGAATGAAGCAAGCAATTGAGCTTGCGGTTGAAATTCAAAACAAACTAAAGCTTTTTGCAATTTCCGGAAACATCGTAACTTATGAACAGGCAAATGAGTATAAAAAGCACGGACTTAAAATTGCAAAGGTTGGGGTCGGACCCGGAGGAACTTGTATTACTAGGATAGTTGCAGGGACCGGATTTCCTCAACTTTCGGCAATTTTAGAAACTTCATCTTCTGGTCTTCCGGTTATCGCGGATGGCGGAATAAAAACAGGCGGACATTTTGCTAAAGCAATAGCAGCAGGAGCAGATTTTGTAATGATAGGCTCTATATTTGGTGGAACAGATGAAGCCCCTGGGGAAATAAGAAACGGGAAAAAACTTACAAGAGGTCAGGCATCAGAAAGCTACATGAAAGATAACGGAGTAGTTTTGGGAGAGTTTAGAGCTGCCGAAGGAGTATCAATCGAAGTTCCTGTTAAAGGTCCTGTAAGAAATGTGATAGAAGATTTAATGGGAGGACTTCGAAGTGCAATGAGTTATGCAGGCGCCAAAGATATAAAAGATTTTCAAAAAAAAGCCATTTTTAGCCTTGCATCCTCTTCTGTAGGAAATGAAAGTAATCCGTGGCTTGCAAGTTTGTGACGCCAGTGGGATTCGAACCCACGATTACAGGGATGAAAACCCTGTGTCCTAACCGCTAGACGATGGCGCCATTTTACCTATCAAAAACAATGGTTATACCAACCTAATTATAGCCTAAGCTTGAAATTTAGGCAACAATCCTGCCCGCATTACTATGCAAAGCGTTGCAGGCGGGTTACTTAAGTTTATTCTTTACTCCTTCTATTACGTCTTTGGCCGCTCCCTGTCCGCCCAAACCAAAGGCAATTCCCCCGGCAATCGCAAGCATGGCAACAAGACCCGTAAAGAGAATTCTGATAAGGTCTGTCGCAACGCCTAACTGATTCAATACAGCCAAGATAACAAAAATACCAATTGCCCATCTTGTTATCGATGCTATTGCAGAAGCCGTCTGCGGGTCAATGCCTTTTGTTGAAGCTAAGATTACATCATGTGAAAGTCTTGCGAATACAAAACCCACAAGAGCGATAACAGCCGCAACAAATACGTTAGGCAAATACAAAAGAAACTCGTTTAAGACCGTAATAATCCTTGGCAACCCCCAAACGTCCGCTGTCGGAATTAAGAAAATTATGATTACAAACCACCTTACTATTTCCGCCAGTAAGTTTGTCCAGGTAAATTCCTCTTTCATTTCGGGCACGCCGTATTTTCTCAGGAATGCTTCGACTTTGAGAACTTTAAAAACCTCAACAATAAGCTGTTTTAGTATTGTTGAAACGATGATGCCGATAAGAAGAATTACCAAGCCGCCGACAAATTTAGGAATAAAACTAACGATTCCTAAAAGGGCATTGTTTAGGGAGTTAGCCAGAACTACGCCTATATTTGGCATAAATTTTTCACCCCCTTTCTTTTGAAAGTTACAACAAGTCTAATATTTTTCACAAACCCTTGTCAAGTGGATTTTAGCTTGGTATAATCAAATACTAGCATCTAATTTCTATTATCTAGCTTCTAGTTACGGGCCGGTAGCTCAGCGGTAGAGCAGGAGCCTTTTAAGCTCTTGGTCACAGGTTCGAATCCTGTCCGGCTCACTGAACGGGACTCTCGAGGCGCTTTCTTCACGATTAGCTTGTAGATACTGGAAAATCACACCAAGTTTATCAGTTCGAATAGCACTATTCTTAAAATTGCTAACCTTCTATAACGGTCATGAATTTATTATCTCTTGCTTTAATATAATCTGGCCTGAGCAGGTAAAGAGTAATACTCCTAGTTCTTTCATTTTCTTTCCAGGTTATTTGATGGGCACTAACTTCTTTGAATAAGATACTTGGGTAATCAGATTGGTTTGCGGTTAATATTGCACTCGAATTTAATAGTGCTGTGGCGCTTATATATAAATCTGGTAAATTATCTTTTGATATCCCTCTTTTTGCATAAAATGTTTTCAATTGGGCTGCTATATATTGAGCATCCATATCTATCTCGTAACATTTTAAAGTTTTAAATAGGTTTATGTATTCCAGTTGATTTTCTCTTTGAAGACATTCAAAAATCGAAACAGATGAAATAGCATGAATTATATTTAAATCCTTAATTTTTTTATCGGCTTCTAATTTCCTTTCTTTTGCTATTTTAATAACTTCCTGATACTTAGTGAGGATTTGTTCAATTTGAGTTTTGGTTTCAGATTTGAGCATATAGATAAGTATATTGGTATCCAATATTATTACGAGGTCTTTTCCAGTTCCCCAGTTTAGAGGTATAAAATTAATATCTTTAAAAATTCTTTTCATTTATGTAAATTATACTACTAATTTGCATCAATTTAAGCTATGAGATAAATTCAAAGCATTATGGGTATATTGTCAATAGTCTGGTTGAAAATGAAGATTAGCTAACGATCTGAAATTACGTAAATTAATTAGAGAATCCATAAGGAACCCCAGGTGTTGGTGTTGGATCCATGTGAATAGTCGTGTCAATCGTAGGAACAACAATATTAGGTAATGGCTGATTTACAATATCCTGCATTTTCTTAATTGCATCGGCAGTAGAACATGTACTTGCTGCCCCTGTCTGCATAAAGTTACAGGTATATTGATCTACTTGATAAGTATAAGAATTTCCGGTACATGGATAGCTAACGACACAGTTAATTGAGGGGTTCGTATAGGTAGGATAGGTATTGCTTGAGGGAACATAATCCCTGTTTGAAGATGGTACATTTTGTCCCTGATCTTTGGAGCATTGGTTCTTGTCTTTATAAAAAATCCATTTGTTTCCGATTTGACAACATATAGAATTACTACATTCACTCTTTTTTAAACTAGTTATCCCACCACCACAATTAGCATTTATATTACAACTTATTATTGGATCGGGATCAACAAACGTGTTTTTTTGAACAGGAATTGCAGTAGGAGTAGGAGATTCAGATGCATAAGTGTTTGTATTATCGATCGCAGGAATTGGAGCCTGCTGTGTCCTAGCTCCTAAGATGAAGCTTTGGTTCCTTATCAATAAGCCTGTAATTAACAAGACTGTAACAACTAATAATCCTACAAGAAATTTGTCTTTTAGGTTGGTAAAATTACTAAGCTTTTTCTTAATTTTCATATTTATTCTTTATTTCCTAACTTTCTTATACTCCTTTTTTAGTTTGAAGTCAAAATGAGACTAGGAAATAACCATAATTTGAATAAAAACCATTTCTAGAGCATTTAATAGCCTCACATGCAAGCTAAATTAGTCCGCTAGATATTGTGTATTAAAGTTGCTTAATTTACTCCATATTCATAACCTAGTTATAGGGGGCATATATCCCTAAAAAAGCGTGCTGAAGTTGGGAATATTGTTGTACAATTAGTTTGAAGTCGTTATCGTCCGGCTCACTTGAATTCAAATTTGAAAAATACCGTCTTTTGTGCCTAAAAAATGAGGCTAAAAAGGTTCGAATCCTGTTCGGTCAAAATACCCCTTGCAAACCTCCTCTGGTCAAGAGTAAACTTGCCTCATGTCAAGCGTAGTTATAGGAAAGGTATTTGAATCAGAAGGTCTATCATGGAATATACACAAAAGTGATTTTGATAGAGACAGAGGTAGGGATTGGATTGCTGAAGCACTTTGTCCTACCAAAAAATGTAGAGTTGTATTAGATTTTACAGGAGATATTAGAGAATTAACTTGTTTCAATTGTGGTAGAAAATTACGAATTGAAAAGAATATTGATGAAATACGAACTGAAGTTAACAAAAAATATCAAGCCTCAAAAAATTGGGATGCGGAGGTTACCAATTTAGATTTATTACCCACAAAGGTTACTGACGAAGATAAGGATGATAATTTTAAGATAATAGCTAAGCTAGGACAAAAAGATGGAAAACGTACTGCGGTTGTTTATATTCTTGACAGAGAAGAAAAACTTGGAGAAAAATCTCAGTTTTTCATTGATGTAGATGATGAAATGATTAGGTTTGATAAAAAAGACAAACACCCAATGAAATTGCTAGCAAAAATTGAAGCTGAGTTTTTGGAGTCAAAACATGTCATTACCAAAAAATCCAAATAAAAAGGGATTAACTCTTGAAGACCTTTCGCCTCAAAGCCGAGCTTTTATAGATATGTTTACAGAAATGGCTCTCAAAGCTTTTATAAACAAACATCCAGAGCATTCCAAGAATTGTAGAGCTTGTAAGCTGATGTTAGAAAAGAGGTAAACAGTTCGAAGTGCAACCTGTCCGGCTCACTGAAAAATCCCATGGAGTTTGCTCCAGGGGATTTTTTATTGACTTGGAATGATTTGTTCCGAATCTCGTAGTGAACAAAGCGAACGAAGATGCCCTTTGGGTGCTGTCCGACTCGCACATCTATAAACTTAGAATAAATTCTGAAGCACTTTGAAATATTTTCTTCCATGCTGCAGGTTTTTAGTTAGTAGATTATTGAGGCTTTGCAATACCGACTTCATCTTCCAGTCTGTCAACGCGCCCTTCAATTCGTGTCTGGCGTTGGTCTAAAGCAGTAAGAATGTCCGAAACATCTGTTTGAACACCGTCTAATTTTTTGTCCATAGCTTCAATGGCATTTTTAACAGGTACAACTTCTTCTTTAACTTCTTTTCTAACTACTACTCTAATTTGTTCCAAATCATTCCGTGTTAACATAAATTGAGTATATTTTAGGCAAAACAATTTGTCAACACCAAACCTGTTAAGGTTAAACTTCTATATCTTTTCCCTCTATTTTGGGTTCGGGGGGTAGAAATTCTTCGCCGCCGCTTTCTTCAGTTTTACTCACGTTTCCTTTAAGCCATTCTATATATGTGCATCCGGTTGCTACGCGTTTAATACTATCCCAGCCCGCTGTTGAACACTTTTTCATTCTTTTCCCCGCGTTTGTAGTAAAAAGTACAAGTGGTTTACCGCATTCTGGACATTCCTCATCGGTTTTTTCCGTTGTGCCGTTAATCCATTCCACAAAATCACAGCCAACAGCTTTTTTAGTTTCCTTGTCCCAACTGCCGGCACTGCATTTTTTCATTTTTTTGCCAAAGCGCGTAAACTGCATTACCAAGGGCGAACCGCATTTGGGACATTTTTCGTCTAAAACTTCAGGTTCAGCTTGAATCCATTTAACATAATCGCAGCCTTCATTCTGCCGTGTTTCTTTATTCCAGCTGCCTTTAGAACAACGCTGTAATTTACGTCCCGTTGAGGTTTCGGTTATATCCCCTAGCTGGGCGCCGCATTTTGGACATTTTTCATCAGCCATAAAATATAGAGTATATTATTTAAACATAAAAAGAAAGCCGCAAATTTAATTTTCAATGATTTTTATTTTGGGGCTCTTATGTAGCTTGAGCACGTAATGATTTATCTATTGACAAAACGTCAAAAAGTAGTATAATTTAAGTATAAATAGGGGGTAAAAAATATGTTAAATACCGGACAAATACAAATCAGGGTAAGCATTTCTCAACAATTAGGTGATTTACTAAAATCCAAAGCAGAACGCCTGGGCGTTCCTATGACTCAACTAGTGAAACACCTTATTATAGACGAGGTTAAAGATGAAGAATATCCTGTTTTTAAAGCATCTGATGCAACAGAAAAAGCTGCTAAAGAAGCAATGGCACATATTGACGAAGCGGTTGATATTGATAATGTTAACGAGTTTTTCAAAAATTTATAATCATGCATATTAAACTTTCTCCGGAAGTAGTAAAAGACCTCAAGAAGATAAAACAAAAAAATAAAAAATTATCAGAACGAATTCAAAAACAACTCTATTTATTCAGCACAAATCCTAAGCATCCGTCTTTACGCACTCATAAACTTAATGCGAATATGAATAATTTATGGAGTATTTCAATCACAATGAGCATACGAATGGTGTATAAATTATTAAGCGAAGAAGAAGCATATTTTATCAAAATAGGAACTCATAAAGAAGTTTACAATTAAATATACGTTACCTGCTTAAAGTACATATATGCCAATGTTGACCCCTTTTGACCTATTTTTACCCTATTGACAATGCATAATGAGAAGTATAAAATGTTTAAACCTTCAGATACGCAAGTATCAAAAAGGCAGGAGCTTTCGCAAGAAAGTACCCCGAAAAAGCCCCGCAAGGGGTTTTTTTGCGGGCAAAACGCATATCTGATATAATTCGTGCATGAGCGAACATCCTCGACCAACTCAAAATTTTGCAAGATGGGTAACAGACAGATTTAGAGGAGGAAACGAGTCCGTGTCTTTTAACGAAACGGCGCGTCTGTTGGTTAGGGCAGAAGTTCCCGATCCAGTAAACGGAAGATATCTTGTAACAAGACAGCGATACGGCCCGATACCCATGAGAAGAGATCCTCATATTGCTTCGGAAATAGCTATTTCTATGGGTGATAACGCGTCCATGCAATTGGAGACGATTCAGCTTGGAGAAGATAAACAGCCTGGGGACACTCGTGATACAGGTTTTTTTGAGATAAACATAAATGAGGCAGATAGAGATGGAAGAAGTATTACGCTTAAAGGAAGAGTTGAAAACAGAGTTTTTAAAATTGAATACGATAGCACCGGCAGGATTTCAAAGATAATTATTCGTGGACCCAGCGGTAAGGAGATGCCTCAAGACTACACCTTACTTAGCGATGAGGAGAGAGAGCTTATCTCCCAAAGACAGATAGTGAAAGTAGATTTAACAGAAGGCGTATTTACGTTCTCTTTACTAGTTAGGCCTTTGCTAAGACTGCAAGATATAGTAAAGCCTACTGTAATCAAAGACGGAAAGGTAGTTGGGGTAACAGATGTCTTAGCATCACTTGGAACAAGACCTAATCTAGCTGATAACCCTTCGGTAGATGATACATGGCGAAATCTTGATTGGCAAAAAGTTCTTAGAATGGAACTTATCTTAAAACAGGCAGGATTCGTAAAACCCCTTGTTCTTCAGTTACCTAAAGCTGCATAGAATTCAGCCTCATTTTAGTGTACAATATACTTCCGCTATGAAATCAAAAGTTGTACTAATAACATTTTTTACTATTCTGCTGTTTTTTTTCTCTACCCACACTTCTTTTGCCATCTACGATCCTACGTCTAAACCAAACAATTCTATAGGCATTCACATCTTATTTCCCGGTGAGCTGTCGGAAGCTGCAAAATTGGTTAATTCAAAAGGCGGAGATTGGGGTTACGTTACAATTCCAATCCAGGCATCAGACAAAAACTTAGTAAAATGGCAGGGCTTTATGGATGATGCAAGGAAATCTCATTTAATTCCCATTATAAGACTTGCTACGGATGGAGATTTTTTTGACAAAGTTTCCTGGTCTAAGCCTACAGACGCTGATGTTTTGGATTTTGCGAACTTTTTAAACTCCCTTAATTGGCCGACAAAAAATAGATACGTTGTGATTTATAACGAACCAAACCGGGGCGACGAATGGGGCGGAACACCCGACCCTAGCGAATATGCGGAGATATTAAGCTATGCCGCCGACGTTTTTAAGCAAAGAAGCGATGATTTTTTTATCATATCAGCCGGACTTGACAACGCTTCGGCCAACATTCCCGGACAGTCAATAAGCGAATACTTATTTTTAAGGCAAATGCATAATGCAGTTCCCGGAGTATTTACAAAAATTGACGGCTTAGCGAGTCATTCATATCCAAATCCCGGCTTTTCCCAACCTCCCTCTTCTTACGGCTACATAGGTACAGCCAGTTTTAATTATGAGAAGGATCTAATACAAAACCTTGAAGGAAAAAAACTTCCCGTGTTTATCACGGAAACCGGCTGGACAAATGACAAAGTTTCGGATTCCATTCAGTCCGGTTACTATAAAACCGCGTTTGTCTCCATTTGGAACGATGAGGGCGTAGTCGCGGTTACGCCTTTTTTGTTAAGAGCGGGAGAAGGTCCTTTTGCACAATTCTCGTTTATTAAAGACAGCTCCAAACTCGAGAAGTATAACGCAATACAAAATCTCCAAAAAAGCAAAGGGGAACCCGAATTAAACGAGTATCCTCTGATTCAAACTCCGGCTCCTACGGCGAAAAATCTTCCGCTGGATAGGTTTACTCAAAACATAAAGCAAAACTACACGGCAACCGTCTCAAAGGCCACAAAAGTTTTTATAAAATGGCTTCTGAATATTTAGGATTTGTGGTATAATTCCCTATCGTCATTAATTTAATATGGAAGCTCTAGAGCTTAACAAGCAATCTTTTCAAAGCATAACTCACGGAAACTTACAAATAGAAGAAATAATAGAATTAATAAAATTATTTTTGGAAGAAAATCCCATCGCAGAATATAGCCTTGTAATCGGTACGGACTCACACGAAAAAAACGGAACCCCAAATGGCGCTCCAAAAAAAATTAACCTGGTAACGGCCGTTTTAATTCACAGGAAAGGTTTCGGAGGGAAGTATTTTTGGATTAGGAAAGAGGCCGGGAATATCCACACCTTAAGAGATAAAATTTACGCGGAAACCATCACCTCTTTAAATTTTGCTACTTCCTTTGTCCCGCTTCTTAAGAAAGGACTAAACGGCCATTCGCATAATTATAATTTAGAAATTCACGTTGACGTAGGAGAACACGGCGATACCAGGGATATGATTAAAGAGGTTGTAGGGATGGTTACGGGAAATGGTTTTGTGGCAAAAACAAAACCCGATGCATACGGAGCGTCTTACGTTGCGGATAAGCACACCTAAGCATAGGAGTCAGCAACTAGCCTCTAGCAACTAGTTCTAACTGATGGCTAATTGCTAGGAGCTAAATGCTAATTTATGAAGAGTCAAAAGCTGGAATGGGAAGAAGCAAAAGAAGTAAAAAAAGATATTGAAAACATAGTTAGCGTTTTGGGCTTTTCTCATGTAAATCCTTCCAGAATTTTTTGCTACAGGACTCAAGGTTCAAAGTCAAGGTCATACGCCAGGATCTGGGCATTTCCTAAAATTTTTCAAACCGCTTTAAAAATGGAACCGGCTTATGTAATTGAAGTTTTAGCTAAATATTTTGATAAACTTGACGACGATAAGCAAAAGCAGGTTCTAATTCACGAACTGCTGCATATTCCCAAAAATTTTTCAGGAGCATTACTCCCCCATAGGGGCAGGAATAGGCATTTGGAAAAAAATGCTTCGCAATTATTTAAGGATTATAAAAAATTAGCAAAATAAGTATGATAACCATTGCCTACGGCGACGATATTTCTTCCTCAAGAAATTACTACATATCGGAACGGCAAAAATTTAAAAATCCCGTAATTTTAGACGGAGGCAAGTTTACCGTTTCGGATTTAATGCAAAGCCTCGAGGGAGGCTCTTTATTCAATGATGAGAAGGAAATTTTTATTGAAAACTTTTTCTCGTCCAAAAAAAGCAACCCGAGCTTTAAGGAAATCATTACCTATATTGACAGTCAGGATGCTAAGGCTAATATATTTTTTTGGGAAGATTCGGAATTGTCAAAAACGGAACTTGGTACTTTTAAGAAATCCGTAGCTAAATTATTCAAAATTCCGCAAAATATGTTCGGATTTTTAGATAATATAAGACCAAAAAACCTAAATAGCATCAAACAATTCCACGAGCTGCTTAGTCAAACCGCCGAAGAATTAATATTTTTTATGATTATAAGGCAATTTAGGCTTCTTTTGGCAGTGTCCGACCCCATTTCAAAAGACGCAATAGATGAGCTTAAAAGACTTGCCCCATGGCAAACAGGTAAGCTTAAAGTGCAGGCAAGTATTTTTGGGCAGGAGAAATTAATAGCAATATACAAAAGACTGCACGAAATAGATTCCGATACTAAATCGGGGAAATCCGCAACAACGCTGACCCAAAGCATTGACTTTTTCCTAGCCGGTTTATAAGATAAATTCATTATGCCATTGCTCAAAAAAACCATGTTTCGCGAATACGATCTTAGAGGCCGCGAAGCAGAAGATGAGTTAAACGACGCCTCGATGTATTATATCGGCAGAGGTTTTGGCACATACCTTAGGAAAAGAAATATCGATACTGCAGTTGTTGGACACGACGCTAGGGGTACTTCCGAAAGTTTTCACGCAAATGCTATAAAAGGACTTATTGAGTCCGGAATAAACGTAATTGACATAGGAATAATTACAACCCCCATGGGTTACTGGGCTCAATATTTTTTAAAAGTAAAAGGACTTTTGACTGTAACAGCCAGCCATAACCCTGTCGGCTGGAATGGGGTAAAGCTTGGCTCTGATTTATCGTATACACTTCTTACAGATGAGCTTCAGGAAGTTTACGACATAATTGAAAAAGAAGAATTTACCGATGGACAAGGATTCGTACGCAAGGAAGACATCGCTGAACCATATATTAAAGATTTATTGTCGAGAGTAAAGATTACAAAGAAATTCAGCATTCTTGTTAATACAGGCAACGGAACAGCAGGGCCTGTGCATGTGGAAGCGCTCAAACGAACGGGCTGTAATATCGTCGAACATTTTACCAATGTTGATTCTTCCTACCCCAATTACACTCCGAATCCGGACGGAACGGCAATGATGGAAGACACGGGTAAGCAAACAGTTTTAAATAAATGCGATTTTGGATTTGCTTTTGACGGTGACGGCGACAGGCTGGGATTAGTTGATGAAAAGGGAAACACAATTTGGCCGGATAGATACATAATTCTTTTGTCCAGACTTGTTTTGCAAAAGCATCCCGGCGCAAAAATAATATTTGACGTTAAAGTTTCCGAAGCATTACCCGAAGATATTAAAGCTCACGGAGGAATTCCTATAATGTGGAAAACCGGACATTCATATATAAAATCAAAACTTGCGGAAGAAAAGGCTGCTATGGCAGGCGAAATGAGCGGACACATTTTCTTCGTTGAAGATTTTTATGGTTTTGATGACGGGCTTTTCGCTGCTTTAAAAATGATTGAGTATCTTTCCCTGCAGGACAAACCGCTATCCGAAATAATCGCGGGCACTCCCTACTACGTATCAACGCCGACTATTCAGGTTAAAACTACAGATGAGGACAAATATAAAGTCGTGGACGCATTAACTAAAGAATTTAAAGACGAGGGCTATAAAGTTGTTGATATAAACGGGGCGAGAGTTTATACGGATGACGGATGGGGCTTAGTTCGGGCATCTTCAAACACCCCGACTTTAGTTCTTAGGTTTGAGTCAAAAACAGAAGAAGGCCTTGAAAAAATAAAAAATTTATTTAAGCAAAAACTTGATAAATTTGATATTGTAAGTAAAGATTGGGACATGACCGGACATTAATATGGCAGACCTAAATAAGTTAGATAAATCAAGCTTTAGACAGTTTATTCTGGATACCCCCTCACAATTTAAGATTGGCATGGAACTTGCTAAAAACATAAAAATTGAGGGAAGTTTTAGTTCCGTTACGGTTTCCGGGATGGGAGGCTCTGCTTTGCCTGCAAATTTACTTCGCACATACTGCAATAGCTTGTTTAAAAACCATCAGGAATACAAACCGTTTGAAATTTATATCAATAGATATTATTCTCTTCCTCCCGAAGCTCAATCAAAGGATACGCTTAATTTTATTGCCTCCTACTCCGGAAATACCGAAGAAACGCTTGCCTCTTTGGAAGAAGCAAAAACCCTTAATCTCCCTTTTATAGGTTTTTCAAGCGGAGGAAAAGTTGAGACGCTTTGTAAAGAATATGGAGCGCCTCACGTAAAACTTCCTATTCCCTACCCTAATTACCAGCCTAGGATGGGAACAGGTTACTTTTTCGGAGCAATGTTCCAGCTTTTGGTTAATCACGGTTTAGCGCCGAATTTGACAGATGACCTTTTGTCGAAAGCAGAGAAGTTTAATACTTATATGCAAGCATACGAAAACAAAGGAAAAGAATTAGCCCAAGAATTACAAGGTAAAACGCCAATAGTTTACGCGTCGCCAAAATACAAGTCGGTAGCAATGGTTTGGAAGATTAAAATAAATGAAAATGCCAAAACTACCGCATTTTGGAATTTTTTCCCGGAACTAAATCATAATGAGATGGTTGGATTTACAAATCCCCAGGGAAAATTTTTCATAATAATGCTAAAAGACAAAGAAGATAATCCAAAAAATCTCAAAAGGTATCAAGCCACTGCGGACTTGCTTAAACAAAACGGAGTAGATTCCAGGATTGTTGAAATGGATGGTGAAGATATATTTTCAAAAATGTTTTTAAGCATTAGCCTTGCCGATTGGACATCTTATTATCTTGCGCTTGAATACGGCCAAGATCCAACACCTGTTTGCCTGGTAGAAAAGCTCAAGCTTGTTCTTGCTTCCTAACCCACTACCTCTTGATAAATTTACCTAATATTCTCATAATGGTACTATGACTGCCAAATCCAGGTTTGTTGCATGGTTTTCCGAAGTTGACAAGGAAGACGTCGCGTTGGTTGGAGGAAAAGGCGCAAACTTAGGTGAGATGACAAAGGCTAAATTTCCCGTCCCCAACGGATTTATTATAACAAGTCATGCATACTACGCTTTTATAAGAGAAAACAATTTCTCTGCAAAAATAAAGCATCTTTTGGAATCTGCTAATTTTAACGATGCAGATTCTTTATCGCAAGTCTCTTTGCATATTAAAAAATTGATAACTGGTGGCTTGATGTCAAAAGAGCTTGTCAGCGATGTTTTTAAAGCCTATGGTAAGCTCGGAACTGTTTTCGACGATGCTCTGGTAGCTGTTAGATCCTCCGCAACGGCAGAAGATCTGGCTAATGCCTCATTTGCGGGCCAGCAGGAAACCTTTTTAAACGTTAAAGGCGAAGCAGTGCTTTTGGAAAAGATAAAAGAGGGCTGGGCTTCACTTTTTAATGCCCGGGCACTTTTTTACAGACATGAACAGCATTTTGACCATTTAAAAGTTGGGATTGCCTTGGTTGTGCAAAAAATGGTTGAATCCGAGAAATCTGGCATAATGTTTACCATAGACCCCGTTACGAATGATAAGTCAAAAATTGTAATTGAAGCAATTTACGGACTGGGCGAATTAATCGTGCAGGGACAAGAAAGCCCCGACCACTACGAAGTACTAAAGAAAGATTTTTCAATTATTTCTAAAAAAGCCGTACTGCAGAAAAAAATGCTTAAAAAAGTCGGTACTAGAAATAAGGAGATTAAGCTTACCAAAACGCAAGGAGAACATCTAAAGTTATCTGATAAAGAAATAATCGGTTTGGCAAAATTAGGTGCTAAATTGGAAAAACATTATTATTTTCCTCAAGACAGCGAATGGGCTATTGAAAAGAATAAACTTTTCATTGTTCAGACAAGAGCAGTTACAACCGTAAACGAAAAAAAGCAAACAAAAAAAGCTATTGATGAAATCGCCAACACATCAAGAATGCCGATATTAAAAGGCGATCCGGCAAGTCCGGGAATAGCCGCAGGCCCGGTAAGAGTAATTAAAAGTGCTAAGGAAATAGGCAAGGTATTACCCGGTGAGGTTCTCGTAGCTCCTCAAACAAACCCCGATTATGTTCCTGCAATGAAAAAAGCCGTTGCCATTGTTACGGATAGCGGCGGAAGAACTTCACACGCGGCAATAGTTTCAAGAGAACTCGGAATTCCGGCAATTGTCGGTACACAGAGTGCAACAAAAATTTTAAAACAGGGGGAAGTAGTTACCGTAAACGGAACAAAGGGTGAAATTTATAAGGGCGGGCATTTAGCCTCAAATGTAAACGTAAATACAATTAACCCCGAAAATTTCATAAAAACCGCTACTAAAGTTTACGTCAACTTGGCAGAACCTGAATTAGCAGAAAAAATAGCACGGCAGAACGTGGATGGGGTGGGACTCTTAAGAGCGGAGTTTATGATGGCTGGCATTGGCATTCATCCCAAGAAATTAATTAGAGAAGGAAAAAAGCATGTATTCATCGAAAAGCTAGCTCATGATTTGGAGATGTTTTGTAAACCCTTTAATCCAAGACCGGTTGTCTATAGGGCATCCGACTTTAAAACAAACGAGTACAGGTCATTAATTGGCGGCAAAGATTTTGAGCCCGAAGAGCCTAATCCCATGCTAGGCTATAGGGGTGTATACCGGTATATTCACGACCCGGAAGTTTTTGAACTTGAACTTGAGGCAATTAAAATGGTAAGAAACAAAAAAGGTTTTAAAAATTTATGGCTGATGCTTCCTTTCGTAAGGACGGTCAAGGAGCTGGAGGAGGTTAAGAAAATTATCAATATTTCAGGCTTACAGCGCTCCCCTACTTTTAAACTCTGGATGATGGTAGAAATTCCTTCCAACGTGATACTGCTTGAAGACTTTATTAAAACGGGCATTGACGGAGTCTCAATAGGCTCGAATGATTTAACAATGCTGCTTTTAGGCACAGACAGAGACAACAGCGAAGTTGCTTCGGAGTTTAGCGAACTTAATCCTGCTGCTATGTGGGCTTTTAAACACGTTATCAAAACTGCTCATAAAAACGGAATTACCGCTTCTATTTGCGGTCAGGCAGTGTCAACATACCCCGTGCTGGTTGAAAAATTAGTTTCTTGGGGCGTAACAAGTGTATCTATATCTCCTGACGCAGTTGACAGTACGAGAAAATTAATTTCCGAAACGGAGAAAAAGATAATAAATTAAATTATGGCAAAAATAAAACAAATAGCAGCTCGGGAAATACTTAATTCAAAAGGCTTACCTACGGTTGAGACTACGGTTATATTAAACGACGGTAAAATTGGCACCGCATCTACTCCAACAGGCACATCGGTAGGCAACTATGAAGCCAGCGAGCTAAGAGATAGGGATGATAAGCATTTCCAGGGAAACGGTGTTTTAAAACCAATTTCCAATATAGAAGATATTATTGCTCCCAGTATTCTTGGTATGGACGCTACAAAACAACATGAAATAGACAAGAAGATGATTGAGTTAGACGGCACGCAAAATAAAGGCAGGTTGGGTTCGAATGCAATGCTTTCCGTATCTATGGCCGTTGCAAAAGCTGCGGCCAAAAGCGCATTGCTGCCAACATTCTTATACTTACGGGAGTTTGTTAATAAAGTAAATACCACTATTAAAATTCCCACTCCTGCTTTTAATATTCTAAACGGCGGTAAACACGCGGGAGAAAATGCAAATTTTCAGGAATACATGGTTATACCTGCTTCGTCAAAAACATACAGCGAGTCTCTTGACATGGGATTTGTTTTATATAATTCCCTGCGAAAAATCCTGGAACAAAATAATCTTACTACGCTTGTTGGAGACGAGGGGGGATTTGCTCCAAAGCTTCAGACAAACAAAGACGGCCTGGATTTTTTAAAACAGGCAATTGACGCAAGTGCATTTAGATACGGATTTGATGTATTCATGGGCCTTGATATTGCCGCTACAAATTTTTTCCGGGAAGGAAAGTACCATATTAAGGACAAGACTATGCCTCTTTCAGCAGACGCATTAATTGAATATTACGAAGAACTAAATAAGGACTTTCATCTTCTTTATCTTGAAGATCCTTTGGCTGAAGATGATTGGGACGGATGGTCAAAGATATATTCGTCCATATCGCAGCAAACTTTAATAGTCGGGGATGATTTGACAGCTACGAATCCTTATAGGCTTCAGATGGCCCTTGATAAAAAAACTATAACCGGAATTATCATTAAGCCAAATCAAATAGGAACGGTTATTGAAGCCCTGGCTGTTGTTGAGGTTGCCAGGCAGTCCGGACTTAAAATCGTTGTTTCGCACAGAAGCGGTGAAACAAACGATGATTTTATAGCCGATTTTGCCGTTGCGGTATCGGCAGACTACGTAAAATTTGGGGCGCCGGCAAGAGGAGAAAGAGTTGCCAAATACAATAGACTGTTAGCAATTGAAAAAGAGATTAAATCTCTATAGATGAAAGAGTATTACAAATTCACCTCTCGGCTTATTTTTTTTAAAATGTAATAAAGCTTCTGATATTTTTTCCCTTCTTACCTCCTCATAAATTTTGGTTAGCTCTCTGGCGGTAACGATATCTATGTCTCCGAAAATTTCCTGCAACTCTTCCAGAGCCTGAACTACTCTAAACGGCGACTCAAAAAATATTACGGTTTGCTTAACGTTTTTTAGTATAGTTTTAATATTATTAAGTAAATCTGTTCTGTGGCCGGGTTTTTTAGGCAGAAAGCCAATAAACATGAATTTGTCTGTCGGAAGTCCGGAAATAGCCAAAGCCGCAATAACAGAAGATGCTCCCGGTATTGCTTCTATTTTAATCTTTTCCTTAACACATTCTCTTACCAGTTTAAATCCAGGATCGGAAATTGTCGGTGTTCCGGCATCCGAAACCAAAGCAAAATTAAAATCCTTCTTAAGAAGATCTACGACTTCCGGAATTCTTTTGGATTCATTCTCCTCATAATAAGAAACAAGTTTCGCCGAATTTTTGAATTCGGGAAATTTTTTTGTAATTGACTTAAGAAGAATGGATGTTTTTCTCGTATCTTCACACAGAATAAAATCCACAGAACCGAAAATATCTATAGCCCTTAAACTAATGTCTTGTAAATTACCAATTGGTGTTGCTACAACAAAAAGAGTACCATTCATTAAGTTGTATTATACCAAAATATACTCTGCATACTTATTTTATGGTTTTCTGATATAATTTTAAAATGGAAATTTTTCAGTCTCTTCTTCACTTTGATGAATACTTAGCGACCATAATTAACCTTTTCGGCCCATTGACATACGTTTTTCTTTTTCTAATTGTATTTGCCGAGACAGGTTTTGTCGTAACCCCCTTTTTACCAGGTGACTCCCTTCTTTTTGCAGTTGGAACTCTTGCAGGAGGCAATTTTTTAAATATCTGGGTCGTTTATATTACGCTTTTAACAGCTGCAATTCTAGGAGACACAGTTAATTATTGGATTGGACATCATTTAGGAAATCGCGCATTTGCAAAAGGTAACTCAAGATTTTTTAAAAAATCGTATTTAGAAAAAACCAGTGAGTTTTATCAAAAGCATGGCGGAAAAACAATAATTCTCGCCCGTTTCGTTCCCATAGTCCGCACATTTGCGCCTTTTGTTGCAGGAGTGGGAAAAATGCATTACAGAACCTTCCTTTTTTATAATGTCACAGGAGGAATATTGTGGGTTACATCTTTAACATTTGCAGGATACTTTTTTGGCAGAATGCCTATTATAAAAGAAAACTTTGAATACGTAGTAATAGGTATCGTACTAATTTCCCTTTTTCCTATACTTATTGAATTTGTAAAACATAAACTTGCAAAACAAACTGGCAAGGAAAAAGAAACTTTATACCAGGAAATCCAGGAGATATTTAAAAAAGAACACCTAAACGATTAAAACTATTCAAATTTTCTAAGAAGACCGACAACCTTACCTTGAATTACTAAAGTGTTTGGATAAATAGGCTCCATTTCCGAATTAGCTGGTTTAAGGATAACTCTTCCATCTTCTTTGTAATACATTTTTAAGGTTGCAAGGTTATCATCAACTATTGCAACAACTATGTCTCCGTTATCCGCAACGTTTACTCTTTCTATTACAACATAATCTCCGTCAAGTATACCCTCGTCGATCATTGAGTTCCCTTTAACCTGTAATGAATAGGCAGTCTTTGCACCGGTAATCATAGTTGCCGAAACAAATATCGAAGCGTTGGGGTCTGTATGCGGTTCCAGGGGCATTCCGGCAGCGATGAATCCCATCAACGGAAGCTCTATTGCCGGCTGGCTTCCGAGCATGGATAAGGTTACTTTTTCATCAATAATTTTAAGCACCCGCGTGTTTCCCTCTACTTTTTGAATATAGCCTTTTTCCACCAGGGATTTTATCAGTGAATGTACCGTAGAATTGCTTTTATGACCGGTTGCCTTTGCTATTTCGGCTAACGTTGGAGAATAACCGTATTGCCTTTGAAACTGGGCAAGGAATTCCAATACTTCTCTTTCTTTTCTATATAATACTCCCGGCATAATTTTTGTGTATGTATATTTTATACGAAAAAAGTCGGAACTTTGTCAATAAGGCAATTTAATACAAACTGAATCAATAGCTCTTTTATATGCTAAAATAGAACGTTATGGATTTCAAGCTTATATCCGATTTTAAACCAACAGGGGACCAGCCAAAGGCAATTAAAAAATTAACTAAAGGACTTTTAGCTAATTACAAGCACCAGGTTCTTTTAGGGGTTACAGGCAGCGGAAAAACCTTTACAATGGCAAACGTAATTGAAAAAGTTCAAAAGCCAACTCTTGTAATTTCCCACAATAAAACGCTGGCGGCACAGCTTTATCAGGAATTCAGGGATTTTTTCCCCAACAACGCAGTTTGTTATTTTGTTTCTTATTACGATTATTACCAGCCCGAAGCATATATTCCTCAAAGCGACACCTATATAGAAAAAGAATCTCAAATAAACGAAGAGATAGATAAACTAAGGCTCGCCGCAACAACTAATCTTTTAACCCGGAAGGACGTAATCATTGTGGCTTCGGTTTCTTGTATTTATAATTTGGGCTCACCGCTTGAATACGGAAAATTTGTTTTAGAATTAAAACCGGGAGTTAAAATTGACCAAAAAAGTATCGTCTTAAGATTAACCGATCTTCAGTACGAAAGAAACGATTATGGATTTAATCGCGGCAGTTTTAGAATAAGGGGAGAAGATATTGATTTATTCCCCGCATATTCGGACTACGGTTTAAGAATTGTTCAAAAAAACGGGAAAATCACACAAATAATTGAGTTTGACTCTTTAACAGGCGACGCCGTAAGTATTTTACCCGGAACAATTATCTACCCCGCAAAGCATTATATGACTGACCCTATCGCCTACAAAACCGTATTCCCGCAGATAAAAAAAGATCTGGCCCAAAGAGTTGAAGAATTAAAAAGTCAGGGAAAAGTACTGGAAGCTCACAGACTTAGCCAAAAAACAAATTACGATTTAGAAATGATTCAGGAAGTGGGCTTTGTTAACGGAATTGAAAATTATTCCAGGTATTTTGACGGCAGAAAACCCGGCGAGCCTCCCTACTCTCTTTTGAATTATTTTGACGCATGTTCTTCGGATTGGCTGACGATTATTGACGAGTCACACATAACGGTTCCGCAAATTCGCGGGATGTATAACGGGGACAAAAGCCGTAAGCAAACGCTAATTGATTACGGATTTAGGCTTCCCTCGGCGCTCGACAACAGGCCCTTAAGATTTGAAGAATTTATGCGGAAAGTCAATAAAACCGTTTACGTCAGCGCGACTCCCGATGAATACGAAATTAGTCTTGCAAAGGAAAATAATGCCGTTGCTGAACAATTAATAAGACCAACAGGCCTTGTGGATCCCAAAGTCGTTGTTAAACCTACTAAAGGGCAGGTAGAAGATTTAATTAAAGAGATTGAAAAACGAGTCAAAAAGAAGCAGAGGGTGCTAGTTACTACACTTACCAAAAGAATGTCCGAAGACCTGTCTACCTATCTTGAAGAGCGGGACATAAAGGTATCGTATCTTCATTCGGATATCGAAACCCTTAAAAGACAGGATGTTTTAGACATGTTAAGGCATGGAGAATACGACGTTTTAGTCGGAATTAATCTTTTAAGGGAGGGTTTGGATTTGCCCGAAGTTGCTTTGGTTGCAATTTTAGACGCAGACAAAGAAGGATTTTTACGTAGCCGCACTTCTTTAATTCAAACAATGGGAAGAGCAGCCAGAAACATAGATTCGCAAGTTATTATGTATGCCGACAATATGACAGGCTCTATGAAAGCGGCAATCGAAGAAGTTGAGAGGAGACGCGAAGTTCAGCTTGCCTACAATAAGAAGCATAATATAACTCCAAAAAGTATTGAAAAAATCATCAGAACAAGGCTCGTTGAACAGGAAGAAAGAAATGAGGAAATAAATTATCTTTTAACCTTAAGTAAAAAGGAAGTAATTTTACCAGATGAAAGAGAGAAAATTATCAAAAGACTGTCTAAAGAAATGCGGGAAGCCGCAAAAGAACTGGACTTTGAAACCGCAACAATCCTACGAGACCAAGTTAAACTTCTCAAAACCCGCTGATGTTTTCGATGTGTTCAATATTCTTAGTATAATCTCCGTCCAGATCTATTAAAATTGCGTCAATTCGTAAGGCATCGGGTAAGCTTGGGTGGAGCAGTTTGTAAAATTGAGCCGTCTTTACTAAGCTTTTTATTTTATGGTAGGAAATTGCTTCCAACGCTCCTCCGAAAAGCGCAGTAGTTCTCGTTTTTACCTCAACAAAAACTAAAATGTTTTGATGTATAGATACAATATCAATTTCCCCATAGCCTTTACGAAAGTTTCTTTCAATTATTTTGTAGCCTTTGTTTTTGAGGTAATTTACGGCTATTTCTTCTCCAAGTTTGGCAGTGGGATTGGAAATTCGCATTTTAAATTAATTATTCTTTTTTTCGCGGAGATAGTAAAGTTTTGCCCTTCTTACTTTTTCTTTTAAATGTCCTTTAACATCCACTTTTTCTATGTTGGGAGTGTTAACCGGAAATATTCTTTCTACGGCAACACTTCCTACGGTTTTTCTAACGGTAAAGGATTTATTTACGTCTCTGCCTTTAATCTTTATAACAACGCCTTCAAAAACCTGGATCCTGGTTTTTTCTCCCTCTTTAATTTTTTGATGAACTCGAACAATGTCGCCGGGAACAAAATTAATTGATGTTATCATTGCAATACAGTATTATAACGTAATTTAATTCACATCTCAATAGAATTATTTGCAGGCGTTAATGAATGCCAAGAATATTGGATGCGGTAGTAAGGGTCTGCTTTTATACTCGGGGTGACCTTGAGTACCCATATAGAACGGGTGTGCTTCTTCTGGAAGCTCAATGATTTCCGCTAAGTTTTCATTCACTGATCTTGCACTTATTATCAAACCTTTATTTTCAAAATCCTTTGCGAATCCATCATTAAATTCATATCTATGCCTATGTCTCTCGCTTATTAAAGATTTCTCTTTATTTTTAAATCCGGCGTATTGATGGTATATTTCATATGTTTGAGTCCCTTTTTTAACAATTGCATCCCATCCGCCAAGCCTCATCGTTCCGCCATACGCTCTTTTTTTCAAAAGCTCTTTTTGGCTTGGAATAAAGTGAATTACGGGATGTTTTGTTCTCCTATTCTCTTCTGTATTGGCATCCTTAAAGCCAATTACATCCCTGGCAAACGCTATGGTTGCAAGCTGCATGCCATAACAAAGCCCTAGGTATGGAATTTTACTTTCCCTCGCATAAGAAGCTGCAGCGGTCATTCCCTCTGCACCTCTTTCTCCCCAGCCAATCGGCACAATGATTCCGCTTGGCTTTCCGATAATTTTTTCCGCACCTTCTCTCTCGACTTTTTCGGCGTCAACCCATCTGGTTTTAACCTTTATACCCAGTTTCCAGCCTGCATGGTCAATAGCATCGAAGAGCGCTGCATATGAGTCTCTTAATTGATATTCCCCTGTTCCGAAGTATTTTCCGACAATTGCAATTTCTATCGTTTTTTTGGCATTTTTTGTGCTTTCAACAAACGTTGCCCATTCCCTAAGATTTGGTTTTCTAACAGGAAGCCCTAATTTTTGCATAATCCTTTTGTCCAGCTCCTGTTTATTTAGAACCAATGGAATCTCGTAAACCGACGGCACATCAGGGCTTGAAATTACATCGTCCTTGTGCACATTACAAAAGAGCGCAAGCCTGTCTCTTCTTCTCTGATCGAGATATTTCTCACCTCTTGTGATTATAAAATCAGGCTGGATTCCCATAGAATTTAATGTTCTTACGGAAAGCTGCGTAGGTTTTGTTTTTGGCTCCCCTAAATGTCCCGGAGTCGGAACATAGCTTACGTGAATGTGAATAACATCCTGGGGTTTTTTTAAAGTCATCATGCGGGATGCTTCATAGTAAAAAACATTTTGATACTCCCCCGCGGTTCCGCCTAATTCTATAATTACAATTTCCGCTTTCTTATTTTTTGCCAAATTTTCAATTCTGGAAATGATTTCGTTTGTTATATATGGGATTGCCTCTACGTCTTCGCCGTTATACTCAAACCTTCTTTCCCTGTCGATTACTGTCTGGTAAATACTGCCCATTGTTACGAAATTATCCTTACCCATATCTTCGTTTAAAAATTTCTCGTAGGTTCCGATGTCCATATCTGCTTCTGTTCCGTCTTCGCATAAAAACGGGTCGCCGTGTTCAATTGGGTTTATTGTTCCGGCGTCAAGGTTAAGATAATTTTCGAATTTTATCGGGGCAACCTTGTATCCTGCAGATTTAAGTAGAAGAGCTATTGAAGCCGCTGTGGTTCCCTTGCCGATTCCGGATATTACTCCTCCGGAAACAAATATATACTTTGTGTGTTTAATATTACTACCGGGCACGACTTACTATATCAAATAAAGATAATTTCGTCAACGATTAATAATGTCTTTCAACTTCACTCAGGACTGCGTTCTCTTTGCTCTATTGAGCGGGGTACGAGAATTGAACTCGCTTCTCTACCTTGGGAAGGTAGCATACTACCGGTGTACTAACCCCGCAAGTTACTACGGAATATTATACAACAATATACCTAATGCTTAATACTTGATGCCAAATACAAGCTACTAGTTTACCGCGGTAGTTTTAGAACATTACCGGAATGAATTAGATCCGGACTTGTCAGCTTATTTGCTTTTGCAATCTCCGGCCATTTATATCCATCACCGTAGGCTCTAACCGCAATTACCCAAAGATAGTCTCCTTTTTTAACTGTATATGTCGGCCCTGTTATAGGCGCTGCGTTTTGAGCGCTAACTACCGAGTCAACGGTATTTTTAACTATTCTTGGCTTTACGTTTGGAATCGTAAGTTTTGTGCCAACGTATAAGAGACCCGGATTCACCAGCTTGTTTTCGCTTGCTACGTCTACCCAGTTATACCCGGTGCCGTATATTTTTTCGGAAATTTTCCAAAGGTCATCACCCTTCTTAACCTCGTAGGTTTTAGGCAATGCTTTTCCGGACTGTTCCTGGTTTGCCGAAGTAGACTGACTTGAAGTTGTCTGATAAAAATTCTTACCTTTTAGGAAAGAAAAAACAAGAACTGCCGCTACCACAACAACAACTATTCCCAAAAATAGACTCGTGTATGATTCTCCCCATTTTACTTGCGGGAAAACGCTGTTGTGAATGGCTGACCTGGCAATAGATTGGTTTTTATTGATTTTTTTTGTTTTTGGCATTTTTTGTCCTCCTTCCCGGACAGAGGTAAGGAATTTGTTAAGCATTGGCGGGGTGAACGGGACTCGAACCCGCGACCTCTTCCGTGACAGGGAAGCGCTCTAACCAAACTGAGCTACCACCCCAAACTTAACGAATCAACGCTATCCTAACAAATTGTCAAATCTAAGTCAACCCGAACAAATTTTGCTTTGCAAAACTTGCGCGGGTCAATCTTCAATAGGCTGCTTGTGCTTATTACGCCGAAAGTGCTATGATTTTTCTGCTGTGAGCAATCTAGAAATAGTAAAACTTTTTAAAAATGTAGCCGCCTCCTACAGCATTAAAGACGAAAAAAAGTTTCGTTTCCAAATAATGGCATACCAAAAAGCCGCGGATACGGTCTCCAACTTAACCACCGAAATCGGAGACTTCTATAGGAATGGTACGTTAGATACTCTACCAGGTATAGGGGTGACAATCCGCTCCCACCTTGAAGAATTGTTTAAAACCGGAAAAGTAAGTCATTTTGAATGGGTACTCAAAGACATTCCGAAAGCTGTTTTCCCATTGCTGGATATCCCCTCTTTTGGTCCCAAAAAAGCGTACAAGCTCGTTAAAGAATTTAGACTTAAAAACCCAACCACCGTAATTGACGGTCTGGAGAAAGTTGCAAGGAAAGGAAAAATTGCCGATTTGGAGGGTTTTGGTGATAAGTCTCAAAGCGATATTCTAAGGGCAATTAGCGAATTTAGGCTCGGAAAAGGGAAAACCACCAGAATGACCCTGCCATACGCAATGCAGGTGGCAGATAAAGTTGTTTCGTATTTAAAACAATCCAAATTCGTTTTGGAAGCAGAACCCTTAGGCAGTTTAAGAAGAAAAGTTTCAACTGTTGGGGATATAGACATAGCGGTCGCAACAAACAATCCTAAAGAAGTAATCGAACACTTTGTCCTATACCCTCACAAGGAAAGAGTGATTGAAAAAGGCGAAGCCACATCTTCCATACTTGTTTCCGGAGGAAACCAAGTTGACCTTATGACACAGCCTCCGGAAGCCTTTGGATCGCTGCTACAGCACTTTACAGGCAGTAAAAATCACAACATTCACTTAAGGGAATTCGCTCTCAAGAAAGGATTATCTCTATCGGAATATGGTATCAGACGAAAAATGAAAAGGGGAAAGTGGAAAATGGAAAATTTCTCTACAGAAGAGCAATTTTATCATGCTATCGGCCTGGAATGGATTCCTCCGGAAATAAGGGAAGACACCGGAGAAATAGAGCTTGCCGCAGCTGGTAATCTGCCTAAGCTCGTACAGCTTTCCGATATCAAAGGAGATTTGCATATTCACTCAAACTATCCGATAGAACCAAGTCATGACTTGGGAAAAAATACAATTTCCGAAATGTTAATAGAAGCTAAAAGTTTAGGCTATGAATATTTAGGGTTTTCAGAACATAACCCCAGTATTTCCAAGCATACCTCCGGTCAAATGTACAATTTAATAAAGAAACGGAATGAAAATATTGAACACATTTTGTCGAACAATAAAAATGTTCGTGTATTTAAATTGCTCGAAACAGACATTTTGCCCAACGGAGAGTTGGCAATTGATAACAAGGCATTAGAACTCCTGGATGCAACTATTGTTTCTATCCACAGTGTTTTTAATATGAATAGCATTGATATGACAGAGAGAGTAATTAAAGGACTTTCGCACAAAAAGGCAAAGCTGCTCGCCCATCCAACCGGTAGAATGTTAAATGAAAGGCCAGGGTACGAATTAGACTGGAACAGGATATTGGAATTTTGCAAAAAAAACAGCAAAGCTTTGGAGATAAACAGCTGGCCGGGAAGACTTGATATACCCGATACTATCGTGAGACTTGCCGTAAACGCGAACGTAAAAATGATAATAAACACCGACAGTCATATGACAGGACAAATGGATTTAATGGAGCATGGAGTAGCCGTGGCGCGCCGCGGGTGGGCTACGAAAGATGACATACTTAACACTTTGTCGTATAATGAATTCTCCGAGTGGTTAAAAAAATAAAAAGGAGGTGAAACAATGAATAGTAATATCATAATTATATTAGTTGTAGTAGGAATCGCGGCGTTTGTTTGGTATCTATATAATAGCCTCATTATTACCAAAATGAGAGTCTCCGAGGCCTTTTCTCAAATAGATGTCCAGCTTAAAAGACGCGCAGACTTAATTCCTAACCTGGTCCAGACTGTTAAGGGCTACGCAACGCATGAAAAAGCGCTTTTTGAAAAAGTAACCAAAGAAAGGGCGAGCTTAGTGTCAGCAAAAAGCGTTGAAGAAAAAGCCAAGGTTAATAACCAGTTAACTGAAACTTTTAAATCAATATTTGCTGTTGCAGAAGCCTATCCGGATCTTAAAGCAAGTCAAAATTTCATAGAACTTCAGGAAGAGCTTTCCGATACGGAAAACAAAATTGCGTACTCAAGACAATTCTACAACAGCACGGTTTTAGATTACAACACAAAATTACAGGTTTTCCCGAATGTTTTTATTGGAAAACTGCTTAATTTTAAAGAAGCGGAATTTTTTGGAGCGACAGAGGGCGAAAAGAAACCTGTAAAAGTTAGTTTCTAAAACAAAATGAAAATATACTCGTCTATTTCTGCCAATAAGACAAAAACGTGGCTAATAATGGTATTCTTCGTTGTTATTATAACGACGCTTGTTTATGTATTCAGTCAGGCTCTTGGATACAGCGGATATAGCCTTGCCGGAATAGCTCTTGTGTTGGCAGGATTAACTAGTATTGGAAGCTTTTACTATTCAGACAAAATTGTTTTAGCAACCTCTGGAGCAAAAGAAATTAAAAAACATGTTCATCCGGAATTATTCAGAATTGTTGAGAACCTTTGTATTGGCGCGGGCTTGCCACAGCCCCGCATTTATATAATTAATGATCCCTCTCCCAATGCTTTTGCTACAGGAAGAGACCCTAAGCACGCTATTGTTTGCGTAACTACAGGAATTCTGGATCTTTTAGATAAATCGGAATTAGAAGGGGTAATTGCCCATGAACTCTCGCATATAGGAAATTATGACATCAGGCTCATGGGTATCATAGCGGTACTTGTAGGTTTTGTCGCAATTCTATCGGATCTTTTCATACGCGCATCGTTTTTTTCAAACTCAGACGATAGGAGAGGAAACGCTATATTTTTAATAATCGCAATTGTTTTAGCAATACTCTCTCCTATTGCGGCAATACTAATCCAAACGGCAGTATCCCGAAAAAGAGAATATTTAGCCGATGCATCAGGTGTACTTCTAACCCGCTACCCCGAAGGGCTTGCATCAGCTTTAGAAAAATTGGCACATGATAAGACAGCACCCCGCTCTGCAAGCAATGCTACTGCTCATTTATACATTGAGAATCCATTTGACAATAAAAAAGTAAAAAACTTTTTCACAGGCCTTTTTAACACTCACCCACCACTTGAAGAAAGAATAAAAATTCTTCGCTCAATGTGACGCAAAGCATCGATTATGAATCTCTTCATTATAATCCTTGGAAAAATAATTTCTTCTGTAAGTAAAAAATTAAATTTAGGACACGGTTCTACCTGGCCCGGACATATTGCTTTAAAATTAAACCCGAATTTTGTTAAAGATGTTCTGAAAAAATCTAACGCGAAAACGATTCTAATAGCTGGTACGAACGGAAAAACTACAACCGCAAAATTACTACAGACAATTCTCGCGAAAAACCACAAAAAAGTATTGCATAACACATCGGGCGCAAATCTTTTGAATGGAGTTGCGTCCTCACTACTGCTGGCTTCGCCTATTTTCGGAACGCTTGAAGCGGATTTTGCGACTTTTGAACTGGATGAAAACGCTTTGCCTGAATTTTTGGAGAAAGCCGAACCGGATTACATTGTTGCCCTAAACCTATTCAGAGATCAGCTGGATAGATATGGAGAAATAGATACGATTTCCAAAAGATGGAAAAAATCATTGAGTAAATTAACAAATACAAAACTGATTCTAAACGCTGATGACGTTCAGATCGCATTTTTGGGAAAAGATATAAAGCTTGATTCGTTTTACTTTGGATTAAACGAAAAAAAATTGGAAAAATCCGCGCTGCAACACGCCTCTGACTCTATTCTTTGCCCTAACTGCGAAGCGCCGCTTAATTTTAAAGCGTATTATTTTTCTCACTTAGGGATTTGGGAATGCGCTATCTGTAAATTTAAGAGACCAAACAATATATTTTCAGACTTTTCCTATTTTCCCTTAAAAGGCACCTACGCAAAATACGACATTCTCTCCGCAGTTTTATTAGCAAAAATAATGGGCTTTAACGATTTCCAGATAGAAAACGCTCTAAGAGAATTTCAGCCCGCTTTCGGAAGACAAGAAGTTATAGATTACCAGGGGAAACAAATTGAATTATTCCTTTCGAAAAATCCGATAAGCTTTAACGAATCACTTTCCACAATACGGGATTTGGAAGCAAAAACCCTACTTATTATTTTAAATGATGATATTCCAGATGGCCTTGATGTTTCCTGGATTTGGGACGTTGATTTTGAACAAATATTAGATAAGAACGTGAATATTGTCGTAAGCGGAATTAGAGCCTATGATATGGCAATAAGACTCAAGTACGCAGGGTTTTACGTTCATATCGCAGACACAGTTGAGAACGCAATAAGCGTAAGCTTAAAAGATTTAGAAAATAACGAAAAGCTATTTATACTGCCTAATTATTCGGCAATGCTGGAAACAAGAAGAATTCTGACGGGTAAAAAAATATTATGAGCTATAAACTAACTATCGGTTGGCTGTATCCAAAGCTTATGAGTACATACGGCGACAGAGGTAATGTTATCGTTTTGCAAAAACGTTGTAATTGGCGAAAAATAGAAACGGAAATTAAAACGATTGATACAGTATCTACGAATAAAGATCTATCTTCGTGCGATCTTCTTATGATGGGCGGAGCGCAGGATACACAGCAGGAAGTAGTTGCGAAAGACATGGCAAGAAAAAAAGAGACATTTAAAAAAATGATTGAGAATGGAATACCCGGACTGTATATTTGCGGGGGATTTCAGTATTTAGGCCAGTATTACAAAACAGCAGACGGTGCCAAACTCTCCCAACTTGGAATACTTGATATGTACACGGAAAATCCGGGAAGAGAGCGTCTGATAGGAAACATTGTCATTGACGCGAATAATTTGTTTGGAAAGCAAACCATTCTTTTTGGCTTTGAAAACCATGGCGGCCGGACAATCCTCGGCAACAACATTATTCCTCTGGGCAAGGTATTGAAGGGATATGGAAGTAATGATAAAGCAAGTGAAGAAGGTGCGGTGTATAAAAATACCATAGGGACTTATCTTCACGGACCAATTCTATCCAAAAACCCACCTCTTGCGGATTATTTAATAGAAAAAGCTCTTGAAATAAAATATAAAAAAAGAATTCTGATTGAAAAGCTTGACGACTCATTGGAAGAAAAAGCAAGATTAACAATTGCTAAAAGACTCCAAATTGCAATATAATAATCTCGATGAAAATCGATGTTTCACATATTGCAAAACTGGCAAACCTCTCCTTACTGCCAAGTGAAAAATTAAAACTTGAAAAGCAGCTTGAAGAAACCCTTGATTACGTAGAGGAACTTAGCGAAGTTGATACAAAAAATATCGACCCCACAAGTCAGGTTACAGGACTGGAAAATATTACAAGAGAAGACATTGCAAAACCCTCATTGTCGCAAGACGAAGCATTATCTAATACAAAATCAAAACATAACGGATTTTTTAAAGTAAATGCAATTTTTGAAGGCAATGAATAATCTAACCATAAAGAAAGCAAAAGAAGGTTTAAAAAAGAAAGACTTTTCTTCTTTCGAATTAACCAAAGCTTGTTTGGAGCAAATAAAAAAAACAGAACCAAAGCTAAATGCTTTTGTCACGATTAGCGAAAAAGAGGCTTTAGAACAGGCAAGGAAAGCAGACGAACTAATTAACAACGAGCCACGAGCCATCAGCCATCAGCCATTACTAGGAATTCCTATTGCTATAAAAGATAATTTTTCTACCAGAGGAATTAGAACTACGGCTTCAAGCAAAGTTTTAGACGAATATGTACCACCCTACGATGCAACAGTTGTAAGAAAATTAAAAGATGCAGGCGCTGTAATTTTAGGAAAAACCAATATGGATGCCTGGGCTCATGGCTCGTCTACCGAAACTTCTGATTACGGCGCAACAAAGAATCCGTGGAACACAAATCACTTGCCAGGAGGTTCTTCCGGAGGGTCTGCGGCTGCTGTTGCGGCAGATGAAGTTATTGCTGCAATTGGCTCGGAAACTGCCGGCTCCATAAGACAGCCTGCCAGCTGGTGCGGGGTTGTGGGACTAAAGCCAACGTATGGAAGAGTTAGTAGGTACGGAGTAATCGCGATGGGTTCGTCTCTTGATTCTCCGGGCCCGATAACCAAAACTGTTGAAGACAGTGCCATAATTTTAGGAGTTTTAGCGGGAATTGATGAAAACGATGCAACTACTTCCCCACTGCCGGTAGGGAATTATTCACAAAAGTTAAATAAAAATATTAAGGAACTTAAAATAGGTATTTCCAGCCAATATTTTATCAAAGGGATTGATAAAGAAGTCGAGGAATCGGTAAAAGCAGCAATTAAAAAATTTGAAAGTTTAGGCGCAAATATAGAAGAGATTAAGCTTTTTGACCCTAAATATGCAATTGATGTTTATACAATTATTCAAAGATCCGAAGTTTCTTCAAACTTAGCAAGATATGACGGCATTAGGTATGGTTTTGGCAGAGAAAAGTTTGCAGAAGAAGCAAAAAGGAGAATTATGTTTGGTACATACGCCCTATCTTCGGGTTATTATGACCAATATTATAATAAGGCGCAACAAGTTAGAACCGTTATTATCAAGGATTTTGAGAAAGCTTTTGAAAAAGTTGACATAATTATTGCTCCAACCAGCCCATCATTGGCTTTACCCGTCGGCTCAACAAAAGATGCCTCTATGTTTGGAGAAATTGCCGATGTTTTAGTTGAGCCATCATCCATTGCAGGTTTAGCGGGTATAAATATTCCTATTGGCTTTTCAAAATCCGGACTTCCAATCGGCATGCAAATCATCGGACCGCAATTTAGCGAACAATTAGTTCTTTCAAGCGCGTCCCAATACGAAATAAACACTCAAAACGAAGATTGGAGAAAACTAACACCGGATTTATGATTTTATTTAAAAATTGACACATTGAAAATTCATTGAAGATTTAAAATTGATAATTAAAAATTATGAATAAATATACACCGGTTATTGGTTTAGAGGTGCACGTTGAGTTAAAAACTAACAGTAAAATGTTTTGCAGCTGCAGTGCAGATTATTTCGGTCAGAAACCCAATACCCATACCTGTCCTGTTTGTCTTGGATTACCGGGAGCTTTGCCCGTACCAAATAAAAAAGCAATAGAATGGTGCGTAATGATCGGACTTGCTTTAAATTGCGATATTCCTTTATTTTCTAAATTTGACAGAAAAAACTATTTTTACCCGGACCTTGCAAAAGGCTATCAAATATCACAATACGATAAGCCATTTTGTCGAAAAGGTTGGATAGAATTACAAAACGGCAAAAAAATAGGCATTACCAGGGTTCACATGGAAGAAGACACTGGTAAATTAATCCATGAACAAGGTTCAAGCCTTGTAGATTTTAATCGATCAGGCGTTCCGCTGGTAGAAATAGTTACAGAGCCGGATTTCCAAACAGCAGAGGAAGTAAAAGAATACCTCCAAAAACTCCAGCAGATTGTTAGGTATTTAGGTGTTTCCAATGCCGACATGGAAAAAGGAGAAATGAGATTAGAGCCAAACATATCACTAGCACGTAGCGAAGAGCGCGTTACAGGTAGCAAGAACCACGAGCCACGCGCTACTCGCCAATTGCCGCCCTATAAAGTTGAAGTAAAAAACATTAATTCCTTTAACTTTGTTAGCAAAGCAATTGATTATGAAATAAAAAGACAAACAGAAATTCTAAAAAAAGGAGATACGCCTGTTCAGGAAACCAGAGGATTTGTAGAAAAAAACTCCTCAACGGTAACGCAACGCGTTAAAGAAGAAGCATCAGACTACAGATACTTCCCCGAACCGGATATCCCGCCAATCCGTTGGATTGAATCTCAAATCTCAAATCTCAAATCTCAAATTCCAGAGCTCCCTGATAAAAAGATGGAAAGGTTTGAAAAAGAATATGAAATTACAAGTTATGATGCGGAAATATTAATAAGAGACATAAAAAAATCTAATTTTTTTGAGGAATCATCTAAGGCAGCTCAAAAATTAAATATAGGTGTAACAAGCAAACAAATTGCAAACTATATAATAAACAAAAAACCAAATATCGACGAGCTTCTTCCTGCTATGGTTCCAGGGATTATATACGCTAATTCTGTCCCACCGGATTTCTACGACGAAAACGAACTCAAAACCATTATTAAAAAGGTACTTTCTGATAACCCGAAAATTGCAGATGATTATAAAAAAGGCAAAGATTCTGTAATTCAGTTTGCAATTGGCCAGGTTATGTATATACTAAGAAAGAAAATCGACACGGAAGTTTTAAGAAAGTTAATTATGGAGGAATTAAAATAATGGCAGTAGATATAGCAGCAAAAGAAAATCCAATAAAAATAAGCAAGCGTCCGGAAATACAGCAAGGAGTTGAGGGGCAAGTATCAAAGATTCAGGGGAAACATCCCGAAGTGTCCCTAGACGCAGCCACAGCCCAAGCAAGAGACAAGGTTGCTTCGGAAATTGTAAGAAAAAGATTGCGCCAGGAATTAGGAAGAGCAAAAGAGAACTCCCTTGTGGATTCCTTAACTGGTTTAAGAAATCACAGATGGTTTGAGCAAGAACTGGCAGAAAAAATTGAGGGAGCTAAAAGGCATCCAGAAAATGCATTTTGGTTCCAACTAATGGATTTTGACGATTTTAAACAATTTAATGATGTGGATTATGCTGTAGGAAATAAGGTGCTAAGGGTTATGTCAAAAGTAAGCAATAGGCCGGGTGAAGATATAGCGAGATGGGGAGGAGATGAATTTGCCCAGATTAACAATACAGACATAACAGATGAAGATTCGGTAAAAATCGCGATGAGAAATGCGCAAGCAGTATATGACATTAGTCAAGCAGTATTAGGTTCCGATGAAGATGCAGTAAGGTCTGGTATTAAAAACGCTACAGTTTCGATAGCCCTTGTAAAATATCAGCCGGGAATGACAGCTGAGGTAATGTTAAAAATTGCAAGTAAGCTCATAAAAGAAGCCAAAGAAAATAAACAAAAAGATACTATATTAGTTACTGCAGACAGCGGAGCAACATCTCAAGAACATCACAGACAAATATAAATATGGCGGATTTCGTACACCTTCACAATCACAGCGAATATTCTCTCTTAGACGGTCTTTCAAAAATAAAAGATATGGTAAGACGCGCCAAGGAATTGGATATGTCTGCAATTGCCATAACGGACCACGGCAATATGTATGGCGCTATTAACTTTTACAAGGCTTGTGTGGAAGAAGGCATAAAACCGATAATCGGCGCGGAAATCTACATAAGCAAAAGGACAAGGCACGATAAGGAGGCCGGCGTTGACGGAGACAATAACCATTTAATTCTTCTTGCAGAAAATCTTCAGGGATACAAAAATTTAATGAAGATAATCTCCATTGCGGGACTCGAAGGGTATTATTACAAGCCGAGAACAGACATAGAACTCCTAAGAGAACATCACGAAGGATTAATTTGCTTAAGCGCCTGCGTTAACGGGTATGTTTCCGAACCCTTAATTGCCAACCAGGAGGAAACTGCGGAAAAAAGAGCCAAAACGCTTGCGGAAATATTCGGCAAAGACCATTTTTATTTGGAAATACAAAAACACGTAGACGTTAAAGACCAGGACGTGCTAAACGAGAAATTAATTAAATTATCACAAAAATTAGGACTTCCTCTTGTTGCGACAAATGATAACCATTATATTTTTAAACAAGACGCCCAGGCGCAAGAAACCTTGCTTTGTATTCAAACGCAAACAACTTTGGATACCCCAAACAGAAAGCTTTCAATGATTTCTTCTCCTGATTTTTATATAAAAAGCCGGGAAGAAATGACAGGGCTTTTTATCCAGACTCCGGAAGCAATTGAAAACACGGTAAAGATTGCGGATATGTGTAATGTTGAGATTCCGCTCGGAAAATGGATTATGCCGATTTTTGAAGTTCCGGGCGGTAAAACACCGGCAGAATACATTACGGAAAAAGTAGAGGAAGGGTTAAAGCATAGATATAGCAAGGTAACTGCCCAGATGAAAGAAAGGGCAAATTACGAACTATCCGTCATCCTTAAAAAGGGATACGAAACGTACATTTTAATCGTCGCTGATTTCGTTAACTGGGCAAAGTCGCAAGGCATTACCGTTGGCCCCGGTAGGGGTTCGAATGCGGGCTCTATTGTTTCTTACGCATTGGGAATCTCTGACGTTGATCCTCTTTTTTTTAAACTTCCATTTGAAAGATTTCTAAACCCGATGCGCCCCTCCCCACCCGATATTGATTTGGATTTTGCGGACAACAGAAGAGATGAGGTTATTGAATACGTAAGGGAGAAGTACGGCAGAGATAAGGTTGCTCAAATTATAACTTTTGGGACCATGGAAGCCAGAGGCTCTGTCAGGGATACCGGTAGGGCAATGGGCTTGCCGTACTCGGCTCCCGACAGAATATCAAAAATGATTCCTCCCGGATGGCAGGGACAAGCTATGACAATAGATAAAGCGCTGGAACAAAATCCCGAGCTTAAGCTCATATACGCCACGGAGCAGGAGACCAAAAAACTTCTTGATCTGGCAAGAAAATTAGAGGGGGTGGCAAGACACGCCTCCGTTCATGCGGCAGGAGTTGTTATAGCAGACAAAGACATTACGGAATATACCCCCCTGCAGCGTGAATCAAACGGCGACAAAATAATAACTCAATACGATATGTACAGCATTGGCGAAGACGGAGTGGGACTTTTAAAAATTGATTTTCTGGGGCTTAGAAATTTAACCATTATTCAAGAGGCGCTAAGATTTATAAAGGAAACTCAAAAAAAAGATATAAATTTTTCCGGTGTTTCATTCGACGACAAGAAAACTTACGAGCTCTTGGCTTCAGGGGAAACAACAGGAATATTTCAGCTTGAGTCTTCCGGAATGAGAAGATATATAAAAGAATTAAAACCTACTTCAATATTCGATTTACAAGCAATGGTTGCTTTATATAGACCCGGCCCTATGGCGAATATTCCCGAGTTTATAAAAAGAAAGCACAATCCAAACCTTATAAAATATCCCGATAAAAGACTTGAGGACGTTTTAAAACAGTCTTATGGAATTATTACCTTCCAAGACGATCTGCTGCTTACCGCAATAAACGTTGCCGGGTATTCATGGCTTGAGGCAGACAAACTAAGAAAAGCCGTAGGCAAAAAAATTTCGTCGGAAATGAAAAAAGAACACGATCACTTTGTGCAAGGCTGCGTTTCTAACGGAATGACTAAAGAAAAAGCAGAGGGGTTGTGGATTTTATTTGAACCCTTTGCAGGTTACGGGTTCGGAAAAGCCCACGCCGCCTGCTATGCGACTATTGCCTTTAGGACCGCTTATCTTAAAGCTCACTTCCCGGTTGAATTCATGACGGCGCTTCTTACGGCCGAATCCCGCGGTTCTTCCGGACCGGCTAAGAATGAGAAAATTGCCCAGGCAATTGCAGAATGCAAAAGATTGAAAGTCACCGTACTTCCGCCCGACATAAACAAATCCGGCAATGAATTTGAAATTGAAAACGGACACAGTATAAGGTTTGGACTTTCCGCGATAAAAAACGTAGGCGAAGCCGCTATAGGAAGCATTCTTAAAGAGAAAAAAAACGGTTTGTTTAAGAATCTTGAAGACTTTTGTTCACGGGTGGATCTTGGCGCAGTAAATAAAAAAACCGTAGAAAGCTTAATTAAGGCCGGCGCAATGGACAATTTCGGCAAACGGGCAAATCTCTTAATTAATTATCCGCAAATAATTGAAAAATCCCATAAAAAAATAAAGCAGGAGCAATCAGGCCAAACCAGCCTCTTTGGCGATTCGGATGAAAAAAAACTTACCTCCGCACCCAAAGACGTTGATGAATTTTCGGAAAATGAAAAATTAGCTTTTGAAAAAGAATTTTTAGGTTTTTATTTAACTTCCCATCCCCAAATAGAAAGTCTTTCAAAAATTAAAGCACTTGTTACTCACGAAATTGAACTCTTACAGGAAGAAAGCGAGGGAACCTTGGTAACCATTGGCGGTCTTATTGAAAACATAAGAAGAATATTTACAAAGAAAAACGGAAATGAAATGGCCTTTATTACTCTGGGGGATGAAAAAGGCTTAATCGCAGAATGCATAATATTTCCAAGAATATTTGAACAATACAAAAATCTTTTACTAAAAGACACAGTAATCGTTATTCGCGGTAAAATTGATACAAAAAACGACAAACCAATAATTATTGCCGAAAAAATATCTTCATTTAGCAATTTCTCTTCTTGACTTGAAAAAAAATTACCTTTAAAATATGGCTGATGGTCTCATTTGCAGCAGAACCTGTGTTTCGTTTGGGTTTTTTTACTTTTACGAACGCGTTCTTAGACACACTTCTTGTAGACGCCTTTTTAATAGGATTAATTATCGCACTTAATAAAAAACTATCCCTGATACCGGGCATGCTGCAAAACATACTGGAGATGGTTATTCAGACTTTTTATGCGCTCACGGAATCTGTTGCGGGAAAAAACGCTTACAAGATTTTCCCTTTTTTCATGAGCTTCTTTATCTTTATTCTTGTTGCCAATTGGACGGGTCTTATTCCCGGACTTACTTCCATAGGATTCTATGAGCATGGCAGGTTGGTTCCCATCTTTAGAGCCGCCACAAGCGATTTTAACGTAACATTCGCACTCGCCGTTGTTTCTGCCCTTGCAACGCACGCTATGAGCATTACGACAATCGGAATTAAGGACTATCTTAGCCGATATTTCTCGATAAACCCGATATACTTATTTGTCGGGTTTTTAGAAATTATTTCGGAAATTACAAAGGTAGCATCGTTATCTTTCCGTCTTTTTGGCAATATTTTTGCCGGTGAAGTAGTTTTGGGGACAGTTTCTACAATTTTTGCTTTTATATTTCCTCTTCCCTTTTTAATGCTTGAGGTAATCGTTGGGTTAATCCAGGCATTGGTTTTCGGAATGCTAACAATGGCATTTATGGCGATATTATCTACGCCGCATCATGAAAAAGCTAAGGAGGTGAGCAAGAATGGACTTTAGTATTTCAGGAGGGTTAATTATTGCGATAGGAGGCTTGGGCCCCGCATTGGGAGTTGGCTATATTGGGGCAAAAGCAATGGAAGCGATTGGAAGAAATCCTGAAGCTTCCGGGAAAATTTTACCCGCAATGCTTTTAGGTATGGCTTTTGCAGAAGCTATTGCAATTTACTCTTTAATCTTAGCTTTTACAGGATAAAAATATGGAAATATTAGAAAACTTTGGGTTTGACCCGATTATGCTGGTTGCTCAAATTGTAAATTTCTTAATCATTCTATTTTTGCTAAAGAAATTTCTCTATAAACCTATCCTTGACACGCTAAATAAACGTAAGGCTGACATTGAAAAAGGGATAAAAAGTGCTGAAGAAGGTAGATTAACCTTAGAAAAGGCGCTTGAGGAAGAAAAAAAGATCTTACAGAAGGCGCAGCTGCAATCAAAAAAGATTATTGATGATGCGGCAAATCAAGCTATTTTAATATCAAGCGGCATCGAAGAAAATTCAAAGAAACAAGCGGAAAAAATACTGCAAGACGCTAAAGCTCAAATCTTACAGGAAGCAAGGGAAGCGGAAAAAAGATTATCACAGGATATCAGCAAGTTATCCATTGAGTTTTTAAGCACGTCTTTAAAGGAAATTTTCGGAGAAAAAGAGGAAAGGTTAATAATTAAGAAAACATTAAAACGGCTGAAAAAATAATATGGTAAAGAAGTACGTAAAACAACTAGCTTTGGCAAGCTATACAAAAAACGAATTGGATTCTAAAAAAGTTAAAAAAATCGTCGGCTTTCTGAACAAGAATAATCTTAAACAATACATAAAAGAGTTAAAATTATTAGAAAATCGGAAAACCATTACAATTTTATCGCCGTCATTTAACAAAAAAACGGAAGAGGTTATCAAAAAGCAATTTGCTAAAGCTTTTCCTGATAAAAAGATAATCGTAAATAGCGATCCGTCTTTAATTTTGGGGGTAAAAGTAATAGAAAATGATTTAATTTATGACTTGAGTTTAAGAAATACACTTGATAACCTAAGTATATATATAAATCAGAGATATGATTAACAGTGAAGAGATTATAAAACAATTGGAAAAAGGTTTGTCTACTTTTAAGCTTGACTCAAAACTGCAAAACGTAGGCAAGGTTGAAAAGAATACCGATGGGGTCATCACAGCTTCCGGCCTGTCAAAAGCGTTTATGGGCGAGCTGGTGACCTTTGACGACGGTATGGAAGGCGTTATACTTAACCTTGACGAAGATTCTGTTTCGATTATACTTTTGGGCTCGGGCAATAAAATAAAAGAGGGCGACGGAATTAAGACAACAGGAAAACTGCTTTCTATAAATGTGTCCGAGGATTATCTGGGACGAGTTGTTAACCCGCTTGGAATTCAATTAGACGGCAGATCAAAACCCAAAAAAGGCAAGGATATGCCTCTGGAAAAAATAGCTGCCGGCGTAGTTGAAAGAGAACCTGTTAATACTCCTCTTAAAACAGGCATTAAGGCAATTGACGCAATGATTCCAATTGGCCGCGGCCAACGCGAGTTAATAATCGGAGACCGAGGATTTGGGAAAAGCGCCATCGCTATTGACACTATTATAAACCAAAAGCAAAGCGCAAAAACTACAAAATTAAGGCAAGTTATTTGTGTGTACGTAGCCGTCGGTCAAAAACAAAGTACAATCGCCCAAGTCGTTGAAAAACTAAAAGAAAAAGGCGCTATGGACTATACGATAGTGGTAGCTGCTTCGGCTTCCGACCCCGCATCCTTACAATATCTGGCTCCTTACGCGGGCTCAGCGATTGCCGAATACTTTTTAGAAAAGGGCGAGGATGTCTTGATAATTTACGATGATCTAACCAAACACGCCTGGGCCTACAGACAGCTTTCTCTTGTTTTAAAAAGGCCCGCGGGAAGAGAAGCCTATCCGGGAGATATCTTCTACCTTCATAGCAGACTTTTGGAAAGAGCGGTAAAACTCAATAAAAAAAATGGCGGAGGCTCTATTACCGCACTGCCTATCATTGAGACACAGGCAAATGACGTTTCCGCCTATATCCCAACCAATGTTATTTCAATAACTGACGGTCAGATATACCTTGAGGGCGACTTGTTCAACAGCGGCGTGAGACCCGCTATCAACGTCGGAATTTCCGTTTCAAGAGTTGGCGGTTCGGCACAAACTCAAGCAATCAAGTCAGTTGCGGGAAAAATGAAGCTTGAACTGTCGCAATACAGGGAAATGGCTGCGTTTGCACAATTCGGAAGCGAATTGGACCAAGCAACAACGCAGCAGCTCGAAAGAGGCAAGAGAACAACGGAAATTTTAAAGCAACCCCAGTACGAATCGCTTTCGGAAGCGTTTGAGTACTTAAGCATGTGGTTGGTAACAACCGGACACCTGGATCAAGTACCCGTAGAGAGTATTCAAAAATTTGAAAAGGAATACCACGGTTTTATAAAAATTAATTATCCAAAAATAATAGACGCTCTGTCAACAGGCGATAAACCAAGCGAAGAAATCCTAAAGCAGCTCGAAAAAGCAACTTTGGAATTTAAGAAGGGATTTTCTGAATAATTATGGCGACAATGCTTTCTTTAAAAAGAAGAATTAGAACGGCTCAAAATGTCTCTAAAACAACTAGGGCAATGCAGATGATTGCTGCCTCTAAGTTAAAACGCGCGCAAGAAGCCGCAGTCTTGGCAAGGCCTTACGTTGACAAACTTTCCGGCATTTCTCAAAGTTTGACAGCAAAAATAGATAGTGACTCTTTGCATGGCTATATGAAAAGCTCCGGCAAAACAACTAAACGGCTGATTATTATTATGTCCCCCGACAAAGGGCTTTCGGGCGCATTGGTATCAAACTTATTAAAAGAGGTATATCTATCCAAGCAAGCAAATCAAGATTATTACATCATAATAGGAAAAAAAGCGGAATCGGGAGTCATTTCCTTGGGAAAAGAGGTAATTGCCTCGTTCCCATTCGGCACTACCCTGCCCTCTTTTGACATGGTTTACCCAATAGTAAAAATTGTTGATGAATATTTCTTAAACGGAAAAGTATTCGAAGTAAAGATTGTTTCAACTAAATTTACAAACGTTTTTTCCCAAACCCCGAAAACAACCGATATTCTTCCAATTAAACTTTCCGGAGAAAAAATACAGGAAAAACGTAGCGTTATGCTATTTGAGCCGAATCTCCAGGAGCTTTTACCCTCCCTTTTACAGCATTATCTGGAAATGGTAATCTATCAAAGCTTGCTGGAAAATTATGCTTCGGAACAGGCTGCAAGAATGCTGGCAATGAAAAACGCAACTGATAACGCGCTTGAAGTAATAGATGAGTTAAAGCTTGATTACAACAAATCAAGACAGGAAAAAATAACTAATGAGATACTTGATATAGGTAGCGCCGCTTTTGCATATGCCGATTAATAAAAAAAATAACAACCAGGAAGGCGTTATAGTCAGAATTCAGGGTCCGGTAGTTGATGTAAGGTTTGAAAGCAAACCCCCGTTAATAAACGAGGCTCTTACAATCGATTTACCAAATAAAGAACAGCTCTTTCTTGAAGTTGCATTCCTCATGGGAGATAGCGAGGTCAAAGCCTTGGCAATGGGACCTACAGACGGATTGGCAAGGGGAATGAAAGTGAAAAAAACAAATTCTCCGATAAAAGTTCCGACAGGAGAAAAAACTTTAGGCAGAATTTTCAACGTCTTAGGCGAGGCAATAGACGGGGAAAAGTTTAACAAAAACGGCAAAGACGTATACATGGAATCTATCCACCAAAGTCCGCCCACTTTTATTGAGCAGGAAACAAAGCCTCAAATTCTTGAAACCGGCATTAAAGTTATTGACCTTATCGCTCCGTTCACTAAAGGAGGAAAAACAGCTGTTTTTGGCGGCGCCGGAGTCGGTAAAACCGTAATTATTCAGGAACTTATAAGAAATATCGCTATGGAGCACAAGGGACACTCCGTATTTGCCGGAGTTGGGGAAAGGACAAGGGAAGGAAATGATTTATGGAGAGAGATGAAAGAAGCAGGTGTGCTGCCTAAAACCGTAATGGTTTTCGGACAAATGAACGAACCTCCGGCCAACAGGTTAAGAGTGGCTTTAACGGCTCTTACAATGGCCGAGTATTTTAGAGATAAAAAACATGAAGACGTATTGCTTTTTATAGATAACGTATTCCGGTTTGCCCAAGCAGGCAGCGAGGTTTCGGCTCTTTTAGGCAGAATGCCTTCAGCCGTTGGCTATCAGCCAACTCTTGCTTCGGAAATGGGACAGCTCCAAGAAAGAATAACCTCAACCAAGAATGGTTCAATTACATCAGTTCAGGCTGTTTATGTTCCTGCAGATGACTATACGGATCCTGCGCCCGTTACAATTTTCTCTCATCTTGACGCAAGAATAACTTTAGAAAGATCAATCATGGAGCAAGGAATTTATCCTGCCGTTGATCCTCTGGTATCAAGTTCAAGAATACTCGACCCAAACATCGTAAGCGAGGACCATTATGACGTCGCAAGAGCGGTACAAAAGGTCTTGCAAAGATATAAAGACTTGCAGGATATCATTGCGATCCTCGGAATTGACGAATTATCGGATGAGGATAAGCTTATTGTCTCAAGAGCAAGAAAAATCCAAAAATTCTTAAGCCAGCCGATGTTTGTTGCCGAAATTTTTACCGGGCAGCCAGGAAAGTACGTAAAAATTTCCGATACAGTTAAGGGATTCAAAGAAATATTGGAAGGAAAACATGATAAGCTTCCGGAACAGGCGTTCTATATGGTCGGACCCATAGACGAAGCGGTAAAAAAAGGTGAATAACATGAATCTTCTTCTTGAAATTATTACTCCGGAAAAAGTTGTCTTAAAAGACGAAGTTGATGAAATAATTGTTCCAACAGTAACAGGAGAGATTGCGATTTTGCCAAATCACGTTGAGCTTTTTACCAAAATAAATCCGGGCGAGTTAGTGATTAGAAAAAATGGTAAAAGCCAGTCATTTGCGATACTGGGAGGATTTTTAGAGGTAATTAATAACCGCATCAGTATACTTGCCGATTATGCTGTGAGGGCCGAAGACATTGAGATTGCAAAAGTACAAGAGGCTCAAGAGAGAGCGAAGCAGAAAATGAAACAAAAAGATACCGAGCAAAATTTTAGAGTCGCAGAAGCAGAGCTTCGAAAATCCCTCTTACAGCTTAAGGTAGCCCGTAAACATAAAATTAAATATACCTCTTAATTTGCCTAATCACTCCAAATTTCATAAAATAAGATATTGCCGTCTTAGCTCAGTGGTAGAGCAGCTGTTTCGTAAACAGCAGGTCCTCGGTTCAATCCCGAGAGACGGCTCAATAATCATTCATTTGTAATATAATTAAGATATGTCTAAAAGAAGATCAAGATTAACTCTTAAAGCAGAAAAAAGAACCAGGAAAACAATTCTTTTAACGAGCTTAGGCATACTGATAATTTTAATCTTACTTGTCAAATTTGGCGTCAACTTGCTGGTTGGCTTTAGTGTTTTTTTGGCAGGAACAAAAAATCAGACGTCAACAAGTCCTAACTCTTCCAACAATACTTATATTGCAGCGCCCGTTTTAAATCCTCTCCCAAAAGCCACCAATAGCGCTATGATTGTCGTTTCCGGCAAGTCACAACCCGATAAAACAGTTAAGCTTTATATCAATGGCGATTTAAAAGATACAGTTCAATCAGACAAAAACGGAAATTTTTCTTTTAATAAAACTCTTTCCGACGGAGACAACCGGATTGAAGCAAAAACCGAACAAGATAATAAATCCAGCAATTTTTCGAACAGCTTTACCGTTCTCTTGAAAAATAGCGCACCATCCTTGGCCGTAGACTTCCCTTCGGACGGACAATCGTTTTCAAAAGGCCAAGACAGCGTCAGCGTTATGGGCAAAACAGACTCGGGCGTTAGCGTTACGGTTAACGGCTTCTGGGCTATCATTGATGAAAACGGTAATTTTTCTTACACCCTGCCTCTGCAAAATGGAGACAATCAGATAAAAGTAATCGCAACGGATCAGGCCGGAAATACAAGCGAAAAAAACCTCAAGGTTACTTATTCTCAATGAGTGAAGCCGTAATCCAAATCCACTCAAGAACAAAAACATAAAAAAGACTGTTTATAAATAAACTATTGAAAATTAATCCTGCTAGCGAAGAAAAAAGTATTATTGAAAAGATATTATTTTTAAAATTTACCTTAGCCAGAGCAAAAATACTAAAAATTAGATACAGATAAGAAACTAACCCTATAATTCCGGTTGTAGCTAAAACAAAAAGAAAGCTATTGTCTGTTCCGGCCCCGGAATGAGTGATTTGCCAAATTTTATCATTCAAACCATATTTATTTTGCGCGTATCTATAGGCATTAAAACCTACTCCGTATATCGGACTGCTTTCAAATATCTTTACGGCAACTTGTGAAGATTCTATTCTTTGCCCGCTTGAAAACGTTCTAAGTAAGTTAGTCCCTTCTGTCTGAAAAGATTTTGGCACAATAAATACAATTAACAAAAGTCCGGCCAGCGTAAAAATTATTAATTTCCATTTTTTTATTAAAAACAAAAATACAGAAAGACTTATAATAAGCATAATAAAGGCGCTTCTTGAGTATGTTAGATAAACTGCAATCAAAACAAAGAGATTTAGTAAGCTTAAAGCCATTGCATGGCTAATTTGATTATTTTTTAAATATTGAGAGATTAATCCTAAAATAAAAATAAAAAACAAGACGAAAAACGCACCGGCGAAGTTAGGATCTAAAAATGTTGAAAACATTCTGTACAAATGTTCGTCCCATCCCAAGTAAGATAAATTTTTTAAACTTGGATAGAAAAAATACTGAATATAACCCAAAAAGACAATCAAAGATCCTGAAAACAATAATAAATATGGTATTATATTTTTAAATTTTTTATCAAAATCTTTAATAATAAAAAATATCAACGCATACATTGTCCATCTTAATAGATATAAGAATGAAACTAAAAAGTTCTCAAGCGAAAGATGCTGTATATTTAAAATTAATGAAGTTAAGGAAATTCCAATAAATATAGCTATGGGTTTTGTAAGGCTATTTTTAACAACTTTCTTTTTATTTAATAAATGATATGCTATCCAAAAAGTAACTAGTATAATTAAAAAAACGTCGTTTATGGAAAATGTAACGCCGTTTGAAAACTGAAATCTGCCAATTCCGGCAATTGGGAAACTCAAAATTAATAAAGAAAAAATAATTTTTAATACACCCATTGTTTTCCTCCTAAGGAATAAAGTTTTACTTTCGTAATTGGATTGTAATAGATTTGCTTCCAATTATTAAATCTTTCAGGCAAGGCGTTATTCTGAACTGCAATATAATTAAATTTATACCCTTTCTTTACAAAGCTTGAGTCAATAAATGGAAAATCTACATAATATAAATTATGAAATCCGTATAAAAGAACCTTATCCGAAGATTTTACATTATTTTTAAAATAGTTATCTGTATCGTAAAAGTCTCCGAAAGAAAAATTTAAATTTTTTGTTAAAAATTCGCTTTTTGTCTCTTTTCCTAAAATAAACGGTATAAATTTCGCATTAGCCACGCCCCTATAGCCAATTGAGATAATGCTAATTAAAACAGCTACAATTATCAGGAAATTATAAAGATATTTACTTGTCAATTGTTTTATCGAATACATAGCGAGAATTGAAAAAACAGGTAAATATGGCATTATAAACCTTCCCCCTCTGTTTTCCAACGCTAAGTACCAGATGACAACTGATATAAATGTATAAATTACAAGCTCTTTTGCTCTTGGGGAATATTTTTTAAAATTAACTATAATGAGCGGGACAACAATTAAATATATTGGTGAAATCGGATCGTTCAGTCTTAGAAAAAACGTGTATAAGTCTTCTAAGATAAAAGATAAGTTTGGAAGCACGAATGTTCTTCCGGAATCAACTACGGCGTTAGTAAAATACGGATAAAAAGGATTTCCCGTATTTACGAATGAGAATATAAACCATGGAAGCGGAATTAATATTGAAAAAAAACAAAATAGGAAAAAGTTTTTAATTAAAACCCGAGCCTTATCTTTGCCCAAATAAAATTGATATGTAAAAAGCGCAAGAAATATCAAAAGAGAGCCATACGCAACGATCTTAGTTGTGGCCGTAAAACCCAACATTACTCCGGAAACAATCAGCCATTTTTTTTCTTTTTTTTCAATCCAATTTACAAATCCCCAAAAAGCCATGACTTCAAAAAATGTTCTTGCTAAGTCTACATACGCCGTTATCGATTCCCAGCCGACAACCAAATTGGAATAAAAAATTAGAGCGGCAAGTAAAGATAAATTTTTTGATAAATATTTTCTGGATAATTTATAAATTGCAATAAGGGTTAAAACAGCAAATGAGTAATGAATAAGTTTGGCAAAATATTCGTTGGCCAAAATCATTGCCGCGGTATAGAGCATTTCTGCCAATTTGGGCATATCAGAGTAATATAAAAGATTTCCCGGAATGTGAAAAATGCTGTGCCAAAGTATGTATAACTTTGGTAAAGTTAAGTGATACCAAAGCGCGTCGAAAGATATTTCCGGACCGAATACTCCTATCAAATTAATCAATGACTGAAGGAGAAGGAGGAGAATTAAAGCATAAGTAAATTTGTTTTTTTTAACCAATTTTATTAAATATTCTCTGTTTATAATTTTTAAAAGCCGCTTCCCACGCTTAATGGAGCCAAAAAAATTAGCTAGAGTTGATTTAAAAAAATAGCCGCATACGAACAAATAGATAATACTTGCCAGAAAAACAATGGGCTTGTATATTAAGCTCAAGATGCCTAGTGTAAAAATAAGATAAGAATAAATTCCAATTAATATTGCTAACGAAAACATATCCCTCCCCTGCAAAGAAGAAATTGAATATATAAGAACATTACAACAAATACGAAAAATATGTATAGTAAAGCAAAAAATCTACTCATTTAGCTTCTAATTTCAAAAATCTGGAATTGTCCCGCATCAAAAACTCTTTTCTGCTTTTCGATAAATTTTGATAAATCGGTATCAAATCTGTATGCCCCATCAACGATAATATATTTTACTTTTTTGTTTTTTATTTCCGAAATAATTACTTTATCATCATAAAAATGCCATATACGCAGAAAGTACATTGCATCCTTAGAAGGATTGTTTCTTTCTAAAATGAAATATAGCATTGGCGAGTAGGGATAGGCAAAGATGTAATCTTTCTTAGATGTATAAGTATTTATAAATTGAGATATTTTTTTTACGTTTTCCGCAGTGTATTTTGTTACAAGAATTCCTTGAGTTCTTGGTAAATTAAGAAAAGTGTCGTATTGATAATAATAGTTTTCGTAGCGGTAGCTTTTCATAAATATGCTAAGATAAAAGCCCGTAAATATCGTTATTAAAACTATTGCTGTAACCAAATATCTTAGTTTTGATTTAAACGGGAGCAGTAAAAAAGAAACCAAAATCATTCCCAAAAAAGGATATGTATGCAAAAGGTCGCTTTGCGGGTAAACAGAGACAGAAAACCCTACAATTGCCGTCAAAGAAAAAGCAAGAATACTCCAATTCCTATATTTTCTGAATAAAAGTATCAATAATATAAGAGCTAACATTATTGGCAGATAATAAGGGAGGAGCTTAAAAAAGCCCAAAGGCTGAAGTAAATATGTTAGCGGCGGATAAGAAAAAGCCGTATTCATAGCAAACCGCCTGCCGTAATTAATAAAATCAAAAAGTCCTTGTAGGTTATTCATCAAAAAAAAGTAATAAATCCAGCTAAGTGTTAAAATAATCCAAGTTCCATGCATAATAACCAGATTTTTTGCTTTTTGGATCAATGGTTCTCCTTTTGCAAGCACTAATAATGGTGTGTATAGTAAAACTAATGCCAACCCCATATTTTGTTTGAAAGATATTGATAATGCCAATAATATCCCCATAATAAATAAAAAGCGGTATTTGTTGTTGGAAAGCCAAAAGACGTAAGTTAAAATTAATAAAAGAGCGAGTAATACATTAACCCATACAACATTTGGAATATTAATAAGCGGATACCCAAACGAAACTAAAGATAAAAAGGTAAGAAGAGTTATTTTATAAGAATTAATTTTAAGCTTATTAAGGATAAGAAAAGTTGAAATTATAATCGAAATACCAATAAATAAGCTTAAAAATCTTCCCACAAGAATAGATGGACCGAAAATTTCATATAAAAACGCAAGAATATAAAAATAAGTAGGTCCGTATGCAAGCGAAAAATCCTTGTATGGCACTTGATTGTTAAATATTCTCTCCGCGGAATGCGCAAAGTAGCCCTCATCAAAAAAAACCAAGCCTTTATTAACAAAAAATAAATAGTAGATAAAAGCTAGAAGAATTAATACCACCTCTAGCTTAAATACATTGAAGAGATGAACTATTTTTTGTTTGCGTAGGTCCATAATTTGGCTCTGACTAAAAATGAATGGAAACTCATCATAATTGCAAAAACTAAGCCTTCAATTCCGTCTAAAAATCCTAACCTTAAAAAATAATTTAAAAAAAATTTTGCCTTTGGATATAAAATTATCTGATAAAGATTTGTTCGGACTCCCCTATCATAAAGCTCTTTTGCCCGCAAATCGGTATAGTAATTAATTTCTTTTAAAAAGTGGCTAACAGCTTGATGAGGATAGTGAAATAACGGCATTTTGAAACATCCCGTACTCCCTTTAACATTCCAAACTTCGTGAACTTTTCCTTCCCATTTCCCTTTACCCTTTGCGGCAAATCTCAAAAGCTTGATATTCCCAACTTCACCATGATTTAGCTCTTTACCCCAAATGGTGTCTTTTCTTCTCACGTAAAAACCGTTATAGGTTTTGTTTTTTGAAGAAACATAATCCATCATTTCTCCTCTTAAACCGTTGCTCAACCTTTCATCGGCATCAATAAACAGGATCCATTCCCCTTTCGCTTTAGAAAGTCCAAGGTTTCTTTGTGCGGAAAAGTCTCCTTGAAGTTCACGCTGAAATATTTTTACCCGGGGATTAAAATTTTTAATCACTCCCAAGGTTCTATCTGCAGAATAATCATCTATAACAATTATTTCCTGGCACCAGGAAATGCTTTCAAGACAATCAACTATATTATTTTCCTCGTTTTTTGTTAAAACTACGGCTGTAATCATTCTTTACTTATTATAATTCCATTTTGTGTTTCCGAAACAGCAATTTTAAGTTTAACATTTTTACTCGTAGGAGGATGACCTTTGTACCAAAGTAAATATTCGTAATTCATTGTAAAGCTCTCGAATTGACTTCCGGGACCTTTACCAACCAAATTGTATTCTCTTCCATTACTTAAGTTGATTATTTTATTAACTGCATTTACTCTCTGTGTAAATTCGTTTGTTTGGCTATTTTTAAAGCTTGAGTAGGAATTAAAAACAACTATTAAAAAAAGGAAAATAATTGAAATAGCTCTTATTCGTTTTTTACTAATTAGATAATCAAAAAATAATGCTATGAGTAAAATCATCAGAGGAAAGGTTATGGGCAAGTATGCATCTGAAGGAGACTTATTTATCAATATTCCGCCAACGGAAGTTATCAAAAATATTAAAAGCAGCAGTTTTGGATTTTCCAGATTAAAACTGCTTTTTTTAAGTAAATCCTTAACTGTCATAACAACAGACAAACTAAAAATGAAAAGTGATATGGCAAGGCTTGCTTCAAACACGATTCTCTGCGTATTTTCTAGCAAGAACTTAAACACAACGGCAATGCCTGAATTAACCCCATCCTGAGAATGTCTAAATAAAAGGGTAAATGGTTTATATACAAAAACCCATCCTAAAAAAACAATAGTTTGTTTAAATCCGTTTGCAAAATCGTAAACAATAATTGGCGCCATTACGGTAATGAATCCGATTATTGAATAAAATAATATTTTTTTATTAAAGATGTTGTTTATCCAATGTTTTCTTTTATAAAGACCGTATAAAAATATAAAAAGCAAAGGGAAAAAGAGACTAAATGTTGCAAGTTCCAGATTATAAAGAATTGCAAGAAGAATTATTGTTAAGGGGAAATATACATTTTTTCCCTTAATCCATTTATAAATTGAATAAAAATACAGAATTGTGAAAAACGGAATTGGACTGGGATCAAACGGCATTCTGTCAAAAAAAATTATTAAAGGAGAAGCAGCGTATAATGCCGCTGAAATAAACCCAACTTTCTCTGAAAACATTGAGGAACCTAATTTATACATCAAAAACGCAGTTATCACACCAAAAAATGCGGTTAGATATCCTCCTGCCAAAGGGTTAAAATTAAAAAGATATAGAACAATAGAAAGCATATATGTCCATAAAGGCCCTTGGTGAAGCCACGTGTGGCTCGATGTAATGCCCACTAAGGGGATTTTCCCATCAATTAGCAAGTCTCTTGCCGATAAGTAAAACCACCCCTGATCCCCGATAAAAACCATGCTTTGTGACAGATTATAAACTCTAAGAAATAAAGCCAGCAGCAATGTTAACAGTATCAGGAAGAATACCTTGTTGATTTTTAAGAAAGCCTCAACAAGCAAAGCTTTAACGAAACCGTAATGCTTTTTAAAATAAAGATACCTGCTTTTTTCAAATATTTTTCTTATCTCTTTTGCGTACTTCGTACTCGCGCCCCATTCGTGGTAAATTTTTGCTTTAGGAGTAATATAAACACCGTAACCTACTTCTTTTACTCTTTTACAAATGTCGTTTTCTTCAAAAAAAAGAAAAAAATCTTCATCAAATTTTCCTACTTTTTCAAAAATGCTTTTCTTAATAACAAATGCTGTGCCCGGTATTGAATAAGATTCTTTTATCTCATTTTTATTCCATTCTGTAATCCAATATTTATTAAAAATTTTTGGAAACACTTTACTTAAAAAAGATAAAACAACTATTCCTCTTAATGGGGTTAACTCTAAATTTCCCTGAAATTCGTATGGATTATTGTTTTTATCTAAAAGCAGCGGCGCTACTATTCCCGCATTATTATTTTTTTTCAAAAAGTTAACTAAAACATCAACTGCATCATCAAAAATTACGGTATCGGGATTCAAGAAGAATAAATATTCTCCTCTTGCATATTTTGCCCCCAGATTGTTTCCTGCCCCATATCCCAAATTCCTATCGCTTTCTATATATCTTACTTCTGGATATTTTTTCTTTAAATCCTTTCCTATTATTTTAACCTCATCATTGTCAGCAACGATGATTTCAAAACTTGTTTTTGGTTTTGAATTATAAATTGAACTTATGCAGGCAAAAAGCTGTTTTTTAACTTTATAATTTACTATAATTATTGAAACTTTTACCTTCTTCATAATTAGGCTCTTATCTTAGTAATATTTAAAAATCTGTTTGCGCTTTTTGCCCAAGTAAATTTGTCTAAAACTAATTTCCTTCCATTCTCTCCCATTTGAGCTCTTAGCTTATCATCAGAAAGTAAAAGATCTATTTTATCCTTTAATTCCTCCGATTTTCTATCAATTAAAAACCCTGTTTTGCCGTCAATCACAGACTCCTTAAATCCCCCCTCGCTTACGGCTATTACCGGAACTTCGCAGGACATCGCTTCAATAGGGAGTAGCCCAAATGGCTCGTTTTTACTCAAAGCAAGTACAATTTTAGAATTATTAATAGCTTCTATTAGGTTGTTTTCCGGTATGCCCTCTCCTTTCTCATTTCTAATTACGTACTCTACGGAAGGCTTTTCTCTATATAGCTTTAATGTTTGCTCAAGCAAGTCATATCCCTCAATTACTGCTTTCTCGCCTACGAAAAGCAAATCATGGGTTTTCTTAATTTTAAGAGACTTAAACTTTTTAGTATCAGCGCCTAAATAGCAGGTATACGCTTCGATTCCATATGCTTTTTTTACATTCTGTCTTGAGTAATTTGAATTTGCCAGAACAATCCATAGACTCTTGATATTTCTTTTATCGATAATTTTCCGGATTTTCCTATTTATTTTTTCATAAATTATTTTGGAAAAACCTAAGTCTTTAGGAATAGAAAATAGCTCATCATATACTATTCTCAAAGGTTCTTCGCAAAAATAAATAGGTTTATTTACAAATCTTAGTAAAAAAGGAGCCTGGGTAAATTTAGATGGATTAACAAGCACTGAATCATATTTCTTTGCTTTTATTATTTTTGAAATTTTCTTATGTAAAAAATATAATTTTATTAATTCAATTGAATCTTTGTATAATTTTGCTTTCCAATTATTGCCTCTCCAATGTTTTTCATTAAACTTGAAATAATAAACATTGTTAAAAAATTTTAAAACTCTTTTGTCTTCATTATCATCAACGTAATACAAATCCACCTCGTGCTCTTTACGGAGAATTTTTCCATACTCTTCAACGACTTTCCTGGCTCCGCTTAGCGGGGTCAATTCATGAAAAAAAGCAATTTTCATATCAAAAAACTAATTTTACTCCTTTTGTTAAATGCCATCTGACAATATCTAACCAAAGAGGCAGTAACTCCTGGGATTGAGATTCTTTTCTTAATATTTTTTTTGTAAACATAACTATAAATAAATAAGGAATACTTATTACTGATGAAATAGTGCCAATAGACCAAGAAGTAATGGTATATATTCTTCCGTAGTGCTTTAAGAGAAATTTATACATACTTTCCATATATGGGGGCAAACTTTGAGTAATTGCAGTTTTTTTCCAGCTTGTTAAACCATTCTGCACAACTCCTCCAACAGGAAGATATACGATTTTCCATCCATTCTCAATTAACCTCTTGCATAAATCTACATCCTCAAAATATAAAAAAAAACTTTCATCAAATCCTTTAATATCATCTAGTGCTTTTCTTCTTGCAAGCATATACTGTCCGTTAATCCATTTTGTATCCAATATGTTTTCATGGTCCTCTACAGAGAAATGGTTAGGGCTGTATTCTTGGTTAAAACGGTGAATTAATTTGTATAATGGCATATTGTAATAGTACAAAAGAGTAAATAAGTTGGGGTAACTGTAATTTGCAGATTTTTCCTTTTTTCCCGGGGAAGAATAAAGTCTTGATCCGACCATTCCAACATCTTTATTTTTTTCTATATACTCCAGTGTTTTTTTTATTGTTTGTTCAAGTATATACATATCGGGGGTTAGGATTAAAATGTATTCGCCTTTTGCTTTATTTAGACCATAATTTACTCCTCCCGCAAAACCCGAATTAACTTTATTATGGAGATACATTATTTCCGGAAATTCCTTAAGCAGGTTTTTATAGCCTTTATTATCGGGTGTATTGTCAATCAAAATAATCTCCATGTTATCAATTTCGTTTGCGTAGATCGATGAAATTGTTTTCTTCACCAATTCATATTCATTATATAAAACAATAATTACAGATAATTTAATCATATGCGTTTTGGATTAATCCAATAAATAATAAGGCTAAAAAGCTCTTGCGTATCTTTCTTAGCAAATATAAGCATGAAAATAAAGTATGAAACTGCAGACAGGAATAATTTAATAATTATCGGAAAAAATCCCTGGGGTAACAAAATATTTAAACCGAAAGAAAATACAAGGCTGAGTGCAACGGCAGCTATTTTTGGTTTAAATACCGAGATTATGTTAATCTCTAATCCGCTCCTTTTGAGAACAATTATGTAAAACACAGAGAAAAAGAAGCTAGTCAGAAAATAAGTAGCCGCGATTGCTACAAATCCGTAGGTGCTAACAAGTAAAAACGCTATTACCCACCCGGAAACAGCCGTTAAAAACGAACCCCAAAATATCTCTTTTGATTTTCCTATCGCTAAGATTCCTTGTCCCAAAGAAGCTATTACCGGGAGAAAAAAAGCACCGGCGCTGTACCAATATAGTGCAGGAAGCGCGGGGGCCCATTTTTCGGAAAAAATTAACGGGATTAATACCGAACCAAAGCTAAATATTATTACGGGGAAAATATAAAGCATAATAGAAAGCATGCTCATTGATCTACTAATTGAACTCGCTAGAAGTTCCCTTTGGGACTGAATCCTTGAGTATCCGGCAAAAGCCACTCGTCCGAAATTACTCGCAACCGTTTCCGGAATAAGCGCAATATTGAATGCAAAGTCCAACAACCCGACAGCATGTGGACCGTTTATTCTTCCGCCTATTACAGGAACCACCGAAGAACGTAAAAAATTAACTAACCCATTGCCTTGTATATAAACTCCGAATTTAATCATTTTTTTAATGCTTTTCCAGGAAAAAGTAAGTTGAGGCAAAAATGGCTGTACTATGTAAAGAATAACTGTCTCAAGAATTTCTTTTATTACAGCTCCTGCGATAAAACTCCAGACTCCAAGTCCTAAAACCGCTCCTAATAAAGCAGTTACGTAAAAAACAAAAACACCGATAATATCGAGCATGGAAATTAAATTATATTTAATTTTTCTCTCCAGAAGCGAAATGGGAACAGCCCGCAAGCTTGCCAGAAGCAAAGTTATAGAAAATACTCTTAACATCATAACGTTAGCATCATTAAACGTTGTATAAAACAATCTAGCATATGGAGCAAGAATCCAAATTAGAAGTATTAATCCTAACGATAATAATAGCTTTAATATGAATATTGCTGATAATTCAGCTTTTGTCGGCTCAGCTTTTTTTTGAATAATGGCTAGAGATAAACCAATGTCCGAGAAAAGACCAAAGAAACCGATGATAAAGGTTATTATTACGTAAATTCCGAAGTCCGATGGGAAAAGAAGCCTTGCAAGAAAAATCTGTCCGACAAACGATAAAAGTTTTAAAAAGAATTCCCGGACAATTAGCGTACCAAATCCCTGGATAATACTTGATTTTAAAATATCTTTATCTTCAGCCATAAATAGGGGCAATGTTATGTATGTATTATATATTTTAAACATCCATAGCTCAATACACAGGGTTATGGTATAATTTTCAAATTATGAAAAACTTGCCTCTTGTCAGCTTCTGTATTACGACTTATAAAAGACCTGAATTTTTAAAATCAACTATCGAAGCTGTTTTAGGGCAAAAGTATGATAATTTGGAAATTGTAATTTCCGAAGATCCCTCAGACAACGATTCAGAGAATATTGTTAAAAAATTCAATTCAAAAAAAATAACTTACGTTAAAAACAAAAAAAGATTAGGAATGACTAAAAGCTATAATAAAGCAATCTTCCTTGCTAAAGGCAAATTTATTACTCTCCTTGCGGACGACGACCCCCCTACCTCCGATATGATGGAAACCTTCTTAGTGGCATTAAAAAAATACTCGCATGTAAAAGCATTTTTCGGAGGGTCATATGTAAACGTGACTACAGAAAATATTGAAAAAGTAACACATCTAAAAAAGGGCTTTCATTCTTTAATAAACAAGGAGAAGGAATATGGAAGCATGGAGCTTTTGGATTCGGAAACATTTTTTAAAAAATTTTTAAAACAGGAACTGTTCCCGCATTACCAATGGACAGCTGCGGTAATATCGAAAGACCTGATAGCAAAAATAGGAGGCGTTCCCGATTATAATTCCGCCCATTTTATTGACTATGCATACTTACTTAAAATCGCCGATATCTCGAATTTTGTAATAATAAATAAAGAACTTGCTACTTTTGCTCTCCACGAACTTTCTTATGGGAAAAAGAAAAGCACACTGGATGAATATAAACGCGGGGTAGTTGGTTTTGATAAAGTAGTCTCCAAACTAACACAAAAATACGGATGCAAAAGTGAATACAAGAAATTTCTCACTAATTACGTAATTATGTTTCTTGTAAACAGACTTGAACATTACAAAACACACAAATACGACATCAGTCCGTCTGATTTAGTCAAAACATATGAAGACTTAGGTAAAAAACTGGCTTTTTTAAAAAATAGGAAGTGGGAGGTATATTTAAAGTTAAATTATGGAAATGCTTATAAAATTTTAGATCCAGCCAGAAAGATTTATGGTTCTGCTAAAATAAGTCTGTTAAGATATTTTTCATGAAAAATTTAATTAGCACAAGAAAAAACTGTAGGGTATGCAAGAGCAAAAAATTGGTAGATTTTGTAAGCCTAGGAAACATGCCGTTGGCGGACTTATTTCTTAAAAACCCCCGTATTCCGGAACATAAATTTCCCCTAAACGTCAAGGTTTGCTCAAGCTGTTTTTTGGTTCAATTGGTAAACGACGTTAATTCCGAACTACTATTTTCTCAAAATTATGCTTTCTATACGGGGGGCTCCCCTTCGTCTATAAAATACTTTGAAGATTATGCAAATTCCGTAATGAAACGCTTTCCGCGGGAATCAAAAAAATTTATAGTGGAAATTGCAAGTAACGACGGGACACTTCTGAAACCATTTATTAAAAAGGGATACAATGTTTTAGGCATAGACCCTGCCAAGAATGTTGTCGAGGAAGCTAATAGGGTGGGGGTACTGACAATTGCAGATTTTTTTAATAAAAAAACCGCGACCGAAATTGCTTCCGATAAAAAGGCAGGAATAATAATTGCCAATAACGTAGTTGCTCATGTTGAGGATTTATACGATTTTATTGAGGGGGTAAAACTTCTTCTGGATGAAAATGGAGTATTTATCTTTGAATGTCAATATTTTCCATATCTTTTGTTTAATAACCAGTTTGACAATGTCTATCACGAACACCGCTCTTTCTTTTCACTTCACCCCTTAGTAAAACTTTTGAAAAAGTTTGATTTGGAAGTATTTGACGTTGAAGAACATGACACCCAAGGAGGTTCAATTAGAGTATTTGTTTCGCATAAATCTAAACGCAAAATAGAAAAAAGACTTACCGACTCGCTAGTCAACGAAAAGGAAATAGGCATAACAAACATCGATACATACTTGGGTTTTCAGGCAAGAGTAGGCTACGTCAAAATAAAACTCTTAAAAATTCTTGAAGAATTAAAAGAGAATAATAAAACAATTGTAGGCTATGGTGCTTCCGCCAAATCCAGCACGCTACTTAATTATTGCGGTATCGGAACAAAGTATTTAAAGTATATCGTTGATAAAACTCCATATAAATATGGCCTTTATAGCCCGGGTATGCACATACCCGTTATTTCTCCCGAACAAGAAAAGAATAAACCGGATTATTATTTACTCTTGGTTTGGAATTATGCAGATAAAATAATCGAAAGAGAAAAAGAATTTATAAAAAAGGGCGGAAAATTTATAATTCCCATCCCCACTCCCTACATTAGATAATTGTAACTTGAAAATGTCAGCTTCCTTAAGATATAATGTACAAATAATCTGCCCCACCAAATGAAAATTAAAAAATGCAGGTCTTGCAATTCCCAAAATTTAACCGGTATATTATCTTTAGGAAATCAGTATCTTTCCGATTTCGTTAAAGTAAATAAGAAACCCAAATCTTTTCCCCTTAATATGATTCTTTGCAAAGAATGTTTTCTTGTTCAGCTGGATTATTCTACTCCCTCTAAATATTTGTATACCGAAAGATACGGATATAAATCGGGAATAAACCAAACAATGCAGGAAGAGCTAAAAGAAATAGCGCAAAAATGCCTGAAAAGAACAAAAAAAATGAGTAAAACGAAATCCGCCTCTGGAGGGACAAAAGAAAAAATAGTCGCTGTAGATATAGGGGCAAATGACGGTACGCTTTTAAAAAATTATCTAAAGAGTATTTACCGAATCGGCGTAGAGCCAATTACTAAATTTGCCAAAGAAGCAACAAAATATTCAGATAAAGTAATAAACGATTTTTTTACGTATGAATCGTTTTATAAAGCTTTAAAAAACAAAAAAGCGGATATAGTCACAATAATTTCCTGCTTTTACGATATGGAAGAACCCAATAAGTTTATTTCCGATGTTAAAAAAATAATGAAAGATGATGGAATATGCGTTATACAACAAAACTACCTGGTAGGAATGCTCAAACAAAACGCGTTTGATAATATTGTCCATGAACATTTGGAATATTACTCACTTCTCTCCCTAAATAACCTTATTAACAAACATGGTCTTGAGGTTTTTGACGTTGAGATGAGGGATTTAAACGGAGGAAGTTTTAGGACATATATCGCTTTTAAAGGAAAAAGAAGAGTAACAAGGGCTGTAGAAAAACTTAATAAATACGAGAAAAGGTTGCAGCTTAACAAGAAAAAAATTTATCTTGATTTTGCAAAGAGAATTAAAAACAACAAGAAAAAATTGTTTCAATTTATAAAAAAAGAAAACGAAAAAGGAAAAATAATTTATCTTTACGGAGCTTCTACCAGGGGTAATACTCTGCTTCAATACTTTGACTTAGATAAAAATTTAATAAAAAAAGCCGTAGAAAGAAATCCGGAAAAATGGGGTAAAATAATTGCTTCAGTTGGAATTCCGATTATTTCCGAAGAGCAGGCAAGAAAAGATAAACCTGATTACATGCTTATTCTTCCCTGGTTTTTCAAAAAAGAGTTTTTAAAAAGAGAAAAAAGATATTTAGATAATGGAGGTCATTTTATTTTTCCTCTTCCTAAATTTGAAGTAATATAAAAACCAACTTTAATTATGGCTGATTTAATAAAGGTTAAGAAATGCAGAATTTGCGGTTCCAGCAAGCTGTTAGATGTTATAGATTTGGGAAAACAGCCTATCCCCAATGGATTTCTAAAAAAAGAGGGATTAAAACAAAAAGAACCAAAATATGACCTTAGCGTTTGGTTTTGTCCAAACTGTTCTCTCATGCAGCTTAAATATTTGGTGAGCCCCAAAATAATGTTTGGCAATTACTTATATATTCCCTCCGCTTCTAAAACGCGGGTTGAATATTTTAAAAAAATGGCAGAAGAGGTTATAGAGGTCGGGAAGTTGAAAAAGGACTCTTTAGTTATTGATGTAGGAAGTAACGATGGAAGCCTTCTTGTTTGCTTTAAAAACATCGGCATGAAAATCTTAGGAATTGACCCTGCGGAAAACCTTGTAAAAGTTGCGATTCTTAATGGAATCGATACAATTCTAGGGTATTTTGATTCAACTCTTGCAAAAAAAGTGGTTAAGAAATATGGCAAAGCAAAAGCAATTACCGCGACAAACGTAATAGCACATATACACAATCTTCATGGAGTCATGGAAGGAGGAGATATTTTACTTGATGACGATGGGATTTTTGTAATGCACTTTCCTTATTTACTGGATTTATTAGAGAAAAATCTTTTTGACACAATATATCATGAACATTTGTCATATTTTAGTATTAAATCTCTCTTGTATTTAGCTAAAGATTCAAATCTTGAAATATTTGATATTCATAAAAGTGACTTGGATGGAGGGTCACTTAGGGTTTTTTGGAAAAAGAAAAAAAATAAAAATATAAAAGTAAAAGAAAATGTAATTAATAAGCTTTTGAAGGAAGAAGAAGCTTATGGACTTTACAGCATTAAAACATATAAAGAATTCGCCAAAAGAGTCAAGAATCTAAAAACAGACGCAGTCTCAAAATTAAAGAGGTTAAAAAAAGAAAAAAAGAGAATAGTAGGATACGGAGCAGCTGCAAAAGCAAACGTTCTTCTTAATTATTTTAATATAGATTCAAAAATCATAGATTATCTTGTCGATTCAACTCCTTATAAGCAGGGCTTATATACCCCAGGTTCTCATATTCCAATTTATTCTGAAGATAAGATATATGAAACAAAACCGGATTATCTCTTGATTTTTGCTTGGAATTTCAGCAAGGAAATTATAGAGAAAAATAAAAAATACAAAAAAAATGGCGGAAAATTTATTCTTATTGAACCCGATTTTAAAATTATTTGATGTTTTTATCTTTGTTCGTAGATATCCACTAATGGTGCCCCGCCGGCCATTACCTGATGCATTAATTTATAATCCTGTTTAATCTTTGAATCATCAAATCCTTCTCTTAACACATGGAAATAATTCACAACTACATAATCGTATTTTATTTTCGGATTGTAAATTCCTTTATTTGGATCAATAAATATAAGCCTTTGATTTTTTATTAATGGAAAAACATGGGGCGGAGAAATAAAAAGCGCTATTGATGAATTCTTTTTAGCATTATCTTGTAAGTAATACCCTGCTTCCCTAAGGCCTTGCCCCCACCATCCAAGCTCAAAGTATCTCTTTTCGTATACACCCCTTGTTCCCCCTACCAATTCATTAAAGTAATCTAAATAGTATGGCTTTATCTGATAAGTTATTGAAAACATATATAAAATAATCAAAACAATTGAAGTAATCTTTGCTTTTGTATCCAGTTTTAGCTTTTCGATTACATAAGCTACTCCCATTGCCGCAATTATTGAAAGCGGAGCATATATTTGTATAATATATCTTAATCCATGCACTCTCCAAACGTAAAAAGATTGAACAAAAGGGAAAAGCAACCAAGCTATGAATAAATACATAATCCAATTCTTTTTTAAATCAATTGCTTTTAATCCTATTAGCGTAAGAATTATTATTAATAACGGCGTTGTAATAATAAATAGAGTTATAAAATATATTACCGGACTTAGGATAAGTTTTCCCCAAAAAACTGTTGGGGGAGATGTTTTTACAAGCCATATTTTTTGATTTATTTCATTAATTACATCCAAATGAAAATATGGCATGGGCCAAAGAATAACAAAAACAAATAATGAAATTATCCCAATTGTAAATAAAGACCAGAACCTTTTGTTAAAAAACTTAACATTTTCTTCTTTCCCAATCTTAAAAAACCAAATAAGATAAAACAGTCCAAATAGGGGGTATAAAAGTGCATTTGATTGTTTAGTTTGTAAAGCAAGTCCGGTCAAAATTCCGGTTACGATTATTTTTTTTATTGAAAATTTTTTAAGAAGTTTTATAAATGAATATACCGAGGAAGTAAACAAAAACATTAAGATACTTTCTGTAGTTACCAATTGAGAAAGTCCGATAAAAAATGGCAGTGTTGAAAATATTATTCCGGACATTCGGCCGACAAATGGAGAAATGAACTCCCAAGCAATTATTAAAACCAAGACAGCAGAAAGACTCCCAAAAACAGCTGAAAGTAATCTCGAGTAAGTATAATCGTAATTAAAAATCGGCTCATCATTTTCGAACTCTTTTATATCCAATCGCGCAGAAACACCGTAAATGTACTTAACCAAAGGCGGATGATCATAAGTAGTAACAAAATACTTATTGGCAAAATCTCCCTTAACTATCAGCTCATCCAGCTTATATCCTTGTTCTATATATTGAAATTCATCCCATGTTCTGCCAATCTGATTTAATGTTGTAATCCTTAAGCTAAATGAAAGTATAAAAATAAAAAGTATCGAAAGAATTATCTTCCAATTTTTTCTTAAGAAGTATTCAAGCTTCATTAAGATTACAAATGATAAAGATTTAAATAATTCATTAGCGTTGACAGTTGATTTTCCGTAAATTCTGTAATTCCAGGTAATCGGTACTTCCCCGGCTCTAAAACCCGCAAGGTGAAGCTTATAAGCAGACTCTGAAAGCGCTATAAATCCTTTTGCTTTTAATTTTGCTTTTACTAAAAACTCAACCGCTCTCCTACTATATAATCTAAAACCGCTAGTATGATCACTTAGATGAATTCCCAACCAATAATACAGAAACTTATTTATTGCTCTACTCATGATTGTTCTGCTTGGGGCAATGTTTATTATTTTTCCTCCAGGAAGATATCTTGAACCGATAACTAAGTCATATTCGCCATTTTCATTCTTCTTAATAAACCTCTCCATCTCTTTTGGATCATGGGCCAAATCGGAATCCATTTCAAATACATATTCCGTTGTTTTATCTTTTAAGACTTCTCTAAACCCTTCCAGCACGGCACTGCCTCTTCCTCCCTTTTTAAGCCTTGAAATTAAAACAACATTTCTTTTACCTTTTACCATCAGTTTTAATTTTTCATTTTCTTCCAGACTTGAATCGTCAACTATTACGATTTTTGAATTAGGCAAATATTTATTAATCTTTTTGATTAAGATAGAAAGATTAGTTACTTCATTATATGAAGGTATAACTATTGAAATGTTTTTATTGTTTTTCATAAACAGTTACTGTATCAGGCGTAAGCAGAATACCCGACATATAAAAATCTAATTCGGTACCAAAATATCTAAAATATTTAAAGTCTGGCTTAAACCGAGCAATTATTTTGTAATTCTCTTTTTTTAGTTTTCTTACAAGCTCCTTCTTGTCAGACTTAATCAAGTATTTGTATTCCATATTATCATTTGTTAAAACGATAATTTTCGGAAAATTTTTTGTACTGCTTTTTACAACTTCATATTTATATACATTGTTTTGACCTCTACCGTATTGGTTTAGGTAAAATTCTTTAACAATAATATCGGGAAGCATTTGATATATGGGAATATTCTCAACCCCAATAGTAGCGCCTTGTTTTATGCTTGTCTTAATCCATTGTGAAGAAATATTCCTCGGGTCAGGATCTATTTTAAATTTAAGCCATGTGAACGACTCAAATGTTTGAACTAAAATAGTTGAGGCTACAATAGCTATTGCCAAAAATTTTATAGTTTTTTTATTGGAAGAAAACAATTTAGTAACAAATAACTGGAATAGAATTACAATAAAAGGTAAGATAACTAAAGCTCTGTTTCCCCCTGCCCCAAGCTTAAGCGGGTATAGGCTTATGGCGAATAACCCAAAGAAAACAACAAGAAAAACATAATTCTTATTTTTTGTTAATGTATTTTTAAAGTTTTTGATATTTGTATTTTCTATCAAGAACTTTAATCCTAAAAAGATAACAGATGCCCCGGCAACAAAATATAATGCATGCCCAAAATTAGAAGGAAGGAGCCTAAGGACTAAGTATTGAAAATAATCCATTCCCAAAATGAAATTGTAAGAAGTATTAGGCGAACTTGTTAAGTTAGACGTTAAGTACTCCATCAAACTGCCTTTTCCCAATAAAATGTCCGGAATACCAAACAACATAAAAGTTGCTATAAATAACGCTATCCCTGCTGCAAGGTATTTAAATTTACTCGAAAACTTTTGGGTAAAAAGAAAAAAAGTCAATATGTATATTGGTAATAACGGAATTGCACTAAGTTTAACCGAAAATGCGAGCCCGGATAAAAACCCCGCAAATAAAAAATCGAGCAAAGATTGGCTTTTTAAATATCTTAAGAAAAACAACAAGGAAACCAAAATCCAAAACATTAATGCAATATCATATTTAAAATAGTTGCTAAGCATTAGCCATAGGGGATTAAAAGTAAACAAAAATGCAATTAAAAAAGAATTTAATTTGAAATATTTTTTTGCAATATAGGAAACTAACACTATTGAACCTACTCCAAATAATAAGGTATTTAATCTTAAAATTTCAAAAAGCCTGAACTGTAAGTCTAGATTTATTACGGATGATTTTATTGCAAATAAATTTATTACCCCAAAAATCTGAAATGGAATTAAATAAATTCCTGTTAAAAAAAATTGGAAAATTGATCCGTTTGCGGAACCCGAAACATTAGGAGAACCAATGGTAAAGAGGTTTCTTACAGACTGTGACTGGTGCCATTCGTCCATAAAATAATTAAAAGGATGGTTTGGGTTAGGAATTCCGTAAGAAATAACCGACAGCATAGCTAAAACATAGGTAATGATAATAGCAGCAACACCTTTATTATTGAAGATAACCTGAAAAAATGACTTTAGAGATAAACTCCGAACAAAACCCAGGGTAGTTCCAATTATAACTGCACCATCGGAAGTAAACTGAAGCAGTGGAAGATAAAAGATAGCCTTAGGATTTTGGACATATCTATAGTTTTTCCAAACCGACCAAAAAATATATAATAAGAAACAAAAAACTATAAATCCGTACAAATAGACTGAACGTTCAATAACCGAAAGTAGAATTAAATAAACAGCAAAAATGTACCTTAAAAAAAGATAAGGAGTATTAGGTCTAAAATATCTTGCTAAACCATCCCCCTGTGCATAGCCAAATAATTGCTTAACAGCCTCTTTTAAGTTCTTCCTTTGGGGCCAGAAGACTATTGCATCACTTACAAATTCAAATTTGAATTCTGCCTCTTTCAGCTTTTTATCAAAAATTAAATCCTCACAAGTGTTTAGCTCTTCCGGGTATCCATTAATTTTTTTCCAAGCAGACTTTCTAAATGCAACCGACCTTGAGGATGGTAAAAAGTTATCTTTGTCTACCTTATCCGGCATTACACAGGTATAAGTTGCAAGAGATTTTTGAAATATATTTTCAACAACCGGAATATAATAACCCGAAGAAACACTTATTTTCTTGTTTGCAAAAGGCTTTACTATATTTTTAACCCAATCCTTATCAAGGATACAGCCGGCATCGGATACAAGAATAATTTCCCCTGTTGCATTTTTTATTGCCTCATTTCTGCCAACCGACCTGTTCCCTTTTTTAAATAAAATCTTTATGTTAGGAACGTTTTTATTTTTTGGAGGTTTAAATTTTGAAATTTCAGATAATGTTCTGTCCGTGGAACCGCCGTCCACAATAATTATTTCATCAGGGAATTTTGATTGTTCAAAAACAGATTGAAGAAATCTAATTATAGTATTTTGCTCGTTAAATACCGTTGTGATAAGAGATAGCTTAGCTTGCTTCATTTATGCTTGAAATTATATCATCTTCTAGTTTAGAATACATTAACGCACCTGCCTTAACAAAAAATCAATAATGAGCTTATTTAATAATATAATCAATAACTACAATTATTTAAAACAGGATTATGTCGGATTCATCGTTAATTTTCAAGGAATAGCTTCATTCTTAATAAATTCCGTAATAACGGTAGTCGTAATCTTGGTTTTTTTCTTAATCGGCTCCAAGATTAAAAATACTATTTTTCGTGAAAAAAACGAAATAGTAGATTTTTTTATAAAAATCGCCCTTGGATACATACTTACCGCTTCGGGATTTCTGATTTTAGGTATGCTTGGAATGTTCTATAAAAATATTCTATATGCGTATTATGGCATAGTAATTATCGCTGCTGTTTATCCATTAAGAACATTGGGAACCCGCCTTGGTATTCTTTCTGAAACCTTTAGGAAATATCGCGAACAGTTTTTAAAATATAAGTGGGCAAATATTGCTATCTTGGCTTTCGTTTTAATTAGTTTTCTAAGATTAATTCCTCCGGAAACAGGCGTTGATGCTCTTTGGTACCACACGGATTATCCGCAAGTTTACTTGAATTCTCATTCAATGATGACAATCGACCCAAGAGGTAAATATTATCCTGCCGTTACTCCGACTTTAAGTGACATGCTGTATGTATTTACAGAATCTATTGGAGCAAAAGACTCCTCGAGATTCATACATTTTGGATTTTACTTAATTGTACTTTTAGAATTTCTAATAATATTCAAAAAAAGATTTCCTTTTATTCCCTATGCAGCTTTGCTTTTCGCAACTTCACCGATAATAATACGCGTTTCATCATCAGCCTACGCCGAATTCCAATGGATATTCCTCTGGTTACTTGCGGTTTTTTTAATCACTTCGAAGAGTAAGCACAATTACAGAGATTTGCTGATACCGTCAATTTTAATAGGAGGAGCTCTTGCGACTAAATTATGGATGCTGCCATTCTTTGGAGTATTCTTCTTTTATATACTGACTGCTAACTTTTCAAAAAGCAAAATCAAGCTGGTAAAATTACTTGCTTTCTCAAGTTTCGTCGCGTTTTCCGTGCCTTTTTTATGGTATCTAAGGGCATTTCTTATTACAGGGAATCCTTTATTTCCTACATTTTGGAATTATCCTGACGGAACCGCAAACAGTCCTTTTAATTTTTCTTTTGATATGTACGGTTTAAAAACAAGACTCTTAAGCGCTGCCAACGTCAGTCCATTGTCAATTTTCGGCATAATATTTCTATTGCCTTTTCTAAGAAAAGTTAAAAATTGGAATCCCGGAAAATATCCCTTCGCAACGTTTGTAATTATTCTTACCGCAATCCAGTTAATAATTAATTATAGCTTCCACCGCTTTGTAATCCCATTCTACTCTATATTTGCCATTGTTTTGGCTTTAGGCATAGAAAGATTCGTTCTTGTTCACAAGTTTTTTAAATTTTCATTTTACGCTTTTTTTTCTTTGCTTTTTCTTTATTATTTCTTGAACACTTTATTTATTCTGCCTTATGGCTTGGGTTTTGCGAATGAAAACAGATACCTAACCCGAATCTTATCAAGAAGCAACTCAAGCTATTACGATTATAACTATCAGTTTTCAAAACTTATATCAAATAATGACTTGGTTGCTACCTATGGTCTGTGGGGTTTTTACTACGCTAATTTTAATTTTGTCTACACAGAGGATATTTTTAGAAAAGGCGAGAAATCGCTTAGCGCCCTTAACAAACGCGGAGCAAACAAGTTATTATTGCTGGGCGGAGACATTGATTGGCTTTGTAAAATGGAGAGATTAACTGATTGTTCAAAAAGTAGGTACAAATTATTAACGAGTTATAAATTCCCGACAACGGCTTCCTCGCAGTACTTATATGAGTTGAATAAATATGCTAAATAAAAAATATTGGATATTACTTATTGTCGTTACAATTATTGCAATCTTCCCCCGGGCCCTAGAAGTTTTTAACCCCTATAATTATTTTTTTAACCCGGAGCAAGGTATCGAATATCTGGTTACAAAAAGTATTGTTGTTGATCATCAAGTTGTGCTCACGGCCCATCAAGGCGGTTTTGGAGATTTTTTTAAAGGGCCCGGGTTTAATTATCTTTTGACTATTCCATTTATACTTACTAGCGGCGACCCTTTTGGGGGAAGATTGATGATGCTTGTTATCAGCGTTTTAACCGTGCCATTTGCCTTTATATTTTCAAATCGTATGTTTGGCCTCAAAACAGCGAGCCTAATAAGCTTTTTATTGGCAGTTTCACCAAATTTAAAAGATTACGCAGGAGGCATCTCTCCGCCCTTTGTCATGCCGCTTTTAACTGTTCTCTTTATTTATTTTCTTTTTATGGCATTTCATGGACACAAAAAATATATTCCTCTTTTGATATTTATTGTTGGTTTGATGACTCATTTTGAAATGGCCGCTGCAGGAATATTATTAACATTATTGATCCTAACAGGATTAGTGTGTCTGGCAAAGAAAACTATTCCATACCGTTATTATTTACTTTCGATTGGATCTTTTGCATTAGCAGTATTACCCCTTATTGTTTTTGACATTAAAAACGATTTTTATAATGTGAACGGGGTTGTTAAAATGATTGACACGGGTAAAACCCAAGCTTCCAATTCCCTGCTCTCTGACCTAGGCAATCTTATTAGCAATCGCATAGATGTATTTGCTTGGAATTTTATATCGACCTTTAGTCCGAATTTAACTATTTGGCTACTCGTCTTAATAATATTTTTGTTTGGAGTATTTCTCTTTGCAAGGAATAGGAAAGTTCCGCGAAAAGAAAAGATATTTGTTTCGTACCTTGGATTAATACCGGTTTTTTCGTTTTTGTTTTTGATAATTTATCCCGGAAATGTAATCAACCAATGGTGGATTATATATCTAACAATTATTTATTGTTTTTTACTTGGAATTGTTTTAAATTATCTTTGGAAATACTCCAAGATCAGATTATTAATTGTTTTTACACTTTTTGTTTTAAGTTTAGCTTTTTTAAACAGAACGATTTTTATCTATAAAACTCAATTTATTTATCCTCCGGATACTTATATAAAAGAAGACAGCGCTATAAAATATATTTTTAGAAATTCTAAAGTTAAACCGTTTGGAATTGTAGTTTTATCTGCTAGGGCACAGGAAAACTATGATTATTTAATTTGGTGGAACGGTAGAAAATATAACTATCAACCCTACCGAATTCCTAAGAAAACCTATTATACTATAATAGAACCTAATATAACTTATTCTTCCGATAAAACACCCGGAGTCTTGATAGAATCTAAAAAAATGCAAAACGGATTCATTATTGAAAAAAGGATAAATTAATATGCTTGACCCTTATAGAATGATTGCTGTTAATATAATTGCATCCGCAATAGTCTTGATAAGCACCTTTGTTTACAGATACATTTACCCGAAAAGGAAAATAAATTTATTTGCCCTACTAATATTTATTTCGATCTTGCCTATTATCAGTATCTTAAGAGCCGGAAGCTACGAAAGCGGAGACTTTAATATACACGTAAGAAGGGCGATGGAATTTTACAGCCTCCTTTCCCAAGGAGACCTTATGCCCTCTTGGGCAGGAGAATTAAACGCAACCTATGGCTATCCTTTATTTGCATTTAATTATACTTTACCCTACTACGTTATTTCGTTATTCCATTTATTAGGTTTTTCTTTTATCGCAAGCTTAAAACTTTTTCTTGCTTCTAATTTTGTTCTTTCCGGGATTTTTATGTATTTTTTTGCAAAAAATTATTTTAAGAATGCACTCGCCGGTTTTTCAGTTGCTATTTTTTATCTATTTACGCCTTATCATTTAATTTCCCTGCACTTTAAAATCACGATTGGGGAAATTCTGACTTACACATTTATTCCTCTTGCTTTGTATTTTACAAGTAAATTTCTGGGAGACAAAAAAAATATTAACCTTTTGCTTTCGGGACTTTTTCTTGGAATGGTAATGCTTAGTCATGTATTTGTTGGAATATTCTTGATTCCTGTAATATCTCTCTATGTCATTTTTGAAAACAAAAGTTTTTTTAAAGGAACGCTATATTCTTTAGGAATAATTTTCATCTCTTTGCTTACCTCAATGTATCAATGGGCTGCTCCTTTAATTTACCGGTCATATATGTTTACAACGGCACACCCTACGGATCCGATTAAGAACTTTTATTTCCCAAACATAATCGACCTTCTTTACTCGCCTTGGAGGTTCGGCCTCCTTTTTCAAGGCCCGAAAGGAGAACTTTCGTTTCTATTAGGATACGCACAGCTTCTCGTATTTATTTTAGTCGTTGTGTTAATTTTGAAAAAACTTGTTAGCAAAAAACATAGACAAATACTTATTATGTGGACGTTGCTATTTTCTTTAACCGTATTTCTTATTACTCCTTATTCAATTTTTATATGGAAATACTTACCAATAATAAATCAAGCCGGTTCCCAGAGATTACTAATAATAGCTGCACTTTGCACTTCGCTTTTTGCAGGATACGTAAGCTTGAGTTTAAAGAAAAAAGAATTTCTCATTTATGTACTGGTAATCTTGGCAATAGGAACAACAATTCTCAACTGGGGACAGAGAAGAGTAATTCCTACCATAAATGATAATATTTTGAGACAAAATTTATCACTTGGGACCACTTGGGGAGATACCCATTTTTACGCAATTCCTAAATGGGTTAATCCAAAACAATTGTGGTTTTCTAAAATTCCCGATTCCCATTTAGAAATTCTGGATGGTGAAGCAACGTTAGAAAATTTGAATAGAACCTCAATAAACCATCGATACTTAGTAAATGCAAAAACACTTACTGTCTTAAAAGAGAACACTCTATATTTTCCAGGATGGAGCGCAGCGATTAATGGAAAGCCTATAGATATCGTGCCTGATAAAAACGGGATAATAAGCTTATCTTTACCAAAAGGAAATTATATTTTGACACTTCACTTTGAGGATCTGTTTCCGTTTTACCTAAGTAAAGTAATAAGCTTAACCAGCATCTTGCTAATTCTTTTATACTCCGGATTTTATGTATTGAAAAATAAACTAATTAAGCCTCCAAAGTTTTAAATAAGTATCTGTCATTTTATCCCAAGTTTCGGTTTTTACAAAAGTATAAGCATCCTCAACATTCAATTTTTTCTTTCCCAATAAACAATCTTCGATATCTTGAGCGATATCAACCGCATCTTTAGAGATTGAGATGTATTTAGCAAAAGGAGTCATTTGCAAATAGTCTTTTTTTATTAAATTGTTATATTCTGCAAAGATAGGCTTCCTAAAAGCCATAGATTCGAGTATACTTAAGTACCTTGAACAAAAAACATACTCATAATTATTTAGAACACTTTCTATGTTCATTATGAATCCTTTTAGGTTTATTTTTAAATTATTCTCTTTTTTATACTTAATAACAGCTTCTTTTAAGCTTCCTTCTCCGTAAATATCAAGTTCAAGACTTATTCCTTTCTTCTTTAAGATTTTTAGCGCTTCAAGGTATTTCATAATTCCCGTTTCATTTTCCAATCTTCCGAAAAAAATGATTTTACTGCTCAAATTCTTTTTATTCTTATTTTCTGTGCTATATTTATTAATTGTTTCTAAATCTACTGCCCCGTATGTTACAAAGGCAGGTTTTGTCCCATACCATTTTTTTAAAAAATCTCCGACGCAAATATTTCCTTTTGATAATTTTTCTGCAATCTTATGCATAAAGATTGCTCTTTTATTTGGAATATTATTTCCCTCATATCCATGAAACGTTGTATAAACTTTTTTAGAAGGAAATAAAAACCTAAAGGGAAGATACCAAAAGAAAACGTCATGGCAATGAACCACATCTGCGCCTCTTATTAAGCCCTTATACTTCCAAAGCTGCTTCCAACTCCTGAATTTTTTAAACCAGTTGTCTTTACCGGGGTTAATATTATAGGACTCTAGATTTTTGAGCTTCCCCACCGGTCTGGCACTAGGGGAGTCTGACTGATAAGAGGTACTATGGGATTCTGGAAACTTTTCCGATATAACTATAACTTTATGCCCTTTTGAGACTAATATCTTGCTAATTTCCAAAACATGCTTCTCCACCCCACCGATATGAGGATAAAACAGCCTTGATAAAAACAAAATCGTCATGTTAAACCTCCCAATCGAGCTGAAAACCTCAATATACCCTCTCCCATAGTCGCTAAGACAATATTATGATATTTCTTGAAGAATTCGTATCTGCTTTTTTCAAATGCATTCCGTATCCAATTTTTATCATTAGAGCTTTTACCTATGAGGTGTATTACTTTTGCCAACGGATAGTATAATATCTTATACCCTGATTTATTTACCCTGAAGCATATGTCTGCCTCCTCAAAATACATAAAAAATCTCTCATCAAAGCCCGCTATTTCCTTAAATACGCTTTTTCTAGTCATTAAGCATGCTCCGCATAGTGCCGGAATTTCTTTTTCTGTTTTCCTGTCAAAATCCAAAAGATAATATTGTTTTGAAAAATAGTTGCTTGGAAAAAGTTTGTTTAAAAATGAAAAAGCAAATAACGCTCTAGGTAAAAACGGCATGTCAGAGCCAACCATTTGAACCTTGCTGTTTGCATCTAAGAATTGAGGGCCAATAATCCCAATAGATAAATCTTTCTCCAGTTTATCCATCATCAACGCTATTGAATCTTTTAAAAATAAGAGGTCGGGATTAGCTAGAAGCAGGTATTTCCCTTTTGCGAGCTTTGCGCCTTGATTTAGAGCTTTTCCGTACCCAAGATTTTTTTTATTATGAATAACCGTAGTTCTTGGTAAGTTTTCTATATTTTTGGGCAAAGGCTTAGGAGAACGATTATCTACAATGATTACTTCATATGAGTATTCCTTTATGGAGTTTTTTATAGAATTTAAGGCATTTACAATCTCTAGCGGTGTATTAAAATATACAAAAATTATTGATATTAAGTAATCCTCGTCTTTTTGAGCCATGGCTGAATTCTATCATTAATTATGCCTATTAACAAACCATAAATTGCTTATATTTACCCAAGAAGATTGATTACCTTACGAATGTCTCAATTGAGCTTGAATCGCTAACCGTTAAGGTCTGCGAACAGGAGTTATAATTACCGGTAACGATAACTGTAGCATTAGCAAATTTTATAATATCATCCTCCTCCGAGTGAGGAATATAAAGCGTGGAATTATCATTTTTTACCAAAACCATTCTGTTTTTTATGTATTTTTGCGAGGGAGCGACAAGCTCAAAAATGTAAGACAGGAAAGGAACCTGTTTTGAATATATTTCCCTGGCATTTAAAATCTTAACCATTCCTATTTGGCTTTGCGTACCCTCATCGCAAATTATCTGTCCTCCTCCAAATATCCCAAATACCGATATAACTAAAACTACTCCGGCAATTCCCAAGCTTCCCTTTAGAGTAAAAGAAAATGCTTTTTGATTTTTAATATCTTCTAAGAGCTTAACAATTCTCCCTAAAGGATTTCCAATTCTAATATCAAGGATGTCATCTTGATCTTTATAATTACCCGTATGGCTTAAGAGAAATTTCTCAAGCGGATTTTTCCCCGCCTTAACATCCGGTACATTTATAAAATGTCCCTTTTCATCCCTTGGCTTGCTTGAAGTCACCTCGCTTCTCAATTTATCTTTTCCCATAACTTATTATGGCATTTAATTTTTTAAAAATGCAAGTCCAATAACGTAGATCGTGCGACGTTAAACATATTCCTTAACGAGGGTTTCATGCTTAATGCTTTGTGGTTGTATTAGCAAGAGTGTAATTCCTGTTATAAGAAAAACACATCCTAAAATAAATAATATAAAAGCAATGCGATTCGTTTTTAAAGCTATGTAAAAGTGAATAAAATATCGCATAGATTAAGTATAAACATTTTTTTTGACTTTGTTTTACTAAAAGAGTATAAGGATAATAATGAAAGGGATACTCTTAGCATCATTATTCCTATTGATCTTTCTTGTACCTACTGCTTCCGCCCATCCAGGCAGAACAGCTGCTGATGGATGTCATTACTGCAGAACAAATTGTGATTCTTGGGGAGTCCCATGGAACGAAAGACACTGTCATGATGGTGGTTCTTCCACGCAAATAACCACACCCAAAACAGATATGCCAACATACGTGCCAATACCAACCGCAACTCCTTATCCAACAAGTACACCCTCTCCTACGAGTACTCCTATTCCAACTTCAACACCTATTCCGACAAATACTCCAAGCCCTATATCTAATTCTCAAAATACTACTCAAGAGGTGGCAGGCGCAAGTACATCATCTAACAACAGCTTTGGTTCAACAATTTTAGGCTTGTTATTGCTTTCAGGACTAATTGGTGGAATTTATTTCAAAAACAAAAAGGATAAGAGTAAATCACCCCCAGATAATTTGTAGCAGATTAAGTCCTAGATGAACCATTGTACGACGTATTGACAATAATTCTGTTTAATGTATACTTTGATTACTGTCTTAAGGCAGTTTTTTTATGGATTGGATAAATAGTTTATTATTCCCCGCAATAGTTTCCGTGCTCGCTGTAATCTCTAGTTATTACGCTACTTACAGAATAAATAATATTAGTCAAAAAGAAGATAAACGCTTAAAAACAATAGATTTCGTAAATTATCTTTTAATTGACCTCAACAAACTTATCCAAGTATTAGAGAAGTTAAAAGATGATGCAGAAAAATATAATTTTTTTCTTCTCACAAACATAGAAATAGCCAAGAATATAATTAACAAACTAAAGTCTCAAACCGATAAGGTAATCTTATTTGAGGATGATTCATTAAGGAGGGGGATAATTGAACTCATAGATAATGCTGGTACTATTGCTCTTGAAATGGAGACAATGGAACAATACCCAGTTAATGAATTCAATAAGCTAGAATATACACGAAGCGAAAGACTAAAAGAACTAAGGGGAATTAGGTTGCAATTACTAGAATTAGGTTATTATATTGATGTTAATGATAATAGTAAAACACATAGGATTGATGGTAAAAAAGTCAAGAAGGATTTGGCCCTTGAAACAGTAGATAAGATTTTATTAGACTTAGTTTCTGATTTAAGCAACAGTGAGCAGAATTTGAATAAAATTAAGGCGGAAAATGAGAAAAAGAGGTCCTTTTTGATTATAAGGATTTTGGACACTCAAACAAAATTAAGGGAATTGAATACGACATTAACAGATAAAAAGGCCGATTTGGCTAAACAAAAAAGATTTTTGATTCCTTTTATACGAAGGTAGTATATTACAATTAGATGTTTTTAGTAAGAAAAGAACCTAATTGGAAATGTTAGAGTTTTCTAAATCCTCAACTGAATAGCCCCTAATTGCCATAAAATTTCGCAAAACAATATCTTTTCTGGCGAGCTTTTGTCTATGCTCCAATATCTTATTGGGATTAACCCTCCATAAGGGAGTGTCATGGTTGATACCAATTAGTTTATATTTTAAACTATGTTCTTTTGAGACAGCTTTCGCAATGGCTAACCCATCTTCCATTCCCCTATGTGGAGTTTGACTACATTCGCCATCAATAGTTACACACACGGGACAAAAAGGATTTGTATCGGTTATTTCATCAAATTTTACCACATATGCCTTAAACCATTTGTAATCCCAAATGGCACAAGTATTCCATGGTACATAATAAGCAACTAAATCTTTGTTTTTGTATTTTTCTCCTAACTCCGTATCCAATTTGATGCCATTAAATATTTTAAACTTATAGCCAACTGCTAAAAGACTACTGTTACTCTCAATTTCCGTAACTAATGTGTGAATATTTGTATTCTTGATATCAACAATTTCCTTAGATGCAATTATGAAGAACTGCGGAGTTTCTTTTAAAAAGTCTTTCCTGATTATTAAATTCATTGCTGTAGGGGATGTTGGTTCATCATGGGGTCTGAATAAAATTTTATTTTTATTCTTTAACTCCATAAACTTCATTTTTTTTAAGTTTTTTACATCATTTTCCTTGCATATGATGTAAACCCTGTCGATTTCTTCGCTTTCCGTAAAAACAGAGACCCATTCTCTAAAAGGGATAATATCTTTTTTATCATCTAATTTAAATCTAGTAATTAAAACTGTTTTTGCCATGAGAGAAGAATAATGCAAATATAATCAGTTTGTCAAACTAACCACTTGACCTCTTATTTTAAAAAGCATATATTTACCCTAGGTGTTTTTAGTAAGAAAAGAAGCTAGAAACTAGAGAAATGCCTGATTTATTAAACAATATTAATTTTTGGAGTGCTTTGTCTGGATTGATTGGGTCAATAATTTGGTTTTTTACAGGATTGCCTCCACATGCTAACTATAAAGGACAGGGACATCTTCTGGCCGAACAAGAGGATGAATCTGAAGCAAAGAAATACGAATTATATAAAAAAATAAGCAGAATAGGATTAAGCTTAATAGTCTTAAGTTTTTTCTTGCAAATAATACATCTTTTATAAATTATTCTTGATTTGACAACTTCTTAAAAATACTTTATTCCCTTCTTGGTGCTTTTCTAGAAACAGAGGCTTGAAACTAGAGATGTCTTAGTCCTTCGGCACAGGCCCAGGATAAAATATCCCCACATTCATTCTTTAAGTAAAAAACTAAATCCACGTTTATAAAACTACTTGACACAACAATGTTTTAGTGCAATTATAGGGTTGTGAAAATCAGATTAAATAGCAGGAAATTTAATCACACATAGGCCACCCTCGGGGTGGTTTTTTTGTGACAGAAAGGGGGTGAAAATATGAATATTAAAAAATTTTTAGTAGGAGGAGCAGCAGGCGCTTTAATGCTAGGGGCTGTTGCTGTTTCTGCCTTTGCAGCAGGTGGTTTTGATCAGTTTGGATATAACAATACAGCCAGAATCTTCAATGGGACAGGTTCTAGCTGGTGCGAAGAACGAGAAGCCAGTGCAGATTGTTTAGGAATCTATTCCCCTGATAAACTCGTGATGAAGTGGAATGCAGAATGGGACAGAGGAAATGCAGAGGATTGGGCTTTCCCTCCATACGATGCCTGGTTAAACAACGAATGGAACGGTATGGTACCAGGAGGTTCTGAAGCAGTCTGGAAATATAAGATAGTTTGGGTTGGTTCTTGCGGAGCAGATTATGAACCATTACCAAATGGTGGTTACTGTATTTGGGGACAATTTGAAATAATAATGGACCAAGGTATTGACCCAAGTTTTGGACCAGGTCATATTTGGAATAATCTTGCTAAACCTGCAGGATATGGAGCCTATTTTAATCTTTAAATAGGTGCTTAATTCTAGGTAAAACAACCCATTCGGAGAAATCCGGTGGGTTGTTTTTTTCTAATTCCACCCCTAAGGTGGGCGTCTAGGACGTTGAATGCGCAAAGGAGGAAACACATAACCGAAGACGCTTACCAAATTCTCCTTTACGACGTGAATTATTTAAAAGCCCACTTGTAAGTTTTGATCTTCTTTATTCTTCCTTTAAGAATGTTCCTTTATGCAGTATCACAAATTCTGCTCGAGTAGAATTTGCGCGAAACTTGATTAGACTATGCTATCTTAATTTAATTGTTAACAAAGGTAGAGGCGTTTGCAGGTAATTCCGGGGGCCGGCAGGCGCGCTCAGTAAAAGAGTAGGTTTAAATTGAGAAGAGGTCGAGGAGTCTGTTGAGGAACGTTACGTCAACTCTTACTATTCCCCCGTTTTCTGCAGAGACAAAAGAAATTTTGTTTACAGATACATTTATAAATCCTAATAGTTTTTGCTCGTCAACGCCCAGAACCTGGAACACAGGATTATTGTTCAAAAGCCCGAGTTTTATACCGGTTGGATTTTCCGCGGCGCTTCCTGAGGCGATTCTGTCTATAAATTTCAATCTGACTAAGTTTGCCACTGCCTGGTCCGGCAAAACCGCAACGTCTTTTTCTCCGGCAGGCGTAGTTACGGTTAGCGTATTTGTTGTCGGGTTAATAGATAACGGGAAGTGGGTTTCTGCTTCAAACAGACCTCTTCTTATCCTTAATCTATTGCCGGAAGCGCTCGCAACGCTAATTCCCTCTTCTTTCAGCGCTTCGTTAATGTCATCTATGCTTTCGCTTTCCAGTTCAAACTCTGCTCCGTTTTGTTCTTTTACTTTAATTTTTAATTTGCCGTCTTCATTTTCAAGCTCAAAAGAACCGCCTCTTGAATCAAGTTTAATTCTTGTTTTATTTTTTTCGGTTCTAACCTGAACCTCTTTAAGATTGCTTAAAGAAAATTGCGAAACAATTTCATCCTCATCCTCATCTTCTGCTTCAGGCGTCTCTTCTGGTTCGGCAGGTTCGGGCGTTTCTTGGTCTTCGTCTTTGATTTCATCTTCCGCTTCGTCTTCAGATGAAGAGTCACTGCCTTCGTCTGCAAGAAAAGAAGCTTCTCCTAAAACATTATCATTTTGATAATTTACAGCCAAATTTTTAAGTCCGGCCAGGGAAAGTACCATTAATGCGGCTAAGAGCAAAAACTTGAACGCAGAGGTTGAATATAGAGGTTTCTTATGCTTGCTTTTTGCCATTTAATTAATTTAAACATATCCGGAAATAGCTTGTCAAGCTAAGCCATAAGCCCGGAGGGTGTAGAAGGACTTATACTTCCCTAGCGATTACCAGGAGGCGCTTGTAGGTCGTTCCTGCGGGCCAGCAGGTCATCAGCGTTAGCTGTTTGCTCTTAGCTCTTGGATTTAGGTAGGAGACGTCTTCTGCGTCAACAATTTTTATCTCACTCACTTTATATTTATATTTTTTTTGTTTGAAATAAACGTCTATTTCGTCGTCTTTTTCAAGCTTTGACAAAAGATAAAATACCGAATTATACCTTGATGCGTCTATGATATTTGCCGATGAGTGGGAAAACAAAAACATATTTCCTACCTCATTGGGCATTGCTGTTCCTTTTGCATGCGCTATGCCCTTTGTAAGGGCAAATTGATAGACTTTAGAGTCGTATGGGTCAACTTCCGCAATAATTTTCGCATTCGCGCCTATTTTTGGAATTACAATGCCAAATTCATTATCTATCGGTTTAATTTCCAAATTTTTTGGCTTATTCAAAGCATAGTTAACCTCAACTGCCGCAACCGGAGCGAATATAAAGACGAATAATGCCAACGAGGCTATAAGCAATAAGCATCCAAGGCCAATGAGAATTTGAGGAAGTTTCTTCACTTACTTATTTTACTCTTTTTCCAAACCTGCGGTAAAGATAAAAGCCAATGCCTCCAAGAATAAGTATTGCTAAAAGAGAGATCTTTTTATGTGTAAATACCCAGTTCGCAGATTGTGTAATAGGATTTTGTCCTGCTTCTGCCGAAGGTTCCGAAGCCACAGAAGGTGATGGTTTTGCGCTTTCCGTTCCTAATACTCCTTTTTCCGCTGCTTTTGTCTCTTCACCTAAAACCTGTCCTCCGCCTGCTCCCCCGCTAACGGGTATTGCGCCTTGTACCGCGGGCGTTGTAGTTGTAGGAGTTGTTACGGTAGTTGTTACATTGCTGTCTCCGACAACGCCTGAACCGTTTCCATATACATCAAAAGCTCTAATTACATAGAAGTATTCTGTAGAACAGTTTGGTGAGACATTGTCTGTCATTGAGCCGTCGGTATCTGAACCAATATTAACTGAGTTGACCTGAGTACCTGAGTCAAGACTGAATGTTGTATTTGTTGATCTATATAGAACAACCCTTACTGTTTTACCGCTATCATTAGCACTTCTAAATTCTATTTTATACGTGCAGTTGTCAGGTTTTGTTTTGTTGTAATTAACTGGTGTCCCCGGAGTGGAATTATTAAAATCAACACTTACAGTTAAGCTTGTTGGTGTTGTTGAGCCTGTTGTAACAGCTGCATAAAATTGGTATGTTCCATTTCCTTGATTTATTACACCTGAATTAACTTGACAGTTATCTGTATTTCCGCCGTTATTAAGGTTAATTACGCTTCCAAATGCGCTAAATCCGCCGTCTGTTGGGCCTTTTTTGTAGCATTGTACTGATACCGGTTGGCTAGGACTTGTATCCAAGGCCACAAAAGTAATGTTAAACGTATCCCTGTTTGTTGGGCTTGCCGGTTGCTGAAGTCTAACAGATGTTGCAGCAAAAGAGCTACCTGCAAAAAGGAATACTGCAAAAACTCCTAATAATATTTTAGTTTTCATTTTATTCAGTCCGCCAAAGGCGGATTTCATTTCATTCAACATATTTTCTCCTTAATCTTAATCCTGCAATCAATGTTCCAAGACCTAATATCGAAAGTAACGTTGCTATTATAACCCAAAGTGTGTTCTCTCCGGTAGCAGGAAGAAATGTTGATGCTCCTAAGACTTCTTGTGTAGAAGTTACTTTATAATCAACCCCAGCTTGATTTGGATTTATAATACTAACTTGTGTTCCTACAAATTCACTTGCAGGATCAGATGTGTCAAGATCTCCGTCTCCAAGTGCAACTGCAAATATAATATCAGAATTTCCAACTGCTGTTCCTTGTCCCCATGCATTGTCATAATACGTACCTGTAGCTTGGCTTCCGTCTATTTTAGCTGTGTATTTAAGGGTAATTATATCGCCCGGCTGGAAAACATAAGGCGTATTACTGTTAGTTGTATCAACAAGATTCCAAACTCCGGGTGATGCATATGTTGGTTCCGGAACATTTAAAGCTCCTAATAGATTAGAACTTGCTGTCCACGAACCGCTGTTATATACAAATCCGCTTGGAAGAAGATCTGTTACTTTAACATTTTCCGCCGGTCCGCCTTCTTCCTCGCTTACCCTGACTGTAATTGTAAAGCCAACAACGTCTCCCGGCGCTTTATTTCCAACCGCATCATTTACTTTAGAAATTGTAAGAATTGGAGTTGTTTGATGATTTCCAACCTCACAAGTTACAGTCTCGCCTGCCGACACAGATACTGGATGGTCATTGTCATTGTCAATGACGGTTCCTTCTCCACCCTCATCTTCTTGCAAGTCGTTTGAGCAGTTGATATTGGTCAGTGTCCATCCATCCCGTTCTGGCTCACTAAGTGTATAGGATCCAGTTGGAACATTGTTAAATGTAGCGTTTCCTAAAACATCTGTCGTCTGATTGTCACTGAATGGTTCACCTTGACTTAAATGCATATTCCATCCTTCAAGGGTAGACTCATCTTCATCTCTTACTCCATCACCATCATTATCTTGATATTTTGTCACAATTATTGTTCCCGTATCTCTCGCGTTGCAGATTGTAATGTCAGATATTTCATTCAAGGCGACATCAACGCTTATTGGTAGACTTGTACTTTCTGGATTATCACAGGAGTATGGAACATCATCTCCATCCTCTTCACCAGTGGGGTACCAACCGACGGGATGATAATCCGGAACACTATTTTCATCAACAGAATGTAAGCCAACTGGAACACTAGATTCCGCATTTCCCATCGTCTTTGTGCCGCCATCCAATGTCCATTCAAAGATACCGTTGTCAGCCAATACATATTCTCCATTTCCATTGTTATCTACCTGTTTGTGAACAACAACAGTTCCTGTGTCTATTGCGTTACAAAGGGTAATTTCTGTTGTTTGGTTTGTATTTACAGTGATTGGCGCAGGTCTTGACGTATTAGGATTATTCGAACAGGATTTGTCGTCATCCAGTGTTAAATACCAACCGACAAAGTGATAATCTGGAACATCATTTTCGTTTATATAATGAGGAATACCTGTATTAACATTATTAACTGTTATTCCAAAATCATTCGTTCCTAGTGTATCTAAATTCCAATTAAATCCTAAAGCATTTGCTCCTACATTTGTATTCACTTCAAACGATCCGTTTCCGTCCGTATCAACTTGTTTGTGGACTTTAACAGAACCTGTATTCCTGGTATTTGTAATTGTGCAGGATTTATTTTCTCCCGCCGCCAGGCTAACTGTACCGTCTGGTGCACAATTTCCGCTTATAACAGACGTATAGTTGGAGAGGTTTGTTCCAGAGCTTCCTGTTTCACTAACCGTATGAGAACCGATAGTTACTTCAATTGCGCCATTTGTCCATCCTCCGCAAATTGTAGCTGTTGTTTGATTAACTCCGTCGATTTGTAAGTTGAAAAGTCCCGTATCTCCTGCGGGATCGCAAACTTTATATATAGATAATGTTGGTTTTTTAGTATTTGTAAACGTACAGGTAACTGTTTGTCCAGCATCAAGGTTTATATTTTCTGGTGTTTGTTGATTATCGCAAACAGCGCTAGTTTGTGTCCATCCTGCAGGAACAGTTTCAGCTACAGAATATGTTCCCGGTACTAATTCCTGATCATTTGGAGTTGCTTGGTCTGTTAAGCTAAATCCGTTGTATCCTATTCCTGCTGTTGTAAAGTCAAAACTTTGATTACTTGCGGAAGGATCTGTTACTTTATCAACAATAATATGACCTTTTCTATAATTAAAGAAGTTAACGTTCTGATTTCCATTTGTTAGAACAACCCGTCTTGTTCCTTGTGAGTCGTCAGCTACAAACCATCCTGCAGGTAGGGGAAGTTCTGAAACATCGTAAGTTCCAGGTTTTAGGTCTGTAAAGATTGTGCAATTACTATTGGCTCCGGTGCTTTGAACCGTAGTCCCAAGAGCAAATGTCCAGTTATTAACAGGCGTAAAGTTTCCGCCCTGTAATGGTCCATTGCTGTCTTCGAGCTTACAAGCGGTTATAGAAAGGTTTCCTTTGTTTGTGAAGTTCTGATCGGTAATATTATCTCCGGGACCAACTGTAAGATTATGAAACCAATCCGTAACATATGTCCATCCTATTTCCATACCTTCGGCAACCGTATAAAATCCTGAAAGTAAGTTTGAAAAAGTGTAACTTCCGTCAGTACCTGTAAATCTTGTAAATAAAGGTAAGGCTCCGCATCCTATTCCAAGACCCGTACATAGATATAAATCAATTGTCCATCCGGATAACACATTTTGGTTTTCGTCAAATTTTGTTCCAGAAATTGTTCCCGGATTTTGTTTATTAACAATATTAATTGTTGCGCTTCCGTTTGAGCCAACTGTTTTCGGACTGTCGTTACTTACTAAAGTATAATTTGCATCCGCAGATTCACTTGCTCCATATGTGCCTGGATTAACTGTAAATTCTGCATCGGTTTCTTCGGAAAGATTTTCTGTTTCTCCGTTTAGAGTTACATGGAATAGGTGATTGTCATCTACAGCTGATAAATCGGATTTAACAACATCTTTGACAACTGTTATTGTTGCAGTTTGCTGTTTGTTGGTGCAAATAACCTCTACTGTTTCTCCGCTTCCTACCACAACCACTTCGCCGTTAAAAGTTAACCCGTCTATTCCGCCCGTGCATCCAACAAAATCATAATCTGGATCTGTAATTTCTTCTACTGTGTTAAGTCCGGGGTTTACATCGAATGTATAATTTTCGTCATCTCCCAAAACTGCAGAGTTTGTTCCGGTTGCAGAAACATTAAATGTAAACTCTGTTGAATTATCAAAAAGCTCCTGTTCGTCCGGATCCACTATGTGCTTAATAACTCTAACGTGACCTCTCTGATAATTTCCAATCTCGCACGTTAAATTTTGTCCCGCTGCAAGGCTAACCGGATGTGAGTTATCATTATCAATCCCAATATCTCCTGTGCAGGAAATGTTAGATTGGAACCAGTTATCCTGAATATCTTCGCTTAAAGTATAGGCATCAGGAACAAGGCTTCCAAATACGACTTGTCCGTTATTATCTGTAGTCTCTGTATTACCCGATAGTGTTATATCCCAATCGGATAAAACTTCATCCCCACTGCCATCTTTTACGCCATTTGCGTTATGATCATGAAATTTGGTAACGGTAACATTTCCCTGCTGCGTATTTGTAATTGTACATTCTTTTGTTTCTCCTGCTGCAACTGCGATATTGGAACAGTTATTGCCTGTCTCGTCCCACCCTGTAACGTCTGCTTCAGATACAAAGTAAGTCCCGGGCGTTACTTCATAGTTAACTGTTGATCCGCCGGTTATTGCCTGTGTTGCGTTTCCCGAAATAACTCCAGAACCTGTAGCAGTAACCGAGAATTGAGTAGAAGTGTCAGATTGCGGATTTGTAACCTTGTGGACAATCAAATGACCCTTTTTAGTATTTGAGAATGTACAAGTTGTAGTTTGTCCTGCGACAACTGTAATAGCATCAGTTGTACCGTTGGTACAAGTTGCAGAATTTAAATCCCAGCCTGCGGGAACTGTTTCGCTAATATTATAATCACTTCCCGAGACAAGATTATTAACTGTTTGTGATGTTGTGCCGCCACTAGTAGTTAAAGAGCTTACTCCAAAGTTAGATGTATAGTTAAAAGTGTCATCTCCTCCTGTTGTATTTTTTATAATTGTGATTGACCCTCTTTTTGTATTGGTAAATGTACAAGTAACTGTTTCGTCTGCATTTGGCGTGATACTATCCGGAGTATTTGTTCCCGTACAGCTTGAGCTGGTTAAATCCCAACCCGAAGTTACATTTTCGGCAATAGAGTAAGTATTATCAGGATCGAGATTGTTAAATGTCTGATTTGCTGTGCTGCCAATGGTAGTTAGGTCAATATCTGTTGGCAATCCCGTTCCTGTTGCATCAAAATCAAAGGTATCATTTCCACCAATTGTATCCTTGACCAAAACAATTGTTGCTAATTTTTCGTTGACAAACGTACACGTTACAGTTTCTCCAGGACTAATATTTATTGCACTTACCAAACTCCCATCAGTACAGCTTGTGCTTTCGGGAGATTGCCAGCCCGTTACTTCATCTTCTGAAACAGAGTACGTACCTGGAAGTACTTCAGCGTCATAGCTTGGAAGACCCGAGGTGCTGTCGTCTGTCAGGTTAAATGTTGCCGGATTACTATTGCCGAAGTTATTATTGAACGTAAATACCTGCGAACTGTCAGGAATAGCATTCTTTTCAATAATTACATGCCCCTTTTTAGTATTATTAAATGTGCAAGTTACTGTTTGTCCGGCTGTTGGAGTAAAGCCTGCCGGTGTTCCGCTTGTGCAGGAAGAACTGGTTAAATCCCATCCGCTTGGGACAGTTTCCGAAACACTATATGCTACGCCCGGAGTTACGGTATATGTTTGAGAACCGCTTCCCGTAGTGGTAGAAACATTAAAGCCGGCAGGCAATCCGTTTCCGCCTGTTGATGTAAATCCAAATGTTCCATCTCCTCCTGTTGTGTTCTTTTGGACAACAACAGTTGCGTCCTTAGTATTGGTGAATGTACAAGTTACATTTTCTCCTGCAGAAAGATCTATTGCTGATACTGGACTTTCGTCGCTACAAACACCGCCGTCAGATGTCCAACCCGTAACTGCTCCTTCTGATATAGAATATGTTCCCACAGAAAGGCTAGAGAAAACTTTTGTATTTGAAAGTATAGTTGTTTCACCATCGTCATCAAGTGAGAAATTTGAAAGTCCTGTTCCAGTTGTTGTAAACGCAAAATCCTGCGCATCATTTGGAACAGCGTCTTTTACTATAGTAATAGAGCCATTATTTATTCTTGTATTGGTAATTGTGCAGACCACATCAGTACCGTCAGCGATGTTTACGGTTAACGGACCTGCGTTACTTGAACTGGCAACAGTAGAACCGGTTCCGTTTAGATCTTTACAAACTATTGAGGTGTTGTAATTAGAAAGTGAAGTATCGGTTCCGGCAGTTTCGCCAACTGTATAATTACCGATGCTGACAATTTGTTCTCCAGTTGTTCCTCCGTCACCGACGTTTGCGGTGACTGTTGATGCATCTATTTGCAAATTAAAAAGCCCACTATCATTACTTGGTAAAAGGTCTTTAACAACTTCTAATTTTCCTGTTCGCGCAGCGGCTTTAATGCAGTCTGAGGGATCGGAATTTGGTTCATCGGATGGAAAGGAACATACATCGACAAGTTGTGCTGTTCCTCCACCTACTTCACTCATGTAAATCGTACAAGCGGCTACCGTATCATTTGGAGTACTATCTCCTGCTGTAAATGGTTGAGTTGCCTGTTGGGTTACAGAACAATTAGTAGTGTAGGAACCTGCGATTAAAATATCTCCAGCGCATCTATCGCTTCGAGTATCATTACAAGTAAATACTCTTGGACTTCCGGATTTTTGTACTGCGGGTGGACCATCTTCGACTGTAACACAGGTTGCATAGTTAGCAAATCCATCACCGTCGGTGTCAAAAAGTGCACACGCATCACCTGTATTATTTCCGGACCATGCTGTGTCGTCCCAGTTCCAATTAGTAGTTATGGAGGTTGATAATCCACTGTAATCGTAACACATTTGGGTAAGGTCTTTTTGTCCTGGTTGATCATTTGCACCCTGTACATCAGTAATACATACTATTGCAGGATTTATTGCATTTCCAGCAGTCAAATAATATTGTGTCTGACCCGTAACTATTGTTGTACTTGTTGTAGTCGGTACATTTGTTCCCGTTACTGTCCCTTGGCCATTTATTAACCAGATTGTTGGTTTGCCATATGCTTCGGTTGAGTTAACCAATGTTCCAGTCACGGTTAATGCTGAATTTGATAATCCAATTGCTGCACCTTTTGATACTTCAATTCCACCAAATCCATTTTCACTAACTGTTGTTGTTCCAGTTAATTCTATAGTTGATCCGTTTACTAGGATTCCTCCGTTACCATTAGTTGCTGTTACATTATTTAATGTTGCTGTTGTATTGTAGACATGGATTGCATATGTTCCAGCCCATGTTGTTGGCACAGCTAATCCTGCATTAACAACTAAGTTATTGATCGTCGCCGGAGCTTGAATCGTTAATCCATCATCAAATGTTGCAGTCTCTAGTCCTGTAAAAGTTAATGTGGAGCCTCCGCCATTAATCGTCACGGCACGTCCTACTACTACTGTTTCAGTGATACCTGAAATATTCGCTGTGATATTGATTGTTGTTATAGATGAGTCTGCAAGCGCTGTGAGTAATTCGGCTAAGGTGCTGACATTTTCAGGGTCACTATCTGTAAACGTTACGGTTGCAACAACTGTTCCGGAAGAATCTTTAAGTTCTGCGGAGTAGTTTGGTCTGTATGTTCCGTCCAGTTGATAAGCGTATGCGAAGACTCCGTTTTCGTCGGATGTTACATCAACCGTAATACTTGTTGCCGGTTCGTCGTCCGACCAAACTCTTAATGTATAAGTAGTATTTGGTAAAAGATTAGAACCGGTTATTAATGCTGTATCTGTCGGAGCATAATCCGCTTTATCTGTTGTTAAAGTTGCGCTTCCTGATTGCTCAACCGCTTCTAAATCGATTGAAGGCGCAGAAACATTATCTAAAATTACTAAGCTAAGCTGTTCGTCTCCGGTTGCGGGTTCCGGTGAGGATGAAGGTGTTACGGATGGAGTAGGTGTAGGCGATGCTGAATCTCCCTGCACTTGCTCTGCGCTTGGCGAAGGATTATCTGTTAATGGAGGAGATAAATTATCTACAGGCGTTGTGCCTGTTGGTGTCGGTGTGTCTGTTGGTGTCGGTGTTAAAGTTTCTGTTGGTATATCTGTAGGCGTTGGTGATGGAGTTGCATCAACCGAGTTTGACTCGGGAACAGGTGTTGGCGTAGGTGTAACCTCCGGCGTTGGTGTTACTGTTGCGTCAGGAGTTGGCGTTTGCGCGTAAGCTTTGGAAGTTAGCTGAAGATAAGCAATAGGGGACAACGATTGAACAACAATCGCTATTACAGAAAGATAAACGAATACTTTCTTAAAAAATTTCTTCATCTAAATTAGGCAGACTTTTACTTGTGAGCGGATAATACCACTGCAGATTTAAAAAAGCAATAGGTAAAATAGTCTTATAATATGTGTGGTATTAATTATTTTACCAAGAAATCTTTTTCACTAACTCCGGCTTGGCGTAAAATACTTCGTAGCGTTCCTACTTTAATTTCTCTATGATGAGGAATAACACACGTTTTTCGTGTTTTTTCGTTCCACCAGATTTCATGCGAGCCGCCCGTTGTTCTTCTGAATGCAAATCCTAATTTCCGTAGCTTCTTAATAACGTCCCTGTAAGGAAGAGGAGATATATTTGACATACGTTAGCTGACAGAAACAATAAGAGGGAAATTTATGCTAAATTCTCTTCCCGGATTTTTTTCTGTTTTTTTCAGCTTAAGAGGAATTTTTAATTCTTCCTCATTATATAACTCAATGAGAGAAGAAGCGACGTAGGAAATCTCGTTTATTGCTTCTTCAATGGTTTCTCCTTGCGCATAACAATCTTTCCACCTAGAACAAGAAGCAGTAAAACCGCCTTCTTTTTCTTCCTGAATGGTTATTGGAAGCTCATATTCCCGAATATTTAATGTTTTTTTGTTCATACGCTAAGTATATCACATAATTATAAATAGCGGTAGATGGGGAGAGAATATTGTGGATCTGGATGGACTCGAACCATCGGCCTTTCGGATGTGAACCGAACGCTCTTCCTCTGAGCTACAGATCCGTTTGGCGAAATAATATTACCATAAATAGTATATGTTGACAAAAAAATATAAATCCTAGAGAATTATAAGATATGGAAATTGCCCGAAAAATCTACGCCTTTTTACTTGACGCCGTCCAAACCCTTCTTGTTGCGGCCGCCGTATTTTTGGTTATTTACATGTTCCTTTTCCGCCCGTTTGAGGTAAACGGCCAGTCGATGTATCCCAACTTTCACGATAGAGAATATGTTTTAACAAACTTAATCGCTTTGAAGTTTGGCAATCCAAAACTTGGAGACATTGTTGTTTTTAAAGCGCCTGATAATCCGGAAAAGGATTTTATAAAAAGAGTAATAGGAGTTGCCGGGGACAATGTAATGATTAAAGACGGGGACGTCTATTTAAACGGCCAATTATTAGACCAGGACGCATTTTTAACGAGTGAGGTAAAAACTTATGCCGGCGCGTTTCTTAAGGAAGGAATTCCCGTAACTATTCCCCAGGGTGAGTATTTTGTAATGGGAGATAACCGTTCGTACAGTTCAGACTCAAGGGAATGGGGTTTTGTTAAACAAGACGAGCTAATCGGTAAATCTTTCCTTGTTTATTGGCCGATTTCCGAAATGAGGCTTGTTTCTAACCCCTATAAATAATTTATCTGGAGAGAACGTCGTAGATTTCCTTAAGTTTTGGTCCGGTAATTTCAACGTCGCCTTTCATTTCGATAATTAATCTTGCTTTGCTTCTTGATTGATAAACATTAACTTTGCTTAAAGAAAATTTGTTTTGTAAATTTTTTGCCATTTCATCCAGTTCCGGAACCCAAAGCCTATCGTCTTTTTTTCTTGGTTCTTTTTGCTGAATTTCCCCTTTTGCCTGTCTTGACATTTCTTCGGTTTGCCTGACAGTGCTATTGTCCTTTAAAATTTTCCTAAATAAATCAAGCATTAATTTCGGATCGCCCAAAGAAATTAAAGGCCTTACGTGCCCTTCGGTTATAACTCCGGCGACCAACGCATCTTTTATTGCGTCGGGTAAAGACAAAAGCCTGATTGTGTTAGAAATTGTCGGAGCGCTTTTTCCCACTTTTCTTGCAACCTCATTTGTTCCAAGACCGAATTCGTCAATAAGTCTTCTATATGCTTGGGCCCTTTCAATTGGATTTAAGTCTTCACGCTGAACGTTTTCAACAATTGACATTTCGAGCATTCCCTGGGGGGTTGTTTCCTTGACCACAACGGGAACTTTTACAAGACCCAGAACTTTTGCGGCTCTCCAGCGTCTTTCCCCCGCGATAATCTGAAAACCGGCCGGCGTCTTTGCAACGACAATCGGCTCCAAAATTCCCTGTTCCCTTATTGAATCAACAAGCTCCTGTAATGAATCCGGTAAAATAATACCCCTTGGCTGTAAAGGGTTTGCCTGAAGCAAATTTGTCTCAAGCTCTGTTATGTTTCCTATTACATTATCCATTAGCTAATAACCTCTATAAATCTTTTGCCCAAAAGGCTCTTAAATTTAACTACTCCGTCAACTGTCGAAAATAAAGTATAATCCTTGCCCATTGAGACATTGTTTCCCGCTTTGAATTTTGTCCCTTTTTGCCTGACTATTATGCCGCCCGGCTTAACTTTTTGCCCGCCGTAAATCTTAACGCCTAAACGCTTTGCTCTTGAATCTCTATTTCCTTTTACCGCGCCTTGCGCTTTTGTGTGTGCCATATACTTTAATTTTAAATTTTAAATTTTAAATTTTAAATCTTTTATAGCTCTTCGTGAAAACTAAGCTATTTTACAGCCGCTTTTCACGAAATGTCAATATGTCAAAGTAGGTCTTTAGCTTTTTTTGGAGACCTTTTTTGGCTTTGCAGCTTTCACGCTCTTTACACTTTCTTTAATCTTGGGACTTTCGATTTTCTCTATCTGAACTTTTGAAAGCATTGCCCTGAAACCGGCAACTCTTCTGTATCTTACTTTAGATTTAAATTTAGCGACTCTTATTTTATCGCCCTTTTTTTGTTCTAAAAGTTTTCCTTTAACTTTTGCGTCAATTATAAAGGGCTTGCCTATTTGGACAGAATCTTCCGTTACTAAAAGTAAAACGTTATCGAAAACTACCCGGTCTTCTTTAACTTCAAGCTTATCAACTTCTATAATGTCTCCCTCAAAAACCCTATATTGCTTTCCGCCTGTTTTTATTACTGCATAATTCATACGCGTAATTATAACAGATAAATTATCTAATTTCTAGAACGTCTTCTTTTTTCGAAGCTTTATTAACCGCCGCCAAAAGACCAAGAATTATAAAGTTTGACAATAGAGAACTCCCTCCATAAGACATAAAAGGTAGAGTAATTCCGACAATTGGAACAATACCTATATTCATTCCGACGTTTATAAAAAACTGTATTAAAATTATAAAAAAAACCGTTGCGGCAAAAGTTTTGCAAAACCTATCTTTTGAATCCTGATAAATTACAAAAATTCTAAAAAGCAGAAAACCGAAGGTAATCAGAATAACCGATGTTCCGATAAATCCCAGCTGCTCGGAAATTGCCGCAAAAATAAAATCGGTATGCCGCTCCGGCAGAAATCTTAAGCTCGATTGTGTTCCCTGTCCAAAACCTTTACCGATTATCATTCCTGAACCGACCGCGATTATTGATTGGATTGCGTTATAAGAAGTTCCAAGAGGATCTGTTTCCGGATTTAGAAAAGTCATAATCCTTTGCTTTTGATAATCATGCAAAAAAATCCAAAAAATCGGAAAAGCTGCAAATACGGCAATAATTCCTGCTAAAAAAAACTTAAGCGGAAAACCAAAGAGAATAAGGGTCAAAAGCGTAACGCCTGCAAAAATTAAAGCGTTTCCTAAATCGGGTTGGAAAAAAATTAAAAAAGTAATGGGCAAAAGAAATAAGATAATAACAGCCATTGATTTAAACGAAGTGTTTTTTAAACCAACAAGGTATGAGGATAAAGAAATTGCCAAGAAAGGCTTTAATATTTCCGAAAATTGAATCCTAAAACCTAAAACTTCAATCCACCTGACCGAACCTCTCGTTTCAATTCCCAAGATTAAGACTAAAAATAAGAGGACTATGGATACTATATATATATGCGTTTTGTACAGCTGGATGATTTTATAATTAACCTGGGAAAAAAATACAAATGCGAAAGCAGAAACAGCTAGGAATACCGCCTGACTTCTAAATAATGAAAAATTTAAAGAGAAGAGCGTAACAAGGCTTAGCGCTACTAAAATACCAACGGGAAGTATCAGGCTCCAATCAATATCCCATAAGCTTTTTCTATTCATTTCTTGTTATTAAAAAATCACCTTTGGAAAGTTTGTTAACGAGGGCTTTCTTCTTAATATAATCTGTAAACTCTTCCGGCCAGGAAGGAATAGCCGCGTTAATTTTTTCGTCGGGACGAGTTTTAAGGTTTTTTCTTTCTTCCTGTATGCTTCTGACAATATCGCGTGCCTTACCAAACTGCAAATCCAAATTATCATCGCTTGTTTTGGCCGAAACTTCATATTCATCGCTCTTGCCTGAAAAAATTAAGTTATATGTATTAATCTCTGCCTTAACGATTTCCAAAACTTCCTGAGATGTTTCCGTTGGACTAGAATAAGACATTTCTCTAATCGGAATTCTCACTTTTATCTCCGCTTGCTTTCTTAAAGAATGCGCTGCTTCTACTAATTGTCGAGCATTAGCCATTTCTGCTTGCAGCTCTTCATCTATCAACTCTTCCTTTGCTTCCGGCCAGTCCTGAAGATGAACCGACTCTTCTCCCGTTAGGCTGATAAAAATCTCATCGGAAATAAAAGGCGCTATTGGGGCAAGAAGTTTTGCAAGAGTTACCAAAACAGCATAAGAAGTATTGTAAAAGTCTTGCTTATCATTATTGTTTTCCGCAGAGGGTCCGACCCTGTCCCTGCTTCTCCTTATGTACCAGGTAGAAAAATCATCAATAAAACGCTGTATGTATCCAATTGCGGCAAAAGTATCATATTTATCGAGAGCTTTTGTGGTATTTAAAATCAGTTTATTAAGAAGAGAAAGTATCCATTTGTCCAAGGCATTGCTACTATTTGCCATTTGCCATTTGCCATTTGCCATTTGCCATTTGTCCGCATTCGCATAGGTAACAAAGAAATTATAAGTATTCCATAAAATAAGCATAATACCCTTTACCTGATTTCTGTAATTTTCTTCGGAAATTATTATGTCTTCCCCCCTCATAACGGGACTTCCCATTAAGTAAAGCCTTAACGCATCGCCTCCGTATTTTTGCAAAAGTTCCTTGGGGTCGGGATAATTTCCGTAATTTTTACTCATCTTGCGCCCGTCCGTTCCCAAGATTACCCCCTCGACAGCTACGTTTTTAAAAGCCGGGGAATCATAAATTACGGTTCCGATAACGTGTAAAACGTAAAACCAAGCCCTAATTTGCCCCGTGTATTCCGCAATAAAATCAGGCGGGAAAAAATCTTCAAGCTTATGCTCTTTATTAAAGGGGAAATGACGTTCGGCAAAAGAGGCGCTTCCCGCTTCTATCCAGCTGTCTAAAACTTCCGGCACTCTTTTTGCTTTTTTCCCGCATTTCTTACAAGTTACTAAAACCTCGTCAATTTCAGGTTTATGCAAATCGTTTATTTTTACTCCCGATGCTTTCTCCAATTCGGCAATTGAACCGGGAACAAACCTCTCTCCGCATTCGCATTCCCAAACAGGCACGGGACTTCCCCAATACCGGCTTCTTGAAATATTCCAGTCGGGAGCGCTTTCTAAGCTTTTTAAAAAACGTCCCGTTTTAAAATGCTTTGGAAACCAATTGACTTTTTCGTTGGTTTTTTTTAGTTTTTCTTTAAGGTTTTGAATATCTACATACCAGGCGTTTTGAGGGTTGTAAAAAAGACGCGTTGCGCATCTCCAGCAATGAGCAACAGAATGGGTATAATCGTCCTCCCTGTATACAAGTCCCCTTTCCGCTAAATCCTCGTTTACCGCTTTATTTGCTTTTAAATAATACATTCCGCCAAACTTGGGAACGTTTGTGTTGACTGTCCCCTCTTCGTCAACGTGCATTTCCATATGAATGCTTTGCTCCTGCATTACTTTTAAATCTTCTTCTCCGTATGCCGCGATAGTTACAACTCCCGTCCCCTCCTCCGCGGTTACAAACTCGTCCGCGACTATTTCAAAAGCTTTTTCATTTTTCTTGATATTTGCTTTGTAATAATCGTAATGGGGCTCAAAGCGTACCCCAACTAATTCTTTTCCCTTAAATTCATCAATTATTTTATAGGGCTCATTTTTGAGCATTTTTAAAGTTGATTTTGCCAAAATATACAATTCGTTTCCCTGTTTTACTTTTACGTAAGTTAATTTTGGATTTACAGCCAAAGCAGGCGTTACGATTTTATTCCAGGGAGTTGTAGACCAGGCCAAAATATACGTATCTTTATCAATTTTATATTTATAAGTATCTGCCGGTTCTGTTATATCTTTATGGTTTTCTGCGTCCATTGCGACCTCAAAATTAGAAATAGGAGTAGAGCAGTGCGGACAAAAAAGCGAAACCCTAAGTCCTTTATAAATATATCCTTTATCGTACATTTGTTTAAAAACCCACATAACAGACTCCATATAATCCTTATCCCAGGTTTTATAAGCATTTTTAAAATCCACCCATCTTCCGATTCTGTCAATATACCATTCCCACTCGGCAGAAACTTCATTAACGTACTTTTTGCATTCTTCTATAAATTTTTTAACTCCGACGACCTCTTCTATGTCTCTTTTCCGTTTGATTTCAAGTTTTCCTTCAACTTTGTTTTCTATGGGAAGACCGTGTCCGTCCCAGCCCCAGACTCTTCTGACTCTATACCCTTTCATTGTCCAATATCTGCCGAAAAGATCTTTAGGAAGACTCGATAAAAGAGTTCCGTAGTGAGGACTGCCCGTTATAAAAGGCGGTCCGTCCAAAAAAGTCCATTTTTTATTTTCCGGACGCGAGAGGATGGATTTTTCAAAAATTTTATTCTTCTTCCAATACGCCAAAATTTCCGCTTCCAGTTTTGGAAAATCTACTTGAGGAGAAACACTTTTAAACATGGATTAATTCTACTGTAAACAGAGGATTTGTTCAACTATTCCGGCTTAACTACCGGCTCTTCGCCAACCGGTTTTACCGTATCCAGTCCCGGTATAAAACGAGTTACCAATAGCGGTAGCACTATCCTAGAGGTCGGTCTTTTATTGGGCCTGGCTTTTCTATCATGAGCTGCTATTCTAATATAGATTTGCGTAAATTCTCCCCAACCCACTTCCCAAGGTAACTGTAATTGTCGTCCACTTGTCTTTTCCCCTGAAATATCTTGTCCAGTTTTTAATATTTCCTGCATAATATTCCTATATCACTTTTTGATAACTTTTCTTATCCAATGATGATCGTGAATTTCGCTGATAACAAAAACTATGCTAAAAATTATTATAAAATAAATGATTGCATCAATACTGTCTCTTCCCTGTTCTAACCAATAAACGTCTTTTAAGTAAAGCCATAATGCAAATTCATCTATGGTTAAAGCGGCACCTATTCCAAACAAAACGGCTATAAAATGTCTTATTCTGTCTGTTGCCCAAAAAGAAAGGCCGATATAGCCACTAAAAATAATTAAAAATATTCCGGGAACTAAATGATGAAAGGGCAGAATTCCGTTTGGCAATATCCCGAATTTCTGAAAATTTGTTATCCCCCTGGCTATTGCGAACGTGATTAAAAAACTAAGCAGAATTAAAATTTGAGATAGTCTTTTGCTATCCGCTATCTTGTAAGAAATGCTTTTTAAGCCATTAGGCATAAAGCAATTCCATACTACTATATAAAAAGAGGATAATGCAATAAGAAGTTTCTTAGAGATGCGGGAACGAGCTAAATATCTCCTAGGCTATGTCGGTTATTTTGCTCAAACATATTAATTATTAATTTAACTTAGTATCACATTTTGCGCTCGAGCAAAATTTGTGATGGTAGCATTTTATATTCCAAAGTAATCCCTATAAACCTGATCGTTTTCAAGTTTTGATACCTTAAGTATCTGCACTTCGTTTCCTATCTGAAATGTTTGTCTTAAATACTCAATTTCATCCTCGCATATAAAAGGAGTCAGATAAACGCTTTCCTGAAGCCGATAAAATTTAAGTCTTTTTAATGTATCTCTAAAAATATCCCGCTGAAATCTTTTGAGATTTGAAATATCATAAATTATTATTCTCCACTTCCCGTCTGTTTTCTTTTGCAACTCTATATCCTCAAGATCGAACTTCAGCTGTTTTTGCCTACCCTTGTCGGTAATCCTTACCTCGTCATTTACAATCTCTACAACTTTCTGATCCTGAAGTCTTTTTATAATCTGTCTAAGCCTCCACAGATTGAATTTATTCCACTCTTTTTTATCTTTTTCCCATTTCATTTTATCGTATTCTTTTATCAAAACGGCAGTTCCCGGCATAATAATGGCCGCAGTCAAAATAACACCGGCGCCAAGAAGTTTTAAAATTTCTTTTACTTTTGGGTCTATCTTGAGGTCTTTAGCCGATTCTTTTTTATTCATTTTCCTATTTTCAATTGTATCACAAATTTTGCTCGAGTAGATTTTGCGCGGAATTACATGCTATATTAATACTAAATTACTAAATAGAATGCGTTGAAGATTTGTATGTCAAGTTGTTTGGATTTAAAAATTGAAGCTAAACTCTAGTTCTTCTGTCTTAACAATGCGGGACTAAGATTATAAGCAAAACGATAGATTCAATTACGATTTTGTTACATTTTTCCTTCAATTTCATCAAATTCATCTTTTATTTCACCCACTAGATTTTCTACTATATCTTCCAGTGTGGCAATTCCAGCAGCTCCACCATGTTCATCATCAACTACTGCAATATGTGTTCTCTTTCGTCTTAATAGGATTAATACATCATCTATTCTTTCTGTTTCTTTAACGTGGGGTATTTTTCTTATGATTTTTAAATCAGATAATTTCTTTTCACCGCTAAATTTTAAAAAGTTCCTGTAAATATCTCTTATAGAGGTGAAGTTGTTTTCGGAAATTAAATTTTTATAAATATCTTTTATATGAATAAATCCTATTATATGATCTATATTATTTTCATAGACAGGAAATCTGCTATCTTGATGTTTCTGTGTTATTTTAATAACACTAGCAATTGAAGCATTCTTTTCAACAGCAATTATTTTAGTTCTAGGAACCATAATTTTTCTTACAGGAATATCTCCGAGTTTAAAAACACTGTAAACCATTTCTACCTCTTCTTTTTCAAGAGCTCCCTCCTTTACGCTTTGGGCTAGAATCATTTTTATCTCTTCCTCACTTACCGGAAGATCTTTTGCTGTTTGCTTTATCCGCAGTATTTTTAACATCAAATCTGTTGACATGGTTAGTACGCCAACCAGCGGGGCGATTAAAGCAGAAAGGGCATTCATCGGGCGGGCAACAAGCGAAGCTATCCTTTCGGGACTGTGTAAGGCGATGCGCTTGGGGACCAACTCGCCGATGATAAGTGAGAAGTATGTAATGACTGCTACCACAACACCAAGAGCAATAGCATCGCTGTATGGGGCAAGAAGTGGCGTACGACTTATTTGTTCTGAGAGCGGGTCAATAATTGCTTCTCCTGCAAATGCTCCTGCAAGAATTCCAATGAGTGTTATCCCAACTTGAACAGTGGACAAAAAACGATTTGGATTATTCGCAAGTTCCAATGCTGCCTGTGCATTTTTACTTCCTTCATTTGCTAAATGTTTGAGACGAGATTTTCGAACAGATACAATTGCAATCTCAGCCATCGCAAAGATACCATTAAGAATAATCAGCAAAAGGATAATAATTATTTCCACTCTAAGGATTATACCAAAATTCAGACGAACAAACTCTCATGCCGGAATTAAACTATTATCGCCATGTCACACAAGAATTATCAGTTAGTTCTTCTGTCTTAAAAATGCGGGAATGTCCCAAGTGTCGTTTTCTTCCTCAACTGCCGGTTCTTCTGTTGGCAAAGGCGGTTCCGTAGGAGATGATTGGGCCTGCTGTCCTTGCTCGATAACTTTGCTTACCGTTGGCACCATAAATTCCTTGAGAGTTTGGCGCGTTGGGTCAAACCCTGTTGCAATAACCGTAATTTTAATCTGGTCGTGCATTGAGTCATCAATTGTCGCGCCAAAAATTATATTTGCGTCCGGGTCTGCCGCGGAGGCAATAATTTTTGCCGCCTCGTCTACCTCGCTCATTGTAATGTCGGGACCGCCGATGATATTAAACAACACTCCCCTTGCCCCATCCATTGATATTTCTAAAAGCGGCGACGCAATTGCGCTTCTTGCCGCAGCTTGTGCTCTGTTTTCTCCGACTCCTGTTCCAATTCCCATTAAGGCAGAACCTGCATTAGCCATTATTGTTCTGACATCCGCAAAGTCAACGTTAACAAGTCCGGGGAGTGTTATTAAATCGGATATTCCCTGAACCCCTTGAGTTAATACCGAATCGGCAACCTTGAATGCTTCTAAAAGTGATAGTTTTTTATCTACTACATCCAAAATACGCTGATTGGGAATAACAATAAGAGTATCTACTTTATCCCTAAGCTCTTCTATTGCATCTTCTGCAGTAACCATTCTTCTTGTCCCCTCAAAAGCAAATGGTTTTGTAACTATGGCAACCGTGAGCGCTCCGACTTCTTTCGCGGCTCTGGAAATAACCGGCGCTGCGCCCGAACCTGTTCCCCCACCCAATCCGCTTGCTAAAAAAAGCATGTCTGTTCCGTCGATCATTTCTTTTATTTTTTCGAATGATTCTTCCGCAGCCTCTCTGCCAATATCGGGATTTCCTCCGGAGCCTAGGCCTTTTGTTAAATTCTCACCTATCTGAAGTTTCGTTGCCGCTTGATTTAAAAGAAGAGACTGGGCATCTGTGTTTACCGATATAAAATCAACGCCTTGAATCGTACTCTGGGAAATCATAGAGTTAAGCGCGTTGCTTCCGCCGCCGCCTACTCCCATAACGCGGATTTTTGCAAAATTAGTGGTTTGAGGCTTAATCAGCATAATACGGGCATACTATCAAATAAAATTTATTTTTGCAACAGGTCAAATTGTCAATTTTTAGAAAGCAGTTTAGGGCAGGAAGGACTTAATAAACGGTATTACTTTTGAAAAATATTTATTAAGTTTTATTTGCCCAAAAGGAAGTTTTGGCAATGAAAACCCAAACGGCAAAGAAGCTTCGGCTTCGATATTTTTTCCGTATGCGGCAAGACCGACAACCGTTGAAAAGCTGGTATCCTGAATTTCATCTATTATTCCTTTTATATTGCCGGGGTAGCCTATCCTAACAGGCATTGCGAGCATTCTTTTTGCCGCGTCCGTTACTCCGATTGTTCTTGCTCCTCCTCCCGTAACAACTATTCCGGATGGAGTTTGGCCGGCATAACCGCTTTTCTTAACTTCTAACCCCACCATGGTAAAAATCTCATTAAGCCTTGGCCTTATTATTCCGTCAATTAAAGTTTTTTGTGAAACTTTACTCAACTCTTCCGGAATGTGAAGAGAAGATAAATCTATTTCATCGGATTTCTCTTTAATCCTTGGTTCTTCTTCGGCCGGCTCTTCTTCGGAGACTTTTACTTGTTTTTTTGCCGGACTTGAAAGATAAAGTTTTATTTTTTCCGCGGATTCCAAAGAAATCCTAAGGCCAATTGCCAAATCATTAGTTATATGCCTTGCCCCAATTGGCAGAACCGATGAATAAGCAACCGAGCCTTCCACGTAAACACAAATATCCGTCGTCCCCGCTCCGATATCTGCCAAAACTACCCCTAATTCTTTTTCCGTATCCGATAAAACGGCAAGAGCGCTTGCGTAACCGCTTGAAACAATCGCGTCCACATCAACTCCGACTTCGGAAAAAGCTTTTTCCAAATTTCTAATCGAAGTGCTATAGGCGGAAATTATGTGCGTGTCTACTTCAAGCCTTACGCCTGTCATCCCAATTGGATCTTTAATTCCTTCTTGACCGTCAACTATATAGCTTCGTGGCAAAACATGAATTATTTCCCTGCTTGAAGGCAAGGAGACTGCCTTAGCCGCGTCAATTACACGGGATAAATCTGTTTCCCGTATTTCTCCTTCCGGCTGGGCAACCGCCACCACTCCGCGGGAATTTTGAGATTCAATATGACTTCCGCCGATTGAAGCGATAATGTGTGAAGCGCTGTAGCCTGCCATGCGCTCCGCAGCTTCCAAAGAGCTATTTATTGAACCAACGGCCTCTTCGATATCTACAATTTGTCCTTTCCTTATTCCGGCTGCAGGGACCTCGGAAACGCCCAGAACATTAACAAATTCATCTACCTTGGAAATTAGGGTGACTATCTTTGATGTTCCTATGTCAACCGCGACAACAATTTTTCCTTCGCTCATAAGCTTTTAAAATAGAACTACCGGCTTATCATACCTAAAATCAAGGCTTTTAAACCGTTTCCCTTCTATTGTAAGCCGAGAAAGGATTAATTGTAAAGAGGAAATTTGATTTTGAACATTTTTATTCTCCGTTATAATAACTTGGCCTCCGTCTTTTAGCCTAATTACATAGGAAGCATCCTGTTTTCTTTCGATTGAAGAAAAGGCAATGCCTGATTTTTGCAATATATCGTCCACTTGATTATAGTTGGTACCGGATGATTTTGCCAAAGGATTTATGAATAGTTCCTTTTTTGGCAGGAGCAGTACGAATAACAAATATCCCACACAAACCAAAACAAGTATCCCGATAAGCGTTAGTAAAAAAAGTTTTACTTGCAGAAAAAATCTAGTTTTTATTTTTCTTTTTTTTATAGACATTTTTAACTACCTCCGCAATTTTTAGGGCGGCGTCTTTATCAACCAATGCTTTTGATAGACTGCCCCTTTCTTTATAACTATTGATGTTTTTGTTCATCTCCTCCAAAGCGCGTAAAAAAACTTCGCCTGTTATCTTCTTTTGCTCCAAAATTTCTCCCAAACCCTGCGCTTTTAAAAACCTTGCGTTTTTTAATTGCTCGTTATTTTGCGCGAAGGGAAGAGGGATTAAGAGAGAAGGCTTTCCTAAAAACAAAAGCTCTGTAACCGTATTAATTCCCGCTCTTGCAACAACCAAATCCGCTTTTTGCAAACTTTCTGCGGATTCTGCAGGCGTTAAAAATTTTCTAACCGTATAATTTTCCTTGCCTACCCCGAGTTCGCTTTTTATTTTAATTAAAGCGTCAAAATCCTTGTATTCTCTTGAATCTCCGGTCTGATGTATGATTTGAAAATCCTTTATCAACTTTTGAATTACGCCTTTAACTAAATTATTTATAAAATGTGAACCAAGGCTTCCGCCCGTAATATAGAGCAAAGGCAATTCGCCTTCTGATTTATGATTTATGATTAACGATTTATGACTTTCTTCGATGATTTCCTTTCTTAGAGGATTGCCCGTTAAAATAACTTTTTTAATAGGAAAAAATCTTCTTGAGGATTCAAAGGATATGCAAATTTTTACTGCAAACCGGGCCGCCAGTTTATTTGCAAACCCTGCTTCCAAAGTTTGCTCGTGGATGACAATGGGAATTTTTAAAAAAGCCGCCATAACTATTACCGGCCAGGAAACATAACCTCCAAAACCCAAAATGACATCCGGCTTAAAACGCTTTAAAATAAGAAAGCTTTGGAAAAACCCCAGAGGGAATTTAAAAAAAGAAGGAATTGTGTGCCTGGTAAATTTTCTTTGCAGCCTTCCCGTTGTGATTGGCGCAAACTGAATCCCCAAATCCCTTATCGCCTGATATTCCAAAGAAGAAGCCTTATCTCCCTCCAAAGCATATTTTCTGCCAACGTATAATACGTCCTCCCCTTTTAATTTATCTATCACTGCTAAAGCGGGCGACAAATGTCCGCCGGTTATAAGAATTTTCATGCTCCTTCGCTCCTTTTGTTTTTAATACTTATTAATATCATAATCTAAACCTTCAAAACTTTAATTTATTCAAGCTTCGGAAGCATGACCCTTCGTAATTTTAATGAAGGAGGGTCATATAGCTTTTTGTCTCGAAATATTACAAAGTATTCCAACAGCAGCAAGGTTCATTATCAGAGCCGAACCTCCGTACGAAATAAAAGGAAGAGGAATTCCCGTTAGCGGCAAAAGCGCGGTTTGAGAAGCCAAGTTGATAAAAACCTGCATTGCCAAAAAAGTCGTGATTCCGCCCGCCAAGAGTTTTCCAAAATTATCTTTGGCATGTATCGCAATGTAAAAACCTCTCCAGACAACAACCGTAAACAAAAGAATAATAACCGTTGAGCCCAAAAATCCCACCTCTTCGGCAATTATCGCAAAGATGGAATCCGTTGTATTTTCGGGAAGATAAGCGTACTTTTGCAAAGAATTACCAAAGCCAACGCCTGTTAATCCGCCGGAGCCTAAAGCTATTAGAATCTGTCTGACATGGTAAGACGAAGTCAAAAGCGACTGATCAGGGTCTAGAAAAGTAGTTAGCCGTGCGGCCCTATAAGGCTCGATCTTTATTAGAATAAAACCAATTATTGCAATAACCGGTGCCATTAATACAAAATACAGCACTTTTGCGCCGGACAAAAAATATACAACAACGGCTTCCGATAAAATTATGGCCGCGGTCCCCATATCCGGCTGAAGCATGATTAACAAAACCACTAAGCCTAAAAGCATTAAAAATGCCAAAAACCTGCCTTTTTCTTTATTGGAAAACCAAGCGGCCAAATAGATGGCAAGGCCGAGTTTTACAAATTCAGAAGGCTGAAAAAGAAAAAACTGAAAATCAATCCATCTCCTTGCTCCGAGAAGAGTAATCCCCAATCCGGGCACAAAAACCATAAATAAAAGTAAGATTCCGATAATAAGAATCGGTAACGCCAGGTTAAATAATTTATGATAATCAAATAAAGAAAATGCGCCAAGGAAAATAAACCCCAAGATAATCCAAAAAAACTGACCTTTAATATAATGGTATTTATCTCCAAAGTCTCTAAAAGCAACAAAAGAAGAGGCGTCATAAATCATAAAAAGCCCGAAAAATGTGAGGAAAATTACAGATAATAAAAGAAGAACGTCTATTCTTTTCATCTAACGACAGCTATATAAAGACCCAGAATGGCAAAGAAAAAACCAAGAAGCCATGCGCGCATAACTACTTTTGGCTCATCCCAACCCCTATGAAGAAAATATAAATGCAAAGGGGCAACCGGCAAAAGTTTTTTATTCAAAAATTTCTTTCCTAAAATTTGTATTAGCGATGAACCGATTTCTAAAACAAAAACTCCGCCAATAAAAGCCAGAGCAAGTGTTTTTCCGGTTAATAGGCCGATAACCGCAAGGGATGCGCCTAAAGACATGGAGCCGACGTCTCCAAGCCAAATCCTTGCTTTATAAATATTAAAGTACAAAAACGAAGCAACACTGCCCATAAGTATGGCAATAAAAATTCCTAGGGTTCCGCCTACCTGGAGCGAAGCAATTGTCAAAAACGCCCCTAAACATATAAGCAGAAGTCCCGGAGCCAGTCCGTCAAGGCCATCTGCAATATTAAAAGCATTTGTAAAAGAAACAATCACAAAAGCCGCAAAAGGAATAAATAAAAACCCTATGCTTACCAGGCCAAATCCCGTAATAAAAACGAATGTGTATCCAAGTTTTGAATACAAAACAAACGCGATAATAAAAGCTAGAATCCACTGGATTAGAAATTTATGCCTAAACCTTAAGCCAAAAAAGGTAAATTTATTTCCGTTAGCCAATTTTTTAAGATCGTCGTAAAGACCTAAGGCTCCAAAACTAATAAAAGTAAATAAAATTACAAAAAGTTCCCATCTATTTATCGCGACATTAAACATTCCATAGCTCCAAAGAGCAAGAATTGAAACCACAATGATTATTAATAAGCCGCCGCCAAAAGGAGTCCCTTTTTTCCAATCGTTAAACTTATCAAACAATGGAGTTGGTTTATTAAAAAGATCAACGGTTTTTTGATTTTGACGTCTAAATTTTATTTTGTATAAAAAATCTATAAAGGGGATTATAAGTATCGCTGTTACAAAAGCGGACAAAAGAGCAAAGCCTAAAAGCTGTGACATATTGATATATTATAATACTAAAGAAGGTTTTATTCAATTAAACCGGCATAAGTGTTATTTTACAGTTACGCTTTTTGCCAGGTTTCGGGGCTTATCCGGATCAAGTTTATTTAAAAGGGCTATATCATAAGCCAAAACCTGAACAACAACTATTTGAGCTATATACGAACCTTCACTAATGTCCTTAGCTTCAATCCAATAATCAAAACAGGAAGAATTCTCCGGAGATATTCCAACAATTACTCCTCCCCTTGCTTTGATTTCAGTTGCGTTTGAAATTATAGCGTCGTATGTTTCGTCTTTTGGCGCAAATACTATGCACGGAGTTCCTTTTGAAATTAAGGCTATCGGACCATGTTTTAACTCTCCTCCCGCAAGCCCTTCGGTATGAATATAGCTTACTTCCTTAATCTTCAATGCCCCTTCCAGAGAGCTTGGGTAAGAAACCCCTCTTCCGATAACAAAAATGTGCTCGGACTTTGCAATAATTTTTGCAACCTCGTTAATCTTCTTAAAGCTTTTTTCTTCTAAAATCCTTTCTATTTCATCTGCTGTTTTAAGGAGAATAGATTTTGCAATATTCCTTTTTCCTATTATCTCGTAAGCAATCATTAATAAAACCGTAAGTTTTGCAATATATGCTTTGGTTGATGCAACGGCAATTTCCGGCCCCGCTCCTAAAAGAAACTTGTAGTCTGCCATTCTGTAAATTGTGGAACCTAAAGAATTGACAACTGCAAAAATTTTGCTTTTTTTTGCTTTTGCGCTAATTAAAGGCTCGATAATATCTATCGTTTCTCCCGATTGGGAAAGAGCTATGACAAGACTTTCTTTGGTTAAGAAATCTTCAAGGTAATTAAACTCCGATGCAAAAACAGTGTTTACGTGTTTATGAGCAATCTTGGAAAAGAGATACGTGCCCGCAAGACAAGCATAGTAAGCTGTTCCCGCGCCGATAAAAAATGTACCCCTAGCTTTTTTTATTGCGTTTGCCAAAAAAATTATTTGGCCGGTATAGTTTTTCGCAAGGTTTCTTATGACTTTCGGCTGCTCGAAAATCTCCTTAAGCATAAAATACTCATAATTCCCTTTGCCGGCCTTTTCAACGCTAAAATTTACTGTTTCTATATCGGCTTTTATTATCTTTCCGCCGGGAAGAGTCAGGACTTGAAGAGTTTTGCCCAAGATTACCATTTCGTTATCCTTAAGAAAAACTAATTTCTTCGTATATGGAGTTATACCCGTAAGATCGGACGCAATAAAAAACTCCCCTTCTCCTATTCCTATAACCAATGGGGAACCGTTCTTGCATGCAACAATCTCCAAAGACGTGCCGTAAGAAACAACTATGGCATTAAACCCTTTGAGTAAATTAAAAGCGTCTCTAACGGAAGACGCAAAACCCTCTTTTTTTAAATTTTCTTCTATTAAGTGCGGGACAACTTCAGTGTCGGTTTCCGATATAAAGATATGACCTTTTTTAATAAGTTCCGCTTTGATGCCTTCGTAATTTTCTATGATACCGTTATGAATTACCGCAATTTTGCCGCTGCAATCCAAATGAGGATGCGCGTTTTTTATCGTCACTCCGCCGTGGGTGGCCCATCTGGTATGTCCTATTGCAAAGCTTGACGGGTTTTCGTGGATATCTTTTGACAGCCTTGTATTGCCGATTTTCCCAATGTTTTTATCTACCAAAAATTCGTGCTTATTTTTTAACCTAACCGCCACTCCCCACGAATCATATCCTCTGTACTCCAGAGCCTTTAATCCGTTAAAAACAATATCCGCGGCGTTTTCTCTTTTACCAACATATCCAAAAATTCCACACATATTTTATTTACAACCTCCCACGCCTGTCTCGCTTTGCTCGCAGGCGAACTCCTTCATTGCATTCGTCCGTTCCAAAAATTCCACACATATTTTATTTATCCTTTTATTTTTTTGACTAACGGAACTAATTCTCTTAAATTGAATATTGTTGCATCCGGCGTAAAATCTTTAATTGGCTCTTGATTTAGAAGATAGGGCTCGTAATAAACCTCCCGCTTAATCCAAACGGTAACGATATTCTCATTTAGTTTTTTCGCCGCATATAAAACTCTTAGCATATCGTCAACAATAATAAGTTTGTCACTTTCATATCTCTTGACTATTTCAGGAAGCGTCTTATATTTATCTAGCGTGATATGAATATTATCTTCGCTGAAAAAATGTGAGATGGATTTGATTTTTTCTTTTTGGAACTTTTCATTACCTTTTGAAAAAATACCGACGGTTGCTATTTTACTTATTTCTTCTAATGTTCCCGCTGTCTCCTCGTAAAAATTTTTTACAAGTCCGGCTTGCTCCCATAAAGAACTCGCTATGCCTGATTTGACAGTATTCACTTCACTAAGCGCCTGTTTAAGATTAACTCTTATTTCTTCTAAAATCTTGTAAAAAGCTTCCTTATCTATAGACTTAGAATGTTTTTCGTAAACACTATTTACAAGTGTCACTGTGTTAAAAAGCGTATGGTCAATGTCAAAAAGGACAATGGTTTTCTTCATAGTCATATTTTATTAACAATTTCGGCAAATTTTGTATAATATTTTGTTCCGTCGGGAACATTGTTAAGCACTACCGTTGACGGACCAATAACGCAATTGTTGCCGATTATTACCCCCGGCATCGTAGAAGACTTAACTCCGACACGCGCATTATTTCCTATCATAGTTCCCAGACTTTTTATCCGGCTGTCTATTTTTTCCTCCTTTACAACAACGCTAACCGTTTTCCTGTCGAGTCTGACGTTTCCCGTGGAAAACTGCGCCCCAATCCTAACATTTTCCCCGATTACGGAATCTCCGATAAAACCGGAGTGAGTTTTTGAGTCTTTCATTACTAAAGTATTTTTCATTTCCATGAAAGCGCCTATGGTACAATTATCTTCTATACAAACTCCGTCTCTTAACAGAGTGTTATTGCCAACAATTGAGTTTTTACCTATATAACAAGGCCCTTTTATCCTAACCCCTTCCATAATCGTTGCGCCCTCTTTTATTATCACTTCTCCGATTATCTCGGCGCTCTTGGCAACAACCGCCTTTTTACTAACTGATCTTTTTATGTTTTTCAGGAGATAGTTTTTAACGTGGATTAAATCCCAGGGAAACTTTAAAGATATTGTATCGCTTTTTACCTCAACAAATTTAACTATATTTTTCTTCGCGAATGAGGAAAGAGCAATTTCGAACTGATATTGCTCTACAGGAGTATTTTGCAACTCGTTCAAAAAATCTTTTGAGATTAAATACGCACCAACTATGCATAGCTTTGACGGCTCCTTGCCTTCTGCGGGTTTTTCTACCACGTCCAAAACCCTATCTCCGTCAATTAGAAGAACTCCTTGGCTAAAAGTATCTTCTCTTTTTTTGGCCAAGAGAGAAATTTTAGATGTGTTACTTTGCACTTTAATTAAGTCTTTTATAAAATCTGCCGCGTCAAAATGATATGAATGAAGAAGTAAAAAATCTCCGCCTATGTGACCCCTGGCCAAAGAAAGCGCGTTTCCCATTCCCAAGGGTTCGGGTTGCATAACGTATACTATGCTTACGCCATATTTCTTACCGTTGGAAAAATACTTTTCTACGGAAGAATCTTTTCCGACAACTATAACCAAGTCTTTTATCCCATTCCTCTTTAATCCTTCTATTGTATATTCAAGCAAAGGTTTTCCCATTATCCGTATCATTGACTTATGTTTGTCTTTTGTAAATGGATATAGCCTTGATGATTGTCCCGCTGCTAAAATTACCGCTTTCATAATATGATTTATTCGTATCTGACCCTTTTTATGTCGGCGCCCAAGCTTTTTAATCTTTTATCAAACTGTTCGTATCCTCTGTCTAAATGTTCTATTCCGAAAACCGCGCTTTGGCCTTTTGCAATAAGCGCCGCCAAAACCAAAGTTGCCCCCGCTCTTAAATCCGCGACATCAATTACGCCGTTATGAAGACGCGTTGGCCCGAATATTTTTTCGGCATGAAAATAATTATTATCGTCTTTTATGTTAAAGTTGTAGAATTTATTCGGATTATTAACTTTTGGATTGTAGAGCTCAATATGTGCTCCCATTTTTTTGAGCTCATTAACATAGCTAAACCTGTTTTCGTATATAGTCTCGTGAATGGTGGAAACGCCTTTTGCCGTGGTCATTAAAACCGCCCAGGGCCCTTGCCAGTCAGTCATAAAACCGGGGGCAAAAGACGTAGCTACATCTGTAGCATTAAGCTCTCCTTTGTAGTAAAATCTTATTCCGTTTTTCCTTTCCTCAAAAGCTCCTCCAGCCTTCTCTAGTGTATTTAGAAAATCCGTAAGTCCTTCTCTTTGAATATCTTTTATAAAAATATCTCCCTTTGTAATTACCGCGGAAACCGCAAAAGTGACGATTTCGTTCCTGTCCGGGGATACTCTGAATCTGGCGCCGTGCAATTTCTTTACTCCCTCTATAACAACTGTTCTTAATGCCGTACGCTTAACTTTAGCTCCCATTTTAACAAGAAAGCCGATAAGTTCATTAACTTCCGGCTCTTGCGCGGCATTTTCCAATACGGTTTTTCCTTTTGCCAATACTGCTGCCAGAATCATCGTCTCGGTCCCAGTGTGGGTATTTTTTACAAATCTGTATTTAGTACCGCTTAATCCCTTTGAACTACGCGTAGCATGAAAATATCCGTCTTCGCTAATATAATCAATATCCACACCCATATTCCTTAATCCATCAACAATTCTATCTATTGGACGTGCGCCGATACGGCAGCCCCCCGGATTTGGAATTACGGCTTTTCCCTCGCGAATCAAAAGAGGAGCTAAGAACATAAACGAAGTTCTTATTTCTGCCGCCTTGTCTAAGGATATTTTGTTCTTCTTGAATTTTTCAAGCCTGATTGATACCTCATGATCTCTAATCGTTACCTTTCCGCCCAGCTCCTTTATAATTTCGGCCATTATCAAAAAATCCGATATTAGCGGAACATTTTCAATAACAACTTCTTCATCCGTTAAGCAGGCCGCAACCAAAGCCTTAAGCGCTACGTTTTTGGAACCGGAAACGGAGATTTCTCCCTTAAGCTTTTTTCCCCCGTTAATAATAAATTTTTCCATAGTTATTTAATTAAGTTCAATTTTTCGCTTATTTTATAAACGTTTCCCGCGCCCATGGAAATAATAACTGTGTCCTTACCAAACGCGTTTTTGTCGATATATTCTACCACATCGGAAAGCTCGGGCAAATATAAAACGTTTTTATTAAATTTTGCAACGCTTTCGGCAAGCAGTCCTGAAGAAACAGTATCGTCTTTTTCTTCCCTTAAAGAGGGATATATATTTGTTAATATGGCAATATCCGCGTCTTTAAACGAACTGCTAAATTGTTCGAACAAACTTTTTGTTCTGGAATATGTATGCGGCTGGAAAACGCAAACTATCTTGCTTTTTACAAAAGCTTTTCTAAACGCAGACAAAGTTTGGGATATTTCTGTTGGATGATGAGCATAGTCATCGTAAACAGAGGCTCCTGAAGCTAATTTGCCTATATATTCAAATCTTCTTTTTGAGCCCGTAAATGCAGACAGTCCTCTTCTTGCCTGCTCTGCCGAAATGCCTGTCTCTAAAGCTGCTACAAGCGCACCAAGCGCATTCACGGCGTTATGCTCGCCAACAACACCAAGCGAAAACTCTCCAATGAGAGTGTTTTTATTCTTAACCCAGAAAAACATCTTATTACCGGAAACGGTATATCTTTGAATGTAAAAATCGTTGTATTCGGACAGCCCGTAAGTTATCCGTCTTCCTTTATACTCTCCAAGCAATTTCTTAACCTTTTTATCGTCGCCATTTGCTACAATAACTCCGTTTTCAGGTAAATTGTTGGCAAAACTTAAAAACACTTTTTCAATTTCCTCTTCGGATGCGTATAAATCGGGATGATCAAAATCAATATTGGTAATCACGGCTATTTTGGGTTTTTGCCATAAAAGCTTTGGCGTTTTATCGTATTTGGGTTCTGTTGCGTATTCGTCGGCTTCGGCAATAAAATATCTTCCTTTACCATAATGGCCCGGTGTTCCCAAAGAAGGAATTTCTCCTGTTCCGATTAAAAACGAGGGGTCATGATTATTTGTCTTAAGAATTGTTGCAATCATGGCTGCTGTTGTAGTTTTTCCGTGCGAACCGGCAATTGAAATACCCTCTATGTCTCTTTGGAAAATATCTCCTTTCATAAACTCTCCCGCGGCTTGCCCTTGAGTCCAAACAGGTATCCCGAGCTTCTTAGCCTCTATAACTTCCACGTTATCAAAGCCTCCGTGAGCGCCGGTTGTAATTAATAAATCAACGTCTTTAAGATGCTCCGTTGAAAAATTCTTAAAAACCTCTATTCCCGCTTTTCTTAAAGCAACGTCTGTAATAAACTCCTCGTCTATATCGCACCCCGTAACTTTAAATCCCGCTTCTTTGGCAATAATCGCAAGAGGCGTCATCCCAACGCCTTTTACTCCTAAGAAATGGATGTTTTTTGTTTTATTCATTGCTTAAGTTTTATTTCTTGCTTCCAAAGCTTCTTTAACCATTTTATACTCATCCCAAGGCTCTTCTCCTTTACCGTAATTCATAGAACCTTCTTGAGATTTACCGGTAATTAAAACCAAGTCGTCTTTTTTAGCCATTTGTATTGCAGCCTGAATTGCTTCTTTTCTATCCGGAATTCTAATAACTTCGCACTTTTCTTTTTTTACACCAACCTCTATTTCTGCAATAATTGCATTAACGTCTTCTTTTCTTGGATCCTCGGCAGTTAAAATAACTATATCGCAGTACTGCGAAGAGATTTCTCCTAAAAACGGCCTTTTTAGCACATCTCTTTCCCCGGCGCTTCCGAAAACATGAATTAAACTGCCCTTAACTGTTGGTCTTACTGCTTTTAGTATTTGTTCAGATGCATTTGACGTATGAGCAAAATCAATCATTACGCTAAAATCTTCTTGATACACATAATCTACTCTTCCAATGGGTTCACGAAAAGTTTTAAGAGCTTTTTTTATACTTTCATCTGTTATCCCTAAAGCTTTACACGCGGCAATTGAGGCTAAAACGTTATATTCATTAAACTCTCCCAACAATTTATTTTCTTTAATATCAAACGTATTTTTATTATAATCAGAGCTTTCGGAAAGTCCGTAAGTTATCCAATTTTCCTGGGTTTTTTCGCTTTTGACTTCTGATAAAAACATATACGAGCTATCGTCGCTATTAACAATACATATTTTTGCTTTTTTTAATAGTTTAGTCTTTGTTTTCAAGTAATTATCATAGGTTTTATGGTAATCCAGATGCTCATTTGTTACATTGGTTAAAACTCCTACTTTAATCGGAATTCCCACGATTCTGTTTTGATCAATTGCATGGGACGTAACCTCTAAAACAAAATATTCTGACTTTTTATTTCGGGCTTTTCTTAGAAATCTTTGGAGCGGAAAAGAAGCAGGTGTGGTAACATGAGAACCCGTATCGTAAGTTTTGCCATCGATTACAGCGGCTATACTTGAAATCATCGAAACCTTTGCTCCTGAACTTTTTAAGATATGGTAAATCAGACTTACGGTGGTTGTTTTTCCATCCGTTCCCGTTACTGCCACCACCTTCATTTTTCTCGAAGGAAAAAAGAATAAAATATTTACAAAAATGGCTATAAAAAAATGATAAATATTTTTAATCTTTTGCCACATCGCTATATTATACCTCTTATTTAAAGCATTCTCTACTCTTTTTAAGCTTGCGATGTATAATAAATTATGATTAAAAACAGAACAAAGAACACAGTAATATGCAAAGATTTTAAGCTGTTAAAGGGTTTCTTAGGTAAAAGCAAAGGTTTAATTAACAGCAAAACTCCAAAAACCGTTGTTTTTTATACCAGGCTTGGCATTCATACCCTGGGCATGAAGTATCCGATTGACGTAATAGTTGTTGACAAAAAATTTAGAGTTATTGCGGTTAAAGATAATCTTAAGCCAAATAAAGTATTTTTATGGAACCTCAAAAGCAGCCTGATAATTGAATTGGAAAAGGGAACAATTAAAAAAAGCCAAACGGAAATAAACGACTTTTTAGAAATTAACCTATAGGGATTGCTGACGTTTTTTATCCCAAAATTCCCCTCTTCTGCAAAGTTTTTCTTTGTCTTTGGGATTTTTAAGAAGCATCTCAACCGCCCTTTCCAAAAACAAAGTATTTTGGGAACTTTTAATTAAAATAACGTCACCTTCTTGAATTAAATCTAAAATTTGAGGCTTTGCCTGTGTAAAGCTTTCAAAACCTATTGCTTTGAAATTATTTTTTTTGAGGATGGGAAGCGCATACTCATTCATTAAAGGACCTAACAATATTGCAAAATCCGCTGTTTTAAGTATTTTGTTCGCGGCTTCTTCGTGGAATTTTTTAGAAAGCATCCCAAGCTCTCTCATGTCTCCTAAAATAGCTACTTTTCTTTTTGCTTCACAATTTTTTAGAAAATCCAGCATGTCAAATAAAGGCGCGGGGGAGCTGTTGTACGAAGAGTCAATAACCGTTGAGCTTTTTACTCCTGCAAAAACGGTCATTCTTCCTGCCGGCAGCGAGAATTTATGCCCAATGGAGAAAATTGCGTCTTCGATTTTTACTCCCAAAGATGAACAAACTGCAATGGCAAGAACTATTGAATAAGCAAAATGTTCTGTTAACGGCTGGTTAAGCTTAAGCGCATATGTTTTATCTAAATGCTCAAATTCCATCTCAAAGCCGTAAAGCGAGGAGTTCACCTTCGTAATCTTAAAGTCCGACTTTCCTTTTGAAACAGTAATTTTTTTGCATTTAAGCTTATCCGCCGTTCCGAATATGACTTTGTCGTCCAGATTTAAAACCGCGGTTTTTTCTTTACCGGTACTGCTAAGCAGAAGAAGCTCTTGTTCCGAAGTTAATCTAAGAATTTCTTTTTCTTTTTCTTCTAAATTTTTTCCCTCAACTTCTTTTTCAAAATAAAGGCTATGTTCAAAAGAAACGTTCGTGAGGACCGCGACATCGGGTTTTATGATTTTTAAAAGATAAGACATGTTTTTGGGTTCTTTCGGAGAGTCTATTCCCATCTCGGCGATGAATACGTCAAATTTAGTCCAATTGAATAAAACTTTAAGCGGTGCCAAAACAAGCGCTTTGAGCCAATTCAAAACAGAATAACCTTTTATGGATATTCCCAAAGCGGTTAAAGGTATGCCGGTTTCACTGTTTTTACCCTCGGAATATAATACCCTGAACTTATCGGAAAGAATAAGATAAATTAACCTTGAAAGGGAACTCTTACCGCTTGCTCCGCCAATTCCAATTATTAAGGGCTTTATCTTCCTTAGCTGGATTTTAGCCAAAACGCGGAGATAAAAAAGGACAGGCTTTTTCAAAGTTTCCATTTAGTAAACGTATTATAGCCTATTTTCTTACTATTGTCCGTTTGGAAGGATTCCGTAATAAGAAAGAATATCTCTTGCTATTTTAAAAAAAATCGGAGCCGCGGTTTCCGCGCCGTAAATTGAGGTCGTAGGTTTATTTAGAATAACTATCATTGAAAACTTAGGATCATCTGCGGGGGCAAACCCAACAAACGAAGTAATGGTTTTTGTCGGATCATATTGCCCGCCTACGGGAATTGATGCCGTTCCTGTTTTTCCTGCCACTCTATACCCGTCAAGCTTAGTCCACGACGCTTCTCCTTTATTAACAGCGTTAACCATCATTTCGGCCATTACTTTGGCAGTTTCCGGACTTATGGGTTTATTTACAACTTTAGGCGGTATTTTAACTATTGCTCCGTCGGAATTTTCCACCGCAGAGACAACGTGAGGCTCCATCCTTTTACCATTATTGGCAATTGCGGAAATCGCGGATAATATCTCTATCGGTGTAACCGAAATTCCCTGACCAAATCCCGTTGTTGCCAAATCAACCGCATACCATTGATTTTTCGGTTTTAAAGAAGGCGTAACTTCTCCCTGTAAATCAATTCCGGTTGCGTCTCCCATACCAAATTTTTCTAAGTAATCAATCATGCCGTCAACTCCTAATTTCTGGGCGACAAAAACCATTCCCGTATTGTCCGAATGCTGAATAACTTCGGTCATCGTTGAATCTTTAAAATACTTATCATTCCATGTATGGAGCTCGTATCCGCTAACCGATACCGGTCCCGCGCAAATCGTACATTTTGTTTGCGGCGTAACCAGCTTTGCGTCCAGAGCTCCGGACATAACCAAAGGTTTAAAAGTTGAACCCGGTTCGTACGTATTCGATATGAAAGGATTTTTATAAAATTCTTCAGAATAATCCTGATAGCTTCTCGGGTCAAAATTAGGGTATGAAGCCATTGCCAAAATCTCGCCGGTTTTAGGATTCATAACGCCAATCATTCCACTCGTTGCTCCGTATTTATCAACGCTTTCCTTGAGAACTCTTTCGATTAAAAATTGAATCGGCCTATTTAAACTTAAAATGAGACTGCTTCCGTCTATTTGCCCCGACTGCCGACTAAGGCTTGTCAATACGGGTTTTCCAAATGCATCATGAATTTGTACTGCGCTCCCTGTCTTTCCCCTTAACAGTCTGTTGTAATATCCTTCCAAACCAAAGTATCCCTTATCTTCTCCGTTATCGTCTTTGCCGACAAATCCTACAAGCTGCGCCGCTAAAGACGCTTCGGGATAAAAACGATTATACTGCTGCTGGAAACCAACCCCTTGTAAGTTTGCTTTATCAAGTCTATCTTTTGTTTGAACATCAATTCCCGATGTTAAAGGAACCCAAAATCTATCAAGAGACAAAACTGCGCTAATTGAGGCCGCGTCCAAACTTAAAATTTGAGAAAGTGTATCAATAGTGGCTGCCTTATCTTTAATTTCTTTAGGATTTGCAAAAACAAGGTAAGAAATCTTATTTACAACTATTGGGAAGCCATCCGAAGTTCTTATTTCTCCCCGTTTAGGAAAAACGGTTACCGTTCTGCCGTATTGGAGCTGACCTAACACGGATAATTCCTGGGCTTTTACCACCTGCCAATAAAAAAGCCTGCCGACTACCAAAATATAAAACGAGACTAAAATTAAAAAAATTAAACGATATCTCCATGTCATTGTTTAAGAGCAATAGGTATCGGATTCGCCAGAACAAATCTTGCTTTTTCTTCAACAAAACCTAAGTCTTCAGCCGAGGCCAATATACTTGTCAGGGAAGCCAACGAGTATAACTTTTCGCTAAGAAGCGTGTTTTCTACCTTGTAAGCATTAATACTATCCCCTACGTCTCCGAGGGCAGTCCCCGAAGTCAAAATCCTGTTTGAAACAAAAACCTTAACAATCGATAAGGCAAGTATAACAACTATTAAAAATAGTATTGTAAGGGCAGGTTTTCTCATATTAATTTTTTTCAAAAACCCTTAGCTTCGCGCTTCTTGACCTTGGGTTTTTTTTCAACTCTTCTTCTGACGAAACTATCGGTTTTTTGCTTATTATTTTTCCCATATCTTGTTTTTCAAACTCAATAAAGCTTTGCTTAACAATTCTGTCTTCCAGCGAATGAAAGCTAATTACTACTACTCTTCCTCCGCTTTGTAAAAGCTCCATAGCTTTTGGCAAAGCGATTCTTATGTTTTCGAGTTCGTCATTTACCGCTATCCTTAACGCCTGGAATACTCTTTTGCTTATATTCGCTTTGGTAAAATCTGTTATTTCGCCTTTTATTCCTAGAGCCTTTTGAATAACGCTTGACAAATCCCCTGTCGTTTGAATCGGCGCTATTCTACGGGCGCTGACAATACCATCAGAAATGGCGCGAGCACGATGCTCTTCACCCAATTTAATAAAAATTTCATAAAGTTCTCCTTTCGGTAAGATATTTAAAAGGTCGCTGGCTTTAACTCCTAACTCCTTATCCATTCTCATATCAAGCGGGCCGCCTTTTAAAAAACTAAAACCCCGCTTGCCGTTCTCAAGCTGGAAAGACGAAACCCCCAAGTCAAAAATTATGCCGCTGACCTTATTAAAATTATTTAAACGTGCAATTTCTTCTAAATCCCTAAAATTTCCTTTAGCTAACGTCAATTTGAAATTCTTCTCAACATAATTCAATGCTTCCTCGTCACAATCAATTCCCAAAACTATTCCGCCTCTTTTTATAATTTCTAATGCGTGTCCGGCTCCGCCTAGCGTTGCGTCTATGTATTTTCCACCTTTTTTAACTTGTAAAAGATCTATTGCTTCTTTTAAAAGTACGCTGGTATGAAAGTTACTCATCAGCCTTTTTTTCACTTGTGTCATTCACAAGTCTTTGCGAAATTCTGTCTATGTTTTTTTCAAGGTTCTGCCTGTATTCTCCCCACTGGTCTTTATCCCAAATTTCAACGTATCTGGAAAGCCCTAGGAATACGACATCTGTTTTAATCTTTGCAAAGTCTCTAAGGTAACTAGGGATAATAAACCTTCCCTTGCTGTCGAGCTCGACATTTGATGCTCCTCCAAGAAGAAATCTTTGCGTTTCCCTTGTTTCCGACTGTATGAAAGGCTTTCCTTCTGTTCCTTCAAGAAGAGCTTTCCATCCTTTTTCCGAGACAACAATAAGCGAGTTTTCATACCCTAAAGTAATAATTATCCTGTCGCCAAGCACTTCCCTGAATTTCTTCGGTAATGCAATTCTGTTTTTTGCTCCGAGTTTTCCTTCATATTGACCTATTAACATTCTCCCGCCTTCCTGGCCCACCTCTTCCCACTTTGGACCACTTTTTACCATTTTGAATCACTTTTAACAGCGTGTCAATAGGGAAAACAGGTAAAATAGTGTCTTAACAGAATAAGAATCACTAAATATGGTATTTTTGTGAAAACTGCTTGTGAAAAATTGATTAACTTGGGGGCCTAGAGGTCAAGCATTAAATCGGCTTGATAAGTTTTTCCGTCTGTTTTAGTTATTTTAAGCGTTAATTTTACGTCCGTTACTCCAACGTCGTAATGGCAAGTATCGGAACACGTGCCAAGCGTTATTTCTTGTTTTACCGGTGTGCCTTTCTTTTTTATATCCATGCGGCCAATTGCCCCTCTTGCAACTTGGGCGCCGTTAACAGTTGCGTTGTATGATAACTCGTAATCTAAAGACGTTATTTCATCCGTGTTGGCAACGTTTAGAATAACAGTTTTATTTCCCTGGCTTGCGCTTAAAGTAATTCCCAAGTCTTCCGGAGCTATTTTAAGAACAGGCTGTTCAGTTGCTGTTGGAGCTTCGTTTGCTTGCTGATTAGCTGAATTATTTAAAGATCTTGTAAAGAAAAATACTCCTACTAAAACTATTACAAAAATTACAACCGCAGTTGCGATGGAAAGATTTTTGTTTTTCTTAAACGTATCTAAAAAACTCTTCATTAACCTTAATTAGCATATCCAAAACTTTTCTAAGTGTCAAGCTGCATTTATGCTTTAGGACTTAGCCACATTAGAGGTGAAATACATAAAGCTTATCAATTCAATAGACAAGGGACAAAATCACGCAAATTTTGCTCGAGTGAAATTTGTGATATTTTACTTTCTCGCTCTTACTTATAAAAATGGCATCTTAGTTTGCAATATGATTTTATGTAGATACACCTTAGAGGTGGGATAGATAGAATACTTCAATGTTAAGGTTTATTTTAGTTTGTTTTGGAGATATTCGGGAAGTTTGTCTATTTTTATTCTTTCCTGCTTTGCGGTGTCGCGGTCTCTAACTGTTACGGTTTTGTCTTCTAAAGTCTGGAAATCAACCGTTATGCAAAATGGCGTGCCTGCCTCGTCCTGCGCAAAATAGCGCTTGCCGATATTTCCCCTATCATCCCAGGCTGTCATAAATTGGGTTTTGAGATTATCATAGATTTCTCGCGCTTGAGACACCAACTCCTCTTTATTTGCCAAAAGCGGAAAAACAGCCACTTTGTAAGGCGCGAGTTTAGGATGAAGTTTCAATACTTTTCTTTCTCCGTCTTCCGAATATGCATCAACCAAAAAGAAAAGCAAAGACCTATCAATTCCGCCTGATGTTTCTATAACCCACGGAGTAAACTTTTCTCCGGTTTCATCAACATAAGAAAGATTATGGGCTGATAAATCAAAATCGCCCCTATGATGAATTCCTTCAAATTCTGACCAGCCGAAAGGCGCGTTATATTCGATATCTTCGGCAAATTTTGCATAATGCGCTCTTTCTTTGTCTTCGTGTTCTCTAAATCTTAAATTTTCTTTTTTTATTCCTAAAGCTTGATACCATTTTATCCTTTCGTTTTTCCAATATTCAAACCACTTATCGCCTTCTGCCTCAATGGGTTTTATAAAGAATTCAAGCTCCATCTGTTCGAATTCTCGGCTTCTGAAAGTAAAATTGCCGGGAGTTATTTCGTTTCTGAATGCTTTCCCGATTTGGGCAATTCCAAAAGGAATTTTAACTCTGGTTGAAGAAACAATATTTTCAAAATTTACAAACGCGCCCTGCGTTATTTCCCCTCTAAGGTATATTTCCGACTGCTCTCCTTCGATTATTCCCAAATACGCTTTTACCAAAAGATTAAACTTTTGAGGATTTGTCCATTGAACTTTTTCTTTATGATTTTTTTCATGAGCTTTTATTTCATCCTCTTTATCCGCACGAAACCTTTGATGACAAACTTTGCATTCAACCAATGGGTCTGTAAAAGCCTGTAAATGGCCTGACTTTTGCCAAACCACAGAATTCATCATAATTGCGGCGTCAACCCCTACAACATCGTCACGAAGCTGAACCATTTCTTTCCACCACTCATCTTTGATGTTTTTTTTAAGCAGTGCGCCTAGGGGGCCGTAATCCCAGGTACCGGTTAATCCTCCATAAATTTCACTTCCGGGGTAAATAAAACCGCGTCTTTTACAAAGGGCAACGATTTTTTCCATTAAATTACCTTTTGAGTTATCGTTCATAAGCTTATGATAGCAAAAAGAAGTATTTAAGTAAACGCAGGCAGCATTTGTCTGGTTTTAAGTTTTCTTTCTAAAATTTGTTCTATAAACAAAGAGGTATCAAGATTTAGAAAAAGGTTTGAGGGCTTATAAAAGCCTAATTTTGTTAAAAGGTCTATTTCAAATTCATGAATTATGCCGGCAATATCCGCTTCCAAAGATAAACGGCTAAGCGTTCTTCGCAAAAGATGGAAAATCTCTTCGTTTTCCTGATTTTCCGCGCAAAGTCCGTCAATTAATTCGCAAATGTGGTATGCAAAGCCGACTTTAGTTAAATCTTCTTTTATTTCGGAGAAGTTTTCAAAATTTTCGACCTCTGTTAAGATTGGCATCCCTGCACCCTTATACAAATTAAATAATGAGTGATTCAGAAGCTCGATGTGCGGAGACCTGCGGCTGTTAATCCTTCTTACTCCGGCTGCCTTTATTTGTATTTTTCCGTGTTTTTTAGAAAAAACCGTTAAAAGCCTGTCTGCTTCGCCGAAATTTCGGCGCCTTATCACTATTCCCTCTGTTTTATAAGACCTCATGCTTAGTTAAGTTTAAGTTTTAAAGTTTTATCTGTCGCAAGAGGAAACTCGTCTGTTTGCTTACCGTTAACCTGAATTACATAGTCAAAATCCGGAGTCCCCGGCTGTTTTTGAATCAAGACCGGCAGCAAAGAACCGGATGCCGTTTTGAAAGGAAGCGTATAGGTAATTGTAAACTTGGCAACTCCTTGCGGCCTTACGGTAAGAAAGCCCTCGAAAACAGTTTTGCCGAGCTCTTCATACGAAGTTAACTTGACTTCCGAACCCTGACTTGTTATAAGCCGGCTTCCCTTGGGTACATAAATCCTTATCCAATCTCTTAGAACCGCATTCAGACAAAGATTGCCTCTTTCCAAATTACAATCCGAAGGACGAAAAGGATTCTTATAGTTAATCGTTACAGTTTTTGCAATACTTCCGTCGCTTTTAACTTCGTAGTTTTGCGTAACAGCTTCCGTTACAAATAAATTAGATTTCGCTCCGCCGAAATTAGCCTCGTTGATATGCAGATAATCTCCGTCAAACGGAAGTATTCTTCCGGAAGCATTAAGAGCCTCAAGGCCTGCTTGCGCCTCTTTATTAAACATGTAGAAAAGGATATGTTTCTCGGAAACTTGCGTTAACATTGTCTGAAACAAGGGGCCCCAATAGAGCTTTGGGGATGAAGAAAAAGCTTTATTCATAATTGCATACATCAAATTCCCTATTATGTCTTTACGGTTTTGTTTAACAATCTGGAGCGGCTGATCAGCATATTCTTCAAGAGCATAAATTACCTGCGGACAATCGCACCTTGGATCATTTTTAGTCGAATAGGTAACTCCATTTACCTGTATGTCTCCCAAAATATTCATAGCCGCAACCAAAGCCTGGGTATCAACCGCGATGATTCCGTCTACTTTTGTATAACCGCCTGCAGTTTTATACATTTTATTAAAGGCCTCCATGGAAACAATAAAGTCCGGGGAAAGATTGGTGTCTCTTAGGTTAAACAGGGGAACTTTTGGAAGATATTGCGAAATTGGTTTTGGAGCGGTAGGCTTATTTGGAACCGTCGCATCAAGTTCGTATATATCGCTTGATCTGTCAACATAAATTATTCCGTTCTTCAATCTAAAAATTGAGTATGCCGTTAAAAATCCTCCTGTTGGCCTTAATTCTTTATCGTTTTGAAACAAAATCAAGTATTTTTTCTCATCCGGCTCTCCCAAAAGGCTTGGCAAAATCTTTATAAGCGGTTTTGCGTCGGAAATAAAAACTGAACCTTCATCCGTAAGTTTCCTAAGTTTTTCTAACCCATTTCTAACCTTGCCCCCCAACCAGAAATTAGGATAGTGATTTGGGTCAACCGCATCTATTTCCTTTCGGGCAAGAGTAACGTAATTTGATATATCGTCTATTCTTGGCGTAATTTTGCCCATTGTCTTAACCGCGGTTTCTATTCTTTGGGAAGCTGTTCCGCCCACAAAACTGCCTTGACCCTTAAGCCCTAAAACATCCGCATATGGTTCAATTGAATCGACCAAGACTCTGGCCGCGCCTAAAGCGTTAAACCCGGCGTTCATTAGGTGGGTTGCATCTGAATAATATCCATTAATAATGGGCACAAAGCGTAAGTATGACATTGAATTAAGGTCATTCTGTGTTTGGGTTAAGTCGGCTTTTGTTTTATCAAGTTCTGTTGAGGCAAGGGCAATATCCTGTTTTTTGATTGCGTTTAGAGTCAGCTGTACTTGGGCGTAAGTTTTTTTGGCCGAAGCGTAGGTTCTTTGAGCTGGCAAAACAACTGCGAAAACTAAAACGAAAAATAAAAATAAAACTGCAGATAAGGCAATTATTATTTTCTTGTGATTTTTAAAACTGAATCTCTTTTTATTGCTTGCTACGTTTGAAGGCATTGCATCTACCGAAGTTTTAGATACGTCTTTTGACAAACCTATGGGCTGCTCCAAATTTATTTTTTCAAATCCTTCCACAACATTAATCATACCTGGAAATAACAACCATTGTCAACGGTATTAAAGATTTAAAATTAAGATAAGAATTGAACTTTATGAACTTTAAAAACTTTATGAACTAGAGGGCGCCTTTACCCGAAATCATTGCCCAAGGGGTTTTAAGGATAATCCAAATATCGTAAAGAATTGATCTTTTCCTAACATATTGAGCATCCATTTCTATGCGTTTATCAAAATTTATCTCGCTTCTTCCCGAAACCTGCCAATAACCGGTTAACCCGGGCCTTACCGAAAGGACAATCTTTACAGAGTCCCGGGTTTTAGGATACTCCTTTTGCTGTTCTCTTAATTCATCCGGATAATATGCCCTTGGACCAACCAGACTCATATCCCCTTTTAAAATATTGAATAATTGAGGAACCTCATCCAGGGAATGTTTCCTGATAAAATGGCCGACTTTAGTAATTCTTGGATCATCTTTTAATTTATAGCTGCCTTTTTTGTATTTTTCGTAAAGTTTTGCAAATTTTGGATTCTCTCTTAGAATTTCATGGGCATTTTCCACCATGCTTCTAAACTTAAACATTTTAAACAATCTGCCGGTTTTACCCACCCTTTCGGGAGTATCTGCCAAGACCGGTCCTTTTGAATCCAATTTTATTGCTATAGACACCATAAGAATTACAGGAGAAAAGATAACAATCAAAATCGAGGCAAAAAGAATATCCATCAACCTTTTTGTAAGCTCGTAATAAATGCTTTTTTTTATCTCGATATAAGGCATATTTTAAGTTAAATTTTCGTGCTCTGTGCCCTTTAAGCTTTCAACCAATTTCTTGATTTTGGGAACCGAATCCTTAGGACAAATAAGAAGAACGTCATCTGTATTAATAATAATCATTTTATTCAAATCAATTCCAACAGTTAATTGATCCGTATAATTAAAAACCAGATTATCAGAAGCATCTTCCAAGAGTATTTTTCCTTTAGTAACATTTTCATCGTTTTTTTTGCTAAGAGCTTCTTTTAGCGCCTCCCATGCGCCAACGTCGCTCCATCCTAAATCTGCAGCAATTACGGAAACATATTTTGGGTCAATTTTCTCAAGAATTGCGTTATCAAAGCTTATTTTTTCAAATTTCGGATAAGTCTCTTCCAACACGCCCTCATAATTACTGCTTCCGACAGCCTCTTGAATTTTCATGATTCCCTCCCACAGTTTAGGAGAAAATTTTTTATATTGAGAGAGAAGAAATTTGGGCGTAGTAACAAAATATCCGGGATTCCACGCATAGGTTTGACTCTCCAAAAACTTTTCCGCATCTTCTAAGCTTGGCCTGTAAATTAATTTTTTAAATCTGAAAATCTTTGTTCCCCTAACATCCCCTATCTCTTCACCAAATTCAATCCAGCCCAGGTTTTGATTAGCGAATCGGGCTCTTTGCCCTATAAAAACAAGAGAGTTTTCATCTTTGGAAACAATGCCTTTGGCAAAATTTAAAACCTCTCTGAAACGCCTTTCCTTTTTTACAAAATGATCGCTCCAGATAATAGCTACGGGGGAGTTCGGGTGCATTTTACCGACAATTCCCATTGCAACACCTACCGCAGGACCAACATCCCGCATTTCAGGTTCAAAAATAAAGTTTTCCGGCGGAATCTGCGGAAGATGCATGCGGACAGTATCTTCGTATTTCTTTCCCGTAGAAATATAGATATCTTCGGGTTTAAAATCGGGTAAAAGTCTGTCAAATGCAAGCTGAAGGGTAGACTTATCTCCCACAATTTTCTCAAATTGTTTTGGGGTATTTTTTCGGGACAACGGCCAAAGCCTGGTTCCGACTCCTCCTGCAAAAATAACTACCTTCATACTCTTTCGCTCCTTTTATTTCTAATGCCTATTAAAGTCATAATTTTGGCCTTCTGAATTTTACAGAACTTGAGCTTCAGAAGTATGACCCTTCGTAATTTTCTCGGCCTCCGTAGCCACTTCGGCGAAGGAGGCAATGAAGGAGGGTCATAATTTATGATAATTTTTTAGACAAAAATTCTCTAAAATCTTTTTCAAACCTTTCGAAAGAAAACCTTTGGGCATTTTCCCTGCATAACTTGCTATTATAACTATTATCTTCGAATTTTACCAATACCCTGCTTAAGGAATCCGGCGTTTGTTCATCGAAAAACTCTCCTGTTACCCCCTCTTGTATGATATCTACTGCTCCCCCGCCCCTAAAAGCGATTACCGGTTTCCCAAAAGCTTGGGCCTCAACCATTACAAGGCCGAAATCTTCAATCCCTGGAAAAAGAAGCGCCTTGCAATTTTTATAATAATACGAAAGTTTCTCGTCAGTCAATTGTCCTAAAAATTCAACCGTAGGTCTTGCAAGTTTCTTAAGCTCTCTTTCACCCGTACCGACTCCGACAATCTTTAAGGGCAATTTAAGTTTATTGCAAGCTTTAATCGCAATATCTATTTTTTTATACGAAATCCGCTCCAGTCTTGAAACAACTAAGAAATATCCTGTATTTTGATTTTTGATCATTGATTTTTGATCATTGATTGGAAATTGTAGTGGCGGGTAAATTACTACCGAATCGCGATTATAATATTTACTGATTCTGTCTTGAACTGCGGTTGAAATGGCAATAAACTCATTCGGTCTTTGAGCGGCAACTTTATCCCACGCTCGTAGATACAAAACTGCCGGTTTTGAAAAAAACCTTAACAACGGATTTTTAAAATAATCATTGTAGCTACTCCAAAGATAACGGTTTGGGGTTAGGCAATAACAAATGTGAAGAGTTCCCGGTTTTGTAATAATTCCTTTTGCAGATTCGCTTGTAATAGTAATTACCAAATCATATCCGTCAAAATTTAAACTTTCAAAAGCAACCGGCATCAAAGTTGCATAAAGCTGGTGTGAGGATTTAGCAAAAGGAAAATTTTGCAAAAATGAGGTTTTAACGTTAAAAACGTTTGCCCAAGGTGCTTTCTTTTTATTGTAAACCGATGTGAAAAGGTCGGCTTGCGGAAAAATTTTACGAAATGCCAAAAGCACCCTTTCCGCCCCTCCCCATTTATTTACTCTGTCATATACCAATGCTACTTTCATAGTCAATTTCTTTGAATATTTGAAGTTAGACTTCTTTGACGTTTTCGATCTTGAACCTTTTGATATCTTGATTTCAAGAATTCTAGAATTCAAGTTCAAGAAAATCCAACTTCCAATTTCAAAAATTCCATACTTACTTCTTATTACCTAATACTTCTTCGTATACCTTTAGTGTCTCTTTGGCAGATTTTTCCCAAGAAAATTTCTTAGTTTTTTCAAACGCTTTATCCAATTTTTCTTTTTTATATTTTTCTTCATTTTTCACAATACCTTTAAGTTTATTTGAAATATCATCAACATCTTTAGGATTAAAATATAAAATCTCATCTTGAGCTATTTCTCTAAAAGCAGGGATATCCGAAGCTATAACTAAGCATTTTAAAGACATCGCCTCAAGAACAGGCAAACCAAAACCTTCCATTAAAGAAGGCGCAACTAAGACGATTGCGTTTGAATAAAGAAATGAAAGCTCATCGTCTGTTGCTTTGCCGTAAAAAACTATTCTGTCCGATATGTTTTCTTTTTCCAATCTTTGATAAAAATAATCCTTCTTCCCAACTAAGATTAATTTTAAGTCCTTATAGTCCTTTGAGGTTTTGTTAAAAGCTTGAATAAGTCTTTCCAGATTCTTATGCGGATAGGCATTTCCGACATAGAGAAAATACTTTCCGTATTTTCGGCTGATGGCTCGTGGCTCGTGACTGATGGCTAGATTCGCTGCTTCGTAAATAACTTCAATTTTGTTTTCATTAATTTTTAAATGATCAATAACTTCTTCTTTTGTTGCATTAGACACCGTAATAATTTTTTTGGCTTTTTGCGCGGCTCTTTTAATAATTACTTTATAAGCCGCAAGTTTCATTTTATATATTGGGGACGCAAGAGTTGATGCTTTTCCGGTTGGAAAATGATTTATTATTAAATCGTGAATAGTAACTACAAAAGGTTTGTTATAAAAAATCGGTACGGAAAAGTAGGGAAAGTGCGCTAGGTCCAACTTTTCTTTGTTTAATAATTTAGGGAGTTCAATTTGTTCTCCAAGAGAATGCCATTTAACGTCTGCAATTTCCAATTTCCAATTTTCAATTTTCAATTTGTTTTGATGTTTGATCATTGATAATTGATCATTGATAATTCCGTAATCTTGTTTTCTCACAAATAATATATACGTGTTATTTTTATCTAAAATTAATAAATTCCAGACAAGATTACGGGTGTATCTTCCGACTCCTGTTTGTCCCCAAAGCCTGGCATCAATTCCAATCCTCATAGCCTAGATTATAGCTAATACGCGCTCACTTAACAAATATTAAGCTTAAGCTATAAACTATCCATAAGACATAACAATTTCTCTGCTATAATTATGTAATGAAAAATCTTTTCACTTCAGACAAGGTATATATTAGTCAATCAAAGATTGCTAACGCTGGTCGGGGGGTCTATGCAAGACGCGATATTAAAAAAAACGAAGTTATTGAAAAATGCCCGGTCATTGAGGTTCCAGAACATGATATGGCTAATTTAAGAGAAAGCTTTCTTGTTACTTACTTTTTCTATTTCGGCAAAAAAAAGCAGCGATTGGCAGTAGCGTTGGGTTTTGGATCAATATACAACCACACGCATAAACCAAATGCAAGATACCAAATAAAACCTGCGGAGGGTTGCATTGATTTTATTGCTTTAGGTGATATTAAAAAAGATGAGGAGATAACGATTAATTATAATCCCGGAATTCCAAAAAATAAAAGTTCATTATGGTTTGAAATGCTACCTGAAAAATTATGAAATTAATTGTTTTAAAGAAATCCCTGCATAGACTAAACGCGTAACTATCCACGGATATTTTTGTTCGTAGTGTTTTTTGTAAAATAAACGCATTGCCCTAAATCTTTCATAAGTTGCTCTCTTCTTTGTATTGCTGCTTGCCGTTGTTAGATTCTGCGAATGTTTTTTTATCCCTCCGGACACACCTTTATAATGTAAAATGCTAACTTCCGGCACGTAATATATTTTCCTTCCCTTTTGTTTTAACATAAAGCAAAAATCCAAATCTTCGCCGTAGAAAAAATAATCTTCATCCCACCAATCAGCTTCTTCTCCTGCAGAACGGCGTACAAGCATAAAAGCTCCTGCTAAGGCGTCTATTTCGTGGGTTTTATCAAAATCAAGATAGGTTAAGTTATATCCGCCAAATAGATGTGTTTTTGGGAAGATTTTTGACAGTCCGGAAAAATGACAAAAGGCATTCCATGGGGTTGGAAATCCGCGGTGCGAAGCGTCGTCTATTTTTCCGTTTGGCATTTTCAACTCACACGTAGCTGCGCCTGCCTGCTTTTGACTATCCATAAAATTAATCATATATTTTAAAGTATTTGGGTAAACAACAGTATCTGCGTTTAAAAATAGAACGTAGCGCCCGCTTGCTTTCTTAACCCCTAAATTGTTTGCTTTAGAAAAGCCTAAGTTTCCCTTATTAGCTATTACGATTACTTCTTTAAATTTTTCTTTTACTAATTCTACGGAGCCATCGCTTGATGCATTATCAGCAACTATTATTTCGTAATTAAAGTCCTTACCGGTTTCCTCAATTGACTGGATACATTTAATTAAGAAATCTTTTGTGTTATAAGAAACTATTACGATAGATAAGTCAACCATATTTAATTCAATGCTGACGCGTACACCTCTTCCAGTTTTTTAACTATTTTTTCCCAATTATAGTTTTTTTCAACAAAATCCCTTGCATTTTTCGTCAGTTTTTCATAAAGAGCTTTATCTGTCAGAAGGCTTTCTACATTCTCGGCAAGAGTCCTAGCATCACCTGACACTAAAACATGCACATTATTCTTAACCTCCAAGCCTTCTGTTCCAAGACTTGTTGTCACAACTGCGGTGCCTGTTGCCATTCCTTCTAAAATTTTATAGCTTGTACCGGCACCAATTCTTAAGGGAGCCAGAAGAAGAAATGCTTTTTCATAAATAACCTCCGTCTCGTCCTGATTATTATCGTCAAAAATGATGCGTTTATCATCGGTTAAATTTTTTAAGCTTTGGGGCATATTACGTCCCACAACCCAAAGCTTAACATCTAATTTCGAGTTTCGAGTTTCGAGCTTCGAGCTTATCAGAGGCCATATTTCTTTAATAATAAAAGAGGCCGCATCTCTATTTTGCATCCATTTAAAATCACCGATAAAAAGTATTCTTTTCTCTTTCTTTAAAGACTTTTCGCCAGATACTTGAAATATAAACTTATCAAGATTAACCCCGTTTGGAACCACAGCTACATCTTTTCTTGTCATTAAATTTTTCTCTATATTCGATACCGCAATAAGCTTATTCGCCCTGCTCCAATAATATTCTTCCGATCTTTTAAGTTTTAATACATCTAACAAGAGCAAGGGTTTTATGAAAAGTCGGGCATTATCAACAAATCTCTTATAAACCAGATATTCAATATTGTGCTCCACCAAAACTACCGGTATTGAGACTTTTGGCAAGTTTTGCATTACATAAAACGTTTCGACATGAATTAAGTTAAAATTCTTTTTTTCTAATTCCTCTTTTATTCTATCTGTCATTTCCCGACTTCTGTGACCGGTTATCAGAAAAGGATCCAACGAAAGCCCGGCCTTTAAAACGTTTTTTACGCTCCATTGTTTTTTTCTTTCAACGGTTATTACTTTTTCGCAAATTTTCCCTACTTCCTTAACGTCATCCTCTGTTTGACTTGATCTTTTCTCGCAGATTAAAGTTATCTTGTGGTTTTTGGAAAGAAGTTTTAAAAGATTATAAAGTCTTATATGTCCGCCCGAAAAAAGGGGAAAAGGCAGATATGACGAAATTACTAAGATCTTCATCCCGTTAGAAAACTCCTTTCGAGCTAATTAAAATTTGAAATAAAATTCCAATTTGATTTAAATAATTTTCTAACGGGATCATGGTTTTTTATGTAAGTCAAATAATATATAGTCGCTTGTTGCGGAAATCACTTTGTAAGTTTTTCCAAGATCATAGTCTGCCGGCTTTGGATTAACCAAAACTAAGTAACTTGCTCCCATTTTAATCATTTGCGGAAGCGGTTGTTCAAAACTTGCCCAGCCTTTTCTTTTTGTCTGATATAAAAATGCAGTATCTCCATCATAAAGAGCGACTACTTTTGCATTTTTAGGTATTAATTTATCTACTGCCTGCCCTGCAATAACAATTGAAGGGTTATTAATATTAAAATAATCTCTAACGCTAAACCAGCTGAAGGCAAACATCAAACTTAGGCAAACTATAAAAACGGGAATTGTTTTAAATTTTGAAAAATATTCTTTCGAAGGATTAATCAAATAGGCACTACCAATTCCTAAAAATATTGCAATTGATGGAATAATCGGTATTTGATAATAACTATGCTGAACATTTCCTGTTGCAACAACAAAAATATAGACAAGAGAAGATAATATGAAAGACAGAAAATATAAATCATTTTTTTTGTTACTTATTAAAATTCCAAAAACAAAAATAAACAAACCCCAATAACCTAAAATAAGCTCGCCTACTCTTCTGGCAAATATCCAATGGAAAAATGCTCCCCTAAACCTGATGTCACTTCCGTTAAAAAGCCAAGAACTTTGTGGAATTCCTGCGGGGTATTGCTGCATCCAAACTCTCCATAAACCAAATGGAAGAAGCGCAATAATTGCAAAAAACCATAGCTGCCATTTTTTCAAAAAAGCAAACCCAAATTTTTCAAATACCACATAAACCATTGGCAACATGAAAAAAGCGGCAAAAGGTTTTATTAAAAACGCTCCTATTGTAAAAGCTAAAGCAGTTAAAAATCTTACATCATAAATCTTTAATCGTAAATCTTTATTGATCCACAGATCAAAAAAGTATATAGCGCCTAAAATAAAAGCAACCATTAAAGGATCAGGAAGAATCGTCCTTGAATAAAAAATATTAAATGGTAAAAACAAAAAGAAAAAAGCAGCCATAAGACCGCTTAATAAATTTAAGCGTCTTTTTACAATCAGGTAAATAAATGCTGCAGAGAAAAGAGAGGCAAATATGGAAACCAACCTTCCCCACTGTTCTATAGTTAATTGGCCAAAAAGCATAAACGAACCGGCTTGAAGAATGTTGTATATTGGAAATTCAACAAATCTGTAACCCTCCGGGTTGTCATATATACCCGATGGAACGTTTGATAAGTCATCGAATCTTGGATAAAGTATGTCAAAACCATTTTGGGCAAAATTTCTGGAAACCGCAGAAGTATCTGCTTGTCTCCAAGAATGCCAATCGGCAACAGGACCATCAAACCTATATAGCCTTAGCAAAAACCCTGCTAATAAAAGCGCAAATAATAAAAAATATTCAATCTTTTTTATATTTATCCTCATACTATTTAGTTTGCTTCTGAATTTTCTGAATATCCTCCAAGCTTCCGTCGTCGTTGAGCTTAAAAATCCTCTTATTTATTGATGTTTCCGTACTTGCTAAAGCACTCTCCAAGTCTTTGTGTAAATATATTTTCGTGTCCTTATTCTTAAATGAAAACCAAACAGCGTCCTCAAGGCCTACAGGAAATACCCACGCCTGCCCATACCTAATGGGAACATTAACAAAGTGAAATTCAACAGGATTTCCTGACCAGCTATTTGAATATAGCGCGTCAATTGAGACAAAGTACTTTTTTACTTTCTCGCCCGCCCCCTGCCAATCAAAACCCGCCTGCTGTACCTGAATTATCTGAAAAAATGAATAAACAAGAACAAAAACCGAAACGCAGGCAAAAGCTATATCTTTCCCGTTTTCCAATAAAAAATTATATAGTTTTTTAACTAAAATAACCAAAACAAGTATTAATCCCATTGATGCAAGATAGTTATACCTCGAAGCAATATTACCAAGTCCCACAAACGGAAGAAGCGAAACTATAAAAAAAGCTAATCCAAAAAGCACGATTTTCTTTTCTTGTTCTTCAAATAGTTTTTCAGATTTTTTGTATACAAAAAATAATCCCAACAAAACCAAAGGAACCAATCCAAGCGTTAACGGAATATTTTCCCTGGTAATGCTCCTAAGGTTTTCGTAAAAAGGGAACGCAGCGGGACCTAAAAGAGTAAGGGATATATATCCTAAAATATTTCCGGCAAAATTAAACGGAAGTTTTATAAAATCGTAATTATAGTCTCCGCTTAACCAATGGCTATTCGAGAAATATCTTGCTATTAGATACAAAACAACCGGAATAAACAAAAAGAGAAAATCTTTTCTTCTAAACATATTTTTAACCAAAGCCAAAGAGTTATCTTTTAATTTATAGGCAATAATAAGAAGTGGCAAGAAAATCCCAAGTTCGTGAAATAAAAGCGCTAAAGAAAAAGAGGCAAAAGACAAAAGATAGTAATAAAGCTTTTTTTTCTCCTCGTAGTAAATAAAGAATAATAATCCCAAAAGTCCAAATAGCGCATTAAAAAGATGTCCTGTTGAGGAAATCCAAAAAATCATCTCTGTAGAACCGCTCATTATTAAAAATAAAAATGCGGCAAAAGTAGCTAAAAGCGTATTTTTAAAAATTCTTTTAGCAATTATGAAAAATACAATTGTGACGGCAAAATGAAGAAAAAGCGATACTGCGTGGTAAGCAACCGGATTTAACCAAAATATATTATACATTAGGTAAAAATAGACTTTTGTTCCCGGTCTATAGAAAAAACCGTTGGATTCTGTAAAATATCTTAAAATACCAGATGGGGCGTCTGCAGCCCACCTAAGCCAGGTAAAATCATCTCCGACAAAAAAACTTCCAAGCATCGGAGAAAACAAAAATATAGATAATAAAAATAAATAAACCGCTATTGCCGGAGTTGAGATAGCAATTTTTTTAAGTTCAAAAAAAAGATTTATCTGCTTTTTTTGGTAGATAGAAAGAATGCCAAAAACAATTCCCATTAAAAGCCAGAGTAAAAAAGCTACTTTTGAGGCTTCGAAAACATCTATTAAGGTTGCGTTTAGGAAAAGTCCAACCAAGCCGGCAGAAAAACCTAAAACAAAACTTTTAGCGATACTTGATTCGATATCGGGCCAAATTTTTTTAATATATACGCCCAGTGACAAAAATATAACAAAAAAAGACACAAGCCCCAAAATACCAATTTCTCCGAGCATTCTAAAATAATTGTTGTCAACCGCAAGACTTACGGAGCCGTAACCGCTTCCTAGCAAAATATTCCTTTTAAAAGCCTCAATAGCGCGCGGCCATTCCCCCTGAAACCTGGTTGTAAACGAAAGATCATAAGCAGCGGCTTTTTTGACTATAAAATTTCCCTGAATCAAAAGAGCGTCTGCAGATATTTTAGCTTTAACATCAGGAGGAAATTCATAGAAAAAATCATCCACTTTTTTTACAACAGGGGAAAGTGTTAAATTAATATAACCTGTTCCCTGGGGAAGACTTTCTCCTGTTGATATATTTGTTGCGGTAACAAGAGGAACTTCAGGCGGAATAAGCTTAAAAGGCAGTACCGCCGCTTGCGAGGATGACGGGTCGTTTTTGTCACCAACGATTGTTTTTACCAATTCTTCTTTATCCTTAACTCTTTTTTGTAAAACAACCTTGTCTTTAAAATACTCCGACTTTACAAATTTAATATGACCAACAGAATCTCCGGTTTTTGCATCAACTAAAACATCAACCTCTCTAATTGTGCTCTTAAAGCGGTCAAGAAGAGTTGATTGAAAGCTAACAATAAGGATTAAAAACGTCAGAACTATTGGTATAGATAAGAAAACGAGTTTTCTTTTTTGGAAGAAAAATACAATAAAAAGAGAGACAAATAAAACAAAAAAGGACACTCTGGAGACTGTCATAAAAAGGAGGATAAAGCCCAAAAAAGCTGTTAATAAAAGGAATATTCTTATAAGCAAATTTTTAAACCCGAAAACCATGCTGACAATAATTGGAATCACTAAAACAAGATACGCTGCTAAATCATAGTGTCCTGCAAAAGTGGAAGGAACTCTAGACAACTGCGAAAGCTGAATTGGTATACCCTTTGCAAATTCTTCATTCATTGTAAGATAAGCGGGAAATCCTAAATACTTTTGTCCAAAACCATAGCTAATTACGGCAAGAAGAGTAATCACAATCGCTGCAAACACAAAAGGAATTAATTTCTTATCATTCATGCTTTGGTATGCTATAAAGAATAAGCTCATATACTCTATGTGCCTTACAAGACTTAAAAAGGCAACGTTCGGAAAAACATTGGCAAGGGTTGGGAAAATCAACAATATTCCATGAAGAGTAGAAAGAGTTCCAACAAGCCAGAAAATCAAAATAGGCAGCGTTAGGGGGGTCTTTAAGTTTATTTTTTTTCTAAAAAGAAGCGCTACCCAAAATAACAGAATAAATAAAACAACAAAATCTTCGGTTCTAATATAAACCCAGGTATTTTTGATATCTAAAAGAGGAATCTTGGGAATTAAGGGAATAAAGATTAATAAAAACAGCGTTAGTAAAAATAAAATTTTATCTTTAACAAAGGAGAAAAAAAAATTCATACTTTTAAAGCTTGCGAATAAGTATCCTGCAAGTATTTATTATTAATTATTTTTCCAAGCAATACAAGAAGTATTGATTTTGTACATAGCATAAATTTTACAACATGATATTGCCATTTAGGCTTATTCTTTTTATAAAAAATTAAAATCCCTTTATAAATATTTACAATTGCAAATGTTCTATTACTGCTTCCAAGCTCTTTATGAAAAAGAGTTATATTTGGATAAAAATATGTCAAAAAGCCTTCTTTCTTTACTCTAAAGCACAATTCCATATCTTCTATGTACATAAAAAACTCTTTTTCAAATCCATTTACCTTATTAAAAATATCTTTTTTTATCATAAAACTTGCACCGCTTACCCAGTCTACTTTTTTGATAATATTCGGGCTTTCTCTTAAGTTAAACGATTTGTTAAAACCAAGAAGAACTAAAAATAAATTGAAAAGTGAATAAAACTTTCCGCAGGATAATTGACTTGTTCCGTCTGCATTTTTTAATTTTCCGCCCAAAATCCCAATGTTTTTATTGTCAGATAAATAATTAACCATTTTTATAAATCCCTGGTTTTTTATTTCGGTATCGGAATTTAAAAATAACAACAATTCACCCTCTGCCTTGGATGCACCCAAATTACATCCTTTTCCAAAACCCAAATTTTCTTTGCTTTCTATAACCTTTAAATTAGAGATTGTTTCTCTTAATTTAGATATTGCTTCGAAATCTCCGTCCTCGGAATTATTATCCACAACTATAATTTCAAATCTATTTTCGTCCAGTTCTTTTTTATATTGCTCTACAATTGAATTTACGCAAGAGGTTGTTAGGTCTTTTGTATTGTAAGACAAAATGATTACTGAAAGTTTCATCAGTTACCTAAACCACGCGGCTCTGCCAAGTTTGTAGTTTGGGTTTTTATTTTGCCTTTCACCGATTTCCTTTGCAGGAACTCCGCCGACAATCTTAAATTCCTCCACATTCTTTGTTACAACAGCGCCGGCTGCTACAACAGCGCCTTTTTTGATAGTTACTCCTGGTAAAATAATTACTCTTGGGCCAATAAAAACATAATCCTCAATAACAACTGGTTTTTTAATAACGTTTTCCACTCCTGCAAAATTTTCTTCAGACGTATCATGTTGAGAGTTATAAATCATAACCTCACTTGCAATGTCCACATGGTCTCCGATAATTAATTTATCTCTCCCGTCCAAAACAGCATTTTCTCCTATTATGGAATCCCTACCTATTGTAATATTTGGTGGGTAGTAAAATACTGCTCCCATGTGAATTGTTGAAGCGCTGCCAATTTTTACTCCGTAAAACCTATAAAAAAACCTTCTTATATGATGGGACGGAACGTGACCCGCCCATCTAAGCTTCATAACAACAAATTCCCAAAAGACTGTTTTTATCCTTCTTATTACTCTTTTCATTATTTTACCCCTAAATCTTGTAAAACTTTCAAAGTTTCTCTTGCTGTTTTTTCCCAAGAAAATTTCTTAACCTGTTCGTAACCCTTTTTAATCAATCTCTCCCGTAATTCTGGATTCTGAATTATAGATTCTAAATTCTTCCTTATGTCCTCAACGTTTTCGGGGTCAAAATACAAAGCCGCATCTCCTCCGGCTTCGGGAAGACTGGAAACATTACTTGCTGCAACAGGGCATCCGTATTGCATTGCTTCCAAAATAGGCAAACCGAATCCTTCGTAAAGGCTTGGCAGGACAAAGCAAAGCGCATTTTTATATAATGAGGGCAAATCTTCATCGGAAATCGAATCTAAAAACTTTACCCTATCCTCCACTCCGTATTTTTTAGGTGCATTTAATATATCTTCGTATTGCCAGCCCTTTTTCCCCACAATAACCAGCGATAAATCGCCGACTGATGATTTATGATTTATGATTAACGAAAAAGCCTCAATTAGTCTAACAATATTTTTTCTTGGCTGTAATGTGCCGACAAATAAAATATAATCTCTTTTAATTCCGTATTTTTTACTTAAATCATTCATTCTTAAATCTTTAATCTTTAATCCTAAATCCGGTTTGATTCCTGGATAAACTACAGCAATCTTTTCCGGACTTACCCTATACATTTTGATTATATCATTCTTGCTGGAATTACTGATAGTAATTATCTTTTTGGCTTTTTTTATTGAATATCCTCCCCAAAACTTTAATTGGTATAAATCTCTTTTCTTAAAAAGATTTGGGAAATAAAGGTATGATACGTCAAGAATCGATATAACGGAAGACGAAGATGTGTAAAGAGGAAGATAATGTGTAGGAGAAAAGAAAACGTCCAGTTTATAGTTCTTTAGCTTTCTTGATAGTCCCAAAAGCGTCCAAAGCTTTTTTGATTGAATTACTACGTATTTCCATTTTTCCGTTTCTTTTGGCATATCGGAAGACGGCTCAACCGGAAGAAAAACAGAATACTCGTTCACAGTATCTAATTTTGCTAATTTTGACAGAAGCTGAAAGCAAAATTCACCACTTCCAACCCTATTTGGCAAACCTGTTTTTTTATTATATCCAAAACGAGGCACAACAGCCTCATACCCGTTAATTCCAATCTTCATAAGCTTAAAATTTAAAATATAAAACTTAAAAACCTGGATAGATCACTTTGAGCTTATTTTCCGATATATTGAGAATTTCTTCCGCATCTTTTTTGGTCGCTTCGGATATACAAAAAACCATATCTGATTCTTTCTTTACCCATTGCAGTTTTCTTTTTTGAACATCAACAATCTTCCTATCTGTTTCGTTAGGATATTTATATACAATCAAATCATAAAGAATCGTTGCTTTTTTGGCGCGTTTCACAGGAGGTTCTGTCCAGTCGGATGTAATAAAAACATCAACGTCTCCAATTAAATTTTCGATCGGGAATATATGCAGTTTATTCCAAAGTATATTTAAAACAGAAGGCGGTATTTTAAATTGCTTAATCTTGACGTTAGAATATGTTCTTAAATCTTTAATCTTAAATCTTAAATCTTTTCTCAAAGAGGAAAAAAACAATATGTAATCATTCTTCTTGTCTAAATCAACTATACTTTGAACCAGGCTCTCGAGATAATTAGCTACTCCGGTATTCTTGTAAGCTAACTGTGAAACGTCTATACCGATTTTCATATACTTATAAAATTGACAAAAAACATATTTTGTGATATATTGACATTAACTTACCCGACGTGCATGCATGTCGGGTTTTTTATATATCTTGAACAAGTTCTTCCGAATTTATTTTTATTAGCTTAACATTTTTAAATTTTCTATTAAAAACTGGCTCTTTTTTAAAAACCAGGACGTAAGATTGAAAAAACAATAATCCTTGATACATAATCTTATTTTCAAGACAAATAAGACTTATCTTCTTCTTATGATTGAATTTTCTAACACTAAACAGTGCTTGAATAAAATCTGCATCTCCAGTCATTAGAAAAACTTCTTCATACTTATTTAAGAATGCGTAGGTAATTATGTCCGCTGTTAATTTTACGTCTACTTGTTTTTCTTTGCCACTTGTTTTTGATCTATAACCCTTGAAAAATACAAGATTTTTAGTCTCTTTAACTGATTTATAAAACATTGCTTCATTTTTTAAATATTTCTTTTGTTTTTCTGTGGGCTTTTGGGAAGAAGGAGAATAAGAAGCATAAAAATAAATTTTATCAAACTTTAGACTTAACTTCTCTTCTGTTTTTTTTATAAACTTAGGGAATTCTAAATATTTATCAGGACCAAAAAGATCATATTGACCAGCATATAAATTTGTACCGTCGATGAAAAGGTATCTTCTTATTTTTACTGCTTTTTTATCTGTCATATTTTATAAACTTTACAAACTTTTACGCTGTTTTATATCTTAAGCCTTCTTCTGGCTTAGGATTATCATTGTTTTTTTCCGATATATGGAGTATTAAATCCGCTAAAAAGCCTGTAAATAAAACCTGAAAGCCAGCAAGAACAAGAAGTACTCCAAAAGTAAGAAGTGGTCTTCCTCCTATTGTTTCTCCTATAAATCTAAGGATAGCTAAGTAAAACAAGACAAAAAATCCTATTGCTGACAATACTCCGCCTATAAATCCAAAGAAGTGCAAAGGTCTTTTTGCATATTTTGTCAAAAATAAAATCGTAAACATATCGGGAATATCTCTGAAAATTTTGGAAAAACCGTATTTTGACTTTCCGAATTTTCTTTTTTCATGAATAATCGGAATCTCAGTGACATTAAAACCCTTTTCCGCCGCTAAAAGTGGGATAAACCTGTGCATTCCGCCGTATAAATTAAGGCTGTGCGCTAGTTCTTTTGTATATAGTTTTAGTCCGCAGTTATAATCATGAAGCTTAACGCCCCAGAAAGCTCCTACCAAAAAATTGAAAAGTTTTGAAGAAATTCTTTTCTGAATAGGATCTTTTCTGTTTTTCCTCCATCCCGAAACCAAATCAAACCCTTCTTTTTGCTTTTGTATAAGTTTCTTTATTTCTTCCGGCCTATCCTGAAGGTCCGCGTCCAAGGTGACGACCAAATTTCCATTTACCGCTTGGAATCCGGATGTTAAAACCTCTGCTTTGCCTCTGTTTTTTCTAAAAGAAAAAATTCTGACATTGCTATTTTTAGCTTCAAATTTTTTAAGTATTTCCAATGTTTTATCCGTTGAGCCGTCGTCAACAAAAATTACTTCGTAAGTTTTATCAAGTTTAGGAAGGTTTGCCATGAGGACTTTATAAAACGCATCCAAACTCTCCTCTTCGTTAAAAACAGGTATAACTGCGCTAATCATAGTATTATGTATGAAGTGATACTTGATACTCATTTATTTTACCATTTCCTAAGCTATTTTAACAAATCGGTTTGTTAATATTGTTATTATTCTGCTACTTTGCTATGTAGCAAGATAGCAAAAGCAAAATAGAATTATCTTTGGTAATTCCTTTTATATTGCCTTTCTATTTGTTTATTAATTACTCTCTTATTGCTAAGAGATGATTCAAGGCTTTTAATAGCAATTTTTGTTTTATTATCTTTTTGCAACATTTTCTCCTTTAAAATTCTTTCAATTATTCTTTCCGGTAAGAAATACGTCGGATACTTATCCTTAATCTCTTTCCAAACTGATTCATCCATTAAATCCTTGTTTTTAAATTCTTTTGGCAGTCGTTTTATAACATTTCTAAAACCATCGCCTTTCTCTGTAAGCCAAGCTGCAATTTTAGCAATAGTCCCGTGACTTACGTGAATTTGTCTTTGAATTTCTCTATAGTCTTTTCCTTCCAGAAGAAACTTTGCAATTCTTAGTCTTCTTGATAAAATTTCAAGTTCTTTTTTGGTCAACAAATCCCCGAGAAAAATTATAGCTTCATCCATATTTTTACATAGTAAGAAGCCGTTAACTAGATCTAAAATTATTCCATGTTTTTCTTTTTCCGATTCTGAAAACTTTTTCGTATAAAAATTCATATGCAAATACAAGATATATTAAGCCGGAATATCCCAATCTGCTATCGTGCTATGTAGCACTGTAGTATGAATATTATAGAGTAGTTTGTTGTAAATTGAAATGTGTTCTTATGGAAGAACCTATAAATTATGCTTTGATTAAAGGATTTTTGCTTTTGAGTTAAATTACTTGTTTTTTAAAAGAAGAACTATTGAAAGAAAAAAGAAGGCGGCGGCGTACCAAACTAAATGTTGAGCCGTGAAAAAAACCCATAAAGCAAAAAGCGGTATGGATAAAACAAGACAAATAATGCCTGCGATAGTAGACAACCTGCTGTTTTGCTTTATTAAAACTAAAATAAAGATTACTAAAAAAATTATATCTTGTAATTTCATACTTTTTTCTTTCTTAAATATATTAAAACACTTAAAATTAATACTAATGTCGAACCGCTTATAGCCATTCCTATATTTACTAAGATTTGAGGATAGTAATAAAGTACCATACTATAATCTCCGCCTTTCCTTAAAGTAAAACTGTTAAACCGCCTTTCATAAGGGTCCGACCCTACTAAGCTTGGCCAATCATAAAATTTAGTATCACTATCTCTCGCCATCCAGCTCGCATCATAGTTTTCTGAGAAAACAATTACATCACCTTTTCTTGCATTTTTTACTTCAAGCTTGTATTCAACCGGACTTATGTACCGATATGTTAGTTTCTGATTGCTGATTGCCCCGCCTGCATCGTTTTGCGAAGCATTGCGGACAGGTGATTGCTGACCTGCCTCGCCGGCTGGCGGGTTGCTGATGTAAAAATGATCTCTTGGATTTGAAATTTCAAAAACTGCAATTTTTCCAAAACCACTTACCTGCTTTAAATAGGGTATTTGTTTAATTTCATTTATTGTTTTTTGATAAGTGTCACTATTGTATTTTCTGTCCTTTAAAAATATTTCTCCTTGACTATCGTATGGAACAATTACGTATTTAACTGCGGACTCCTGAAGCAAATTTTTTGTTTTATCTATTCTAATGTTCTGCAGAACATTAGAATAACCGGAAGTTTTGAAAAAATCATTGGCGGGAATCGCTGGATGTAAATTAGAATAAAATCCGAATCTTTGTGTAGTTGGTATCCAAAGAGTTCTTGAAAAACTATTTTGTGAAGATAGGAATTTTTCAAGCTTTATATAATCATTGGGAATTGATGTAGGCTTGAAAGTTCCTGTTAATTGTCCTAACAACGCAGGACGGATGAGAAGAATTAAGAATAAAGAAGTAAGAATTAAGAATATGTTTGGTATAAATTTTTGAATTTTGAGTTGTACTTTTAAACTTTGAACTTTGAACTTTGAACTTAGGATGCCGTAGATATTCCATATCGAAAAAGGAATAAGAATGGAATAGCTTATGGCGACGAGCGTATACCATTTTGTCGGATCGCGGAACATAATAAAACCGGGAACATGTTCAAACATCCATAAATATATTCCTCCAAAGGGCTCATTCGCTCCTTTTGCTAAAAATGTACCAATTAATCCTAATGAAGCAAAAAATAATACGTAGCTCTTGGTTCCTTGTTCTTTGATCTTGGAAATGAAAAAAAGTGAAGAATAAGCCAGAATTGGAAGCATTAAAAACTCGGGTTTTAAAAATCCTGTTTTACCAAAAATATTTTCCGGCCAGTTTGGATGCAAAAGCGAGAATGAATCTTCAAGCTTTGCAAAACTGAAAAATTTTACTGACTCCAAAGAGCTATAAGCACTTCCAAGTTCCACGAGCGGGTTTTTCCCTCCGGAAATTAACGGTATTATCCAGAAAGAATTTAAAAGAAAAGTAACTATTCCGGGAATTATAAAAATATAAAATACAAAATACAAAATATAAAATATTTTTTTCCTTAATGTTTCTTTACTTAATACATAATTCATAATACTTAATACTGCATAAACCGCGACAGCAGCTAGTGTTATATATGCAATCCTTAAATCAAACATTACCAAAATTGAAAGTAATAAACCCGCAATTATTGCATATTTGATATTTGATATTTGATATTTGATATTTCGACTTGAAGACAAGATAACATCTGTAACTTTTATAAAACTTGCTAGAGCAAGTGGGGCTATGGAATAGGCCATAGCTACTCCCATCTGTCCCCCGCCGACAATCATTAGAATGTAGGTATTTAATGTAAAAAGGGCAGAGGAAAGTAATGCAAATTTATCCGAAAATAATTTTTTGAATAAAAAATAAGAAGATAAAATAGAAATAATTAAAAACGGCCAAAACCAAGCTATTCTTTCTATAACTAGCCAGTCGAATTTAAAAAAATTGAAAAGAAGATAAATAGTTGATGAAAAATAAAAAAACAATCCTAAAATTGTCAGATTGCTACCGCCCAGTCCGGAATTAAACACAGAGTTCCAACTGCTTGGGTTAACACTGAATTCTTTCAATGAACTATTATAAAAAAATCCCCAGTCTCCTGCGGATAATGGATTGAACAAGAACCAACCCTTATAGATCAGTAAGATAATTAATATAATAATTATGGAAACGAAATATCTGGCCTGATTTTTATTAAACATACATTTCTATAGTATTCTTAATTAGATTATTTAGCATAACTATCTAAAATAATTCTTACTTTTTATTAAGGAAAAGATTTCATAAACTACAGCAATAAATATAAACATATAGGCAAATTCTGCTGATTTTTCAGATGCAAAGTCTCTGCCAAAACCTAAAAGAAGAAGTGTTAAAAAAAGAAAAAAAATAGCGTAAATAAAAGAATATCTACTACTTAATTTTTCTTTTAAAATTAAAACTATCCAAAAAATCACTATGGAAATAAATACAATGTCGTTTTTAATAGGTAAGAATAATAAATAAATAAAAATTGGAAACAAAAAAATAGAAAGAACAATCTTTTTCATCATAACACTAAAAATTACACTCAAGAGAAATAAAGTAAATATAGATAAGTAAATAACAAAAATGGGAATAAATTCTTCATAGTTGAAAGAATAATTAATTTTTTTTGTAAGAAAAGTTAATATATTTCCTGGACTATTGATAATTTCTTTTTTGGGGAATTGATATTTACTAACCAAATAAGATTCGTCACTGCCAAGATATAAAGGACTCAAATGTTCACCTTTCTCTGCCGTTATCTCAAAATAATAAATTTTTCCTTTGGAATTTTTTATTATAGCGAAACCAAATGGAAAAACAATATCTCTAGCAAAAATGTTTGTTTTATATTTATTTATATTTACCCAGTTATTTGCTTTTTTTTCTTTTATTTTGAATGTAAATATTTTTTCCTCATTTGGCTCCCTCCACTTAAAGCTTTGTAATGGAAGGACTATAGTTCCGAGATAATTTTCTCGTGCTCTAAATTCTCCAATAATCTTATCTCCACCGTTTATTTTACCTCTTGCTGGTTCAAGCAAGTAATCATTGCCATGCTTATATGATATAGTACTTATGCTATTATCAGTGCTAAGCGAAGTAAGAAAAGCAGTAAAAAACATCAACATTGCTAAAAAAATAATAAAAAAACTAATTTTTTTTACTGACATCATGTTTATATTCAGATAATTAACACTTTTATAATCTAGAGTAACAATAAATTAATTAAGATTGTTTTTTAAAAATCTTAATATATGAAAAAATATAATATTTTTATTAAATTGAAAAAGAAAATTCCATTAATTCCTTTATATTATATTGTTTTACCCATTTTAACACTAATCCTTTTCCTAATTCCAATACTCTTCTGGTTTAATAATTCCTACTACGTTGGGGGAGATGATACTCTTCTTTACTACATATACCCAAGGGAGATGATTAACAGCTACCTTTTCAACATTGCAACCGACAATGTTTTATCCGGAATAGGTAGTTATTCTGTGCAATTTTATCAATTACCATTTTTTCTTTTGATAACAATAGTAAAATTTCTATTTCCTTTTCTCAACACTCAAACCCTTATGTATGGGCTGAATCTCTCAATGGGATTTCTTTTTTTCTATTTATTTTTAGGATTATTTATTAAAAATAAATCTTCATATGATTTCTTTATAAAAATATTAGGTGGCTTATTGTATGTATTCTCTATATTTTCTTATTATACTTTATGGCAAGCTCTTTTTACGCCATACCTTGTTTCTGGATTCCCAATTATGGCTTATTTGTTTTTAAAAGCCTTTATGGATAAGAACATAAATATACTTATCTGTTTATCCTTATTTATATCTTTATTCAGTATCATAATTTTACTAATACCATGGTTAACACTTGGTATTGTTGCTGTTATTCCGTTATTTTTTACAATTTTTATTAAAAACAAAAAAAGATTTATATTCTACTTCCTTTTTACCATTATACTAGTATTTTTTCTAAATTTTTATTGGCTTTATCATTTTATGATTCAATCTTTAAATATTTTCGATAACGCTAGAAACGTATTGCTAGACTTAAATTCTCCTAAATTCGTAGAATCCGCACGAAATACTATTATTGAAGTAACAAGACAAAACAATTTAATATATCCTTTTTTTGATTTAGTTCATAAAAAAATTCAGGAAAGCGGCAAATCGCCAAATTTTCAAATTTTTAATAATTGGCATGAAAAGTTTTTATTATTTCATTTAATACTTACTTCGGTAATATTACTCGCGGGAACAAAACTAAGAAAAGTTTCAAACGAAACAAAAAAAATATATATATCCGGACTAGCGGGATGGATTTTAATTCTTTATATGTACACTGTTAATATTGGTAGCAGTTTCGGCTTGAATTTTTTTGTTTGGCTTATTGAAAATATTCCGGGATTTACAATGTTCAGAAACATCCAGGGTAAAATAGCACCCGCTTTTCCTTTTATCTACGCATTTGTCTTTGTAATAAGTCTCAAAATTATTTACGATTCTATAAAAAAACACAATCTGAAAAAAATATTGCTTTTTATTGGCATCGTTCTTGTAGTTTTAGAAGCAAAACCGTTTATATTTAATGAGTACTTTAACCGGCCCTTGTGGACAACAAAAAATACATATACAACAATTTCAGGATTCAATAATGATTTTGATAATTTAGTCAGATATTTAAACGGGACTGAAGAAAACTCGAGGTATCTTTGGCTTCCGATTACAGCAGTAAATTACGTAACCATTAAAGATAAAAATCTTGAAAACCACTATTACACCGGGCTTTCACCCCTTCAGTTTCTTGCAAATATAAATGACATTGCCGGAGTAATGAGTTTTCCTCTGGAAACGCAAAAAAAAATTACCGAAAGTTTTATTAATAAAGATTACAATGGAGTCGGAAATATTCTAAAAAATCTTAATGTTAATTACCTAATTGTTAACAATGATTTTTCGAATGAACTTCAAAAAAGTTATTTTTTTGCAAGCGCTATTCCGAATTTATACTCTGCTCAAGATTCAAAATTTAAGGATTCCATTCTTGGGAATAAAATAATAAGCTTTAACAATAGATATGAAATATATAAAATAAAAGACAAATATTTAAGTAATAAAATTACCTTCTCGGATAATCAGGCTGATGCAAACGTTAAAGAACCCCAAATAAAATTTACAAAAAAAACTAATTATTTATATCAAATCAATATTAGCAATTTGAGCGGAGAAGCAAACTTAATATTCTTAGAAAGATACAGTCCATTTTGGAAACTTTATATTAATAACTCAAGGGAGATTATTCCAACTATCGAACATTTACAAATTTATAATTACGCAAACTTATGGAAAATAAATTCTGATGAAATAAAGAAAACAGTGGACAAAAATAAATATAAATTAAATCCTGATGGAAGCATTAACTTAAATATTAATCTGTACTTCGAACCGCAGAGATATTTTATACCCAGCAATATTGTTAGCCTATTAACACTGCTAACAATCTTGTGTTACTTTTCGCTTAAATTAATCCCGCGGTTTAATAAAAGATCTAAAATGTAATGCAACCTAGCTTTTCATTTTTAGAGATTGCACCATAATTCTTTCTATATTATCAGCAAACTTATCCCAAGAAAATGTGCTAAGAACATATCTTTGTCCGTTTTTTGCAATTTTTTTTAATTCTTTTCCGTTATTTAAATATTTAGTAATTTTTTCTGTTAACATATCGACATTTCCGGCTTGATAGACAATTGCATTAACTCCATCGCTTAATACCTCACTTACACCGGATCCGGAAGATACTATTACAGGAAGACCCAATGCCATTGCTTCTATTGCAGTCAAACCCCAGGTTTGCGGATTATTGGGGAAAATCAGAATATCACAATTTTTGATATATTTCATTCTTTCCTCATCTGTAAAATATTTATCTATAAGATGAACATGAGATTCTAATTTCTCTTCGGAAACAATGTTTTTTAAAAATCCTCCATATTTTTTATCAAAATCAAGTTTTGACAAAATAATTAAATGGATTGATTTATTTTTCAATTTTTTCAAGGCATATAGCACATCCTCGTATCTTCTGTTTCTTGCTAATAAATTTGCGCAAACAAGCAATGTGCTATTCTTATCAATTCCAACTTCTTGTCTCAAGTCTAATTTGCTCTTAAAATTTCTAAATCTATTAACATCAATTCCGCTTCTTATAACCGTTACTTTATTATCGTTAATTTTTAGCCATTTTTTTGCCCTCTCTTTATTATTATTATCCAAAACGATTATTTTACTTATTTTTTTAGAAAATTTTCTATCCATTTTTAATTTAAACCTTTCCCAAAAATTACCATGCAACCTACTTGGAACATCATTTATATTTGCAATAATTGGAACCCCTTGAAAGCCCAATCCGCCTGATACCCAAATCCCAAACCAATCATGAGGGTTAAGGATGTTGATCTCCTTATCTTTAAAAAGGTTTCTGAACCTTGAAATATATATTAACGCCATGTAAAGATATACCTTTTCCAATGTAGAAATATTTTTAATAAACTTATAAATTATTGATTTATTAACATTTGTACAAAAATATATATTGAATTTTTCAAATTCAGGGAAAGATGATCCTTTTAAATAAGCATAGGTGAAAAAAGAAACATTGTGTCCTTTTTTTAACAGAGCCTTAGCAAGTTCTAGACTTTGTTTAGCTGTTCCATTTTTAGAAATAATAATAGGCAGAATAATAGCAACGTTAAGTTTTTTGTTTTTCACTTTGTAATTTTAAATTTTTTAAAAATATTTATATTAATCGTTTCTACCGCTGATGCTGTAAGCAATAGAAGTATTGCCCATATAACTAATCTTTCTGCAATTATAGGGTTGTTTAAGAACAACTGGAAGGGAACAAGCAGAAGAAATAATAGAACTATAAAAAACAAAATTTTGCTTTCAACAGAAAAATATTTAAATAAAATTATTTGTGTTCCGAGTATAAAAAAAATAATCGCTCCATTATCGTGGACATTAATAATATTTAAAATATCGAAAACAATAACCAAAAAATTTATTATTAATAATGAGTAGTATTTTGTAAAAATTTTTACATTTAAGAACAATAAAATTATTAAGAAATATAAAGGCAGAAAATAGGCAATCGAATGTAAAATAAATTCTCTACTGGTAAATGAGTTAATAATCTTTTTTAGAATATAGCTTGGAGAATATTTTGCATCAGAAAATTGATATTTAGTCAAAAAGATAGGCTCAGCTATACTTACCGCAATTGCATCTCCGATTTTACCAGATATAGATTCTATTTCAAACTGATATGTCTTTCCTTTGGAATCGTTAATAACAGGAAGCCCAAAAGTAAAAAAATCATCTGGCTGAAACTGATCAACCTTATATTTATTTTGATAATACCAGGAGTTTTCATTTTTTTGTTTTATACGAAAAATAACACTATCTTTATTTATTCTGTTATACGTATTAAATCTTACAGCAACTATACCAAGGTTATTCTCTTTTGCAATAAATTCACCTGTTATTTTTTGTCCTTTTAATAGTTCAGTATTTTGAAAAATAAAAATAGCATTTTTATTGTGAGGATAAAATAATATTGAAAATTTTTCGGAATAAGTAAGCACTGATAATAAAACTCCTAAAATAAACAAAAATATAATTAAAATTAGTCTAAATTGTTTTTTGGAATACATATTACAAATTATTTTTTCTTTAAACCCTTACTCAAATAAAAAATTTCCAAAAATATTATAGATAGTGCCGTAACTATACTTATAGCTCCTCCAATATAAACTAATTTTTGCGGATAATAATCCAGTGTTAAATTCAAACTTATACTCCCGTCATTATTTTCTGTATAAAACTCTTTATTGAATTGTTTCTTAATATGCTCGGTATCTATATACCATCCGTTAGCAAAATTATTATGTAACGGAATATTTTTGTCTTTTTGATACAAAATATTTTTCTTATTGCCATTAAGATATAACATCCAGCCTTTATTGTATAAGTCTTGGAATATTAATAGCTTCTTTCCTTTAATATGTTCCAAAACAATGTTGTATTTCGAGTTTGATTTTTGAGTAAATTTGACATTTTTATAATTTTGATAACCATCGTCAATGCGATTGGTTAAATAAAATAGATTACTTTTAAAAGTAGGATTAACTTCATAAAGGATATATGTATTCCCAAAATTTTTTATTTCTTTTCCCAATATCGCATTCCTAAAATTCTCATCTTGAATCTGCAGCATATTACCCGAGTATAAAAAACTCATAGCTTCACTTGGTAATTTTTCTTTGTTATCAACAATATAATTAATATTAAGTTTTTGAAAAGTTTTTCCAATGTAGGAATATTCCCTATCTCCTATGGCTTTGAAAATTTTTCCGCCCAGCTCGGAATCAAAACCGGTGCCAAAACTTAAATAACCTGTGTAATCTAATTTTCCAGTAAGAATACTAAGGGGAGAAGTTCCAAAATAAAAATGCCCTTTATTTTTCGCGTCTTCCATGTAAGCGTAACTCGGATAATTTAACGGTATCCATGCAAACCTAGAACCGGACTCCGTATTTTTTACATATTGAGTCAGATTATAAAATTCCTTTGTAAAAACTCCGGATATGCTGTTAAAGGTCTTTGTATCGTTATTTATCTGAAAGATAAATGAACGGGCGTTAACAAATATAATTATTAATACAGCAACTAAAAAAGCAAATATGTATTTTCTGTTCTTAATTTTTTCCGCTACTATAACAGCACTAAGAGCGAATGCAAATGCGTAAGAAAAAGCTAAAGCGAAACTAAATTTATCATACATATTACGAAACATGGAGAAAAAGGGTATTTTTTCATTCAAAAAAATAAAAATATTAACGCTCCAATTGCCAAAGCTAGGCGAGAAAAAGAAAAAAGCCAATAATAAACAAAATAAACTAACCAGATAATACTTTTTAAGGTGGGTTTCTGCTTTTTTTATATATATTCCGGCGAAAACAATTGTTAAAATAAAAATTTCCTTTAAGAAAATAAATATTGAGAAATCTTTAATAATCGTTGTGTTTCTTTCGTTAAATATTGTGTTAAGCTGGCTAAAAATTCCCGATACGCTTTTGATTAAATTACCGCTACTCGTTTTAAATTGCTCTGACGAATAATATTCTAAAGCTGATACTGATCCTGTTTTATTAAGGTATGAGTAAAGCAGAGGAAGTATCCAATGAAAATTAAGCAAAATCGTTACAAGAAAAAAAAATAAAAAATACAGTATGAAAATTCTCTTTTGTTCCCAAAATTTATAAACAAAAACTGGTAATAAAGCTATAAACGCAGCAGCAGACCAGGGAAGGGTATTAAATGTAGAACTGAAAATTGAAAATACTAAAGAGCCTAACAGCAAAAGAAAAATATTTTTCCGCTCTAATGCTTTAAGAAAAAAATAGAGTGAGCAGGGAATTGTAAAAACCAGATATACAGCAAGAAGTTGGTTTACATAAAGTGTATTTATCAAATACGTTGAAAAAATATAAAAAAAACTTGCTATAATTTTTATGTAAGTACCATAATTTATATTTTTATTAATCCAAATACCTAAAAATAAATAGAAAAACAAAAAACCTAATCCTAAATTCAAACCATACATTAGTTGTTGAACATTCAAAAAAGAAAATTGCTTAAGTAAAAAGATAATAAAAATAATGGGGGCCAAAAAACTTCTCGGAGAATAACCTGCAATTGTTCCTAGTATATTATCCGAAGAAATTTTAAAAACGAAATTATCTAAAAACTGTTGGGGAAATATATAGTAAAGTCTTGAATCATCGCCGCCGACTATATATAACTTACCCCAAAACAATTGAGGAATTAAGATAAGTATTAAAGAAATCAAAAAAAGAAGCAGAAAATTTTTATTTTTTATTTTTTTTAAAATCATCATATTTTTCAATTCCTCTATATAAGTAATAAAAATAACTTAATCTTACTTTTTTCATTAAGATTTTATATAAATCTTGCTCATTTATGTTTTTATTTTTAATTAAGGACCTAATATAATTTCTTTTTTTAATTGTAGCTGGTAATGTAACAATATTCCATATTATGGCTTTTTGAATTGATAAAAATACGTCAAAACGCAGCTTTGTAATAAGAAGAAAAGCGTAGGCTTCACAAATTAATAAATGACTCGGTAGAATCTTTAATAAAGTGGATGCATCTAAATTTTTAATATAGGAATTTATCCTATTTTTAAAAGAATGGTATTGCACAAACGAATTATCAAGCTTCGCACTTGTTCCTCCCATCTTATGGTAAATTACGGATTTTGGCGCAAAAACTATTTTATATCCTGCCAGCCAAACCCTATGACACATATCTGTTTCTTCAAAATAAGCGAAATAGCGACTATCAAAAATCTCCCCGTCAACTTTTATTTTTTCTAAGACTCCCCTTTTAAAAATCATACAGGCACCTTTGGCAGAATAAATATCAATTTGCTTGTAATATTTTGGGGAATCTTTTTTTGCTATCCCGTAGTGATAAAGAAATCCTGTATTTGTTAAAAATGCGCCTACTGAATCAAGTTTTGTGGGATCGTCCATTAATAAAATTTTACTTTGTGCGCCCGCAATTTTTTTATCGCTCTCCAAAACTTTTACTAACTCCGAAAGAAAATTTTTAGTAACTTTAGTATCATTGTTTAAAAACAATACATAATCACCTGCGCTTTCTTCGTAACCAATATTGTTTGCTTTTGCAAAACCTAAGTTTTCTTTGTTTTCTACAATCTTTGTTTTAAGAAAATTGTTTTTTACATACTCAACAGAGCCATCTTTTGAATTATTATCCACAAAAATAACCTCTATATTTTTATAGTTTTGATTGTAAAGTGAGACTAAGCATTCTTTAAGAAAATGTTTTCCGTTCCAATTTACAATAATCACAGAAACCAATTTTTCATGTTCTATTTGTGATAAATAACGCTTTTTCAATTCTTTTTTTGGCATTCTAAAATATTAAACGCGCAAAACATATTAATGACTGGTATTCTGTTCAAGAAAAGATTTATCGTTTGAAAAACGGGAACGTAATTATAAAGCAGGGTAGGGAAAAAGGCGTAACGTTTGCATGAGTTAACTTTCCAGCCATTGTTTTTGAGATAATTCAGCAGTGAAAATTTATTGCTTCGTAAATATTCTTTATTTAAATGGGATCCGATCTGGCCTATTAATATCAGAAAGGGAACGAATAATGGATTGAAGGGATTGGGCTCGAAAATTATTAAGGTGCCTGAATCTTTCAAAGCTTTTCTACTGTTTTGCAGAAGTTTATTTAAATCTTTCACGTGATGAATTGTATCCACAAGCAGGATGTAATCGAAATATTTATGATAAATTGGTCTTTGGAAGCTGTTTACTTTCCCAGTAAAATTGCCAATATTGTATGCCTTAGCTGTTTTATTTGCATATTCGATGGATTTTCGGGAAATATCGATTCCGATGACCTTTTTTACTATTTTTGCTATTCGTAAAGAATATCTACCGCTTCCGCATCCCACATCCAATACTCGTTTTTGCTTCGGGTTTTTTATCAAATCCAATATGGTTTTATATTCACCTTTAAGCGCAGTGGTTTCTTTAAAAAAATCTTCCCTCTTCAAGCGGGAGGCAAAATTATCAAAAGTGTCTCTTTGTATTCTATAAAATTTATCTTTATTTGCTTTCCAGCCACTCATATATCAAAGACTCTTTTTAAATTCGTTTCAAAAATTAAATCCCAATCAAATTTACTGGCATATTTTACCGCATTTATTCTATACTCGTTCAATCGTTTGTCATTCGTCATTAAATCCAGAATTACTTTGGTAATGTCTTTATTGTTTAATTCTACGATTTTTGCACATTGGTTTTTTACCAAATCTTTAGCATTGTATGGAACATCTGTCATAATAACGGGTAGTCCTGCTGCTAGATATAATTTAATCTTTCCCGGGTCTGCAAAATAGGTGTAACTAATTAATCCTTCTATTTCTCTCTCGTATGGTGCAACCGCTAAGACACACTTTGCCAATAAATTTTCGACTTCCGTATTATCTTTTATATAACCCAAGAAAAGTACATACTTTGTAACACGCAATTTTTCCGTTTGTTTTTTTAGTGTATACAAATAATCGCCGTCTCCGATTATGACGAATTTAAAATTTGGTATTTTTTTCACTATAAGAGGTATGGCACCAATTATATGTTGTATGCCCTGTTTTTTAATAACATGCCCTAAGTAAACCAATGTTTGTTTTTCTATGTCAGAAAAATTTAATCTTTTTATCCGCTTAAACCACATACCTATGGGAACTGTTTTTTGATTTGGAGCTGTAAAATTAAAATATTTCTTTCTGGCCATACTCATTCGTGGAGAGACATTCCATGTTTCGTCGGAATATTTCACGCAAAACCGATCAATCCAGTGATAAGCATAATTTAGAATTTTATTCTCGAATCTTTGCGGATTATAATCTATCACGTAATAAATAACGGTTTTTACAAACCCGCATTTCTTTAAAATGACGCCTGCCATGGCATTAAGATTATCACTGCCAAAAAAGACATCCCATTTTTTGCCGAATCGCAATGTCCAAAAAATAGTAAAAAACAAATCATGTAATAACGATATCAGTAGCGGTGATTTTTTTATCTTGCCGTAGTATTGCTGAATTTTTTTGCCATCGCCGTATAATTCGTATCCTGACCCTTGCAATTTCGGATCAAAAAATAAAGGATGGCCAATAAAAATAACTTTTTTAATTTTATTTTTCACTAGGTAATCCCTTAAATCCTGAGCGGGACCCCAAGAGTAAACGTGGGTCGAAATGATAATGCTCTTATTTAATTCAAGCACAACTTTTTATATACCAATCAATTGTTTTTTTTAATCCTTTCCTAAAATCAGTTTTTGCTCTGAATCCGAATTCTTTTTCCGCCTTCGTGACATCCAACTTTCGTCTCGGTTGACCATCAGGTTTTGTTGAATCAAATACTACCTTACCTTGATATTTAACCAAACTGGCAATTAAAATCGCCAGGTCTTTTATTGATATTTCAACGTGAGAACCAAGATTAACCGGTTGTATTTTATTATATCTTTCTGCCGCTAAAACGATTCCTTTAACAGCATCTTCGACGTATAAAAATTCCCGCGTCGGTTGTCCTGTCCCCCAAACGATAACTTGCGTGGTGTTTTTCTTTTTTGCCTCAACAAACTTCCGGATAAGTGCTGGAATAACGTGGGATGACTGCAATTCGAAATTATCGCGTGGTCCGTAGAGATTAACTTGCATTAAGTTAATGGAGTTAAAACCATATTGTTTGGCATATGCTTCTGACTGAACAAGGAGCATTTTTTTTGCCAATCCATATGGAGCATTTGTTTCTTCAGGATACCCCTTCCATAAATCTTCTTCTTTAAAAGGAACCGGCGTGTATTTAGGATATGAGCAAATTGTCCCAATTGAAACAAACTTTTTAGCTCCTGCTTTGCGTGCTTCTTCCATCATGTTAACACCCATGAGAATGTTGTCGTAAAACAACGTTCCTGGGTATTTCTGGTTATACCCGATACCGCCCACATTGGCAGCCAGATGAAATACAATATCAACGCCTTTAACCACCCTTTGACAACTTCTTGCTTCTCGTAAATCATACTCTGATGATCTTGGAATGTGTATGTTTTTCTTTAATACACCTCTCTTTAAGAGTCTTTCAACTAAATGACTTCCTAAAAATCCTGCACCTCCTGTTACTAAAACCTTTTTATTTTTCCAAAAATTATCCATATTATTTAGTGAATATTTTTACAATTTCTCTCATTTCTTTTCCAGTTAATTCGGGGTTGTTCCCAAAGTAAAGTCCCTGTTCATGAATAAGCCTTGCGTTTAAATTGTGAAAGTTCTTCATTAAATCAGGCATATATTTTTGAAAGAATGGCTGGGCGACCATATCTCCTCCTACAATTGGCCTTATTTCTACTTTATCTTTGCATTTTTCAACAAGGTCGTCCCGTATTTCTTTTGATTTACAAACAACAGGAACCGCAAAATTGGAAAGAAAATCAAGATGATTATATCTTATCGGAAAATATTTATTTTTATTTCCAAAAATAGGAACTGCCATTTTAAAGAAATTATCTCTTCTTTTTTTAGTAATTTCATCGATATATTTAAGCTGCGCATTGCCGATAAATCCGTTAATCTCCGTTGTCCGCAAATTGTACCCTAAATCGTAAAAAGTATACCTTGAATAAAAAGTTGAATTAACGTTATGTTTTAGCCTTATTTTAAGCTGTTTTTGTTCGGTTAAGTTTCTGTCCCACCCGTGCGCCCTTACCATCTGAAGCATTGTTTCAAGCTCCTCGTTGTCTGTGCAGATTGCCCCACCCTCAATAGTCGAAAGATGGTGTCCGACATAGAAAGAAAATGTACTTACCAAACCAAAATTACCAAGCTTTCTCCCTTTATAGACAGTTCCCAATGATTCGCAGTTATCTTCAATCAAGATAATATTTTTTTTCTTACAAATTTTAGCAATTTCATCAATATCATCACAAAAACCTAGCAAGTTTGTAAGAAACAACATTTTTATAGGGTATTTTTTAAGTACCTCAAGAAATTTTCTACTTGATACATTAAGAGTATCTAGCTCAATATCTATAGGAACAGGATTAAGTCCTAACTGAATAAGAGGCATTACATTCGTAGACCAGGTAATTGCCGAAAAACCTATATAATCTCCTTTTTTTATTTTCCCTAAATTTAAAAGCGCCTGAACAATAGCAAGGTTTGCGGAACTTCCGCTGTTTACCATCACGCAATATTTCCGTCCCTGCCATTTTGCAAAACCCTCTTCAAATTTTCTACATTCATCTCCCATACTTAGCTGTTTTGCGGATAAAATAAACTTAATAAGTTTTTTCTTAGTTTCTTTTTCTTTATAAAAAGTTGATTTAATGAGTCGTATCATAAATTGTTTTTAATGTATTTTTGCAGGAACTCCAAAAACAGTTGTGTTATCTAAGACATTTTTAGTAACAACAGCGCCGGCGCCAACAAGCGCGTTTTTTCCAATGGTTACCCCTGCTATTATAACGGCTCCGCTTCCTATTGCTGAACCTTTTCCAACAATTACTTTTTCTAATTTATATGTTTTTTTTATAGCATTCTCAACCGTTGGGCGCTTATCATTAATAAAGATTACACCGTGTCCGATAAACACGTCGTCTTCTATCGTGACACCCTCACAAATAAATGAATGGGATTGAATACGACAACTTTTCCCTATTTTGACTCCTTTTTGAATTTCAACAAATGCTCCAATCATAGTATTATCACCAATTTCGCATTCGTAAAGGTTGACAAAATCATATATTTTTACATCTTTACCCAACTTTACTTCCCTAATTGTTTTTTTAGGTTCATTAACGCTTATTAATTTCATATTTTTATTTCTTATAACCTGGATACATCTTTACTCAAATTTAATTTGTAAAGTATCCATTCGTAAATTATAGCACTAGCCGAAATAAAAGATATAACCGGATGAAAAAGCCATATTAACTCCCTATCCTTCCCATATCCCAAAATAGCCCTGATTAAAGGAAAAATTATGCTTATTGAGTAAATAGGGAAAACGTATATTCTTAGTCTTTGACCAAAAGAAAGATTTTCCTTTCTTGCAATTACACCATAATCTTTGGCTTCCAACGCATTCTTTGCGGCCCATCTCTGTTTTCTAAAAAAATGATTAACGTTACGCACTGTGTGATGATATAAATCAACCGAATATACATATGCAATTTTTTTACCTTGTTTTATAAGATCATAAACAGGATTAATGTCGTCATTTATATCTTTCCATATTTTTACGAAATCTCTTCTTACTGTAAATCCTTGCGTAATCCCTAATATTGGTTTTATTGGGTAACTTGTGTAATTGTATATGTCAAATACGTTATTATGTTCAACGGTCTTATAAATTTTTTTAAAGGTTCTGGCATTTGCTGCGTTTCCATATAAAAAGTGATTAAAAGGATCTGTAAACGTATTAATATATTTGGTAAAAAGGGAATCCTTTTTACTGCTGTCATGTCTTGGAAATGCCGCATAAATATTCTTATCTTTGAATATATTTACAATATTTTCAATTGCATTTTTTTGTTTAAAAATATTGTCCCCTGGTAAAACTATAAATAATTCTCCTTTTGCGCTTTTCATCCCAACATAAACTCCCGGCTGAGCCATAACGTATGGATTATCAACCACAACGGCTTTGTATTGTTTTGCTATCTTGATTGTGTTATCCGTTGATCCGCCGTCTGCAACAATTATTTCTATTTTGCTTTTGGGATAAGTCTGTTTGCTAAGACAATCTAAAAAATAAACCAGATATTTTTCTGCATTTAGGGTTGGGGTGATAATTGAAACTAAGGGATATTTGTTCATTATTAAGTTATTGAAGACTAATCCCAATTCTTCCTGCACCAAGTTAACGTTCTTCTTAAACCCTCTTCCAAATCAACATTTGGACTATATCCTAATTCTTTTTTTATTTTTGACAAATCAGGAGATCTTCTTTGTGGTTCTCCCTGAGGATAGCCTTTTGGATAAGAAATATTTTCTATGTTAAGCTTGTTATCAAAAATCTTGTTGAGAATCTTTGCTAATTTATTCATGTCTATTTCATTATCATCATTTCCAACATTGTAAACTTCTCCATTTTTATCGGAAAGCAAAACCTTAAAAAAACCGGCGACAGCATCTGAAATATAACAAAAAGTTCTAGTCTGTTTCCCGTTTGCATGAACAGGAATCGCCTTACCCTTAATACCGTTAAAAATGAATGTAGGAATAACCCTGTAATCACTTGCACGAAGTCCTGGGCCGTATACATTAAAGGGCCTAACCATTTTAATCGGAGTTTTATAAACGGAATAGTAGGTCATGCATAAGGTTTCTCCCATTCTTTTTGACTCGTCATAACAAGATCTTGGGCCAATCGGTGAAACATTACCGTTATATGTTTCTTTCGTAGGAATAGCATTCGGAGTTGGATTGCCGTAAATTTCACTTGAGCTAAAAAATAAAAAACTTTTAACTTTTTTCTTTCTTGCAAGCTCGAGCATGTTCCTTGTACCGACAACCGCTACGCTTATTGTCTCTAATTGATATTTTTGATAGTAAATAGGAGAAGCTATACCTGCGGCATGCATTATATAATCAACTTTTCCCGGCAAATTCAAAGGCTTAGTAACATCATGCTTAATGTATTTAACATATCTTTCACTATCTAAAATCTTAGATCCCGATGATGTAATATAATTATCTATAGATATTATTTTGCAAGGTTTATTTAATACATTTTCATTAAGAAATATTAATGTACCCAGTATATACCTGCCCAAAAAACCGGAGCCGCCTGTAATAACAATTGTCTTTCCCTCAAGCTGATTAGATATTTTTTTAATTGATTTTGCAATCTCCTCGATGTCTGTTTTTATAATGTCTGTGTTTTTACTCATAGGTTATTTAATTTTAGGCGTTGGGACTGGAATAATAAACCTACCCCCTTCTTTCTCAAACCAGAAGTACTTATCCATAATGGGTTTTGCAAAGTTCCATGCGAGAATTAATATGTAATCTGGCTTATCTTCTTTTAGCTTTTGTGCTGATACGACAGGAATATGTGTTCCGGGAGTATACAGCCCCTGCTTAAACGGACTATCATCAACTATATAATCTAGCGTATCTGTTCCTATTTTAAAGTAGTTCAATAGCGTATTACCCTTTGCAGGAGCTCCATAGCCGACGATTTTTTTATTTTTAAGTTTAAGTTTCGTAAGCAAATCCATAAGTTTTACTCTGTTTTCAAGAATTAAATCGGCAAAACTTAAATACGTCTGTTTTTTATCAAGTTTAGCTTTTTTTTCAAGACTAAGGAAAGTTTTCACACTTTTTCTAACCTTGTGGAAAGACTTGTCTTTTTTTATGAAAACTCTAATTGATCCGCCATGAACATCAACTTTTTGCACATCAAATACTGTCATATCTAATCTGTTAAAAAGTTTGCCAAGGGATTTAATTGACCAATAAGAAAGATGTTCGTGATAGACCAAATCAAAATATTTTTTTTCAAGAAAATCAATAAGATACGGTGCCTCTATTATAAATACACCGTCATCTTCCAATAAAATCTTGACTCCGTTAATTACCTCATCCAAATCATCGATATGCGCAAAAACATTTGTTGCTGTTACAACTTTTGCTCTTCCTGTATTTTTCACAATTTTCCTAGCAAGCTTTACGCTAAAAAATTCCGATACGGTTTCTATTCCCTCTTTCTCAGCAATTTTTGCAATATGCGAAGCGGGCTCTATTCCCAAAACTCTTGTGCCAAGAGATTTAAAAGGTTTAAGAAGTATTCCGTCGTTGCTCCCAATATCGATAACAAGTGATTTTTTGTTCAATAAAAATCTTGGAAAAACTTCATCTGCAAACTTCTTAAAATGGTTTACAAATACCGGAGATGTGGAAGAAACATATACATAATTTCCAAATAAAACAATTGGGGAAATTACGTGTCCTAACTGCAAAAAACTGCAATTTTCACAAAAATAAACATCAAGAGGATAATAATATTCAGGACTATCTATTTCTTTATATGACAAAAAAGCATTCGCTAACGGAGTGGGACCAAAAGATAAAACTTGTGATAAATTTTTATTTTTACAAACCCTGCATTTTATAATTTTTTTGATAACCATATCTTCAATTAGTCTATTAGTTTTATGCGGACAGTATCTTTTTCATATTTTTTTTGATCTCGCTCTTCTGTTGTAAGAGCTAAAAAAACCGAATCCTCAAGAAATCTCATTGCATGAATTGTCATTGGAGGAGTACAAACAACATCTCCTTTTTCAACAATTACAGACTGTTTTTTCTTGTTTTTTGACTTTAAATCTTGATAAGCGTATTCCATTTTACCTTTAAGCATGTATGCATAATGGGTATCTTTTTTATGATAATGATTAGCTCTAATAGCGCCTTTTTTAGAGGTAATAAGAAGAACACTTGTTATAGGGGTTTTACCCTCTAAAAGATGACTCATTTCACCACGCTCATCTATATGGAATGGTTTAATTTTTTTAACGTATTTCATAAATAGGTTTTTGTATATTACCAGTAGCTTTATAATTTATCAAGAACTATTCGTAAAACTCCGTAATCTTCTCAAGAATATAATCGTGTTTTTCTTTGCTAAGCTGTGGATATATAGGAAGGGATAGAATTTCCGAAGAAACTCTTTCGGCAATCGGCAAATCTCCCTCTGAATAACCTAAATACCTATACGCTTTTTGCAAATGGAGCGGAATGGGATAATGTATTAAAGTTTGTATATTATTTTTTGTTAAGTGCTTAAGTAATTTATCCCTTTGTTGAACCCTTATCACATAAAGGTGGTATACACTCTCTCTGTCCTTAAAATGTTTGGGGATTTTTATAAGAACTAAATGTTTTTCGAAAAATTTATCATATTGAGAAGCTATTTCTTTCCTTTTCGTATTCCAATTGTCTAAATGTGATAGCTTTACTCTCAAGACAGCTGCTTGAATTGTATCCAATCTCGAATTTATTCCTATAACATCGTGAAAGTATTTCTTAGATTGTCCATACTCCCTAAGAAGTTTATATTTTTTAGCGAGGTTTTTGTCGTTTGTTGTTATTGCTCCTGCGTCTCCAAAAGCACCCAAATTTTTTCCCGGGTAAAAAGAGAAAGCGGAAAAAACACCGAAGCTTCCTACCCTTTTATCCTTATAGAAAGCTCCGTGCGCCTGACAAGCATCTTCAACGAGATAAATTTTTCTTCCGGATTTTTTGAGAATATTTTTTATCTCATCTATTTTATCTGGTTGGCCATTCAGGTGCGTAATTATAACCGCCTTAGTTCTGTTATTAACTTTATTTGTTAAATCTTTAAGATTTATGCCAAAATCTTCTTCGTCTATGTCTGCAAATACGGGTTTTGCTCCATTTTCAGATGCCGCAAGAGCTCCTGACATATATGTATTCGCGGGAATAATAACTTCATCTCCTTGGCCTAATCCCAATGCTCTTACGCCTAAAATTAAAGCATCGGTCCCTGAATTAACTCCTATACAATATGTATTTCCTATGTAATTAGCGAATTCTTCTTCAAATTTTATTACATCTTCTCCATTTATGAATTTTGAGCTACCAATAACCCTTGCTATAGCAACATCAATTTCAGTTTTTATCTCTTTATATTGCGCATCTAAATCAACAAGAGGAACTACCATGTGATTAATTATACTTTATTTATAGATAAATTATTTTACGGTATTTTTAATCAATTCAAAACTTTCCTTTGTCGCTTTTTCCCAAGTTAAATTTTTTACCCATAAAATTCCGTTTTTCTGAAAACTTTGATATTTTTTCTTGTTTTTTATAAGAGCGATTGCCTCTCTTGCCATTTCTTTAGCATTATTTTCTTCCAAAACTATTCCTGTTTTTTCATTTTTTACAGAATCCCTAAGACCCGCAACATTATAAACTACCGAAGGAGTCCCCTGGCTTGCCGCCTCTATTACAACAAGTCCCCAGCCTTCTTTTATTGATGCGTGTAAAAGTAAATGTGCTTTTCGCATAAGCTCTAATTTTTTATTATCGTCTACTCTTCCAAAAAATTTAACCTTTGTCGAAATTGAATAAGACCTCATTGTTTCCTTTAACTCTTCTACATATTTTTCCTCCCCGTCTCCTACAATCCAAAGCCTTGCATCTTTTAATTCTCTTAAAATATAAAAGAATGCTCTTACTACATCTTCAATTCCCTTCATTTTTACAACTCTACTGACAAAAATAAATGTCGGAACTCTTTCTTTTTTAGGAAGTGTTTTTAATGGCTTGTTAGAAACAGGACAGTTAATTGCTATGCAATTTTTTCTTTTAATTCCTTTATTTACTAAGTCATCAATCGTTGAATCCGCGTCTGTCCAAAATTTAACATTTCTATAAAGCTTAAAATATAAAGGCTCAATAATTTTTCCAAAGTAATTTATAGGAAAAGGGTACATATAGTCCCATATTTCATCCGCTACTTCGTGAATAAATGCAATTTTTGGTTTTCTAACATACAAGGGTGTAAAAAAAGGCAACCCGTGAATTTCATCTATTACAAGATCGAATTTCTGACCTGAAAATAAATAAAATATGAATGCGTGAAGGAATACTGTTATGAAATTACCGCGTCGCACAATATTTACGCCTTGGGTTTTTTCTTCTTCTTTTGAGTTTTCAAATCTTGATGTAAGCCAAGTTACATTATGTCCTCTTTTTACCCATGCTTTAGCGTGTTCTAGGGTTACAATTTCTGCTCCCCCACTCTTAGGGTTTTTAGGATCTCTCCAGTTCAATATTAAAATATGCATATTTTAATTAGTTATAAAGTTATAATGTTCATAATGTTATAAAGTACTTTACAAACTTTACTAACTTTCAACTTTACGAACTTGTTTTTTATCGTAAAATCTTGTGATTTTTAATCGATAAAAAACTGCTGCTGTATCCCAAAGCATCGAAAATATTGTCTTCCAAAGACTAGTAGATGTTATTGTACTAGCCCCTCTAAAATCTAATTTTATTGGCGCTTCGTAAATTTTTTTATAACCCAACTTATATGCAACTGCTAAAACTTCTATGTCAAAAGCAAATTTTTTAACAATAATTTTTGAAAAAACATCTTTTGCAACTTTTTTCTTAAAAAACTTTAATCCAACTTGTGTATCTTTTACTTTAAAACCAAAAAGAAGATGTGTAAGTGTCCTATATCCCCAAGACAAAATTTTACGGGCAAAAGGATAATTTACCTTGGATTCCGGATGAAGTTTACTGCCGACAACAATATCTGCTTTATTCCAATCCATAATATCTAGCATGATGGAAATTTCCGACGGATCCAAATCCATTCCTGCATCAATAAAACCGATGATATCGCCCTTTGCTTTTTCTACCCCTAATTTAATTGCAAAACCCTTACCCTTATTTTTTTCATACCCCAATACCTTCAGACTTCTGACTTCTGACTTATGACTTAGGAGGATTTCGTATGTTTTATCTACAAATCCATCAACCACCACTATTATTTCGTGTCTAAAAGAAAATACGGATAAAGCCTTGTCTAAAGCTATAATGTCTTTTACTATTGTTTTTTCTTGTTTGTAGGCAGGAACAACAAGGGATAATAACTTAATTTTTTCCATTTAAGAAGATAAATTCGGAAATTTTTTTCTTACTAAATTCCAATTAAATATTTCTCCATCCGTTGTTTTTATATTGACATCTTTATATGGAATTCTTCCTTCTTCCCGCGGATTATAAAGAGCTGTTGGGAAGTTAATAAGAATTGCGGGCTCTTTGGAGACAACCATAAAACCATGCAATGTTTTTCTTGGAATTAGAACCATATAAGGGTTTTCTCTTGCATTAATATAAAAAAGGTTTAAAAGACCTTTTGTTGAGGAGTCTTCTCTGCTATCAGCTATTGCAACAACAATTTCCCCTTTAACTAGGGAAAACCTGTCGTCTTGTATAGCTGGATGATAATGCCACACATCTTCATCTCTTGCCATACCTGACGGGGTTTCCGAATAATACTGCATAAAAAATTCACGACCCTGATTATATACATCGGTCCAATCCTTCCTCATCGTTTCAACCAAAACTCCCGAAGCGTCTTCGTTAACTTTATAGGGATGTATAACAACATCTTTAATCAATTTAACGCTATCAATATTGGCAAGTGTGATTAGCTCCATAGCCAAAGTATACCATACTTTGGATTTAAGATTTATGATTTACGATATATGATTTTTTAATTTTCGGCCTTTTAAAGTTCTTCTGCCTTTTTCCAAGCAATGATTTCTTCAAAACTCCTCTTTTTTGCCATACTTTATAAACTTTACAACTTTCTACTTTATAAACTAAACTGAGGGGGTGTTTAAAAAAGATATTGTTTCTTTAAGTTTTCCAAAATTCCCGTAATTTTTAAAGAAAATGAAAAGCAATGCTATAAGTAAGATTACAAGAACTAAAAGAGAAACACCTATAACCTGATAAAAACTTGAGTGAAAAATATAAATAAGAACAATTTGTAAAATTGCTGCAAAAACAACAAGAAATGAAATGTTAGTTTTGTTAAGGGACAAAAAGAAATTAACACATACATTAACCATGCTAAAAACCGTAAGGTAAACTCCAAAAATTCCAAGATAGGGAGCTATATACACATAATCTCTTCCTCCCAAAAATAGATTTATTACAAAGTTTGGGAAAACAAAATAAAAAGCCGTAATTGCAATTGAAGGAAGAATAACCAGGATAAGCGCCAGATAAAACAGGTTATTAAACCCAGCACCCTTTGCGTGTCTTTTAACAAGCAAGGGAAACATAACCATTGGAATAGGAGCGGTAAAATAAAAAATGACTTTTCCCATTAACGAAAGGCCTGCATAAAACCCAGCCAAGCGAGAATCAAAAAAATGTTTTACCAAAACAACATCTGTTGATACAAATGAAGTTAAAAATAAAACAGTAATAAAAACGGGAAGAGCATAAGATGTGATTTCGCTTGCATGAAAAGAAAAACTTTTTGAAGATTTAGTTTTTAGGAATTTTCTTAATGGTAAAAATGCCACAATAAACATTCCGAAAATCATAAAAAATATAGACCAAAGTCCGCTAAAAGCTCTATATCCCAAAATTACCAAAATAATTCCGAAAACTAGTTTTATTACCCCTCCGAACGCATTGACAAAAGAAATAAATTTAAATTTAAGTAAACTCTGGAGAAAAGCCATATTTAAAACATTAAGATAAACTGCTGAGATGACAAAACCGGAAATAATTACATACCATAAATTATCAATATGTAAGTATTCTGAAATAGGAATTGATAAGATAACAAATAAAAGTGATGCTCCTAAGGAAAGCCCCAAAATAAACTTAAAAAATACTATATATAAAGCTTTTAGTTTTTCGTCTTGTTTTTTTACAAAGTAATCCGTTGCAAATTTAACTATAATTGTATTTATTGACCCTGCAGGTATAGAAGCAAGGGTAATTACGGAAAGAAGAGAGGCAAATATTGCATAATCTGCGTAAGAAAGGTTTCTGGCTAAAAAAAGATTTAGAAAAAACGCCAAAACATTTGCAAACATAGAGCCTGCAAATATAAAAAAACTTCCGCTGACAAGCTCATGACGCATGAGTTTAGTTATAATGTTCATAATGTTTATAAGGTACTTTAAGAACTATTGGTCTTGTACTTGTCTGTACACTTTAAGTGTATCAAACGCTGTTTTTTTCCAGGAAAACTCATTAACTCTTTTTAATCCTTCTTGCAGCAATTTTTTTTGCAGAATTGGATTTTCGAATACTTCACTTATGCCCTTTGCTATGCTTTCCTTACTGTAACCATCAACGTAGAGTGCGGCGTCTCCGGCAACTTCACCCAAGGACCCTTCCTTTGTTGTAATCACAGGACAACCACAACTCATTGCCTCAAGTATCGGAAGGCCAAATCCTTCGTAAAGGCTGGGCATAGCAAAAACAGTTGCCAGATTATAAACTCCTACCAAATCCTCCGTTGAAATAAAACCCAGTTTTATTATTGTTTTGTCGTTCTTTGCCAAGTTTTGAACCCTAACCAAATCCCTATTCCACGGATTATTTCTGTCAAAATCTTCTGATACTAAAGCCTTTCCAACCATAACAAGCGGAACATTAATACTTTTAATTGCTTCTATTAATCTTGGTAAATTTTTATTCCAAGTAACATCTCCTACGTATAAAACAAATTTTTCCGGCAAGCTATATTTCTCTCGGAGATTGCTGACTATTGATTGCTGATTGCTGATTATTTTGAATTCTTCTCCGGCGGCAAGATAAACAACCGATACTTTTTCTGCAGGAACTCCAACATGTTTAACAATATCTTTTTTCGAGCAGTTTGAATCCGTAATAATCGCATTTGCCTTTTTTAAAGCGTATCTTTGCATCTGCCATTTAATTTCTCCCCTCAAGCCTCTTGGAAAATGCTTCTTAAAAACAATTGGGGTTAAATCGTGAACAGTAACAACCGTTAAATATTTTTTGTAAATTGGTAGTGCCAAAAAAAACGGCTCAAAATACGGAAAATGAACCAAATCTACATTTTCGGGTAATTTTTCCCCCCGAGTAAAAAATTTATACTCATTTTGAGGATAATATTTAACTAAGGCTCTTTTTAGATTTTCTAGATAAAATCCGGCCCCCCTTACCTTGTGCCCTGTTTCTAATGGAGAAGTATCAATTGCTATTTTCATTATTTTTTCTTTAACGCTTTAATTATATATTGTTCTACTCCATATACAAAGACTAAATACAAAAAGGGGATTAGAATTACAAAGTATCTGGCCGTTGCCTGAACAAAAGACATAAGGGAAAAATAAAAGATTATCCAGAAAAAAATGATCTCCACTTCTCTCTTTGAGAATTTTCTAATCAAGTTTATAAATATTGTAATAATTGAAAAAACTGTAATTATTGGCCAGGTAATTAACCATTGGGGGTCAGATATAACTGGTTTATTTCCAAACCAAACATACCACTTATTAACTAAAATTAATGGCCAAATAGAAAAAGGTTGCGTGACATGCCCCTGATTATACTCAAAAATCCATCTTTGAATACCTAAAAATCTATTTATCGGATATCCATCTATGAGGACTTTTATATAGTTAAAATACAAAATGAATACAGAAACAGGAAGAGTTAATAGATAAAACTTTATTTTTTTAAATTCTTTATGAAGAAGAAGTGTTATTAAAATAGCTAAAACAACTGCTATGCCAGTTCCAAAAAATTTGGTTGATATAAAAAACCCCAAAAATATATTTACAAGTAATGCGTTCTTAAAAGAATTTTCATTATCTTTAACTAATTTATTAAAAAATAAAAAAATTGTAAGAAGAAAAGTCAGTTGAATAATATCTAAAAGAGGTGTGTAAATAAGCTGATTTTTAAATATCGGCTCAAAGGAAAATAATGCGACTGGAATAATGGGGGTTATTTTAGAAGAATATATTTGCTTTCCTAAAAGGAATATTAAATATAAATCTAATGCGGCAAAAAACAATATCACAAGGTGTTGATTATTAAATATCAAAACCGATAAGCCAATAAGATATGTTCCAAACGGCGGAACCTCCGGATTTAATAATATCGGACTTTTGCCTTTAATTAGCGCTCCCCCTATGTATGAATACAAAGTCTCATCCGAAAGCCAAATCCCATTTTTATTTTTGTATATTGAATCGTAATATACCTTTTCAAGACCTGAAAAACTTTGCCAATAGTTTGAAGACGTATACTTTTCTCTTAAGCTCAAAACCGTACTCCCAAAGTTAAAAAAGATTACCGCAAGAAGAATTAAAAAAATGATTTTTTGAATCTTTTTATCCTTTATAAACTTTATAACTTTATTAACTTTTAACTTCGTTTGTGCCATTGCCAAGCAGTTTTGATAATTGTTTCTAAGTCTGAATACTTAGGGGTGAAACCAAGTTCTTTTTTTATTTTTGATACATCAGCAACTAATTCATCAGCGTCTCCCTCTCTTCTTTCAGATTCTTCTACATTTAACTCTTTACCCGACACTTTTTTAACCATTTCTATGATTTCTTTATTCGAATAACCATTTCCTGTTCCAACATTGTATATATGAATTCCTTTATCTTCTTTTAACTTATCTATTGCCAAAACATGTGCCTCAACTAAATCCAAAACATGGATATAATCCCTTACGCAGGTTCCGTCTTTAGTGTTATAGTCATTTCCGAAAAGGTTAAAAGACTTGCCTTTGAGAAGAGAGATTATGATATTTGGAATTATATGGCTTTCCGGATTATGATTTTCACCTATTGATGTATCTAGTGCTGCGCCGGCGGCGTTAAAATATCTTAAAGCAACGCTGTTTAATCCGTGCGTTTTTTGGTACCACATCATTAATTTTTCTACCATAAGCTTACTCTCCCCATACGGATTTTCCGGATTTGTTGGATGATTCTCGGGAATTGGCAATTTAACAGGGTTGCCATAAACCCCTGCTGATGAAGAAAAAATAAAATTATCTGTCTTTGTTTTTACCATCTCCTCCAAGATATTAAGCGAGGCGAAAACATTATTTTGAAAATAAATATAGGGATTTTTCGTAGATTCTTCCATTGAAATAAATCCTGCTAAATGAATAACAGCATCAAATTTATCTTGCGCGAAGATCTTTTCCACAAAACCTTTTTCCTTTAAATCTCCTGCTACTAGTTTTGCTTTTGAATCTACCGCTTCTTTATTGCCTCTTTCTAAACTATCCGCAACAATAACTTCATCTCCTCTTTCAAGCAGACGTTTTACCATAAAGCTTCCGATGTAACCTGCTCCGCCTGTTACTAAAATTTTCATAATTTTAAAATTATTTAACTGGATAAATACTTTATATATGATACAGGAAATCTAAGTGCCGAGAAAAGGGAGAAAACAAACCCTTGCCAAGAATCCATAAACCCTTTGTGCCTAAAATAGGTTGTTGAAAACCAATGGGAAGGTTTAATGAAAAGATATCCTATCGCATATAAAAATTTCCGGAAGATATTCTTATTTTTCTGCTCTTCTTTTATTTGAACTGCAAACAAGTTATTGTATAAATTCCATTTTTTTAAATAATGGAAAAAGCTTTTATACGGATAATGCAAAAGCGCTGATTTTAGATATCCCACTTTTCCATCAACAACAGCTTGTTCATGAACGTCTTTTTGCGGAAGCCTTCCCTTTCCGTTTTTATAAAGTCTAAGGGTATAATCCGGATACTGACCGCCTTTTGTTAAAAACCTTCCCAAAAACATATTTTTTCTCGGCATCCAGTAACCGTTAATCTCTTCGGATTGACGATTGACGATTGACGATTGACGATTGCCTAGTATTTTTTTTATTTCTTCTTTTAACTCTGGAGAGATGTGCTCATCGGCATCAAGCTGTAAAATCCAGTCTTTCGTAGCCATGTCAATTGCCATTTGTTTATTGATATGAAAATTGGGCTTGTTTGTAGTGATTTTTACCCTTGCTCCAAACTTTTTTGCAATTCCTACGGTTTTATCTGTTGAGGTTCCGTCAACTATTATAATTTCGTCTGCCATATCTTTTACGCTATCTAAACACCCCGCTAGGTTTATTTCTTCATTATATGTGGCAAGAACAACGGATAAAGTCTGTCTCATAAGCTGATGATACTAAGAAAACCTAGATTTTACAAACCTTATAGCGATAAAGAATAAAACAATAAGCAATGAAACAAACGATATGACGTCAGAAATCGCTCTTAATTTAGTCTCTTTATATACAGCTTCAACAATATAATTTCCTTTTGAAAGATTAAATAACATTACCCCCCTATAATTCATATTCTGAAATTCAACCTTAAGAGGTACGCCGTTTGCTTTTATCTCCCATCCGGGGAAATATAAAGTATTCTCTTCAAATAATGTTGGCTTATTAACTTGCACTTGGTATTTATGGTAAGTTGACTTTCTTTCCAATTCTTTTATTTGGGCATCTCCGTCAATTATTTCTAAATGAGCTTTTGGTCTTTTTTCCATAAACCTAACAGACCAAATAGGCGCGCTTTCACCAGTGTCGGTTGTACTTTCATAAACACCCGTATAAAAACTTTCAGGCTTATTCTGGTAAGCCTTTGGTTTCCAGTAGAAACTGCTTATTGCAACAATAATTAATATCGAAATTAAAACAATTAATTTAACATTCGTTTTCCTTGAAATAGAATCAAGAAAAAGTGATGCAAAAACCGAAGAAGTAAGAACAATAATGGCAAGAAATCTCCATGGAAACTGGAAATTTTGAAGCAGAATTATCCTGCCCCAAATAAAATCAGAGATTGGAAACATTAAAAATACCGAAACCAATGTATATACGATAAGCAAAACTGACAAGAGATATTTTTCTTTATTTTTCTTAAAGAAAAATAAAGTTACGGGCGATAAAAGAATTGCCAGCCATTGAAAAGGTCCAAATTGAACTGTAAATTGACCGCTAATTCCATAGCTCCATGGCCCGTATATTATTGATTTTAAGTCAACAAATCTTCCAATGTATCCTCCTTGAGTAACTATATTTCTTAAAGTATATTTTCCTTCCAAAAGGGCAGGAATCCAAAAGAAAGCCGATAAGCTAAAGCCAAGAATGATTAAAGATGAAAGATTAATGATTAATGATTTACGATTTTTTGATAGATAAATCAAAAGCAATACATAAACAATAATAAAGGGCATAAACATGAGGCTTATTGCGTTATGGGATAAAATTAGTAATGCAAGGGATATTCCTCCTAAAATTGTAAATTTGTAATCGTTTTTTTTGTAAAGTTTGTATATAAAAAATAAAACAAGGGGAATAAACGGAAATGCTAAATTTTCTCCTATATCTCCCCTAACATAAACTTCAACAAATCTATAAGGAGCATAGGTGTACAAAACCGCTCCGAAAAGAGCCGGATATTTTGAGGTAAATTGAGATAGCCACAAATACATAAAAATAGGTGACAAAACCATTCCAAGTGCAAAAACTATTTTTGCTGAATCAACTAAAGAAAACCCGACAAAATGAAAAATAGAAGCAATATATGAAGGAAAGGGATACAAAAACTCTAAAATAGGATGTCCGTACCCCCAGTTTAAATTAGAAGCCCATCTTGGAATTAAATTTCCTTCTGTTAAATTCTGATAAAAATTAGCAATCCTTGCAACATGATCCTGCCCGTCATGAGTTACGGGAAGTCCTGGATATAAAAAAGCTAAAACAGGAAGTACTGCAAGAATTAAAAAAAATATTTTAAATAATAATTTTTTATTTATGTGAACCATAAACATCAACTCCCTTTTCCCTCATAAAATAATAATACAGGTAAGATTCAGGAACTCCAACCTGAAATTCAATTCTTCTCCCTTGATCTACGGCTTGTTTTGCAACTTCGCTTCTTTTATATAAATTTCCTGTATCTTTATATGGTAAAAATTGCTTAATACCATTAATAGAATAAGCAATTAGAAATATTATTACTAAGACTTTTGCTATCTTATATTTTACCTCCCAGAAAAGATATATAAGAAAAGAGATAATAAATAGTCCTACGAACCTATTTATTATAAAGTAATAATCACTTATTTCTCCGCTATATGTTGTAAAAACAAGCCAAGGAACCATATAAAAAAGAAAAACTAAGTAGGCTAGTTTTTTTCTTTCATTTGTAAATGATTTGAATAAATAACTGACTAAAAACAAAGGAATAATAACTACTTTAATTTGTTTTAGTTTTTCCTGGATTAAGTAAGGATCAAATTGAATTAGAGCATCACCTAAAATCTGTAACATTCTTGTTAAATGAAAACCGTGATAATAGGTAGATAAATAAGAACCGATGACTGCATTTGATGATTTATTTGTAAATGAGTAGATTATGTTTGGGATTAAAAAAATTACAAAAAGAGATAATGACACTAAAGAATATTTTAGGGTTTCTTTATTCCTTGGAAAAAGCGGTAAACATAACAAAATAATTATAGGGAAAAATATAGCTGTAAAATGAAGATTAAATGCAATTCCAACTACTATTGCTAAAAAAATAAGCTTTTTAACATCTCCTGTAATTACTTTATAAAGAAAGTAAAATATTATTAATGCGACGCCGGGTAAAAGCTGAACCGGCCATTGAACAGTATCAAAAATCATTACATGAAAATTAAATGTATTTAACAAAAGTGCAATGACTGCAACTTCTTTGGAAAAAAGCTTTTTGGTTACATATAATATAGCTGTGAAAGTAAATATGTTACTTAGAACTCCAACTACTTGAGATGCAATCGGATTTAAGTTAAAAATCCAGTAAAAAAATGAGATAAAATAGTAATATAAAGGGCCGATAAAAATACCGCTGTTGGTTTTTGCTACCATTCCAACCAGGGGAAATTGACCTTCTTCAATAAGGTTCTTTGCAGCCCATGCATTATCTACCTGGTCATAACCGAAAGGGTGTTTTAAATCCAGCTGATAAGTTCTTAAAAAAAGGTCGAAAAGAAAAATTGCAAAAACAATTAATAAAAATTTATTTTGCGGCAGTAATTTATAATATTTTTTAAATTTCTTCATTTGTTAATTAACTTTTCTGGTTTGGACTATGATTCCTCCTCTTAGTTTATCTTCTTTTATAATCACTCCGTCCTTTTCTCTACTTTTAAGCCAGTCTGTAAGCCTACTAGGATACTGAAAATCAGGTTCAAGAATAAAATATGCTGTGTTTGATTTAACAGAGGGTAAATAGTGGTATTTTTTAGGTCCATACCATTTAAAAAGATATCTATAGGTATAATCATGAACCGGTGGTGTATAGACTACATATTTAAAATCTTTTCCGTTTGCCTGACTATATACATAGTCTATTACTGCTAATTGATTTCTGTAAACTGCAGCATCACCTTCAAAAATAGGTTTATTAATACTTGTTATAAAAGATATAGGATTAAAATTAAGAAAGAATATAAAAAGTACAATCGTAGCGGGTAAAAAAATATTTTTTAATTTGTTTTTAAATAAATTAAGACAAATTGTAAAAATTAAAATATAAAAAACCGGAAGTCCTGCCAGGTAGTGCGGCCAGATATCATAACTAAAAAAAGTGGTTCCTAATAAAAAAACAGTTACTACTATAAATGACGTTAATATAAAATTTCTATTTATTTTATCCGATTTTTTGTATAAAAATAAAATGACAAAAATTATAAAAAATAAAGCTAATAAGCCAATATTTTTGTTTTCTATAAAAAGTGTTGAATTGAAATAATCAAAAAGCAAATTTGCTCTTTTTAGAAAAACGTCAACTAATCCAAGACTTCCGGAAGACCCTCCTTTTATTAAAAATGTAATAAAAGACTTTGTCATTAAAAACTCATGTCTTAATTCAAAAATAATTCTTGGAGAAGAAATTAATAATGCTCCTAAAATAAAAAATAATATCTCTTTTAATCTTATTTTTTTATTTACAATTACTAGTACTGATAAAACGATTCCAATTGTTAGCAATAGACCGAATACTATTTCTAAATCTATGGTAAAGGAAAGTAAAAGCCCAAGGAAAAAATAATATTTTAATTTACTTTTTTTATCTTGTTCAAAAATTTTATACAAAACTAAAAGCAACAAAAGAATAAAGAAAGGAATTATGTTAGGATTCCAAATTTGAGTTGACATAAATACCATGACAGGAGAAGAGCTTATTAATAAAGCAAAAGAAAGACCCAAAAATTTCCCCCCTATTTTATTCCCAAGTATAAATGCAACAACAATAGAAACAATTCCTACAACAGACATTGTAAAAGCAATTCCAGCAGGATTACCTGAAAATAAAATAAAAGGAGGAATAAGTAAGTAATACCACCAAGGCCCGTAAAAAACTCCCGGAAGACCGGTAGTTGGTCCTATTAAAGTAATATTTTGTGCGTACACAATATCCCACAACGAAAGCATGTCACGTCCTACATCGAAGGTATAAGCAAACGAATTAGTTAGAACTCCCTGAAGTCTTAAGAAAGCTCCTACTAAAATTATTAAATATAAAGGCAAATATTCTTTCTTAAATAATATTTTATAATTCATACATAGATTATTTGAAATTGGATATCCTTGACGTCTTTGTCCTTGATTTAATTGATTTCTTGATGTCAAGATTTCTAGAATTCACGTTCAAAGGATTCTAACTTCCTACTTCAAAAATTCCTTAAGCTATGTTCCTGCAATTCTTATTGCTGGTTTACCGTTTAAAAGATAAATATTTCTTATTACTCTCTCACCATTTGGAATTTCATCCGGATTACCTATATATAAAACGTTTCTTCTTAATGAGTCTTTTGGCCAATCAATTGGCCTAAAAGTATATTTTCCGAAATAGCGGTGAGCTGCAAACCCACCTGATTGATCTCTTGATTCTTTTTGATATTTATCCGGGGGGTACATTAAATAGAAAGCAAAAAACATATAAGATTTATCCATTGGCTGTTTGTCGGAAATAACTATTTCTTTATATTCATTCTGAAGCAGCTTAACTTCGCCTACAGCTTGCTTGTAACCATACTGCCAATCCTGCGAGTTATAATAATTCTGCTGAACAAAATACTGATTTAAATAATATGAGAAATTAAAAAGAAAAAAGAAAAAAGAAAAAAGAAATATTAAATATTTAATCTGTATTTTTGCTATTTGCCCGCCCCGCTTCGCTTGGCGAGGCTGGGGATATTTGATATTTGAGATTGCAACGGCCGCAGTTACTATCCCCACTGCCGCCAGGATTTGCCAGGTGGGCAAAAAGTTCAGCGTTCTTACGGCGTGCGGAACACCGGTTGTAATAGACGCCGGTATTGGAGCAATTAAAAACCAGGCAAATACCGCAAGTTTTGTTTTTTTATCAAAGTTTCCAAAAATTAAGAAATATATCCCAAGTAATATAAACGGAAACTCAAATAAATACAAAAGTCCCATATTAGGAGCGTGGTGTCTTGAGATATCCCCTGTTATAAAGAGCCAATTGGGACTAAAGTGAGAAATATATCCTGAAACAATGTTTTTTGCATAAACTAATCTTCTATTATCCAGAATTAATCCTAAATAATCGTTATTTGCCCTGTCTCTTTCCAATTTTTTAATAGTGTCGCTTAAAATTTCAGTTTGGTAGGAAAATATGCTTGTTCCTGTTACTCTTAAAAGCGCAGCTCTATTGTTTAATATGTAAAAAGCCATTGGCGTTACTACGATTAAACCAACAATAATTGCGGAAAAAACATGTTTTTTACCAAGCGAAAACACTTCTTTTTTGAAAATTAGTACTAGAACTAAAACAAGAAGTGGCGTAAATACTTTCTCGCTTTGATAAGCATATATTCCAAGGCCCGCAAAAAAAGCAGATAAACACAAAAGCCACGGTTTTTTAAGACCTTCTACAAAGAATAAAACCATTAGTAAATTAAGTGCTGCTCCAACCTGTGCTTCAAAAGCTACTCTTGAAAATTGTATTGACCATGGAGAAATCGCTAAAAGAAAACTAACCAAAAGAGACAAGATATCTTTATATTTATATCTTTCAAAAATCTCACGTATTAAAAAGAAAACCGCAATAACAGAAATTATTCCAAACACTGCAGATGGCAATCTTACAGCAAAGGTATTAAGTCCAAAAAGCAAAATAGAAGGGATTGTCAGATATGCATAAAGAGCCGGCTTATAATCGTCAAAGGACCTAAGTACTACAGGTAAAAACTTACCAAACTCATCTTTTCCGGTATGAATAATAGAATATGCGTTATATCCTAAGGCCACTTCATCCCAATCAGGCGAAGGAGGGGTATTTCCTAGCTGCCATAACCTCAAAATAGAAGCTAAAATTACTATCCCAAAAAATATGGTATATAAAATCTTTCTATTCATATAACTTTATAAACTTTAAAACATTTTACTTTATAACTTAAATCGTATATGCAACTAAAATCCGTTCTCCATTAAGTAAGTAAAAAGTTTTAACAACTGTTGCGTTTTTAGGAACATTGTAATAACTATTAATATACAAAACCTTATTTTCCTTACTTAAAGAATAACTATATTCATCCGGGAAAAGATATTTTCCAAAACCCCTAACAGCAACAAAACCAAAAGCATCTCTTTCTACTTTTGCATTTTTTCTAAAATACTTTGGATCTGTCTTTGTATAAAAAAGATAATATATATACGGTCTTCCCAAGGCGTTTGTCACCTGAATATAATCGTAACTTTTCTCAACCGATTTAACATATTCAATTGACTGCTTGTAACCATATTGCCATTCTCCCGAATATTCATAGGGATAGTGATTGAAGTAATTACGATAAAAATAGAGAAAGTTCAGAAATAAAATAAACAGCAAACCGTAAACAATAAATTTTTTATATTTAGTTATTTTATCCATAAGTACGACAAACCCGTAGGCTACGAAAATTTGAAATGTTGGAAGAGTTGTTTCTATTCTCAAAGCATGGGGAGTTTCTCTTGCCGTTGCTGCGGGGAGTATTCCAATCAGCAGCCATAATGGAACTAACCACCAGTTGCCTTCTCTTTTTCTTATTAAGAATAAGATTCCTCCGACAAAGAAAATAATATCCCAAATATACATTTGCCCAACGCTTTGAATTGAAAATTTGGGATTTCCATCTCCTTTTATAAATAAAAAGTTGGGGCTTAAATTATCAAAATAATGTTTTATATATTCAACTGAATATAATAGTCTTCTGTTATGAATCACCTTTGACCAAAGAACATTTCCATCATTTTCTATTTGCTGATTTGAAGTTTCTATAACTTCTTTATTTGAAAAAATATTCACTTCTTTGAATCTTAAACTCGCCTGAGGAGTCAACAGAAAACCAAAAATTGGAATAAAAATTAAAAAACCAATTATAAAAGCTATCAAAGTTTGCTTTTTAAATTCCCAAAGTTTTTTTCTAAATACAATAATAAGAAGTAAAACAAGCAAGGGGGAAACAATTCTGGAAGTGTTAAAGGTGTACATTGATAAAGCAAATGAAATTGCGGAAATAATTAAATACCATTTTTTTTCAGTTCGACTTTCGCTCACTGCCGGAGCCTGAACTCCTGCAAGAAATGCCCAAACGCCGGCAATAATAAAAAACGACGCTACATTTGCTTCAAATGCTCCACGCGATAACATAATATGCCATGGAGATATTGCAAGAATTAAAGAGGACATCAAGGCATAATTTTCTTTTTGCTTTGATGTATAAAATATTCTTTTAACTAAAAAGAATGTCATTAAAACTGTTAAGACTCCAAACAAAGCAGAAGGAAATCTAGTTGCAAATTCTGTTAATCCAAATATTTTAATTGGGATTATATCCAAATATGCATAAAGAGTGGGTTTAAAATCACCAAAGGATTCTAAATAATCATGGGGTAAAAATCTTCCAAACTCGTCTTTACCGTCAATCCCTAAAGAATATGCGTTATATCCCCAGGCCGCTTCATCCCAGGTAAGAGAGGGAGGATTACTTCCTAGCTGATAAAACCGCAAAAATGCGGCAATTAGAACTATAATAAGTAAATATACTCTCCAATTTAAAAATCTTCTCATTTAATTGCAGTAAACCACATATTCATAAAAAATTCAAAAAATCCAGTTTTTATCTTTCCTTTTTCAAAACCGGCCTGCGTCAAAATACCTTCAATTTTTTCTTTAGGATGGTTGTGTTTATGCTCATATATTTCTTCCGAACTTATTAAACCAAATCTTGCCATATTATGTAACAGTTTATCCGACCAGGGAGAAGGAGTCGTAATAATAAAAATACCGTCTTTCTTTAAAACTCTTCTAATTTCATCTAAAACCTCGGTCAATTTATCTTTTTCTATATGTTCAAAAACTGCAAGCATTGTAGCTACGTTAAAATAATTATCTTTAAAAGGCAGTTTATTTTTTGTAATGTCAAAGACCCTAAGGTTTAAATTCTTATCACTTATTTCCGATAATTTTAGCGAAGGATCCAAACCATATTTTTCTTTGAAGTTAGTGTTAGATAAAAAATATGGATAAGAACCGCATCCGATATCGAGCACTCTCCCTTCTCTAAAGTTTTGAGGAATAAAACTATTTGCTTTGTTAGCTCTCTGCTTAGCTAAAAAAACTTCAAGAATGCCTGTTCCTCGGGTATAGTGACCATTTTTCATATATTAGTTAACAAATCTATATTTGAATAAATACCAAAGTGCTTTTGAACCGTCTATTATTGTGTTGAGTTTCTTTCCCTCATCATATCCTCTTGGATTTGCGGTTATTGAAACTTCTTTTATATTACATCCTTGTTTCATAAGCTTTGAGGTTATTTCCGGTTCAAATTCAAATCCTTTTGCGTTAAGTTTTATTTTTTCTACAGCTTTTTTAGGAAACAGTTTATATCCTGTTTCCATATCCGTAATCCATTGTCCGTAAAGAATACTCGTTACAAGACTTAAGAATCTATTTCCAAAATAATGAATTATAAATAAATGCTTTTCCTCTTCCCCTTTCAAATGAGGCATTCGGTTAAGCCTTGTCCCGTAAACAACGTCTGCCTTTTTATCCATAATTGGCTTAATTAGTTCTTTTATATATTTTGGGTGGTACTCCAAATCGGCATCTTGAATAATTATATAATCCCCTGTTGCATTTTTGATTCCTGTTTTTACTGCAGCGCCCTTACCTTGATTTTTCTTATGAAAAATAATTCTGACAGTTTTTATGTTTTTTAATTTTTCCCTTGTGGAATCGGTTGATCCGTCATCCACAACAATTATTTCTTTTTTTACATCAGGAATATCCGCGTCTAAAACCCTATCGATAACTTCAAGAATTGTTTTTTCTTCGTTAAATACCGGAATAATTATTGATAATTTCATAGATTCGATTAACTCATTCTTCGATTTACTCAGAATCTCTTCGAGCCTGAGCCTCAGAGCCGATGGCCTGAGTTTTGTCGAAGGACTATGACCTCTTCGAGCTCCTCGAGTCTGAGCCTCGGCGTCGAAGACCTGAGCCTCAGAGCCGAAGGCCTGAGCAAAATCGAAGGGTCATTCTAAATAATTTTTAATAACTTCTGAATCTTTTTTAATAAATGTTTTTTGATAAGTAAGGCTTGATTTTATAACTTTTGGCATTAAAACTAAAGCCTTAAAATATCCAATAAAAAAAGGCCAGTCTCTCCTTAATAATGCTTTTAAAAAATGATAGGGAAGCCAAATGAAATACATAAATTTCAAGTTTATATCCGTCGCATTTTCCTTTACAAAGATAAATTGATTTCTGTAGGCAATTTCTTTTATTTGAGAGGAAGTATACTTTTCTTTTATTGCTCCCTTCTCATGCTCATGAAAAACAACGCTTTTGGGTTCAAAGAAAATTTTATATCCTGATTTTAAAGCTCTGTAAGACAAATCTATATCTTCGTAGTAAAACGGGTTATAAAGCTCATTTAACCCTCCCAGCTTGTCCCAAATACTTTTTTTAAATGCACCGCTTCCTCCAGAAACCCAAAGAGTATTTGTTTTATCAACTTCGCCTCTTCTATGTATTAAAAAGCCTTTCTCCCACTTGCCTATTCCTCTTCCTCTTAAAACAATATCTTTCCCCTCTATACTTTTTTCAAGACATCCTACTGCAAAAACGCTTGGCTCTCCTGAGCTTGTCGAAGGATCATCTTCAAAGTTTTTTAATAATGGCTCTAAAAATCCCTTTTGTGGGCATACATCAGTATTAAGAAGGATAATAATATCTGAATCAGTTTTACTAACGCCTTTATTAACAGTTGAGGAAAAACCTAAATTTTTTTCATTTTCAAAAACTTTTAAGTTTTTATATTCGTTTCTAAAATCTTTAAGTACTTTAATACTGTCATCCAAAGATCCATCATCAACAACAATAATTTCATTTTTACCTTTTTCGTAATTTTTAAGTTCTTCAAAAATTTTAGGTAAATTTTTTTTAAGTAATTCTGAGCCATTATAATTTGGTATTACTATACTTATATTCATATTAGAAAAGTTTATTAGAAAATATTATTTCGTGATCTCCTTTTGGAACAATTATACCTCTAAAATTATAATCCGTAAGATATATTTTTGTTTCTATCCCATCCACTGTTGCATACCAAGTTGGATAATAGCTATCGGTGAGGACTAAAAAACCTTCTCCGGGATTATCTGTTTTTAGTATCACTTTTTCATTACCATAGCTTATAAAATCAACCCTGCCAATATCCCAATTAGATTTGAACAATTTCTCATTAGATACTTCTTCAACAACTGCTCTTGAATTCAATTGATAGTTAACCTCAAATAATGCATTTATGGCTTGCTGCTTTGATTTGACAATCAAAGTATTGTTTACAAAAAATGCTCTTGGTAAGACAGTGCTGTTTTCGTAAACTTTAACAAATCCGTCCGTAAAAACCAGATTTAATTTTTTATTTGTTTGCTCTTCCAAGCTTAATACATATTTTACTCCCAAAAGATCGCTTATTCTTGAAAGAGGGTCTTGAGGAGTAATTATCCTGTTGAATCCAAAAGGAGGTTTTATGTCGGGTACTCCTCTTCCCGATGCCGCCATTAATTCTCCAAATCTTTGTAAATATAAAGGATCATAACCATCTAATGTTTGGAGTTTATACATTATCGAGAAATTAGGAGGCAAAATTCTTGAGTCGGTTGACATAACTCTAAAAGGTTGCTTTTGACTTTGCAAAAAAGTTGTTACAGAAGTTGAAGGAAAAAGATATTCATACTTAGTAAAAGGTTCAAATTTCCAACCGAATCTGAAAAGATCAATAATAGTTAAAATAACCAATCCATAAATTAAAAAGGGAACAATTTTTTGTCCGTATTTGTTTTTTTTTGGAAAGAATATATAAACGGATATTAAAAAAAGGGCAGTTAAAAAAAGCAGTGTTGGAAAAATAAGATTTTGCTTCGACACTTTAAGATTTTCCGAAGAAATAATATTCCCATGAAAATATGTAACGAATAACCAAAGACTTGCAAAAACTACGGAAAAAAATCCTAAAACGTAAAGAATTGTTCTTTTATTTTTAAGTGAAATAAAATAATCAAAGCCTAACGCAGCCAAAATACTTAATGAAAAATCAGTAATAAATATTAGTCTTGTTGGTTGAGAAGTTGAGAGAAAAGGCAATTCAAATTTAAAAGGGAGTTTGGCAAAAATTGTAGGAAAAGCAAAAATTAAAGACAAAAAGAAGACCGTACCAAAAAACAATGTCTTTTTATCTTTTCTGAAAAATAAAGCAGGGAACACCATTACAAGCGGAAAAATTCCTACATATCCAATAAACTCACCATAATTCCAAATTCCGTAGTAATTAAGCGTTGCCGGATTTCCAAAAAAATCAGGAGCAATGAATTGAATTAGATTTTGCCACGGAATAAACCACCCCGGCTCTTTCCAGCCAACCACATCAAGGTCTCTTGCGGATAATGTTATAAATTGAATTGTGGGAAACCACTGAGCAATGGTAACAGCAGTAAAAAGTAAACATAAGACAATAAACAACAAGAAAATCTTTATACTTTTACCGTGTTGAAACCATCGAGCTATAAAATAAAAAAATGAAAAAACTGCCAAGTAAAAAAAGGTTTGTAGATGACCTGCTAAAAATGAAGACGTTAATGCGAAAATAAAGATTAATGGCCAAGCTAAAGTTTTGAAATTTGCCCGCCCCGCTTCGCTTGGCGAGGCCGGGGAAATTTGAAATTTGAAATTATTTTTTTTAGAAAAAATTTTATCTATGCTTAACAGGATTAACGGAAGCCATAACGCGGTGTTTAGAATTGTTCCCCATTCCATCCATGCAACAAAAAATCCGGAAAAAGAAAAAGAGATAGCTCCCAGTAAACTTGCTTCTTTCTTTAGTTTTAAATTATTTAAATATAAATATAGAAATATTCCCGCAAGTAATGGTTGGAGTAAAATTAATACACTCCATGCTGTACTCATCGGCAAAATAAAAAATAAAATATTAAGTGGGTAAAATACGGCTGATTGAAAATTAGCAAGAAGAGGTGTTCCGGTAAAATTATATGGATTCCAAAGGGGAAGATTTCCGTTTTTAAAAGTATTTATAGCAAGATTTTTCCAAGGGTACTGCTGCCTGACAGGGTCTGTTATTAAGAAATTTTTATAAGGTAATCCGTTAGGATTGGTTTTAAAATATGCATCTCTAAAAGGATAATACAAGCCAACTATTGTGTCTGATGGAATGGGTAGTAATCCTTTTATTAAAAACTGCCAAAAGAAAACTAAGACAATTCCCAAAATTAGAACAAAAGGTAAGAATTTTTTCATTGTAAAACTAAAGCATTAATTTCTTGGCAAAATCTTTCCTTGCTAAATTTTTTGGCTGACTTTGCGGCATCTTCGGAAAGAGTATGCAGTAAGGATTCATTTTTTACCAATTCCAGAGTTTTTGATTGAAGTTCTTCTATTGAATTCCACAAAAGTCCATTTTTACCGTCTGTTACTATTTCTCTTTGACCCCCCGCATTAATAACAACAGGCACTACTCCCGCACCCATAGCTTCAACTGTTGAAATCCCAAAATGCTCGGCAAATTCGGGATGTTCTTTTAAATTTTCCCCAAAACCTGAAGCGTGCCAATAGATTTTAGCTTTGGAATAAATATCGCCCAGAGCATTGTTTGGAGAGTTTATAATAAACCTAACAAGATATCCATGTGCTAGTCTTTCCATTTCCTCAAATTGTTTTTTTTCGTTTTCCCTTATGCTGACTGCAAGAACAAACTCCCAATCCCTAAGACCCTTATCAACCATTTCTTTAAATGCTCTTATCATAACCGCTTGTTTTTTATAATCATCTATCCCCGTTACGTTTTTTACTCTAAATCGTCCAACATGCAAAATAATATTTTCTTTCTTCGTTTTATTTGAATATAAATCAACAGGCGGATACAAAACCGTGGTTTTTTTTAAAAATTTACCTGCATTAAACGACTTTGTATACTCCGAATTGCAAAAAATTCCTGCAATTCTTGAAAGTTTTATTCTGGTTTTTAATTTTTTTTTCTCAATTGCATCTAATGGCTGCTGAATATGAAGAAAAACTTTTTTTGACAAAAGAAAAGGAATGCTTCCATCAGATAATGCAATTATTACGTCATATTTTTTGCTTTCTAAAATTCTTTTTAAAAAACCGAATCCCGGTGCAAAAATATTTTTTGTGACAGAAACCCTTGAAAGATCAAGCGGAAAACGTTGCAAGAGCTTCACAATGTCTTTTTTATTATCCCAAAAAACATATACCTCATGCTTTTTTGATAAACACTCGGCAATGGCTATCATATATTTCTCTCCGCCGCCTAAATCATCAAGATAGGGATCGAATATACCAATTTTCATAAAGATATTTTACTACAAAGATAAGTTTACGTCTTGTCCATTTTTTGACCTTTTATTAATTACGGTTTTAACAACATTCCCTTGGTTATCTTTTATTAATATTTCCCCTCCGCTATAACCTGATAAAATTGCATCAAATTCTCTTTCCGCTCTCTTTACACCATGGTAATTGTATGATGAGTAAACTTTTGTACAACACTCCTTATAGAAAGTATTTTCTATGCTAGAAGAATCCAGCGCAACTTCATTATATATGCGAGAGATGTATTTTGTTAGAGCAACACCCGGATAAGCGAGCAAAATATTTATTTCATTATCCGGAATACTTCTATAAATTGTTGCCAGCGGCACATATTCTCCCGGAATATTATTTTCTAGATACGCATTTTGAAGCCTTACGGGAAGTACATTGGTAAACTTACTTATTGTCTTAAGCATATCCTGCTCCTTTTTACTATTAATCTTTTCCGGATTTACTAAAATAAGATATCCGATATCGTCTTTTACAAGAATTTTCTTATTAGCATCTAAAATACTTCCTCTCTTACCCAACTCTAAAGATGTTGTAACTACATAATTTGGTTTAAAACCATTCAAGAGAATATTCCAGTCCCATTTAATTTTCCACTGAGAGTTTTTTTTGACAACTTGTAGCTCTTTTTCTTCCGAGAAAGAACCGAGATCTTGTGTTTTATAATTAATTTCTATCTTAACCCATCCTTTATCAGAAAATGCCGGAATATTTTTTTCTATTTCTTTAATTTCTATATTTTTAATGCCTGCGTTTTGAAAGGTTTTTTGAGAAATAAATCTAAATTTATTTCTATTCATATTGAGATTGTCTTTCAAAATATCCTGCTGATAGATATCTTGAAAATACTGCTGGGAAAAATTGTAATAAAAATCATTTAAAACTATTTCAGGTTTTGGGATAAGAAATAGGAAAGAATTTAAAAGTGCAATCAAAGAGATTAAGACATAAATAAAATTTTTGTACTTAAAGTGTAAATAATTTTCTATAAAATAAACAGATAAAATATAAATAAATGGTATTACAATTACTAAATATCTGGGGTATGAAGGAATTAAGGCAAAAATAATTAACTCAGATAATAAAAACAATGCTATGCCTTTAATGATTAAATCTTTATTTTTTTTAGTAAAAAGCCTAAGTATGCAAAGTAGTGAAACTAAAAAAGCCAAGGGCCATAAAAACCACCATTCTATAATTCTCGTAAAGCCGGATCCTGATATATTAGGGAAGTCTCCTAAAAGTAATGATTGCCAAATTGCTCCGAAATGAGTTACAAGCAGAGAGCTTTGATAAAATGCCCAAATATACTTTTGAAGTTTAATAAAGTCTATTAGAGAATTTCCTAATAAGAAATACTGAAGATATGGAATGAATATGCCAGCTAGAAAACCTATAATATATAAAACGAACTCCTTTTTAAATTTATTCTTAAAGAAAAGAGCAAACTCTAAAACTAGAATTACGGGAAGAAGTACCGGAAGCTTAGTTTGAGCAAATAAACCAAGAGATAAACCACAAAGTAATGAAAAAAGATAATTATTATTATTTTTCTTATTTAAGAAAGAAATAAGAAGTATATTTAAAAGTAAGAAAAAGAGTTGGGTTATATCTATCCATGGCTTCCAAAATTGGGAAAAAAATAAGGGATCTAAAAATAAAATAAGGGATACAATGAAAGCACTTAAATTATTTTTTAATATTTTTTTTGCCAGTAAAAAGTAAACTAAAAGAGTTAGAAACCCTAGAGTAATTGAATAATAAACCGGATTTTTAAAGATAGATATTGAAAAACCTATTAAATACTTCGCTACGGGTTGAGTTTCCGGATTTACCCTTGAGGGGTCTTCTCCTTTAGCAAGGGTATATCCTATATAAGAAAATAAACCATCATCGCCAATTATTCTTTTTGATAAAGGAAGCTGCCATTGAGAATGTTCAAACCTGTCTTTCCAATAGGAAACATCGTATTTTTCTTGAAAATAACCTCTGTTAAAATATAAGATTTGGGTTAATTGAAGTAAAAAAACTAAAAAGAAAAAAAAGATAAAAGAAAACTTAAAAAATTTTCTCACAAGCTTATTCTAGCAAGTTTTATTCTCCTTGCAAAGCTTAAGAACAATGCTATATAATCAATAAAATGAACGGTTTATACGGCTTGACTCAAATCTCCCCTGTTTTACTTTTTATTTTATTCCTATGGTCTCTTCTTTGGAAAGGAATCGCATTGTGGAGAGCAGCAAAAAACGAGCAGAGAAATTGGTTTGTAGTTATGCTTGTAGTTAATACAATCGGAATACTGGAAATTGCCTATTTATTCTTTTTTGCAAAAAGGAAAATGAAGCTCTCCGAATTAAAATTTTGGGAATCAAAACAATAATTTTTTTCCTCTAAGCAAATAGACACAGGAAATCAAACCGGAAATAACTCCAAAAACCGCAATTAGAACACCACTCTTAAAACTTAACGGATTGTAAGAGAACGTAACGGTATGATTACCCTGCGGAACAACTACCGCTCTAAAAGCGTAGTCTGCCAGATAAATTTCCGATTCTTTGTTATCGACATATGCTTTCCATCCCGCATAATAACTATCAGACAAGAAAAGAAGAGATTTTGCGTTAGATTGGGTTTTAACTTGAACCTGATTGGCGCTATAGCTTGTAATTGAGGCTTTTCCTTTGAAATCGGCGACTGACGATAATCCCGGGTTTTTTGAAAGAACTATTGAATTACGAAGGTCAAAATTACTAGCAAACATAGCGTCCAAAACCTCTTGGGAATTTGTTAAAACTTTATAATTATTAACTAAGAAAGCGCGGGGATAGGCGCTGTTGTTTTTATATATTTGATATTTATCATCAGAATAAATAAGCGGGAATGTGCTTTTTGGATATTTCCAATACGGGAATGCCCAAACATTGTTTCCATCGGAAATTTTATGAACAATATATTTTACACCTAAAAGATTAACTGCTTTAGTGGTATTTATGCCGTTCCTGGGAAGAGATACGACGGAACGGGCGGATTCTTTAATCTTACCATCGCTTAAGCTTGCAATAAATTCTCCATATTTTCTTATATATACTGCGTCATAACCCTCAAGCGAGGGTAAGGAGTAATAAACGGAAGCTTCGGCTCCATAATTACCTGTTACTCTTTCGTAACCGGAAATATTTTTAAACTCCCGGGTTATGGGAAGATCAATAAAAGCTAAGTTTTTGGGGTCGAATGCCTGCCATTTTGCTGCAAAACGCAGTAAGTCAAAAGCGACAAGAATAATTACGAAAAAATAAATTGCGTACTCTATGTGTTTATTTAGTTTAAGTTTTTCTTGAACAAGCAGAAATAAAGTACAGAAGATAAAAAGAAAAAAAATTATAGTCGGTAAAATAAGATTTTGTTTTGCTATAATAATTTTATCTATTGGTAATATTAATTTAAATATCACTACAAACCATAGGATAAAAAAAATTGTTGTAAAACCGCCTAGCCATAGAACGACTCTTTTAAATCTTTTATTTTTTATATCTTTAAATAAATATTCAAACCCAAAACCTGATAATACCGCAAAAGAAAAACTAAATAATACTATTATTCTGCTTGCCGCGCTGGTTGACAAAACAGGAATACGTGAGTTTATTAAAAGATCCAAAACCGATGTTGGAAATGCTAAAAGAAGAGCTAAAATAGCCGAAATAGTGAAGAAAATTACTCGAGTATTTTTTATGTTCAAAAATGAATAAAAAGCGAGCATTAACGGTATTAATCCTATATATGCATTCCATTCCGCATAATGACCAAACCAATCATTTCTGGTTACAGGGTTTCCTAAGAAATCCGGTGCTATAAATGTAGAGATATATCCCCATGGAATTATTTCTCCTTTCTGAAAAAGAGTGCTTCTTAAGGTTTGTGCATATAGTTCAACTGAAGGAAGAATTTGCGGTAAAGAAAATAGCAGCCCAAAAAATGTGAAAAGAAAAAGATATAAACTCTTAAAATACCTCCTATCAGTAATTAACTTATATATAAGATATCCCAAAACAAAGACAAAAAAATACAAACTTATTTGAAAATGTCCGCTGAAAAACGATAAAGGAATAGTCAGCGACAATAAAAATAAATACCTTATTTTATTAGACGAATAAAACTTTTCTATGCTAAAAATTGCTAAAGGTAAAAATAAAATTGCATAACCTAAGGTTGCGTATCCCATCCAGGTGGTAATAAATCCGGAGAACATAAAAGCAATTGAAGAAATTAAACTACCTGTTTTTACAACACTTAAGGCTCTCATTAATAAATACATAAAAATTCCTGCCAACAAAGGCTGGAGTAAAACTAAAATACTCCAAGCGTCTATAAAAGGGAGAACAAAAAACAACAAATTAAACGGAGAAAAAACGGCAGATTGATAATTGGCAAGATGCGGAGTTCCCGAAAAGCTATAGGGATTCCAAAGTGGAATTTGTCCGGCCTTCAAAGTCTCAATAGTAAAATGTTTCCAAGGATAAATCTGGCCGATTACATCCGGCATTGCATTGTTTTTTACAGGGCCTGCAAATTGAGGATATGTGCTCCAAGGTGAAAAAAAATTTACTTGATAACTTGATGCAAATGGCACTTTTTGCTTAAGAAAATATGGGCTTGAAAAAATAAACCAAATTAAAAAAATAAAAATGATCGGCCAAAATCGTTTTAGCAATTTCATGTTTAGTTTTTGATTTTTGTCCTGAGTTTGTCGAATGGATGATTTTTGATTTTGCTCTGCATCTCCCAAAGCCTTGCATAAGTAATAAATATACTGAATGCCTGGTAGAGGCTTTCAATTAAGCCCACTGTACCTACTTTATATCCGCCTTGTCTTATATAGGAATTTAAAAATGCCGATATCATGACTCTGGGGAATCTCCACCAAGTCATTTTCGGATGATTTGACTGGAAACGTAACTCTGCTTCTGTTTTTGACCACTCCAGTGTTTTATTGACCATTGAAGTTAAGTCCCGATGCGTGTAATGAAGCAGAAAGCCTTCCAATTCACCAACTTTTCCCTCTATAATCGGGCTTTCGTGAAGCTTGCCCTGCCAACCTTTTAATTTATTCTTTTTAAAAAGTCTTTCTAGTTTTTCAATGTATGGCCACGCGTTTTCTCCAAAATAATAATTTTTTCTTAAAATTTTGTAAGCGGAAATTCCGGAATTCACATCAGTTACAATCTTCCTTTTTATGTTTGCTGCAAGGAGGGGTGTTATTCTTTCGTCTGCATCCACATACAAAACCCATTTACCCTCTGCTTTATCTAATCCGAAGTTTCTGCTTTCTGAAAAATCCTGCATTTTGTGTTTGAAAACTTTTGCACCTTTTTTCTCTGCAATTTCTATTGTTTTGTCTTCCGACCCGCCGTCTACAACAATAATTTCATCGCAAAAATTTAAACTATCAAGACAATTACCTATTAAGTCTTGTCCGTTTTTAACAATTACGATTGCGGATATATTCATATTAAGTCTTCAAATTTGGCAAGAGCAAAAGGAATAAGCATTTCATCCTCGGTTAATCCTCCATGATGCCCTTTAAATTCAAATAATTCTCCTTTAATATGTTCGTACCATATTGTATTTTCGCGAAAAGGCAATATTACAATATTTCCCAATCTTTGTAAAAACTCCGAACTTGGGCTTCCATCTCCAAACAAACCCATTTCGACAGCCTCTTCCGTTTTTAAAATCAAAGCATATTTTCCATAAGCCTCTTTTAAATAAAACACTATCTCCTCTCTTTTTCCCTCTTTTATTGCAAGAAATACGTCTCTTGGACTTCCCCAGGGTAAAATTTTTTCGCCTATTTTATTTACCTCAAAAGCTTCTACTAATTTTTTGTCGCTATTTAAATAGATAGTCTTTTTAGGATCAACAGGCACTTGTCCATGATCGGAGGTCATTAAAAAAAGAGTGTTTTTTACTTTTTCTTTTTCAAGATGAGCAAAAAATTCTTTCCCAAGACTGTCAAAAAATATTTTTGCCTCAACAAAATACTCCTCCGAATCCGGTCTAAATTTGTGTCCCTGACTATCAATCCCGGACCAGTAAACATAGAAAAACGCCGGGCCTTCCTTAGCAAGGATACTTTTTCTAAGACTAATTATTAAATCCGAAAGGTATCTGTAGGAAATTCTCTTTGCGGTACCGGTTGAAACCATTGAATAAACGCTTTCGCTAACCGATTGGCTATGAAAAACGTAGCTTTGAACTTTTTCTTTTTCCAGAGCTTCATAAACCGTTGGTTTATTAATTAAAAGTTCAGGCCTAACTCCTTTGTGCAAAAGACTGTTGGCTCTTGCTGTTTTTCCTAAAGATGAAAATGGAAGAGTTTGAATAATCTCACCTAATTCCTCCATATATAAATTCCATTCAAAAAGTCCGTGCTCTTGCGGCGTTAATCCCGTAGCAATTGTTGTTAATGATGCTGATGTTGTCGAAGGAAAACCGCTAGTAATAGGATATACCAATCCTTTGGCAGATAAGCTTTTAAGAAAATCTATTTTATTCAGCAATTTTTTGTATTGATTAAAACCTAATCCGTCCACAAGAAAAAAAACAATTTTATTTTTTTTGTTTTTGTATTTTTCCAAATCCAAAGAAAGAGGGATTTTTGTATTTTTTATTTCCAGCAAATTAAATATTGTCGGGATAACATTGTAAAGAGAATAACCATTGTATTGAGGATACAAAAAACCGTTTTTTTCTTTGCTTTTTAGATAATTTAAAACGTCTAAAACATTAGTCATTTGTTATTTTATAACTTCCTTTACCAAATCTTCTTAAATAAAAATCTAAAACTCCTCTTTTTTGCCAATACCTGCCGGTTAGCAGCAGCTTAAAACTTTCTCTTAAAAGTGCCGCTCTTGCTTTTGAGGGCGCGTATGTCAATCCAAAGCGCAATCTGTTTCTGGTTATGTAATAATCCTGCAGGCTTGAGCCGGACCCGCCCGCAGAACCTGCATTTTTATGCCAAAGAATTGCTTTAGGTGTATAAACTATTTTATATCCGGCTCTTTTTACTCTTTGGCTATAATCATTATCTTCGTAATACAAAAAATACTTCTCCTCAAAAAAACCCACTTTTTCAAAAACCTCTTTTTTAACCGCCATACAGCAACCGCTTGAAAAATCTGTTTCTTTTTCTTTTTCATTCTGCCCTTTGTCTACTTCATCTACCCCCCTATGCTTACCGATAATGTTATTCCAATCCATATCCCCGCCCGCATACCATAAAACGTGGCCCAGATCTTCTTTTTTATATCTGTCTTTGTGAAACTCAAATCCTTTTGCAAAGTAAATTTTAGGAGAAACAATCCCAATGCTTGAATCCTTATCAAGAGTATTCAACAATTCATAGACCAAATTCTTGTCCAGAACAGTGTCATTGTTCAGAATTATGACATAATCGGCTCCGTTACTAAGAGCGTATTTAATTACCAGATTATGGCCTCCTGAAAAACCTAAGTTCTTATTATTTAAAATTATCTTTAAAGATACATTTTTAAGAAAATTTTCTTCTAAATTAAATTTTTCTTTTGAAGCGTTATCAATTACCACGACATTCAAATCTAAACCTGTTGTGTTTAAATTATCTATGGATTTTAAGCATTCAAGGGTATTCTTTTTTCCGTTAAAGTTTATTATCGAAATAAAAACCTTTTTCATAATAGTTAGTTAAGGCGGATTTTTCTTGATATTTTGTAGAGGTTTTTCTTTATCGGATTTTTAAATGCTTCGATTTTTTCCTTAGTAATCCAGAAAAATATCTCCTTGCCTGCTCTCTTGAATTCCTTCTGTGTATCATTTAAGAATTCTTTGCCTTCGTACTCTTTAAATTCTTTCTTTTCCCAAATAAATGCAAAAATTAGAAAATGATAAAAAGCCATAAGTATTGATAGCATTAAACCATGAAATCCGTCTTTATATCCCTTTCTGGCAAAAAATCTGCTTAAGAACTCGTTAAGCGGGAAGCGTACTGCATCAAAGTATGAAAACATATACCCTTTATCTAAATAATCTTCTGCTTCATTTGGCGCGTAAAAACTAACGGTTTTACTTAAAAATTCTCCGATATTATCATAATGATGGTGAATTAAATGGTTCTTAAGATAATCAGACTCCCCTTCCAATTTGACCGGTTCGTGAACATGAGCTTTGACAAACTTTGCCTTGCCTTTTCTAAAAAGCCTTAGCTGGGGATCAGGATACCAACCCGTATACTCTATAAACTTTCCGAATATTATGTTTTTTCTTGGAATCCAGTAACCGTTTACACTAGAATTACGATTGACGCCCGCCCCGCTTCGCTTGGCGAGGCCGGGGATTGACGATTGACGATTACCTAGAACTTCTCTTATTTCTTTGGCAAGTTCGGGTGAAACTTCTTCGTCGGCATCTAGGCTTAATATCCAGTCACCGGTTGCCTTTGAAAAACCAAAATTTTTCTGCAAATCTATGCACGCGGGATCGTTTTTTTGCTTGTAGATATTTTTTGTGTATTTTCCTGCTATTTCCTCTGTCTTATCCGTAGATGAATTATCAATAAAAACTATTTCGTCTGCAAAATCGGCAGATTTAAGACAGGTCTCAATTTTGTTTTCTTCGTTATATGCGGAGATTACAACAGAAAGTTTACTCATGTTATTTTCTAAGATTTTCCCTAATAAATTTTATGTCTGATAATATTTGGTTTTTAGCTAAAGCAAGCATCGTAGAAAAGTATAGCACAGCTCCGAAAATAATCATAAAAATCAACATAACAATATTTTTTACAACTAACGGGCTTAAGAAATAAATTACGCCCCCCATGAAAATTGCTGCCAGAAAAGGATTAATTAACATCTTAATGACATTAAATTGTATATATCTTTTGGAAATAAAAATTACCAAAACCACAGATAGCGCAATAAACGCGGAAGCGAAGGATACGCCGTTAAAACCAAACATCATAATCGCTAAGGGAGTAATTACCCAAGTAGAAACTGTCCAGAAAACCATAAGATAAAGAGTAATTTTAATTTTTCCGATTGCATTCAGCGCATTTGTTAAAGGCGTTGAAATAGAAGAAAGAGCCGCATTTATTGCAAAAAAAGAAAGAGAAAGAATTGCCGGTTCCCACTTAATGTACTTAGGAATAAGGTATATAAAATATGGGGCAAGAACAACAAGCCCCATAAGAGCGGGAAAAATTAAAAAACAAGCGGCAAATATTGATTTTTCTATTGCTTTAGTTAGAACTTCCTTGTCGTTTTGCAATCTTGCAAAGGATGGAAAAGTAATCCTAATAACGTTATCCATAATAAGCCTTAAAGGGACAAATGCCCATTTCTGCGCAAAACCTATATATCCTACTTGAGCAAGCGGTAAAACCCTGCCAAGATATACTATTAATAAATCGTCTTTTATTAAGGCCAAAACGCTATTTGTTTGAAAAGGCAATCCAAAAGACAAAAGTTTTTTTGCAGCGGCTTTTTGAAAACCAAATCTTATTCTCCAAGGATTAATAATATAAATAGCTATAACCCCCGATATTCCTCTTGCTAAAACTGCAAAAGTAAAACTTGCTACCCCAAAACCTTTAGCCGCCAACACAACCGCTATAACGTAAAAGAAAAGATTTTCCACAATCTGGGGAATTACCAATTTTTCAAAACGCAGGTTTCTTTCCAAAATTATTGAGGGAATTGTCTTAAGCGAAGAAAGGAAAAATGATATAACTAAGGCCTGGAAAAGTAAAATTCCCTGATCGTCTAAGCGGTAGAAGCTCTTTACAAAGCCTGATAAGAAAAGCGCTAGCAAAACTACACTTACTACCAGAATTTGCTGAATTGTAAAAGTAGTGCGTAATTCTTCGTCGGTAATGGCTTCTTTTTTCTGTATAAGAGCGGCGGCAAGACCGACATCTGAAAAATATGAAAGAAACGCAATAACCGCAGAAACTATGAAAAATATTCCAAAAACTGAGGGAGAAAGAAAAACAGTTAATAAAAAATTGGCTGCGAGTCCGATGATTTGTATGGTAAAAGTTCTGTAAACAAGAGCTACTACGCCGCGTATTGACCTTTTTGCAACATTTTCAATTTCAATTTCTTCCATAATGCAATTCCCGCCAGAGAGCAAGGCTTTCCCTTATCGCACGCACTATTACTCTTAAATTTCCTCCGCTTTGATCGCCATACAATCTTTTGTAATGCGAAACTTCAACTTCGGCAATCTTAAGTTTTTTTCTTTTGGCGCGGGCTAAAATCTCGGTGGTTATCATTGCTCCTTCGGATTTAAAAGGCATAATCTTAAAAAGCGCGTCTTTCCTGAAGAACTTAAACCCGCAGTCAATATCCTTAAACCTGAACCCAAAAAAAACAAAATCCCAAACCTTAAGAAGATTCATAAGAATATGCCTAAAGGGATTGTCCAAACGCTTCTTCCTAAAACCGATAACCATATCCGCATTGTTTATTTTTTCTATAAATCGGGAACTTTCGGAAAAATCAAATTGACCGTCGCCGTCATTAAAAACTACCAAGTCGTATTTAGCTTTTTCAAAGCCTGTTTTTAAAGCTGCCCCGTATCCCCTGTTTGTTTCATGAGACACTACAACTAATCTTTTATCTTGAGATGCTAGTTTCTTTGCAATTTCAAGAGTTTTATCCGATGAGCCGTCGTCAACCATTATAATCTCCCATTTTTCAGCCAATTTTTCTGCAACAGGAATTGCTTTTTTTACCACTTTTTCTATGTTTTTTTCTTCATTCCAAAATGGAAAAAAAATCGATAATTCCGGAAGTTTATTTGCCATAATGTTTTTTAATATTCAATAAATATTTTGACTTGTACATTTTGTAATATAAAACAAAAAATAACACAAAAAGTAATATAAAAACTGTTATGGTATCGCCAACGGTTCTTACTAAAGTATTTTCAAATAAAACCTCTATATTATGCTTACCTATGGGCAAGTTAAAAGTTATAAGTTTTAATTTATTGCTATCATTGTAACCTACTTTTACGCCATCTACAATCAACGTCCAACCGGGAAACGAGTATGTATTTATTCTGACAGTGCCCGGCTTATTTACGGTAATTGTATATTTTTTATATTGAGGTTTTTTTACAATCTCATAAACATTCATATCTCCTTTTAATACTTCGTAACTTTTCTCCGGGATATCTTTTTTTGATATATCAAGTACAGTAGTACCTAAATCCGAAAGCTTAGTAGCGACTCCCTTAGGAACATATTCATATGACATTCTGGAAACCCGCCATTGAAGATCCTGCTTTGAAGTATAATAAGAATCATTAACAGGTAAGTATGCAGACGGTTTAAAAGCATATCTCACAGAATAAAGCAATCCTACTACTAGAATTGCGCAAACTACCAAAAATAAATATTTATTCAAATATCTCTTTAAAACAGCTGCTGCAAATCCTCCTAAAAACGAGGCAAAAACCGCTGTAAACAGGAGGAAACGCCAAGGAAACTGAATATATGCAAGAGGCTGAAAAATATTCCAAATGAATTGAGAATAAGAAGTAGCCATAAACAGAGAAAAAATAAAAAGGGAGAAAACAACAAACGGTAGTTTTACGTTAAACGTTAACTTTCTTTTAAGTAAAACGAAAAATATTATTAATAAAATTGCCAATAAAGAAACTGCAAGTTGCACTTTGCCGACTTGAAACGACAAACCATCCACACAGCCCGCAATGGATCCCCCGTACCCCCAAAGAGAATTTAAAAATTGCGTTGGGCAGACAAAGTGAAATTTATAGTTTGCCAATTCTCCAAGAAGAATTTTATCAACAAGCGTATATTTTTTTTCAAGAAGAGCCGGCAACCAAAAATATGCAGAAATACCAAAGCCTATTAATCCGGATAGAGAAAAAAATAAAAATACTTTTTTAATATTTTTTCTTTCTTTATAAAGTAAATATAATAAATATACCGCTAAAAAAGGAATAAATTGTAACGTGACTAAACTATGGGTTAGTACGACAAAAGATAATAAAATTCCTGCGATTAATGCACTTAAAACCGTCTTTTTTTCAGAACATCTGTCAAATGCCCAAAAAACTGCAGGAATCCAAACAAAAGAGAAAAACTCCGATAAAGCTCCCCTAACATAAATATCTACTCCGTGATAAGGAGCATAGGTATATAAAGTTGCTGCAACCAGTCCTGCCGAAATACCGTAATGTTTTTTTACCCACATAAACATAAAAAAAGCAGAAAGAATAAATCCTAGTCCGATAACGATTTTTGTAGAATCAATAAAAGAAACTCCAACAAAATGAAATAAGTAACCAAAATAATAAACAAGAGGCGGGTAGAAGTTAAATAAAGGATATCCATAACCAAAACCTAAATTACCTACCCATCGTGGGGGAATCTGCCCGTTATTAACGGCTAATGTTAATTCATATAATCTTGCGATTTGTTCGTCATCATGAATTGGAAAAAAACCCGAATAAAATAAGGGTTTTACTGCCCAAAAAGACAGTATAATAATAACAACAAGAGGCGAAAATTTTTTCAGTAAATTCATTTTCTAAATACCCTTCTATTCTTTATAGCCAAAAGAAATAATATGATTAAGCTTACAAATGATACTAAATCAGCAAGGATTCTTAAAGGAGTCTCGCCAAAAGAAATATTGATAAAATGTCTCCCTGGATTAACAAAAAACCTAATGAGACCATTTTCATTTTCATAAGAAATAGGAACTTCTTTTCCGTCAACCCTTACTTTCCAACCGGGAAAATATACAGTATTTACCTGAACTGTTCTTTTATCTTCAAGAGTTAGATTAAACGATGTCTTATTTGCATTTTGAACTAGAATTTGCGGTGTTTCACCACCATTTATGACCTCCACTTTTGATTTATACATAGACGTAGGGATTTCTTTAACCCATTTTGGCATATACTCATTTCTTACAGTTGTTGTATCCTGATTGGTTGAATAAAAAGTATCAGGATAATACTGATATTCTTTTGGAAATAAGAAAGGAGCAGCGGCTATAAAAATTATTATTAAATAAATCACTGAAAGTAAATATTTCTTTTGCAACTTTTCTTTATTTAGTAAATAAGCAATCATAAATGCGGAAAGTGGAATAATTATTGAAATAATCCTAAAAGGAAATTGGATTAAATTTGTAAAAGGAAAAAGCTTCCAAAGTAGTTCTGAGAAAGAAAGTGATAAAAAGCTTATTACTAACACTGTTAGTAATAAAATAGAAAACATTTTATCCTTTTTTCTTATTAAGTAAAAAATGCTTTCTAAAATTAAAAACCCTAAAGAGAGTCCAAGAATTCCTAAATTATTATTTATAAAATATGAAGAAAAATCCGAAACTTGTGTTTTAGAAAAAACCGTATATTGACTGTCGTATAAAGCCGGAATCCAGTAAAACGATGAAATGCCTAAGCCAAAAATAAAACTTAGAAGGTTAAATTTAGAAAATCTTTTGTTTCTTAGAAAAATATAACCTATAATTAACGGAGTAAATAAAAGGGCTAATGTGTTATGAGAGACTATAAGAAGAGCAATTCCAAGCGAAGTTAAAAGTAAGCTTTTCCTTTCTATTTGCCACAAGATAAATGGAAGAATTGTTAAGGATAAAACTTCCCCAACAGATCCTCTTTTATATACATCAAATAAGTGATAAGGAAAAAGAGTATAAAAAACAGAACCTATTGCTGAAGAAATATTATCAAAAATTTTTCTAAGCCAAAGATAGGTAAAAATTGACGAAAAAATTAAACTTAAACCTAATATAATTTTAATTGTATTTACAAAACTAAAACCCAAAACATGTATAGGAACGCCAATATACATAAAAAGCGGGTAAAGAAAATCTGCAACCGGATAACCAAAACCGTAATTGAGTCTTGTTAAAAATCTAACAGGAAACTGTCCGTTTCTTAGGTTTTCAAAAAACGCCGAGAACCTAATAATCATCCAATTTCCGTCATCGGTTGACGGAAAGCCTAAGTGGAGTAAACCTATTATAGAAGGCAAAGAAACTATTATTACCAAAATAAGAAACAGCAGTTTAGAATTTTTTTTCATATGTTTTTATCCAAAAAAGGCTAATAAACAATAATAAAAGTCCGGTAACTGAAACTTTTAACCCTAATATAAAATTAGCCGGATAATAAGAAAAAGTTACTTCGTGTTTTCCTGTCGGGACTACGATGGCTCTAAAAGAATAATCCGCTCTGTAAATCTTTGTACTAATTCCATCTACATAGGCTTGCCAGCCCGGATAATAATTGTCCGAAAGAAAAAGAATACCGTTTCCTTCGGTTTTGGTTGAGAATTTAATTTCATTTGATTTATATGATAAAAGTTCTACTTCTCCGATAGAATTATTATTAACTTCTATATTGGGACTTTCTTCCAAAAATATCGTTTTTCTTAAATCGGCATTTGTATTATAAATTACATCTAGAATTGTTTTTCTGTTTTCTACTTTAAAATCTCCCGTAATAAAATATCTTGGCAGAACTTGTTGATTTTCATAAATCTGCCAGGGGGGTTTTTGCCAGATAAGTTTATAGGAATTTTCCGGAAAAGTTGTTAGGTCGGGCCGATAATCATTTTTAAGAGTGTAATCTTGGTTTAAAACATACTTAACTCCCAAAAGATTAAGCAGTCTTTGCCTGTAGATATTATTTTTCAAGTCAGAAGAGCCATATCCCGGCGCGATATTTGCATCAGGCCTTGGTAAAACTAAAGGAAGCTTCCCATTGTTAGAAGCCGCGAGCAACTCTCCATAAGAGGCTATGTGTAAAGGATCATTTCCTTCGGGAGAATAAGTGCCGTCAACACTTTGGTAGTTTGGAGAAACATAAGCCGAACCGTATCCCCAAAATCTATTTATACCTGCATTTTTCTGAAGATAGTTCATTACCGGGGTCTGCGGATAAATCAGCTCTTTTGGAGAAAAAGGGGTAATTTTATTAAAAAAATAAAAAAGATCAAAGATAACTAAAAAAACTATTAAGACGTATGTTATTTTTATATTTATTTTTTTTAGAAAAACAGAAACAATCACTAAAAAAGCAATCGAGGATGGTATTGCTAAATTGCGGAGTGAAACTTTAAGATTATCTGATAAATCAGGAATTAATTTCATAAAAACAACTACGCCAATTAAGATTAGGATATAAACCGAAAAGAGAATATAAAATGGCGTTTTTTTAAGATCCTTTTCGCGTAAGAAGTGGTCGATTCCAATTGCGCCTAAAACTATTAAGCTGAAAATAAAAATACTAAGCTCTCTGGTTGGAACTGTTGTTGATATAACAGGTATCGGAATGAGATAAAAATACTTAACTAATGGAAGATTAGTCGCAACTATTAATGAAATTGTGCCAACGATTATAAAAAATCTTTTTTCTAATATGTTTATTTTATTAAATAAGGCAAATATCACAAAAGATAAAATTAATGTGCCTGGATACATTACTCTTTCTATATAAGTCCCATCAATCCAATAATTTCTTGTTGCCGGATTTCCAAAAAAATCAGGAGCAAAAATTGTAATCCAATAAAAAACCGGGGCAAGATTTTTTTCTATTTGAGATAAAGCATAAGCTCCACGTGTTGACTCTGAAAAAAGCTGAAGGGTCGGAAAAATTTGAAATGATGTTATTAAAAAGGGACTAAAAAGAGAAAGTAAGAATATAAAATTTTTCTTATGATTTTTTAAAGCATCTTTTGTAGTAAAAACTAAATAGCTGTAGTAAAAAAAACAAAGAACATAAATATAAAATACTCCTTGTATGTAACCTGCAAGAATAGACATTGATAAAGTTAAGGACAATAATAAAAAATTAGTTTTTGTTAGTTTTTGAAAAAAATATTTTGTGAAAAGAAGTGCCAATGGAAGCCACAGGAACGTGCTTCCTATATTGCCATATTCTATCCATACACTCATATATGAAGAAAAGGCAAAAGAAATTACTCCGATAAATGATGCGAAATCCTTTAAGCCTACTGCCTTTTTTAAAAATAGATACATAAAAAATCCCGCAAGAAGAGGCTGAAGCATTATTATTACTGTCCAGGAAAAATTAAAAGGGAGTAAGAAATACAAAAAATTAATTGGGTAAAAAATTGCGGTTTGGAAATTAGCTAATTGAGGGTTACCTGAAAAATTATGTGGATTCCAAAAAGGAATATTTCCTTGTTTTAACTGATCAATTGAAAAATATCTCCAGGGATATATTTCTTTTATAACGTCAGGACCTTGGGCTTTGTTTGGATATCCGCTCGGCGCATATCCTAAAAAAGATTCTGTTTTGTAAGGGTTTTCACTTACCAAGAGATCGCCCGGAAAAGGAACTTTTCCTCTAAAAACAGGGAAGAAGAATATAAAAACTACGATTAGAATTAGGAAATAAGGCCAAAGATTTTTAAGCTTATTCATTACTTTTGCGGCAATATCTGATAAACCCTATAAAAATAATCCGTATTACCTTGCCTTACCTGAAAAACAAGTTTTAAAGGAAATTCCGGTGGAATTATAATATGATTGCTTTGATAAGCGATAAAATATGAAGGCATTTTCTTAGCATAATTTAAAGCCTCTTTTGGAAAAATATCTACAGGCCAGTAACCTTTTATTTTAATATTTTTATTATCTACCATATACAATTCCATCGATGCAGGTAAAAGTCCAAAAGTTCCTTCTGTTGCAATAAAAATTTTCTGATTTTTTGCTTTGTCTTTGAAATATTCGACACTTTCTTTAACACCCCATCCTGCTGCCCAACTATTTACATATTGATTGTTGTCTGCTTTTGCAATCTGTGAATTTATTGGATCTTTAGCAAACTGATAAGAAACAAAACCCGGATACCAAATGAAAGCAAAAACTATAATCGGGATTAATTTTTTAATTACGTGTGCTTTATTCTTACCTTCTGAATATCTTAACGCTTCAGAAATAATATAGTTTAAACCCCACGCTGCTAAAGGAAGAAGATAAAGACTCATAAAATAAATAAATCGTGGAAATATCACTCTCCCAAAAAGCGCAAGGGCTACAAAAGGAACTAAAAAATATAAAAATAAAAGTATTTTTTCTTTTGTAAATTTGTTAATAAAAATAAGTGAAAAAACTATTAATAGAATATATGGAAGCGTTAGGTAGGAAAAAAGCCAGCTAAAAAGTCCATTAAGATTTCCGATAAAAAATGTAAAAGGATGCTCTAACCATTCGGACAACGGGTAAACAAAAATTGCATTCTTTGCTTGTATCATTTGAAAAAGAGGAGAAAGTCTTAAAATGTTATACATTGCAAATGATAATACGCTTGCAAATATAGCGAAGGTTACCCAGGTTAAAAATTTATTTTGCAAATTTTTTCTTTTAAAATCAAAAAGTATTAATGTAAATGGCAAAAGATAAATACTGAAAAAATTAGAGGTCTTTGTTAATATTCCTAAAGCTATTACAAAGCCCAAAGTATAGGCAATATCTAACCTAGTCTTACGTACTAAAAGGATAGAAAAATATAAAGCCCAAACAGAAAAAGTTGCTACCATGCTATCATAAAGCGCCATTCTATCTAAAACTTGAGCAAATGGATAAAAAATATAAAGAATAGCTACTAAAAAGGCGGTTGTTTTATTTTTAAAAAGCTCATAGGTAAGGAAAAAAAGACCAACCATAGTAAAGAACCCGCTAAAAACTGAAACCAGTCTTCCAGCCAGAAGAGGATCTTCTATAAACTTCATAAAAGCTACAGTTACCCAGATAAACATTGGCTGCTTACCGTCTGTTAATGAAATAAATCTCCATGCGGAGTCATTTAAAGCAATTTGCGCCCACCTTAAATATATTGCCTCATCTGTAAATATTGGAAGATTACCTAAAAAAATTAGTCTTAAGAAGAAGTAAAAAAAAGTAATGAAAGCCCCAAGTATAATTTCATTACGATACTTAAGAATTAGTTGCATAGATGGATTATAGTAAAAGCCCCAAGTTCAATCAATGATAAGAATTTAATTTTGTTTTTAAGAAATATGCAATTAAAAAAATACTAATAGAAAATAAGCCTATATATTCAACATTTGAGATTATTTGAGGATACCCTTTTGCATAATCTGTCATAAAAACATAAATTACGTAGATTAAGAGAGAAAATATAGATGCTAAAACAGCAGGAATAAATATATATAGTTTTCTGGAAAGAAAAGAACATAAAGATAATGGGAAAATTAAATACCAGGGCTGAAACGTGGTTCTAAACGAAACCGCAATTAGACTTGCAATAGAAAATATAACCAGTAAAAGAAATATATATTCCCAGTTTATTTTTTTATTAGTTTTATCCATAAAAAATATTAAAACAAACACGGGAATAAATAAAAACGTTAAATACTTAACTCCTATAGAAAAGGCAAGAGAAATAATAGAATAAAGTTTTTGATTTTTTAAGTATAGATAGATAGATAAAAGTCCAAAAAATACAAGAGGAAAATCATTGTGGGCGGAAACAAGTCCTTCTATAATTACTAAGGGGTTAAATGCCCAAAAAATTGTATTGAAAATTTTTTCTTTTGGAAACAGGATTTCAGATATTTTATAAACTAAAAAACTACTCCCTACAAAAAATAATCCTATTAATAATTTGAAGAGGAAAAAAGTTGGCAAAAATAAATTAGAACCAATAAAAGACAGCGGCGCGGTTAATATAAGCCAGCTTGGTCCATATGGATAAACTCGATGGGTCCAACGCATAAAATTAAGCATTGGGTCAACAAAATCTGTTGGCTTATGGAAATAGGGATTTTGATTATAGAAAGTTAGTATTTTTGCGTCGAAAATATAATTGAATAAATCATATGAAAAAGCATTGTAAGAAAATACTAAAAATATGAATGTTAAAAAAATAAGTACTTTTACTGTTTTAAAAGTTATTTTTTCTTTTTTTGCTAAATACAGAAAAGAAAAATAAAAGATAAAAAGCAAAAGAGCAATTACAAAAAATGTTAAAGCTGATATTGGTCTTTGGAAAAAACCTATGTATTGGAATTGTTTTTCCAGGGTTTGATAAATTGAGGCTTGCGATAAGGTAAGATTCAAATCAACTTGGGTAAATGAGTAAAAAAATAAAGCTACAATTACTAAGAGATAGGAGGAAAAAAGAAGCCTTAATCTATTCATATATTCTTGTATTTACCCAAGAGTTCGTTTATCTTAATTATTACTAAATCCTCAAGCGCCTCAATAGAATCTTTTATCGGACTTACTCTTCTTGTTTCTACATAAAGCCAGTTAACGGGAACCTCTTTAATTTTATATCCCAGTTTTTGAGCTAAAAATAAAAGTTCAACATCAAAACCTGCTTTTACTGAAGAACCCGATATTTTCTTATATCCATGATGAAAATTCTTAAGTTTTGTAAATAATGTGTCCGAAACGTCTTTTCTAAAAAGTTTAAATCCGCATTGTGTATCGCTTATTCCTCCAATTCCAACAATTGCTGTTCTTAAAACCATCATGCCTTTGGCCATTAAAAGCCTTGTCCATGGAGCGCCCTTTCTAGTTGAATTCCTGCTTCCTATAACAATGTCGTATTTCCCAATAAGGGGTAAAAGCTTATCTATTTCTTCTATTGGAGTTGCCTGATCCATATCTGTGAAAAGAACATATTCACCATTCGCACTAAGCATTCCTGCAGCTACTGCTCCGGCTTTGCCAAGATGCTGATTTTTAATTATTTTGAATTTTGGATTTTCCTTTACAAATTTTTCGGCAAACTCTATGCTTCCGTCGTTTGAGCCGTCATCAACAATAATTATTTCATAAGAATACTTTTGTTTACTAAAAAAATGCTCTATTTTATCTAAAACTCCTTTTTGAAGATTTGTCATCTCATTATACGAGGGAACCACAACAGATACATAAACCTTATTCACACTTAAGATTATACAAGAAAAAAAAGGGGGCAACAACTTACAAAGTAGTACCCCGTATGGGAGTCGAACCCATGATCTCAACCTTGAGAAGGTTGCGTCCTAGACCACTAGACGAACGGGGCATAGACATATTATATCATTTAATTGCGCTTAAAATCCTATATTTACCCTGGGAGGGTCCGACCCTTAGATCAAACGATGCACGAATTAGACTCTCCTCCAGAGGCGGACAGGCAATTTTGAAGCATTTAGGGCACAGGCTTAAGCTATTTAGGATGCAATACTAATCTAATCTTGACTGTAAAATAATATCAAATTCCTCAAATCCGCAAGATTTATAAAATTTAATTGCATTTTCATTTTGAAAAGCTGCTTCTACTTTTACTCTTTTTACACCTTTTTCTTTCGCTACTTGCATCATTTCATTAACTAGCTTTTTTCCAATTCCATGTCGTCTGTATTTTTCTTCTACATACATATTACCTAATTCGGCAATCGGATTATCTTTGCGAAAAGAAAAAATATGAATCGAGGCAACTAAATATCCGACAACTTTTTTATCTATTTCTGCAACGATGGCTATTCCTGAATTAATCATCCTTTCGAAATAATCTCGTCCGAACTTAGAATATGTCCAGTTAAGATTGTATTCGTCATTAAATACAGTTTCTGAATCAAATAAGGCTTTATTTAATCTGAGAATATCTTCAAGATCTTTAATAGATGCTTTTCTTATGCTTGTGTCCATAAATGAATTATATCAGTTCCGCTAATTATTGGTAGTTAAGCTGTAAATAATTCTGAAACATTTGGGGTACACTTCGGCAAGTCTTTCAACAGTGAGTACTTCGACGGTGAGCTTGGGACAGCCGAACCGCTCAAGACGAATCGCTCTTAGTCCGCTTGTTCTTTTATTTTTCTTGTGAAAATACGTTTTTTAAATAAAATAAAAATTGCCAAAATATATAACAAACCCAACGCAATTGAAAGTAATGCGCCAATTTTAAAAGAAACAGGATCATACACAAAATTTACGCTGTGAATTCCGGAAGGAATTTTTACACCGCGGAATGTATAATTTGTTCTATATATTGGGGCTTCTTTACCATCTACATATGCCTTCCAACCGGGATAATAATTGTCAGATAAGACAAGGAAGCTGTCAGACGAAGAATGTGTTTGGATTAACACATTGTTTGCTCTATACTCCTTAATAATCGCCCTGCCCTGCTTATCAGATTGCTTTAGCTTGGGTATTCCAAAGATCTTTTGTTCTACAACTGCTGTTGTGTTTAAGTCAAGAGACGGATTGAAAAGCAAATTAAGTTCCTTATCTTCTTCTTTGACAATTTCTAATTTATTTACCAGATATGCGCGGGGAAGCCGCTGCGAACGTTCCTTTATATACCATTTATCGTTTTCCCATACTACTGTGTCTTTCGTAACATTAATTGGAATTTCGTCTTTTTTAAAAATAAGGTAGTTAACGTTTAAAAGAGACATCAGTCTATTTCGCCTAAATTCCATTGCACCGCTTAAGGAGGCCTCTTTTATAATCTCGACATCGCTTCTTAATAAAGGAGGCGGGAAAACTCCGGTATTTGCAAAACTAACAAGTTCCCCATAACGCTTAATATAAACCGGGTATGTATATTGAGGGTCATAAAAACGGAAATGTGTGGCAAAATCGGTAATTATATTCGCGCTTCCTATACCAAAAATCCGCGTGTTGCCGGAAATGCGCCTTACTGCTTCCATAACATCATTCTTAGGAAAAAACGTTTCCTTAGGAGAAAACGGTAAAAACTTATAGCTGTTATAGAAACCCAACATGTATGCAATAAAAATAACAATTACAGGAATAGCGTCTTTATATTTTGCTTTACTTAGTTTAGGCAAAAGATAAACCATAATTAAAATAAACACGCTGACAAATCCCAAGAGTTCAAGCAAGGCATTTCTTAAAGAAGTAATGCGGCAATTATCAGCAACTCCAAGACAGCTTGCCTGTAAATTTAAAACGGTAACTAAAAATATCAAAGCCGCAAAAGAAGTAAACATAAAAAGCAATATCAGAAGATTTTTTCTTCTAGTCTGCGATTTACACCAATATTGAAACCCGAATCCCGACAATACTGCCAAAGAGAATGTAGTTATAAAGAAAATTCTAGTCGGAACTCCTATTGACAAAAACGGCATATCTAATTCATACAACCAAGTTGCAAAAGGCCATTTGAGGCTAATCAATATTGTAAAAACCAGTATGAATAAATAAAATTTAATTAAAGACGAACTTTTATCCTCTTTAATCTTAAGTATCGAAAAAAAAGCAAAAAGAGATGGGATAATTCCAATATAAACAGCCGTTTCTATATAGTCGCTTACTCCCCAAAAATTATATGTTGCGGGATTTCCATAGTAATTTGGGATTAAGATTGTTACAAAATGACTTAAGGGAAGAAGAAATGAATTAAAAATAAAAGACGAAGACTGCGTATTTAAATTGGCATATTTAAAAAGTTCAATTGCGGGAATTAATTGAATCGAAGCCAAGCCTAGGCCTAAGAGAATAAATAGAAAAGGAGAAATAAATCTTCTTATACCATTAGCAAAATCTTTATTTTTATGTCTGAATATCCAATAAAAACAAACAAAAACTAAAATATATAATGCATATTGAAAATGAGTAGAAACAAGAAGAATGCCAACGGCAGGAGCCAGTATAAAAAGATATATTTTTTGAGAATTTTCTCGGTATCTTTCCAATAAGAACAACATAAGTGGCATTAAGGCTATGCCAAGAGCGAATTGAGCAAAAACAATTCTTGTAATTACAGCTCCCGATAAAGTGAAAATTACTGCTACAAAAAAAGAGGCTTTATTATCTAATTTAATACTTTTGCCGTATAGAAAGGTACCAACACCTATCAGTAGCGTTTGGATTACAATAATTAATGTCCATGAAAGATAGTTTGGCAAAACAAAAAAAAGAATATTAAAGGGGTCGAAGTATCCAATGTTAATTGAAGCAAGAAGCGGCATACCGCTTCCGTTATATGGGTTCCAAAGCGGCAACTGACCATGCTTCATAAGTTCTATAGCTAAAATTTTAAAAGGATAAATAAACCTAAAGGTATCTTGCGCTATCGCCTTATGTGCCAGAGAAATAAAATTTCCTGAAAAATTTTCACTTTTGTAAGGCTCAAACCACGCCAGTAAATAATTACCCGGGAATAGATATAATTTATTTAAGAAAAATTGCCAAAATATGGATAATGTTCCGGCAGTAAGAAACAAAAGAGATAAAATAGTTTGTTTTTTAAATTTCACAATATTTTTTATATTGTACCACTCTTCGTATTCGTGGATTTGTACTAAGTAGCTAAAGTAAGCGCTAGTCTGCCTGGGGCGGAGTTGCGCGCAGAACCGGGCGCTCCTGAAACTCCGACAGGATAATTTTAGGCGGAGTTTTTGTTAACGCAATATCCAAAACCTCATCCATATGCGAAACTGTAATAAAATTTAAATCTTTTAATACTTCTTTTGGCACATCTTCCAAATCTTTTTTATTTTCTTTTGGAATTATTACCGTTTTAAGACCCGCCCTATGAGCCGCGATAACCTTTTCTTTAAGACCGCCAATTTCTAAAACTCTTCCCCTTAAAGTTATTTCCCCTGTCATGCCGGTTTTTCTGTTAACCGGGATTTTTGTTAAAGCCGAAATAATTGCCGTTGTTATGGCAATTCCCGCCGACGGACCGTCTTTTGGAACTGCGCCTTCGGGAACATGGACATGTACGTCAATTTTCTGAAAAAACTTATCTCCTAGTCCCAGTTGCTTGGCTCTTGCTCTTATGTAAGATAATGCCGCCTGACAAGACTCTTTCATAACCTCTCCGAGCTGTCCGGTTAAAATAAGCTGACCTTTGCCCGGCATAAGTGCAACTTCTATAAATAATATGTCGCCTCCGGCCTCTGTCCAGGCAAGGCCGGTTGACATGCCGATTTCATCTTTTTTCTCAATTAGAGTTGAGCTTATTTTAATTGGTCCTAAAAATTTTGGAACATTTTTTTCCGTTACAACAACTTTTGTTTTTTTGCCCTCTACAACTTTCTTGGCTACTTTTCTAAATATGGCTTCCATTTGACGCTCAAGACTTCTAACACCGGCTTCCCTTGTATAATGCTCTGTTATAAAACGTATAGCGTTATCTGCAATTTCTACTCTTGACTTTGTTAATCCGTGGCTCTCCATTTGCTTTTTAAGCAAGAAGTTTTTAACAATCTTGAATTTTTCTTCCTGTGTGTAACCCGCAAATTGAATTATTTCCAGCCTGTCTCTTAAAGCCGGAGGAATCGTATCTAAGACGTTAGCCGTTGTAACAAACATTACGTCTGACAAATCAAATGGAACTTCCAAATAGTGATCGGAAAACGCGTTATTTTGCTCGGGGTCCAGTGCTTCGAGAAGCGCTGAAGAAGGATCACCTCTAAAATCAGCCCCGACTTTATCTATTTCATCCAGCATAAATACGGGATTTTTCGTACCCGCATCTTTAATTCCCTGGATTATGCGTCCCGGCAAAGCCCCTACATAGGTTCTTCTATGTCCTCTTATCTCCGCCTCGTCTCTGATGCCTCCAAGAGAAACCTTTACAAATTTTCTGTCTAAAGCTCTTGCAATTGACTTTCCTATTGAGGTTTTGCCCACTCCGGGCGGCCCGACAAAACAAAGTATCGGCCCTTTCATTTTTCCGGCCAGCTTATGAACAGCCAGATACTCAACTATTCGCTCTTTAACTTTTTCCAATCCGTAATGGTCTTCGTTAAGTATTTTTTCGGCGATTTTAATGTTAACCGTATTTTTGCTTACAACGCCCCAGGGGAGACTTAAAAGCCAATCAAGATAATTTCTTATGTAGCCGGCTTCGGGATTAAACTGATTCATTTGGGAAAGTTTTTTTATTTCTTTCTTTGTTTTCTCTTCTATTTCTTCCGGCATTTTGGCATTTTTAACTTTTAGCAAAAGTTCTTTTGTTTCACTGTCTTCATCGGACTCGCCTAATTCTTTTTCTATTGTTTTTAACCTTTCCCGAAGCATTACCTCCCTTGCGCCTTTTTCAAATCTCTCTTGAGTTTTCGAAGCTATTCTTCGCTCTATTTCTAAAACTTTTATTTCTTTTGCTAAGAAATCCGTTACCTTTTCAAGCCTTTTTTTAACATCCACCTCTTCCAAAAGCAACTGTTTTTCCGCCGGTTTTAAATCTAAAACCGAAGCAACCAAGTCCGCCAAGCTTGACGGAGTATTTTCAGACATAATGTTCATAAAAACCAGGAAATCAACAAACTTGCCTAAATTCATGGCTTTTCTGAATTCGCCGGTTAAGTGGTTGCATAAGGCTTTAACCTCGGGAGAATCACGTAAGACATCCGGAACATCTATAACCTTGCCTAATAAGAACGGCTGTTTATCTTGATAATCCTGGATTCTTATTCTGGAAAGCCCTCTAACCTGGGCGTTTATCTCGCCGTCGCTTTTAATCATGCGCTCAATATGGGATAATGTGCCGAAAGAATATAGTTCGGAAGGTGTTGGTTCATTTAGTCTGGCGTTTTTTTGGAGTACGAATCCGACTGTCCGGTCATTGTGAAAAGCATACTCCAGAGCCGCCAAGCTTTTAGGCCTGCCAAAAGTTAAAACCGAATCGGTATTGGGGAAAATAATCCCGTCTCTTATTGGAATTATAGGTACAAATTTATCCATATTGGCTGTTTATATTGGCACTCTACCACACCATCTGCTAGCTTGTCAAGTCCCACTCCGCCTGTTTTGAACAGGCTTCGAGGGACGCAAACCCTTGCAGATTCGCCCTTTCGACGCGAGGGTGTAAGCCTCGGGAGAAAGTAAGAATCTGGCGGGGTCAAGTCTTTTGCGGGGTTGACATACCAAATCCGGCGTAATTACAATTAAATCATCATGGTCTATTTAAGTCAACTGTTAAATAAGAAGGTTTATTACGGGAATCAGACGTATGGAAAAATTACGGATTTGGCTGTTTTTGAAAATTATCAAAATCCTTCCCTATCAAAAATCGTTATTACAAAGGACAATAAAAAAATAACTGTCTCCCCATCGGTAATCGATTTAACCGGCGACAGAATAATCCTAAAATCCGAAAAAACTCCGTTTCTACCCTATGACGAGAATGATTTTTACCTTAACGAAGATCTTCTGGACAAACAGGTGATTGATATTGACGGGAAAAGACTGGTTCGGGTAAACGACGTGCTGCTTGAAAATAACGGTGAAACGAAAGTGGTTGGTATAGATATAGGTTTTTCAGGTATTTTTAGAAGACTTGGGATAAGTTTTATCATAAGAAATAAAGCCAAAATACTGCCCTGGCAAATGATAGAAGCTTTTGACTATCAAACAGGTACCGTAAGAATTAAACTGACAGAAGGCAACCTAAACTCCTTGCACCCAAGCGAATTGGCAGACATTTTGGAAGAAGCAGGAAACAAGGAAAGGCTCGGCATTGTCGAGAGCCTTGATACGGATAGAGCTGTCATGGCCATTGAAGAGGCAGATTACCGTACCCAGGAAGCAATCCTTGAACAGCTGCCTCTTTCTCCTCTAAAAAGGATCGTTGATAAAATGCGTATAACGGAAATCGCGGATCTTTTTTATAAATTAAATCCTCTAAAAATAAAGGAGATATTAAATTTATTAGGCAATGAAAAGGCCCAAAGAGTCGAAGGACTGCTGGATTTTGGAAATGATACTGCCGGAGGCCTAATGAACGTTATTTACTACTCCGTAGACGGAGATAAAACCGTAAAAGAGGTTTACAACGAACTATATAATCAAACCCCCAAACCCGAAACAATACTCGTTACCAACGGAAACAGCAAGCTAGTTGGGGTTTTATATACAAAAGACATTTTAGACTGTGATCCTCTTGCTCTTGCAAAGGACATTGTTTCGGAAAGAAAATTTGTTTACCCCAACGTTGACCTTAACCAAATCATAAAAATATTCAGCCAATACAATTTAAGAATCCTTCCCGTAATAGATAAAGAAAAGAGACCTATCGGCATAGTAATGGTCGACACCATACTTAGCAAGATAGAAGAAAGAATAAGGGGAAATGAGGCTATTTAAATTAATTAGAAGAAGATTATTATTATTGCTTCCGGTTTTGTTCATTATAGGACCGGGAATTATTTCCGGTTCCGTTGATAATGACGCAGGAGGTATCGCAACTTATTCCGTTGCAGGTGCATCGTTTGGCTATTCCCTTTTATGGGTTTTATTTTTGACTACTTTTTCTCTGGCAGTTACCCAGGAAATAGGCGCAAGAATGGGACTTGTTACCGGAAAGGGACTTGCTTCCTTAATAAGGGAAAAATTCGGCATCCGTTGGACCACTTTTGTAATGACAGTTCTTTTCATAGCTAATATGGGAACAATAGCGGCCGAGTTCGCCGGAATTGCGGCAGCTTTAGAAATATTTAGCATTCCGCGCATCGTTTCTATTCCCATAGCGGCTATTTTAATATTTCTACTTGTTACCAAGGGAAGCTTTAAAAGACTTGAAAGAATATTCCTGCTTATTTCTTTTTTTTATATCGCATATGCTTTGTCCGCATTAATTATCCATCCTAACTGGGGACTGGCCGTTAAAAGCCTTGTCATGCCTACATTTGAATTTAGCAACCTATATATTCTAACCCTAATGGCTGTTATCGGAACGACAATTACCCCCTGGGGACAGTTTTTTATCCAGGATTACGTCGTTGATAAAAAACTTACCAAAGGAGATTTAAAAATTGAAAGAGGAGATGTTTTTCTTGGCACACTTTTAACTAATTTAATAGCATTTTTTATAATAGTTGCAACAGCGGGAACTCTTTTTGCAAATAACATTAGTATTGATAACGCAAAAGATGCGGCCCTTGCCTTAAAGCCTCTTGCCGGAGACTTTGCAACACTGCTTTTTTCTTTTGGGCTTTTGAATGCTTCTTTGTTTGGAGCCGCACTGGTTCCGGTTTCCACATCCTACGTTATTACCGAAGCGTTCGGAATTGAATCGGGTCTTAACTTTAAATTTAAGGAGGCTCCTCAATTTTACGTATTATTTGCCATAACTTTAATCCTAGGAGGACTTATGGTAGTTATTCCTTTCTTTCCTCTTATTACAATTTTAATTGTTTCCCAAGCGCTAAATGCTATTTTGCTTTTACCGATTTTTGTTTTTCTTTATGTATTATCAAACGATAAAAAGCTTCTTAAGGAATATTCAAACAACAAATTAATTAATACTGTTTTAATAATTACATTTTTTGCGGTTACAATTGCCTCTATTTTTTACCTATACTCACTTATTTTCCCTAACGGACTGAAGTTTTAACATCAAGATAAGCAAATTATTCTAGGATATTTCCTTTAAATTGATTTTTATGATAGAATTATTTTTACGTATGCAAGAGGTAGTAATATTTTTAGCAGCTGTTTTTTTGGGGTTTTTCCTAAGCAGATTTGTATCTTTTATTTACGATTCTAATCCCGAAAAAATCGAGAGAATAACTACTAAAAAAGGGTATCATTTTCATCATAGCATGTACGGGCTTACTTCGTTTCTTCCTGTTCCTATTATGATTGACAACAACCACGTATTAACAACGTTTGTGTTAATTGGCTTAGGATTAGGAATAATTATTGAACACACTATCCAATGCGGATTTGTTTTCCTAACCAAGCAGAAAAAAGATTAACGGGAGATTTTCTTCTTGTTTAACCTCATACCTTTTTTTGCTTTTACCCGGCTTTCTTTTGCCAAATCCTGTTGCTTTTGAAGTTTAATTCTTCCCACGGTTTTTTTATCAATATCTACCTGGCACTCCGCATTTAAGCATTTGTAGTTTTTTGTGGTTATTAAAGAGGCGTAATTTTCAATTTTTATTGTTTTTTCTTCAATAAGAGCCAGCTTACCGCCGCAATGGTTGCACCTTGGTGAAAATGAGACTTTTCCGCTTATATTGGTCAACTTGCCTGCAAGTATACCACAATTGAAGCTATTTTACAATAATCCTTTCTTCTTAGAAGTATTTGAAAGTTAAGAACATACCAATAGCAGCCAGTCCCATCACAAAAAAAGTTGTCCAAACCAACAGATTAGAAATCCAACCGCTTTTATACTCTCCCATTATATTTTTATTTCCGGCAATTAAGGCGATTATAAAAATAAGAGGCACTGCCACCACTCCGTTAATAACCGCGGCAAAAATTAAAGCTTTAATTGGATTAATTCCGATAAAATTAATCATTAAGCCTATTACGGTAGCAATAATGATGACTCCGTAAAATCCATGAGCTTTTTTTAATTTTAGATTAAGTCCTTCATTTAAATTGAAGCTTTCCGTAAACGCGTAAGCTGCCGAACCCGCAAGAACCGGTACCGATAAAAGTCCAAGGCCGATAATCCCTATTGCAAATAATACTTTTGCAAGATAACCCGCGTTAGGAAACGTACTAACTAAGGGTTCCAGAGCTTTTGCCGCATCCGCGGCCGTTTTAATATCGGTAAATCCATGAGCATTCAAAACTGAAGACGTAACAACAATTATTGACCACGTCCCAATTTGAGAAAACAGCATGCCAACAAAATTATCTATCCTTAAATTACGGATAAATCCCCAACCGATACGGGGTTTCCCGCCCTTTACTAAAAGATGGGCCTCCCGCTCTTCTTCGGTTTCTTCGGACGCCTGCCAAAAAAACATATAGGGCGAAATGGTTGTGCCCAGTACCGCAGTAATAATGAATAAAAATTGGAAATTTAGCTCAATATGCGGGATAAAAGTAGCTTTTAATAAGGTTTCCCACGGCTGCGAAACGATAAAAACCGTAACAGGATAGGCAAACAAAGAAAGACACAGCCATTTGAGAATTTTTGAATAGACTTTGTATGAAGTAAAAATCTCCAAAAGAAGAATCGAAATAGTAAAAATTAGCGTGAGAAAGATAAGGTTTATCGGCACGATTAGGGCGGCCGCGGCCGCCATTGCACCGATATTTGCGCCAATATTAATTGTATTTGCTACTAATACCAGGATGACAACCGCGTAAAGAATTTTTCTACTGTAATGCTGTTTGACAACAGCAGCTATTCCTTTTCCCGTTATGGCTCCAATGCGGGCGCAGGCCTCTTGAACTCCCGTTTGAAAAGGCAGCATAAAAACGGCTGTCCAAAGCAAACCATAACCGAATTGCGCGCCTGCTTGGGAGTATGTGGCTATACCCGAAGGATCATCATCTGCGGCTCCTGTTATAACACCGGGACCTAAAACTTTAAGAAGTTTCTTAATTTTTTTCTTTAGCTTTTCCACTATTTAATTAAGTATGAAGCCAAGAACCTTTATAAGTCAATATCGCGGCTGTATATACCGCTCTTTAACCATCGTATCATTATAGCTGTGTACCCCAAGAGTAGTACTGGCTACTTTGTAGCGGCGTCTCGCTTTTTGCATTAGCTGTTGATTTATTTATTTTTATTCCGCATCTCTTAATTCTATTTAAGTAGATTTTTATATTCCTTTCTTGTAAAATAGGTTTACCTTGCCGAGTCGTCTAATGGTAGGACACGACCCTCTGGAGGTTGGTATTGGGGTTCGAATCCCTGCTCGGCAGCAAATACGGACTATAACCCTAAAGCTCGGATTCAGCTATAACGACTAAACGGGTCCAGACCGTTATGCTCAGCAAGCTAGTGCGCCCCTATGTGACCGCGGTTTCTATTTAGTTTGAATTGGCTTGCTAAAACCTCACTTTTTTGACCAAACTCTCGAACCGATCATAAAATTCAAGATGTGCCGCCATACTGAAATGTAAAGTCTACTTGACATTCTTATTTAGATGTTTTACTATATATTTTAGGATGTTAATATGGAATATATCGAAAATAAAGTTCTTGAGTTTAGAAAAGAAAAAAATGTTACTCAAGAGGAATTCGCGGCAAAAATTAATGTTTCAAGACAAACTGTAGTAGCTATAGAAAAAGGAAATTATGTTCCTTCACTTTTATTAGGACTAAAAATTGCCAAATTTTTTGAAAAAAAAGTTGAAGAAGTATTTAATTATAAACATGAAAAATAATTTTTTGGGAGAAATTTTAATTTCTGTATTATTAATAGGTTTGCTTATCTTTTTTATTAATCCTCTTAACTTAATGATGCCTGAAGCAATGCACCCGTTAATGGTTCCCGTACTTGTTATTCTTTTTATTGTCTTTACAGGGATTTTATGGAAAGAAACTCCGGGAGATGAAAGAACACAACTTCATAAATTTATTGCTTCCCGTTTTGCGTACTTTGCAGGTGTTTTAACTCTTGTTTTAGGAATAATAATGCAAAGCTTTAATGATCAAATTGATTCCTGGCTTATAATCACAATTTGCGTTATGCTTTTGGCTAAAACTTTAGGATTTTTATATGGATATTTTAAACGGTAAAGGAGGTGAAAAATGAATAAACAAGCAATGATTATTGGTATAGTCGCTCTAGTCCTAGTTGTTACCGGAGGACTATATATATCTAATCAACAATCTCAAAAAGCAGGAGAAGCAAAAATGGCGCAGGAAGAAGCAGTAATGGTAAAAAATGACCCTTCGGCAGGCGGAGGACAAGACAAAATGGAAAAGAAAGACAGTGCTTCACGTTATGTCGTGTATTCAAAATCTGCATATGACTCTGCTTCCGGCAAACGCCGGGTGTTGTATTTTTATGCAACGTGGTGTCCGTCATGTAAAATAGCGAATGAGGATTTTACCGCAAACCCACATAAAATACCGGAAGATATGATAGTACTGCGGGTTAATTATAACGATCCTGATACAGACCAGGAAGAAAAAGACCTTGCCAAGAAATATGGCATTACCTACCAGCACACATTTGTCCAGATTGATACACAGGGTAAAGAAATTACCAAGTGGAATGGCGGACAAACAGATGAGCTTATAACTAACATTAAGTAGTCTGGCGGGTTTATCCAAACTATGATATTACTAATCGCATTTGCATTTTTAGCAGGAATAGTCACTATTCTATCTCCCTGTATTTTACCGATACTGCCAATTATTCTTTCTTCAACTATTGGAGGTCAAAATACAGGGAAGTCGCGTCCCATGGGAGTAGTTATCGGCTTTATCTTAAGCTTTACTTTCTTTACTCTTTTTCTCTCAACGCTTGTCCGCCTAAGCGGCATTTCGGCAGACGCTCTAAGACTTGTTTCGGTATTTGTCATAGCGGGCTTTGGGGCATCTCTTCTTATACCACAGTTTCAGCTGCTTGTTGAAAGATTATTTTCCAAATTGGCAGGACTTATGCCAAGCAGCCAGAACAGAACAGGCTTTAGCGGCGGATTACTCATAGGTCTTTCTGTCGGACTCCTCTGGACACCTTGTGTTGGTCCTATATTAGCATCTGTTATATCACTTGCTATTACCGGTACGGTTACTTTTGACGCATTTCTTATAACCCTTGCTTATTCTTTGGGCACTGCAATTCCGATGTTTTTAATTATACTGGGTGGACAAAATGCGCTTCGAAGAGTGCCATGGTTACTGTCAAATACAGTCAAGATTCAAAAGGTGTTTGGAATTTTAATGATTATTACAGCCATAGGTATTTATAACAACGTTGACAGGAAGTTTCAGACGTATATTCTAAACACTTTTCCTAACTACGGCGTTGGTCTTACTAAATTTGAGGATAATGAAACAATAAAAAATCAACTTAAAAAAATGAATGAAGATAAAATTAATAATAGTGACATAGGCAAGCCAACATCTGGCCTATTAGATCAAAAAGGTCCAAAAGCACCCGAAATTATCCCGGGTGGGGCTTGGTTCAATAGTAATCCGTTAACACTTGAACAGCTAAAAGGTAAAGTAGTTATTATCGACTTCTGGACATACACCTGTATTAATTGCCAACGAACATTTCCCTATTTACGTCAATGGCATGAGAAATACAAAGATAAGGGACTCGTTATTATCGGTGTTCATTCACCGGAGTTTGAGTTTGAGAAAAATGAAAAGAACGTTGCCCAGGCAATCAAAGACTTCAAACTTCCCTATGCAATTGTGCAAGACAACGATTTTGCCACTTGGCGAGCCTACGATAATCGCTATTGGCCTGCTAAATATATAATTGATAAAGAAGGGTATATCCGGTATACCCATTTTGGCGAAGGCGCCTATGATGAAACCGAAAAAGTAATCCAAGAATTGCTAAAAGAAACCGGGGTAAAAGATGTTTCATCTGAAATAAATAATCCTACATATCAAGTTCAAACTAAAACTCCGGAGATATATTTGGGGTTTAGCCGTATTGATAATTTTGCTTCACCTGAACGCATAATGCAAAACAGTTTATCTAGTTATACATTTCCGCTAAATCTGCCTGATAATCAGTTCGCTTTTGAAGGCAACTGGAATGCAATGGAAGAATATGCCAATCCCCAAAAGGGCGCAAAATTGCTTTTAAATTTCGAATCTAAAGAAGTGTTTTTGGTAATGCGTACAAAAGGAAATCCGGCAAAAGTAAAAGTCTATCTTGATAACAAACTTCAATATTTCGGAGAAGACAATAAAAATGGCGTAGTAACCGTAGATGCTGACAGACTATATAAACTGATTAATCTCCCAACTCCCGGAAGGCATATATTAAAACTTGAATTTGAGGATAGTAATGCTGAACTGTATGCTTTTACGTTTGGATAAATATGTTATGCAAAAAGATATTGCCTTTTAACCTCTTGAAAATTGCTTCTGTGCACCAAAAACATCCTCCCGCAAGCGTTGCCATTTCTTTATTTTTATTCATGTATAACCTCCGGCATTTCCTTTTCTTTAGGGATAAAACGGATTGATAAAGAATTAACGCAATGCCTGGTGTCTTTATCTGTTAAACGCTCTCCTTTGAATACGTGTCCTAAATGCGCCCCGCAATTAGCACACTCAATTTCCGTTCTTTGTCCATCAGGATCCGGCAAACTCTTTACTGCGTTGGGGAAATTTTCATCAAATGATGGCCAACCGCACCCCGCATCAAACTTTGCCTTAGAAGAAAACAATGAGGAATTACATCTCCTGCAAATAAAAGTACCGTCTTTGTAAAAATTATCATATTCACCGGTAAACGGAGCTTCTGTTCCCTTATCTTCAATAACTCTTTTTTCTTCAGGAGCTAAATTATTGTATACCATTATCTAAATAAACCTAAGATGTGAGGGATAAAAATAAAAAGGCCGACAACTAATGCAAAGACTGAAACGAGTAAAACCATTCCTGCCGAAACGTCTTTGGCATTTTTTGCTTCTTTCCTGTGTTCATTTACCAAAAGATTAACCACTTCTTCTATAGCGCTATTTATCATTTCTGCAGAAATTACTAAAACTATTAATACCCCGACAGCAAAAAATTCGTATCTTGTTAAACCCAAAAGCAAAGCAAAAATTAAAACAAAAATGGCAATTATAAGATGAATTTTTATGTTTTGATTTTCGTTAATAGAAACAGAAACACCCTCCAAGGCGAATTTGAATGAACTATGAAGCTTGTTAAAATTCAGCATATTTATACTATATACTTAAATATAACATATACAATAAGCGTTATTAATATCCCTAGAGCAGCCCCTATTAGGGTTTGCTGCTTGGTATGATTATGAGTTTTTATTCTTGCCCAGGCAACAAGCGGAATAAGTAAAAAAGTAAATACAAAAACTCCGTCGTAAACTATAAAAAGCGATGTTGCAAATGCGGAAATAGTACCGACATGAAGACTTGCCTTAGTTGTTCTATTAACCAGTTCAAAAATTACAAGTCCTAAAATCAATGTAAAGATAGCTATAAAAAGAATTTGCGGAGCGCTTAAAAAATAAAGAAGAACCGTGTAAATTGCCGAGAGCCCGATTGCAAAAGTGAAAAGAAGAGGCCTTTGTTTTCGTTTGGAAATATCCAGATCCGAAAACGTTTTTTTCTCAACTCCGATTAAAATAAAAACCGAAATAACCAATAAAAAAACAAGGGAAAAAATTTCCCAAAAATATGCGAGCGCCTGATTATTTGTGGATTTTAAAACAAGAAAATAAGGAACAGGAACAAGCAGTAATATTGGGTTTAGAACTGTTGAAATAATTTGAGCAAAAAATTTTAACATTAAGATTTTAAATTATTTATGAAAAATTCTTTTCCGTAAATATCGTTAAGTTCCAAAAGTCCGATTCCGTGTTCTTTTCCGGTTAAGAGAAAATAAATTATTTTGAAAGGGATTTTTTTGTCACTCGAAAAATTTTTGAGGGCAGCCAAAAATTTTTCATTCTCCCATTTGGCGTTTTCTAAATCTTTTAATTCTTTCTGTAAGAACTCAAAAAGCTTTTTCTGTATTTCTTTCTCTTCTTCCGTAAACTCTCTCTCTGACGCTTTTTCCGAGGTTAATTCTTTAAAATCCTTCAAAGTTCTCATTCTAGACTGTGTTGCTTTAACAATTATGTCTGATTTTGGATTTTTAAGAATTTTTAATACATCCTCATCTTTTGAATAAAAATCAAGAAGTCTTTTATCTAAATCTTTTATACTTCTTATCCAAACTCCGTTTAGCCATTCAAGTTTTTTAATATCAAAAACAGGGTTTGCGGTATTTACGTCCTTGAGCTCAAATTTTTCCTCCATGAACTTCAAATCCATTTTTTCTATATCTCCTCCCGGGTTCCAACCTAAAAGCGCCATAAAATTCAGCAGTGATTCTTGAAGATAACCTTCATTTCGATAGTCGAGTACCGATTTTGCGCCGTGGCGCTTGGAAAGCTTTGTTTTATCCGGCCCCAAAATTACCGGAAGATGCGCAAATTTTGGCGGCTGCCAACCAAAACTTTCATAAAGATATAAATGTTTTGGGGTTGAGGAAATCCATTCTTCTCCTCTTATGACGTGGGTAATTTTGGTTAAATAATCATCAATCACGTTGGCAAGATGATACGTGGGATATCCGTCGGATTTTAGAATTACGAATTCATCTACGTCTTTGCCTGCAAATGAAATCCTCTTTAGACCCACTTCGTCAATCCACTCGAATTTTTTATCTTCCGGAACTTTTACCCAAACCGCGCCTTCTTTTTTATGCGCAATTTTTTTTGCAAGAAGCTCCTCTATGTATTTTTTATAAATATCCAGCCTTTCGGACTGATGCAAAACCTCTCCGTTATGTTTTACTCCAAGCCATCCTAAAATTTCAAAAATCGCTTCTTCCGCACCTTTTACAACTCGCTTTTGGTCGGTATCCTCAACTCTTAAGATAAATTCTCCTTTTTCGTGCTTTGCGAAAAGATAATTAAAAAGGGCTGTTCTTGTGTTGCCGATGTGAGGAATTCCCGTGGGACTTGGAGCAAAGCGCACTCTTACCATACTTGCATTGTAGCTTAAAATTCTCTTATACTCAATATATGCCGACATTAAGCCAAGCCGCCACTGAAACAAGGATAATTCTTAAATGGGGGGGCGTAATTCTTGCAATACTTATTGTAATTTTTTTACTATTTAGGGGCGGGGGAATCTTGAGGAACGCGCTTTTCCCGACTCCGCCCGCTCCACCTACCGTTTCTTTTGGCAAGCTGCCTCTTATTATATTTCCAAGTAACGTGAGCGACAAAAATTTCAATTATTCTCTAGGCACAGTGACCGGCGCTTTACCCACGTTTCCCGATAGAATAAAAGTTTATAAGATGACACCAATTCCCCCCGATCTTTTAGCGCTAAAAAAGGCAATTAGAAAGGTCTCGTCTGTCGGATTTATCAACCCCGAACTTCCCGTTTCCGCGAAAATTTATCAATGGAACGATAATGATCTATTAAATAGGTCCCTAACTATGGATATTTTCTCTGCCGATTTTTCCCTTTCTTCCACTTTTATTTCCGACCCTATTGTTCAATCTGCAATAAATTTTCCCGATGAGGCTATGGCAATAACTACTGCCCAAGACTTTCTTTCTTCAATGTCCTCTTTTCCTGACGATTTAGATACAAACAAAACAAAAACCCTGCTTTTTTCTATAAACAACAACACGCTTACAACGGCCACAAGCGTTTCAAACGCACAAGTAATAGAGGTTGATTTTTTTCAAAAAGATATTGACAAGCTTCCTATTTATTACCCTAAAGCCGTAAGCTCAACAATGAACGTCCTGGTTGTTGGAGGGAAAGATAAGTCTCAAGTTGCTCAAGTTAATTTTTCCCATCAAACAGTATCGGACCAATCTGCCACTTATCCGATTAAAACCGCGGATGATGCTTACAGCCTGTTAAAACAGGGCCGGGGATATATTGCTTCATATTTTGGGAAAGCTACCGATATCTCGATTAAAAATGTGTTTTTGGCTTACTATATTGGAGATAAAAAGCAGAATTATCTTTTTCCAATAGCGGTTTTTGAGGGAGATAATGGATTTTTTGCCTATGTACCGGTTGTTACTGACGAATGGATAGATAACTAATATTATTGGTAACTAAATTCAATAATTTTTCCGTATCCAAAAATCTATCCTCGCTTAACATAACAATTAAAATAATTGTATGACCGTTTTCCAGCTTTGAAGTAACCAAAACTTGCCCGGCTTCCTCCGTATAGCCTGTTTTTACTCCATAAATCCCATTTATTCCCAAGAGCTTATTGAGGTTATTAAGGCTGTAGACATTGTATCCTGTTACGTCTGTTATTATTTTGTTTTTCGTAGATACAACTTTGACAAATTCCGGATTTTTCATTGCCACCGAAGCAAGTCTTGCTAAATCAGCGGGAGTCGTATAGTCTCCGTAGTCTAAAAGACCCGCCGGATCTTGGTAATGCGTATTAAAAAGATTAAACTTTTTTGCATTTTCATTCATTTTATTAACAAAAGCCTTTTCTCCACCCGGGTAATTTTCCGAAATTGCAAGCGCGGCATCGTTAGCCGAAGGCAAAAGCAATGCGTATAATAAATTTTCAAAAGTCATCTTTTCACCCTGTGTTAATCCCAAAACCACTCCGTCGCTTTCTGCAGTCTTAACAGTCAGAATAGCGTTAGGCTTAAAGTATTCAAGCGCCGTTAAGGCTGTCATAATTTTTGCGGTTGACGCGGGAGAAAAACGAAGCCCGGGATTTTTTGCAAACAAAACTGTTTTCGAATCTGCATCCATAATTACGGCACCTTTTGCCGAAATAAAGGGGATATATTCGGTCTTGAATACGGGAAATTTAACTTCAGTTGAAATTATCAAGGAGGAAGGGAAAATCCTATCTTTATCAATCGTTTTCTTAATATAAATATCTAAACCTAATAAAACTAGCAGAATGCAAAAAATAGCCGCAAAAGATAAAGGTAAATAGAATTTTCTTAGCTTATTTAAGATTAGAAAGTCTTTCATCAACCCTCTCCATGTCCCGCGGAAACAAAGAAGCCTCCCGCACATTTTGGAGCTCTAAGAGTTTCATTGTCAGCCGTTCTAGCCCAAAAGAAAATCCCCCTTCGGGAGGAATACCATATTTAAAAGCCTGCAGATACATTGAAAAACTTTCGGAATCAAGCTTTCTTTCCTTCATAATAGACAGGAGCTGGCGGTAATCATTAACGCGCTGGCTTCCGCTTAAGATTTCCAAACCTCTGAATAATAAATCATACGAAAGAGAAAGTTCGGGATTTTTAGGGTCGGGCAGACTATAAAAAGCGCGTTTTTTTGTCGGAAAGTGGGTTATTGTTGCAAAATCCGAACCTTTTTCTTTTTTCGCCCATTCGCAAATTAGTTTTTCATCTGTTGCGTTTAAATCCTGCTCGGCGCGGCAGTCTCTTTGGCCGTTACTGAATTTATAAATAATCTCCTGCGCCTCTTTTAACGTTAACCTTGGAATTTTTGCCGGAATTAAGGCTTTTTCTATGCCAAATGAGGCTAAAATTTTTGCGCAGTTTTTGGAAACATCCGCAACAATTGACGTTCCGACTAACTCGATTGCGTCCAAAAGCTCCTCAAAGCTATCGATAAAACCAATTTCTATATCAAGCTGAACGGATTCAGCCAGGTGTCTCGTTGTAACGGAGGGCTCCGCCCTGTAAGCGTGGGAAATCGTATAAACTCTTTCGAAAACTCCAATCATAATTTGTTTATAAAGCTGGGGGCTTTGGGTTAAATAAGCATCGTAATCGTAATATTTAACTTTAAAAACTTCCGCGCCGCCTTCCGTAGCCGAAGCGGAAATGGTGGGAACGAATATTTCCGTGCAGTCTAATTTTTCTGCCGCGTTTCTGAATGCTCTTACTACTTCTTCCTGAACTTTAAATATCTCAAAAATACCTTTGTGCCTAAGCGTTAAAGAACGGTGGTCAAGAAGTGTCGGAAGTTCTAAGCTTAGCTTTGCTTCACCCATATCAAAAGGCAGTGTTTCGGCTTTGGCTAAAATTTTGATTTCCGTTGCTTCAACCTCTACTGTTCCGCTTGAAATATCTTTATTGACTGCGTTTTCCGGTCTTTTATTTACCTTTCCGACAATTTCTACAACAAATTCGGGCCGTAGCTCCTGCGCTACTTTGTAAGCTGATTCGGAAACATGAGGATTTACTACGATTTGAACAATTCCGTCTTTATCTCTTAAGTCAAGAAATATAAGTTTACCGTGGTCTCTTCGTATATTAATCCAGCCGCTTAGCCTTATTTCCTGACCTGCAAAATCAGCCGCTTTTGAAGACAAAACTCTTTGCATAAAGGTATTGTATATTCTAAACAGCTTCTTGACAAGTAATATAAATTTATGTATAATCCTATAGTGAGTATGAGGCACGCAAAAGAAGCAAGGATATCGCATCCGGAAGCCGCTCTTGGTCCTTATAGGCCGATACGAGCCGGAGAAACTGTTAGGGAAGCCGACATTACAAACGCATCGGGAGTCCCGTTGGTTCCGGAACGCATTTACGGCGGAAGAAGAACGAGGTTATCTGTACTTGTGGATCGAAGAAAACCGCAAAACACAATTCATAGACCTTAACCACCCCGAAATTAAAATCTAATCAACCTTGACATATACTATAAGATATGGTAGACTCCGCACATGACTACAGCTGAAGCAAAACCCGGAACAGCGGCTCCAATCGGGGCTGAAGAAACTGTTAAAAACGGCCTTGTTGAATCAACCCTAGCCCCATCTAAATCTAATAGAATGAAGCATATTGAAATGATGCTTTCTGAAACAGGACCCTACTCTGTTTCAATTCGTAGTGCCTGGAGAGGCTTTGATACTGCTCCCGAATCGATAAAAACTCAATTCCTTGGAGATCTTCATTTCATAGGTAATCTGCTTGGCATAGGTGATTTTACCGATATGAGATTGGTACTTGATAATGACACTAGGGCAGAAAGATTAACGGGCAGAGTAAATAGAAGGGCTTTAAGAATCTTTAAAGCCGACTACGATAAAATGGATGCCAAAGAGAGAGTAGAAAAAATAGAATCCTTTGCTAAAATTGCTGACGCTTTTATTAATACTTTTTTAAGGACCGGAGCCTGGGAACCCTTATCCCAATGGACTGACTTAAAAGACGAGGTTCAAACTACGCATTCGATTACAGGACTCTTAGGACTTGTGTTTAATCATCCGGATAGACGCGTAAGATTTGAGGCTAAGAGAAAATTAGTTTTAATGGAGCTTGCCGCTACGGTTGATGCAAGAAGCGAAGAGCTTAAAGAAAAAGACAGGTCTCCGCGATTTATAGAGCTATTAAACGAAAGCTTTTGGTACGGAGTGACAGCTCCGGCAGTTCCTGGATCAAAAAGAAAACCAGAAAAAAAAATAAAAACAGGAGATGTAAATATTGAAAGCCATCACGACTACGCAACCCTAGCAGTCATAGGAGATCCAAGAGAATATTCTGACGAGGAAGCACCTAGAGTAAAAGAACGTATAGAAAAACATAGACCAAAACCACGCGGTTACCATGTAAGAACCAGCCACTTTCAGCAAAGATATATCAATTACGATGGAGAACTTATCCCCGTAAACCAAGACAGTAGGCAAAAAAGTTTATTGGCCAGAATTGGAAAAATGATTCGTAAGGGGGAGGAAGATCCGGCCGTTGCCGTACAGGATACTACCGGACTTATGCTCGTAGTAAGAAATAGACGTGATGCATACAAACTGTTTGACTACTTTACCAAAGGAGGAGAAAACGGCTCTCTTACCATTAAAGTCGGAGATCTCGAAGATACTCTAAGCGGAGAAGAGGAGTATAGCGCTGAAAATGAAGGCAGCTCTCCTAAAACAAAACAGCTCAAATTTATTGCTACTATAGAAGGAATATCAATTGAGGTAATAATTCACACGTATGCAACCTACCTTGACAATATACTGCAAGACGAAGTAGCGCATGAAGAATTTGATTTAAAAAGATATGCTGCTGCTTTTAGGCAAATTTTCCCCCCAGAAGTATACGGAATTGATCCAAATGATCATATTCCGGAGATGATAGGCTATCAAAGAAGATCAAGAAGAGTTTTCAGGTAAGTTGTTTTTGATATCTTTTATTTTAAGCTCGATTTTTTTATTTCCGTTCCCACCTTCGCCAAGGCTTCGGCGGGCAGGCCATTCGTTTTCGGAAAGAGTATAAGCAACATCAACCCTATCCCCTATTTTAAATCCGTTTTTTTCACCCATCCCAAACGCAATCCCCTCAATCGTCAATCGTAAATCGTCAATCGTAAATCGCATCTTGAGGTGCTTTCCGTCCTGTCCTACCAAGCGCATATCTTCAATAACTAAATTTTTTGTCATAAACGTCGGCTCGGGATTTTTCATTCCGAAAGGCTGTAGTTTTTGAATAGCATCGTATAGAGTTTGCGTAAGACTTGAAACAGGAAGTTCCATGTCAATTTTGAGTGACCTTTGAAGCTTTTCTTCGCCTAGCAATTCCCCTGCCCTCTTCTTTAGATTTTTTTCTAAAAGAGCAAGTTTTGCTGTTTCAACTGTAAAACCGGCAGCCATCGGATGCCCACCGACATCAACTAGAAGCTCCGTTTGACTTCTTATGAATTCTATAATGTTAAAACCGCTTACCGAACGGGCTGATGCTTTGCTATAAATCTCTCCTTTTGCAACAACAATAGAGGGTATATAAAATTCTTCAACCAGCCTTCCTGCCACTAAACCTATTACTCCCTGCTCGTAAGACTTATCGGAAATAAACAGCAGTTTTTCTTTTTCAAAGTTTGAAGCTCTGACTTTTGCCTTTGCATCGGCAATCGCTTCTTCCGTTACACTGCGCCTTTCCGTATTTGTACTTCCCAATTTATGCGCCAGTGCCAAAGCTCTTTCCTTGTTTGTAGTACAAACTAAACGCAAAGAGTCCATTGCGCTTTCCAGCCTTCCCATTGCGTTAAGACGGGGCGCAATAATATGTCCTATTTCGTAAACACCAATTAAATTCTGATTAATCTGAGCTTCTTTAAAAAGCGCCAGCAAACCCGGACGTTTGGTTTTATGAAGCTCCAAAAGTCCGTGTTTTAACAATGTCCTATTCGCGCCCAAAAGCGGAACCATATCCGAAACCGTTGCCAAAGCAACCAAAGCAAGATGGTCATCTTGCTCAATTTTTAATTTTGAATTATGAATTTTAAATTCCTTCGCCAACATGTACGCTACTCCTGTTCCGCAAAGAAGGGTTGTGTGTACTATTGAAAATGCCTTCGGTAGAGTTTTCGACGGAACGTGATGATCGGTAATAATTACATCTATTCCCTGTTTTTTGGCAAAATCAACAGCTTTATTTGCGACAATTCCGTTGTCCACGGTAATAATCAAACTGCAATTTTTAATTTTTTCCTGAGCCTGTCGAATGGATAAATTTTCAATTCCTTTCTCCGAAAGGCCGTATCCTTCATCAATTCTATGGGGAATATAAGGCGTTACTTTTGCACCTTGTGCATTGAGGGTTTCCCAAAGAATCGCGCTGCCGCAAATCCCGTCAACGTCATAATCGCCATATACAACGATTTGTTCCTTATTTTTTATTGCTTTTTTTATTCTGTCTACGGATTTTTTAACTTGGGAGGGGTTTATTTTTACGCTTGCTAAGGTAACTTTGGATAATTTCGGATTTAAAAATTCTTTTATTTCTTTTTTTGCAGTAATTCCCCTATTTTTAAGCAGGCTCTTAATTACATCCTCATTTTTTATATTTTCTTTTTTCTTTTTTATTTTCGACATTGTTTCCCATTTTTTCATATAGAATTCATCTGCTATACTATATCAGACCCCGCCTCGCAGGGGCAAGCTATGACAAGTAGTATTCCGGAAAATATTTTAGAAGTTTATAAAAAACTCCAGAATGCAAATTTTGATGCTTATTTTGTTGGCGGATGCGTTAGGGATATTATTTTAAAAAAAGAGGTTAAGGATTGGGATTTTACTACAAATGCCGCGCCTGAAAATATATTAAAGATTTTTCCCGATGGTTTTTACGACAATCAATTTGGAACCGTAGGGGTTCCTCTTGAGGGAGAAAAGCAGGTGATAGAAATAACAACTTTTAGAACCGAAGGGGCATACAAAGACAGTAGACATCCCGAAAATGTATCATGGGGAAAAACAATAGAAGAGGATTTGGCAAGGCGTGATTTTACCATTAACGCCATCGCGCTAAATTTAATTTCTTTTGATAAAAAAGCTCCCGGTTTTGATTTAATTGATCCTTTTGGGGGGCAAAAAGATATTGAGAAAAAAATTGTTAAAGCGGTCGGAGACGCAAACAAAAGATTTAAAGAAGATGCTTTAAGACTTATTAGAGCAATAAGAATTGCTACGGAACTTAATTTTACAATCGAAGAAGATACATGGAATAAAATTAAAGAGGACGCCTCCCTTATTCAAAACATCTCCAACGAAAGAGTACATGATGAATTATTAAGAATTCTAAAAAGCGATAGCGCATATGATGGCGTTATGCTTTTAAAAGACAGCGGACTTTTACAATTTATTTTGCCCGAGCTAATTGAAGGCATTGATGTTTCCCAGGTTAGGCCGGGCAGGCACCACACAACCGACGTTTTTACCCACAATGTTTTATCCTTAAAATTCTGCCCTTCAAAAGACCCAATTGTGAAATTCGCAACTTTAATTCACGACGTGGGAAAACCTAAGGTTAAATCGGAGGACAAGGAAGGTCTTGTAATTTTCCACAATCATGAATTGGTTGGCGCAAAAATTGCCGGAAAAATTTGCGAAAGACTTAGGTTTTCCAAAAGAGACAGCGACAAAATAGTTTCGTTAATACGCTGGCATATGTTTAGTGTTAACGAAAATCTAACCGATGCTGGAGTCAGAAGATTTATAAGAAGAATTGGGGTTGGAAACGTGAAAGATATGATGGACTTAAGAGTCGGTGACAGGCTTGGCGGAGGAACTCAAACTGCAGAGAGCTGGAGATTAAAGCTTTTCAAAGATAAAATTGAACAACAATTAAAACCCGCTCCTTTTTCTATAAACGATATGGCAATTGACGGAAATGATATAATGAAAACATTACAGATTAAGCCGGGTCCCAAGGTTGGGGAAATTTTGCAGAAATTATTTGAAGAAGTAGATGAAGATTTATCTAAAAATAATAAAGAATTCCTCCTTGGCCGCATAAAAGATCTCGCTTAAGCTGTTTATGTTGTTCTTATGTATAAAAATGTACTTGAGGTAAAAAACCTCACAAAAAAATTTGGCAATTTTACGGCTGTTGATAATATTTCTTTTGAAATAAAAGACGGAGAGATATTGGGATTGCTTGGTAAAAACGGCGCCGGTAAAACCACAACGATACAGATGCTCTTGGGAATTATGGACCAGACTTCCGGAGCAATAAGCTATTTTGAAAAAGACTTTAAAAGAAACCGGGAGGAAATTCTAAAAGACGTCAATTTTTCCTCAAGCTATATTACCCTGCCATGGCTTCAAACAGTCGAGGAAATATTAAATGTATACGCTATGCTTTATAGTATTCCAAAAAGAAAAGAAAGAATTAAGAAATTAATAGAAGAGTTTGACGCCGAAAGTCTTTTTAAGAAAAGCTTTTTCATGCTATCTGCGGGTGAAAAAAGTAAAATTCTTTTAGTAAAAGCGTTTTTGAATTACCCAAAAATTCTCCTGCTTGATGAACCAACGGCAAGTCTTGACCCTGATATAGCAAAAAAAATTAGGGATTTTTTAAAAAAAGAGAAAAAAGAATTTAACGTAAGCATGCTTTTTACATCTCATAATATGTCTGAAGTGGAAGAAATGTGCGACAGGGTAATTTTTATAGATAATGGGAAAATAATTGCAGAAGATACGCCATTTGAGCTTGCTAAAAGAAATGGAAAATCTAAAATAAGACTGCTTGTAAAAAATAATCAAGAAAAACTAATAAATTTCTTATCCGAAAAGAAAATTATATTTGAAAAAGAAAAAAATATTATAACAATCACCACAGACGAGAAAGAAATAGCAAAATTTCTTAATTTATTAGCGCAAAATGATTTTGCCTATGAGGATATTGTTATTGATAAACCGAGCCTAGAAGACTTTTTTTTAGAAATATCGACGTCTGAAAAATTATGATAAACCTAAATTTAGTTTTTGCCATGTTCCTTAGGTATATTTATAACTGGAGACATAACCTTGATAGGCTTTCAGATTCATTTTATTGGCCTGCTATAGACTTATTTATCTGGGGACTAACGAGTATTTGGATTGAAAAAGCAAGTTCCGGTGTACCTAATATTGTCCCCATGCTTTTAACAGGGGTAATTTTCTGGATGATCACATGGCGGGCTCAATATGAAATTTCTACAAATATTTTGGCTGAACTTTGGGACAGAAATCTAGTAAATATTTTCATTACTCCGATTAGGATACGTGAATGGCTTATGGCTGTTATGGCCCTTGGGATATTTAAGATAATATTAACTATTGCCTTCGCCTCTACTTTGGCATTTATACTGTATTCTTTTAATATTTTCCGCTATGGATTTTACTGTATTCCTTTTATTATTAGCCTTACTTTAAGCGGATGGTTTATCGGAATCTTTATCTCCGGTTTTGTTATAAGATTCGGACTTCGGATACAAACCCTAGCATGGGCAGGTCCGTATTTATTGGTACCATTTGCTGCTATTTATTATCCTGTTTCTATATTGCCTAACTGGGCGCAAAGCGTATCTCAATTAATACCAATGAGTTATGTTTTTGAGGGACTAAGGCAAATATTATTCACCGGTACTTTTTCATATGATAAACTATTAATAAGTTTTGCATTGAATCTTGTTTATCTGTTATTATCAATAATGTTTTTTGTCTGGATGTTTAAGAAAAGCAAAAAACTTGGGCTTGGAAGATTAATCTAACCTTATGAATAAACAAAAACTTCAGGAAGAATTAAAACAATCGATGCTTGCAAGAGACGAGTTAAGAACTTCGGTTTTACGAATGTTACTTTCCGCAATAAACTACTACGAAATTAAAAAAGGGGGGGCAGGTTACGAGGCTTCGGAAGAAGACGTTTTAGCCGTTTCACAAAATCAGGCAAAACAAAGACGAGATTCCATAGAACAATTTAAATCAGCCGGAAGACAGGAATTAGTTGATAAAGAACAAAAAGAACTTGAAATACTTGAAGTTTATCTTCCCGCGCAAATGAGTGAAGAAGAGGTTAGAAAATTGGTTGAGGAAACAGTTAAGGCAGCCGGCGCAACAACACCCGCGGATATTGGAAAAGTAATGGGAGTATTAATGCCTAAAATAAAAGGCAAAGCCGATGGGGGCTTGGTAAGTAAAATTGTTAAAGAGTCTCTTTCTGCTTCTTAGTTTTTTGAAACCTTTCGCTAAGTTCCTGCCACAAAACTAAAAGCGGCGCTGCGTTAAAAATTGATGAATAAGTTCCGCTTACAACTCCTATCAGAAGAGCAACCACAAACCATCTTATACTCTCCCCGCCAAACAACAAGAGCGCAAGTAAAACAAGCACTACGGTAAGAGATGTGTTTAGCGATCTATCCAAGGTTTGTAATATTGACTCATTAACTATTTGCGCAAAAGAAAGCCCGCTGACTCTTTTTAGATTTTCCCTGATTCTGTCAAAAACAACAATTGTATCGTGGACGGAAAATCCGATAACCGTAAGAAGAGCCGTAACAAAAAGACTATCTATTTCAACGTTAAAAAAATGTCCTAAAATAGAAAAAACACCTATAACAACCAAGACATCATGGATTAACGCGACTATTGCGCAAATTCCAAAACGCAGACTGCTTGTCGGTTTTGGAATTTTTCTAAAAGACCAAGTAATATATATAACAATAAATAATGATGCTATAATTACGGCCCATATTGCGTTTGCCGTTGTTTCGGCTCCGATTGTAGGCCCTACTGTTTCAAATTGCTCCTGCTTCGCGCCTTGTATTTGAGTTTTGAGATTTGCCAAAAATCTACTATTCTGTTTTTGGTCCATAAGCTGGGTGCGGACAAAAATTAAATTATTTGAAGTTTCCGTACTTGATACTTTTAAGCTCTCTTTTTCTAAAATATCTTTAACTTTACTCGCGGAGTCCTGCGTTGCCTGTTTCGGTAAGGAAACTGTAATTCTTGTACCGCCCGTAAAATCAATGGATAGATTAAGTCCGAAAAGAAGCAGGGAAACAATTCCCGGAATAATAATTATAAAAGAAAAAAGAAAATATAAATATTTTTTGCCTATAACATCCATTCCGTTAGAAAGCCCTCCTAAAATGGCTACATATGAACTTTAACATATTTACTTTTAAACAATTCTTTCTAACGGAATCCATAATTATTTATAAATAATTCTTAAAAACGTTCTGGTTACAATAATAGCGGAAAACATCGAAACTAAAACTCCGATTGCCAAAACCAGAGCAAAACCTCTGACTATTCCCGAACCGAACTTATATAAAACTACGCTTGTTATAAGGGTCGACATATTTGAATCCCGAATTGAAGTCCAGGCTCTTGAAAAACCTATTTCTATTGCGGCCTGCATTGATTTTCCCAAACGCTTTTCTTCTTTTATTCTTTCGAAAATTAAAATATTGGCATCAACTGCCATACCGATAGAAAGAACGAAGCCTGCAATGCCTGAAAGAGTCAGGGTAATGCCATATGGAGTCAAAGAGCTAAGTTTAAAAATAGTCAAAACAAATAATGCATAAAGAAAGAGGGCAACGCTTGCAATAATTCCCAAGCGTCCGTATAAAACACTCATGAAAATAACAATTATTACTAAACCTATAATTCCGGCAAAAAGACTCTTTTGTAAAGACGACAATCCGAGCGTTGGGCCAATGACTTGGTTTTGTAAAGATGTAAGAGAAATCGGCAGGGCTCCGGCGTTTAGCTGTGTAGTTAAAGCGTTTGCTCCGTCAATCGTAAATCCCCCGCTTATTACAGCATTCCCGGTTAAGATTGGTTCGTTTACGCGAGGGGCTTCGATTACTTGATTATCTAAAACAATCGCAACCACTTTTCCAACGTTTCTCTTAGTGATGTCGGCAAATTTTTGCGAGCCCTCGTTAGTAAAAACTAATTGTACTTGAGGCTTTCCGGTATTTTGATCGAACGTTACGCTTGTTTGCTGCAGATCATTTCCGCTAAGGTTTGTTCTTTTTGGATTTTGTCCCAAAGATTCAACCAGTCCCAACGGATAAGCTGGGGGAGGAATATTACGCTTTGCGCTTCCCGTTGCCCCTTGTTCCCAAAAAGAAAGCTGCGCAGTTGTACCAACAATGCTTCTTGCCTGATTAAGATCGGTAACTCCTGGGAGTTCTACTATTATCCTTGACTCTCCATTAGCAAGATTTGACGTCTGAACAATCGGTTCGGAAACGCCAAAAAGATTAACTCTTCTTTCAATGACTGTTTTTGCGGATTTTAGAGCATCCGGCCTTTGCGAGGCAGGAACTTCTGACATTTCCGCTCTAAAAGTCATACTCGTTCCGCCCGCAATATCCAAACCTTTCCTAAAAGTAAGTTCCCTGTTGATTCCTAAAAGCCGGAGGTAATTGCTTGGGTTAAAATTTATTTTTTGATTAAATGAGCCGATTGATAGCGTACCTATGTTTGGAACATTAACAAAAATAGCTAAAATTGTAAGAAAAATAATAAACCAAAAAAGACGGCGCGGATTTTTTATCATGCAAGCATGCTCTCCTCATCACCAATTAACATTACTCGTGAACCGGAAAGAATAGTCAGGATAAACGGATCCCGTTTCTTTCTTCTAAAGCCGAATTCTTCTTCTGTCATAACCGTATAGTTTATTTCCGTTTCCAGTTTTTTTTCTTCTTCTCTAATTAAAAGTGCCAACTCGGGTAAAACAACTGTACCGACTATTAAAAAATCTACTTCATCCGGCTCGGTGTTCATTTTTCTTATAAATTTTCCCGAAAACATTGCGTATTTTATTTTTCCAAGCTTTACTCTATTTTTGAGAATTTCTTCTCCCAAGCCTATACTTTTTGCACCAAGCTTTAAAAGATCATAGTAAAATGGATAGCTTTTGTTAAAAGAATAATAAACCCTGTTTGCCCGCGGCTCTCTTGAAAGTATTCCCTTTTTCTCTAAAAAAGACAGTTCCCGTCTTACCGCATTTATCTCGTCTCCGGTTTTTCTAACCAGATCTCTAACGTGGAACATGGAGGAGGGAGTCGTTAAAAAAACGTTTAATAATTTTACCCTGGCTTTTGATGTAATAAGATCTGAAAACATAATTTGTTCTATTTAGATTACGAAGACTAATATACATCAAACTTAAAATGATTTTCAAGTACCAGTTTATGATTATTTTACTGTTTGCACGCCATCTGTGGGCAGGATTTCAAACCAGATAAGCCCTCTGTTAAATTCCATTTCTTTTCCTGCTGCATCTTTGACAATTGTTCTTCCTGTCCTGCCTGATTTTGTCCATGTTGCTTTTATTTCTTTTCCGTCTTTAAACACAACTGCTTTCCCTGTACCCTTTGTTTTATATAATAAATGGATATTATTTTCATATCCGTCATTTGCGCTTGATTCCTGCATTAAAAGGATAACAACGTTTTTTGCAGTTAATTGCTTATTGGTATTTCTGTCTATATGCGGCGCTCCGCCAACATTTCTTTTGTAAAGATTTGTTTTAGGATCAAATGCCCAGTCTACGTAATAATTAGAATCGCCTGTCCAAAATTCTAAATGAACCGTCTGCAAAATAGGTCTTTGGGAAACCGGCGCATCGTCTTTAAAAGTATATCGAACAAAGTCCTCGTCCCACAGCGTTCCTTCTTTTGAAACGTTTGTCAGTTTGCGGGCTGTTGCCGCATAATCCCAAAGTTTTTGTACGGTCGAGTACATTGTATGCTCTGTTGCCGCAGTATGACCTAGCCTGTCATAATCTCTCCAAAATGTCGGAAAGCCAATTGAAAACTGATTCAGATCATTATAACCTGTCCATCCGTATGTATCTATTTGAGAAAGGGCGTCTGCAGGCCCCGGTTGATTGGCTCCGCCTACATGAGCATATAATGGGTAATCTCCGTATTCGGAAATAAAGTCCAGGAAATAAGTTCTGGCAGAGCGGATAGGCCCAACCTCATTGCCGGGCTGGCAGTAGAACAATGTTAGAAAACGGGTAATGCCTCCTTCGGCAACAGCTTCATAAACAATATCTGCTCCTGAAATACCGGATTGCGGCCTGGCGTTTTCGTGGTTTTCAATCATTACTCCAAGAGGCCTATGTTTTTCCCACCAATCCTTTTGCTGTTTGGAATATAAAACTCCGTTTAGGGGACAGCTTTCGGTTTTGGGAAGACTATTATCAAACGTCAATTGTCCGTTAGCGCCTGCTTGAGGCGTTGGTAAAGGAGAGGTTAGCCCTTGGGAGGAAACTGTTCTTGAAAAAAGAAGATATGACGCTCCCGTTGTCAGAAAATAAATGCCAATTGCTAAGATAATTGCTAAGATTTTCTTGTTATTCATATTTACCTACAAACTTGCTTCTTTAAGGGCCTTTTTCTCTTCTTCCGTTAACTCGTGTTCTACGCCCTTACCGTCAGCTACTCTTTTTGCATACCATCTTGTTCCGGAACGGGAGTAAAGACCGGAGATTAAAACGCCATTATCATTTCCGTCAATTAAAGATAAAACAAAACTTTGATCTCCTCCTGTATCTTTAAAAGGATTAAAGCGGATAAGACCTACTTTTTGAATATGCAAAAGACCGGTCTTTTCAATTCTACCACAATAATCTTTTAAATAATCAATGTCTTTCTTGCTTAAATCCGACTCTTTTAAAAGCTTTTCCAGAACAGCTTTTAAACTTTTTTCGCTTACGCCCTTTGTTAATCTATTATAATGCGAGAGCGTCCTCCAAAAAAAAATTGTCAGCACCAAAAGCCATAACATTACAATTCCTAAGGCAATTAGCACTAACTCGGATGTCATAGATATTCATTTATATTAGCCTCTTGACAGCCTCGTGTCAATAGTGTAATCTAGGCTTCTAGCATGGCTAAAAGGAAAACTCGTCAACAAAAAATAATTGCCGATCTTAGACGCCAAATAAATGCTTCGCAAACAAAGAGCGCTCCATTGGAAAAAAAGATTGAAAAACGCGAACGACCCGCATCTCCTTCTCTTAATCTTGCCACATTAAGCTTAGGTGAAAAAAAACAGCCCGTTAGTACTTTTACCAATACGTCATATTTAATTAAAGACCTGCAGAAGACAGGAATCTTAACAGCCTCTATAATTGCCGTTCAATTAGTGCTTTTAGTAATTTTAAAAAACCATATCTTAACAATTCCGGGATTAAATTATTAACTTTGCCCGCTAAGCGGGATGAAGGGGGGTGAAATATAATATGGCATCAATGTATTGTGTAAAATGCAGACAAAAGAGAGAAGATCCAAATGCGGTGAAGGTTACCATGAAAAACGGTAAACCAGCTCTCAAAGGAAAATGCCCAGTCTGTGGCACAGGAATGTACAAGATTGGAGGCTAATTTTCTTGGAGGTCCTTCGAAGGAACGGAATCGCATTAAGCGATGAGTTCGCCTGCTTGACAGGCGTGGATAAAATAATCCTTCAAGAAATAATAAAAGCCCCGCGTTATATAGTTAATCTAAATAATTCGGGGTTTTTTATTAATTAATCTTACTTGCTTTTATAGTGAACCAGTTTATAAACCTCTACTACCGATACTTTCCAGTACCCTGCGATATCTGCCTGCCCAAATCCGGCAATTTCCCAAAGCGAATTACCCAAGGGCTTACAAGGAGTACTCTCGCAAACAACAAATAGCTGGTCTGTTACCGTTTCTCTTTTTGGATCAGCCAGTGAATATTGAATCGTTACCGGCGGACGACCCCAAACAGTAAAGAAATATCTATACGCATGATCCGAATTTCCAGCTGTTATAAGGGCAAAATTAAAAGGCTTAGCATTGGTCTTTGTCATTACGAAATCAGCAATTGTTTTCATCTGATTCAACTGTCTGTTAGGCTCGTATCTAAACGGTAAATTCTGGATACTATTAAAAAATAAAAGTATAAAAAGTAATATTGCGATAATTTTGCCAAAATATTTAATTTTTTTATTTTCATAAATAAACGAAATTAGTAATCCCACTATTATAAATGGGGTCGGAAACATAAAGGAAAAATAATAATCGTAAATTGATTTTTTGTAAAATCCGAAAAGGATAATACCTGCAAAAAACCAAAGGGCAATAAGAAGATATTTATTAAAATTTTCGCTTTTTTGCCTAAAACTTTTATAAAGGCTAAGCAAAAGATAAGCGCTTGATAAAATTGCTAAGGTTAATACTGAAACAATCCATAAGCTTATAACTAAAGGGTCATATCTTGAAAAGTGCTCGGGAGACGGAAAAGCTAAGACAAGTCTTCCAAAAAGTCTAAAAAATACATCATAAAGATTTACAAAAAAATTTGTATTATCACCTGCATTTCCTCCACTAAAGACAAAATCAAATATTTTTTTTATATTTAAAAATCCATGTCTTAATTCAAATGCTAAAAAGGGTAACCATCCGATTACAAATCCTGATAGAACTAAAGAATATTTTTTTATTAAACTTAATAAGAGTTTTTTAAGATTAAACCTTCCTACAAAAATTTCGGTAAATAAAATATACAAAAATATAATAAATGCCAAAAACATTGCTAAATAATGTAACTGCATGGAAATTCCAAGCAATATACCTGAGGCAAATATTAATTTATAACTTTTTTTAACAATTCCTTTATACAAAGTAAAAAGCGAAAGGAGAGAAAAAAACGGCAAAGGATTTGGGTTCCACGAAGAACGTGAATAAGCTATAACCAAAGGCGATACGGCGTATAGTAAAGATGCGAATAAACCAACTTTTGTATTAAAAAATTCACTGCAAGCTTTGTAAATAAGCCAAACAGTAGCAACCCCGATAAGAGCAACCATTACGGCCGGTCCAACAGGATTATAGTTAAAAACCCACAGGAATGGCGCCATAAAATAATAATAGATAGGCCCTAAGAAAAATCCGCCGACAGACGATGTTGGTCCAAGAAGCGTTAATTTACCGTGCAATATGTTATAGACAACCAAGACGTCTCTTCCTTCATCCCCTAAAAAGGTCATATAATCTTCGATCCTATACAACCTTAAAAAAGCAGCTAACAAGAGGATACCGGATAGAATAATCAAGCTTATGAATTTTTGACTTTTGTCCCGATTGAATCGGGATGATTTTTGATTTTCTATCATTTATGAGGCGCTCTTCTCCAGATGACAAATCTATACATTGTAAAGTTATATATAAGAAGAACACCTGTTCCAAAAACAAAATATACGTAAGGCAATGGGAACTGTCTTCCAAATAATATTTCTCCTAACTGTATAATGCCCGATTGAATAAAAAATACTCCAATATTTGACGATGCAAAAAATATAACCATTTTCCCAGTATAAGAAAGAAAGCTTTTTGATTTTTCTTTTTTAAACGTCCAGAGATTGTTAAGATTGTAATTTGAAAAAATTGCAAGCTGTGCAGATAACAAATTAGAGAGTCCGAGCGGAAAAGATGTATTATTTATAATAGCTCTGTAAACAATTAACTGAATTAAAAATCCCGTACCTCCAACAACTAAAAACTTACCGAAAGAACCAAGTATCTTTTCTTTAACACTTGTTGTAATTATATATTTTAAAAGATCTACTATATACTCTCTTGGTGCAATTTTGGAACGGCCTAGGGTTCTGTCTGTAAAATGAATTGGAACTTCGGCAACTTTATATCCGTCTCTTACAGCTTTATTTAAAAAAGACACCTGAAAAGTATAGCCTCTAAACGCGGTCAGTTCGTCTTTCTCCTTTAAAAATACTTCTTTTTTTAACGCCCTGAATCCGCCCGTCCAATCATGAATTGAGAATTTAAACAGAATAAAACGAACCAATAAGTTTCCATAGATTGAAAACATTTTGCGTGTTATCCCCCAATTTGGCGGTATTGAACCGCCTTGACTATACCTGGTACCTATAACTAAATCGTACCCTTCGTCTATTTTCTGTAAAAAAACGGGAACTCTTTTGGGATCGTGAGACAAATCCGCATCCATTTCAAACATTACTTCAGCATTCATTTTATCTATTGCATATGTCATCGCCCTTACGTAGGCTGCTCCTAGACCATGCTTTTCGCCTACGTTAAGATCTAGATTCTTCCACTTATTCATTAACTTTTTAACTTCTTCCGCAGTTCCGTCGGGAGAACTATCGTCTGCAACTAAAATATTCATGTCATGGTTTTTTATTGAGGGGAATATTTCTTCTTCTAATTTGGTGATTAAACGTTCAACGTTTCCTTTTTCATTATATGTCGGAATAATAATAACTACTTTCATATATTAATACTTTTAAAATATTCTGCTGTTTTCCTAATTCCCTGTTCAATGTTTATTTTTGGATTCCAACCTATTAATTTTTTTGCTTTAGAGATATCCGGTTTTCTAATTTTCGGATCATCTTCCGGCAAGTCCTCGAAAACAATATCCGATTGCGAATTTGTAATATCTTTTATTATTGTAGCAAGTTCTGAAATTTTTCGCTCATCCGAATTGCCAAGATTAACTACCTCGCCTTTCGTTTTATCGGAAAACATAGCGAGCATTAATCCTTCAACCATATCGTCTATATAGCAAAAACTGCGGGTTTGGCTTCCGTCTCCATAAATTGTTATCGGTTTATTTAAAATTGCCTGATTAATAAAGTTAGAAACAACCCTACCATCGTCAGCCTGCATCATTGGACCGTAAGTATTAAAAATTCTAATTATTCGCGCGTTCAAGCTGCTTTCCCTAACGTAGCTCATTGTTATTGCTTCTCCGAATCGTTTCCCCTCATCATAAACGGATCTCACGCCATTTGGATTAACATTTCCAAAATAGTCTTCGCTTTGAGGAGAAACTGTCGGATTTCCGTATACTTCTGAAGATGAGGCATAAAGAAATTTTGCCGATGTTTTCTTGGACAGCTCTAACAAATTATACGTTCCCAAAGAATTTGCAAGCAATGTCTCAAGCGGATGGTTTATATAACTTCTTGGGCTTTTTTTATTAGGCGATGCTGGGCTTGCTAAATGAAAAATGTAATCTGCTGCTATACTTTTCTCTAGCGGCCGGGTAATATCGTCCTCTAAAAAAGTGAGATTTTGATTATCCAGCAAATCCTTTAAATTATTTTTGTCCCCGGTTAGAAGATTGTCAACGCAAATTACTTTATAATTTTCAGTGAGTAATTTTTTACATAAATGAGAACCTATAAAACCGGCTCCTCCTGCTACTAAAACGGTTTGCATATTATTCGTTGTCTTTTTCTCTTTTGAGGTCGGCTTCAACCATCATTTTGACTAAATCTTTAAAGCTCGTTTTAGGCTCCCACCCCAAAACTTTCCTAGCTTTGCTGGCATCTCCGATTAAATAATCAACTTCTGCCGGACGCATATGTTTTTCCTTATTGGCAACAACATATTTTTCCCAATCCTCAATTCCTATAACTCTAAACGCTTCCTTGACAAATTCTCGTACACTATGGTTTTCTCCGGTAGCAATTACATAATCGTCCGGTTTGTTCTGTTGAAGCATTAGCCACATGGCTTCGGCATAATCCCCGGAAAATCCCCAATCCCTTTTTGGCTCAAGGCTGCCAAGCTCCAGTTTTTCTTGTTTTCCTAAACTAATTCTTGCCACGGCATTGGTTATTTTACGCGTAACAAATTCAATGCCTCTTCTTGGTGATTCATGATTAAAAAGTATTCCCGAACACGCAAAAATACCGTAACTTTCCCTGTAATTTACAGTTATATAGTGTCCATAAACCTTGGCAACTCCATATGGGCTTCTGGGATGAAACCTGGTTGTCTCTTTTTGAGGCGTTTCCGTAACTTTTCCAAACATTTCCGAGGAAGATGCCTGATAGAATTTTATTTTAGGGTTAACTGTTCTTATTGCTTCAAGCATCCTCGTTACGCCTAAAGCAGTAAATTCTCCCGTTAAAACAGGCTGGTCCCACGATGCTTTTACAAAGGATTGGGCGGCTAAATTATAAACCTCGTCGGGTTTTGAATTTTTTATTGCGTCGCTTAACGAACCTTGGTCAAGCAAGTCTCCGGAAACAAGCTCCAGCTTATCGTAAATATGCTTGATATTCTCCATGTTAGGAGTGCTTAATCTTCTAACCAAACCGTAGACCTTATATCCTTTGGAAAGCAAAAACTCCGCTAAGTATGGGCCGTCCTGACCCGTGATGCCTGTAATAAGCGCTGTCTTCATAAGATTATTCTAAATTATATTTCTCCAATAGTCCAGAGTATCTTTGAGCGTTATATCTATTCCGATTTCAGGAGCCCAACCGGTCAGTTTTTTAAACTTAGCTGCATTGCATACCAAATCAGGATTATCACTAGGTCTAAACAGGGATTTGTCGACCTCTATTTTAATTTCGGCTTTTGATAAAGAAAGAAGCTTGTCTAAAATATCGGATATTTTGTAAGAGATACCGGAACCAAGATTATAAACCTCACCTAATGCTCCAATAGACACAGCTAAATCATATGCTTTTACCATGTCCCTCACGTCGGTAAAATCACGCTTTGCTTCTAAATTACCTACCGTTAAAACGCCGTTTCCTTTTCCTTTTTCTATCTCCACAATTTTTTTAGCAAAAGCCGCAACAACAAATCCTGGCGACTGCCTTGGGCCAATATGGTTAAAGGGTCTGACTCTAATTATTTTTAAATTGTAAGACAAAAAATATTGCAATCCTAAAAAATCCTGCGTCAGCTTAGAAACCGCATACGGATTCGTGGGCCTGAAGCTTACGTTCTCATCTATTGGCAAATCATTTTTATCTACATCTCCGTAAACCTCTGCCGAGGAAATAACTAGAATTTTTGAATCAATTAGGTTTGCCCTCCTTATTCCTTCTAAGAGATTAATTTGTGAATGAATATTGTTTATTACCGATTCCGCAGGAGAAGAAAAGCTATCTGCGGCAGAGGCCATGGCTGCAAGATGAAAAATAATATCCGGCCTTATTCTATCTATTAATTCAAATACTTCTTTTTCGCTTGAGAGATCTAGTTTCGTAAGACTAACGCGGTTTTTAACAGCATCTATATTTTTTAAGCTGTCGTCAGACAAATAAGTCCCATAAAATTCATTATCTTTATTTTTACCAATAAGATATTCTATTAGGTGGCTACCCACAAAACCCGTAGCGCCTGTTATGAGTATTTTTGTCGCCATAAATTATCTGCCAATGCCCACGTAGTTAAATCCCTTGGCCTTCATTTGTTCAGGTTCGTAAAGGTTTCGGCCGTCAATAATATTTGGACTCTTCATCTTATTTTTAATGTCAGAAAAGTTTAGTTCTCTAAACTCATTCCACTCTGTAAGCACAATGAGTAAATCTGCTCCTTCGGAAACCTCATACGGATCTTTTTTGTAATCGACGTCTTTTAGCACTGTGGCTGCTATATCCATAGCTTTTGGGTCAAAAGCGGAAATTTTTGCGCCGTCGTTTTGCAGCAAATTGATAATATCAATTGCCGGAGCGTCTCTCATGTCATCGGTGTTTGCTTTAAAAGCTAATCCCAATATCCCAATTTTTTTATTCCGTATGTCTCCGAGGATTTTCCTGGCCTTTCTCACAATATCTCTTCTTGATTGATGATTGATATTTTCTACCTCCTCGAGCAAGGAAAAAGGGTAGTCATTATCTTTTGCAATTGAAATAAGCGCCCTCACGTCTTTTGGAAAACAGCTTCCCCCGTAGCCGGGGCCTGGAGAAAGGAACATATTGCCAATTCTCCTGTCCATACCAATTCCTTCAAGTACTTTCAAAGCGTCTGCTCCGAGCACTTCCGAAAGTTTTGCGATTGCGTTGGCATATGAAATTTTAAGAGCTAAAAACGCGTTGGCCGCATATTTTATAAGTTCGGCTGTTTCAAAATTTGTTAAAACTAATGGTGCCTTAATCGGTTCATGAAGCTTTATTAACATTTCCTGCGCCCTTTTACTTTCCGTACCTATAACAACTCTATCCGGATTAGTTGTGTCGGAAATCGCGCTTCCTTCCCGCAAAAATTCCGGAACCGACGCATAGTCGACTTCTGCACCTTGAGGCTTTGACTCTTCCAGAATTCTTTTTACTTTTTTATTTGTACCCGCAGGAACCGTACTTTTTGTTGCAACTACCGTATAGCCGTCAAGGTTTTGTCCTATTTTTTGGGCAACCTCTAAAACTATGGAAAGGTCGGCGTCGCCTGTTTTTGTCGTTGGTGTTCCAACCGCAATAAAAACTATATCCGACTCGGAAATCGAAGGCTTATAATCAAGGGTAAAAATCAATCTTTTCGCCTTTACATTTTTTTTGACCAACTCTGCTAATCCCGGCTCATAGATAGGGACTATTCCTCGCTGAAGATTTTCAATTTTCTCTTTTGTGTGGCCGATTACATAAACTGTGTTTCCGAAATCCGCAAAAACAGCAGCTGTTACTAAGCCTACGTATCCGTGACCTATAAAAGTAATCGTCATATATGAATTCTTTCTATCTGGCGTCTCATTTCCATGAGCCCCTTATCAAAACTGGACATTTCTATACCCAGATTACTTATTTTATCATTTTTAAGGTTTAGACAAAAGGGACGTGGCGCTCTCCCTGCAAAATACTTGCTTCGTGTAGTTTTAGATATTAATAAGCTGTCTAAATCAAATTCTTTTGCTATTTTAAAAGCAGCTTCGTAGGGCGTAATTGACTGACTTCCTACAACATGAAATATACCTTTTTCCTCTCTTTGGATTAACACATCTATTGCATTTACAATATCATCTATAAAAGTTGGAACCATAATATGATCTGTTATCATCTCTATTTTCCCCCCTTTTTCAAGTTTGGATATTAAACCCCTGACAAAATCCATTCTTTCAAAAAAAGCTCTATAGGGATATGCAATTCTAATAATTATATAATCTAATCCTGAATCTATAATTATTTTTTCTCCTTCATATTTTGTTTTTGCATACCAATTAATCGGGTTAGGCAAATCTTTCTCTGAATATGATTTTTTCTGTCCGTTAAATACAAAATCAGTAGAAATGTAAATTATTTTCTTGCTGTTTTTCTTGCAGGCATTAACAATGTTTTGTGTACCAAATACATTCACTGCCCATGCAGTTTGTAGGGTTTTCCAAGCTTTTTCTTTTTCTTCTTGCTTTTGAAAACTTAAAATTTCCCTATCTTTTTCTTTATCCTGCTCGCATCCGTCAACATTTGTTTTTGCAGCCATGTGCAAAACTATGGATGAATTTGAGCTGTTAAAGGCTTTTCCTACGTCTTCCTTATTGAGGATATTTACTCCGTTTTCAAGGTTAATATGTTCAAATTCGTAAACATTTTCAAAAAAATCAGTAAATCTGGATCCAACTAATCCTGTTAATCCTGTTGCAATAATCTTCATACTCCTCCATATTGTTTTTTATAATAATCCTGGTATTCTCCGTTTTTAACTCTTTTCCACCAATCTTGATTTTCTTTATACCATTGGACTGTTTTCTCAAGCCACTCATCAAAAGAATGTAAAGGTTCCCAACCCAGTTCTCTTTTTATTTTTGACCAATCCAATGCGTATCTCCTGTCATGCCCCGGTCTGTCTTTTACGTATTCTAAAGACTTCTCTGATTTTCCAAGTAATTTTATTATTTTTTTGAGAATTGAAATATTGTTTAAATCCTCCGTTAATCCTCCGGCACAATATGTTTCTCCGACTTTACCCTTTTGCAAAATCAAATCTATTGCCCGGCAATGATCTTCTACATAAAGCCAATCTCTAACATAGAGACCATCCCCATAAACAGGAACCTTTTTATTCTCCAAAAGATTTGTGATAGCAAGCGCTATCAGTTTCTCCGGAAATTGATACGGACCAAAGTTATTTGAACAGTTGGAAATTGTAATGGGTAAATTATATGTATGATAATAAGCTCTTACCAAATGGTCTGACCCGGCTTTGCTAGCAGCATAAGGACTTCTGGGGTTATAATTTGTTCGTTCATTAAATATGTTCTTATCTTCAAGATTAAGGCTTCCGTATACCTCATCTGTTGAGATATGATGAAATCTTTTTATTTTATGTTTTAGCGCGGCGTCCAGCAAAACTTGGGTTCCTAGTATGTTAGTTTTAACAAAATCCGAAGGATCGATGATGCTTCTGTCCACGTGACTCTCTGCTGCAAAATGTATAACAGTATCTATTCCTTCTATGGCTTTATCTACTATTTTAGAATCATAAATATCTCCATGAATAAAAGAATAATTGGAATTTCCTTCTATACTTTTTAAATTCTCTAAATTTCCGGCGTAAGTCAGTTTGTCTAAATTAATAATTAAATCTTCCGGATGATTCTTAATCCAATAGAGAATAAAATTGGAGCCGATAAATCCTGCTCCGCCTGTTACTAACAATTTCATATTTACTCGTTTTTTTCCGCCCAATATCTTCCTGCATTATAAAGACTTCTAAATGTTCCGGCATCGCTCCAGTACCCATCAAGCTTAGACCATTTAAGCTTTCCTTCTTTAATGTAGGCGTTATTTACATCGGAAATTTCAAGCTCTCCTCTTCCTGAAGGCTCTAAGTTTTTTATAATATCGAATACTTTATTATCATAGAGATACAAACCTGTTACTGCCATATTTGATTTTGGCTTATCAGGCTTTTCCTCAATTGCAATTATTTTTTGCGAATCATCTTTATCAAAAACTGCAACACCAAAACGCTTAGGGTCATCTACCTCTTTAAGAAAAATAAGAGCACCTTCTTTAAAGTTTTTAACACCTTCGGAAATATCTGCATCGGTTGTGTTGTCACCCAGAATTACAGCTAAATTATCGTCATCAGCAAAACTTTCGGCAAGAGATAGAGCGTCTGCAATCCCACCATCCGGCTTTTCCTGATATGCATATTCAACATGCTTTAATCCCAATTCTTTTCCGTTTTTAAGAACTCCCAAAAAATGCCCTACGTGTGGACCGCTTGTTACTATTATCACCTCTGTTATACCGGCTTTAACCAATGTTTCAATTGGGTAAAAAATCATCGGCTTATTATAAACAGGCAATAAATGTTTATTAGAAACAAAAGTCAACGGATATAGTCTTGTACCCAATCCTCCGGCTAAAATTACACCTTTCATATTTAAATTCCAAATCCTCCTTTTAGTAGAAAAAACATTATGGCTACTCCAAGTGTGCCAATAAGGATATATTCTACCACAATTTTAGACGATAATTCATGATTAATAAAATGGTGCAAAACTCCCCAAATTACATAAAAAAATGCCATAATCACAAATATTAACATTTGAAGCTGTTTATTAGGCGTTGCCGAAGACATTAAAAATATTCCCAAAGCAAATATTACAATGAGCGAAATATAGTAAGCTACGTGCTCGTTAATTTTTTTAAACATTAGGCAATGGCTCCTTTGACAATAAGCGTGATAAGAAGCATTATCAAGGACAAAAATAATACATGATCCATATTGTGCCCTACTAAACGGACAACTCTTTTTCTTTCTATAGCAATCATATCCAAAATCAACGCAAAAATAAATAATGCAACAACGCCCTTAGAAACGTCTGTTGACAAAGTAGCGCTATTTATAAGAGGCTTAAGACTAGATGCCTTATTTGCGTCCAAAACCGACTCTTGGGTTCTACTGATTAGAGAGCTTGGGGCTGCAGTTTCTTGGGGTTTTTTTGATGGCTCTACCGTAGGGGTAGGAGCCGGCGTAGACGTGGATATAGTAGTTATTGCCTCCTGTTGGGTTTTACTGGCCAATTGATTTGTAGGAGCAGGTGCGGCGGCCAGCGCTGTGCTTCCGAGCATCTCGACAACTAAAACAGTGTCTTCACCGTTTAATTTGCCTGTTTCTGCGGCATATCCTACGCTCTGGTAATTTGCGGATAGCATATTTTTCCGATGTTCGGGACTTGCCATCCATGCATTAATTACGTCTTGCGCGTTAGTAAAGCCCCGGGCCAAATTTTCACCTGCATATACATAATTATAACCTGCAGCTTTAATAAAAACCCAAGGCGTTTTACCATCCGGAGAATTATGCGCCCAATAATTTTGAGCAAACATATCATTTGCTTTGCCTGCTGCGGCGTTGGAAAGCTGCTGGTTTAATGACAATGGAGAAAGTCCGTTTTCCTGTCTTTTTTGATTTGTAAGTAAAAGCAATTGCTCGGAACTTATATCACTAAAAGTTCCTAAAACCGAAGGCAAAGTAGTTCTAACAGCGGAAAAAGAAAAGCCTGCAAAAAAAAGAACTGCAATAACTACCAGTATGCTTTTACGATGAAGAAGCTTCGCGCGATAATTGTTAGATATGTGAGGTAAGAAAAGATGGTGCAGGAAATCTTTCATATTCATTTATTATATAACGGTTCTGCCAAATCACCAACTTTTTTGCCGTTAACGGGTATTTTTAACGAAAATCCCAATGCGTTTGCAACCGAAACCCCAACTCTTACTCCGGTAAACGACCCGGGGCCTAAATTTACCTCAATTTGAGTTACGTCTTTTATATGTAATCCGTGCTTTTTTAATAATTTATCTATCAAAATAAGCACGACTTGAGATTTTAAAGTCGTGGGATTTGAATTAAGATAAAATGATTTTTTATCTATTTTCAAACCTATTTTTATTTTTTTATTATCTGACGTATCTATTAATAAAGTTTTTTCCATTTTATAAATTTAATTCCACCGCTCCTTCTCTTATTATTTTCCAAGGACTTACGGAGCAATCAATAACGGTTGATTGTTCTTTTGTTTTACAGCTTCCTTCCGCTACATAATCAACCAGTTTTACGAGCTCCGGGTCTAAATCATCAAAATAATACGGAGTAGCTTTCCCATGAAAATTTGCAGACGGTCCTAAAATTCCCACTCCTAATTCTTTTATTATTGGAATTAAATTACCGTTGTCCGGAATTCTTACTCCTATATTATTTGAGCCTCCGCGAATAAGATTAAAAACTTTATCTGTTTTACAAGGAAGAATTATGGTTAAGGCTCCCGGCCAATATTTATCCATTAATTTTTCTTTAACCTCTGCGGAAATATCCAAAAGATAATCTTTCATCATCTCAATGCTATTGAATAATACCGGAGTTGCCTGATTCTCGGGTCTTTTGCGAATTGTAAAAAGCCTCTTAACCGCAGCTTCATTGTCCATCCTGCAGCCTATTCCAAATGCCGTATCTGTGGGAAAGATAACAATGCCTCCTTGTTTAAGAATATCTATAGCTTTTGAAATGTTTTTATCCATAACAAAATTTACAATTTTCAATTTACAATAAATTTTTCAATTCTCAGTTTTCAAACGTTTGACAAATTAAATCATTGTGAAATTCAATGAAAATTGGTAATTGATTATTGAAAATTATCTTTATTCACAGTTATTTCCCTTTTATTTTCATCCAGATATTCAAAGTATATGTCTATTCTTTGTTTTGGCAATAATTCCCTCATCTTCTCTGCCCATTCAACCACAACGATATTATTACTGTTTCCTATAATTTCGTCTACGCCCAGACCTCTAATATCAGCTGTCGTTTCTGTTCTATATAAATCAACGTGATAAAAAGTCGTTAGTCTTTGGTCTTTAGTCTTTGGTCTTAAATCATAAGTCCTGATAATAATAAACGTTGGGGAAATAATTCTTCTCTTTATTCCTAACCCCATTGCCAAGCCTTGAACAAAAGTAGTTTTTCCTCCGCCTAAGTTTCCGTAAAGGGCAACTAACTCACCTCCTTTTAACGTTTTCGCCAATTTTTTTCCTAAATTTTGGGTCTCCTTAAAGCTGTTTGTAATAAAAATATTTTTATCGTTCATCTTTTTTAAGTTTATTTCTGATATGAGGCCAGGAAAACAATATACCACAAGCTAAAATAAAAACAAAACCTAAGGCGATTAAAATTTTCGCCAAATTATTTTCCTTAACACCCAAAACTATTTGTTTGCTGTTTTTATCTTTTGAACTCAAAATCGTTGGTTTTACCGTCGCGCTTTCTGAAGCTTCTCCTAAAACATCTGTACCTCGTGTTCCGACAGGCGAGACTGATGGCTTGAGAGTCGGAGTAAGCGAGGGCTTAGGGGTAGGTGTTTTTGTCGGAGCCGGGGTTGGTGTAGGCGTAGCGGTTGAAGCAGGAGCATTCGTTGGGGTATTTGTAGGAACCGGTGTTGGCGTAGATACAGTTATCCCGATAGAAACTGCACTAATATTTGGGTCTTCCGAACCTTGACCTCCCGAATTAGTATAACGCCTTATGCGCATTTTATAAGAACCTTGACCATCATAATCAGAACTGTTTGGAACGCCAATTCTAGCCTGTAAAGATGCCGAAGCTGTACTTTTAGAATCTATTATTGTAATTGGAAAATATTGCTTTCCGTCAGAACCACTATACCAATCATTACCATTATAAGTTTCACCGAAATAATTTTGTGTGCCGTCTTTAAACAAATCAACCCTAATATAATTTGTTCCCGATGAGGCTCCCAAAACAGAAACATTAACAGTAAAAGAATCAGAAGCGATTGACGAAGGAAAATTAGTGATGGTTACAGAAACTGCAAAAGCAGGTTTTGCAAAAAAGGTACAGAATAAAAATAACAAAAAAGCAACCAGGACAGATTTTGCTTTCATTGAAATAATGCCTATCTTCGAGTCTAGCAAAAAATTAAATAACTTGCCAATTATAATCCAACGGTGTTATTATATTATCGTAAACTAGAATATGGCAATATTATGAGAAGATACCATTTTTTAAAAAATGATGATATTTATGAGACTATCAATAGCCTCCGAGATGCATTTCTTGCCGCACATAATGGCTCCGAAGTTGAAGAAATTATAAACGCTATTTTAACACAAGATGAAAAAGTTAGAGTCGGAAGAAGAATTATAATAGCAGGGCTCTTAAAATCAAACCTAACTATAGAAGAAATAGTTAGCTTATTGAAAGTAGGCAATAACACGGTAATGGCCGTAGCAAGAAGTCTTGAGACGCATGAGGCAGGATTTAAGCTACTTGAGCAAAGAAAAAAGAGAGTTGAAGATGAATATCAGCACAAAAAATATAAATCCGTCGGAGGCTCTACCAAAATATTTAAAGAAAAAGTCTATACAGGTTTCAAGCGTAAAGACGTCAAGCGATAAGCCTACATGTTTTTCTCGTATTCTAGTTTACTGTAATAATGCTACCTAGGCGTATTATATGAAATGATATAAGATATAAATTACAATTATATACAGCTATGCACCTGCCCTATCGCAAAATCTAGACGCAAAAACTTGCGCTCTAGATGAAAAACAAAATCTAAATAATAAAAAAGCAATTAGGGCAGATTTTGCCTTCATTAATTTAACTAACGATAAATTCTAAAATATCTATAATTAATTAGCTATTGTGTGTAAATACCAAGTAATTAAACCATCATCATGCTCAACCTTTGCATAATTTAAGGGTCCATAGCTACAACCACCGTAGATACCTTGATAGAGCTTGCCTGAACGAACTGCCTTTACATTCAGACTTCCTCCCTCCATGTCTATTCCGTCATGAATACCTCCAGGGTATCGAGAAGCATAACCATGAGGACCATACCCTTGATTTATTGTAATTGGATCATCAAGGGGCCAAGGATAACTTCCGCGAGGATTTATTGTACCATAATAGCCATAACGAGAAGAATCATAGGAATATGAAAATGATTTTGAAGAAAGATAATCGTTCGGGTCTCTTACAGATGTGCCCTGATAAACACTAAAATGGAGGTGTGCACCCGTAGAACAACCTGATATTCCTGAAATTATAGTGGCTATTGAATCGCCTGCGTTAACATTTCGCAAGAATATCTCCTTACCTCCTCCTAAAACTATTGCTCTTTCTGCTTGGGCTTGAGCTAATAATCTTTGATATATTGATTTGTCATTTTTTGTAATTCTGAGAAGCTCTTCCTTACCTGCTTTTTCTTGCTCAAGCTGTTTAGTATATTGTTCTAGTTGTTTTTCTAAAATCTCTACTTTTTTCTTTTTATCTTCAAAAATAACTTTTTGATTAGCGTAATCAACTTTTGCCTGTTGCGTGTCGTAAACGAGTTTTTTATCGTGAGCTTGAGCGATTTTAAGATAGTTTAATCTTTTAAAAAAATCAGAAGCGTTATTTGAGGTTAAGAGAATTTGAAAAGGCTGAATGGTTCCGACTTCGTATGTGGCAACAATTCTATTTGCCAAAACTTCCACCAAACTATTTAGAGACTCTTGAAGTCTCGATATTTTCTTAGTTGCGGTATCAATATCCAGAATTAAACTTGTAATTTGATCTTGCGTTGCTTCAATTCGCGCCTGCGTAAGATTTATTTGATTATTCATTACTCGTATTTGAGACGCAAGCGTATCTTCCTGAGCCTTCAAATCAGATACCTTACCCAATAAATAATCAACGCAAGCTTGACCAACGAGGTTCTTTTGAGCACATTCAGAAACAGAAGAACTTGACGAAGACGATGGCGTAGCTGTTGGAGTTGGAGAAGAACTTGGTGAAGGACTTGGAGTTTCTGAATAAACAATATTCTTACCAAAAGAAGAACTAAAAAGAATTACTAAAAGAAAAGTAACACATATTCCTATTTTTTCCATTGCTAAGCCCATATTCCATAACATTTTAAAAATTAATAAAACCTATTTTAAATACCTTAAAACAGCCAGAAAACTGGAAAACGCTCCAAGAAAAGCCGCCAGCACCAATTCAATTGCCAAAAGTTCAAAAAGCACAACTGGAGACACCGGAAGAACCGGAATCCCTCTTAAAAATGACGATAAAAACGGAGTTGCGTACCATAAAGCAAGGGATGAAATAAGCCATCCTAAAAAGGCTCCAATTACCCCGTAAAACATACCTTCAAAAATAAACGGCCAGCGGATATACCAATTTGTTGCTCCAATTAATCTCATTATTTCTATATCATCCTTTTTTTGAGAAATTTTAATTCCAATAATTGTTACCATAATAAACATAGAGACCAAGGATAAAACGATAATTAAAGCAAGTCCTATTTTCCTTAAAGCGCTGGTCCAGGCAGTAAGAGTGGAAACAACGTCTTTTTGAAACACAACCTCCTGAACAATCGGTGAACCCTTAAGCATATCGGAAATACTTGATAAATCCTCTATTTTAAGCGAGGATATCTCCAAAGAGGCAGGCAAGATATCGGCCGTAACCAAATCCAAAAGAAGCGGATCGTTTTTATTCTGCTCTCTGTAAATTTCTAGCGCTTCTTCTTTTGAAACATATTTAACTGAAGCAATTTTTCCTGTTGATTGCAAATCGTTTTCAAGCGCGTTTATATCACTTTGTTTTGCTTCGTTTTCGAAAAATGCCGTAACTTGGGGCTTTGATTCAAAATAATTAACAATTTTTGATGAGCCGCCGATTAAAAAAGTGAAGAATGAAATTACCAGAAAAGTTAGCATCATTATTAAAATGGCTGCAAAAGCTTGATACGGAGATCTTCTAACGTTTGTCCATGTTGTTTTTATATGTTTCATTCTTCTTTTCTATCCTTTTCTTCGTGATTATTTTTACGTGCTTCTTTTCCCTTATGAACTTCCTTTTCCTCACGTGCTTTATGTTTATTATCATAAACCATACGACCCTTTTCAAGCTCTATGACTCTTTTTGAAAGACTTTTAACAATATCGCCGTTATGAGTAGCCATTATAACAGTTGTGCCTTTTTCGTTAATGTCGGACAAGAGTTTAACTATTTCCCAGCTCGTTGCGGAATCAAGATTGCCGGTCGGCTCATCTGCCAGTAATACTTCGGGCGATAAAACAAGCGCTCTTGCAATGGCTGCTCTTTGCAATTCTCCTCCTGATAATTGAATAGGAAATTTATCTTTATGGGACAATAAACCAACTTGAGTCAGCACCTCTTCTGCTCTTTCCCTAGCTTCTTTTGGGTTTATCCCCGACACGTCCAAGGGCAAACTGATATTCTCAAGTATTGTCCTATCAAGCAATAACTTTAAGTCTTGAAACACAACACCGATTTTTTTCCTCAAATGAGGAATTTTTTGTTTTGATAATTTAACAACGTCCCAATCATTTATGGTTATGCTCCCTTGTGTAGGCAATATTTCACGTATTAAAAGTCTAAAAATAGTTGTTTTACCGCTGCCGGTTGGTCCAACCAAAAAAACAAACTCTCCGCTCTCTATAAAAAGAGTAATCTCGGACAGACCAAAAATTCCCGTTCCGAATTTTTTTGAGACATTATCAAGCCTTATCATAGGTTCGATTCCACTCACTATGACCCTGAGCCCGTCGAATGGGTCACAATACCTCTATTCTTCCTACATCCATGAGCCAGCCCGCACTACGGGCTTTTTGGGTTTGTCCCCAAACTTTTATTTTTTTATCAATAAATTTAGATAAATCAACTGTTGAAGAAGTGAGGTAGACATTTTGACTAATTCCGCCGGGTCTTTCAAGATGAAAAGCGCCTTCTCCGTCAATACCGCCTAGTTTTAAAACGCCTTGTGCCGTATCTTTAAATAGCTTTGTATCATCAGAGCCAACCGTTGTCCCTTTAGAAAGAGACGATGAATTCAAATTTCCTCCACCGCTTGTCGTTTTTTCATTAATAGCTGAATTCATTGAAAGCACATAGCCGCTGCCTAATCCCAATAAAACAATAACCACAAAAATAAGCGCAATTTTTGGCGAAAAAGAAAATTTACTTCTTGTTGGGTTAAAATCGTGGACTAATGACTGATCTTTTTCATTTTCTTTATTTTCTTCCATTATTTAGATATCACCTCCTTTGTTAAGTTAAACATATTTTACGACTTTTGGCAACTTTAAGCACTCTCAATTTTATAATTTTCGAAGCTCTTCGTCTATAAATCCGTCTATATCGCCATCAAGCACGGCATCGGCATTTGCAGTTTCAAAGCCCGTACGCAAATCTTTTACCATTTTGTAAGGATGCAATACGTAGGATCTTATCTGATTTCCCCAGCCCGGAGTTTTATACCCGCCTTTTAATTGCTGCTCTTGTTTCTTACGCTCTTCTTCCTGCAGAAACCAAAGCTTGGCTTTTAATATTTTTAAGGCATATTCACGGTTTTGATTTTGATAACGCTGTGCTTGGGCAGTAACAATAATTCCCGTTGGCTTATGCTTTAATCTTACTGCGGTTGAGACCTTATTAACATTCTGGCCACCATGTCCGCCGCTTCTGAAAAAATCCCATTCTAAATCATCGTCCTTAACCTCTATTTTCATATCTTCTCCTACGTCCGGCAAAACCTCAACCAGGGCAAATGATGTTTGTCTAAGATTGTCTGCATTAAAAGGCGATTGGCGAACCAACCTATGAACCCCGGCTTCTCCTTTTAATAATCCATAAGCATATTTTCCGTTAATGGAAATAGTAACGCTTTTTAAGCCCGCTTCTTCACCCGGCGTTTCGTCTATAGTTTCAAAATCCCAGCCTTTTCTTTCAAAAAACCGTGTATACATCCTGTAAAGCATATGCGTCCAGTCCATTGCCTCTACTCCGCCTTGTCCCGAATGCAAGGACAGTATCGCAAAACCGCTATCATAGGGACCGGAAAAATAAAGCAATACCTCAAGCTCCTCAAGCAGTTTTTCCGCTTCTTTTGCTTTTCCCCCATCTATTAATTCCTGCAGCTTTTCAATCTTTACAATTTCCTCCTGAAGGCCTGATAATTTCTTCATTTTTAGCGCCGCTGTTTTATTATCTTTCCAAAAAGAAGGATGCGTGCTTTCTGCTTCGATTAGTCTAATTTGTTTTCTTTTTTCGTCAATATTAAGCTTAGATAATAAATTTTCTATTCTTGTTTTTAGTTCATTCATATTTATAATCCGCTGCAGATTTGCTGACAAAAATTTTTTACCTGACTTTTAGGAAGGTTTTGAATAGATTTTATATCGTCAATTACTTTTTGCACCTGGGGCGAAGAAGTTGCTATTTCAGCGAGGCTTATGTTCGATGCTTCTTGTTTTATAGCATTAAGCTGATCCTGAATATTTTCTTTAAAACCGGCTGCAGGATTATTTTGGCTCGGAGTATTCGCATTTATACTCACTCCTTTAACAACCCTTGGAGTTTTTGCTACAGAATTTTGAGGTAAATTTTGGTTTTTGCCCAGAACTAAAACCTTAAAAACCGCTAAGCCTGCGATTAATATTGCCAGAATAATCAAGCCTAAAAAAATTCTTTTTTTATTCCAAGATTCCTCTATGGGCCTAAGCTCTTTCATGAGGTTATTGTAAGTTATGGCAGTTTCTTTTGCAAACCAAGTCAGACTTGGCAAACCAAAAACTATGTTATAATTTAAAAATGAATTACCTTGACGCAATAATCCTTTCCGTTGTTGAAGGCATAGCGGAATTTCTGCCAATTTCCTCAACGGGACACATGATATTAGCCTCGGATATTTTAAAAATCGCTCAAACCGATTTTGTAAAAGATTTTGAAATAATCATTCAATTGGGGGCCATTTTTGCTATTGTTTTTTTATACTGGAGAAAAGTTTTGAAAAGTAAAGATACCTGGATTAGGATATTAATTGCTTTTATTCCAACAGGAATAATAGGTTTTTTGCTTTTTAAAATAATTAAAACGTTTCTCCTGGGAAATACCTATATAACGCTTGTTGCACTTGTTGCAGGAGGAGTTGCCTTAATAATTCTTGAACTTGTCTATAAAGAAAAAGAACACCATGTTGAAGAAATCGAAAAAATCAGCTTTAAAAATGCATTTTTAATAGGCGTTTTTCAATCTATCGCCGTAATACCGGGAATTTCGCGTTCGGCGGCAACTATTATTGCGGGTTTGTTTCTGGGAACCAAAAGAAAAGCGGCAACAGAATTCTCTTTTTTACTTGCCATTCCCACCATGTTTGCGGCATCCGGGCTAAGCTTAATTAAAAGCAATTTTTCTTATAGCTTAAACGAATATTCAATTTTAGCAGTTGGATTTTTAACAGCCTTTATAGTTGCCGCAATAACTGTTAAACTATTCGTTAGGTATGTAGAAGCTCATACTTTTATTTCCTTTGGAATATATAGAATTGTTGCGGCAATTCTATTCTGGATAATAATAATAAAATAATATGAATCTAAAAAACCTGCAGGAAAAAATATCCGTTCTTAACGAAAAAACAAAGCCTCATTACAAACTTTACTCGCAAGAAGAAAAGGAAATTTTAACAAAAACCGTAAAGTTAAATGAAGAGGTTGGAGAACTTTGCAATGACATTCTTGGCATATTAAAGCTCCAGAGGAAAGCAAAAATGAAAAATTTTGATAAAAGAAATATTTATCAGGAATTTGCCGATGTAATAATAACTACCATCCAGCTTGCACAAGTAGCAGGTGTTGACATTGAAAGAGCGATAGAAGACAAGCTTAAGAAAATTGAAAGCAGGAATATTCAGGAAAGGAAGTCTGAATGAACACCTTTGATAAAGTTTACAGAGTTGTCGGAAAGATTCCAAAAGGAAAAATAACAACATATGGCACAATTTCTAAAATTATTGGCGTAGATCCAAGAGTTGTCGGATATGCGCTACACGCTAATAAGGATTCTAAAAATGTACCTTGTCATAGAGTAATAAATTCCAAAGGAAAAATTTCAAGCGGTTACGCTTTTGGGGGGCCGGATATTCAGAAAAAAATGCTTATGCAGGAGGGGGTAAAATTTGATAAAGAGAACTGCGTAGATCTTAAAAAATTTGACTATTTGTTTTCAGCTTTTTGATTTCTTGCTTTTTTAATATCTTTTCGTAGTTCTTTTTTTACTAAGTCAATTGTTTTCTTTATTTTATTTTCTAAATCTTTTGTATTTTTATTTAAATGCTCCCAAGTTTCCGAGTGATTGTCCGATATTAAATTACTAAGGAATATTTTCTTGTTTTCTTCATCAAGATTAGAAAGAATCGTATTAATTACACTGCTGTGAATATTTGCTTCTACCAAAGCTAATAAATGAATTCTTTCCTCCGAAGACATGTCTAGTTCTCCCAATTCCAAAACAACATCTGTTGTTTCTGTTATATGCGCGTAAAAATGTTTGTGTTTCATAAAGTTACATTGATACAGGACCTAATGGTATTTTATCATCCGGATCGTCAATAAAGAAATATAAAACAGGTCCTCTTTGTCTTCCGTCATACCTTTCCAAATAAGTCATTACTTCCGGCGAGCCTCCCAGGCTTTTTCCGGTCCACTTGGCAGGACCCGCATCACCAACAACAACCACCATTGCTTTTCCGTTTTGCGGATTTACAATCAGCATTTTTCTGTATTTAAAAAAATCAACATATTCTTTTACGTTTTCGTTAAATCCCGGCGCTAAAAAAGTCTGGACTGCAATATAATATTTTTCCCTGTCTATGTCTTGCTGTGTCATTTCTCCTTGTGAATTTGCAAAATATCCCCAAGCACCTAAGCCGGGAGCCATTCCGTAATCCCAATATCTCTCCTGCTCTGCTAAGCTATCAAAATGGGCAAGCATATTGTCTCCGGGAAATCTTTTTAAATGCTGTTCCTGCCCTATTATTCCATACGTTGTATTCAATCTTTTGCCTTCCAACTCCGGAATAACGCTCATTCCGTAAGCTCTTGATAAGATTTTAACAGCATTTTCTTCTTCCTGCCGTGTTAATGGCCTGACATCTTGAGGCAATACATTTTTAAGATCGTGGATAACAAAAATTCCTTTATCTATTGTTTTATTCGCTACAACGTCACCTGAAGAAAAAGCTGTTTGAATTTTGGGAATAATTGGAGAAGTTAATAAAAATACTCCGGCAAGCGTACCTAACGTTAACTGTCTTGAGTTATTAACCAACCATTCAAATGAATCTTTATGTTTATCAAAAATTTCTTTTTGAAGGTTTTTATGTTTCTTAACCCAACTGTTTTTTAATAATTCGTACTGAAGATTTTTTTTCTTTTTGGGCATATATAAATCATAACAAATTGAAATCAAGAAGGAAAATTAGCAAATTTTTAATGAATTTAGGGCTAGCGTTTGCTTTTTTGAGGATTAATTAGGAAAAGCAGACCAACTAAAAGCGCGGACAGAACAACAGCCAGCGCCACAAATGTTTGAAGTGAAGACGAAGATAGGATATTTTGCTGATATGTATTAAAAATTAAGAAAACTCCGAAAGCAAGAAGCAATATAAAAAGCGCAAGGACAGCTTTTATGTTTTTTTCATGATAATTAAGTCCTTTTGGAGATGATTTAGTTTTCTTTTTTGCCATATTTAAGAAGCTTAACGTGTGTTTGAAATGTCTGGTGTTGCTATTTCTGTTAAAGGAGCTGAAACTGTAACCCTACCTGCTGCATCTCTAACGATTGTATAACCTGTTACATAGGTTGTGCAATCTGTTATTGCTGTTCCAGTTCCCTGTAGGGGATCCTGTGGCAGAGCTGGAATATATGTAGGCATTAATTGTGAACAAATATTGGCTACACCCGTTGTTCCTGACGCAATAGGTAAGGCACCATCTAACGCTGGCGTTAATGGATCATCTAAGGGTATGCCTGTTGGCAATGTGCCTCTGTTATCAGCTGCATAAGCTCCTACTGCATTTAAGATTTGGGTTACTTCGCTTCTTCTTCTTGTATCATTTGCCTGACCGAATTGTCTCGCCGGATTAATTGCGATTAAAACGATTGAAAGAAGGATTGCCAAAATACCTATTACAACCAGGAGTTCTATAAGGGTAAAGCCTTTTACATTTTTAAACACTTTGGGCAGTGATTTCATGTTCTATAATCAGATTAGCATAATAAAAATCAGTTTGTCAAGAGGACAATTTGAAGCTAAAACAGATTTATAGGGGTTTTGAGGAAGACGTTGACTCTAATAAAGAATTTGGGGAGGATATTTCTCCCGACCCGCTGGCTATGGGAGTAGTTTCTTTTGTGGCAGTCGGAATAATAGAAGCTTTTGGTAAAACAACCGGGTTTTTATTAGGTTTCGGCGATGAGAGAAAAGTTGTATATATCAACATTAAAAGAATAATAAAAAGCAAGGCAAAAATGCCAAGAAACACATATAGCCTCACGTCTTTTCTCCTTATTCCTATTGAATTTTTTTGTTCGCGCTCAATACCTCCTTCAACAATATCCGTAAGGCCATACTGCTTAAGAGAATCTGCTCTTGCTGCGATAAGTGCCAAATCAAGATTGTTAGCAAATTCCGGATTTGTCTCTACTAAAACAGCCACAGAAATTACCATGATAACATATGCTTTGTTTCTTTCAAGAGCTTGATGCAAAATATCATATAAAACTTTGTTAACCGCAACAGATTTAGTCTTTTTGTTGATTTTATAGGTATTGCTTAAAATATCTTCGAAAGGAACCATATCTAAAAACTTTTGTATTTCTTCGTATTTTACCTTTGTGGCATCGTCTTCAAAATCCTTTTCAAAAGTAGTTCCTTGGGAAAAAATAAGAATTACATCAAATTCTATGTTCTTGAGGCTATCTGTTTGAAAAAAAGTATCTATAAGCTGATCGAATTTATCTCTTCCAACAACCTCCAAATCCGAAACCACATCCGAAGGCAAATCAAGCTGAAGATTATTCCTTGTATCTTTTACGTAAAATATGATTTTATTAACGTCTATATAGGCTACCGCTAATTGTCGTTTTAACACTACCAAACCTCCTTCCAGGAAGAAATCGTTCTCACTCCATTATTGTACACTGTTTGCACCTGAATTTTTCTTACCGTATTACCATACGTCCCAATTGATGTAATTAATCCGCTGGCCGTGTTAACCTGAATTGCAACACTCCCCAAACCCACGGAAAGCGGTTGACCTACTGTTGTTCCCGTATAATTCGGGTTTCTTAGTAGCCTCAAGAGTCCTTCTTCGGCACCGCTTTCGGCAACGTAACTAGCATAAGTACCTTGTTCGGTTATGCTTGCCGATTGTGTATTTCCATAAACTAAAGCTGCAGCAGAAGAAATAACTGTTATTCCAATAATTGTAATAAATAACAAGCTTATTAATGCTTGCCCTCCCTCTTGTAAAAAAAATAGTTTTTTCATTTTAATTTAGCGTGTTCCTATAGTTGTGCTAAAATTTTTTGTATTTATTCCTTCCCTCCTTATTGTTTTACTGTTAACGGTAAAAGAAACTGTTACGGTTTTGTTTTCGGCATTAGTGTCTGAAAGCGTCAGGAAATTTAAATTTGAAACCGAGGTATTTACACTGTTAAGCTGGTCAGTAGTTCCCGTGGCACTATTATTAAGAACCAGATTGCCGTCTGACAAGTTATACGTATAATTTGTGACTCCATCCGATATTAAAAGACTTTGCCCCTGACTCCCTAAGGTTGGACTTGTCACGATTGTTGCTTTTTTGATATCGTAAGTCAATCTATTTAAAATATACCGCCCATCCTGCGAAACGCTTGATGTACTTTGAGATTCTAATTGAACATCAAGAATTGAAGTTAAGAGCTGAAACATTGATAAAATAAGAATTGAGAAAATTCCCATAAAAATTAAGATTTCGATAAGCGTAAACCCCCTCGGACAATTTTTTATTTTTAATTTAAAATTTTTAATCATAAATACTTATCTAAGGTGAATAATTCAGCGAAACATCATAAACTACCGGCGTCTGGGTTGAATCAAGTGAAGATAAGTATGCACGATAACGCATACATCTTCCCGGATTTTCATATCCGTTTCCATCAGAACTAAAAGGCAGGATTCCTCCCGATGCGGGAAAGTAGGTGGATGTTTGCCCATCCGGTCCAACAAAATCATTATCCACAAAACTTACTCCGCTACAACTATTATTTATTGCGTCTTTTAGAGCAACTTTAAACTGAAGAATTGTATTTAAAGGCGTCGATGCTGTGGTAGAAATAGTATTCCATGCTACCCTCTTCCCGGCGTCAAACGTAGCAGACTCAAAAACCCCTGCGGATACGTAATTACTGCCTGCTCCGGCTCCTCCTAAAATTATTTTTAATTCCGCATGCGTATCTCCTGTAACAATATATGAATATGCATAGCCATCAGTCTGTAGAACAGATGAGATTGCATTCACTCCTCCGGCAACTACAAGACCTGGGCCGCAGACTTTAAGAGAATTCTCATTTGAGATATCAATAACTTGATATTGGAGCGCGCCACCTGTCCCAGCTATAATTGCTTTATTGCCTGTTACAACTGCCACTCCTTTTGGATCCATTCCTCCTGCCTCATAGGAACCGCTAGCAACAGGGCTCGGATTGGTTTTGTTTGTTATATCAATAATAAAAAATTCCTTATTAGATGACACGGATGTAGCAACATATGCCCGCGTTGCCGATGAATTTACAAACACATCTGTCGCACCTTTCTCGTTAAGCCCTGAAGATAAATTCCCGATAATCCTTAAGTTCGTTGGACTGCTTACGTCAATAATTTGCAGCTGTTTTGAAATACTCGATGTTGCTACATACGCATAATTTCCAATAACAATAACTTTATTCCCCGTTCCTGCCAAGGAAACACCGTCTGAATCAAGAGCAGTAGGATTCGTCTTATCTGTTACGTTAAAGTTATAAAGCGTACTTCCTGTTATTACATATCCTGTATTTCCGGCTACAAAAACACTATTTGCATCTGTTGGTCCTGGCGTATCAAACGCTCCTACTTTTTTGTAATTTTCGTTCGTAGGCGAATCTGTAAATTGAGTCAGGTCAAGAATTGTAACTTCAGCTGAATTTTGATCAGTTGCAAGATATGCATAGTTGCCAATTCCAAATACACCATTTGCTTTAGTATTATCATATTCGGCAAGAAAAGTTGCTGTAAGTGGATTATTTCCGATAACTTTTGTATTAGTAAACGTTGGACCGGACGCATTCTGTCCGGTTCCCGCAAATACTCTATTACCGGTTCCGTCTCCTACTTCAAATGCCCATACCGAAGTGGGCACGCCTTGACGTGATAAATCAACTGTGGTTATTGATTGACTTGGGTTACACCAATCTCCGCCACCCCCTCCGGCTCCTAAGACAATTTCTCCTCCGTTGGTATCCGTTATTGTTACACCCGTAGAAGAACCGAAATTAAAATCCGCAACCGTTGTTTCCAGGTGTGATAAATTCTTGTGCCTTGTTAAATACGAATCTGTGATAACCGACGAGGCAATGGGATTTGTCCAGGAAACTGAAATGGTAATTTTTTTTGTTGAAGGATCCAATATTCCCCCACTTGCTACGATATCTCCGTTAATATCTCTAAAAACATCGCTTATCACAATTTGGCGCGTAAAACCAAACTCCGATATAGTTTCCGATCCCACCGCTAATGCCCAGGTTGAACCGGAAACAACCGGGTGATAAGTGCCATTAACAAGATTATCCCAATTATTTGCAGTTATTATTCTTATTGCCTCCTGCGCTTCCAAAAGGTAACTTGTTGCCTGAAGCCTTTGTTCCTGCTGTGCTCTTCCATCTCTTGTTACGGAAAAACCCACAAGAAGAGCCGGAATTAAAATTGCCGACAATCCAATTGCAATCAAAAGCTCAATTAAAGTTTGGCCTTTTTCTTTCATCTTAGTTTTCCGAAGTTACCACACCGTATCTATTTACGGTTATTGTTTCGGTTTTTGCCCCTTGCGTATCCTGCAAGGTAACCGTGTTTTGTCCTGCTGAAAAGCCATTTATTTCACCTGTTGCGCTTGAAAACACAAGTAAGCTTGCAGGAAGGGTAATGCTTGAAAACGTAATTCCTGAATCAAGAGATACGGTAAAATTGCTTGGATCAGAAGCAAAATATGCGGTTCCTTTAAACAAAGTGTATTTATCGGACTGAAAATAAATTCCGTAACTATTTCCGCCTGAAGAACCAACGCCAAGCATAGCCTTAGTTTGCTGCGTACTCATGTCGGAAACCAAATTGTCTGCTGTCGAACTTACCGAAATTTTTCTTTGTACGCCAACTAGGTTAAAGCTTACAAATCCAAAAAGCATAAGAAGAATCCCCGTTACCACAACTAACTCAATAAGGGTAAAGCCAAACTGATTATTTCTCATCTTCCCCCACCAACTTGACTGATTAATCCGTAGATTGGACCAATAATTGACATCATCATTCCCCCGACCAAAAGCCCTACAAAAACCAACATCAACGGTTCGAGCAAGGAAATTACTGTTTTAAGAGTAGAATTTACCTGATAATCCATATATTCGGCAATTTCTTCCATAGATTTATCTAAAGTTCCTGTTTTTTCTCCCGCTTCGATAATTTTTATTACAATTCCCGGAAAAATAGTTTTCTTATCTTTAAATGCTTCGGAAAGTTTCTTTCCCGAAAGCACTGTCTCTTGAGAAATTGAAATAACTTTTGCAATGTCTTTTCGCATAACTATTTCCTGGGCAAGTATTAAAGCGGATGTAATCGTAATGCCGGAGCTTAAAAGAAGATACATTCCTCTTGAAAAACGTACCAAATCAATTTCTTTTATTAAATTTGAAATAAGCGGAAGAGAAAAAATAAAACTCATTATGATAGATTTTTTAAGTTTGAACAAAAACGTTAAAGCACCAGCAATAATAACAATGCCTCCTAAAAACAAGATCGTGTTATGTAAAATAAAATTTGACATAAATATAAGAATTTGCGTTGGTAGCGGCAGTTGAACTCTAAGCGATGTAAATACGGTAGCTATTTTAGGAACTACAGCCACAAGAATTATCACTAAAACGACTAAAAATAGTACTAAGATGATAATTGGGTAAGTTATGGCAGATTTAATATTATCCATAAATACCATATCCTTTTGAAGTTGTATTTTTAAGTCCTTTAGAACAATATCTAAGGTTCCGGCTTCTTCGGAGGCCTTAACAACGTTTATCGTTACTTTGTTAAAAACAGAAGGGAATTTAGAAAACGCAGTGGATAACGATTTTCCCTGAATAAGATCGTCTCTTATGGACTCAACAATTTTTTTTGTATTCCCCTTGGAATCTTCAACTATGGAGTCTACCGCTTCAAGAATCGGAATTCCCGCGTTTATCATGGTAGAAAGCGTACTGAATAAACTTAATTTTTCGTTATTGGAGATGGTTATGTTTTTAGTATTCATGCTTTTTCAACTTTCGTAACTCTTAACACTTCTTCAAGCGTTGTTAATCCTCTTAAAATTTTATATATTCCATCTTCCTGCATTGTCGTCATACCTTCTAGAATTGCTTCTTTTGTAATAACACCCGAATCATTTTTGTCGGCTATGAGTTTTTTTATTGTATCTGTCATTTCCAAAACTTCAAAAATGCCAATTCTTCCTAAGTATCCCGTGTGGTGACAAACTTTACAGCCTTTCCCCTGATATACTTTTAGGTCCTCCTGTGGAGGGAAATATTTTGTAATAATTTCTTCGGAAATATTTTTCGCAATATCGGTTCTTTTTAAAATAACTTCAACTTTGCACGATTCACATATTTTCCTGACAAGTCTTTGAGCAATAATAACATTAACTGTTGACGCAACTAGAAATGGCTCAACCTTCATGTCGATAAGGCGCGGTAAAGCTGTTGCAGCGTCATTTGTGTGAAGCGTAGAAACAACTAAATGGCCCGTTAAAGCGGCATTTACCGCAATTTCTGCTGCCTCACTGTCTCTTATTTCTCCTACGAAAATTACGTTTGGGTCTTGACGCAAGATACTTCTTAACCCATTTGCAAAGGTAAGATTTGTTTTAACATTTACCTGAATTTGGTTAACCCCCTTAATCCTATATTCTATTGGGTCTTCTATCGTTGTGATGTTTTTTTCTCTGGTGTTAAGAATTTTAAGTATTGAATAAATGGAGGTTGTCTTGCCACTTCCTGTTGGCCCGGTGGACAAAATCATACCGAAAGATTTATTAATTGCAGCATTAACTTTTTTTAAATCCTCTTCTTTCATTCCCAGCTCAAGCAAGGAAAATTGTCTAAAGTGCGAAGATAAAAGACGGAGAACTGCTTTCTCGCCTTCGGCAATCGGAATTATCGATACGCGAAGATCTAAGTTATCATCATCAACAATTATCCTTATTTTCCCATCTTGAGCGCTTAAATGCTCGTCTGTTCTAAGCCTTGAAAGTATTTTTATACGCGTTAAAATCCTTTCGGTTAATTTTTTATCCAGATATAACATATCGTGCAAAATTCCGTCTATTCGGAAACGCACTAAAAGATCGTTTTCTTCCGGCTCTATGTGAATATCCGAAGCTTTATCTCTATATGCGTAAGTGATAAGAAGGTCGACCATTTTTGCAATCGGAACATCTCCTGCTTTAACGCCGGTTCCGATTGCTCCTTGTAAAAGCTCGTCAAATACCTGCTGCAAATCTTTCCTGTAAAGCTGCAGGGCATTTTCTATATCTCTTTCTGTTGCAAAATAAGGAGTGGTATTGAGTTTTGTTTTCTTAGATATTATTTCCAGAAGTTCCTTGTTTGCAGGGTCAATCATTGCAAGTTTTATTCCGTCTGTGTCTCTTGCAAAAGAAACTATTTTATATTTTCTGGCAAGTCTTTCCGGGACAATCGAGAACACGTCCTCCGGGATAGAAATTTTTGCAAGTGAGATAAAGGGATATTTAAGGTAGTTTGCAATGAGGACTCCTAGGTTTTCATCGGAAATAACGTCTTTTTCAATTGCTGCTTCTTGCAGAGTGGTTCTTGCGTTTATTGCAAAAACTTCCAGAGAGTCAATTATTTTTTGATCCACTTGACCGGATTGCAACAGGAGGGACTTTACCTGTTCGTTGGACAGTAACATACATCTCTATCGTACCAAAAATTGTTATTTACTTAAAGATGTCAAGAATCTATTAGTTTGGATAATGACAGCGCTTGTACTTTTTACCGCTTCCGCACCAGCAGGGGTCGTTTCTTCCTAATTTTTTATTAGAAGTGTTTGATGTTACTGAACCCGTTGTTTTCGGATTAGATGAAACTTCTGCGTTTGCGTTTCCGCCCGCGGGTTGCGTATGTATGTGCTGATGCACTACGGGCGCACTTGGGGCTTGCTGAACCTGTATTTTATAAATCCTGTGAACTATCTCATCGTCAATTGTGCCTATTAGTTTTTCAAACATTCCGTATGCTTCATTTTTATACTCAACCAGCGGATCTTTTTGTCCATAACCACGCAAACCAATTCCCTGACGGAGATTTTCTATTGCATCCAAATGATCCATCCATAAATTATCAACAACCGAAAGCATTACAAATCTTTCAACTTGCCTCATAAGCTCCTTGCCCATTTGTTCTTCACGCGTCTTGTATACGTCTTTTGCAATGGTTGTTAAAAATGAGGTTTTGTCTTCGGTTGAATGTACTTGCTCCAATTGACTTTCTATTTGCTTAAGAGAAGCCTCATCAAAAGGCACTATTGTTGAAAACTTTTCCGCAATTTGAGCCGATGAAGATTCAGCGTCTTGAAGCTCTTGCATCGATTGCATTAAAATTATTTCTGAAATATTTTTTTCTATTTTTTCTTCAATCTCTCCTTTTAAACTTTCTTCTGTTTTTTCTCCCGCTTCTAAAACCCTTCTCCTTCTTTGATAAATTATTTCTCTTTGCTTATTTAAAACATCATCATATTGAACTAAGTGTTTTCTGATATCAAAATTATATCCTTCAACTTTAATTTGCGCCTGCTCTATTGCCCTAGACACTAGCGGATGCTGTAAGGGAACATCTTCGGGCATATTAAATCTTGTCATAATTCCGGAAATCGACTCGCCTCCGAAAAGCCTCATAATATCATCATCTAGACCTACAAAAAAACGGGAAACGCCCGGGTCGCCTTGTCTTCCGCTTCTTCCCCTTAACTGATTATCTATTCGTCTTGATTCATGCCTTTCTGTTCCAATAACTAAAAGTCCCCCAGCATCTAAAACGTCCCGATGCTTCTTCTCCCAAATTTCCCATTCTTTTGTTCCTCTTTTTTCCATTCCATTTTCGTCTTTTGGATTGTCTCCCCCTAAGATAATATCCACTCCCCTTCCTGCCATATTTGTTGCTACGGTTACTGCTCCTTTTTCTCCTGCTTTGGCAATAATCTCTGCTTCCCTTTCGTGGTTTTTCGCATTTAAAACTTCGTGTTTTATGCCTCGTCTTCGGAGCAATTCCGAAACAATCTCGTTTTTGTCAATTGAGGTTGTGCCAACTAATACGGGTTGTCCTTTTTTATATGCTTTTTCTATTTCATCCGCAACAGCCGAAAGCTTTGCTCTCCCTGTTTTATAAATTGCGTCAGAATGGTCTTTTCTTATTAAGTCCCTGTGTGTTGGAATAACTACGACGTCAAGTTTATAGATTTTATTAAATTCTTCCGCTTCCGTAACTGCCGTGCCTGTCATTCCTGCTAATTTTTCGTACATTCTGAAATAATTTTGCAAAGAAACGGTTGCCAATGTTTTTGATTCTCTCTGAATTGTTACTCCTTCTTTTGCTTCTATTGCCTGATGTAAGCCTTCCGAAAGCCTTCGGCCGATCATTAGCCTTCCTGTAAATTCATCAACCAAAATAACTTCACCTTCTTTAACTATATAGTCTTTTTCTTTGTGGAAAAGTGTCCTTGCTTTTAAAGCCGCTTCCAAGTGATAAACCGTATCAAAATCTTTTTCGTAAATATCGGAAACCCCAAACATTTTTTCTACCTTACTTATTCCATGATCTGTTAAATGGGCCGTTCTTAATTTTTCGTCAATTTTGTAATCTGTTTCCGGAGTTAATTTTTCAACTAATCTTGAATATTCATAATATTTCTGCGTTGGTTCTTCATCGGGGGCGGAAATAATATGCGGCGTTCTTGCTTCGTCAATGAGAACCGAGTCAACTTCATCAACAACGGCAAAATAATATCCCCGCTGCGCAACAGATTCCAGGTCTTGAGCCATATTATCTCTTAAATAGTCAAATCCATATTCGGAATTTATTCCGTAAACAACGTCAGCCAAGTAAGCTTCTTTTCTGGTAATTGTTTTAAGATGCAAAAGTCTAAAATCGTGAGTATTTTTATTAGTATAACCGGGATCAAAAACAAAAGATTCTTCGCTAATAATTGAAGACACGCTAAGTCCCAAAAAATTAAAAACCGGACCCATCCAACCCGCATCACGCCTTGCCAGATAATCGTTTACGGTTACTAAATGAACGCTTTTCCCCGTAAGAGCGTGCAGGTATAGTGCGGGAACGGCGGACAATGTTTTTCCTTCTCCTGTTTTTTGCTCTGCAATTTTTCCGCTTGCTAAAACTGTTGCTGCCATAAGCTGGACATCAAAATGTCTTTGGCCGATTGTTCTTTTTGCGGCTTCACGAACAAGAGCAAAGGCTTCAGGTAAAACTAATTCCAGCGGTTCGCCATCCTGGACTCTTTCCTTAAGCTCCTTGGTTTTTTTAGGAAAATCGCTATCTTTTAATTTTTTAAAATCCTCTTCAAAGGAGTTTATTTCCAAAACAAGCGGTTTAAGTTTGTTTATCTCTTTTTCATTGGAATCGAAGAATTTAGCGAGTACGCTTAGCATATATTTATTTTAGCATATTTAACAGGAAAACCCCTCACTAAAATAGCAAGGGGTTTTACCAATTGATCAATTGGTAATTTCCAAATTTATTACCAATTTATTTCTTCTTCTTCTTCTTTTTCTTTGCCATGGACAGAATCACCTTCCTTTCCTTTCTACGTCACTCAAAAAAGATGTGGCAGAAACTACATTTATGTTGAGAGTTTTTTATTGTTTTGTCAAGCTTTTTTCTTTGCTTCAAATTGATTAGTTTAGACTGAATTAGCGACAAAAATTATAAAGCTATTTTATTGATTTAATAACACTTTTTCCCAAAGTTTTTTGCAAAACTTTTGGTATTTCTACGGATCCGTCTTCTTTTTGATAATTTTCCAAAATTGCAATTATTGTTCTTCCAATTGCAAAAGCCGTACCATTTAGAATATTTACATAATGCTTTTCGTTTCCGTCTTGATATTTGATATTTAATCTTCTTGATTGAAAATCGGTAACGGTTGAAACCGAAGTTACCTCCCTATATTTATTTTGCCCGGGCATCCATGCTTCTATGTCAAATTTTCTTGCAGCCGGAAATCCTAAGTCTCCCGTGCACATTTTTACTACCTGGTATGGAATTTCAAGCAGTTGAAAAAGTTTCTCTTCCAGATAAAGCAGGTACTCGTGCTCTTTATCATCTTCATCTTTAGGGACATAGGAAACCATTTCGATTTTATCGAATTGATGAACTCGTAAAATTCCCTTTGTGTCTTTACCGTAACTGCCGGCTTCTCTTCTAAACGCGCTTGAGAATGCAACATATCTTTTTGGCAATTCCTTTTTGCTGAAAACCTCGTTCATGTGCATTGGAACAATTGAGTGCTCTGCCGTTGCAACCAAATACATATCGTCCTTTTCCAAATGATACATATCCTCCTCGCCGCCGTTTTCCATATATCCTAAACCCTGCATTGCTTCTTTTTTAATTAGAGTCTGCGGAATAACCGGAATAAAACCTTCCTTAATAAGAGTTTTCATTGCTAATTGAATCAATGCCAATTCCAATAAAACGCCGTCGTTTTTAAGATAAGCAAATCTTGCGCCGGATACTTTAGATGCTCTCTCTACGTCAATGACGTCTAAACTCTCTCCTAATTCCAGGTGGTCTTTTGGAGTAAATATAAATTTCGGCGGTTCTTTATATTTTTTAATTACTTCGTTATCGATTTCATCTTTTCCAACTTTTACATCTTTTTTGGGAAGATTTGGAATCTGGGATAATATCATATTTAAATCATTTTCGAATAGCTTAAGGTCAGTTTCTGTTTTTTGAAGCGCCTCTTTTATTTCTTTTCCCTTTAGAAGTTTTTCCGGAGTTGGTTTACCTTTTAGTGTTGCCGAAAGAGCATTTTTTTTCTCATGAAGTTTTTGCACTTTAGAAGAAAGTTCCCGATACTGTTCATCTTTTTTCAGAATTTCCTCAATGTCAATGCTTATGCCTTTGTTTTTTGCTCCGTCTTTTACCAATTTTGGATTTTCTCTGACAAATTTTATATCTAACATATCCACTAAGAATTATAGCTCTTTTTATTTGTTTTTACTATCCAAGAATTCCTTTAGCTTATCAAATGCCTTTCTCCTGTGAGATAACGTGTTTTTCTTTTTTGTTCCCATTTCTGCATAAGTTTGAGTTTCACCAAGAGGAATAATAATCGGGTCAAAACCCCAACCCTCTGTTCCTTTCTCTTCAAGCGCTATTGTACCTTTAACTTCTCCTATGAAAGTATAAACTTTCTCCCCGTCATGAAAACTTACCGCGCTTTTTACAATAACATTTCTATTTTTCTCGTTTCTTAGAAGATCAAGTATTTTTTTATTTCCAAGAATCTGGTGAACATATTTTATAAAAGGTCCGGGAAAATTATTCCATGCTTCTATAAAAACTCCAACGTCATCTGTAATTACCGGTTTTTTAAGTATTTTGTATGCTTCTTCAGTTTTTCTCCTGGAGACATATTCCAAGTCCATGCTTTGGACTTCCTCGATATCGACATCCGCAAATTCTAACGGAATTTTTAATATGTCCTCGAGTTCTTGAATCTTACCCTTATTTCCTGTTGCAACAAGAAGTTTGTTTTTCATAATTTATTTTGAGGCCTCATTGAATCTTTGCGCTACGAATTTTTCATCAAGAGATAAAATAAGCCAGGCAGCTTTTGGACCGTGATCTTTACCAATAAGGGATAAATAAATCGCGACGAAAGTTTGTTTTCCGTTTAGGCCCAATTCTTTTCCCATGTCGTAAATTCTGGTTTGGAAATCATCTCCGGTCCATTTTTTTTCAAGCTCTTTTGCAATTTTTTTAAGCAACTCTTTCTGTTCTTTTGATAGGTTTTTTGAAGCTTCCGGAAGTTTTTCTTGAATGCTGAACTTCTCTTCCTCCGGCGCGAATTTATCAACCCAAACCCTAGCATATTTTGCCCATTCCTCTAAACCTTCTTTTTTTATTTCATCCTTCATATTTGGCATTTGCACCCATTGACAAAGAAGCGAAAACCTAACAGTTGGCGGCTTAATAACTTTTGAGATTTGCGAGAGTTCAAAAATTCTCGCCAAGTCATCGTTTGTCTTGTCTCCTCCAGAGGCGGATCGAGAAAAATACGCATCTGCCGATTTTTGATATTCGTCGAAAAGATTAGGTATGGTATCGCCGCTTGGATCAAAATCTATTGCTCTGTTTAATTTTGTTTTTACCATTAGAAACCGTAAAAGCTCGGGTGGTAAAATATCAAGCATTTCGGCGGCTGATGAGCCTAATCCTTTTGAGGAAGACATTTTTTTCCCACCAATGAGAAAAAATTCGTAACCTAAGGGATAAGGAGTAGGATATTTTATAATTCTTTTGCATATTTCATCTGCTAAATCATGGGACCCGCCCTTACTCATATGGTCTTTCCCTGCTCCCTCAACGGTTATTCCGACAACTTTCCATTTTACTGCCCATTCTATTTTCCAGGGAAGTTTTCCGGCAATATTTTCTTTGGAACTGAACGGACTGATTTTTCCCTCAAAACCACATCCTTTTGTCCAATCAAGGCGGTCGACGCTGCATGTAAATTTAACCTCTTTGCCATCCCAATCAATAACCTTGGTGGTCGATACTTTACCGCATTTTGTACAATAAACTTGAAAAGGATACCAGTCTTTAGCTAACGGTTTTTTATAAAGCTTTTCATAAATTTTTTTTACATCTTCTGTTTTATCCAAAATTTCCTTGATAGAGTCGTTCATTTTACCGCTTTCGTAAAGCCCGGTTGCCCATAAAATTTCCGGGTTGCAGCCAATTTTTGTAAAAATATTTATAAAATCTTTTGCGTAATATTCTGCGTAATTTGCAAACCCTTTATTTGGAGAGGGAACCTTAAAGAGCGGCATACCTAAATATTTTTCATATTCTTTTGGAAGATAAACAGGCAAACTGTCCATTGGATCATGATTATCGAAGATATAAGTATATTTTGCTTTAACACCGGCGTCTTTTAAAGACTTATATGCCAAATCGTGAATTACCACTCCACGCAAAGCTCCGACATGAATTTTACCGCTTGGCGTTTTCATGTCATCAACCCATTCGAGCGGTAATTTTCTTTTTTTTAACTCTAAAGCTACTTCGTCGGCCCAAAACATATTAATAGTATTTTACCTTAATTGATACTAATTATAAAAGCCTTAAATTTAACTTAATTTCTACCTTTAACATTCCAGTCCCGTGGAGGCTGATATCCTGCTTGTCTGAATGCCCCTTCAACTCTTTCGGCCCTTTTTTTTGTTGCCCGCGCATCCTGGAATAAAATAGGAACGCCATTATACACTCCTTTATGGAGGTATAATCTTAGACTATTATCTTGATAAGGATCTCCTAATATAATTACATGGACGTCAGGTTTTCCTTCTTCTGTAGACCTAAATACTGCGTCACTTTTTATTATACCTGTATCTAATAAGCCCTCCATAGCTCTTGTCATTGCAGCATTTAATTTCTGACTTTCCTGAAAACTTAAATTGTTCGCTGTATCTTGTAGAACAGGCCTACTTCTAATCGTTGATGCCATATAAGCAGGTCTGCCATGATCTTTAAAAGGAGCTAATGTTATCAGTAAACTCTCTGCTCTTTCCGCACATGGAACCATACCAGATCCTGCAATAATAACTACAGTAGGACGTCTTTCTGCTATTTGAGTGCCCATTTGCTGTGCTCTTCTTGCTTCTGTCATAATTTTTCACCTTCTTTCAAGCACTAAAAAACCCCTCCTTGGAGGGGTTGTCTTTTCTAAAAAACGCTAATTACGCCAAGACAAATCCCCTTGGAGAGAGGTTCTTCTTGGCCTTCTTAGAAAAATCGTTAAATTTTATTTTCATAGCCAAAAATAATTATCTCATGAACAATATATTTTGTCAAAGATTATTTCTCCAAAATAAACTTTTCTGCTAATCGATAAGCTTTTTCTTTATTTTCTTCCGTAACTTCTACTCGAACCAGCCCCTCGTTAGGCTGGCCCGCCCGCCTCGCAAGCGAGAGCATTGCGGGCTGGCCGTAAAAAACAGAATATCCAAGCGGAGCGATAAGTAAAACCGGCAAAACCGCCAAATCTTCTTCGCCTTTTACCAGAATTATTTTCTCCTCTTTTGTTTTAAAAACATTTCGTATTGAAATAAAAAGCTCCGGCGTAATTATTCCGCGGGGATTTTCTACTTTTAGAAAACCCTGATTGCCAAAGCCTAATTCTGAAAGCTTGTGGAATTTTACCTGGCGATGAACAAAAAAATCAACTATTGACAGAAATTGTCCGGCATTATTTTGATTAAATCTTTGAGTTGTAATATCTCCAATTGCTACAATTTTTTGCCCATCCAAACCTTTTGGAATATCGTTTAAAACTTCCCCAAATGGCTTATGAAGCTCTGTTCTTAAATCTTTAGGAAGAACCAATTTATTAGCCAACCATTCGGGTTTTACATAAAGGTTCCCGTCTCTATTTATTTCTCCGTTTCGTATCCTCGTAGAAGAAATTTCTCTTCCGTCTTCGCCTAGCTCCATTGGAATAACTAGAATATCCAATTGAGAAACATCATTTTGTTTTCTTCTTAAATTAATATCCAAAGCTGCCTGCCGGGTTTGCGGAGTTACTGCAATCGTCTGATAATCAGTTGAAGTTTCCAGATAGGGTTCGTAAGCATTGTCAATTGAGGTAATTCGAACTCTTTCTGAAACGTTTATTGAGTCTAAAAAATGTTCAACAGCTTGCCTCCTTACTTCGAAATCCTCTATTTGTGAGCTATTTTTAAAAGATTGAGTATATAAATTACTTGTTATTCCTAGAAGAACTCTATCCGAAATGTCAAAAACCTTTTTAAGAAAAGCTTTATGCCCTGCGTGCAGTAAATCAAACGTTCCCCCGCAAACAAGAAGTTTATATTTGGTCATAAGAGGATTTTATAGCACTTTTAGTTCTTTTGCCACTTTTTCAAATGCAGCAATACCAAAATCTAAATCTTTTTGTGAATGTGATGCGGAAGGAATAACGCGTATCCTGGATTTATCTTTGGCTACCATCGGAAAAACAATCGGCGTTGCGAAAACATCTTCTTCAAATAATTTAGCACTGAATTCTCTTGCCACGTCTTCGCTTGGCAGCATAACCGGAGTAATTGGTGTTTCCGAATGTCCCGTATCAAAACCGAGTTTTTTAAATTCCTCCTTAAGATAATTCGCATTATCCCACAGCTTTTTAACCAAACCATCCGACTCCTCAAGAATTTTTATTCCTTCCAAAATCGCTGCCGTATCCGGCATGGTAAGTGCAATAGAAAATAAGAATTGTCTTGCTTTTTGTCTATAAAAATCAATTAGAACTTTTTTACCGGTAATGTATCCGCCCATCACAGAAAACGCTTTTGAAAGGCTGCCTACTTCTATATCTATTTGCCCGCTTAAACCGAAATGGTCTATTGTTCCTCTTCCTCCTTTTCCCATTACCCCCTCGCCATGCGCATCATCAACCATTGTCAGCACATCATATTTTCTTGCAAGCCTAACAATTTCCGGAAGCGGAGCCAAATCTCCATCCATTGAAAAAACCCCATCTGTTATTATTAATATTAAAGGAGTTTGTCCGTCACTTTTTGCCTGCCCGCCATCGCTACGCTCAGGCGTTTGCGGGCGGGGGGTTTTAGAAAGTTTTACCGCTTCTTTTAATTTTTCTTCCAAATCTGCCACGTCTTTATGTTTGTATATAAACTTATTTTTAACTTGGGAGAGTCTTATGGCATCAATAACCGAAGCATGATTAAGCTCATCCGAAACAACTATATCGTCTTTACCGATAATTGTCTGGATAGCAGCGCAATTTGCCATATATGCGCCGGTTAAAAGAATTGCAGCTTCCGTACCTTTAAAGCGGGTAATGGCCTCTTCCGCTTGAAGATGTAAAACGTGAGTTCCCGCCAATGTCCTGTAGCCTGTCCCCAGTCCATATTTTTCCGTAGCTTCCTCTGCCGCTTTTTTAAGCCTTGGGTCTTCTGCCAAGCCCAAATAGTGGCTTGAACAGAAATTAAGTTTCTTAATACCGCCTATTGTGAGATACGCACCTTGTCCCGATTCAATAACTCTCGATGGCTTTCCCGATTTAGTTGCTTCTTCTAAGAATCGATAAAAATCAGTAGGATTCATTATGGTACTAAAAGTATTTTGCCGCATTCACCAGATTTCATTACTTCCATTGCTTTTTCAAATTCCGCTAATTTAAAGCGGTGTGTTATAATTTTACGAAGATCAATCTTTCCGCTGATAAGCAAGTCTGATGTCTGATACCAAGTCTCCCAAATACGGCGGCCAAATACAGATTCTATAGTTATTTCTTTATTAATAAGAACACCCCAGTCGAATTGAACATCTTTCTTTGGCGTTCCAAAAGCAATAATCTTACCTGCTATACGTACTGCATTAAGAGCAACTTGAATCGTCTCGATATTTCCGCTCATCTCACAAACTACATCAAATGTATCGTATTCTTTTTCCGGTAATGTTTCCAGGACTCTGTCAAAGCCAATCTCTTTAGCAAGCTTGCGTCTATACTCTCTTCTGTTAAGACCGACCACCTCTGATGCTCCATAGGCTTTGGCAACCATACCCGCACATAAACCGGTTGGCCCTAACCCCATGATGAGCACTTTTTTACCTGCAACGCCTGCCTTAGTTATGACATTGACCGAGTTGCCGAGAGGTTCCTGGACACTCATCGCCTCAAGAGGAATACGTGAATCGTTCTTCCAGGTTGTATGAATTGGAATTGTTGCGTATTCCGAAAAACCGCCATTTCTGCCATAGCCGAAAAACTGGACATTTTCACAAATATGACGGTTATTAATATGACATTGATAACATGTATTGTCGAAAATATGAGTTTCCGAAGAAACAATGTCCCCCTTTTTTAAATGGGGGGCTATGCCGTTTATTTCAAGTATTTCTCCAACAACCTCATGGCCAATGACAATAGGCGGATTTAGCTTTTCGGCAACCCATGGGGTCCAATCATAAATCCCGATATCGGTCCCGCAAATTGATGCATATAAAACTTTTACTTTTACTTCTCCTTTTGGGGTTTCGGGAATAGGGATTTCTTTAATTACAACGCCGGGGGCTTTATTTTCCTTGACAACTGCAAGCATGGTATTTTTTGCCATAATTTGGAAGACAAATGCTTAGGCTTAAACTATTTTAATTGACGGAAACGATTGTGTAAAGAACTTTTCCTGCCGGGGCTTCTACTTCAACTTTTTCGCCAATTTTTTTACCAATGAGCGCTTTGCCTAAAGGAGACTCGTGAGAAATTTTTTTCTCTTGAGGATCTGCTTCCCATTCACCTACAACCATAAAATCTTCTTTTTTACCTTTTACGGTTAATGTCACTTTTGAACCCAATTTAACAACGTGATTTGAATTCTTACTTCCGCCTTCTGCGATAAGAACCGCTTGTTTAAGAAGTTCTTCCAGCTCGTCTATTCTGCCGTCAATAAATGACAATTCGTCTCTTGCGGCAACGTATTCCGCGTTCTCGGAAAGATCGCCCATGCTTCTTGCTTGCGACACTCTCGATAGAACATCCGGCCTTTTTACTTTTGAAAGCTCTTCAAATTCTTTTTTGAGTTCTTGAAGGCCTTCTTTTGTTAAATAAATTTTTTTACTGTCCATATTTAAAGCCTTATTTAAAATAAAATCCCTCACAAATCATTTGAGGGAATAATTAAGATAAATACGATTAATTTATCGAATAATATAAGAAAACAACGCCTTTGTCAATATCCTCTAGTATTAAATACTATATACGTATTTAGTAATTTTCTTTTTATAATTTTTTAAGACATGTTTTTTATAATCGAATGGATGAAAAGCTAAGAAATTATTTGAGATTGTTTCTCTTGTTATATGTTTTTTCATATACCGGAATTGAATATTTCTTGTTATAAATTCTATTATCGGAATTCTTAATAAATAATTAATAACTTTGTTAAAAAATGAAGTTTTTGATACAAAAGGAATTATCGATTTTTGACTGAAAGCATTAGGAAGGAAATCTTTTATCCAAATGTTAGAATTAATAAGCTTCTCGTATATCATATCTTTATTAAAAATAGGCAGTATCTGAGTAATTTCATGAGCCGTGTAAAGATCGATTCTATCTTTAGGAAAAGCCAAAGCAGAATCATCGACAAACATATTTAGACATATTTTATTTGATACGTTTTCCTCGTTTCTTTTTCGGTAAACTCTCATAAAATTTAACATAATCACCATCATTAATCTTGTCGTCCAAACAGAGTCCCTTGCTGTAATGACAAATAAGTCTATATCGTCATCTTTATCTGAATTTTTCATTGCCAGCGCACCGCTAATGCCTATAAAATAAACTGTAGGAATTAAGCTTAATTTTTGAATAATTTTTTTTGCCAACTTAATTTTTTTAAAACTGTGCTTTTCTTTTTCCTGTCTTTTTTTAACTAAAGCCGCTCTGCCATTTATAAAATAAAGATTGTTTTTGCAGTCAAAGAAATTATTTTTGAGGTTTAAATATTTTAAAAAACTTTGCTTATCTTCTTTGTTTCCGGAAATCAAAAATTTCCAAATTTCTTCACTACGCAGAGGATAATCGAAAATATCGCTGTAGAGCAGAGTTTTTAGTATTGATTCTTTACTGCTGCCCATACTGTTTTAATACTTGAGAAACTCCTTGAGAAAGGGTGTCAACAGCCGTTTGTGATGAAGTATTATTAAAAAGAGAATTAACCGCATTACCAAGATAAGTATTCATTTGAGAATTCAATCCATTATCATATGTTCCGTCAACAAAAAATGAAGAAACAGCCGTCTTAGCCTGTTGAACAAAAGGATAAACATACACATTGTCTTTTAATTTATCCGCTAAATCCACCCTTGCATAAAGTTCTCCAAAAGCTCTTGTTTTTGCTTGCTCGGAATATAATTTATCCTGCGTATTTTTATCCGCTAAAAACTTCATAAAAAGTAGCGCTTCTTTTTGATGTTTACCTTTAACGGAAACTCCTTCTGCCCAATAACTCGCAAGGTTTATATTATTGTTCGGAAGCTGGGGTACAGAAACTACTTGAAAATTAAGATTGGGATTTGCTGCTTTTATTGCAAAGTAATCCCAAGAATAACCAAAGTACATCGCGAGATTTCCTTTTGCAAAAGCAAGAATTGATGGGTCTAAAGTGCTATCCCACACATTAGCATTTCCTAACGCAAACGAAGTATAAAAATCTAAAGCATCCGATGCCTTTTCAGAAGTCGAAGAAATATTCTTTAAATCTACTCCATTCTGTACAAAAAGAAGCGATAAAATATCCGGAGCGTGATTTATATTATTAAAAGTACCTAGCGCCGCCCCTGCTGTTTTTATTTTTCCATCCTCATCTTTTACGGTAAGCGTTTTGGAATCATTTATAAAGTCATTCCAGTTGGTCGGAGGTTTTAATCCCGCGGCTCCAAAAGAATCCGAATTTATATATAACGCGAGCGTATCTATGTGAAGCGGAATACCATAAATTGCTCCATTTTTTATTAAATCTTTTTGCGCAACCGGATAAAACCATTGTGTAAAGTCACTTTTTGAAATAGTATCGCTTGGCAAAGGAAGTAAAATGCCGGAAAGCATGGGATACCAAGTGTTATGAAAGCGGAAAACATCCGGACCATTCCCGTTATTTATCCTTGTGACAAGTCTCTCTCTGTATTGCTTTATGTCTTGTTTTGAATAATCTATTGTAATGTTTGGATATTGTCTTTGGAAATCGGAAATTACAGATTGCATAATACGACTGTCTTCCCATAGGCCCCAATAGATTAGCGTTACTTTTTGATTATTGTTTTTAGTAAGAGCAGGGACTACAACTGTAAGTATAATTATTACTAAAAATACTATTGCCAAAACCCCAATTAACAGCTTAACTATTTTCATTAACGGAAAAGATGAAGAAGAATTATTTACGGGTACTTCCGGCGGAATTGGCGGATTCTGAATGCTAGAAATTTGAGGCTGTTGCCCTTCCTGATAAGCACTTTGTTCCCGGCCTACACCTTGTCCTTGAAAAATGGTGTTTTCATCCATATTTACCTTATTTTATAGTATAATACAAATATACACCATATCAAATGAAAATTCCTCGTATCAAACTTAAACATTTTTTACATCTAGGGAAAATAGTCTTTTGGTTTTCTACGGGAGCCCTGTTAGCCTTATTTTTTATAACAAGTTTTAGCTTTATTATATTTAAAAACGTTTATAAAGACGTTGTGTATCCGGGCGTAATGGTAAACGGAGTAAATTTCGGAGGAAAAACCGAAATCCAAGTATATAATTTTTTTAACAGCAGGAATTACCAAATTAAAGACGTTAATTTTGTGTTCACGAGCGACAAGGGCATTGCAACAGCATCTGCCGGACAAATCGACTTTGGTTATAATTCCACCCTTCTTGCCAATCAAGCTTTTAATCTCGGCAGGACAAATAATTTAATCTCGGATCTTAGCCTGATTATCCAAGCATATATAAATGGGGTAGGTCTTTCGTCTTCGTACACATACTCGCAGGATAAACTTACAACTGCTCTTTCTCCCCTTGCGGAAAAAATCAACGATAAACCTTCCGATGCGCTGTTTACGTTTGAAAATAATAGGGTAACCGCTTTCAAGCCTTCGGTTAACGGTCATGAAATCGATACAACAACGTTAAATAGTCAATTATTATCAAAAGCTCTAACTGTTTTTTCTTCTCAAAAAGAAACTGTTATCATAATTTCCTTACAAATCAAAACAATTGAACCTAAAATAACAACAGATAAGGCAAATAATCTAGGGATTAAAGAGTTAATAGGAGAGGGTCATTCTTTGTTTTATCACTCAATTCCGAGTAGAATTTATAATATCAATCTTGCAGCTACCAGGTTAAATGGTATTCTAGTTGCACCAGGAGAGACTTTTTCTTTTGATAAAGCATTGGGAGATATTTCCGCTTTTACCGGATACAAGCAAGCATATATAATACAGAACGGGAAAACAGTGCTTGGAGACGGTGGGGGCGTTTGTCAGGTATCAACAACATTTTTTAGAGCTCTTCTAAATGCCGGGCTTCCGATTGTGGAAAGAAATGCTCATGCATATAGAGTTGGTTATTATGAACAAGATTCTCCTCCCGGATTTGATGCAACTATTTTTGTACCAACTGTCGATTTAAAATTTAAAAACGATACGGAAAATTATATATTAATACAAAGTCAGATTGATCTTAAGAATTTATCGTTAGCATTTTATTTATATGGAACAAAGGACGGCAGGCAAGTTAGCATTAGTAAGCCTGTTATTTCTAACGTAAGACCTGCGCCTCCTGACATATATCAAGATGATCCGACTCTTCCTAAGGGAGAAATTAAACAAACAGATTTTGCCGCCTCCGGAGCAAACGTCTATTTTACAAGAACAGTTACAAAAAATGGAAAAGAAATAATTTCAGATAAATTTGTTTCGAACTACCGACCCTGGCAAGCTATTTATTTAAGAGGAACAAAAGAATGAATAGAATTATAAATACGGAAAAGGCAATTAAAATAAGCAAAAAACTAAAACGGGAAGGCAGGAGACTAGTCTTAGGCGGAGGGTGTTTTGACATTCTCCACCTCGGACACATAAAATTCCTGACGGCTGCCAAAAAAAAGGGAGACGTTTTATTTATTCTTCTGGAAAACGATAAGAATGTAGAAAAATTTAAAGGAAAAGATAGGCCTATAAATAGTCAGGCAGAAAGAGCAATGGTTTTGTCGTCACTGCGATCTGTTGACTATGTAATTATTTTGGGAGAGATGAAGACAAATTCCGATTACGATAAGTTAATTATTAATCTAAAACCCGACATCATCGCTACTACTAAAAAAAGTAAACAAATAATTCATAACACGCGACAGGCAAAGCTAGTAGACGCAGAACTTGCATTAGTTATTAATAGAATCTCTAATAAATCTACTACCAGACTCGCAAATATAATATCGCAAGAAAATGAATTATGAAGAAAATATTTCTAATTGTTGGTGTATCAATTTTAGTTACGGTTCTGGCATTTTTAAATTATAATTATCCTGATAAAAAAACTCCTCAAGCAATAATAAATAATCATATTTTTAGTTTAGAGATTGTAAAAACAGACAAGGAAAGAGAAATTGGGCTGGCTAAATATAAAAATATTCCGCAAAATTTTGGAATGCTGTTTTTTTTTGAAAAACCGGACTTTCATTCTTTTTGGATGAAAAATATGAAATTTCCTATAGATATAATTTTTATAAGAAATAACAAAATCGTTACAATTTTTAAAAACGCTTCTCCTCCAAAATCAAATAATGAATTTATTCCAATTTACCGTACAAAAGAGCTATCAGATTCGGTTTTAGAAATAAACGCCGGTCTTTCTGATAAGTATAATTTTAAAACCGGAGATTTTGTTAAGATAAATTACTAAAAATATGATAATTCTTGGAATTGAAACAAGCTGCGACGAAACAGCGGCGGCGGTTATTGAAGGCGAAAAAAATAATAAAAAAGTGAAGCTTTTATCAAATGTCGTCGCTTCATCCGTCTCTTTGCACGCTTCAACAGGTGGAATAATTCCGGAAGTTGCGGCAAGAGAACAGGTGAAATACATTATTCCCGTAATCGAAAAAGTAATCGAAAATAGTAAATTGAAAATAGAAAATTTAGACGCTATTGCGGTAACAATAGGCCCGGGATTAATCGGCTCTCTTTTAATTGGTGTTGAAACCGCAAAAACACTGGCATTCGTTTTTAACAAACCCATAATTCCCGTTAATCACTTAATAGGACATATATACGCTAATTTTATTAGCGAAAATCCGAAATCCGAAATCCGAAATCCGAAATCTAACGAGATTGAGTTTCCCGCAATTGCCTTAATTGTTTCCGGAGGACATACCGACTTAGTGCTTATGGAAAATCATAATAAAACAAAGTGGCTTGGCGGAACCCGGGACGATGCAGCAGGAGAAGCTTTTGACAAAATCGGAAGGCTTTTGAATTTACCTTATCCGGGAGGCCCTTCAATAGAAAAAAATGCGGAAATGGGAGATGCTAAACGTTTTAATTTACCAAAACCCTTGATTGATTCAGATAATTTTGATTTTTCTTTTTCGGGATTAAAAACCGCGGCTTTTAGGGAAATTTTGAAACTTAGAGAAAATAATAATGGACAATTAACACAAGCTGATATTCAGGATATCTGCGCGTGTCTTCAAAAAACAATAATTGATATTCTAATTTATAAAACTTTAAAGGCCGCAAAAAAATATCAAGTCAAATCTATTCTTTTAGGCGGAGGCGTTGCCGCCAACCAAAAACTGAGAGATGAACTAAAATCGTCAATCATCAATAGTCAATTGTCAATCGAGCTTTTTGTACCAACAAAAAGCTTATGTACCGATAACGCTGCAATGATAGCAGCAGCGGCGTTCTTTAATTATGAGAAAGTCCCATGGCAAAAACTAACTGCGGATCCGGAATTATACTTTAATTAAGTGGTAAAATATAAATATGCAAATTGAATTATTAATTATCATTTCCATAGTAATCTTAGGTTTCTTGTTTATTTTTTATTTCATAAACAAAAAGCTGTCTCAAAAACCCAAAACAGACGAAACGCTTTTGCAATGGCTTAAGACTATGCAGTCTTCTTTGGAATCTACTAATAAAACCTTAAACGAAGCCTTAAGCAATTCTTCTGTTAATATGATAAAAACTTTACAGGAAAATTCCAAACAACTAAATGAACGCTTAGATAAGGCCGCCCTGGCAATGAGAGACGTAGGAAAAGAAGTCGGACAAATGAATGAAATAGGCAGAAACATGAAGGAGCTCCAAGAATTTTTGAAAAGTCCGAAGCTTAGGGGAAACATCGGTGAACAAGTTTTAAAGGATTTAATCTCGCAAATGTTTCCCAAAAACAGTTTTAATCTGCAATACGAATTTAAATCAGGAGAAAAAGTTGACGCGGCAATAAAAACGGAAGCGGGAATTCTGCCTATTGATTCAAAATTCCCAATGGAAAATTTTCAAAAAATGTCAAAGGCGCAAGAGAAAGAAAAAGAAATTTTTCAAAAAGAATTCGTTAGAGATGTAAAAAAACATATTGATGCTATTTCAAAAAAATACATATTGCCCGAAGAGGGAACAATGGACTTTGCCTTAATGTATGTTCCGAGCGAATCTGTTTATTATGAAGTTGTAAATGAAATGGAGCTTATGGATTATGCAAGAAGAGTAAGAGTCTACATTGTTTCCCCATCAACTCTTTATGCACATCTTCAAACCATTCTCTTGTCTTTTGAAGGAAAAAGAATAGAAGAAAAATCAAGAGAAATATTTATAATGCTTAGGGCTTTGCAAATTGACTATAGCAAAGTAAATGACAGCTTAGGAATTTTAGGAAAACACCTGAATAATGCATATTCGCAATTTGGAAATGTGACTTCGGGGTTCTCTAGGATTGGGAAAAAACTAAATTCCACAAAATCTCTTGAAGAAAAAGCAAAAAGAAATTGAATAATAATTGCTTTATGTTTAAAAAAATGGTAACGTATTTTTACTACTTAAAAAAGGAGGTGAAAAATGAATAATAAATTTCTTTTAATAATAGGGGTAATTATTGTATTGCTGGGGGCAATCTTTCTTTTTGGCAATAAAACAAAAAATAATCAAGTTAATCAAAATCAAACTACGCAAAAACAAAGTCCGGCACCGGCAAAGCCGGTTGAAGAAAAAGATGTAACCGTTACTGATAAAGGTTTTGAACCGCAAACAGTAACAGTAAAAGCCGGGACAAGAGTGGTCTGGACAAACAAAAGCGCAGCGGAAGTAACTGTAAACTCTGCTGTTCATCCTACACATCTTTTGTTTCCATTTTTAAATCTTGGTAATTTTGCAGATGGCTCTAGTGTTTCTGTTGTTTTTGAAAAGGCGGGAACATATAAATATCACAACCATCTAAACGCAAGTCAGACAGGAACCGTTATAGTTGAATAATTTATTGTTAATTGTCAGCGTGATGATTAACTTAAGATAAGTTATTTTGTGGTACAATGCTTCCGATGCAAGCAGATAAAATCCTCAACGAAAAACAACTCAAAGCCGTAAGGCATAATTACGGACCTCTTCTTATTATTGCCGGTGCCGGAACAGGAAAAACAACGGTAATAACAGAAAGAATAAAATATCTAATCCTGGAGAAAAATGTTAATTCTTCGGAGATACTTGCATTAACTTTTACAGAAAAAGCGGCTTTTGAAATGCAGGAGAGGGTTGATGTTTTGCTTCCTTACGGATATACAAATTTATGGATTCAGACGTTCCATTCGTTTTGTGATAGAGTTTTGCGTGATGACGCCTACGCCATAGGACTCGCTCCAAATTATAAATTAATTTCCGAAGCCGAATCGGTCCTTCTTATACGTCAGCATATCTTTGATTTAGGACTAAAACTTTTCAGACCTTTAGGAAATCCGACTAAATTCCTGGACGCACTTTTAACCCATTTTTCAAGATTAAAAGATGAAGACATAATGCCCAATGAATACGAGCATTGGGCAAAAAATCAAAAATCAAAAATCCCCAGCCTCGACAAGCAAAGCGGGGCGGGCAAAACTCAAAACTCAAAAACTATTAGTCAGGAGTTAAACGTCGAACAATACGCTGAACTGGCAAACGCGTATAAGGCTTACGAAGATTTAAAAACTAAAGAGTCGGTAATGGATTTTAGTGATTTAATTTCCAATACTCTACTTTTATTTCGGAAAAGGCCAAATATTTTAAAAAGGTACCAGAACCAGTTTAAATTCTTGCTTGTTGATGAATTTCAAGACACCAATTACGCGCAAAACGAATTGGCAATTTTACTTGCCGGAACGGATAAAAATATTACGGTAGTTGCCGACGACGATCAATCCATTTACAGGTTTCGGGGAGCGGCAGTTTCTAACGTTTTACAATTTAAGAAAACTTTTCCGAAAGCAAAAATAATTACTCTCGTTGACAATTACAGATCAACGCAAGTAATACTGGACGCTTCGCATCAGCTTATTCAACACAATAATCCCAATAGGCTTGAGGTGTTTGAAAAGATTGATAAAAGACTTAAAAGCCACTCCGATGTAAAAGAAAAAGAAATTGTTTTTATTCATAAACAAAGATCCGAAGATGAAGCGGACGAAATTGCAAAGACAATAAAAAATTTAAAGAATTCTTACGCCTATAAAGACATTGCGATTCTGGTGCGTGCGAATAATCATTCGCAAGCGATTACAACCGCCTTACAACGCCATAGAATTCCCTATCAGTTTTTAGGACCGGGATATCTCTTTCAGCAAGATGAAATAAAAGATCTGATAGCTTACCTTATATTCCTAACTAATCTTTCAGACTCGGTTTCTCTGTTTAGAATACTTTCCATGGATATTTTTAATATTTCCTATATTGAATTGAATTACCTGCTAAATTTTGCAAAAAGGAAAAACCTTACGCTTTTTGAAGCGCTTGATAATGTTAATCAAAGCTTTATAAAACACGAAACAAAGGAAAAATTACAAAGCTTTAAAAAAATGGCAGAACGGCATTTGGAAAAAAGTAAAAAAGAACAAGCGGGACAAATTCTTTATTATTTTCTTATCGATTCAGGACTTTATAAGGCATTCCAAAAAGCCGACTCCGTAAAAGAGGAACGCCGTGTACAAAATATTGCAAAGTTTTTTGACAGAATTAAAAACTTTGAGTCGGAACGTGCTGACAGTAATATATTTACTTTAGTCGAATGGCTAACGTTAATGATGCAAATGGGAGACAGTCCGACCGCGGCGGACGTTGACCTTAGAGACAGAAACGCGGTTAATATTTTGACAGTACACTCCAGCAAAGGCCTTGAATTTAAAATCGTATTTTTAGTAAATCTTGTCTCCGACCGTTTCCCGTCAAGAGATAGAGCTGAAAAAATTCCTTTACCGGCAGGCATTATTAAGGAAAAATTGCCAAAAAACATTGATTTTCACTTAGAGGAAGAAAGGAGGCTTTTTTACGTTGGAATGACCCGCGCAAAAGAACTTTTGTATTTTACCGCCGCAGATTTTTATGGCAGCGGAAAACGCACAAAAAAACTATCACCGTTTATTTATGAAGCGTTATCAAACTTGTTGGAAGAGGAAAAAATATTAAAATTGGCACACCAGCTATCTCTTACGGAGATTCTTTCTGCATATAAAGAAACCGAGGAAAAGGAGGAGAAAAAACCCCCGCTTAAAATTACGTACCTAACCTATTCCAATCTTCAAATGTTTGACATTTGCCCCTTACACTACAAAGCCAAAGTTATCTTTAATATTCCTACCCCCATTGCGCCAGTCCAAAGTTTTGGAATTTCTTTGCATAATACGCTTTATAAATTTTACAAAAAAGTTCAGGAGAACAGTTCTCTTTCGTTGCAGGAACTAAGAAAGATACTTAAAGACGAATGGATAAGCGACGGATACGGAAATAAGAAACATGAGCAGGAACGTTTTCTTCAGGCAAATGAAATTTTAGAAAACTTTTATAAAACAGAATGTAATCCTCCGGTAAAGCCTTTGGGAATTGAATTGTCCTTCTCGTTTGTTTTAAAAAACGGCGTCAAAATATCCGGAAAAATCGACCGTGTTGATAAAAAAGAAAAAGGCATTGAAATCATTGATTACAAAACCGGCGAAAATAATCCAAAAGCAGACAAGGCGCACAGGCTTCAACTTGAAATTTATGCGCTAGCAGCCACCCGGGTAAAAGACAGCATCTTCAACCGCAATCCGGAAGATATAACGTTAACACTTCATTTCCTAGAGGGAAACAGTAAGACAACTATGACGTTTAAAAAAGAAGAGTTGGACAAGCTGGAAGATGAATTAATTGCAAAAATTACTGAAATCGAAAATAGTGACTTTAAATGCAGCAGAAATGTTTTGTGCCTAAACTGCGAGTATAAAATATTATGCAGCGCATAATATGAGATGCCTTTGCGAAGCAATAGGTATAAAATGCTCTGCCGAGTCTAACTCGGCTTTGCCAAGCATAAATTAGCCTCAAAAATTTGATTTTTGCCTGTTTTATGATAAAATACGTCTGTTCTTTGGAAGATGAGTTGCTAGTCCGATGTAACATCGGACAGGAAAGTCCAGACAGGTGTAAAGTCAGGTACCATACGGTACCTGATAAAGCCGGGGACGGAGCGTAAGCTCCGACGCGTAAGCGCTAGTGGTTTGATAAAGAAATTTATCGAACACCCTGAGAGAATTAACTCAAAGGGAGAGCCACAGAGACGATCATCGGCCTAAAATCGAAAGATCATGGCTGATGGGTGAAACGCCCCAGTACCATTCGGTACGGGGTAAAGGCAATCCTACCTGCTGTAACCTCCGAATGATGCGTTATTACCAGCTTTACGGGAGCATCGAAGTTTGAGGGCAGTCCGATGAACATCGGACCGGGAGTGACCAATCATCACAATCTGAGATAGATTGCAACATAAAACAGAATCTGGCTTATTATCTTCCAAAGAACTTTTTATTAATTTTCTCTCTCCAGATAAGCTTTATTGTTTATCTTATCCAAAATAAATTCTAAAATTAATTTTATTGTTGCCGCAATAGGAACAGCTAAAATCAACCCCAAAATTCCTGCGATATTTCCTCCTGCTAATGCTGCAAACAAGATAACTAAAGGATGAAGCCTTACGGCTTTTCCTAAAATAAAAGGAGATAAGACATAATCTTGAATTAATTGTGCTCCATAATAAACTCCAACTACAGCAAGTATTGTTTCTAAAGCTCCCAACTGAAAGTTATGCACACCGCCCGATAAGAAGATAACAAACGTTCCTATTATTATTGCGACAATAGTTCCTATCATGGGCACTATGCCGGCGAGTGCTGACAAAATAGAAATTGTAAGAGCATTTTTTACCCCTAAAAAGCTAAATCCGGCAAAAAGAATTATTGCTAGAGCAATAATTAGAATTATTTGCCCTCTTAGGTATTTTGATAAAACAGCATTAATTTTTTTAATTAATGTGCCAACTTCAATTCTTTCCTCTTGAGGAATTAAAAGCAAAAATTTATTGGTTATTTTTTCATTGTCTTTTAGGAAGAAGAAGGTTGCAAAAATAAAAACGAGAAGATTTAAAATGCCGGAAAAAGCAAACGAAAATACAGGAAATGCAGATAGTCCAAGTGCCTGAATTTGTAATTTTGGGAATTCTGTATATGAAGAGATATAGGGCTGGATTACAGGAGGAAGAGAATCTATGTTTGATTTTAAATAATTAATATAATTTAAAACTATTTGTCTGATATTCTCTGATTCTCTTACTAATTCTCTTGTTAAAAGACTTCCTATGTAAACAACGCTAAAAATTAGCAATACATAAACTAAAATTATAGATAGTACTCTTGGAAATTTAAACACCTTAGAAAATAAATTTATAAGAGGATTAAAAATATATGCAAAAATTGCGGCTAAAATAAATGGAGTTAATATAGCTCTTTCTATATATAAAAACCATAAGATAAGAAGGCCGATGATAATAAAAAAAACTAACCTTGGTCTCAAAATCATAACAAGCGTATTATAGCAAATTAGATTTTATAAATCCTATCTAACGGCTTTTTTAAGAGTTTTACCGGGCGTAAATCCAGGCGCTCTTCTGGCTGCAATCGTAATCTTCTCTCCTGTTTTTGGATTCCTTCCCGGTCTTTCTGCTCTTTTTCTAACGCTAAATGTTCCAAAGCCGGTTATTACAACTTTCTCGCCTCTTTTAAGAGAGTCTCTAATACCGTTAAGAAAAGCGGAAACTGATTCCCTTGAAGCTTTATTTGTAAGATTTGATTTTTTAGCAACTAATTCTATTAAATCTTTTTTTGTCAAATTTATTCACCCCCTTTATAAAATGATTGATTAGCTTAACAATACAAGGTAAATCGAAAGATGTCAAGACCCACTTCGCCAATATTTATAGCTCTTGACCCTGCAAAAAGCGCTCTTTGAATCGTGTATGAATAATACTGAAAAGATGAAAAGTAAGCTTCGTTAGGGTCAAGGGGTTGATTCGGAAGAAACTGCGCGAAATTCTCTTATTGCCGTAACTTTTACTTCCCCCGGAACAGCCAGAGCTTTGCTAACCTCTTCTCTGATTTTTTGCGCAACCAGGGTTGTTTGCGAATCGTCTAACTTACCCGGATTTATTATTACTCTTAGTTCTCTTCCCGCTTCAAAAGCATAGGCGTCTTCAACCCCTTCATATTTCTTAGCAATTTCCTCCATATCTTTTAATCTTTTTCCGTATGCCTCAACATCTTCATACCTTGCGCCCGGCCTTGCGCCCGAAATTGAATCTGAAATATAGACAATTACAGACTCTATCGATGAGAATGGTTTGTCCTCATGATGCTCTGCTACACAGTTAATAATCGGTTCCGGAATATTAAATCTTTTTAAAAGCTCAACGCCCAAAGTAACGTGACTCCCTTCTCCCTCAACAACTTTACCAATATCATGAAATAAACAACCTAGGCGCACAATGTTAACGTCTGCCCCTATTTCCTGCGCTATATTAATTCCGATTTTTGTTTCTTCTAATGTGTGGACTATTAAATTTTGTCCATAAGAGGTTCTAAATTTAAATCTGCCAAGAATTGATAAGAGATCCGGAGAAAGATTAAAAACTCCAACTTCGTGGGCAAGTTTTTCTCCTTCTTCGAGCATAATCTTTTCCACTTCTTTTTTTATTTGATTTACCACCTCTTCTATTCTAAAAGGCTGAATTCTTGTATCTTTTATTAACAACTCCAGAGATCTTCTGGCAATTTCACGCCTAACCTGATCAAATGAAGAAAGTTTTATTATGCCTTCCTGATCCAAATCAACATCAACACCGGTTGCTTGTTCAAAAGCTCTAATATTTCTTCCTTCTTTTCCGATAATCCTGCCTTTTAAATCTTCATCCGTAATCTTTACTTCGGAAACAGTATATTCGGCAATATAATTAAGGGCACCGTGGCGCATGCTATCTACTAAAATTTCTCTGGCTTTTCTGTCTGAGGTTACCCTTGCTTCTTCTTCTTTTTCTTTAATAAGCCTTGCAATAACAGCTACTTCTTTTTCCTCAATTTCTCTTAGAAGTTCTTTTTTTGCTTCATCGGCTGTCATACCGGAGGTTTTTGAAAGTTTTTCTCTATATTCATCCTTTAGCCTACCTAGCTTTTCTTTTTCCCCCTCAATTTCCTGCTTCTCACGGTCAATTTTCTCCTGTTTCTCAAAGAGTTTTTTTTCTAGAGTTACAAAATCTTGATTTTGCATAAATATTTTAATTTTGAGGGCACGACGAAGAAGGCTTAAATTTTAAGCCTTTTTAATAGTTCTTGAAGAAAAGTTTTTACTTTTTTCATAAAACAACTCCCGTGTCCTTATTAACTTTAATTATACTCTTTAGAAAATACCCCGTCAATGCTTATTTTTATGGTTTCCCAATCAAATCCCTTAGAAGCAAGGAACCTTCCCAGCTTTTGATAAGCTTCCTGTTTGGGTAAATTTTTGTATCTTGGCAGGCGTTTTTGCGCTAGTTTGATTGCCATTTCCAGGTTGCTTTGAAGTTTGAACTCTGTGTTTTGCTCTAATTTTTCTATTATTTCTTTTGAAATGCCTTTTTGTTTAAGTTCTATTTTAATTATTCTCCAAGCCCGAGGTTTTATTAAAGTTCTTTGTTCTACCCACCATTTTGCAAAATCATCATCATTTAAGAATTTGTTCTCCTTGAGTTTTGAAATTATTTCTTGAGCTACTAACTCGCTTACCTTCTTCTTACTGAGGTAATCTCGTATTTCCTTTTCGCTTCTGGGGCGGAAAGAAAGGAAACGTAAGGCTCTATTGAGGTTTACTCCGAAATCATCACTGTATATCTGGTTCTTTTTCTTCATTCTCAACTCCTACTTCAACAGGGGTACCGCTTGTTTTACTTTTTTTCATTATTTCATCAACAATTTTCTTGGCAATATCGGGTTTTTCTCTTAAGAAAATTATGGCCGCTTGTTTTCCTTGTCCAAGCATTAGCTCACCGTATCTAAAAAATGCACCTGATTTTTGCACAATTCCCATTTCAACTCCGACATCCATAATTCCGCCTTCTCTGGAAATTCCGGTGTCCGACATTACGTCAAATTCCGCAATTCTAAAAGGGGATGATACTTTATTCTTAACAATCTTAACTCTATGTCTACTGCCAATAGCCTTATCTCCGTCTTTGAGGGTTTCTATTTTTCTGACGTCCATTCTTACAGATGAATAAAATTTAAGAGCAAGTCCTCCGGTTGTGGTTTCCGGATTTCCAAACATTATGCCGATTTTTTGCCTTAATTGGTTAGTAAATATTACAACTGTTTTTGATTTGGAAATAACTCCGGTTAATTTTCGAAGAGCTTGCGACATAAGCCTTGCTTGCAAACCCATCATTGAATCTCCCATTTCTCCTTCAATTTCGGCTCTTGGAACCAGTGCGGCAACCGAATCAATAACTAAAACGTCAACTCCGCCACTTCGAATAAGGCTTTCGGCAATTTCTAATGCCTGTTCACCTGTGTCAGGTTGGGAAATTAAAAGCTCGTCAAGTTTTACGCCGATTCGCTCTGCCCATAATGGATCAAGGGCATGCTCAGCATCAATAAAAGCTGCAATTCCTCCATGTTTTTGCGCTTGAGCAATAATTGAAAGGCAGACTGTTGTTTTTCCCGAAGCCTCGGGGCCATAGATTTCAACGATTCTTCCCCTTGGCACTCCGCCTACTCCGAGCGCCATATCTAAGGGAAGACAGCCTGTAGAGATAACCGAAATATCCAGTTTATCGCCTGCTTCCCCGAAACGCATAATAGAGCCCCGGCCGTATTGTTTTTCTATTTGCTCCATTGCCAGCTTAACTGCTTCAAGTTTATGTGCACCTTCGGAGCGTTCGCTTGAGGTTTTACTAGATTGAGGTTTTCCTGCCGCTTTTGCCATAAGGCCATTCTAGCAATTTTATGTTAAAATACAAGATATCAAACTAGTCGTTAGTCATTGGTCATTAGTCTCTAGTTAAACTATGTATAGATTTGAAAAATTAAGAGTTTATCAAAATGCAATGATATTAGTTCAAATGATTTACAAACTAACGGTAAAATTACCCAAAGAAGAACAATTTGCGCTTAGTGATCAATTAAAAAGATCAAGTACATCGATAATTCTTAATATCGCTGAAGGGACAGGTGGATTAGGAGATATTGAATTTAAAAATTTTTTAAGAATCGCAAGAAAATCCTTATATGAAACAGTCGCAGGATTAAAAATTACAGAAGCCCTTTTTAAAATTAATGTTTCAAAAGAACTTAAACTTACAGATACTGTTGGAAAAGAACTTAACGCTTTGATAAAATCATTAAAAGCTAAAGACTGACGACTAGCGACCAGAGACTAATAGCTAACAACGGGATGTAGTATAGTGGCAGTACGCCGCGCTGGGGGTGCGGTAGTCCGTGTCCGATTCACGGCATCCCGACATTTCGACAAGCTCAATGTCTTCGACAAATTTTATTATAAGATATGAACGATTTAAAAGAATTCAAAAAAACGTTTGATCCTATTCTCAAGCGATATTTAGATAGAAAAATAGAAGCGTTCTCTAAAAATATTAATGATGCTTTTATTCTGGATATCATTGCATATTCTCAAAAATTAATTGAAAGCGGAGGAAAACGCATAAGACCTTACGTTTCGTATCTTATGTATAAAGCTTTGGGCGGAAAAGAAACAGAAAAAGCTTTAGAGCTTTTTGTTTCACTTGAATTATTCCATAATTTCGCATTAATTCATGACGACATAATGGATAAAAGCTCCATAAGGCATGGCATACAGACCGTTCATGAGTATGTAAAAGAAAAACTTCAAAAAGAAGGGAGAAGCGGAGACTTAAATCATATTGGCAATTCCCATGCCATTCTTTTGGGTAACATTTTGCTAGCTTGGGCTTTTTCTGTCTTTGACGAGGTTAAGTTTGATGAAGATAAATTAAAAACCGCAAAAACATTTTTTAACAAAATGGCCAATGATGTATTTTTAGGGCAGATTATTGATATCGACATTCCTTCGAGAAAAGATATCCCAAAAGAATTAATTGATAAAAAAGATAAACTTAAAACCGCAAGTTATACTTTTATAAGACCCCTGCAGATTGGAGCCTCTTTAGTAAAAATTGATAAAAATATTGAGAAATTTTGTGGAGATTTAGGATTAAATCTTGGTTTGGCTTTTCAAATGCAAGACGATTTATTGGATGCTGAAAATACACAAACAAGACAAGAGGCTATAAAAAAAATTGAAGAACATTTAAGAAAGGCTAAAGAGATAATTGAAAAATCAAAACTTAGTAACAACTACAAAAAAGAATTTTATAAATTTATAGAGACTATTGGAAACAGGAAGAATTAATTAATCTTGATTAGGCCAAGGATGGAATCCTCACGTCCGGTAAAATTTCTCTCCTGCTATAAAATTCTGTCATGGAAAATCCAGGAGGAATAACTCTCTTAGCAGAACCTGCGTAATACGAATCAAGAGCTCTGCTTACTAATCCTTCCTCTTGATCCACTTTAACGGCTTTACTAAGCACTGGCCTTACATTATCCATTCCTAGGATAATACTTCTCTTGATCCACCCGTTACCGCTAACCTCAGTTAGGCTTTCCGGAGCAAAATGTATATCAAGTGGGCCATCGTATATCAAAACTGCCAAATCAACGGGATTGCCTTTTATGATAATTCCATTTTCTCTGTAAAAACCGTCCGTTGAAAAAAGATTCGCTTCTAAATTAGGTATAGCGCTGTCATCGCAAAACTCAGCAAGGGCTCCCAGAACATTCGCATCCCTACTTTCTCCCACTTTTATAGTCTCCGCCGGGATTGAAACCTCTCCCGGCTTTTTGTCGGTTTCCAGCTTTACCTGTAATTCTACTATTGTCCACATTAGAGGATCTGTTGCATTATCGCCGTTTCTGTGAGAATCTAACCCTACAATTAGAAGCGCTACGCCTATACTCTGTCTTACTTCTCCTTCTTGAGGAGCAAGAATAGCAGGTTTTACGTCTGAAACAGTAACTGATCCCAGTCGTTCGAGTGCCATATTATTTAATTAAAGTCCCTTCAACTTTTTTACCCAAAAGAGCATTTGATAATTCATTTTTTATCGTACCATTTATTATCAATGTTTTAATGCCCAAATCTGCCATTCCCAATGCGTCTTCAATTTTATGCTTCATGCCACCCGTAACGTCTTTCACCCTTAATCCAACAACAAACCCTTTAAAAGAATCCCATGTTTTACTTGTAATTACAGGGATTGTCTTTTTTTTATTATCGTACACACCGTTAGTTTCTCCCACTTGAATTATTTTATCAATATTAAAACCTTTATTTTTCATATAAATTCCGATTCTATTTAAAATTGTTTCTCCTGAATAAATCGTGCTTTTCCATTTTTTATCCCAGATAACGTCTCCATAAACTACCGGAATTAAACCCTGATTAAACGCAACCTCTATAGCTTCAAAGAAGCTATTCTCTATCTTACCTTCATTAGTCAAAATCATACTCATTGGCCGAAAAGAAACTGCCGGAACTCCCTCTTTCACTAAGATATCCATAACTATTCTGTTTATTTCCATCGCATCCCTTGCGACCTTGGCGATTCCGGCTTTATTTTTATATCCTTTTTTCCCTCCATATTTCGTAGCCGATGTATGCCCAAAACTACCGCTTCCATGAGCTAAAATAAAAGGTTTTTTACTTTTTTTTAATTCTCTTGCTAGGCGTCTTATTACTTCTAGTTTTGCCGTATAAGGCTTATCTTTATCAGTAATAATTGATCCGCCTAGCTTGATCAATATTAATTGATTTTTAAGCTCTGCCATATTTTCGTTGCCTAATTATACTACAAAAATAACTACTAAACAAATTATTATAGGATTAAATAATTGTTAAATTTTCAGAGGGATTAATCCAAATCTGAACAGTTCTTTTTCTTATAGGATTTTTCCCTTTCCCATCTCTTCCGTCAAATTCAAATATGGCAACTTGCTGATATTTCCCTAATTCTAATTTTCCGTTTTTAATCGGTACGGTAACGCTGGAATGGGAAAAAGTTAAGGATCTTATATGTGCCGCTGCATTATAATCCTCATCTATTTCATTGCAAAAAGGATTATCCTGACAACGGTGCTTATAATCACGTGTTGGATGTTTATAATCCTTACGTACCCGTGTTGATCTTTTATCTTCATGAATGTTTCCTAGGGAATGATTAATAAAATCACCGAGGAGATTGGGCTCTGCAATTTCATTAACAATTATACCCAAAGTTGTGTGCTTACTCGAAATAACCGCAAAACCTTGTTTAACTTTTGCCTTTTTAATTACACCATTTACTAGATCTGTTATGTCCTTAATATATGTATGTTCCGTTGAATCAAATCTTATTTCGTTTAAAAACATATATCCTCGAGCCTAACCACGCAAAACAAGAACCCGATATAATATAGTCGTAAAAATTGCAGAAATCATTCGGGCAGTGGTATAATACACGCGTGGCTACATTTATAGAAAATATTATTTCCGGCGACCCGCAGTATGTTGTTGAGTTTTACAAAATGTATTCCCCTAGAATTCTTTCTTACCTTCAAAAACGTCTTCCCACAAACGAAGACGCCCAAGAGCTTACAAACGATGTTTTTCTTGCTGCAATTGACTCTTTATCTATGCTTGAAAAGAATAAGAATCTACAGGCTTGGCTTTATAAAATAGCGCATAATAAAACTGTTGATTATTACAGAAAAAGAAAAATTAAATCCATCCTTTTGTCACAAATTCCTTATTTGGAAATTGTGGCAGCTGAAGTTAATCAGCCGGAATTTCAATTTGAGAAAAATAAAGTAAGAGATACTATTGAATTTGCTTTCCGGAATCTTCCGGAGATATACAGAAAAATACTCAAGCTTCATTACGAAGATAAAATTCCCGTCAAAAAACTTGCTGTAATTTTTAATCTTTCTTTTAAAGCAACCGAGTCTCTCCTTTTTAGAGCGCGCCAAGGCTTTAAGCTTGCGTATGAACGAGCGTGAATTTATTAAAACCCTTCGGGAAAGAGCAAGGGAGCAAGAGAAGCTTATTAAAAGCATGCCTCTGCCTAAGGTTTTTTCCTCTATCAGCTTATGGTTTGGTAATCACCCTTGGCGAATTTTAGTCCCCCTCGCGCTTATTCTAACCCTGGTATTTCGGATGATTCTCGGAAAGCCTTATGAAGATTTTATATTAAAAATATTTGGAAAGCTATGAAAAAGAATACATTCTTTATTTTTGTTGCGTATATCTGGACTAAAACCCTGCTTGGTTTAACTTTTCATCCTTTTTCCACCATACGCGAAGTCACAAGGCGCCCCGTTCTTCTGCCGGTAGTTTTTTCCCCGCTAATTGGGCTCTTTACGCTTTTTGTGTTGGGAAGATTTGCGGCTCTTTTAATATCCGTATACGGACTAAGCCGTGAGCTTATCGCACTTATGCTTAGCGCTGCTCTTATTTCAATACTATTTTGGCAATTATTATTAATTTATTTATTATTAAGTTTTCTTATTGCTTTTTGGAGAAGATAAATATGGTAAATGATGAATTAGTTGTATTAGTTGACAAAAATAATAGGGTCCTCAAAACGGCACCCAAACTAGAAACCCATAGCGTAAATACACCGTTGCATCGGGGATTTTCCGTATTTTTATTTGATAGCAAAGGCAATCTTCTCCTGCAGCAACGAAGCAAAGCCAAAAAAACATTTCCCCTTGTTTGGTCAAATAGCTGCTGCGGACATCCCGGTCTTAATGAGTCAAATATTAATGCCGCAAAAAGACATTTAGAGCAGGAATTAGGAATAAAAAATGTAGAGGTTTTTGAAATAATTTCGGACTATCGCTATAGAGTCTCTATGAATAACGTATTTGAAAATGAAATATGTCCAGTTCTAATCTGCTTTACTAGTCAAAAACCAAACGCAAATAAAGATGAGGTCGAAAATTTAAAGTGGATTCCATGGAAAGTTTTTTTAAGAGAAATAGACGATGAGGATAAAGCTTATTCTTTGTGGGCAAAAGAAGAAGCGATACTACTTGAAAAAAATCAAAAATTTCAAACACTCTTTGGAAAATATACAGCTTGAGATTACCTTTTCGGGGATTGCCTTTTTCTCCTCGCTTTTCCGCCCATTCCCACTTTTCTTCTTTCTCTTATCCTTGAGTCTCTTGTTAAAAATCCTTTCTTTTTAAGAATCTGTCTATTTTTCGGATCAACTAAAGATAACGCTCTGGAAATTGCATGAATAACTGCATCCAGCTGACCGCTTTGTCCTCCGCCCGCAACTCTAAAAGTCAAAACATATTTATCCAAACTATTGGTAATCTTTAATGGCTCAAGATAATGCGCTTTTGCTATTGCACCGGAAAAATAATTCTCTATTTTTTTATCGTTTACGAAAATCTCCCCCTTCTTAACCTTTTCCCCCGCTATAACAAGATTATCTTTAATAGTCTTATATAGCCTTACCCTTGCCACAGACTCCTTACGCTTTCCAACAGCAGAAATATACTCTCCTTTTGGAGTTTTTTTCTCTATTTTTACTTCTTCTGTTTTTAAGGTTTTTGCCATAATATTTCCAATTTTAAATTTTAAATTTGTCTTGATATCTATGCTCTTCCCCGGAAAAAATAAACAATCTGTTAAGCATTTTATCCCTTAATCTATTCTGGGGCAACATTCCCTTCACAGCCTCTTTTATTATCTCTCCGGGTCTTCTTTTTCTTAGATCCATAAGTTTTTCCGCTTTAAAGCCCCCGGGATAGCCGGAATGCCTATAGTATGTTTTTAAAGATTCTTTTTTACCGGTAACTTTAACCTGCTTTGCGTTAATTACAACAACATAATCTCCACAATCTAAATTTCTTACAAAATATGGCTTTGATTTTCCCGCTAAAATCATTGCAATATTAGATGCTTCTCTTCCCAAAATTTTTTCCTTAAGATCAATAAGATGCCATTCTCTTTTTATATCCGAGGCCTTTGTTGCTTTTGTTTGCTTATCCATTTTTTCCTCCAATTTTTTTCTTAGATATCTTTACCGTCTTTTTAGTTTTTACGGCTTTTTTTACTTTTTTATTTTTTCTTTCTTTCTTCTTATTTTCCGCTGTAGCAGGTTTTGTTTCGCTCAATTTTTTATCATGGGACGGAACAATATTTTGAGCGGTTTCGGTCCATTCAACCACCACCATTGTCGCGTCGTCACCGAATCTTTTTCCAAGTCTTGCCATCTTTGTGTATCCACCTTGTCTTTTGTCAAACCTTGGGGCAATGTTTTTAATCATTTTTTCTAAAGCTTCCGGAGAAAGTTTGTCAGACAACAGCTTTCTCGCCAAAATAGTTTCTTTTTTTGCATTAGTAACCAACTTGTCTACTTCTCCTTTAATGGCCTTTGCTTTTGATTCTGTTGTCTCTATCTTTTCGTGCAAAACTAATGAAGACATAAGCCCTTTGAAGAGCGCTTTTCTTTCGTTTATGTCTCTTTTTAATTTTCTCCCAAAAATGTGTTTCTTCATATAAAACAAAAAATCCGAATTGCAAAATCCGAAATACGAAACCCTTCGACACTGCTCAGGGTAAACAAATTCAGAATTGCTTGTGGTGAGTTTGTCGAACCATTTCGAACTTCGAAATTCGAATTTCGGATTTACTCTTTAAATACTTAAGGATATACCTTTTTCTTTAAGTTTTTCTTCAATAACAGTAATAGATTTTCCTCCCATGTTCCTCATAGAAACTAAATCTTTTTTAGGTGATTCCAGCAACTGTCCAAGAGTTTCTATTCCGCCATTTCTAAGACTGTTATAAATTCTTGTTGGAAGATCTAATTCGTCAATTGTTAACCTTAATATGGCTTCCGGAACAGATGAGTGAGAAGCTGTGCTTTCGGAGGCGGCAACTGCTTTTGGTTCATAGACTTGCAAGAAATATGATGCCAAAATCTTTGCGGCCTCATCTAAAGCTTCCCTTGGCTTAACTATTCCATTTGTCCAAATACTTAATGTTAGACTATCTAAGTTTGTTTGTCTTCCGACACGAGTTGCCGAAACTTCATAGTTAACTCTTCTTATTGGCGTAAAAACCGCATCTGTTGGCAAAACTCCCAGTGTAGTTATCTTTCTTTCTTCTGCCAATGAGTACCCCATTCCTCTTTCAACAGTTAATTCCATATCAAGCTTTGCTTTTTTATCGCTTAGAAAGCCTAAGTAATGATCTTTATTTTCAATTTCAACGTCTTCAGGAAGTTCCAGATCTTTTGCTCTAATTTCCTTAGGGCCTTTTATTGATAATTTTACAGTTGCGCTGGGCTTTGAATTAAGAAGACGTAGATTAAGCCCTTTTATGTTAAGCAGAAAATCAACAACGTTTTCCTTAAGACCCGGAATTGTTGAAAATTTATGCTTAGCTCCTGAAATTTTAACCGAGGTTACCGCCGCTCCCGCAATTGAATCAAGAAGCACTCTTCTTAAAGCATTTCCAAGCGTGTGGCCGTATCCGGGCTCTAACGGTTCGATGACAAATTCTCCAAATTCGTCCGTAACTTTTTGCTCATTAATTTTAAAAGTTGGGTTAACCATAGAGAGTTATTCTACCATTATCTGGAGTAATATTCAATAATCAATTGAAGATCAAAGGGAACCTCCAGATCTTCTTTTTTTGGCATTCTTAGAAGCTTCCCGGAAACGCCTTCTTTTTTTATAAAAGGCAGTATTTTTATTTCCTTGTCATTCAAAAGCTCTACGATTTGAGGGTTTTTTTGTATTGTTGTGGAAATAGAAATAACGTCATCCACTTTTACTTCGTAAGAAGGGATGTTTATTTTTTTTCCGTTAACAAAAATATGTCCGTGAGAAACAAATTGTCTTGCCATTGTTCTTGACTTTGCAAAACCCAATCTGTAAACAAGATTGTCAAGCCTTGTTTCAAGTAAGGAAACAATCATCTCTCCTGTTTCACCTTTTCTTTTTTGAACAGTTTGAACCAATTTCTTAAACTGTTTTTCCAAAAGACCATATGTCGCTTTTGCTTTCTGTTTTTCCCTAAGTTGCGTTCCGTATTCGGAAAGCCTTCTCTTTCTCTTTTTTCCATGAATACCGGGAGGAACATTTAAGCGCCTCTGCAAACTTTGAGAAGTTTTATCTAAAATATTCACTCCTTCTCTCCTGGCTAACTTGTGTTTTGGTCCTGTATATCGTGCCATAATTTTAAATTTTAAATTGTTATTATACTCTCCTTTTCTTTTGTGCTCTTGGTCCGTTATGAGGCATTGGCGTTATATCTGCTATCAAAGCTATTGAAAGCCCCGCCGACTTAATCGCCCGCAAAGCTGCGTCTCTTCCTGAGCCGGGTCCCTTTACGTAAACTTCAACTGTTTTTATTCCCGCGTCTATTGCTTTCCTTGCAGCTTGTTCAACAGCTGTTGTGGCTGCAAAAGGAGTTGACTTTCTTGTTCCTTTAAATCCGGCTGCTCCGGCGCTGCTCCATGCAACGGTATCACCCTTTTCATTGGTTATTGTTACCAGAGTATTATTAAAAGTCGCCGAAACAAAAACCTTTCCGCTTTCTGAAACTTTAAGTATTGATTTTTTCTTCGCCGCTTTTATTTGTTTTTCTGTTTTTGCCATAGTTATTTAGTGGGTTTTGTTTCAGCGGGAACGCCAATTCCCATTTTTGCCGCTACTTCTTTCTTTATAGCCCCTATTGTTAATCTCTTTCCTCTTTTTGTTCTGGCATTTGACTTTGTCCTTTGTCCCCTTGTTGGCAAACTCTTGCTGTGTCTTACACCCCTATATGAACCTATTTCTTTAAGTCTTTTTATATTTTCCGTTACTTCCGCTCTTAAGTCTCCTTCTATCTTATGACTTTCTAAAACTTTCTGTATTCTTTTCTGTTCGTCTTCGGAGAGAGATTTTACTCTCTTTGAAGCATCTACTTCTGCTTTTTTAAGAATATCTACGACATTTTTTCTTCCTATTCCATAAAGATAAGAAAGTGATATGTCAACTCTTTTTTCATCTGGAATATTAATACCGGAAATTCTCATAATATTAGTAATTAGTTACTAGTAACTAGTATCTGATAACTAGCGCTAGCCTTGTCTTTGCTTATGCCTTGGGTTTTCGCAAACAACCCTTAGCACGCCTTTACGTTTAATAATTTTACATTTCACACATCTTGGTCTAACGCTTGCCTGCACTTTCATAGATTTATTTACTCCTGTAGACTATCCTTCCTTTTGTTTTATCGTAGGGAGTCATTTCTACTTTTACTTTATCCCCGGGTAAAATTTTTATATAGTTCATTCTCATTTTACCGGATAAGTGACAAAGAATTAGATCCCCATTTGTTAATTCAACTCTAAAAAGAGTATTTGGCAATGATTCCTTAACAACTCCTTCTGCTTCAAAACTTCCCTGATGAACCATAAAAATAAAATTCCTAATTGACCTCATTGACCTAATTTTATTTTTTGAATTTATTTAGAAATTAGGAATTAGAAATTAGAAATTTCTGAATATTAATTATACCAAAATCGTTCGTAACTAGCAAGCTCATTTGGTTAAAATAAGCGCCCCATCCTTAGCTATCGCTACCGTTCTTTCGAAAACGCCGGAAGAACTTCCGTCTTTAGTCTTTATGGTCCAACCGTCATTATTAGACAAAACAACTTCACTTTTACCCATGTTATATATTACTTCAATCGCAATTGTCATTCCCTTCTTTAAGATAGGCGTTTTATTGATGTCTCCCGCCAGATACCCCGGTACCTCGGGCTCTTCGTGTAAATCCTTGCCAACACCATGCCCTACAAGGCTTTTGACAATCGAATACCCATTCTGAACTTCTACTATATCCTGTATTGTTTTTGAAATATCTCCAACGTGATTTCCTAATCTTGCCGCTTTTATTCCTTCTTCAAGCGCTTTTTTTCCTGTCTCCAAAAATTTATCAATTTCGTCATTCTTGCTAATGGCTGATGGCTGATGGCTGATGGCTGGGACGCGAACGGTCTCTGACATATCCGTGTGATATCCCTTATAAAAGACTCCGCAGTCAATGCCTATTATGTCTCCTGCTTTTAGTCTGTAATCGGAGGGTATGCCGTGAACGACAACGTTATTTGTTGAAATACAAGTTGCATGATTATATCCGTTAACTTTTTTAAAACCGGGCTCTCCGCCTTTTTCAACTATCAGTTTATCCGCTAATTTATCTAATTCTATTTCCGAAACTCCCGGTTTTACGTGTTTTAAAACTTCAAGAAGGGTTTCTGCCAAAATATGCCCCGAAACTGTCATTATTTTTATTTCTTCCGGGGTTTTAATTTTTATCATTTAGAGCCTCTGCTTTTCGTAAAATAAAATTGACCGTCTCTTCTTCCGACATATTCGAATTATCCAAAATAATATAACCAAATTCCTCCGGATTTTTTACTAAAGTTTTATTAACTTCTATATCCTGCTCGTCTCTTTCTATTACGCCCTCCAGGACTTTTTCGAAATTTTGCTTTTCGCTTCTGCCTGCTTTTTGCTTTAATCTTCTTTGCGCTCTTATTCTTACATTTGCCGTCAAAAAGATTTTTAAATTCGCGTTGGGTATTACTTTTGTTGCAATATCCCGGCCTTCGGCAACAAAAGCATAACCCTCACTTAAAGCTTTCTCCGCGATTTTTTTCTGCTGCAAAATTAAAGCCTCTCTTACCTTAACAATCCCGGCCGTTTTTGAAACTCCAAGATCAATATCCTTTGCTCGTATATCGTTTGTTACATCCTTGGCATTTAGAAAAAATTTGTTGCGGGTTATATCAATATCAATTTTTTGCAAAGCCGTTTCTACCTGTTCTAAATTATCTAAGTCAATATTATTTTCTAAACAATATAGCGTTACACATCTATACATTGCGCCGGTATCAAGATAAATACCGTTTAGTTTTTGAGCCAATACGGGCGCGATTGTCCCTTTTCCTGCCGCAACCGGGCCATCTATAGCAATTGAGAATCCTTTTGACATAAGTTTAAAAATGATAGAAGGTCTATTTATCCAGGCTTGATAATATCTCTTTGTGTATTTCCTCTATGGATTTTTCCCCGTCTATCTCAATTACAATACCTTTCTTTCTATAATAATCAAGAACCGGTTCTGTAAATTCGTGAAATAGATTTATCCTTTTTCTGATTGCTTTTAAAGTATCGTCTTCTCTGTTATCGTCTCTTCCGGAAAGCCTCCATAAAGCTTCTTTATCGGAAACCTTAAGATAAATTATTTTATCTATTCCGTTTTCAAAAGCTTCTGCTTGAACAATGGTCCTTGGAAAACCGTCCATTATATAGCCTTTTTCATATTCCGGTCTATGCAGATATTCACTAACTATTCCTAACGCTTTTTCATCCGGTATTAGATATCCCGCATTCATAGTTTCTTTTATATATCGGCCTGTAGGGGTTTTTTCCTTTGATAATTCTCTAAATATATGACCGGTTGAAAGGTAAGGAATATTTAATTTTTCCGAAAGAATATTTCCCTGCGTTGATTTTCCCGCACCTTGAATTCCAATTAAAATTAGTTTCATAGATGGTTTTATCTGCTATTTTGCGTATCCTTCGTAATTTCTCATTACAAGCTGTGCTTCTATTGCCTTTATTGTTTCAAGAACTACCGAAACGACTATTAAAATTCCCGTTCCTCCCAAGACAATATTCTGGACATTTGTAATGGATTTTCCAATTACCGGTAATATAGCTATCGTACCCAAGAACAAAGCTCCTGCCAAGGTAATTCTGGTTAAGATATAGTTTAGATAGCTTGCGGTAGGCGTACCTGGCCTTATCCCCGGTATAAATCCGCCGTATTTTTGGATTTCATCTGCAATCTTCTTAGGATTGAAAACAACGGCGGTATAAAAATAAGTAAACGCTACAACAAGTATGAAATACATTGCGTTATAAACTATGCCATCCGGATTAAGCCAAATAGTTATAAAAGTTCCCACATTTTGTAAAACGGGAATTTTAGAAACCGCCAGGTAATTAGCTATTAACGAAGGGAGTAAAACCAAGGAGACGGCAAAAATAATTGGTATTACTCCTGCCTGATTAAGACGGAGTGGCAGATGAGTTGATTGTCCCCCATACATCTTATTACCCCTGACCCTCTTAGCATAGTAAACCGTTATTTGTCTTGTGGCCTCATTAATAACAACAATTGATCCGACAACCAAAAGACCCATTATTGCAAAAACCCCCATGTTGAAAAAATTTTGCGCATTGGTGGTTGAGGCAGTTTGACCAAACATTGCCGGAAGCCCGGCAATAATTCCTGCAAAAATAAGAAGTGATATCCCGTTTCCGACTCCTCTTTCCGTAATCATCTCACCTAACCAAACTAAAAACATCGTTCCGGCAGTAGTTACCGCAATAAAAGAAATTATACCTAATGGATTAAGAACGGAGATAATATCTTGATTTCTTAAAAGCGCATACATACCAACTGCCTGAAGTATTGCAAGGGGAACGGTAAGAAGCCTTGTATATTGATTTATTTTTTGCCTTCCCGAATCTCCCTCCTTGGAAAGTTCTTCAAGCTTTGGGAAAACCATTGTTAAAAGTTGAAGAATAATCGAAGCATTAATATAAGGATTAAGGCCCAACGCCATAACCGAGAAGTTAGCAAGAGTTCCGCCCGAAAACATATTGAGCAAACCTAAAAATTGATTTTGGGCAAAAAGAGCTTTAAGCTGTACGAGATCTACTCCGGAAACAGGTATGTGGGCAAAAATTCTTGCAACTGCGAAGACTAAGGCAGTAAACAAAAGTTTCCTTCTTACATCCGGTGATTTTATGCTGTTTTTAAAAATGGTTAAAATATTATCCATTTAATTGAATTAATTTTCTATTTTTCCTCCGGCTTTTTTAACCTTTTCTGAAGCGTTTTTTGAGATGGGCAATTTAATAGTTAATGCTGTTCTTAAATCACCGTCTCCGAGAATTTTAACGCCGTATATTTTTGCTTCTTTTGCATCAACAATATTATGCTTAACAAGGGTTTTTAAGTCAACGACCGTATCTTTTCCAAGAAGACTTAACGCTTTTAGGTTTATTACTATTGGTTTTTTCTTAAAAAGCTTGTTTTTCCCTTTACCTCTTCTAAAAGGGAGCCTTTTAATCAGGGGGAGGGCTCCTCCTTCAAAAGAAAGCGCTCTTTTCCCTTTTGCATTTTGGCCCTTGGTTCCTCTTCCTGAAGTTTTTACGCGTCCCGAACCATGACCTTGGCCAAGTCTTCTTTTTGATTTTTCTGTTGTTTTTATAAGACTATTTATATTCATTTTTTACCTTTCAAATATTTTTCCCGTTCATATCTTGCGGATAACCTTCTTAATGCTTCTATTGTTGCATAAACATTGCTTGCTTGATTCTTCGTTCCTAAAACTTTAGACGATATGTTTTTTATTCCCGCAAGTGAAACAACGCTTCTTACGGCTCCTCCCGCAATAACACCGCTTCCCGGAGGGGCAGGTTTAAGCATTATTTTTGCCGCTCCTAATTTTAGGTTAAATCCAAAAGGTATTGTACCGTTTATAATAGGAACCTCTATCGCATGCTTTCTAGCCAAAGATACTCCTTTTTTAATTGCCGAGGAAACATCCGGAGCTTTACCAAGACCTACTCCAACTTTTCCATTCTTATTTCCTGCAACAGTCAAAACAGAAAAGCCTATTTTGTTTCCGCCTTTTGTTTTTTTGGAAACTCTATTGACTTGAACTATTTCTTCTTCGAACCCATCTTGTTTTCTTTCCCATTCCGTATTTCTTCTTGGATCCATTTTAAAACTTAAGACCTCCTTCTCTTGCGCCTTCAGCCAGCGCTTTTATTCTTCCGTGGTACAAATAACTTCCTCTGTCAAATGCCACAGTTTTAATTTTTTTGCCAATTGCCTTTTTAGCTATTGCAACGCCTAATTCTTTAGCCCTTTGGGTTTTATTAGATTTTTCTTTTACAGTTAATTCTTTTTCGGAAATTCCAACTATTGTTTTGCCTATTTCATCGTTAATTACTTGTGCAAAAATATACTTGTTTGATTTAAACACCGAAAGCCTTGGCTTATCATTTGTGCCAAATATTTTTGCCCTAACCCTAACTTGTCTTCTTTGTTCTTGAGTATTATTTTTAAACATATTTTTTTCTGCCGGTCGAAGGATTATTTTGCTCCAACCGCCTTAGCAGCTTTACCGACTTTTCTTCTTATTTTTTCACCTTGATATTTAATCCCTTTGCCTTTGTATGGCTCCGGTGGTCTTAAAGACCTTATTTTAGCTGCAGTATTTCCCACCAAAGCTTTGTCTATACCGGTAACCGTAATAATATTTTCCGCAACCGAAAAGGTAATTCCTTGTTCTCCTTTTACTACAACCGGATGAGAAAAACCTAAGGATAATGTTAGGACGTCTCCTGAAGCCTGCGCCCTGTAACCAACACCTGAAAGTTCAAGCTTTTTATCAAATCCTGCTGAAACTCCTTCTACCATATTAAAAACTAGAGATCTTGTCAATCCAAAAAGCGCGCTGGTTTTTTCTTCATTTTTTTCCTTTTGTAAAATTATTAGATTTCCTTTTTCTTCCTTTACCGCAATACCATAAGGAATTGCAAAAGACAACGTTCCCTTAGGACCCGTAATTACTATTGTCCCATTTTCTATAACAGCAGATACGCCTTCTTTTATTGTTACCGGAATTTTAGCTATTTTTGACATATTTTTAAAATTTTATTACCCATAGTGAGCCCTGTCGAACTACCAAATGGTAAAAAGAATTTCTCCTCCTATTCCTTTTTTTTGAGCGTCATTTCCCGACATAACTCCCTGACTGGTTGAAATTATAACTATTTTTTTACCTTTTCTTTGTATGTTACCGATACGCTTTGCCGGTTCATATACCCTAAGAGAAGGCTTAGAAATAATTATAACGTCTGTTAAAACAGGCAGTCTTTTTTCGTATCTTACAACTGCCTTAAGAACTTTTTTATTTTTTTCGCCTTCTTCTTTTATGCTTTCCAAAAAGCCTTCTTTTACCAAAACTTTACCGATTTCCCTATTGATATTTGAAAACGGAAGAATTACCTCTTTTCTCTTTGCAAGAGCCGCATTTTTAATTCTTATAATAAAGTCCGAAACGTTATAATTCATATTTTTACCAACTTGCCTTAACTACTCCCGGCAATTCTCCTTTCGATGCTAAATCTCTAAAGCAAATTCTGCAAATTCCAAATTTTCTCATGTAAGCTCTTGACCTTCCACAAATATTACATCTGTTCTTTTTTCGAACTTCGAATTTCTGTTTTTTCTTTGACCTAACAACATTAGATTTTTTTGCCATATCAATTCTTTCTAAAAGGCATTCCCAACGCTTCTAAAAGCGCGAGGCCTTCTTTATCGTCTTTTGCCGTTGTAACAATGCTTACCTCAAGTCCTTGTATTTTATCAACTTTTCCGGGATCTATCTCGGGAAAAACTGTACTTTCGGCAAATCCCAAGGTATAGTTTCCGCGACCGTCAAAACTCTCTCTTTTAACTCCGTGAAAATCTCTAAGCCTTGGAAAAATAATAAAAACCAGTTTTTCATAAAAATCATACATTCTTTCTCCTCTAAGAGTTGTCATTAGGCCTATTTCGTCTCCTTCTCTTAATTTAAAAGTGGCAATAGATTTCTTAGCTTTCATAACTCTTGGTTTTTGTCCTGCAATTTGAGCCAAAATTTGACTTGCCTTTTCTAAATTTTTTTTATCAGCCAGCACGTCTTTTACACCCATATTAATTACAATTTTAGAAAGCTTTGGCACGGACATCGGATTTTTTATTTCTAAGTCTGTTTGTAATTTTTTTGCTACTTCTTTTGTAAATTTATCTCGTAAACTACTCATATTTCTGCCTGACATTTTCTGCAAATTCTTGTTTTTTTACCTGCCTTGCCGGCAGGCAGGCCCTTTTCTTCTTTTATCCCGACTCTTGTTTGCAAATGACACTTCGGACAAATAAGAGCAACATTTGTAACCGGCAAAGGTTTTGTCAAGGTTACGATTTCAGAAGGCTGATTCTGAGATCTTGCCTTAAGATGTCTTTTATACTGATTAACATTATTTATCAAAACCTTGTTTAGTTTTGGAAGGATTTTTTCTACCTTTCCCTCCTTACCCTTATCTTTGCCCTTTACAATCTTTATAAGATCGCCTTTTTTAAGTTTCATATATTCCCTTTACTTTACAAACTTTATAACTTTATGAACTTTTAACTATACAACTTCTATTGCCATACTGGCTATTTTTGCAAACCCTTTATCCCTAATTTCTCTTGCTACCGGTCCAAAAATTCTAGTACCCCTTGGATTTTTATCTTTAATAGTATCAATTAAAACACCGGCATTATCCGAAAATCTGACATAAGAGCCATCTGCTCTTCTATACTCTTTTCTGCTTCTAACTAAAACCACTTTAACAATCTCGCTGTCTTTTACCTGTCCTGTTGGACTTGCCTCTCTTACAACGCAATTTAAAACGTCTCCTAGGTATCCAAATCTTCTCTTACTTCCTCCCAAAACATGGATAACCATTAAGGCTTTTGCTCCCGAATTGTCTGCAACTTTTAATATACTTCTATGTTGAATCATTTTATTTTCTCCAGTATTTTAAAGTGTTTTTCTTTTGATATCGGTCTGACTTCTACAATTTTTACCTTATCTCCAACAGATAAAGAAACTCCGGCAGTATCCGCCTGATGCTTCCTTGTTCTTTTAAGAACTTTCTTGTACATTGGGTGGGGAACAAGCCTTAAAACCTCAACCACTGCCGTGTTTTGCATTTTTAAAGATATTACTTTCCCTTCAAATATTTTCATAATATTACTTTCTCAATCTCCTTTTCTTTCATGATTGTTAATATCTGCGCAATTTCTTTTCTTTTTACGGATAGTAAGCTTGTATTTTTTAATTTATTTTGTGATTTTTCAAGTTTTGCCGTAAAAACAGCATCTTTTGCATTCTTTAACATTGTTCTAAGTTCTACTATGCTTTTTGTGCGCAAATCTTTTTTTTCTTTTGTTTTCATATTTATATTGAATTTTATCTAAATATCAATTTCCTTCTTTTGCAACAATTCTTGTTTTTACATGCAATTTATGTGACGCTAATCTTAAAGCGGCAAATGCTACGTCTTTAGTTACTCCTCCCATTTCAAAAAGCATTCTGCCCGGCTTTACAGGCGCAACAAATTCAAAAACGTCGCCCTTACCGCTTCCCATCCTGGTTTCCGCCGGTTTTTTGGTAATAGGTTTATCCGGAAAAATTCTTATCCAAAGCCTTCCACCTCTTTGGGTGTAATGGGTTATTGCTCTTCTTGCCGCTTCTATTTCACGGCTTGTAATCCAACCTAAATCTTCGGACAAAATCCCATATTCTCCAAAAGAAATTTTTGTGCCCCTATAGGCAACTCCCTTCATTCTTCCTCTTTGTTGTTTTCTATATTTCGCTCTTCTCGGAACTAACATTATTTATTCTTCCTCCTTATTTATCCAAACTTTTACGCCTATATATCCTTTTTTAGTTAAAGCGGGAAAACTTGAATAACTTATATGCTCTCTTATTGTAGACAGAGGGACTTTTCCTTTTTGAAGTTTTTCGCGTCTTCCAATTTCTGCTCCCCCAATTCTACCGGATAAAACGACCCTTACCCCCTTAGCTCCTGATCCCATTACTTTTTCAACCGTTTGCGCTAAAACTCTTTTTGCAGGAAGTCTTTTTATAAGCTGGTCCGCAATATTTTTGGCGACTAAATGCGCATCCAGATTAGCATCTTTTATCGGTTCCACCTGAATATCCAGTTTTTGTGCATTTTTTCCGTTCTTCTTCATAGAAAGAGACGAATATAAAAATTCTTTAAGTTCTTCAAGACCGGATCCCGCTCTTCCGATTACCATTCCCGGCCTTGATACATTGCATATAACTTTAATATTGTTAATTGATCTTTCTATTACAATTTCCGAAATTCCCGCATTCATTAACTTTTTATTTAAAATTTTTCTAAGCATATAATCCTCAAGTAACGTTTCTTTATATCTTTTATCATCAAACCAGCGGCTACTCCAGTTGTAAACCGGTCCAAGTCTTAACAATTTCGGATTAACTTTTTGTCCCATAACTCCTTTCAGTCGTAAATATCATTTATCATTTAGCATTCTGCATTGATTTACATATTTGCTTATTTGATATTTGCTTATTTACTTCCTCCTCTCTCTTCTAACACTATTGTTATATTGCTTCCTCTTTTTTTATAAGGATGTACCCTTCCGCGAGTTGAAGGATGAAACCTTTTAAAAGAAATCCCTTCCGTAACATCAATGCTTTTAATAAATAATGCTTCTTTTTTCGCATTTACATTATTTACGGCATTTGCGATTGCGCTTGAAAGAACTTTTTCTAAAACATATCCGCCTCTTTTATTAATTACCGCTAAAGCTTTTAAAGCATCATCTGCAGAAAGCTTACGGATAGCATCCGCTACTAATCTTACTTTCCTAGGACTAACTCTAACTGATGTACTTTTTGCAATAATTTCCATATTATGTTTTTGAAATCTCTCTTGATACTACTCTTCCGTGAGTTCTAAATGTTCTTGTCGGCGCAAATTCACCAAGTCTGTGACTTACCATACCCTCGGTTACGAAAATATTAATAAAAACTCTGCCATTGTGAATTGCAAGTGTGTGTCCTACGAATTCCGGCGGAATTTGGCACGCCCTTGACCATGTTTTTATAGGAGATTTATCTCCTGTATTTTTTTGCTGCAAAACTTTTCTCAAGAGTCTTGCGTAAACAAATGGTCCTTTTTTAGAACTTCTTCCCATAATGGTTTTTAGCTATGCTTACCTTTTTTTCTTCTTTGCAAAATATATTTATTTGAATGCTTTTTCTTATTTCTGGTATTTCCTACCGCCGGCCCGCCGGCATAAGTCTTAGGTAAAGACATACCGATTCCGCTTCGTCCTTCTCCTCCTCCATGAGGATGACTTCTTGGATTTTGCGCCACTCCTCTAACCGTTGGTCTTATTCCCATGTTTCTTTTTCTTCCGGCTTTACCTAAATTTCTATTTTTTAAATCCGCATTTCCCAAAACTCCAACAGTCGCAAATCCAACTGCCCTTATTTTTCTTACTTCTCCCGAAGGCATTTTTAAATGAACAAATTCGCCTTCCTTTGCTTGAATTGTTGCACTTGTTCCGCTTCCCCTTGCAATCTGTCCGCCTTTTCCAGGATTTAATTCAACGTTATGAACAAAAGTTCCCACAGGTAAAGCTGAAAGTGGCAATGCATTACCCGTTTTAACATCAACATCTTTACCTGAAATTACAAAGTCCCCCAATTTTAATCCTTCCGGAGCCAAAATGTATCTTTTTTCTCCATCTGTATAGTTTATTAAGGCTATATCAACACTTCTGTTTGGATCATATTCTATAGCCATTACTGTTCCTTGAATTCCTATTTTATCACGTTTAAAATCAATAACCCTCATAAAGCGTTTATGCTGTCCGCCCTGATGCCTAACGGAAACTTGTCCTGTCTGATCTCTTCCTGAATTTTTCTTTTTAATAAATTTTAATTTATTCATAGTTTAAGCCGTATCAAATAAAGGAATTTTTTGTCCTGCTTTTATTGTAACTATCGCTTTTTTATTTGGCTGCTTGACAGTTTCAACTCTTCTTGTGCCGGTTCTTGTTGATCTGCCTTTAGTAGTTATAGTTGCAACGCTTATTACATTTACTTTAAATTTTTCTTCTACCTCTTTTTTTATCGATACCTTATCTGCTCTTCTTAAAACTCTAAAAGTGAATTTACTTTTTGCCGCATCCGCCATTGATTTCTCCGAGATAATAGGTGCAATTATAACATTTGGCTTCATATTAACTTATTTTTGCTTTATGAAGTTATTTTTAATAACTTCCAAAGCTCCTTTCATTAAAATTATTCCTTTATTATCCAATACTTCGTAGGTATTAATCTGTTTTGCATCTAAAATAGTTAAGCCTTTAATATTTCTTCCCGCTTGCCTAATACTGTCTGCGCCATCTGCCGTTATTAAAAGCAATCTCGTGTCTGCCTTATTTTTTAATTCCAAATTTAAGTTTTTAATGACCTTTGCCATTAATTTTGTTTTAGGTTCTATTTTTTCAAGACCTGTAAGCACTTTTATCTCTCCATCCTTAAGCTTTGAAGATAAGGCGCTAAAAAGAGACGCTTTTTTCATTTTTTGGGGAAGAGAAAGTGAATAATCCCTTGGTCTTGGGCCGAAAGCAACTCCTCCTCCGACATAAATTGGCGCAGACATTGCTCCGTGCCTTGCTCGTCCTGTTCCTTTTTGTCTATAAACTTTTTTAGTTGTTTTATTAACTTCTCCTCTTGATTTCGTTTTAACCGTACCTCTTCTTTGGTTGGCAAGAAAAACTCTTACGGCTTGCGCCATTAGTTGGTTATTTATTTTGACTGCAAAAATCTCTTTTGGAAAAGAAATAGATTCAACAACTTTCCCTTTAGTATCATAAACGCTTTGTTTAAGGCCTGTTTCTCTTACAACTTCTTTTTTAGCCGGTTTTTGAACTTTCACAGCAGTTTTCGTTACTTTTGATTTTTGAGTTGTTGTTTTAATTTTCTTGTCCTGAGCTTGCCGAATGGATGATTTTTGATTTTTGATTTTTTCAACTGCCATTTTATGCTACCTCTTCTTTCCTTTCTTCTTCTGCCGGAGTCGTTTCTCCTGCTTTTTCCGCAACAGGCTCTTCAGTTACTTCTTCCGCCTTAGCTTCTTCAACTTTTTTTTCTTCTTTTGACTCTTCAACCTGTTCTTCTACAGGAGCTTCTGCCTGAACTTCCTCAATTTTCTCAACAATCGGTTCCTCAACAACCCCTTGCCCTTCCGTAGCTTCAGCGGAGGAGGGTTCTTTATACAAAGGTACAAACTTTTTATTTTCTCCGACTTTTTTTATAACAACAATCGCACCTTTAGGACCGGGAACTAAACCTTTAATTAAAATCACTCCGTCTGCGGTTATTTCAATTACTTCTAAATTTCTAACTGTGGCCGTGGTATCTCCCATTTTCCCTGCCATCTTCTTGCCTTTGTAGACTCTTCCGGGGGTTGTGGTTTGACCTATGGATCCGGGGGCTCTTTCTCTATCGGATTGACCGTGGGTTCTTGGTCCTCCATGAAATCCCCATCTTTTAACTCCGCCTGCAAAGCCTTTTCCTTTTGAAACTCCCGAAACATCAACTATGTCTCCCGGTTTGAAAACTTCGTTGGTATCTATTTTTGCTCCCAATTCAAGACCAGTAACGTCCGCTACTCTTATTTCTTTTAAAAAGCGGGGTGTCTTTTCTAACCCCGCTTTCTTGCTGTGTCCATCTAAAGCTTTGTTTGTTCTTTTCTTAATACCAAGGCCCATTTGAATAGAGTTATAACCGTCTTTATCGGCTGTTTTTACTTGAGAAATAAGGTTATCCGCAACAGAAACAGCAGATAAAGGAACTCTTGTCCCGTCCTGCAAAAATCCCTGCGTTTGATAAGTTTTTTTACCTATAAGTCCTTGTAGATTCATATATCTCTTAAACACAAAAAAACGACCACAACTAGCCGCTTATTTTTTCTTGCGTAAAATAGTTAAAAGCGCCCGGTTATGTTGCCACAATCACCTCCTGTGCTATGACCATTTAGATTAAGCTCAATTATATAATGGACGAGCCACAAATGCAAGAGGAATTATAGCTTTTTATACTCAATTTTTGTAATTAAAGAGTTTTTCTTCTGTCTTGGTGAGTTTCGGATATTTTTCCTGTAATGTGCCTGAACAACAATTTTTCCATAATCGCTTACTTTTTGTATAAATTCAATTCCCTGTAAATGATCATATTCATGCTGAATAACTCTTGCCAAAATTCCGTCCGCCCTTAAGCTAAATTTCTGTCCTTTTTCATCAATTGCCTCGACTTGAACTTCTTCGGGACGGGAAACAGGTCCAAAAATTGCTCCGTCCGCTACGCTTCCGCAGCCTTCATAGATAATATTTTGCTTTTTTGACTGATAAGTAATTTTTGGATTAATATAAATTCTTAACTTATCTGTTTTCCCCAGTTTTCTTGACCCTGTATTACGGGGATGAGTTATAAAAACCATCTGATTTTCTCCAATTTGCGAAGCTGCAATTCCAATTAAACCTGCCTTTCTATTTGCAGCAATAAGGTCTTTTATGAGTTTCTGAACTTTTGGAGATTTTGTGTCTAAAACTAATTTATTTTTTGCTTTTAGCCGTGGATCACCCGCCATAATAACTTTTCTTACAGCCATAATGGCAAGATTATAACATAGTCTTTAAGATTTTGGGATTTATTTAGAAATTAGAAATTAAAAATTAGAAATTGCGAAGACTTACATCCTGATTTCGATGTTTATCTTACGTTTAATGTTACGGCTGCGCTTGAAGTATTATTTGAAGTATCATAGGCTTTTGCAGTAATTGTATAAACTTTATTCCTGGGATTTGGGGTTGTCCAATTACAAGCATAGGGGGCTGAAATAACCGAACAAATTAAGGTATCCCTTGTTATGCTACCCCCTTTGTAATAAAACTCAGCTCTTGAGACCGCAACATTGTCCGATGCAGTTGCTTTAAGCGTTATGGCAGTACTTTTTGGAACTATTGTTCCGTTTAGGGGGCTTGTTATTGATACCATGGGAGGAGTTTTATCAATAGGCGGTGGGGTTGACGTTGGGGCTGGAGTTGGAGTCGGGGCTACTGTAGGAACGGGAGTTGGAGCCCAAGGCAATAATTTCCATGAATCAAACCAGATATCCCAACTGTCGCTTGCAACACCCTTGTTGCCTCCATTAGACCTTTTAAGGGCTTTAGCAGCGCCGCTATTCTGTGTAGGAAGAATATCTGTAAGCCAATAATCTTCTTGCCATTGAGTGGTGTATCCAGCACTGCACCCTCCGGGAACACTGCCGGAGGCCCAGCTAGTATTCTGTGTAGTTTTCCAATGTATCCCCTGCTCGTTTGGCGCAATTTGTTCTAGGCCAATTATCTCCGCTTTATAGGAATTAGTCCCTTCACACACAACAACTCCATTTTGATAGTATTTTGCGTTAGATTGACCGCTAAAAGACCAGGGAGTTGAACTGTCCCATGTCCTTGGCAAAAAAATAATAGGAGGATCGTAGACTATTTCGTTTGGAATCTGACCTGGACATTCATCGTGAGTTTTTACATATCTTAAGAATCCGTCGTCCCACCAGCTTAATTGATCGTAATGACATTTTTTATTTACATCTTCAGGAGCAGAATTGTACATTTTAAAAGTCCACTGATCTTGCTGCTCAAACCAAAGTACAGAGCGGGTAGGAGATTGTGAGTTAATATAGTTTTTTCCCTCAAGATAATAATTTTTAAAAAAGTCTGTATTGGGATAATATGATTTAAGATCGTAAACAACTGCCGCATGTTGAGAAATCGTCAAGTATTGGCTAGTGATAATTGGAGTAAGTATTACCAAGATTATTGAAAATACGAGAAATCCTTTAACAAATCTGTCCAAAGAATTAAATGTGTCCCGAAGTAATCTGAATAAACCCTGAAAATAATTATCTTTCTTTGTTACGAATCTCGCCATACAGGACTATAACCAGTATGCGCAAAACTTTTTCACTTGTCAAATTGAGGTTTTTTACATCCGGATTTCGATGTTGACACCTGCGGAGCGGACGAACGTAGTGAGGAGCTCGCCTGCAAGCGAAGCGGACAGGCGTGGACTACATGCGGATCTCAATATTCACTCCAGCAGGTAACTCTAAATGCGTAAGACTGTCGATTGTTTTGTCTGTCGGAGAAATAATATCAATTAATCTTTTGTGGACCTTTATTTCAAAATGGTCTCTGGCGTTTTTATCAATAAATGGGGACTTGTTGACTGCGTAAACCGTTCTTTTTGTGGGTAAAGGAATAGGGCCAACAACCTTAGCTCCGGTCCTAATGGCCGTATCTAAAATTTGCTGACACGTAGAGTCAATGACCCTTGCGTCGTAACTTTTTAAACGTACTCGAATTCTTCCTTTTGGCATATTTCAATGTCCTGCCCGCCGCTAAAGCGCTCTTTAAAGCGTGAACGAATAGTTCTGAAAAGCTTTAAAGTAAGCTTAGGCGGGTCCTTTCAATAAAAAAATGACCTTGCGGTCATTGTATTTTAACACTTATTAACCCTTTAGGCAATAATCTTTGAGATTACACCGGCTCCAACCGTTTTTCCGCCTTCTCTAACCGCAAATCTTACTCCCTCTTCCATCGCAACGGGTACAATAAGTTTTACATTCATCTTTGTGTTATCTCCGGGCATTATCATTTCAACACCCGTTGGAAGTGTAGCTTCTCCTGTTACATCTGTTGTTCTAATAAAGAATTGCGGCCTGTAGCCTGTAAAGAACGGCGTGTGGCGTCCTCCTTCTTCTTTAGTAAGAATATAAACTTCCGCTTCAAATTCCGTATGAGGAGTAATTGAACCGGGTTTAGAAATAACTTGTCCTCTTTCTACGTCTTCTTTTTCAACTCCGCGAAGCAAAAGTCCGACATTGTCTCCTGCCTGACCATCTTCAAGCTGTTTTTTAAACATTTCTACTCCTGTTACAACCGACTGTTTTGTCGCTTTAATTCCGACTATTTCAACGGCATCGTTAATCTTAACCTTGCCTCTTTCAATTCTTCCTGTTACAACTGTCCCTCTTCCTTTAATGGAAAAAACATCTTCAACAGGCATTAAAAATGGTTTTTCCGTGTCTCTTACCGGAGTTGGAATATAAGTATCAACTGCCTCCATTAAGGCTAATATTTGTTTTTCTGCTTCTGCGTCGCCTTCCAATGCTTTAAGAGCACTTCCCCTTATAATTGGAACGTCTGCTCCCGGGTACTGGTATTTTGTTAATAATTCCCTTACTTCCATTTCAACCAAATCCAAAAGCTCTTCGTCTTGTACCATATCGCATTTATTAAGAAAAACTACTATTGCGGGAACTCCGACTTGTCTGGCAAGGAGTATGTGTTCTCTTGTTTGGGGCATGGGGCCGTCGGGAGCTGAAACTACGAGGATTGAGCCGTCCATTTGGGCCGCTCCCGTAATCATGTTCTTAATGTAATCTGCGTGCCCCGGGGCGTCTATGTGCGCATAGTGTCTTTTGTCTGTTTCGTATTCAATGTGGGAAATGTTGATTGTGACTCCTCTTGCTTTTTCCTCCGGGGCGTTATCTATATCCTCGTACTTCTTAGCTGTTGCCTTGCCGCTCTTTGACAAAACAGTAGCAATAGCAGCCGTTAAGGTTGTCTTTCCATGGTCAACGTGACCAATTGTTCCGATATTTACGTGCGGTTTTGTTCTTTTATATACTTCTGCCATAATTAGTTTGATTTTGTCAAAAAAATGACCCCTTTGGAAGGTCAAGTACAAATATACAGTATTTTCCTGCCTACGTCAATAGGGAAAGTTGGCAATATCAGTTATTACTGTTTAGATAGTCTGAAATTCCCTGCTTTATGTTTTTAAACGCAAGTTCCATTTTGAGAATTTCTTCCGGCGGAAAATATCTATATTCCAAAATGTCATCAGCGGCCTTTATTATCCCTCCTGTTATTTTTGCCGACACCGCAATACCCAGCATGGGATAATTTAATCCTTGAAACAGGTAATTGTCTGGATAAACACCGACTATCCTAATTCTTTCAACTTCTACCCCAAGCTCTTCTTTTATTTCCCGCTTAACGGAGTCTTCAAGGCTTTCGTTGGGCTCTATAAATCCTCCGGGCCAATCCCAATACCCTTTCTTGGGCTCTATTCTCCTTTTTACAAGCATTATTTCTCCTTTTTCGTTCTCCAAAATTACCGCATTTGTTGGAACGGGATTTACGTAAAAATGGAATCCGCACTTTTGGCAAAGAAGAAATCTTTTATTTTCTTGCTTTAATTTCCTCGAGCATTTCGGACAGAATTTATAAAAATCTTTCGGCTCCATTATTTTTCCCTTCCTCTGTTTACTATTCCTTTTGTTTCTTTTACAAAAAAATCCACTCCGTCGGATTCCAGTTTTATGTAACCGGTATTTTTTAGCGACCCCGCGGGCAAATCCCTAAAATTACAATACCCAAGACTTACAAGCAAAGACCTCATCACCGTACCATGGCTTGCGATTAATATCTTCTTACCTAAATATCTGTTAACAATTTTACGCAAAGCTTTTAAAAATCTTGCCAGGGCCTCTTGAGCGTTTTCCATATCGTCAACTATTTTCCACTCCCAATATTCTTTGTCCGGCCTGTCTTCAATAGCATCAAATAAATGAATATATTCTATAACTGATTTGCCGTCTATCTCTCCAAAATGTCTCTCTCTTAAGTTCTCTACTTTTTGAACACGCAGTCCCTTTCCTTCAATAATCAGCTGCGCCGTCTGTTCTGCTCTTAGGAGGTTAGATGAGAAAACAGCAGAAAAGTCTATGTTTTTAAATTCTTTGCCTAATTCCAACGCTTGAAGTTTACCCTTAGCAGTTAGCCCCGTATCGCCACCTAGAACATCTGCGGCATTCCCCTCGGACTGCCCGTGTCTAACTATATAAATCGTGCAATAATTATTACTTTTCATTTTATATTTTTATACATTAAAATTGCGTCTTCAAAATCGTTATCTCGGCTTATTCCGTTTGGGAGAAGCCCATATTCTATAAAACCAAATCTTTCATATACTCTTTTTGCTATCGTATTTTTTGAATAAACCTCCAAGGTTACAATTTTTAAATCGGAAATTTCTTTTTCCGCTTCTTTTAAAAGTAATTCCATCAACAGTTTTCCAATTCCTTCACCCCTATAATCTTTTAAAACAGAAATTGCTAATCTTCCTACATGCTTTTCTGTTTTATCCATCATATGAATATCTGAAGCTGCTATTAATTTATTGTCATAAAAAACAAGAAGATGTACTGCTTCTTTGGTTTTTATTGCTTCTAGTTTTGCATTAAGATATTTTGTTTCGCTATCCAAAGTTTCCTGTTCACCTTGATATCTTATAAAAGTTTTCTCTTTGGATAATTCATTTATAAATTTTAACAATTCAATTAAATCATTTTTCTGTGAATAGCGAACGATAATTTCTTTTCCTGTTTTAGTTTTTCCCTGATAAACAATTTTCATGCTCTGATTATAGCAGAATTATTTTGAGGCTGGTTTTTTGAGTCCTAAAAGGTAACCGTAGCCGATTGTAATAATTGGGTAAACTAAATACGCAATGCCGATTTCTTTTATGTAGGCAGGAACAGTCATTTTAATCGGCCCCCAAATAAACATAAAATAATCAAAAGACAGGCTAATTGCTAAAAAAAGAACGCCTAAAAAAACTCCTTCTTTTAAATTTCCTTGTGTCTTTTTGAAGTAAAGAACCGAAAGAATAACAACTGCAACAACAGAAATTACAGTCATTAATGAATCGAATAAAAAGGGTTCAGATTTTTTAAACGGGAAAATCGCAATAGAAATAATAAAAGGCAAAAGCCAAAGTAAAAACCCGTAAATTAAAGCATTCTTTAAGGATTGCATCTTTGATATAATAATACTCTAAATTTTTCCTGTTGACAAACTTATTTATATACCCAACAATTAAGCTAGATGATAGAAACACCAAGGTTCGTTCCCGCAAGACAAGATTTCATAATCCCTCTGACTCCTACTCCTAACTATTATCCCGAATTACCTTATCATCTTAGAAAATATGTTTTAAAAAAAATCAGAGATGAAGAAGGATCTGCTCCCGAATCTCTTTGGAACGAAAGAGGCGTGTGGATAGAAAGACGTGTTCAAAGTTTATTCGCTAAATTAGCAAAAATTAAAAATGTCGCACTGCATGAGCACGGTAGCGAGGAAGATGCTGCCGGGCATGATTTAACTGTACAGCTAGAGGATGGATTAACCGTACATATACAGGTAAAATCAAGTGAATTTGGAATTATAAAATTTAAAAAAGCAATAAGAAATAACTATTTTCCCGGCGAATTAAACAATGAGAGTCAGGTGGATAAATGGATGACCGAAAATGGAATTATTTTAATAAACGGATCCGAAACAAGATCTGACACGGAAATTTTAAATCACAGCTTTTATCCTCAGCTTGAAGCAATTAGACAAAGGCATCGGTCACTTGCAATAACGCCTATAATTGACATTGGACAATTAGCTTTTTCCGGCAGTGCAAATCCAGACGATGCGGTAAGATGGATTGCGCAAAACCCTCAATAAACTTAACCTATTCAACTCTTCCCGTAAATGTGGATTTGGAGAGCATTTGTTCAACTATATTTTTTGGAACCTCTTCGTAATGGCTTGGCTCCATGTAATAAGAAGCGCGGCCTTGCGACATAGACCTAATTGTAGTTGAATAACCCGAAAGTTCCGCCAAAGGCACCATTGCTAAAATAATAGTCGCTTTTCCCCGTTCTTCAGTTCCCATAATTTGCGCTCTTTTAGCTGACAAGTCGCCGATTACGTCTCCCATAAATTCAGAAGGAGTCGTAACTTCGACTTTCATAATAGGCTCCAAAAGCGCAATTTCCGCTTTTTTTGTCGCCGCCTGCAACGCTTGGGAAGCGGCAATTTTAAAAGCGACATCGGAAGAATCAACATCGTGAAAAGACCCGTCATAAACAGTTACCTCCATATCAACCATTGGATATCCAAGTAAAATTCCGTTTTCCATTGTTTCCTTAACGCCTTTTTGAATAGAGCTGATAAATTCTGCGGGGATTGCTCCGCCTTTAATTGCATCCACAAATTCATAACCTTCTCCTCTTGGTTTTGGCTTAACTCTTAACCAACAGTGCCCGTATTGACCCCTACCTCCGGACTGCTTAATATATTTTCCCTCTCCTTCCGCTTCCGCTTTAACTGTTTCTTTATAGGCAACTTGAGGCGCTCCGACATTTGCCAAAACCCCGAATTCTCTTTTCATTCTGTCTACCATAACTTCAAGCTGTAGCTCGCCCATTCCCGAAATTATAGTCTGCCCTGTTTCGTGATTTGTTTTAATTGAGAATGTCGGATCTTCTTCGGATAATCTTTTGAGAGAAAGTCCCAGCTTTTCCTGATCTACTTTGGTTTTTGGCTCAATGGCCAAAGAAATAACAGGTTCCGGAAAAGTAATTTTCTCCAAAATTATCGGCTTTTTGTCATCGCAAAGCGTATCTCCCGTACCCGTATCTTTAAGTCCGACAAGAGCAACAATTTCTCCGGCGTATGCCTCTTTAATTTCTTCTCTATGATTCGCATGCATTAAAAGAATGCGTCCGACTCTTTCCGTTTGGTTTTTAACACTATTGTAAATATAGGAACCGGCTATAGCTTTTCCCGAATAAACCCTAAAATAGGTTAATTTTCCGACATGAGGATCAATTTGAATTTTAAAAGCCAAACCGGCTAAGGGCTGTTCTAAATCCGGTCCTCTTTTTTCTTCTTCGCCTGTTTTTGGATTGTATCCTGTTACCTCTCCAACGTCTAAAGGCGAGGGAAGATAATCAATAACAGCATCTAATAGGGGTTGAACCCCTTTATTTCTTAAAGAACTTCCTGCAAAAATAGGCACTAGTTTATAAGCGATAACCGCCCTTCTTAACGCAGCTTTTAACTCGTCGTTTGTAATTTCATGACCGTGAAGATATTTATCTGTAAGAACGCCATCTGTTTCGGAAATTTTTTCAATCAGTTTATGCCTGTATTTTTCAGCTTCCGCTTTCATGTCTTCGGGAATATCCGTAACTTCAAATTTTGCTCCCAATTCGTCTCCGCCCCAAATATAAGCTTTCATTTCCATTAAGTGAACAATTCCCTTAAACGAAGACTCTACCCCTATTGGTAAAACCATAATTAAGGTGTTTGCGCCGAGTCTGTCTTCAATTGACTTTACCGTTGCCAAAAAATCTGCTCCCAATTTATCCATTTTATTAACAAAACAGAGTCTTGGGACGTTGTATTTATCGGCCTGTCTCCAGACGGTTTCCGATTGAGACTGGACTCCTTCTTCCGCATCAAGAACAGTTATCCCTCCATCGAGAACTCTTAAAGAACGCTCAACCTCTGCTGTAAAATCAACATGACCCGGAGTGTCAATAATATTTATTCTGTAATCTTTCCAAAATGCGCTTGTTGCGGCGGAAACGATAGTAATTCCTCTTTCTTTTTCCTGTTCCATCCAATCCATTACGGTTGTTCCTTCGTCGATATCACCGATTTTGTAGGTTTTTCCGGTATAGAAAAGAATGCGTTCGGTAGTAGTTGTTTTTCCCGCGTCAATATGGGCAATAATGCCTATATTTCTAATTTTATCGAAATCAAAATGTCTTGTTTCTGCCATAATAATTTAGTTTTTAGTTACTAGTTACTAGTTATATTACGAATTTAGAATCGGAAGTGACTAAAAGCTCGGTTCGCGTCTGCCATTCTTAGAACATTGTCTCTTTTCTTAACGGCTGCGCCTTCGTTATTTGAAGCATCTAAAAATTCCGCGGCAAGTTTTTCCGCAAAAGTATGGTAATCTTTGTTTGAACGTGCCTTGGCGGCTTCCAAAACCCATCTTATTGCTAAAGAAACTCTTCTTTCTCCTCTTACTTCGGTTGGAACCTGATAATTAGCTCCTCCGACTCTTCTTGCTTTTACTTCTGTTTTCGGTCCGACGTTTTGGATAGCCAATTCAAAAGTTTCCAGAGGATTTTTTTCTTTACTTTCCAATATTTTAAAAGAATCATAGAAAACTTTTTGCGCTACGGTTTTTTTACCATCTTTCATTAAATTATTAATGAATTTTGTAACCAATGCGTTTTGATAAATTTTATCTGCTTCCGTTACTCTTTTTTGTACTTTTTTGTGACGCATATACTAAATTTAAAACCTAAAACTTCAAACTTAAAGTTAGGCTGTTCCTCCTTCCACCACGGGTGTTGGTGCGTTTGCATCAGCCGCGTTTGACACGGGCTGTCCTGTTACAACTCTTGGAGCTGTAATATTTCCTGATTTTTTGGCCCCGTATTTGCTTCTTGAAGATTTTCTTCCTTCAACTCCCATTAAGTCAAATTTTCCCCGCACTATGTGATATTTAACACCCGGTAAATCCTTAACCCTTCCGCCTCTGACGAGTACGATTCCGTGCTCGGAAAGACTGTGACCTACTCCTTGAATGTAAGCCGTAACTTCTGTGCGGTTTGAAAGCTTAACTCTTGCCACTTTTCGAAGAGCCGAGTTTGGTTTTTTAGGCGTCATTGTTTTAACAAGCGTTACAACTCCTCTTTTTTGAGGAGCAGGAATATTTGTATAAATTCTGTCTTTTGCATTAAAAAGACGCCTAAGGCCTGTTGCCTTTATTTTTTTCCCTTTTTTATGTCTGCCTTTTTTAGCAAGCTGTGATAATGTTGGCATACTTTGTTTAATTTGAAATTTGAAATTTGAAATTTGAAATTGTCAACATATTATACCGCATCAGGAGCTGTACCTTCAACCGGGATAAGTCTTCCGATGATAACATTTTCCTTAAGGCCGACCAATTTGTCTTCTGCTCCATGCAAAGCGGCCTCGGTTAAGACTTTTGTTGTCTCCTGGAAGGAAGAAGCGGAAAGCCAGGAATCGGAAAAAAGAGATGATTTGGTTATTCCCAAGATTATTTGTCTTGCTGTTGCAGGCTCTCCTCCTTGAGACAGAACCTCCGCATTTATTTCTTCAAATTTGGTTCTGGTTATAAAATCTCCCGGAATTAAAGCGGTATCCCCGACTGATTCAACAATAACTTTGTCGGACATTTTTCTTAAAATTGTTTCAAAATGCTTATCGTTAATACCGATTCCTTGAGATTCATACACTTTCTGTGCTTCTTTAATAATATAACGCTGTGCCTCAAGTAAATCTTTAATTTTAATTATTTCTTTTGGATCAAGATAGCCTTCCGCAAGCTGTGTTCCAACTCCAATATCATCGCCGTCCGAAACGCTTAATGCCGACGCCAAAGGAACAAAATATTCTCTTTCTTCAATAGGCTTTACTCTTGAATTTTTAATTTTAACAACATAACCGTCATCTGTTGTTTCTATACCGACTTTTCCGGCAGTATCCGAAATTGGTGAGAGATTTTTTGGAGTTCTCATTTCAAAAAGCTCTTCAACACGAGGCAAGCCCTGGGTAACGTCTGCCATTATAACTCCGCCGAAATGTCTAACCCTCATTGTCAGCTGTGTTCCGGGCTCACCGATAGATTGAGCCGCGATTACTCCAACCGGCACCCCATGCTTCACGTTCTTTTTAGTGCTAAAGTCCCAACCGTAGCATTTTACGCAAATACCGTATTCCAGTTTGCAGGTAATCGTGCTTCTTACAACAACTTCCCCAACTTCTCCATCCAATATTTGTTTCACTTTTTCTTCTGTTATTTCTTCGCCTGCTTTAACAATCTGTTTCTTGGTTTTCTTGGACACTATATGTGTTGCCGAAAATCTTCCTATAATTCTATCTCCAAAAGCCGCAGTTCTATCCGAATCGTTAGCCAAAATAGCTATTCCCTCCGTTGTACCGCAATCATCGGCTCTTACGATTACATCATGAGAAACATCAACTAGTCTGCGGGTTAAATAACCCGCATTGGCTGTTTTCAAAGCGGAGTCCGTAAGCCCTTTTCTTGAGCCGCGGGCGCTTGCAACGTATTCAAAAATTGAAAGTCCTTGCCTAAAATTAGATTTAATAGGAAGCTCAACGATTTTACCTAACGGATCAAGAATTAATCCTCTCATGGCTGACAATTGTTTTAACTGTTCTTTTCCCGCCCTTGCTCCTTCGGAATCAATAATAACTCTAATCATGTTTTCCTTGGTTAAATTATTCCAAGTAAGATTTGCCAATGCGTCTGTTACTTTAATCCATATTTCGTTGGAAAGCCTTTTTCTTTCTTCAATTGTAATAAGCCCCTCTTGATAATCTTTTTCAACTCCCGAAACTTTTACTTCTGCATCCGTAATCATTCCGTCTTTTTCTTTAACCATAGTGTTGTCAAAAACCGAAACGGAGATTCCCGAAATAGTTGAACCGTAAAATCCGAGAGATTTAATGTTATCGATAAGATTAGCGACTTCATCGGATGAGCAAAGAGAAATCGCTTTAGTAACAAGCTTTTTAATACCTGATGCTTTAATAGGTTCATTAATAAACCCAAGGGCTTCAGGCAAATGTTCGTTAAACATTAGTCTTCCGACTGTCGTTCCAATAACTTTATCATTTACACGGACTTGTACCTTTTCTCTTAGTTTTATTTTCTTAAACGAATAGGCTAAAAGCGCTTCATGGAAACCTGTAAAGACCGAGAGCTGTGGTTCTTCCCCTGTTCTCTCGTCGATACTGGTTAAGTAATATACTCCGACGGCCATTTCTTTGTTTGGAAGAGTAATCGGACTTCCGTCTGCAGGCTTTAACAAATTATTTCTAGGCATCATAAGAGTTACTGCCTCTTCTTGGGCCTTGGCAGACAACGGAATGTGAACTGCCATCTGATCTCCGTCAAAATCCGCATTGTAACCTGCGCAAACACAAGGATGTAGGGAAATCGCGCTTCCTTCGGTTAAAACCGGGTAAAATGCCTGAATACCAAGCTTATGAAGTGTCGGCGCGCGGTTTAGAAGAACCGGATGATTCTTAGTTATTTCTTCCAAAATATCAAAAACTTCAGGCGGTCTTTTTTCTATGAATCTTTTAGCACTTTTTATATTCGGGGCAAAACCCCTGACAATAACTTCTCTTAGAACAAACGGTTTAAACATTTCCAGGGCCATTTCTTTTGGAAGTCCGCACTGGGAAATATTAAGCTGGGGCCCGACAACAATAACGCTTCTACCCGAATAATCAACTCTTTTCCCAAGAAGATTCTGTCTGAATCTTCCCTGTTTTCCCCGCAGCATATCAGAAAGCGACCTTAAAGGCGAAGCAACAAACTGACCCGTTCTTTGTGACGCATCAATTAATGAATCTACTGATTCCTGAAGCATCCTTTTTTCATTTCTTAAAATTATTTCCGGTGCTCCCAAGGAAATTAAATGTTTTAATCTGTTATTTCTGTTAATTACACGTCTGTATAAATCGTTTAAGTCACTTGTCGCAAAACGTCCGCCGGCAAGCTGCACCATTGGCCGAAGGTCCGGAGGAATAACAGGCAAAACAGTAAGAACCATATTGCTTGGTGAAACTCCGGCTTTTCTCATTGACTCGATAAGCCTTAATCTTTTTATAATTTTTAAGTATTTTTGGCCTTTTGATTTATCCGCTTCCTGTCTTAAGGCAATAATAAGGGAGGCCATGTCAATCTTTTTTATTAATTCCAATAGCCCTTCCGCGCCCGTTTTAATTGTGAAAAAGACAGGGATATCGTATTCCAGAATTTTATAATATTCATCTTCCGATAAAACGCTTCCGATTTTTAAGCTTTTTAACAATTTTGAAAGAGCATCTGCTATTTCATCTATTTTTTTGCTTTCCGCTAGGAATCTTTCATTGAGTCTGGCAACTTTTTGTCTTTTTTGAAGCTCTAGTTCTTCCGCGATTAAAGTCTTCTGCTCGCCTTTTGCCTTAACCTCTTTTGCATCCTTTTTCTTTTCCAGCGCTTCTTGTCCGATTTTCTTTTCCTCCTCTTCCATTTCTGCCTTTTGATCTAATTTTCTTTTTTCTATACTTATCAACAGGTCTTTCAAAGCTTCTTTCTTTTTTTCTTCGTCAATTCCTACGACCAAATAAGAAGCATAGTAAATAACAGACTCGAGATTTTTCTGGGACATATCTAAAATTAAAGACAATGGGGACGAAGAGCCTTTGAAAAACCAAACATGGGAAACAGGAGCGGCAATATTTATATGCCCCATTCTTTCGCGTCTGACTCTAGACAAAGTTACTTCGACTCCGCATTTATCGCAAATTATGCCTCTGTTTCTAATTCTCTTGTATTTTCCGCAGTAGCATTCCCAGTCCTTGGTCGGTCCGAAAATTCTTTCGTCAAAAAGTCCGTCTTTTTCGGGCCTTAGGGTTCTGTAATTAATAGTTTCGGGCTTTGTAACCTCACCATGGCTCCAGGAAAGAATATCTTCTTTACTGGCTAGTAAGATCTTTAAAGATTTAAAGTCCAAAACCGTAATATCTTTTGTTTTTTTATTATCGTTATTCATTTATTGCCTCCGTTTTTACCTGCTCATTACCTGCTTGACCAACGCTTATTTCCTGTGCTTTTTCAATAACTTCTCCTCCGCCCAGTTCTGTCTGAAGCTCTTTTGCTTCCGATTCTGCTTTTTCCTCTGCTTTTTCTTCGGCTATTGTTTCTATTACCGGCAAGTCTATGGGTTTATCGGAAATAGTTGCTCCAACAGGAATAACGTTAAGTCCCAGGGCTTGCAATTCTTTAATTAAAACTTTAAAAGATTCCGGAACCTTAGGTGTAGGAATATCTGTTCCCTTAACAATGGCTTCAAAAGCTTTAGCCCTGCCTACAACGTCATCCGATTTAATCGTTAACATCTCTTGCAAGGTATACCTCGCCCTGTGTGATTCAAGTGCCCAAACTTCCATTTCTCCCAAACGCTGTCCTCCCATTTGCGCTTTTCCTCCTAAAGGCTGTTGTGTTACTAAAGAATATGGCCCTGTTGAACGAGCGTGTGTTTTATCTTCGACCATATGGATTAACTTCATTACGTATTCTATTCCGACAACTGCAGGATTATCATAAGCCTCTCCTGTTCTTCCGTCATAAAGAATGGCTTTGCCGTTTTCGGGAAGTCCGGCTTTTTTAAGCTCGTCGACAATTCTTTGCTCTTCTACTTCCTCAAAAACAGGAATTCCAACTTTTTTCCCAAGCATGAATTCCGCCCAACCCAAATGCGCTTCTAAAAGCTGGCCTAAATTCATACGGGCTAAAACCGAAATTGGAGAAATGATAATATCAACGGATGTTCCGTCTGCCAAATGCGGCATGTCTACTTCCGGTAGAATTTTTGAGATTACACCTTTATTTCCGTGACGCCCGGCAAGCTTATCTCCTATTACAACATGTCTAAACTGGGCAACCTCGACAATAATTTTTCGTAAAGTTCCTGGCTCCAATTCATCGCCTTTTTTCCTATCAAGAATTTGAACACTGATAACCGTTCCTCTTTCTCCATGAGGCATTCTTAAAGACGTATCCCTTACTTCTCTTGCCTGTTCTCCAAATATTGCCCGCAAAAGTCTTTCTTCCGCGGTCAATTCCGTTTCTCCTTTTGGAGCGATTTTACCTACAACTATGTCTCCCGGACCGACTCCGCTTCCAACGACCACTATTCCGTCTTCATCAAGATTTGCCAAATCTTCTTCCGAGACATTTGGAATATCCCTGGTTGTTTCTTCCGGCCCTAATTTTGTTTCGACAACTGCAGCTTCATATTTTTCAATATGAATTGACGATAAGATGTCTTCTTTGACTAATCTGTCGGAAATTACGATTCCGTCTTCATATCCAAGACCGTCTAAAGACGTATAAGCAATTAAAAGATTTTGTCCGAGAGCCAATTCTCCGTTATCCGAAGCAGGTCCGTCAACGAGCAAATCGCCTTTTTTAACTTTTTGCCCCGAAACAACCATTGTTTTTTGGGTATAAGCGGTTGCCTGAGAGGTTCTCTTAAAAGAATCTATTGTGTAAGTCGTTTCCTCTTTTGGACCCTTACCTTTTATTGTAACTTTGGAAGCATCCGCATAAACAACTTCCCCGTCATATGGCGCAACAATTACCCTATTCATAACCGAAGATATGGATTTTTCCATACCGGTTCCGACAATTGGACTTTTTGGAATTACTAAAGGAACTGCCTGGCACTGCATGTGGGTTCCCATTAGGGCCCTGTTTGCTTCGTCGTGACTTACAAAAGGAATTAAAGATGCGGCGCTTCCTACAACCTGCCTTGGCACAACATCAACGTACTCAATGTTTTCTTTTTCGGTTTCAATAAATTCACCTTTGTATCTTGCCGGTACTCTATGCTCGGTAACAATGTCCTTATCCGACAAGACTTCCGCATGAGTAATATAGTGTTCTCTTTCATCGTCCGCCGTCATATAAACTAATTCTCTTGTTGCTTTTGAAACAACGTTTTTGCCTAGCTTTTCATGAACAACTTTCCTGTAAGGAGATTCCAAAAATCCGTATTCGTTAACTCTTGTATATAAGGCCAGGTAAGTTACCAAGCCGATATTCGGGCCCTCGGGGCTTCTGATAGGACAGATTCTTGAATACTGCGAGCTATTTATATCGCGGATGGAAAAAGCCGCTCTCTCCCTTGAGATTCCGCCTGTTCCCATAACCGTTAAACGGTTTAAGTTGTCTATTTCGGATAAAGGATTTGTTTGGTCTAAAATCGTAGACAGCTGGGAAGTTCTAAAAAATTCATTGATTGAAGCCATGATTGGCCTGGCATTAATAAGTCCCGCGATGGAAACGGGAATGTCGGGCTGAATTAAAGTCATTCTTTCTTTTATGCTTCTTTCAAGTCTTAAGACGCCGATTCTAAAAGCCGTGGCGGCGACTAATTCACCAACGCATCTAACCCGTCTGTTAGCCAAAGAATCAATGTCATCAACTTTATTTTTACCCTTTGCAAGGTCAATAAGAAAACTTATTGCGCCAATAATGTCGTCTACCGTTAATATACGGACCTCTTCGTTTGCAGAATTAAAACCTGTCGTTCCCTGTAATTTTTTATTTATCTTGTATCTTCCTACACCACCAAGATCATATCTTCTGTTGTTAAAAAACATTCCGTTAAAATTTTCTCTGACTTTATCTAAAACTACCGGTTCGCCCGGATGCATTTTCCTAAAAATTTCAACAAGCGCTTCCGTTGAATCTGCGGTTTCGTCTTTCTGCAATGTATTTGCTATAAATGAAGTTTTTCCGTCTGCTTCCAGGTCTTTGAATCTTTCTCTTATATCGTCATTTGAGGAGAGTCCCAAGGAACGGAGGAAGGTTGAAGCTAAAAACTTTCTTCTCCTGTCAATCTTTACCATAATGGTTTCATGTCTTGTAGTTGTGAATTCAAGCCAAGATCCATGAACAGGTCTAATTTCCGCGGTGTATAAATTTTTCCCGGTAACATTATCCTGAATTGATGTAAAGAAAACACCGGGACTCCTAACCAACTGGCTTACAACCGCTCTTTCAATTCCGTTAACAATAAATGTGGCCCTATCTGTCATTTGGGGAATATCTCCTAAAAATACCTCCTGGTCGATTGTTGAGTTGGTTTTTTTATTAATGAGGGTTGCGTTAACATATAGGGGAGCGTCGTAGGTTAATCCTTTGCTTAAGCAGGTTACAGGACTCACGGTAATTTTCCCCAGTCTATAATCTTTTAAAACCAAACTCCAGTTTTTTTCCGTAAAATCGTCTATTGGGGATATTTCCTGAAGGACTTGAGCTATTCCTTTTTCCAAAAACCATTGATAGGATTCTTTCTGAATTTTGAGTAAATCTAAATTAGGTAAGAGAGAATGTTCTTTTCCCCAATTACTTCTAGGAAGAGTAATGTGATCCTTATTGTCTGTCTTATCGGTTTTTTTTGCCATTTAATAAATTAATTTTACTTATCTTATAGGACGGGTAGATAATGCCAAAAAAATGGCAAAGGTATTTCACCCTTTCCATTGTTATCTAATAGAGTGTTAAGTTTATACCATAGCCATCAAAGCTATGTCAAGCCCCAAATTATTAAGGCGCCTAGAGGGGTTTTTCGTAAATTACAAAATCAACGTGGCGATAGTGGTTTTTTAATTCTCCTGTCTTTACAAAACCTAAGGATTCATAGAATTTTCTCACCTCCCAAGTTTTTCCGGTTATCAAATATGCTTTGTGTCCTCCCATTTCTTTTCCGTACAATTCGGCTTTTTTAACCAATGCTTTACCAACTCCCAAATTTCTTTTATCTTTTGCAACAATTACATCGTCTGTGTATAGAACTCCTTCTTCATACTTGCCAACAATTGCTCCAACTATTTTGCCGTTCTCCGTTGCTTTAAAAACAAATTTTTTTTTAATCCATTCCGAAGTCTTTCCATAATATTTTAAATCGGCATCAACCCATTCCCTATCATTAAATTCCTTAATTTCTTCGCCGGTTGATTTACTAATCGTAATCATACAAAAATTATACCACGAAAAAATTTATATCCTACTTACGCAACCTTTGCAATCCAATAAAGAACGTTAAGGTTTTGTGACTGAGTGCGTCAGGAAAAAATTAAATCAAATAAAACCAGCTGCTTAGAAGTCTTATTAAATAATTTTTTGTGAGGCGTTTTGGAAAATCGTGCTATACATAAGCGCATCTTCTGCGCTCTTTTTCCCGCCTTCTTTTTTTAGATTATCAATGTTTTTAAGAAACTTCGATAAGTATGGTTTTATTTCTGCATTTTCTATTTCGCTTCTTCTTTTTATTGCTTCATCTAAAAACTTTTCAGCCATAGCGTTAGAACCCCTGTTTAATCCAAGAGCTACTCTTTTTAAATCCAAAGCAAGTGCGCCTAAAATTTGTTTGTTTTTCATTCTAATTTCTTCTTTTGTAAAAGGGGCAGATTTTGTGATTATCATTATAAAATATTATACCACGCGGGGAAATTAAGGAAGCGATTCACAGGCAAGTCCGTCGCCATCCGAGTCAAGCCTATGCGGATCACTACCGGGTCCGCCTTGAGAAATAAAGACGGCTTGAGCGTTAGCATGAGTTGCAAAATCCGAACAATCCTTATCTTCTGCTATACCTTGAACAGGTACGCTATTTGTTGTCGTAGGTTTTACAGTAGTTGGATTATTTACGGGGCATGAACTCCAAAGACCCAAATTATTTTCTCTTGCGTATTTTTCAAAATTATTGAACTTTTCAAGCATTTTTGTAGGATATTGTTTATAAGAAAAAGCAAAGCCCTGCTTTATCATTTCTCCGTTTATAAAAGTTGCTTTGCTATCCGGCAAATACACATAGCGGAGGAGTCTTTTGTATTTATCTCTGTTTCCCTGCGTAGCATCATCAACAAGCTTTACATATTTTCCCAAAACAAAAGACTTCATCTTATCGGATGCCGCTTTTCCAAAGCACTGAACCGGTTTTCTGGGGTCAACAGTTTCAGGCGTATCAATTCCTAAAAGCCTGATACTTTCATTTTTGCCGCGGATAATTGCTGTAATTGTATCTCCATCGGTAACTTTTATTACCTTGAACAGTTTCTTTTTATCCATCTCGTTTTCGGTATATGAAAACGCGGATTTAGGATAAAAAGCGGAAAGAAAAAGCAGGGAAAAAAGAGCAAAAATGAGTAATGTTTTCATTTGCTAAGCTTATTTATGCAAAGATACTCTTTTGAGGTTAAGAAGTCAAGGCTATTAGGATTGTGGATTTCTGCTATAATTTACTCAATGACGGCAAGGGAAATTATTGACATTTATATAAGCTTTTTTGAAAAGCGCGGACATAAGCGGATTGCTAATTCTCCGCTTGTACCTGAAAATGACCCGACTACTCTTTTTACCTCAAGCGGCATGCAGCCTCTTATTACTTATTTATTGGGAGAGCCTCATCCATCCGGCAATAGACTTGTAAACGTCCAGAATAGCTTTAGAGCACAAGACATAGAGGAAGTTGGAGACAACCGTCACACAACTTTTTTTCGGATGCTTGGCAACTGGAGCTTAGGCGATCCTGCCTCGCCTGGCGAAAATGCGAGTCAAGGCGGGTATTTCAAGAGTGAGGAAATCCCTTGGCTTTGGGAGCTTTTAACAAAAGAATTTGGCCTTCCCAAAGAAAAACTTTTTATTAGCGTATTTTATGGCGATACCGATAATGGGATCCCCTATGACAAAGAGGCTTATGATATTTGGTCGGAAGTTCTAAAAGAATCCTTCGGCTCACCTCAGGATAGCAGAATTTTTGCGGGTGGAGTGGATAAGAATTGGTGGAGTAGGAGCGGTATTCCTGACAATATGCCTATTGGTGAGCCCGGCGGCCCGGATACCGAAGTTTACTACAGGTTTGATGAGCTAGAGCATGATGAAAAATGCGAAGGCGATAGTCCAGTTTTATGCGAATGTGGGAAATATCTGGAAATTGCCAACTCGGTTTTCATGCAATACCGAAAAGTTAAAGAGGGAGTTGAGGAATTGCCGCAGAGAAACGTTGACTACGGAGGCGGAATCGAAAGACTTTTGGCCGCAGTTGAAAATAAAAGCGATATGTTTGAGACTTCTTTATTTTCCCCGATTATAAAAGCTATTGAGGATGAAAGCGGAAAAAGTTACAAAGAGTATCAAAAAGAAATGCAGATTATTTCGGATCATCTTACGGCAAGTATTTTTATAGCTTCCGCCGGAGTTTTACCATCTAATAAAGAACGCGGATATATTTTAAGAAGGCTTTTAAGAAGGGCTTTTGATAATTTTTATCTGCTAGAGGGAGATAATGTTTCTTATGTTTTAGAAAAAATTGTTGAACAGTATTCCAAAACCGATGAAATCTTAAAAGAAAAATACGAAGAAATAAAATTATCAATTTTAGAAGAAGAAGCTAGATATAAAAATGTCAGAAAAGTAGCAGCTGATTTTATTATCAAAAAATATCCTTCGGCAAGCTCAGGACAAGTTACAGATGATAGCGCCGCGCCGGTCAGAGAAATTTCAGCCGATGATGCCTATACTCTTTATTCAACCCACGGTCTTTCCCCAACCCAAATAAAAAGCTTAGGCTATGTTTTTAACGAACAGGAATTTGCAGAAAAAATGAAAGAGCATAAAGATCTTTCCCGAAGCGCCTCAAACGGAATGTTTAAAGGAGGTTTGGCGGATACAAGTGAACAAACAATTATGGGGCACACTGCAACTCATCTTTTACATCAAGCTTTGCGGGATGTTTTAGGCAATCAACTGCACCAAACAGGCAGTAATATTACAACGGAACGGATAAGGTTTGATTTTAATTACGACAAAAGCTTAACTGCCGAAGAATTAAAAAAAGTGGAGGATATTGTAAATAAAAAGATTGAGGGAAACTTACCCGTGCATTTTGAAATAATGCCTTTGCAAAAAGCTAAAGATTTGGGTGCAATCGGACTATTTGATGATAAATATGCTAAAGATGTAAAAGTATATTTTATAGGAGATTATTCAAAAGAATTCTGCGGAGGTCCGCATGTTGATTTTACAGGCAGCCTTAAAAGGTTTAGAATATTAAAACAGGACAATATCGGACATGGACAAAGGCGGATTTACTCGGTCGTAAATAAATAATATGAAATTACCCATACTCCCATTTTTAGAGAAAAAAGGAAAACCGGAATATTTCCTGGCGCTTATCTTAAGAAACGAGAAAGCAAATGCCGTAATCCTTGAGCAAATTGCCGATAAACTGCGCATCGCCGCAGAGCACGAAGAGCCTTTTGAAGATTCAATCGAAATGGCAACAACCGAAGACTTTTTAAACGTTTTGGATAAGGCAATTTCGGGAGCGGAAGAAGATTTGCCTGCAAATGTTGAAACGGAAAAAACAATTTTCGGATTAAAAGGGAGTTGGATACAAGATAATAAAATAAAACAACAGTATCTTGATAAGCTTAAGCACGCCTGCAAAGAATTAGCCCTAACGCCTATTGGATTTTTAGTTCTTAACGAGGCAATTATCTCTCTTATACAAAAAGACGAAGGCGCCCCTATTACCGCACTTTTAGCCGAGATAGGAAAAAAACATATTACGGTCTCTTTTGTTAAAGCCGGAAAGATTTTGGAAAGCAAAAGTTCGGAAATTCATCAATCGGCTTCCTACACCGTTGACACTCTTTTAAAACACTTTGAAACTCCGGAAATTTTACCATCCCGGCTTATAATTTTTGATGCAAACGAATCTCTTGTTCAAGAATTTATAAGCCATACGTGGAGCAAAAGTTTGTCATTTTTACATTTACCTCAAATTGTAAGCCTTAATTTAAACTTTGATGCAAACGCCATGCTTATTGGGGCCGCAGGACAAATGGGACTTGGAGTTATTCAGGGATATAACAATAAGAAGCTGCCCGGAGAAGGGATTCCCGAATTTGGAACTAAAGAATTTTCTGCCGAAACAATTGAAAAAGCATTGCATAAAGAAGACGTAGTTACGGAACAAATGGAAAAAGAGGCTCCGACAAAAGATGGCAATATTGAACAATTGGATAACGCTGTAGCTTCGGAGTTTTTCGGTTTTATAACTGATGAGGATATTGCCAAATCGCCTATTCCCCCGCCTGCACCCCTACAGCAAGCTGCAGGAGAAAAAATTGAAGAGATTCCGGAAAATATAATGCTTAAGGAAGAAGAGCAATTGGTTCCCGTAAAAACAATGATGGTTTGGCCGAAATTAAAATCCGTTTTAGGAAAAATTTTCAATATAATTAAGAAAAATTCCTTTAAAAAAACGTCTGCTTCTCTCTTTACAGATTTTAAAGGAAAAAAGGTTATTTTTATTCCGGCTGCAATTGCTGTTTTATTAATACTGGGATTTTTATTGTTTATATTCGATTCCAGCGCTACTGTTATTTTAAATGTTAAACCTGATATTTCCGAAAAAAATCAAAGCGTAACATTTTCTACAACAGCCGCAACCGATGTAAAGAATAATATTATCGCAGCCGAATTTGTTTCGATTGACAAAGACGGTACGGTTGAAACCCCGGCAACCGGAACAAAAGCAATTGGAGACAAAGCAAAAGGAACCGTAACCATATTCAGCCAGCTATCCGATTCAAAAACTTTATCTAAGGGTACCGTTATAAAATCTCCCAACGGCCTAAGCTTTATTATAGACAGTAATGTTACGGTAAATTCTGTTGGCTCGCGCTCTGCGGATCAACCGGTAACTCCTTCAACCGTTAACGCAAACGTTTCGGCTTCTGACATCGGAAAAGAATTTAATTTACCGTCGGGAACAAAATTCACCATAGCGGGATTTGCAACCAGTGATTTGGTAGGCAAAAACGATAATCCTTTTTCCGGCGGAACAAAAAAAGAAATAACCGTTGTTTCGAAAGACGACGTTGCCAAACTTTTGACAGATCTCTCTAAAAAACTTGAGGACAAAGCCAAAAATGATATTCTAGAGAAACTTTCAGGAGACAGAGAAATGCTGCCTAATTTTGTTTCTGAAAACGTTGATAAAAAAGACTTTGACAAAAACGAAGGAGATGAGGCAAGTAAAGTAACATTAACCGGAACAGTTACTTATCAGGGGATTTCTTACGATAAAAACGACATCGTAACGCTTGCTCTTAATCTTTTTGATTCTAAAGACGTAACTATAAATAAAGATAATTTAAACGTGCTCGCTAAAGACATTAAGGTCAACAAGGAGAAGGTTGATGCAAATCTTAATATTCAAGCGCTTCTTTTGCCAAAAGTTGATGACGGAACGCTGACAAGACAAATTGCCGGACAACCAACTGCTAAGGCGGAAAGTATTCTCTCCGGATTAACACATGTCTCAAGCGTCTCGATTACTATTTCCCCAAGCCTGCCGTTTGTGTCAAAAAATCTGCCAAGAAATTCAAGGAATATAAAAATTGTGATAAAACTTAATGGGTAAATATTACTACACCAAAGCCGGGAAAAAAATTAAAAAGACTGTCCGCTTATTAAGCCTCTTAATAGTAATTATTGGAATAAGTGTCGGCGGTTACGTTTTCTTTCCTTTTCTCTCCTGGCAAATTTATTTTGCGCCCGTATTTGCATCTCAAGACATTGCCGTTCCAATTCCGCAAATAAATATTGTAAACAGTAACACTATCGGTAGTCTTATATCTCAAGCGTCCAATAATTTAACCGGCGTTGATTACTCAAACGCGGGAAATTGGTTTCCGGATTTTAAATTTCAAAAAGGAAAACCGAAAATAGATACTTACACGATGTCTATTCCAAAACTTAATATAAAAGATGCCGTAGTTTCGGCAACCAGTAATGATCTTACTAAGTACTTGGTTAATTTTGGCGGTACCGCACTGCCTCCGGACAAAGGCAATGCCGTAGTTTTTGGGCACTCCACCCTACCACAGCTTTTTGACCCGAAAAATTACAGAACTATATTTGCTACGGCTTATAGGCTTAAGGTTGGAGACGAGTTATTTACTAATGTTTCCGGAGTAACTTACAAATACAGAATTTATAATATTACCGTCGTTGACCCTGACGATACGTCTGTTTTAGAACAGGACTACTCCGACAGCTTTTTAACTCTTATAACCTGCACTCCTCCGGGAACAACCTGGAAAAGACTGATTATAAGATCGAGGCTTGAGGCAATGTAAGCTATGGAAGAAAACAGAATTAAAATATTTCTTATTCAAGTTTGGCCAACCGTTTACAAAATAATAAATAACGTTTTTTATTTTTTGATTCATTTGATAAAAAACACTGTTTCCCTGGCAATTAAACAAATAAGAGACCTCTGAAATTATGGAAGAAAAAAACCTTGCGATAAACGCTATAAGAAAAAAATTAATTGGGAAAAAATTAAATTATAAAGAAATTTATGCCATCATGGATCAAATTTCCAAGGATAAATTTGGAGACGTTTTAACCACCTATTTTGCCGCATCCGGTTATTCAAAAGGATTTAGCAACGAGGAGTTGTTTTATTTAACCCGCGCTATGGTAAAAACAGGGGAACAGCTTCATTTTAAAGGTATTGTTGCGGATAAACATTCCATAGGCGGAGTCCCCGGCACCCGCACCACTCCGGTTGTAGTTTCTATTGTTGCCGCCGCAGGATTTAAAATTCCCAAAAGCTCATCCCGCGCAATTACAACTCCCGACGGCACCGCAGACGATATGGAAATCTTAGCACCTGTTGATTTAACTAAAGAGCAGATTTATAAAGTGGTTGAAAAAACCAACGGCTGTATTGTTTGGGGGGGAAGCTTTAATATAGCGCCTGCCGATGACATATTAATTCAAGTTGAAAGACCATTGCTTTTTGAAAGCTACGATAAAGTTTTGGTTTCGATTATGGCCAAAAAAGTTGCATTTGGATCAAATCATGTGGTTATTGATTTACCATACGGGGAAATGGTAAAAGTACATAATTTAAAAGATGCACAAATTTTAAAAGATAAATTTATATTCCTGGCAAAAAAATTCAAAATGAAAATTAAAGTCTTAGTACATAGGACTGACGAGCCTGCGGGACGCGGAATCGGGCCGGTTTTGGAAATGCGGGAATCCTTAAGAGTTCTGCAGCAAAAGCATGACCGCCCTTTGGACCTTGAAATAAGAAGCCTTAATTTAGCCGGAAGTCTTTTGGATTTATGCATTAAAGATTCAACGGAAAAGTTTAAAAACGACGTAAAGAAAAATTACGGTAATGCTTTTGGTCTTGCAACGGCACTTTTACAAAGCGGGCAGGCTTTTGAGAAATTTAAAGAGATAGTAATAGCCCAGGGTGGCAACTCGCATATAGACAGTGAAAAATTAAAAACCGGTAAGCATTCATATATGGTAAAGGCCGAAAGAAACGGAGAAGTTAAAAGCCTTAATAGCAAAAACATTACCGCCATTGCAAGAATACTTGGGGCTCCAATGCAAAAAGGCGCGGGAATATACTTAAACAAAAAGCTCCATAATAAAATCAATAAAAACGAAACCCTGTATACAATTTATAGCGAAAATGTGTATAATCTAAAGGAAGGCAGGGACTCTTTGGTAAACTTCCCTATCTTCAACTATTAGTTAATATAGATAATATGAAAAAATTAATTATTGTAGTCGGATTATTACTAATATCGTCCGCCGCAACCTTACTTTGGTGGAAAAACGGACTTTCTCCGGCAAGTAAAGACAAAGCTCCTGTAATATTTGTAGTCAGACAAGGCGAAGGAGTAAGAGAAATTGCAAATCGGTTAAAAACGCAAGGAATTATTCGCGATCCAATTGTATTTTTTCTATTTACGAGAATCCAAGGCCTGGACAAACAAATTCAAGCCGGAGACTTCCGTATAAATCCGTCGATGACAGCTCCGGAAATAGCTAATAGCTTAACTCACGGAACTTTGGATATTTGGATAACAATTCCCGAAGGGCAAAGGGCTTTGGAAATAGCTCAAAACCTAAAAAACAAGCTGCCGGAATATAAAGACTCTTGGAACGATGAACTCGTAAAATACGAGGGCTATCTATTTCCCGATACTTATCTTATTCCAAGAGATGCCGATATAAATTTTATAATTAATCTTCTGAAAAACAATTTTGAGAATAAATACTCCACCCTTGACGCTCCTCAAAATGGATTAACCCAAAATCAAGTTGTAATTATAGCCTCTATGATAGAGAGGGAAGCAAAAAATGCACAAGACAGACCGTTAGTCGCCAGTGTTATATTAAATAGATTCGATATTGGTATGAAACTTGATATTGATGCAACTCTTCAGTATGCACTTGGTTACCAAGCCGACGAAAAAAGATGGTGGAAACAAGGCCTAACAAATAACGATAAACTAATTGAATCTCCATATAATACTTATAAAGTTGTCGGTTTACCTCCAACTCCAATTTCCAATCCCGGCTTGGCAAGCTTGAATGCCGTAATAAATCCTGCAAAAACAAACTATCTTTTTTATATGACAGACGGCAATGGAATAAATCATTACGCGGAAACCAATAGCCAGCACAACGAGAATATTAAAAAATTTGGATTATAAATTTCTTATCTTGAAGATTTTCTGAAAAATCTTTTTTTAGAGGCTACTTTTACTTCTTCAGGCGCTTCTTCTTTTAACTCTCCATTTGTCGGTTTATGATTGGTAGAAACTTCTTGTGCTTCTTCCAAAGATTCATCTTCGTATTCGCCCAAATCAACTTCTTCCAATATTTCCGTTAACCCTTCCAAGCCTTCTTCGGAAATCTTTTTAAGTAGTTTTTTTCCTGTTTTCGTTCCAAATAAAAACACGGCGCCCCCACCTATTATTAGGCCTAAAATGAATCCGTTGGAAAATCTGCCGTTATTCATAATTTAATTTATTATTTTGGAGATTTTTTCTTTTTTAAATTTAAAATGTTTGCAATAGTCGCTCCTGTTTTTACTCCCATTACTAAGGTTGATAAAGTTGAGATTGGTGCGGAAACGCTTTCGGTAATTACCCCCGTATCATCTAGGACTTTATTTGCTTTTGCCACCGTTTGCCTTAACTCTCTGAGGATAAAAAATACCTGAATTCCAAGAATTAGAAGTAAAACTGCCAGGACTATAATTATCAAAAAAAGTACTGTTTGGGCAGGGTCTATCATAGTATAGATAACTTATATCAATTACAGATTTATGTCAAGAGCCAGGTTTAATTTCTATGTTTCTTTTTAAAATCGTTTCTTTGCCAAATTTATTTAGTACTCTAACCGTAATCGTTTTTTTACCCGGAAATACATTAATAACTTTTGTAAAAACCCCATTACCGTCTACTGAAACTGAAAAGTTATCCACAAAAACGGTAGCGTTTGGGTCTGTTTTTCCAATAACGGTAACGGCATTCGAAGAGATGACTGCCTTTTCTTTAGGCGCTGATACAGAAAGCACAGGATTAGTTAAAGCACCTCTATATTGAAACAAAATATATCCTATTAGAACTAGTAAAACTAAAAAAAATAAAAATAAGCTTTGCCCTGATTTAAACCTGGAAAGCGAGAAGTCTTTTGTTTTGGTAAATCCAAGAGGTAAAACTTTTATTGCTTTTTCTTCGTCAAACTCTCTTCTAAAAAGTGCCAGGGTTTCTTTCTCGGGCATATTAAGAAACCTTGCATAGTTTCTAACAAAGCCTTGCGTATAAGTTACCGGGGGAAGTTTTTCGTATTCTCCTTTTTCTATTGCCTCAAGAAAAGAAACTTTTATTTTTGTGCCTTGAGACACGCTTTCCAAAGTTAATTTTTTTTGCAAACGCGCTTCCTGAAATTTTTGTCCGACTTTTATCATAAAACAAACGAGGCATTACGAGTTCTGGCTTAAATTATTAATCATTTCTTCGGCGTTTCTTACTAAAACGTCTCTTGGCTTAGAACCTTCCGCGTGTCCTACAACTTGAGCCTCTTCAAGTTGGTCTAAGATGCGCGCGGCTCTTGAATACCCAATCGAAAGCCTTCTTTGCAAAAGCGACGCCGAAGCCCTATCGTACTGACAAACTATTCTTATTGCCTCAAGAAACAAAGCGTCTCTTCCGCTTGAATCGGTATATGGCAAATTTCCTTTTTTAAGAACAAGAGGCGCCGAGGTTACTTCCTCCGTATATTCAACAGCCGGAGCTTTGGATTTTAGATAATCAACAAGACCCTTTACTTCCTTTTCCGATATAAACGCTCCCTGTATGCGGGTTGGTTTTGCCTGATCCGGCGGGATATATAACATATCTCCGCGTCCTAAAAGTTTTTCAGCGCCCGGGGAATCAATAATTACACGGGAGTCAATCATCGAGGAAACATTAAACGCAATTCTGCAGGGAATGTTTGCTTTAATAAGACCCGTTATAACATCAACTGATGGCCTTTGGGTTGAAACAACAATATGAATCCCCGTTGCCCTTGCCATCTGTGCCAAGCGGGCAATGGCATCTTCAACCTCAACGGGAGCAAAGGCCATTAAATCGGCAAGTTCATCTATAAATATAACTATGTAAGGAATCGTCTGAAAACCGGCCAATTCGTTGTAGGAATCAATGTTTTTTACTCCCCTTTCCGCAAAAGTTTTGTACCTTCTGTCCATTTCATCCATTGCCCATTTCAAAGACGCTAAAATTTTCTCAACTTCAACAATAACAGGCGTCATTAAATGAGGTATACCATTATAGCCTGTTAGCTCAACCCGTTTAGGATCAATCAAAATAAGTTTTACTTCCTCGGGAGATGCTCTAAACAAAAGTGAGGAAATAAAAGAATTAATAAGAACGGATTTTCCCGAACCCGTTGTTCCGGCAACCAAAACATGCGGCATTTTTGCGATATCCACAACAACAGGGGCTCCGGAAACATCCAAACCCAAAGACACAACAAGTTTTGATTTATTTTTCTTCATAACATCCGAGCTCAACATAGTCTTAAGCGTAACTACCTCTAAGCTTCTGTTTGGAATTTCAATGCCAACGAGGTTTCTTCCGGGAATGGGAGCTTCAATCCTAATCTGGCCTGTAGGAGCTTCCGTTGCCAAAGCTAAATCATTTGACAAAGACGTAATCTTTGAAACTTTGGTTCCCAAAGATAATTCCAACGCATATTGCGTAACTGCCGGACCAAGATTTACCTCAACAACTTTTGCCCCAATTCCAAAACTTTGCAGAGTTTTTTCTATAACCGCAGCTGTTTTCTTAATATCTCCCCGCTCTGCTTTTTGATTTGAAGTGTCGGAAAGAAGAGTTAAGGGCGGATATTCCCAAATAGCATTGTTTCCTAAAGTATTAATAACAAGTTTCTCGGCAATAAGAGTTTGGTCTTTTTTAAGAGGTGCAGGATTAACTATTTTTAGATCTTTATTCTGACTATTTCTGCCAAATTCCTTCTCCATTCCCTTTATGGTCATCTGCTTATTGCCAAAGTCCGGAGATTTTTTTGTTTTGAAAAACGAAATAAATTTATTAGGAATAAATCTTCTTACATTTTCCGCTATCCCACTTATAAGAGTGGCTAACTCGTCTATTGAGGTATCAAAAAAAACAACAAGTCCTATTAAAATTCCGGATATGTAAACCAAACTCGCTCCCAATTCTGTTAGAATATCCGCTAAAATTCCATAAAGTCTGCCTCCGACAACTCCCCCTTTAAAAAGTCCAAGTATTGAGATAAAAAACAGCAAAAATCCTACAGCAACGTTAGGACGCGATATAAAGATTTTAAGTCTTAAGAAGAAAAATCCAAGTAAAATTAAAGCAAGCGGAAAAAGAGGGGAAAACAAGCCAAAATACCCGTTAAGTAAATCATTTACGGCGATAAAAGATGAGCCGTTTCTGGAGAAAGAGAGTAAGAGTAAAAGACCGCCTAGAATAAGGCCAAAAGCAAAAATAGAATAAACTGTGTTTTTCTTGAGCTTAAGCTTAAATTTATTCTTCCTATAATGCTTTCTTCTAGCCATACAAACTATTATAGCCACTTTTCACAGCCACTACAAGTTCGGAGAAGTCAATTGTCCCTAATGGATACCATTCAATTTATTAGCTAAGGAGTCTTGCTCCTCGCTTAATAATTTATCAGTTACACGCATATACTTATCTTGTTCTGAAGTTAACCACTGATTGTTTTCCATTTTTACGACAATTCCTTCTATCATGGAGATCCTTTGAGAAATAATATCGTTTATTCTGTCAACATCGGATTTATTCTTGTTATAAATAGGTGCATATTGTTTTAAACCCTGCCAACCTGATTGAATATTTTTTAATCCACTCAAAGCTTTTTCCCAAGATTCAATTAGATCTTTTGCATAATTTGGCGGAACATATCCTGCAAAATGTTGAATTATTACTTGCGTTGGACAATTGTTAATTTTTCCTTCCACCTCTGATATTCCAATCTCTTGAAAATCATTTTTCAATAAAAACTTCTTCCAGGCTGGAGATTCAAAATAATACTCGATAAGCTCTTCCGATTCATAGTAGCCTTGCACAAATGCTTCGTTCCAGACAATATTGGAATATCCCGCCTCCTGCATTGCTTTTTTCATAGTATACCCACTCCTAGTAGCTTCATAAGAGAAATCATCATATTTTAATATTATTTCTCCTCTAAGCTCTGCAGATTTTTCAAGTTTTGGCTGATATTTTAATAATTGATCTTTAACTTCTTTTCTTTTTGAATTAAGAAGCTCTAAGTACTTTTCTTTATCTATTTTTATTTTTGAAGCTTCGGCAAAATCTCTACTGGTATTCCTATAACTCTTATCCAAAATTCCTTTTTGATTTTCAATTGGAATCACATAGCTTATGTCTTTAAAATCAATAAGGCCAATCTCCCTTGAGTCTCCGCTTCCTTTCCTGTTATCTCCCATCGCAAACATTTTATGTGCCGGTATTTTAATAACATTACATTCTGAAAGAAAAGTTTCCGCAAAGGTTGAACGAGGCTTTGCAGTATATGGTTCTTCTAATGGTTTTCCGTTTAAATAGACTATGCCTCCCTTTAGTTCCAACGTATCTCCCGGAAGTGCGATTATTCTTTTTATGTAACCGCCGGATCTGCCGTATAACTGTTTAGTTATTTCGTTAGTTTTTTGATTTTGGAATAAAACTATATCTCCTCTTTTTAAATCTCTTCCAAAATATCGATTTCCAAATAATACTATTCCAGAGGGGTAAGAAATAAAATTTGCTGAAGCAACTATATCATCCGCTTTTTCAATAAGGGTGGGCTTACTACTTTTAGGAAATGTCGGGTACATCGAGCCTGTTCCTGCAATGGCTTCTGTAACTTGAGAATAACCTAACTCAGACAATATGAATTGTGATGTTAAAACTCCAAAGACTAAATATCCAGTAAACCATATCGGAAGTAAAAATAAAATAACAAACGAAACACTTATTAACTTAGGAAAATTTCCCTTTTTAAGAAGATTTAAATTAATGTTTTTATTTTTTACTAACCCAAATATTCTGAATAACCAAGAAATTAGAATATAGACAGGTAAAATAAACAATATCCCAATGAATAAGAAAACCTTAGCTAGTTTATTTTTTACTTTTCTTTTAGATACTAAAAAACATATTAAGCTTAGCACTCCAATAGAAAAAGAGAATAAGCCTAAAATGAAAAAGATAAGAAGTAGAATAAGGAAAAACTGGCTATTACCAAAAGCTGTATCTTGAATAACTCCTCTAAACCCATTTGTTGCCAAAGCGATACAAATGAAAAATCCCAAAATTGCTACTAACCATAATACAAAAGCAATGGTATAAATTTTAACCGATTTATTCTTCACAATAAATTTTATAAATTCCTTAACTATCTGAATTATATTACTAATAAGGGTTAAGAAGTCAAATTAATTAAACTTCGATAACGACCGGAAGGACCAGGGGGCGTTTGCGAAGAGTTTTAAAAATATTTTTCTCCGCAATTTCGGAAATTAATTTCCTAACATAAATCCAGTCATTCATTCTTTCCGGTTTCGCTAAAAATGTATTTTTAAGCTGGGCGCCTAAATTCTTAATTAACAAGGCACTTTCTTGGGACGAAAGACCGCGGGCTATAATCGAGGGCAAATCTACCATTTTACCCGTTCCCGAATCTACTTCCGCCATAACAATTACAATTCCGTCTTTAGCTATTTTTTGTCTGTCTATTAAAACAAAATGCTCTACTTCTTCTCCGGAAACTTGATCAAGGTATACATTTTTTAGCGGAACTTTTTTCCCATATGCAGAACTGTCTTTTGTAAAAATAATTTCCTGTCCATCTTCTACCAAAAGGATATCACGGTCTTCAAAGCCCTGTCTTTTGGCAAGTCCTTTGTAAGCCACCATTTGCCTATATGTTCCGCCAATAGGCAGTACTTTTTTCGGATTTACCAAAGACATCAAAAGCATTAAATCATTTGACGCGGCGTGTCCGGATACATGAAAATCACTTGAGACCTCGGAATAAACAACTCTTGCGCCTTTTTTTGAAATTGAATCTATTACATTGTTTACTGATATTTCGTTGCCGGGTATCGGGTCCGAGGAAAAAATTATAACATCATTTGGATTTATTTTAATTTCTTTGTTGTCGCCGTTGGCGATTCTGGAAAGAGCGGAGTTTTCCTGGCCTTGACTTCCTGCAACAATTAAAACAACTTGGCTGTCTTTATAATTTTTAAGCTGTTCAACGGAAATTTCCGAACCTTTATCTATTTTCATATAACCTAAATCAATAGCCACGTCTCTTACTTTGTAAAAGGAACGTCCGACAAAACAAACTTTTCGGCCAAACTTTTGTGCGGCTTTTATAGCCTGATTAAGCCGGGAGATATTTGAAGAATAAGTGGTGATTATAACTTTACCCTGGGCTTTAGCAATTTCTCTTTCAAAATTTTCCCCTAAAGCGCGCTCGGAAGGCGTATAGCCTTCTTTTTCCGAACGAAGACAGTCCGACATTAAAGATAAGACTCCTTCTTTTCCAACGGCTACTATTTTGTCAAACTCATTTTTTTTATTATCTGCAGGCGTTAAATCAAATTTAAAATCACTACCGTGATAAAAATTTCCAACCGGAGTTCTAATAAAAATATGCGACGTATCAGGAACCGAATGAGTAACTCTTATAAAAGACAAAGAAAAACTGCCTAAGATTAACGGTCCCCCGCCAAACTCAACCGGTTTTACCCTGCTACCAACTTCTAATTCTTTTAATTTTTCATTGGCCAGTGCGGCTGTCAAGGGAGTTCCGAAAACCGGAAATTGAGGAAGTTGCGGCAATACAAAAGGCAACGCTCCGATATGGTCCTCGTGTCCGTGAGTTAAAACTAAACCGACAATTTTCTTCTTATTTTGTAAAAGGTAGGAAATATCGGGAAGCAAAAGATCAACACCCAACATTGTTTCGTCGGCAAAGCCAATTCCGCAGTCAACAATTAAAACTTCATCTTTATATTCATAAAGATACATGTTTTTGGTGACGTTTGAAACTCCGCCCAAGGGAATAAAAGAAAGTTGTTCGTTATTCATAATTTATAAAGGCAAAAACTGTTTTATATTTTCACCTGTTATGTGCATGCTGCCGTCTTTTGCCATCTTTCCTTCAACAATAAGCCTCGCAACTCTTCTGCACATTGTTTCAATTGTTCTTTCAAGACTCCTAATCCCCGAGTCAAATCCCAAGGGCCTTATAATATTGGGCCATAAACTATCATCTATTACCAGCTGCCCGTCTGTTAACCCTGATGCTTTTCTTATTTTTGGGAATAAATATTCTCTTGCTATAACTTTTTTTTCTTCATCGGTGTATGAAGGCATTTGAATAATTTCCAGCCTATCCAAAACAGACGTTGAAATATTGGTTGTATTGTTTGCGGTTGCTATAAAAAGAACGTGGGATAAATCAAACGGATAATCAATGTAATGATCCGTAAATGCCATATTTTGTTCCGGATCCAAAAGCTCGACTAAAACTCCCATAATATCCGCTCTTGCCTGTTCACTGACTCTATCCATCTCATCCAAAAGTATTACACAATTTTTGCTTTGCGCATGAGCTAATTTTTTTATTACGAGGCCGGGCTCGGCGTCGGAAAAAGCTCTCGATTGCCCTCTTAAAGCAAGAGAATCGCCCATTCCGCCAAAAGGAATTCTTTCGAATTTTCTCCCCATGCTTTCTGCAATTGAATAAGCAAAAGTAGTTTTTCCCGTTCCCACTAAGCCAACAAGGCAAAGTATAGGGGCCCTTACAGCATCCTGTGAATTGTTTTGAAGATTTAAAATTAATGAAGAAAGGTATTCTAAAACGTCGTTTTTTACATTTTCCAAACCGTAATGATTTTTGTCTAAAGCTTTTTTTACCATGTTTAAATCCAAAATATCTTGCGTCTCTTTATTAAAAGGCAGGGACGAAACCCAATTTATGTAATTTGATATGCTCTCATAGTTAATAAACGTGCCCGTACCTGTTTTTAAACTTGCGCTTAAAATAGTAAGCATCGAATTTATTTTCTCCATTAAATCCGCAGGGAGTCCGGAGGACTTAATTTTTTCTTCTAATTTTTGCATTTGTGCTTCCAATGAAACAGAGGAATCCATATATATTTATAATAGCAGTTATTAGATACTAGTTACTAGATACTAGTAACTGATTAACTAATTTTGCCAGTTGCTAATGGCTAATAGTTAGTAGCGAGGTTTTCTATCTCTGTTGAATGCCGGTCTTTGACCCGGTCTTTTTGATCTCCAATCCGAGCTACCTCTTTCTCTTCTTAATTGCATTGATAACGGATGTTCCGAAGGAGTCGTTAGAACAGGAACAATTTTTTCATTTCCCGGCTCGGGTTTTTGAGCAACTTCTCCAAAAAGCATTGACAAGTTTATTCTGCCTTGATCATCTACCTCTGCCACTCTTACTTTTACTTTCTGTCCGATTGAAACGACATCGGATGGATTTTTAACAAATTCCGTAGACATTTTTGAAACATGAACCATTCCTTCTTTACCCGGTAAAAATTCTACGAATGCTCCGAATGGAAGGATTCTTTTAACTTCTGCTTCTTCAAAAACTTCTCCGACTGTTACCTCTCTTACTAGCCCCTTAACCCAGTCAACTGCTTTTTGCACTGATTCTTCCGAAACTCCGGAAATAGCAACCGAACCGTCGTCTTCGACTTCTACCGAAGCGCCGGTTGTGGCAATAATATTTTTAATTACTTTTCCTCCCGGCCCGATTAATTCACCTATTCTATCAACCGGAATCTTAACCATTTCAATTTTGGGAGCATATTGGGATAAAGATTCTCTGGGCTTAGGTAAAATTTTAAGCATAGTTTCTAAAATTTGAAGTCGGGCTGTTTTTGCTCTTTCTAAAATAGCTTTTATTTGCTCGATGGTAAGCCCTGGAATTTTAACATCTAACTGAATTGCAGTAATTCCCGCATCTGTTCCTGCAACTTTAAAATCCATATCACCTGAAAAATCTTCAAGTCCTATGATATCTGTTAAAAGTTCGTAATTTTTTTCATCAGACATCATTCCGATTGAAATACCGGCAACAGGTTTGCTAATCGGAACTCCGGCATCCATAAGTGCTAATGTTGAACCGCAAGTTGAAGCCATAGAGCTTGAACCATTTTGCGAGAGAACTTCCGAAACCACCCTAATTGTATATGGGAATTCATCTTGTTTTGGTATTACTGCGAGAAGAGCTTTTTCAGCTAAGGCTCCGTGTCCTTTTTCACGCCTGGAAGGACTGCCGACGCGTCCTGTTTGGCCAAAAGAATACGGAAGTCCTGAATAATGATGAATGTAGCGTTTTGTTTCTTCTCCTTCTGCGGATTCAATTAACTGTTCCATACGGGGCGAGCCTAAAGTAACAACTGATAAAGCCTGAGTAATTCCTCTTTGAAAAAGTGCGCTGCCATGAGTCCTTGGCAGAAGTCCAACTTCTGTAATTATTTCCCTGATTTCATCCATTTTCCTTCCATCAACTCTTTTTTTCTTTCCAAGCACATCTGCCCTTATCATTTTAAACATAACGTACTCAACTGCTTTTGCAATTACTTTTTTATCAAATTCTGAATCGGCGCTTGCCATTTTTGCGTCTTCGTAAATTTTTGCCACTAAATCTTCCGTTTCCGTACCGCTTCCTTCTTTATTTACGCGGGATTCAATAAGCGTGCCAACTTCGGTTTTATAAGATTTTTCAACAAGACTTATTGCTTCATTAAAAGAATTTTCTGTAGGAACTTCTAATTTTTTAACTCCGACCTTTTTAACCAAATCTTCAATTAAATCTATGATTTTGCTTGTTTCTTTGTGTGCTAATTCGACCGCTTCAACTAAAATATTTTCTGAAACCTGCATTGCTTCAGCTTCAATCATATTTGTTTTATCTTTTGATTGAGAAACAACTAAATCAAGCTCTGAATATTGTTGTTCTGATCCCGGGTTAATTATACAGGCTGACCCTCCGTTACCTGATTCTTTGACACAGCCGACTCTTACCGCTCCTATTGGTCCGTTCCATGGAATTTTTGATATTGCTAAGGCCGCTGAAACGGCATTCAAAGCCAATATATCGGGATCGTTTTCTCCATCAACCGATAAAACCGTAATAATAACCTGGACTTCGTTTTTAAATGCTTTAGGAAAAAGAGGGCGGATTGAACGGTCGATTAAACGTCCTGCAAGAACTGCTTCGTCAGATGGCTGGCCTTCACGCTTTACCCAACGGCTCCCTTTAATTTTTCCGCCTGCATATAATCTTTCTCCATATTCAACTGATAACGGGAAATAATCTAATTCTGTTTTTCCGCCTCCGACAACGGTAACTAAAACTACCGTGTCTCCAAGACGCGCTAAGATTGAGGACGTTGCTTGAAGCGCAAGATCTCCTGTTTCAAAGGTCAACTTTTTACCTGACAATTCTAGGGATACCGAGGTTTTTTTCATAATATCTAACTTGCCCGCCGACCAAGCGCTCTTTAGTCCGTGAACGAATAGTTCTTGAAAAGGACTAAAGTAAGCTTTGGCGGGTTAATCTTTAAGTCCAACTTTTTTCGCAATTCCCGAGGAACGTGCCTTGTCCACTTTTGCCAAAAAATTCATTAATCTTCTTCTCTTTGCAATCATAGACAAAAGTCCACGGCGGCTATGCGTGTCGTGAGCATGTAATTTAAGATGATCTGTTAAACGGGTTATTCTGGTAGTTAAAAGCGCAATCTGTACTTCGGGACTGCCGGTATCACCTTTAACAGTTTGAAATTCTTTTATTATGTCTTGTTTCTGGGAAGTACTAAGCGGCATACTTTATTAATTTTAAATTTGAAATTTTAAATTTTTAATTGATAGTGAGTATTATATCAGTTTTAGAAATCATTAGCAATGGTCTTTTAGAAGTTGGTTGAACCTTTATAGATTTTCGGGGCGAGCCAATCCTCGGGCGGGTTTTCGTTTGTGATTTCTTTTTCCGGTTCTTGTTTTTTAACTATTGGTTTTGAGACAAATTGATTTACCGGTGCGTCTTGATTTCGGCTTACGGGTTTTGGAAAAAATTGCTCCGTATTTACAGGCTCTGATTGCAATCTATTATTACCAACCCTTATGGCTCCGTTTTTCATAAGAATAGAGATCATCTCAAATGCCAAAGCGCTTGTTTTTACATCTTGAAAATTATTAGTTGCAGAGGATATTCCATGCATTAAATTTTGCGCAATATCGATGTCCATTTTTAAATTAAGGGACACAATTAAATTTGCAACTTGCTCGGAAATCGAAGAAAGCATGGGATAAACCATAATTACGTCTCCGAATCCCTGATTATCTGCCTTGTTATCAATATTGATAATCATTGTATCTTTTAAATCGGCAACGTTAAAAAGTTTTCCTAAATCTGAAAGTCTCGAAACGCCAACCACAAAAAGAAGACCCGGCGCGCCTTGAGATCTGGAAAACAGAACCTGGCTTTCTTCAAAAGAGAGACCTTTTTCGCCGGCTTTTACAACAATATTCAATAACCCGTTTTCCAGAGTATACGAAACTTTCTCTATCTCTCCCTCCTGATAGGGAAAAGAAACCGTCAAATCTCCAGATTTACCGGAAAGCGCAGTTTTAACCTTATCTATACCGACTAAAGACGACACTTCAACAAGCGGATTTTCAGGGGTTGCAATAGTTATTGATTTTCCTAAGTTTGTTAAAGCAAGATACAGCGCCAAAGCCGCGCCCATTTCGTCAAGCGTGGGGTTTTTAGCCGTAACTATTCCAATGCTGGAATTTTTTTCAATGGCATCGCCAATCTGCCTAAAGGTTGTATTATCCATTTAACGATGAGATATTAACACATCTCCTATAGTAAAGTCAAGGAAAGGAGAAAGTATTATGCCGGCTTCCTGGCCTTTTTCCGCTTTAGAAACTATTTCTTTACCCTGTCTTACAGAAGATATATTAGCTTCACCGATTGGTTCTTCCCCCCTCATAACTCTTACCCTATCACCCCTTGCTATTCTTCCTTCAGTTACAGCAATGCCTAAAACCTCTGTTTTTTCAAAAGGAAAACGGGCCAAAACTTTTGCCGTACCAAACACCTCTTCTTGCAAAGACAAGATCTTCCCATCCAAAAGATCTTGTATCTCATCCATCATTTCGTAAATAAGCAGATAATTCTTTACTATAACTTTTTCTGTTGCGGCCAGTTTAATAACTTCGGGCTTAATTTTTATGTTAAAACCCAAGATTATTGCTCCAACCGATTTTGCGAATAAGACGTCTGATGTTTCTATGTCACCTGTTTTTGTCATCGCGACTTTTATTCTTTCGGGCATTTTATTAACTATTGCTTCTAAGGTGCCTTGGGAATCCGCGCAAATAATAACCGACAAAACATTTGTATCTACGTATGTATCCGGTCCCAATTCTTTTACTTCTCCTTCTTGGGCTTCGGAAACAGGAATTTGAACAGGAAGTTCTTCGGCGGTTTTTTCGCTTTTTTTAAAAACGATTTCCCCGACTTGCGGGACTTTTTCAAATCCAAGAATTTCAACCGCGTCTCCTACCGTTGCCTTCGGGAGTCTTTGCCCAAAATCATTTATTATTGTTCTGACACGGCCGGAAACACTGTCGCAAACTATTTCATCACGCAAAAGAATAGTCCCGTTTTTAATAATAACCGTTGCTCTGGGGCCGGATTTTTGATCAAGCTTTGATTCTATAACTATTGCCGAAAAAGGATTGTTTGGAGAGAATTTGTAAAATCCCGAGTGTTTTTTCATATCAAAAACAAGCAAGATAAGTTCTAAAAGTTCTTTTATGTTTGTATTCGTTTTCGCGGAAACTTCAATTACGGGAACGTCTCCGCCGTAATTTTCTAAAAGTACTTCTTCTTTTAAAAGCTGTTGTTTGGTTTTTTCCGGATTTTTATTTGGATCGTCTGATTTTGTTAAAACTACAATAAAGGGGATTTTTGAATCTTTTAAGAGTTTTATGCTTTCTTGCGTTTGCGGCTTGACTCCGTCGATAGATGAAACAACCAAAAGGCCGATGTCTGCGGCCTGAACTCCCCTTGTTCTCATTAAAGAAAAAGCTTCGTGTCCGGGAGTATCAATAAATGTTATATTTCTTTTCTTTCCCTCGTGAGTTATTTCTACGGTTGATGCTCCAATTTTTTGCGTTATTCCGCCGTGCTCACGAATCGCAATGCTTGTTTTTCTTATTGTGTCTAAAAGAGTGGTTTTCCCGTGATCAACGTGGCCTAAAACTGCCACAACAGGAGGATAATTTATCTCATCTGAGCTTTGAGCATTTTTTTGTTTATTTTTTGCCATAAAGTTATTAAACTCGAATATCGAATTTCAAAACTCGAAACAATATTAAAATTCAAATGTCTTAAATTTCTAAACATAGATTTCGAATTTCGTGCTTCGGATTTCGAATTTTTTATTCATTACTTGTCTTATCTTCTTTGGTTTCTTTTACTTCTTTTTTGGCTGTTTTTACCACTTTTTTAGATTTTACTGCTTTTTTAGGTTTTGCTGTTTTCGTTGCCGTTTTTTTTATTTTTTTAGGTTTTTCTGTTTCTTCAACCGCTTCCTCTTTAACCTCTTCTGTTGAAGCTTCAACATCTAGAGATACTCCCTCTATTTCAATCCTGTAACCAGTTAATTTCGAGGCCAGGCGTACATTCTGACCATCTTTTCCTATTGCTAAAGAAAGTTCGTCTTCCGGGACCGTAACTCGGGCTAATTTTTCTTTTTCATCGACTTCCAATTTAATATTTTTTGCAGGAGAAAGAGCTTGAACAATATAATTTTTAGAATTTTCCTGCCATTGGATAATATCGATTTTTTCTAAACCCCCAAATTCCTGAATTATTGCCTGAATTCTTACCCCTTTTTGCCCAACACAGCTGCCAACGGGATCAATCCCTGATTGATTTGAATAAACCGCCACTTTACTTCGATTTCCCGGCTCTCTAACAATCTGTTTTATCTCAACTGCACCTTGAGAAACTTCGGGAACTTCCCTTTTAAATAAACCCTCTAAAAGACCGATGTGCGCCCTTGAAACAATTACTTCTTCTCCTTTTAGTCCTTCTTTAATTTCCGATAAATAAACAGCCAATCTTTGATTTAAATGGTATTTTTCGTTTGGAATTTGTTCATTTGAAGGCATTACCGCTTCTGCTTTGCCAATGTCTACAATAATATTTGGTCCTGCAAACCGCAAAACCATACCGTTTACAATGGTTCCAATTCTAAGTTTGTAATCTGAAATTATTGCTTCTTTTTCTTTTTCTCTTATTTTTTGCAAGATTACCTGTTTTGCCGTTTGTGCGGCGATTCTTCCAAATCCCGGCGGAGTAACGTCTTTATTTTTATTGAAAATTTTTGCCTCACCCGTATTCTCGTCTAAAGTAGCCGTATATTCTTCCAATTCCATTCCGGGATGGTCTTTTCTGTAAGCTGCCAAAATGGCGTTTTTTACCGTATCTAGAACAATAGCAGGATCAAGGCCTCTTTCGTTTGAGACCTGATTTAGCGCTAATGCGAACTCACTTCTTTGCATTGCCGGCATAATGTTGACTAGTATACCAGATTCGAGAGCCAGCTTCAACCCTGTTATAACTCGATTCTGATATAATTAAGCTGTCCAGATATTATGAATAACCTAGTAGAAGATGCTATAAAAACAATAAAAAATATTTTGTATATTAATATTGCTTCTATTACTCCTGAAGAAAAACCTTGGAATAGTCCAGTTTACTGTGCGTTTGATAAAGACCTAAATTTTTATTGGTTGTCTTGGAAATTAAATCAACATTCAGAAAATATCCGAAATAATCCGTTTGTATTTATCACAATATATGATTCAACTGTTCCGGCGGGTACTGGTTTTGGTGTTTATTTTGAAGGAAAAGCACATGAACTAAATAATCCAAAAGAGATCTTAGTAGGAACAATAGAAGTCTACAGAAGAGAAAAAAGAAAGCCTAGAGATGTAATACAATTTCTAAATAAATTCCCAAGAAGAGTCTATAAATTTATTCCTGAAAAAGTATGGGTAAACGGAGAAGGAGAGATTGATGGTAATTATATCGATAGCAGAACTGAACTCAATTTGGAAAAGTTAAAAGAAGCTTTAGCTAAAAAGTAGCGCAACAGATTGCAACACCTCTTCTTTCAATTCTGTTCAGGATTATGATGGCATTCCTTAAGCTTTATTTATCAAAATGCTATTTGAAGGATCGACGGAGATTGTGATTTTGTCGCCTCTAACAATTTCATCTTTGAGCATTTTTTGGGCGATTAAGTCTTCTACGTTATCCTGAATAAATCTTTTGAGAGGCCTTGCGCCGAATTCCTTATCGAACCCTTCTTGTGAGATTTTTTTAATGATATTATCGTCAAAATTAACTTCTATGTCTTTGTCTTTAAGGGTTTTTTGGAATTGAGCAAGCATTAATTTAATAATTTCCAGAACCTCTTTTTCCCCTAAAGGCTTAAACGCAACTATTTCATCAAACCTGTTTAAAAGTTCGGGTTTAAAAATCCCTTGTTTTTGCAAATAATCCAAGAGGTTGGTTTTGAATGCTTTATCGATTATTGAACCTTTTTGAATTTCTTCCCTGATAAATTCACTGCCCGCATTTGAAGTTGCAATTATAATTGTATTGCTAAAAGAGATTGTCCTTCCTTTGTTGTCTGTAAGTCTGCCGTCGTCTAAAACTTGCAGGAATAAATCTAAAATTTTAGGGTCTGCTTTTTCAAATTCATCTAAGAGAATCAAAGAAAACGGATTATCATAAACTTTTTCAATTTCCCCTTTTTCGCTTCCTTCCCCCGGTGTTGCGCCTAACAACCGTTTTATTCCTTCCTCTCCCTTGTACTCGCTCATATCAAACCTTAACATTGCGCTTTCCGATTTAAAATATATGGCAGAGAGTGCTTTTGCCGTTTCTGTTTTCCCAACTCCGGTTGGTCCTAGGAAAAGAAAAGAGATTGGTTTTTTTGACGTACTTAATCCTGTTCTTACCCTTCTTAACGCCTCCGAAACCGCAGAAACCGCCTCTTCCTGATTAACGATTCTCTTATGAATTTCGCTTTCCAGATTAAGCAGTAATTTTTTTTCTGCCGCTTTCGGCTGACCAACGGGGATATTGGTTTTTCTTTCAACTTGAGTTAAAATATCCTGCTCTTCGACAACCTTCTTGCCGGAAAGCTTAACGTTATTGGCAGTATCACTTAAAAGGTCAACCGCGGAACCCGGCAAAACTCTTTCCTTACTATATTTTGATGAAAATTCAAAAGCCGCAACGATTGCTTTGTAAGTTAAAGACACATTAAATTCTTTTTCCAGCCGAAAAGCTTTTTTAAAAAGCATGAGCAAAGCAAGATCTTTATCCGGCTCATCAAATTTTACAATTTCGAAAACGTCTAAAAGTGTATTCCTTGGTTCAATAAATTTTTTATAAACTTCCGGCGTTACCGTTCCGACAACCCTTAGCACTCCTTTTTCAAGATATGGAATAAGAGCGCCGGAAAGATCTATCGCAAAAGTAGAGCTACCCAAAATAACTTCGAAATTGGGAATATAAATTATAACGTTGCCGGCATGGGAAACCTCGGCAATAACCGAATCTAAACGTCCTTGCAAATCTCCTTGATTTGTTGTTCCGGCTAAAAATGCATCTACCATAAGCTGAAAGAATTTCTGATGATAAAGATTTCCCTTTAAATTTCCGGCAAAACTCTCGTAAGCTAAGGCCTCTATAAGCGATTCTTTTCCGCTCCCCGGCTCTCCCACCAAAATTGCGCTCGTTCCTTTATATAAAGCCTCTATTGTTTGACTTAGCTCTTCCTCTCTGCCTAAAAACATCGGCTTGCGGCTTAATGCTTGCGGGGTAAGATCAACCATATATTTCTTTGTTTCTATGGTCCAGCCAAAAACCCATTCTTCCGCCAAACCCTCTCCCGCAAAATTTGCTTTTATGGATTTTGGATTTTCTTCCGTCTCAAATCCCGTTCTTGCCCAATATAAAATATGTATCATCTCTTCTTTTTTAAGTTTTTTATTAAACAAAACTTTTGTTTTATCTTCGGTTAACAAAAAATATGCCGCAAAAATATCCATGGTTGTAACATATTTTCCCTTTAAAGCTTTTACCAATTCAAGTGCATAAGCGGCAACTTCTTTTTTATCAATTTCTATAAATTGAATCTCGTTAGACAAAATGTTCGCTTTTCTTAGCATAAAAGCAGTTTGAGGTTTTTTTGAAAGTTCTTTTATAATGTCTACAGTTTTACTTTTGCTTAAAAAAATACCAAGAATAGGAAGCGTAAGAGAATCGAGGGGATTTTTTGCTTCTGCTGCTTGAACTCTTGGCCGCATTTTTGCAATTTTAAATTCGAAAAATACCTCAAGCATCAAAATAACGGAGAAAGCAAAGACGGGAATTTTTGGAAATAAATGATTTAAAAATGAATAAGTGACAAAAGCGGAAAAAGCAAAAAGCAAAAAAAACCGAAAGATTTTTATCTCAACTTTCTCGTAAAAATAATAAATTTTGGCGTACAAATACATAATCTAGATAATTAATAGATAAACCGTTGCGAAAGGCCAGAGAAGAAAAGAGATTACAGCAACCAGTTCGATAATCAAAAGAAATAAAAATAAAACCAGATCTGCAAGAATTACAAAAGTTTTAATAAACATTCCCATTGCAATTGAAAAACCGACCAGCCCCTGCCTATATTCATTTTTCCACGGTTTAAAGTATGTTTTTACAAGAAGAGGGAGAGAAAAAAGCTGTAAGAACGCTTTGTTTAAAGAAAGAAAAAAAGAGAGTATTGAAGCAGGAGCTTCGATAAACCAGAATTTTAAAAAATTTAAGGGCAATAAAAATAAACCGGCCATAGGCAGTTTACCCTGTACCCAAAGTGGTTCAGGGTTTATTTAAGTGTAGATAATTGAGGAAAAAATTGCAATTAGTTGGGAGTGCATTTAAGAACGCACATTTGAATCGAAGCTTTTCCCGAATCGCAGGTTGCTTGGTCAAAAGTACAATTATATGTTGGGGCCGAAATTGGCGTTGGGGATGACGATGCGGCAGGCGTTGGGGATGGCGATGCGACAGGCGTTGGAGTAGGCGTTGGATTTGTGCCGTTTATGGTAATTACGGCGGGACTGGCAGAGGATAAAACGTTTTGATTGAAATAGTCCGATGAAGCTATGGAAAGAGCTTGCGATTGAGGTATGTTTACAGTTACTTTTGTTGCATCAGCGCCTGTTGGAGCAATTGCTTTAAAGGCAATCGTCGCAATTTTTGTTGATACTTGAATTACGTTTGCCGGTCCTCCTCCGACAGAAAGCGTAACCGAAATTGTTCCCGAACTATAAATCGGACCCTGTAAAACAACCGGAAAGGCAAGAACGTTTGGGCAAAACGCATCCGTAGGCCTTGCCGGGCAAATTGCCGGACCTGACGGCGCAATTTCAAGCTTAGTCGGATCATAATTTATGACTAATTGCGCAAAATCAACCTGATTTGTCCCGGGGTTAAGCGTTACGTCTAATTTTACAGTGTCATTAACAGTAACCGTTTGAGGGGTGGGGTTAAAACTAATGGTTGTGGATGGACTAACGTTAGTAACAGCTCCCGTTGGACAAGGTTTGTAATTAGGCAGAATATTATTTGTTATCCAAGCCTGTTCAACAGAATCAAATGCGCTGGGAGAACAACCGATAGCGCTCATTATGGTATTACCGGTTCCTCCGCTTACAAGATCACTCCTGTTAGACGTGCACGTTAGAGGAAAAGGGGCATATTGATTCTGATTGCCACAGCCTTGAAAAACACCCGTTGAACCCGCTCCCGTCCAAAAGGATTCTCCTTGCGGACTTGTTGAACAATTACTCGCCTGGTCGCTGGAGGTTATAGCCGCGTAATTCGAATCGCTCGTTACATACCTATCCCAGAGATAACCCACCGCATGTCCCTCAAGCTCATGGGCGGCGGCGGCAAAAGCCTGTCCGCTAACCGGTCCTGCATCCGCATATGCATAATTTGTGTAAATTATTACGTCCCCGCCGATGCCGTTTACAAGCCCGGCAATCCCGCCATCTACCGTTAAAGCGTTAGGATTATCAACTAAAACAATAAACTTCTGCGCACTAGGGAAATGCCTTAGACCTGCACTTTTAATTATTCCTGATAAATTATTCATGCAGGAAGTAATACCCGAACTGGCGCAGCCAAAATTTTGCGGAGCATCAACTTCCTGAAAATTAAAGATGCTCGGACTCACGTTATAGGGAGGCGTAGTATTATATAGGTTTTTTAGATAGGAAACATCAGATTTGAATTGGTCTGTATTTGTATAATTATCATTTATAAAAACCGTAGTAATAGGTCCGCAAGAAATACTAGACTGGGCGGCTTGGGCGCTTTGAATAAGGCTTGAAACAGTGGTTTTTGGAAGATTTATCTGTAAAACCGTATCGCTATTTCTTAATATAACTACTTTTACTCCGCCTGCCTGATAAGGAACGAATATAACGCTTTTAAGATCCGTTAGTACGGGCAAACGCCCCTCGGGAGCATTTAAGAAAACGCTGTAAAGTATTTTTTCGGTAATATTTACTTTTTGCTGAAAAATGACGTTTCCGTTTTTACCCAAAACCTGCAGTTTATAAGGAGAAAATAACGCATTTCTTTGGTCGGGAACCGTTTTCATGCTTACAACCGTTACCTTTTCAAGAGACAATTTTTTTGTATTGCTATTGTATGTTACGTCTATTTCCCAAGTTTTATCCGGTTGGGGAGAAACTTTACTATTTCTGGATATTAAAAAGATTGCCGATATAAAAAGAGTTAGGATCAATAACCCTGCAAGCAGAAGACTTTTTTTTCCTAATAAACTTGCAAATTTTGCTTTTACTTCCGCAAAGTTCATACTGGCGCGCTCGAACTTGACAAGTTATCCGGCTGCATTTGCGTCTCCTGTCCACCCGGCACAGGCGCTGATACTTGAGGCTCTGTAGGATTTTGCCCTATTGCGGAATGTATTCCGTTTGTATTTTCCGGAATTTCTCCATTAGAAGCAATTTCTTGAGGCGCAACTTGAACGGATTTTGTAAAAGTGAATTCGTCTTTTTTCGCATCAAAACCCACAAGAATTTTATCTCCTTTTACATAAGTTTTATTAATAATTAAAACGGCTATTGGATTCTCAATCCCGGTTTGGATAAGTCTTCTTAAGGGTCTTGCGCCGTATTGAGGATCATAGCCTTCTTTTGCAAGCTGGACTAAGCCTTGTTCCGAAATTTCCAAATCAATTTCCTGGGCAAGCAGCAATTTCCTGGTTGCTTCAATTCCCAATTTGGCAACAGCCATCATATCTTTTTGAGCGAGAGGCTCAAAAATTATAATTCCGTCAAAACGGTTTAACAGTTCCGGCTTAAAAAACCTTTTTAGTTCGCCAACGAGAATTTTTGAAAGTTCGTCAAATTTTTTCTTTTCTAACTCTTCATTTTTAACGCCTGTTTTTTGTTCATCAGCCAAGTTTTGAGAAAGCTGCTGCTGGATTAACGCGCTTCCAATATTTGAAGTCGCTATTATAATTGTATTTTTGAATGAAATTGTATTACCCTTATTATCCGTAAGCCTTCCATCCTCCAAAAGCTGGAGTAAAATGTTAAAAACGTCAGGATGCGCTTTTTCTATCTCATCCAAAAGAACAATTGAATAAGGTTTTATTCTAACCGCTTCTGTTAATTGTCCGCCTTCTTCATAACCGACATAGCCCGGAGGTGCGCCGATTAGCTTTGCCACTTCGTGTTTTTCCATATACTCGCTCATATCAAGCCTTATCATCGCCTCTTCTTTGCCAAAAAGAATCGAAGCCAGAGTTTTTGCGAGTTCTGTTTTTCCAACCCCGGTTGGACCTAGGAAAATAAACGAGGCAATAGGCCTATTAATGTTAGATAAACCTATTCGGCCACGCCTGACAGCTTCCGCAACGGTTGAAACCGCGGCCTCTTGGTCAATAAGTCTTTTATGAATAAATTCTTCCAGGTGTAAAAGTTTTTCGCTCTCGTTTTCGGTTAATTTGGTTATCGGAATTCCTGTCCAGCTCGAAACAATTTTTTGTATATCTTCTTCTCTTATTTGATTATCTTGTCTTTTGCCTTCGTTTTGCTCTAAACGGACTTGCGCCGCGGCCTCATCCAGCAAATCTACTGCCTTGTCGGGCAAGTATCTTTCGCCAATGTAGCGTTTGGAAAGAACTACGGAAGACTCAATCGCGTCGGGCAAAATAACAACCTTATGAAAAGCCTCATATTTCGGCTTTACCGCGTTAAGCATTCCTATTGCTGTCTCCTCATCAGGCTCCTCAACAACCACGGGCTGGAATCTTCTTTCAAAAGCTTTGTCTTTTTCAAAGTGTTTTCTATACTCCATTGTAGTTGTCGTGCCGATTAACTGAAGCTGTCCGCGGGCTAAAAACGGCTTAATAATATTTGACGCGTCCAGAGCGCCTTCGGTATCCCCTGCGCCAATCAGAGTGTGAATTTCGTCTATAAAAAGTATTATATTCCCGGAAATCTGGGTTTCCTTGATTACGCTTCTTAATCTTTCTTCAAATTCTCCTCTGTGCGACGCCCCTGCAATCATGGAAGACAAATCAAGCTGAATAATTTTTTTCTTTTCTAAATCCTTAGGCGCTTTGCCCGAAACTAATTCTTGAGCCAATCCTTCAACAATTGCGGTTTTTCCGACTCCTGCTTCGCCAATTATAACCGGGTTGTTTTTTGTTCTCCGCAAAAGTATATGCACCATTCTCTCAACCTCTTTATCTCTTCCAAAAATAGGGTCAAGCTCGTCGTTTTTTGCTGCTTGCGTTAAGTCAATTCCATACTCTTCCAGCGCCGATTTTTTGCCGTAAGTAAAGCTTGATGACTTGGAAAGCTCCGCCTCCACTTTTTCTTTTTCTAAGCCTTGGGATTGTAAAAAAGCGGCAACGGCAACGTTTTGTTCAAAAATAGCAACTAATAAATCCTCCGGGCTTATAAATTCAACCCCTCTTCCCTTAACCATTGCGTAAGCTTTTTCAAAAATCTGCTTTGAGGTATCGCTCAAAGTAGGATTTCCTTCAAAAGTTCCCATTTGTTCTTTTGCGGTAAGTTCTTTGGACAAAGCCGCAACGTCAATTGAAAATTTTCCTAAAAGCTGAAATATGTCTCCATCAAAAGTAAGACCAATTAAGAGTTGTTCGGGTTCTATAAATTCCTGTTTTATTCTCTTTACTTCTTTTTCCGCCTGGTTTAAGACAGCCGTTGTCCTCGTATCAAGATGGGAAAGAATTGATAAATCGGCCCTTAGAACCGGTTTCATAGAAGAACCTACCAGATCGTCGGTTGAAGGCCCCGGAAGCGGTTGATTAGAAACGGGAGGAGGAACCTGGTTTTGAACAGGAACTTGTGTATCTGAGCTTTCTGTATGCTTTTTACTTGTAAATAAATTTCCTAACATAGGCAGATAAATATATTATAGCAATTATTTTCAATTGCTGCCTTTATTTGCTTTAGAATCTTTGTCATCGCTTGGCGTTTCCTCATGAGCTGACATTTCACGAGGCTCTTCTGTTCTATGCTCCCTATTTAAAGTCGTGTCCTCTTCCTCTTCTTTTTTTGAAGATTCCGAATCAACAAACTTCGCAGCTTCAAGCTTTGCCTTTAAGTAAGCTATAACTTCCGTTTGCGAAAAACCGCCTATCAGAAGAAACGGAAGTATTGTTCCAACCGATTCCATTCCTTTTTTAACTTTTAAAGGATCCGCCGAAACAAGCAGATTAATCGTTTCCGTAATTTTATCTATGTCGGAATTTACCCATTGTTTCCTGTTTATATGTTTATTACCAGCCGTTTTTGGAGGTTCAAGTTTTTGATAATTTTCTACCCACATTTTTCTAACAGCTTCGTAATCGTCAAGGTTTACCGACTGAACCCTATTGACAACCGGAAAACTGTTTGCCGGAGCTTTTTTAATATCCACGATTCCCGCTTGAAGCAAAACTTCGCTCGCCAAGGAATTACCCCTATCCTTTGCCGCTTTTAGATTTTCTCTAACCTCATCTGTTGCGCCCAGCTTTCCTTTTCTGGTTGCCGCAAGAATTGAGGTTGCAACAGGATCTCCGTTTTTTTGCGCCTCAACAAGCTGTTGTTTAATTGTTGCATACTTCTGTTTTTCAACAGGGCCTGCAATATCGGGGTTCTCAATTCTTTCAAGGATATTGCCAAGCCTTATGATTTCCGCCTGCTTAATAATATCCACGATTCCTGCTTCCAATAAAACCTCGCTTGCTAAAGCATTGCCCTTTTCCTTTGCCTCTTTTAATTTTTTCTTAACCTCTTCGGTTGCGCCGACTCTTCCTTTTTTACTTGCCTCAAGAAGTACGGTTGCCGTCGGATCGCCGCTTTTTTCAGCCTCCACAAGCTTTTGTTTAATGGTAATATATTTCTGTTTTTCAACAGGGCCTGCAATATCGGGGTTCTCAATTCTTTCAAGGATATTGCCAAGTTTTGTTATTTCCTCTTGCTTACTAACAGTCGACGTAGTTGAGGATAAGGCATGGGACGTGACCAGGTTTGAACTCATATTTGAAACAGAAACCGCGTTTGCCGCTTCAAGAATTGTTTTTGCCAGATAATTTCCTTTTTGCCCTTCTGCGGCAAGCTTACCTTGAAGCGTTGCGTATTGCTGTTGTTCTACGGGCGTAGATAAAACGCTTGGGTTTGCAATTCTTTCCAAAACTTCATGCACTTTGGCAATTTCTTCGTGCTTTGAAATATCCGAAGACATAGCCGAAGTCTCGTATCTTGCAATATCCCTCATTGTCGGGACGGTAAGATTTGTAAGACGCAGTATTTCGCTGCTTCCCTCGGCCGAATGAAGGCTGGCTATTTGTGAGGATACCTGTGAAGATGCATGGGAAAAAACATTTGAAGACATGCTTTGGGTTTTTACTTCGGGTATTTCAATTTTAGGCGTAAACGGAATGCTTCTTGCCATGCCCGTAGGCTGCGACGGCAAAGACGGCTGCGGACCGGGGCTTCTATCTCTTCCCAAAAATGCCTGGCCGTTTGTTACAAGCTGTTTCATCCATATGTTTTCGCCCATCACAACAGAGTTAAAGTAGCTAAGGAATATCCTTAAAAGCAAAAACGGCAGGAGAATAACTACCCAAAGCATTAGAAGCGCGACAATATACAAAGCAAAAGAACTGCTGTTGCTTACGTTGTTAACTAAAGAAAGAGTTTGCCCCGGGCCGCCCAGCAGAATATTTATCGCGGTAGGATACACAACTCCCGAAGCAGTCGGGTCAAAATTAAACTTAAGCGGAACTCCGCTTCTCCATACGAAAACCAAGCCCGCTAAAAGTACGGAAAAAAGAGGGGCGTACAAAAGCCAGCGGAAAAACTCACCCACCCAAATTTTACCGGTGTTTCTGATTGGCGAGTAAAGCAAAAGCAATGGGAAAATCGGGGAAATTATAATAAAAAACCACAAAATTATTTTCCGAAGAAGCAAGACTCCAACCATTGCGTAATAGGTTACCGCCGTAAGTTTTACTAAAAGAAGCGAAATAAAAGCAGACTCATCGTATGCTGTGCCAAAGATTCTGTAACCTAAAAAGCTTTGATAATCAAAGCCTACGTATAAAAGGTTTCCCTGCCAAATAAAAGGGTGCGCGGCAACGGAAGCCGCATCCGGATTTTTAAGAAAAAAGCCTTGGATAACATCGGCTATCTGGTAAATAAATTGAACAAGAGCAAAGGAAAAAGTAATTAATAAAACTATCATGATAAATCTTGGGATAAAACGCACAATGGTAACGTTTCTGCCTCTTGTAACAATAAGAATAAAAGCGGTTACCAAGACAAAAATCGCAATAAACGCGTAAACAATGTTTCTTATTGTTGCCCAAAAACCGGCAAGAGGATTTTGCCCGCCGGCAACAAACGACCAATTGTAGTTTTGTAAAGTCCAATCCAGGAAAGATCCCGCTCTTGCTCCCATTTTTCCAACAAAAGTTACATCGGAATCAGAAACCCATGTTCCATCCGCAGGCGGAGCAGTAGCAGTGGGGGCTACGGCCGCCAAAGGGGCTTGAAGCGTCGTGTTTAAAGCAGGGAATGGGGTGTTTTGGGCAAAAGCCGGCGCCGAAGGCGCAGTAAAAAGTAAAAAGTAGAAAGTAGAAAGTATGACGACAAAGAATACCGCTAGCGAGGTAGGTTTTAGATACTTGATACTGAAATTGGGCAGTTTTTTCATCACGTTAGAAATAGTTTATCTATTTTAAAATTGTCTAAACATCTTCTTTTTGAGCTCATTAAATAAATATGGTTAATTTCATTTCTAACGTGATTCATATTACGAAAACCCGGGAATCTTTAGCACGTCAACTGCGATAATCTGGACAAATACAAATCCAAAAACTGCCAGAAGCAAACCTATAATTGCGTAAGTTATGTAGCTTTTGCCCTTGTTTAAATTCTGCGGATCTCCCCGGGAGGATAAAATAATATACCCCCCGTAAATAATAAATAAAACCGCGACTCCGCCGATTAATCCTAGTCCTATCCCGTAAAATTTTGCCACGAACCCAACCGGATCATTGGGAATACACCCCAAGTCCGTTGGAGTTTCTGTAGGCAAACAAATTATTGCCATAAATTAATCGTAGCATATAATTTTTCCTAAAACCAGCTTTTTTTGAGAACTGATGGACAGCATTATTTCACTTAATATTAAATGTGCAAACTAAAGGAAAGTGGTCGGAAACATCAACCTGCGGACAAGTATGGCTTACAATTTCTATGTTTTCGCTAACAAAAATCATATCTACAACGGCAGTTGCATATCCGGGATTTGTTTTTCTTTTCATGTTAAAAGTTGTTTTCAATTCGTCTTTAAATACATTTATAAATAATTTCTCTATATTATTAATTGTTTTGGTATTGGGTTTCACATTGAAATCTCCGGCAAGAATAACATTATCTTTGCCTTTTACTTGATCTAATATAATTTTGCTCATCCCAAGCCTTCTTTTATTATCGCCCCCGTCTAACCCCCAAATACCTTGAGTATTGAAAACATTAACTATTTGATTATTAATTTTTATCTCTGCGTGCTGAATTGTTCTTGGAAGGATAGGAAAATCCTGCGGCCTATTCTCGGAATATACCCCATAAGGTCTGTCATAAAATACGTCATCCGTAGCCACGATAGGAAAACGGGATAAGATTGCATTTCCCCTATCTACTTTTCCTTTTGTCGCTTCATCCATAAAGCATTTTGAGAAAAAAGAATATTTATAACCTAGCTCTTGCTTTAAAATCTCTATCGTTCTCTCATTTTTTGGTAGCTCGTCACCCAATCCATTAAATGCCTCCTGAAGTGTTAAGATGTCAGGATTTTCCTTAGAAAGAAAATCTATAGCGGAATCAAAAAGTTTTCCTCCAATCCAAATATTTAAGTTAACGAGTTTAAATATCACAAAAGAATTATATCAAATACCGTTTGGGGATAAATTTAATTTAAAGAGCAGTCTAAAACCAGCCGTGTTTTTTGGAGGATTCAAATTCCTTGAGGAGTTCTTTTTGGCGGGATGATAAATTTTTCGGAATTACGATTTTGATGCGCACATAATGGTCGCCTTTTCCCGAACCCCTAACGTGGACAATGCCTTTTCCCTTAAGCCTTATTATTGTATCGGGTTGAGTTCCCTGCGGAATTTTAAGTTTTACTTTTCCTTCAACCGTTTCCACGTTTATTTCTGTTCCAAGCGCCGCTTCCGGAAAGGACAATTGTTCTTCGGATATAACGTCGTAACCTTCTCTCTTAAATCTTTTATCAGGCGTCACATTTATAATAACGTCCGCGTCCCCAAATCTAATTCTTGAACCGTCGTCTACTCCCACGGGAATTTTTATAGTCTGTACTTTTCCGCCTAAATCAACTTTTTTCTGTGTTCCCTTAACCGCTTCCATAAAATCTATTCTCAAAGAATAAACTTCCCTGTGCTGTCTTCGGCCAAAAGGCGAAGCGCCGCCGAAAAACTGTTCAAAAATATCAAAAGGGTCGGAAAATCCGCCGAAATCAAACCCTCCCGGAGTTCCGCCGGTTGTATATGTATATGTAAAAGGTCCCTGTTCGCCTCCGAAACCTCCGAAAGGCCCGCCCTGTCCGAAAGGCCCCTGCCCGCCCGGACCGCCTTGATCAAAAGCCGCCGCTCCAAACTGGTCGTAAGTTTGTCTTTTTTGGGTGTCCGACAAAACTTCGTAAGCTTTAGTTACTTCTTTAAATTTTACGTCTGCTTCTTTAGTTTTGTTTTTATCCGGATGAAATTGCAAAGCCAGTTTTCTGTAGGCTTTTTTTATTTCATCGGCCGATGCCGACTTACTAACTCCCAAAACTTGATAAAAATCTTTATTGTCCGCCATAGCGTTATTATATTATAAAAGGCGCATTTTTGCGCCTCAATTTTAAATTTTAAATTTTAAATTTTAAATTAATTTACTACCTCTCCCTCAACGGGTTCATCTGCCTTTTTGTCGCCTGGTTTTTTCTCTCCGTCTGCCTCCGATTGAGCTTCTGAGCTCTGCTCTGATTGCTGATTGCTAGTTGCTGATTGCTTGTCTTTGTACATTGCCTCTCCTATTTTTTGCAAAGATTCCGAAAGCTCTTTGGTTTTTATTTCCAAATCTTCCTTAGAACCGCTGTCTAAAATACCTTTGAGTGCCGAAACTTTTTCTTCAACTTCCTTCCTTAAGTCTTCTGCAATTTTTTCTTTCGCATCATTAAGAGATTTTTCCGCTGTAAATATTAAACTGTCTGCCTGGTTTCTTGCCTCAACTTTGCCTTTTTTCTCGGCGTCCTCTGCCGCATGCGCTTCGGCCTCTTTGGTCATTTTCTCAACTTCTTCTTTGGTAAGGCCGGTTGAGCTGGTTATTTTAATACTTTGCTCTTTTCCGGTTGCCTTATCAGCGGCTTTTACATTTAAAATGCCGGATGCGTCAATATCAAAACTAACTTCAACTTGAGGAACGCCCCTTGGCGCCGGGGGAATTCCGTCCAGCACAAATCTTCCCAAAGATTTGTTGTCGGCTGCCATTGGCCTTTCACCCTGCAAAACGTTTATTTCAACCTGCGTCTGGTTATCGGCAGCGGTTGAAAATACTTGAGACTTTGAAGTTGGTATGGTTGTATTTTTGGAAATTAAAGGTGTAGAAACTGTTCCCAATGTTTCAATCCCCAAAGTTAAAGGCGTAACGTCTAAAAGCAAAACGTCTTTAACTTCTCCGCCCAAAACTCCGCCCTGAATTGCCGCCCCGACCGCAACTACCTCATCCGGATTTACCGATTTATTAGGCTCTTTGCCAAAAAATTTGGTAACTACCTCTAGGACCTTTGGCATCCTGGTCATTCCGCCGACCAAAACTATCTCGTTTATATCGGCAACTTTTACTTTTGCGTCTTTTAAGGCAATTTCTACCGGTTTTAAGGTTTTTTGGATAAGAGGGTCGACAATCTGTTCAAGCTTTGCCCGCGTTAAAGTCATTGTCAAATGCAGTGGGCCGTCTTTTCCCTGGGTTACAAACGGCTGGTTAATTTGCGCTTCTGTTGAGCTGGAAAGTTCAATTTTTGCTTTTTCCGCGGCTTCTCTTAATCTTTGCAAAGCCTGCGGGTCTTTTTTCAAATCAACCCCGTTTTCTTTTTTAAACTCTTCGGCTAAATAATCAATGATTGCCTGGTCAAAATCGTCTCCGCCCAAATGCGTATCTCCGTTGGTTGATTTTACTTCGTAAACTCCGTCTCCAAGCTCTAAGATGGAAATATCAAAAGTACCTCCCCCAAGATCATAAACCGCAATTGTATGGGCGTTTTTCTTATCAAGTCCGTAGGCAAGTGCCGCGGCTGTTGGCTCGTTGATGATACGGAGAACTTCAAGTCCGGCAATTTCTCCTGCCTGTTTTGTGGCCTGGCGCTGTGAATCGTCAAAATATGCGGGGACCGTAATAACCGCTTGTGTTACTTTTCCGCCCAAATAGGCTTCGGCATCGGCTTTAATTTTCTGCAGGATTTTTGCGGAAATTTCCTGCGGAGTAAACGTTCTTCCGTCAACCTCAACATCTGCCATTCCGTCTCTGCCTGATTTTATGGTGTACGGAAGCCATTTTATGTCAAATTGAACCGAAGTATCTGTGTATTTTCGACCCATTAATCTTTTGATTGAAAAAATGGTAGTTTTTGGCTTTAAAACAATTTGTCTTTTGGCAACGTCTCCCACTACATGATTAATCGGATCAACTACCGAAGGGATAATGTTTCGTCCTTCGGCGGAATGGATAATTTTGGGGTTTCCGCCCTCCATTACCGCAACCGCTGAATTTGTTGTTCCTAAATCAATTCCAATTATTTTTCCCATACTTTTATTATTTACTATCTACAATTTACTATTTACTATTTGCGACTACTTTTAATTTAATTGGTCAATCGTCAATAGTAAATGGTCAATTCTGTTGTTTTCCAACAACAACCTGTGCCGGTCTTAAAACCTGTCCAAAAAGAGTATAGCCACTTCTAACTTCTTCTATTACTCTACCTTCTTCTCCCTCAACTGTTCCCAAAGCCTCCATCAGCTTTGGATCAAATTTCGCACCTTTGAGGGGCTGCATTAATGTTACTCCCTCTTGTTTTAAAATTTGAATAAACTTCTGAATTGTCAACCCTAAACCATCGTCGTTCAGATGCTTTTGAGCCAAGAATAAATCGTCAAGAACTGGTAAAATCTTTAAAAGCAATTGCTTATTTGCTGTTTTTACCCAACTAGATTTTTCTTCAGCTATTCTTCTCTCAAGATTCTGGTAATCGGCTAATGCTCTTTTTAACTGGTTTTCAAGGTTCTTAAATTCGTTTTGTTTTTCTTCTGAAATTTTACTCTTCTCATTCTTCTTCATTATTATTTTATACTATTTCTGTCGTATTTAAAATTTAAAATTTAAAATTTAAAATTCCGCCTTCGGCAGCTACCATCCCTTAGCTATCTCTTCAATTAAATTTCCGAAATACCTGACTGTCGGCACTATGTAATTATAATTCAATCTGCTTGGACCTAAAACCCCGATTTCTCCTACCACGTGATTTGGCGAATGGTATTTCACAAAAACAAATCCGTATGGGCCGACTAATTTTGGCCCTAATTCGTCTTCTAATAGTATATGAATTTCTCCGTCATCTATTTCTCCGGAAAATATAGTCCGCAAGTAATCGCTCTCGTCAACAAAAGAGAGCAATCCTTTGGTTAAGTCTATGTCGAAAAACTCCGGCATGTCCAAAAGATTTGCGTATCCTGCGCAGAAAAAGTTTCCATCAGAAGTTGTGGTTACTGCCAAAGCTTTTGTTTTATCTGCCAAAGCTCTGGTTATTTGCTTTAAAAAAGCGTTTTCTTTATCCCTTAAATCCCAAACTTTTTCTTTTAAAGCGACTTCTTCCGTCACAGACAGCTCTTTTTCCTTCATTAACTGCTTGACGTAGAATTTCATTGCCATTGATGTCGGAACTCTTCCTGCCGAAATATGAGGCTTTTTTAAGTATCCTAAATCCGTAAGTCTTACCATTTCGTTTCTAATGGTTGCAGGAGAAGCGCCCATATTGTGCTTTTTTTCCAGCGTTTCCGAGCCAACGGGCTCTGCTGTTTCAATGTATTCCTCAATGAGGCTTTTTAAAATTTCAACCTGCCTTTGTGTTAAATCATGCATACTTTAAACAAACTCGAAATTAGAATATCGAAATCCGAAATATCGTTTTTTGAATTTTTCTTCTTTGTTTCGAGTTTCGAAATTCGTGCTTCGGATTTATAATTTGACGTAATCAAATTGAGCCTGTCCCGTACAAGTGCCCTTCTGGAACGCGAGGCTGTAAGCCTCCGGACAGAAGTAAACTCTGTATGGGATTAGCAGTAAGATACCACAACTGCCAACAATTTGTCAAGAAGTAAATTTTAATAAATTTACGACGAAGATCCTGAGTGTAATCGAAGGATCAAGCTCCTTTTCAATCAGGTCGCAGACCTTGAGGAGCACCGAAATACTGAGCTTACCGAATGTACTGAGCTTGCCAAACGGATCAAGAGGATAATTTAGGAAGTTTTTATTTTGTATTTCCTTTCTTTTTAAGTTAAAAAATGTCTTTCTTCGCTTTTTTACTATAAAATCCCAAACGACTCGCGCGTAATTTTAGGCACGCTTAGCCTCAAAAATTAGAAGTTGATTTTTAGAGTGCTAAGTGGTATGCTAAGAGAGTCGAGTTTCGTATTGTTTGTTCGGCTCTAGTAGAACGCCTTAGAAACGGGCTAGTAGGGCTAGGGTCGAACTAACAACGCGAAACCCTACAAAACCTCAGGCTGAGGTAGTTTCTAAAGCCAATTGATTAAATAGATAAATTTGGAAAATACCCGCCTTGCAGTTTTTGTAAGCGGGTTTTTTAGTACTTTAAAATTACGATTTTATACGGAGGGGTTAAGGGGCCCCGCTTGTCCGAATTTCTTGGTCGAGTAGCTGCTTTGAAATTCCCGGTCGAAAGACTGAGAAAGGAGGACTAAGACATGCTTTACGTAGTCTTATGCGAGATCTGCTTTAACCAAAAGAGACCCCGTATATATACGGAGTCTCAATGTCCACTTCACCAGAAGCGGAAGGTTGTAAGTTAAATCGCTAATCTCACTTAGCGTGGAAGGGGTCTCTTGCCTCTTCCGTTTAGAATCGTAAATTAAGCAGAGGTAAACATTCTATGGGCGGTATCTAGTCAGACGGCAGATTTAGTACTCTCGCCATGTAGGGTTTAATTCCCTTACCGTCCACGGTGTGTTTATCTCTATTGAAAATACAATTTTAAAGTCCAAAGAGGCAGTTTTAAAAAGAGTTGTCATTATACTACTTTTGCCTCAAAAATTCAAGCCCCTATGGATTTCTCCAATTTTCTATGTATTTATATAAATGTAAGCTTTTTGTCATTAGTATGTCAAGAAACCCTCTTGGCCTCAATGCTAGCCTCCCTAAGATACTAATTAGCCTCAACTTCTAACAATCTGTATCAAACCAGAGCAATTTCTTATGGGACAAGGAGGATATAAAGGTTTTACCTGCCGTTCCTACATATGTCCCGCAAGTTTTATTAAATTTACGACGAAGACCCTGAGCTTGTCGAAGGGTCAAGGGGTCTTTAAGAAATTGAATTAAATTTATTAATGTTGCTCTATAAACTCCTTTGATTTACTAAATATTCCAACTATTTTATTCCTAAACCAATTATTGTAGAAACACAGCTTGAATAAGATAAAGGAGACTATTATTATTAGAATAAATTTATAAAACCACTGTATTTCTAGAACAGAGATTAGACCAATTGATATTGTAATTAAAATACTGCATGCAATTGGAAAATAAGCCCAGCTTATCTCTCCTCTTTTAAGCTCCATATAATTTTATATCTAAGCCAATGATAATATTTTTGCAATTGAGTTATAAGAATCTGTAATTTGTTTAATAAGCTCGTCATAAAGTAAACTGAAGTTTCCATTCCTAAGGTTCAATCGCAACAAGGCACTATCTATTGTTTCTTTCTGTTTTTCTTTTGACGTTAAGTGTAAAAAGGAGATGCGTAGATCATAAAGTACAAAAAAAGGGGAAAGAAGTTTTGAGATATCATTTGATTGAAAATGAGTTTGAAGCAACAACTCTAATCTTTTTAAAGTACCTCGTGGAGCAGTTTTATCAACTTCTGTTAAAAGTTTTTCTAAGTTTGCAGAATTTAATGTTTCAATACAAAGTTTATTTAAATTATCTATTACATGCTTATTCTCTTTTTCCGTGAACACCGCAGGACGAATAATGATATTTATTAATTCTAATGATTCGTTGTCTAGATGGGAAGATTTTTCTGTAAAATGTTTTTCAAAAGCATTATGCATTCTTGACCACGCTTTTATTAATTCGTCCTCTGGTGTTAACTTCGTGAATTCAGCCTCAATTTGTGCGTCATAAAATTCACTTCCAATATCATGATCGGACATAATGTTTTCTGAACGTAAATAGTGTTGTTCTTCGTCTGGTAACCCGGAAATATCCCCTAACCACATAACAACCTTATTGCTTTTGTTTATTCCGAATGACACCATGTATTCTCTATTGCCCTTTTCAATCGTCCCATAAGTTTTGGAGGCAAACGATATATTGTATTCAGGCCAATTATAAAATTTTATCAAGACATTCTTATTGAAAAAAACAGGTGTTAAAAAACCATCGTTACCTTCTCGAATAAGACCAGGTATATAAAAATAATCATCAGGATCATAAATAAAATCTACTTTCCCAAAAACAAATCTTTTATCAATTTTTTGGCGCACGCTATGAAATTTAGTCTTACCTGTAGTCGAATTGTCTTCAAATATTTTTATCAAACTGATTCTACTACGATCTGGTAAATATTTCTGTTTACATTGAGGACACATGAGATAGGGTAAATTTTTAATTTCAATTTGCAAATTTTCGACTCTTTCATCAAAAACGTCGAAAACCAATGACATTCCATCCCCGCATTTAGGACAGTACAATCTTTGAGGTTTTAGACCTTCGGGATATAAATCTAAATATTTCATTTTAAAAACCACTTCATAGTTTTTATTGATAAGCTTTTTATAAGCTTAACTTTGGTAATGATAATTAAAGAAAACATTGTTATCAAAAAGCCAATTGTAAACGCTAGGCCAATAGATATAACTTTCAAAGAAATAATTAGAGATACAAATCCAAGAAAAATTGTAAAAATAACGCCAAGAAAAGTTAAGGCTTGAGAATCCCATTTCAAATTTTCTGGAGAAATGCTAACGCTTACTTTATCCGAAATATTAATATAATCTGAAACTGTTAAGGAAATATTCCTTCCGACCTTAGATAGATCGCTTTTACAATGAGGGCAGATTTTATCTTCTTGAGATAAACTACCGTTACAATTTTTGCAGAAATATAAGGGCTTCGACATGAATTAAAAAGATACTCTTTTGTGGGTGGGAAGTCAAATTATTTTTTCGGAGATATTATCTAGCTGGTGCTACAGCCGGCTTACGATTTGGTCTTAAATTAATAACAGGAGCATTATCTCTTATGCACCATGTTGCTTGAATCGGTTTTCCCGCAGCCGATAAAACAAAATATCCTTCAAAATCAAGCCCCTTTACAAGTTTGCTTGGATATCTCCTATGCTCCGTAGAAATTCCACCTGTCTGAACACATCTATTCAGCACGGTAACTTCACTAGGGTCAAAACCATATTGTGCCATAGCTTCTTCTCCTACGTCTTCAAGCTTTTTTCTTTCAAGAAAAGCGGTAACCGGTTCATGCACTCTGCTATCCGGGAAAATCTCTCCAAATTCACTATCGCCAATAGTAAAAAGGTGAAATCCAACTCTAGGTAGGCGGGATAGATGAAAGGGTTTTCTTACTTCCCTTACCAATTGCTCAATGCGAACCCTTATTCTTCTTCCGGCCTCATCTTCCGATATAAGAAGCGGCGCTTTACTTTCCGTTGACTGACCGTCTCCTACGCGAACTTCGAAGCGACTTGACATGCGCGTATATTATTATCTTGAAAATAAAAAGTCAAATTATTTATATATTCCGTGGGTACCGACTGAATAAAACCAAACCGTGTCTTTTCCGGCAAATTCAAAAATAATTCTGTTAGACAAGTTTTACATTTTTTGCACTTGAACCTTTTTCACCCTCTACGATATCAAACGTAACAGCTGCTCCGACCTGAAGTTCATCAAAAGTAACACCGCTCAAATCATTAGAGTGAAAAAAAAGATCTTTTGCTTCTCCTTCACGAGAAATAAATCCAAATCCCCTATCTGTTTTTGTTTTAATTATTCCGTTCATAAATATACACTCCTCCTTTCATTCTTTATATTATACTAAAATAAACAATAATTATCGAGTTATAAAAATGTCACAATGGTGTGCTAAACTTGAGGTATGCGAAGAAAAAAACCGGTTTGGCTTTTAGTCGTTAGTCTTTTGTCATTGACTTCTTTTATTTACTTGGTTTTGAACTTTCCACCCACCCACCAATTTACCATATACCATTTACCATTTACCATTTTGCCGATAGGACTTGTACTTATTTTTTTATTTATCTTTTCTCTTTTTGGTTTTGTTCTGAATAATAAAAGGAGAGGGTTTTTGATAGGTATTTTTGTCGTAGGATCTATGATTTTGAAATTAATGAACTTGGCTCATCCATTTTTTATAATCTTGCTTTTGATTCTTTTGTCAATGCTTGAATTATTGTTTACGAAGAGAAAATGATAAACTAGCGTATAGTTAATAGCGTATAGCGTATAGTCCAAACTAAACGCTAGACCCTAAACGCTAATCACTAATAACATGAACAAATTTTATTTAACCGCTGCTATTCCTTATGTAAACGCCAAACCCCACATCGGTCACGCGTTGGAATTTGTACAGGTTGACGTAATAAAAAGATATAAGGCGCTTAATGGTTTTGAAACAAAACTTTTGTCGGGAGCCGATGAAAACGCCTTAAAAAATGTTCAGGCAGCAGAAAAAGCCGGAATTCCAATTGGGGAATTTGTTGATAAAAACAGCAAGCTTTTCGAAGAGTTAGCGAGAAAGTTGAACATTAAATTTGATGTTTGGCAAAAAGGCTCGTCGGAAGATCATCATAAAGCCTCCCAAAAACTGTGGGAGCTTTGCGACAAAAACGGAGATATTTATAAAAAAACCTATACCGGTCTTTACTGCGTTGGCTGTGAACAGTTTTATGAAAAACACGAAATCGATGAAAAAGGACAGTGCTTTGAGCATCCGGGGAAAAAACTTGAAGAAGTAAGCGAAGAAAATTATTTTTTCAAACTTTCAAAATACGAAAACCAAATTAAACAGCTGATTGAAAAAGATAAGCTTTTAATAATGCCCTCTTCGAGAAGAAATGAAGTCTTGGGTTTTTTAAAAGAGGGTTTACAGGACATTAGCATTTCAAGGACAAACGAAAGAGCAAGAAACTGGGGAGTTCCTGTCCCTAACGATGATAAGCAAAGAATGTATGTTTGGTTTGACGCTTTAAATATCTACCAAAGCGGAGTAGGATTTTACAGCAACGATAAAGAATACCGCAGGTGGTGGCCCGCGGATTTACACGTAATCGGAAAAGGAATTATCAGGTTTCATGCTGTTTACTGGCCGGCATTTTTACTCTCCGCGGGTTTGAAATTGCCTAAAGCTTTGTTTGTCCACGGATATTTTACGGTTGACGGACAGAAAATGTCTAAGTCTTTGGGAAACGTTGCCGACCCTGTTGAATTTATAAAAAAATATGGTGCTGACGGGTTACGGTATTATCTTTTACGCGATATTTCTCCGACAGGCGACGGGGATTTTTCCGAAAAAAAATTAATTGAAACTTACAATTCCGACTTGGCCAACGGCTTGGGTAATTTAATTTCAAGAGTTGCCAAACTTTGCGAAAACGCAAACTTTAGAAAAACCAAAACCGTAGAAAATCAAAAACACGTTTCCAATTTTGATGAGGATTATAAAAAAGCCCTGGATGAATATAGGTTTAATGACGCGTTATCTATTATCTGGGGTAAAATCTCAAGGCTGGATAAATTTATAAACGATGAGAAGCCCTGGGATCTTCTTAAATCTTCAATCATAAATCATAAATCTTCAGAACGGCTAAAAGCCGTTCTCGAGCATGCGGTTGACCAAATCCAGGAAATCGGGGAATTACTAAGACCGCTTTTACCCGGAACCGCGGAGAAAATTATAGAACAGTTTTCAAAATCGGAAATAAAATCAGGCGCTCCCCTTTTTCCAAGAGTTTAGATTAAACTATTACTCTCTGCGTTATTAACCCGGCGTTTTCGCTGGTTATGGTTGCAACCGAAACAATATAGCTACCCCCTCTTGCTTCGGGAACGGGTAAGTCAAGTTCGGGAACTCCGGTAATGGAAGCAAAATTTACAAAATAATCAGAAGCAGAGCCCGATATGACGTCATCAAGTCTTAAAAGACCAGGAAATTCTTCAACAGGGTCCCCATTTTTTGCTACGTAACGCATTTCAAATACGCCGCCTAAAGCCTTAGCGGCACAGGCTGCAATTACAGCTTCAGTTTTACCGCCGCTTCCCATAGAAAGAATCGGTCTATTCTGAGTAAGCGCCTCTATAGCAGGCATTAAATCTCCCGAATCTATTAAATCCAATGTTACCCCTGCTTTTTCTAATTCTTCTATAAGAGCTTGGTTACGTGCCCTCTTCATTACAACAACTCTTACATCCGCGGGATTGGTTAATCTAAATTCCTCCATAACGGCTCTTACGTTTTCGTGGGGAGACCTATCCAGAAAAACTTTACCCATAAGTCTCGGGGACACAACAATTCTATCCGCGTATAAAGCAGGGCTGTCTTCCGGAGGAATAGGCGCTATGTTTCCCGTTAGGGTCCCTGCGATTATCGCCACTGCTCCTTCTTGATTAAGAGATGCTCTGGTTGTTCCCTCAATTGGATCAATGACTAAGTCTATCCTTGATGCAGAACCTAGTGTGTCTAAAACATGTCTTTCGCTAAAAGGAACAAGAGATTCCATTCCATAGCTTCCCCTTAATACCGGCAGGTCTGCCGAGCCGTTGCCCGATTCCCTATCTTTTCTATTTTCTTTTTCCCCTTCACAATCTACTATTCTTGAAACAAAAGGAAACTCATGAAGAAGTTGTTCCATTAAAGGAGTAGTTTCTCTATCAAGCCATATGGCAAACGCTTTAGCTTCATCATCACCAAGACGCTCTCTTAAAGCATACTTAGCATCAATTGACTTACGTACATCAACGGCTACTGCCGCATTAACGCGGCTGTAATGGGAAAGAACCTCTGTTAAGGATAACTCTCTGTGGGGCAAGGCATCGGGTCTTGGCGCTAACCCTGGCCTTGATACGCTGCCCAGACCTGGGTCAATTTGCCGCGGCACTTCTCCTAACATGAAGCGATAATAATCTAAAAAGCACCATCTTACTTGACTATTTTTGGACAATTCAGCTGTCTTAATCCTGACAATTTGCAAAAATTTAACTATTGACTGAACAAAAATTTGGGACTATACTCCTCTTAATGTTTAAGAATAAAACATTAGTTATTGTTGCCGCAGTAGTAATTCTTGCACTTTTAGGAGGAGCGGCTTACTTAACGCTTTCAAAATCTTCAACAGCTCCCGAGCAGACAACCGGTCAGGAACAGTCAAAAGCCTCTCCAGTGGGCGTTACGGGAACTCTTAAAAGTTTATTCGGAAAAAATCAATACTGCACAATCACTTATCCAAATAACGGCGGTTCGGGCGCTGTTTATGTTTCCGGTAATAAATTCAGGGGTGATTTCACTACAAAAATTGCAGGTGAAAAAGAAACAACAAGCCAAGTTGTTTCGGATGGAATATATACTTATATTTGGTCTTCGGAATCGCCCACCGGAATAAAAATGAAACTTGACGTTACTTCTCCGGCCGCCGGCGCTCAAACAGGAAATTTTAATTTAGACCAAGAAGTCGGTCTTAATTGCTCCCCTTGGGAAGTTGACGCTTCTAAATTTACTGTTCCGGCAAATATACAATTTACAGATCTTAGCAGTATGGTTGCGCCGAAAGCAAATAATGGAACTACCCAAACAGCATCTCCTTGTGATCAAATAAGTGAGCCGACGGCAAAAGCCGCCTGCGTAAAAGCCCTCGGCGGACAACAATAAACCCCTACTAAATAGTTGGCTAAAGAAATATAATAACTTTATGATAGACGTCCATTGCCACTTAAACTTTGCTAAATTTGAAAACGATTTTGACGCGGTAATTAAAAAAGCAGTAAACGCAGGAGTTGAAAAAATAATTAATGTCGGGACAAGTATCGAAGCAAGTCTTAAAGCGGTTGAATTGGCGAAAAGATATAAAAACTTATATGCGATTGTGGGCATCCATCCCCATCATGCCGATAAAGTAACCGGAAATTGGATAAAAGATATTGAAAAATTGGCAAGAGAACAAAAAGTCGTAGCAATCGGCGAAATAGGAATTGATTATTTCAGTTATAAATCAAACGGCATTGTTGAACCAAAGCTTCAGAAACAGGTTTTCATAAAGCAGATTGAGCTTTCCATTAAGCTTAAGCTCCCATTGCAAATCCACGGAAGACATGCGGCAGATGATATTATTGAAACTCTCTTAAATCATAAATCTTATCTCTTAAATCCTCCGGGAATGTTCCATTGCATGGCAGGAGATATTGCTTATTTAAAAAAAGTTTTGGATTTGGGTTTTTATGTAGGTTTTGACGGAAATATCACCTACGGAGGCTTTGCTCCGGGAGAAGATACTAAACTTAGCGAACTTGCCGCATATGCTCCGCTTGACAGAATTGTGGTTGAATCGGATGCCCCTTACCTTGCCCCCGAACCCCATAGAGGTAGCAGAAGCGAGCCTTCCTATGTTATAATTACGGCTGATTCCATTGCAAAAATTAAAGATGTATCTTTTGATGAAGTTAACAAAGTAACAACCGAGAACGCTCATAAATTATTTGCGTTTGATGATAGAAAATAGACGCTGGAGGCTTGAACTAGATGCTAGACGCTAGTTGCTAGAAACTGAACATATGACAGGTTTTTTTGCAAAAATTTTTACAAGATACCCGATAAAAACAAAAAGGGCGCTTGAGGTTATGCCCGGATTTGTGTCGTGGACATTAATACTTTTCCCCATATGGGGAAGTTTTTTTATTCCCATTGCTCTTGCCTACTTTATTTTATTTTTTGACGTTTACTGGTTTTATAAATCCTTTTCTCTTGCCATCACCGCATTTATTGCTTCACAAAGAATTAAAGAAGCCGAAAAAAAAGATTGGCTAAAATTGGCGGGGCAATTACCGGATTTTGAAAAAGTAACCCACATTGTTGTTATTCCAAACTATAAAGAAAACGTTGATAAGTTAAGGGAAACCATTAACAGTCTTACTAATCAAACTTTTCCCGCAAAAAGAATTTATGTAGTTTTGGCTATGGAGAAACGGGAAGAAGAAGCTTTGGAAAAAGCGGATATTTTAATAAAAGAGTTTAGGCATAAATTTGGAGACATTTTTGCCAGCTTCCATCCCGATTTACCCGGAGAGATAAAGGGCAAATCTTCAAACCAAGCATTTGCCGGAAAAGAAATTTACAAAAAACTTGTTAAGGAAAAGATTATTGATTTAAATTTCGCAACAATTTCATCTGTTGACGCGGATTCGATTTTTGATAAACAGTATTATTCTTATCTTACCCATAGTTTTATAACAGACGAGAAAAGATATAATAAATTCTGGCAATCGGCAAATGTAAACTACAACAATTTTTGGAGCGTTCCCGCACCGATTAGAATTATTGCTTTTTTTGGAAGCCTGTGGAGAACGGGACTGTTAATTCAGGGGGACAGGCTTATTTCAAACTCCACTTATTCTTTGTCGTTTAAACTTTTGCACGAAATCGGCTATTGGGATACGGATGTAATTCCTGAAGATTACAGGATATTCTTTAAAGCTTTTTATAAAAAAAGCGGCAGTATATGGACGGCGCCAATATTTTTAAAAACCTCTATGGATGCGCCTTTATCAACAGGCTACGTAAACAGTTTGAAGAATAAATATCATCAGGAAAGACGCTGGTCTTGGGGAGTTTCCGATGACGGTCTTTTTGTAAAATGGTGGCTTACTGTTCCTAATGTTCCTTTCTTTAGAAAAACGATGATGATTCTAAATGTCTTGTTTGATCATTTTATGTGGCCCGTTAACTGGTTTATTATTACAATTGCGGCAAATATTATGCCTTTTGTAAATCCTGCTTTTTCAAGAACTGCACTTGGCTACAACTTACCAAAGCTCGCGGGATTAATACTTACGCTTTGTCTTTTTGCAACTCTTGCCATGATAATTATTGATTTTAGAAATAGGCCGAAAGCCACAGCTCCTTCCAAAAGAAAGCAGTTCTTATTCCCTTTAGAATTTTTACTTTTGCCGATTGTCGGATTCTTCTTGTCCGCGCTTCCCGCTTTAATTTCCCACACACAGCTTATGCTTGGCAAAAGACTGGAATATAAAGTTACCGAAAAGCTTTAGATATGATAAAGTATTAATAATATGGAAATTCTGCGAAAGCTTGAGAAAAGCAGGAATTTTTGGTTTTTATTAATAACTTCATTTTTCTTTTTTTTGCTCCGCCTTCCTTCTCTATTTGAACCCTATTGGTACGGAGACGAAGGAATCTACCAGGTTTTAGGCAATGCAATGAATCAAGATAGGCTTTTGTATAGAGACATCTGGGACAATAAGCCTCCGCTTTTATATTTTGTTTACAGCCTATTTAACTCTGATCAGTTTTGGGTAAGGCTTTTTTCCTTGATGGTTGGAGCCTTAACCGTTATTGCATTTTATTTTCTTGCTAAGAAATTGTTCGAAAAAGAAAGAATTGTCTGGATTACAACTGCCCTCTTTGCTTTGCTTTTCGGATTGCCGCTTTTAGAGGGGAATATTGCCAATGCAGAAAATTTTATGCTTTTGCCGATAATCGCCGCCGGCTATCTTGTATTACAATCTCTCGAATACAAAATACCTGCCTCGCCGGCAGGCAGGCGAAATACTAAATACCTAATTCTATTTTCCTCCGGAGCATTATTGGGCATTGCCTTTCTTTTTAAAATTGTGGCGGTTTTTGATTTCGGAGCTTTGCTGGTTTTTCTGATTCTTGCAGACTCTTCTTTTTCTTTTAAGAACTTGTTAAAAAGAAAAACATTAATATTGGAAATTGAAAAAGTTACCGGCTTTGTTATAGGATTTATTTTACCGATTATTTTAACTGCGGCAGTTTTTTTATTTAACGGGGCGCTTTCTTATTTTATAAAAGCGGTTCTTTTTTCTAACGTTGGCTACGTCGGTTACGGCAACAATTTCATTATTCCCCAAGGATTTTTATTATTAAAACTGGTAATTTTAGGTCTATTTTGTTGGCTTTTATATACAAAAAGGAAATCTCTATCTTTTCCTTTAATGTTTGTTTGGCTCTGGTTTGCGTTTTCCCTATTTAACGCATTTTTCTCGCAAAGGCCTTACACGCATTATTTATTAACACTATTACCTGCGTTTTGCTTACTGATTGGATTTTTTCTATTCGATAAAAAACGCCAAAGATTTACCCTTTTGGTTTTGGCTTTGACTTTTATTATTGTTATAAAAAGCTTTTGGTTTTTCGCCAAGTTCCCCTTTTACTACACAAATTTTATTTTATTTCTAACAAATCAAAAAAGCGTGTCATCCTATCATGCTTTTTTTGATAAAAAGACACCTATAGACTACATGCTTGCCGAGTATATCAAGCTGCATACTAATCCAGAGGACTCAATATTTATTTGGGGAAATAATCCTCAAGTTTATAAATTAGCCGATAAACTGCCGCCGGGAAAATACGCGGCCGCTTATCATATAACGAGTTATCCCGATGGGGTTTCCAATACCAAAGCCGGTATTTTAATGAAAAAGCCCAAGCTTATTGTTATAATGCCAAATGCCGGACGCATTCCTTTTTCTCTTTTAAACTACAGAGAAAAAATTACAATCGGCAATGTTTTAGTTTATGAAAGAATTTTTTAAAGACGTAAAAAGCGATAAGCTAACTTATAGGGTATTTATCGCAACTCTTTTTTTTATTTTTCTGCCTCTTCCTTATATTTTATTTTTCTATAGAGACCTGCCGCCATATCTACCGGTTTTTAACCAGCTTCCCTGGGGACAGCCAAGACTTGCTCCTCCTTGGGGAGTGTTTATCCCAAGCTTAATTTCGCTCTGCATTTTAATTGCAAATATCATTCTCTCTTCTGTTTTATATAAAAAAACTCCGCTTGTTTCACGTATGCTTGCTGTAATCAGTTTTATTATTGCCATACTTACATTACTTTTTGTTTTCAGGACCATTCAGATAATTTTATAAATGTTTAACGCACAATTAACTATTTTTTTTCCTCTAATAACTGCATTTATTACAACTATTATCGCAACTCCTTTATCTTTAATTTTTATAAAAAAATTAGGAATCATTGACGATCCCAAAAAACATAAACACCCGGCAGTAATTCACAAAAAGCCTATTCCCCGGGCAGGAGGAATTCCTCTTTTTATCGGAGTTATAGTTGCAAGTTTAATTTTTTTACCTATTGAGAAAACTACAATTGCCATATTTATAGCCTCTTTCATCTGCCTTTTAACAGGCATTTTGGACGATAAATTTGACATTTCTCCTTATTTTCGTTTTGTAATAAATATTATTGCGGCGGTTATTGTTGTTTTTGCCGGAGTCAATGTCCCCTTTATTACCAACCCTTTCGGCGGGATTTTATTTTTAAATTCCCTGAATGTTCCTTTTTTAGGACTTATCGAACTTAATTTTATTCCTTACCTTATTGCGATTATCTGGATAGTCTGGGTTATAAACATGTTAAATTGGAGCAAAGGCGTTGACGGACAAATGCCCGGAATCGTGGCAATATCCGCAATTATTATCGGTGTTTTAAGCCTTCGCTTTCCGGTTTTAGATCAATATAGCTTAATGAGCGCAACTTTATCTTTTATAATTGCGGGGGCGTCTTTGGGATTTTTATTATTTAATTTTTATCCGGCAAAAATATTTCCGGGCTACGGCGCTACTGCAATTTATCTCCTTTTGGCTGTAACAAGTATTTTATCCGGAGCAAAATTGGCAACAGCAATCTTAGTTATGGGGGTTCCCATGGCAGACGGCGCCTTTACTATTCTAAGAAGAATTTTTACAGGACATTCTCCTTTTTGGCATGACAAAAAACACCTGCACCACTTATTATTAAATTTAGGCTTTGGACAAAGGCGGATTGCGTTGTTTTATTGGATTGTTTCTGCTATATTAGGGGCGTTATCGCTTGTCCTGTCGAGCAAGGGAAAATTATTTGCAATTATAATGCTCGTAATTATTGCCGGAGGAGCAATATTCTTTTTGCACTTTTTTATAAAAAGAAACGATGATAAAACTGGCATATAACTTATTACGCTTGGTAAGGCCAAGGCAGTGGATAAAAAACTTCGCGATTTTTGCCGCTATTACTTTTTCGGGTAAACTTTTTGATTTTCCTATTTTTGAAAAAGTATTGCTTGGATTTGTTGTTTTTTGCGGCCTTTCTTCGGCAACTTATATAATTAACGACATTTTTGATGTCAAAAAAGACAAGCTCCATCCGTTTAAAAAATTTAGGCCCTTGGCTAATGGCGATGTCCCAATTCCATTCGCCGGAGTTTTAGCGGCATTCTTAATAATAATTTCGCTATTTATAGCTAGCAATATAACTCCCGCCTTTTTTGCCCTGGGACTTATTTACTTGGCAATTCAATTCCTATATTCATCTTATTTAAAATCCGTTGCCGTTTTGGATATTCTATTGATCGCCGCAGGCTATATTCTAAGAGTTTATGGAGGAGAATTTGCAAGCGGTTTTCATATCTCCGTCTGGCTTTTGCTTACGACAATTTCAATCTCGCTTTTTTTAGCTGTTGGTAAAAGAAGATCCGAGCTTACGCTCCTTCTGGGCAATAAAAATATAGATATTGCCGCCACAAGAAAATCTTTGTCGCATTATTCCGAACGCTTGCTTGACGTTTATGCTTCTATTTTCGCGACTTCAACTTTCATAACCTATTCGCTTTTCACTTTTTTGGAAAATTCCGAAGGATTCAATTTAAACTTAGGAATTTTAATGCCGGACTTTCTTCCGACTTTTTTTCAGAGAAAATGGCTTATGATAACCATTATTCCGGTTGTTTATGGGTTAATGAGGTATTTGCAAGATATTTACGAAAAACATGAGGGAGAAAGTCCGGAAAGAGTGCTTTTATCCGACAAGCCTCTTCTTGCAACAGTTCTGATTTGGACAATCTTAGTCGTCGGAATAATTTACGTAATCGGCCCCTAATTTTCTTTCCGTGCGTACTGACTGCTTACCCAACCTTTAGTATTGTCTTTAAGCTGTATTTGATACCAACCGGTTGTTTCATTCAAGAGGTCATAGGTTTCGCCGGGACTTACCCTGTCTATTTCAGCAGAGCCCAAAGACGAATCCGCTCTTACTCTTAAAAATCCTGTTGGGGTATTAAGAATCAATACTTTTACACTTGTCTTAGGCGTTGGACTTACGCTTGGAGAAGGCATTGGTAGAGCCGAACTAGATGCGGCAGTTAAATTAACGCCTAAGAAAACCAAAGCCTCAAGCTTATAGCCTAAAACCGTTCTTATTTTTAAAATTTTATCTTTATATCCTTCCTTTGTAAACTTTATTTCATGGTCGGAGACGGTTAGATTTTTAAGAACAAGGGGCGAGGTGCCCGAAGGATTGCTATCTAAAAAAACTTGAGATTTATTGGGAAAAGAAACGATTAGAAGCTGTGCGTCTTTTTTATCGGCAATAGGCGTTAGACTTATAACCGACCCTTGGGAAGATGCTCCGGGGCCAAAAGTCCTGTCAACCACCGTTAAAACCGAAGGGGTAATAGTTATTTTTTCTTCAAAAGCCTCAAGATCTCCCTGAAGAGGAACAAGTCTTACGGAATGACTCCCGGCAGTTATCATATCATTAACTTCACATTTGCAAAGAGGAGTCTGTCCGATAAGCTTATTATCTAAATAAACTTTGCTTATGGGACTTGAGGTAATCTGCAAAGCGCCTTTACCGGTATTCTTATTTACAACAATAAAAATAACAACAAAAATTCCTATAGCAAGGAGAATTGGAGTTATTATAAAAAGAATTTTTTTCATTTACTAAAACGCCTAACAAATATAGCAGGAAATTATTGTTTTGACAATAAAAAGGGGACTTTAGTAATCCATTCCCCCGGGCATTCCGCCGCCGGGCATTTGAGGCTCTTTCTTTTCGGGAATATCCGTAATCAAGGCCTCTGTTGTTAAAATCATTGTTGCAACCGAGATTGCATTCTGAACAGCCGTTCGGACAACTTTTACGGGATCTATAATACCCTCTTTTAACATGTCTACGGGCACAGCTGCCTCAACTGAATCAATTTTTAGAATATTAAATCCCTGTCCGTGGGCGCTTACCTCTCTGGCTTTCGCAATAAGCTGACCTGCATCCAGCCCTGCATTCTTAATTAGTTGCGTGAAAGGTTCTTCCAGAGCTATTTTAACTATTTCAAATCCGATAATTTCATCCCTTGAAGCTTTTGCGTCCTCCAAATCTTTTGCGCTCATTCTTCCGGAAATATCCAAAAGCGCTATTTCTCCCCCGGGAACAATTCCTTCCTCCAATGCTGCTTTTGTTGCGGCAACCGCATCGTTAACTCTTTCCTTTTTATCTTTTAACTCAATTTCGGTTGCAGCGCCAACATTTATAACCGCAACCCCGCCCGCCAGCTTTGCCAAGCGCTCCTGGAACTTTTCTTTATCAAAATCCGAAGTGCTCGTATCAATTGCTCTTTTTATTTGCGCTATTCTGGCTTTTAATTTAGCAGGCTCGCCTTTTCCTCCTATAACCCTGGTATTATCTTTGTCCGACCATACCTTATCGGCTCTTCCGCAATCTTCAATTGTTACGGTATCGAATTTTCTTCCCGTATCTTCCGAAATAACTGTTCCTCCGGTTAAAATAGCAATGTCTTCAAGCATTTCTTTTCTTCTATCGCCAAAGCCCGGAGCTTTAACAGCCAGGGCATTAAATGTTCCCCTTAGCTTATTTACAACCAAAGTTGCCAATGCTTCTCCGTCTATTTCGTCCGCAATTATTACTAAATTCTTTGAAACTTTTACTAGACTTTCTAAAAACGGTAGAAGTTCGTTAAGAGCGGATATTTTTTTGTCGGTTATTAAAATAAAAGGCGCTTCGATTTCCGCTTCCATTTTATCGGGATTTGTTACCAAATAAGCAGAGGCATAACCTTTATCAAATTCCATTCCCTCTTTATGCTCTATTTCGGTAGAGAGGCCTTTTCCCTCTTCAACCGTAATTATTCCGTCTTTTCCAACTTTCTTTAAAGCTTCAGCTATAAGATTTCCGAGTTCCTGATCTCCTGCGGAAATTGTGGCAACATTCGCCCAGTCGGTTTGTTTTAAGTCTTTTTTCATTTTTAAAAGTTCGTCAACAACAAACTGACTCGCCTTTTCCAAACCCTTTCTCATAATCATCGGGTTTGCGTTTGCGGTAATCATCTTGATGCCTTCTCTGACAATTGCCCTCGCCAAAACAGTTGCGGTGGTAGTTCCGTCTCCTGCAACGTCTGCCGTTTTAGAAGCTGCTTCTTTTACAAGCTGTGCTCCCATATTTTCAAATGGATCAGAAAGCTCTATTTCTTTTGCAACAGTTACTCCATCGTGAATAACGTTAGGAGCGCCCCACTTTTTATCCAAAGCGACGTTTCTTCCTTTAGGCCCCAGCGTTGTAGCAACCGCATCAGCCAGTTGATTAACTCCTGATAGTAATTTTTGTCTTGCTTCTTCTTTATAGATTATTTGTTTTGCCATAATTATTCAACAATCGCTAAGATATCTTTTTGCTCGACTATTGTCCATTCTTCCATTCCGACTTTTATTTCGTTTCCGCCCCATTTTTTATACATTACTTTTTGTCCCACCTTAATGACCATTGCGATTTTCTCGCCTTTTGGGGTAACGTCACCGGGTCCAACCGCCATAACTTCACCTATTTGCGGTTTTTCTTTTACAGAATCGGGAATAATTATTCCGCTTGCGGTTTTTGCTTCCGCTTCAAGCGGTTTTATTAAAACGTTATTGAAAAGAGGTTTAATCTTGTTTTTTACTGCCATATAGTCAAAAAATATCACTCGCTTAAAGTGACTGCTTATTTATACACCAAAATTATAAGCCTGTCAATACTTATAACTACTTGACTATTTATCTTTTCTTATATACCATAAATTTAGATTATATTATGTCCTTACCATCGGGCAAAAAATTGCTGTTATTCGGTTTTATAGCGGTTCTACTCGTAGTTATACCTTTAACCGTATATCTCGTGCAGCAACAGCAAAAAACACAAAGCGGAGCCGCTCCCTCAACTACTCTCGGTTTTAACCCCGCAAGTAAAACAGTCGCCGCTAACGACATTGTAAATTTAGACGTAATGATGAATCCGGGCACCAATCAGGTTTCTTTTGTAAAAATAATCATTAATTATGATGCAACAAAGCTTGCAACTTCCGCTGCCGGAACAGCCATTTGCCCTCACAAACCGGATGATTCTTTATGTCCAAACGTTGTAGCGTTTCCATCGGTTCTACAGGGACCAACCTATGGTCCGGGAACAATTTCGGTTACTCTTTCTATTGGCGGGAGTCCTCAAAACATAGTGCAGACAGCCACAAAAATTGCAAGCCTTTCTTTCCAGGCCCTCGTACCAACGGATCCCGGCACAACGCAAGTAACTATCGACAGTCAGCAAACTCAAGTTCTCTCGATAGCTTCTACCGACCAGTTTAATGAAAATGTTCTATCTTCCGTTAGCCCGGCAACCATAACAATAACTGCTGCTGTGGCTACCCCGACTCCAACCCCAACTCCTACTCCGGCTCCGACACCCGTGCCGACTCCAACCCCAACTCCTACTCCGGCTCCGACACCCGTGCCGACTCCAACCCCAACTCCTACTCCAAATGCCCAGGCACCGGTTTGTCAAAGCCTAACGCTAAGCGGACCGGCAACGGGAACAGCTCCGTATTCGCTTACTTTTACCGCAACAGGCACTTCTTCGGGAAGCACAATCAGCAAGGTTACATTTAATTTTGGCGATAGCGCAATTCAAGATGTACCTCAATCAGGAGCACCAAGTTCTGTAAGCGTAGAGGCATCACACACTTATAGCAGCGCGGGAACCTTTGTTGCATCCAGCTCTTTAACCGATGTCCTTGGAAACGTCAGTGATACTACAACCTGCACGCAGACAATAACGGTAAACGCGGCACCAGCCTCCACAGCCATCGCTCAAGCAACACCCGTGCCCCCTCTTCCGCCGACCGGGCCTGATTGGAAAATATTGGCAATAGGAGCAATAGGAACAATACTATCCGTAGCAGGGTTATTGCTTTTCTTTGTTCTTTAATTTCCTTTGGTAATTAGAGGAAGTAATGCCTCTTGAGGAATATCTATTTTTGAAGTTCCGAATAATTTATTCTTTCCTTTTTTTTGAGCTTCCAAAAGTTTATTTTTTCTTGTTACATCTCCCCCTGACATTTTTGCCAAAACATCTTTTCTAAATGGAGGAATTTCCGATCTGGCAAGAATTTTTCCGCCTACTTTTGCCTGAATAACCTGCTTTATTTGCTTTCTTGGAATTAAATCTTTAAGTTTTTCTGTTTTTTGTCTTGCCAAAAATTGAGCCTCATCACTGTAAACTAGTTCAGAAAGCACGTCTATTTCCGTATCATTTATAAATATCTCAAGATTAACCAAATCTGCTTCCTTATAATCCGTAAGCTCGTAGTCTATGCTGGCAAAGCCCGAAGAAACAGTTTTTATCTCGGGAGAAAGATTTCTGATAAACATACTGAAAGGCATATTATATTTTAATATTGCATTATCTTTGTGATATGAAACATCAATAAGGCTGCCTTTTTTACTCTGAGCAACAGACATTACTCCACCAATAAACCGCACTGGTGTAAAAATAATTAAATTCATATATGGCTCCAGCATTACCCCGTCTTCTCTTTTTTCATATAAAACGTGGGGCATAGTTAAAATCGGATTAACTTTTTCTTCCTGCTTTAATCTCTCTTTAAAAATCTCCGCGTGTAAGAGTCCTAAAAAACCCACCCTAAAACCACTTCCCAAGAATATTGAATACTCCGAAGATATACTTAGCGATGCGTCATTTAGAGAAAGCTTGCTTATCGCTTCTTTAAGGCGGACTAATTCGTTTGTGCTCTTTGGATAAACGCCAAAAAATACCATTGGCTTTGGAGTCTCGTATCCCGGCAGAGCCTGTATATTTGAGATTTGAGATTTGAGACTTGAGATTTGTGTGATGGTATCCCCAACCCTCGATTGTCTTATGTCTTTTATGCCCGTGACTATATATCCGATTTCGCCGGTTGTTAAATCTTCTTTTGGAGATAGAAATGGAGAAAAAAATCCGACTTCGGATGCATCTACTTTCACTTTATTTTGTAAAAACTCTAATTTATCTCTTTTTTTAATTTTTCCGTCAACAACTTTTATAAAAGCGACCACTCCTCTGTGCTCATCATATTCGGCATCAAAAACTAAAGCTCTTAGAGGCAAATCCATTGAACCTTTTGGCGGGGGGAGTTTTTCAACTATGCCGTTAAGCAAGCTTTCTACGTTTTCTCCTGTTTTTGCGGAGATATAATATATTTCTTCTTTTTTAAACCCAAACATTTCTTCCAATTCTTTAACTGTTTCTTCCACTCTTGCCGAATCCAAATCTATTTTATTAATAACCGGGATTATTGTAAGGCGTTCTTTTTGGGCGACTTGAAAATGAGCAACTGTTTGCGCTTGAATTCCTTGAGTTGCGTCAACTAGAAGTATTGCTCCTTCGCATGCGGCTAATGTTCTTGAGACTTCGTAAGAAAAATCAATATGGCCCGGCGTATCAATAAGATTGAGCATATAGCTAATGGCATTTAGCGTATAATTCATGCGGACTGGGGCTAATTTAATAGTTATACCACGCTCTCTGCTGATAGGATTTTGGTCTAAAAACTGTTCTTGAATTTTGTCTTTTGCGATAGTTTTTGTTAATTCTAAAAGCCTATCGGCAAGAGTTGATTTTCCATGATCAATATGAGCAATGATTGCAAAATTCCTGATTGTTTTCTGTTTCATTTGGGGATTATATCAAATTATGGGTTAAATCTTGTTCCATCGATTACTTCTTCGCTACCCTTAAGGATTTGTCTCCAGTCTCCAAGTCTCTTGAAAAGATGAATAAACATAGTTGCCTCTTTAACATTAAAAAGCCACGTGAGAAAAAAATACAGGGAAAATCCTGCGAAACTTGAAATTCCTGTTAGGAATATTAAATTTATTGTTCTGGTTGTATCGAAAACCAGCTGATCTAAGAGTTTTATGGGAATATAAAGAGCAAAACCCATAAAAATTGTCGCCAGTGAAATTTTTGCCAGTGAAATAGCCAAAGGAATTTTTTTAAAACCGCCTGTTTTTCTATCTAGAAAAATAAATAACACGAATATGTTAACGATGCTACCTATTGAATAGGCTATTGCTATGCTTTCAATTCCATAATGATATATAAAAATAAACGACGCGCTTACGGCAATCATAAGACCGGTTGTTAAAGCGCCTATTATTAATGGTGTTTTTGTATCATGCAGCGCATAGAATCCTCTGGAAACAAGATAGACAAGCGCTTGGGCAAAAATTGAAATACTGAAAAAAGCCAGGGTCGTACCGGTAAGAACCGTAGCGTCCCAATCAAATTGTGCCGCTCCGTAAATAAGTCTGACAATAGGAATTCTCAAAACTAAAAAAAGAGCCGAAATAGGCAAGACCAGGTACAGCAATTGGCTCAAGCTCGTAATAAAGGTGGTTTTAAAATCTTCAAGCCTTTCTCTTTCTTTAGAAAGAACGGGAAAGGCAGCTTGGGCAATTGCTTGTCCAAAAAGCACAACCGGAGCAAAAGCCAAGGTTTGCGCGTAATCAAAGATTACATAGTTTCTTCCCGGATCCGGTAAAAAAGATACTAAAGCTACCGTAACGATAGTCCCAAGCTGAAAAATTCCGATTGACAAAGTTCTTGGCCACATCAGCTTTAATACCTCCAACGCTCCGCTTGATTTTAAGGAAAATGAAGGTTTAAAAGAAAAGCCTAATTTTCTAACAAAAGGAAGCTGTACGATTACAAAAATTAAAGACCCCAATACCACGCCATACGCCGCCGAAAAAATACCTACAAACGGAGAAAGAGTTATTATTCCAATAATAATTCCCAAATTAAAAGTTGCAGAAGCAATGCCCGGAATAAAAAAATGATTATAAGATTGAAGTATTGCCGATAAAAAGCTCCCGAAAATAAAAAATAATTCTCCAAATATTACAATTCTGGTTAATTCTGCCATAAGGCTTATTTGCGAGGGGGAAAACCCTGGGGCAACTAAGCTTGAGATGCCTTCGGCGAAAATAAAAATAAAAATAGAGAAAATAGAAAATATTAATAAACCTATCATAAAAAGTGTGGAGCCTAGCTTGTGAGCATCCTTTTCTTTGCCTTTGCTTAGATATTCTGAAAATACCGGAATAAAAGCCGAGGACAATGCGCCTGCGATTATCAGCTGAAAAAGAAAATCGGGAATTTTTGTTGAAGCAAGATATATTCCTAATGTATTTGAGGCGCCAAAAATTCCAACCAAAAGCCTTTGTCTGATTAAACCCAAGATTTGGGAGAGTATAATTGTGGCCATTATTACTAAAGCTGCGGAAAGAATGTTGCTTTGGCGTTTTAATAAAAGACCAAGGCCACGCTTTAAAAAATCCTTAGGCATAAAGTTATTGTTTTTATAAGTATAACATGGTAAAATGCCGCTATGCCAGTAATAAAATCTGCAAAGAAAAAATTAAGAAAAGACAGAAAAAAAGAAATGGTAAATAAAAGTCTTAAAACCATTTTCAAAAAAACTGTAAAAACCGCTGAAAAAAATCCTTCTGAAGCCAATGTTAGAAAAGCCGTAAAAATTATAGATAAGATTGCCAAAAAAAATATTATTCATAAAAATAAAGCAGCCAGAATAAAATCAAGACTAGCCAAACTTTCGACAGGCAAAAAGCCAGCCGCAAAAGCGTCTCAAAAAGCTAAAAAACCTTCCAAAACAAAACCTTCTAAATCAAGGGCTAAAAAATAACAGGATTCCGCAAATTTATCTTTGACAAAGAAGTAAAAAACCCCTAGACTAAACTTGCTATGCAAAAAAACTCTGCCTCAATAAATCTGTTAAAAAAGCAAACCAGTTTAACCGACAGATTTATAACCTGGGCGTTAACAATAGGAAGATTGCTGGTTATATTAACCGAAATTGTTGCCCTATCGGCTTTTATATACCGTTTTTCTCTGGACAGACAATTAATAGATCTGCACTCTAAAATTAATCAGGAACAAGCAATTGTTAATTATTTAAAAGATAATGAAGCAACATATCGTAACTTACAGGATAGACTTGCTATTGCAACAAATTACAGCACTTTGGGAATAAACAGGTTTAAAGTTTTTAGCGACATTGTGGGCTTTACTCCAAGAGGAATGTCTTTTAATAATCTTTCTTTGTATGATAACCGAATAAAAATAGAGGCAAATGTTGATTCGGTTTCATCTCTTAGCACTTTTGTAAATTCTCTTAAAAATTATTCCGCTATCGACTCTGTAAGCATAGATAAAATCGGAAATAAGCCATCAAGTGCGGTTATTACTATAAGTATCACTGCACTGCTTAAGCCTAATTTCATTTATGCAGATACAAACTAATAGTTTATTTAAAAATTTAAAGAAAAAAAAATTCTTCGAGGCGTTACCGGATTTCAAAGAAGAACGAATGCAAAAGTTTACCACTTTAGTTTTTACTATTACGGCATTGTCGTTTTTTGGACTTTTTGCAATAAATCCCACCCTTTCAACCATTGCCAACTTAAACAAACAATTAGCGGATAATAAATTTGTTGACCAACAGCTTCAAGACAAAATAAATAATTTGTATCTTCTTCAGCAAAAGTATGGTCAGCTTACGGCTGATCTACCTTACGTTTTTGATTCTTTTCCTAAAAATCCTAAGGCTCCTCTTCTAGTTGCGCAACTGCAATCGTTAGCACAGAGCTCGAATATTGCAATTACCAACCTGCAGACTTTTGAAGTCGAGGTTCCCAATTCTTCCGCTAACGTAAAGAAATATTATGCTTTTTCTTTTAGTATTTCTGCAAACGGTTCCTACGAAAGCATTTCGAAGTTTATTAACTCTGTGGTTAAAATGCAAAGAATTGTTTCCATAAATATTCTTTCTTTAAGCCGGAACTCGGGAGAAGGTCCGCCAACGCAATTAAATCTTAAAGGTACGGCATATTTTAAGCAATAAGTATGAAACAAAGAGATATTATTACATTACTAATACCATCGTTCATTTTAATATTGGCGTGGATTATTTTTAGTATTTATCACAGCTCCGTTGCCTCAACGATTACACCGGTTGTAAATATCCAAATAATTCCTATAAAACCTATTTTTGATATGGATGCGATATCTAAATTAAAGCAGAGGCAAAAAGTTACACCTATTTATGAAGCTTCTGTTGCGCCAACTCCGGCGCCAACTCCCGGATTCCCAAATATTTTTTCATCTTCCTTATCAGCTTCTCAAATAAACAACTCTAATAACGCTCTCCAGAGCTCGCCGGGAGGAAGTTTGTCGCCATGAAGAAAACAATTTGGGATAAACGTATACCAACACTTTTAGGAATGTTGCTTATAGTTATTGGTATTGGTATCACTTCTTTTTTAGTTGATAAGGGAGTTATTATTGTTGGACGTGCGAGTCCGACAACAAATCCGCAAAACGTACGCATAACCAATATTACGGATAATTCCTTTACCGTTTCCTATAATACGGATGCGCAAGTTATAGGTAGTTTAATCTACGGCAAGGATGAAGCTTTAGGACAAACAGCGCTTGATGAGAGAGATCAGCAAACAGAATCTTTAGCTAACCATAAAATTCATAGCATTACTGTGCGAAATCTATCTTCCGTTACAAAATATTTTTTTTCTATTACCAGCGGGCAAGATAAGTTTTTAAATAGCGGGGTGCCATTTGAAGTAGTTACCGGAGGAAGTATAACTACTCCTCCCTCGGAACAGAAACCAATTGTGGGAAAAGTGATTATGCCAAACGGACAAGCTCCTAACGAAGCAATAATTTACATTACAACCGATGCCTCTCAAGTTATCTCTTCACTTGTAAGAGGTGACGGTACCTATTTAATTCCTTTAAATTCAGTAAGAAGTCAGGGCTTAGCGTCTTATTTGGATTTTTCAACCGTAAATACTCTTAAAATGCTTGTTTTTGGAGATGGACTGTCTTCAAACGTATCCTTGTCTATAGATCAAATAAATCCTGTTCCAACCGTAACTCTTTCACAAAATTATGATTTTGCAACCGGTACTCAACCTGTAGCTTCGTCCTCCGCCCAAATTGAAACATTACCATCTTCATCACCCGCAGCTTCATCGGGCAATGTTCCAAAGATAATCACTCCAAAGGCAAATCAAAGTTTTTCCGACCAACAGCCTCTTTTTAAAGGCACAGGGAGGCCTAATGAAGACGTAAAAATAGAGATACACTCGGATGCACAAATACAAACTCAAGTAAAAACCGACGCAAATGGAAATTGGAGCTATAGACCTAACGTCCCGCTTTCGCCGGGACAGCATACGATTTCTATAACCACAAAAGATATAAACGGTATATTAAGAACAATAACAGAAAATTTTACGGTTTACGCCGCAGGAAGCCAGGTCAATCCTGTAGCAAATCCTCCCACAGCAACACCGACTCCTTTAGCAACTTCTACTCCCAGCCCAACCCCTTCTCCGTCACCTGTTCCCTCGGCATCTCCATCGCCTACGCCTATCCCAAGCCCTACGCCCACCCTAACTCCATCGCCTACGCCTACCCCGACAGTAGCGCCCACCCCTACGCCTTCTCCTGCTCCGCCGCTTTCACCGGGAGGAAACTCACCGGGACCGGATGGAAAGATAATTACCTTAGGGTTATTGGGAGGAATACTTACCATTATCGGAGCCGTACTGCTTTTTGCTTTATAATAAATACCGCTTTATGAAAATAAACAAACTTCATCCCTACTTTGTGTATTTTTTAATATTCGGAATTACTTTTACAATCTACTTTCTTACTTCCTCTGAAAATACTCCGTATAACTATTTTGTTAGGCTTGCCGATGCTTTTATTAACCACAGGCTTTATTTATTGGAAAATCCTTCTTGGCTTAGTGAATTAATAACATTTAAAGGTAGATATTATGTTGTATTTCCGCCTATGCCTGCAGTATTACTAACCCCGCTAGTTGCACTTTTCGGACCCCAATTTTCGCAAACATTCTTTTCAATATTTCTAGGCAGTCTAAATCCGGTTATTTTATATAGTCTTTTAAAGAAAATAAAAATCTCGTCTAAAACAGCCATTATTACTACGTTTTTCTTTGCCTTTGGCAGTGGCCAATGGTTTTTGGCAAGCGTTGGATCGGCTTGGTATCTTGCACATATCGTTGCACTGTTTTTTCTCTTACTGGCAATATGGGAAACTTTCGGAAAACAAAGACTGCTTTTGATAGGTCTGCTTTTAGGGGCAAGTTTTTGGTCAAGATCAACGGAAATTTTTACTCTTCCCTTTTTCCTTTTTTATATGAAAGGTAAATTTTTGCCCATTAACAAAAACTCCATTCGCAATCTTATTACCCTTGGTATCGGAATAGGTTCTTTTGTTTTCTTGGATACACTTTATAATTTTGTGCGGTTTTCAAGCTTCAGTCCGATTTCTCCTTATGAATTGCTTCCGAACGAGAATAAACCAAGCGCTATTAAAGATGGGTATCTTAGTTTTAAACATATCCCTATACATATAGAGGCTATGTTTTTAAAACTGCCTTATTTTAAAAACTCATGGCCATACATAATTCCTTCTTTATATAGCATGGCTATATGGTTCGTTTCTCCAGCCATTATTTTCGCATTGGGAGCAAAAAAATCTATCCTTATGTTTTCTTGCTGGCTTGCTATTTTTTCTACTTTTTTTGTTCTGTCGTTATGGGTTGCAACAGGCTATAGTGAGTTTGGATATCGTTTTGCTCAAGATTTTATGCCATTTGCACTAATTCTAGTTGCCTTGGGCATCGGCCAAAAACCAAAATTAGTTGCATATCTTTTAGTTTTCTTAAGTATCATTATTAATTTTTGGGGGATAATTATGATTAATTTTTTAAATATCTGGACGATGTAACCAAACTATTTCCAACTGCTAAACCAAAAATAGGAATCGTACCAACTAACACAATTTTGAGGAATTACGCATCGAGGCATATGAATAGCTGTCCACAACGGTAAAAAATAAACAAATAAAGCAAACAATAGGAAAAGAAAAGTTATTACCAATACCTTGCCGATTCTTTGAGATAAAAGCTTGTTAAGAACATATCCTGTTGCAATTGCCAAAAATGGAACTGCCGGCATATAGTGATAGTAAAACATTATTCTTGGAGAACCGACCCATGGCAGAAAAAATCCCAGATAACCGATGAGAACCATGGCAATTGTCAATGTTCTTTTCCTGATGAATTCAAAGAGAAGAAGAATGATTGACACTAATCCAAACCACATAAAAAGCGGATTGCCCGAGTTATAAATATTTGCAATTGTATTATCTTTATAATCTACGTAAATCCAGACCGGACGAAGGTCAAAAGCCCATTGCGAAGGAGTTGATTGATATGGATGGGTTGCTTTTAGACGCGTATGATACCAATACATTTGCTGTTGCAGTCCAATAAAGGTTTCGACATTGAAAACTGAAGATTTGTTACCTGGCGGAGTATGTTTTCCTGTAAAAAAAGGCAAGTAAACAGCCAGATAAACAAACAAAGGAATAATTAAAAAGAATAAAGGCGCCGCTATTAAATTTTTTAGAGCTTTTCTTTTGGAAATATCTTTTTTTCTAAGTTTTAAAACAAGCTGAATAATATATATTATGCCGATTATTCCTATTCCAAAAAGTCCTGTCCATTTTGATGCGATAGAAAGTCCCAGCGCTAAGCCCATCAAAAGTTTTCTGTTATGCAAAAAAAGTAAAAAAGCAAGCAGAATAAAAAAGAGAAAATACATATCGTTCATGGCAATGCGGGACATAGTAAGTAAAAGTCCATCCATAGAAGCGGCAAAAGCCGCAAATAAGGCAATTAAACGGTTTTTAAAAAGTTTGTAGCTAATTAAATAGATTAAAACTATTACGCCAAAACCAAAAAATGCCGAAAAAAATCTCCAGGCAAATGGATTATCGCCAAAAATGGACACTGCAACTACCATAAATTCCTTAGCTAAGGGCGGATGCGTCCATTCATAGGCAAAACCTTTAGGAGGAGTGTTCCACCATTCCCAAGCGGCCGGATTACCTCTGAACATTTGTTGTGCGGTAAAGGCATGATAAACCTCATCAAATATATGATTATTTGGAATTCCCAAACGGATAAACCTTGTTAAAAAGGCGAAAATAAAAATTATAATTTCGGGGAGAAAAAATAATATTTTATTAAAAACTTTTTCACTTTTTATTTTTGTCTTTTTATTTTTTAGCATAAAAGATTAATCGATAATAAACAGCAAGAACTATTAAAAAACAAAATATCAGCAAAGCACTTAATAATTGATAATTATTATCAATAAATAAATAAAGCATGTTGTTTCTAAACGCAGGATTATTATAGATATAATTGTAATAATAATATACATACCAAAGATTAACAAAATTAATAATTGAAACTATTATGTATATCAAAAGTAAAAATTTTGATTTTCTAAGCATTGCCGCTATTAAAAAAAATGCAAAAAAGGGTAAGAGATATCTCTCGTGAACTCTAGTTGGGAAAAGATAAAAAGCCATTACAGACAAAGCATATGAAAAATATAAATAGAATTTATCTTTACTTTGTTTTATTATGGATGGTGCAAGAATTAAAATTAGAAATAAAGCGTATATAAAAAATCCCAAAAATGCATAAGAAATTCCCATCAATTTTATTGAATCGTTTTGCCACCAACCCAAAATTGCCCAAATATTAAATGCGTATAAAGAAGTCATTGGATAATCCTTTGTCATTTGGACTACAAGATTAAGAAGCCCAAAAAAAATATTTTTTGGGAAAAATAATAAACTGTAACTTATAAATATTAAAAAAATGACTGCAACAATTTTAATTAACTTTTTTTTAAACCTTTGGAGAATTATTAATGTATATAGCGGTAAAATTGCTATTGTTTGCGGTTTTATAAAAAAAGCTTCAGCAAAAAAAGTAGAAGAAAGTAAGGGTTTATTTTTCTCGGTAATTAAATATAGAGACAGTAGAATAAAAAAGGTAAGAATTCCATCTATTTGCCCCCAAACAGAAGTATTAAAAATAACTGCAGGATTTCCAAGATAAAGAATAAATCCTAAAATAGGCCAAGATTTATTTGTGTATTCTTTTAAGACTTTAAAAATTAGAATTGCAGTTGCGATGTCAAAAATTGTTGTGGTAAATTTTATAAGATATATAAAAGTCGAAGAAAAAAATGGGATGTTAAAAATTCCGTTAAATAATAATCCAATTATCCACAAGAAAAACAAATAACCCGGCGTGTAATTTGTCCAAATATTCTTGTCATAAAAATTCATTGGGCCAAGCTCTACAAGTCTTGCCGCCCATGCCTGCCACGCGGTCATATCAATTTGAAAACTAGGTTGGGAAAATAATACTACACGTATCAATACGATAACTGCAAAAGAAAATTTTAGCAGTAGGGGAATTTTTTTATACTCGCCTATGATTTTTTTCATTGCTTTTTAATTTTGGGGTTTTATGGAAATAGAACAATTCCCAATTTTTAATTCACAGTCAATATACTTTTGTATTTCTGTAAAATTTCCGTTTCCAATCCTTGGTATCAAAACCCATTCCAGATTATAATCACTTGTTATCAACGGATTTATAAGAAGTCCCTGACGTTTGGTTTTTTCGTCTCCGATATCTATTACGACACTGCTTATTTTTGCCTGTTTCATTTTCTGGGCAAGTCTTACAAAATCATCAAATTCATCTTGTTTTATATCTGTATCAATACTTCCGCTTAAAACACTATAAAGATTTAAAATTTTTGCAGGATTTACAAGAGTTTGGGCCGATAAAATTTTATCTTTAAAAGCATTTATTACCTTTTCCTGTCTTTTGCTTCTGGCAAAATCCGTTCCCTCGCTTCCAATAGCATGTCTGGATCTAACAAATTCCAACGCCATCTCCCCACTCATATGATTTAGTCCTTTATCAAAATGTAAGTATTTATATCTACATGAAAACTTTTCCTGATTTTCTAACTCCGCAGGAGATGATGCTGTAAATAACTTTATGTCTTCGGGAGTAAAACCGCATGAATCATCCTCTTTTCCGCTTATAGGATAGGCATAGTCATCCAACACATTATCTACATTTATATCCAAGCCTCCAACGACATCAACGGCTTTTTCAAAACCTGAAAAGTCTATTCTTACGGCATAGTCAATCTGTTGCCCTGTTATCTTACCAACTGCAGCTTTTGTTAATGGAATTCCTCCGCCTTTTCTTACCGACTCTCCGTAAGCATACGCGGCGTTAATTTTTTTATCGTCTCCTTCAAGGCTTGGCATCCATAAGTCTCTTGGTATTGAGGAAAGGGTTACCCTGTTATTTTTCTCATCAAGAGTTGTTAGGATAATTGTGTCTGTTAAATTGGGGCCGTCATGACTTCCTCCGCCAATACCGAGAATAAGAATGTTTATTTTATTATCCGTTTGCTTAAGACTTACTCCCTTATCAAAGAAAAGGTGGAATAAGAATGGATAAAAACTTGCAGTTTTTACAATAATAAATACTGCTAAAATAGCCACAAAAATTCCCACAATAAATAAGGGTTTTTTATTACGCATTTTGAATGATTTTAATAAATTCTTCCGCATCAAGACTTGCCCCTCCAACCAAAACACCATTTATATTTGGCATGCTTGTAAAGCTTTTTACATTTTCCGAAGTAACGCTTCCGCCGTAAAGAATTTGATAGGTATTATTTTTTGACTTAATTGCGGATGCGATTTGATTTGCGTTTTCCGGGGTATCCGGAGTCCCTGTCCCAATTGCAAAAATAGGTTCATATGCGATTATTTCTATTCCTTGAGGAATTAAATTATCACTTCCCTGAACAAGAAAAACCGGTTTAAGCCCGTATTCAAGAGAAAGTTCAACTTTTTTTATAAGCTCCGTGTCTGTTTCGTTAAAATTTTTTCTTCTTTCCGAATGCCCAACTAAAACAAGCTCTGTAAAATCTTTTATCTGTTTTGCATTTACTTCTCCCGTATAGGCACCTTCATCAAAAGGCGAAACGTTCTGTGCGCCAACCTTAACAGGTAGATTATTGTCAAGAATACATGAATGAAACAAAGATAATAAGGTAAAAGAAGGACAAATAACTATCTCTTTGCCGGAGAGATCTTCATCCGAATCTTTGATTTTTTCAAAAACTTTTAACCACTCTTTAGCCTCGTCTTCGGTCTTATAAGATTTTAAGTTAGCAACTATCAAAAGCTTCTTCATATGATATCATTATACGGTATGAACCAAGATTTTCTCAAGGACTTAAACCCCGATCAGCAAAAAGCCGTTTTAAATATAGATGGGCCAATGATAATTTTGGCGGGGGCAGGCAGTGGAAAAACAAGGGTTTTAACCTATAAAGTTAACTATCTAATTACAAAAGGAGTAAATCCTTTTAACATTCTCATGGTAACGTTTACCAATAAAACCGCCAAGGAGATGAAGGAGCGGATGCAAAAATTTTTCCAAAACCGGGAAGAAGAAATTTCCGGAACTCCTACAATTGCAACCTTTCATGCGCTTTGTGCAAAAATATTAAGAATTGAAGGTAAGCATATAGGTATTCCAAATAATTTTTTAATATACGACAGTCAGGATCAAAAGGATGCAATAAAAGAAGCTTTCACTCTTTTAGGGCTATCTTTAAAAGAGTATAAACCTTCATCTATTCTTGCAACTATATCTCAAGCAAAAAACGAATTAATTGATGAAAACCAGTATCCTTCCTACGCCAGGGGACATTTCCAAGAGGTGGTTTCGAGAGTTTATGTAATTTATCAAAAAATCTTAAAGGAAAATGCTGCTTTGGATTTTGATGATTTAATTTTAAAAACAGTGGAGCTTTTTAGAAAAAATCCTGATGTCTTAGAAAAATATCAAAATAAATTTAAGTATATTTTGGTGGATGAATATCAAGACACAAACCACGCGCAATACCTGCTTACAAAAATGCTTTCTTCTAAATGGAATAACATCTGCGTTGTCGGTGATTTTTCTCAAAGCATATATAGCTTTAGAGGCGCAGATTTTTTAAACCTTGCAAAATTTAAGGAAGACTTTAAAGATGCAAAAACTTTTTCTCTGTCGCAAAATTACAGGTCAACGCAAAAAATATTGGATGGGGCATCGTCAGTTATATCTAAAAATAATAGTCATCCTGTTTTGCAGCTTTGGACCGAAAACAAAGCAGGCGAAGATATTTCGGTTTTTGAAGCTTTAAACGAACAGCGTGAAGCAGAATTTATTTTGGAGGAAATGGAAAAAATTAAATATCAGAATCCTGACATAAGATATTATGATTTTGCAATTCTTTACAGGACAAACGCACAATCAAGGGCAATCGAGGAAGTTTTTATTCATAGAGGAGTTCCATATATTTTAATCGGGGGGGCAAGGTTTTACGAAAGAAAAGAAATCAAAGACGTACTTGCTTATTTAAGAGTCATTGCAAATCCCAAAGACAAAGTCTCTTTAAAAAGATTGGAGAAATTAGGCAAAGGAAAATTTGCTAAATTCCTGGATTTTCAAAAAACTTTAGATGAAAAAAATATAAATAGTGAAACAACAATCTCTATTATGGATGGCGCTTTAAAGGCGGCAGATTATCTTTCTTCATATGATGAAAAGGATGAGGAAGATTTGGGAAGACTCGAAAATATTAAAGAGCTTCGGTCCGTTGCGATATCTTTTCCAAATCTCGGCGAATTCTTAGAAAATGTTTCCTTGGTTGAGCAAGAATATATTCCTGACCACATAAAAGACAATGATGGCAAAAATGACGCCGTAAACCTAATGACTCTGCATGCGGCAAAAGGCTTAGAGTTTCCCGTTGTTTTTATGGTAGGCATGGAAGAGGGGCTCTTTCCGCATTCACGAAGCTTAATGGGAAAAAACGAACTTGAAGAAGAACGAAGACTTTGCTATGTTGGGATGACAAGAGCCAAAGAAAAATTATTTTTAACATATTCCAGAAAAAGATTGTTTTTTGGACAAAAAACTACAAATATTGTATCCAGGTTTATACTTGAACTTCCGGAAGGAGTGCTTGAGAGGAGTTTAAATCGCATACGAATTGACGTTCCTGAATATTTATAATGAATAACAATTTGCATCCTTTACAATCCGAGGAATGGGGATTATTTAGGGAAGAAACCGGAGTTAAAGTTGTTAGGACTGATAGCTTACAGCTTACAATTCACCCTATTCCCCACACAAAATATACAATTGGATACGTTCCCAAAGGCCCCGACATTAATAAAAAAATGCTTGATACGCTTCATACAATCGGCGAAAAAGAAAACTGTATCTTTATTCAACTGGAACCTAACGTTGAAAAAAAGGTTGGTAAAAAATACAATTTCAAGAATTTGATTCCTTCGTCACGTCCTCTTCTTACCAAATATACTTTTATTCTGGATTTAACAAAACCAGAAGATGAGCTTTTAAAAAATATGCATTCCAAGACAAGATACAACATAAGATTAGCAGAAAAAAAAGGCGTAAAAATAGTTGAGGATAATTCGGATAATGCTTTTGAGAAATATTTGCGCCTTACCAAAGAGACAACACAAAGGCAAAAATTTTACGCTCATAGCGAAAACTATCATAGGCTTATGTGGGAAACCCTCCGACCGAAATCAGAAATTCGAAATCAGAAATCCGAAACATTAACGGCTCACTTGCTAAAAGCAGAATATAATGGCGAAGTTCTTGTTGCCTGGATGGTTTTTGTTTTAAGGGATACGCTTTATTATCCATATGGCGCATCAAGCAATAAGCATAGAGAGGTAATGGCGTCAAATCTTATGATGTGGGAAACAATAAAATTTGGTAAAAAATTAGGACTTAAAAAATTTGATATGTGGGGCGCTTTGGAATCTAACCCCAATAACAAAGACCCTTTCTACGGATTCCATAAATTTAAAGAAGGTTATGGAGCAAGACACGTAGAATTTGTAGGCAGTTATGATTATGTTTTAAAGAGAAAATTGTATATTGTTTATAATATTTTAAATAATATCCGCTGGCTTATATTAAAATTTAAATAATATAGAGACGTATCTGACTCTCCTTGTCATATTTCTTTAAGGGTAAATTCATTTCATATCTAAAACTCACAATTTTTGTTCCTTTTTTTAATTCTTTTTTAAATTTTGGCAAAAGTCTGTCCAAAGTTTTTGGCACCAAATAAACGAAAATAATGCTTGCTTTGGAAATGTCCTGTTTGAAAAAATTTCCCCGTTTAATTTTTACCTTCTTGGATAATCCGTTTATTTTTAAGATCAATTTTGAAAAAATCACTCTTGAAAAGTCTATCTCTATGCCAATCCCTGTTGCTCCAAACTCTTTTGCCGCAATTAAAAGAGCTGTTCCTTCTCCCGAGCCCAAATCATAGACAACATCTTCTTTTTTTACGTCTGCCAGCTTACATATTGCCCTTGCGGTTTTCTTAGAGGTTCTCCACCAAGGAGCCCATGGACTGTCGGGGGGCCAAACCATTGACAATAAAAAAAGGAGAAATAAAATTACTAAGATTGTAAAAATATAAAAAAACACGCTAAGAAATATAGATTACTTTTCCAAGAATATCATTTTTTGCGATAAACCCAAAGCTTCTGCTATCCAGGCTGTCTTTTGGATTATCTCCTTCTACGGTATATTTATCTAAAGATATTTTTACGATTCTTTTTATTAGTATTTTTTCTTTATTTTTAAAAGCAACTATATCTTTAACTTTGGGTTTTGAAAACAAATACGGCGTCTTACTTATTAAAATACTCTTGCCGTTTCTAATTGCCGGCTCCATACTGTGCCCGGAGATTTTAAATTTTGATAAAAGAAGCATTATTTATGAAGAACCATTTCTCCGCCTGTTGGATAAACTGATTTAACTCTTATCGGCTCGACGTTTTTGGTTTTAAAAAATATTTCCGCAATTTCCTGAACTTTTGCCAAAGAATCTTCGGCTGCCGCCATATCTATATTCTGTCTTGCTTTTGCCGAAGATTCTAATGCCTCCACGAATAAATCATTAAGATTGGGGTATTCTTTAAAATGTTCTTCTTTGAAATAATCATTTCTTAAAGTATCCAACTCTTCCTCCAAAATGTTCGAATGTTCTTCTTTGACATGGGTTATTCTTGCAATGTCGTGCTCTGCTTTTAATTCACTTTCTCTTTTAACCTCTGCTAAAAGCTGTGTCATTCTTATTATTGTGTGCGCCGCGCGTTGGACAACATACGGATCATAAATCCCGCACGGGATATCACAATGCGCATAACCTGTTTTTTCTATTAATAACTTTTCTAAGAGAGAAAGAAAAATTGTCTTCATACTTAAATGATAATACGTAAAAGGGAGGATGTCAAAATTAGTAACCTAAAACTTGATTTACAAAAGAATCGTTAAGGCTGTAGAAAGTTGCGACGAAGAAATAGAGAAAAGTTGATTTTTAATCCTGGTGTGGTAAGATGATGCAGAATCAATGAGTATAGAAGCTCCTTCACCTGTAGACACTGCTCTACCGTCTTCTAATTCTCCTGATATACGAATCTCCAGAAGAAGCTTTTTCAAATATTTAGGTGCTTCTACAGCGGTATTAGCTGCCGGCGTTGAACTGCAAACACATGCCCTAACCGTTCTTGCGGAACAAATAGGAGACCGGAAAACTGCATCTTTAGATAACAATAGCTTTATTGATGTAAATAGAGACAAATTATCTAAAGTAAAGCTCGGGTGCTCTTTTGCACCTGAACAATTCGGACTATCCCTTACAACAATAGATGAAGATAAAGCAAACGGCAAGCTGGATAAGGCTCTTGGTGCCTTGAGGTTTGCCGTTGAACATTTAAATATTGCACAAGTAAGGCTTGGAATTAGATGGAATAATAGCGTCGATGAGAATGGTGAATTAGATCTCCGTTTATATGAATCGTTTTTTGATTATTGCGTAAGAAATAATGTTGATATTTGTCTGAATACCGGAATTAAAGTTTTTAGATGGCCCGAAGATCATGTGCCCAATGGTTTAATAGCAGAAGATTCTCTTATTAAACATTCTACCGTATATTCACAAAGTGATCTTGCAAGAAAATCACTTGACCATACGCAGGATTTATTTGATTTTTTAATACAAAAATATGGAGACGAAGGCATTGCGAAAATTAAAACAATACAGCCCGAAAATGAGCCTTTTGACGGGTTCGGAGAGAATGGTTTTAAGATGGACCCTTATTATCTTAGAGATTTTATCAAGCTTTGCTTATCTCATTTTCCAAATTCCAATATCTTGATAAATTCCTCTAATCCTCTCAATTTTAGCTTAATTTCGGAATTGTTTTCTTCTGTTGCAAGAGATAATCCGCAAACAAGAGGAAGTTTAATATCCGGATATGATTATTATCCTTACCACCCTGCATTTCCTTTTTTACCGGGGATAGGTACGATTGATGCAATAAGTATTTCACAAATATCTGATGGAAACCGATATACCAAGCATAAAGCCGAGGCAAAAAAACGTGATTTTAAAATAGAAATTACAGAAGGACAGGCAGAACCTTGGGGAGACATTCAATTGCCTGGAAATTCTGCAACAGCCTTTAGGTTTATGATTCTGCGGTCTATTAATAATGTTCTGGACACAACGGAAAATTCTATTATAGGAATTTGGGGGCTGGAGTATCTTTATCAAATTGCCGTATCCGGCAATGCCACAATAGAACATGAAAGAATATTTGACTTGATACAAATGGTCAACGGGGGGAATGTTATTTCTTTAAGAGATTGGACATCTTCCCGTCCTCAAAAAGCAAGTTCTGCAACAGCAACTTTCCTCCCACAGGCCGCTTAGTTTTAAAAATATAATAGATGTGGTAATCTAAGGTTATGCCGCAAACTTCTATTGAAAAAATTAAGCAAGAGTTTCCTGTTAAAAATGTAAACGTAACCCACCGTTCCAAACTTTCAAAACTAGACAAGCTGGCTATTTTGGTGACAGAAAAAATAGGGACGATGGGATTTTTTCTTGTAATTCTTGCTTGGACAATTTCTTGGCTAAGTTGGAATATTCTCGGACCTAAAGAATTAAGATTTGATCCCTACCCCGCTTTTGTCTTGTGGCTTTTTATTTCAAACTTAATCCAACTCCATATCCTTCCGCTTCTTTTGATAGGCCAAAATATTCAAGGAAAACATGCACAGCTTCGGGCAGAACATGATTTTGCAACCGATACAAAGGCTGAAAAAGAAATAGAAGCGATTTTAATCCATTTGGAAAGCCAGCAAGCTTTAATGCTTGAAGTATTAAAAAGGATAGAAAAACTTGAAGAGAGAAAAAATTAATTTATTTTGTTCTTATATCAGTCCATCTCATGTAACCGTGGCCTTTTATTCTTGGCAATTCACCTTTTTGAGTTCTGGCTAATACAATTACACTGGCCCATCTCACTCCGTTTTCCCACACATCAGAACCTTTAACTTGAAAGATGATATTTCCTTCTTCAATTGCAACTTTAGGATAAGAATCCCTTCTTTCTGCAGGAGCCGACCATGCCTCTCTCCCAACATTTGGAGTATAATATTTTCCCGCTAATCTTATTTCATCTGCAGTCCCCCTATTGATTATCAGATAATCCGGGGGCCTCTTTTTTTGTCCTCTGCGCCTAAGCGATACTTCATCTTCTCTTATTATAGAAACATCAATACCCGGATTGTTTAATTTTTCAATAAACTTATCTAAAGTAGTTTGTCCCTCGGGAACAACTTGCACGCTTCTTGGAATTTTTCTTTCAATAATATTTCCCAACAAATCCCGTTGAACAATGGGCTTCCCTAAACTTCCCTCGCTCATACAAGAATTATACCATGCTATAGTGTCTAATCAAGTTATTCTGTTGAAAAAACCCTTCAGTTTCTATACGATATAAATATGCTGCCTGTTGATGTTGTATGCGTCGGGGACGCAAAATTGGATATCTTCCTCACAATAGACGAAAAAAATACACACGTTAAACTTGATAACGAAACTCGTGAGCTGCGTTTTGAGCATGGGGGGAAAATAGAGGTAAGAAAAATGAGCTTATCTACCGGGGGCAATGCCGCAAACGTAGCGGTTGGCATTTCAAGGCTTGGACTTAAAAGCTCTTTGGTTGCGGAGCTGGGGAAAGACGAATTCTCCCAAAAAATTATAAATAGCTTAAACGAAGAAAACGTTAACCTTGAACTTGTTAAGCAAATAACAAACGAGGATTCTTCTATAACCGTCGGTGTAAATTTTAAAGGTGACCGCACTCTTTTTACAGAACACGCGCAAAGAGAACACAATTTTAATTTTGAAAAAATAACCGCCAAGATAATTTACCTAACAAGTCTTGGCCCCATTTGGGAAAAAGCCTATGAGAAAACCCTTAATTTTGTAGAAAAAAATAATATCAAGTTAATTTTTAATCCGGGAACCCTTCAGATTGAAAAAAGAAATTCAATTATTTGGCATATAATTTCCAAATCCGGCGTACTTTTTGTAAATAAACAGGAGGCAGAAGAACTTCTTTACGGAAAAGAGATTAAATTACCTGCAAATTCTCAAAATTATATAAAAAAACTCCTTTACGGACTAAAAAGCCTGGGAGCAAAAATTGTCGTCATAACCGACGGCAATACCGGCTCTTATGCAATGGATGAAAATCATAATGCTTATCAATTGGGGGTTATTCCCTGCGAGATAGTTGAAAAAACAGGAGCGGGTGATGCGTATAGCTCCGGATTTATTTCTGCAATCCTTAACGGAGAAGACGTGCGGGAAGCAATGCGCTGGGGGGCACTCAACTCTTCTGCCGTAATCGGAGAAATCGGAGCGGAAAAAGGATTATTAACCAAAGATGAAATGCTCGAAAAATTAAAATCTAACGAGGATTTTAAAGCAAAAGAAATATAGAATTATCGCAAAAAATTTGTTTTTACCTACGTAAGCTATGCGCAAAAGTATTTGCAATAGACAAAATTATACCAAAAATAAATGCCCACAAAAATCCATCTACAACAAATCCGGAAACGAACTTACTTACCAGAAGTATTAGTATTGCGTTTATAACAAGGGTGAATAACCCTAAAGTAAGAATATTTATTGGAAGTGTTAAAATAAGAAGAACGGGTTTTAAAAAAGCATTTATTATTCCTAAAACCAGGGCAACTGCTAAAGCCGAGGTAAAACTGGTAACATGAACTCCGGGCAATACATACGCAATGCTAAAAATAACCATTGCGCTTATAATCCAGCTTATTAGTATCGCCATATACATCAAGATTATACCTATTTGTTGATAAAAACAAGAGAATTCTCCACACTTATTGACGAAAGCAAGTTTACTTAAGCTTTATTTAGCTTCGGAATATCCGGGGAAAAAATCTGTAATTATGTTGCCTTTTTTTACCTTCATCCCTAAAAGTAATTTTTCAAAATTTTGCACCATTAATTGCGGGCCTGAAATATAAAAAGTACGCTTGACATAATCTTTTGCATAACGGGCTATCATTGACTCTGTAATATAACCTTTTTCACCTGTCCAATCTGATGGTATTTTATTAATGTCGGTTAATGTGTAAATCGTTTTTACTCCATAATCTTCTGCTTTTTGGAAAATACCGGAAAACAGAATTTCATTTACAGCTCTATTGGAATAAAACAAAACAATATTGCTCTGCAACTTTCTATCTATGATAAATTGAATCATACTTCTAAAAGGCGTTATTCCAATCCCGCCGGCTATAAATACAATAGGTTTTTTAAGATCTTTAGGAAGGATAAAGTCACCGGCTACTTGGGCAGCAATAATTTTTTGCCCTTTTACTAAATTAACCAATGTTTTTTTATAAGAGCTTGACGGATTATAAAATTTTACGGCAATTGCTATCTCTTTTTCCGTAGGAGATGAAGCAATGCTAAAATATCTTCTATTCCCCCTGCTGTCTATGTTTTTGTGCTGCAGTGTCCATTCCATATATTGACCGGGGAGAAACTTAATTTTTTGCGGCTTATCAAATGCAAACTCAAAAATATCGGGAGAAAGCTGTTTTTTCCATTTAAGCGGCAGGTCTAATCTGTAATTCGGGCTAAGAATGTATGCAAAAATATTTCCTATGCAAAGCGCCATTTCAGGGGCAATTGCAAAGGGAATAATTCTTAATTGAGGAGCTATATAGAAAAATGCAACAATATATCCGTAATATTTTTGTAGATTTTTAGTGGCAGGAGACGTAAGGGGTTCTATTAACATTACAAGCATAAAGAAAAGCAAAGCAGAGTCAACAACGCTAATCTGCCAGGCAGAGATTGCTGAAAGCAAAGAACCCGTACGAAAAATTAAATCTGCTCCGATAATTAAGAGATAAACCAAAAGGAAATTAAATACGAGTTTTCCTCTTCTTATTTTCCTAAGCATCAAAAGTCCTCCCATTAAAACGAAGGGGAACATTATTGGCGTTCCAATCCACCAGACTGCGGCTTGGCCTGAAATAAAAAACATAATAACAGCGCCAAATGCCGCGGGATTAAAAATGTGGCGCTTATTAATCGCAAGAAAATATTTTGATGACATTGCCAAAACAGATGCTAATGCAATAAAAATTGTGTTCGTAGGGAATTTGACCGGCATTATCAAAACAAGAATTAAAGCTGTAATAAAAACCGATTCCACATTAGTGGATGCTTTAAATATTTTAGAAAATAAATAGTTAGATATATATGCTGTGGCTATTGATACAAAAAGATTAATAAATAAATCAAGGGGGCTATAAGGAAGCATTCCGAAAAATCCGAAAACCGATGCTATACCAACCAATAAGAGTAAGAAGTATAGAATTAACCTATAAATTGTAACTTTATTTAATAAGGAATCGACAAATTTAATCATAATCAATTTATTTTATAGGCATAATTTTCTGCTTTTTTCATTTTAATTATAACATTGTTTATGAAAAATTAACCGGATTTACGCTTATATGATTAGGGTGTAATAAATGATAAAATAAACTAAGGGAGGTTACGATTATGGCAAAATCTAAAAGAAAAACATTAGGTAAAGGTCAATTTGCAAAAAGGAAAAGAGGCTTAAGACACGGAACCCCAAGATAATTTACAGTCTTTATTCTTAAACGCTTGTTATTGTTTTCATGGGATTTTTATTGCGCCTCTTGTAAATAAAAATAATTACTGCAGAAAGAACTATGATCAAGGGTATAAAGACCAGTAATAATAATCTAGGGTCAAATGTTTGTTTGGCTTGAATTCCCAGCATAATTGACTTACTTGTTCCTCCAACATTTATAACATTTTCTGCTAAAACTTTTCCCTGATATTGTGCTTTCACTTTATAGATTCCTTTAGGAACATTAAAAAATTCTACAATTCCCTTATCATTGCTGGATTGAGTATAAACCTGAGGGACACCTTGAGTCTTGGTTTTATCCTGATATTCAACATTAACTAATGCCCCCGGCAAAGAAGTCCCGTTTTCATTTTTAATATTTAAAATAATATTGTAAGAGGATAAATTATTTTGAGGCGCTTCCGATGGCTGCGTGTTTTCTAAATTTGCTATTGATTGTTGATTATCCGATGACGGATTAAGCGTATATACGCTGTTTTTAGATGAGGAAAGGATTTCTAGGGCTTTCGGATACGACTTAACCGAACCGTTGGCTAAGGTTACATATCCTTGACCTGTTCTAATTACCTGAAGTGTTAGTCTATAAACCGTACATTTACTTGAAGAGCCACCTAAAATTACTCCGACAAAAGAAAGTGCGCTTGTTGTCGGCGTTTTAATAAAAGCAAGATCACAATCTCCTAAGGTTAAGTCTTTTACCGCAAGATTTGTAGAAACGCTTATGTCTGCTTTTGCAGCATTAAATATTTCTCCCGCTCCATCAATAATTACATCTGCAGCAAAGGTCTGCCCAACATTATAATTACCCGCAGAAGGAGATATATAAATTGCGGGAGAACCGGCCGCGTTTGCTTTATTAGACAAGGCTGTAAGGAAAATTATCAAAATAATTATGAGTAATTTTTTATTCATTTTTTTTATTGCTGGGCAATTATTGAAAAGTCGGTTAAGTCAACGGCCCCGTCATCGTTCATGTCCGAAAGCGGTGAATTCAAAACACCGGTATTTCCATAGTCTACTCCAAACAAAGAGTAATCGGTTAAATCAATGATCCCGTCACCGCTAATGTCACCCAAAACATGATTAGTAATTGTAACGGTATTGTTCGGGCTTATATTTCCGCTACCGTCACTTCCATTTACGACAAAGGTGTTTGGCCCTATTGCAAGATTCATGGTAACTCCCCACGTATTAGAGCTTGGATAAGTTACTCCTGTTGTTGCCCCGTTAATAGAAATTATAGTTATCGGAGAAATCATGCTTCCGGCTAAATCAACTGTTGCGCTATAGGTATCCAAAGGCTGTGCGTTTATTATCGGCGCTTGCAGAACAACCGGCGTTGGTGTCGGCACGGGAGTTGGTGTCGGTGTAGGCACCGGGGTGGGCGTTGGGGTGGATATCGGCGTTGGAGTTGGTGTTGGAACAGGCGTTGGTGTCGGCACGGGAGTTGGTGTCGGTGTAGGCACCGGTGTGGGCGTTGGAGGCAAATTAATAGTATACGAACCGCTGATTAATGAATTAAGTATTTCTAAATGAGTTGAATAACTTTTTACAGAACCACTAGTTAGGGTAACCGTAGCTGTTCCTGCCGAAAGAGCTTGTAAATTAAGCGTGTAAACAGTACAACCTAAAGAATAAGATTTTATAATTGCTCCTGCAAAAGAAGGGTCGGCAGCCGTAGGCGTGCTCTTTCTGTTTGCCCAGGAAAAATTGCAGCCTCCGGAACTTGCCGGAGTTATTGTTAAGCCTTGTACCGTAATATTGCTTGAAATAACTACCGTTGCAGAAGCTGCATTGAAAGCTGTTCCGCCTCCGTCAACTTTTACGTCAACGCTAAAAGTCTGTCCTTGTGCATAAGTTCCTGTTGAGGGAGAGGTTAAAATTGATGCTGTTTTACCGGCAACAGGCGCAGGAGTAGGTGTTGGTGTCGGAGAAGAAGTTGGTAAACAATTAGTTCCCGTATCAACAGGGCTGCAGGTTGAATCGGAGGTAAAAATTATGTTATCTAGGCTTATATTTCCCTCTTTCCCAATTAATTTTATGGTGTGAGTGCCGGCCGATAAATTATTAATTATTGCCGATGACGGAATCCCGTTTTGATAATTAACCCACGTCCAGACGTTAGAAGGCATACCATTTTGATTCCCTACATCAATTAAGCAATTATTGTCTATTTGAAGATAATATGAGTTTGCTCCGTCTCCCTGCCCTCTAATCCTACTCCAAATAAAATAATAGCCTTTTTGAGGAATATTTATTTGAGAAACGGCAACCCCTGCCCCGGAAGGCGGAGTTTGAAGACAAGTTGCTCCGGAAGAAGAAGCTATATAAGACTGGAATAATAGGTATTGTCCGTTTGAAGCAAAAGCATCCGTTCCAAAAATCACCGGCCCGGATAAAACGGCGCTCTCCGCTTCAAGACCAACAGCGGACGGAGGCGGAGCGGCCTGAATAATATATTTTGCTACAAAACCCGGAGTAACCAAGGCTAAGATTATTGCCGTGATAATGAAGAATCTTGTGAATTTATCCTGCGAAGAAAAATAACCCCATAAGACTTTCAAGGGGTTCTCTTTCCCTATTTTCCCTTCTAATTCCCGGGGTTCATGGCCAAATGAGATAATTTCTGCCATCTTATATTTTTAGCATAGTGCCATTTTGCCCATTTTGTCAAATTTAAATTAATAAAACCTATCTCCTTTATGCTATAATTCCGCCATGAGTTTTCCGGAAAGACCTTCAGATCCCGACGGACACCCGATAATGCCGGTAGAAACAGATAGGGTTGTAGTGCCGAGATTAAGGCCTGATGTCTTTGACCCTAGAAAAGGTTTTATTTCCGGAAACTTTGACAGCCTAATGCCTCAAGTATTAGAAGCACTTAAAAAGCGCCCTGGATTTGAAGCTCTTGTAAAAGATATTAAAGAACATAAGAAAAGCGCCATCATAGTTACTTCCGTGGGAGGCCTAACTTTACTTGTTGCAACCATTGCAGGATATGAGTTTGGCATACGCCATGGACGCGATATCCGACAGCTTTTCCGGTCAAAAAAAGGAAAAGTGGTATAATACAGCTAACATGAAGGTTAAAAATGTATTCCAGAAAAAAGTTGGCTACATTTCTCCCGACGCCACCCTTTCCGAAGCGGCGCGATTTATCTTTGGGCATGATCACAAGGGATTGCCTGTTGTAAAAGGCAAAAGTAAAAAGCTTGTTGGTTTTATTACGGACCAGGATATTACTTCTCAATTATTTCCCAGCATTCAGGACCTAATGGAAGATTATGTGCATGAAAAGGATTTTGAAGCAATGGAAAAAAGAGTAAAAAGCGTTTTAGTTAAAAAAGTAAAAGACGTAATGAGCAGAAAAGTTATATCAATTCATATAGATGAGCCTCTTTTGAAAGCGGAGTCAATAATGAAGCTAAAAGATATTAGGCGTCTCCCGGTTGTAGATGACAAAGGCAACTTAATTGGAATTATTTCAAAGGGAGATATTTTTAGAGCGCTTGTTAGCCCCAAGGTTAGAGGTTTTAAATAAATTCCCCTGGCTCCGCGGACTGCAAGACCGAAGGCCGAAGTCCTGAACAGAGCTGAAGGAGAGGCCTGCCCGCCTCTGGAGAATAGTTTACCCTAAGAATTCCGAAGAGTTAGAACCTGCCTGTATTATTTTTGTTCTGATTGAGGAGTTTGTTCAATAATTACCACCGGTTCATTCCCGACTACCCATGCATCATGTCCTGATGGGAGTAAGGCTATATCACCTGGGCCGTATTCCCTCTCGCTTCCATCAACCATCTTCACGCCTAATCGGCCGGCGATATGAACATTAAGATGCGCGATTTGGCATGTTTCTGTTTTGGCTGTTGGTTTTACATCTTCGGACCATCTCCATCCCGGTTGAAAGGTAAGCCTTCTTAAGGTTGCGCCACCCAGTTTTACAACATCAACTGTCCCTCTGCCTGACTTATGTTGTTCATCCGGAGTGTTGAAATTTTTTTCCTGAAGATCTACCATACAATTTTATACTACTTTATTAAGATGATGAAGTCAAGAAGCTGGAAAGCTTTACTCCGAGTAATAGAGGATGTTAGAACATATTTTACTAACCCTTATGTAGTTTTAGAAAACCAGCTCCACTGTTGATACGGCAATTCGATATGCAATCTAAGGCTTAATAATCAAAGAGGCGGACACCACTAGGAAAATTCCGATTGCGTTAAGAATAAATGAAACAATGAGGAATTGATACGTTTTCATTTTTGATATCCCCATCAAGCTTACTCCCAACTCGTCGGGAAAAGGCGAAGCAATGATAATCGCTCCAAAAACAGGCAGTGTCCAACTAAAATACTTGGAATGGAGTATTTTTACAAAATGATGACTGCCATCAACGTGATTGTAAATATCTTCTAATTCGTCTGTTAGGCTGTTTTTGATAAATCTGAAAATTGTAAAGTCTCCAAAAACTGCACCAAGACCGGCAATAATCCCAATTTCAATAGGAGATAGTGTTTCTGCCAAAATCAGAAGAATAACTGCTCCTGTTGCTACTGAAAATGTTGAAACAAAAAGCATTCCCGCAATAAAAGCCCCTATATATCCAAAATTTCCGAGATGAAGTAAGAATTGATGGAATACCTCAATCCGGGACAATATGATAGCTATTACCACTCCCAATAAAACAAGCGTGAGATTTTTATACTTCCACGATTGCCATATACGCATATATTGTTATTAGTATATCAAGTTTTAACTTCTAAACGACAGCATCAAGAGGGTGAAAAAATGTCTTCTTTTGACTAACTCTACTCCCGAGCTTGGTATGGCGATTTTTTTGCCCTAGAAAAGTTTAAAATGATGACCGGTAAAAAATAGCGTGATAATAATGGTACCAAGCACTGTAAACAACAAAAGAAAACCAAGCGTTCTCTTGAGACGGTCATCGCTGTGTTTATAAGGCAACAAATACAATATTACAGTTGCAACTGCAAACAGCAGTGCGGAAAAAATGCTTTTTGATGTCCAGTGATGGCCGGAAAAGTTCTTCAGCCAATCTTTGAGCGGAACAGATAGTTCTGTCCAGATAGTAATAACCACGACAAAAACGATTGTAATAATCGACGCATATGCAGATGAAATAATTAATTTTGGTTTATTCACCCCGTTAGAAATTGTCATAAATTTTATATTATATTCCCCTTTGAAATCCTATTGGCTAAATGGATTTCTAACGGGGTTCATAAAGATATATCAGTTGACTCCTCCCCAGCGCGCCGCGGCAGAGATTGCAAACCCCATCGCGCCGATGATAAGTCCAAGCACAGCAATAGTACCGGAAAGCCACAAAGTAATGCGGCGGAGCTTAAGCCGCTCCATGTCCTCTTTCTCAAGCAAAGTAATGAATAATACCGTTATTGCAAGCGGGACAATGAATAGGAAAATATGTTCCTTGGTTTCCATAATAATATTGTGTACCCACGGCCAAACACCGCTTTTGATCACCGGTTTCACAAGCGTTCCATAATAAACGACATAGTAGTAGCCGCCGGCAAACCAGCTTACAATGAAAGCGATAACTCCAACCGATGCGGTAAAAATCCTGCTCTTGCGTGAGCCGCTATTGTCTTTTAATTTCCCTAAAAGCCACAAGAAAGCATCAATGCCAACAATGGCAAAGCCAAGATGAAGACCTATGAGAACGGGTTTGTTTTGCAGTATGGCAACAATATCCATAAATTAATCTTTTCAAAATAAAAGATAATTGTCAATTTTTGAGACTAAAAATGGTGCTCCCTAAGTCTAGAATCTTTATACCAGAAAACTACGCTCCTATTTTCAAAACATTTGAGAACGTAGCTTATATTGAACAACTACGGCAAAAGTGGGAGAAGATAAAAAAATTACAAGCTCCTTATATTTATTTTATGGCGCAACTGCATTAGCGGCGTTGACCCGACCTTTTGACCAATAAGTTCCAGTCCCGGCAATTTTATCCGCTGTTGACTCAAGCCGTGTTCGAACTTGAGAAGCAGAAGTCCCATACGGTGTTGACCAAATAAGGGCAGCTACAGCTGCCGTCATTGGAGTAGCCATAGATGTTCCTGAGCCAAAATCATAATTAAGACTTTTGTTAATCTTATAGGTGTGATTAGGAAAGGTTGAGAAAATATTCTCGCCAGGGGCTGCAACATCAACCCATTTTGCTCCGTAACTAGAGAATGAGGCTTTTTGGTCTTTATTGTTAGTAGCGGCTACAGCAATCGCATTCGTATAAGCGGCGGGGTAAGTTTTTGAAGGGGTGCCCGAATTACCGGCAGCAGCTACAACTACTACACCTCTATTCCAGGCATAGTTTATTGCATTTTCCAGTGTGAAAGATTTTACAGAACCGCCTAAGCTCATATTGATAACTTTTGCGTTATTATCTGCCGCCCAGATAATACCATTTGCTATCCAAGAATAAGCTCCTGAACCGCTGTCATTTAACACTTTTCCATTCATCAACTGACAATTAGGACAACTTCCAGCCACACCCATATTGTTGTTAGTGACTGCGGCAACTATTCCTCCGACATGGGTTCCATGTCCATATAAATCGTCTGTTGTAGGTGAGTCGGTAAAGTTTTTCTGCAAAACAACTTTTGAGGATAAATCCTCATGGTCTTGGTCAATGCCGGTGTCAAGAATAGCCACTTTCACTCCGCCTTGAGTCGTATCCCAAGCGGTAGGTCCATCAATATCTGCATCAACTACCCCAGTTGTACCCTTGATTATTTGTCCCGTATTTTCCAATCCCCATTGATTACCGGCAAAATATGTATCATTTGGGACAAAAAACGCTTCAGCTAAGTAATCTAATTCCGCATACTCTACGTGCGGGTTTTTGGAAAGGGCAGCAACTACTTTTTCCTCTGCTGCCTGGGGAACCTGCAATACCAAAACTCCAAGAGCATCAAGCTTATTCACTACCCGTACTCGATTATTTCTTAATAAATTATCTTTCTCCGCTTGTAAAACCCCATCCTTAAATTTTATAAGGACTTGGCCCGGGACATGATTATTGTTATCTTGAGCTTTTGCTGGAGGTGAAAAGAGATTAAAAAGACCTAAAAAAAGAATTATAAATAAGGCAGTTAAGAGAATAGGTAATTTTTTCATATCAATAACTTAAATTATTGTATATAAACTTGGCGGACAAATCAAGCAACCCAGAACTACATAAGGTTCTTTGCCTTTCACACCCTCTCTTTCTACAAAAATTTAGGTTACGTCAAGTCTTAATTGGCTCCGCGGCTAGGATTCGAACCTAGAACCTTGAAATTAACAGTTTCCTGCTCTACCGTTGAGCTACCGCGGAATAATATCAATTGACAATTCACAATTCAAAATTGACAATTAACGTAGCTTATTTTAACTCATTTTTGATTTCTTTACAATTACGGTCAATATTTTAATTATTTCAATATTCTCTTTTAAGATACTTTCTAAACGGCCTTTTGAAACCAAACCAGATTCAGAGATCATTTTTAACCAATAATTCGTTTCCCTGGCCTCTTTTAAAGATATTGTCATTGAGTGGATAAAATCTTTTTTTGATAAGGCATCTTGAGCTTCCTCAATATTCGCACCAACAGATGTACCCGATCTAACAATTTGATTTCCCAGTGCGTTTCCTACAGAATTTTTCGGAAGTGATAAAACAAGGTTAATTATTCTTAGTCCGAATTTAAGAGTTCTTTCGCTAATGTCTTTTTTGCGAAATTCTGCATTATCCATTGTCAATTGTCAATTACCCCAAGTAATCCTTGAGTTTATTGCCGCGCGAGGGGTGGCGGAGTTTTCTTAAAGATTTCGCTTCAATTTGTCTTATTCTCTCCCTAGTTACCGCAAACATTTTCCCAACCTCTTCCAAAGTTTTTGGCCGGCCGTCTTTTAAGCCGAATCTTTCTTCCAAAACTCTTTTTTCTCTATCGGAAAGGGTTGAGAGAACCTGCTCTACCTGCTCTTTTAAAAGTTCCCTGCTTGCCGTGTCAAAAAGGGTCGGCGCCGCAGTATCGTGAATAAAATCCCCTAAGCGCGAGTCTTCTTCATCTCCAACAGGCGATTCCAAACTTGCCGGCTCCTGGGAAATTTTAATTATCTCCAAAGCTTTTTCGGGATCAATATCCAGTGCTCTTGCAACTTCTTCAGGCGTTGGTTCACGGCCCAATTCCTGCATTAGCTTTCTTGAAGCCCTTAAAAATCTATTAATATTTTCAACCATATGAACGGGAATTCTAATTGTTCTTGCCTGATCCGCAATGGCACGTGTTATTGATTGCCTAATCCACCAAGTTGCGTAAGTAGAAAATTTATAGCCTCTTCGCCAATCGTATTTTTCAACCGCTCTTATTAAACCCTGGTTTCCTTCCTGAATTAAATCCAAAAGCGTCAAGCCCCGGCCCACATATTTCTTGGCAATAGACACAACCAATCTTAAATTTGAGTTCACAAGAATTTTTTTTGCTTCGCGATCTGCTTTTTCAACTCTTTTTGCCAAAGAGATTTCTTGATCAAAAGTCAAAAGAGGAATTCTGCCGATTTCCTTAAGATACATTCTTACAGGGTCTGAAACCGTACCCTCGGTTAAAACGGTTAATGCTTCCAGTTCTTTTTCCAAATCTTCTATTGGTTTTTCATTGCCCTGATCGGCCGCAACGGATTCAAAAACATCAATGTCGGAATGCATTAATTTGTCGTAAAGCTGATCTAACTCCACAATGTGGTCTTCCGGATGGGGAAAAATAGATAAAATTTCGTCTTGGGTAATATACCCGCGTTTTTTAGCAGACGTAACAATATCCAATAAAATATTTGGCTGTTTTTGTTTCATAGTGGCCGGCTCTTCTATTTTAACACGAAATGTGGATAAAATAAACCTGGAGTTTAATTTTTTGACATTAATTTCTTTTTTTCCCTTACGTTAATTTCCGAAAGCTCATTTGCCACCTTTTCCAAATCCTCAAAATATTTAGCTTCACTGCTAAAGCTAGGCAATGGATGAAGATAGCAATTATCAAAGCTCTTGACGAGTTCTGTCGGGAGCCCCTTTGAAATTGTTTTGCCGTTAAGCTTAGCTTCATTTTTTACAGCCGCTGTGATAAAATCCATGATTTTTTGATACGAAGGAATTTCAAATTTATAGTCTTTTAGAATTTCATTGGCTTTTTCTAATGCCGGATTTAAATTTTCACTTTGAACAATAAGCGCAATCAGGTATTCTTCCAAAACTTCGCGTCTTTTTCTCTTGCTTTGAGCTCCAACCGAAACTTTTTCCGACTTTTGAACATCCTGATACTTATCAATTTCTTTTGTGACGCTCTCCGGAGAAGTATCTATTTCTTTGCTTAATTTTTTAATATAGTGCTCTTTTACTACCTCATTTCCAATTGCCCCGAGAAGCGGTTTCATTTCTTCTACTATTTTTCCTTTACCTTGAGATGATGTTTTGTCATATATTGATAAAAATTTATCAATTAAAAAATCGTAGATCCCAATATCGTTTTTTATTGCTTTTTTAAAGGCTCCGGGATTTTTTTGAATAGCCTCATCCGGATCTTTGCCGTCGGGAATAATAATCGTTGTCGTTAGGCCTTTTTTCTCAATTATCGGTAAGCTTCTTTTTGTAGCTTCGAAACCGGCTTCATCCATGTCAAGGCAAAGAGTAATTTTAGGAGTAAAACGGGATAAAAGCGCAACCTGATTTTCCGTTAAAGCCGTTCCTTTTATTGCAACCGAGTTTCTTATCCCCTCTTTAAAACAGGCGATAACATCAAACTCCCCCTCAACTAAAATTGCCTGCTGATTTTTTTTTATTTCGTCTTTTGCAATATCCAGCCCAAAAAAAAGGCTTCCTTTATGGTAAACGCTTGTTTCCTTGGTGTTGATATATTTAGAGGTATCTATATTTTCATCCAAAATCCTGGCCGAAAATCCGACTATATTACTCCTGTGGTCTGATAAAGGAAACATTATTCTGCCTCTGAAAAAATCAACGGTTCTACCATTATTTTCAAAAGCAAGTCCCGCAAGATACAAGTCCTGTTTTTTATAGCCCTTTTTATCAATAAGATAATTCGCTAAAGCAGTGCCCGAATTTGGTGAAAATCCAAGTGAAAAGGTTTCGATTAATTTATCCGATAGATTTCTTTTTTCTTTTAGATAACCAAGGGCTTTTTTACCAAGCGGATGTTTTAATAAAACGTACTGATAAAATTTTAAAGCGTGTCGGTTAAGGCTATAAATTTTTTCTTTTTCCGAAAGCAATTGGTTATCGTAGCTAAAACTTTTTAGCTCAACGCCGGCCTTTTTTGCTAAGAAACGCAAGGCTTCCGGAAACTCCATATTCTCGTAGTCCATTAAAAACGAAAAAGCGTCTCCGCCTTTTTGACAGCCAAAACAGTGCCAGATTTGTCTCTCCGGAGAAACCATAAATGAAGGAGATTTTTCATTGTGAAAAGGACAGTTTGTCTTAAAATTCCTGCCCGCTTTTTTAAGCGGCAAATACTCGGAAATAAACGAAACAATGTCTATTTTTTCCCTAACGTCTGAGGCTTGATCCATAACACGGGTATTGTAGCACGAGTTCCACATTTTTGAAATGTGAGGGATTGCTTTTGCTATTAAATTCCTTTACAATTCCAAGGGTTTTATGGCTGTTACTTTAGTTATTGGCGCCCAATGGGGCGACGAAGGCAAGGGGAAAATCATAGACAACTTTTCGGAGAAGTCCGATTTTGTAGCCAGATTTAACGGAGGAAACAACGCGGGACATACAATAATCAACAATTACGGAAAATTTGCAATGCATCTTATCCCTTCAGGCGTTTTTAACAAAAAGGCAAAATCAATCATTGCAAACGGCGTAGTTGTAGACTTAGAGGGTTTACTTTCCGAAATTGAAACAATTGAAAAAGCCGGAATTAAACTCAGAAACCGCTTTTTTATCTCGCCCCGGTGTCATTTAATAATGCCTTATCATAAGCTTTTGGATAGGTTGTATGAAGAAGCAAAAGGCAAGGCAAAAACCGGAACAACAGGAAGAGGGATAGGACCTGTTTATGCCGACAAAGTAAGCTATAACGGAATAAGACTGGGAGATTTGGAAAATAAAAAAATTTTTTCCGAAAGATTAAAAATACAGCTTCTTGTAAAAAATAAAATCCTAAAAGCCCTTGGAGAAAAACCATTAGCACAAAAAGACATTGAAAAAAAATATTTCCAAATGTTTAAAAAAATTGCTCCTTACGTAGTCGAGGCATACCCCATTTTTAAAAAAGCCCTGGATTTAAAACAAAGCATACTTCTTGAGGGGGCACAAGGCGTATTCTTAGATAACGACTGGGGTACATATCCTTTTGTAACCGCTTCTACTGTCTTATCGGGAGGAATAACGGCAGGCGCAGGTATTTCTCCTAAAAAAATTGATAACATTATCGGAGTTTCCAAAGCCTATACGACAAGAGTCGGAGCCGGACCTTTTCCGACAGAATTATTTGACAAAGACGGCGATAAGCTTACTGCCCAGGGAAACGAATACGGAGCGACAACCGGAAGAAAAAGAAGATGCGGTTGGTTTGACGCGGAAATGGTAAGGTTTGCAGCGGAAATAAATGGGTTTACAGAAATTGCGCTAACAAAATTAGATATTTTAGATAATTTCCCAAAGATTAAAATTTGTACTCATTATTCGCTAAACGGTAAGAGAGTAAGCTATGAAGATGGAGACGCAAACTTTTTAGGAAAGGTGAAACCCGTATACAAAACGATGCCCGGATGGATGGCAACGACCAAGGGGGCAAAAAAATATGCCAACTTGCCTATTAATGCCAAGAAATATATAAAAGAATTAGAAATTCAGATCGGTATTAAAATAAAATACGTTTCTACCGGTGAAAAAAGAGATGAAATCATCAACCTCTAAATCTTTTATTTTATGAAAAATAATTTATTAGCAATTACTCCCCTTGATGGAAGATATATCGATAAAATTTCGGAGCTTTCCGAATATGTTTCCGAATACGCTTTGATTAAGTATCGACTCGAAATTGAGATAAAATATTTACTTGCTCTTTCTAAAATTGGCATTGTCAGAAAAATAAATAGTGCTGAACAAAAAACGCTAAATAAAATTTTGGATAATTTTGACATAAATAAGGCTTTAAAAATAAAAGAGATAGAAAATGAAACACACCATGACGTAAAAGCCGTTGAGAGATATCTAAGAATTGCGTTTGCGAAAACCTCCTTAAAAGATATTTCGGAAATGATTCATTTTGGGCTTACATCCGAAGATATCAACAATATCGCCTACCGCTTAATGCTAAAAAATGCTGTTGAAAAAATTATCCTGCCAAAAGCTCTTGAGGTTTTAAAAGACTTACGTAAAAAAACAAAAGAATATAAAAAAGTAGTTATTTTAGCAAGGACTCACGGACAGCCGGCAGTTCCCACGACTTTTGGCAAGGAGTTTGCGGTTTTCGCAGCAAGGCTTGAAAAAGAGATACAAGCTCTGAACAAGCTACGACTAACAGGTAAGCTAAATGGGGCGGTTGGCAATTTTAATGCTTTAAATTTTGCCTATCCTGAAATTAATTGGTTAAAATTTTCCAAAGATTTTGTTTCTTCTTTTGACCTGACTGCGAATTTAGTTACAACCCAGATTAATCCTTTTGAAGACATAATTTCACTTTTTCAAAACCTACAAAGAATTAACGGCATCTTGCTGGATTTTGACCAGGATATGTGGCGCTATATTAGTGACGGATGGCTAAAACTCGCGTTCAAAAATAACGAGGTCGGCTCCTCCACCATGCCGCAAAAAGTCAACCCGATTGATTTTGAAAATTCCGAAGGCAATTTAACGCTGGCAAACGGACTTTTCCACGCAATGAATGAAAAACTTTATGTCTCAAGACTGCAAAGAGATTTGTCAAACAGCACGATTATTAGAAATTTAGGAACGGTTTTGGGCTATTGTCTTTTGGGATATAAAAGCACGTTATTGGGGATTTCCAGAATTGATGTGAATTTGGAACAAGTTGAAAAAGATCTTGAGGAGGACTGGTCTATTCTTTCAGAAGGCCTGCAAACCTATCTTCGAAAAGAAGGTTTGGATGATTCTTATTATTTAGTTATGAAATTTACAAAAGGCAAAAAATTCAATAAAGACTCCTGGGAAAAATTAATCAATGAATTACCTGTTGATAAAAAACATAAAGAAAAGTTATTAAAACTTACTCCCAAAACCTACGTTGGCCTCGCGGAAAAATTAGCTTAAGCGTATTGTACAACCCCTATCATTTTGTTAATCTAAATTATGCTCGTTAAAGTTTGGTCCGGAGCTGTTATTGGATTAGATGCAGTTCCAATAGAAGTTGAGGTGGATATTGCTTCTCAAGGATTGCCTTCTTTTACAATTGTCGGTCTTCCCGACAAAGCCGTCGAAGAATCAAAAGAAAGAGTTAGAAGCGCAATTAAAAATTCCAACTTTGATTTTCCCGCCAAAAGAATTACCGTTAACCTTGCCCCTGCCGATTTACCCAAAGAAGGGCCTTCTTACGATTTACCTATTGCCTTAGGAATAATACTCGCTTCGGAACAAATAAAAGCGGACATTTCCGGTACTCTTTTTACAGGCGAGTTATCTTTAGACGGAAAATTAAGGCATACCAACGGAATTTTACCTCAAGTCCTTTTAGCCAAAGAAAAGAAAATAAAAAATATTGTTGTGCCTATGGAGAACGCCTTTGAGTCGGCAATTATTAAAGGTGTTGGCATTTTTACTCCTAAAAATTTGCTTGAGCTGGCAAGACACTTAACCGGCGAAGAATTACTCAAGCCTTTGAAACATACCAATTTAAACCAATATTTAAAAAGCGAGGTTTTTGATTCGGATATGCAAGATGTCCAAGGACAGGAACAGGCAAAGCGGGCTATGGAAATTGCAGCGGCCGGAGGGCATAATATCTTACTAAAAGGCCCGCCGGGCGCAGGCAAAACCCTAATCGCGAGAACCTTGCCTTCGATTTTACCTAACCTTAGCTTGGATGAGGCTTTGGAAGTTACAAAAGTTTACAGCATTTCGGGACTTTTAAATAAAGATACCATTATTACCAAACGCCCTTTTAGAGCGCCCCACCACACAACTTCCTACATCGGGCTAATCGGCGGGAGCACTGTGCCAAAGCCCGGAGAAATTTCCCTGGCCCACCGGGGAGTTTTGTTTTTGGATGAATTTCCCGAATTTCCAAGACAGGTTTTGGAAGCTTTAAGACAGCCCATGGAAGACGGATTTGTAACCGTTTCGCGTGCCAAAGGCAGAATTACTTTTCCTTCCAAATTCATGCTGGTTTCCGCCCAAAATCCCTGCCCGTGCGGATTTTTGGGAGACAAAACCCATGCTTGTAATTGCACCGGCTCACAAATTTTGCGCTACCAAAAGCGGGTTTCGGGGCCGATGCTTGATAGAATTGACATTCATTTGGAAGTTCCCGCCGTAAAGGTAGAAAAATTAACCGCAAAAGACGATTCCAAAAAAGAGACTTCCGCCCAAATTAGAAAAAGGGTGCAAAAAGCAAGGGATATCCAGTTAAAACGCTTTAAAGCGACAAAAATTTCCTCCAACGCCGAAATGACCAATAAAGATATTAAAAAATTCTGTGAATTGTCCGAAGAATGTTTGTCGCTTTTGCGAATGGCCGTAACACGGATGAACTTATCCGCCAGAAGCTATCACCGAATTATTAAACTAGCAAGGACTATTGCGGATTTGGAAGAAGAAAAAAACATTAAGCCGGCCCATATTGCGGAAAGCCTGCAATACCGCCCTAAACTCGAAATTCCCTATTGACGCAGTAATTATCTTTTGTTAAAGTCGTGAAGTTAAATGAGTAAACCCGACATATTAAAACTAATTACTGTTCGAGAAACGGGCCAACCTGCTCCCTCCAGCATGATTCGGGAAGCCCTTTATGGCCCATCCGCAGATTCGAACAAAGCCCCTGACAGAGAAGAAGAAGTTCTCTATGATCTGGCCAATCCACAAGGCCCAACTCCAGATATCAGAAGTTTTGCTCAAGATGGCCCCAGCCGCCGAACGCAAAGGCTGCATAGCAACCAGGGCGGAAGAAGTCCTCAAGGAAATGGTCACGGTCATAAACGCACCTTTCTTGGGAGAAGATAAAAAAAATAGAAAACCTCTCTTAATATAATGTAGAATAAGATAATGGACCGCGGTTTAACCTCCGAGCAGGCACGGGAAAAATTAAAAGAAGTTGGAAAAAACGAAATAGAAGTTAAAAAAAGCTATAATGCTCTTTCAATTTTTTTGTCTCAATTCCCAACACTTATTAACGGAATCTTGTTTTTGGCTACAATTTTCTCGTTTTTTATCGGTGAGGTTTTAGACGCGGTACTTATCCTTGCTATTCTCCTTCTTAACGGTGTCGTGGGTTTTATCCAAGAGTATAATGCCGAAAAATCTCTTGAAAAACTCAAAGACTATGTCAAACCCATATCTTTAGTAATTAGAAACGGCAAGGAAGAACAAATTCCTACTTCGGATTTAGTTCCTGGAGACATCGTAGTTTTATCTGAAGGAGACAGGATTCCGGCGGATGGAATACTCCTTCATCATGAAGACTTGGAGATTGACGAATCTGTCTTAACAGGAGAATCTCTTCCGGTTGCCAAGGAACAAAATGCCGAGATATTCGGGGGAACCCTTGTTATAAAAGGAAGAGGTCATTTAACTGTACAGAAAACAGGTATGAATACACGCTTTGGTCAAATTGCAAAGACACTTTCTACTGTTTCTGCTGACAGGACTCCTCTTCAAAAAAGACTTGATGTCTTGGGAAAAGTCTTGTCTCTTATTGTAATTATAGGCGCAATATCAATAATCCCTATCGGTATTCTTCGGGGAAAAGAATTAATTCCTCTTTTACTTCTTGCTGTCAGCATTGCTGTTGCCGCAATTCCCCAAAGTCTTCCGACGGTAATTACAATTGCTTTGGCCATTGGGACAAGCCGAATGGCAAAGAAAAACGCGATTGTCAGGAAAATGCAGGCAGTTGAAACACTTGGGTCTATACAAATTCTTCTTGTTGATAAGACCGGAACACTGACTGAAAACTCAATGAGAGTCAGGAAATATTGGGTAAAAGATAAAAAATTAATTACCCCCCTTCTTCGCGCATGTGTTTTTGGCAACACTGCCTCTTTAATACAAAAGGGTTCTCCTTCCTCTTTTGACATAGTCGGAGATAAGACAGACGGAGCCCTTCTTTTGTGGGCAAAAAGTCAAGTCAAAAATTTAGAGGAGCTCAAAGACGGAGGAACAATCACAGATGAATTTGTCTTTGATCCAGATGAAAAAACCATTACAACTGTCTGGGAAGAAAAGGGAGAAAAATATGTCTTTGTACGAGGAGCGCCAGAAGCTCTACTAAAAGAAAGTAAATTAAGCGAAGAAGAGAAAATAAAAATAACAAAATTTTATGAAACTCTTGCTTCGGAGGGACTAAGAGTCATCGGATTTGGCATGAAGCATGAAAAACATGAAGGACACATAATGCGTGATCATCTTGAAAAAAATCTTGAACTTCTAGGACTTGTGGGCATATACGACCCGCCTCGTGATGAAGCAAGGCAAGCAGTGGCTAAGGCGCGCAGTGCAGGCATAACTACAATTATGGTTACCGGGGATAATGAAATTACAGCGCTCGCAATTGCAAAAGAAGTGGGACTTATTGAAAAAGATGAAGATGTGGTAACGGGAGAAGATCTTGCGAAATTAAACGATGACGAATTATCAAAGATTATAGAAAATACCCGGGTTTTTGCCCGAATAAGACCGGAAGACAAACTGCGTCTTGTCTCAATTTTTAAGGAAAAGGGGCTTGTGGTTGGAGTTACGGGAGATGGAGTTAATGATGCGCTTGCTCTTAAAAGAGCCGATGTCGGGGTCTCAATGGGACAAACAGGAACCGATGTGGCAAAAGAAGCAAGCGATATCGTACTTACAGACGATAACTTCTCAACCCTTGTTACCGCAATTGAGGAAGGACGAATTATTTATCACAATATTTTAAAAGCCATTACATATCTTCTGTCGGGAAACCTTTCAGAACTTTCCCTTATTATTTTTGCAACCCTTTTGGGTCTTCCTTCGCCTCTTTTGCCTACTCAAATTTTATGGATTAACCTTATTACAGATGGTCTTCCGGCGCTTGCCTTGGCATCTGATAACAAAGACCCCGATCTTATTAGAGACAAGCCGCGAGATCCCAGAACTCCTATTCTTACCAAGGAAAGATTAATATTTATCGGGGCTGTAGGATTTTCCCTATCAGCCGGTCTTCTTTTCCTGTTTTTCTTTCTTCTCTCTCTTGGAAAATCTGAAGTTTTTGCAAGAACCGTAATTTTTAATGCATTAATTTTTTCTCATATGACGCTTGCGTTTTTAGTAAGAGGTGGCTCTATTTTTAAATTCAACAAAGTTCTTGTGCTTTCAGTTTTTGTAATTATTATTTTGCAAATAATAGTTACAACCGTTCCTTTTTTCCAAAACATTTTCCACCTTGGATTCTAAAATTAGACGTTTTGAGGTTGGGATTTAGGAATTATGGGGTTGTGAGGGGTTTTGCCCACGGTGTCTATATAAAAAAACAGTTCCAATGCCTGCGACAGCTGCTCCGCTGAAAAGTTATCTCTTGCTGTAAACCTGTGGGAACTGTTTCGCTAGCCATAGACTGCAGGATTATATTATGTTATAAATTCCCTGTCAAGAAGAAAAAGGACTATTTGGAGGTTCTTTTTGTTTTTCTAATTGAGATCATATGCCTTATGGTGCTCGAATTTATCTTGAGGATATTGGCTATTTCTTCGGAGTTAGCCCCGTTTATAACAAGTTGCAATATTAATAATTTTTTAATGTCTTCCAAGAGCTGATGCGTTTTTTTATCCATAGCTGTCTTTCTTAATTTTCGTTATACGCCTTCGTGACTAAAAAGTCAAATCAATTTTCTTGACACGGCAATCCTCTTCTGGTAAATTTGTATTGCATCAAGAGATCCCACCCTTTCCTGGAAAAGGTGGGGCGGCAACCGAGTCCTTCGACTACGCTCAGGATCGCGGTGCCGACTCCTAATAAGAGGAAGATGCGGCTAATTATGGCAAAAATTTCTACTTTTACATCCGAATCCGTCTGCCAAGGACACCCCGACAAAATCTGCGATTCTATAAGCGATGCGATTTTAGACGAAGCTTTAAGACAGGATAAATTCGCAAGAGTAGCCATAGAAACTTTGACAACTTTTAATAACGTTGTAATTGCGGGAGAAATAACGGCACACGCAGAACTTGATTACAAAAAAATTATAAGACAAAGAATAAAAAAGCTTGGCTTTACAAACCCTAAATTTAATTTTTCGGATAAATCCCCTATTGAAGTTCATGTCCATAAGCAATCCCTTGAAATTGCGGCAGGAGTAGAGCCAAAAGGTGCGGGAGATCAGGGAATGATGTTTGGCTTTGCCTGTAAAGAAACTCCTTCTTTAATGCCGCTTCCGATTTCTATTGCCCACAGACTGGCGCAAAGAATAGATGAGGTAAGAAACAAAAAAATCCTTCCCTATCTTCGGCCCGATGGAAAAACACAAGTAACAATTGAGTATAAAAACGGCATTCCCGTAAAAGTAAATCAGGTGGTAATCGCGGTTCCTCACGATGAGAAAATAACGCTTAAAGAAGTTAAAAAAGATATTTATAAAGAAGTTGTTCAATTTGTTCTTAACGAATTCGGATATAAAATTCCTGAAAAGGATCTTGTACTAAACGGAACGGGAATCTGGCATATAGGAGGACCGGCAAGCGATACGGGACTTACCGGCAGAAAAATAATTGTGGATACATATGGAGGCTATGCAAGAGCAGGCGGAGGAGCATTTTCGGGCAAAGACCCGACAAAAGTAGATAGAAGTGGCGCTTATGCCGCAAGGTTTATCGCAAAAAATATAGTCGCCAATAAATTAGCGGATATTGCGGAGGTCAGGCTTGCCTATTTTATCGGAGCCAAAAAACCGGTTATGCAATATGTGGAAACTTTTGGAACCGCAAAAAAAAGCGAAAAAGTTATCAATGATTTTATGGCAAAAATTCTGGATACTTCGGTTGCGGGGATTATACAAGGGCTTAACTTGCAGCGGCCTATTTATTTGGAAACTTCTGCCTACGGACACTTTGGGCGGGATATTTTCCCCTGGGAAAAAATTATTTAAGAAACCGATTTATTTTCCCGCTTTTCTTAATTCTTTGTCGGAAAGGCCAAAGTGGTGGCCGATTTCGTGGATTACGGTTGCCCGAATTTGCGCGCGGACTTCTTCTTCGGTCCCAGACACCCTTAAAATTGAATTTTTAAAAATGGTAATTTTATCGGGAATTGCGCTGTAATAAACCCCTCTTTTGGTTTGCGGAACTCCTTCATAAAGCCCTAAAAGTAAGGCCCAGGGCGGAAGCTTTGATTTTCTAAGTTGAAAAGGCGTTGGAAAATCATCAACAGTAACGGAAACATTATTAAGTTTTTCCGCAAACTCTTTTGGCAGACTATCTAAAGCTTCTGCGACTAATTTTTTGAATTTATCCTCATCCATAAGCAAAGTGCAATACTCCTGAGTATAGGTTTATTAAAATTACTATTTTAAAGCAGGGAAGTCAATTTTAGGCAGTTTACTAAGAGATATACTTCTGCCTTTAAAATGAGCGTCTATTTGTTTTTGTATTGTTTCTTCAACTTTAGGATCTCGAAATACATAATGCATACTTCCTCCGCCGAATTTAAATCTTACATATATCTCGCTAGTTCGTACTGATCTTCGCCATTCTAAATGTGTTTGCTTTGTTATCGCTAATGGAACAATACCGTTTCCAGTTTCAAAGTCATGTTTTAATCTTTTAAATTCTTCTTCTTCAACCGTAGGGACAGCCCTTTTTGTTACTTGTCCATAAATTTCTAAAACTCTATTTATATCAGCACAAGTAACATCTGTTAATAAAACCCAATACTGTCCCGAAGCCGGTAATCCTGTTTCCCTTGATTTAGAACCTCTTTCTGCAGTCATGCATGAGATTATATCACGGGTGGAGAAATCAAATTAAAGAAAGGGTGTGAAGCGATTACACCCTCCAGGTGTGAAAGTCTGAAAGTCTCTAAACTAATTCGTCAATTTGCTTTTCGTAGGAGATGGATTTGTTTGAAGGTGGTCATAGTTTTAAGATTTATATCAACACGGGATTTTTGATTTCCGGCAATACAAGATTGTTGCTGAAGAATAATATTTCTTTGCCCTCACGAACCGTGCGTGCGGTATGAAGTAAGTTGTATTTTACGCTACGGATTTCCTTCGTCGGATACATCCTGTTAATCTCAGGAGTATTATCATATGAAACAAGCCAATGTGCATTAGGTATCTTACGTATTTCTTCGCTTACATGCACATGGTCTTCATGCCTGTAAGAATTCATGTAAAGCGATGGCCCTTTTAGGTAATACGGTGGATCAAAATAAAATATAGAATTTGTGTTTAGGCTAATCTTCTTAACGAGATCAAGTGCATCAAGATTCTCTAAATGGATTCTCTTGCGATGCTCAGCAATCAGTTTAATTTTTCGTATTAATTCCTGTTTATTAAAGCGACAATCGAGTTTATACGCTCCTTCTTGTTTTATTCCACCAATGACTCCGCCATCAATTATCCCTGAATAGTTTGTTCTGTTGAGGAAAAGAGTCGAGAAACCAAGCTTTGTTAAATCTTTTTCTGAGTTTTTCAACTTTTGTATTTCATGTTGCTTTTTCCAGTTTTCAATGGTTACTTCTGTATGTTTTATTTTTCTACACAAAACATCAGTGTTGTTTAAAACCGAATACCAAAAAGCATAAATGGATCTATTAAAATCATTTATCGTTACCTCTTTTACATGGTTATTAATCAATAAATAAAGTGCAACAGAGGCACCACCAGCATATGGTTCCACATAATGTCCGTCTATATTGTTATGCTCGCAAATCTTTGCAATAAATTTTGCGAGCTTATTCTTGCCTCCTGGATACCTAAGCGGTGAATAAAAAATCATATTATTTTCGCTTGAAATAAAACTCCAGAATATCGGCAACTATAAAAGAGTCTTTCAAAATATCTGCGCGCTTGTAGACGATGTTACCATGTGCGTATTTATCCAAAATAGCACTGAGATTTCGTTGGTCTGAAAGCCACTCGTTCGTAAGAGATACTTCATTCTTTTGTTGTTGCTTCAGTTCTTTTTTGGCTTCCTTAAGAAAAGCCTCACAAACTTGATCCTTCTTCGCCTTTTGCATATTGTCTTGACTATCGTAGTAAACACGAGCTGCAATTTCAACTAATAGGCGAAGTGCCATACCTAAAAATGGCAATGCCGCATCATTACTTCTATTTTTCTTATCTATCTCCACCAAAGCACGGTACAAATCATTGACTTTACTGGCTTGCAAGAGAAGAACCCTACCAAATAATTCATCAGAGCCCTTAGTAATCGGAGTTCTTCGCGATTGTCTTTCTATGGAAGAAGCAATAGTTTCTTCTCCAAACAAATCTGTTTTAGTATGCTTTTTAATATCGCTATCTACTCGCTGGGCATCGGTTGCTTGTAATCGGTCAATATATGCATTAATGGCCTCTACCTTATTAAGCGAGCGCGAGTCAATTGTATTTCCTTGGTAATCTTTCTTAGTCCATATATTATGTACAATAACCTTTAATAGATCGTCAAAGGTTTTTTTGTTGTTCAATTTAAGTGTTCCATCTTCCTTTGGTTCATATCCCAATTTTGTTCGAGCCGCTGCGCTGTCTGCAATTCTATAAAAGGTGGTTACAAAACCCCTACCAAGCACTGAGTCTTTGACTGGTATGGGCAGTGATAGATTTTTTACTGCGTTTGCAAGCGCAACACGGACAATATCTCTCATTCGTCCATTGGATCGACGGATAGCAAAATGTCGGCGCTCTGTCTCACCCCAACCAATCTCGTTATTATTCTTATTGTGTTTTCTGTCCACATACCGAAGTCCCTCATCTTTATCGGCTGTTACATTAGCTTCTAAAGTAAACGAATCAGCAATATTTATCTGCTTTTTTAACTCATCGAATTGCCTATTCAAATCATGACTCTTTTTAATAAGTGACGGGTTAGCCAGAAGTTTGTACGCCGCTAACCGTCGATTGCCCTCAAGCACAATCTTTTTACCGTTAAACTCGAATACGACTAATTTTTCAAGCTGTGGAAGACTGAAGTCCTTAACCACCTCTTTTGCGAATTCATGTACTCTTAAGTCTTTTCGAGTAAGAAAGTAAACAATGAGTTCTTCTTCGGTTTTATTGAAATACTCTTGAGGAAACCGTGGATTTTCATCCCACAGCCATAAATCTTTAATCGCTATATGTTCCGTTTTCCACTTTTTCATATATTAATATAAATTGTAATAAAAACTTGATGGATCAAAAGTGATTATTTACAGCTTAGCATAAACTATCATTTTTCCAAACATCAGATAAAACCCCCTCATTTTTACCCTCTACGATTTTTATTTCTTCTGGAGTTAAGCCGTAGAGTTTATAAACTTCCTCATCGATTTTTTTATTTGTTCTTTCAATCTCAGATTTTGTCTCGCTCCATTTATTAGAATTTTCTGCTTCATTATTCAGCTGCGCGTTCAAATCGAGGGTCTTTTTTGCATATTTGATTATTGTCATTTGTGCCGACATATTTATTTTAGGAATTGGAATGCTTCTGACGTCTTTGAGCCTTATCTGCGGTGTTCCAGTTTTTAAATTACCAATTAGATTGGAATAAATCATGAAATAAGTAATAAGCCTACTATTTAGAATTCCTAATAAAAAGAACAGGGATAATTCTTTTGTTTCAATTTCTAGGCTTGGTAATGTTAAGATATATAGGGACAAATCAGCACAAAAAAATTTATCTGTATATGATGCTGTTATCCTTTTGTCAGAAAGTCTTATAAATATCTTTGGAGATTTAAATAAATTTAAGTCTCCAAGCCCTATGACTTTTGGCGATCTTTTCCCTCCTACCCTTGCCTCCTCTTCATATTCTTTATTCAATCTATCTCGTAACACGAGATCGTATCTTATGTATCTCCCCGCTTTAAGTTCGGCATAAGGATGAGGCAGAGCAGAAGAACCTTCGAGTAATGGATAATCGATGGCTTCTATTTTTTCGTCTTTAACAAAAAAATCCTTCTTTCCCGTGAAAGTTATGCAGGTTCTTACGAATTTTTTTCCGACTAAACTTTCGAGGGTAGGATTATTTTTGATTTTAGTTAAAATTTTATTTGTAAAATCATCTTTTGGTTCCATAAAACTATAATTTGTTTTTGAATCGATAGAAATCTGAGGTTTGGATGCTGAAAACTTGAATTGACCATCCTTTAGCCTATGCCAATTTACCATATTTTTTTCTGGTTTTTGTTTCTTAAGAATAAAGATTAACTGGCTGCTCGCAACGTTTTGAAAAGCCCTCAGCTCATCAACGATATCTGTTATGGTAGAATTTACCACCATGTACTTTCTAATATCCTCTGAGGGATTACTGTGAATATTGGTGTCTACCAAAAACCCTAAATACCCACTTTTTTTAAGGTTTTGTATATTTTTCTCAATAAAAAACATTAACGTATTGAATCTACCCAATTTCTTCTTATCTTCGATAAAGCTAAAAATGCTTATGTAAAAGTCTAATTCATCCTTCGTTTCTTCTGTGGTCTGAGATTGTTTTGAATAATAGCTTATATACGGGGGGTTTCCTATGATTACATCAAACCCCCCTTGTTTAAAAACTTCTGGAAATTCTTCTTGCCAATTAAAAGGTTTTTTATCTCTAAAATTTCTGCCGAAATATTTTTCTAGCTCTTTGTCTGTTCCTGAAATTAATGAATTTCCATATTTAATATTATTTTCCAAAGATGGCAATTTGCCCCGTTCTTTCAAAGCACTAATTAAAAGACTTAATCTCGCTATCTCAACAGCTTGTTCATCTAAATCAACTCCAAAAATATTATCTAAAAGTATCTGCTTCCTTAAATTTTCATTATCTTCGTAATTAAATTCAACATACTTCTCAACAATAACTTCTAATGCTTTTAGTAGGAATGAACCAGACCCACATGCTGGATCCAAAACTTTAATTTTCTTTAAATCGTTAACGCTTGTGCAGTTATCTAAAATGGGTCCTAAAGCATTCCTAACGATATAATCCACGATAAAAGGCGGCGTATAGTAGATTCCTTGTTCTTTTCTTTTCCCTGCATCTTTGTGTAAGATTAGACCTTTTTGAGATTGAGATAACTTATAACCTAAATAATTTTCGTAAACGCTCCCTAGCGTATCGGCAGACATGATGCTAAAATCAAATTCATAGTATCCTTTTTTACCATTAAGAATATTTAAAACTTCTTCCAATACCTCTCCGCTCTCTTCCCATGTTTCAAAAGGATGTTTTGTAAATATGTTGGAATTATAAATATCATCAAGTTCTCTAAATGTTTTTGTCATTGATTGATAAAGCGTTGGTTTATTACTACCAGTTAGCAATCTCCATTGATTAATTAAAGGAAGTAAAACGTTATTTTCAATTTTTCTGTCTTCCGCAACTTTTATAAAAATTAACCTATCTAGAAGTTTTTGAACTCCTTCGTCTAATAAATCTTGCGGAACATCCGGATTCCATTTACCAAGTTGCTCCGTTAATATTTTCCTACATTCATTTAAATCTTTAGATAGTAATTCCGTTATTGGAATTTTTTGTAATTTCTTTCCCGCCTCAATTGCTTTTTGATCAATTAAATCTTCCTTAAAAGATTCTTTGGACAATTCCCATAATTTATCGAAACGTTCTAAGTATTCAGAGTATTTTAGTTCGAAATATTGTTTATCTACTAAAAATTTAGAGGGAGATTGAGCGTTAAAAACTTTAATGCCTTCAAAATCTGTTAAAACTGCCCACGTAACGCCTTTATTGAAAGAGTACTTAATTGCTTGCCTTGCAAATTCTTCATTATTTAAATCGGCCTTAAGTTTCTTTACTTCTAGATAAAATTTAGGTCTTCTGTTTATGTGAAAACCATAGTCTAATCTGCCTGCTAAAGAAATGTGTTCTTCTGCGGAAACTTCCTCTTTCTCAGAAAAATCCCAGCCCAATGCTTCAAAAAGAGGTTTTACAAAAGCGTTTTTGGTCTCTTCTTCCGTATAGCTATTAACCTTAGCGGAGTTTTTTACATGCTCGTATTTAGCAACTAATTTTTTTATCTCTTCTTTTGCTTGATTTCTATTCATATTAACTCGGATTATAGCGCTTTGGGGGAGAATTATAAAGAAATAACATTTTGATGATAGACGTTGGAAACTAGAGGTTGCCCGCCTGCAACGCTTGACGCGTAGCATCTGCGGGCAGGGAACTTGAAGCTAGAAAATTGAAGTTAGACAAATGAGTTAAGAATTAAGATAGGATTTTATTGACAAATAGATTGCAAAAAGATATAATTTGTTTATTAAAGGAGAACTGCTGATGCGGGTCTCCTTTTTTAGTGCATATTTGGCACGTTCGGCAATCCAGAAACATTCATTTTCTTCGAAGCAATCACCTTAATATCAATCTCATTTCCCCGTGGCTTTGGTTTCTTGCCCATAACATGTCTGGAGAGTCTATAAGATACAATATCTGCAATTTCTAATCCTGTCAAATCGTAAGATTTTTTAACTATATTGGGTTTAGTCAATTTATGGCTTTTTAATTGTTCTTTGGTAACTAGGCCTATTCTTGCTATTGAACTCTCCCATGCGAGCAAAAATTGTTTATCTAAAATTTTATTTCTATGTTCTGCATAAATCTCTCCAATTTCTTTTCTTTCTAATTGTTTTTCAAAACTGTCTAAAATTGAGCTGAAACTTAAGAAATATGGGTCAGGCGGAGAAATAGGAAATTGTTTTGCATACCAAGGTTTATTTATAACAAAAGCAATAATTGAAAAATTGCACCGATTAAGTATTTTGTTTAACTTAGTATAAAATTTGTTTCTAACATTCTTGTCAGACAGAATTCTAAACTCTTTTTGCTTAGCCTTATTTGTTCTTGTTAATTCTAAAGAATGGAGTACTACTTTTTGAGTTCCAAATATTTTCTTTTTTAGTTTATTAATTTCAGCTTTAACTTTTTGATGTTCTCTTTTTTCTAAAATAATACCAGTTAGCACAAATAAGGGAAAACTGGGGTCGATTTTTTCGGGGAGCAGATTATGATCGCCCGATTCGTCAACAAAAAGATATTTCATAATTTAATTATAAGTGTTTCATTCAATAAATGTAAGAATCTGATACGCTAAAGGTATGGTTTACTATGTCTATATCATTCAATGCGCAGACGGAAGCTACTATACCGGCATTACCAACGACTTAGAAAAACGAATGCGGCAGCATAACGGGGAAATTAAAGGAGGAGCAATTTATACCAGCAACAAACGCCCGGTTAAATTAATTTATACAGAAGAATTCAGTACGCACCTAGAAGCATCAAGGAGAGAAATAGCTATCAAAAAACTGAATAGAATCCAGAAACAAAAGTTAATTCTGAAGGATTGACATTTCGTCCTGCGCTTACGCTTAGGATTTCGCTCCGCTCACTGCGGCTCTTACTACTGCGCTTAGAGAAGCTTGCCCTGCTTCGTCTGTTTCGGAAGAGCTATTTTGAGATGTTGATAGGCGGCGGGGGTGGCGACTCTGCCCCTGGTTGTTTTTTTAAGAAACCCGATTTGTAATAAATACGGTTCTACCACCTCTTCGATTGTGCCTATATCTTCGCTTATTGTTGAGGCAATTGTTTCTACTCCAACGGGTCCGCCGCTATGCTTTTCGATAATTGCTTTTAAGTAACGGACGTCTGACGAATCAAGCCCCACCTCATCAACTTCCAACATATCCAAAGCCTCTTTAATAAGACTTTTCGTGAGCTTTCCATCGCTTTTTACCTGGACAAAATCCCTGGCTCTTTTTAAAAGTTTTAAAGCAATTCTAGGCGTTCCCCTTGCTCTTTTGGCAATTTCCAAAACCGAATCATGGTCTATCGGCACTTTTAATTTGGATGCTCCTTTTTCAATTATTTCTTCCAAATCCTTGGGATCGTAAAAAGAAAGCCGGTGAACTACTCCAAATCTGTCTCTTAAAGGAGCGGATAAAAGGCCTATTCTTGTGGTTGCGCCGATAATTGTAAATTGAGGCAAATCCAAGCGTAGCGTTCGAGCGCTTGGTCCTTTGCCGATGATTATATCCAAAGCATAATCTTCCATTGCCGGATACAAAGTTTCCTCAACTACTTTATTAAGCCTGTGGATTTCGTCGATAAATAAAATGTCGCCTTTTTCAAGATTGGTTAAAATTGAAGCCAAATCCCCTGCTCTTTCTATGGCCGGACCGGAAGTAACCCTGATATTACTGCCCATTTCTTTGGCAATTAAATGAGAAAGGGTGGTTTTGCCTAAGCCCGGAGGCCCGTAAAGCAAAATGTGTTCAATGGCTTCGTTTCTTTTTTTAGCTGCGGTGATTCCTATTCTTATTGATTCTTTAACTTTTTTTTGCCCGTAAAATTCTTTCCAGTCCTTAGCCCGCAAAGAAGTGAACAATATTTCCTCTTCAGGGCTTTCTGTTTCACCTTGTTTAGCTTTATTTTTTGTTTTATCTTCAGACATATCTTTGATTTATGATTAACGATTTATGATTTATGAGATTCTTTAATCATTATTCTTTATTCATCAATCTAGCGCGCAAGCGCTTTCAGTGCCAGTTTAATCTTCTCATCCAATGTCAATCCTTGGGTTTTTATTTCCCGCACTGCTTTTTGCGCCTCACTTATCGAAAAACCAAAATTTTTAAGAGCCTGGACCACTTCGGCATTTTCCAACAAGTCCTTGCCTGATAAATCCAAATCATTGCCTGCTCCCATTTTGTTTTTAAGCTCAATGATAATTTTCTGGGCGTTTTTTGTGCCAAGGCGCGGAACAGAGGTAAAAAATGACACGTCGCCTTTAATTATTGCCTCAATTATATCTTTTCTTTCGCCAAAGGAGAAAATATTAAGAGCGGTTTTTGGCCCAATGCCCGAAACGGTAATTAAGGCTTCGAAAAGCTTTAAATCCTCTACTTCCAGAAAGCCAAAAAGAGCCAGTTCGTCTTCCCTGACATAAGTAAAGGTAAAAAGTCTAACTTTATCGCTCTTTGTGAGCTTGGAATAAATAGCATCCGAGACTAAAACTCTGTAGCCGACTCCGTTAACGTCGATATAAACAAAGGGTCTATCCAGAAGTTCAATCGTGCCTTTGAGGAATCCTATCATAATTAGTTATTAGCCATTAGCCTCTAGCCACTAGTTACTAGTTACTAAGAAGAACTAGTTGCTGATTGCTAGTTGCTAGACGCTTGTTAATAAAAGGATTATAGCACAAGCCCTAGCGGGATTTAAGATTTATGATTTATGATTTAAGAATATCTCCGTAAATTTGCAATTCAACAAAGAACAATTGTTTTCGCAAAAATCTATTTTAACGAAGAAAGTTTTCTGGAGAATGCGTGGGTAAGAGCAATTGCCAAAGCATCGGTTGTGTCATCGGGCTTGGGAATTTCTTTTAAAGAAAGAAGTGTTTTTACCATTTTTCCGATTTGAGCTTTTTCCGCTCTGCCGTAACCAGTTATAGCGATTTTAACCTGTAAAGGAGTATAAATATAGTTTTTAAGCCGGTTTTGGGCTCCTGCCAAAAGCACGACTCCCCTTGCCTGCCCCACAACAAAAGCGGTTTTAGCATTTGTATTAAAAAACAGCTCCTCAACAGCCATTTCCTCGGGCGAGTATTTTTTAATAAGCTTTACTATTTCTTTGTAGATTACCGCAAGCCTTAACGAAACCTCCATCGAACTGGGTGTCTCAATACACCCGTAGCCTTTAGCTTCCAGCTTCGAGTTTCTAGCTTCCGCAACTACTCCCCACCCGCATCTGGCAATTCCCGGATCAATCCCTAATATGACCATGGTCAATATGATAACATAAATTAAATATAAAATTTAAAACCTAAGAAAATTTCTTGAAATTGGATACATTTGATTTTCTTGAACTTGATAAATTTGAGGCTTTGATAATCCGGAATTCTTGACATCAAGATATCGAGATAATCAAGATCAAGAATTTCTCATTTCTAACTTCAAGAGTTCAGTATCATGGTCTTGTATTCTAGCTTTGCTTCCTGTAGAATAGTATCTTAATGAAAAGGCACAAACTGCTTGTTGAAAAAAGAAAAATTCTTGGCAAACAAATCAAAAAATTAAGAAGAGAAGGTATTTTGCCGGGAAACATTTTTGGCAAAAACATAAAATCCACTGCCGTACAGGTTCCGTTAAAAGAATTTAGCCCTGTTTACAAAGAAGCAGGTTCAACCGGACTTGTTGATTTAGAGCTTGACGGAAAGATAATCCCCGTTCTTATCCAGGATTTGCAGTCAGACTATAAAAACAATGTTTTGCACGCAAACTTTTACCAGGTAAACCTTAAGGAAAAAGTTAAATCAGCTATCCCTCTGGAAATTGTCGGAGAGGCAAAAGCCGTAACCGAAAAAGTCGGACTTTTGATAAATATCTTATCCGAAGTCGAAGTCGAAGCTTTGCCCGAAGATTTGCCTGAAAATATTGAAGTTAACGTTGAACATTTGGCCGTGGTTGACGAGCAAATCACAGTTGCAGATCTTAAGGCTCCGGCCGGAGTCGAGATTCTAACCGACCCAAGTCAGGTTGTGGCAAAGATTGACGAATTAATCAGTAAAGAAGCTCAAGAGCTGGCAGCCGAAGAAGCGGCCGCGGCGGAAGCGGCTAAGGCAGAAGCTGGAGCGGCCGAAGGGGCCGAAGGGGCACCTGCCGAAGGAGAAGCTCCTGCCGAAGGCGAGGCTCCAAAATTGAGCGAAGAGAAATCCGCCTCTGGCGGAGAAGAGACTCCGAAGAAAGAAGCTCCGAAAGAATAATTATTTATTTTCCAGTTCTTTTTGCAGTTTTAACGCCTCTTCGTAGCTTGGGTCAATAAATAGAGTTTTTTGCAAATATGCCTTTGCAGACTTAAAATTCCCCAGCTGAAACTCCCTAACGGCTATTTGAAAATAAACTTCCTTGTAATTTTTGTATTTATCGGAAAAGCTTTTCCAAATGTTTATTTCGTGGATTAATTTCTGTCTTTGGCTTTGAATTTGTTGGTTTTTGTTGTAATTTCTGTATAAATCAACTGCTGTAAATAAAATAAAAACAATAATTGCGGCAAAAGCAAAAATAACTGCCATTTGTCTTAAAATCTTTAAAACATACAAAATCTCGGTTTTTTCGGGAATCCTTCGGTAAATCCTCGGGAATTGTAGCTTTTTAGCTTCGTTCTCCTTTGCTTTTCTTGGGGCTCTTTGCTTCTTAGGCCTTCTTGGCTTTATATTTTTAAACTTCATGTGTTTTTTAGTGGCCAGCGGCTTACAATCAAGTCCTCTTCCCCGCCGTAAAGCACGTCGTAAATTTCCTCCGTTACAAACGGCATAAACGGATGAAGGAGTTTTAAGAGAACTAAGAATAAAGAATTAAGAATTATGAATGATTGCTCATCAATCCTGTTTTTTACGTCTTCGATATAAACATCGGCGAATTCGTGCCAAATAAAATCATACAGATTTTGCGCCGCATGGTTAAAATCATACTTCTCAAGTAGTCTCGTTATCTCCATTGCCAGTTTTTCTGTTTTTTCAACCATTTCCTTGTCCTTTTCGTTAGCTGCTATTTTCCTAAGCTCTTCTATACTTAATACTTGATACTTAATACTTGATACTTTTTTCATCTCAACAAAGCGCCCCATGTTCCAGAGCTTATTGGTAAAGTTTCGCATCGCCTGAAGCTTGGGATAAGATAAAGACTGATCATTTCCTAAAGCTGTCCCATACACTAAAGCAAAGCGCACCGCGTCTGCTCCGTACATATCAACCAGCTCTAAAGGATTTATTGCGTTCCCTTTGCTTTTACTCATTTTCTTACCCAAAGGGTCATTTACCAAACCGTGCAGGACAATGTTTTCAAAAGGAACCTTCTTGGTTTCATAAAGTCCGAGCATTACCATCCTGGCTACCCAAAATCTTAAAATGTCATAACCTGTTTCCATAACGGTTGTCGGGTAAAACTCTTTATAATCTAAGCTCTCTAACTTTGAACTTTGAACTTTGAACTTTGAACTTGAGCTACTCATCAGAGTAGCGAAGGGCCACTGCCCGGAGGAAAACCACGTATCAAAAACATCCGGGTCCTGTTCCATTTTTCCCGAGCATTTCCCGCACTTTTCCCGAAGTTCTCCTTGTGTTACTTCCCATTCACCGCAGTCTTGACATTTAAAAGCGGGAATTCTAATCCCCCAAACAATTTGGCGGGAAATATTCCAATCGTGAATACTCTCTAAAAACTGAAAATAAAGTTTTTCCATATTCTTGGGGTAAATTTTAATTTTTCCCGATTTTACAGCTTCAATCGCGGGTTTTGCCAAGGGTTCCATTTTTACAAACCACTGCTCCAGAGGAAGAGGTTCGATGGGGTTTTTGCATTTGTAGCAAAGCCCGATTCTGTGAGTGTAGTTTTCGTCAATTTTTTCAATCAGACCTTTTCTCTGCATCTCTTCAACTACGGCTTTTCTTGCCTGTTTTGCAAAAAGACCTGCAAATTTACCGGCTTTTTCGTTCATTTTTCCGTCTAAACCAATAACCTGAACCATTGGCAAATTGTGTCTTTGCGCCACTTCAAAATCATCAAAATCGTGCGCCGGAGTTATTTTTACTACTCCCGTCCCAAAAGCAGGATCGACCATTTTATCCGCTACGACCTTAATTCTTGCTTTATCTAAAACCGTTTCTATTTCTATTTCTTTCCCTATATATTTTTGATAGCGTTTGTCATCGGGATTAACGGCAACAGCGGTGTCTCCGAATTTTGTCTCCGGCCTGGTTGTTGCCAAAACAAGCGGGCCGTATTTTATGTAATAAAGCGGGTTTTGCCTTTCTTCATAAACTACTTCCAAATCCGAAAAGCTGGTTCCGTCATATGTGCAGTAATTAACCAGCCTTTCTGCCCTGTAAATTAATCCGTCATCGTGTAGTTTTTTAAAAGTTTTATAAACAATTTTTACGATGTCTTTATCAAGCGTGAATTTTTTCCTTGACCAATCAAGTGAAAATCCAAGACGCCTCAATTGAGATTCCATCACGGGTCTATTCCCTTGGACAAAATCCCAAATCATTTTGTACAAAGTTTCCCTGTCAAAATCAAAACGTGATTTTCCTTCTTCCTGAAGTTTCTTTTCAAAAACAAATTGTGTTTCAAAACCGGCGTGGTCGGCTCCGGGAAGCCATAAGGCCTTAAATCCCTGCATTCTTTTAAAACGGATGAGAATATCCTCCAAGACGTACATTGCGTGACCAAAGTGAAGCGGCGCGTTGGCGTTTGGAGGGGGTAGAATTATCGAGTATGGTCTCCCTTTGGGATTTACTTCGGGGGCAAAATATCTTTTTTCTTCCCAATTTTTATAGATTTTTTCCTCTACGTTTTTATGGCTATATACCTTATCCATCAGCTTATTCTAACATAAGCTTCAAAGCCTATTCAATCAAACCTCTGTTAGCTTATAGCCTCTTGTTTTTATTGTCTGTATCTCAAAGTTGTTTTTTTGCAGTTTTAATTTGTTCCTTACCCTTGCAACCAATTTATCTATTGCCCAGTCCGATACCCCAAGCTCCTCTTCTTCGGGCCAGATTACCCCTATTATCTGTTCTCTTTCGCAAATCTTATCTTTATTATCCAAAAGAAAGTTAAATAGCAAATTCTCTTTTTTGCTGAATTCATTATTTGCATCTTTAGAGTTAATATTTGTTTCTTTTTGTCTGACAAAATTCTCAAAAAGCTTGCTAAAAATATAGCTATTTGCACCTGTTATTTTTATAAACCCGGTGTTCCAAAGGTATATTGACTTTCTTTTTTCTTCCGTCAAAATTTTCCCGCTTTTTGCTATCTTTAATAGTATTTCCTGGGCGTTTTTGTCTAAACTTTCCCAGAGCTCTTCCGATTGAAGATTAATTCTTTCGTCTTTACTAAGGCCCAGATAAAGTTCTTCTTTTGTTTTTAGCGGCTCTTTTTTATCATGAAGAAAAATAAGTGCTAACTGAAGATATTGGGTGTAACCGTCGACCAATTCAAACAGGTAGTCTGTGAGCTCCTCGGAAAGAAAAACTCCGAATCTATTTTTGTATGTATCAAAAATAGTTTTCATGTCTTCTTTTTTAGCGGGGGGAATGTAAATGTTCTTAAAGAATACCGCCCAGGAGGTTTTTGGAAAAACCGCAGGAATAAGTCTTTTTAAAGGCTGAAAACTCGTAAAAACAAAAGCAACCTGCTGGTTGGTTGACTTAATTCCTTCCAAATTTGCAAAAAACTCCGGCGTTACCGAGTTTTTCATCCGGTCAAAGCGGACAAAGAAAATGGTTGGTAAATATCCTTGCTCCGTAATCTTTAGAAGCGAAAGACGAACGCTGTCTATGGTAAAAAATAAATCCTGAAGCTGAATGCTCTCTAAAAATAAATTTCCGATTTGTTCTTTAATTTTTTCGTCAATAGGATAATTTTCTATCGCGTCTACGATTCTTTTTAGCGTTAGTGTCCAAAACGGAGCAATTTCGCATTCAACCAGATCGTTGAGCTCTATAGGAATAAATAAATGTTTTCTGTAGTCTTTTATGTAGGTTCCCGGAATGTCTTTGTTATTTAGAAAAAAGCGGAGGAAATTGCTTATTCCCACTTTTTTCATTCCAATCAAAACGACAGCGTGTCTGTTTTTTAAATGCTTGCCAAGCTCCTTTGCTTCTTCGTGACGAAAAGTAAGGGGGTAGTTTGCCTCAATAACGCTGTGTGCCATATTTGTCTTCCTATTGTAATTGCCTAACAACCATTTATCAATAAGGTTTGTTGTCAGGTTAATGTCAGACAGAAATCCCCTAATCGTCAAGCCGGAAAAGAATTAATGGGATAAAATACTTTCATTATGGCAGTAGCTGCAGAGACATTGGGCAGAGGTTTTCCACCCGACCACGGACAAGGTTCTAACCATACAGGAGAACGGCCGGGCTTAAGAAGAATAGCTTTTATCATAGGCTCTGATACGTTTGTAGCGAGTAGACCTGGTTATTTTAGAAGACTTACGCCACAGCCTGCTGGGGTTGAAACAGTTTCAGCGTCAATACGTCCAAATCAAGCACCTCAAGCTTCAGGGAGATAAGTATTATTTTTTAGCTAAGTTTATTAATATTTCCTTATCCGAATTAAGACTTCCCGAGTAAACTACTCTTCCGTTATTATCTGCACCGTCACTTGCAGAAACAATTCTGAACCCGCTCGGATATGTAAGCGAAAAATCATACGGATACTCGTCTGTTCCCGGCTGTTTAAAAATTTTCAAACTATAGTCTATAACAGGAGCGGATACCGCTACTTGACCTGCAAGCGTGTAATTAAACGTTATTGTTTGCAAAGCATTAACAGGAACGTTTGTTAAAAATCCGTATATTGTCTTTCCGTTTTGATCATATTTTTCAATTTCGAGCTTTTTGGGCGGAGAAAAATTTTTATTTTCGTAAACCTGGGGATTGACAATCGCATCAATTGTACCCTGAGCCTGCCCGTTTATTTTTATACCCGTTAACTGCGAGCCCTGCGGCAATATAAATCGCAAATAGTTTTTATAGTCTCCCCCGGGCCAAGTTCCATTTACGTTTGTATTTTTATAGGCAACAGTAATGCTTGAGGAGACACCTCCGTTATCATCAATATTTACAACCTGGGAAACGCTTCTTTTCATAAAATAATTTGCCTTGTTAATACCCAGATTCGCTTCGTTAATGCCAAAATAATCATTTACAAGATTTTTGTCTTCCTTCCTGCCGTCCCAGAGAGATGATGACCAGCCGTTAACGGTAAAAAGGTTTTGGATACTTGAATTATCAAATGCAAAAACCACATGCTTTTGGGAAATAGAGTCCCCGACTGCCTTGGCCATTGAAAGATAAGAGATGTCTTTTTTGTTTGCTATCTTGTTTTCCATTGCTTGCAGAAGAAGCCGCAAAAAGTCTTTTTTTTGCGTTGAACCAGGAAAAAAGTTTTTTTCCGCATGAGACTCCGTAAGCAGAAAAAGGTTATCCGAATTAACATTTTCGTTATATTCCGGAACATAAACCTGCCCCATTGCGGAAAGGATATTCTTGACAAAAGAAACATCAACCCCAATAACTCCATTAACCATCTGCTTTGTTGTTAAGCTAAGAAAGCGAGCCGCAGCCGCAGCATCGTTAATATAGTCAACGTCAAAATTACTGTCTCTCATATACAGGTTGACTGACGCAAGATGGCGCCTTATGGCAAATGGCGGCTCCACATGCCCTGTTAATTGTCCGTCGGCGTCATAAACATCGTGAATTGAAAAATCTACAATCTTACCCTTGTCTAAAGAAAGCAATCCGTAAGATCCTATAAATCCTCCTCCGGGCCTTAGCTCCATATTGTTTTGAAACAAAACCAAGTAAATTTTTTTATTGTTAAAACCAAGCAAATCCGGCCAAATATCAATCGTATTAGAAGTAAAATTAATTAAGGGATCTAAATTTTTCGTAATATCGGAAAAGCTTCCTCCCCGCGTTTTTTCCTTTTCAAAAATCACAATTGCATTTTTTAAATAATTTGACGCGTCAATAAAATTACTTGTAGATTCGGCGCCGCCCGAAAATGCCCGGGTTAAAGATTTTGATGCGCTTAAAAGATAAGTTCCGGCCGTTGAAACATTCTTTCCGGTTTCGATATTGTCGGCTAATTTGTTAAGCAGTGCCTGCTTATTAAGAAGCTGGCTTTCAGAAGAAAGTATCGTCAAAGCATTTTGAGCTAAAGAAAAAGAGTTTTTAGCAAAATATATTGATTTTTCAATAGCTGCAAAATCCCCTTTATCTAAAGAGCTTTTTGCGCTTTTAAGCGACTCCATTCCCAAAAAAGAAAACCCCAGCGTTGCGATAAGCGGCAAGAGTAAAAAAAACACAAGGCAGAAAATTAACCAGAGAAATGGTAAAGCCATGCTTCTTTCTTCCTTTTGTGAATTATCATGTGGGGCAGCAGATTCTAAGGCCTGTTTTTCTTTAATGTCTATTTCTTTTATCCTATCTTCCAGGGCATAATTTTCACTTAAAAGATAAACGCTTTCTGTTGAAAAAATATAATTTTTCTGGTCAGATTTTTTTTCTTTAACAAAATCTATATGCAAAGCCGGATTTGCTTTCTGCAGCATGTGGGCAAGAGAGATAGACGTTACCCCGTGCTTTGGGAATAAATAGAAAAGGTTTTTATTTTCTCCTTCTCCAAAAACAGCTTTAAAAATTCCCTCAACAACGTCGTCTAAAAACACCGGGTAGCTTACGCTTGTACCGTCACCTGGCACGTCGATTTTGTGATAATTTTGAGCTTGATAAATAAATTTGTTAACAATAAATCTTGTGTCATAAACAATATTTTTACAAAAAATGTCGCCAAAAACGGCGATTTTTGCTTTTTGATATAGGCCCGGAATTTCCGACACAAACTGCTCGTTTATCCTCAGAATATGAGTAGCAAATAAAAAAACCGCTCTATCGTATTGAGCCTTTTTAATAAAACTTGATAAAGAATCCTTAGTCGCATTTGTTCCGTCATCAACAACAAAGATATGCGAGTATTTATTATCGGGAACCGTTGGGTTTTTTTTAAAAAACGGGATGTGGACAACATTGCTAGGCGAGGACGGCTTTTTTTGGCTGACAAAAACAATCAGAGATTCGTCTTTAAGCTGCTCTAAAAGAACATCACCTATTACTCCTAGTCTGTCAACGATAAGTATGGGATTTTCGTCATTTTTTTCCGACGTTACAAAGGCAGATCTCTTCACAAGAACTATTGTAGAAGCTCTAGGTCAGGTTGTCCAGCGCTAAATTAACCATTTCATCTGCCATTTTGTTTTTTTCTCTCGGAATATGGTTCCACTCCAAGGGCAACCCTAATTGTGCTTGCTTTTCCCTAAGCGCAAAGATTAATTCCCTTATACTTTCAGATTTAACTTTAAAAATTCCTTTTATTTGCGAATAAACAAGCTGTGAATCCAGGAAAAAAATGATTTTTGCATTTTTTTCTAAATTTTGTTTATTCTCAATAAGCCAGGAAAGACCTTCTAGAACAGCTTTGTACTCGGCGGTGTTATTCGTTGCTTCACCAATCCTTTTACCAATCGCAGCCAATTTTTTGCCATTATCATCAACTATATAAACCCCGATTGCCGCAGGTCCGGGATTGCCCCTTGATCCCCCGTCGGTAAAAATAGAAACGTTATTCATTTTGTTGTTCCTTTTCCAGAAAAATTTTAACAGAATATACTTTGAAAGCCAATAAGACAAAAACAATCCCTTCGGAAATTCCGGTAATTGCGGCGGTAGCAAGATACGACCATTGAGGAATAAAAATAATATTAAGCACTATGTTAAGAAGCGTTGAAAACGCATAGACAACTACCAAGAATCTTTGTTTATCCAAGGAGATTAAAATCCACTGCAAGAAACTTGTTAAAAAGAAAAAAGGTACGGACAGAAGAAGAATTCTAAAAGGAGCTACTGCCGGAATAAAATCAACTTTTATTAAAGAGAATAAAGGGGACAAAAACCAAAACGGCAAGATAATAACAAATGACGATATTAGAAAAACAAAAAAATAGTACTTTGTAATCGAGAAAAATTTCTTAGCATTATTTTTGTTTGCAAGTAAAAATGGATATAGGGCATTAGATAAAAATAGAGGCAGAGCTATTAAGAAATCGAAAAACCTATACGAAACCCCGTATATGCCAACGTCATTTGTAGGTTTTAATAAGGATAGTAACAACATATCCGTTCTAAAATAAATCAAGTTAAAAATAAGCATTAGCCCAATTGGAAATGCTTTAACAAAAACTCCTTTGGAAAAATCTAAATCAAAAGAAACGGGAAATATTTCTTTTCTTACATAGAATAAGGCAACAGTACTTGTCACAATGCTACTTAAAACAAAGGCCAAAACGATATAAAGGATTGGGAGGCGTAAGTATGCAAAAAAAGAGACAACCAAGAGATTAACAAACGACCCTAAGACCAAGGAAACAAGGTAGGGAAAATAGTTTAATTTTTTTTGAAAGAGCGCCGTTGCCGAGGTTATAATTGCTTGGGTAAAAAGTGAAAAGGAGTAAATAAATATACCAAGTCTTACAAGCGGAGAAAATCCTATGCCCAGCGCTTGATTAAACGGGAGGAAAACGGCAATTATGTTAGCCGCCAAGAAAACTACAGCAGCTATCAGGAGTCTTAAATAAAATAATTTATTAAAATCATTTTTCTTTTCTTCCGAGTTTTTCAAAAAAACAGCATTTAAACCAAAATCAATAAGCAAGAAGAACAGCGCCACAAAAGCGGTTATCTTTGTAAGATCCCCGTAACCTATTGCCCCAAAATTTCTTGCGATAATAATGGTTATTAAAAACCCTATGAATGAGCTTATTCCCTTGGCTAATATTTGATACAGGGTGTTTTTCGCAATAACTTTATGCCTCATGTTCCTATATTACCATTCTTTCTCCCCACTGTCCTTTTGGAGGAATGCCAAAACAATCCAAAAATAATTGCAAATAAAAGTTGTCCTTGCTGAAGCGTAAGAAGGTAATGGTCAAAGACGCCTAGGAAAAGAACAATGAAAAACAAAGCGAGCAATTCAACATTCGTGTTTTTTTTAAGTCTTTTGTATGTGTGCCAAAGAAAATACAAAAATAAAACTAGGCCGACAGCACCTGTTTCAGACAAAACTAAAAGATAAATATTATGCACCGGCTGAATGTATAGAATTTCCCCGTATTGCTTTTGAACCATAGGCAGGTTAACTAAAAAATTATTTAAGCCTACTCCAAATATCGGATTATGTTGGAACATAGCTATTGAATCTTGTATTAAAATTTTTCTTTGCACAAAGGACTGTTCGGAAAAATTAAATTGAAAAAAACGAAGACCCACGGGAAAAGTAAGAATAAAAAGAACGGTTATAAAAAAGAACAGCAGCAGAATTTTGTTTTTAATCTGTCTTAAGCTTATTTTCTTTATAAAAACCATTCTAGTTTTTTTCCAAAAACTATGGGCGAATAAAGATGCCAGTAATAAAACCCATGCAAATATCGAGACCCTGCTCATTGTCAAGAAAAGTGCCAGAGATCCAAGAGAGAGTGAGGTAAATACAATTACGTTTTGCTGTTTAAAAAATTTTTGTTTAGCAAAAAAAATAATTAAGGTCATGTAAACCACTAGATATCCGGCAAGAACGTTTGGATGCGAAAAAGTTGCGTACGGCCTTAAAAATAGCTGCCCGCTTATTGAAGCATTTGCTATGCCGGGAGTTTGCGAATTAAAGCTTCTTTCGCCTAATAAATATAAAGCTCCACCAATTGATCCTTGATTAATATATTGAGCGATTGTTAATAATGACTCAAATAAAATGCCCGTAATAAAAGCCGAAAGCAAAACAAAGCCATTGAAGTTTCTAAAATTTTTTGCGGTATAGGAAAATAAAAAAACATATTCTAAAAATTTTATAATTCCGTAGATTCCGGCCGACGGATTATTTGAGAGAAGTACTCTGACTAATAAAAACAGAATAATAAAAAACAATATTAACAATTTAACAATATCTCTGCTCGTCAATTTTATTGCTTTTAAAAACCCGTTTGCTTTTATCAGGCTTTCTAAAACCCACGACAGGAGAAGACCGATTATTAATATGTCTGTAAAATATAGCGTGGGGGACAAATAGTCTATTCTTATTCCGTAAACGTAAGAAAAGTTTGGCCAAAAATGTTTGCCAAACTGAGTTGGCAAAAATAATATCAGGAGGTAAAAAAATATTACGGAGGGATTAAATTTTTGGCTTAACGACCAGGACCCTATCTCTTCCCTCCCCAATAGACTCTGAAATAACTTCTTGATCATTTTGCAAAATCAGATGCACGACCCTTCTTTCCCATGATTTTAAATCCGGAAGATATATCTCCTTATTTTCAGACAAAACCCGGTCCTTTGTTTCGGCTGCAAGAGTTTTTAACCATTCTTCTCTTTTTTTCTTATATTCTCCGACCTCGATTGAAACTCTTTTAAACTCTCCAAGCTTACGGGCTATGCACAAGGACAAAATAAGCTGTAAGGATTCTAGCGTATCTCCATGATAACCAATAACAATTCCGCTATCTTCCGTGCTAAGGTTTATTTCTATGGCTTCTTCCGTTTCTTTAACTTCAAAATCTCCCTGTATTTCAAGCAGTTTTAAAAGCTCTTTTGTTGTGTCTTGCACGATTTTACTTTGTTTTTTGTCCATATATTTTATTCTTCCATTCGGCTAGGCCCCCAAGCCCCGAAACTCTGTATTGCTGCGCGATACCAAAAATTGTAAAAGTATTCCAGTATAAAGAAAGGCCAACGGGAAATGTGTAGGAGAAAAAGCCGATCATAATCGGAAAGATGTACATTGCTTGAGATTGAAAAACAGAAGCAAAATCATCATTTTTTTTCTTCTCTTCTTTTTTTACCAATCCTTCTTGGGCCTTAGGCTTACTAAACATCATTTTCGACTGAATGAATTGAAACAACGCCGTAAGCAAGGGCACTATTAAAATTACCGGGCCAATGCTTGTAATAAGCTGTGAAGGATTGCTTCCCAGGGAAACGCCAAAAAAATTTGGGTCCCATTGCCTGGTAAGTTTTAAAGCGTCAAAGTAAACAATTTTATTAATTACATCAGGTCCCAATTGGGCAATTTGCTGCAAAGCCGTATATAGCCCCCAGATAATTGGCAGTTGGATGATAACGGGCAGACACCCTGCTGCCGGATTAACGCCGTGCGCTTTGTATAACTTCATTGTTTCCTGCTGCAGGGTTTTTGAATCTCCTTTGTGTTTGTTTTTAAGATTTGTCAGGTGCGGATTTAAATCCTGCATTTTCTTTGAGGCCTTAAGCTGGGATGCGGTTAATGGATACAAAACAAAACGGATGATTATTGTTAATATTATAATTGCAAAACCCAGGGCAAAAGGAAAGTTAACAAAAATTAATCCTTTGTAAACCGCAACCAAAACGTTAATTATCGGCCAAACTAAAATAGTATTAAAAAATGACGGATCTGTCATAGCTATGTTCCTTTATAGAACGGCTGGCATTTTAAAATTCTTACAAAAGAAAGATAACTTCCTTTAATTACTCCCTTTTCGTAAATTGATGTTTTTGCGTAATTTGAACAGGTCATGGGAAACCTGCACGAGCTTCTTACTCCAAGTATGTTTTTTATGAAGATTGAGAAAAATGCCTGGTATACTTCTATTGTTTTTATAAATATTTTTTTCATGTTAATAATTTTTGCTTTTCCAATTGTCCTAAGGTTAACTCGCTAATTTCTTTTGTTGTTTTGCCCAGTATATTTTTTTTCAATATAAAAAGCATATCATAGCCTGGTTTTATTTTGTCAAAATTTACTTCAATACAAACTCTTATTTTTCTTTTAATCCCGTTTCTTACCGTTGCTCTTTTGTCTATTTTTTTTGAAACAACAAATCCAAACCTGCTAAGAGATTCTCCATTTTTTGCAATTTTCAAAACAAAAAATGGAGAATTATAAATATTTTTTTTATTAAATTTCGTTTCTTTTAGCAAACGATACTTTTTCTTAAGCATCAATATCCGCCTAAACAGTAAGGCTTTTTCTTTTTTTTGCTCTTCTTTTTTTTAAAACCTTTTGCCCGCCATGGGTTTTTGTTCTCTCAAAGAATCCATGTTTTCTTTTTCTTTTTATTTTCTTAAGTTTTATGGATTTTTCCATAAACTTAAGTATAGCAAATTGCGATTGTTTTGAAAAGCACTAAACGTAAAAATTAAAAAAGACCCATTTGTATACACTTTTGGCATATTGACAAAAAGTTATCCACATTATTAAACTGCACATTACCGTTATGGAAGAAAATAAAAAAATCTGGAGTAAGATTTTAGGAGAGATTGAGATTGAAGTCTCGAGGGCAAATTTTTTAACCCTTTTTAAAAGAACCTCTCTTTTGTCTCTTGACAAAGACTCCCTAACTATTGCGGCGCCATCGGTTATGATTATTGACCTCTTGCAGAGGCGTTTTTATGACGTTATCAAAAAATCTGTTGATAAGCACATTGGAACAAATTCAAAAATTATTTTTGTTCCTAAAATTTTAGCTTCGGAAGATCGAGTGGAAAAAAACGGCCCTCTTTTTGATGAAAGTGAAAAATCTCCGACAATTATCGGACATTTGCCGCGGGTAAGGCCGGACTATACCTTTGAAAACCTGGCTGTTTCCTCCAGTAATCAGTTGGCTTTTGTCAGCGCGTCAACGGTTGCTAAAAAACCGGGCGCTGCCTATAATCCGCTTTTTATCTATGGGCCGACCGGGGTGGGAAAAACCCATTTGATGCAGGCTATTGCAAACGAAGTTTATTTAAAAACCCCAAATAAAAAGATTGTTTATATAACAAGCGAGGAATTTACAAACGAGGTGGTTGACGCAATAAGAAGTAACAGCACGTCTTTTATGAAAAAGAGGTTTAGAAACGTTGACCTTTTAATAATTGATGACATCCAGTTTGTCGCGGGTAAGGAAAAGGTCCAGGAAGAGCTTTTTCATACCTTTAATATTTTAGTTGATAACCTGGCCCAAATAGTTCTTTCGTCAGACAGGCCTCCGTCGGAAATTAAAAAAGTAGAAAAAAGGCTTTTATCCAGGTTTTCCGGCGGGCTGACTGTTGACATAGATACGCCCGATTTCGAGTTAAGAACCGCAATTTTATTAATTAAAGCAAAAAAATATGGGTTTGACCTGCCGATAGAAATTGCCAAAACAATCGCCGAAAAAACGCAGGATGCAAGAAGCCTTGAGGGGGTTTTACTAAGAATGGTCACGGAGGCCGAAACAAAAGGTATTAGTATAACGGGCGACCTGGTGCAGTCGGTTTTAAACAACACCCGTCAGGAAGACAGGGGAGCTTTCCACCCGGACGACGTTATAAACAATATTTGCGCTTATTATAAAATCAAACCAACGCAGATAAAAAGCGCTAAAAGAGACGCTTCTCTTGTTCGGGCCAGACAAGTCGCAATGTATGTTCTTAAAAAAGACCTTGGCTTAACCTTTGTTGAGATTGGCAATATATTGGGCGGGCGGGACCACACAACGGTTATGTACGGCGTAACAAAAGTGGAAAAGATGGTTGACGATGGTGGATTTTCCCAGGAACTTATGGGGATAAAAAATTACGAAGGGGGAAAACTTGCGGGGTATTAGTTTTTTATATTTCTGCACTTTTTGTAAACATAATTATACACATTTTATAAACATATTTTTTAGCCGTGTTTCCTTGCTTTTTTCCACTTTTCCAGGTACACTACTACAACAACAAATATATATATTATGAAAGCTTCTTTTTTAACAGAGAATTTACAGAAAACCTTATCGTTCCTAAACCATGCCGTTTCCGGAAACAACCAACTAGAGATTCTTTCCACGTTTCTAATACAAGCCGAGAAAGGCCGCCTTACCATAAACGCAACAGACCTGGAAATAGGAATATCCTCGTCTCTTCCGGCAAACGTCGAAGAAGAAGGGAAAACCTGTGTACAGGCCAAAACGTTTTTTGACCTCATCAATAACGTGTCGGAGGAAAAAATATCAATAGAAACAGACGGACAGAGCCTTGTTCTAAAAGGGAAAAAAATAAAAATGGCTTTTCAGACAATGCCATACGAAGACTTCCCAAAGCTTTACGAGGACAAGGGCGAGGAGATAGCGGTTTTAAAAAAAGAGACGGTATTGGGCGACTTCAGTAAGGTTGTTTTCGCCGCAAGTCAAGATAGCAGCCGTCCTGCGCTTTCGGGAGTTTTAATAAAAAAAGAAAAAGACGGATTTTTAATGGTTGCAACAGACGGCTACAGGCTTTCTTTAAAAAACAATATTATGTTAAAAACAAAACGGAAAGAAGATGGAGACGGGCTCCTTCTTTCGGCAAGGGTTATAAAGGAACTGTCCTCGATAAAACAAGACGGAGACATATCGTTTTTTGTTTCTGACAAAAACAACCAGGTTGTTTTTGTGCAAGGAGAAACAACGCTTGTCGGAAGGTTAATAGAGGCAGAGTACCCAAGCTACGAAAAAATTATCCCGACCGATTCCGGAACAAGGGCAGAGTTTGACAAGAATGAGATGCAAAAAGCCATAAAACTGTGTTCGGTTTTTGCCAGGGAAACAGCCAACATAGTCAAGTTTTCGGTTAAGAAAGATAAGGTAATTGTTTCCGCAAACACGCCTTCGGTGGGGGAGAATACGGTTGAGGTAGATGCGAAGGTAACGGGTGAGGAAAATGAGATTGCGTTTAACGCCCGTTATCTCTTGGATCTTTTTGCAAACATTGAAGACGAAGATATGTATTTTGAAATGACAGGACCCCTAAATCCCGGGGTTTTTAAAATTACAAACGACAACACCTTTCTCCACTTAATAATGCCTATCCGGGTGCAGGGTTAAGGAAGTCCGAAGAAATCTGTTTCACCAAAAACATGAGTTTTTATCCATTTATAAGTTTCAGAACAGGCTTCAGGGTAGTTGTCTATTTGTTTTGCTTTCAAGACAGCTGATGTGCAGGGATATCCGGGGTAGCATATGACATTGTCTGCAATTGCTTCTGCGAAAGACTCCCTTTTTGCGCCAGCGTTACCCCCCTCGCCTGCTCTATAAGCATATGTTTTTAAGTAATAGGGTGGCGGGGGGGATGTGTAGTCGTAACACGCTGCGCCGTCGGCGTTAGTTAACAAAGATAGGTTCATGCCCAACTCATTGTTTCCATTTCTTTTATCTATAATGTGTCCGGATTCATGGATCATTATTTTATATTTAAACTTGTCGGCAACTCCATATCTAAAATACCCAAAGAATGCCATGTCATTATTATTATACCCAGCCCCACCGTTAATGTATCCGGCAGTTAATGGTTCGAAAAAATACAAATTAATACGATTCGTTCCCAGTAGCTCTTTGTATCGCTGAGACCTAAATAGTTTTTTAAATATGTTGTATATAAAAGCTTTTTCCGTATCTGTAAGCACCATTCCTGCATACGCGCCGGTACAGACTCCGTTATTTTTTGCAAAGCATTTCGAATTGGAGTTTGAGTTTGGTAAATACCCAATATTTACGTATTTCTCTATTTCCGCAATGTCTGCGGGGGGAAGAGGGGGCTGGTCGGAGCCGGGGGGGCTGTCGGAAGAATCCGTAGGAGGAGGCGGTGTTAGCTCGCCGCCGACAACAGTGCTTGGAGCGGCTCCGGAGAAAAGAATAATAATAACGACCAAGAAGATAGCGCTTACTGCGACAACAACCGCTCCTGCCGGGTTGGCAAAAAGCCCTATTCCCTGCGCTGCCATCGCCATGGCCCTCCCTGTCTTTACGGCTTTGTAGGCGCGTTGAAGATTTCTTCCTTTGCTTATTGCGCTATTGATATTGCCTACTGCGGATGAATCTTTTTTTTCTCTCTCTTCAGCCATAACTTAATAATAGCAGAAACTAATTGCCAGCATCTAGCATTCAGCAACTAGCTACTGGTATCTGGTTTGGGAACAGGATTTTCTCCGGGGGGAGCAGTTGGGACGGCGGGTGGAGCAACCGGCTCGCTGACGGGCGGCATAGGCGGTTCAATAGGGGCCTGTGCGGCGGATTGCGCTTCCTGCTCTTTTAACTCCCGCATCTTCAGGATTTCCTGCGGATTGGAAGTAATCATCGTGTGCTCAAAAGGTGCGGCAATGACCTTCATTGCGACATGGCTTTGCCCTGCAAAAAACAACCCCTCGCCGATATCTGCAGACAATAATAATTCTTTTTCTCCCTGCGAAAGGTAAAATGTTTGTGAAACCAAATCTACTTCGGACGGACTTTGTTTTAAAAGCATCTGGATTGACGAGTTGGAGAGAATAGCTTTGCCATAGTCGGTTGACAGGAAATCCCGGACGTCTTGGGTTGCCGTTGTTAAGGCAAGGTAATACTTCCTGCTTCTTTTGGCAATACTATAAACAAAAGAAGCCGAATCGGGGTACTTCATAATATACCAAGCCTCATCCAGTATAAGCAGTCTTTTTCTAAGCGTCTTCCTGATTCTTGTCCAGACAAAGTCCAAAACAATGTGCATTGCAACCGGCCTTAATTCTTCCTCAAGAGCCTTGATGTTAAAAACAGTTAATAGATTCTTAAGATCAAAATTGGATTGCTGATTAAATATCCCGCTTAAGCTTCCCTTAATAAACTTTTCAAGCCTTAGGGCCAGTTCTTTTGCCGCCGGGTCTTCCATGCCCAATAAAACTTTATATAAATCTTCCATTAAAGGCGGCTGTTTTTTTTGCGTTGAGGGGTCGGCAGTTATACCTTTTTGCCTATAGGTTTCAACCAGCGCCCTGTCTAAAATTGCATCGTGGGCCGCATCCAGTTCCCCCATAATAATTCTCAATAGTCCATGCAAGGAAAGAATTTTAAGCCCCAACTCATTTTCGCCTTCTTCATAAAGACCGGACATGTCAAAGGGGTTTATTCTAACGGGGTCGGAGGCGGTAAAGGAAACGTGTTCTCCGCCCAGAGTATTTGCCAGAGTCTCGTATTCTCCTTCCGGGTCGATAATTATAACTTCCGTTCCAAACATATATTGTCTTATGGCCTCAAGTTTAATAAGATAAGATTTTCCCGCTCCGGATTTACCCAAAACTACTTCGTTGGCATTTTCCAAAGAGAATCTGTCAAAAATAATCAAAGAACCGTTTTGTTCGTTAATTCCATACATTACGCCCTTATCCTGCGCCAGCATGGCCGAGGTAAAAGGAAAAGTTGAGGCAAGGGATGTTGTGTCCATGTTGCGGGTTATAAAAAGCCGGTCTTGTCCCAGGGGAACGCTTGATTTAAAGCCGTCTTCCATTTGTAAGGTTGCGGTTTTTGGAAGCATCAGTATTGAGCCAAGGACAGTGCCTAGCCTTTTTGATGCTTCATCCAAATCTTTCACGGTTTCGGAAGAAAGCGTTATATAAAGACTATATTGGAAAAATCTCTCAACGCCTTTTGCCAACTCCTCCTGAACGGATAGCGCGTCATCCAAAGCCGCTTTTACCTTAGGGTCAATAAGCTGTCCTTCTTCGACTTGGGACGAGATTGTCGCTTCCATCTCGGCGATTTTCCTGCGTAGATCGGACAAGACGTCCGGGGAAGACGTTGGATAGATAAACATGGAAATGCTCATTGAGTGGTCAAAGTCAATTAACGGCTGAAGCCAGTTCGGTGACACGTACCGGGGGTAGCCGACGACAAAAATAGTTTTGTAAAATTTTTCGCCGATTCTTATAAAGTGAAAATCCACCTCAATAGAAGACGGCGCAATAATATCGGCTAATGAAACCATTCCTTTTTCAAACTTCGCAATGCTTGGCGAAACAGTTTCCTGCTGTTTTGCAGGCTGCTGCGTCTGTACGGTTTGGTTTTTATTTTTGTTTTTGCCAAAAAACGTCATTTTGCTCCCTCGTTTTTAACTATCGGCGATTTTATATTATCTGTTGCTTGCCCCGTTTCAATTAAAGTATCGTTGTATATTTCGTAAAATAATTTGATTAACTCTTCTTTTTCCAGAGTTCTGGCTCTCAAATTAAGTCTTGCAAGTTGGGAATGAAGGCTTTCTGCTTTTGAGTGAAGGCCGGATTTGGCGTTTTGAACAAAAGCGGAATTGTCTATTGAACTTTTCTTTTTCACGCTACCCGCCGCTGCGCCGATGCCCTTCTCAAGATAGGAAAAAGGAATGGCAATATAGAATTTTTTATCCAAAACGGTATTTACTTTAATTAATTCCTGGATAAAATCTTTATACAGCCTTATTTGTTCCGCGAGCATCTGGTTTTGGGTTTTTTTGGCTTCAATGTCAAGAAGCTTAAGGTAAGAGGTTATGTCCAATTTTTTACTTCTAATCAGAATTTGAATCGGGAAGGAAAGGGAGTTAAGAAGCGAAGCGTAAGAGTAAATTTTTGAATCCTGTTCTTCTGCGGAAAGAAGGGCAAAGTTGGTAGCGGTTACTTCGATTACCAGGCAGGCATTACCATTGGTTAAAACAACCACGTCATCAATAACGTCCTGTATTTCCGTGAATTTCTGCGTTGTTGCGTTGATTTTTCGGGCAGAACTTTTCATAGTCGAGTTATAAGCGTATAGGGATTAGCGTATAGTTAAGAATACGTCAACCCGATGCTGATAATACTCCTTTCTGTCTGTAAGTCAGAACATAAAGCATTTTTATAACTTCTGTTAATAAGCTTTCTGCTCTTTGCAAGAGCTCTTTCTTGGAGAAGTTAAGCTTTCCCGCAATGATTAGTTGGGTTTCCAGCTCTAGAGCTGATCCGTAGGATATTGCGTAAAACTGAACGTATTCCTTATGAGATCTTCTGCCGTATCCTTCGGCTATGTTGGAAGGAATAGATATGGCTGATCTTCTCATTTGGGAAATAATTCCATACAGTTCCGACCTGGGAAATTCAGAAGTAAGCTCAAATACCTCTTGCACAAGCCGTATTGACTTTTGCCATACGATTAAATCCTTATATGAGTGTATTTTCATAACTAAACGCTATTTTCTAAACGCTAAACGCTAATTAAACAGACTCCTCCTTAATTCTTCTCTTTGGTCAACGGATATTACCTCAATAGGCAAGATTATTTGACCTGTTGCGCCAAATTGAATGACGTCAAATTTGTTTTCCGCCTTTGGATCTTCAAACTCAATAGTATAGGTACCGTTGTTAATTGGCGTTGCCGATGCGAATTGTCCTAAGGGATTAGTTTTAAACGCCCTAACGGGGTTACTGTCTGCGTCTTTTATTTCAACCAGGATATTGGCCAGGGGATTTCCTCGTGGGTCTTTTACAATGCCGGTAACTAAATTTGGAAATTCGGGGGCAATCGGAAGACCTATGCTTTTTCCTAAGCCCTGGGGAATGCTTCTTACGTTTTGCGTTTCTGCTTTAGGTGCCTTAGCAATCGAAGGAGTATAAACGTTTCTATTTTCTGTTGAAAGCTTTTTTTGTAACTCCTGGATTTGTCTTTCAAGGGCTAATTTTTGCATTGAAGTATCGCTTAAGGTTTTTTCAAGCTCAAGAACCTTTTGGTGCGCCTGCTGATAGCCGGTTGAGTCGGATTTTGCGGCTTCCAAAGCTTTTGCCTGCGCCAGTTGCTGCTGTAAAAGCATGGCCTCTTTGCGTAAAATTTCCTCTTCTTCGGATGGCGTTTCCGCTTCTTTTATAATGGGGGCGGGTTGATTTTGCGGGACCTGATTATCAAAAGCGTGCGGAAGCACGGGTTGAGGCATTTGTAATTGGGGAGCAGGATTGTTTGTTTGCAGACTAGCTAACGATTCAAAAAAAACCATTTCTTTTTGGTCAAGCCGGCTTTTTGATCTTTTAGGCAATGCGTTTAAATAATCTTTTAACGCCTGCCCGGACAAAGACGCGGTTTGGGCTTCCTGCTGGGCCCGACGCTGTTTTTGAGATTGGGCAATGTGAGGAATAGGAAGCCAAAGATGCCCTCCTGTTTTTTGATAAATAAACTGCGTTGGATAAAAGACGGCTTTAAAGAAATTAGAAATCATTAAGTCCATAGGTCTTCCTTCAATTGGCAAAAAAGCAAAGCCGGCACCCAGAAGAATTGATATTCCGGCAAGAGGAATTTTAACTATTGAAGCTAAAGGAAGTACAAAAATAATCCAGCCAACCACGACCCCTGCCGCCAAATAGGCAAATTGTTTAATTGTCATATCGCCGATTAATTTAAATTGAAAACCGGTAATGTCTTGCGGTATGGGATGATTCTCCATCTTTATTAGCGATTAGCGTATAGGGGCTAGCGTATAGTTAATATTTTCATAACTATACCCTAAACGCTATTTACTATTCGCTGTTACTATTATTTACCGTGAAAAATTACGTTGCAAGATTATCAAACTAGGTCAAATAATATTAGAATTGCCTTGCCCCGTGAAAATTATCCTTCGGAGAAATTATTTGCAGGTATTAAAACCAAACGTATTAATGCAGGTTGCGCCGGTTATCGTTCCTATTAATTTAATTATTGCAAAAGCCAGAAAAACAATAATCAATCCTGCAATTGCGTAGGTTAGGGTTTTTCTTGCTCCTTCGACTTGTTTTGGGTCGCCGCCGGAAGTTAGAAACTTAAACCCGGCAAAGATTATAAAAAAAACCGCGGTTAATCCGGCAAGCGCAATAGCCCAATCAACAACGTTACTAAAAGCATATTTGAGGCAATCAAGAGTGGCTACTCCTGTGGGATCAACGGTTTTGTCAAGACAAGAATCTGGCCACATAAATTAAGCGTAGCAAATAGAAAAATAAAAGACAAGAGGAGTGATATTATTCACAAGTTGGGTTCTCAAGGCTTGGGATGCAAAGATTGCCTAAATCAAATCCGGATCCAAAAAGAATTTGAAATACAAAATTTAAGATAACAAAAGCCGTAACAACGATTACAAGGCCAATAATTGCGGCTACAATGTGTTTTCTGGCCGCGTCAACGTTGGCTTTGTCTCCGCCGGAAATTATCCATTTAATTCCGCCGTAAATTAGAAAGGCAAGGGCGATTACTATTCCAAGAACAAAAAGAAGAGTAATAACGAATTGAGGAATTTTTTCCACCGCAACACTTTCAATAGCTCCCTTAGGAGGGGCAAGATCAATCGCAGTCGCCGCCGCAAAAGAAACAGTTCTGGCTAATAAAGCTGAACCTGCGCCTAGAATAAAGCCTAAACCTTTTTTCATTAAATCAATGATATGTCGATTAAATTAATTTGTCAAGTAGTTATTTATATAGGAATTAATTTCCCTCCGCCTCCGCCTCCACCACTGCCAAAAATTAAATCGGTTACAACTTTAACAATGAAAAAAGAGAGGGTTATAACGATAAGTCCTATTATTGAATAGATAAGTCTGTTGCGGGCAGACTGAATTTTTTGCTTGTCTCCTCCCGACATTACCCATTGAATACCGGCAAATATTACAAAGGCCAGAGCCGCAACGTCTGCCAAGACGAATAATGTAGTTAGGGCAACCTGGATAGCATTAATTCCGCTTGTGCCAAAGCCTCCGCTTGGTATGCCACCCGGCACAGGAATAGGGGTTCCGTTTATTGTTAGTGCCAATTCTTTCATAATTTTTATTTAAATCCGGGAATGCGTAAGATATCAACTCCAATTATCTGTAGAATAACCAAAGCAAAGATTATAAATAAAAGTCCTACTATTGCCGCAGTAAGCTGTTCTTTTGCGCCCTTAAGCGCTTCCGGATTTCCTTGGGACGATAATATTTTGTAGCCGGAAATAATTATCAGCAAAAGAGCAATTCCCCCGGAAATGCTCAATATTAAACCGAATAATCTGGTAACAAATCCTTGGGGAGACGCTATTACATCGCCAATCGCGGTACGGCATGTGTAGATGATGTTGCCGCCGCTTAAGCTTCTGGCGCAAAACGGAGGATTGGTGGGTACGGTGGAAGTTCCGATTGGAAGGCCTCCGGCGTCGGCGCATCCGAACACATGGTTTGGGTCACATACTGTCGGGGGAGTACAGTACCCGTTGTTTTTTAAAGTACATGTTCCTGTTCCTCCTGAAGAGCTTGTGCAGGCTGGAGCTCCGGCAGCGTCGCTATAGGTACACCCGGCAGGGCAAGAATAGCATAATCCCGAAGGCGGCGAAACCGGGACTGGTCCACCTCCGGTTGCTGTAATCGTAAAAGACGAGCTGTCGCAGGCCTTGTTAGCTGAATCAAAGAGACCGCAACCATCGCCTATTCTAATAGAATAACTGGCGGCAGATAACTTGCCCATGTTAAGCCCTTTTTCTAAATCAGTTATTGCGTAGCAATTTTTGGGCAACATACGAGACACTTCTTTACCGTCTCGATACACCCATACCCTGCGAGTGTCATTGTTCCTATTGGCAAAGCTAACTTTAAAGGATACATCATCTTTCGTAGAAAAATTATTATTAGTGCTTGTTACGGTTACAGCGCACTGTTCTCCCGAGGAAACTGGGCTAACTGTAAAATTGACTGAAGAGCAAAGGGGATTGGTGGTATCGGAAGAAGACTTATTTTTTTCTTGAACATAAATCTTAAAGGTGCCTGTTGATAAGCCAAGGGCGAATGTCTTTATAAACTGAGCATCCCCATTGGGAAAATTCACTATGCTCGAAGAATATAGGAAGCCACGAGACGCGTCGGCCTTCATAGGCGCGCCGTAAAAAGTAACCCTATAATCGCCGGAGGCAAGAGTGCTTCCACTTGTTATTGAAACGTTTATTGTTTTAACCCCCTTAACAAGAGGCTGCTCTTTAATGTCAAAAGTACAGGCGGCTGCTAAGGCAGTTTGCTTAGCGGATAAAAATATAAAAAGAAAGAAAACTAAAAATAAAACAATTTTTCTCACAGATTTATCGTACCCTAAAAAAGAAATAAAAAGCAAGCCCTTATCAGCAATTAGCAACTAGCATTTAGCAATTAGTTTAGCTGACGGCTATTGGCTAGTGGCTAGGGGCTAAAACGAAATCCCCTGCCTTTTACCGTTTGAATATTAGTTGGATTATTCGGGTCGGTTTCTATTTTCTTTCTTAGCCTAAAAACAAGCTGGTCTAAAGCCTGGTCGGTAACCCCTGCCGTTGATTGCATATCTTTCCAAACAGCTGCTATGATTTCTTCTCTGTCAGTAATCTTTCCCTGATTAAGGATTAAAATATGCAAAAGCTTAAATTCAGAAGACGTTAATTTATCAGAAATAACCAAGTCGCCTTTTTTGATTTCATTCGCATCTTCGTCATAGATAATAATGTCTTTTGTTTTTTCCGGATTTGCCGCCACATCTTTGGCATATTCTTTTAAAAGCGGGATTGTTAATTCATTATCTTTAATAAGTCCTACGCTTTCCAAATAAGAAATATCCTTGCCGGAAAAATTTAAAAGCGTTAATAAGTTTTGCTCATAAGGATTTAGACAATTCCATATTCCAAAAAGAGCGCTTCGCACGGGTTTTTGTTTAAGAAAAAACTCAATTAGCCCCGAACTGATAACTAGTTGCTGATGGCTAGTTGCTAATATCGCTTCAAGGCAGTGGCGCGTTAAGTTTCCATGCCCTCCGGTTAATTTCATTATTTCAGCAAGCATTTTTTTGTCTATTTTTCTACTTGTTACTTTTTCAAGATAAGAAATTCTAAAATCAAGTCCGGGCTGATCTTTGATGGGGAGGTATATAATTTTCCCCGCCATAAATTCATAAAAATCTCCAAAAAATAAAGGTTCAAAAATATCCTCAAGAGGTCTGGTTGTAGAAAAAACAACGGAAAAGCGGTATTTTGCCCTGTTTCGTAAAATTCTTAAGTTGGCAAAAAAATCAGCGGTTAAAGCGGGAACATATTCCTCAAACCTATCTAAAAGAAAAACTATGGTTAATTCTTTTTCCAAAGCCAGGTAATCAATGGTTTTTTTTAAACCTTGAAATAAAATCAGCTCATCATTAAACCCGACACTTTCTTTAAAAATCTTATTAACAGCGTCATATTCATTTTCCATTTTTCTACCTCTTAATGAGTCTAAAAGTCCTAAAAAGATGAATTTAGTCGCGTCAAAAAGCGGTTTTTTTCTTATTTCGGAAAAATTTAAAAGCACAAAGTGGAACCATTTTTGTTTTTCGCCCAAATGTTTTAAGCGGACGTTTCTATTGTAAGACAAAAGCCCCAAAAGATTAGACCTTCCTATTCCGGGAACGCCGACTATTTGGCAGGAGTTGCCTTCTTTTACAAAAGAGAGAATTTTCTCAATCTCATTGAACCGAGCTGTGTCGGGATAAAGTGCTTCAAAATGTTCAAGTTCCATAATTAGCCTTTAGCAACTAGCATTTAGCAACTAGTTATCTAGCCTCCTCATTTTTGTAATCATAGCGTTTAACATTTTACACACTTCTATTAATAAGTTGTCAACTTTTTTAAAATTTTCTTGAGGGGCTAGTTTTAATTCTTTAGACAGTAGGGTTTGTGTTTCGAGTTCAAGCGCAGATCCAAATGCTATTGCATAAAATTGAGTATAAGATTTTGTTGATCTCCTTCCATACCCTTCTGCAATATTTGAAGGAATAGCGACTGCAGCCCTTCTCATTTGGGAAACTATTCCGTAAAGTTCTGATTGAGGAAATTTGCCGGTAAGGATAAATACTTCTTTTACAAGCTCAAATGATTTCTGCCAGACAATCAATTCCTTATAAGATTTAATGTAACTCATAACTAAAGGCTAACGGCTAGATGCTAATTGCTCTATAAAATCATTGTAATGATTTTATCAGGAATTTATCAAGCGCTTCGGCTTTGCTCACTGTAAACTGCAGGCATATGACAGAGCAAGGACCAAGACCAATTGATTTGACAAACCAGGCTAATCCTCATAGACTGAATGTAAGAGGAGATATTTTTATGCCAGAAGGCGGAGAAGGACAGAAACCAACTCCTAACGAGACAAATTCAAGAGTAAATCGTCGAAGATTAACCCCTGAGCAGGGAGCAAGGGCGCAAGAGTTGTTAAGTAGTTTAGTAAAACCCGGAGAAAACGCTTCGTTAGCCGAGAGAAGAAGTTATGAGATGGGGCAAAGAGCCATACTGGAATCTTTAGGAATTCCCTCAATAGCAGGTGCCGCAGATCCTCTTCCGCCCGCTGATTATCCTGATCCAAGACTTCAGAATATAGTTACAGAGTTAAATGCGGAAATACATAGAAATGGAGTTGGAAATCCTCTTGAGCCACTTTATATCCAAGAACAACGTGCCAGGGTAAGAGATTTATTAGATAAAGGAGTGGTAGATCCGGTTCAAGCCAACAGCCTTCTGGGAGAGTTAAATTCTTGGATGGCAGAGGCGCAAGTAGGGCAAAGGGATAGAACAAGCTATAGATATTTTAATGAAAGAGAAGAAGAAGAAATCTTGCGAAATGAAGAAGAAAGAGAGCGTATATTTGAAGAAATTTTCGTAGGGGTCGATGCAAATCCCGGGGTAGAATTTTTAAGAGGCCTAAGCCTAGAAGCTCAAGGTAAGCTTGATAACTTTTTTACCGTACTAAATAATGCACGAGTTTTCGATGACGCGGGAATAGATATTACAGACGACCCTAATAGAGCAGCTGACGTAGCCAAGAAAAGAGAACAGCTTCTTCGTGAATTTTCGGGTAAAAGAGAAATCCGCCGAATTCTTCACGATGCAAACTGGAGCGCAACCGGAGGAGGAGATATTCAGGCTTTTGCCCAGTCAATGGCTACTTTTCAATCAGAACATATAGATCTTATTTTCCAGGATCCGCTGGTTGGCACTGCGCTACGTATGTTTGAACAGGCATTCCAACAAACAAAAGCGGATAATAACGGGATGCTTCCCTACGAAGAACTTGCTTGGGACTACAAAAGGGGATCAAGTAAGCTTGAAGACAAAGTATGGAGATTAATGAGGGAAGAGATGCGTGTAGGAATCGCTCCTAACACGCCGGAGTGGAGGCTAAGACGTGCAATTATTTTAGCCAGGGGTTTTGGAGTTGCTTCTCTTAGATTTCCCGAAATCGCCGCCCAGGCAAGGCTACCGGAAGAAACGCCCTTAGCAAGCGCGACAGAAAAGATGTCAAGGTTTGGAAGTATATACGGAGAGTCTATTGCCAGGTATCTTGATCCGCTAGAACATCTTATTGAAAAATTTGCCATCGGCGAAGAAGACAGGGCTCTTCTTTATTATTTTTTAACCGGTGATAAAGCACGTATTCAAAGCAAAGAGCAATTAGAAAAAGCTCTTAAAATGGCGTCACACCTTAGGGGGAAAGACAAAAGGTTAATTGACGTAATTAATATTTTTAAGATTGGTGGAGGGTTTAGTCAATCATCATGGAGAACGTTTATGTCTATGAAAAACTTTTCTCCCGAGCAGAGAAGGCGCGCCGGCATTGGAATCCTTGAGGGAAGAGTTTCGGGAGACGTGGAGGATGAGATCCGCGAGGGGGTAAGGCGGGATTTTGCAGGAAGATCCGAGGAAGAAATGGCAAAAGAAGTTAAAAAGAGAATAGGTAAAGACAAGCAAAGAATGAAGTCTGAGAAAAGAATGGCAATGTGGAAAGACGCTCTTAAGGCAAATCCGTTAAGGGTAATGTGGCAATGGGAGGAAAAAGAGCCAGGGAAAAGAATAGAGTTTTTAAGAGAAGCCCTTGGTGGGATATCGGAAGTCGAAGCGAAAACTTTCCTGCCTCAAGTTGAGCAAGATTTAATGGTAATTCAGGAAAATACCGTTCGGCGTCTGGGGCTGGCGGAAGATGATCCGAATGTAGTAACCTATGATGATCCCGAGATGCTTGATTATAGTATCATTGGCGATGAAACAAGAAGAGAGCGTGCCCGTGCATATGTAGGAAAAATTCATGAAAAAGCATCGGTGGATGATTACGAATTTATAAAATCACTCTTTGATAAAACTCCCGTTGACGCTGACAGGAGTCCGTTTCCCTTTATTATCGGTTTTGAAGATATTCCGTTTTCAGACTTTAATTTTATAAATACAGGAGGCAGAGGATTTGCCAGAAGAATTAACGATTTTGCGGCATCGGTAACCGCGGCAAATGAACTTATGGGCCTTATTGTAAATATCCCGAAAGCTCATAATATCGGCCCTCTTATTGAGAGTTTAGATAAGATAAAACAGGCAGTGGCGCAATACGATAAATCAATCGCAATGGAAGTAGTTCCGTACCTTGCGAGAGGCATAATCAGAATGTACGACAAAAATCTTATGTCAAGAATGCCTCTGGGCATAGGCACTGTAACGGGAATGATAAACGATTCTTCTTTTGCTCAGGAGCAGTACGGAAGAGCAGCTATGGCTTGGGACGAAGGAGATAAATTTAATTTTACAACTCAGCTTTTGCATAACGGACTTGTCTCGAAAAAAGACCTTGGGCAGTTAAGAAAAGATGTTGGGGCAACTCCGGTAAATCTTACAGTCGATATTTTAAGAACTTATGGTCAACTTGCATTGCTGCTATTGCTTTATGGTTTTGCAAAATCGGTGTCCAGCGACAAGTAAGCTAGATTCATACCCCACGCTTTACTTTGGGACTTTGGGCGCAGTAACAGTAGGCTCAGAAGCCTGGAGGCCTCCTTTTTTACCAAGAAGGCCTGCAGCGCCAAGATAATATTTTGCGCTTAGACCCGACATAACAGTGCCATATGCTCCAGTTAACACCCTGGGTCCTGTCCCAACTGCTTTTCCGATTGGGCCTAGGTCAATCTTAGGAGCTTTGAACATCGCTTTTGTAATTATTGCCGCGTTAGGGAGCAGAAAAATTATTCCGATGCCAATCAGCGCCCCTATCGCATTTGTATCACCAATACTGCCCATAAGCGGGGGAACAAATTGTCCGGACGATGGCGTTGTTCCGAAGGTGTCAATAAAAATCCTCCCCAAAAGAAGAATGATAATAGTTGTGGGAAAAACTGCCAAATTTGCCAGAATCTCCCTTAACCAGGCGCCAAAGCCTGCAGATTGCAGTCCCGGCAAAAGCCCTGTGACAATCCAAAAGGGGGCAAAAACAGTGTGAACCAAAATCATAATATACGCTTCCAAAAGAACAAACCACAATCTAAACAGCGACCACAAAACAGCAATGGCAATTATAAGAAGGGCAATAACCTTTGCTATAAAACCAGCTATCTGTGTTGCCAAAACAGCAGTTGTTACCCCTCCAACCAAGAATCCGATAATGCTTCCTACGAGAGGTATAGAATCAAACGCCCCAGCAACCTTATTTCCAAGAACAGCTCCTATAATTGCTCCGACCATGCCAAAAAACCCACGGCCTACCGGGTTATCAAACGCTCCTCCTATGATATTGCTAACAGAGTCGCTGCTTGAGCCAATTATTCCGCCCAACCCCGTGCTCCCTGTAATGGCACTGGCTGCATCAAAAGGATTAGTTGCTTGAGTTATGCTTGGTATGCTACTTATGATACTAGAGTCAGCGGAAGCCAGAACGCTGGTTATAAGGTAAATAGATATATACATAATATCTACTAAAAAACCGGCGATTGCAAAAGAAAAAGTAACAAGGAGAATTCCGATTATAATTTTGGGGATTTGGTTTTGTATTGTCATTACGGTTCTTGGATCAATTCTTACCCTAAGCATAATAGCAAGACCGATTATTATAAATACCAAAATAAATATTAAGTAAACGACATTTCTAAAAGCAGACCAAAGGTTTATAAGGGGAGAGAGCCCGCAAAACCCAAGCCCTCTTGATTTTGGATCGCAAGACGCAGCATAGGCGGGTTTTGATATACCAAAGTTCCTGGATACGTAGGCAATGTAATCACTGGTGTGGATGGATGGAGTAAAAGTCATGGAGATTAAATTACCCATTACTCCAACTGCTCCTCCGCCGTTTTCTACAAAGCCGATTTTATTGGTCTTCGGGTCAACTCCAAGGCATTTTGTCGAAGGATTGGTGGGATCAATACCTACTAATTGGCAGGTCATTGCCGACATTACTTCTATCATTACGTTTTGTGTCCAGTTGTGAAGATTGTTGGGTACATCCGGGTTTGTGTTGGGCGCGGCGTAGGAATTAACAGGTTGGGATTGAGGCTGTGTCGGATTTTGGGCTTGGGCGAAAGCGGGAGATTTTAAAATAAAAAACAGTGAAAAGAATACAAGGAGGATAAGAGCAATGGGCTTAAATATCGACCCCACTTCGCCAAGACTTCGAGGGGCAAAGGCAGCTAGTTTCATTCTAAATATAGTTTGTCCTATTTTTTTACAGATGTCAACCCCGTTAAAACTCTGGCTATAAACTTGAATTTAATATGGGGGTTGAAAATAGTCAGTTGAGTTTTGAGTTAACAAAAGAAACAAAGTTTTAACGGGGTCAAGTTTGTTAAAAAACTTAAATTAAAGTAAAATAGTAGGCGTATAATGCTCTCGTAGCTCAGCCGGATAGAGCGCGACGTTGCGGACGTCGAGGCCGAAGGTTCGAATCCTTTCGAGAGCGCATTTCGACAAACTCAATGCAAGCTGGAGGAGTGCAAGAGCGGTTTATTTGGCCGGTTTCGAAAACCGAGCGGGCCGTAAGGCTCACACAGGTTCAAATCCTGTCTCCTCCGCATGAAATTTGAATTTTCAGCAGGCGGGGTAGTATATAAAAATCAAAAAGATAAAACTTTTATTCTTGTTTGCCAACATTCTCAGCATCATGGTTGGGTATTTCCAAAGGGCTTAATTGGCGATCATGTTGAAAATGAAGGGAAAGAAGAAACGGCAATAAGAGAAGTCGAGGAAGAAACCGGAGTACTGGGAAAAATTATAAAGCCGTTAAACTCTGCTGATTATTGGTATGTTTTTGAAGGTGAAAAAATAAAAAAAACGGTTTATTATTATTTGATGAGCGTTGTTTCCGAAGATATTTCAAAACACGACAAGGAAATGGAGAATGTAGAATGGTTAGAGGCTGAAAGGGTTGAAAATCGTTTAAGCTATCCTTCTGAAAAAAAAGTCTGGCAGGAAGCTAAAGAAGAAATTCCCATTTGAACCTAAAGCAGATTTAAATTACACTAATAATATGCTGGTTTCTGCTCTCAAATATCCGCGCAAAAGCCACAGAAAATTGATTACTTTGCCAGATGAATCTAGGGAATTGGCAGAACTAATGGGAATTGTGTTTGGAGACGGAGGAATAAATAACCCATGGCAATTAGTAATATCCCTTAATTCAATAAAAGATATGGTCTATTCGAAATATGCAACTAACCTATTGATAAAATTGTTCAACATTGAAGTTGTTGCCAGAAAAAGACCGAATGAAAACACGTTGCTATTGGTTTGTTCAAGTACAAGCTTAGTTGATTTTTTAGTAATAAAGGGAGCTGTGCGGGGAAATAAGATTGCACAAAACATAGATATTCCACCCTGGATTATTAAAAAACCAGAATTTAGAAAAGCATTTGTCCGAGGATTAGTAGATACAGACGGCTGTTTATATTTACACAAACATATTGTTAAGGGTAAGAAACTCGTAAATATTGGTTTTTGTTTTACTAGTTTTTCAGATAAATTAATATTTTCCGTTGCCAATATTTTATCTGAATTTGCAATAAAACCACATATTACGGATGGCAATCGCAGAATCTATTTATATGGAGAGTTAAACGTGTTAAAATACCTAAACACCTTTGGTTCATCTAACCCAAGAATTTACCAAAAACACACCGACTGGAGAGATGCGAGAGCGGTTTAATCGGTTCGCTTGGAAAGCGAATGTTGTCGAAAGGCAACCGGGAGTTCGAATCTCCCTCTCTCCGCCAAGTCAAACTTGGCTGGCACGTTCGACGTGCCGCATTCATACGCCTTCAAGGGGAAAGTTTTTAGACAGCCAATCCGCAGATTTATCCATAAATGTCGGCTTAATATATTCCCTGTAAGGAAGGTATGGCAAAAGAACCGACTTTACGTGTTCTTCGCTTACGTTTCCCAAAGTTATGGTCAACTCTCCCGGAATAAAAGCATGAGTCCTGATATGTAAAACATCAATACCGTTTCTTTTTTTAAAGTAAAAATCATAAAGCTCCTGCCAAAGATAGAAATGATCCTCTACCATTACTCCTTCGGTACTAATCCTGTAATGAAAATCTCTTGGCGGAACAGTGGCCAGGGCAAAAGCCACAAAAACTAAAGACAAAACCACCAGCATAAGCATATACTGGGAAAAAAGAAAAAGAATCACTTCAACAAAAAGCATAATCAAAAGACTGGTTAAGTAATACTGCTTTGTCCTTTTTCTAAACGGCCGTCCGGGGGCAGTCCAGGAAAGGAGAGTTTTAACTTCGTTTGGAAAGTTGTTTTGTGATGTTTTCGGAGCTTCGGATTCTGGTTCACTTTCCGGAACTCTTGCTTTTGCCGAGTCTGACTCGGTTTTGGTCGATTTTTGAGCAGTCATAGTTTTACTGTAGAGCAAATAAATATTTTAGTCAAGCAATTTTATTTTATAGATATTCTGCTTTTTTTAAAATAAACTGCCATTTAGGACTATGCTGAACAAGTTTAACCGCACCTTGTTTTAAACAAATCATATTAGATCAATCTCTTTTTCAGAAATGCTCTTCCGGAACCACTTTTTAAATATTTTTCGAAGCTAAAAGCTTTATATTTATCTAGGAAAGCAGTATACGAGATAAGCTTAACTGGTAGGCTATTTTTTGTAGCTGGGACATAGCCATTGCTATGTCTTTTCAGTCTTTCCTTTAGGTTTTCAGCACAGCCGACATACGGCTTTTCATCCCTGCATTTAAGTACATAGACGTAAAACATATGAAGGCGGACTGCGTCCGCTGAAACCAGAACGAAGCCCTCCTTCGCTCTTTGGGCTTCGGCGGGTGAAAGCGGAGAGGGTGGGATTCGAACCCACGGTGGTATTGCTACCACGATGGTTTTCAAGACCATTGCACTAGTCCACTATGCGACCTCTCCGAGTGTATCGAGGAGATTAGTCCCGCGACTGGGACGACCTCTCCGTGCTTAATATTATAATTCAACTAAAGGCTAATTGCTAGAAGCTAGAGGCTAATTTGCCGAACGGGTAAATTTACACTTTCAGTAAATATCCAACAACTACGCCAACTGTAGTTGCAAGAGAACCGATTATAAATAATTCAATTGCGCTTCTTAAGGGCTTATGTTCGACAAGATAGCCTTTTATATAACCGATAATAAAAAGTCCGATAAACGCAGAAACAATAGCAAAAACTCTTGCGATTGGCTGGTCAAATACCAGTATCGGGACAATAGAAAAAGCCCCGCCCAATAAATAGGCGATAAACATAATTAAAGCGCCGATATAAAGATTGTCGGTATGGCTTCCTGTTTTATCCATTTGGTGTACGGCTTTTTCACTTGAGTATTGTCCGGCAGCCATTGAGGACGCTTCAACGGTTACCGCAACAAGGGCCGCTAAAACTATGATTGCTTTGTCACTGACCCCTGTTGAAATTCCAACAACAACTCCCGTTGTTGAGACAATGCCGTCTTGAAGCCCAAACATCAGGGAACGCAGATAATCTTCGTGCAAAACTTCTTTAACCTTTTTCATATTTAAATTAGATTATACCAGCTTTTTAATGATATAATGTAGACTATCAGGAGGAGTCGCATAGTTGGTCCATTGCGGGAGTTTGCTAAATTCCTGAGCTGAATAAGCTCGCGTGAGTTCGAATCTCACCTCCTCCGCCAAGTCAGACTTGGCTCCGCAACTAACCGCTATACGCTATTTGCTAAACGCTGTAACTGTAGACTTTCCCGGGGGTGTGTTCAAAAGAACACATTTCATCTATTGATATTTTTTCAAAATATCGCCTCATCGGCCTTAGGGAATTGCCGTGGGCGGAAATAAAAACAACGTCGTCTTTTGCAAAGGTCGGTAAAACTTCATTCAAAAAAGCAAGAACTCTTTCTTCAACCATTGCGATGCTTTCTCCGCTTGGCGGGGAAACGTCGTAAGAGCGGTGCCACAATTTATATTGCTCGGGATTTTGTTTTTCTACTTCTATTTTACTTTTGCCGGTTAAATCTCCGTAATCCCGCTCTTTAATTCTTGCATCGGTAATTATTTCCACATTTTGATGATATCCATTCAAAACAAGTTCAAGCGTATGCTGGGAGCGGATTTGGTCGGATTGATAAGCTTTTGTTACCTTCTCGTTTTTTAGTTTTTCTCCGACTTCCTTTGCTTCTTCAACCCCCTCCGGAGTTAAATCGGACTGCCTAAAACCCGAAAAGATTTTTTCTTTATTGTCAAAAGTTTGTCCGTGTCGAAAGATAAAAAGCTTTGCCATCTTTATTAGCAACTAGCAAATAGCATTTAGCAACTAGTTAAATAATAATATAAACTAGTTTACAGCAACTAGCAATTAGTAAGCTGATGGCTAGTGGCTAGATGCTGATGGCTAATTTACTAGATTTTGTTTTTCCAAAACATTGTGTTTCCTGCAAAAAACTGGGCAGTTATCTTTGCGAAAATTGCTTTTCCTATCTTTCTTTTGACGCAAAATCCCTTTGTCTTGTATGCGATAAACCGTCTTACAATAACCTGACTCACCCTGTCTGTCAAAAAAATACACGATTGACGGCTGTTTTTCCGCTCTTCCTTATAATAAAACCGCGCAAAAATTAATTTATAATTTTAAATACAAGCCGTATTTGACAGACTTAAAAATGGTTTTAGTTGATTTATTTTACGAAAGCTTAATTCAAAACGAAAACTTTATAAAGCTAATTGCTAATAGCAGATGGCTTATGGTTCCGATTCCGCTTTTTTCTTCAAAACTTCGAAAAAGAGGCTATAACCAAGCGGAAATTCTAGCCAAAGAACTTTCTAAAAAATTCAACCTGCCTTTTCAAAACATCCTCAAAAGAGCTAGAGATACAAAATCACAATTTAAATTGTCGAAAAAAGATAGGGAGGCAAATATTAAAGGAGCGTTCAAAATGGAGAATGGGGAATGGAAAATGAAAAATACAAGCATATTGCTTGTTGATGACGTTGTAACAACAGGCTCAACCCTTCTTGAAGCTGCAAATATTCTCAAAAGAAACGGAGCAAAGCGCGTAATAGGCTTAACCTTGGCGAGGGATTGAATTAGGCAGTTTTTCTGCAATAACTTCTCTCAATTCTTGTTTTAATTTATCGTCTATTGTTGCTTGGGGTAAACCCTCATTTTGCAATGTATCAGATCTGCCATGAAGAAAGTTTGCTGCATATGCTAATAATGGAACAGTATGCTCTGTTATATTTGCTCCTGTAATTTCTATCGGAACATAATCAGAGTCTGCAGTTTCTGGTTGGCCTGGGATTATGGCGTCAATGCCGGGTATAGCAGTTGCGGCCAGCTGGAAAAACGGAACTTCTTTTAAATCAACTGAAAATGGGAATCGTACGCTGTGGATAGCTAACTCTGTCATAAATTGATTATAGCCTGGAATTGGCCTTTCCGTCAAGCAAAATGCTTGCTCCCATCCATCTCAAATTAGCTTCGCAAGGCGTGGCCTTGCGAAGCTGGATATCTTAACGGCGTAAAATTTGCATTTGCATATAGAAAAGTGATATAATGGCAAGCATTGGGGATGCATTGCATCGACAAGATTCGCACTTTAAAAACTGCAAGCCGGCTTTGATTAATAGCCGTAAAACATAATCAAAAATAAATGCTAATAGAAATGTTAGCGGTCACCAGCTTGCTTACGCATACGCGTAAATAAATTTTTGACCTGTTCATAAAGTCTTTTCTCAATGGGATTATATGAGCATAAATACAGTTGAGAAATTAATAAGGAAGGCGATTAGGTCCTTATCGAATTTATAATCTTGGTTTTATTTATTCCCTTCTATTGGAAAAGAATAAAACGACTTTTAAAAGTAGAATAAGCTTGTAGAAGTTTTTAAAATGTTTTCTTGGACTCCGGTTCATTGCCGGACATCTCCACAATTATCCCTCACCAACTGGTGAGGGATTTTTATTGATAAAAATAAATTTAGTTTGAAAGCTCTGATTCCAGCTCTCTTTGCAGGTCTTTTTTCTTGATTGATTGTTTTTTATCGTATTTTTTCTTGCCTTTTCCTAACGCCAGCTCGACTTTTACAAGATGAGATTTTAGATATAAAGATAAAGGAACAATGCTTAAATTTTGCCCGTCTGTTTTTGATTTTAAAGCGATTATTTCGCTTTTATGCAAAAGCAATTTTCTTGTTCTTGTTTCGTCATAATCTTCGCTTCTGGCGTTTTCGTAAGGGAAAATCTTTGCATTAACCAGGTATGCCTCACTGCCGATTATTTTGACAAAACTGCCGGTTAAATCCGCATGGCCCAAGCGAATAGCTTTTACCTCTTGTCCATAAAGAGTAATACCGGCTTCAAAACGGTCTAAAATCTCATAATTAAAAAAAGCTTTTTTATTGGTAATCTTCATTAGCCAATAATACCACACTTCGCTGTTTTACAGCTACGAGTGGCAGGCTTCAAAAGGGGCTAAATGGCAAAGGTGCGTGGTTTACTTCAAATCTATTTGATAAATTTTGTCGGAGGAGAGAACGTAAATTTTTTTGTCTTTTTCCAAAACTTCAAAATCCGAAGCGTTTTTTAGAATATCTGTTTGATACTGGGCTTTATAATTTCCGGTTTTATCCAAAACAACAACTCTTGAATTGCCCGAATCCAGAATATAAACATTATCGAAATCAACAGCTGTATAGATTCTGGTAGGGCTTGAAAAACCTTTATCGAGTCCGGTAATCGAAAAGGTATCTGCTTTTCCTTTGGTGAATTTTTCAATTGTCCCGTCTTTAAACAAGATCCAAATTGAGCCGTCAATTGCAATTGAGGTTGCATTTGAGAGATCGGGAGAGGAGTCGCCGGCAAAATAATTAGCTTGTCCAAATCCGCTTGAAGTTTGGACGAATTTATTTATTTGCTTGCCATCTTTATCTAAAACGTAAACATTGCCAATGTATACTCCCAAGCCCCCGATATTTTTTGGCAAATCACTTGATTCAATAATAACCTTTGTTTTTCCTCCCGCTTTGGGTTCTGAAGATATTCCGTTTGAATCCGCAAAATAAATATTTTTGTCGTCTTGTGTAAAATAGCTTGCCTTTGAATTTTTAATCTCGGCGGATAAAATACTGCTTACCTTGCTATCAACGCTTTGTGCTGTTATTAAATTAACGCCGGAAGAAGCGCTAAGGGCCTGGTTTACTTTTTGCAACAGCGTAAGAACCTGTTCTTCTTCTTTTGATTTTTCCGGGAATTTTGATTTTCCGTCTTCAAGTATTTTTTGCGCGGCGGCAAAGCTATCGTGAGCTAAATTTTGATTAAGTTCCAACAGGCTTTGTCCTTCGTCATATTTTTTTTGAGCCGGGGAGTAAACCTGATTAAAAAGCGCTTGTGTTTTTGCGTCATTTTGTTTTTTTACCGCAAGAAAAATACTTGCTATAAAGACAACGCCAATTATAACAGCTACTGTTAATAACAGTTTTTTGGAGTGGTTAAAACTATCTATTTTGGGAAGTTTAAGTTTTCCTAAGATTAAAGATAAATAGCCGGAAGACGCTACCTCTACGGGGGCTTCAGGCATTTTCTCTTCTTTCTCTTCGGGCTGAATAATCTCTTCTTCTGCTTCTTCTTCTTTCTCTCCGGGTTCTAGAACTTCGTCAGCCTGTTCAAGTTGTTCTTGTTCAAGCCCTTTGTAGGAAAGGATTATCGCGGCCGCTCCGGATTGTTCTTTTTCGTTTCCGTGAATTTTTGGTGCAAGAGTTTCGGCGATTTCACTTGGAGGTTGGCTATCCAAAGATGCGGCCAATGTGTCGGCAGAAACAATGTCTGAGAATTGTTTTGTTTGTAAAACTATAATGTCGTTGTTTTGTAAAAATCCCGAAGCTGCTTTAATTGATGAAGACACACCTTCTTCAACATAGAGAATTGTTCCTAATTTTTCTTTTCTTTTTACATCAACCTTGCCTTTTCCGAGGATAAAAGCATACAGGAGATTATTAACAATGGCACAAATTACAAAAGAGCAGAAAACATCTTCGGGAATTTTTTTTGAGGTTACTAAAACGGCATTTTTAATTGAATCTAAATCTTTTGTCTCAAGGGTAAAATATTCTTGTTCAAGATTGTCGAGAATTTCTTTTCCAAGAACGTTTAATCCGTCTTTTTCTTCCGAATTTTCTTCATTTCTTTCAAGCGATAAAACAGCGAAGAGCTTACCCGCATTGTAAGCTTGCGACCAAGAGTAGGCGGTTGGGTTGGCAACAATCTTTGCAAAAGTAACGTTTGTTTCCGGCATTTTCTATAGTATAGCAAGTGCTGTTAAAAAAAGCGAAACAACAAAAACAAGATGGATTACGGAAATAATACTTAGCATCCGAGATGAAGTGGGCACGTATACAATGCTATTCATAGCCCTTATTTGGTTAAAGACAACAAAAGAAAACAAAAAATACAGAAATACTATTATGAGAAAAAAAGCTTTTAGTATTAAGTTTATGTTTATAATATTTAAAAAATCCATTTTTTTATCCGCTTCCGTCGCCTTTTCCGATAGAATTCGAAATTATGTGGGCGGCTTTTGCCGGATTTGGTACGCCCAATGCTTCAAGGTTTTCTCTGCCTCCCGCGGTTTGCACAAACACGTCGCCGTAGTTAAACAAAGAGCGAAAAAACCCGGTTTTGGTGTAATTAACGTCTTCTACCAGGTTAAAATTTGTAAAAGCAACGTCATGGTATAAAAGATCGGAATAATCTATGTCTATAACTCCCAAATTGGTTATTAACAATATATTATAAAACCAGTTAAGAAAGTTAAATAATGCATAAGCAAACACTAAAAGATAATAAAAGACAGTAAAAAAATAAGCAAAATTTTCCGGGATAAAAGCGAGCGGACTTGGAATATTTTTAAAGATTATTAAATAAAATAGGGGAATAAAAAGAAGGAAAATAAAAATAACAAACCACAAAAAATTTGTTATTAAATGCGCTCTTAAAAATAAGACGATTTCTTCGTGTGCCTTTTGATTTGCAAAAGTAACTCCGTGCGGTTTTTCCGCAAAAGCTTTTAAAAACCCCATTTTTTTATGAACAGCATGCGGGGGCAGGGTTTTCTCTTTTTTTTTATTGGCAACAAAAACATCCGGCATATTATCTTTCGACATTATATAACGGTCCGACAATTTGTATATTAGCAGGCGCCCGTAAATTAAACCAGTCTTTAAACTCCCCTCCGCTAAAACTGGTTGAGCCCGCGTCTCCGGAAATGTTTACCGATGAAACTCTTCCTCCCGAGAAATCAGCATCAATTCCAATATTAGAGATATTATTGTATGGAGCGATATTCCTGTTTTTTAATTCCTGCCTTACCCTGTCTTCGTTCCAGGTTTCTGTTCCCGCAGGATTAGGTTTATCCGGTTGATAAAGATGCTCTTTTATAGAATTGTCTGCGCGTGCAAGTAAAATTATATTTACAATATCTGCGACCTCATTGGATTTAAGCCAGGCAGTTTTGTTATAGCTTGCTCTTGCTCCCCAATCGCAGTAAAACCAAGGAGAGTCTTTATCATAAGAATTAGATTGAAGCTCAGCAAATCCTCCGGCGCTTCCATTTGTAGTATCGGTTGCGTGCTTGGTCCAACTGGTTGCCGACCAACCGGGAAGTTCACTCGTTGAGAAAACATATCCTCCGTGGGTTGATGAATACCAGGCTTTAACAGGACTTCCTCCCTGAACCATCACCCATCCCCTTGTTTCATTTACCGCCTGATCCCATCTTCCTCCTTTGGGGTCCGGCTTAAACACTTGACAACTTTGAGTTGTGCAGATTGAGCCAGCCCCATTATTTGTATATGCAAGGGCATAGGATCTCGCAGCAATAGCCTGAGCCTTTAATGCTTCCATCTCCCAAGATTCAGGCATCTCATAAATCCTTTTAACATACTCTTCTATATTGTATCCGCCATAACCCTCTACATTTATATTTATGTCTGCGCTGTAATCCTTCTTAAGCTCATAATTAGCGTAATAGGCTCCTAGAATTGTTTCCGCATTTTGTCCTCCCTTGGCCCTTCCGTTTGCTCCGTACTGGTTAAGGCCGGTTCTATTTGGAACGCCATAAGTAAAGAACGCAAACTTATCAGAAAATCCTGGATCTATGCTTCTATCGTCTACACATCCCGAAGTGGCGGTTCCTGCCGATCTTGGGATATTAAGACCCGCAAGCCTTTGGCTTAGAATTTGCTGCTGTTTTGCCGATAATTGGGCGATTTGAGAGGAGAGGGTTGATTGATAAGCCTTTGCTTCTCCGACTATTTTATCAAGCTTTGCTTTAATAACAGCCAGTTCTTTTTTCTCGCTTTCCAATTTTATTTTCCTTTCCTCAAGATCCACAATTGTGGAAGCAATCTTTATGAGCTCCTCTTTGTCTCTATCGATTAATGCTTGTTGGTAGGCAATATTATTTATGAAGTCTTCGATTGATGATTCCAGCAAAAAACAAAAAGAACAGTTACGGTAACTGTTAATGTAATAATCTACTATTTTCTCATCAAGCAGCACTTTTTGCTTTTCAAGGTTTGTATACCCCTCTTCTATATTTTTTGCTTTAACAATCAAATCGCTTTCAATAAATCCTACCCTAGATTTAATTCCATTAACCTGATCCTCAAGGGGTTTAGTTGCTTTTTCCGATTGTTCTTTGGCATTTTTTAATTCGTCAAGACAGCCGTTTATTTGATCCAAATTAAGATTTGCAGGATTATCGCAAGTCGCATTTTGAGCGTTTGTAATCGGAATTGAAAAAACGATAATTATTAGGAAAAATACAATAGAAAATAGAGAAAGAGCCTTTTTCATAAGAGTAAGTCTATTATAGCAAATTAAACCCATTAAGGGTTGCTAAATGGATAAAGAGGTGGTATTATGCAAAAAAGCGGTATGGAAGAAAATCAATTTCAGGAAATACCCCAAACTTTTGCCCCCGGAAGGTCAAAAAAACCCCTTCCTAAAAAAACAGTTGTTTTAATAGCAATTATTGTTTTAATAATTCTGGCGTTTTTGTTCACGAAATTAAGCGGTAAGTCTACACAGCAATCAACTTCAACCGCCTCAGCCACGCCTTTTGCAACGGAAGCTCCGATTGAATCGGGGCCAGCCGAAGCTCCTACTCCTTCTCCCTCCGAGAAGCCAACTCCGACTCCGACTCCGACTCCTACACCAAAACCAACACCGAGCGCTAATCCGGTTGATAAAGCAACAGGGCTAGACAGAAGCAAACTTAATGTATTGATTCAAAACGGAAGCGGAGCTCCAGGCGTTGCCGGTAAAGCCTCGGATTATCTAAAAGGTCTTGGTTATAACGTTATCTCAACCGGGAATGCTGATAATAATAATTATACAAACGTTTTTATACAGGTAAAGGCGAGCAAAAGCGATTACCTTGCTCTTTTGAAAAAAGATCTGGGTTTTAACTACACAATAGGCACAAATTCAGCCGATCTTTCCGACAGTTCCTCCGAGGACGCATTGGTTATAATAGGAAAGTAGACCAAGCGTATAGAAAATAGCGCGTAGGATATAGTTAACTAAACGCTATACGCTAATCACTATTAACTAATAAAGTATGAAGATTTATCTGGCTACAGATCATGCGGGATTTAGCCTAAAGGAAGAGGTTAAAAAATATCTTATTGCTCAAAAATTTGAAGTTGAAGATTGCGGCGCTTTTTCTTTTGAGAAAGGCGATGATTACACCGATTTAATTGCAAAAGCGGCAGAAAAAGTATCCCAAAATCAGGATTCAAAAGGAATTGTTTTTGGAAAATCCGGAACAGGAGAAGAAATTGCTGCCAATAAGATAAAAAACATCAGAGCTGTTTTAGGTTTTTCAGATGAAAACGTAAAGCTTGCAAGAGAAGATAATGATGCAAACGTTTTATCTCTAGGCTCGGCTTTTGTAGATTTTGAAAAAGCAAAAATCTTGGTGGATATTTTTCTCAATACTGCATTTTCAAACGAAGAAAGACACAAGAGAAGGATAGAGGAAATAAAGAATTTGGAAACTGATAACTTGAAGTGAGAAGTTAGATATCTTTGATTTTGATTTTTTGAATTATTGATATCTGATAATCTAGAATTCAAACGGTCAAAGATTCAATATCAAGAACGTCCAATTTCCAACTTCAAGAGGTCTAAATATATGTTTGATATTATTCCCGGAATTTTGGAAAAAGATTTTGCCGAAATCGAAAAAAAAATAGAATTAGTTAGAGGTTTTGCAAAAACAATACACGTAGATATTATTGACGGAAAATTTGCCCCAAACACAACTTTTCTGGATCCGAAACCTTTTACAAAATATACCCTTCCTTCGTCAGGGCAAGCTCTTTTTTTTGAAGCTCATCTGATGGTTGAGGAGCCAATTAACTACTTAGACTCTTTTGCAGCAGCCGGATTTAAAAGACTCATCGGCCATATCGAGCATATGTCAAACCAAGAAGAATTTATTGCCAAAGGAGAGTTTTTAGGAGAGGTTGGCTTAGCATTAGACGTAAATACACCGCTGGAAAGTTTAAAAGCAGATTATCAAGATTTGGATTGCCTTTTAGTTATGAGCGTTAAAGCAGGATTTTCTGCACAAGAATTTATGCCAGGTTCTTTGGAAAAAGTTAAAAAGATAAGGGAAAAATCACAAGTTCCTGTTGAAATAGATGGCGGAATAAGCGACACCATAATTACGCAGGCTTTAAATTGCAACGCTAACCGTTTTGTAACAACAAGCTTTCTTTTTTCCGGAAATCCCTTGGTAAATTATCAAAAGCTTCTTTCAATAACGCGCCAGTTTTAGTTACTTAGGCGACGGGCTTGGAACGGGAGTAGCTTTGCAGTTAACCAAAGTTTCCGTCCCTTTTATAAAATACTCAATTCTGCCAAGACAGGGTTTTTGAATAATATTGTCCGGTATTTTAAAAGTTGCATTGGAAACATTTCCCAAAAGCATAGTCATAATTTTGTTCCAAATGGGAGCCGCTCCTGTAATTCCCGAGGCAAGATTTTGGCTCATCGGCGAATTGTCGTTATTCCCTACCCAAACCGCAACCAGTCTTGATGGGGTAAAGCCAACTGTCCAATTATCTCTCTTGTTATCGGAAGTGCCTGTTTTAACCGAAACAGTATGGTTAGGAATATCTAAAAGGGAATTTGCACCAAACGCTAAAGACCTGGCTTTATTATCGGATAAAATGTTTGCAATTATAAAGGCAATTCCTCTGTCAATAACAGATTTTTCTTCGGGAGCGCCTTTTTGATAAACAAGGCTTCCCTGATAATCGGTTATTTTTAAAACCGGATCAAGGTTAACTTTATTGCCGGAATTAGCTATCGTGCCGTAAACCTCTGCCATATCTGTCATTTTTACTTCTGCGGCTCCTAAGGTTATTGCCAAGCCATATTGACTAGGCTCGCCCCAAGTAGTAATGCCCATTTTTTTACCCATATCAACCATATTGACAATACCCACTTTTTGCAAAGTTTTAACTGCAGGAATATTAAATGAATTTGCAAAGGCCAGTCTTAAAGGAATTCTCCCATGGAAAGCTCCGTCGTAATTAACAGGGGAGTAGGTTGGCGCACCTGGACTTGTGTAAGTTACCGGTGAGTCGTCAAGTATGGTTGCGGCTGTAAATCCGTTGGATAAAGCAGTTGCATAAGTAATCACTTTTATTGAAGACCCGGGCTGTCTTAAGGAAGTAGTTATGTTTACATTGCCTCCATTCGGATCGTTGTAATCGCGGCTTCCGACCATGGCTAAAATATCACCGTTTTTAGGATTGGTTATTAAAGCTGCTCCGTTTGTAAGATTAAGATAGAAATTATTATCAACCTCTGTTTTTACAATATTTTGAGCTTCATTTTGCAGTTTTAAATCAAGACTTGTGGTCACACTTAAGCCGCCTTTTTCAACCAATGGCAGTCCGTATTTTTTAACCAGAAAATCTTTAACGTACATTACAAAATGCGGTGCATAGATTGGTATTTGCGGAGGCAAGAAAGATAACTCTTCGCTTAATGAATTTTCCAATTGAGACGGCGTTATGTAGCCTTGCTCATGCATTTTTTGCAGCACTTCCGTTTGCCTTTTTTTCCAAAGATTAGGATTTTCCCCGTAAGGGGAATAAGTAGTTGGAGCCTGCGGCATCCCGGCTAAAAATGCGCTTTGAGCAAGGCTCAAATCCTTGACGCTTTTCCCAAAATAAACTTCGGATGCCGCTTCTACTCCCCAGGTAGCGCCTCCGTATGGAACTTGGTTAAAATACATTTGCAGAATCTCATTTTTGCTGTAGGTTTTTTCAGCCCAAACGGCTAAAATAAGTTCCTTAATTTTTCTTTCGATACTTATCTCCGGAGTTAAAAGAGTTGATTTTATAAGCTGTTGAGTAATGGTTGAGCCTCCCTGTATGGGTTTTCCTGAAACATCGGCAATGGCGGCCCTTGCTATTGCGTTTATATCAAAACCCGGATTTTTGTAAAAATCTTTATCTTCAATAGCAATGGTTGCATTTATAAGGTCTTTTGGCACCAAGCTAAGAGGCACTAGGGTTCTATTTTCATTGGCGTATATCTGGTAAAGCAAAAAACCGTTTCTATCATAAATTTTAGTTGTTTGAGAAATTTCCCTAAGCGATAGCTCTTTAGGATTTGGAAGATTTTGCAGGAATATTAAAAATAAAAGAGGCACAAATATAAAAATAAAAGAAAAGAACGCCCCAAAAATAAAATATTTTATCCGCAATCTTATTAAATGCGGTCTCTTGTAAATAACAGCAGTTTTTGCGCTCTTTGCTGTTTTAGGTTTTGGCTTGGGCTTTGGCAGTCCTAGCTTAAAAACAAAGCCTTTGAAAGTAAGAAGTTTAATTGCAATTTTTGCTAAAGAAAACTTTATATTTTGCTTTGATTGTAAAATTTGTTTTTTTCTAAAAGCATAGCGGCCGGATAAGTTTTGTGTTTCTTGCCTTGTCGCTTTTTTGATGCGTTTAAACCCTAATTTCAATACATGTGTTATGGAAGCAATGATTGCTATTAAGAAGCTAATAAAAAGCAAAACAAAATCGCCTATTTTAATAAGCAGGTTTAAAATTAAAACAATAGAATCCAAAAATAGCTTCATAAGTTGAGGCAGATAAGTTGACAGAATTATACTATAGGAGCAACGGCTTTGAAAGAGGCAAAACAGCTATCCCGGGGCAGGGGTTGGGGTAGGAGTCGGATGCGGACAGCTAATGCAATATTTATCTCCGGTTGGGTCTGTATATATAGTTGCGTTTTTAGTTTCCAAATTGTCTGTTTGTCCTTTTGCCGGCAGGTCTTGCGTTGCTTTATCAACGACAACGTCTTCGGTTGAAAGCTTGCCGGAGGAGTTTTCGGTTCCTTTTATGAAATATTCAAATCTTGTTGGGCATGAAACGCCGCCTTGCGCCATAGATGGGAAAAATCCCGTATCGGAACAAACTTGTTTTTGAATTACCGATGGTGGTCTTGAAATTGCCTCCGGAGTTTTTCCTTTAAGAAGATAAGACATAATATCGTTCCAGATAGGAGCCGCTCCTGTAATGCCGGATACCAATCCGCTCATCTTGGTGTTGTCGCTATTGCCAACCCATGTAGCTACTAAAAACGAAGGGGTATAGCCGATTGTCCAATTATCTTTATAGTCGTTGGTCGTGCCGGTTTTAACAGAAACTACCTGTCCTTTTATTCTAAGCTCTGAATTCTCCCCAAACGCTAAAAGCCTTGCCCCATTGTCGGCTAAAATGTCCGAAATTATATAGGCGACTCCTTCCGGAAGTACTTTTCTGCCAAATATCGGACTGGACGGAGGATTATATTGTTCGAGAATCTTACCGGTTTTATCCGTAATTTTAAGAATTGGATGAAGATTAATCCGGTAACCCGAATTTGCAAATACTGCAAAAGCGGTGGCCATATCGGTCATTTTTACTTCCGCCCCTCCCAAAGTTAAAGAAAGCCCGTAATTTTCAGGCTGGGTAAATGTAGTTATTCCCATGGCCGATGCCGTTGCAATCATACTGTTAATACCATTTAGCTTAAGCATTTTAACGGCAGGAATATTCAAAGAACTTCCCAGAGCAAAACGCATTTGAATAAGGCCGTGCCATTTCCCGTCGTAGTTAACGGGACAGTAGTCTTTTCCTCCTTGGTTTGGAAAACAAATAGGCCCGTCTACAAACGTAGTCGCGCCGTTATACTTATTTATTAAGCCTGCGGCGTAATTTATCGGCTTTATAGACGATCCGGGTTGTCTTAATGCGGTAGTTATATTAAAATTTCCGGCAATTTTTGTATCAAAATAATCTTTGCTTCCGACCATAGCTAAAATTTCTCCGGTTGCAGGGTTTGTTACCAAAGCTGCTCCATTTGTAACATGATAGTAGCCGGGGAGCTTATCAACTTGTCCGGAAACAGAGGCTTCGGCGTACTTCTGAATATCCGCGTCAAGGCTTGTAATTACTTTTAATCCGCCCTCTTCAACTGTTTTCTGTCCATATTTTGCTATCAAAAGGTCTTTTACATATAAAACAAAATGCGGAGCTTCGATATTATCTGAAATTCTTTTGTAATTTAAAACTTCATTCTTGGCTTTTTTTTCCTGATCTTTTGTTATATATCCTTCTTCTTGCATGGCTTTTAAAACTTCAAGCTGTCTTTGTTTTGCAAGCTCGGGACGGGAACCAAAAGGAGAAAATCTGGTGGGGGATTGAGGCAGTCCTGCTAAAAGAGCGCTTTCTGCCAAGTTTAATTCGCTTGCCTTTTTATTGAAATATTTTTCAGCAGCAGCTTCTATTCCCCAAGCAGTACCCCCATACGGACTTTGGTTTAAGTACATTTCAAGGATTTGATTTTTCGAATAAATAAATTCTGTTGCAAAAGCCAGGATTATTTCTTTAATTTTTCTTGGAATTGTCCGCTCTTGAGTTAAAAGACTATTTTTAACAAGCTGTTGTGTAAGAGTCGAACCCCCCTGGACCTGCTGTTTTAAAACAGTTGATATAAAAGCTCTTGCAATTCCTCTTATATCAATTGCCCCATGGGTATAAAAATTTTTGTCTTCAATCGCAATTGTTGCTTGCTGCATAGTTTTTGGAATGCTTGAGAGGGGAATAAACGACTGATTTTTTTTATCATAAATGTTATACAGAAGCTTTCCGTTTCTGTCATAAATTAGAGTTGATTGAGGCGTTGATAAGCCGCTTAATTTAGTTGGGAGAGGCAGGTCTTTTAAAAGCGCAAAATAAAAAAATAAAGACAAAACAAAAACAAAAAAAACAATAACTAGACGAGTTCTTGTTAAGTGTTTTCTGTAAACTTTTAAAGAGTTTTTGAGGCGCTTTTTCATCAGCTTATCATAGCATTATATCCATTCACTGACAACCATTTACGGATTGTATATAATAGACAGTATTAAATGGACATTAATTCGCTTCTTTCTTTAATTTCAATACCAAGCTTGGGATTTAACTGGATTGATATTTTAATATTAATTATTCTTATTATTTATTGTTTTGAGGGCTATGCTCTTGGTTTTTACAATGCAGTTTTAGATCTGATAAGTTTCATTGTTTCTTTTATTTTTGGTCTGTCGTTTTACTGGCTGGTAAGCGGAGTTCTTGTTAAAATATTTTCAATGCCGGGGGGATTTGCCAATGCGATAGGATTTTTTGCCGTTGCGTTTTTTACGGAAATTATTATCAGCTTCATATTAAAACGTCTGATTTTAACAGCGTCATTTTTTACTAAATTAGAATCAGAGCCGGAGAGTATTAAAAAACTAAATAATTTTCTTGGAATAATCCCCGCGATATTCTCAGGGCTTGTACTTTTAGCTTTTATATTAACAATGGTTATTATTCTCCCTGTTTCTACCTTTATAAAACATTCGGTTTCTTCATCAAGAGTAGGCAGCGTTTTGGTTATAAATACTCAAGGGTTTGCAAAAGATTTAACCAGTGTATTCGGTGGTGCCGTTAACGAAACGCTGGCTTTCTTAACAGTTGAGCCGAAAAGCAACGAAATTGTTAATCTTAATTTTAAAACCAGCAGCCTAAACATAGATGAGGTTTCCGAGGAAAAAATGTTTGCTATGGTAAATCAGGAAAGAGCCTCCCGGAAGCTGTCCTCTCTTGAAGCGCGAAGCGTACTAACAGACATTGCCAGGAGTCATTGCAAAGACATGCTAAAAAGAGGATACTTTTCTCATTATACCCCCGAAGGGTTATCGCCTTTTGATAGAATGGCAAAGGCTAACATTGAGTTTGTCTTTGCCGGAGAAAATTTAGCACTCGCTCCAAATACGGAATTGGCAATGAAGGGGTTTATGCAAAGCCCCGGACATAGGGCAAATATTTTATCAACAGATTTCCGTAGGGTTGGAATAGGGACAATAGACGCCGGAGTTTACGGACAAATGTTTTGCCAGGAATTTTCAGATTAGCCATCAGCCATTAGCAATCAGCAACTAGTTAGTAACTGATGGCTAGATGCTAGGGGCTAGTTGCTTAACACTATTATGGTTTACGATTTAAAAAGTATAAAAGATGCAAATGTAAAAAACAATAAAGTTCTTTTAAGAGCTGACATAGATATTCCTCTCGCGAGAGGGGAGATTTCAGACGATTTCCGTTTAATTATTTCTCTTGAAACAATTAATTATCTTTTAAAGCAAACAAAGACAGTGTTTGTTATCGGACACCTCGGACGTCCGGAAAAAGAAGATAGAAGTTTAAGTTTGAAAGTTGTGGCGAAGTGGTACGCAAATGAACTTAAAGGAAATTTAAAGGAGGTAGAGGCTAAAGGCTTTTTAGGCTGGGAAATTCTTCCGGGCCTTGTTCTTCTTGAAAACTTAAGATTTTATAAAGAGGAAGAGGAAAATGATTTGGATTTTGCTCAAAAACTTGCATCTTTAGCCGACATTTACGTTAACGATGCGTTTGCTTCTTCACACAGAGCCCACGCATCAATCGTCGGAATAACCAAATACTTGCCATCGTATGCAGGATTAAGACTTGGAAAAGAAGTCGAAGAACTTTCAAAAATCTTAAATAATCCCAAGCGGCCGCTGGTTGTAATAATAGGAGGCGCAAAAATCGAGACAAAACTTCCCCTGGTTGAAAAAATGCATGCGTTTGCAGATTATGTTTTGGTTGGCGGGGAAATTGCGGAAAACGATAAGGTTTTATTAAGAGTCCAGCACGAAAAAATTACAGGAAGAAAATCCGCTCTTTTGGTGGCAGATCTAACAGAAGATTATAAAGATATTACAGTTAAAAGCGCTGAAAATTTTGTTCAAATTACGCAAAATGCGAAAACAGTTGTTTGGAACGGGCCGATGGGACAAGTTGAAAACGAAAAATATCAAATGGGAACGGAAATTTTGGCAAGAGGTCTTTCTGAGCTTTCTTCGTACACTATTGTAGGTGGGGGAGATACGCTTTCTTTTCTGAAAAAAGAAAACCTGCTTGATAAATTTTCATTTGCTTCAACCGGAGGAGGCGCAATGCTAGAATTCCTAGCCGGCGAAACCCTTCCCGGCCTAAAGGTGCTTCAGGATTAAAGATAAATATTTCTTTTTAAATTAGTAATTAATTAGTGAATAATAAAATTAGTGTAAAACAGATAACTTTTGACATTTACTATAATGATATATATCATTACAGTATATCTAAGTTTCTGTGTTTGATATATGTTTTAATAAGTTTTTATATTTAATAATTGGAATTGGATATTGAATAGAATTTAAAAATCAAGATTATGTCGCAAGTGTCTAAATATCCGGTAAGTAAAAATGTTTCGGATAGAATGTTTGAAGTATTTCAAATGACAATTGCTTCCCTTCAAAGCAAAGATGATATAGAAGAATTTTTTGATGAGTTTCTTTCTCCAATCGAAAAAATTATGCTGGCAAAACGCTTATCAATTGCTGTTCTTTTGGCAAAGGGGTATTCATACTCTTCAATATCAAGCATCTTAAAAGTTACACCAAGAACAATTGCAACAGTCAGCCTTGCTTTAAAATACAGAGGAAAAGGATATCAAAAAGCAGTCGAAAAAATATTAGCTAATGAAAAAATGAATGAATTCTTCGGGAAAATTGAAGATTTATTAGGAGGACTTCCTCCAACAAAAGGAAGTTTTATATACTTTCGGGATAAATATGAGAGAGAAAAAAGAAAAAGGAAAAGCAGGGCGTTTTAAGGCTCGCAATGCTTGAGTTTCTAGCGGAAACTAAACTGCCCGGATTGGAAGTTTTAATGAAATAGCCCTTCTCCTGTTGATGGATTTTTTTTATTAAGTTATACTAATTATTATGGTTAGGCACTTCGACTGCGTTCAGTGTTTAATCATAATAGAATTATGATTAAAGTTGCTATTAACGGATACGGTAGGATTGGAAGACTGGCGCATAGGGTTGTTTTAGAAAGATATACCCAAGATATAGATATTGTTGCAATAAATGCGGGTTCTTCAACAGACATTAAGGGATGGATGTATTTATTAAAATACGACACGACTTACGGGCCTATACTTGATAGGCCAATTTCTTATCAGGAGGCCGAGGGAAATTCCCCAACCAGTAAGCTCTTAGGTTATCTTCTGGTCGGAAATGAAAAAATTCCGGTTTACAGTGAAAAAGACCCGACACTGCTCCCTTGGAAAGATTTAAACGTTGACGTTGTAATAGAGTCAACAGGCCATTTTACTACCGAGGAAAAATTAAAAACTCATCTGCAGGCGGGTGCGAGAGCGGCAGTATTGTCGGCTCCTGTAAAAGAAGGCGACGTTAATACATACGTTTTATCGGTCAACACCCAAAACTACAACGGAGAAAATTTAATCAGTAACGCTTCCTGTACAACTAATTGTATTGCTCCGGTTGCCAAAATTATGGTTAATCACTTTGGGGTTGAGAAAGCAATGATGACAACTATCCACGGATATACATCCGACCAAAAACTCCAGGACGGCGGGCATAAAGATTATAGACGTGCCAGGGCGGCAGCTTTAAACATTGTCCCGACTTCAACCGGCGCGACAATTGCTGCCAGTAAAGCAGTTCCGGAGCTGGCAGGAATTTTTGCCGGCCTTTCCATAAGAGTTCCTGTTCCTGCGGGTTCGCTTTCGGATTTTACATTTATCTTAAAAAGAGAAACCTCAAAGGAGGAGGTAAATAATATTTTTAAACAGGAAGCGAAAAATCCTGCATATGAGGGAATACTTATGATAACGGAAGACCCCCTGGTTTCAAGCGATGTAATCGGAAATCCGTATTCGGCAATTGTAGATTTGTCTTTAACACAAGTTTTGGGAAATTTGGTAAAGGTAATTGCCTGGTACGATAATGAATACGGATACGCAAATAGATTAGTTGAGGAAACCATAATGGTTGGCAGTAAGCTTACAAATATAATATGAAAACTCCCTTTGACATCCCCGGCATTAAGAATATTACAATCTCCGGAAGAATCGGTGCAGGAGCGACGACGCTTGCCCGGCATCTTGCAAAAAAAACCAATTGGGAACTTTTAGAAGGCGGAGATTTATTTGAAAAAATTCATAAAGAGTTAGGAGTAAGCCAAACCGATGTCTGCAAGAGGCCCGATAGCTTTGATCTTGCCTACGAAGCTAAAATAAAAGAAATTTTAGGAACAAAAACGCATTGCATTATCCAAAGTCATTTGGCAGGTTTTGACGCCCAAGGAATAGAGGGGGTTTATAAGATCTTAGTCATCTGCCGTGATGAAGAAGGCGATGACAAGGCAGATATTAGGATAGATAGGCTTATGAATAGGGATGGTATTTCTCTTGAAGAGGCAAAGCATGAAATCCTGGAAAGAGAAAAGCAGAATTTAGAAAAGTTCAGAAGGCTTTACGCCAATAATGATCAGAATTGGGTTTATTGGGATGCAAAATATTATGATTTAGTTGTTAATACATATTCACATAATCAAGAGGAAGCTTTTCAATACGTCCTAGATAAAATCGGTATCACAAAATAGAAATTTAACCTCTTTACTTACTGTGTTATAATACCGGCAAGCTTTAAATAAAATGAAAAATCTATTCCTTTTAATAATTTTAAGCCTCGCGTTTTCTATTAATTTAGGTTTTTCTTATGCCGAAGAGCCGTCCGATTCTGTTTCTACGCCTTCCGCAACAATTGATTATCCGCTTCCATATCCCGGAATTTTGCCCGATAATCCTTTATATTTTATGAAAGCATTAAGGGACAGAGTTGTTTCATTTCTTATTTCCGATCCTTTGAAAAAAGCCGAATTTAATTTATTAATGGCAGACGTTAGACTAAACGCTGCGCAATATCTTTTTGCAAAAGGGGAGGGTAGATATAGTTTAGCCGAAACAACAATTTCCAAAGGAGAAAATTATTTTTACAACTCATTGGTAATGGTAAGCGACGCAAAACAACAGGGGATGCAAGTTAAGGATTTTGTTCAAAAGCTTATAATCGCCGCTAAAAAACATCAGCAGGTTATTAAAGACCTGAAAACTAAAACTCCGCCTTCAATAAGAGATAGGCTTGCGGATGATGAAAAACGAGCCAAAGACTTTGAAATAAGAGCGATTCAATTAGAGCCGAATTAACAGGATAAGTTATTGATAAAGAATAATTTTTTTACCCTGGATTTTGAAATACATTCTATACAGAGTGTATTTTTTTATTCAATTTTTTCTCCGGTTTTTTAAAAAGCAAAATTTGAAGCTAAAAATTAACTTGACTAATTTTGATATAGAAATTAATAGTTGACAGGGTAGATCTAGTGTCATACGATGCTTCTTGGCACTACAAGTAGTGATCAAAGTATGAAGTGTCCTTATTGCGGAAGCAGAGATACGGAGGTAGTAGAGACAAGAGACAGCGAAGACCTGGAAACTATTAGGAGAAGAAGGGCTTGTCTTAAATGCGAAAAAAGATTTACTACTTACGAAAGGGTGGAAAACGTTAACCTGGTAGTGCTAAAAAAGGACGGGAATAGGGAGCAATTTAACAGAGACAAATTAAAAAATGGAATAATCAGGTCTTGCGAGAAAACAAAAGTATCGCTTGATGACATAGAAAGAATAGTAACGGAAGTTGAAAGAGAGTTAAGGGGAGAATCGGGCGTTGAGGTGGAAAGCAAGAAAATCGGACAAATGGTTGCAACAAGGCTCAAAAAAATAGATAAGGTTGCATACATAAGATTTTCCAGCGTTTTCAGAAGATTTGTTGACGTAGAAGATTTTGAAAAAGAAGTAAAAAGGCTAATTAAGTAGCAAATAGCCATTAGCAATCAGCAACTAGTTGTTTTAACTGATGGCTAGATGCTAGGGGCTGAAGGCTGATAAGATTATGAAACTTGACGGAATAAGACAGAAAGTATTTTTAGACAGATATTCTTTTAAAGATAAACAGGGTAATCCTATGGAAAAAACACCCGAGGAAATGTGGAAAAGAGTTGCCAAAGGAATTGCCGGAGTTGAAAAACCTAAGGATAGAAAGAAATGGGAGAAGAAATTCTATGATGTAATGGATGATTTTAAGTTCCTTCCCGGAGGAAGAATTTTGGCAGGTGCCGGAACAGGATTTGATGTTACCTATTACAACTGCTTTGTTATACCTAATCCTCCTGATTCCAGAGGTGGAATAATGCAAAACTTAACCCAAATGATAGAAATTATGGCTCATGGCGGCGGAGTGGGCTTAAATCTTTCAAGCCTTCGCCCAAGGGGCTCGAGAGTTAAAAAAGTCAACGGGTTTTCTTCGGGCCCCTTAAACTGGGCGGAACTTTATTCATTGGCAACAAAAGACATTGTCCAACAGGGAGGTTCAAGACGCGGGGCTTTGATGCTTATGCTTTGGGATTGGCATCCGGATATTGAGGAATTTATTACGGTAAAACAAGATTTAAACAAAATAAACGGCGCCAATCTTTCGGTCTGCATTTCCGATGCTTTTATGGAAGCTGTTAAAAAAGGAGCCGATTGGGATTTGGTTTATCCTGATTTGGACGACCCAAAATATGATAAAAAATGGACAGGAGACCTAGATGCATGGAAAAAAACCGGAGGGAAAATAGTTGTTAAAAAAACAGTTAAAGCGCAGTATCTTTGGAATTTAATTTGCGAGGCAGCCTGGAGATCTGCGGAACCGGGTCTTCATTTCCTAGACAGAAGCAATAAAAGAAGCAATACTTGGTATTTTGAAACATTGCTTTCAACAAACCCCTGCGGAGAACAACCCCTGTCTGCCTGGGCAGTTTGCAATTTGGGCGCAATGAATCTGGCAGCTTATGTAAAAGCCGGTAAGTTTGATTTTGAAGTTTTTGGCAAAGACGTTAGAATCGCAATGAGATTTTTGGATAACGTTATTAACGATACTTATTATTTCTATAAAGAAAACGAAAAAGTCGCTAAAGACATAAGAAGAACAGGTCTTGGAATCTTAGGTCTTGCCGATGCTTTAATAAAAATGAAAGTCAAATACGGTTCGGAGGAATCGTTAAAAGTTATTGACAAAATCTTTAAAACCTTAAGGGATAATGCTTATATTGCTTCGTCCGATATCGCAGCAGAAAAAGGCTCTTTTCCAAAATACAATAAAGAAAAATATCAAAAAGGCTGGCATATTAAAAGTCTTCCGGATGAAATAAAAGCAAAAATTGTTAAACAGGGAATAAGAAACGCGGTTTTACTAACGGTAGCTCCGACAGGAACAACGTCGCTTATCTCGGGAGTTTCTTCCGGAATAGAACCTGTTTACGAATTTGAATTTGTAAGAAACGACAGGCTTGGACAGCATTTAATGTATCATCCTTTGTATGAAGAGTGGAAAAAAGCAAATCCCGGTAAAGCAAAACCGGATTACTTTGTTTCGGCAAACGATTTAACTCCGGAAGAGCACGTTAAGGTTCAGGCAATTGCGCAGGAATACATCGACTCTTCGATTAGTAAAACAGTAAATGCTCCAAATGGACATACCGTTGAAGATGTTAAAAATCTCTATATGATTTCGTATGACTCCGGACTTAAAGGCGTTACTTATATGCGGGATGGTAGTAGGCAGGGGGTTTTGGAAAGAATAGGTGATAAAAAAGAAAAGGCAGAAGAGAAAGCGGCAATTCCCGTTGCAACTCCGGTTGTTCCAAGGCCTGTAATGGTTGAGGGAGTTACTTATCAAACCGAAACTCCGGTTGGGAAAACTTTTATAACCATTAATCATAACGAGAATAAAGATCCGTTTGAAGTATTTATAACCGTTGGCAAATCAGGATCGGACGTCACCGCAATGGCAGACGCATTGGGCAGGATGATATCCTTAAACCTTCGTCTTAACGGAACCCTTTCTTCAAGAGAAAGGATAAAACAGGTAGTAGCCCAGCTTATAGGCATTGGCGGGGCAAGAAGCGTTGGGTTTGGGGAAAACAGAGTTCGTTCTTTGCCCGATGCAATTGCCAAAGTTTTGTCAAAACACTTTGAGTTTAGAATAAACGGAGTTGTTGAGGATAAGCCTAAAAATGGCGCAAGTAGTAACGGAGTAGCTTATGAAAATGGTGTTAAAAACGGTCTTTCCAATGGGCATGCAGAGCTTACAGCAGACGGAGTTGAAAAAAAACAAGGAGATGAAATAGTTAAGCTGGAACAGCTAACGCTTCAAACAGAAGAAGGCCCTGTGATGGTAGGGGAAGGTCCGGCAACAGGACTTTATGATATCTGCCCCGAATGCGGCGGAGCAAGCCTTGCTTACGAAGAGGGCTGCAGAAAATGCTACGCCTGCGGTTACTCGGAATGCTAAGATCGGAATAAAATTTTTAATCTCTAATTTTTAATTTCTAATGAATTTTTAATGCCCAAATGTTTAAAATTGAAAATTGTGAATTGAAAATTGGAGCGAAGCGACGTATGGGTATCTATACAAGATTTGGAGACAAGGGTAAAACTTCTTTATATGGCGGGAAAACGGTTTCTAAAGCCAGTTTAAGAATTGATGCTTACGGGAGTCTTGATGAATTAAACAGCGCAATGGGAGTTGCACTTTCCGAAATTAAAAACCCCGGCATAAAAAAAGAGTTATTGTTTATCCAAAACGACTTATTTGCAATTGGCGCAAGTCTTGCAAGCAGTATGGAAAATAAAAAACTTGAAGAGTATTTAAAAAAACGGGTTAAAGATTTTGAAAAACAAATAGACAGCTTTTCGAAAAAACTCCCGGAACTTATGAATTTTATACTTCCGGGTGGGGGAAAAGGAAGCTCATTTTTGCATTTGGCAAGAACTATTTGCAGGCGTTCCGAAAGAAGGATAGTTGAGCTTTCGGAAAAAGAAAACGTTAACAAGGAGACGTTAATTTATATCAACAGACTTTCGGACTTGCTTTTTACTTTCGCAAGATTTATAAATTACAAAGACAAGAAAAAAGAAATTATCTGGTCTTCCAGATAAAATCTTTCGGGTGAAGTAGGTGGAACTCCTACGCTGTGCCGCAACCGTATAGTCGGAGCCCCGTAATCCCCCAAGAATACAGGGGGACTTCCGAGCAGAAGTATATTTTTTATATACAACTTCTCGGAATGAGGAGTTTTTTATTGAAAATATGAATCCTGAAGCGCGCGCAAACGCAAATGTTATAAATTTTCCAGGCCCAAGACCCGCAATTGATGGTTCTTTAGCTCTTAGCTTAGTTCCGCAAGTAGCTCCTAAGGACAATGTTGTATCTATTGAAGCCCACAGGCGAAATCCTCTTCAGGAACAAATAGATTATTTTGACCAAAATTACCAAACAGAAGGGCTCCCCCGTGATTGGTGGAATATAAACGATGTTGGTTTTAGTATGAAAAGACAAATGCGACTCTTGTCAGAAACAGGCGATAGGAAATCTTGGGTAAAGCAGGTAGAAAGAGATTTGCGCGGCTTTGCCCTTGAGTATTTAAGACAAGGAACTGTGTTTCCGGTTGAGTACGAAATAGTAAGCGGAGAGTTAGCAGATGCAAGATATGGAGATAGAAGATTGTTGGATACGGTTGATCCCAGCGAAAGAGCAGGAGCGGTTAGAGAGTCTCTCTCAAAAATACAGGAATATTTGGTTGATGGCAAGGAAGGGGCAATGGCTATTATGGTAAGTCCGCCCGGATGGACCGGGCTTGAAATGGACAATGGGGAAAGAATTGAGTATCAGGATACTCAGACATTCTATTTTCAAAAAACCGGGGGCAGGGTTTTAGGCATGGGACTAAGGACGGATTTCAGTTTGCAAGAGGCAAGAATACTTATAAAATACTTAACGGGACAAGATTTAGGTCCTTCAGCAAGTGTTATTGATTGTGTTAAAGCTATTTCAATAATAACCCCGGAGACAGAAAGCATAGGAAGCGCTAATGATTTAGTTGGGGTATTGAAAAAAGTAAAAGAAGAATCAAGACCTGCCGAAGCAAGATATGCACACAAAATCAAACCGTGGCAAGAGATGGAAAGAGATATAGACAGGCGGCAGGAGCTTTATGAGTTTGACGAAAGAGCAGGAGAAATAATTAATGAATTCAAAGAGTACGTGCTTTTGGGTAAGCATACGCAGGAGGAAATACAAAAAGCGCTGGCTGCAACTTTCTTAAGGCTTTCTAAATACTTTTTAGTTGACAAAAAAATACAGTACGGCGAAATACGCACAGAAACTTATCACGCTAGAGATATAGATGCAATGCGTGCAATGACTTATGGTCAGATAGTTGAAGAAGTTCAAAAGCTTCCCGGATGTGCAGGTGGAGGAAGTGGTGTTAGCTCGATATCATCAATAATAAATAGGACTACTTATACCGGGGAGAATGCTAAAAACGACCCCGATTTGTGTAGATGTAATAGTCAAGAACCTCATTTTCATTGTGACTGCGGATTCCCAATAATCGTAGGGAAAGGAATCTCTGTTTGTCCTTCTTGTAAAGCAGATGAAAAGTGTTAGTTTCGCTGTCGTTTATCTTTAATTCGTGTTATGATTATTATGTATGGACGATACGTCTCAAAATCAAAATCAAGACCAAGTTCAAGGTCAAAATCAGGCTCAACAACCAGTAAACCCCGTAAGCACTCCTCAAAAAGAAGTTGAGATGGCTCCTGTCAGTGATTATATTACGGCTTCGGAAACAGCGCCTATAATCGAAAAAGAAGTTTCGGAAGCGGGAGTTAAGGAGGTCGGCAAGGCACCGGAGCTTACGGAGGAACATTTTAAAACCGGTATTAAGCATGCGCCGGAATCAACTCCGGTTAAAACAGAGCCAACCGGGCAAGTAAAGCTTCCGATGTCTCAAGATCAGGCACAGCAGCAAGTTAAGGGAAATACCGACGATGCGGCTACGTGGCTGGCGACTTTTATATTAAGGCTTTTAAAGAAAATGCGGATTGGTAAATAATTAAAGTATGTTTTTACAAACTTTTTCCCTAGACAATTTAATGTCTCTTTTAATTTCCTTCCTGGTTAGTATTTTTATCTTGGCAATTTTGGCTTTGCTTTTGGTTTTGCTGTCTTATATTTTTGTTATTTGGTATAGGAATAGAGATAGGGAAAAAGAATCTTTGGAATCAACTCTTTTGCAGGTTGCGCTTCCTCGGGATAACGAAATAAAAATCGACGCGGCAGAACAGCTTTTTTCAAGTCTTGGCTCAATGAGAAAAGGCGGAAGATTATCTTTTTTAAAGCTCCAGCCCCATTTGTCTTTTGAAATTGTCGGAATGCCAGGCGATATCCGTTTTTACGTTAACACCCCCAATAAATTTAAAGACTTAGTCGAAAAACAAATAAATGGAGCATATCCTGATGCGGAGATTAAGATAGTTGATGAAAAAACTCAAAAACCGGGTTATGTTTTGGGTAACGAATATAACATTTTTGCCGATAATGCCAAGGTTGCTTTTGCAAGCCTAAGGCTTAAAAGCTCAAACTATCTACCTATAAAAGTTTTTAAAGATTTGCCAACCGATTCTTTGTCTTCAATTACTTCTGTTTTGGCAAAAATGACTTTGGGAGAGGGAGCCGCAATCCAGATTTTAATAAGCCCTGCCGATTCGAAGTGGAAAAAATTGGGTAGAGGATATATTGCCAGAACAAAAAAGAACGAGTCAAATCCCGAGACGGCAAAGTATTCGGCAGATCCAAAAGAGTTGGAGGGAATAGAAAACAAAATAGGCAAACCGGGTTTTAATACGGTTGTAAGGATGGTTGTTTCCTCGAGCTCCATCGAAGCCGCACAGGCTCATCTTGGCAACATTGTCAGCGCCTTTTCGCAATTTGACGGCGCAAACTCATTCAGCAAAAACAAACACAGATTTAAGGGAATGTTTATGACGGATTTTATTTATCGCTTTCTGCCGATGAGAGGTCAAACGTCGGTTTTGACAAGCGAAGAACTGGCAACCGTTTTCCACTTTCCCAATAAAAGCGTTTCAACGCCCCATATTTTTTGGATTTCTTCCAAAAGAGCTCCGGCTCCCGCTCAAATTCCCGACAGCGGTCTATATTTAGGGATGAGCACTTTTAGAGGCTTGAGCCGTCCTGTTTACATGCAAAGAGACGACAGACGAAGGCATATGTACGTAATCGGAAAAACCGGTGTCGGAAAATCCGAGTTTTTAAAAGATATGATTTTGCAGGATATTAAAAATGGGGAAGGGGTTTGTTTTATAGACCCGCATGACACAATAGATAAATTATTGCCGCTTATTCCTCCGGAAAGAGCCGAAGACGTAATTCTTTTTGACCCTTCGGATATCAATAGGCCCATGGGTTTAAACATGCTTGAGGCAAATACCGAAAGCGAAAAGCATTACGTTGTTTCATCAATTGTCGGGCTTATGTATAAGCTCTATGATCCCAACAAAACGGGTATCATCGGGCCTCGTTTTGAGCACGCAATAAGAAACGCCATGTTAACCGTAATGTATGAAAAAGGCAGTACTTTTGTCGAAGTCGTCAGGGTCTTAACAGACGCATCTTTTGTCCAGGAACTCTTGCCAAAAGTTCAGGATCCTATTATCAGGCGCTATTGGACAGACCAGATTGCGCAAACGTCAGACTTTCATAAATCCGAAGTTTTAGACTACATTGTTTCTAAATTCGGCCGTTTTGTTACCAATAAAATGATGAGAAACATCATCGGCCAGTCAGAGTCGGCTTTTGATTTTAGGCGCGTTATGGATGAGGGGAAAATTCTGCTTGTTTCTCTTTCCAAAGGAAAAATAGGAGAAGAAAATGCCAGCTTTTTAGGTTTAATTCTGGTTCCTAAAATATTAGTTGCCGCAATGAGCAGGCAAGATATTCCGGAGGAAAAAAGACGGGACTTTTTCCTATACGTCGACGAGTTCCAAAATTTTGCCACTCCTGATTTTGCCCAAATATTGTCGGAAGCAAGAAAATACAGGCTTGATTTAATAGTTGCGAATCAGTTTATCGGCCAAATGGACGAAGAAGTTAAAAACGCAATTTTTGGCAATGTTGGAACCTTAGCTTCTTTTAGGGTAGGAGTAACGGATGCAAACTATCTTGCGCATGAATTTCAGCCGACTTTTACGGAAGCCGACCTAATCAACGTAGACGTCTATAATGCCTATGTTAAAACAATAGTGCATAATGAACCGGTTACGCCTTTTTCTATGGATTTAACCCGTGATATGACTAAAGAAAAAGACGTTGCCAACCCAAGGGTGGCAGAATTAATAAGAGAGCTTTCAAGGCTAAAATTCGGCAAAGATGTACACGCGATAGAAGGAGAAATCGCCCAGAGAGCTCGCCTCTAGAAAGATTTACGATTTAAGATTCAAGAATTAAGAAGTTGATTATCCTCAGCCTGTTTTGTTACAATTACTCCGCGCGTCTGTAGCTCAGTGGTAGAGCGCTACTCTTATAAAGTAGATGTCCTTGGTTCGAACCCAAGCAGACGCACCACGTCGAACGTGGCTTCGCTTACAATTCGGTCAAAGGGGCGCCTTCTTTGCCTTTTCCAATCTCTCCAACGTATTGAAGATATCTTTCGGTTGTGGAAAGTCTTTTATGCCCCAAAACTTTAGACAGAATAACCAAAGAAACGCCGTGTTTTAGATGATGGGCGACAAAAGTATGCCTCAAATCGTTAACCTTTGCCCCTTTTATTTCTGCTAAGCGGAAATATCTTTCAACAGCCGTTCTAATATTTCTTATCAAAAACGGCTTGCCGGACTTTGTTATAAATAGATGATCTTCTTTAACGCTTGGTCTAATGTTTATATATCTGCTTAAAGCTTGCTGGGCGCCCTTATTAAGAGGAACGATTCTGTCCTCATGTTTTTCAAAAGGAGCTATATGCAGGCTATCTTTTGTAACGTCCGAAAGCCTTAAGTTGGAAAGTTCACCAATTCTAATACCCGTTTGTAAAAGAAGTTCTATAATCGCAAACATTCTTGGGTCGTTTTTTGCGGCATCTCTTAACGCCCTATATTCTGTAGGAGTTAAGATTCGCGGGGGAGCCAGTTGGTATTTGGGATGTGACACTAAAAGGGAAGGGTCGTCTGTAACGTATTCGTTTACTTTTAAAAACCTGTAAAAAGTTCTGGTTGAATTTATTTTTCTGGAGATTGATTTAGGCGTATAGTTATCCTTGCCCATTTTGGCTAGAAAAGCCTCAATGTCTTCCTTAGTGACTTCGTGAATCTCGTTTCTTTGCAATTCTTCCAAGAACGACAGAAGCTGATCAATGTCTTTTCCGTAGGCAACAACGGTAGAGTTTGACTTGCTGTTATCTTTTAAGTATTTTTTAAATTCTTCGTGGGCATCGCGAAGCTTAATTGGCTTCATAGTGTCCTATAATATCACTAATCTACAACATAGTCAAGGCCAAGAATTTTAAGAACTTCTAAAATATGTTAGTATATTTAAAGATAAATATGGCAAAAAAAGCAATTTTTATAGTTGTTGTAATCGTTCTTTTGGTTGTTATCAATAACCTTGTTCGCTCGATTTATGATATCTGGAGTAAACAAGATTTGTTGAACCAAGCTCAAAAAGAACTCACAAGGGAAGAGCAAAAAAATCAAAAATTAAAAGCAGAGCTTTCTTATGTGAAAACTCAAAAATTTATTGAGGAGGAAGCGCGGAATAAGCTTTTTTTGGTAAAACCAGGCGAACAACAAGTATTAATTCCAAACAAATCTACGGAAAGTTCAAGAAAACAGGAAATTCAAATCCCGAATTGGCAAAAGTGGCTTAACTTATTCTTCTAAACTCTTTTTCCGTTGAGGCTGTAGACATCTATGGGTATAATAAATTCTTTGCCTTTGTCAGTTCGTGCGGCCTTATTTTTTTGTTCCAGGGCATCATAATTAAAACCAGGCATATGCATTCTTACCAATTTAGCTCCTTCATAAAGAGTATATGCGAGTCCGTATTTAGATTGAGCTAAACCTCTTATCAGTCCGTTAACGTGATTATGCTCTTTGCCCTTTTCAACATATATTCTTTCGCCTTCTGGCACTTTTGGATTAAGAGCTCTTCTGAGCCTGTATGTTCGATTACCTTTCTCTTTTATAATGTCTTCAATATTGCCATAAGCTACGTCCATTCCTTCATGGCCATATTCTTTGTAAACTCCGGGAATTGTCCAGTGATGTCTTGCAAAAGCAACATCCAAAAGACTTGTCCAACCATTTTGTTTTGCTAATTCTAAGAATGATTTTACTTCTCCTCCTGTGCTAAATGCTTCTTCTCTTAGGATTATTGCTTCATGAGGGACATGATGCTTAGTTTCCAACTCATCTGCTATTAGTTTTCCTTCGGAGGGATAATCAGGTCCCCATAAGTGGCCAAGGTCAATAACTATTTTTCCAGCGCCGTGTCCTCCGTCATATGCTAAGACAGCAGCCCTTACTGCCAAGCGGCTTCTTTTAAAGCAAGTCTTACATTGCCGGGCTTAGGTTCGCTCATCCAGTAGCCGTGAATCAAAAGAGCATCGTGTTTTGGTTTTTGCACTTCGGGCGAAACTGGTTGTTCGTGGTGAATGGGTGCTTCTACTGGCATAACGGAGGAATTATAGTATGGAGAAAACTATAAGTCAAATTAGTACCAACGGTAGGATTCGGACCTACGACATGGCGCTTATGAAACGCCCGCTCTACCCCTGAGCTACGTTGGCTCGTAGTTATTTTACCACATTTAACTTCATGCCCTCAATAAAGCCCTTCATCAAAAGTAGCAAGTTAAGACTATTCTTAACATGAATTCTTAAAACCCCATGGTAATCTTGACTATTATATTGCTTTTTCCATTTTGTTTTCTGATAAAAAGTTTTTGAAAATCCACTTTTTGGGATTTCTGTAATTTTTGACCAATAATCCTCTATCTCTTTTGTCCTTTTTTCATAAGATTCATTTAAGGTTAATCTAACTATTAAATTTTCTTTTTTAACTTCTAAAGATTTTTCAAGCCATTTGATATAAAACCTTATCATTTCGGGATCAGAATTACAGAAACCCAACCGGTGTTCATGCTTGTTTTTAAATCCTTCCCCCCAATATAAAGCAATTCCTGCTATTAACATATCTCGATTAGTTAAATTACCTATATTTGTAATTCCTTTATGCAAAAGCTTTTTTTCATTACTAAGCTTTAAAGCTTTATCCTGTTTTTGTTTTCTAATTCTCCCTTCTTGTAATGCTTTCTGTGTTTTGAATTTTAATTTGTCCAATTGTTTTTGAGAAAGCTTAATATCTTTAATCCAGCTTCGAATAGTCGTTTTTGGAATTCTTGTTTCTTCCCAAATTTGCCCCAAGCTTAAACCTTTTGTGCGAAATTGACGCACATTGTTTTTAGTATTCTGATTATGCTGCATACCTATATTATGGAATATAAATCTGCACTGTGTCAATAATAATTAAATAACCTTAATCATTGAGCAATTTATTGACTATTAGCTTTATTTTTGATAGTATTCTTTTACACGCGGGGTAGTGTACAGTGCACGTGAGGCTTAACATAATGGGCCGTTTTGATAGTAATAACAAAACAGTACTCAGCTATATCGGTGAACCCCTAATTTAGGGCGATACCGAGGGAAGACTTGATGATATATCGTCAAGAACCCGTAGAGACTACACGCTGGGCCCCCCGATTAAATCGGGGGTGAAGATATAGTCCGACACTCTGGGTAACTGGAGAAACAGATGCATAATCTCACAGGCTAGGCGCAACTCCTAGCCCCGCAACAAATCCTCCATTTCCTATGAATCAACCTATCGGTATTATAGATTCAGGTATAGGCGGTTTAAGCATAACCTCAACTCTAATTAAAAAACTTCCCAAGGAATCATTTATCTACCTTGCTGATTCAAAGAATTGCCCTTATGGAGAAAAACCTTCGGAAGAAATACATAGACTGACTAAGATTATGGTTGACTTTCTTCTAAAAAAAGACATCAAACTATTAGTAATTGCCTGTAATACGATTACCGTAACTTGCATCGATAGGCTTAGAAAAGATTATCCAAATCTCCCAATTATCGGGATAGTTCCCGTTATAAAAACCGCTGTTGAAAAAACAAAGAACAAAAAAATAGGTATATTTTCAACTTTAGTTACTGCAAAAAGTAAGTATCAAAAAGATTTGATAAATAATTTTGCAAATGATTGTTCGGTATTAAATCTGGGTTCAGAAAGACTAGTTCCTTTAATAGAGAGACGGGATTTTGAATCAGTAGGCGAAGTTTTAAAAACAGAGCTTAAGCCTTTTAAGAAAGCACAAATAGACACTTTAGCTTTAGGCTGCTCGCATTTTCCTTTAATAAAGAAGCAAATGCAAAAATATTTGCCAAATGTTTTGATTTTAGATTCATCAGAAGCCGTAGCAAGGCAGGTTGAAAGAATCCTAAGAAAAGAAAATCTTCTATCTAAATCTACTATTTCAAGTTATAATTTCTTTACAACAGGAGATTTACAAGCTTTAAGTTATTTTGCAGAAAAATTGACAAACAAAGCTAAATTAAGTAGAATTTCGCTTCAATGATAAATTTTAAAGGAAAAAAAATTGCATTAGTTAACGCTGGAGGCAGAGTAGAGAGCACCTCTAACGCTAGTTATTTTGAAAAACAAGGTGCTAAAGTAACAATCTTTGATCAAACCCAGGGAGAAGATTACCTGAAAAAGCTTGATGAATTCGATCTGGTGGTTAGAAGTCCGGGAGTTAAACTTTCAGAACTTATAACTTATAACTTAAAACTTAAAACTTCAAAGATTACTTCACAAACAAAACTTTTTTTTGATCTTTGTCCTTGCAAAATAATCGGAGTAACCGGAACAAAAGGCAAGGGAACAACGTCATCGCTAATTTACAAAATGCTTAAAAAACAAGGTTTTGATGCGTATTTAGGTGGTAACATTGGAGAGCCGCCTTTCAACTTTTTGGATAAATTAAATGCCCAATCCATAGTAGTCCTAGAGTTGTCTAGTTTTCAGCTTTTAGATCTTGATAAAAGTCCTCATATTGCCGTAATGCTAATGACAACATCTGAACATTTAGATTGGCATAAAGATCTGGAAGAATATATTAACGCCAAAAGAAATATTTTAAAATTTCAAACTCAAAAAGATTTTGCAATAGTTAACAGAGATTACCCTGCAAGTAACGAATCGGATCTTCATACAAATGCAAAAGTATTTTATGTGTCAACCGAAAGAAACGGATACGAGGGGTGTTTTACAAAAGATAATGCGGTTTGGATAAATAAAAACGGAAAAGAAGAAAAAATTATTGATGCTGCAGAAATTCTTTTGCCGGGAAAACACAATTTGGAAAATGTTTCTGCGGCAATAATGGCGGCAACGCTTTTTGGTGTTGCAAGAGAAAGTATAGTCTCGGTTTTGAAGACTTTTAAAGGCCTTGAGCATCGGCTAGAACTGGTGGATACAATAAACGGCGTTAAGTATTATGACGATTCGTTTTCGAGTATTCCGGAAACCGCAATCGCGGCAATAAATGCTTTTAAAAATCCGGAAATTTTAATCTTAGGCGGGTCGTCAAAAAATTCAGACTTTTCAGAGCTCGGCCGGGTCATTTCAAATGCTAAAAATATAAAAGCAATAATTGGGATTGGGGTTGAGTGGCAACGCATAAAATCCGAAATCCGAAATCCGAAACCCGAAATCTATTTTATTGAAGGGGCTAAAAATATGGAACAAATTGTCAAAGCAGCCTCAAAATTAGCAATGCCCGGAGATGTTGTTTTACTAACGCCTGCTTGCGCATCTTTTGATATGTTTAAAAATTATAAAGATAGAGGAGAGCAGTTTAAGTCGGAAGTTTTAAAACTTAAAACCTCCTAAATTTTCAATTTTCACTTACCAATTTTCAATAAATGTATCAATGAATCATTGAAAATTCAATGGAAATTGTAAATTGTTACTTGAAAATTATTTATGAAGCCAAGTTTTGAAATTATTAGAAAAGATAAAAAGACTAAGGCTCGTGCGGGTGTTATTAAAACTCCCCATGGAGATATTGAAACGCCGAGTTTTGTTCCGGTTGGAACGCAAGGCACGGTAAAAGCGGTAAGCCCCAGGGACCTTCGGGAAATGGGAGCGCAAGTGGTTTTGGCGAACACTTATCATTTGCATTTACGGCCGGGTGAGGATTTAATTAAAAAGGCTAGCGGTTTAGCTCATTGGATGTCGTGGGAAGACGGTCCCCACTTCGCTCCCAACTCCGCTAAAGCTACGCTGGGCAAGAAAGCTACGAGGGGTAAACCGACAATGACGGATAGCGGCGGTTTTCAGGTTTTCTCTTTAGGGATAGGAAAGGAGGGCGGAGGAGTTAAGTTCCTGCGGGAACAAATTACAAATGGCAAATTACAAATTTCAAATGAAGAACCAAGGCCGAGGCTGAATAAGATTACCGAAGAGGGGGTAACTTTTCAATCGCATATTGATGGTTCAACTCACGTTTTAAGTTCTGAAATCTCAATCAAAATTCAAGAAAAACTTGGCGCGGATTTAATCGTTGGATTTGATGATTTAGAATCGCCAAAATATTCCTATGAGGAAACAAAAAAATCACTGGAGCTTACTAATAGGTGGCTAATCCGCTCAAAAAACGCTCATAAAAATCCCTCACAATTGCTGTATGGAGTAACTCATGGAGGACCATTTGAGGATTTGAGAAAACTTTCTGCCACATTTGTTGACAAAAATTTTGACGCTATCGGTATGGGCGGGGCGCATTTCTCAAAAGAAAATTTATATGAAGTGGTTGATTGGACAACTGATATTGTTTCGGATGAAAAACCGAGACACCTTTTAGGAATTGGAGAAGTTAATGACATTTTTGAAGTAATTGAGCGGGGAGTTGATGCTTTTGATTGCGTTATTCCGACAAGAATAGGAAGGACAGGCTTTTTCTTTATATCGCCGCCTCAAGGAAATGTCAAAAACCGTTTTAGAACGGATATCGATAAGCCAATTTATGCTAAAGACCAACGACCATTGTCCAACGACTGCTTATGCTATGCTTGTCAAAATTTCAGCAGAGCTTATATAAGTCACTTATTTAAAAGCAGAGAACTCTTGGCATATAATTTATTGAGCATCCACAACCTTTATTTCTTAATTAACCTCACAAAACAAATCCGCCAATCAATTCTAGATGATAATTTTTCAAGCCTTAAGAAAAAGTGGCTGGTGTGATAAGATAGGTTTATGAAAACGGTTTTTTCGGGAGTTCAGCCATCGGGGAATTTACACATTGGAAATTATATCGGCGCTATTTCGCAGTGGGTAGAAATTCAGCAATCAGCAACTAGCAATCAGCAACTAGATTTGTTTTTTTGCATTGTTGATTTGCATGCAATAACCGTTCCCCAAGATCCAAAAATTCTAAAAGAAAAAATACTGGAAGTTGCCGCATTGTATTTGGCATGCGGAATTGATCCTAAAATTGCTCACATTTTCGTGCAATCGGAAAATCCCGATCATACTTCTCTTGCTTGGATTTTAAACACAATTACTCCCTTTGGGCAGCTTGAGAGAATGACTCAGTTTAAGGATAAAAGTCAAAAGCATGAGGCAAATGCCGGGCTTTTTGATTATCCTGTTTTAATGGCAGCGGATATCTTGCTTTATCAAACAGATGAAGTTCCTGTTGGAGAAGACCAAAAACAGCATATAGAATTAACCAGAGACCTAGCGGAAAAGTTTAATAAAACTTTCGGAGAAACATTCAAATTGCCGGCGCCACTTATTCAAAAAGAAACCGCAAGAATAATGAGCTTACAAAACCCAACTTCAAAAATGTCAAAATCAGACAATAACCCTCTTGGCACAATTAATTTATTAGACAGTGAAGGGGGTATTCGAGAAAAAATTAAAAAAGCAGTTACCGATTCGGGCAGTCATATTTCAAAAGATAGGGGTTCGGCGGGACTCTCCAACCTTTTAACTATTTATGCGGCTTTTAAGAATCAGAGTTTGGAAACTTCAATTTCGGAACTGGAAGGAAAATCATATGCCGAGTTCAAAACGCTTTTGGCGGATTTAATTGTTCAAGTTTTAGGAGGCATTCAAAAAAAATATCATGAAATCAGGAAAAACGAACCAGAGCTTCGAAAAGTTTTAGAGGAGGGAAGAGAATATGCAATTGAAAAATCTTCACAAACCCTCCAAGGTGTAAAAGAAAAAGTTGGATTAGCTTAATTTTCTGCGTCTTTTTTGGAAAAGACGCCCAAAAACTTTTTGCAAGCCAAGCCGAACTATTTTTGCTCTTTCGCTCATCGGGTAATTTCACCCCTTCCTCAATCTCGCTTCGCGATCTGAGGAATTCCCCTGAATCGCTCAATCGCAAAAACTTAACGTTCTTTGTTGGATTGCAAATCGTTATATTTTTATTCTTAAATCATAAATCCTTAATCATTCCAATCCAGCCTTATTTGTGCTATACTTTCGCCGTATGGCAAACGGAAAAAGGGGCAAACAACTAAAACATATCAAGGTAAAAATGAATTTTTCGTGGAAAAACATAATTATTTATGCTTTCGTTCTGCTGTTTGTTTCCTTTATTTTTATGGGCCTTAATCAGTCGGCAGGTCTTTCGTCTGAAAGTACAAAGACAGTTTCGCTTTCTCGAGTTATCGCCGATGTAAAAGCAGGAAAAGTTACGAGTATTGAAGTTTTACCTACTAAGCTTATCGTTCACGAAAAAACAGGTAACTTGAAGAGTTTTAAAGAATCAAATGCAAACGTTTATCAATTATTTAAAGATGCGGGGGTGCCTTTAGATAAAACAAGTGTTGTTATAAAAGATGAAACGGCTATTAATAACTGGATAAATATTATTTCTTCAATTCTTCCTGTTATCTTAATGGTGGCTTTTTTCTACTTTATTTTTAGACAAGCAAGGGGAGCGCAGGAGAACATTTTTTCTTTCGGCCAGTCAAAAGCAAAAGTATTTAACAAAGATAATCCAAAAATTACGTTTGCAGATGTCGCAGGCGTTGATGAAGCAAAGCAGGAATTAATGGAAATTGTTGATTTTCTAAAAAATCCCGGCAAATACAAGGCAATGGGGGCAAGGACTCCAAAAGGAGTGCTTATGATTGGCCCTTCGGGGACCGGCAAAACACTTTTAGCAAGAGCAACCGCAGGAGAGGCAGGCGTTCCGTTTTTCTCAATGGCAGGGAGTGAGTTTATGGAAATGCTGGTTGGAGTCGGAGCATCCCGTGTCAGAGATTTATTCAACACCGCCAAAAAAGCCCAACCTGCAATTATTTTTATAGATGAAGTTGATGCAATCGGAAGGCAAAGAGGATACGGGCTAATGGGAGGTCATGATGAAAGAGAGCAGACTTTAAATCAAATTTTAGTTGAAATGGACGGGTTTGCCCCAACAGAACAATTAGTAGTAATAGCGGCAACAAACAGGCCCGACGTTTTAGATCCTGCATTGGTACGCCCCGGACGATTTGATAGAAGAGTGGCTTTGGATATGCCGGACGTTAACGGCAGAAAAGCAATTTTAACAATCCATGCAAGAGGCAAGCCCTTTGCAAAGAATGTGGTTTGGGAAAAAATTGCCAAAAGAACAGTTGGATTTTCAGGAGCAGATTTGGAAAATATGTTAAACGAAGCGGCAATTTTAGCAGCGCGCCTGGGTAAAAAAGCCATTGATATGAGTGATTTGGAAGAGGCGGCTACAAAAGTAAAATTAGGACCTGAAAAAAAGAGACTGCAGACAGAGGAAGATAGGCGTATGACAGCTTATCATGAAGCGGGACACGCACTGGTTAGTTGGTTTATGCCAGGTATGGATCCGGTTCACAGAATCTCAATTGTTTCAAGAGGAATGTCTTTGGGGCATACAATGATGGAGCCAATGGATAGAATTCACGAAACAAAAACACATCTTTTAGAACAAATCGCCGTGATGCTTGGCGGAAGAGCAGCAGAGAGCCTCGTTTTTAAAGAAATGACAACGGGCGCATCCGATGATATTGCCAAAGCAACAGAAGTAGCAAGAACAATGGTTGTCGAATTTGGAATGAGCGAATTGGGGCCTATTAATCTGGACGGAGAAAGACGCATGCCTTATGAGCAATCTCAAGTTTCTCCGGAAATGGCTGCGAAAATAGACGGCCAGGTTAAAAAAATAACAGACGAGGCTTATGGAAAAGCTGCGGATATTCTTAAGAAATTAACAGATAAATTGGATGTTTTGGCAGAAGAGCTTTTGAAAAAAGAAACAATAGAATCCGATGAGTTCATCAGGATAATCGGTCCTAAAAAGGCTGTTCTTGCAAAAATAAAAGCATAAATTTGACAATTACAGTTTATCCGTGAGATTATCAGAAAGATATGGCGGTAAGAAAAAAAACACAATCCTCTTCAAGTTCAAGTAAACCGCATTTTTCCAAAAAAGAAGCAATAAGCCTGGGATTTAAATTGGCCAAGAAAAATATTATATTTTTCATCGGAATTTTCGTTATCGTTGTTATTATTTCCTCTGTATCGTCAGGCATCCAAATAAGCTTAGCTTTGGAAAAACAACCAATGCTGTATATTTTATTGAATGTCGCATCATTTATTGTAAATGCGGTTATTGGCATAGGACTTATTAAAATAACCCTGGAGTTTATTGATAAGAAAAAACCCAAATTCTCCGATCTTTTCTATCTAAAACCGCTGGTTAATTTTATATTAGGAAGCTTAATAAGAGGCGTAATAACTGTCATTGGTTTTATTTTACTTATTATTCCGGGAATCATTTTCTCTATAAGATTGCAATATGTTACCTATCTTATTGTTGATAAAAATCTGCCGCCGGTTCAAGCTGTTAAAAAGAGCTGGGAAATGACAAAGGGGAATGTTTGGAATCTTTTTTTCTTTACCATTTTGCTTTTCTTGGTAAATGTATTAGGCGCAATCCTTCTTTTAGTAGGCCTTTTTATAACCGTGCCTTTAACAATGTTGGCCACAACTTTTGTCTATCGCAAGCTCCTCTTACATTCAAAAGCCTCTTAGGATATAATCATTTCAGAAACTATGGATAAGCTAATTATTATTGATGGCAACGCGATTGTACACCGCGCATTCCACGCCCTGCCTCCGATGAATACTCAAGACGGAAAGCTAACAAACGCGGTATATGGTTTTTTTGCCATGCTTTTAAAGCTTTTAAACGACTTAAAACCGGAATATTTAATAGTCTGCTTTGATAAAAAAGCTCCGACTTTTAGAAAGCAAATGTATGTAGGGTACCAAGCCAAAAGACCAAAAATGTCAGATGATTTAGCTCCGCAAATAGACCTTTTACATAAAGTGCTGGAAAAAGCCAAAATAGAGCATTTTGAAATAGACGGGTATGAGGCGGACGATATTATCGGAACAATTGCAACACAATCCGCCAAAAAAGACCTCCAGGCAATTATAGTTTCGGGGGACAGGGATATGCTTCAGCTTGTAAATCATAAAGTTCTTGTTCTATTCCCAATATCGGGTATTACAAAAATGGCGCTTTTTGACGAGGAAAAAGTAAAAGAAAAATATGGTTTAAAAGCGTCTCAATTTATAGATTACAAAGCTTTGGTAGGTGATTCTTCGGACAATTACCCGGGGGTTGCGGGAATCGGGCCAAAAACAGCCAGCGACCTTTTAAATAAATATGAAACTTTTGAAAATCTTTATAAACACATATCCGAATTACCGCAAAATTTAAGTTCAAAACTGGCTGTTGACGCCGAGCAGGCGGCGTTAGCAAAAAAACTGGCAACAATCGTTACCAACGCGCCTGTAAAAATGGATTTGGAAAAAGCTGCAGTTGGAAAAATTGATAAGCTAGGACTTCTTGAGGCTTTTAAAGAGCTTGGTTTTAAAAGCTTAATGGGAAGAGTATTAAATTCAGATTCGGGTCAAAATATGAATAAGCCTAAAGAGAATAACAAGAGCAATGATGAACAGTTGGGACTTTTGTAAATTTCTAATTTCTAATTCAAAATTTCTAATGAAATCAAAATGCCTAAATTTTAAACATTAAAAATTGATTGAAAATTGAAAATTAATTATTGAAAATTGTATGCGAGTAGCAATTGTCCATGACTACATCAAGGAATTTGGAGGAGCAGAGAGGGTTTTGGAGAAACTTCACGAAGTTTTTCCCGATGCGCCTATTTACACAACGATTTATTTGCCCTCGTTTTTAGGGCCGCATAGAAAAAGATTTGAAGGAATGAAGATTAAAACTTCGTTTTTGCAGTATTTTCCGTTTAAAGCAAAATTAGTCAGCCCTTTTAGGCTTTTGGCTCCTACGGCGTTCAGAAGCTTTGATTTTTCCGCATATGATGCAATAATTGTTTCCCAAACCGGTTCATATTTCCCAAATGCGATTAAAAAAAGAGGGGCTAAGCTTATTTGCTATTGTCATACGCCGCCAAGGTACCTTTATGGGTTTGAAACGGCAAGGGACTGGAAGAAAAATAAGCTTTTTATGGTTTTGGGGATGATTTCAATTCATTTTTTAAAAATGACAGATTTCAAATCTTCGCAAAATGTAGATTATTTTATTGCAAACTCGGAAAACGTTAAAAAAAGAATCCGGAAGTTTTATAGAAAGGATGCAGTTGTAATTTACCCACCCGCAAGTTCAGCAACTAGTAGCTTAGCAACTAGCCATCAGTTACAGAACGACGAACTGAAAGCTAATTCACTAGATGCTAGAGGTTACTACCTGGCCGGAGGAAGGTTGGCAAGGCCAAAACACGTTGATTTAATCGTGGAGACCTTTTCAAAACTAAATCTTCCCTTAAAAATATTCGGAAAAGAATTTGCAGGGTATGGAGACGAACTTAAACAAAAAGCCAAAAGCAACGTAGAATTTTTAGGCGAAATTGCAGATGAAGAAAAATTTCAATTAATGAGCGGGGCAAAAGCATTTGTTTTTGCTTCGGAAGACGAAGATTTTGGCATAACCCCGGCAGAGGCAGAGGCCCTGGGGACGCCGGTTATCGCTTTTGCCTCGGGAGGAACATTGGAAACCGTAGTTGATAATAAAACAGGAATATTTTTTAACGAATTAACCGTTGAGTCGCTTTCGGAAGCGATAGGAAAGTTTAATAAAACCAAATTTGAGAAAGAGGATATTATTAATCAGGGAAATAAATTCTCGGAAAGCATTTTTAAATCTAAGATAAAGGAGTTTGTAGAAAAGTATGCCTGAGCTACCCGAGATAGAAACTGTTAAATTAGGACTGCAAAAACATCTTGTCGGACACAGGATTGAAAATGTCGAGGTTAAAATCCCCAAAATGTTTGCCGGCAGAAAAGAAGATATTTTGGGGGCAAAGATTATCGGTTTAAAGCGCATCGGCAAGGGATTAATTATTGAATTTGATAACGATTATCTTTTGGTAATACATTTTAAAATGACAGGCCAGCTGGTTTTTAGGGATAAGAATACTCAAAAATTAGTTCTTTCCAAAAAAGTCGGCGGGGACGTTCTTCCCTCCAAATATTCTCATATCATTTTTACATTTGATAAAGGGGCAATGCTTTACTATAACGATCTTCGCCGGTTTGGCTGGATTAAGGTTTTGAAAAAGGATGAGTTAATGCAAGTGCCATTCTTTAAGGAAATGGGGCCGGAGCCGAAAGTAGGGAGTGATTTGGCGGGAAAAGAATTAACCTTTGATTATTTTAAAAGTGTTTTACTAAAAAGTAATTTAGCGGTTAAGGTAATTTTAATGGATCAGAAAAAAATCGGGGGAATAGGTAATATCTACGCCAACGATGCCTTATTTAAATCCGGAATTGACCCGAGAAGAAAAGGAAAAACGCTTTTGGAAGAAGAGTTAAATAAGCTGTACAAGGCAATATTTTATGTTTTGGAAAAAAGTTTGGAATATGGTGGCTCTTCGGACGAAAACTTTGTCAACGCACTTGGACAAGATGGAGCTTATCAAAACCACACCTTAGTTTATGGTAAAAAAGGAGAAAGATGTTCAAAGAGTGGTTCAATTATTCAAAAAATCCAACTTGGTGGACGCGGAACATTTTTTTGCCCAAAATGTCAGAAATAACATATTTGATTTATTGGAGGTTTAATGATAGTATTAACATCTAGCACCAGGTGCTAGTTTTTTATGCGTTCGACACGGCTCAGCATAAATATTGAGCGTAGTCGAATATATTATGGCTTATACAGAGAAAATTGTAATGTCCATAGGAGGATCCCTCATTGTTCCAAACGGAGGGGTTGATACCAAGTTCCTTAAGGAACTGAATCAATTTATCAGAAAAGAACTGGCAGAAAATAAAAACCGCCAGTTTTTTTTGATAATTGGGGGAGGAGTAATTGCCAGAAAATACAGAGATGCGGGAAGAGAAGTAATCGGCCACGAATTAACAAGGGATGATTTAGATTGGCTGGGAATCCACGCGACTAAGCTTAATGCTCACCTTGTCCGCACTATCTTTAGAGACATTGCCCACCCCTACATTATTAAACACTATGAAATCATTAGAAAAGCCATAGAACCTGTTGTTGTAGCTGCAGGCTGGAAGCCCGGCTGGTCTACCGATTACGATGCGGTTTTGCTTTGCGAAGATTATAACGTAAAAGAAATGATTAATTTAAGCAATGTTGTTCAAGTTTATGATAAAGATCCAAAGCAGAATGAAGACGCAAAGCCGATAAAAAAAATCTCCTGGCCTGATTTTAGACAATTGGTTGGGGATGAATGGATTCCCGGAATGAATGCCCCTTTTGATCCTGTTGCGGCTCAAAAAGCAGAGGAAGGCGGAATTAAAGTGGCAGTTTTATCGGGTCACGATTTCGCTAATTTAGATAACTATCTTAAAGGCAAAGAGTTTGTCGGAACTGTGATAGAATAACCTCGTGCTAAAAAGTCTTTCCCTTCAAAATTTCCGAAATTACTTACAGGACGAATTCAAATTTAACGGAGATACCACGGTTATTGTCGGCCCGAATACCTCCGGGAAAACCAATCTGATTGAGGCTATTTTTCTTCTCGCAACTGGCAAAAGTTTTAGGACGGACAAAGATATCCAAATGATTAATTTTAACCAGGATTTAGCAAGGGTTAAAGCTAATGTGGAAGGGGTAAGCCTTGAGGTTATGATAACAAACGGACAGCTTGGCGGCAAAAATTCGCAATTTAAGAAATTTCTGGTAAACGGAGTTGCCAAGAGAAGAATAGACTTTGTAGAAAATTTTCCTGCTGTTCTATTTTCTCCGGAAGATTTAGAAATTATCGTTGATTCACCTTCTTTGCGAAGAAAATTCTTGGATAATGTTTTAGAACAGGTTGATAGGGAATATAGGCTGGCTCTTGTTTCTTATACCAAAGGCTTGCGGCAAAGGAACGCGCTTTTGGAAAACGCTAGGGAGACAGGAGTTAGAAACGAGAAGCAGTTTGAATATTGGGATAACATAGTCATTGAATTTGGAGAAAAAATAACTAAAAAAAGAGGAGAGTTTATAGAATTTGTTAACAATGAAAGCAAAGATATTTTTGATTTTGCCACCTTTTACGATAAAAGTGTAATCTCCAAACCCAGGCTTTTGCAATATAAAGATGCGGAAACTGCCTCCGGAGTAACCTTGGTTGGTCCACACAGAGATGATTTTTCGGTTAGTATGTTCAATCCTTCGACCAGCTCAGGACAAGCAACAACTCACGATATTAAGTTTTATGGTTCAAGGGGTCAGCAGAGGTTGACGATTTTGCAGCTTAAAATGTTAGAGTTATTGTTTGTTGAGAAAAAAATTGGAAAAAAACCAATCCTTTTGCTTGATGATATATTTTCAGAACTGGACGAAAATCATATAGAGTTAATTTTAGAAATGATTAATCTTCAGCAAACAATTATTACGACAACCCATAAGGAATTTATTCCGGTTAATGCATTAAAGAGGATGCAGGTCCTGCAATTATCTAAAGAATCACAAAAAGCAGGATAAATGATAAAATTAACTAAGGAGGATAAATAATGGAAGAGTTTAAAACGTCTGATTTGAAGAAACTTTATGTTCCCGCAAGCAATTCACATAAGGGGCAAAACGGAAAGCTGATGGTTATCGGCGGGTCGGTGCTTTTCCACGCGGCATCGCTCTGGTCGTTAAAAATTGCATCACGAATTGTTGATATGGTGTTTTACTCTTCGCTTGATGCGAATAATAAAATTGTTCAAAAAGAAAAAGAGGAATTTAAGGACGGAATCATTGTTCCAAGAGATAAAATAGAACATTATATTGACGAAGCAGACGTTGTTTTAATAGGACCCGGTTTACCAAGAGAGGAAGGGGTAGAAAAGGGCGACGATGACACAAAAATTTTAACAGAAACTCTTTTACAAAAATATAAAAACAAAAAATGGGTTATTGACGGGGGCAGTCTGCAGACAATTGATCTTGAATTTATTCCCCGAAATGCGATTCTAACTCCGCATCATAAGGAGTTTTCCAAACTCTTTAATTTCCAATTTCCAATTTTCCCCGCTTCGCCCAAGCTTCGCGGGGCGAGCAATTTTCAATCAAATCCTAATGAACAAATGTCTCAAATTCAAAACAAGGTTTCCGAAATGGCTAAGAAATTTAACTGTACTATTTTATTGAAAGGGGAGATTGACGTTGTGTCAAACGGGACGAAAACAGTTCAAGTTAAAGGCGGGAATGCAGGAATGACAAAGGGAGGGACGGGAGATGTTTTGGCAGGGCTTGTTGCCGCGCTGTACTGCAAGAACGATGAATTTTTGTCGGCAAGCTGCGGTTCATATATAAATAAAAAAGCAGGAGAGAGTCTTTATAAAAAAGTAGGTTTGTATTTTAATTCCTCCGATTTAGTAGACGAAATTCCTGTTGTAATGAAAAATCTAGTCTTGACAAGCTAAAATAGTGATGGTATACCAATAATTGTAGTGGTTTTATTAGAAAGGAGGTTTTACAAAAACATGGGAGTTAATAGTACAGAAGCAAGAGCAAGTTTTTCAAGGGGACTGGGCGGTGGACAAGCCGATTCAGATCCTGCTCACGCCAGAATTGGAATAGATAACATTGGTATAGGAGCGTTCGCAAGTGATTATCGTCTTATGACGGGATCAGGAGTACGACATAGCAAGGGTTCAATGACACCTCAAGATCGACATGAAGGGCGACTTAGGGATTCAGGACAATAGAATTTATTTCTGTAGTTTTTCGGAGAGCTTGGAAAGCTGGTAAGTAACAAAAACTGCCAATACTGTTATCACTACAGCGTAAATCAAAAGGGAAATTATTCCGCTGTTTGCAGGAAGTAATTTTTTAACGTAAGAATTTACAAACTCCTGAATAAGACTGTTCCATGCCAAAGCCGCAACCAAACCAAAGCCGGATGTGGCAAGGGTTAGCATCTGTTTTACAAGTTCAATGTGCAGTTTTTTCTCAGCAACTGTTTCTTTTCGGGAATTCTTCGGCATATAATGATATAATACAAGATGTAATTTTAAATTTCAAATTTTAAATTTTAAATTTACTCAAATGTATACACCTAAGTACACGATTACAAACAAAATCCTCAAAAACATCGGCAGTATAGAAGCTTCAAAAGAAATAATCGATAAAGCTCCGCTTTTGCCTTATTATGAAAAAGAATTTCAAAAAGACGCAATTATCAGAAGTGTTCACTACGGAACACACATAGAAGGAAACGAACTTAATTTATCTCAGGCGGAAAAAGTGATGGATGGGGCAGAGGTTGCGGCAAGAGAGAGGGATATCCAAGAAGTTATAAATTACAGAAAAGTAATGGATTATATTGAAAAATCCGAAATCCGAAATCCGAAATCCGAAATTACCGAAGAATTAATAAAGCATCTGCATAAATTAACCATAGATAAAATTTTGGAACCTGAAAAATGCGGAGTTTTTAGAAAAACACAGGTTGTGGTAAAAAATAGTCTTACCGGCGAAGTTTCGTTTAAGCCTCCGATGGCAGTTGCGGTGCCTTTTCAAATTAAAGATTTAGTTCTTTTTATCAATGACCCTCCCGATAAAGATATACACCCGGTTTTAAAAAGCGGAACGGTGCATTATGAATTAGTCAGAGTACACCCTTTTTTGGACGGAAACGGAAGGGTTGGCAGAGCTCTTTCGACTTTAATTTTATTTATGGAAGGTTATGATATCAGAAGATTTTTCTCTTTAGAAGAATATTTTGATTCGGATGCCGGAGCTTATTATGACGCTTTGCAAAGCGTTTCCAAAACAGAAGGGGATTTAACAGCTTGGCTTGAGTATTTTTCCTTGGGGCTTTCAATAGAGCTTTCCAAAATAAGAGAGAAGGTCGAAAATATTTCAATTGACGCAAAATTAAAAGAAAAATTAGGCGGAAAACCTCTGTTGTTATCTAATAGACAGTTAAGGATAATTGAATATATTCAAAAAACCGGTTATCTTCAAAATCAGGCTTTTGGACAGCTCTTTCCAATGGTCTCCGAAGATACAATTTTAAACGAACTAAAATCATTGGTAAAATCAGGAATTGTGAAAAAGCACGGAGTTACCAAAGGCGCGAAGTATATAATGGCATGAAAAGATTTACGATTTATGATTGACGATTTAAGATTAAAATATGAAGTATAAAGATTTATCACAATATTTCGAGAAGTTGGAAAGAACTTCGTCACGGCTTGCTCTTATTGAAATTCTCTCGGAATTATTTAAAGAAACACCAAGCAGTGAAATTGAACAAGCAGTTTATTTATTGCAGGGCCGGCTCGCTCCGTTTTTTGTGCCTCTTGAAATTGGGATGGCGGAAAAAACAGTTGCTCAATCTATAGCAATAGCTTACGGGACAACAAAAGGAGATGTTTTAAAGCTTTATCAAAAATTAGGAGATATGGGACTGGCCAGTTACGAACTGGCCAGAAATTCGATCCGCCAAAAAAGCGGCGGACGAAATTCGAAATTATCGGTATCGGATGTGTTTGAAGTTTTGAATCAAATTGCTAATACGTCGGGTGAGGGGACGGTTGAGAAAAGGCAGACGTTGTTGTCGAATCTTCTCAAGGAACTTGATCCTATTTCCGCAAAACATTTGGTTAGAATTCCCTTAGGTAACACAAGGCTTGGAATAGGAGATCCTACGGTTTTAGACGCATTGGCTACAGCAAAGCTTGGTGATAAGTCAAAAAGAAAAGTGTTGGAGCAAGCATATAATAGGACTTCTGACCTCGGGCTTATTGCAAAAACTTTATGGAAAGAAGGTCTTTTAGGAGTGGAAAAACTGGAAGTAAGAGTCGGTGCGCCGATTCGAAGTGAACTTTGCGAAAGGCTCCCAACGCCTGAAAAAGTTATTGAAAAAATGATTGAGGTTGATGTTCAATATAAATACGACGGATTTAGAGTGCAAATTCACAAAAAAGGCGATGAAATAAGAATGTTTTCAAGAAATTTGGAAGAAATGACGCACATGTTTCCGGAGCTAACAGAAGCCGCAAAAAAACAAATTAAAGCCAATTCGGTAATCTTAGATTCGGAAGCGCTGGCTTATAATCCGCTTTCGGAAGAGTTTTTGCCGTTTCAGGAAACTACCAAAAGAAGAAGAAAGCACAATATTCTAGAAATGGCAGGAAAACTTCCTTTAAAAGCTTTTGTTTTTGACGTTTTGTATATTAACGGAAAACAGCTTTTAGACGAGCCCCTTAAAAAAAGAATGGAAATCTTGTCTTCAGTAATTGAGGAAGACGGCGTTTTAATAAGGACAAAAAACCAAACAGTTACAGATGCGAAAACACTCGGAATTCTATTGGAAGACGCTATCTCCAAAGGCCTGGAAGGGTTAGTTGTAAAACGCTTGGAAAGCCCGTACGAGGCGGGAGGGCGCAACTTTAACTGGGTTAAGCTAAAAAGACATTCAAGCGGAGAATTAAACGATACGATTGACTGTGTAATTTTAGGTTACATTACGGGAAAGGGTAAAAGAGCCGAGTTTGGCGCAGGAGCTTTACTAGTTGGCGTTTACGACGGTAAAACAGATGAATTTGCAACAGTTTCTAAAATCGGTACCGGACTTACGGATGAAGAGTGGAGGGAAGTTCATAAAAGAGCAGACAGAATAAAACTTGACCATAAGCCCGCGAGAGTGAATTCACAAATTATTCCGTCCGTTTGGATAACGCCGGAGATTGTAATAGAGGTTTTAGCAGATGAAATTACCCGCAGTCCAATTCACACGGCAGGTGCATCTATCAATTCAAAGGGTGAAAAAGAGCCAGGGTACGCTTTAAGATTTCCGCGTTTGGTATCTTTCAGGAGTTTTGATAAAAAGGCAGAGGACGCAACAAGTGTAAAAGAGCTTATCGAGATGTACGATCAGCAGGGGAAGAAAGAGTAGCTGGTCTTCGCGTTGCTATCAATATTATCCCGTGAGGATATTCCCTTTGTATAGTATCCTTATATCCTGCGCGACGTAGGATATCAGCTCTTGTATTTGCATCGCCAACTGCTCCCTTTCTAGGTAACTTATCAGATATACTAAATCTTTCAGTAACAACTTGCGCAACGGACGGATTATAAATAACATAGTCGGTTGATCTTGGTTCAGAAGGATTAATATCTAAGCGTTTGACTAGCAATCCTTCTGGAATACTGTCTAAAAAAGCAGTGCTTTCAGGATTAAGGGGATCAATAGGAGCCGCAATAATTAAATACCCTTTTTTACCTGGTTGCAGTTCGGGTCGAGCAGCAAGAGGGATGTTTGCATCAGGAGTTCTTCTTAGGCCAATTCTCGGAAATAAATCTATTCTTCTTGGAAGTAGTCTTTCAGATAATGTCATAAATAAATCCTATATTCAGTTTCTTCCTATAAGATTTATTTGTCAAGCACTTTTTATTTTGTGCTAAAATGGCTTTAGCGAATATGGATTACGTAGCGGATCTTCATCTTCACTCCAAATACTCACGAGCGGTTTCCAAAGACATGGTCTTGCCGACAATGGCTATGTGGGCAAGGAAAAAAGGAATAGATATTCTTTCAACCGGAGACTGGACGCATCCTTTGTGGTTTAGGGAAATAAGAGATGAGCTTGAAGAGGCAAGCGAAGGCCTGTTTAAACTCAAAACTACAACTCAAAACTCAAAATTTGAAAAAGAATTACTATTTCTTCTCTCTGTTGAGATTTCCAGTATTTACTCGCAAGGAGGAAGAGGTCACAGGATTCATAATCTGGTTTTTGCGCCAAGTTTTGAAACAGCGGAAAAAATAAACAAAGAACTTGTCAAAAGAGGCTGCAATTTAGCTTCGGATGGACGTCCGATAATAGGCCTTTCCTCAATTCAACTTTTGGAACTTATAAAGTCTATAGACGAAAACGCGCTTCTTATTCCATGTCATGCTTGGACGCCGTGGTTTTCCCTGTACGGGTCAAATTCCGGATTCGATTCCATAGACGAAGCTTTTGGCGAATATGGAAAATACATTTACGGGGTTGAAACCGGACTTTCCAGTGATCCGTTTATGAACTGGCAGATTCCGGAGCTTAAAAACCGTTCAGTCTTATCTTTTTCCGATGCTCATTCACCGATGAAAATGGGGAGAGAGGCTACCGTTTTTGTGAGCAAAAACGGAATGACAAATGACAAATTACAAATGACAAATGACGACGAAAGAATTACATATAACGATATTGTCGCGGCAATTAAAAAGGACTCGGAGGGTAAATTTAAAATAGGTTATACGATCGAGTTTTATCCGGAAGAGGGGAAGTATCATTATAATGGTCACAGAAATTGTCAGGTTGTGCAAACGCCTCAAGAAACAAAAGAGAAAGGTAAAATTTGTCCTGTCTGCCAGAGATCCTTAACGGTTGGAGTAATGGATAGAGTAGAAGAGTTAGCAAAAGGAAAAGATTGGTTTGGTCAGGAAACCGTAAAGCTTAATCCAAACGGGGTCAAATGGATACTTGATAAAACGGGTAATCACCCGCCTTTTGTAAAACTTGTCCAGTTAGTTCAGATTATTGCCGAAAGCTTTTCTTCAACAGTATCGAGTCTTAAAGTAATAAACGCGTACGACGAGCTTTGTTTAAGATTTGGTTCGGAACTTACAGTTTTATTAAAAACCCCGGTTGATGAAATAAAAAAAGAAGCGGGCGAGAAAATAGCCGAAGGCATAGATAAGGTAAGAAAAGGAGACATCGTTATTTTGCCGGGATTTGACGGTCAGTACGGAGTTGTAAAAATTTGGGACGATAAAAAAGTAAGCGAAAAACAAACTAATTTGGTCAACCAGCTCGGTATTGATTTTTAATTACAATTGGTTTACCATCAGCTTATAGGTGACCCGCCTAATTTTACCGTTCGCCTTTACAGTACTATTCGTACACGGCTCACGGAGCAATTTGCAGGCGGGCAGGAGGGAGGTGAATTATGGACGCACAAACAAAAAATTTGACTAAATTTCTTGATGTATATTACGCTAAACTCCCAGCTCTTCCCAAAGGAGCAACCGATTTTATAGTCTCTATAGCGCCATGGTTGGCATTAATATTTGGAGTATTAGCAATATTATCAGGAATAGCGGCATTTGGTTTTCTTTCGGTATTATCGCCTTTTGCAGCTGTCGCGGGAGCAACCCAATACGCCTTTACCGGACTTTTGGCAGCTTTAGTATTAGTAGTGCAGGGAGCAGTAGAGCTTTTGGCTTTTCCATCTCTTAAAGCAAGAAAAGTAAGAGGATGGAATTTAATGTTCTTGAGCTTGCTTTTGAGTGTGGTAAGTTCAGTTTTTTATCTTAGCGTATTCGGAGTAGTCCAATCCTTAATAGGAGTATTAATAGGATACTATTTCCTATATCAGGTTAAATCTTATTATAAATAAGAGCAGAATTAATTTATAAAGGGCCATTCCTTTAAAAGGGTGGCTCTTTTGTTGGCGGTGTATAATAGAGCCGATGTTTGACAATAGAGAAGAAGCGGCCTCAAAGCTTTGTTTAAAACTTAAAAACGCTGTTAAAGGCAAGGATATTGTTGTTGTAGCCCTCTTAAGAGGAGGAGTAGTTTTAGGTAAAATTATCGCAGACTATTTTAAATCACCCCTAGATATTCTTGTTGTTAAAAAAATAGGGGCGCCTTTGAATAGTGAACTTGCAATTGGATCGGTCGGTCCCAAGAACACAGTCTATTGGAATAATGATTTATGTAAAGCTTTGGGTTTGTCTCAAAAAGAAAAATTAAAGCTAAAAAAAGAAAAAGAAAAGCAAAGAAAAGAGCAGGAAAAGCTATTCGAAAGCTGCCGTATTGACTTTAAAAAAAAATCGGTTATCCTTGTTGATGATGGAGTGGCAACAGGAGCAACCGCAATTGCTGCGGCCATATTCTTAAGAAAAGAAAACGCGCAGGAGATAATCTTAGCAATTCCGGTAATTTCTAAAGATACATCACTTAATATTAAGAGATACTTTGATGATGTTTGCAGTTTGAAAATTGTTAAAGATTTTTATGCGGTAGGACAGTTTTATAGAAACTTCCCGCAAATTGAAAACGAGCAAGTTATTAAATTATTAGCAAGTAGCCACTAGCACTTAGCAATCAGTTATAATAAATTAACTAGACGCTAGTTGCTAGTCGCTGAAGGCTAAATTTATGAAGCTTATTGTGGGACTCGGAAATCCCGATTCAAAACACGAAAAAACAAGGCATAACTTGGGCTTCATGGTAATTGATAGCTTGTTTAAAAATTACTCATCTCCAAAAGATAGCTTCAGGGAAGAAAAAAAATTTAAAAGCCAAATTGCTGAGTTAGACTGGCAGCCCAAAAAAAACACTGGAGAGAAAGTTTTTCTTGCTAAACCGCTAACATACATGAATAATTCAGGCCTTGCGGTAAAAACCATCGCGGTTTTTTATAAAATTAGCCCTAAAGATATTTGGATAATTCATGATGAAGTTGATTTGCCTCTTGGAGCAATGAAAATTAGGTTAGGTGGATCTTCGGCAGGGCACAAGGGCGTTGAATCAATTTTAGAAAATTTAAAAACCGACAAATTCTGGAGATTTAGAATGGGAATTGGAGAACAAAAATCATCCCGATTTAATCGGGACAAACCTCAAAAATCAAAATTACGAAAGATCGACGATTTTGTGTTAGGGGGTTTTGCAGAAAGCGAAAGAGGAAAGGCAAGGGAAATAATCAAAAAAGGCACAAAAGCAATAGAAAGCGCTTTGGAAGAAGGCTTAGAAAAGGCCATGAACAGATTTAATACAAAATAATGCAGAAAGTCTCTCAAATCCTTAAGAATTTTAACCCCATACAAGATAAATATGTTTCCCGGGAATTTCAGTCATTTGGAATTCATTTGGCAGAAGAATTGGATGACTATAAGCATAGAAGTTTATATATAAAACTTGCCAAAACCGTTCACCGCTCAATTTTGGAAAAAGCTCTATCTTTTTGCATTGATAGCAATGCCAAAAACAAAGGAGCTTTATTTATGTGGAAACTTAAGCAGTTAAAAACGGAGGAGTTTCAAAAAACGAAATGAAACATAAAAAAGCCTTATCAATTTTTTTATTTATTTTTTCTCTGGTTATTTCAATAGGGGTTTTTAGCTTAAGGGATTATTTAAAGGACGCAACGTCTCTTGGGCTTTTGGGGATATTTTTAGTTAATCTTGCTTCAAGTGCTACGTTTTTTGTTTCCGGTCCGGCTTTTCTAACCGTTATTGCAGGCGGCTCAATATACCCGCCCCTTCTTGTTGCTCTTGTTGCATCTTTAGGCGCATCAGTCGGAGATATGGTTGCATATTTTTTTGGATATTCAGGAAGGAACCTTACCATTCACCGGTTGCAAAATAAACTTTGGTTTAAAGTTACGGAAGGCGTATTTAAAACATACGGAACTATTTTTGTTTTGATTCTCGCGCTTATTCCGAATCCTTTTTTTGATGCAGTTGGACTTTTTGCAGGAGTTTTGGGAATGAAATACTCAAAGTTTTTTCTTTTAATGCTTACGGGACGATTCGCAAGATTTATCATATTAGCCTTAATTGGAGCGAAATATTATTAATATGCAAGTTCACATTTTTGTATTAGGTTTTGTTCAGGGCGTCGGGCTTAGGCGGTTTATTAGAGGAAAGGCTAAAAACTTAGGTCTTAAGGGTTATGTTACAAACCTTCCCGACGGTAGGGTAGAGGTGGTTGCAAAGGGATCTAAGGAAAAAATTGAAGAACTTATTAAAATCATAGAAAAAGGCTCATTCTTTTCAGATATCAAAAGCATTCAGATTGAATGGGAGAATGAACAAAGTTTTGATAGTTTTGAAATAACCCACTAAAACATCTTCTTGACAAATGCAACTTAGTTGCATATAATTATAACTCATGAGCGTAGATTTTAGAAAAACTCCCGCAAGAGACGCAATTACGGATTTTTTGTCTTCTTCTGATTTTCCTGTTGATGTAGAGCAGATTATTAATTCTTTACGTTCCAGAAACTTGAAGACAAACAAGGTAACAGTATATAGAATTATAGAATTACTCTATAAAAATGGAATTATTAACAGAGTAGAGCTTGGAGAAGGAAAGTATAGGTACGAAGTTAAAAAAGGTGACCACCATCACCTTATATGCCAAGAATGCGGTAGAATAGAAGACGTATCTGACACTTTTATAGAAAATTTTGAAAAAGAAATTAGTAAAAAAAAAGGATTTTTAGTTAAATCACATTCCTTGGAGTTTTTTGGAATATGCAGGAATTGTCAACGTTAGGTTATATAATACTGTTCACTTTAATAGGAAGTGTTTTTTCTTTAATTGGAGGAGTTTTTCTTTTAATCAACGAGAAAAAAACTCTTAAATATTCCCATTTCTTAGCGGCTTTTGCGGCAGGTACTCTTTTAGGGACTGTATTTTTTGATTTGCTTCCGGAAGCAGTTCGCGAGAGTGATGCTTTAAAAGACTTGGGTGTTGAAGTAAATATCTTCCTGTTTACCCTTCTAGGAATTTTAGGGTTTTTCCTTTTAGAGCGTTTTATCCACTGGTTTCATCATCATCAGCATGATTATCAAGATGAACCTGCCAAGCCTACAGTGCCTTTAATTATTGTTGGAGACAGCGTCCATAATTTTATAGACGGGATTGTGATTGCCGCAACATTTTTAGTAAGCATCCCTTTAGGTATAGTAACAACGCTTGCAGTCGCTTCCCACGAAATACCCCAAGAAATAGGAGATTTTGGCATTCTTCTGCATAAAGGCTTAGGAAGAAAAAAAGTTTTATTAGTTAATATTCTTAGCGCTTTAACGGCAGTAGCAGGAGCGTTAATTACTTTCTGGATAGGAGAGAAAGTAGAAACATCTATTCCAATACTTTTGGCAATTACCGCAGGATTTTTTATATATATTGCGGCATCTGATTTAATTCCTGAAATTCACCATGAAAACAGAAAAGGCTTTGCGGTAATTGAAACATCTCTTATGTTTTTAGGCGTTGGTACAATTTATATGTTTATAACATTGCTTGAGGGTTTTGGAGTACATTAGGTAAAAGCCTAAGTGAGTTTTTAGAAGAGCGATTATTTAGAAAGCGCCTGATCTATAGCGGTCTTGAAAGAAGTATATGGTTGTGCTCCGACAAGAGAAACTCCATTGACAAAGAATGTTGGCGTACCGCTTACTCCGGCCGTTCCTCCTTCCGTAACGTCTTTATCAACGTTATCTTTATACTTTTCAGAATCTAAGCAGTTGTTAAATTGGGAGGCATTAAGATTTAAGCTTTCCGCAAATCCTTTGAGCGTTTGTTTAACTTCGTCAGCAGTTTTTTGGGAAATTTTAGCTTGGTTTTTGAAGACTAAATCATGATATTCCCAGAACTTTCCCTGTTCGCTTGCGCATTCCGAAGCAAGAGCCGCTGGTTTTGCCGCAGGATGGAATCCAAGAGGAAAATGTCTGTAATAGTAAACTATTTTTCCCGTATCAATATAGTCTTTTTTAATCAGGCCAAAGGTTTGGTCAAAATATTGTTTGCAAAATGGACATTCAAAGTCGGAAAAATCTACCACTACTACTTTTGCATTTTTATTTCCCAGGGAGGGTAAGTGCCCTTTATCAACTTCAACTTTTGTTCCCGGCGGCACGGCCGCAGCGGGCCGATTGCCTTGATCTGGAGCTTGGGCTGTTGGGATAACACTTCCTGTACCTTGACCCTTTTCAAGATATTGGACTTTTGTAATTAAAACCCCAACTAGGAAGGCAGCTACTATTAAAAGACTAACTAAAATTTGATTTGTTTTAAGTTTAGATAAGAATTTGAAAGATAATTTTGGAAGTTCTGCTTTTTTTGCCATGAAACCATTCTATATTTTTCGAAAAACTGTTGTCAATGGACAAAGGGTAAGTATAGTATGATTTTATTGACAGAGTTAGAAGAAATAGTATAAGCTCATATTAGTTTATGAATAAATCTTCAAAAATCGAAATTCCTGAACCAAAACTTTCCGTTTTGCTTTTTCAAGACACAAGGCTTTCTTTTATTTGGCTTATTGTAAGGCTTTATGTCGGCTGGCAATGGTTTATCGAGGGTTTTGAGAAAATTCAGAATCCGGTTTGGGTTGGAGAAAAAGCAGGAGTTGCCATTCAGGGATTTTTAACCGGAGCTTTAGCAAAGACTTTGGGTCCTCATCCCGATGTTCAAAGCTGGTATGCGGTTTTTATTAAAGAAATTGCTCTTCCAAATAGCGTATTTCTTTCCTATCTTGTTTCGTTTGGCGAATTATTGGTTGGGATTGCTTTGATATTGGGTCTTTTTACAGGCATTGCGGCATTTTTCGGAGCATATATGAATATGAATTATCTTTTGGCAGGAACCGTAAGCACAAATCCTGTTCTTTTTGTTTTGCAACTGCTTTTAATTTTAGCCTGGAGGGTTGCAGGCTGGTGGGGTTTAGATAGGTTTTTATTACCTCTTATAGGAACTCCGTGGAAACCTGGAAAATTATTCAGGCGCAAAAAGTAAATGGCTAAAATTATTTTTTTTGATACTGAAGAATGGGAAGAGCCATTTGTAAAAAACGGTCTCTTGGAACTTAACGCAGTAATAACCGAAGAAAAACTCGATGAAAATACAGTTTCCAAATATCAGGACGCTGAAATAATTTCAACTTTTATATATTCATCGTTAACAAGAGAAGTGCTGGAAAAGCTTCCAAGCCTTAAATTTATAGCAACCCGCTCAACCGGCTTTGACCACATAGATCTTCCATATTGTAAAGAGAAAAATATTCTGGTATCAAACGTGCCAACTTATGGAGCCCATACGGTTGCAGAGCATACATTTGCTCTTATTCTGGCAATTTCCCGAAAACTTGTTCCAAGCGTTGAGCAGGCTAAGAAAGGAAACTTTTCAAGTGAAAACCTGCAAGGTTTTGATTTGGCAGGGAAAACAATTGGGGTTATCGGAACGGGGAATATCGGAAAAAACGTAGCGGAAATTGCGCTTTCATTTGAAATGACAGTACTGGCTTTTTCAAGAACCCAAAATCAGGAGTTAGTCTTGAAAGGCGTAAAATACGTAGCTTTAGATGAACTTTTGGCGAATTCTGATATTGTTACTTTGCATCTCCCGCATACAAAAGAAACAGAGCACGTAATTAATATGCAAAATATCCAAAAGTTTAAAAAAGGTTCAATTCTTATCAATACGGCAAGAGGAGCATTGGTTGAAACACAAAGCATAGCAGAGGGTTTGGAAAAAGGTTATTTAAGCGCCGCGGGTTTAGATGTTTTGGAAGAAGAAGCGCACTTGCGGGAAGAAAAAGAGCTTCTGTCTTCGGAGTACCTTTCTAAAGTTGATGTAAAAACCCAGCTTATAAACCATGTTTTATTAACAAGAGACGATGTTGTTATCACTCCCCATAATGCCTTCAACAGCAAAGAGGCAGTGGAGGAGATAATAGAAGTTACAGTTGCCAATATTAAATCTTTCCAAGCAGGTAATCCTCAAAATCTCGTTTTCTAACATCCCTCTTGACAGAAAAAATTATTTGAGATACTATATCCCCCGTAGGGGGATATTCCTCCAAAGGCGGGCGAGTATGTATAGACCAAAAGATACGCAGGAAAGAATACTACACAGATTAAAAATTGCCCGCGGCCATTTAGATAAAGTAATAAATATGGCTGAAAGTGATACCTATTGCATTGACGTTCTACACCAATCCCAGGCTGTGCAGGCCGCACTTAAAGAAACAGACTCTGTTATTTTGGAGAACCACCTTAATACTTGCGTAGCAGATTCCATAAGCAAAGGAAACAAGGAAGTAGCAATAAGAGAAATCATGGATGTATTTAAGAAAAAGACCGCTTAATATGGATAAAAAAATATATTACATTTGCCCCATGCATAGTGATGTTACTTCCGATTCTCCCGGTACTTGTCCAAAGTGCGGAATGTCCCTCGTCGCTAAAGCTATGAGGGATAAAGATTCAAAAATGCCTGCCGGCCGAAGCCTTGGCGAAGGCTGGTCTTTTTGGGAAAAATTTAAAATGAGCATGACAATGACAATGGGGATGGATCATACGGGACTTGCCGGAAGGGAAATGGCAAGGCTTATGGAAGAAGATATTAGACAAAAGTTCTTTTTTGCGCTATTTATTTCAATTCCAATTATTGCTTACTCGCCTTTAGGAGAAAAAGTTCTGGGTATAAGCCTACCGCAACCCATTCCTGCTGCCTGGATACTTTTTATACTCACAACTCCTGTTTTTTTCTATTCCGGCTGGATATTTTTATATTCCACTTTTAAAGCTCTGCAGCAAAAAACTTTAAACATGGCAGTTTTAATTGCCGTTGGCATAACTGCCGCTTATGCTTTTAGCGTTATGCTTACAATTTTAGGAAGCAGTGATTCTTATTACGAAGCCGCTGCTCTTCTTATAACTTTTGTTTTGTTTGGACATTGGATGGAGATGAAGTCAAGAAGAGGTACAACGGATGCTTTGCAGGCGCTTTTTAATTTGGTTCCTCCACAGGCAAGGCTTTTTAGAAACGGCAAAGAACAGATAGTCTCAACCTCGGAAGTTAAAGTCGGCGACATTCTAATTTTAAAACCCGGCGACAAGGTTCCGGTTGACGGAGAAATAATCGAAGGGGAGACAGCAATAGACGAGTCTTTAGTAACGGGTGAATCTTTGCCTGTTACAAAGATAATAGGAGATAAGGTTATTGGAGGCTCTATAAACCAATCCGGTTCGGTTAAATTTAAAGCAACCAAAGTCGGTAGTGATACTGCTTTAGCCCAAATTGTAAAACTGGTTGAAACTGCGCAAAACTCCAAAGCTCCCGGACAAAGAATTGCAGACAGGTTTGCAAAGTACCTTGTTATTGTTGCTGTCGGAGGAGGGCTTCTTACTTTTTCCGTCTGGTTTTTCCTCTTAGGCCAGCCTATTTTATTTGCCCTTACTTTTGCCATATCAACTGTTGTTATTGCCTGTCCGGATGCTTTGGGTTTAGCAACTCCTACCGCAGTTGCAGTTGGAACAGGACTTGGCGCAAAACACAACATTCTTATTAAAGATGCTCCTACCCTTGAAGGCGTTTCAAAAATACAGGCAATAGTTTTGGATAAAACAGGAACCCTAACGGAGGGTAAGCCAGTCATTACGGATGTTGTTGCGGCAAAAGGATTTTCAGAAGATGAAATTCTTCGTCTTGACGGCGCGGCAGAAGCTAAATCTTCTCATCCGCTAAGTCAGGCGGTTTTAGAAGAGGCAAAGAAGAGAAAAATTACGCTGCCATCGCAAGTAGAGGGATTTAAAAATCTTGCAGGACATGGGGTTGAAGCAAAAGTTTTAGGAAAGCACGTTTTGGTCGGAACAGTAAAGCTTATGAATGATAGAAAAGTAGATATTACACCTTTACAAAAAGAGATCGATAAATTGCTAGGTGAGGGAAAAACTATTATGATTTTAGCAGTTGATGGGAAAATTGCAGGAGTAGCGGGGGCCCTAGATCCGATAAAAGAAAATGCCAAACAGGCTGTGGCAAAAATGAAAAATTTGGGGCTTGAGGTGGCAATGATTACGGGTGATAACAAAAAAACAGCGGAAACAATTGGTAAAGAGTTAAATATAGACAGAGTTTTTGCCGAAGTTTTGCCGGAAGATAAAGAAAAATATGTTAAAAAACTTCAAGACGAAGGGAAAATTGTAGCAATGGTTGGCGACGGAGTAAATGATGCGCCTGCTTTGGCAAGGGCGGATATTGGAATTGCTATAGGTGCAGGGACAGACGTGGCAATTGAGACAGCGAACATTGTTTTAATGAAATCCGATCCGTTAGACATATTAAGGGCAATAAAGCTTTCTAAAGCAACTGTCAGGAAAATGAAAGAAAACCTTTTTTGGGCTTCTATTTATAATCTTTTGGCAATTCCTATTGCGGCGGGAGTTTTGTATCCGGCGTTTAAAATTTCTTTAAGACCGGAAATAGCAGCTCTTTTAATGAGCATTTCTTCAATTATTGTTGCAGTAAATGCTGTTTTGTTAAATAGGGTGGAAAAAGATTTGGTTAAGGCCTAACTAAAGGAGGTGAATATGTTTAATCTATTTAAAAATGAAGGAAAAGTTAAAGATCCGGTTTGCGGAATGAGTGTTAATAAGGAAAAAGCGCAGTTTAGTTCGAAAATGGATGGAGAAATATATTACTTTTGCTCGGAAAATTGTCAGCAGATATTTGCCGGAGACAATAAAAAACAGGGAGAGGAAAAAAAGGGCGGATGTTGTTAATAATTAGAAAGGAAATTTTTTAAAATTATGGATCCTTTAATCAGCGCATCATTTATAGCGGCTTTTTTTGCAGGAATTGCGGCGCTTTTTGCGCCCTGCTGTATAAGTGTTCTTTTGCCGACTTATTTTGCTTCAATTTTTAAGCAAAAATCCACAGTGTTTTTAATGACATTTATTTATTTTTTAGGCCTTTTAACTATTTTTCTTCCTATTGGACTTGGAGTTTCTTTTCTGGCGGAAGCTTTTAAACAGTACCATAATCAAATATTTTTAATAGGCGCGCTTCTTCTGATTTTTATGGGGCTTTTTCTTGTTACCGGTAAAAAATTTGCTCTTCCAACGCCTGTTAATCCTATGCTTCGAAACAAAGGTTTCGGGTCAATTTACGTTCTTGGGCTATTTTCGGGTATTGCCACAACCTGCTGCGCCCCTGTTTTAGCCGGGGTTTTGGCGTTATCGATTCTGCCGGGTTCGGTTTTATGGGGAGGTCTTTACACTTTAACTTATGTCTTGGGAATGGTTATTCCTCTTTTTGTAATTGCTCTGTTTATTGACAAAACCGAAATAAATAAAAAACTTTTTGCCTTAAGAAAAGGAATTAATTATTCAATTTTTTCCTATAAATTTCATACCACGCTTCCAAATTTTATATCCGGGGCAATGTTTCTTGTTCTTGGAATAATAATTTTATATTTATCTCAGACCAATCAGCTTATTTCCCATTCTTCTTACCAGATAAGTGTTAACGTATTTATTGCCAAACTTGTAAAATCTGTTGGGTCTTTTACATCTTTTCTGCCTGATTATGTCTTTGCGATTATTTTTCTTATTATATTTCTTATAATTTTAATAGCTGCTGTAAAACAAATTATCACCTTACTTAAGTCAAAAGGAGGTGAAAAAGATGAATAATACTAAAAACATTATTATAGTAGTTGCAATAACAGCGGGCATTACTTGGTTAGTTTTTAATTCAATCAGCCCGCAAACAAACTCGGGAAATTCTAGCCAGACCTCCCAACAGCCTGCAGACGGCATGCACGCCGCACCCGCTATCGTTGATGACAGCACTTTTAAAAATCTTATAGGCAAAAAAGCGCCTGATTTTACTCTTAGTTCAAGTAATAACGGTGATATAAGCCTAAGCAATCTTAAAGGAAAAAAGGTTGTTCTTTTTTTTAACGAAGGTTTAATGTGCTATCCGGCCTGCTGGAATCAGATTGTAGAGCTGTCTAAAGATAAAAGACTTATAAGTCAGGATATCGCGGTTTTAAGCATAGTTGTTGATGCTTCGGCTGACTGGAAAAGCGCGATTTCAAAAATGCCTGATTTGGCAAAATCAACAGTTCTTTTTGATGCTACAAAATCGGTTTCGCAAAATTATGGAATTCTTGCACTGCCTTCATCGATGCATAGAGGAACCAATCCGGGTCATAGTTATGTCGTTATAGATAAAGAGGGAATTGTAAGATATGTTTTTGATGATCCGTCAATGGGCATACAAAATGACATGCTGGTTTCGGAGCTTTCGAAAATAAATTAGTTATGAAAGGAGGTGAAAAATGAAAAAGCCTGTTGTTTTAGCAAACGCAGTTACATTGGCGCTTTTAGTTTTCTATCTTGCCTGCGCAGCACTATCCTTTATCGCGCCCGACTTTGTTTTATCAATCGGACAAAACTGGATTCACACACTAAACCTTGAAGCAGCAAGAGCTACAAACCAAATGTCTTTAACAGGAGTAGTTTTTGGAGCAATAACTTTTGGAGCATCGGTTTGGGTAGTAGTTTACCTGGCGGCATTTTTATACAACAAACTGGATAAATAGAAAATTATTAAATAAAAAAGAGAAGGCTAAGAAAACTCTCTTAAAAAGAGAGGGTAAATTTGCTAGCTTAATATAATTTAAATAGTATGAGAGAATTTTTTAAACAAGGAACGGCACAAATTCTTGCGCAGGTAGGACTTTGTACTTTAATGTGCGGCGCAACGATTGGGTTCTTAATTTCATCAGGATGGCTGCTGTTTTTTGCCAATGAAGGACGCAATAAAACTTTTCTTATTCCGGCCTTAATTGCCTTTGCCATTGTGATTTTTATGTATATTGAAAATAAAAAGACGTGTCATCAAAAAGGTTTTTCAACAACCGGAGATAAAATATGGGGTATAATGCTCTTTATGCTTCTTTCAGGATTAATTACAGTGCTTTTTACGCTCTACGTTTTTATTCCATGGTGGATACCAAATTATCAAGGCGGATTTATTTTGCCCTAAATATAAAAATTATGAAAAATAATTTAAAAGCAACAATAATAGGTTTTTTGGCAAGTTTGCTTCTTCTTTTGATTTATTTTTCGGTTTTGACTTTTGTCTCGGGCTGGAATTTTGCCAAGGTACAGTTTTTAACTACTGGTATTTTATAGTTAGTCTTTCTCTGGGTTTTGGCATACAGATAGCCATATTTACATACCTTAAAAATGCGGTAAAAAATATAGGTAGAGCGGGGAAAGTGGCAGCAGTTTCAGGAGCGACCTCAACCGCTGCCATGATCTCCTGCTGCTCGCATTATCTTGTAAATTTACTGCCGATTATAGGCATTACCGGATTTGTGACAATAGTAAGCCAGTACCAAGTACAGCTTTTTTACGTAGGTTTATTTTTCAATTTTTTGGGAATAGTTTATATGTTAAACAGGCTAAATAATTTTCTAAAAGGCGCTGTAAAAGTTATGTTATGAAAAATAATAAAAACATAAAAATTCTAGCTTTAGCTATTTTGGGAATTGCCATAGGTTCTTTGGTTTTTGCTATTGGAAAAAATAATCAGAAGAATGCCACCGATATTCAGACTTCTAATAAGCCCGTTCAACAAGTTCAGACAACTAACAGTAAATATGAAAAACAGCAAAACCAAGAGGCAGAAGTCACGGTTGAAGTTACTCCTTTAAAGCTTTCTTCAAAAGAAAATACGGAATTTGATATTGTCTTAGATACCCATTCGGTAAGTTTAGATAAATCGTTAAAAGATATATCGGAATTAGAAGATAATAAAGGAAATATTTATAATCCGATAAGCTGGAGCGGGGGAACAGGTGGACATCATCTGGAAGGAAACTTAATATTTCCGCCTTTTTCAAAAGATGCTGAATCTGTTAAATTAACTATTAAACAAGTAGGCGGAGTAGACAGGATTTTTAATTGGGCTTTAAAATAATCTTTTTAAGGTACGATTGACTCAATGGAATATAAGTACTACAATTTGTAGTATATATGAAACCAGCGTCTTTGGGAGAACTTGAAAAACAAATAATGGATGTTGTCTGGGAGCGTAAATATTGCTCTGTACGAGATGTTTTAATAAGACTTCAAAAAGATAGAAAACTTGCCTATACGACTGTTATGACAGTCATGGGAAGATTAGTAGAAAAAGGAGTCTTAGTTCGTAAATTATATGGCTCAAGCTTTCTCTATGAGCCAAAAGTTAATCGGGAAAAGTTCGTGTCTTCGTATGTGCATAATATGTTTAAGACTGCGGTATCAACGCTTGGACAGGAAGCAGTTACCCATTTTATAAAGGAAATTCAAAAGTTAAGCCCTCAAACCCGCAATAAGTTAATAAAGATGCTTGATAAAAATAAAGCAAGATATACTGATGAATAGATTTAACGGAAGTTTTCTCTCCATATTTTTCTTTAGTTTAATCGTATCGGGATTGCTTGCTGTTGTTTTGGCAAAGCCTCTTTCTTTATTTTTCAAAGAAGCGCTATCTTTTTGTCAAAAAATTGTCTCCGACGGCACTTACTCCGGTTTCCATTCGTTTTCCAATACTTTAATTAATATTACGTTAATTGCATTTTCACTTGGAATTTTATCCTTTTTGATTCAAGTTTATAAAACACAAAAATTAGTTAAAAAAATGTCCAAGAATTTTGTGGATATGCCGGCAAAGCTTAAAAACGTAGTTATTTCTTTGAGCCTTGGAAATAAAGTAGATGTAGTGGAGGATAAAAGTCTTTTTTCTTTCTGCGTCGGCATTTTTTCACCCCGCATCATCATCACAACAAGCCTTGTTAAAAGTCTTTCCGAAAAAGAACTCGAAGCAGTTCTTCTCCATGAGAAAGCGCATCTCAAAGCCCGGGATCCTTTAAAATTACTTTTTGGAAAGACCATCAGCGTATTATTTTTCCCTTTGCCCATTTTTAAAGAGCTTTATAGAAATATGAACGCGACAAACGAAATTTTGGCTGACCGTTTTGTTTTAAACTATCAAAAAGACAATAATCATCTTCGTAAAGCGCTTAAGAAAATTTTACTAAACCCTCAAGTGGCAATTTCTACAGTGCCGTCCATGTCAAACCCCGAATATTTGGAAATACGCATCAACAGGCTGATAAACCCGGCAATTACGAAAAACTTTGGAGTTTCATTACGAAATCTTTTAATAAGCGCATCATTTATTATATTAAGCTTAATTTTTATTCAAACGCCTGCGAGAGCGTTCCAAGTTGAAAATCCCCAAGACACATCACAAACAAATTGTACGAATAATGTCAAATTCTCAACCAAACAAAATCCTAAAACCTTTGTTCCTATGTACGGTTTACCTTTGAAATAATATTCCTACTTGACAAGAATTTAAATTTTCTACTACACTGGGTAGTAGACTAATTTTGAAAGGAGGTGTCATATGGCAGAACAGAAAGAAACAACATCGGTAATTCATAATGTTCCAAAACAACCGGCGGATAATACGGTAACGCTGCGCATTCCAAAGCCAAATATTCAGGTTATTGTGCTTGGACTTGTTGCATTTATCACGCTGTTCCAAACATTTCAGCTTATCCGCATTAGCAGCGCAAATAATACAGCAGGAACGGTAAAATCGGCTCCGGCGCCGGCTGCAAATACAGGTTCGGGTACGGGCGGAAGCGGTACAGATGCAAATGCTCCACAATCAATGGTAGGCGGTTGTTAAAATCAAGTATCTTGCCCAATTTATGAAAAAAAAGGTAATAGCGCCTGTTAATGGTGATGTAAATAATAATATAAAAGTACAATCTCGAGTGGTAAATCTTTACTGGCCAAAGATTTTTTTAGGCATTGCGCTTGTTGCAACAATTAGCGGCGCACTTTTTACCACGAAAACACTTTCAGAAATAGAGAAAAAAAGAACAGCCGTTAAAGAAGAAGCCCGTCCCGCCAATATTAAAGTAACCAAAATTATTACTCCTAACTGCACGAATTGCTTTAGCGTTGATAACGCAGTCGCAGAATTTAAAAAGCAAAATGTTTTAATAGGTGAAGAGCGGGCGGTTGCCTTTGATTCAATAGAAGGACAATCGCTCATTAAACAATTCGGCATTAAGCGGCTTCCAGCATATATAGCAACAGGCGAAGTAAATAAAAAGAATATCGGAGGATTTATAAAAAGTAAAGGTGAGATAAGAAATAATACATTTATTTTTTCAAAAGTTACTCCTATTTTTGTTGATGGTGTTACTAAAAAAGAAATGGGTAAAGTTACCGCGACTATTTTAACAGACCCAAGCTGTACGCAATGTATTGATCCAAAACTAACAGTTGATGCGTACAAAAAAGCAGGCATTACGATTGTTGATGAAAAAGAAGTAGTCTGGAATTCGGCAGAGGGTAAAAATATAGTAAGTCAATATAAAATAACAAAACTCCCAACTTTTATTTTGTCTGCCGACATAAGCCTATATGAGAATATTAAAGCAAGCTGGTCTCAAATCGGAACAGTAGAAAAGGACGGTACGTATGTTGCCAGAAACCTTATTTTGCCATACAGAGACCTTGAAAAAGGTCAAATCGCAGGACTTGTCAATATAATTTATCTTACAGATTCAACATGCGCCGATTGTCACAATGTAGTGCAAGTACAAAAACCGATTCTTACCAATAGTTTTCGTGTTGCTCTTGCCTCGGAGCGTACTGTTGATATAGTCTCTTCGGAAGGACAAGGCTTAATCAGTAAATATAAAATTACTAAATTGCCAACAATTATTTTATCTCCAGATGCGGATCAGTACGCAAATTTAAAGAACGTATGGCCAAGCGTGGGAACGGTGGAGTCCGACGGTTGGTATGTATTCCGTGAAATGCAGCAATTGGGAAACGCAATTTATAAAGATTTAACAAGCAATCAGGTTATTAAACCCGGGGTTTCTGTAGCGCAACCAAACCAATAAATATGTTATTGACAAAATAATAAACAAACTACTACACTAGGTAGTAGATAGATATGAAAAGAATAAAAGATTCGTTACTTATTGTTTTTAAAGATTTTTTCTATATTAACATTGCGGTTATTACTGCCTTTATAACAGCGGTCATTTTTTATTGGCTTTTTAATCAAACAACAAGCATTCCGGCATTTCTTGAAAGTATGCAAAACGGAGATTTTGGTAGCTACGGTTATGCTTATGGGATTATTTATATCATTTCTACATTTCTTATAATTATTCTTTCGGGTATTAGTATTGCGATTGCAGTATTTCTTTACCGTCATTCAATGCTTGGTAAAGGCAAGACATTTGGAGCAAATGCCGGAGGATTTGTGGCGGCGGCTTTTGGCATGGGTTGTCCTGTCTGCGGAGGATTTTTGCTTTCGGCAATTGGCATAGCAGGCGGATTGGCAATCTTTCCCTTGCAAGGCTTGGAACTGAAATTTTTAAGTCTTGTTCTCTTACTGGGTTCAACTCTTTATGCGCTTTCAAAAGTTAATGCGGCAATTCATTGCGAGGATTGCGCCGACATAACCCACAGAGAAAGCAAGGCTAAAAATCTTCCCGGGAAAAAATTAATTGTTTTACCGCTTGGAAAACTTGCCGTCCTTGCTCTTATTGTTGCATTTAGCGTTAATCAGTTTTTGATAACTCAAACCGCTGCGCAAATGGGACTTGCAACAGGAGGATTAGCCCAGCTTCTTGGAATACAAGGAGCAAACGCTAAAAAAATTATTGCTCCTAGAGTAAATCCGGACGGAACCACAACGTCTTTAGTTGAACAGCCGACTATAACAGAAGTGCCTGCAAATCCAAGAACAGGCAACGCTTTGGCAGACGCAAAAGTAGTTATGATTGCAACGGGAAAACCGTTTTATGCACCGGATGATATTTCTTTTGATGATCCCATCAACGCCCAAAAAAAATGGGGGGTTTATGAAAACTCGATTACATTAAGCGGGGATTTGAACGCGCGCTATGAAAAAATGATAGGCACGATGATGGTATGCAGTTATTGCTGCGGAAGTCCAACCAGGGTTACATTGATCAAGAATTGCGGCTGCGCTCATGCCCGCGCCGCAAGAGGTTTCTATAAATACATGCTGCAAACCTATGGCGCGCAGTATACAGACGAACAGTTAGTAGGTGAATCGCACCGTTGGTATGCTATTTGGTATCCAAAAGGGATGCTTGAGGATTACTTACTTGCCACGGGCAATGAACAGGCTCTTCCTCATCAGACACATGGCGGAGCAGGGGCGGGGGGAAGGCATGGGCTATGAAATCACAAACTTTATTCTGGATAATAATTTTCGTAATTATTGGTATTATAGGCGGAGTTATTTTGAACAGGCAAACAAAAACCTCTTCACAAGCACAAAACGTAAACAGGCAAACCGGCGTTAGTCCTTCCCCGTCCGTTCCCGCAGGCTTTACCTTAGTTGAAGGATTTAACTTCGGGTTTAAGCCAAAGACAATCAGGGTAAAACAGGGAGACAGTGTAAAACTTCGTTTGGTAAGCAGCGACTCTCCCCATACTTTTACAATAGATGAGTTGAATGTTAATAAGGAGTTTACATACGGAGCAGACGCGGATGCTGTTTTTACTGCCGATAAAAAAGGCACATTCCAATTTTATTGCGCAGTGCCTGGTCATAAAGAAAGCGGTATGATAGGCACATTAATTGTTGAGTAAAAATTCCAAAAATATGAGGCTAATTTTCCATAATATAAAAACAAAAATAGGCTTAACTATCAGTTCGGCTCTGTCTGCGCTAGGAGCAGGCAGCAGTACGGCAACGGCTGTTTGTCAGACGACTTGTTCCACTTCGAGCGCGCTGCCGATTCTGGGTTTGACTTTATCTGCAACGCCTTTTGCTTTTATAGAGCATTATCAGCTTCCATTGTGGTGGTTTTCTTTTGCCGTTTTTACTCTTTTGGCAACTTTATATATAAAAAAAATTATTCATTCCAAGACAGACAAAGCTTTTCTTTTTCTAAACGCAGGTCTTTTAACAATTGGATTTCCGTATTTACCTAAATTTTCTTCTTTACTTCTTTTACTGGGAGTTGGTATTATTCTGTATGGGCTCTACCTGCTGTTTTCGGTAAAACGTATTGCCATACAATGGACATAAGCATATGAAAAAAGATTTAACAAAAGAAAAATATGAAGAAGGATGGGAATTTACACTGCCGGGATATATCTTTAAACCTTTAAATTGGTTATTAGTAATCCTTATAATCATAGCACTTCTCCTATCTTTTGTCTTAATAGCAAAAATAACCAATAAAGAGAATGGAGCTCAAGTTATTAAGACACAATCACCATGAGAGATAAAAAAGTATTATCCAAAATACCAAGTGTGCTTGTTGGAGCAGGTTTGGTATCCTTATTGCTTTCGTTTCTTTCTCCATTTTCCGACTACAGAGATTTTTTTCTATTTATAGGCATCAGTTCTTTATTTTTCGGCATTATTCCTTTATTCTTTCATCCAAAAACAGTTTATTGGGACGTAGCGGAAACATTAAAAATCCCTGCTATTAAACAAAGGTCCTCCGAAAAACAGGCATCAAAAACGTCATTTTCAGTAAAACAAAGCTCAACACTCTTATTTTTAATTATTATCGGCGGATTTCTTATTAATCAGCTGCTTCTTGCCCAATATAATGCTAATTCAAACATAAATAAAGAACCTGTAATAAATACAACTAAAACTCCTCTTAGTGTAATTGATAAAAGTCTTGCAGCCGAGCTACAACAGCGGGGGAAGGAACCTCCTGTTTTAGGAACTGCTCATACGCATGCTGATTTAAATATATATATCAATGGAGAAAGGCTTATGCTTGCAAAGCCGGAGAACTATATGAAGAGTTCATTTTTGCACCTTGATAACAATCAAAATCTGGATGATGCCAACAGTGTTTTGCATATGCACGCGAAAAATATACCTTTATGGGTGTTCTTTAGGAGCCTTAGTATGAATTTAGCAAAAGACAGTTTAACCTTGGCTGATGGACAGATTCTAAAAAATGAAAATGGTAATACACTCAAGTTTTATCTTGACGGAAAGAGGGTTGACGACTTAAGCGACTATATCTTCCAGCCGCTTGATAAACTCCTTATAAGTTATGGACCGGAAAATGATATAATAAATGTAAGCCAGCAAATAAAAACAATGACAGATTTTGCGAAAAACTATCAAAAATAAGTATATGAGTAAGCCATCAATTATTGACGTTTCAACAGAGAAAAAAATATATATCGGCTTTGGACTGCTTACCTTGGCTATTCTGGTAGGCAGCGTGTGGTTTATGAGCGGACAAGGCACCAAAGAAGAGGAACAATTAAGCAAAGGGTTGCTGGGTGAAAAGATACAGGACATGGGTGCGCCGCACGTTGCGCGAGGAGATTCACACCCGGAGTATAATTCCAATCCACCAACATCAGGATGGCACTGGGGAGATGGGGTAGCAGGACCGGGAATAAAAGACGAGCCAGTTCCGGATGAATTAGTTCTTCATAGCATGGAGCATGGGGCGGCTGTTGTTTGGTATAAAGCTGATCTTCCCAAAGACGATGTCGAGAAAATAAAAGCTGCTTTTAATGACGCATCAGGGAAAAAAATTATGCTCCCCCGTAAAAATTTGGATGTGGCAGTTGCCCTTACCTCATGGAACTGGCTTTTAAAACTGAAAACTGTTGACGGCGCAAAAATAAAAGAATTTATAGAAACAAATAACGATCAAGCACCGGAGAAAGCCCCGATATAAACTATGGTTTGTTTTACCTTCCTTTGCATTCCTAACAAAACTGCAGGTGTTTTTAGCACCTTGCAGTATTGCGTTAATACAGACACGTGTTAGCAACAACTTTAGGATTATATATAAATGAGAAGAGATTCGAAAAGAGGTGATTTAAAATGAAAACAGAATATTTATATGGAACAATCGGTCTGCTGCTTGGTATTTTAATCGGAATATTTGCTGCAAGTAATGCAGTAAACAGTTCGAACTATCAAATGATGGGCATGATGGGAATGCGTACACAAAATCTTATGCAAAGCTCCAAAAATACAGGCATGATGCAAATGCACGAACAAATGATGGGTGACAGCGAAATGTCAATGAGCGGAATGGTAGACTCATTAAAAGATAAGACAGGAGAAGATTTTGATAAGGAATTCATAAGTCAAATGATTCCTCATCATCAAGGCGCAATAGATATGGCAAAGCTAGCGCAAAAAAACGCGTTTCATCAGGAAATTAAAGACATGGCAGATGACATAATTTCAGCTCAAACAAATGAAATTGATATGATGAAGCAGTGGCTGAAACAGTGGTAATGTATTGCTAAGTAATTTTTAAAAGTGTCTTGTCGCGGAAACGTCGGAACATCCGGGGTTTAGCTTACTAATCAGGGTGTTCGTAAAAGTGATAAAGCAGACAGGTTATCAGGCAAATCCTATTAGCTAGCTTCAAGATGAGTATTTTGAACATCTTTTAGCTTCAATTTCTCTTTCATTGACATACCCTAATCCGTCTGATATTTTAGTATAGCAAGGAGGTGAGCTATGGCAGATTTAACATTAACAGATCAAAATTTTCAAGAAGAAGTATTAAATTCTAAAACTCCTGTTCTGGTTGATTTTTGGGCAGAGTGGTGTGCTCCATGTAGGATTGTTTCTCCTATTGTTGATGAATTGGCAAAAGAATACGGTGAAAAATTAAAGGTCGGGAAATTAAACGTTGACGAAAACGGACACACGGCACAAAATTACGGAATAATGAGTATTCCAAGCCTTTTAATTTTTAAAGACGGTCAAGTTGCAAAACAAATGGTCGGAGCACAAAGTAAAGACAACTTTAAAAGAGAAATTGATTCAGTTATTAGCTCCTAGCCATCAGCATCTAGCCGTCAGTTTTTTTAACTAGTTGCTAGTTGCTAAATTCTAGTTGCTTACATTATGTACGACGTTATAATAATCGGCTCCGGTCCTGCGGGACTTACAGCGGCGATTTATACAACCCGCGCAGATTTAAAAACTCTGGTTGTTTCCGGTGTTAAATGGGGCGGACAGTTAATGTTAACAACCGAAGTTGAAAATTTTCCCGGTTTCCCCGAAGGGATTCAAGGCCCACTCCTTATGCAGAATATGCGAAAACAGGCCGAAAGGTTTGGAGCAGAGTTTGTTGACGATGATTTTACTTCAGTTGATTTAAGTACGCGCCCGTTCAAAATTTCAGTTGGCGATAAAACATACGAAGGTAAATCCGTAATTATCGCAACAGGAGCCGATACGAAATGGTTAGGGGTTCCGGGTGAAGCGGAAAAAATAGGAAGAGGAGTATCAAGCTGTGCTCCCTGCGACGCGGCGTTTTTCAGAGACAAAAATGTAATTGTTGTCGGCGGAGGAGACTCTGCAATGGAAGAGGCTTTGGTTTTGACAAAGTTTGCAACTTCGGTAACGTTAATTCATAGAAAAGCAGAATTTAGGGCTTCCGAAATAATGCAAAAAAGAGTTAAGGAAAACTCGAAAGTTAAAATCCTGTTTAACTCGGAAATTGTTGAGGTTTTGGGTGAAAGTAAAGTGGAAAAGGCAAAAATCAAAAACAATAAGACAGGGGAAGTAAGCGAAATGCAGATTGACGGGATTTTTGTAGCAATAGGACACATACCTAATACCTCTAAGTTCAAAGATATAGAATTAGACGAAGCAGGTTTTGTTAAGGTTCGCGATCACTATTCAACCAATATAGAAGGCGTTTTTGCGGCAGGAGACGTTCACGACAGCCATTACAAACAAGCAGTAACCGCCGCCGGTTACGGCTGCGCAGCGGCCTTAGAGACTCAAAAATGGCTTGAAGAAAGTAGGTAAACTCCGATATAATAAACTTGTGCAAGTAAAACTCCCAAGGCCAAACATAAACAACGTAAAAACTGCAATTATTTCTCACAAAATTACTCTGCTCACTTTTTTTGGGGTAACTGTAGTTTTTGTTGTTTCCATATTGTTTTTAAACTCCGATTTAATAAAACAAAATAATGAAAACTTTACTCTCTCCGAAAAACTAAAAGATGTGTCTTTAAAACTCAAAAATCTGGAAAATCAGGATCAATATAAAATAAATATCAGTTTAAAAGAAAACATCAAAAACATAGAAACTTCATATAAAGACGCAGTCTCTTTGTATGAAAAAATAATTGATTTAAAAGCGCAAAAGCAGGACACAAAAAATTTAGATAAAGAGTTTGCCCTAAGCCTTGATTATCTATCCGAACTTAATTATTCATCCGGGTCTGCTGCCTTGAAAACCCTCTCTTTAGATATTAAAAAAAAGGAAGACGAACTGGCGGCTTTGCAAACTAAAGTTTCAACTCCCCAAAATATAATTCAAAGCAATGCTCCTCCTTCCGGCGGATTTTCAGTACAGAGTGTTTCAACCGATAACGGTAGTTTTACAGTCTACATAGTTGCTGCGGATTTAAACTCAACCCGGGTAATAGTTGATACGGCATCAGACGGCGACTGCTCTAATAATTGCCCAACGCTTCCGCTTTCGGATTATGTTTCCAGAAACGGAGCGTATGCAGGTATAAACGGGTCGTATTTTTGTCCGGCAGAATATCCAAGTTGTGCAGGCAAAACCAATTCTTTTGATCTACTGCTTATGAATAAAAACAAAGTTTATTTTAATTCTTCAAATAATGTTTACAGTACAAATCCTGCGGTTATTTTCTCTGGAGGTTCTGCAAGATTTGTTGGGCAAGCGCTTGAATGGGGAAGAGACACGGGAGCTGATGCTGTTTTATCTAACTACCCGCTTTTGATATCGGGCGGAAATATTTCTTATTCGGGAGGCGGGGATGCAAAATATGCGCCTAAAGGAACAAGAACTTTTGTTGCGGCTAAAGGAAATACTGTTTTTATTGGCGCTGTCTTAAGCGCTACAATGGCAGAAAGCGCAATTGTTCTTAAAGCTTTAAATATGGATAATGCGCTAAATTTAGATCAGGGCGGTTCAACTGCTCTTTGGTCAGGCGGATATAAATTAGGTCCGGGAAGAAGTATTCCAAACGCAATATTATTTATAAGAAAATAATTTAGCCCCGAAATCATCGTTTATGCTATAATCCGCCAATGGAAAGAAGAAGATGTCCGTATCTTAGAACAGCCGGTAGCGGCGAATTTCCACCTGTACTTTGTACTAAAAACTATCAAGTTGAATTAGTAGATGGGAAACCGCAAACTCCTCCCAATTGTTTGGAATTAAGGCACGGATTTACAGATAGAAATTGTAATGTGGTAAGGGATAGGCCGCGTCCTTCTTTTATTTTACCCTCCCAAGATAATTCATTAGTAGGTTAGAATTAAAAAAATCTCGATTGGGGGAATAATTTAGCCCCAAAGTGATATAATCCCTTTATGAAAAAGTGGTTTGTAACTTGGGATAGACCAGAATACAAGGAATGGGCAGCTCCAATTTCAAACGGATATCTACTTGTAATTCTTCGTAAAGAAAAAACTAAGTTTTTATGCGTAAAAGCAGAATTAATTATGGGCGAAAAAGGCCTTCCCGCATTTAATGTTTTGGAAGAAAAATATTACTCCTCAAGTCAAAAAGCCTCAAAGCAAATTAAAGAATGGCGGGGAATAATTTAGCCCCAAATCTTATTCGCCTATTGACATTTGTATATTTCTGTAATATACTTTATTTGTGAAGACTTTGCCCAAACCATTTGCATTTGAGTGGGACAAAGGCAATCTTGATAAGAATTTTAATAAGCACAAGGTTACAAATCTAGAAGCAGAAGAGATTTTTAGAAACAAGCCGTTAATAATAATTGATGATGCAACCCATTCTTTAGTAGAAAGAAGATTTATAGCACATGGGATTACAAGTAAGAAACGAAATCTGACGATAATTTTTACTCTAAGAAAACAAAAAATTAGAATTATTTCAGCAAGAATCCAAAACATAAAAGAAAGGAAAATATATGAAAAAAAATAAGTTTAAAGCGATACCTAGATTTAAAAATGAAGATGAAGAACGTGACTTTTGGGCAACTGCCGATAGTACTGAATACTTTGATTACAGTAAGCCAGTTGAGTTTGATTTATCCAAACTCAAGTTTTCTACCGAAACTATTTCATTAAGACTCCCACAATATTTGCTCGCAAGAATTAAAGAGCTTGCCAATAAAAAAGACGTTCCGTACCAATCTTTAATGAAGATATTTTTAGCCGAAAAGGTAGAGGAATCTTTACGAGTAAATAAATAGGTCAGGCGGGGAATAATTTAGCCCCGTTTCAAAACGAATTTTCTAATCAAAAGAATATCGAATACGAAGAAAAGAATTACAAATAGCGTATAAAGATAGGGTTGGAGCGGAGTGGCATCAAAATCGTGAATATTTATTCTACCTAGAACAATCATTATTCCCACTATTTCGATTAAAGAACTAACAATAAATGAAAGAAGAAGAGCGAGCCAAGAATAAACCACAATTCGTCTTATTAACACGAACTTCTTTTTCATAATTTGATTTTATCATACATATATTTTAAATAAATTTATTCTACGGGGAGTAATTTAGTCCTTCGTTAGGAGAATATTCGTTTTTTAAGACGATAAAGCATTAGAAAATAAGTAATAGCAATAATAGCAAGAGCAGAATAGCCGAGTATGTCGTCTAATAAGGGATTAGATATGTCGGGAGCGGGCAGGATGCTCAAAATCAATCCGAATCCAATCGTTATTAAAACTAGTAAAAGTATAAAAAGTAAAATTTTAAGATATTTCTTCATAAACACATTTTATCATAACCTATTTTTCTAAAAAGAATTTCAAAAACTATTGCAAAAACTTGTTAAAAAGTCTATAATATACATAGTTAAAAGTTTAAAACTAATTAACGACCTACGGGTCGTTTTTTTGTGGCTGAGAGGCCTTATTGGGAAGATGGATAGCTTAAAATTAGATAGATATGTTTGATAAAAATACAAGGATAAAATTAGAAGACATTTATTTGATTCTAAAAATTATTTCTCTGGGTGGAGGGATTGTTCTTTATTTATTATGGATCATTTTTAATTTTAATTAACCTAGGGGATAGAGAATGGCGGGGAATAATTTAGCCCCGAGTTGACAACTAACAACAAAGAATCTAATCTTAAATAAGATGGGAGGTGATTTATAAATGAACGCAATGGTAAAAGAGTGTATGAAGCCTCATGCTCTTAATCATATGGTTTCCGGAGCAGGCATAGGCTTTTTGATTTTATATTTTGTTCCAAGCTTAACAGCTAATCTTTTAGTGCTCGGAGTTGTTTTGCTTTTGGTAGCATTTGCTTGGGAATTTATGACTAACCCGGCAAGAAAAAAATAATAAAGTGGGTGGGGAATAATTTAGCCCTGCTTTTGGGCTAAGTGTTTTTTTCTATTATATTGATCAAGAAATCTGTCGGTAAGAGGCACCCCTTTTTGTAAGAGATATAAGGCGACTCCTGCTTCGTCTAGTTCAGTATCTTCTAATTCTGTGCCTTGTTTAGAACGCAAAGCATGAATCCATTCCTCAGCATTTAAAAGCGCAACGTTATGGTAAATTGTTTTTTCTACCTCAGGAGTCAGAATAACTGGTTCTGTAACCCCATACATCCCCGGTTCTAATACAAAAACCGTAGATGTTTTTATGCTTGCAGTTGGTTTTTCTGCTGTTGGTTCATTAAACCACGATTGAGAACCCACAACATCTATTATTTTATTAACATCCTCCTCATTTTGAGGGGTTCTTTTTACTAGAGCTAGAGAAGGCTTATCTTCATAACTTAAGCCCGCTTGTCTTGCAGCTTCGGAATCTGAAAATAAAGAGATTGCTATTTTATAATCACCACTTTTTATTGCATCAAGGCCTTTTCCTATGTGGGATTCTAGGGTCTCGATCTGTAGAGCTTCTTTTGGTTGAGTATCCAATCCGCCTTCTGGCATAGATACAATATATCACACGATTAAAAGTAGGGAATAACTTAGCCCGCTTTCTTCCTTGACCCAGCCATATCTTGCCGTTCGGCTTTTCAGAACTATTCGTTCACGCCTCACGGAGCAATTATCGGCGGGTCTTCGTCGGGAACTCTAAGTTCCCTCCTTGACACTCTTTTAAGGCTATGGTATTATCACAGATGTGAATGAATCTAACCCAAGCAATAGCTTGGAGTTACGAGGAAATCTATTTATGATGACACTAAGAAAAATAACTTTTCAATCGCGTTTTACGCGATTTTAGTGTCCTCTTAATGGTTTCCTCAAACAATTAATTCATAGTTCTTTTTATATCTGGATCATGGGATTCTCGGGCCTGAAGTTTAGCTGGTTGAACACTTCATTTGCAATGAAGAGGTAGGGAGTTCGAGTCTCCTCAGGTCCACTTCGTCCCGATTGAATCGGGACTCAGTGCAGGCACTTCGAGTTTGAGTGCTCAGTGCAGGCACACTTGTTGTTTAGTGCGTAGCGCTTGCTAGTAATGACTCTAGCCGCTACACACTAAATAATAAATGATTTGGCTCTTTGACCCTCCTACGCCTAAAAGGCTTCGGAAGGGTTAAATCCTGAAGATGCTTTGTTAAATTAAGGTTGGCTTGCCAATCGAAGCTTTAGCGAAGTTTGGCTCTTTGACAAGTGAGGAGAAGAACCTTGTACAGCGCTTCCTCCGGAAGGCGGACGCGTATACAGGGTATATGTCTTAAAACCCCAGCACCATTCGGTGCGGGGTGAATTATAATCTACTCATAATGCCAATAATGGATGCCTTGGAGGCTTTGGCCTAGGAAGGACGCATACGGCGGCGATACTCGTTGGTGAGGTGCCATAAACCTTTGACCCAGCGGTTTCCGAATGGGGTAACCCACCCGTTTACGGGTAGCCAAAAGTAAAAATATATCCGCAAGGATTTATATAGCTTTTGGCAGGGCACGGCGTGAACTGAAACATCTTAGTAACGCCAGGAAAAGAAATCATATGAGATTCCGTCAGTAGCGGCGAGCGAAAGCGGAACAGTCTAAACCACTGTTTACAGTGGGGTTGCAGGGCAGACGATATTTGATGTGATTTTTCGTAGCAGAAAGACCCGGAATGGTCTTCCATAGAGAGTGAAAGACTCGTACGCGAAATGAAAAATCCCGATAGTCTGTTCCTAAGTACCATGGGGTACGATAAAACCCTGTGGGAATCTGGGGCGGCCACGTTCCAAGACTAAATACCAAAGTCTACCGATAGTGAACTAGTACCGTGAGGGAAAGGTGAAAAGCACCCCGGGAGGGGAATGAAATAGACCTGAAATTATTGGCTAACAAGCAGACAGAGCTTGTGCTTTGCACAAGAGTCATTAGTCATTGGTCGTTAGTCATTAGCAAATTGCTAGAGACAAAAGACCAGTAGCTAATAGCTCTCGCGCAGAGCGCGAGTGATGTCGTGCCTATTGAAGAATGAACCGGTGAGTTATTGATTGCAGCGTTAGTTTAACCAAGTTCGCTTGGGGAGACAGAGTGAAAGCATGCCCTAACTGGGCGATTTAGTTGCAGTCATTAGACCCGAAACTGGGTGAGCTAACCTTGAGCAGGGTGAATGTTTACGAAAGTGAACAGGAGGCCCGAACCCGTATCAGCAGCAATTGGTTGGGATGACTTGAGGTTAGGGGCAATATGCCAAACGAACCCAGAGATAGCTGGTTCTCCCCGAAATATATTTTGGTATAGCGGCTATTTATTAATTACGCTGAGGTAGAGCACTGAAAGGTTTTCTGCGACGCAAGTTGTAGTAACCTATCAAACTCCGAATGCAGACGTGAGCAAATAGCTAGTCAGACTGTTCGGGCTAAGCTGATCAGTCGAGAGGGAAACAGCCCTCATTACCGTCTAAGGTCTCTAAATAAGAGCTAAGTTTTGAACGAAGTCAGATTTCATAGACAACCAGGAAGTTGGCTTAGAAGCAGCCATCTTTTAAAGAAAGCGTAACAGCTCACTGGAGGATGATATTTGGCGCGGAAAATTCACCGAGGATTAAGCTCTTTACCGAAGACGTAAACTCTTGTGTTTCGCACAAGAATTTTCAAGCATCAATTTTCAATTTTCATTGAATTTTCAATTTCTCAATTTTAAAATTGGGTTGTTGGGACATTTATTGTAAATTGTTAATTGTAAATTGGAATTTCTCGTGTGGAGCACGAGATTGGTAGGGGAGCGTTCTATTTGCAGTGAAGCCGTGCTGTAAGGCGTGGTGGAGCGGATAGAAGTGAGAATGCCGGTATGAGTAGCGATAGCTCTGTGAGAAACAGAGCCGCCGAAAACCCAAGGTTTCCTCCGCAATGTAAGTCAGCGGAGGGTTAGTCGGTCCTAAGAGTGTTCCTCGTTAAAGGGGGTTAACTCGATGGAGAAGTCGTTGAAATTCGACTACAGAGTATGAAAATGCAAGGGGGGGACGAAGTTGGAAGAGTTAAGCCCCGTACGCGGGGTCTAAGTAGCAAAATAGTGATAATTGGCAAATCCGTTATCGTGTTTAATTGAGCTACAAATGAGAATTTCTTATTAACTTAAGGAATGATTTAATAGCTTTCAGTTTCCAAGAAAATCCTCATTGCGTCCTGAGAGTAATCGAAGGACAAATTCATATTTTACCGTACCGTATACCGACACAGGTGGGTTGGTCGAGAAGACTAAGGCGATCGGGAGAAAGATGTTCAAGGAACTCGGCACAAAAGCTGGGCGTAACCTATGGGAGATGCCCTGCCACGAGTCATATCGTGGCCACAGCAAAAGAATACTTAGCGACTGTTTATCTAAAACACAGGTCCCTGCAAAGCCGAAAGGCAAAGTATAGGGGCTGACACCTGCCCAGTGCTGGTAAGTCAAAAGTAGAGAGTGAAGTCCGCAAGGGCCAGCTTTTTACTTAAGCTCCAGTAAACGGCAGCAGTAACTATAACTGTTCTATGGTAGATCCAATTGGATCGCTGCCATAGTGAGGCGAAAAACCTCCGTACACCGAGTAAAATAAAGTACGAAAACTTGACTATATGCTGGAAACTCCTGTACTCTGGATCTACTATGGTTAAAATAACACATAGTAAAAATGATGCCAGTAGGGACAATCAGCAGGAAAGACTAAATCCGTGGTGGATTGTAGGATTTGTTGATGGCGAAGGATGCTTTTCCGTTAGCACTTTTAGAAATAAAACGTGCAAAAGCGGTTACCAAACACTTTTTGAGTTTGTTGTAACCCAAGGAGAGAGAAGCAAAGAAGCGCTTGAAGCAATAAAAGATTATTTTGGCTGCGGAAATATTTATATTAACCGCCGCTATGATAATCACAACTACAATCTATTAAGGTATTGTGTCAGGAGGCAGGACGATTTAAGAGAAAAAATCGTTCCGTTTTTCAAAAAACACAAATTTAAAACCACAAAACAGCAGCAATTTGAAATTTTCTGCAAAAAATTAGGGATTTAGAATCCTCAGAGACTATACGTCAGGTGCTCAAATTTTTGAGTGAAGATATAGTCCAAGCTTCATTTATATGAAGTATTAGAGCGAAGTTCCTTGTCGGGCGAGTTCCGACCCGCACGAAAGGTAGAACGACTGAGTAACTGTCTTGAACATCTACCCGGCGAAATTGAGATGGCCGTGAAGACGCGGCCTAGTTATACATGGACAAAAAGACCCCGGGAGCTTTACTGTAGCTTGGCATTTGGAAGTTTATTTTAACTGTTTAGAATAGGAGGGAGATTCGTCATCAGTGAAATACCTCTCTTTGAAGTAAGCAACCATTACCTTTAGCCACATAAAAATCTGGCAAAGGAACATTGTCTGGCGGGCAGTTTAACTGGGGAGGTTGACTCCTACAGCGCAACGGAGTCGTATAAAGGTTGGCTAATTCCGGATGGAAATCGGAATGATAGTGCAAACGCATAAGCCAGCTTGACTGCGAGACCTACAAGTCGAGCAGGGACGAAAGTCGATGTTAGTGATCCTGTATTGCCTAGTGGTAGGCATACAGCTTAACGGATAAAAGCTACCCCGGGGATAACAGGCTGATCGCATCCAAGCGTCCACAGCGACGATGCGGTTTGGCACCTTTTGTAATTTACATCGGGGCGCCTGGAAAGTAATTTCTAAGTCTGATTATTCTAAAAAACGCATTTAGAGAGTGCGTTAGAATAAAAATTTACTAGTCAAAATCGGTGAACTCCTTAAGTTTTAAGGACAATACCGAGGTAAACCCTTCGCACGAAAGTGCTTAGGACACCGTATCGACTTCTTTCGAAAGAAAGAGAGGAGAAGTTTTGTCCGTAAGGGCAAATTTATAACTCTCCTAAAAGACTAGCCCCCTACACATTCAAGAATGTAAGGGGTGAAGGTATAGTCAAGCCTCTTGGTAACAGGAGGGTGCATTCCGATTAATCGGAATCGCGATGTCGGCTCATCACATCCTGGGGCTGGAGAAGGTCCCAAGGGTCGGGCTGTTCGCCCGTTAAAGTGGTACGCGAGCTGGGTTCAGAGCGTCGTAAGACAGCTCGGTCTCTATCCTGTATAACCGCCGAGATTTGAGGAGATTCGTCCCTAGTACGAGAGGACTGGGATGAGGGAATCCCTGGTGTGCCAGTTGTTTCCGAATAGGAGCATTGCTGGGTAGCTATATTCCCAACCGATAACCGCTGAAAGCATCTAAGTGGGAAGCGGCCTCCAAGATTAGATCTCATTTCCGACGCAAGTCGGGATGAAACCCCTTGTAGATAACGAGGTTGATAGGCGGGCAGTGTAAGTACCGTAAGGTATTGAGCTTACCCGTACTAATGGTTGAAAGGTAGATTATATATTAAGACAAATTCTTCTCTTCACTTTTGAGGGAGCCAAGGGGCTCTTGGTCGTTGGTCTTTAGTCGTTAGCTAAAGACTAATAGCTATTGACTAGCGACCATTTTCTCCCGGTGTTTTTAGCGCGATGGTACTACCCTTACCCATTCCGAACAAGGAAGTAAAACGTCGCAGCGCCTACGATACTAACGAATGTTGGGACAATAGGTCAATGCCGGGAGATTTTTTTATAGTTTTAACGCATTCCTTTTAGCTGTTCTTGGATTTGATGTAATTTTTCTTCTTTTTCTTTAAGTTTCTGCTCTTTTTCCTTAAGTTTGTCCATAAATTCTTGCTGATTGTTTTTGGATTCGGACACAAGCAAGGCAGATCCCAGAATTAAAATAATAATTCCAATTAAAATCAAACCGGCAATAAGCGCGGCTTGCATCTCGCCGTTTGGTAATTTTAAGCCCATTAACATTCCCTCTTTTTCCATTCAATTTCCTTTCGGCGGGGATTATATACCTTTTAATATTTAATAAATATATAAAAGAGTTTAGGCCGTCAAATCAAGCTAATTTACCTCTTGACAATAAAAAATATAAAATATAAATGAGTTTTTTTGACAAAACTTGGTTTATGGTATATTAAGGATATAGAATTTATTTAAATGTCTTTTGCAAAAATTAAATCATACCTACCTTTAATATTAATTATTCTTTTGGCTTCTTTTTTGCGGCTTTTATGGCTTGATAAAGTTCCAAATGCTATCGGAGGAGACGAGCTTACGTATATTGTGAATGCAAAAGCAATGTTTATGTCAGGTTCAGACATATCAGGAACCTGGAATCCGTTAACCGGTTTTATTTTTCAATATCCGGCTTATACAACTCCTCAAGCTGAACTTCCGTATTTTTTAATTGCTCCTTTTGTAGGATTTTTTGGTTTTTCACTTTTTTCAGTTCGGATAGTTTTTGTACTCCTAAGTGTTTTTTCAGTACTTCTTATATATCTAATAACAAAGACATTATTTAACAAAAATGCCGGACTTGCGGCAAGTTTTGTCATGGCGGTAAACCCGTGGTCTATCTACATGGGAAGAACCGCTTACGAAACATCTCCTGCTGTTTTTTTCTTTTTATTAGGATTTTGCATGCTTTTAATTTTCAAAAGTAAGAAAATTTTGTTATCTATCCCGGTATTTTTCCTGGCTTTTTATTCTTACGTCGGTACGAAAGTAAGTTTTCTTCCGTTTGTTTTCATAATTGCTTTATTTGCTTATCTTTTTGTACATAAGAAAAACTATGGCAGAGAATATGCTACTGTTTTAATTTCTTGCACCCTTTTAATTATTTTTTTTGCGTTTTCGGTTTTTTCAACTTCAGGTCCGTCAAGAGTAGGGGAACTTATTAATTTAAGCTCTCCGGAGATTTCAAAAGAAGTTGATTATGTAAGAAAAGTGTCCATGCAGAATCCTTTTACAGCTATATTTGAAAATAAAATAACAATTTTTTCTAGAATTGTTCTTACAAAACTTTTTAAATCTTTTTCTTTTGATTATCTGTTTGTGTATGGCGATAATTTTTATTCTATTTTAAGACATGGATTTTTTTACGTATTAGACGCAATGTTTTTGCTAATCGGTTTTGCAGCAGTATACGCTTTTAAAAAGCGGGTTTTCTTTCTTTTATTTTCTTTGACATTAATCGGAGTTTTGCCCCAGCTTCTTTATTCCGCAAGAACAGATAATTTTTCCATACATCTTTCTATTGCTCTTGCCTTGCTTCCGATTTTTATTGGATTTGGCCTTTGGGAAACGGTCAATTTATTAAAGAATAAAATATATTTTTATTCGTCATTGATTATAATTGGGGTTTTATATTTATTCTTGGTTTTTAATTTTCTTAATATTTATTTCTATCAGTTTCCTTTAGGAGGTTATTTTGATTTTCATGTAAGGCTTTTATCAAAATATGCTTCTTTAGCAGAGCAAAGTGGACAGCCTGTTACAATTTATTCCCCGAGCGCACCGGATATATTTAAAAAGTATCTTTTTTACAGTAACAGCTATAACAAGGAAACGTATCTTAAAGTAAGATCCGTTTATAAAGCAGATAAATTTGATTTTGGATTACTTAAATTCAGAGGATGTGACAATACTATTGATCCAACTAAAAATCGTGGTTTAATAATTTATGATTTTAATTGCGGTGCATTAAAGAAAGAGTATAAACATATTGTTATTCCAAGACTTTCCGATGGAGGACAAAGCTACGAAATATTTAACGATAACATCTGCAGCGGATTTAATTTAAAACGATATCCTCAAAATATTAAAATCGATGATTTTGCAATCGAAAATCAGACTCCGCAAAAATTCTGCGAAACTTTTATTACAAACCCCTAGACTTTTTTGCCGATAACAACACAGTAGGTGAATAGGTCTTTAGGGCCAAAATAAAATCTTGTCATTTTAAACCCGCCCGCTTTTAAAACTTCGCTAACGTGCTTTTTAGATTCAATCAGTGAGGTTTCGTCGGGGTGAAGCCTAATGTTTCTTTTTAGAATATTGTTTAAAATAAAATGCGTAGTGTTTAAAAATGCCACAGAAATTCCAAATTTTGGAGGCCAAAAAAGTACAATTTTTCCGTCATCTTTTAAAACTCTTGAAAATTCTTTTAATATTTTAATGTCTTCGTCTTTTGTAAAATGTTCCATAACCCCCAGATTATAAATTCCATCGTATGTTGCAGGTTTTGCGGGTATGTCAAAAATACTGGCAAGCATTAAATCGGCCTTGCTTCCGTTATAAATTTTATAAAGTTTTAGAGCCTCTGTGGATATGTCCAAAGCCGTAATGTCAAACATTTTCCTAATGTTTTCGTCTACTTGTCCGGAGCCGCTTCCCGCGTGTAAAAGCTTTGCGCCATTTTTAAACTCACTTTCGATAAAATGATTTAGAGCCCTTTTTATAATAAATTGCCTGTAGAAGCTGGCAATGCCGCGGTAAATAGTTTGGGAGGCTGTTTGTTTCTTGGTCCAATACCCGTCCCATTCCTTTTCTTCCTGTAATGCTTTTTCTTTTGTCATTTTGAGAGTATAAGATATTTAATAACAAAAATCCAGGAGTATTTAGTTATATTTCTATATTATTAATCTTAGTTGATTTAAGTTTAGCCTAAACTATAATAAGAAAGACCTTTAATGGATTTTTCAAAAATAAAGGCAATCTTAGCTGATAAAAAAGTTCAACTGGCAATAATTGCTATTGTTACTTTTTTGGTTTTTTCTAATACTTTGCAAAACAAATTAGTTTGGGACGACCATTTGCTTTTGCAGCAATGGAACGATATAAAAAGCTTTAACCATATTCCGGAAATTCTAATGGGTTCTGCGCCCGAGACTTTTGGTAAAATATACAGGCCGATAAGGGGATTAATCTACGTTTTTGACTACGCATTATGGAAAGATAACCCTTTTTTTTACCATCTTCAAGCCCTTTTAGTTCATATTTCTATAACTTTGATTATCTATCTTATTTTAGAAAAAATGTTTAAAAAACGCTACCTTATTTTTTTTGTTCCCCTTATTTTCGGAGTTCATACTCTTCATACCGAGCAAATAGATTATATTGCGGCTTCCATGGATAGTTTCGGTATACTTTTTTTCTTTTTAAGTTTTTATTTCTACGTTTCTAGAAAAACTATCCTTTCGGTTTTATTCGCAACCTTAGCAATTTTTACTTACGAACTGACAGTAACTCTTCCCATATTTTTTGTTTTGTACGATATTTTCTTTGAAAGAGATAAATTTATGAAAATTTTTGAAAATAAAAAATTCATAAAAACTTATTTCCTTTTTTTCCTTCCCCTTGGAGTTTTCCTTTTTTTAAGGACTGCAATTCTTCATGCTATAGCAAGAACTGATTACCTTGGCTATAGTTTTTATTTGACAATGCTTATTATGGTTAAGGTTTTTGCCCAGTATGTCGGTTTATTATTTCTTCCGGTAAATCTTACCGCAAACCATATTCTGGTGGGCAATTTTCCGGTTACAATGCTTCCTTACGATAAACTTGACCCTGTTTTAAACCAGAAAATTTACGATATAGATTTTTTAATTTCCGCTTTCGTTTTAATTTCCCTCGTTGTCTTAATGGTCTTTTTCTACAGAAGACTTTCTGTTGTTTCTTTTTGTATTGCCTGGTTTTTTTTATCCCTTGCTCCTGTTTCCTATATTATCCCAAGCGGCGGAGCAATGGCGGAAAGATACACTTACATAGGCTCTTTCGGCTTTATTTTGGCTATTGTTTACATACTTTTTAAATTAGCAGGAAACTCAAAGGGTCAAAAAAATTTTGTTGCCCTTATTCTTATTGTGGTAACGTTATTGTATTCTTTTGCTACTTTTGAAAGGAATAAGGTTTGGAAAGACGACATTTCTTTATTTACCGATATGGAAAAAAAAGCCCCGGGAAATCTAAAGGCTCTCTATTCTTTGGGAAGCTGGTATGCAAACGATAAAAACTACGAAAAGTCGACTTTTTATTTTGAAAAAGCAGTTAAAAAATCTCCGGAGTTTTGGGAAGCAAGATTTAATCTTGCCGGAAATTATCTAAAGCTTGGAAAGTATGACTTGGCAGTTTCGGAGTTAAATAAAGTTTTGGAATACAACCCTTCTTTTGCCCCCGCAATTAATGCGTTAAGTCTTTTAAGCCCTCAATCCTCACAAAGCGGCTCTTTTAGGAATATTCATTTAAACGGAAATATAAGTTATTCAATTTACCCGGGGATATCGTTTGAGTATCCTTCTTCTTTTAATTTAACAAAGACTGAAAAAGGAGTAATCCTTAAGGATAAATCATCAGGCTTTACAATTACTTTAGAGCCTAACGCTATGCAAGAGGGAATAGCGGTTCAGGACTATCTTAATAGTCAGAAAACCTCTTACGGGACATTGGTTAACCAGGGACTTGCCCAAATCCCTTCGGTTGATTATGCTTATGTAAAAGTTTGGAGCCTTAGTAATTCAACACAAATGATGCAGTTTTTTCTTTTTTCCTCAAACAAGGTACTGGAGATAAGAGTTTCTCCTTCCAACTCTCCTTTTATGAAGATTTTTGACCAGATAGTATCAACAATAAAAACAGAATGAAAAAAATTCAGCAGTTAATATCGGATAGAAATTTTGCTATTTCCATAATACTGTTTTTAACAATATTGGTTTTCTCAAACTCTCTTTTTAATAACATAGTTTTGGATGATGACGCTTTATTAAATAAATGGACTACAATTCAAAGCCTTACAAATATACCAAAGCTTATAGAAGGGGATTTGCCGCAAAGCCTTTTAGGCTCCTACAGACCTTTAAGAAGTATTTTTTACGCTGTTTTTTATAGTCTATGGGGAGAAAACCCCTTTTTTTACCATTTGTCCGGAGTAATAATGCATTTTTTTATAGTTGTTGTTGTTTATTTAATTATTGATTTTATTTTTAAAAACAAGACCTCCTCATTTATAGGAGGACTCTTATTTGCCCTCCACCCCTTACATACTGAATCTATTGATTGGATAGCAGCATCAATGGATTTAATAGGAATATTTTTCTTTTTCCTTTCTTTCTACTTTTTTCTCTTGTCCACTGTGAATATGAGCAAATACAGAATTTTTTATTCTATCTCTTTGATATCGGCCTTTTTTGCTTTTTTTGGAAACGAAAGGACTTTAATTCTTCCTTTGATAGTTTTTGCTTATATATGCATCAAAGTTAATTTTGACTTAAAGAAGATAAAGGCCCTTTTTATAAATGTTCTTCCTTTTGTTGTTTTGGGTGTTTTTTATTTTTTTGTCAGAAGTTTTATTTTTAAAATTTCACTCGGTGCCCAAGATTTTGTCTTATTCAACAGTTTTTATTACACCATTTTATTTATGGTTAAGGTTGTAGGGAAGTATCTTCTTTTGCTTATTTTTCCTTTTAATCTTTCCATCAACCATATTATTTATCCGGGTTTTGAAGCTTTTAGTACAACCTCTAATCTTCCGGGAATATTTTATAAGCAATCTTTATTTGATTTAGAAGAAATAATATCTCTTTTTTTAATCTCATTTTTTATCTTATCCGGCTTTTTGTTATTTAAAAGAAATAAAAACTTTACATTCGGAGTTTTATGGATTTTCCTGGCTTTGATTCCGGATATTTTTTTCCACGCAACGCTTTTGAGCGAAAGATATATTTACGTTGCTTCTTTCGGCTTTATACTGATGCTTGTTTCTCTTTTTAGGGAATTACCCAAAAAATGGGTAAACATAGGATTTTACCTGCTTATTTTATTATCCTTAACATATGGTATTTTATCTTTTCAAAGGAATAAAGACTGGTATAACCCTTATACTATTTGGACAAGTGTTACAAAAGTTTATCCGAAAAGCGCCTTAGCTTATTACAATTTAGGAAGGTATTTTTCCGATAAGGGAGAATATAAAAAATCAATAAATTATTACAAGAAAGTAATTTCGATACGTCCGGATTCAATTGCAACCATGTATGATCTGGCAGTTTCTTTTGAAAAAACAGGAGAAAAAGACAATGCAATAAAAACTTACGAGGAGATTCTAGCAAAAAAACCTGATTTTTTGCCCGCTTTAGAGAAATTAAATGCAGCTTCCACAAATAAATTCATTAATTATTCAGGTGATTCATATTCTTTTTCATACCCTTCATTTTTAGATCTTAAAGAAAATAAAGAAGGAATTATCCTAAGCGATAAAAATATACCCTTTTCAATAATATTAAGCGAGAAAAAATTACCGGAAGGAGTCTCGGTAAATGAATATATCAATAATCAGAAAACCTCTTACGGAACATTGGTTAACCAGGGACTTGCCCAAATCCCTTTAGTTGATTATGCATACGCAAAAATATGGACTCTTAGCAATTCCAACCAAATGATCCAGTTCTTCCTTTTTTCTTCAAACAAGGTCCTGGAGATAAGAGTTTCTCCTTCGAACTCTCCTCTTATGAAGACTTTTGACCAGATAGTCTCCTCTTTAAATTTAAAGCTAAATTAAGTTTGCTATAAATTTTCTGTAGTGATATACTGTACGAATCTAATAAGAAAGGTAATTAAATGAGTGGCTACAAAAATTCAAAACTCAAAATTCAAAACTCAAAATTCAAAAACTAAGGCTACGTCAATGGCCGATTTAATGAAATCGGTTTCTTCTAATTTTGTAAGTCCAAAAAAAGGCGAAGCGTTGCAAGGAATAATAACAAAACTGACTTCAGCGGAAATTTTGGTTGATATAGGAGCAAAAACCGAAGCGGTGGTATTGGAAAAAGATAAAAGACTTCTTAAAAATCTTCTATCAAGTTTAAAAGTGGGGGATAAAGTAACCGTTTCGGTTTTAAACCCGGAATCCGATTTTGGGAATTCGGTTGTGTCTTTGAGACGCTTTACGGATGACATACTTTGGACAAGGCTTAACGATCTTCAAAAAAACAAAGAAATATTGGATGTTGTTGTTGACGAAGCGACTAAAGGCGGTTTTTTGGTAACAACAAAAGACGGAATTTCCGGGTTTTTGCCAAATTCTCATACTCTTTTTCTTGAATCCGGACAAAATTTAGTTGGCCAAATTCTAAAAGCAATAATTTTAGAACTCAATAAACCTCTTCATAAAATAATTTTTTCCCAAAAAGCTGCAATGGCAGACGACGATTTTGTAAAAGCAATTAAAGATTTAAAGCCCGAACAAAAAATTGACTCTATTGTTTCCAATATTGCTCCCTTTGGTTTGTTTACCTCAATACAAATAGGAGAGAAATATATCGAAGGCCTTGTTCACATATCGGAAATTGCTTGGGAAAAAACCGAAGATATAGCAAGAGACTATAAATCCGGCGATAAGATTACAGCACTAATTACAGGTTTTGACAAAGAAGCAAAAAGAGTTAATTTATCTATAAAACGTTTGACAGAAGACCCATTCAGCGAAAAACTTAAAGCTTATATTCCCGAAAAAAAAGTTACGGGAACAATATCAAAAATTTTATCAAACGGACTTTTAGTGGATTTAGAAGAGGGAATAGAGGGATTTATCAGGAAAGAAAAAATTCCTCCAACACTTACTTTTAAAGTTGGCGCCTCTTTGGAAGCAACTGTCTCCGAGGTTGATTCAAAAAAACATAGAGTAGTTTTAGTTCCGGTTCTAAAAGAAAAACCAATCGGATATCGTTAAGCCGCTAGCAACTAGCCGTCAGCCACTAGTTAACTGATTGCTAGAAGCTAGATGCTGATTGCTAATTATGAAATCACAGATTTCATTTGTCTGTCAGGAGTGCGGATATGATTCCCCAAAATTTATGGGGAAGTGTCCCGAATGCGGAGAGTGGAATACATTACGCGAAATCAAAATTCAAAATTTAAAATTCAAAAGCGAAACTTCAAATCTCAAATCTGCAAGTCAATCAAAACCTCTTAAGCTTTCGGAAGTAAGTTTTGAGGCGAGTGAGAGACTGGCGACCGGTTTTTCGGAAATGGACGAGGTTTTGGGAGGCGGGATTGTTAACGGAAGTGTAATTTTATTGGCAGGGGATCCTGGGGTTGGAAAATCAACGCTTCTTTTGCAAATGACTTTAAATTTAAGTTCAAAATCAAAAAATCCTGTTCTATATATTTCCGGCGAAGAGTCGGAGCAGCAAATAAAACTGCGCGCCCAAAGAATTTCCAAAAATAATGCAAGCAATTCGCTTTTGCTCTTATCATTAACTAATACCGACGAAGCGGTAAACGCAATAGTGGAAACAAAACCGGCTTTGGTTATTGTCGATTCAATACAAACAATGGAGTCGGAAAACCTAGCGGGACTTTCCGGAAGCGTTGGTCAGGTGAGATACGCGGCGCTGCAGTTTATAAGAGTTGCAAAAACCTTAAATATTCCCGTTATTCTTGTCGGTCACGTTACTAAAGAGGGAATGGTTGCGGGACCGATGGTTTTGTCCCATATGGTGGATACTTTGCTTTTTCTGGAAGGCGAAAAAACAACGGGCACAAGACTTCTTAGAGGTCTTAAGAATCGTTTTGGCCCTGTTGATGAAGTGGGAGTCTTCTCTATGCAAGGAGGGGGCATGACAGAGGTTAAGAACCCCGAGCAAATATTTCTAACTGATAATAGGGATGTAGCGCCGGGTTCGGTTCTGGTTATAACTCTTGAAGGAAGCAGGGCGTTTTTAGTTGAAATTCAGGCTTTGGTTGTATTTTCCAAGTTACCCATGCCAAGGCGTGTTGCTTCGGGATTTGATTACAAACGGCTGGAATTACTTTTGGCAGTTTTACAAAAACATGCCAGGCTTCCGATGGACACAATGGATGTTTTTGTTAACGTTGCCGGAGGATTAAAACTTCAGGATCCGGCAGCCGATCTTGGAATTTGTCTTGCAATTTTCTCAAGCCTTAAGAATGTTTCTTTAAAAAAAGTTGTAGCGGTAGGTGAGGTCGGACTTTTAGGGGAATTAAGAAATGTTTCATCTTTGGAAAAAAGAACAAAAGAGGCTAGGAAGCTAGGTTTTGCGAAAATTATTACACCAACGCATTACAAATCTTTAGATCAAGTGTTAAAATCATTAAGTTAGCAACTAGCAACTAGCAACTAGCAACTAGCAACTAGCAACTAGCAACTAGCAACTAGCAACTAGCAACTAGCAACTAGTAACTAATTACTAAATAGATATGGCAAAAAACCAATCGAAATTATCAAAAAAAGAACAGGAATCTCGGCAAATTCAAGAACATGTAAATACGGGTCACGTTGACAGGAATATATTTTTTCCGCCTCGTGTTATAGGTATGATTGCGGATGAGATCGTGAAGACCGTTGTAGGGCGGCTTCCGCATCCTAAAAAAACTAAAAAAACAAAGAAAGCAAAGAAAATAGAGTATCCGATATTCTTGGACACATCGGCAATTATTGACGGAAGAATTTTTGATGTGATTCATTTGGGTCTTGTTAAAGCCACTTTTGTAATTCTGGAAAGTATACTTTTAGAGTTAAAACACATTGCCGATTCCCAAGATATTGTTAAAAGGGAGCGGGGCAGGAAAGGACTCGCGCTTTTAGAAAAACTTAAAAAAGAAAAAGGGATAAAAATACTTTTAATTTCCGAGGGGCAGGAGAAAAATTTAGGTTTAGATAAAATTCAAGAAGTTGATGAAAGATTAATAAGCGCAAGCAAGCTAAACAAAGCAAGGATTATAACTTGTGACTATAACCTGGAGAAAAAGGCAAGTATTTCAGGAATTACCGCGATAAACGTAAATACGCTGGCCAACGTGTTAAAAATTACCGCAGTTCCGGGCGAGTCTTTGCATATAAGCATACAGCATGTAGGTAAAGACGTTACTCAAGGAGTAGGGTATTTGGATGACGGAACAATGATTGTAGTTGAAAATGCAAACTTTGACGTAGGAAGGGCAATTGACGTAATTGTGTCAAGAGTAATTCAGACAACCGCAGGCCGTATCCTTTTTGCCAAGAAGATATAGATATTTGATGATAGACAGTAGATGCTAAAAGCTAGATTTTGAAGCTGGAAAATGGAAGCTTGATCTATCTTCTAAATTCTAACCTCAAGATCCAACATCCAGCTTCTATTGTCCACTCTCAAATTTTATTCTACTAAAAAGGAGATACGATTATTTACCCCGTACAAAGTTTGTTCCTAAGTTCTAAAGAGGTGGGAATACCTGCCCAATATTCCCACCCCATTGCAACCTACAAGCAAAAGCAGACTTTGTATGGGGCCTGCCTCCCGTTACGTCTTACCGTTCGCCTTTTCAATTTTATTCAAATACGGCTCACGGTGCGACTTTACGGGATAAAACAATAATCGTATCTCCGTTTTAAATCGCGAACAAAAACTTTTCTAAAAATATCAAACTATATCAAGGAAAACTTCAACTTTTAGCTTCATCAATTTTCCTTGACATTTTAGTTTTTCTTTGATAGAAAAACACATAAGGCAATTAGTTTTATTTCCTGCCTAAAGGACTAACTGCCCTTTTTCCAAGAGCATTGCTTATCGTACAAGAGCTTATTAATTCAAGTAACGAAAGCGATGCTCTTTTTTATATCGCGTCAAACGCGATTTACAAAAATGCTACCGGAATGCTAATCCCTTTTTCCAGCAGTTTTTTAAACTGCTCGCGACCCTGTTTTACCAAGATCTCCTGCTTAGCATCAATAAGTGTTTTTTTTGCCCTACTTGCACTTCTATAAAATTGAAATCTCATATCTATCCGAATTCTATCACACCCTGTCAAGTCTGTCAAACCTATAGCAAAAAAACAGCAAAAAACAGTGCACCCTGTAGTAATTAGTACTCAATTTAGGTTGATGTAGCAGCCTTTTCGTACTGGACTTGAAAAGTGTGGAAAACTTGGGGACGGACTGAACGAAGTGAAGGAGTCCGCTTGCGGAATGAAATGGAGACAAGCGAGGGGTTCGTTTATGCGGTTTTGATTAATGAAGAGAAGAAGCTTCTAAGTGGGGGTTGGTAGTCGTAGAGCGAGGTGGAGCGAAACCAGAGCTTAACAAGTTCGAATATGTTTCGCTTAAGGTCCGAAAGGTAAATTTTAGGATCGTTTCTATGGAAGTGTAAAAAATCCTCCATGTTGGCAAATTTACCAAAAGGCAGGAGTTTCATAAAGATATCGCTATAAATAAAAGGACGGGAATTAACATTGAATCTTAAAACATCCTTGGGAAGAATAGTTTTATTAATTAAAACAGCCTCAAATTGTAATGATATTCCGTGCAGAGGGTTTTCATAAATCTGGTAATGGTAAGGGGGGAAGTCGCTTTTGCCGATTTTCTTATCGCGGTCGTTAATAAAAGTGCATTGTGAACCAACAGCCACAATTCCCGGGTTTGCAATGAGGAATTTATATTGCTTTTTTAGCCTATTTGGGCTTGAAACGTCATTGGTATCCATAAAAGCAATATAGCTTCCTTTGGTTTTGTTAACCAGACGGTTTAAAGTTACCGCAATCCCGTACCTTTTTATGTTTTTGTATACTCTTATTCTTTTGTCTTTTTTCTTAAATTGATTGAGGATTTTGTAGGATTTATCCGAAGATTTGTCGTCAATAGCCACGATTTCGATGTTTTTATATGTTTGGTTCAAAAGACTGCTTAAGCAATCCGAAAGGTATTTTTCGGCATTGTGAACAGGCAAAAGAATAGAAATCAAAGGTTTTGAGTCGTTCATAAAGCTCTAAGCAGAGGTTTCTATGGATTAATGTCGGACAGTCATTTAATGTTTAAACATTCTATCATCTTTAGGTGTTTTATGTCAACTTTTGAGCTTAAGCATTAAGATTATAGCTATGAAAATGGCCATAAAGCCAACAAATTCCAGATATTGAGGTAAATAAACGATAACTATACGGGCATCTTTATCAATTTTTGAATCCAAAACCCAGCCATTTTCCCAATTATTTACTAATACATGTTTTTTTAGTTCTTCTCCTCCCAGGAACGGAAACAGCTTATTCAATATATTCACATTATCTAAAACATAGGCATGCCAGCCCGTATCGTAGCTTTGAGATAGCAATAACGTTGTGCCGGACTCTATTGATTTATTTGGCCTTATCTCGTAAAGACTTGGATTTGGATGATAAACCGTAAAGTCATTTGTGTTTATATTCAAATTTGATTTTTTCGTATTTGGATATTTTTCTATTTTTAGAAACGTCAGGAATCTATATGGAATTTGACGTACATCTACGTTAGATAAATCATTTACGGTTTTTACATTACCGATAGAAACACTGTCAAAATACAAGTTATAACCCAGTCCGTAGTTTTCCATAGGAGGAATTATAAAATAAGAGTTTAAAAGCTCTTTATTTTTGGGCAAGTTAGATTCAAAGTTGGGCTTTTGAGAGGTCTTATTAATGATAGCAAAAAGCAGGCTTTTTCCTTCTAAGTTTCTGCTTTTTATTGTTACCAGAAAACCAATTCTTTGAGAAAATGAAGGAAGATCAATATCGAAACAGTTATTGGAATTGAAGCCGGTTAGGCGGAGCACGCTTTCCCCGTTTTCTGAAATTTTCTCCCTTTTATTTATCCCTTTGGCAAAGGGATTGCAATCTTTGTAAGAACGGTTAAACAGGTCTCCTTTGGCCCTGCTATTATAGCTATAATATCCTTCCAGCTTTGGAACTCTTACTTCAAGTTTTCCCTCGTGAATATAGGGAAGAAGTATTTTTGCAGCTCCAGAGCTATCAAAGCCTGAAGAGTCGTTGGATGTTTCCAGGCTTACCGGAACAAGCTCATCATCTATGAATATTTGAGGATATTTCAATGTTTTTTTTGCAAGATCGTCCATTGCTATCTCAAAAACTTCTTCTTCGTAGAGTTTGGGGATTACCAAGGTTGCGCCGGCAAGACTTTGCGGAATTTTTGCTTGAAAAGAAAAATATGCTCCTTTGTCGGAGATTTTGAACTCCAACTCTTCCTGCTTTCTTCCTGTAAAAATTGACCTAAATGGATAAAAAACGTCACTACTCCTTGCGCTTCCGGCTATATAATCGCCATTTTCTAAATATGCGGTATCGAAATTATTCCATTGATATTTTGGGTAAATTTCAGGCAGATTGCTGCTCAAGGAAACAAAATTATTTTGCGATAGATCCTGCCTTACTCTATAAACATCGATTCTCCCAAATTTAGCGGCTAGGCTAATCTTTGCAGAACTTTCCAGTAATTGTTGTAATTTAATTGTTGACGAAGCTTTAGGTGAATATTGACTGATTATCGTGTTATCCAAAATAATCCAATGTATTTGGTATTTTCCCAAAACAGCTTCAAAATAAGACTTATTGAGCGAGTTTACTGCCTGATCAAGCTCCCAGTAATAATTCTCGTTTTCCCTGCTCCAGGGAAAGGTTGAGCCGTCAAGGGAAGGCTGGGGGAGTCCATACCAGATAAATCCGGAGCCTCTGTACCCCCAATTTGTATAGGTCCAGCCCCAATAGGAAGCTTGCGGAAGCAGTGCAATTCTTTCATTTACCCCTTGTTTCTTGAAGTAATTTACTAATTGAAAGTAGTCGCTAGGAATTTCTACACGCAGATTTTTATATATAAATTGACCCTGAAAAACGGGAAACGAATAATACAGAAGGATAATTGCAAAGCCAAATGGCAGGATTATTTTGCTGTATTTAAGTATTCTGCCGTATTGTAAAATTACCGATAAGGCTAAAGTAAGAAGAATTGAGAATGAAAATGCGTAAAGAATGGAAAACTTCGTAAAGGTAAATCGGAAAATCTGTGCGAATAAGGGAACGTGGTTATAGAAAAAATTAAAGACGGAATTAAGAACCGGTATATCATTGCCAAGCATTAAAAAAGAAAATAAGAAGATAAAGATAAAGGGATAGAATTTCCGGTCTCTTTTAACAAGAGCTATTATAGCTCCTGCTACCGACAGAAAGAAGAAAAGCAATCCGACGACAATAAAGGGTAAAGTTTCCGAATGCTCTCTCCAAGCAGGCATAATGTAATCACTTTTTCCATTGCTTTGTGAATCGGTATAATCAAGCCAGAACCCTTTTAGCAATGCTGTGTCGAGGAAATCCCCGCGGTCTTTATTAATTAAGTAGACAGTCTCTGTAGACATCTGATTTATTTTCGAGTCTACGGTTACTTTACTGCTAGTTAATCCATAATATGCAAAAGGTAATCCCCAAAAAGAATTCATGGATATTGTTATCAAGATTATTATTAACGCTTTTTTTAATCCGCCCGCTCTTTCTTTTAGTAAATAAAACGTAATCATTGTAAGAAGAGCAAAGAAATAAACTATAAATATAGTTGGTACGTTTGCCTGCGACGCGCTTAAAAAAGAGAGAGTCGAAAAGACAACAAGGGTTTTTTTAGAGCCGTTTTCAAGGTATTTTATTGCAAATAATATTAACCAGGGTAAAAAAGCAAAATGAATGGAGAATAATTCATATGGGGCATAAAACATTTGAATCGTTGCAGAATTAAAAAGATAAAATAGCGCTCCCAGAAAAGAGAGAATTGTCTTGTTAGGGTTGGTATCGAATAATTTCCTAAGAAGATAATAGATTCCTGCTCCGCCCAAGAAGTGCATAAAAAAATTAAAAAAATATCTTAACAGGTCTTGCGGGAGGAAAAGAGAAGTTATATAAAGAAAAATATAGTGGGGTAAATTAGCCGCAAAAGACATTCCGTCCAAAAATCCCAAACCTCTGTATTGCTCCCAAACGGCAAAAAAACTTCTTTTTAAATTCTCGCCGAAATTTAGCTCGGGAAATAAATTATCCCAACCTAAAAAATATGTTTTGGGGACATAGTTAAGGTAAAAAAGAATGAATTCTATGACTACGAGAGCAAGGATAGGAAGGTAGGGCTTTAGCTTAAAAAGGAATTTCATAACCTACTAATATTAATAATACTATTTTTTTAGGTAGTTTTAAAAGTTAGAGAGGGTTCTTTTGCTTTTACGAAGCTAAAGTTTATTTTTTGCATAAGTTTTACAAATTTACTTTGTGGAGAATAAACGCCTTTGCTTATAAGGAATAAGGCAAAAAGCCAAGATTCAGGCAAGAGGGGCACTAAGATTATTTGTCCGGAGAATTTGATTAAACCGCCAACAGTTGGTTTATAACCTAATTTTGTGAGGGCAATTAGACGTATTTTTACGGTATTTAAGAATTTTCCTTTAAGTTTCTGCAAGGAATTGTTCTTAAGATGAATACGGTAGTCAAAAAGAAACTCGTCTATATTTGCAAATTTGCCGTAGGTTAAAAAGTTAAAGAAAGTGAAATAGTCGTCGTTAATCCCGAATTTATTATAGTAAATGGCATTTTGTTTAGGTAACAAACTTCGTCTAATCATAGAGCTTGGGTGAACAATAGGGTGGACCTCGAAAAACTGACGGTAAATATCATCATGATTTGTGGCAAACGTTTTCTTACCCACAACATTTCCTTCGCCGTTGATAATTCTGGCATGAGTGCCGACTACAATTACATCTTTATTCTCGAGCAGGAATTGAACTTCTTTTTCCAGCCTTTTAGGGTGGCTTATGTCATCAGAGTCCATTGGCGCAATAAATTCTCCCTTGGCGTATTTCATTGCCAGGTTTATTGCTCCGAATGGGCCATGCCGGAAATCTAGGCTGATGATTCTAATTTGCGGATATCTCTTTTTATAGTCTTTTAAAATTTCTAAGGTGGAATCGGTGGAGTTATCGTTAACTATAATGAATTCAAATTGTTTATAGGTTTGATTAAGAATGCTGTCGATTGCATCCATCATGTATTTAGAACCGTTATAAATAGGCATTATTACGGACACCAATGGTTTTTTATCAACGTTTTTCATATTCTTCTAAAAAACAAAGTTAATTCAAGAAAATAAAGCAGGCCAGAAGTTTGCGGCCTGCTTTATTGATACGTGGATTTTATTTAACAAATATTCTTGGTTGAACAAAATCCGGTTCTTGAATTCCTATGGCCGGTGCCGCTGGTCTTTGAGCTCTAATGATAGCGTTTAAAAGAGGTTTCTCTCCCTCGCCCCATTGTTTTTCAAAAAGACCAAGATCGCCAAGGTATACTACCTTTTGGTGTTTCCTGGCCGTGTTTGCGGCATGAAGTCTGGCCGTTACGTCTAAAGCCTTGTCTCCGCCATGTTCGGATGCTCTATAGATATCGAAACGGTCTCCTCCTAAGGCTCCATGAAACTGAACTGTTTCCAGGTCTGTTCTTTTAATAAACACTACACGAGTTTCAAGGATTTCTCCTTCGGTAGGTTGGCTGACTATCGCCGCTCCTGTTGGTATATCACCGGGAAAATCAATTCCTGCAATAGTATCAACGTCAGGCCCGAGCGTTCCAAGATCTATTTCCTGCAAGATTCTTCCTTCTGTGTTATCTCCTGCCATTATAATTCTTGGGAAAGTTTGATATTTTCCATCCGTCCAACGCAATTTTAATGCTTCTTTGGGATTAGGTTTTTCCCAATTTCTTGAAGCAACTCTTGAAGTTGGTTCGGGTGTTTCTGCCGGAGCTGCTGTTTGAGCCGCTGTTTCTCCAGGCGCTTTTGTCGGACTTGCTGTTGCTCCAGGTGCTTCTGGAGGAGTTACTGTCGGAGCTGGTGTACTAGCTGGGCTGGCAAGTGCGCCTTCTATAGCGCTTCTGCCCACGACCCCAACCACTACTCCTCCAATTCCTGCTGCACCAATCATCAATGCATCCCTCCTACTATATAATCTTCTTTCTGTTAAGTCTGGCATTATTTCTCACCCCCCTCAATTTTTATGTTCTTTGATTTTTTTCTTAATATTAATCCTCCCAAAGCTCCGGGTATAAGACCTAGGAGCGGAAGCATTTCAGCTCCTGTTGCCGGTGTTGCAACAATTTTGGGCGCAGGTAATACTGGCGGAGCAGTTACGCCTAATACATTTTTTTGAATACATACTTGTGAAGAGTCAGAATCGGTATTTCCGTTTGAATCGGTTGCGGAAACCCTGTTGGTAACTTGGTCGGGATTACAAATTATTCCCTGATTAGGTAGGCTATTTGTATCTGCTGTTTTTGCAGTCAAAACATAAGTAACGCTTTTACCCGCTTCAAGATTACTAATGGTAAAGTTAAGGGTATTATTGCTTTTGTTATAATTTCCAACTCCGGAAACAAAAGTTATAAATTGCGGGAAAGTGTCATTTACCGTAAGAGTTGGGATTGTATTACTGCCTGTATTCGTAACTACTATTTGATAGTTAACATTTTGAGAAGGGGAGTACTTTGGATCGTTTACTGATAAATTGTCAACATATTGTCCGTTGCCTTTCCCGGGGACTTGGACCATTTTATTAATGGTAAAAGAAAAGTTGGTAACGCATGATTGCCCACCGCCATAAAGGGGTTGGCATTCGGCAAATGCAGGAGATAGGCTTCCGGCGAGCGCTAAAGAGAAAACAGTTAAAATTACAAAATTAAGCATTTTTCTCATAAATTTTGCTATAGATTTTATAGTGGGGGAAGTTTAGCACATCATTATAGGATATGTCAAGATGTGGGATAAGTTATAAAGTTTTAAAGTTCATAAAGTAAAAAATTTTAAATTAAAAATCAGTAATTAGAAATTAGAGATTGCATTTGTCTCTTGACAAAGGGACAAAGATATGGTCTAATTAGGTTGCTTTTAAATAAAGTCTTCAGAAGCATTTCCGAAAAAAACATTGACTATATATTATTGACCATTTGCTATTGACTAATTACTGTTTAATTCATTAATCATCAATCGTATATCGTAAATCGTAAATCTTTTTTTATTATGCCTTACAAGAAAAAATCTACTGTCTCATCAATAGAGGATATTGTGGGAACTCCGGCAGATGAAAAACCAATAGTTGAGGAGAAACCCGAAGTTTTGGAAGCTCCCGTTGCAGTTCCGGTTGTTCATGCTGAAACAAGGCCCGAGCCAACCTATGAACAGGCTTCTGTTGTGCCAACCCAGGAAGTTTCCGGTATTTTGGACATTCAGCCCGAAGGGCACGGCTTTTTGAGGCCAAGATTCATTCCGTCACCCCGGGATATTTATATCTCCCAGTCACAAATCAGACGTTTTATGCTTAGGCCCGGTGACTTAGTTGCGGGAGTCGGCCGTCCTCCAAAAGATACGGAAAGATACTTCGGTTTATTAAAAGTAGAAAAAGTTAACGGAATTCCCGCGGATGACTCATTAAGACGTCCATATTTTGACGAATTAACCGCGGTTTATCCCAAAAAACAAATAACTCTTACATCAGGCAAAACTCCCATTTCAACCCGCATAATTGATTTAATTGCTCCTATTGGCTTTGGCCAAAGAGGAATGATTGTGTCTCCGCCAAAAGCAGGTAAAACCACTATATTAAAAGAGTTAGCCGCCGGTATTTCGCAAAATTTTCCAAAAGCCCACCTTATGGCGGCTCTTATCGGCGAAAGGCCGGAAGAGGTAACCGATATTGCCTCATCTGTAAAAGGAGACGTTGTTGCTTCAAATTTTGACGAACCGCCGGAAAATCAAACGCGGGTTGCCGAAATTACCCTAGACCGTGCAAAAAGACTGGTTGAAATGGGTATTGACGTAATCATTCTTTTAGATTCAATTACAAGGCTGGCCCGCGCCTATAATTTGGCTGTTGCGCCCTCCGGCAGAACACTTTCCGGAGGATTTGATCCTGCGGCGCTTTGGCCTGCAAAAAAGTTTTTTGGAGCGGCCAGAAACTGCCAGGAGGGGGGAAGCCTTACTATTATAGGTACGGCTTTAGTTGATACGGGGAGCAGAATGGACGATCTAATTTACGAAGAATTTAAGGGAACAGGCAATATGGAGCTTCACTTGGACAGAAGACTGGCAGATAAAAGAGTTTTTCCAAGCATTGACATTGAAGGCTCCGGAACAAGGCAGGAAGAGCTTATTATGGACGAAACTTTGCTTAAAAAAGTAGTTACTATGCGGAGAATGCTTTATATGTTAGGAGACGAAGAAAGAACAGCACTTCTAATAGAAAAACTTGCAAAAACCGCTACCAACGAAGAATTTTTGGATACTTTAGGGAAGGGATAGATTGGAAACTAGAATTCTTGACATTGGATGTCTCTGACGTTTTTGATCTTGAATCTTTGAAATCAAGAATTCTAGAAGTCGAGAATTCAAGTTCAAGAAAATCCAACTTCTAATATCAAGAATATCTAACAATTGGCTTCGAAAGGCCCGCCTTGCCGGCGAGGCAGGTTGACAGACCCTGTCAATTTTGGTATCATTTCCCCTCCGAATGCATAAGCGATTTACACTTTTTTCACTGGTTTCCCTGCAAAAAATCATAACGGAATTTTCCGGCTTTAATAAATTCTTCTACCTTTATATAAAAGGAAAAATCATTAAGACCTCTATTTTTTTTGAAACCTATAAAAACATTCTTGTCCGTTTTTTTATGATGAAAAGAGGCCGGTACAGCCGGCCGTTTTTGCATTTGGCAACAATGGGGGTTTTGGGTGTAGGCGTAATATCCGCGCCTTTTTTAGCCTCAACTTACCCTGTTTTTTCCTCAAGCGACCCCCTGGCTTTTAATAGCGATTCTTCCCAGCAATCAATAAACGTAGGCGATAACGTGTTTCAGACGGATGTTTCGCAGAAGCCAAGGGATAAAGTTATTGTTTATACGGTTCAAAAAGGCGACACTATTTCGACAATCGCGCAAAAATTCGGAATTTCACAAGACACAATCCGCTGGGCAAACGATTTAACAAATGATTCTTTAAATGTAGGCGATACGCTTAAAATCCTGCCGGTAACAGGAGTTTCATATAAAGTTCAGAAAGGCGACACGGTTTATTCTATAGCTAAAAAACTTGATACGGAGGCGCAGAAAATCGTTGATTTCCCGTTTAATGATTTTGCCAATCCCGAGACTTTTTCTCTAGTTGAGGGACAAATGTTAGTTGTTCCGGACGGTGTTAAACCTTCCGAACAGCCCTTTATTAAGCGCCAGATTTATATTGCGCAAGGGCCAATCTCTGTATCATCTGCCGGTTTTACCTGGCCTATTAGCGGTGGCATCTCACAATTTGCATCCTGGTATCATATGGCAATTGACATAACAAATCCGTTTGGCACTCCTATTGTTGCCGGGCAAAGCGGAACAGTTACAAAAATTTCAACAGGAACATGGGATGGGGGATACGGCAATAATATTGTGATAGATGGTGGTGGAGGCTACCAAACCCTTTATGCTCATATGTCAGGGGTAAATGTAGGAGTCGGACAGGAAGTATCTGCCGGAAAAACAGTAATTGGATATGTCGGCAATACCGGAAGAAGCACGGGGCCTCATTTGCATTTTGAAATAAGGAAAAACGGAGTTTTAGTTAACCCTCTTCCATTCTTACAGTAGCTTAGCCTCTAGCAATTAGCGTCTAGCATCTAGTATAATAATTCCGTTGATTGGGGCTTGTAGTTCACCTGGTAGAACACCTCATTCGCATTGAGGAGGTAAGCGGTTCGAGTCCGCTCAAGTCCACCGATAGTTGCACATGGTGTTCCTCTAGAGTACAATATCTCTTATGAAACGTTATAACGAAGCCTTAATTCAAGAAGCTATAAGATTACGTTCAAAAGGTCAAACCTATACTGAAATAAGACAGGCACTAAGTTTAGAAATCCCAAAAGGTACTCTTCACGCATGGTTTAAAGATATCATTCTTCCTAAAGATTATTACAGCAAAATTTCTAAATTAAATTTTGAGCATTTAATAAACGCAAGACGAGCAGCAATCGAAGCTAATAAGATTAAGAGAAAAGATTTTTTGAGGGGTTTAGATAAAATAAATTCAAAAATTGCTGTTTCAATAGGGAATCATGATGCTGCAAAAATTGCCCTAGCTATGCTGTGCTTAGGAGAAGCAAGTAAATATAAGCCAAGAAGGTCATTTAATTTAGGAAGTTCAGACCCAAGGATAATTATCATATTTCTTACACTTTTAAAGAAATGCTTTAACTACCAGCAAATAAAAGTACGATGTACTGTTCAATGTAGAGCAGATCAGGATATAAAAGAACTTGAAAAGTTTTGGCTAGATGTGACTAAAATACCTAAAACTCAATTTTATAAAGCTCAAATTGATCCTAGAACAGTAGGAAAGCCAACATTAAAGAGAAATTACAAGGGAGTGTTAAAAATTGATTATTTAGATATTAAGGTTCAATTAGAGTTGGAATCATTGGCAAATTTAGTATATAATCAATTACACCTAACTTATGGGCCCGAAGTTTAAATGGTTGAACATTTGGCTGGCAGCCAGAGGGTAGCGGGTTCGATCCCCGTCGGGTCCACTTCGGTCAGACTCGGCTTCGCATCTTGTATTTCCTCATCTTTTGTAGTTCAATTAATTAAATGAAATTTCGTATATCAAGCAAATTAAATATTTACGTTTTAATCTTAGCCATTCTACCTTTACTGGTATATTTTTTAACTTACCCTCGGGAAATTGGTCTTGTTGATTCAGGTCTAATGGGAGCGGCCGCAGTAAGCCTTGGAATTCCTTTACCGACAGGTTTTCCTTCCTATCTTATAATTGCACACCTATTTTCAATTCTGCCTTTTTTTGATGTAACGAGCAGACTTTATTTTCTCTCAATTTTCTCTTCCGCTGCGGCAGTTCTTGTTGTTTTTGAAATTATAAAAAAAATTACCCTGAAGTACAAAACCAAAATGGGGGACTTACCGTCTTTTGTAGCAGCCATTTCTTTGGCTTTTTCTTATCAGTTTTGGTCATCCTCTATTAATATTGAAACTTTTGCCCTGAATCAACTTTGTTTAATGTTGATACTTTTTCTAATTTTTTGGTTAAGGGAAAAATTTATTTTAAATAACTTTGTCTTGGATAAGAAAACTAAAAGGGTAGTTTTGGTTTTTTCTTTACTCTTAGGCTTTTCGGCGGGTTTGAGCCCGACAATAATTACGGTTATCCCCGGACTTATCGTTTGGATTTTGTTTTTCCGGAAAGCAGTTTTAAAAAACTTTAAATTATTTCTTATCTCAATCACTTTATCTTTAAGCGCTTTTGTACTTATTTATTCTTATCTTCCCTTAAGAGCAATAACCCATCCGTATTTAAATTTTGGTACACCCGATAACCTGGGAGACATTATCAGGTTAATAACCGGCAGTGGATTTGTAAGCAAGACCTCCATAAGCAATGGGTATGTCGAGGTACTGGGTTTTACGTCAAATTTTCAAATAATATCCCAAAGCTTCAGCCACTATTTAAAGATGCTTATTTATCAATATAACCCTTTATTCTTACCTATTCTTGCTCTTGGAGCATTAAAACTCTACCAAAGAAAATCAATTTTTTACATTCTTATTTCTATTTTTATCGCCGGGAGTTTTATGGGAATATTTTATATTACGGGAAATCAGGAAAATTGGCTTACAATTCCCTGGATTATTTTATCAATATTTTTGGGTGTAGGCTTAAATTATATTTTTTATTATATTTTGAATAATAAAAATTATAAAAAACTAGTATTAAGATATTATTTTTTTATCCAAATTATCGTAATCTTACTTTCTCTTTTACCTATTTTTTATTGGTTCACAAGGCTGGATAGATCAAAATACTCATTAACAAGCAGCTATATAAAAAATTTATATTCGGATATTTCTAAAAATGCAGTTATTATCGGCGGAGAAAATTTCTTTGAATCTCAAACAGCATACGCAAAAGAAGCATTAGGATACAGAAAAGACGTTTTACCCATAGCCGGAAATTTATTTTACGATTTTAAGTGGTATAGAGAAAATATCGTTAAGAATTCGGGCATAAAAGTATCCGCGGAAACAGAAAAACTGGCGCAAACTATTGATAGAACAAAACAGACAAGGTTAATCCTCCGTTTAATTAAAGAGAATCCAGGCAAAAATTTCTATATTACAAACTTTTATCTAAAAGGATATATGCGTGATATGGCAAATATGGAATGTCCTACGGGATACTGCATGGTAGAAGGATACGCTTTTATTCCGTATGGACTAGTCTATAGAGTGGTTTCTGAAAATAAGATTCCGCTTAAATCGAATAGCTTGATTTTGTCTATGAACTCGGAAAAAATGAAAAAACCATTCTATTTGGAGCTGCTTAATCAGAATCAATATGAATTTATTCTATATGATAGGCTTCTGGCTAATGAGATAAACGGCGATTACTATCTTTTTCAAAAAAAATATGCCGATGCGGAGGTTTTTTATAAGTATGCAGAGCGTTATATGACAAAAGAGAGTCCAGATATTGATTATAAGCTGGGAATTATATATTTAAATACCGGAAGAAGTGATTTGGCAAAAACATATTTTTTGAAAGCGCAACAAATTTTGCCGGACAACCAGGTTATTCAAGAAGCTTTAGATAACTTAATTATTAACAAAAACGATACGAGTACGTCTATAATTCAAAATAACGGTAAATACATTGCTAAAATAGGAGTTAAGTTTTCATACCCTGGTACTTTTAAGATTTTACAAAACTCTGTTTCAAAGCTAGTTTTAACAGGGAAAGGTGGTTTTACTGTTGAAATGAAAAAATATGCTTACAATGAAAACACGAGCAATCCAACACAATTTTTAAATTCGCAAGCTGTTGCTTATGGTTCTCTTATTAACCAGGGCAGAGCGGAAATATCAAATTTCTCAAATGCCTGGGTTAAGCTTTGGGATGATAGGGGAGTAAAAAAAAACCAGTTTTTTCTGATTTCCGAAGGTAATGTTATTGAAATTCTTGTTTTTCCTTCGGATTCTCTGTTAATGCAAGAGTTTGACAAAATATTGGGCTCAATAACGATTATTAATTAATCACCGTAAATGCGGGATAAATGTTACAATATATCAATAATTTATGTTCAAAAAATATCTTGAACCAAAAGTATTTTTACCTTTTCTCTTAGTAGTTTTTCCGTTTATTATTTATTGGATAACTAAACCTCCTTCTGTTCTTTGGATTGATTCCGGAACGATGATAGCCGCTTCTTACACATTGGGAATTCCAAACCCGCCCGGATTCCCGTTTTATATGCTTGCTTCGCATATATTTGCAATTCTTCCTATCTTTAATGTTTTAACGAGGCTAGAGCTGTTTAGCATAATTTTCTCAATTTTAGCAATACAATTAATATATAGGATTATTCTTCTTCTTATAAATTCGGATTTTTTCTTTCACAAATCCGCCAAGTCAAATGAAGTCTTAAAAATTAACGCCCCAACAAACAAAAATTTAAAATATTTTGCTGCTTTTTTTGGAGCAATATCTCTTGCTTTTTCCTATCAATATTGGTCGCAATCTCAAAATACCGAAGCTTTTATTTTTACCTATTTTTTTGTAATTTTATTTATTTATATTTTTCTTATTATAGAAAAAAAGAGAAAAGAATTAATTTATTCCGAGAACAAGAAAACGGAGATAGGAAAGTTTGCTGATTATTTTTTTAAAACTCTTGCTATTGTTGCTTTTCTCTATGGTCTTGCTATGGGGGCAAACCCAACAGCCGCAGTTTTAGTCCCGGGCGTTTTGTTTATAGTTTTTCTAAACAGGAAAATATTAAATGTTCAGAAAGTTGCGGTGCTGTTTCTAATTGGGATGATTACCGTATCTCTGGTCTACAGCTATCTTCCTATAAGAGCCTCTGCCTGGCCCTTTGTTAACTGGGGCAATCCGCAAACATGGCCTCTTTTTATCGGGCAGTTAAGGGGGGAAGGTCTTAATATTTATGAGCCTCAATCAGGCTCAATCAACGGTTTTACAGGTTCTCCGATTATATTTTTCCAGTCCGTATCTCATTTTTTCTACCTTTTGCTTATACAATTTACCCCTATTCTTCTTCCATTTCTTTTTGCAGGCGGTTATTTTATTTATAGAAAAAATAAATATCTTTTCTGGTTTTTGTTATCTGTTATTTTGGTTGACGTTTTTTATGCAGGACTTTATTATTCGGGAAATCAGGAATCATGGTTTATTCTGGCCTGGATAATCTGCGCAATTTTTATAGGAATAGGATTTTATTATGCGGTTTTAAAGCTTTCTCTCAAGCAAAAGTATGTAAACGCCCTGGTCTTAATGTGTTTTCTTCCGCTTTTAGTTTGGTTTATTCCTCTTAACAGAAGCCAGCATTATTATTCGGATGATTATGCCAAAAATTTATATTCAACTTTAAATAAAAATGCAATAATAATAGGAACCGGTGATTTTTCCAATTCTTTAGGATTTTACTTGCACGAAGCCGATAAATATCGACCCGATGTAACGCCGGTTACGGCAAACGTTTTGTATGTTAATAAATGGTATAGGGATGGTTTAAGACAGGCAAGTAATATTGTTGTTTCGCCAAAACTTGAAGATATTATTCAATATAAGGCATTTGATGAATATAACAGGGCGATGAATGAGTTTATTGCCGATAATATTGACAAACATCCGATTTATGTTACCCATCTTACTCTAAGAGCGTCCGCTTTAGCCGCAACTTCCGCGGGACAGCTTGTGCTTGACAGCCGATTTAAATTTATTCCGAATGGCCTTTCTCTTCGGGTTGTTCCAAGTAACTCAAATGCAAAACCCGATATGAAATCTTTTGATTTTACTTTTAAAACGCCAAATCCTCAAAAAGCGCCTTTTTACCTGGAAAGAAATTATAACTCGGGCTATAAAAACTTGGCAAATGATTATGCGTATTCCTATGAAGCGCTGGGGGATTGGTATTCCAGCAGCGGAGATTATGATAAAGCATTCAATTACTACAAAAAAGCAGATTCCTGGTCGCCGAAAAATCCGGAAATTCTTTCCCGTGTTGGAGGGTATTACGGAGTAAAAAAAGAATTGGATGTTGCAAGGCAATACTTTCAAGAAGCTTTGGATCTTTCTCCCGATAACTTTTCGATACGTTTTAATTTAGCAGTAACCCTGGCTAATATGGGAAGAATTGACGAGGCTTTGCAGCAATACAAAATTATTGAGCAGTACGCCGCAGGTTCTTCCATAGCGCTTGATGCCGGAAATCAAATAGCGCTGCTAAGCAAACCTATGCCGCAACCCCAAGCAACAGCAAGCGCTAAGATAACCGGCAATACTTTTGTTAATCAAACAGATAATTATTCATTTGTGTATCCTAACGGATGGAGGGTTACAAAAAACAGCCAGGGGCTGGTTAATGCTACAAACGGCAAGCCGGGAAAACAAGCTCTTAATCTGGTATTTTTTGGTAAAAAAATAACTACTCCTCAAAGGATTGACGATTTTGTTAAAACAGGTCCGTTAAAACAACAAGGTACGCTTTTAGATATTCAAACTATTAATGTTCCCGGTTTTAAAACTTTTCTTCAGGTTTGGGGACAAAGCGGGGCATCCAGCCAGGTGATTGTTATTACTAACGACTTATGGGCATGGCAAATAGCTATTTCTCCGGGAGACTCAACCAATATGAGCGATCTTTACAAAATTCTTAATACTTTTAAATCTCTTCGGTAAGAGCATCTGTTTTTGATTGTTTTGATAAACTTGTTTTAACCGGAATCATTTTCCTTGCTTCAAAAGTCAAGAGCACAAGCAAAATTAAAATACTTAATAGAGAAATGCTGTTTGCAACGGTAATTAAGGGAGTATTTTCAAATTTAGCCACAATCTTATTGTTGCCGACCGGTATAGACAAATAAACAAAACCATAAATATTAGACGTATCAGGCGTTACGGGCATATCGTTTATGCTAAATGTCCAGCCGGGAAAATAATGAATAAAAAGCTCCGCCTGAATAGGGGATTTAGAGCTAATATCAAATTCCTTATAGGTAAACGTATCCTTGACTACTTTTCCGGTTGCATTCAAGTCCGATAGGACAATTTTACTTAGGGGGACTTTGTTTTGTTCCGGTAAAACCTCCATTGTTTTTGGGAAATAACCTATTAAGGCTGTTCCGCCCTGCTGTCCTTTGGCAAGACCTTTGTAAAAGTCCTTTGAATCCTGCGCAAAATAGTCTTTTGGCAAATAGGCTGCGGGCTGTAAATAGGAATAGCTAAGGATAGGTGTTAAGACAATTAAGATTATAAACAGAATGATTTTTTGCGATTCCTTTTTAAAGTACATAAATAATATTCCGGACAAAACTGCGGCCGCAAATATTGCAACCGATAAAAATCTCCACGGGAATTGAAGAAAGGAAAGATACGGTATTCCTTCCCAGAAGGGTTGGGAGAAAGAAAGGGTCATGTACATTCCAAAAAAAGTCATTACAAGCCAAAACAAAGTTTGTTTAATTGCCGGGTGAGAAATTTTTTTATATAAATAGAAAGCTAAAATACCTATACCGGCGACAATTATTACCCAATTCATAATTCCCAGCTGGTACGATAATTGGTCCGTGCAGCCGGGCTGCGAAGTTCCGTAATCCCAGTTAGACCAGAAAAGTTGGGTAAGGCAGACAAAATGTTTATGAAAATCAAGGTAGCCGGCGTTAAGGGTGGAAGCTTTGGTAAGACCTTGCTGTAAGAGTGCCGGTATTGCAAAAAACGCCGCTAAACCTCCGCCTAAAACAAAGCCGGAAAAAAGAAAACCGAGTTTTTTTAACAGTAATTTAAGATCGATTTCCGTGTTTAAATTTTCAAAAACAAGAAAACAAATATAAAGAAATAATGGTACGCCAAACATTAAAAGAGTAGGCGGGTGGGATACGAATGTTGCCGCGGTAAAAACAGCAAGGAGACTTAGATAAATTCTTTTCTCTGTTGTAATTAGTCTTTCAGTAGCCCAAAATATTCCCGGAGCAAAGGCAAGAGCGATACTTTCAGGATACGCACTTCTGACAAAAACATCTAAAATATGATATGGAGCAAAAACATATAAGGATGATGCTGCAAGTCCCGCGAGAGTATTTTTAGTAATATTTTTAACAAATAAATAAGTTATTAGTCCTGAAAAAAGCCATAGGAAAAGAACAGTTAAGTATAGGGAATTTAATATATCAAAGCCTAAAAAATGCGGAATCTGACCAAGATAATACAGCAGGGGCTGGTAATAGCTAAATAGCGGTTGGTTTTGTCCGGGAACAACCCATTCTATCCATCTAACCGGAAATTGCCCTTGAGAAAGGGCATCAGCCATAAGCCTTAAGTATGTTAAGTGCGCTCCTGCATCGTGGCCCGCCAAGGTTTGATCTTTGAAAAAAGGGGGAAAAAGAATCAGGTATATGAACAGAGATAAAAAAATCAGTATGTTTCTCCAAAATCTTAAATCAAAATCATCATGCGATTCTTTTTCTTGTTGCCTTTTTCTATTTTTGGACATATTTAAAAAATTATAGCAAAAACTAGTATCTAGATACTAGTAACTAGTTACTGGAAAATGCTTCTTGCTATTTGATTTAAAATCCCCTATACTCAAAATAGAATGAATCATGGGGACAATCCTCGCTTCTCTCTGAAATAGAGAAAAGGAAGTCTCGAAAGATAAAATGAAATTCAGAGGGGAGGTGACCACTTAATCAGCAAATAGAAACTAGCAACTAGCGTTCAGTTTATTTTAACTAGACGCTAAACGCTAATAACTAGATGCTAAACAAATAAATGGCTTTTCAAGATAAAGTATTAGCTTGCAGAGATTGCGGAAAGGAATTTACCTGGACCGCTTCCGAACAAGAATTTTACCAGAAAAAAGGCTTTGAAAACGCACCTGTTAGATGTCCCGATTGTCGAGCGTTAAAAAAATCAAGAATGAACGATGACAGAGGGGGAGAAAGACAGATGTTCGAGATAACATGCTCGGAATGCGGCAAAAAAGACACAGTTCCGTTCCAACCGAAAGGTGACAGACCGGTTCTTTGCAGAGATTGCTTCAGAAAACAAAGAAGTCAATAACAATAAATAGAATTTTCAATTCTCAATTGCCTGCCCGCATTGCTATGCAAAGCGTTGCAGGCGGGCCAATTTTCATTGAATTAATCAATGAGACATTGTAATGTTTATTGTAAGTTGCTTTAGTTTCCTCTCAAGATTAATTTCTCAAAATTTAATAAAGGGATGTAATTTTAGTGGAGGAGAAGTAATTTTTAATTTAAAATTTTAAATTTTTAATGAAATCTAAATTCATAAATTTTTAAACATTAAAGAATTGATTAGAAATTAAGAATTACCCGCCTGCCGGCGAGGCAGGGAAATTAGAAATTCGCTGTGTTTACGGTGTTGTTGTTGGGCTTGGCGTAGGTGTTGGGCTTGATGTAGGAACCGGTGAAACCTGCGGTCCGGGTATTTTTACCGGCGGATCTTGCGGCGGAAGCGTAGGGGAAGGAGCATTAACATTAAGCGGATTTTGTGTTTGGGCAGCATTGCCCACCGGGCTTGTGTCCTGAGCCTGTGTCCCTATCTTTGCCTGCAAATCTTTTATCTCGCCTGTTATTTTAGCCGTATTTGCGGGATCGCTGACAACAAGCGTTTTAACCGTTTCAAATTGTGCCAAAGCTCCTTTTAAGTCGCCTTTTTGCAATAAAGCGTGGCCTAAATTATAGTAAGCGTTTGCAAAATCTGGTTTTAGATTGACTGCCGTCTGAAACTGCGCTAAAGCTTTATCCCATTGACCTAATTGATAATAGATTCCTCCCAAGCCTATGTATTCTTGAGGATTATTCGGGTCAAGGATTACCGCCTGTTGGGCAGAGAGAATTGCAAACGAGTCGGCATTCTGACCAAATCCAATTAAGCTCCTGTAAACATTTGATAAATTTTGCCAATTAACTGCGCTTTGAGGAGCTATCGTTGTTGCTTGCCTTGCCGCATTTATTGACTGTTGAATAAGCGTGTAAATCGTTTGAGTTGTCTCAGCACTTGGAGGAGTCTTTGTTGATATGGAAGAAGCCAAAGAACTGGCGAGCGAAAGATTGGTTTGGGCAAATAGTCTATAGTATGCTTCGCTAAAGCCAAATAGCGCTATAGCGTCTTTTTGATAGGCGTAAGTTAGCTGTCCGTTATTTTGCGAAGCCGCGATTAAAGAATTCCGGAATTTAATATTGGATAATACGTAGCGCGTGCTTAAAAACCCAAGGCCTAAAACAAAAGCGGCTATAATGACAAATATAAAGCCTGGCAAGAGTTTTGAAAGTCCGTCTTGTTTCTCGTTTCTTGCTTCTTCTTCTGTTGGTAAAAGAGAAATTATGCCTTTTTTCAAAGCCACAAGCTGTAATTCTACGTCAAAAAATCTGTGCTGATGCTTTGTTTCCAGTCCTTGTATCGCAGCAAAAAGGGCCAAGAGCAGAAAAAACAAGGCTTGAGTTGTAAAGGAGAAGGGGAGAATAAAGCCTGCCGCAATTATTAAAATAAGCGGAACAAAAACAGGTCTTTCTTTAACTATTTTATAAATAAGGAATAAGAAGGATAAGACTCCCAGGACCCCGGTTGTGGCTAAAAGCTCTAATACATAAGATGAGCTTCTAAAAAATGTATACGACCAAAGGGTAGGGTCAATATTAAAAGCGGCTTGTTTAAATTTTGAGAAAACTATGCCATAATTTCCAACTCCGCTGCCAAACAAGAATCCTTGTATAATCCTTCCGGCGTCCTGGGAAATAGCGGCAAAAGCAGTTTGGAAACCCGTTTCCAAAGGTAAGAGCAATGGCTTCTGAAGAAATATTAATTCATAGATTGTTACTAAAAGCCCTATCAAGATGATGATTGTGCTTAATCCAAAGCCCACCAGTTTTGTTAAATCGGCTCCGGCGCCATCTGAAGCGGGGCTGGTTGTTTCCAATTCGTTGCTTTCTCTGCGTCTGGATTTATAAGCGGCAATAAAAGGATAGGCAAGGTATGCGGCCAGAGGCAAAATAAACGCAAGATAAAGCGCCTGATCGATAAGCGACCCCAAGGTTGTAAAGGTTTGAACATGTGTAACCGTAAAGGGTAAAGCATAAATTTTAAGAAAAGAAAGAATAGAGAGCACGGAATTTATTAAAGCGCCAAGAATAAGAGCCGAAAGCAGGAACAAAACCCCGCTTTTAGTTTTTGCAGTATTAACGATTACAAAATAGGCAAAAACTGCAAAAAGAAATGGCACAAAAGTAATAAAAGAATCGGCCTTGTTAACGGCAAAAATAGCGGAAAGTAAAATCGCAAGCGTAAAAAGAAAAACCGGTAAATCAAAAGGATTTCTTCTGATTACAACCTTGTTATTTAAAAGACTTTTTAAGCCGAATAAAAGTAAAACCGCAAGAGATACGCTTCCTAAAAAAGCTTGTTTTGGCAAGGTAAAAACGTCGGTTGTCTGGGGAGTGAGAATAAGGGGGAAAAATAACAAAAGTAAGCCTATTAAGACCAAAGAAGCTTTATCGATAAGTTCGTTTATTTTTACTTTATTTTCAGCAAACATCTATGATGATAAGTTATCAAGATAAAAATATAATGTCAAGGAGTAAGTTACTTAAACCTCACATTACCCTGTATTCTTGTATTTCCTTTTATGCCCGAATTAATAACAGGCGGAATAAAAAACCAGCACGCGCCGTTATTGCCCGCATCTTGACTGGTTGAATAAACATTAACATTCAAAGTTCCCCCTGCGCAGCCGGAATTTGTAATATTTGCATAATTTACGCTTGATGTTCCCTGTGAATTAATAAGCCATTGCGTTCCTGTTGTAGATTGGATGTTTATTCTGTTTCCTAAAGAACCTGTTACTGTAAATACACCATCTATTCTAAAGGTTTTACTCTGTGTAAAACTTAATGTTTTGTTTGGGGTCGTCGATGTAAAATTGTTAAATTGAATTGCCGGTGTTGCCGAACCGTCAAAAATGGCAGTATTTGTTGTGTCAAATGTAACAGTGCCGGCATTATTATTAAAAGTACCGTTATTGGTCATATTTTTTGCAATTGTAAAAGATGCAGACGGGGGAGCGGTAAATGTTCCGCTTGCGGCAATACTTAGCGACCCGTTTATATCAATTATCGGATTATTTGTTGCGGCAGTAACGGTTACTGCGTTTGTTCCGTTTCCAACTGTTAAGTCATTATCAACAGTTATTGTCTGACTTGCGCCGCTCCCAAGCGTAAATGTTGGAGCGGATGCAACCGCCGGTAAAAAGCTCAAGTTATAAAAGCTGATTGTGCCGGCACCGCCAATGGTTGCTGCTCCTGCCGAAGAACTTACTATAGTTACTGTTCCCGAAGTTTGAGAAATAGTTCCCGCAACACTTATTCCGCCTGAATTTGTAACAGCAGACGAACCGACGTTTAAATCGTTTGTTCCCAAAGAAAGAGTGCCTAAAGTTACCGCAACATTATTTGTTGCAGTTAATGGTGATGAGGCAGGGGAATAAGTGCCTGAACCATTTGTTGCTAAACTATAGTAAGAAAAATTACCTAAAGTAACGCTTCCGGTTCCTGTATAAGTAAATGTAGAAGTAGAAGCGGTTACTCCCGAGGAGGCGCTTAAAACAACAGGAGTTGAGCCTCCGGATATTATCCAACTTCTATTTGCCGCGTCAAGCGTTGTTGTTGATGTATCTCCAACTTCCCCAATATTTAACGCAGAAGCTGTTATTGTTCCGCTTCCGCCGGATTGGGTGGTAATTGTAATAGGGGAGCCGGAGGAATTGGATAATGTCAAAGTAGAGAAGACCCAAGTGCTTGCAGTGCTTGTTGTGCCGAAATTTTTACCTGCTGCAACACGCTGTTTGAATGTTCCACCACTCATATTGACACTTCCTGTTCCGGCAACGTTTCCGTTTACGGTTACATTTACGCTTCCCGACGTTGCTCCGTTATTTGTCATATCGTTTGCAATTGTAATTGCCGAAGCAACTGTTGTGGAGCCTGAAACAGTAAGGTTGTATAGGGTTACGGTACCGGAACCTCCTCCTAAATTTTTAGACGTCCCGGTCATTGTTACAGTCGGAGTCCCTGAATAGGTAATTATTCCTGTTGATGTATTGGTGAAATTTCCGCCAATACTAACAGAGTTATTTACGCTTAAAGTTGTGCCGCTGTTGACAGTAAAGTCATTATTAATAGTATTGGTTCCTGCTCCGGAGAATGTAACTGTTCCCACAATTCCTACTGTTAAATTATTAAATGTTATTGCTCCGCTTCCCCCGCCAACAGTTGAACCGTTAACAGTTACAGTTGGGGTTCCGGCACTTGTCCCGATTATTCCTGTTGTAGTATTTGTTATATTTCCGGTAACAGTCATTGATGAATTAATATTTAAAGTTGTTCCCGCGCCAACACTTACATTTGTCGCAACCGAGTTCGTACCGCTGTTTGTAAAAGTAGTTGTTCCTGCTCCGGAAGTTGTTAAAGCATAGATAGAAATTGCTCCTGTTGTCCCTCCGCCGATACTTCCTGTTCCTGTCATAGTAATTGTTGGCGTGCCGGAGTAGGTGATTGCTCCGGAGGTTGAGTTTGTTAAGGAGTTTCCGATAGAAACAGAGTTGTTAATACTAAGAGTTGTGCCTGTATTTACAGCGAGAGTATTATTAATAGTATTAGTGCCTGCTCCCGAGAACGTAACCGTTCCCGCAACGCCAACGGTCAAGTTATTAAATGTGAGATTTCCGGAGCCTCCGCCAACACTAGTTCCATTTACGGTAACTGTCGGAGTTCCGGCAGTTGTGCCAATTATTCCGGTTGTTGTGTTGGTTAAATTTCCGGTAATTGTCATTGTTGAGTTTAAATTTAAAGTGGTTCCTGCGCCGACACTTACGTTTGTTGTAACCGAATTTGTTCCTCCATTAGTAAATGTATAGGTTCCTGTTCCACTTGTTGCCAAGGCATAGAGAGTAATTGCGCCCGTTGTTCCCCCTCCGATTGTTCCGGTTCCTGTCATGGTTACAGTCGGCGTGCCGGCGCTTGTTCCGATTACCCCTGAAGTTGCATTAGTAAGACTGCCTGCAATAGAAACAGATGAATTCAAATTTAAGGTAGTTCCTGTGCCGACACTAACATTGTTGTTAACCGTATTAGTGCCTCCGCCTGAAAAAGTTGTTGTTCCCGAAGTTGAAGTCGCAAGGTTGCAGAAAGTTATAGCACCACTCCCTCCGCCAAGGTTTCCTCCAGCTGTCATTGTTACTGTTCCTGTTGTTCCCGAACAGGCGATTACGCCGGTTGTAGTTGTTGTAAAGTTTCCTCCTGAATTTACATTTTGGCCTGTAAGCGTAAATGTGCCGGAGCTGCCGACACTTATTGAATTATTCGCAGTGATTGTTGAGGCGGCAGTTTGGCTTCCGTTAACCGCAAGAGCATAAACCGTTACCGCCCCTCCGCCTCCGATATTTCCGGTTCCCGTTATTGTTACAGTTCCCGTCCCGGCTGTTGTGCTTACCACCCCTGTTCCTGAAGTTAATAGACTCCCGCCGTTGATTGTTAGGGCAGTGTTTTGGTTAAGTGTTGCAGCAGTAGAAGCGGAAACATTGCCGGTAACAGTTATGACGTTTGTGGTCGAAAGAGTAAGGGTTCCGGCAGTTGCATCTAAAGTATTATCAATAGTATTAGTTGTTCCTGTTCCCGAAAATGTTGTTGTTCCTACTCCTGCTTTTTGTAATCTGTAGAAAGTAATGTTTCCGCTTCCTCCGCCGATTGACGCTCCGGAAACTGTTACGATTGGGGAATTTGCGGTATATGATATAACTCCGGTTGTGGCATTAGTTAAAGAACCGGTTATAGAAATATTTGAGTTTAAGTTTAAGGTAGTTCCGGTTCCAACGCTTACATTATTATTAACCGTATTTGTTCCTCCGCCTGAAAAGTTGGTTGTTCCGGCTGTTGAAGTCGCAAGGTTGCAGAAAGTTATAGCACCACTCCCTCCGCCAAGCGTTCCTCCGCCTGTCATGGTTACTGTTCCTGTTGTTCCCGAACATGCAATTACACCTGTTGTAGTTGTTGTGAAATTTCCGGCTGAATTTACGTTCTGGCCTGTAAGCGTAAATGTGCCGGAGCTGCCGACACTAATAGAATTGTTGGCAGTTATTGTTGATGCGGCAGTCTGGCTGCCGTTAACCGCAAGAGCATAAATCGTCACCGTGCCTCCGCCTCCGATATTTCCGGTTCCCGTTATTGTTACTGTTCCTATACCTGCAGTTGTGCTTACAACTCCTGTTCCTGAAGTTAAAAGGCTACCTCCGTTTATTGCTAAATTAGCATTTTGATTAAGAGTCGCGCCGGTTGAAGCCGAGACATTTCCCGTAACAGTTATATCATTTGAAAGCGTAAGGGTTCCGGCAGTTGCATCAAGCGTATTATTAATAGTATTAGTGCCACTTCCTGAAAAAGTTGTAGTTCCGGCTCCAGCCTTTTGCAATCTATAAAATGTAATTGCTCCGCTTCCGCCGCCAATTGATGTTCCTGAAACAGTGACAACAGGAGAATTTGCAGTATGGTTTATTATTCCGGTTGTGGTGTTTGTTAAAGAACCGGTTATTGAAATATTTGAGTTGAAATTTAAAGTTGTTCCTGTTCCAACAGAAACATTATTATTAACGGTATTGGTTCCCGAAGCAGAGTAGGTGGTAGTGCCGGTTCCCGAAGTTGTTAAGTTGTAAAAAGTTGCGTTTCCTGCACCGGAGATGCTTCCTGTGCCGGAAATTGTTACGGTCGGAGTTCCCGCAGTCGTATTTAATGTACCGGTTACGGTTATGCTCCCGCCGTTTACCGTAAGACCGCCCGTGCCGTTTACATTAAGTGTTCCGGTACTATCTATTGTTACATTGTTTGCTATAGTAGATGTTCCGGTATCAAGCGTTGCTGTTGCGCCGCTTGCGATATGTAAGTTTCCAGTGCCTTGGGTTGTAAGAGTTGCTCCCGCAGTGTAGGTTCCCGAAGAAACATGGAATTCAATACCCGAATTAACAGTAATATTATTGGTTGTGCAGGAAAAAAGCATGCCGGTTGTAAAAGTGCAGATATTTGCATTTGAAATAGCTGTTGTGTCATCGCTTCTTGCAACAACCACATTTTGGTAAAGGTCAACGTTTGCTGCGTCAGTTGAACCTGCTTTTAAAATAGTATTGGCTTTGGGGGTTGAGCCGGCGTTTAAGAGTATTGTTAACACATCTCCTGCTACTACTGTTCCGGGAGTTGCAGAATAAGTACTGTCAACAGAAGAGCAGGAAACTGTTGTAGCTGTCCCTCCGTTTATCCTTATATCAATTACTCCCGTTGTGCTGTCGCAGGGAGGGTTTCCGATTGCTGTTGATTCATTGGATTGTCTGACAGTTCCAGATATTGCAAATACTTTTTTGGCGAAAATAGCATCGGTATAGGGAGGAACATTCATGCTATTAGTAAGAAAATTTACAGTTTCGGTATGGGTATGGGTGTCTGCTGCAACAGTGAGTGCTCCGGCCCCATTTGTCGTAGTTGCGCTTGGGGCTCCGGAAACGCCGCTTGTTGCGGATGCATGGCTGTGCGTTGTTGTTCCGCCTGTTGTGCCGTAAGCTACAGCCGGATTTGGAAAGGTCTGGTAAAAAGGGTCTCCGCCGGTATTTGATTTTAAAGCCCAGCCTGTTCCCGGCGCTCCGTCAAACATGCCAATCATAGCGTTTGGTAAAGAAGTAGCCGCATTTGCTTTCCCTAAAATTGTTGTGATATTGGTTGGCTCTATGTTTATAGAAGCAGTGGATGTTTGCGCAGGCGTAGTGTGCGTATGCGCGCTTATCGCCGACGTTCCTCCGTTTGCAACAAGTACGTCTTGCGCGGTTGAAGCAGCGGCGAGTGATTGCCAGGTTATAGTATGGGTTTGGGTATTTGAACTTCCGGCCGTTCCCGTCCAGTCTCCTCTTACATAATTTGCATCCTGCGCCGCATATCTTGTCCAGCCGGTTGGAACAGTGGCGTCAAAAAATGCAATTGCATTGGCGGGAATTGCGGATGCTCCGGTTGGAATTCCGCTGTTGTAGCGTATAACCATTAAGCTTTTAAATGCGGGGATAATGCTCCCCGAGCCGATTGTCGGATTGGACGCAGTATGAGTATGGGTGTCGCCGCTTGCGGCGTTTGTGCCGGCTTTTGCCGTTGCATCTGCCGCAGATTCTGCGTTAACAGTTACGGTACCTGAGATAGTTGCTGTTTCAGTTGAGGTTCCTCCACTTCCGCCGTAGGTTGCGTTTCCTCTTATAAACATCTGGAAAAACGGATCGCCGGTTGAGCAGGAAATGCAAGTCCAGCCGCTTGGCGTTGCCCCGTTTGCAGAGTCCCACAAAAGTATCAAATTTGTCGGGTCGGCGGCGATTTGCCAGAATCTCGCTTCGGTAAAAGCTAGAGAATTACTATTGACTATTGACGATTTACTATTGACCATTTGGAGAGGGCCGAGTAAATAGAATTCGGGACTTTTTTCAGGAGCTTTGAATTCATAAGAAAGTTCTTTGGTTTGTCCTTTTTGCATTTTTTCGTCCCAAGTTATCGTGTGGATATATTTTTTACTGTCGAAAATCACTTTTCCGTTGTTGTCGGCTTTTGCGCCGAAAGCATAAGGAAGATTTTCGATAATCTGCCCCTCGAAATCTTTATTAGCCGTAATTATTAGCTTTACGGTATATGGGGAAACGGGATTGATTCTTGTCGCGGTAACTCTTTCGACTTCGTAATCTTGATTCTCTTCTACTTTAAAATAGTCTTTTATTTCGTAAGTGCCATTGGCAGAAGTCGCTTTTAAGTCCATTTGGTATTTTCCAACCGCACCTGTCTGGAAATCCGAAAAATAGTCAGGTTGGTAAGTTACGTTATCTCCCTGGCAGTCTTTTGTTCTTTTTATTTTCCCGTTTGCAGAGGATAGTGTTTCGTCTATTCGTAATTCTTGATTCGTAATTCTTAATTCTAAGCTTGCGTTGCAATCGTTAGCTCCGCTTTCATTTAAAACGCTAAAGAAAAGATTTGCTTTTTCATTAGGATTATAAATACTTTTATTGGTATTAACCGCTAAAACACCCCAGGTAAAATCTTGTGTTAAAACTCTTGAATTTCCAAAATCCGAAAGAATTACAGCTAAAGTATATTTCCCGGCTTTAAAGAATTTATCGTTTTGTGCGGTAATTACATAAGTATCACTATCTTTTTGTACTAAATTAACTTTTGCCTCGGCTATTTGGGTTTTATCATAAAGAATAGTTACTCCGACTTTTTTATCTCCTGCGGCCAGCGCATTTCTTACTAAAGAAAGCCTGTTATCTTTTTTATCATTTAATTTTAGGGTAAAGCTAACACTTGCATAAGCCGGATAGTCTTTTGCTCCCGACACTTTTGCATTGGGAAAGGGAGTTTGTTGCCGTGCAACAAATATAAAACCTAAAACAGAAAAAATAAAAAAGAATAAGGTTAAAAGAGCAATTTTTAATTTCCAATTATCAATTTTCATTGAATGATTCAATTTTCTAATTTTCAAACATTGTTTCATTGTAAATTTATTGTAAATTGTAAATTGAAAACTGAAAATTTGTAATCAATTTACAATTATCCAATTGAAAGGTATATCTGTGTAAGTTGGGTTTTGAATGCCTACTGTAAACGAAACGCCCGGAACTTGTCTCATCAGATAAATTGACTGGTTGCTCTTTGGCGTTACGTAAATAAGCGATTTATCCGTAACTAATGGATTATTTATTGTAATTTGTGTCTGGTAAGCTCTGATACTTGCCGTTCCGGCGCTTCCTGTTGCAATAACTTCCGTCGTACTTAGGGCGAAAGCAGGGGAGACCAGACCGAGGTTTAACTTGCTAAATGTTCCGGCTCCTGAAGCGACTAAGTCACCCGAGCTATTTATGCTTAACACTGCAGAATCGCTTGAATTTCGAATTTCGAATTTCGAATTTCGAATTTGTGAATCTCCCAGATTCACTGTTAGGTTATTTCCGGGAATTGGAGAGATAACGTTTGCGTATAGGGTTCCTTTAACTGTTGCGTCTCCTTCTATCTTTACATTTCCGTTGGTATCGATATAGAATAGGCCGGCCATTACGGAGAGTCCGCCCTGTCTTAAAGGCTGAATTTGCAAGTCTCCTCCCAGAACGTTGATAGAATTACCGGCAAGGATTAAGTTTCCGTCAATTGATAATTGTCCGACAACCGAAACGTCGGAGAAGCTGGAGGGGCCAAAAGACATTAGACCTTGAGTAAAGGTGGCCGTTTGGGCATTTAGATTTTCGACGTTTGCCAAAAGCCCCGAATAACTTGAGATATCGATATAGCTATTAGCTGCTAGCAACGAGCCATCAGTTGCGGAACTAGTTGCTGAAGGCTGATTGTTAGTTGCTGATGAGGTACTATTATATATATTGGTTACGTTGGTTATGGTGGAGGGATTCAATCCCACAATGTCACTTGCTAAAATTCTTCCCGCGCGCAAAGTTCCGGATATGCTAGCGTCATTGGTCACTAGTAAATTGTCACTTGTCAATTGTCCCGAGAACGTGGCATTCCCCTGATTATCGAAACTGCTGACTGCCGAGCTCGTGGCAGATTGACCATTTACGATTGACAATTTATCATCGTCAAACTTTAAGGCAATTGACGAATTAGAGCCGATAGGGGATATCAAGTTGGTGTGGATTGTGTCAATCTGTGCAATTGGTGAGATAATGCTATTGCCATTGACGATTGACGATTGACTATTTACTATTTGCGTAACTATTCCAGCTATATAATCGCGCAAACTTTGTCCGCCGATAGTTACATTGTCGGTAACAACTGCCAGCGAGTCAGTCGAAATCTGCTTTGCAGATATAACTCCTGCTCTTAAGTTGCCAATAACAGCTCCTGCCAAAACTTCCGCTCTTGAAATTACATTTCCGGCAGCATCTGTTACCTGGTAACTTCCATCAGTTAACATACTTAATACATAATTCTTAATACTTGATACTTCCGTAAGGATTGCCGGAGTAGGATCGTTGTATCCAACATTAACAAAGACTAAGACAGTGCCGGTGCAAGTAGGATTGGTAGTTGAGGCTGACGAACCTGGTTCGTTAGATTCGTTAGAGGTTGGGGCCGGCTGAACAAGGCCAAAGTCGGCGGTAGAGCCACTAGCCTCTAGCAACGAGCCACTAGTTGAGGAACTAGTTGCTGATGGCTGAAGGCTAGTTGCTAATTGCTGGCACGAGAATCCTTCGAGAGCCTTTCCAATTATTTGTCCGGCTTTAGTTGCTTTTGCTGCAACGCCCGCAATAGTAGAGGAGGTGAGCGCGTCGCCGACGTTTATATCTCCGTTTACAGTCGAAACTTTTACAGGCACTCTTCCTTTTAAGGCAACCGGCCGCTGGTCTCCTTGAAACAAACTATCGTTACTGCCCAAAGTAATACCCGGTTTGGTTGAAATTACGCCAAGAGTATGCGGGTCGTAAGGAATAGAGCTTTTTACAAGCATAGCGCTTGACGAAGATTGTGTTGAAACAACATCCGCAGGCCCGATTGTTATATCGGAAACAGGATAATTTTCCGCAATATCGGCGTTGGTTGTGTCTACAGCTCCAATAAAAAGAGTGCCATAGTTGGAAATTTGTATCTTATACACTGTAGACTGTGCTGTTGCATTAGTCCCTCCCAACACATATATATACGTTGCCCCTCCGATGGTTGAGGTAACTGTGGTGTGGGTTTGAAGCGTCTGCGGTAATTGTCCCTGGCTCGCAGTTGAAAACGCCCCAATGTTTCCGCTTGTATCAACTGTTGCCTTATACACTGTAGATTGTACTGTTCCACTAGCCCCTCCCAACACATACATATACGTTGTCCCTCCGATGGTTGAGGTAACTGTGGTGTGATTAGTAGGCGTCTGCGGCAGCTGCCCCTGTGAAGCTGTTGAAAAAGTACCGATATTTCCGCTTGTATCAATGGTTGCTTTGTAGACTGTAGATAGAGAAGTACCGACATTAGTCCCTCCCAACACATATATATACGTTGCCCCTCCGATGGTTGAGGTAACTGTGGTGTGCTGCTGAATAATCTGCGGTAGCTGCCCCTGTGAAGCTGTTGAAAAAGTACCGATATTTCCGCTTGTATCAATGGTTGCTTTGTAGACTGTAGATGTAGAGGAAGCATTAACTCCTCCCAATACATATATATACGTTGTCCCTCCGATGGTTGAGGTAACTGTGGTGTGGGTATAAAGCGTCTGCGGTAATTGTCCCTGGCTCGCAGTAGAAAAAGCGCCGATGTTTCCGCTTGTATCAATGGTTGCTTTGTAGAGTGTTGATTGTCCAGCAGTTCCATTATAGCCTCCCAACACATAGACGTACGTACTACTTCCAACGGTTGCAGTAACTGTACTAAAGTAGCGAAGTCCCTGCGGCAATTGTCCCTGGCTCGCAGTTGAAAAAGCACCAATATTCCTGCTTGTATCAATTGTTGCTTTGTAAACTGTAGATAGTTCAGCAGCTCCTAGTCCTCCCAAAACATAAACATAGTTAGTTCCTCCAACCGTTGTAGTAACAGTGGTGTGTTGCTGAAGAGTCTGCGGCAATTGACCCTGACTTGTTGTCGAAAACGTTCCGATATTTGAGTTAACTACTGTTTCCACCCTTCCTCTGGTTGTTCCGCTTGAATCGAGGAAATAAATCGAGCCGTTTCCCCCGTTTCCGGATGTAGCTCCCGAAGCCTGAAGCCTGAGATTGCTGCTTGAACTTGCGGTTATAACGCCGTTAGCCTGTATCTGGTTATTGTTTGTCAAAGTAAATAAGGTGTTTACCGTATTTGTGGTAGTTCCGGCTATTGTGGCCTTATACACGGTGGATTGGTTACTAGAAATACTATTTTGTCCTCCCAACACATAAACATAGGTTGTTCCTCCGATGGTTGAGGTAACTGTGGTATGGTACTGCAAAATCTGCTGTAGCTGTGCCTGACTTGCAGTTGAAAACGCTCCGATATTCCCACTGGTATCAATGGCTGCCTTATACACGGTGGATTGTTGAGTGCTATTAAATCCCCCAAAAACATAAACATAGTTTATTCCGTCTACTGTTGCAACGACTGTGGTGTGACGAATAAGAGTCTGCGGCAGCTGCCCCTGGGAGGCGGTGGAAAAAGCGCCGATATTCCCGGACGTATCAACAGTGGCCTTATACACGGTGGATGTACCAGGATTACCCCCCCCCAACACATACACATACGTTGTCCCGCCGATGGCGGCGGTGACCGTGGTGTGTTCTCCAAGTATTTGCGGCAGCTGCCCCTGGCTGGCAGTTGAAAACGCCCCGATATTCCCGGACGTGTCAACGGTTGCCTTGTAAACTGTGGATTGGTTACCAGCGCCAGTATCTCCCCCCAACACATACACATAATTTGTTCCTCCTATGGTTGAGGTAACTGCGGTATGGATAGCTAGTGTCGTCAGCAGCTGTCCCTGTGAAGCGGTTGAAAACGCCCCGATATTCCCGGACGTGTCAACGGTTGCCTTGTAAACTGTGGATTGGTAAGTTGCTCCATTTCTCCCCCCCAACACATACATATACGTACTTGACCCGATGGTTGAGGTAACCGTGGTGGAGTAGATAAGCGTCTGCGGCAGCTGCCCCTGACTGGCGGTTGAAAAAGCCCCGATATTCCCGCTGGTATCAATTGTTGCTTTGTAGACTGTGGAGTAATCAACTGAACCAGTTCCTCCCAACACATACACATAATTTGTCCCTCCTATTGTTGAGGTAACTGTGGTATGGATAGCTAGTGTCGTCGGCAGTTGCCCCTGGGAAGCAGTTGAAAACGTCCCGACATTAACATTAGTGATTATTTGTGAGTTAATGGCTCCCCCGGGAGAAATCATAAAGCTCAAATTGCTGTTGTTAAGCATATAAATATTGTTCGTTCCCGTACCGTTGAAGGCGAGGTTGCCCGATAGGGAAGCAGAACCGACAATATCAAGATTGGCTGTTGGTGCGGAAGTATTTATTCCGACACTATCCAAACCTAAGTTTGTACTGTTATTTGGATTGGTTGTAATCGCCAAGGCGGTGTTTACCGCAGAAGGAGTAGTACTTAATCCCAGAGTTGCCTTGTACACCGTAGATTGATTATCTGTTCCATTAGACCCCCCCAGTACATACACATAGTTTGTTCCTCCTATACCGGCTGTAACTGTAGTATGGTAACCAAGCGTCTGCGGCAGCTGCCCCTGTAGTGCTGTTGAAAACGCCTCTATATTCCCGTTTGTATCAATGTGCGCTTTATACACCGTGGATACAAGCCACCCTCCCAACACATAGACATAATTTTCTCCCCCTATTGTTGCCGTAACCGTGGTATGTAAATAAAGTGCCTGCGGCAGCTGTGCTTGCGATGCAGTTGAAAACGCCCCGATATCTCCTGTCGTTCCATTTACGGTTGCCTTGTACACTGTGGATTGAGTAGCCGTAGTGTTATTATACCCTCCCAACACATAAACATAAGTGCTTGCTCCGATGGTTGCAGTAACTGATGTGGGATACATAGAAGTCTGCGGCAATTGTCCTTGGCTTGTGGTTGAAAAAGCTGTTGAAATATTCCCGCTTGTATCAATTTGTGCTTTATACACCGTGGATAAAAAAGTACTACCACCATCTGGGCTTCCTCCCAGCACATAAATATATGTTGTTCCCCCAACAGCGGTAGTAGTTGTTGTAAACCGGCCAAGTACCTGCTGCAGCTGCGCCTGGCTGGCGGTAGAAAATGTTCCAACATTTCCTGTAGTTCCGTTTAGAGTTGCCTTGTAGACCGTGGATTGGCGAGCGCTGCCAGTAAATCCTCCCAAAACATAAACATAAGTGCTTGCTCCGATGGTTGCAGTAACTGTGGTATGCTCATCAAGCGTCTGCGGCAATTGTCCCTGGGATGCAGTTGAAAGAGCCCCAATATTCCCGCTTGTGTCAACCTGCGCTTTATAGACAGTGTTAAGATAGCTAGCACCAACTCCTCCCAAAACATACACATACGTTGTTCCTCCAATGGTCGCAGCGACTGTGGTATGCTGCTGAATTACCTGCGGCAATTGTCCTTGGCTGGTAGTTGAGAATGTTCCTATGTCGGTTACTGTGGGAGTAATATTTATAGTCCCGCCGGCAGAAGTAATAAAATTAAGACTGCTGTTGTTTAACATATAAATATTGTTCGTTCCGGTGCCGTTAAAGGCCAGGTTGCCCGACATCGAGGCGCTGCCTGCAATGTTTAGCGAAACCGCCGTTGCGGCGGGGTCGAGGAAATAGGCAGAGTTATTCAAATCATAAAATGAGGAGGCAGTCACGACTCCTGCATTTGATAATTTAAACTGTGTTGCGCCGGATTTTGAGGCTGTAAACAAATCCCCAACACCCTGGTTATCTATTACAAAAGCCGCAAAGGAAGTCTTGGCGGAAATTGAGGCAACAGAGGTTGTACCTGCAAATTGGTTTCCGCCGGTTACCCTAAATAGAGCAGAGGTTGATGATATTCCTCCTATCAACAAGTCATCGGTTATGTTAAGGGGAGCCAGCGTTCCTAAATTTCTCTGCCAGTAATTTGCAAGCAATACCCCGGCCGCGTAGAAGTTAGTTCCATATACATTTCTCCATTCATTAGTTAATAATCCAAGGTCTACCTGCTGGTCGGTGTTGGGGATTACATAAGCTCCGGTTATCCCATTTAAGGGAGCCAAAGTTATGTTTCCTGTTGTGTTGCCCCCTATTGTTAATGCTTGGTTTCTGGTTGTCTGGATTACTCCGTTGCTGAATGCACCAAGAGTTAATGCTCCTGATATTGTTGCATTACCTCCCCAGCCGTTGTTTGCCATTACTATCAATTGACCAGATAAAGAAGCGTTGACTTGGTTAGAGAGATTAGATATTCCGGTGATACTAAATTTAGCCGACGTTGTTGCCTGACCGCCGATCAGGAAGTCAAGTGTTGAATTATTCGGAACAATTGCTCCGCTTAGTTCCTGAAATGGTGAGTATCCAGCATTATCAACCCCACAGGCAAACAGTCCGTTAGCGTCTGTTTTTAAAGTGCAGGTTGCATATGTTGGAGCAAGCAGAAGTCCGTTTCTTTGGACACTAAACTTATTGGTTCCGGAAGAACTTGCCGTAAACAAATCTCCCAAACCGTCGTTGTTTACAACCAGAGTTGCAAACGAAGTTCTGCCGGAAATACTGGCAACTCCCAAAGTTCCTGCTCCAAAGTTGTTGGCGGTTAGCTTAAACCTTGCCGAAGCGGAAGCCTGGGAGCCAAAGAGGAAGTCAACAGTTGAATTGTTGGGAAATAGAATTCCTGCTGATGTTTGATTCCAGTAGGGATCTGTAAACAAGCACGAACTGCTAAAAGAAGGAGTTGTTCCGCCTACTAAACATTGAGCAGAAGTTCCTATTGCCGTTTGTCCGATAAGTCCAGATGTAGCGGTATAAAGAATTCCTCCGGCATTTGTATATGCCGCATCTGTTATCGCTCCCGTATTGCCGATTGTAAACTTTGCCGTTCCTCCGGCAGAGGCGGTTAATAAATCTCCTGTGCTTGTGTTGCTGACAATAAAAGCTGCATTTGCACTATCGGTTGCAAAAATATTGAATCTGTCGGATACCCTTACTGCTCCCAGATAGTTATTGCTGTCGTTTTGAATATCTGTCTGAATATACAATGTGCCGCCTCCCTGGCCGATGTTAATGATGCCTGTATTTGCGGTTATACTTGCATCGGTTGCGGTTGTTAAAAGGTTTAGCGAATTATTGTGTGCTGCAGAATCCCAGATTTTAAAGGTTGGAGTGCCTGAATTTACGTTTGTAAAACTAAAAATAGCAGAGGTCGTGCTTTGCCCCCCGATTAAAAAGTCTACGGTTGAATTGTTAGGAACAATTACGCCTGTTGATAGCTCCGCAAATGGAGAATTTCCGCTTCCGCCGCCTGTTCCGCAAGTCCCCCAGGAAACAGCGGTAGTTGCATTCCCGCCTGTTTTAAGACAATCCCCATTGCTTCCATACAAACCCTTAAGGCTGAATGCGCCCGCATTTGTGATTGCAAACCTTGTCCAGCCGCTTGCACTTGCCGTAAATAAATCTCCGACCCCGTCGTTATTTATCACCAAAGCCGCAAAGGAAGTTCTGCCGGAAATACTGGCAACTCCCAGCGTTCCGGCACCAAAGTTATTAGCTGTTAGCTTAAACCTGGCGGAAGCGGAAGCTTGAGAACCAAATAGAAAGTCAGCAGTTGAATTGTTAGGGTACAAAGCGCCTGCTGTTTGGTTCCAAAACGTATCAATATTACTGATTGGACAGGTTCCGCTGCCTGTAACTATGCCAAGTGTTGAGCTAACACAGCCTAAAGATGAGGTTACTCCAACCGTTGCTCCGGAATAATATGTTGTTCCGAATACGTTTCTGAATGCTAAAGCTCCGGTGCCTAAATCCACATTGCCTGTTAATCTAGGAGCAATATATGAACCGGCAGCGCTGTTTACAGGATCAAGAGTAATACTTCCCGTTGTATTCCCTCCTATGGTCAGAGCCTGATTTCTGGTTGTCTGGATTACGCCGTTACTGAATGCGCCAAGTGTCAGAGCTCCCGATATGGTAGCATTGCCCCCCCAGCCATTGTTTGCCATTACAATCAGCTGTCCGGAAAGCGAAGCGTTTACCTGGTTAGAGAGATTAGATATTCCGGTGATACTAAACTTAGCAGAAGCTGTACTTTGTCCTCCGATTAGAAAGTCCTCGGTTGAATTATTAGGAACTATTGCTCCTAACAGTTCCTGGAAAGGAGAGCCTCCGCCTGAATTATCCGTTCCGCAGGTAAATAGTCCGTTTGCATCTGTTTTTAAAGTGCAGGTTGCATAGGTAGGCGCTAAGAGTAGTCCGTTTCTCTGCACACTAAATTTATTGGTTCCGGAACTACTGGCTGTAAACAAATCTCCCAAGCCATCGTTATTTACTACCAACGTTGCAAAGGAGGTTCTGCCTGATATACTTGCAACTCCCAAAGTTCCTGCTCCAAAGTTGTTGGCTGTTAGCTTAAACCTGGCGGAAACGCTGGCTTGTGAGCCAAAGAGGAAGTCAACGGTTGAGTTGTTAGGGAAGAGGGAGCCTGATACTTGGTTCCAGTAGAGGTCAAGAGAAGGTACTCCCGCCGGACAGACGCCTGTTCCGGTTACAATACCTCCGGTTGTATTCACGCAGGCGTTTGACAAGGTTTGTCCTTGGCTTGTTCCTACGGAATAAATGCTTCCTGTTGCAATAGTAGTATTTCCGGAATTGTCTACGGTAAACTTGGCAATGCCGGAAGCCGAAGCGCTAATTAATGGTCCGCCTCCGGTTTGGTTAATTGTTAAAGCTGATTGACCGCTTGATGTGGCGAGAATAGAGAAGAGATCGTCAACCTCAACCGAACCTACAGCCGTTGATATATTGTTACTGTTTGATGTATTAACGAGTGGTTTAGTTAGGTCTATTTTACCAAGTCCTTCAGGCGCAAGCTGGATGTTTCCGTTGCTTCCGGTGTTGGTTGTTAGGAGGAGAGGCTGGCCCGAGATTGTAAATTGACCGCCGGAGGCCTGGAAAGTGGGGTTAGCACTTCCTCCTATGGTTAAATTTCCCGAAGAATCAAGGGCCAAAACTACGTTTGTCGTGCCTGCTCCGGATTGGGTGATAGGAGGAAGTCCCTGCAGGGTTTCCGAATTTGCGGCAAAAGCCACCGTTGCCAGCTGCTGCCTCGGAGTCATTTCGGGAGTTGTGTTAACGCTTACTCCAAGAAACAGAGCAGAATTTGAAGCAAAAAGCCAGGGGGGAATGGCGCAGGGTCCGGTTGGGTTTGTTTCATTAACAGGACAATTTCCGGCATTGCCCAATAATATTGAAAAAATTCCGTCCTGATCAGGGCTTACACTGTCGACTTCCTGCCAGAGCAGGGCAGAGCCTGAAGCCGGAGCCTGCGCATTGTAGATGGCAAACCTTAAAGCGCTTGGGGTGGAAATAGGATTATCAAAGTTATCGGTTAACCTTCCCTGAAAAGAGAGTATGCGGATTGGCGCATTGGGTAAAGCGGCTAACGCCGGCTGACCGGTTGACGGTTTTTGGAAAAACGACTGATAGAACCCAAAGCCAATAACAGCCATAAAGATAACTAAGACAGAAAAGTGGAAATAGTGGGTAATCGGATAGGAATGATATGTTGTATACCACTTTGGCCGTTTATATCTTAAGTTATGCCACGCCTTTTTATACCAGGGGAAGTATTTGGTGGAGATAGCCAGGGGAGCGTAAAACTCTTTTGGGATATTTTTTACTTTTGATGCTCGACGCTGGAAGCTGGAAGCTGGATTTAGAAGTTGGAAAATAGAAGTTGGAATTCTAGCTTCTAGTTTCAATTTTCTAGCTTCCGTAAATATTGGCCTGCCTTTCGCTAGCCAAAGCAGATACGAAGCTTTGTCAAAAGCTTTGGAAAAGGGGAGAGTCAGGAGCTCGTCAAATGCAAAAATGCCTATCTTCGATATCTTTTGAGCTAATCTGATAGGCGGGAAACCGGAGTACTCCGGTTTTCCGACTTCTTGAAGTGGGAGGTTAGAGGTACTTGAACTTGAATTCTTGAGTTCTAGAAGTCTAGATTTCAAGATATCTTTATCCAACTTCTCATTTCTAACATCAAATGGTCTATTTAGTTCTAAATTCCCGATAAGGTTTTCGGCCTCTGCCCAGCTTAGGTACTTTCTAAGAGAGGAGAGCTTCCTGTTAATTGTTGCAGGCGAGAAATTGCCTTCATTAACAAGCCTGTCTTTGTATTGCTCCAAAAGATTGGAATTGATATAGCTTAAAACATTATTTTTTGATGTTAGACCCTGGAAGCTGGATGCTGGATCTTGATGCTCGAAGATTGAAGCTAGACCTTGCCTGCCGGCAGGCTGGTTTTCTAACCTCGAACTTCCAGTTTCCTTATCTAGCTTCCAGTTTCTATTGTCTAGCCTCAAATTTAGCACATCCTCGACCCAGGCGAAGAATTGGCGAATGTCAATGATATAGTTCTTTATGGTAAGATGCGAAGCGTCGTAAACATAAAGGTAGTTTTTAAATCCTTTCAAATTGAAAGGATCGATTTTCGCAGATTCTTGGGCGGATTTATCGCGGATTTCTTCAAACGGGTCTTTAGGTGTCAAACCTTCGATCTTAAGATAGTGAAAGAACTTCCGTAGGGAAGAAAGGTGACGCTCCATGGAACGATTTGAGAGTTTTTGAAGTGGGAGGTTGGATATTTTTGAACTTGATCCGTCAGTCGACGGATTGATATCTTGATTTCTTGATTTCAAGGATTCAAGATCTAACTTCGCACTTCCAACTTCAAGATTTCCAGTAGATTGCTTGTAGAGTTCAATTGTTCGATAGGTAACGGCTTTTGGGTCAAAAGATTTACCGGAATAGGATTCGTACCAGCGGATAAAATGATTAATGTCCGATAGGTAGTTTTTTACGGTAACACTTGAAGGTTTGTCTTTCTGTGAAAATAAATACTCTTTAAACCGGGCAATAAATGATTCAGGATTCATGATTTATGATTTATGAATGATTTTGATTTAGTTATTAATCCTTGAAGCAGGCGGTGAGCGAGATTTGCTTGAGACATTAGTACTTCAAAGCTAGCTTTGTCTGAATAGTCCACATCTTTTGCTATTATGATTTGATTTTTAAGTTCGATTAATGAACCCTGAGCCATATAATAAAACTGAACTTTCTCTTTGTACGTCTGTCTTCCAAAACCTTCTGCAATATTGCTTGTTATAGAAGTTGCTGCTCTTCTCATTTGATCAGTTAAGGAATAAGTTTCTTCCCGAGGAAAATTTCTTGTTATTTTATATACCAAGAGAACCAGTTTATGACTTTCTTTCCACGCATTAAGGTCGGTGAATTCTTTTATTTTGCTATTATTTATTCTTGAATCTTGAATCATAAATCTTAAATCCTTTTCACGGCATGAAAATTTGTGAAAACTGCTCTCTAGCTTCAAGATTATACGGATTATACGGATTATCTACAAAAAACTTAATATATAACATACACTATTAGAATAAAGAAATTCTAAATATATTGTCAAGGCCTTATAGTAATCATAGATGATATATTTTGATGTTGTATAATCCAGTCAAAAGAGACATTGGTTCCTTATGAAAATAAAATAAGGTTTATGCTTGTGAAAAGACATTGTGCTTGTAAAATTAATGTTATTATTACTATCATAATATATCAATAGATATCGTATATCCTATAACCTGACTTGCGTGCTTTTGATACCTTTACAGTTGATGATTTATGATTTCTGATTAATGATTTAAGAATTAAGAAAACGCAACTGTTTAATAAATAAATAGTTAAATTGATTTCTGGCAATTGATTGATCCAAGTGATAGATGTTTTAGAGATGTAGTTTAGACTGATATAATAGGAAGAATAGAATTTTTGAAATTGGAGGTGGGATTTTCTTGAATTTGAATTTTTGATTTCTAGAATTCAAGACTATCAAGATTTCAAATTTTCAAGATCAAAGATATCAAAAATATCTAACTTCAAATATTCTAAACTCAGCTTGCATTTTAAGGCTCGCTTGTATTTCAGCTTCAAATTATCTAATTAAACCGTGGAGTTCTTCAATGTCCATTGCGGCCTGTTTCAGAATGCTTTGAAGCGTTCCGTAGGCTATTTCTTTGTGTTGTGGGACAATTACGGTTTGAAGTTTTCCAAAACGAATTCCTCTAAGCTTAACATGGCTTCCTTTTGTAGAGACAACATAAAAACCTGCTCTGATTAATGCTTTGATTATTTTTTTGCCCGAGTAAAGCTTTGACATTAATTTATTTGAATTTTCTGGAAGCTTACTTTATCTATTTGAGGAAAAAGAACATTTTTAGGCTCATCTTCTAAATAAAGATCCAACGCTTCTTTTAGATTTTTAATTGCTTCTTCTTTTGTTTTTCCTTGAGAAGCAAGTTCCACCTCCAAAAATTTGGCAACAAATATTTTATCTTCTTTCCAAACGATAGTATTTAAAACTTGTGATTTCATAGTTTTTATTATACCACATTCTATAATTTTCAATTTTCCAGGCCTGTTCTTGCATTTTAAGCCTGAAATAACCATAATTAATTTACATAATGAAAAAAATCCTGCCCAAATTGACGAGATATAAGATTTATGATGTAAGATTTAAGATAAAAATTCTTGTTTTTCTACTCTTAATTCTTAACTCCTACTTCATACTTCTGAAAGCTGCTCCCTCGGAGGCAGCTTTCTCCGTTCCTGTCCAGGCTCAAGTGGGCAAATTCTACTTATATCTTTCAGGCTATATCTCGCCTTACGCTTCGGTTGTTTTGACTATCGATGGGATATTTGTAAGGGCTACGGTTGCCGACGCAGGAGGCAACTTTTCCATATCCGGGGTTTTAATTAAAAAAGGTTTTTCTCGTTTTTGCCTTGAAGCTGTTGATTTCAAACGGCTGGGAAACTCATATACCTGCTTTGATATTCCGCCTGCAAAAGGAGACGTAACCATGACGGAAATATTTCTGCCGCCAACGCTTGGCCTTTCCAAAAACGTAATAGCCGAAGGAGGGGAGACAATGGCCTTTGGTTATACGATGCCGGGGGCAGAAGTTACGCTCTACCTTTCAAACGGACAAAAGTTAACTGCTTTTGCAGATAATACAGGCTATTATGTTTTCCACATTAAAAATCTTAAGGCAGGAAAATATGATTTATATGCCAGAGCTATTTATAACAATAAAGAATCTCTGGCGCCGTCAAGAACACTGGAGCTTAGGGCTTTGTCGTGGTGGGAACAGATTATTGCGTTTATACGGAGTATTTTGAAAAATATTCAGAAGTTTTTCAGCTCCCTGGAATTAGGACCGCTTTGGTTTGGATTACCAGTCCTTATCTCCATAATTACACTCATCTTAAAGATATGGCCGGAGAAGTTTACGTTTATATACCAGTCGCGTCTGATAATCTTCTTTACAAAGGCATTCAGGAAGCCCAGGAAACCATTGCATCACGCGTGGTTTATAGGATACTGATTTGCACAGATTATGAATACGGATAAGCACGGATTATTGTACGAAGATATTACTTATAAAGTAAGAAACGGAATCTTTGAAGTTAGAAGTGGGATTTTCTTGAACTTGAATATTTGAAGTCAAGAATTCTTGAATTCAAGATATCAAGGAGGTCAAGGTCAAAAATATCAAAGATATCCAACATCAAAAAATCTAAAACCATAAATTTGCATATTGGGATATTTGCTCATTGCTAGATCTTTAATCGTTAATCAACAAGGATTATTTAGTCTCGGGGGTTTCGGATGCGGGTTCTTCTTTTACATCAGATTTCTTTCCAAGAGAGGGTTTCTTCAAGCCGTTTTTCCTGTAATACTTGCCCCCCAAAATCAAGGCTATAATTATCAGGATAACAACAACTGCGATTTTCCAGGGGAATATCCAAAAATAAACGGTTGCGGCTAGAGGAAGGTTATTGTTGACTCCATAGCTTGCCAGAAGCTCTGCTTTAAAGCGCCCAATCATCAGGCCGGTTCCAAACTTATTTTCATAATCTCTGGCGGCTTGGGGAAAGATATTGTTTTCTTTGAAAGGCAAAATTGCTTTTCTGCCTAGCATATCGGATACGGTTATGTATCCTTTGGGCTTTATGTGCAAGTCGCCATAGTTTTTTATCTGTGTGAGGATATTCACCGGTCCGTATTCCTGTAAAGTGTTGGCAAAGAATTTGCTAACACTGGCGTTTTCTTTAATTGGTCCGTTTACGGCAACAGAGAAAAGCGTTCCAACCTGACCGTTAACCTGTGAGCCTGTATTTTCAACAGCATCCTTTCCATCTACCGGTACAAAAACGACCGCGGCATAATGTCCTCCCGGTTTTGCGTAACCCGGAATTTGAATAAAATAGTTTAAATTTTGTCTTCTTTTAGGTTGAATAGTGAAGATTTGCGGAGTAACACCTATCCAAGCCGCCGCGGAATAGGTTGTTATCAGGGTATTTGCGGGAAGAATTTCCGGTGTCCCGGCATTGTCCTGAACGATAAAGTCGTGCATTTCCGCTTTGAACGTAATAGGGCTGTTGCTGTCGTTTATAACGCCCATTGTGCCTTCGGTATAATATCCGGGGTCACCTGTTACGAAAACCGTTGGGGGAGTAACTGTGACTGTTCTAACGGCGTCCTGCGCGCGCGCTGCGGTAAATGTAAAACCTAAAACCGAAAACGTAAAAAATAAAAGGAAGAGGGTTTTAAGTTTTAAGTTTTTAATTTTAAGTTTAAAGTTGGGCAGTTTCATATATTTATTTAAACACTAGAAAGTTGCTGTTGCAACATAGGTAAGTACTGTTGAATAAATACCCGCAGGTGTTGTTCCGGTAACCTCCGCTCCATATCTAACAACGGTTACAATATTTGATACCGCTCCGGAAGTGTTAGATGCAATCGTTGCGTAAAATCCATTTGTTCCTGTATTCCAAGGATTGCTGACTTTTGCACTTGCTGCAACCATTGTTGTTCCGGAAGAGCTCCAAGTACCGCTTGGAACATCTGCTCCGCAGGGGCTTATGCCAAAGAATGCAGTGCCGTTTGCAGGAATAACCAGTGGTACGGGGGTATCATTTGCCGTAAGGCCATTTCCGCCATTGCCGTCAGGCAGCCAGACTCCGCTTGCAGGATTTATAAAACGTCCGGATGAAGTTGCGGTAATGGCATACCCGCTTGAGCCGTTGGTAGAAACAGTAAGTGTTTGGCCTGCTTTATTCGGGCCGCCATTATTTAATATTCCTAAGTTGACAAAAGTTGCGGTTGAATCAATACCGCTGTTTGAGGTTTCCGAGCCGCATGATGCTGCAGAGGATTGATAATTGGCTGAATTAGCCAGTCCCGCAATTGTAAAGGTAATGGTTGGTTCAACAGTTGCCTGGACCTGAACTGATTCTATTGTTGCGATTTTTGCCGAGCCGGTATCAAGATCAATTAATGATGTGTCTTGGGTTTTTATGCTTACTTTCCATGTGTCTGCGCTTCCTGCGGCTGCTGTTTTTGTTGGGTTAATAAGAGCAGGAGTTGAAGATCCTATTGTAATAGTTACGGTTACAGCACCGTTGACAGCAGCTGTGGCAACCGTACAAGTTACACTTGGAGCAGTTACGGTAAAGGTACATGTTGAAGTTCCGGAAGAAAAAGAGGCGGTAACATTTCCGGTTTGAAGATTGTTAAATGCAAAAGTTGTTGCAGATGGTGAAGCTGTGTTGTTACCTGATCCGGGAAATGTAATTATAATTTTTCCATTAACGGGGATTGTAGATATGGTTGTAAATACAACGGTGTGTTTTGCTGTAATAGCGGTGGTTATCGGATCTCCTGCATGATGAGTGTTTGCTGCAGTGTTGGTGAAATAGACGATTCTGGTATTTGGTGTTCCTGATATTTGTGCGGACATGGAGGCAACATTAACTGTATTTAGTGTTTCTCCGGTATCCGGCCAAAGCACAGCAGAATCCGAGGCAAGAAAAATAGAACCGTTATCATTTATTGTCACCTGCCCGGCGCTTGCAGCCTGGTTTGCATTAAGCGGTGCAGATGCAGAAGGCCGGGAAGTGGAAATTCTATCAGAAATACTTGTTAAAGAGGCCGCATTGGCCTTTTGAACAAAAAAAGTCCCGGTCAGGAGAAAAAATATAATAATAAAAAGAATCTTACGAACAATAATTGCCATTATCTTAACCGCATCCAAATACAAATACTACTAGATATAATATTGAGCATTTCTAACTTAATTGTCAAGAGTCAACTCGGCCTTTATTGGCGGTTTTTTTGATTCTTATGATAACTGCTGAAATTATTAATATTATTATTAGAATTCCGAATAAGGTTTCTGTTGGGAAAGCATAAAAATGAATAGTTCTTCTATAAAGCGGGCCCTGGTCGGATAGCGCAATGGTTAGCGTAGCAGTATATGGTCCAAAAAGGAATGTTTCCGGCCAAACAGCACTGATAGATTTAAGATTTAAGAGATATGATTTAAGAGAGGCAGGGGGGTTTGCGCTTGGAGATTGCAGGGAATCGGGAATAGAGCGGATAGTTTGAGATAAAATATTTACCGGCAGTAAGTCTACTTTGCCAACGGACTGGCCAAACATATTTTTAATGACTATGTCACCCTTGGTGGTTATAAAGTGATTACTTGTATTCCTAATTCTGACTGTAAACGGTACAGGGCCGCGGGTTTTTAAAATAGGAGCTGAAAATTCTTCAATATTTCCTTGCGTTTTACCCTTTGGTCCAATGGAAAGTAATACGTTAGTGGCTATTCCTGCAGTTGCCCCGGATACGTTTGAATCTGCCGCGGGCGTGTTCGCAGACATAAAAATTATTGAAAAGTAATAATCTCCCAAAATTTCGTTTTGCGGGAGTACAATTTGAAGCGTTAACTCTTTTTGCTGTCCCGGCGCAAGAGTGAGCGAATCAATAGAAGTGTCATTATCGAGTATTTGCATTTTGTCAAAGATAAAAGGATCTGCCAAGTTGTAGTCATTTGAATAATTTACCCGGCCGTCTTCTTTGTCAGAAGCTGTAAAAGGTTTTAAACCGATTTTTAAATCAACAGGTTCATCGCCCATATTCTCAATTAAGATTTTCGACCTTATATCTGTCGGCGGTGTTGCCTGGATTTGCAGAATGGGAGGGAAAACGCCTAGTGAAACCTGCGCAAACGCAGGCTTCACAGAAGTAAGAAGTAAGAAGTATGAAGCAAGGATAAAGACAAGAATAATTTTCAATTTTAAATTTTCAATTTTCATTAAATTTTCAATAATTCAATTTTCAATCTCATTAATTGTAAATTGTAAATTGTCACTTGTAAATTGTTTTTAGCAAAGCTAAAAAGACGGTGTTGCGATAAAATTAACAATGTTTGTATAAAGTCCTGCCGCTTGGGTGTTTGAAATATTTACTTTGTAGGTAATTTGTGATTGCCTGCTTCTGCCGACATTGGTAGAGCTCATAACGGTAACCGCGGAGGGCGAAGCGGCAAAAGGCTTGTAGAAATTGGCTGTTGAAAATTGCGAATCGCAATCGGTGCCGGAAACATTATCGCACCTATATCCAAATCCGAAAGTACTGGGACTGTTCCATAAAGCCGCAGTAGTTGTATTGCAGGTTCCCGCATCGCAGCTGGTATCCGGAATCATTTGTCCGCTTGAAGCAACTAAGAGAGGATGATTTTCGGAAGCCGTAACCGTATAGCCAAACGCGGAGCCGTTGGAAACGGTTAGATTATTGCTGCGGACTACGGCAATTGTCGGACTAATACTTCCGAAATCTATGTTTGTTTGGGAAATGCTAAAAGAGAAGGGAATGATGGAGCTAATATACTGGAAGCCGGCTCTTACTTTAAAATTCGTGCCTGTATAGAGTCCCGGAGCAGTTTGTCCGACGGTTAAATTCAAGGTAAATCCGCCGGTTGTGCCTCTTCCCGCGGCAGTGTTAAAATTCCCAAAACGCAGTATATAGTTAGCGTTTGACATAGTTTGAGCCAGTACTTTCGGCACAGATATAAGATTTAAGACATAAGATGTAAGAAGTAAGAATAAAAAAAATAATAGTGTGAATAATATGATTTTAAATTTTAAATTTGCTGAGGCTAATACGCGGTTTCTTAAATCGTAAATCATAAATCTTAAATCTTTTTCGACTCCTCCCGTAGATCATCTGTCTCCTCCAGGATTTCGTTCAATTTTTCCATATCTTCTTGTTTCAGGTTCTCTTTTTCGTTTTTTACAACCTCTTCAATGTCTTCGGAAATTGTGTCGGCAGCTTCTTTTGTTCGCTCTTCCAGAGCTTCAATAGCGGTCTCTTCTTTATCTGATTTTCTGTATTCTCTGCCGAAAAAATAGGCTAGGGGGGAGATAAATAGTAAAGACCCGACTTTTAGAAAATTGCCAAGAGTATCTCCTTTTAGAGCATCGGGTAAAAATACTAAGACCGCGCCAAGTATAAAAACAAAAATAGCCGGCGGTTCGAAAACAAAAGCAATTCCAAAGCCTAAAAAGTACAAAAGGAAAAAAAGGCTGGAAGAAATGCCCCCTGTTGCAAAGATTAAAAGAAGAATAATCGTGTTTAGGATAAAAATTCCCCAGGGTCCGTCTCCGCCCATTGTAAAAAATCCTGCGCCTTTTTTGCGGGCAGAGACAATTATGTATAAAACCACCAAAAAACCTAATGCTTGGACAGAGTAGTCGGAAAGAGAAGTCTGCTCCCATATAAAAACCATCACAAAAGATAAAATTAAAACAAGGGCCTGGAAAATTAGCTTCATACAATAATCGTAATCAATTTAGTTTTATAATTCAAGTATAGTTTGTCTGTTTATGGAAAAATTGCTATACTCACGTTAAGTATAATTTAAAATTTCAAATTATAAATTTCAAATCAAATCTAAATGTTAAAATTTAAAAATTAAAAATTCAATGAAAATTAAAAATTTAAAATTGAAAATTAAACCGAGGTACTTTCCCCAAGATATAGAGCCGTATTGGCAGAGGGTTTGGCAGGAAAAAGGTTTATATAAGTTCAAGCCGGGCAAGAATAAATACTACAACCTGGTTGAGCTGCCGTATCCGTCCGGAGATCTTCATTTTGGTCATTGGTTTGCCTTTACCCCGGCCGACGCGCACGCAAGATTTAAAAGAATGTCCGGTTACGACGTATTTTTTCCTAACGGTTTTGATGCGTTTGGGCTTCCGGCAGAAAACGCCGCTATAAAAAGAGGAGTGCATCCCAAGGATTGGACAATGAAAAATATCGAAAACATGACTAAGCAATTTGCAACCATGGGCACGATGATTGACTGGGATTATACTGCGATTACGTGCCTTCCCGAGTATTACAGATGGAACCAATGGATATTTTTAAAAATGTTTGAAAAAGGTTTAGCATATCGTGGAAAAGCACTATCAAACTGGTGCCCAATAGATAAAACTGTATTAGCTAATGAGCATATTGAAGCGGGAAAATGCTGGAGATGCGGAGCAGAGGTAATCCAAAGGGAAGTAGAGCAGTGGTTTTTAGCAATAACAAAGTATGCAGATCAGCTTATCTGGCCCCCCTCCGCCAAGGCTCCGCGGGGTAAACCTCAAACGGAAGAAGCCGGAGGACAGCCGCATGCTGCTCGAGACGCTCGCACGGGGTTGGCGCTGAGGTCGTCATCCGAGCTCGATGAGTCTTCAAACGCAAGCGTCCCTGCGAAACTCGGGATACGGTCCCGCCAAGGCGGGACTCTAGCGAAGACATCATCTCGTCGGACAACTCCCCGCGTCTCAGAAATAAATCATAAATCTTTTGTGGATTGGCCAAAGCAAGTTACTGAAGGGCAGAATAACTGGATAGGAAAGTCGGAAGGAATGCTCCTCAAATTTAAAATTTCAAATTTAAAATTTAAAATTGAAGAAGCGAAAGCTTCGATTGGGGTTTTTACAACCAGGCCGGAAACTGCCGATGGGGCTACGTTTTTGGTTGTTGCGCCGGAACACGGATTCGTCGCTTCGCTCCTCAATGGCAAATGGCAAATGGCAAATGGCAAATTGAAAGAGATTCAAGAGTACGTTGAGGAGGCGAAGAAGAAGACCGAAATGGAGAGGAAAGAAGACAGGACAAAGTCCGGAATTTTCAGCGGGGTTTACGTAAAAAACCCTATTACCGGAAAAGATATTCCGGTTTGGATTTCCGATTATGTTTTGGCAGGTTATGGCACAGGAGCGATAATGGCAGTGCCAAGTGCTGACAAAAGAGACAAGGAGTTTGCCGAAAAATTTAATTTGCCAATTGAAAAAACTTCGTTTAAGGCAGAACCAGTCGGTGAAAAAAAGGTAAATTACCATTTACGCGATTGGTCAATTTCGCGCCAAAGATACTGGGGAACGCCGGTTCCCATCGTACATTGTGAAAAAGACGGTTTAGTGGCGGTTCCATACGAAGATTTGCCGGTTGAGCTTCCTTATAACGTTGATTACACGCCAAAAGGCAAGCCGCCTTTGGCAAGCGATGAAGAATGGATTAATGTAAAATGTCCAAAGTGTGGCGGCAAGGCTAAAAGAGACGCGGAAACCCTGGATACTTTTTTTGATTCCGCTTGGTATTATTACAGATATACATCACCTCAATACGACAAAGAACCCTTTGACAAGCTCAAGGTAAAACAGCTTTTGCCTGTTGACGTTTACTTCGGCGGTTCGGAGCACACATTAGGGCATACTTTATATGCCAGATTTTTCACAAAGTTTTTTAAAGATTTAGGACTGGTTTCTTTTGATGAATTTGCTTCAAAACGCGTTCAGCATGGCGTAATTTTAGGCCCTGACGGAAACAGAATGAGTAAAAGTAAGGGTAACGTTGTAAATCCCGATGAGGTTGTAAAAGAATACGGAGCCGATGCGGTAAGGCTTTATCTTTGTTTTATGATGCCGTATGAGGCAACCGCGCCTTGGTCCACATCGGCAATAGGGGGTATCTACAGATTTTTAAAAAGAGTTTGGGAACTTCAATCAGCCATCAGCCATCAGCCATCAGCAATCAGTTCGGAAGATCTTTTTCAGATGCACGTAGCTATAAAAAAAGTAGGGGATGATTTGGAAAATTTTCATTTTAATACTGCGGTCGCAGCCCTTATGACCTGGCTTAATTTCTTGTCTGCCAAGAATGAAGTTAGTAAAGAAGAATACGAAACATTTTTAAAGCTTTTAGCCCCGTTCGCCCCGCATTTAACAGAGGAAATTTGGCACTTGCTAAATCCATCTGCTAATTCCATACATCTGGAGAATTGGCCTCAATTTGACCCAAAATATCTTGTAACCGATGAGGTTTCTGTTGTTGTTCAGATAAATGGGAAAGTGAGAGATACCGTAACAATTCAGAGTTCAGAATTAAGAATTCAGAATAAAGTAGAGGAAGAGGCGAGAAAGAGCGAGAAAGTTAAAAAATATCTGGAAGGAAATCCGATTAAGAAAGTAATTTACGTAGAGGGGAAGATAATCAATTTCGTGGTTAATTAATTTTCCATTTAGCATTTGCCATTCGTCATTGAATTACCCATTTAATTATTTAGACAATAAATGGAAAATGGTATATGATAAATGATAAATAATTAATTATGCTCGATGCCCGCGAGTTTTGGGGAAAATATTTGCCTTTTATCAAACAAAATTGGCTGCCTTTAGCCTTGGGATTAGTTGGATTGATATTGTTTGTATATGGTTTGATAGCTTTATTAGGTTCAGCCTCAAACAAGAGCGACCTTACATTCGAACCCGCCAAATCAGCTTCGGATAGCGCGCAGGTTAATACCCAAACTATTGTGGTAGACGTAGAAGGAGCAGTTGTTAAGCCCGGCGTGTATAGTCTAAATCAGGGAGCGAGAGTGCAAGATGCTTTAGTTTTAGCTTCGGGATTATCCGAAAAAGCCGATAGAAATTGGGTAGAGAAAAACCTCAATTTGGCTGCCAAACTATCTGACGGGGCAAAGATTTACATACCAAGGCTTGGGGAAGTTCAAGAAAACGCAACAAGTGCTGTCCAGGGAGCAAGTTTGGCTACGGATACTGTCGGTTCAAGCGTTTTAATAAATATAAATACGGCATCATTGGCAGAGCTGGATATTTTGCCGGGAGTCGGTCCCGTAACGGCACAAAAGATTATCAATAATAGGCCTTATGCTACGGTTGACGAGCTTTTATCCAAGAAATCGGTAAACAGCAAGGTATTCTCACAGATAAAAGAGAAAGTATCGATTAACTGATTAAAGATTAATAATTAAAGAATCATGAGAAACGGAATCTTTGAAGTTGGGATTAGAATTCTTGAAGTGAGAAGTTAGATATCCTTGATCTTGAATCTTTGAAATCAAGAATTCTTGAATTCAAGATATCAAGGGGGTCAAGGTCAAAAATATCAAAGACATCCAACATCAAAAAATCTAAAACCAAGAGTTTTGCTTATTCTTACTTATGCCCGTTAAGTTTTTTATTGTTTTTTGCTTATTGATTATTGCTCTTTTGGTTAGATTCTTGGTCTTTCACTCGGCAAAATCAGCTTATCAAGATGGACAGATGGTAAGCTTTGAGACAACTCTTTTTTCCGAGCCTCAATTCCCGGCAAATTACCAAAAATTCACCGCAAGCTTACCGACAGGCGAGAATGTTTTTGTAATTGCGGCTTTGTACCCTCAATATAAATACGCAGATAAGATATTAATATCCGGCCCCATAAAAATCTTATCCCGCCGGGGCGGGGAGCAATTATACGAATCAAGCAGTCAGTTGATTAATCTGCTAACAGGTCAGAAATCTATTTATACCATGTATTTTCCTAAAATTGAAGCTGTGAAAACAAATACTCACCCTATTTTAGCAGTCTCATCCTTTGTCCGCCAATCGGTTGCAGACCTTTTTAACAAGACCTTGCCGCCTGATTTGTCCGGTCTTTTATTAGGAATTGTTTTCGGAATAAAAGGTTCGATGTCAAAAGAGTTTGTTGATAATTTAAGGCTTTCCGGAGTAATGCACGTTATCGCGGCATCGGGAATGAATGTTACAATGGTTGCGGGCTTTTTAAGCTCTATTTTTATGCTTTTTCTTAAGCGTCAGACAGCGCTCTTGGCAAGTATCTTGGGAATTGTTTTCTATGCTTTTTTAGCCGGCTTGCAGCCTTCGATAATCCGCGCTTCAATAATGGGCATTCTGGTTTTTTCTTCACAGATTTTGGGCAGGCAAAGTTTAGGAGCTTACGGACTTTTTTTAACAGGATTTATTATGCTTTTTATTTCGCCGCTTCTTATTTCTGACGTCGGTTTTCAGTTAAGTTTTACCGCAACGGCAGGACTTTTATACATAAGGCCCCTCTTTAACAAAATAGGGAAGCTTAGCAATATATCTAAAAAATTCCCTATGACAGAGGATTTTCTGATAACTTTTAGCGCTCAAATTGCCACTTTGCCTATTCTTTTAGCGGTTTTTGGTACGTATTCTCTTTGGTCAATACTCGTAAATACTCTTGTTTTGTGGACTATTCCGACGCTGATGATTTTGGGAGGAGTTGGTGCGATTTTAGGGATGGTATTTCAGCCTTTGGGTGCAATTTTAGTCTATTTATGCCTGCCGTTTTTGCTCTTTTTTCAAAAAATAGTAATGTTTTTTGCTGCCTTAAGCGGAGCCTTAACAGTTAAAAATTTACCTTTAAGTCTTGTTTTAGGCTATTATTTATTGCTTTTAGCTTTGATTTTTTATTTTTCAAAATCAAAAAATGCTTAAAAAAGCTATTTTTATTATCTTTATTATACTTTTTGCCTTCGGGGGAATATTTTTTTACGAGTCTGCAAAGTTTAACGACGGCAAACTGCATCTTGTTTTTTGCGACGTGGGGCAGGGAGACGCTATTTTTATAAGAACTTCAACCGGCTCTAACATTTTAATTGATGGCGGACCGGACGATTCTGTTTTAAATTGTCTTTCAAAGCATATGCCTTTTTGGGATAAAACAATACAGCTTGTAATACTTACTCATCCCCACGCAGATCACTTTACGGGGTTAATTTCGGTTATCAAACGATACAATGTGATGTCTTATGACACGGAAAACGTAGAAAATCCGGGTTTTGGGACAAAAATACTACAAGATAATTTAGCACTCAAAAATTTGAGTGCTACGTTCCTTTATAAAGGAGATATCTTTGCAGATAAGGCTAGTTTTAGCCTTCTAACTCTTTGGCCAAGCGCTGATTTTGTCCGGAATTCTTTAAATAATTTACCGTCCGAGGCTAAAAACCTTGATTTAAACGGTTTTTCGATTATTGAACTTCTGTCTTACGGCAATTTTAAAGCCCTTTTAACAGGCGATGCGGGTGTTGTAATAGGGGATAAGATAGCAAAGGAAGCGGGGAAAATTGACGTGTTAAAAGTTCCGCATCATGGTTCTAAGACCGGTCTTAGCGCTTTATTCTTAGAGAGTACAAAGCCTGATTTGGCTGTAATTTCAGTGGGGGCAAAAAATAGGTATGGTCATCCAACTAACGAAATATTAACGCTTTTAAAAAATTATAATATTAAAGTTTTAAGAACGGATATAGATGGAGAAGTGGAGATAGTTTCGGACGGAAAAAGCTGGCAGCTGATTAATTAAGGCTGGAAAGAGAAACTGGTAAAGACCTGGAATAGCTTTGATTCTGGTGCAAGATATCACCCGAAAGAGGCAGAGTAAAGGAAATCGTCGTGCCTTGCCCCACATCGGATTTAACCAAAACTTGTCCTCCGTGCGCCTCAACAATACCTTTAACAATATACAATCCGAGTCCGGTGCCCTTTTTTATGAGTTCATGAGGGGTTTTTTGTATCTGATAAAACTTGGAAAACAAGTCTTTTTGATCTTCTTCGGAAATTCCCATGCCTGTATCCGAAACAGAAACGGTAACGCGGTCCTGGTTTATTTCGCCAAAAACAGTAATTTTACCATTCGGGGGAGTAAATTTAAGACTGTTTGAGACTAAATTGTTAAGAACCTGGTTGATTCTTATTCTGTCAAAATTAACTTGGGGTAAAGCGTTTGGGACATAGGAATTTACTACTATATTTTTCTTTATAGCCTGGGGGGCAAAAGTATCGACAACGTCGTTAATCAGCTCGTTTAAGTTATTTGGATATTTTTGAATAGTAAATCTTCCGGCTTCAATCTTGGCGGCATCAAGAATAGAGCCTATCTGATTCAAAAGCATTTTTGTTTGGGAGTCAATTATGCCAAGAAGCTGGTCTCTCTCTTTGGCTTTTAGGTTTTTTTCTTCAAGCATAAGCTCCGAAGAGTCCTTTATGGCTGTTAGCGGGGATCTTAATTCGTGCACCATCATATTTGTAAAATCTTCTTTTATTTTGGAAAGATTTTTTTCTATTGTAATATCATGCATAAGAATAGAAGTTCCTATAACATGTTGTGTTTCCTGCTCTTTTGAATTAAAAACAGGAGTCAGGAAAATTTGAAAAGTGTTTTCTCCTATTATTACTTCTTTTTCCTCGATAGCTTTTTTTGAAGACACAGATTCGTTTATTTTCCCGAGCAAATCGTATTTTCCCGACATTTCATTCAGGATATCAAGAATTGTAACGGTCTCCCTATGAATATTTAGAAATTTTCTGGCAGCCTCGTTTATTATTAAAAGCCGGTTTTTGCTGTCTACCATAAAAACTCCGTCAACAAGGCTTCCGATCATTGAGGTTAATTTGCTTTCTTCAGCCTCCAGGACCTGTCGGAGCCTGGTTAAAGCGTTAGAGGCGTTTTCGGTAATTTGATAAAGAATTGTTACGGCGTCTTCTTTGTATAAATCAGGAGTAGTGGAAGAAACGTTAATAAGCCCCACAACTTTATTGTTAATAATTAAAGGGATATGAAAAAAAGAAGCCAGGGGAAGCTTGTTTGCTTCGTTTAAAGAAATTCCGGAAAGCTTTTCGTCGATAAATAGCGGCGGGTTTGGCAAAAGTGCGTTTATGGAAGCTAACATGCTCTTTTTTACCTGTTCGACAAAAAAATTGCTCACGCTCTCTTCGACATAGGTTTTAAATATGAGCTTATCTTCCTTAACAACAATAGAGGAGGCGGTTGAGTAAGGGAAAAGATTCTTGAGGCTTCTTGTGATAATGTCAATTATTTCTTCAACGTCCAGTGAGTAGCTAATTTTATCCTGGATTTCTTTTAAAACGGAAATTTGATACAGCTTCTGTTTTTCAACTTCCTCTTGCTTGGAAATTACGCTTCTTTTTCTTTTTTCATAGATTATCCAAAGAATTAAGGCAGCGACCGAGATTTTAACGAGATCATCCAGTTTAATTAGGAAGATGTTGGAGGGGTTAAAAAATCCATTCATTACTTTGTAAGCGATTCAAGCTTATCACCCGTTCTCTTGCTGCCTATAACGATAATGTAGGTTCCGAGTATGAAAAAAGGGGCTTTTGCCAAAAGCAAAATATAAGTAAGATCAGAATTTATCACTCCCGACACTTGTGAATAAGATTCAACGGCGTCAATAAGTATGCCTATGGCTATAAAAAATACGCCTATGGCTATAGATTTAAAGCCGTTGGCTAAAATTCCCGTTCCAAATTTTTTTGTTACGTTAACCATAATGATTCCTGCGGCAACCGATGCAAGAACGGAAATAAAAGAACTTCCTCCTATGAGTATTGTCAAAAGTTTTTGTGTATCCAGCATATTTAAGTTTTAACTCCTCCTACGGCTTGATTTATAGCTTCTTGAGCTGCATTAGCCTGGGCCTCTTTGGAGGCGGCAGGGATTGGCGCTGCTACTTCCATCGGCTGGGTCTGATTAATGACGCCATCCGGATAAGCAGAAAGCAAAGGCTCCATTGTTTTCTTAACGATAAGGCCTGAAAGCTGGACGAATTGGTCTATTAAGCCTTGAATGAGCACCTGCGGAGGACCCTGAATGTCTGTAACTGTTCCGTCCTCGCTAACAACAAGGCCCTTAACGTTTCTGGCTTTGGCAAGAGATATACCTGGTCCTAAAATAACCATTTGTTTTTGAATAACCTCTGTTAATAATTTTTTATAATCTGTGTTTTGACCCGGTTGCATATTAGCTTTGTGTTTGACCCAGTGCCCTTTTAATTTTTTCAATTACATCTTTTGGCTCCACCTGATATTTAAATACGTAATCTACGGCTCCTTGGTTAATAGCTTCTTTGACCAGCTCTTCCTGGCTAAAATTGGAAAGTATAATTACGGGGATATTTTTTGTTTTTTCATCCAGTTTTAACTGCTTAAGAATGTCGTTGCCTGATAAATCGGGTAGAACTTGATCTAATAAAATAAGGTTAGGAGCTTCGGTTGACGCCTTATCAATGCCTTCCTGTCCGGTATTTACAGCCACTACCTGAAAACCCTCTTTTGTAAGCGCGGCGGTAAAAATTGTGGTTAGCGCTTCATCGTCGTCGATGAGCAGAATTTTCATAGCTAATATCAACGTAGCAGTTCCTTTTTAAAAATGCAAGCCCCTTTTACTAGTAACTAGCAACTAGTAACTAGATACTAGTTTCTTGTGGTACAATATTGCCAATATGCCTAAAGACGAGATAATTCAAAGCCTAAAAGCCGCATTAAAAGAGTTGGGAATCGAAGGTTTTGAGCCTGTTTTGGAACGTCCCAAAGATTCCTCGCATGGCGATTTCTCGAGTAGTGTAGCGATGAAAGTATCAAGTAGCAAGTATAAAGTATTAGGTATAAGAAACCCTTTAGAGTTGGCCGAAAAAATCGTATTGATACTTAATACAAAATACTTAATCCGAAATACCGATTTCGACAAAGTCGAAATCGCCGCTCCGGGGTTTATAAACTTCTATTTATCAAACGAATACCTGCAAAAACAAGTTCAAAATATTATTAAGCAAGGGGATAGCTATGGTTCTCCTTCGGAAAAAAGCCTGCCTGCCGGCAGGCAGGCCAGTGTTGAGTTTATTTCGGCTAACCCCACAGGCCCTTTGCATATTGGAAATGCAGTGGGTGGACCGTTAGGGGATTCAATTGCGAATGTTCTTTCTAAAGCAGGATATAGCGTGAAAAGAGAATATCTTCATAACGACGTAGGCGGACAAGTGTTAAAACTTGGCGAGGCAATTTATTTTGAGCTTAACCCCGGCGAAAAATCAGAAGACGAAGAAGCACAATATCAAGGCGATTACATAAAAGAGTTGGCTCAAAAAGTATCAAAATCAATAAAAATATCTCAATTATCAAGAGAAGAGTTTATACGAAAAGCAGGAGAAATAGCGGTTGAAATATTGCTTGAGGAGATTCTCAAAGACTGCAAAGATATGGGAATTAAGTTTGATATTGTTAGAAAAGAATCGGATTTGAGGGGAGAAGTTCCGGATGTTTTATCGAAACTGCAAAAATTCCTAAAAGAAAAAGACGGAGCAAGGTGGTTTGCGCCTAACGATGAATTTCTGAAAGACAGAGAAACAGTGTTGGTCAAATCGGATGGAGATTATACGTATTTTGCTTCGGATATTGCTTACCATAACGAGAAAATGAGAAAAAACGATTTAGTGATTGACATTTTAGGCTCAAATCATTCCGGACATGTGCCAAGATTACAAGCGGTTGTAAAAGCATTGGGTTTTGACGTTAACAATTTTAAAGTAATTTTATATCAATACGTCAGGCTAAAAAGAGGTTCGGAAGTCGTCAAAATGAGTAAAAGAGCGGGTAGTTTTGTAACGGCCAGGGAAGTTTTGGATGAGGTGGGCAAGGATGCTTTTCGGTTTTTCCTGCTTCGAAGCGCACCCGAAACGCACATGGATTTCGATTTGGAGCTGGCAAAAAAACAAGCCAGCGATAATCCGGTATTTTACGTTCAATATGCGTATACGCGAATATCTTCGATATTCGCAAAATTTAAAATTTCCCCAGCCTCGACAAGCGAAGCGGGGCGGGCAAATTTAAAATTTAAAATTGGCAGAGCAGATGTTAGCCTGCTAACACAGGTCGAAGAGATTGCCCTGATAAGACATTTGATAAGGTTGCCGGAGCTAATTGAGGAAATTTCTCATACTTTTGCTGTTCACGCTTTTACAAATTATGCTATGGAGCTAGCCACGCTTTTTCATAAATTCTACGAGGCCCACAGGGTAATTTCCGCGTCAAACGCGGCTTCGCAAAAGATATCTCCTAAGTTAAGCCAGGCTCGTCTTGCCCTTTTGGAAGCAACCAGAGTTACGCTCAAAAACACCCTGGATCTTCTTGGCGTAAGCACCCCGAGACACATGTAGAATTCTTGAAGTGGGAAATTAGATATCTTTGAACTTGAATTTTTGAAAAATAGAATTCTAGATATCAAGATTTCAAATTTTCAAGGTCAAGAATGTCAAGAAGATCCAACATCAAGAATTCTCGTTTTGCGGAATAGTTTCTAATGTCGAGCATCAAAAACTCATTTTCCTCTGGCAAAAAAGTTTTAAGAATGTTAGAATATCAACTTATGAAGTATAACCGTAAAGTTCTTCCTAACGGCCTCCGTATAATTACAATTCCCATGCCTTCGTTTGAGAGCGCGACTTCTTTGGTTATGGTTGGTGCCGGAAGCCGCTACGAAACAAAGCAAAACAGCGGAATATCCCACTTTTTGGAACACATGGCTTTTAAAGGAACCAAGAAACGCCCCTCGGCAATTGATATTTCAGGCCTAATCGACGGAATAGGCGGGGAATTCAACGCTTTTACCGGCAAGGAAACAACCGGTTATTACGTAAAATCCGCGGTTTCGCATGTTGATTTGTGTTTGGATGTTTTGTCCGACATGCTGCAGAATTCAAAACTGGACGAAACAGAAATCGAAAAAGAAAAAGGCGTAATTTTAGAGGAAATCAACCTCTATGAAGATACCCCTTCAAGGAAAATCGGCGACGTTTACGAAAAACTTTTGTATGGCGATACGCCAATGGGCTGGGACATCGCAGGCGAAAAAGATGTTATCAGGAGCATTACAAGAGAAGATTTTCAAAGCTACATGAAAAGTCTTTACAGCGCGGATAATATTACGGTTGTTGTTGCAGGCGGAATAAATGAAGGGAAAACGGTTGCGCTTGTCGAGAAATACTTCGGGCAAATGCCTAAATTTGATACATTGCGATATCTAAAAGTAGTTGAAAAACAAGATAAACCCAGGGTTTTTATCAAAGAGAAAAAAACAGAACAAGTGCATATCGCCCTAGGTTTTAGAACAGTTCCGCTTAATCACCCCGACCACTACACGCTTTCGGTTTTATCTGCAATTTTAGGCGGTGGGATGAGCTCGAGGCTTTTTCATGAGGTTAGAGAGAAAAGAGGACTTGCTTATTACGTAAGAACAGGTTCCGAGCAATATCAAGACGTTGGGAATTTGGTTTCAACAGCGGGCCTTGACCCAAAAAGAGTAGAAGAGGGGATTAAAGTGATAGTTGAGGAATACAGTAATATCTCAAATCTCAAATCTCAAATCTCAAAACAAGAACTAAACAAAGCCAAGGAATTCTTAAAAGGACATTTTGTTTTGGAGTTGGAAGACAGCCGTTCGGTTGCGGGTTTTTATTCCCAGCAGGAACTTTTGGAGGAAAAAATTGAAAACCCCGACGAAATTATGGCAAAAATCGATAAAGTTACGGCTGCGGACGTAGAAAAAGCCGCGGAAAAATATTTCAAAGAAAATTCTATGAATCTGGCAGTCATTGGAAATTTCTCTAGTGGACAAAATTTTGAAAACTTGCTAAAGTTATAGTTAGCAACTAGCGTCTAGCCACTAGCGTTCAGTTTAATAACTAATTGCTGATGGCTAATTGCTAAGGGCTAAGAATTATGGAACAAACATTCGTAATGATAAAACCGGACGGAGTAAAAAGAGGATTGGTAGGAGAAATTATCCGCAGGTTTGAGAGAATGGGGCTAAAAATAGTCGCGATGAAAATGGTTTCCGCAAAAGACGAGGCTTTGCTTAAGCACTATAATGCCAATGACCCTAAAACTCTGCAGAGATGGGGAGAAAAAACCCTTAAAACTTACACCCAATACGGCAAAGACGCCAAAAAAGATTTGGGAACAGACGATCCGCAGGAATTAGGAAAAATGGTTAAAGGCTGGCTTTTTGACTACGTGAAATCGGGTCCGATGGTCGCAATCATTTTGGAAGGAAAACACGCGGTTGACAATGTTATTGCAATGGCAGGGCCGACAATGCCTGTTCAGGCCCCTGCGGGAACAATTAGGGGAGATTTTTCAACTGATTCGGCAGCTTATGCCAACGCTGAAAAGCGGGGAGTTATGAATTTGGTGCATATTTCCGCAAGCTTAGAAGAGGCAAATGTAGAAAAAGCCCTGTGGTTTACTCCGGAAGAAATTCAAAGCTACAAAAGAGCAGAAGAGCTTATCTAAAGATTTACAATCTACCATTGATCATTGACCATTTATCATTTATTGCTTCATTGCGAAAATTTTCATTCCTCCCCGCGCCAAAAGAGAACCAAATTAAAAATTGAAACATTGGAGCATTCATTGGAAATTGAGAATTGATAATTGAAAATTGACCTAACTTCTTAGGAATTTAGAGTATAGCAGGGAAGAGATAACAAATATTGCAAGAGAAATAATTTCGGATAGTAAGCAATATTGGCAAAAAGCCTGTAAAATAAAAAACTGGACAAAAAACAAAACCGCCGAGACAAAAAGGCCGGAAAGTGAGGCTAAAAAAAGTCCGTGGGCGAACACTTTCCTTTTGCTATGAAAAACCGCGAGGGCAAAAAACATTATCAGTAAGTAAAAAAGACTGCCTAAGAGCGAAATCGGCACGCCTAAGATAATAGAGTATTGGCTTGTTAAAACGCTTTCACAGCCGCCGGTTACAGAGCAGGGGGGAAAGGCGTTCTTATAATGAAGAATCGTCAAATAGGTGGCATCCAGAAAGCCTGCAAAGCCCAAAACGAGGCAGGTAAGCGATAACCTATTCCTTGTTAAGTTCATCTTGAATTATCTTTTTAAAGTCATCGTAACTTCGGGGGTTTGCAATTTGCCTGCCGTTTACAAAAAAGGTTGGGGTAGAGTTGATGCCGATTGCGGTTGCCTGGTTTTGAGAGCTCGCAACATAGTTTTTGGCCTCATTGGAATTCATATCTCTTTTGAATTTATCGCTGTCAAGCCCTAATCTTTTTGCGTACTCAACAAACGTATCGGCCGCGTTGCCGGTTTGCGCCCAGGAGGTTTGGGTTTGAAAAAGCAAATCGTGCATTTCCCAAAATTTGCCTTGAAGATTTGCGGCGTAAGCGGCTTGAGACGAAATCATCGCATTTTTATGAATACTTGTTAAAGGGAAAAATCTGTAGGTAAAGTATATCTTATCGCCAAATTCAACCAGCAGCTGTTTTACAAGCGGATAATAGGTCGCACAGGCCGGGCACTGAAAATCCGAATATTCAATTAAAGCGACTTTTGCTTTTGACGAGCCTTTTGTAATGTCGCTTTTTGAAATCGGAGGAACGTTGATTCCCAAAGAAGACGAAGAACCGGAAGAGCCTGCAAGCTTAATTAGTCCGACTATGGAGATTATTACGATAAAAACAACTCCAACGATTGTTCCGATTTTTTTAAACAACGCTTTTTTTTCTTCCCGTTCGGCTTTCTCCTGCCACTCTTGTTTTTTGAGCTCCCTCTTCGCTTTTTTAGTCAGTTTTTGTTCGTCAGCCACAAAAGATATAATGGCACTTTGCCGGTTAATTTTCAAGAGGGTAGTTTATAACTTAGGTAATTTAGAGAATCAGTCCCTATTGACTTTGCAAGGCCTCGCCTTGCAAAGATGAGCAAAAAGGTTATCTTGCTAAAAATTTCCTTGCGAATCTTCTTCTTATATTTTCAAGAGCCTTTATTATGGGAGGTTTTGTTATTTCTTCTCTTAATTCATTGATATCAGCAATGCTTGGATCTATAAAAATTCCTCTATTTAACAATGGTTGGGAAGTTTTTGCAGCCTGTTCTAAAAATTCAGAATCTGCTCCTTGCTTTAATATGTTAATTAGCTTATTGATTTCGTCCCTGCCTATCTCCTCTTTTATTATACTAGGATCTTTTGTGGGTCTTGGTTCCATTCTTGCCGTTTCATTGGCCATATTCCGTTCAAACATAATAACTCCCTTTGGAGTCAGGAAGTAGTCATTGATTTTCATGGCTAGCACAGTTTCTCCTTCTGTTTCCCCCTCTTTAGTTATAGTGCTTCTTATTATGAGGTCGGTATCTTGGGGAGTTACAATACTTTCGTATTGCTTTGGGTTTAAAATACTCCAAATATGCCCGCTTTTAGTTTTAAAAAATAGATAATTGCGATTTTTGAGAAGTTTTATTGCTTCTGTCCAGAGATTTTTACCTGCTTTTACCGCATCTTCATGAGCTTCCGGTTCATTAATCCAGGTTATCGGCATTGTTTTGTCTAAATGAGATTGAGCGCGCAAAATTACATCTATTGTTTCCTGGTTTATTGAACCGATTGGAGTTTGCTTTGCTTGGGGTTTTGGGTTTTCGTCATTTCCTTCTGTCATATTGTATTTTAAGCAGAGATTTAGATAGGTGTCAAATTGAAAAGTCGGGGTGGAAGGAATTGGACCTTCTATCTCTTCGTCCCGAACGAAGCGTGATACCGGTTCACTACACCCCGCGATAGAATTTCTAAATCCTAATTTCTAATTTCTAATTAAATCTAAATCCTAAATGTTTTAAACATTAAATCATTAAAAATTCATTTAAAATTTAAAATTGAAAATTATTTTTGTATCCTCGGCGGGAATCGAACCTGCATCTCACCCTTAGGACGGGTTTGCTCTATCCGTTGAGCTACGAGGACAATTCGGCAAGCTCATCGCAAGCCTTGTTTGTATTTTAGCATAAAAGCATTTAGAATAAAAAATGTGACGCGCTCGGAAATTATTCGCTACCTAATACTTCGTTCAATTGGCAACTTTTTGGTTTTGTTTGCAATTTTTGGCGTTGCGGCAACTTTCGGGCCTGCTCTTTACTACGAAATTTCTTTTAAAGTCATCCAGGCCAGAGGAGTTCGCTATCAAGTTTATGAGCCCAATCCATCAGCCGGCACTTCGCCTTTGGGGGAGATTTTAAAACGGCAAAAAATCGGGTCGGTTAAAGTTTCTGGCGGGGGATTTGCAGACGTTTTAGCCGGTCCAAAAGAGCAAATTTTGATACCTAATGATACGTCTTTTAGTATTTTGATACCAAAACTTGGGGCGAATGCCAAGGTGTTTCCTAATATTGACGCGTCCGATCCGAATCAATTTTTGCCAATTCTGAAAGAGGGTGTTGCTCACGCAAAAGGAACTGTTTTTCCCGGAATGAAAGGCAATATCTATCTTTTTGCCCATTCAACGGATAATTTTTGGGATGTTGGCAGATACAACGCCATATTTTATCTTCTAAAAGATCTAAATCCCGGCGATGAAGTGGTAATTTTCTTCCAAAATAAGAGACATAATTATGTGGTTACAGGCTCAAAAGTAGTTGATCCAACGGACGTTTCATATATCACGAACGCTCAAAATCAAGATGGGGAAACCTTAATTCTTCAAACCTGCTGGCCTCCCGGAACCACATGGAAAAGATGGGTTGTATTCGCCAAACCCAAGTAATTAGGAGGTAGAATTTTTGAAGTGAGAAGTTAGATATCTTTGATTTTGAATATTTGAAGAATAGAATTCTTGATTTCAAGATGTCAAAAAATCAAAAACGTCAAAGTCAAGAGTATCAAGAATATCCAGCTTCAAGAGTTCCGTTTTCAATTTTTTAGTTCCTACTTCAATCCAATTGTGTAGAGGTTGGGAGCGGCATTACGGTTTCCCAGGTCGGTTAAAAAAACTATTCTTGAGCCGTCAGACCAGGGAAAAACATAAGAATCAACAAAAGGCCCCGCATAAATAGTTGTTTGATTACCTGCGTCATACTCCATAATGTCTATTTTTTTGCTGTGGTTATAGATTAAATGTTTTGAATCCGGAAACCACATTAAAGGAGAGGGTGAGTAAATATCTAAATTGTCCGAGTTTGGTAAAGAATCAATTATTTTATAATTTCTGTCTTCTTTTATATCGTAAACGTAAACCGTACCTTTTTGAATGTCTCTGACTTCCGGAGTTGAATCCGTGCCAATTAGCCTTGGAGTTATGATTATGGGAAGTTTTGCGGATATGGATGCAACATAAAGTATTTTTGTTTCATCGGCCGACCAGTCAATAACCTTGAAATCGGCAAGCACAATGGTTTTCAGTGGTTTTTGCAGGCCGTCGGTTAAGGCTTTCTCCCTATCTATTCTCTGTTTCTCCCAAGCCGCATTCACGCTTTCCATGGTTTCTGTTACGTCTTGAGGGCTTTGGTTAAACTCATTTGCCTCAAGAAGGTAGATTGTTGCCGAAATAGCTCCGGGTATGCCTGCAAGAAGCTGGGAGCCGTCAGGAGACCATTGAAGCTTTGCTTTGGAAAAAATATTTATCGTGTCGTTAACTATCTGGCTTGAAGATTTTTGCAGGGTTAAAATCGGCCTTGCGGTTGTGTCTAAGATATAAATCCCGTTTTTGGCTGCGGATTGGGAAGCAACAGTATAGGCAATTTTAGTGCGGGAAGGGTCAAGGACGGGAGTTTGAGCTCCTAAATTGGTTATGCTCTCAAGTTTTGGCGCGGTGGGGAACAAAAGGGCGTCGGCTTTAGTTACAACCTCGTTTTTTATTACTAAGGTTTTTTCCCAAGGCAAATAGCCTTCTTTAACAATCTTTACGTTATAAGTGCCCGGCGCAAGGTTTATGGTATTAGCCGTTGCGGTTGTCAAGTGCCCGTTTACAAGAACTTGGGCTCCGTCAGGGCTGCTTGTGGCAACCAACAGGCCGGTTCCCGACAGGCTTGGAACTCCTTTGCCAAAGCCAAAGCGATAGCCTCTTCCATAGAGCACAACGAGGGCCGTGGCGGTAAGCATAAAAAGCAGAATTAAGGCGGAGATAATTATTTGCTTTTTCATTGCGCTTAGGATTATACAGACTAATAATGGCTCTTGCAAGATGCCAGGTTAGGGGATTATAATCAAGCTTATCCAAGGCAGAAATAAAAATTTTGATAGACTAAGTATATCTTTTGATACAGTCGAAGGAAATTTTCAATTCTCAATTTTTAATTTTCAATGAATTCTTCAATGCTCTAATTTTTAAAATTAGAAATTAGAAATTTAATTTTATGTTAAGTAAACGAATAGGAATTGATCTCGGAACGGCCAACACTTTGGTTTACCTGGCCGGAGAGGGTATTGTTTTAAACGAACCTACAGTTGTGGCTGTTACTGCGGAAGAAAATAGGGTTGTTGCCGTCGGCAGGGAAGCAAAGGATATGTTGGGGCGCACTCCCGGCAATATTGTTGCCATGAGGCCTCTCCGCGATGGGGTAATCGCAGACTACACAATAACAGAGGCAATGCTCTCTTATTTTATCGATAAAGCCGCCGGCAAATCACGTTTTTTTAAGCCCGAAGTTATGGTTTGCATACCATCGGGCGTTACCCAGGTTGAAAGAAGGGCGGTTTTAGATGCAACTATGTCGGCCGGAGCAAAAGTGGCTTACCTTATAGATGAACCCTTGGCGGCTGCAATAGGCGCTAAGATACCCATTGCACAGGCCGCAGGGCATATGGTTGTTGATATTGGCGGAGGTTCGACCGAAGCCGCCGTTATTTCTTTGGGCGGGGTTGTAGTTCATCATTCGGTAAGGGTTGGAGGAAATAAAATTGACGAAGCAATCGCCAGCTTCACAAAGAAAAAATTTAACCTGCTTATTGGCGAGAGAACTTCCGAAGAGATAAAAATTAATATGGGCAACGCGCTTGTCGACGATAAAAAGGCGGGAGAAGAGAAAAAGATTGAAATAAGAGGAAGAGACAGCGTAACCGGATTGCCAAGAACAATAGAATTAACGGAGAGCTTAGTTAATGAAGCAATCTACCCTGTTTTAATAGATATTATTCAAGCAGTTAAGGGAGTTTTGGAGCAAACGCCTCCGGAATTGGCAAGTGACATTATTGACAAAGGGGTTGTTATGTCGGGCGGTACGTCTTTGCTAAATAATTTTGATAAGCTAATGACAAGGGTTACGGGAGTTCCTTGTCATGTGGCGGAAGACGCGCTCTTATGTGTTATTAGAGGGACGGGCGTTGCTCTTGAAAACATTGAACTTTATAAAAGAAGCATAGCTCGCAAATAAATTTACGATTTACGATTTACGATTTACGATTTACGAATATTTAGAACAAAATGATAAATAGTAAATAGTCAATAATAAATGTATAATATATCCTATAAGAATTCATCCGACAGCAACAAAACTATGAATTTTCATATTTTCACGAAAATTTTCACAGACAATAAGAATTATAGTAATTAGATTATGCAGTTAATTAAAACAGCCAATTTTTTGAGTATCTAGGGGTGGAGTTTAAGGTGAAATATTGTATACTAAATATGTTCAAAATGGACAAAACGACAATTTTACTGAAAAAGCAAAATACCTTATAGTAAATTAAGATGGAAAACAAATTTTTTTTGCTCGGAGTAGGGATTAATAACTTAAAAATAGAGAATGTCCTAGAGTTAATTATAAAGGGCCTAGTAAAAAATGAAAAAAAATACTATGTTGTAACCCCAAACCCCGAAATTTTAGTACTTGCCGACAGTAACCCCGCTTACAAAAAAGTCTTAAACGGAGCAAAATTAGCCTTGCCCGATGGTATAGGGGTAATGGTGGCGTCAACATTACTCGGAAAACCATTAAGAGAGAAGATAAGCGGGGTAGACCTCATGGAAAACTTATGCAAAGAGGTATCAAAACGGCCTATAACGGTGGGATTTCTCGGAGCAGGGGCCAACGTAGCAGAGTTGACCGCCGAGTGCTTACGTGAAAAATACCCCGGATTAAAAGTAAATTTCACGGAAACAGAGTGGAGTTTTGAAAAAAAATACCCCGAAACAGATATACTCTTCGTTGCCTTTGGGTCTCCAAAACAGGAAATTTGGATTGCTGAAAATCTTTCAAGACTTCCGGTTAAAGTAGCGATTGGAGTTGGGGGGGCTTTTGATTTTGTCAGCGGAAAAGTAAGGCGCGCGCCGGTTTTTATGCGAAAGCTCGGCCTCGAATGGCTGTTTCGCCTCATAATCCAGCCCTGGAGAATAAAAAGACAACTAAGGCTTATCAAGTTCACTTTCTTGGTTTGTAAAGAGAAATTCTCAAAAATGGTATAATTTAATTTAATGAAAATTTTATTCCTTCAGATGTTTCCGCTTTTTGGTTCGGGTTCCGGAACCTATGCCCGGGAACTTGCCAAGGAGGTGGCAAAAAGACACAAAGTCGCCATGGTTGTGCCTGATAAAAGAAAAATAGAAGGCGTAAGAATCTATTCCGTTTCGCTTCCGGTTAAAATTGCTTTTACCGGTCATCCGGAATGGCCGGATGTAAAGCTGTATACAAAAGTTTCCGGAAAGGAATTATCGGCAAATTACCTTGCCTATTTTAGAACGGTGGTTGAAGCGGTTAATGATTTTGTGCCTGATGTTATCCATGTTCATCATTTAATGCCTTTAACCTGGATTGCCAGGTTTATTAAAATAGCTTATGGGTTAAATTTTATAGTTACGGTTCACGGTTCGGAGTTACCGACTCTTGAAAGTGATAAAAGGTACCCTTACTTAACCGAGGAGGCACTGCTTAAAGCAAGAAGAATCGTGCCTAACAGTTATTGGACTAAGGAGTGGATGGAGGAGATTTTCACAAACAGATTCGATAAGCAAACAAGAGTTATTCCGGGCGGGGTTGATTTATCAATGTTTCCCGAGACAATGAACTTAAACGGTATAGATAGAAAATATGGTCTTAAAGGAAAAAAATTGGTTTTTTTCTCGGGAAAGCTTACCAAGTATAAAGGAGTTAGATATTTAATTTCAGCGGCAAAAAATATAGATGCGATAATTGGAATTGCGGGAGACGGACCGGAGCGAAAACATCTTGAACAGTTAGCTAAAGAACTCGGTCTTAAAAATGTCCGTTTTTTCGGATATATTGATAATCATGATCTTATAAAACTCTATTATAGAGCAGACGTTTGTGTTGTTCCAAGCGTTTGGGATGAGCCTTTGGGCTTGGTGGTTCTTGAGGCTATGGCAACAAAAACGCCGGTTGTAGTTACCAGAAAAGGCGGCATTCCTTTGGCAGTAAAAGAAGGCGTAAACGGTTTTTTTGTCAGACCAAGAAATTCAAAAGAAATCGCCGAAAAAGTTAATATTTTATTAAAAGATGATGTTTTGAGAATAAAAATGGGAAATAAAGCCAGACAAACCATAGTTGAGCGTTTTACTTGGGAAAAAGTTGCCCACAGATATGAATTGATGTACCGCGAATTCAGGAAAAAAGAACAAAAAATAGAACCAGGCCCACTGGACACTTTTTTTAATAAGATTTTTTAGGAAAATGAGAATTGCTATTTTAGGATCTGTCGCCTTGCCTGTTTTTCCTCCGTTTCAGGGCGGAACCGAATGGATTGCTTACTATCAGGCAAAAGGCTTGTCGGAAAAAGGTCACGAAGTTATTCTTTTTGGAGCAAAAGGTACTGCTAAGAACTTTCAAAATTCAACAGTTAAAGTTGTTGAAGTTGGGGCGGGAGATTTGACTGCCGGCGGCAAGAACGAAGCCAAATTCGACCCAAGCCTAACAGAGTCATCAAGAAGATTAAGACTTGAAGAAGTGTATTTGGCCGGTGTGTCTCAAAAATTGCTTGAATTGAAAGACGAATATGATTTGATTTTAAATAATATGCGGGGAGAAGCGGTTTTTCTGCCTATTGCAAAGCTAATTAATAAGCCTTTCGTTAACGTAATGCATTTGAATCTTTTTGCTGAATTAGTCTTGATTTTTAAAGAATTCAATACAAAAATAATAACAATCAGCAACTCCCAGAGAAAAAATTATCCGGACTTAAACTATCTTCCAACAGTTTATAACGGAGTCGACATCAATAAATTCAAATTCAACGCAAAGCCAGAAGAATACCTGCTTATGGTAGGGACAATAGGCAGGCACAAAAACCAGGCGTCTGCTATAAGTGTAGCGAAAAAAATGAACAAAAAACTCATTCTTGCAGGTAAGATAAGAGACAAAGATTACTTTGAGGAGCTGGAAAAAGATATTGACGGAGAACAAATTAAATGGGTAGGCGAAATGGGTTTTGAAGCAAAGTTAAAGCTATATATGAACGCGAAAGCTTTTTTGTTTCCCATTCTTTGGGAAGAACCCTTCGGACTGGTTATGATAGAGGCAATGGCTTGCGGAACGCCGGTTATTGCTTTTAATCACGGGGCAGTTTCCGAAGTTGTAGTAAACGGAAAAACAGGCTTTGTGGTTGAAAATGAGGATCAAATGGCCGATTCGTTGCTCAAAATTAACTTTATTGGGAGAGAAGACTGCAGAAGGAGAGTTGAGGAAAATTTTACAATTGAAAAAATGATTAACGATTACGAAAAAGCACTGCTAAAATTATGAGAATAGGATTAATTTCGCCATCTATTTATATGTCTCCAACATTATTCGGAGACAAGATTTTCGCACCGCGAGATCTTAGCGTTGCTCTTGCAGACGGATTGGTTGATAAAGGGCACGAAGTTTATTTTTTTACAGCCCCTGATATAAAAACAAAAGCAATTTTAATTGGCGGCGATGAGGGCTTACTTAAAAACAGCCTTATCAAAGAAAAAGCGCAAGGGCAATCAGGTGGTGAACGGTTCAGGTGGGCATCTTTTTATACTCTTAAGAGATCGTATGAGATGGACTTAACAGAACAGTGTTATAAAGTGGCTTTGGATGGTAAGCTTGATATTATTCACTCATATCACGATACTCTGGCGCACTTTTTTAATGAGCTAACCAAGTTTCCTACAGTTTATACGCTTCATGATCCTTTGCCTTCTAATAAAAATGCTTTATTCTATTGGTTGCTGGAAAAATTTAAACAGCAAAATTATGTTTCGATAAGCAAGGCATTTCAAAGATTTGATAAGCTCAATCTCAATTTTATTGATACGGTGTATCATGGTATTAATGCTTCGGAATATCAATTTTTTTCCAATAAAGGTGAGTACCTTGCGTTTATAGGCAGAATGGAGAAGGAAAAAGGAGTGGAAATTGCCATAGACGTCGCAAATGCAGTCAAAAAAAAGATCAGGATAGCCACATCGCCGGAAACACAATACGAAAGCCTGTCTTATTACAAGGATGTTATCAGCCCTCGCATTACTTCTGAAGTTAGCTTTACCGGATTTCTAGATCCTAACAGAAAACATGAATTTCTAGGCAATGCTTTATGTCTCTTATTTCCAATACAATGGGAGGAGCCATTTGGTATGGTTTTGATTGAAGCTATGGGATGCGGAACTCCGGTTGTCGCATACAATAGGGGGAGCGTTTCTGAAATAGTCCGAGATGGTTTGACAGGGTTCATAATTGATTCGGATGACGAAGACAGGCCTGGCAAAGGAAGCTGGGTTATTAAAAAGCAGGGAGCAGATGGACTGATTGAAGCAGTTCAGAGAATAAATTCCTTATCGGAAGCAGAAGCAAGGAGAATGAGAAAAGCTTGCCGTGAAAGAGTCGAGGGTATGTTTACCGTTGAAAAGATGGTGGAGGGATATGAAGCTGTATATAGTAAATTAATCGGTGGGCAGAAGAGTAGTTTGTAATAGATATATATATATTTTATTAGATTGATATCCAAAGATAGGAAATTCTGGATGGTGGAAAAGGCAAGAATGGCTAGATTTCACAAATTTTCGTATAAAATTCAGTTAGAATTAGCCTTGAGTTAAATATGGTGAAATAATTACCGAGTATTTACCGAAAAATCGAAAATTTCAAGGAGTTTTTTGACCACAATCAATTTTAAAGCAAAAAATGACTAATAAAGTAACTAAAAATAGGCAATTTTTAACCCTAAGATAAGTATAGCTGTTAACTGAAAAGGTTGTCAAATCAATCCAAAACCCCTATTTATGCAATGTAGCACTAGTTAAATTTAATTGCCAAAACAGTTTAAAATTTTTCATTTTGAGGCTACGCTTAGACGAGAGAATTAAAAATTACTATATCCAAAGCATACCTACCTATAGTTAATTCTATCTTGCAATGCTCTGTCAGATACTAGATACTAACAGTAGAGGTATGGATCACGTTAGAGACAAATTTTATTATGTCTATTTACTTCAAAGTATCAGAACAAACAAATGGTACACGGGATATTCTAAAGATTTACGGAATCGTTTTAATCAACATCAAAATAATCAATCTGCCTATACAAAAGGACGTGGTCCTTTCAGATTAATCTATTATGAGGCTTGTATGAATGAATTTGATGCTAAAGCCAGAGAAAAATACCTAAAAAGTGGCATGGGGAGGAGGTATCTCAGGAATAGATTAAAACGATTCCTGTCTCTAACGTGATGGATTTTAAGTTTATTCAAAATCCGGTTACGAAAAATTGGGTAATATCGGCTCCAAGGCGGGCGAAGAGGCCTGACGAAGCCAAGGGTACCGAGCCTGTCTGTCCATTTTGTGTTGGCAGAGAAGCCGATGAAGAAGAAGCTTACAGGGTAGGCGGGAGTCCCGGAGACAGCAACTGGAAAGTTAGGGTTCTTCCGAATAAATTTCCCTTTACCCCAATACACGAGGTAATAATCCATTCTCCCGATCATCATAAAAGTTTTGACGAGCTTCCGCTTTTGCAATCCGAATTAATCCTCAAAACATTCCGTCAGCGTTTTCAAACACATCAAGACAAGGGTCAGGTTTATATTTTTCACAACCACGGCGAAGGAGCGGGAGAAAGCTTGCCTCATCCGCATAGCCAGCTTGCAGCTGTGCCGGAGCATGTAAAAATGGAGATCCCAAGACTACATGTTTCATCGGAAGGGGAATTTCAGGAGACTGCCCATTTTATGCTTTCCTGCCCGGCAACTTCAGAGTGGCCGGATGAGGTATGGGTTTTCCCAAAAAAACGGGGCAGGAGCTTTGGGGAGATTACGGACGAGGAGGTAAAAGATCTTGCCAAGACGCTTTACAGGCTTATCCAAATTATGGATTTAAGGCACGGCCACGAATTTCCGTTTAATTTTTATATCTACCCGGGAGGAGATTGGTATTTAAGGCTTATTCCGAGAGTAAAAAGCTTAGGCGGTTTTGAGCTTGGTACGGGAATAGGCATAAACACGCAAGACCCCAAGGAAACAATAGCTTTCATAAAGGAGCATTTTGAAAGCCCCAATGAGGAGAAAATAAGAGTCAAGCATCAGGCTTCATATAAGAAAACAGTATAAATCCAGCATTTAGCCGCTAGCAAATAGCCATTAGTTAAATTTTAATTCGCAATTTTCTTTTTTCACGCACTATTTTCACAAGGGCTCTATAAGGCCTCTAGTGAGTATAATGAGTATATAATTTACCTATTGACAACTATTATAAGAATGTGTTCTACTTGATCTAGGTACTGGTAATAACTTGTAATAAGTTGTAAACATCGAGGCTCGGAGTCTTGTAAGAACTTATACAAAGTTGTAAAACGAACTTATCCTGTCCAATGAGAAAAAAATTTTATACGGTAAAACAGGTAGCAGAAGCCTTAGGTTTCTCTACAAATACAGTTTATAAATATCTTGATGAAGATAAAATTCAGGCAACCCGTTTAGGAACCGAGGGAAGGTTTAGAATTTCCGAAACAGAGCTCTTAAGGCTTCTTGGTGCAAGAAGCAAGCCCGCAGAACAAATAACGGAAGTTTCTGCGGCTGCTCAAAACGTCCCAGAGTCTTTTGCATCTTCTTCTCAAAATCTGGGAGCAGAAACAAAGCTTGAAGAAGTAGCTTCAGAAGCCTCTTTTAAAGATGATGCCGGCTTTTTAAGTAAAGTTTCAAACCCATCCATTTTTGACTGGTTTATTGCCTGCCTTGCGCTTTTTGTTGGCCTCTCTTACTTTCTGTTTCCTTATTACACTCAAAATGTTTCGTATGAACCATATCTCCTTTTTAACCAGGTTTGTAAATCCAGCCTTATAATTCTTGCTGTTGTTTTACTTGCGGCTGATATTTTCGCCCACAAAAACAGGTTTTTAAAAATAGCAGTTAACATTTTACTTGGCATTCTGTTTATCTCTCTTGCAATTCCCGCTTTTTATACCGGAGATTATTTAAACGCCTTAGGAAACGGCACAGTCGGCATATTTATCTTAGTTTTTATTCTTGTTAAGCTTAATGGTTTTATAAAGTTTTCTTTAATTATTCTAACCTTAGCATTTTTATCAGGGGCAATGTTCTTAATAAATCCGGCATTTTTCCCGGATTCAGACATTTCCCAAACGCTTTCCGATAATCTGTTTACCTTTGGCATTACCTGGTTTACGCTCTTTTTTGCCATACTTGTCGGCACTTTATGGGGTTATTTCAAGCACAGAAAAATCCTTATTGCCTCTTTTATTGCCCTTGGATTAGGTTCTTTTGCATATGCGGTAGTAGCTACTTCCAGGGGATTTTGGGAGCAGGGAGTCTATGCAATAATGATGGGTTCGTTTTCGTTCATTTTCCCATTTTGGAAGCGCTTTGAATCACTTGCGAAATACTCAAAAAAAGAATTGCTGGAGGGGTTTATCTGGTTTTTTGTGGTTTTAACAGCCGGAGTAGGTTTGATTATATATTTTCAGGGGTCGTTTATTAATAATGCTTTAGGGGAAAACAATAGGGCGATTGAAACAGCAAGAAGCGTTATTTATACATATCTTTCGCAAGGTCAGGAAGATGTATCAAGGTTTGGCGCAAATAAAAGACTCCTGGCTCTTATGGAAGACCCTTTGGCAAATCAGGCAGACTTAGATTCTATTGCCCATGAATTTTATTCTAATTCCACGGTACTAAGAAGAGTTTTAATTATAGATTCGGAAGGTAAGGGGATAAGCGTTTATCCGGAGGATAATGCTTTCAGGGGTTTAAGCGTTAGCGACAGGGATTATTTCTTCCTTGCAAAAAGCACAAAAAAAATTGTAGTTTCGGCTGCCTTAAAGCCAAGATTTGGAACCGAGCCCAGGGTGCTTGTGGTAAGTTTTCCTCTTTTGGATGAAAACGGAAGCTTCTTAGGAGTAATTGCGGGCTCCTTAGACTTTACAAAGCTAGGAAGTAAGCTAAGCGAGATAAAATTTGGCACCAAGGGAGAATTTGTTATTGCAGACAGCCAGAAAAGAATAATCATCCACCCCGATTCAAGTTTTCTTCTAAAACCCGTGCAGGTTGGGGGAGCTTTGGATATGGCGGTTGATGGGCAAAGCGGAAGCAGCCAGTCCTACGATGAAGACGGAACACTCTCTATTAAAACTTTTGCGCCTCTTTCTCCATACGCATGGGGCATAAAAGCCCAACAGCCGCTTGGAGATTTAATAATAAGAAACAGCAGAACTTCCTTTTTAATCTTCATTGTTACCATAATTTCCGGGATAGGCTCCTTAATGTCCATCTTGTATTTTAGAAGAAAATGATTAAAAACAGGAGAAATTTTGGTAAAAACTTACAAAAACTTGTAAAGACAAGGCTGAAGGGCTATGGGAAGCTGTAAAGTCGATGAATGAGCCAAAAGTAACGAGTTTGTTTAAAGAAAAGAGAGAGAAAGGGTTTATACCTCTTGCTATCCTTTTAATTGTTGCGGCAACTTCGGGGCTGGTTATTAGCGGAAGCATCGCGGTAGATAAGCTTGGGGAAAAAGATAAGGGAATAGTAATAAACGTAGATAAAGCTATTAAAGAATCGTCTCTTTATCTTGATAAAAATAAAATAAAAGACGCCAAAATTGAAACTTTTGCCATAGGCACAGTGCTTCTTCCGGACGGCTCTTTTTCGGCATATCGGGTACAAGAAGCAGAGGTTATTTCCCAAAAGATTTCAAATGCCACAAATTATATTGGAGAAACAAAAATATCCTTTTTGTCCGGGGATGTGGCCTTGGGAAATTACAGCGGAAAAATAATAAGCCCCTTCTTCCTAAAAGACGGTATAAGGCAAGAAGCAGTAATAATAGACAGGCTTGTTGCAAAGCTTGTATTAAAAAACGGGCAGTCACTGCCTTTAAAGATTTTAAGAGGAAAAGTTGAAAACGGAAAGCTAAAGGGAGTATTTTATGCACAAACTTATTCTTCAGGATACCTGGTTATAGGACAAGTAGACGAGGAGGGAAATGTTCTAGCCGCTTCGGTAACGCTTGGTTTGGATAAAGCAAGCGAAGCTCAAACAATAATCGCCAGAAAAGCTCTGGATTTATATAAAGAAATCGTATCTTCTAAAACTCCTTATATTTCAAAAGGAGAATCAGAAATCTCTTTAGATAGCAGCAAAATAACTCAAAAGACAACAAAAGATATCTTGGGAGCAGAGTCAGAGAGCAACGACGATAGCCTTGATCCATATTATGATCCAAAAAAAGGAGTCTGGAGTTTTGGAGGCGCCGTTATTTCGCCGTCTACCTCCCAAGTATCAAACGTCTTAAATTATGTTCAAAACACCATCCCTTTGCAAATAAGCCAGATAGTAAAGGAGCAAGTTCAAACAGTAAACACGACAAGAATAGAAAGGGGAATAAGTGATATAGAAAGTGATAGTACGAGGCTTTCTGTTAGTACTCAAGATGCGGTTTCCCGGCTTTCATTGGATTTAACAGAACTTACTAATCTTAATATTGCGGATGATGCAATAACTTCGAGTAAAATTAAAAACGGCGAAGTAAAGCAAGATGATTTAGCAGATTCTGCCGTTACTTCCGCAAAACTTGCGGATAACACAATTGCTACAGGTGACATTGCCGATTCTGCAGTTACATCTTCAAAAATCGCTAACGATACTATTACAGCTTCCGATTTAACATCTACACTTACTTTTTCTGACGATGAATTTATAGATTTGGCTTCAATAACGCACAACGACAGCGGTCTTCAGGGGTTGAGACTTCCCAATGTTTCGTCTGCAAGTCCCACTTCTCCCTCATCGGGCGAAGGATTTATAGCCTACGATACATCCGGCAACCAGGTGATAGCTTATAACGGAAGCTCATGGGCGGTTGTCGGTAATGGAGATATAACAGGAGTAACTGCGGGAAACGGTCTAACCGGGGGCGCAACTTCTGGTGATGCCTCTCTCGCAATTCTTCTTACGACATCGGGGACGACCGGTTCTACTTCTTCTAATTCAGGTCTTGAAGTATCTTCATCCGGCCTCACTCTTATTAAGGGCTGTGCCGATAATGAAATATTAAAATATACCGATGCGGGAGGCTGGGCTTGCGCAGCAGATTCGGGCGGCGCGGGATCGGGGATAACTACTATTAAAGAAAACGATACAACAGCAGTATCATCAGCAACAGCAATAGATTTCCTGGGTTCAGATTTTACAGTTACAAATTCTCCGGCGGGTGAAGGAAATATAGTAATAGACTATACAAATTCCGGAATAACCAGGAAAGGACAGGCAGAAACAATAACCGGCGGCTGGACCTTTAATACGGCTTCTACAACATTTACAACCGCAATAGACGTTAATACGGCCTCAACCATTGCCGGATTAACAGTTGACGGCGGTTCGCTTACGCTTTCCGGACTTACAACCGACATTACAACCGCCACAAACGAAGTCTTAACCCTAACTCCCAACGGCACAGGTAACGTTTTAATTAATCCTAACGCCGGAGGTCAAGCCGCTCTTATTGTTAACAAAACCGGAGCCAATGATATCTTTACCGCCAGTGCATCGGGAGTCAACAGGTTTAGCATTCAAACTGACGGAAAACTGCTGGCTTCTTTCTATTCAACCTGTACTCTAAAAACAGACTCAACCGGTTTAGTTACTTGTAGTACGGATAACACA